>Ga0207422_1000019_pt1 | contig 838169 bp, 729 predicted proteins | sample MarCyaLeptolynsp_FD_187757 | JGI IMG/M metagenome (GOLD analysis project Ga0207422, IMG submission 187757) | Marine cyanobacterial communities from Panama - species 1 Leptolyngbya sp. (SPAdes) | ecosystem: Environmental > Aquatic > Marine > Unclassified | place: Panama: Panama City | collected... | reverse complement strand
CCCCCGCCACACTCGCGGCCAATCGGCAGAAGCTGCTCGAGGTGCCGGGCACCGTGCGGCTGGCTTGGAGCCCTTTCGATCTACCGGACAATCCCGCGATCCAGCAGGACGTGACCGGCGACGTCGTCTGGAACGACGAACTCGAGCAGGGCTACCTGCGGTTCGTCGGCCTCGAGGTCAACGACCCCGCCAAGGAGCAGTACCAGGTGTGGGTCATCGATGAACGCGGCATGGAGCAGAAGGTCAGCGGCGGTGTCTTCAACGCGACAGCCCAGGGCGAAGTGATCGTGCCGATCGATCCTGCGCTTGACATTGGCCGCGTGGCACTCTTCGCCATCACGGTCGAGGAGCCCGGCGGCATCATGGTGCCAGACCTCCGCCGCCGCGTCGTGGTAGCCCCTCGCGGCGAGGGTTGATCCCAGAGGCGGACGCCAAAAACTGGCTTCTTCCTTGGGCACACCGTACCGTGCGAGCATGACCCGCTTCTACGTTGTCGCCGTGCTGGCCCTGAGCGTGCTTTGCTCTTGCGCTCTCGCGCAAGACGAGCAGACCGAGGCCCCGCGAACCCTGCGCATTACCACGACTGTGACTCCACCGTTTGTCATCCAGGACGACGGTGGAGAACTCTCGGGCATCGACATCGAACTTTGGAACCAAGTGGCCAACCGGCTCGGTGTAGGAACCGAATGGAATGTCACGACGCTCAAGGGAGCGCTGGAGGGCGTACGCGACGGCGAGGCCGACGTGGCGATCGCCGCACTCACGATCTCGCGCGAGCGCGAAGACACGCTCGACTTTACACACGCCTACTTCCAGTCCGGGCTTGGCATCGCCGTCAACAGCGAAAATGCGGCAGGCTCGGGTCTCGTCGCCATCGTTAAGGGGATGCTGAGCCTTGCCTTCTTACAGGCAATCGGCGCACTGGCGCTCGTGCTCCTGATCAGCGGCATGCTCATGTGGTTCTTCGAGCGCAAGAAGAACGCCGAACAATTCCCCAAAGGCATCAGGGGCCTAGGCGACGGCTTCTGGTGGAGCGCGGTAACGATGACTACCGTCGGCTATGGCGACAAGGCGCCTGTCACCCTCCCCGGTCGCGTCATCGCGCTGGTGTGGATGTTCACGAGCATCATCATCATCGCCGCCTTCACCGGCGGCATCGCGAGCGCGATCACGGTTGGCGCTCTCGACAACAAAGTGCGAGGTCCCGAGGACTTGCCAAGCGTCCGGGTAGCCGTGCCCGAGGCCACTTCGGCAGTAGCGTACCTCGACAACGCTGGCATTCGGTCCAACGAAGTCGCAACCATCGAGGAAGCGCTCCGCTTGCTCGCCGAGGGCGAGACCGATGCCGTCGTGTACGACGCTCCCGTGTTGCAGTCGCTGCTGCGCGACCGCTCGGACTTGCGCGTCCTTGAAGCGACCTTCGCCCCGCAGAGTTACGGAATGGCCCTGTCCCAAGGGAGCGAGTTGCGCGAATCGATCAACCGTGCCATCCTGGCCGAGACGACCAGCGCCGGCTGGCGAGATCTGATCGAACGCTATCTCGGCCCCTGAGCGATCGCCTCGGCCAGCGAGGCCAGTAGGCTCGACGCACCGATGCGGAAGCACGCAGGGTCCGGCGCACTCCAACCAGCGTGACCGGCCATGATCTCGCTCGCCTGAGACCAATACGCGATCGCATCCTGGGCCGTCCGCACGCCACCCGCCGGTTTGAGCCCGACCTTTGGCCCGCCGCTCCGCCAGCACTCAGCCAGCACATTCAGCATGACGCGGGTGGCTTCGAGTGTGGCCGCGGGCTGCACCTTGCCAGTACTGGTCTTGATGAAGTCACCATCACCGAGCAGGGGCACGACCAACTCACTGGCGGCGCGGATGTTGGCCTCCGTACTGAGTTCGCCCGTTTCCAGGATGACCTTCAGAGATGCACCGCCGCACGCAGCCCGGATCTCGCGCACTTCTTCGGCCACACGATCGACCCGACCCGCCAGGAATTCTCCCCGGCTGATGACCATGTCGATCTCGGTCGCGCCCTGCTCGACCGCCCAGGCCGCCTCGGTCGCGCGCAGATGCAGCGGGCTCATCCCGCTCGGGAACGCGCCGGCGACTGACGCAAGGCCGACCGATGACCCCGCCAGCGCCTCTGCAGCAATGGGAACCATCGTCGGATACACACAAATCGCTCCCACCACCGCCGAATTGTCACCGAGGGGGTCGAGTCCCCTGGCGCACAACTCGCGCACGCGTTCTGCGGTGTCGGTGCCTTCGAGCGTGGTCAGGTCGAGCACGCCCACCAGATGGCTCAGAAGGTCAGGATCCGACGAGAGCGGTGATGACGTTGGTGTACTCACGCACCATGATCGCACGGCAAGCCTCGTCCTTCCACAGGTTCTGGTGGGTTCCGCCCGGAACTTCGACGAATCGGCCCTGGGGGCTCGCTTGGGCGATCGCCCGGCCGTCCTCGATCGGGCAGGTCAGATCGGCGTCTCCGTGCAGCACCAGCAGTGGGCAGTCGAGCTTGGTCGCCAGTATCTCGCGATCGAAGGGCCTGTCCTGGCCACGCGACAGGTCCGGCCCCGTCCACCGGCCGGACGCGGCAAGACCGACATATGCCAGCGCCGGCCGGAGCACGAACCGGACGGGTGCCCGTTTGAATCCCATGACGTTCCGCGCGGGCGTTGGCGCTCGGCGATACGGCGCTTCGACGATGACCTGAGCAACCCCCGACGCTCGCGCGCCGGCCGAGATCGACACACCCGAGCCCATCGACGAGCCGCAAAGCACGATGGGGCGATCAACACCAACACGCTCGATGATCGCCAGTAGGTCGTCGGTCTCCTGCACGCCCAGCGTGCAGCGGCCGCCGCTCTCGCCGTGTCCGGGCATGTCCCAGAACACAACGCGCGAGCACAGCCCCGCCAACAACGGCAACCGACGGATCGAGTTCACCTTGCCGCTAGCCCAGCCGTGAGTCACGATCGCTACGGGACCATCCTGCGCGTCGCCGCGCACGTCCCACACCGAGAGGGGCCGCCCCTGGCTGTCGATGATCCAAGTCTCGAAATCTCGAGGTTCGTCGAGTTCGCTTGGGTCGCCGAACTGCCCGCGAGAGACGGCGCTGGCGTACGTCTGGCGTGGTGGATGCGTCAGCGTGCGCGCGGTGAGCACCACAAGCATGAGCCAGTACAGCATCGCCCCGATGGCCAGCAGGAGCAGGAGGCCGAGCACGCTCTCCACCGGTCAGAGCCCGGTGAACACGTTGCGGATGTCGTTAAAAGTGACCACCAGGAAGGCCGCCCCGATGAGCAGCAGTCCGGCGACGGTCGCGATGCTCTGAACGGCTTCGGGCACGGGCTTGCCACGGATCCACTCGAAGACGATGAACAGGAACTGTCCGCCGTCGACGATGGGCAATGGCAGGAAGTTCACAACGGCGAGGTTCACGCTGATGAGCGCCATAAAGAACAACAGCCAGATGAAACCCCTGTCGGCCACGCGCGTGCCCAGATGGGCGATGCCGACAGGTCCCTTGAGGTGCTCGACCTTCACGCTGCCCTGGACTAGACGAGCGAACGTGAGGTAGGTCATCATCATCACGCGATGCGTCTCGGCCAGACCGACCCGGACGGCATCGATCGGCCCGTCAGCCTTTAGCGTGAACTCGGCTGGGCGGAACACGCTGAGGAGGCCCGCCGGCGGGCCGTAGCCGAGATCGTGGAGCGCAACAACTTCGGTGTTGGAAAGTCTGATGGTCCGTTCGACTACCTCGCCATCGACGCCTTGGGCTGTGGGCAATCGCAGCTTGAGCACGAGTTCGGTGCCTTCTTTGGCGACGAGCGCGCCCTCGGTCGCATCGATCAACGCCGACCGGATTTCGGTAAAGTTGGAGACCGGATGCCCGGCGATGGTAACAACGCGCACGCCCGGACGGTCGACAACCGGCTCGCCGAACTCGGCCCCGTTCGGCGGTAGCGCGAGGATGGTGCTGCCGAGGTCTTGGTCGGGATAGAACCCGATGGTGCCGTCACGCGTCACGCTTACAGAGAGCTCAACCGACTCTCCATCTCGCAGAACGACGATCGGCATCGTGTCACCCGCGTGCCGGCGGATCTCGGCGATACCGCTCGCAACGCTCGGGTACTCGAGCGAGCCGAGTCTGGCGAACAGGTCTCCTGTTCTCAATCCTTGCTTGTAGCCCCGGGCTTCCGGCTCGAGCGTGCCCACGGTCATCGCGGGCATGAACCCGAGCAGGTGCGTCTGAGGCGTCGTTGAACCCGACGGCATTAGCACCATTGATTGCTGCAACTGCGGCCGAGGCGTGAGCGTAGCCTGATGAGTTGCTCCACCGAGGTCGAACGTGAGCGTTACCCGCTGGCCCAGCGATTCACCGAAAACCACGGCCAGAGAGCCAGAGTCATCGATGCGCTGCGGCACATCATCTCCCACGCGGATCGACTGGAGCGTAGAGGCCGGTGGGATGCCCTCGAGACCGATCTGGCGCATCACCTGCGCGTAGCCGTCGACGTCGCCACCATCATCCCAGAGCTGGGTTGATTGCGCTGGCGCGACGCCGATGCCCTGCAAACCCGTGGCTTCGGACTCTTGCGGTACGACCTCGAAGGCCAGCGGTGTGTCGAAGCCATCGCGCCGCACGAGCACATCGATCGGGTTGCCCGGCTTGGCCATGGCCGACGCGAGCATGAGATCGTTGAAGCTGCGCGCCTCGCGGCCGTTGATGCGCAGCACGTGATCGCCCGATCTGAGCCCGGCGTCGACGATCGAGGGATCCTGGGGCAGCGCAGTCGCGGCCGGACCGCCGGAAGCAACCACGCCAAGGCGCGGCGGCTCGGTGCGCAGCCCCACCATGAAGACCAGCATGAAGACGATCGCCGCGAGCACGACATTGGCGACGACACCTGCCGAGATGACCACCAGCCGTTTGGCGGGGTGGCACCTCTGGTAGCTATCCGGTGCGTGGCTCCTGGCACCGGGGTTGGCATCTTCCTGACCCAGCATCTTGACGTAGCCGCCCAGCGGCAGCCAGTTCAGGCGATACTCCGTCGGGCTGATGTCGGCGGGCGGCAGGTCGTGGATGCTGATGTCGCGGTCGGACAACAGCGTCCGATACTCCCGCTCGCTGCTGCCTCTCCTCCAGCCGAGCCCCTTGCGAAAACTGAATACCGCCGGCCCAAAGCCCACGGCGAAGGCGAACACCCGAATACCGGCCCAGCGGGCCGCCACGAAGTGGCCGAGCTCGTGGACCACGATGATGAAGCCGAACCCCACCACTACTAGCAGCAGGTCGAACGCGGTCGAAGCGAAGGGGAGGATCTGGGCCATGTCTGATAGTAGATCGGGCCCCGGCGAGGGTGGCCTGAAGCCAAGCCCGGGCGAACGTTTCACCGCCAGCCCGAGGAACTGCTGAATGCGAATCGGATCAGTTGCGGTACTTCACCGTGCAGCCGTAGGCCTGAGTGCGGTTGGTGGCGATGGTCTCGCCGGCTAAGTGGGCATCGAGGGCATCCTTGACGTAGTTGATCTCGCCCATGTTGCGCGGGCTGCGGTCGCTATCGATCGCGCCGTGGTAGACCACGGTGCCGTCCTTCGCGATGACGTACATCTCGGGGGTGCGCTTGGCGCCATACGCGCGGCCGACCTTGCCGTCCATGTCCATGAGCACCGGGTACTTGATCTTGAAGTCTTCGATGGCCTTCTTGTTGACCTCGACGCCGGCGCCCTGCATGCCCGCCGCACCAGAGTTGATAGCGATCCACACCACGCCCTGCTCTTCGTACTTCTTGGCCAGGTCCTTCATCGTCGTGGCGTTCTGGTGATGCTTCTTCACGTACGGACAGCCGGGGTTGAACCACTCGACGACCACGGCCTTCGTCTCTTCCTTGGCGAGGACGTCCTTGAGGCTGTGCTTCTCGCCCTCTGTGTCCTTGAGCGTGAACATCGGGGCCTTCTCACCCGCGGTCACACCCAATTTGGCCTGTTGCTGACCCGACGTGCCATTCTGGGCGGCAAGCGCTACCGATAGACTGGTGGCGGCGGACATCGCCGCGATCGTGCTCAACATCGCCAGACCATTGCGTTTGAACCAAGTCATGTTCAGCTCCTTATGCCGATGGGCCTCGACAGGCCGTGCATCGTGTTTGGTTCGTCCTACTGCCCAGAGTCGGGCTTCGGCGCGACGCGGTTGCGCACGCGCGCGATCGCGTCGGTGTTCGCTGGCTTCCGCAGGCCGTCGGCCCCGAAGTCGATCGTGTACCAATGGGGCTCGCTATCTTCGGTGTTCACCTCGAGCACGCCGACGAGTCGCTGTTCTGTGTTCTCTGAGAGATCCCGTTCCTTGGGTTCCAGACGCAGCACAAGGGTGTCGCCTTCCGCCTCTCCGTCGGCCAGCACCGACACGAGCGAACTCGACGCAGCCGATGGATAAAACGCTAGTTGCGAAGCACCCTCGAATCGAACGGTCACCGCGTCATCGGACCACCTGAGTTCCAGGCCTTCGACCATCTCTTCGGGCAGCACCGGCTTCGGCAGTCTCGCAACCGCCTTGCCGATGGGATCTCGCGGAGACAGGATCGCAGGCTCTGAAGCTGACGAGTTGCCCGTTCCGCCCACCCGGACATCGACCGACACCGAACCGAAACCCGGCACGCAGAGGTCCTTGCACACGAGCCACTCAACCTCGCCGGCAAGTTCCAGTGTCATCCCGGGTTCGACGCTCGCGTCGATCGTCACCGGGATCAAGATAGTCGGCTCACCTTCATATACGTGGTCGAGGATCTGACCCGGTGACACATACCGATGGGGCGCCGGCCACAACATCGGGCCCGCCTTCACGCCATCGGGCAGTGTCCAATCGATCGTCGGCGCGAATCCCGTGTCGTTCTGGCCGTCCCAGTAGATGTGCCACTTGTCATCGAGGTCGAAGTGCAAGCCGAGCAGCACGGTTTGGCCCGGGGACACCCGAGTCGTTTCGGCGATCAGCGACACCCTCGACACCTCGCCGGCACTCTGCGCGCATACGACAGAACTCCCAATCGCGAGCATCGCGACGAGACCTCCTGCGATCGACGTAGGGCTGATTGGCAAGGGACCCCCTTCAGAAGCTGCCCGACAGTAGTCGTGATGCGTAACGTCCAGGTATCGGGCCATATTCCACACACCGGGAATCTGGGTTAAACATACATAGTCTCCCTATTTCCCACGCCGTTGAGGTGATCATGCCCTGGACGCGTCACAGAGCCCCTTCCCGCACATTCGGAAGTCTCCTGGTGGCAACTGGTTTGCTCGCGGGCTGCGACAGGGGCATCACCGACGCCGACATCGACAACGTCACACTCACGGAACTCCGGCTCTTGTGGCTTGAGCAGCAGGAGAAGGCCGACGAGCCCCTGCTGCTGCTCATTGACCCGCGCCGGCGAGACGCCTTCGAGGGCGCCAGGCTGCCTGGTGCCGTCCACGTCACGCTGCCCGACCTGGCCCTCCAGTCCGAAGCCGACTCGAGCGTGAACGCCTATGACCGCATCGTGGTCTACGCCGAGGGGCCTGGGGCGGTGTCGGGCCGGGCGATGACCAAGCGGCTGTTGGTGTTGGGATACGACCAGACGCGTCTGTTTGGCGGCGGCGTGGTCGAGTGGGCCGAAGCCGGCTTCCCGATCGAGACCGGCGAGCCCGAGAACGAACCCGAGCCACCCGCGGTGCGGGACGTCCGCCGGCAGGTGCCCTAAGCCGCGCCACGCCGATCACTCCAACTGGAAACAACAACACCCCCGGATCCCGGGGGTGTTGTTCTTGAATGACGAACCGAATCTATGCGGCGTGCATCAGATGATGATGCGCTCCAGCGGGTTGGTCAGGCCAAGCGGCGCGCCGGCGTTGGTCCAACCACCGTCGAGCTCGAGGTCATAGTGCGTCAGCGATGCGATGATGGGAAGGTTCGAGCTGACTTGGATCGAGAAGAAGTTCAGCATCTGGCGATCGATGATCGGAGCAAACGTGTCTAGACGCAGATTGTTGAAGCTACCCGCACCAACCTGGCGAACGGTGCCGCTTGTCGTGCCATCGTTGAAGAACAGGGTGATTTCGACGGCGATCGACTCACTGGTGGGGTTGAAGAAGCTCAGCGTCTCGAAGTAGGTCAGGCCAGCCTCGGAGCTATTGAGGAAGGCATCACCGAAGAACCAGGTCGAGGCGGCGGTGCTCTGCGTTGCGATGGCGTTGGCATCGCCGTTCTGGCTCTCGAGCACCACGCCCGCCAGCGGCAAGGTGGACTCGATGGTGACACCGGCGGTGACATCGGCGGCCAGGCTCAGATCGTTGGCACGGAGCACCAGGGTCTGGCCGGCATTGATGATGCGGCTCACTTGCACGCTTGGCAGCGGGGCGGTGACGTAGTCACTCGTAATGGTGACGGTTGCGGCAGCGTCACCCGGGTTGTAGAGGACGATCTCGCCGGTGACTTCAGAGCCCGAAGTAAAGCTCGGGACGACGTTGAAGGTCGAGCCGCCGGTCGGGTCGCCGAGCACGCCGAAGGCCTCGCCTTCGACCAGGTCGTAGTGGCTCAGCGCCGCGACGATGCCGATGCTGGGCTGCCCGGTGGTATCGGCTGGCTCGCTGGTCAGCGTGGCACCGAAGACACCCAACGGCAACTGGCCCAAGGCGCTCAACTCCCAGCCGCCGCGGCTGGAGGCCCCAACGGTCTGCTGGATCTGAACTTCCGAGCCACCGACGTTGGCGGTCAGGGTCACGATCACGTCGTGAGAGTTGGGGTTGAAGAACACGAGGAACGACTCGACTTGGCCCGGGCTGCGCTCGAGGCGGCCGAACGCCCAGGTGTCGCTCGTGATCGGCGTGAAGGCCTCGCCGATGGCTCCCTCGAAGTCGTAGTGCGAGAGCGTGGCACCGAGTTGGCCTGTCGACTCGATCACGATCGAGTACGGCTCGTTGGCCACCACACCCGGGAACACGAACCCGCCACGCTCGGCGATGGTCACGCCACCACGGCTGCCTGGCTGGAGCGTCTGGTTCTCGACCAGTGTCATGTCGGCCAGATCGGGGTTCTCGTAGAAGAGACGAATGGTGTAGCTCACCGACTCGCTCGGGCTCGGGTTGCTGATCGAGACGAATTCGCTGATGTTGTCGTTGACAAAGCCCTCTGGGTAGTAGAGGAAGAACGTTTCGGGCTGCGTGTTGACGCGCAGGGTGTACTCACCGGTGGCTGAGTTCAGGCCGCTGACAAGCAGGAAGTACGGCGTGCCGGCGCTAACGACATCGAACTCGACTGCCGCATTCACGCCTTGGAAGCCCGTCGTGTCCCGATCGATCTGGACTGGGGTACCACCACCGAAGTCCTCAAAGACGGTGAGGTCCACGTCCAGCAACGAGCCGTTCGGCGTCACGACTTGCACGAAAGTACGGCCGTTGCCGTTCGGGTTGATGCGGAACAGGTCGCTGTCGGCCGACGGGTCGATGCGACCGGTGACCTCGCCGTTGCCCGTCCGCTCGTCGAGGCCGATGACCGTCGCCTGGCTGAACTGGCCGCGGTTGGCGTGATCGTCGCCCGGCGTCGGGATGACGTCGGGGATCGGGCCCTCGACGGTGACCGAGTACGCGCCCGTGGGGAACATGCTCGAATCGTCCATCTCGACCTGCAGGAAGAACCGCTGTCCCTCAGCACCCGACACCGAGATATCAAACTCGATGATGCCGTCCTCGGTCGCGAGATCGCCGGCCCCGCCATCCACGATGGTGGACAGCAGAGAGGTACCGGCATCGAAGATGCTGAGCACGGGGGTAACCGTCTCACCGGACGCATCCACACGGACGGTGTGGGTCTCCGGCATAGCCGAAGCGTCGACGATGCTGTCGAAGAAGAACAAGTCGGTATCGTCGATGGTGGCAATACTGCCATTCACCGTCGCCGACCCGGTCTCGGGCGACAACACGACCTCGGTGGCCAACGCGAACTCGCCCTCGTTGGGGTGATCGTCGTTGGTCGGTGTGGTCGCGTTGAGCGTGTAAGAACCCGTTCCGGTCGTCACAGCGCCGGTCGCATCACTACCCACCAGCACATAATACTGCGCGGCCCGCGTCACGTCGAAGCGATAGCTGGCCGCGGAGAACGCCGCGTCCGGTCCGACAACCGCGGCGTCCGTGCCCGAGGAGAGGTTCACGACGGGGTTGAAGTCCGCATCGAACACACGGATCGTCGGGCGGAGCGTGCTCAGCTCGTTGCTGACGGCTGAGAGCAGGGCCTCGCCGCCGCCCGGTGCGGTGAAGACGAACAGGTCGGTATCGTCGTCGGTCTCGATGAGGCCCGGACGCTCGCCCTGACCAGTCTGATCGCCGACGGCAAGCAACGAAGCGAACTCAAACTGGCCATCGTCGGCGTGATCATCGGTCGGTGTCGACGTGATCGTCAGGTCGTAGGTACCACTGCTACCTTGCTGATCCGCACCCTCGACCACGATGTAGTAGTCGTTGTACGTCCGCATGGTTGTCGTAGACGTGCGGTCGGCGCCGGTGACGGGGAAGATCACACGAGCGTTCACGGTGCCACCACTGATGTTGTCATTAAACGCGATCGGCAGGAAGATCTGGTTGCCAGCGGGATCCTCGCTCACCTCGAATACACGTACGAGCGGGTCAAAACCGAAGCTGGTAGACACCACGTCGATCTGTAATTCGTCGAAGCCCGGCGTCTCGAAGCGGAAGATATCGGTATCGCCCGGAGCATCAATCGCTCCTGAAACCTCACCCAAGCCCTGGAAGTCGAGGATTTCAATCTCGTGCGCGTCGATCGCCTGATGATGATCGGCGAAATCATCCACCGACGGCGAGCCATCGACATCAATCGTGTAGGACCCCTGCTCGCCGACGTTCGCATCAACGCGGATGATGTAGCGTTCGCCCTTGTTGGCTTGGAACTGGACCTCGGCTGGAGCGGTGCTCGAAGCCGACGTCGGATTCACGCGGAGGTTGCCCTCCGTATCAAAGATGGTGACACGCGGGCGGAACTCGCTCGGATTGTCGGCCGTCACGGTGATGTTGATGATGCCTGTGCCAACAGCAAAGGCCACGAACGCATCGTTGTCATCGACACCGCCGGATCGTGTGCGAATCTCACCGCGAATCTGGCCCTGGCCCTGCTCGTCGATCGGCAGCGGTGAATCGTTGGTGTAGAAATCAAAGAACGTCGGGCTGATGTCCTGGTGGTCATCGGCGAACTCAAGGTTCGGCGAGCTGTTGATGAGCAACTCGTACGAACCAAGGGCCTTGCGCCAGTCGACCAAGTCGGGATTGCTCGTAAACGTGTCGAGTTGGCCGCTCTCGACCACGATGAAGTAGACCTCACCACGCTGGGTGGGCAACACCACGCGCGGGTCCGTGTGAGTGAACACGCGGCCCTCGATCTCGCCGTTGCCACTCTCGCCGTAGAAGAAGTCGGCCGCCGCGCCTGTCAGATCAAGCGTGCCGATCAGTTCCTCGGAACGAACGCCAGCAAAGCCGGGATTGTCGTTGTTGTCGGCCAGCAGCACGAGGTCGTTGTTGAACACTCGGATCCGGCCGTCCAGCGGGCTGTCATAGGTCTTGTTAAAAGTGTCCTGCTCATCAGGGCTTGGGATGGTGCGAAGATCATCGCGGAACTCGACGAACTCGTCGGTGATCTGCTGCGTCGCCAGACGGATCTCGGTCGTGCCGGTGTCTGGGGCACGGAAGAAGTAGATGTCAAAATCCTCGATGTGCTCGATCATGCCAAGCTCTTGGAACTGGGTCACGGCCCAGCCGCTCGGCGTCACATCAAACGAACGCACCTGGAACGCGGCGTTGGGCAGTGCGAGGAAGTTCCGGCCGTCGCCACTACCAGTAGAACCGAGCACGATTTCCGGGGCAGCATCGAATTCCGAGCGGATGAGATCTTCACCACCCGGCTCGCTGTACTGGCCAATCACGTCATCGAACGTGCCGTCCATGTCCGTATCGGGCGGCAGCGCGTCGGTAATCATCGAGAAGCTGTAACGGCCATTGCCGCCCACCGAACTAATCTCGAGGTAGTAGATCTCGCCGGCCCAGAACTGCGACTCCTGGTCATCGCCGATGTCGATCACGAGCGGGCTGCCATCAGCACCGGGCGCCAGCAGCGCGGGATCGAGAGAGCCAGAGGGATCGGGGAAGGGCGGGGCGATCGTGTCATTGGTGTACACGATCCGGAAGGCCGAGTCGTAGACGCGGATGAAAGTCTGCGCGCCGGGAAGGAAGTCAGGGTTGACCGTCAGGCGCAGGCGAGCCGCGGTGCGATCATCGCGGTCCCACACTTCGGGCAATTCATCGTTGAAGTTCTCGAGCGCAAAGACCGTATCGGTCGAGCCGAAGCCCATGGGTGTCCATGTCCAGACAAGCAGGAAAGGATCAAACGTGAGCTGCGCGATGCGGCTGGTCGCGGAACCGTCAGCAACAGTGAATTCGCCACCCGCATACAGCACCGGGTTCTCGGCGAAGGGTGCGGCGCCAACACCGAACTCGGAATCAACAAAGACGTTCAGACTGTGGACAGGTGCATTGAATCCCACCGGGCCACCAACGGGAAGGGCCGAGCCGAGAGCTGCCCAGCCCCCCTGATATGAACCAATGAAGTTCAACGGACCGCCGCCGCCCATTGTAAAGTCGCCACCGACGATAAGTTCATCGCCCAGGAACACCGTCCCGGAACCATCACGATCCCAGGCCTCGAGCGCACGAACGGTGTCGTTGGTTCCGCCAGCCATGTTGTCGACGTCGAACACCCCCGGGGCCATCGCGCCCGCGCCGAGTTCGAGGAACGCGACATTGCTCACGACGTTGCCATCCACCGACGTGATCGCGCCACCGATGGCAAGGTTCTGGAACTCATTGCCGTCGCCATCAACGGCAATGAACGTCTTAAGGTCGAGGACGGTGCCAACAACAGGAACCGTCGGCCCAACGATTGCGCCCATGTCATCATCGATGACGATGGATTCGAGAACACCGAGGTCACCGGCGTAATAGAGGCCCTCGGGGTTCGGATCGCCCATCTCCGGGTCGGCCGGATCCCAAACCTCGATGGCGTACACGTTGCCAGCGGTGGGCGCGATAGGCAGCGGCAGGAATGCGCCGTCGCCGATGAAGTCGCCCGGCTGCACCTGGTATTGCACGATTCCGCCGGTGAACTCGCCACCAACGATGAGCTGCGACTCGATGTCGTCTTCGGTATCGAAATCGAACACGCCAAAATCGAACACCGCACCATCGAGATCCATCCCAGAGCCAAGCGGCGTCAGCACGTACTCTTCCACGCCAGGCGTGGGGTCGTACGCGTAAGCCGCGATGAACTGTGCGGTTTGGAAGTCGGCGAACTGGAACTCGCCGCCCAGGATCAGGGCCGTACCGCCCACCTCAGCGTCGGGGTCATACTCCCAGGTTTCCATCGCAAAGATGGTCATGTCAACGCCCGCGCGCACCGGCCACCAATCCTGCGCATCCCAGATGCCCAAGAAGCTGCGGGTGATCGGGCCGCCCGTGTCGTTGTCGGTACCCTTGATAACGAAGTCGCCCTCGCCACCGGCAAAGAGCGCGTCGCCCGCGTCGTCATCGTCGCCGTCGTAGCCGCCCAGCATGTCCACCGGCACGGTGAACTGGAACAGGTCGGTGTCGCCTCCGGCGTGGATGCGGCCCGTACCTACGGCTTGCTGCACGTAGCTCCGGTCGGAGATCGGGTTCACGACGTCGGGGAACACGCCGTTCGGATCGACAAACGTGCGGGTATAGAGGAAGGGATCGCTGAACCGCAGTGGCGTTGCGACTTCGAACTGTCGACGGACGAAATCGTACTGATCGGGATTGGTAAAGCCCTCGGTGCCCGTGAACTCCAACGGAGCGCCATCCGGATCATCGCCCGTCGGGCGGTCTTGGTGGTCGTCGACGTCTTGCGTCGGAATGAACGTGTGATTCGACTCGATAAACAGGTTGTACGTGCCACCGGGCGGGTTATCAAAGCTCTCAATGACGATGAAGTACTCGGTGTTGGTCTCGAGTTGGATCTGCAAGTCGGCAATGCCGGCCAGATCGCTGAAGCCCGTCAGCGTGGTCTGCGCGTTGTACAACCTCAACGCGGGCTCGGGAAGCGGAATCAGGCCGGCGCCAACGGCACCGGCGAAGGTCAACCCGCTGCCCTGGGTCGTAAAGCGATAGATTCGGGTATCGAAGGCATCACCAATGCCGTCGAAGACCTGGCCGCGACGGATGACCGGATCGATCTCGATCTCGGTAGCTGCCATCTCGGCCCTCAGGATGTAATCGCCGACCGATGCGCTGTCACCAGGCGTGAATTCGTCACCACGAACACGCACAAAGAACACCGCGTCAGCGGCCGAGTTAATGACGCTGAAGCCAGTCAGCAGCCGGCCGGTTTGGCTATCACCAGCGATGAACTGGCCCTGCTCGTCATAGATATCGAGGCGAGTATCGAAGTCGGACGGCGGCATCGTCGGCAGCGCGGCATAGAAAGATGCCAGCGAATCGAACGCGCCGTCGCTGCCGGCCTGGATGCGGTACACGGTGTCATCGCCCGCCAGCGAAATGGAATCGGCTGCCTCGCCCGCACCGAAGCGTGCCGGAGGCATGGCCATCGGGTCGGTCTCGACCACAAGGTTCGTGTTGGTGATGGCGTCCACGCGGACGGTGTATGCGCCCGTGCTGGCCTGGCCAGCGTTGTCCACATCGCTCAGGACGCGGATGAAGTAGGTCTCGCCCGCCTCCGACAGGAAGTGCGTCCAGCCGTCGTCGAAGAAACCGCCGGTCAGGGTGCCCTGCGACGATCCCTCGGCGACTAGGTCACCGTCGATGTTGTACACCTCGACTCGAGAGTCAAGGTCGGAGCCCCCGACGTTGATCGTGTCGGCCCAGACGGTCACGAAGTCGCTCTGGGGCGCGACAAAGCGGAACAGGTCGTCGGCCAAGGCCGGCGTCACGTCCTCAATGATGCCATCCTCGGTGCCCTCACCGTTCATGCCATCGATAACGATCTCGGTGCCCGAGGTCGGCGTCAGAGGCAACTCGAAACTGGGATGATCGCCACCGAGCAGGATGCGAGCCTCAAGTTGCTCCATCACCTGTCCCGAACATGCTTGCGTGGCAGCAGAACGCTTGGTCGGCACGCGCCCGGCCATGTTGTACAGCGAACGGAGACGGCCGAGGCCGAAGGGGGCCTTGGCGTGGCAGGACGATCCGTTACGGTGGCCACTCATGCTCATGCTCCAGATATCAGTTCGGCGTCGTGCCGTGCGGTGGGTTTGAACCTTGCGGGTTCACTGGGTGGGGCCCGGCCTGGGGCTGGTTAGGAAGGGCCCGTGTTATTCGCCGGTGAGGCACTCACCGGCACGCTCGGCGTGGGGCGGGATGCAGGGCCCTCGCTCGACCGCAGACTCCAACGGTCGTCGAAGGATACCGCCAGTCGGCGGCTCCCGCCTTGCACGCGGATCTACTCGGGATCAGGATACCAGTGGGCACCCCCACTTGTCCAGCCTAATTTCCCTCCCCGAGCATCTCGGCGGCAAATTATTCGTAATCGAGCCCGTGTGGGTTGCATCCAGCAATATCAAGAAAGAGCTCTCCTGCCCCCTGTGATGCCAAATTTGATAGGATTTTGTTGGCTTATTCGCCTCGACGAGTGGGCGGGCCACTCGAGGCCATCTGAACAGCTCTGACTACCTGGATCTCACCCGGGTCGTACAGAGGCAGCGGGCAGTTCGACCTCGACAAGAGCAAAGGCACCTCGCTGGACCCCATGACGATGGCCTCGGCCCCGCGGTCTGCCAGTCGGGCGATGATCTCGCCGAGCCGATGTCGCGACGAGTCGTGTGTCTCACCGAGTACCAACTCTTGGAAGATGATCGAGTCGACCTCGTCGACCTCGTCGGGTGATGGCGTCATGACCTTGACGCCCTTGAGGCCCAAGTGGGTCTGGTAGGCCGACCCATTCGTGACCATGCGCGTGCCCAAAATGCCCACGCTCTGTCGGCCCTCATTACTCACTTCGTCGGCAAGTAATTCGGCCATCGTAAGCCAAGGGATCGGGCAGCCAGTCTCTGCCATCTGCACCGCGTGCTGGACAACGTGATCGGGCGTCAGACAGAAGTCTGCTCCCGCCGCGGCCAGACACTCGGCCGAGCGGCGCAAGAGCAGCCCAATGGTCTCCCAGTCCTGGTCGGCCACTGCCTTGAGGTATTGATCGAACGGCTCACCGTGCAAGGTGACGCTCGGGCGATCTTCGGGCATGGTCATCTGTGTGGCGTGCCGGTGGAATTGGCGGTAGGCGAGCGCGGCGCCCTCGGGACTGACCGCGACAATCCCGACATGTTGTGATGGCACCGCTGGCCTCCGTTCCTGCTGGCCACATTCGACCGGCCACTTGCCCCATCCTCGCCACACGAGGGTACCCGGTCAACCAGAACCTCCACTGGCCTATCGTCTGCACACCATGGCCGAGAGCCCCTTCGATACGCTTGGCTTACCCATCAGCTTCGATCTATCCCGCACAAGTATCGAACAGGCCTATCTCGTTCGGATAGCCTCGGCCCACCCCGATCTCGCCGGATCAGACGAGGCTGTCGACCCCTCGCACCTGAATGACGCACGCAAGATCCTACTCGACCCCGAGCAGCGAGCCCGCACCGTGCTCGCCATCCGAGCCCCAGGCACCAAGCCCCCCCCACTGTCTCAGGGCTTCTTAGCAGAGATTCTTGACGTGAGGCAAGAAGCCGAAGAAGCCATCGCGTCTGGCGACGATGACGCCGTCGATCGCTGGCGCATGTGGGCCGCCGACCGCCGGCAGCAACTCGCCAACGAGCTCGGGCACCTGCTTGGCACCGGCAGCGGCGCGTTGGAACCGACCAAGGCGTCGACCGCCGCTGGCGTGCTCCAGCAGTGGCGGTACTTCGAACGCATGCTCGAGCAGGTGGGAGTGCCCGCGCACGCTCCCGACGCCTGATCGGGCCGCGAATACCCCATGACGCCGACCACCGCCCCCCCTCCCGACCCAATTACCAGTGCCGCCCAGGCCATGCCTGACTCTGGCGGGTTGGCCATCGGCTTGGTCGTATTCATGGCTTGCCTGCTCGCGGCTTCTGGCGCGGCCTCAGGCAGCGAAACAGCGCTGTTTGGCCTGACCCACGGCGAGCGCGTAGCCCTCCGGCGACAGTCACCCAAGGCCGCGGGCATCATCGATGACCTGCTTGCCAAACCACGGCGTCTGCTCATCTGTGTATTGCTGCTCAACATGGTGGTGAACGTGCTGTACTTCGCCGCCGCCGCCCTGCTCTTACAAACAACCCGCTCGCCGCTCATGGGCTTGCTGGCGGCGGTGCTGCCTCTCATCGCAATCATCCTGTTCGGCGAGATCCTCGCAAAACTCGCCGCCGACACGTACCGCACCCGCTGGGCCCTCGTGGCGGCCCCGTTCCTGCTTTCAGTCAATCTCGCTCTTGGCGGCCTGCTTATGGCCATCGACTCGCTCGTCGTTGCGCCGCTAGCCCGGCTCGTCCGTCACGCGCCCGGCGATAGGCACCAGCACGACCACTCGGATGTGCGCGCGCTCATCCGGGCCGGCGCGCACGGCGGGACCATCGATGATCATGAGCAGGAGTTGCTCGAGGGCGTCGTCGGCCTGAGCGCCGTGCGGGCCCGAGTGGCAATGACACCGAGGCTCGACCTGCCCGCGGCATCGCCCGGCATGTCGAACGAACAACTCGTGCAAGTCGCCCGCACCGCTGGCGTCCATCGCCTTCCTGTCTTCGACGAGCAGGGCGCGACCATCACCCAAATCCTCGACGTGAAAGCGATGCTCGCCAAGGGCCAGCCGGCCCTGGAGACACCCATCTACGTGCCCGAGAACGCCCGGCTGGACCGCGTGCTGAACCAGCTCCGTGAACGAAGGGCGCGAACCGCCGTCTGCGTCGACGAGCACGGTGAGAGCACCGGCATGATTGGCTTTTCCGACCTACTACGCGGCTTGGTCGGAATGCCCATCGAGCACGGCCAGACCGGCGCCGACGGGATCATCATGGTGGGCTTGGGCTGCTGGAGCGTGCCGGGACGCATGCCCGTCACCGAACTCGCGCGTCTGTTCACCGAACATCGGACTCGCGACTTCGATCTGCCACCCGAAGCGGTCACCATCGCGGGCGCAGTCATGGTCTCGCTCGGACGGCTCGCCGATGTCGGCGACTCGGTCGACTTTGGCCCGGTCCACGTTGAAGTCGAACTCGTTGCCGGCCGCACCATCGAGCGCGTACTCGTCCGGCCCATCTCCCCTCCACCAACCCCTGAGGCGCAGCCATGAGCTGGGGTGAGGTTGCACTATGGACGTTGCTCGCTCTCGTTGGCTTGGCTGGCTCGGCGCTCGCCAGCGGGCTGGAGATGGGGGTGTACGCGCTCGGTCGACTCGGGCTCGAGACCCGCTCGCTGCACGGCGAGCCGGCAGCGGTGATGCTGCGCGCCGAGATCGGCCGCACCGACCGCCTGCTGTCAACCTTGCTGGTCCACAACAACGTATGCAACTACATCGGCGTGCTCGGTGTGTCGGCACTGCTCGGTGCCTCGGGGCTGGGCCCGATCCTCACCCTCGTCGTTCAGTCCGTCCTGGTGACACCCATCATCCTTGTGTTCGGCGAGTCGCTTCCCAAGGAACTCTTCCGCACCGGGGCAGACCGGCTGACATACCTCTTTGCCCCGGTCCTTCGCGGCCTGCGGACGTTCTACGTCATGATCGGCGTGGTCCCGCTGGTCGTGCTTGCCAGTCGCTTTATGACGCGCCTCATCGGCGGCGGGGGCCTGGGCGGTTCTGCCGATGCCCGCCAGCGCATGGCCAACATCCTCAAGGAAGCGGGTGGTCCCTCGGGCATGAGCGACGACCACTCGACCCTGCTCGATCGGGCGCTCGCACTCGGGCGAGGGCGTGTGGGCGACGAGATGCTCTCGTGGTCGATGGCCCAGAAAGTTCGCGGTGACTGGCCGTCCGAGCGCGTTCGCAACTCTCTCGGCGCCACCCCCGCCACCACGGTGCCGGTCACCGATGGCCAAGGGCGCGTCATCGGTGTTGCCTCGGCGATCTCGCTCTTGGCCGGTGAGCCCATCGAAGTCGATCGCCTGCACCCAGCCGTGCTGGTCTCCCCCGACACACCCACGGTTGTCGCCATCCGGCGTATCTTGGCCGCCGGAGCCGATCTCGCGATCGTGGAACAGAACGGCAAACCACTGGGCGTCGTCAGCCTCAACGACCTCAGCGAACCGCTCCTCGTCCAGTAATTCGGTGTTTGCCAGACTCGTGCTGTCGAACGAATACCTGCGTGCCGGACGAAGTTCACGCTCGGCGAAACCAGGACGCCGATCGGAGACCATGCATGGAAAGCGTGCCACCACCATCCGCCCAAGCTAGCAGCAAGCCCCGGAAGTCGGCTGGGAGCTTGGTCGCCACCATCGTGATCATCGCCATCGCGGGCCTGCTTCTGGCGCGCATGCTTGTTGGTAGCGACACGGCCCAAACACCCGAGTTCATGCCGGTCACAACCGACCTGGCGTCAGTCGCGTTCGAAGGCGACAAACCCGTCGTTGCCGTGGTGACCGCGGACTGGTGCTCGCCCTGCCAGGAATTGAAACGGAATGCGCTGAGCGATCAACGCGTGCAACACCTGCTTGCCAGCAAAGCCCAGCCCGTCATGATCGATGGCACGAGCACGGAGACCGCCATGCCCACGCTCGAAAAACTCGGGGTGCGGGCATTCCCGAGCACGGTTGTGCTTCGTGATGGCCGGCCCGTCGCGAAGCTGGAGGGCAACGCTAGCGCCGACAGGTACCTGGCTTGGCTCGAAGCGCACCTCTGAGGATCAGTTGCTCAGCCCCGCCTCGATCGCCCGAAGCCTGTCGGACCACGGCGGCCCACCAAGATCCGCATCGATAGCCTTGAGCTTGAGCAACTCGGTGCGCAGGTTGTCTTCGAGCGGTTCGCCCGCCGCCTCGCCGAGATCGGCGAGGCGGCGTTTGCGTTCGGCGTCAAGCAACTCGAGCAGTCGCGTGTGGACCTGCCAGAAAGCCAGACCGTCGGCCTGTGGCCGGACGAGTTGGGACGCCTCGCGATAGGCTCCGAACGCTTCGGCGGACGAGCCCATCAGATCGAGTGCACGAGCCCTGAGCAGAAGTGCGTCCTTTCCCGCCAACCCACGCAGCGCCGCGACAGCCTCAACTGCGTCATCGCGATTGCCAGTCTCGATGAGCACCCGCGCGATTCGCTTTCCAAGGGTGCGGGCATCGAGCGCAGTGGCCTCTGGGTGTTCGCGAACAAAACCAAGAGCGCGTCTGAGTGTCGCGAGCGATTCGCTGTCGTTGCCCTCGGCCCGCGACAACAGCAGCACGTGCATCGCGCCGGCAAGGCCGATGGCGTCCTCGCGAGTAGCCTGGTCGGGACTGCGGATTGCGGCCTCAGCCAGATCGAGCGCACGCTGCCACTCGTCGCCGGCCTCGACGAGCAGCGCCGCTAGACCCAAACGCCAACGGTCGGCCTGGGCGTGGTCCGGACCACGCTCGAGCGCGGCCTCGAGCAACTCACGACGTTGACGACCCTCGAGTTGATCGCCCACGTGCCCCAGCGAGAGTGTCGCAGCCTGAGGCAAAAGGGCGCTCAGGTCAATCCCATCGGCTTCGATCAAACGCCACACCAGCACCACCGCACTCCGGTGTCGTTCGACGGCCTGTGCATCGTCGGTGAGTGTCTGGGCGGTGGCCAGATACAAACGGGCGAGCAGGTCCATGGCTGGCGCTCGCTCGGGCGGCTCGGTCCATGAGTCACCGATTTCGCTCGCACGCTTCTGCTCGGTTTCGAAGCGATCCAGGAGCGTTACGAGCATGCGCATCGCTTGCTTATCCAGAACGGGGCGATCCTGGGCGACGATCACGCGCGCCGCCCGGAGAATCACATCCGGAGCGACAGACGCCCAATCTTCAATGCCCTGCGCAAGCGACGCCAATCGTGCGTCAGCGAGCAGCGTCCACTGCCGAGGCGTGCCGCCCAGGTCCCGCCGATCCTCAATGCCGATCAGCGTGCGCGCCGCCGACTCGTACTGGCCGCCCTCTGCGAGCACCCGGGCACGCGCTTCGATCGCGAGCACCAGCAACGCGGCATCTCGCAGCCCGCGCTCGTCGACGAACGGCGCTCGATCGGCGGCCTCGGCGAGAGCCTGGGCCCGTGCGTCGGTGTCTCCCGCAAGCCGCCCTCGCAGCAACGCTGCCTCGGCCAGCGTGAGTGAGCCAGCATCTTCGGGTGAGTCGATCAGAATCCCGTCAAGCAAGACACGTGCGCGGTTGGTTCGCTCCGTCCCGCCGATGTTGATCAGGGCTATGGCCAATGCGTGGTCTCGAATCGCGCGTGCCGCGACCGAGCCGACGCGCAGCCCGTCGAGCAACTCGACAATGGTTTGCGGATCGGCCACGTCACCGCCACCGGCCACCTGCAACGCCATCGCACGGCCCATGAGCAGCGGGCGACGAACGGCTTGTTCGGTTTCGGCCAGCCGGCGATTCAGCGCCCGGTCGCCCTCAGCGAGTTCTCCGCCGGCCTCGAGGATCCTGCGGTGCCGATCGAAGCGATCGTCAATGAGCCCACCGGCCGTATCGGCCATCGTGTAAGCTGTCTCAGCCGAAACCAGCACACCCTCGTGTTCCCAGCGATCGAGTACACCAACGACGAGGCGTGCGTCGGCCATCGTCAGCGTGTGGAGCGCCAGCGTGTCGGCGGCCTGATCGAGCAGCCAGATGGGCCGATGCGCGTCGATGGGAAACGCGCGCATAAGCGCGTCGCGAGCCTCGATCGCCTTCTGGAGCGCCTCCGATCTCTTGCCCGTCGGCACGCCCGGGGCGTTCGCCTGGGCGGAGGCCCGCTGCACACGCTGGACGAGCGTTGCTCGATCCTGGGCCCATGCCCCGGTCGCCATGCAGAACACTACGAATACAACCTGGAGCGTCTTCATCGCCTGCGAAGCTCCGACTCGGGCAGCAACCGGTACGACCCCTCGCCCCCGCCATGAACATCGGCAATCGCACGCATCACGCCACTGGGATCTTCTTCGAGGAACTGCACGCACTTGACCTGCACCGCGCGCCCGGGCGGCCCGAAGATGCTCTTGCGCACCGGGTTGGCACGTTCGAGTTCGGCCAAGATAGCCGCTTGACCGGGGCCCCAATCGCCGGCGGCCTCGCGCCCGTCGGTGCGACGGATACTGCGGGAAAGCAGGAACACAACCTCGGGTTCACGGTCGATGGCTCTCAGCAGTCCGTCAAGCGGATTGCTCGCTCCGCGGGCCTGCACGCGATCGAGCCACGAGAAGAACTCGGCCTTGTTCGCGGGCGTCGCCGCCAGCAGGCCCCGAGCCGGGAACGGCCGCACCCCGCCCGTCACGTCGTCATCGCTCGCGCGTCGGCCAAAGAGCACGATGGCGAACTTCTGGTCGGGTGCCAGAGCGGAAACCGATCGCCGCAACTCTTCGAGCACGAAGGGCAGGCTGGTAACCATCGCGCCACTGGCATCGACCGCGTACACCACGCTCTGGGCACGCTTGGCGCTCACGCCAGCAAAGGTCGCCCCGTCAAGCGCGGGCGTCATGCCCGAAACGTCGAGTTCGGATAGCCCGCCCGCCGCGGGCCCACGATCGAGCAGAGGCGCCGACACCCGGCTCGCGCCACGAGGCACCTCGGCGCCCGTGGGCGCTTCCACCGTGGCGGACTTCACTCGCGCGAGCGCCCTGGTCAACCCTCGCGATGCGTTCTGGGGATTTGTCGCATCCTCATCGGGTACTTCGAGCGATTCGGACGCATCGGCGTCGACGCTTGACACCTCGAAGCTTGCCGTATTCGTCTGTCCGCCACCAAGATCGAGGCTGACTACCGAGCCCCCACCGTGCCGCGCAACGCCGCGCAACGCCAGCGCGAGCAGCACGATCAGTACGGCGTGCACGGCCACAGATATCAAGATCGAGCACAGCGGGCGGCCCCGAGGAGAGTCCATCCCTGCTGCGACACTGGGCACTCGCCGCAATACCCCTACGCCGACCCGCGCGGCTCGATCGCGCCACTCGTGTGCCTGGTCCGATCGCTCCGAAGTGCCGCGCTCGCTCGAGTGCTTCCGCTTGGGTCCCGGGCCATACCAGTTCCGCATGGCGAGATGGTACGCGCGGGCGAAATGGGCGATCGCCGGATGAGCTGTAATTCAGAGAGGCAGTTCCAAGATATCACGAGTTTCACTACCCCCACTCCTACCCTCCTTCCATGCCCCAAACTGGAACAATCGCCCTCACCCTCGCCCACTCTCCAGATGCCGACGACATGGCCATGTGGTGGCCGCTTACGGGGTTGCTTTCGCCGAGTGGAGAACAACTCCGCCCGCCCGCGATCGACACCGGCCGCTTTGCCTTCACACCCAAATCCGAGGACGTGGAGCAGCTCAACAAGACCGCCCGATCCCAGCCACTCGACATCACCGCAATCTCTGCCGCGGCTTGGCCCGGCCTGAGCGACATCTACGCCATCACCGACTGCGGGGCCTCTTTCGGCGAGGGCTACGGCCCCAAACTGGTGGCCAAGCAGGACGCGACGCTCCACTGCGACGGTTGCGTGCGCAGCCAGAAGCCCGACATCGCCATCCCGGGCGCCAACACCACCGCAGCCTTGGTGCTCAAGCTCGTGCTGGGTCAATCCCGAGACGCCGTCAAGCTGGTCGAGATGCCATTCCAAGATGTCGCTCCGGCCGTACTCGAAGGCCGCGTCGGCGCCGGAGTGCTCATCCACGAGGCCCAGCTCACCTTCGCAGACTTAGGGCTCAAGCAGGTCCTCGACCTCGGTCAGTGGTGGCACCGCAAGACTTCCCAGCCGTTGCCGCTGGGCCTCAACGTCATCCGCACCGGACTCGACTCGGAGCATGGGCCGGGCACCGTTGCCGAAATCAGTCGCCTCCTGAGTGCATCGGTCGCCCACGCACGACGTCATCAGGACGAGACCAGGGAGTACCTGCAACTCCACAGCGCGACGCGCCCCGAGTGGAATGACGCAGAACTGCTCGATCGCTATCTGGGCATGTACGTCAGCAACATGACGGCGAGCATGGGCGAAGCGGGACGCGAGGCACTCGCCAGGCTGTATGCCGAAGCGGCGCTGGCGGGCTTGATTGTTGAGCCGGCCGAGCCGGTGGTTGTCTGAGATATCCAGCGCTCACTCGTCTGTGAGTTACTTCAGCACGAGCCTCGCCATAAGAGGCGTCACGATCCCGTGTCAGGCACGCATGAACCTGAACAACACGCCCCTTACCGCCCCCTCTCCTGGAGCGGATAGCGGAGCACCACACGGCTCGGCATGGGAGGGTGCTCCACGATCATCCGCATGCAGTGGAAGTCCTCTGGCGACCAACCCGCCCGCTCAAAGACAACGTGCATAACCGACGCGTATTGATCGGCCACAGGTGTGGACAGGTCTGCCCGGCGACCCAAGTGGATCAACCGCTCGTGGATCGGTAGCCGGTTCGAATCCGGAAACTCTGGGGCGCCTACCCAGGCTCCACCGTAAACCGAGGTCTCGGCCATCAGGGCTTCTGGGATGTCCTTGTGCACGAGCAGATCAACCACGAGCGTCTCAACGGGCATCGACACCGCGGCGCCGAGCCAAGCCGTATCGTTGGGCTTGGTCGAGTACCGAGGTACATCTGCACGATGGCCGAAGCTGAAATAGCATCCAAACTCGCCGGTCTTGCCGACGGGCCCATCACCGATCTCATAAACGAGACCATCACTTTCTCGTTTGGTGTAAATCTCAGGCATAGCCCCGCGCGTAAAGGAGGTCATGAGACCCTCGGGCGCACCCGGAGCATCTTCGATAGAGAATCGCTGGGCCGAATCATCGAACTCAAAGCGGCCAAGTTGGAACACCGGCCAACGAGGGATCGATCGAAAGCGGCGTACCTGCTGCAGCCCCACGACGAGCACCAGATCGAGCATGTCTGGATCATCGGCGTTGGGAGCGAGCACTTGTGTCGAGACGCGCGCCTTTGCGAGCACGCCCCAGATACCCGCGTTGCCGCGAAAGGCGAGTTTCCTGCTCTTCGCCAGACCCGCACCGCCCATGCTGTCCAGCATGAGGTCCATCATCGTGCGGTCGCCGCCGTGAATCTCCACCATCGCTTCAATCGAGGCGATCGATGTTCTCGCTCTGGTGAGGGAGCCCTCGCTCGCCCCTGCCTTGGCAGCAGCATCAAGCACGAGTTCCAATCCAGCCAGTCCCGGAAGCAGCGGCAGGGCAGCAAACGCGTCTTCCGCTTGGATCACCCGTGAGATCTTCCAAGTCAGATTCTTGTTGAGCCCCAGATTCCTCGACACCTCCTGAGGCTTGTCGGGATCGGCACCTATCTGAACATAAAGGTCCAGCAGCGCCCCTCGCAGTTCTCGTACCGCTTCGCGGCAGTGCTCCTGGAAGGTCATGGGGGCAATTGTTGTCAAGACCTAATTCCCCGAAGAAGTTACGTTTTGAGTAGGAACACCACGCGGTTGCTGCCTGGCCGCTATCGAAAATGATAGTCGAAATGCAATACACCCGCGATGTTTTCTGAGATTTTCCTTGGGGAAAGTTGCAGAGGCGTACGCCGTGGGTTATAACTCATTCGAATTTGATCGCCTTATTAGAGGCGCCCCCCGGATGAGAGTGCCCGGGCGCTTCCCAGTGAGCGAGCCGCAACTACAGGCTCAGGAGTAACAATTCATGCAGAACCGAACCTTCACGGCTGCGGCGGCGCTGCTATCGATCGGCGGCCTGGCGATCGCGCAGGAGTTCTTTACCATCCCTGTCGGACAGGGCTTGGCCGACGACGTCAGCAATACGGGTGTCGTCAGCGGCTCAAGCGGTTTCGGCACGCAGTACTGGATGTGGACAGTCGACGGCGGATCCGTGCAGATCGGCGGCGTCAGCCCCGGCGCAGGTGTTGGTGGCCAGGGCAAGATCTCCAGCGACGGCCTGTTCATCAGTGGTAGCACGTTTAATGCTGACGAAGACTGGCACGAGATGTCGCGCTATGACGTCATTGCCGGAGAGTGGACCGGCTTCGGCCCCATCCCAGTCATCGGCCAGCAGATCGACGCGGAGGTCTCCAGCGGCTGGGGCATCTCGGGTGATGGCCGCCACATTGTTGGCCTTGGGTGGACCGTCCTGGGTACCGCCGACACCCATGTCATGCAATGGACTGAAGGGGTCGGCATTACCGACATCGGCACGATGGCCGAGGGCCAATCTGCGCGTGCGAACAGCGTCAATCATGATGGCACGGTCATCGTCGGGTGGCAAGACGGACCGACCGGCTTCCGGCAGGGATCGGCGTGGGTCAACGGCGTACAAGAGCTGATCTTCAACGACGGTGGTGATCCCGTGTCCGAGGCCTTCGATGTCTCGGACGATGGCGTCTGGGCGGTGGGCTTCGCTGTCGGCGGCCCGTTCGGCGCGGTGGACACCTGGCGCTACAACACCGTTACCGACACCATCGAGACGATCCCAAACCTAGCCGTCGGCGGCGAGAGCCGCATGGGGGCGACGGCGGTGAACGACGACGGCTCTCTCATCGGCGGAGGCACATGGGGATTCGGCCCGGCCATCTTCGGCCGCGGCTTCATCTGGCAAGAAGGGGTCGGCACGATGACGGTCGCCGACTTCCTCGACCGCAAGGGCGTTGTCTACCCCGATGGCTACAACTTTGCCTTTGTGAGCGCGATGTCGCCCGATGGCAAGTGGATCGCTGGCTGGGGGAACGGTGGTACGCCCGGCACCCAGACCTGGGTGGTGAATCTGGGTATCGCCTGCGTGGCCGACATTGATGGTGATGGCGAGCTGACCCTGTTCGATTTCCTCGCCTTCCAGAACCTCTTTGACGCCGGCGATCTGGCCGCCGACTTCGACGGTGACGGCAGCCTCACCCTGTTCGACTTCCTCGAATTCCAGAACATATTCGACGCTGGTTGCGACTAACGTGCGAGAGGCCCGTCACGGACCACATATTCCAGCCCGTTGGCTAGAGGAGGAAGCATGAAGACCATGGCAGCATTCGGCCTGCTCGTCGCGGCGAGCTCGGCAACGCTCGCCGACACGGTATCCGTCACCCTCCAGGGTTCGGTGGCGTTCAACGGCATCCCGGAAGGCCCTCTCACTTTCGTCCAAGAAGGCGATTCGACGAAGGTCACGTTCGAGCTTGACTCGGACAACTTCTTCGATGTCCTACCCGGCGACCTGCGCAACTACACCATCGACTCCGATTCGTTCTTCCTCAACTTCGCCGAGAGCATCGGAGTCGACTTGGCACCCGACACCGAAGCGTACTTTACGATTGTCGACGGATTCCCGGTTTCTGACGGGTTCATCCTGTCGACTTCCCGCACGTCACCTGGCGGCGTGCCGCTGTCGTTGCCGCCCAACCAGTTGGGCTTCGACCTGGGTTACGAGGGCACGACGCTCGATTCACTCGATATCCTCGACGCGCTGGGCACCTACGAGTTCGCGGGCCTGACCCGCTTCAACTTTACACTCTGGCAACGCTTTCCCGACAACGTCGTCATGGAGATCGACTTCAGCTCAATGGTAATCGAGAGCACTTCGTGCATCGCCGACATCGACGGCGACGGTGAGTTGACCCTATTCGATTTCCTCGCCTTCCAGAACCTCTTCGACGCGGGTGATCTGGCCGCCGACTTCGACGGTGACGGCAGCCTCACCCTGTTCGATTTCCTCGAGTTCCAGAACGCCTTCGACGCCGGCTGCGAGTAAGCCACCGATCCCTCTCTCTCTCGCTGACGATGAACAGCGTCAGCCACCGGCCTCCCCGCAGTTCATGCGGCGGGGCCGGTTTTCTGTATCACAGCGCCGTACGCTCATCGATCGCAAACACCTCGGAGGCCCATCCGTGACCAACGACACCGACCACACGCCCGCGCCACCCGCCGCCCTGCTGGTCGTCGGCAATACTCGGGCTCGCACCGCCAGCTTCGGCGACGGCTCGGTGCACCACTCGGCTTCGCACGAGGCAACGGACTCGGCGTCCATCGCCGCAGCACTGACACCCTTCCTGGATGACCACCACGGCGCCCCGCTGCTCATCGCCAGCGTCAACCAGCCTGCCGCGCGTGCCGCTGTTCAAGCGCTCGAAGGCCTTGCCGAGCAGGTCGCCTACGCCAGCTCCGACTTCGCAATCCCACTACACACCACGGTCGCACAGCCCCAGCGCGTTGGTATCGACCGTTTGCTGTGCTGCCTAGCCGCCTTCAAGATGGCCGAGCAGGCGTGCATCGTGATCGACGCTGGTACGGCGATTACCGTCGATTTCGTGGACGGAGAGGGCACCCACCACGGCGGCGCGATCGCGCCCGGCGTCGGAGCCATGCTTGCGGGCCTGCGTCACGCGGCCCCCGCTCTGCCAGAGGTGTCTCCCGCACAAGCCTTTGCATTCACGCAGCCAGAATCCCAACCGTGGGGTGAGGACACCGAGCCCGCCATGGCCCTGGGCGTGAAGGCGTCAGCCGTCGGCCTCGCCCACACACTCGTTGATCGGTTCGCCCTGGCCTACGGCGGATACCCGCGCGTGATCGCCACCGGCGGGGACGCGCTGCCGCTGTTCGAGAACGACGAGATCGTCGAGCACGTCGTGCCAGACCTACAACTCGCCGGGTTGGCCCGGGCGTACGAAGCACTGATAGAGGTTGACGAGCCCGACCCGGCTTGATCTACCGCACCTGCTGCTCCCAGCTCCACTCCAGCGAATCGTCCAGGGGCTCCACGCGCATGCTCGCGCGCAGGCGTTCGAACATCGCCGCCATCGCGCGCTGCTGGGCATCGAGAGTCAGCCGCTCAATGAGATCGGGGCGTGCCGCGTCGAAGTCGAGGCCGCCACCAGAACGCTCGCCCACAACCAATGCCAGGGCGAACCCCTCGTCGAGCGCAACCACGGGTGTGAGCATGCCGATCTGAGTCTTAAACACCGCCTCGCGGAAGGCGTCGGGGTAGGTGACGTCGTATCGGCCGACGGGGTCGAGCAACCCGCCGCGAGACGCCGATACATCGCTGCTCTTGTCGCTCGCCAGGATCATGAACCGCGCCTCCCCGGTTGCTCGCGAGTCGGCCAAAGCAGCCGCCACTTCGGCTCGGTATCGCGCAACGTCCCGCTCGCTCGCCACGACCAGCACACGCACCTCGCGCCGCGCGCCGTAAAGCACCTCGTACTGACGGACGATCTCCGCTTCATCGGGTTCGGACACGTCCGCCAACGTCAGCTTGCGCGCGAGCGCGTTGCGGCGTAGCAGGCCGTCGAACCAGGCGGGCCCCCATCCCCGCCGTGCACGAGCCTCGGCTACCACGCGTCCCCGCTGCTGCCGATCGGTGAGCCCGGTGCCGATGAGCGCCCGCTCCACGATCTCTCGCTCAGCCCGCACATCCCCCTCGCTGATACTGACCCCCTGGCGCGTGGCTTCACGCTGCACCGCTCGGTCGAGGGCGATCGCTTCGAGACCGGCGGCCCCAACTCGTTCAGCCAAGAGGGGCCAAAGATCGTCACGGGTCACAAGCGTGCCATTGACAAGGGCCGCCCGCTGGGCTGGCCCGCTGCTCATCGGTCTGAACCCAGTGCCGGGAGAAGCTGGTTCGCTAGCGCACCCGATACCTAACATAATACATGCAAACAAAGCAAAATGGCGCATGAAGCGAGCATGAGACGACAAAAGAGTATCAGATTCAGGAAAAATGACTTGCGGCATTCCGAATTGATCGGGTACACTGAGAGGACGTCAAGGACCGATTCGGAAATTTACGATGGCTCAGATCAGCCGTCCGCCGGGTCGTAGGGGGTTCTTGCCAAGAGGTAATGCGCCTCGACAAATGCCCATGGATCGATGGGCTATCCAGGAAGGATGGACGATATGCTGCCGACCTCAAGGCTCCGCGGACGGCGAAACCGCCCCGGCTTCACCCTCATCGAGCTCTTGGTGGTGATCGCCATTATCGCTCTGCTCATCAGCGTGCTGCTGCCCGCCTTGGGTGAAGCCCGCAAGTCGGCACGGCTTGCCATCTGCATGGCCAACATGAAGCAGTTCGGCTTTGCCACCGGCACCTACTCGGCCGATTACCAGGACCGCCAGTGGGGCTTCACCTGGAACACACAAGCCGATTCGGCCCAATCCGAATACACAGACCTCCGCGGCGGTGGCACTCCGATGCAGCAGGCTGCCGACCAAGCCATCGACATCCTGCGCCGCCGCGGGACCCGTGACGACATGCCCCGCGTGACGAGTTGGATTCCATACGTCTACTACAGCCACCTCGTAGTGAACGACTACCTGGCCCAGAAGTTGCCCGAGAAAATGGTGGTCTCACCTGCCGATCGGGATCGCCTCAACTGGCAGGAGGACCCTGAGAACCTCTTCGACACGGGCTACTGGGCCCCGCGCCAGCCGACAGCCAGCGACCGCTCAAAGCGTTGGCCGTATAGCTCGAGCTACCAGTTGGTACCGGCCGGGTACGACCGTACCCCCAGCCCCGCCGCACGCGTCCGCCAGGGAGGGTCGCACTTCAATTACATCAGCTTCGCGACGACGCGACTCGGGGACGTGAAGCTCACCGATGTCGATAACCCGTCCCAGAAGGCCCAGATGCACGACGCTGAGGGTCGCCACTTTGGCAAGCAGCCCGTGTGGTATGGCTACGACATCGCCCGCCAGCCAGTGCTGGCGTGGGATGGCTCGTGCATCGTGCGTCTGAGTCAGGACTACAACCTGGGGTGGTTGCCCAACAACCCCACGAGTGCAGGCTCCACGGCGATTGCCTATCAGCCTCGTGCATGGGAAGCCCCGACGTTCGAAGGAAGGCCGTCCGAGGTTACCCGAGGCAAGATCCGGTGGACCCGTGGAGGCATCAAGGGCATCGACTTCGGCGGCACCGAGGTTGATACCGGGCAGCCCGCACCGTAATCCCAACAACGGCACCCTACTTGGAAGATCAAACCCGCACGAATCGTGCGGGTTTTTCCTAGTTTACAATAAATTAAGCTGGACACGACGGCAGGCTTCGTGTAATCTGAATAAATCGGGGCCCACTCCCGATTTGACAAGCAGACCACGCCATGGTTATGGCATGGTCTGTGTCTGCCAAGGTCAACCAGGGGAGTTCTCAACATGACACGAAGAATCAGCACACTCCGGAACGGCGGCCTTCAGAGGCTTCGCGGGTTCACGCTCATCGAGTTGCTGGTGGTCATCGCCATCATCGCCCTTCTCATCAGTGTGCTATTGCCCGCCTTGGGCGAGGCACGCAAGACTGCCCGGCTTGCGATCGATCTGGCCAATCTCAAGCAGTTCGGTTTTGCCATGGGCACCTACTCGGCCGACTTCGAAGACCGCATCTTCGCGTTTACATGGAACACCGACCGAGACACGAGCCAGTCGGAGTACCCCGATCTCCGAAGCTCGGGAAGTCCGATTGATAGGACAGCCGATCAGGCCGTTGACATCATCCGCCGCCGCGCGGCACGCGACGATTTCCCGAAGATCAGTCCGGGGTGGATCCCGAACGTGCTGTACACCCACTTGGTGGTGAACGACTATCTTGCTCAGAAGTTGCCCGAGAAGATGGTTGTCTCGCCGATGGATCGTTACCGCCTGAATTGGCAGATCGACCCCGAGTCACTGTTCGAGAGCAACTACTGGTTCCCGTTCCAGGAGGCGTTCCCGCCACGGTCCAACGCTCGCTGGCCCTACAGCTCAAGCTATCAGGTCGTGCCGGCTTCTTACGACGCCGGGCGTCGGCCCCAAGACCGTATTGGCCAAGCCTCACAGCGCAGTTATACCGTTCCGGGCACCGCTTCTATCGGTGATCTTCGCATTACCGAGGTGCAGCACCCCGCCCAGAAGGTATTCATGAACGACAACGTTGATCGCTATCGGAAGGACGAGTTGTACTTCGCCTTCCCCGATGCCAAGATCCCGATGCTTATGTACGATTCATCGGCTGACGTCAAGTTGACCGACGACTCGAACCTTGGCTGGAACCCCCGCGTTTCACCTCGCAGTGGAACACCCACGCAGTACATTTACGCTGGCGGTTCCGCCTGGGAGCCCCAAGCCCGCAAGGGTGAGCTTGTCCAAGGCTACTACCGCTGGACTCGTGGAGGCCTGATCGGCATCGACTTCGGCGGAACCGAGGCTGACACCGGCCAGCCGATCCGTTGACACTGATCGACTCGATCTGACACGTCAAGCACTCCTGCGGCCCGGCAACATGCCGGGTCGTTTTTATTTGTGGCGCGCTACGATTTGAGAGTCCGCCCATGCCAGGCTTGGCGGAGTCAGGCCAGAAAGCCAGGAGGTTGCCCGGTGCGAGTGCTGATTGCCGACAAATTCGAGGATTCCGGAGTTGAGGCCCTTAAGGTGGCGGGCTGCGATGTGGTGGTCGAGCCAGGGCTCGGGCCCGACACGCTGCCCGAGGCACTAGCTGGGAATGAGCCTGAAATCCTGATCGTGCGGTCGACCAAGGTACCCGCTGCGGTGATCGAGGGTCAGGACTCGCTCAAGGGCATCATCCGGGCCGGGGCCGGCCACGACAACGTCGACTCGGTAGCGGCCGCCAGTAAGGGAGTAGCGGTGTGCAACTGCCCCGGCATGAACGCGGTGGCGGTGGCCGAACTCGCGATGGGGCACATCATCAACTGCGACCGCCGGCTGCCTGCGCAGGATGCTGAATTACGGACGGGGCACTGGAACAAGAAGGAGTACGCCAAGGCCCGAGGGCTCAAGGGCCTCTCGCTGCTGCTGGTGGGTATGGGGGCGATCGGGCGCGAGGTGGCCACTCGCGCCAACGCGTTCGGCATGGATGTCGTGGGATGGTCGCGCAGCTTGACGCCGCAGAGCGCCGAGCAGTACGGCGTTCGCTTCGGCGGCAGCACGCAGGCCGACCTGAGGGAACTGCTTGGCCAGGCCGATGTGGTGAGCGTGCACGTCGCCGCGACGCCGGAGACCAAGGGCATGTGCGACTCGGGGTTCTTCGGTTCCATGAAGGAGGGGTCGTACTTCATCAACACCGCGCGTGGTACGCTCGTTGATGAGGCAGCCCTCCTCGATGCGATCAAGACCAAGAGCTTGCGGGTCGGCACCGATGTGTACCAGAACCAGCCCGGCACACCCGATGAGCCCTTCCAGACACCGATGTCCGCCGCCGGCGTGTGTTGCTCGCACCACTGCGGCGCTTCAACCGATCAGGCTCAGCAGGCCGTGGCCGCCGAGACGGTGCGCATCGTGACCGAGTACCAGAAGACCAGCCAGTTCATCAATGTGGTCAACGCGTTGCAACCCGCTTGACAAAGTCACTCAGTTCTGACCACGCCCGACAAGGATCGTACGAGGAGGCTCACACAATGACCGCATCGGCTACCCAAGGCACGCTGACGGGTTCGGAGAACACACGTGGCACACACAACTTCTCAGCAGGCCCCGCCGCACTGCCCGAGTCGGTGATCCGTCGGGTGCAGCAGGACATCTGGGACATTGATGGCAGTGGTATCGGCATCATGGAGCACAGCCACCGCGGGCCGGTAGTCGACGGCGTGTGGGAGCGCACCGAGGCAACCTGCCGCAAGTTAGCGGACATCCCCGATGACTACGCGGTGCTATACGTGCAGGGCGGTGCTTCGACCCAGTTCTCGATGATTCCCGGCAACTACCTACCCGAAGGCGGGACAGCCGACTACATCAACACGGGCGCCTGGTCAAAGAAGGCCATTAAGGAAGCCAAGCTGTACGGAACCGCGCACGTCGCCGCCAGCAGCGAAGACAGCAACTTCGACCACATACCCACCGACATCAAGTGCTCCGACAAGCCCGCGTACTTGCACTTTACGAGTAACAACACGATCTTTGGCACCGAGTTTAGCACCGAGCCGAGTTGCCCCGAAGGTTCATTCCTGGTGTGCGACGCATCGAGTGACATCTTTAGCAAGCCCATCGATGTCACCAAATACGGCATCATCTATGCCGGCGCGCAGAAGAATCTGGGCCCCAGCGGTGTAACGCTGGTCATCATCCGCAAAGACATTGCCGAGCGATGCGAGCGCACGCTGCCCAGCATGGGCATGTACAAGACCCATGCCGAGAACGACAGCCGGTACAACACCCCACCGGTGTTCGGCGTATACGTCATGGGCGTAGTGTTCGAATGGATCCTTGAGAACGGCGGCCTGCAGGGTATGGCGGTGCGCAACGCGGCCAAGGCCCAGGCGATCTACGACGTGCTCGACGCCGGCTTCTACAAGCCGCACGCGAAAACGGGCAGTCGCTCGATGATGAACATCACGTTCAACTGCCCGAGTGATGACTTGAACAAGAAGTTCTTGAGCGAGGCCCAGGTCAACCGCTTCGACGGGCTCAAGGGCCACCGCTCGGTGGGCGGCATCCGTGCAAGCATCTACAACGCGTTCCCGGGTGCGGGCTGCCAGGCATTAGCCCAATTCATGCGCGATTTTGCGCAGAAGAACGGCTGAACCGTGGCTCATTGAGCCGAACCAGCGCAGCCTTGATCGCCTCTTCCGCCGTGATCGCGCGCATCATGCTCGCATTCGCGGCGTGTTTGTGCGCGCTGGCATGCGTGGGCGTCTCGTGCTGGAGCACATCAGCGTCGCGCTTGTAGGGCCCAACCAGGCCGGTGAGTGTCGGACCAAACAGGGCGACCAACGGGCGATCGAACCCAACGGCCATATGCAAGACCGCCGAGTCGTTGGCAACAACGAGCGCCGATCGCTGGACAATGGCCATGAGTTCGCCGATGCTCGTTTGGCCGACCAAGTCGATAACCCGCGAGTCGTGGAAGCTCAAGGCCCGGGTACGTTCACACTGGGGTTGTTCGCTCGGGCCTCCGACAATGGCAAGGGTGGCGTCGGTCTGGTCGAGCAATGCCAACGCAAGCTCGGCGAACCGGTCGTCGGGCCATTGCTTGGCCGGCCATCGGCTGGTTGGAGCGAGGACGACGATCGGAGCGCCTCCAGCCGATGCCAAGGCTCGCTCGGCCTTGGCGCGCGCTTCGGCGGTGGTGTACAGCCGCATGTCGGGCGCGGCGATGGGCTCGGCGGCGCCGAACGTGTCGACGGCAGCCTGGGCCAGCGCCAGCATGCGGTCGACAGCGTGCATGCCCTGCCTCGCGGGCACGCGTCGGGTGTAGGCCAGATGGGCAAGCTCTCTCGCGTCCTCGGCACCAATCCTGACAGGGGCGCGGGTAGCCAGGGTCATCATGCCGCTGCGCATGAGTCCCTGGCAGTCGATGGCCAAGTCGTAGCGGCGGCAGCGGAGTTGGTTCCCCCACTTCAGAGCAGCCAGCAGCTTGTCGGGCCGAGCGAGGGGGGACAGCTCCCGCCGCGGGAACGGGACAATTTCGCTCAGGGCCGGGTGGGCGGCCACGGCGTCGGCAAAGGCGTCCTGCACCAGCCAGGCGATGGTCGCGTGCGGCCAGCGGGCCCGCAAAGCCGCGAGCACAGGCACGCTGCGGCACACGTCACCCAGGGCACTGGGGCGGATGATAAGTATGCGCTCGGGCTCGCTCGCATGGGGCTCCACTGGGCAGTGTATCGGTAGTTGTCCTGTGAAGAGGCCACGCCGGGGCTCTATGCTGGTGGCATGAAGCGATTGGTATTGCTGGCGTTACTCCCGATCCTCACGCTGCTGGCAGCTCCGGCGCTCGGACAGGATACCGAGAGCGAGGCGAGCCCACCCGCATCGCCCCCACTGTCGAGCGAGGTGTTGGCCGCCATGCAGATCGCCGGTGATGTACCGCGCGAGAACGCCCGGCGCGCCGTCGAACGGCTGCGGGACACGATGCTGGAAATGGGGCGGTTCGAGTCGCTCGACGATACTGGCAGTGTCGCGGCCCTGGTGCGGCTGGCCATAACCACCGTGAGCGTCGGGCCTGGGGTAACGGTGGCGGTCACGGGCATCGAGCCTGACCCGCAGAATCCGACCCGTGCGAAGGACATCCACATTGCTGCGACGGTCTCGGTCGATGGCGACGCCGAGGTCGATCGCCTCATGGGTGCGTGGCCAGCCGCGGACGACGGCGGCATCGTGTTCATCCGGCAGATCGACACGAACATCGAACTTTGCTTCCAGAAGGTCGACTTCAAGGAGGACTTCCTCAAGCCGGATGCGCTCCAGCCATTCGTCTCACACGCTCCCGACTCGGCGGGCGGCATGGAACTCATGCTCGACCTCGAGAACCTCCGCCGCGCTTGGCCACAGGCACTTGCCAACGGTCCGGCACGCCGCGTCGTCGCCGTCACCGGACTGGCCAACGCTCGCAAGATCCATGTACACATTCCTGATTCGGGCGCTGTGCGTTTGGCGTACTCGAGCCGGGCGTTACCAGCGGATCAGGTCACCGAGCGAACCGGCCCGGCATCAGCCGTTGATGGCCAGGTCGGCGTCCGGTGGCCGGCGGTCTTCGATGCCGGGCTCCGGACATACGCGGTCGCACTCGATGATGCGCAGCGCGAGGCGTTCGCGAAGCGGTTCCAAGAGTGGATGTCGATCAATGGCGGCCGCCTGCGCGGCATTGTTCAGGCCGTCGAGATCGCGGGCGAGTGGTCGGTCACCACTGTTGAGGACAACGGCCGGCGCGTCGAGGTAAGCACACCGGTGCGCGAGGGAATCGAAACGGTCCGCCTCATCGAGGCCGTCAAGGCAACACTGGCCAACTCCGGATTCGAGGTCGAGGACAAGCGTGGCGTGCTGGCGTTGCCGAAGTCGGTGGCCTCGGCACTTGGGGGTGAGTCGCTGGCCATCGAGGTGGATGATTCGGACGAACCGGTCGTGCTGAAGATCACGATTGATTAACGAGATCACACCGTCAGAACGCGCATGACCTCCGATATGGTCGTGGCGCCGGCACGCGCCTTGGCGAAGCCGTCCAGGCTCATGCGCTCGAGGGTACCGTCCTTCAGGGCGTGCTTCGCGATGTCGCCGGCGCTACGGCCTTTCATGATGTCTTCGCGTAGTCGGTCGCCGCTCTTAAGCAGTTCGTACAAGCCGATGCGGCCGCGGTAGCCGGTGTGGTGGCACTCCCTGCAGCCGGCACCGCGGGTGAGCGTTCCATCTTCGGTCGGTTCGAACTCCGGAGGCAGATCGATAGCGTCGGGCGTGTATGGTGCGGCGCAGTGCTTGCACACACGGCGCACGAGGCGCTGGGCTAGCACGCCCTCAACGCTGCTCGAGACCAGGAACGGCTCCACGCCCATGTCGAGCAACCGCGTCATGGCACCCGGCGAGTCGTTGGTGTGCAGCGTGCTGAAGACCAAGTGACCCGTGAGGCTCGCCTGGATGGCGGTTTCGGCGGTTTCCTTGTCACGGATCTCGCCGATCATCACCACATCGGGGTCGTGGCGAAGGATGCTGCGTAGCCCCGTCGCGAAGGTAAGACCGACTTGTTGGTTCACCTGGATCTGGTTCACACCGCCCACGTGGTATTCGACGGGATCCTCTACGGTGATCGCCTTGATTTCGTCGCTGACGATGCGGTTGAGCGAGGCATAGAGCGTGGTTGACTTACCACTGCCCGTCGGACCGGTGACGAGCAGGATGCCGTAGGGCCGCTCGATGAGGGCATACCAACCCTTCTGGATCCACTTGGGCATGCCGAGGTCGCCCAGTTCCATGAGCACGGCGGACTTGTTGAGGATGCGGAGCACCACGCCCTCGCCGAACAGCATGGGGATGACGCTCACGCGGAGATCAAACTCCTGGATCGCCAATCGACCGCTGGCATCGGGCAGGCGCTGCTTGAGCGTGATGCGACCGTCCTGGGGTTTGCGCTTCTCGGCGATGTTCATGTTGGCCATGATCTTCAGGCGGCTGATGATCGCAGCGGAGAAGCGGTTGATGGTCTCTGGCACATTGGCGCGCTGCAGAACACCGTCGATACGATAGCGCACGATGAGTCGGTGCTCGTATGGCTCGATGTGCACGTCCGTCGCTCGCTCGCGGATGGCCTCGATCAGCAGGTCATTGACCAGCTTGATAACGCTGGCCTCTTGCGCTTGCTCGATCTCGTCGTCATCGCCTTTCGCTTCGACCTGAGCGCCGGCCTCGGCCGACAGTGCATCGAGGGTGTCCGAGCCAACGCCATAGTTAGCGCGGATGAAGCGTTGCAGCGCATCGTCATCGGCTAGCACCAACTCGATGCTGTAGCCGGTGAGCAGGCGCAGTTCGTCGAGCACGCTGAGTTCGAAGGGATCGCTGGTAGCGACGGTGAGAATGCCGTGCTCCTGGCGGATGGGCACGCAGCGCTGCTTCTGAACCAAGCTGGCCGGCAGGGTCTGCAAGACCGCGGCGTCGACCTCCGTGGCGTCCAGGTCGACCACCTCAAGGTGGAATTGATCGCCGATGGCCTCGAGCACCTGGTCGGCATCCACGACGCCCATGCGAACGAGCACTCGGTCGAGGCGCTCGCCCGTGGCTCGTTGCTGTGCGAGGGCATCGTCCAGTTGGGCCTGGGTGATGACCCCGTGGTCGAGAAGTACGGTGCCTATTCCCATCTCTACAGGGAGTGTATTGCCCGCTCGAGCCGTCGTAACGGCCTGAGAAGTGACAGGGAATTTTTTTGGGTTATGGGGTTGACAGGGCGTTGATTTATGTTACCATTTAGTCACATATTGGCCAACGAACGTCGTTGCCCAGGAATTGAAAGGCATTTCTCATATTGAGGAGCGACCCGATGCCCGACGCACCTTCGACAGCCCAGTCCTTCAGCCACGTTCGCGACGGCCTCCGCAACATGGAGTGGGGCCGCATGCTGCTCCTGGAGATGGCCAAGGTCACACCCGACGACAAGTTCTACGAGGTGCCCGCCGAGGGCGGCAACCATGCCGCATGGAACGTCGGCCACATCGCCGTGACCGACGACCTGATCCGGGCATCGCTCGGTGGTGGCGAGCACGTGCTGAGCACCGAGTGGCACGAGATGTTCAAGGGCGGCAGCGTGTGCAAGCCGGGCGCGGAGGGACATCCGACCCGCGAGGAACTGCTCGACGGGTTGGCCCGCTCACGGGCGGCCGTCGTGGCGTGGCTGAGTGGCCTGAGCGAGAGCGAACTCAACGAGCCCCTGACCGGAGGCATGACCCAATTCGCCCAGGACCGCGTCATGCTGATGGGCTCGCTTGCCTCCCACGAGGCATTTCATGCGGGCCAGATGAGTGCCGCACGGCGCGTCTTCGGCATGCCGCACATGTTCTGATTCGAAGGGTGCGTGAGGCATGGAGGCGCCGCCCCCCACCACTCCCGAATCGGCCCGGCCCGATTCAGCAGAGATAGACGACGTGTGGAAGGCCCTGAGCGATCCGACGCGGCGGGCCATCCTGGACCTGTTACGCGAGAGCCGCGCCAGCACGGGCGACCTCGCCGGCGCGTTTCCTGCGCTCACCCGGTTCGCGGTGATGAAGCACCTCTCCGTGCTCGAGGCCGCGGGATTGGTCGTGTCTCGCAAGGAAGGGCGTCAGAAGTGGAACTATCTCAACGCGGTACCCCTGCGGAGGGTGTACGAGCGCTGGGTGAGCAGATACCAAGACCGATGGGCCGGTTCGCTCGTCGGGCTGCAGAGGCTCGCGGAGGGCCAACTTGACCAGAACCAGGAGGATTCACCAATGACGACCGCCACGATCAACATGTCCGCCAGTGTGGTCCAGACTGAAGTCACCATCGACGCACCGCCCGAGAAGGTGTACGACCTGTTCTTCGATCGCCCCCACGACTGGTTTTACGAAAGCGAGGAGAGCCGTAAGACCCAGACTACCAAGATCGAGCGCAAGATTGGCGGGCAGTTCTACCTCGAAACGGCGCGTCCCGACGGACCACCCGATCACAACGTCATCGGAACGATCACGATGCTCAAGCCGGGGCGCAAGGTGCGGATGCGCGGCGACTGCACTATGCCCAACGCGTTCATCGCCAACATGACCATCGCCTTCGAGTCCGCCGGCAACGGCACCCGCGTCAGTGTCGAGCACCGCATGGCCGGCGAGTATGACGAGGACCTGCCCGCGGGCTTCGAGGAGGGCTGGCAGGACGGGCTTCAGAAACTCAAGAAGCTGTGCGAGGGCTGAGTTCGCTCAACGGAGCCTGACCTCGAAGCGCTTAGGTGAGGGTTCGAGATCCCGACTTTGCACCGCCGGCAGGGGTACGACCTCGGCCGGCTGTTCTTGGCGAATGAGCGCGAGGCGGTCGATTGGGACGACAGAGCCGTCCTTTTTGATCTGCAGAACCAGGAGGCGGTCCCATTCGATGAGGCTTGGCGGCAACTTGCCTCCATCCCAGGCTGGCCCATCGGAGAGCCCAACCGTCCAGCCATCTTCGGAGAACGCGGACGCGGTTGCGCCGAAGGCGATGGAGAATCGGTGCTTGGCATAGATGTCGTCGCGGCCGTACTGATGGCGGAGCACCGCTGTCGCCATGTGGTCCATCTGCCAGGCACTCCAGAACCGCTGGTCGTAGCGTCGTCGGCCCGTGTCGGCCTCACGCCATGCGGCGCGGGCGATGACGAAGACCGCACCAGGCGCCGGATCAGGGTACAGGTCGGCTATGGCGCGGGCTTCGGCGAGATCCATCTGGTAGCGCTCGCGCAACGTGGTTTGGATGCCCACGAGCGAGACCGCGGCGATGCAGGACCACAGCAAGGCGATACTTGCCCCCGCCACGCCCATGACCCGAGCAGCGCGCTCGGGCAGCCTGCGACCGATAGCCTGGCATACCACAAGGGTGGCCAGCAGCAGCCCCACCACCGGCAGGTATGCGTGGCGTGCCTCGATGGGGCCAGTCTGGACCACGATGAACGGGACCAGACCAAGGACGAACCACGACAACCCGAAGACCACAAGCCACCATGTGGCCGGTGCGTGCTCCTCGGCGGCCACCCGCGGAGCCGAACGCCAGATCCAGACGAGTCCCGCCATCACGGCTGCCAGCAGCAGTGCGATGCCGAAAGCGCCAAGAGTCGGTAGGCCAACCTCGACGCCGCCGAGTGTGAGGTCTCTGCCATACGAACCGAAGATCTGCGCCCCGCTCTCCTCGAACACGGTTGCTCCACGCCGCAGCCAACGCTCAGGAGAGACGAGCGTGGACGCTCCGCCACGGTGATTGCTCGGCGCGGTCACCACCACCAGCAGAACGTACCCAAGGGATGGCAGACCGACGGCCAGGGCGGTCGTTGCGGTCGCCGTCAGTCGCCGATGCAGAGCCTGAGTTGTCGCCAATGGGAGCACGGCTACTGCGCCCATGCACGCGGCGGCCTGCTCATTCAGGCAACACGCAACGAACGAGAGCAAGGCGATGCCTAGGGCGCACGCGATCTTGCGCGTCGTTGATGCCATTGACTTCGCCAGGCATGCAACGGCAACTGCGCAGAGGCCAGCCAACGCCGTCGGCATCGCTGCGGGCCAGTGCATCACGTCGAACGCCATCGGGAGCGTCAGGAAGACCATGGCCACCGCGCCCGCACCGAGGGCAAACCCGAGCCATCGGAACCACCGCCACACCGCCAGCACGAGGACGCCGTGGCTCGCGGCCGCCAAGAGATTGGCGATCCACGGCGCTTCCCAGGTCAGGCTCACGAGGTGTCGGACCAGCACCAGGGACATGGGCCGCCAAAACAAGGGGAGCCGCCACAGGTCAGCAATAGCAACGGCCCCGGTGGCGGGATCGTTGACGGCCCAGGTGTAGTCATCGCGGGTCTTGCCGATCTCGCCCGCGTAGAACGCGCTGGCCAGCACCCACAAGGCCGCGCAGGTGACGAGTAGCGCCACACCGGCTGTCAACCGCTTGCTCGCCGCCTCGGTTGTGGGCCCCACGTGCGCCTCTGACATGCCGCGGACTGTACGACCAACAACACGGAGACGGAATCGACCCACTCGAAACTCCAATATGGAGGAGGATCGTCGAGATGGCAAGGAGGGCTGCGATGGGCAAGCTGGTGCGAAGCGTGGCGGTAGTGGTCGGGCTGGGCGTAGGGTTGGCGGTGCTGGCGATGGGGCCGGCCGCAGACCACCAGGGGGCAGCCATGGCCGAGCCCGAGAGCAAAGCAGAGGACTTCACGATCCACGGTGGACTACACGAGGTCGAACCGACCGATCGGCAGATCGTCGAGTCACGGGTGGTGGCGGCATCGGCCCATGACTGCTGGGACAAATGGACCACCAGCGAGGGCGTGGGCAGCTTCCTGACCACGAACAACTCGGTCGACCTCCGCATCGGCGGGGCGTTCGAGGTGTACTTCGCGATGCAACTCCCAGAAGGCCAGCGCGGCTCGGAGGGTTGCAAGATCCTGAGCTATCTCCCGCTGCGGATGCTGAGCTTTGAGTGGAACGCACCGCCGACGTTTCCCGAGGTTCGCGGCCGGCACAGTCGCGTCGTCGTGATGTTCGACGCTGTTGAGGGCGGGACACGCGTCGAGCTCACGCACCTGGGTTTCGGCTCGGGCACGCAATGGGATCAGGTCCACGAGTACTTCACGAACGCCTGGCCGCGCGTGATGGACAACTTCGCGGCGAGCTTCCGAGGCTGATCGCATCAGGCGGCGCGCTTGCGTGACTTGGACTTCGGCAGAGCGGCGATAGCAAGCAGCGTCAGGTCGTCCTGCTGGTGCAGCGAGCCGGCCTGGCAATCGACCCGCTCGACGAGTTTCTGTATTGCGCCGGCGGTCGTAGCACCCTCGACACATCCTGCCCACGGCAAACTCATAAACTCGTTGAGGTAGGCCTCGGTGTCGAGCTTGCCATCGGTCGTGCCCTTTGTTGCCTCTTTGGCATCGGGGAACGCGGTCTCGTAGCCGTCGCTGTAGAGCAGCAGCGTCTCGCCTGGTTCAAGCGTGAAAGTAGCCTGCTCGTAGGGTTCACCCTCAAAGACCCCCAGGAGCGCGCCGCCCGATTCAACGGTGCGCTGCTCTTCGCCGCCCAAGATCAACGCGGGCGGGTGACCGGCGGTACAAAGCGTGACCTCACGGGTGCGGATGTTGATGGTGCCGCAGACGGCGGTGGCGAAGCGCGAGCGGCCGCGCTGCGCACGGACGAGGTCGGCGTTGAGCGCGGTGACCGCCTCGGCCGGCGTACGCGAGCCCGCGCCCGACCGGAGGCTGCGAGAGATCACCATGGTAAGCAAGGCGGCCGGCACGCCATGGCCCACGGCATCGGCCACGAAGAACCACATGCGATCGTTGTCAAGTTTGGCCACATCATAGATGTCGCCGCTGACGTAGGTCGCCGGGCGAAACATAACACCGAACTCGAGCCCCTCGGCCTCAGGTAGTTCGGCGGGCAGTAACTCCTGCTGGATGGCCGCGGCGAGATTGAGTTCCTCGTGCATGCGGTCGATCTCTTGCCGCACGCCCCCCTGAGCGCTGCTTAGGATGCGCAGTTCGCGCTGCATTTCCTCAACCGATTCTTGCCGACCGAAGAGCGCACGCAGGCCCGTAGCTACAGCCTGCGGCGGGTGGTCGGCGTCGACGCCGACCAACCCCCAACGGCTGATCTGCCGCTGCAGACCAACGGGCATGCCTGGCATAACGACGAAGCCGAACGCCTGGGCGTCGTGCAATAGGTGGGCCAGAGCGATGATCGTGGAACTAGGCGTGCCTTCTTCGAGCAGGATGAGCACGGCTTGCACACGGCCGGCGTCGTGCCCCTCGCTCTGGGCGATAAGCGCGTCGGCCAGGTCACTGACGTCCATCGGATGGGCTTGCGGGGCTCCGGGGCCCCACGCCTCGCGAACGCTCGCCCAGAACGTCTGCGCGGGTTCTTCGTCGGGACCGGGACTCGCAAGGATGATGCTCGGTGCCGACACTGGACGCCCTCCGAAAGCGCCATCGGCGGTAGCCGAGCGCTCCTCGGAGAGGTATCGGTTTAGCGGGCTATCCGCTGGAGCCGAGTGGTGTCAAGTTCGACCTTATCACCCCGCTCGAGGCCGAGTTCTCGGAGCTTGCCAGACTTGAACTCAAGAGCGAACATCGCGGCGGCGCTGCTCGAGTACCGTGCTAGCCTGCTCTCGTAGGCCGACCGGCTTTCACCCTCGTCCTGTGGCTCGATGGGCATCTCGTGAGTCGCAACAACCGTGCCGAACTGGTCAAGGAAAGCAATATCGATCGGCACGAGGCAGTCCCGCATTACAAACTCCAGCACGCGAGGCCTGGAGAACACGAAGATCATGCCACCATCGTCCTCGATCTGCTCCCGCCCGCCCAAGCCGAGTTGGCGCTTCGCATCGGTATTGGCAATCTCCAGGAAGAACACCTGGTCGTTGATCGTGATGGTCTCGACGTCATTGGAGACGGCCTCGTTGGGCACGCACCCGCCGAGTTGGAGCACTAAGAGGGCTATGAGTGTGATTAGGATCATCCGAGAAGCCATGCGTCATCCTCCGGCGTGAAGCGGGCTGGCCCGCGAGGCATCGTATCGAGGTCGAGCCCATCGGCGAACTCTTCCAGGTTGATGGCTGTTCGGGGCTGGCTCGGGAGCGTCCAGTGGGCCAGCAAGCCCAAGATGCGCTCGACCGGCACGCCCTGCTCCTGGTAGGTGGTCAGGCGGGTGTCACCATGGCGTTTGGCCAGGCGGCGGCCGTCGGGGCCAAGGACAAGGGGAAGGTGCGTGTACGTCGGCAGCGGCCGTAGACCTAGCGCCTGGTACAGCAGTACTTGCCGGCCTGCAGAGGCGAGAAGATCGTCGCCTCGCACAACTTGGGTGACTCCCTGGCGGGCGTCGTCGACCACCACGGCGAGCTGGTAGGCGGGCATGCCGCGCTTGGTCCAGATGACGAAATCACCGGCTTCCTCAGCGGGGAGGAGTGAGGCGTGGCCAACGAGTACGTCGTCAACCTCAACGGGCGCTGTCGGTGTCACGAATCTCCAGTTGGTCTCGTGGTTGTCGAACGTCGAAGGTCGGAGCGGTCGGGGCCGGGTGACGGCGGCTGGGACTGCATCGCCCGCGTGCGGCGCCGAGGCCGCGGCAGCAATCTCGGCACGGGTCAGTTCGCAGGGATACGCGAGCGCCGCGCGCGCGAGCGTGTCCATGGCGCCGGCGTGCGGGTCGAGGTCTTGGCTCTGGATGGTCGCCTCACCGTCCCAATCCAGGCCGAGCCAGCGGAGCGTGTCCAGTGTCTGGTCGATGGCCTCAGGCCTGACACGCGGGCCATCGAGATCCTCGACGCGCATGACGATTCGCCAGCCGTAGCGGCGTGCAAGGATCCAGTTCACGATGAACGTCCGCGCGTTGCCCAAGTGCAGTGCGCCAGTGGGCGAGGGAGCCAGACGCGTGATCTCGGGCGGTTGGGCGGCCATCTGAGGCTGATTTGTAGGGTTGTCGTTGGGGGTGAGTTGGCTGGCCGGGCGCGGGCGCTACCGTTGGAGCCCGGCGGGCAGGCCTTCGGAGGATTCGTTGGCCCCCGTGACCGGTTCGATGGAGTACGGCCCTCATGGAGAAGCTCTCCGAAGCCGAGGTGAAGGATCGCCTAACGCATCACCCCGAGTGGACCGAGGTTGGTGGCGAAATCCAGCGGACGTTCGAGTTCGCGGATTTCCGCGCCTCGATGCGGTTCGTGAACGAGGTGGCCGAAGAGGCCGAGCGGGTGCAGCACCACCCTGACGTGCTCATCCGCTACTCGAAAGTAACCCTGACGGTGTCGACCCACGACGCGGGCGGCATCACGGTGAAAGACTTCGACCTGGCAGGCTTTGCCGATCAGGCGGCCGGGGGTATCGTCGGCGCGACGGCCTGACCGAGCCGCTGGCTTTAGGCCACGCGGGTTTCTGTCGTCGGGCCCATGGAGGCCACTATCCGGCGGACGACAGAGATGGCTCGGCGCAGCTCAGGAGCTGACTCCTCCAGTGACATACTAGCATCCATCGCCTGTACCACCGACTTTGCAGCCGCGCTGAGCGGTACGAAGCCAAACGTGGTGCCGGTTTCGCGCCAGCGGACAGCCATCTCGCGAGCGACTCCAAGATCGTCATTGTGGCGGGCACAAAGCACTGTCTCAAGGTCGCTAGCAAGTTGGGAAACGTACTCGTCAATCAACTCCGTCGCTGCGGGGTCGTTCAGTGTGGATGTGATTACTTCCGAAGTTGCAGGCTCGAAGCCCTTGAGGATGTCTTCGACGATGTCGAACAACGAGTCCTTCGTGACCGGGCGGGTCACGTGTCGAATCTGCAGTTCGCCGACGGCGTTCGTTACGGAGTTTGTGGTGCCTGAAGGGTTCAACACGATCAGGCCCGCACGAAGACCAATGCGGTATAGCTGCGACGCAAGGCCCTCAACACCTCCTGCTTGCGCGATAGCTTCGGCATCGGCGAGGACGAGATCGAACTCGTGACCGGTGACCATGTCGAACATGGATCCCACATCGGTGGCGGTCTTGGAAGTTAGTCCCAACTGCTGGCTCAGGTACGCCACCATACGGCTGTCGAGCGAATCCGATCCGAGGATGAGGCAATTGCCGTGGAACTGCTTGGTCGGCAACTTGGCGGCTGGTTCGGGGAGTACGGGGAGCGGGGTCCCGGGTGGAAAAAATTCTGTCAGATTCACGACAGTCTCGAAAGTGAGCAGCACGGCGTGGAGGTTGCCGGTGAGGTGGTGGCAATCCAAGGAGTAACCCTTCGACTCGTGAACGCCGCCCTCGAAGAGGGGCAGGTACAGCACTATCAGAGAGTCCCTGTGGATCATGCCCGGATATACAATGCTCGCGCATCGAGCGTTCAGCGCATGGAGGATGACCTCAGCCCGCGCACGGCCGCCTCCCGGGTGCTCAATGTCTGCGCGTATGGCATGCCCCCGAAGTGTGCGCAGGGCAGCATTGTCCAAGTCATTTGTGAGCTGGCTCCTGCCGAACCAATTGTTGATCCCCGCGTCGCAGGATCGGAGCACCGATTCCTTCGCGGATTCCCCGAGATTGACAGCCCGGAGGGGCGCAGAAGCTAAATGGTCAGCATTGGCATCTTCCATACTCGTTCAATCGACACGAAACAGAAGAACATCAAAGGGCACGAACGGACGGGTTCGGGATTGCGTGCGTGTACGTATCCCAAGCGAAAGAATCTAACTTACTCTCTTACAGACCACCAGGGTGAACCACTTCCCCGATTCCGGGGTGTCCTCCCACAATCAGGGGGGGAGATTCTAATGCGGCACTTCCTTGACCGCGTTACGGTTCCAGGCCGGCACGCGGACGGTGATTGGGCCGTTACCCTCGATCTCGCATTGGCAGCTCAGGCGGCTGTTCATCTGCAGGCCCGGGGCCTCCTCGACGCGGTCCTCCTCGGCCTCGGTGGCCTCCGCGACATCACCCATGCCCTTCTCGACGTAGACATGACACGTAGAGCAGGCGCACACACCGCCGCAGGCGTGCTCGATGTTGATGCCGTTGTCCACGGCGACTTCCAGCAAGTGCTCACCCTTGGCGGCCAGCACTTCCCATTCCGTGCGATCCGAGCCGGTGAGGGCCTCGGGGTCTTCAAGAATGAAGGTGACGGGGACCTCCTTGGGCCCGTGGTCATGGTCGCTGTGGCGTAGATGCATGGGACAGCATAGGGCCCGGAAATGAGGCTTGGAATCGTTCCAGGATGGGTGTTTGGGACTTCGGCAGCGGCCTCAGCAATCCCCGTAACGACCTTGCTCGAATCGGTTCCTGAGGGCGAGAAAATCGAACGGGGTCGTCTAGCCGGCGAGATCAAAGTCGGTGCGACAGAGGATGATGAGTATGGTGGCGCGGCCCTCGGCAGGCTCGCCAAGGCGGGAGGTGAGCTCGTCGCTCTCGCGCTCATGGTTTACATCGAAGTGGTTCATCCAAGTCTCGAAAACGACCTCAGTAGACTTGGATCTCGATCGGGCACGCCCGATCCGACGAACGCGCTCGTTGCGAAGCCAAGCACTAACGCTATTGGCCCGCAAGCTCAACAAACCTCGCCTGTTCGGCTGGCGTCGGCCTGGCACTACGACGGGCCATGGCGGCGATCGCAACCTCAAGGAACTTCTCTGGTCGGTAGGATTTCTCGCTGGCATCTGTGCACCATCGCATCGGGCCGGTTCGCCCGGTGATTGGCTTGCTCGCCGCCCACATCGTGCCCGTGCCCACGACGGCGCCGGTCATGATGCGGGTGCCGATGGCGGTGCGGGTGTGGTCGCCCAGCACGCAGCCCATGAAGGTCTCGCCGGTGCGCTGGCGGTCGACCACAACCGGGCTGTATGTGTTGAGCAGGTTGCTGTTGGTGGTGCCGGCACCAAGGTTGACCCATTTGCCGACGTACGAGTCTCCCAGGAAGCCTTCGTGGGCCTTGTTCGTATGTCCCTGGAAGATGGTGCCGGTGATCTCGCCGCCGACCTTGCATACCGGGCCGATGGCGGTGTTAGGGCGGATGGTCGCGTGCTCAATGACGGTCGAGCCCGGCCCAACATAGGCCGGCCCAAGGATGACGGCATGGTGCCCGACGCGGACACCCTCACCGATGACGATCGCGCCGTGGCTGGCGTCGAGGACAGCGCTGTCGGCGACCTTCGAGCCCTCGCTCACAACCACGCCCTTGGCCGGTGCCATGCGTGAGAGGTCGTAGGCGATACAGGCGTCTCGGTACGTACGCACGTGCCAGCATCGCTGGATGATCTTGGCTTCGTGTTCCTTCGTTGTGAAAGTCTCGGGATCGAGCGGGTCTCCCCCACCATCGCCGATGCGCGCGGCCAGCAGGGTGCCGTGATGCGCGAGCGCGTGTCCCTCTTCGAGTTCGGCGATCATCTCGGCGCGCTCGGCCGAAAGGGGCCAGCGGCCGTTGACAATCACAGCCCCCCGGGGCGGTGGATCGTTCACGGGCGTGTTGGGGTGCAACTCTTTGGTGAGATTGACCTGATGCTCGGGTACTCGCAGGCACGCGGGCGGCATGCCGATGTCGGCCCAGCGTTCGAGGGCAGTCCACGCGCCAGTGCGAATATCGAATGCCGGTCGGAGGTCGGTGAGCGGCGCGAGCTCGCCTTTGCCATCGTCGAAGAGGATGAGCTTCATGGCATGACCCTACGCGAGAGCTACGACCGGCGCTGCCAGGCACGAGGGCTGCTGCTCGTAAAACCCAGCAGCGGCGCAGCGGCGATGAGCACCAGACCCAGCGGTACAGCCAGAAGCGCCGTGTAGCCGGCCGAGCCGAAACGGACAAGCAACTCGCGGCCGGGCTCAAATGCCAGCGGCGCGCCGGTGAGCTTCTGGATGCTCAACAGGATGACCACGACGAGCTGGGCAGCAACAACGCCAAACAACGTAAGCACCGACAGTGTGGCCAGATGGTGGCGCACGAGCTTGCCGCGAATGGTCAAGATCACCTGGGCCATCAGCACGCCGCCCAAGGCATATGGGCCGACAAGCGGCTGAGCCGGGCCCGCGAGCACGGGCCAGCCCCCCGTCAGGTCGAGCGTGAGCCCAAGTACGAGGCAGGCCCACACGGCGTGCATGGGCGGGGCACTCAGCGCGACGTACGCACCGAGCGCGAGCAGGAAGCTCGGCTGTACAGGACCGATGGCCAGCACGTCACGCAAGCCACGCTCTAACCCGAGCAAGAGATACGCGATGATGGCAAAGATGGGCCAGTTCACGGCGCGCCATCCTCGCTTGATTCAGTGTCTGGATCGATCGGTACGCGCAGCACCACCTCGCTCACACGCTGGAGTGTCACGGTCGGCGCGACGGTCACGATGGTGCGTGTGGGCTCATCTGGCGCAGGATCGATGGCGGTAACCTCGCCGACAATAAGCATCTGAGCGCTGCGTGGCCAGGTGTCGTCGCGCAAGCGGACCTTCATACCGATGGAAATTTCAACCGGCCCGTCACGGTCCCTGCTCTCCACCCACGTCGCCGGGCCCTCAAGCAGGCCGCCACCGATGGGTTCGAGGCGGCACTGGATGCCGCTGTCAAGGCTCTCGCCGGTCATGACCAAGGCCATGATGCCACCTGCCGCCTTGTCGGTGATGGGCCGAACGACGCACCAGGCGCTGGTCACACGCTCGACCCTGCCGAGCAGTTGCAGCCCTTCGACGACGGCGACAGAGTTCTCCACCACACCGCGACCAAGACCGGCACGGATCTGCAGAGCGGCGCTCGATGCCTCGGTGAAACGGCCGATGACAGGCGCGGCGATCTGGCGCACACCGAGTTCGGGCGTCATGGCCGCGCCGAGTTGCAATTCCTCGACCTGCCGCTGCAGCTCACGAACCTTCAGTTCCATATCAAGCGCGCGCTGGCGTGACACCTCGAGCTCTTGCAGATACTGCTCCGCGAGGGCTGGGTCGGCCGTGCGGCGGAACGGACGGGTCAGTGGGTTGGCCACCCAGCGGACGGCGTTGCTTACTGGCGCCGAGACGGTAATGGCTACATCGGCGAAACCGGTGGTCCAGCGCGTGAAGCGCATCGGCACGACCGCCAACAGAAAAAGCACCACAAGTGCGACTCGCAGCAGCGTTCGGGCGCTCGGTCGTTTGGAGAGAGGTCCGGCCATATCGCCCCGGAAAGGTCGGCCCGAATAGGTCGGGCAGCGGCCCGCCTACACGTCGATGTCGTTCTCGAGGGTGGCCTTCCACTCCTCGATGTGTTCGAGGTAGATCGCCGTGCCGCGCGCTACACACGTAAGCGGGTCGTCGGCCAAGATGCACTCGAGACCAGTGGCCTTGCGGAGCACCTCGGGCAGGCCGCGCAACAACGCCCCGCCGCCGGCGAGCATGATGCCGTTCTCGACCAAGTCGGCGGCGAGTTCGGGCTCGACCTTTTCGAGCGTACGGGTGACGGTCTCGATGATCTGGCCGATAGGCTCGCTCAGGGCCTCGCGGATCTCCTCGCTGGTAATCGTGGCCTTGCGAGGCAGGCCGCTGATCATGTCGCGACCGCGCACCTCGATGGTGCTCTCGTCACCGGTGTTGCCAGCCGAGCCAAGCTCGATCTTGATGCGTTCGGCGGTCTGCTCGCCGATCATCAGGTTGTAGGTGCGACGCATGTGATTCATGATCGCCTCGTCCATGTCGTCGCCGGCGACGCGGACGCTCTCGCACACGGCGATGTCGGCCAGCGACATGACGGCAACTTCGGTGGTGCCACCGCCGATATCGACGATCATGGATGCGGTGGGCTCGGCAACGGGCAGCCCCGCGCCGATAGCAGCCGCCACAGGCTCTTCGAGCAAATAGGTGCGACGAGCACCGGCGTGCTCGGCACTGTCGAAGACAGCCCGCTTCTCGACGGCGGTGATGCCGCTGGGCACACTGATGACGACGCGCGGGCCTATGAAGCCCCAGTTGCGGGTGAGCTTGTTCACCTTGTTGATGAAGTAGCCCAGCATGGCCTCGGTGATCTGGAAATCGCTGATCACACCGTCTTTGAGTGGGCGCACCGCAGCGATCGAGCCGGGAGTCTTGCCGAGCATCTCCTTGGCCATCCAGCCGACGGCCTGACCGTTCTTGAGGACTTCGTTGGTGCCCTTGCGCACGGCGACCACGCTGGGCTCGTTGAGCACGATGCCTTGCCCGCGGACGGCAACCAGCGTGTTGCACGTGCCGAGGTCGATACCCATATCGACACTGAACAAACTGGTCACACGATCGAGATACCGCACTACCTGGTCGCCCTCCTGGCCGGCCACCGCGGCGTCCCTCACGGAACTGGTGCGACGGATGCTCCGCATGGGGCGATCCATCGGCCCCAGGGGTCGGCAGGCGTGAGATTATAGGAATCAGTTCAGTCTATCGGCGTGTAGAGAGGGCGACTTTGTCGCGTGAAGAGGGTCTTTCGCCCGAGCCAGCAAGATCAAATCGCCAGAAACCAAACACAATACGTACAAAATGCCAGATCAGCGATACGTTGCAGTAGACGGTGCTCTAGGAAGACCGGGCCACACGATTGCGAAGCGTGCCGATTCGATCGATGTCGACCTCGACCGTGTCGCCGGGCTGGAGGTAGCGCGGCGGGTTTCGGGCAGCCCCCACGCCCGATGGCGTACCTGTGAGGATGACCGTGCCCGCCGGAAGTGTTGCGCCCTGGCTGAGGCGGTTGATGACATCGGCAACGGTGTAGACCATGTCGGCCGTCGATGTCTCTTGCACCACCTCACCGTTGAGGCGAGTGATGAGGGTGAGAGCCGCAGGGTCGCCCACTCGGCTGGCGGGGATGACCTGGGGGCCGAGCGGACAGAAGGTGTCGAAGCTCTTGCCGCGCACAAACTGGCCGCCGCCGCCGTGCTTCTGCCACCACCGAGCGGAGACATCGTTGGCGCAGCAGTAGCCCAGGACATAGTCGAGTGCTTCATCAGGCCGTACATCGCGCGCAGGTGTGCCGATGATGACGGCCAGTTCGCCCTCGTAGTCGACCTGGGGGCCGCCGGTCGACACATCGATACAGCACTGTGGGATGGCGATCTCATCTTCATGCAGGATGACTGAAGCCGGGCTCTTGGCGAAAATGGTCGGGTGCTCGGCGGTACCGCTCGCCTTCGTAGCGGCTGGTGCAGCGGCCATTTCCTGGGCATGGGCGGCGTAGTTGCGCCCGACACACACGATCCAACGCAACGGCAGCGACCCCGATTCGGTCAGGACCGACGCGCCGACTTCGTCGCGGACCAATTCCATCGACAGCCTGTATGCCGATCAACGGCCGACCGTATCAGAAAAATCAACTCCATCTTGCATCCTTCGAATACAAAGCCCGCCGTCCCCTTTCGGAGATCGACGGGTTGGGGGTAATTGAAAGACGGCATCTCCTTGGCAATGCCGCCCCAATTACTCGGGCAGGATCACCGAATCGAGAACGTGGATCACACCATTACTGGCTTCAATATCGCTGTTGACGACATCCGCGTCGTTGATGGTCAGACGGCCGTTGTCGATGCCCACGCGGACGGTACCCCCCTGAATCGTGGTGGCACGCTGCGCGCCGACCGCATCGCGGGCGTACACGCGGCCCGGCACGACGTGGTAGGTAAGGATGGCGCGGAGCGTGTCACGATTCTCAGGCTTGAGCAACTCTTCAAGCGTACCGGCGGGCAGCTTCTTGAATGCCTCGTCTGTGGGTGCGAAGACCGTCAGCGCCTGGTCGCCAGTGACGGCGCTGGCTAAGCCAGCGGCCTCGATAGCTTTGGCCAAGATGGTGAATCGGCCGTCGCCGCTGGCGACCTGCACCAAGTTCTTGCTCTCTGGCAGAATCACGCTATCGATGACGTGGATCACGCCGTTGCTCGCGTCGACGTCGGTCGCAAGCACCTTGGCCTTGTCGACGTAGACCGAGCCACCCTTGGTCAAGAAGTCGATACGCTGACCGTTCAGCGTCGTCGCGTCGTTGCTGGCCAGCACCTTGGTTGCGGGCAGTTCACCGCCCACCACGTGGTAGGTCAGGATGCTCACGAGCTTCTGCTTGTTCTCGGGCTTGAGCAGGTCGTTGATGGTGTTCTGGCCGAGCTTGGCGAACGCCTCGTCGGTCGGGGCAAACACGGTCAGTGGGCCGCTGCTGCTGAGCGCGTCGGCCAAGCCGGCGGCTTTGGCGGCGGCCAGGAGGGTCTTGAACTGGCCGGCCTCTGAGGCAACCTCGACGATCGTGCCGTCGGCCTCATGATGGGTGGAGACCATGGTGACGGCGGCCTGAGTGTTCTTCTCGCCCGCGCCGCAAGCGGACTGGCAGGAGCTGGTTTGCGAGCCGCCCGGGCCGAACGCCATGGCCGCGGTCGCGAGGCCGGCGAGAGCGGCGATGGTCAGAGCGGTGGTCTTGCGAGTCATGTCTGATGTCCTCCTTCAAAGGGAACGTGTTGCTGTGGCAAGGCCGGCTTCGCGGCTTGCCGTGGTGAATCGTCGCTCGTCGAGAGCACCGATTCCCCCATGCCCGTCGCCGCCAGATTTCGGGCAGGATTGCTGGTTCGTGGCCGCCAACGCCTCTAACGCAACGCCAGGGGCGATTCGTCGGGGTTCGCTATCAGGGGGTTCCGCATCGGGCATCGCGGGCATGCCTTGTCCGACACGGGCAAGTCGGGGTGCAAAAACTTTACTGGATCGAGTCGAATTCGAGGGGCAGCCGGCGGCTTCGGATCGCGCGGGCCATCCCGCGGCAGCTATACTCCTCTTCGCGCTCCGCAAATCAGAAGCGCGGTCCATAGCCAATCCTGCACGCCTGGCCCTTCCGGAGCCCCATCATGGCCGACACCGCCCAAGCGGACATCTTGAAGAACTTCACCGTCACCGACAGCGGCCCGAGCCGCAAGCGACTCGAGATCGAGGTGGCCGCGGAGACCGTCGACGAGCGTCTCCGCACGTCGGTCGACACCATCCTGGAAGAGGCCGAGCTGCCCGGATTCCGCCGCGGCCGGGCCCCGAAGGCACTGGTCGAGAAGCGATTCGGCTCGAATATCCGCAACGAGGCCCGCAACCAGATCGTGGCGGAGGCCTATCAGCAGGCGATCGAAAAGTCGGAGCTCAAGGTCATCGGCGACCCCTTCGGCACCCAGATGGCTGATATCGAACTCGAACAAGGCAAAGACCTGAAGTTCGGGCTCGACGTGGAGGTGCAGCCCGAGTTCGACCTGCCGAAGCTGGATGGCCTGGAGCTCAAGCGGCCCATGCTCGAGGTCGCCGACGAGCGCGTCGAAGAAGAACTCACCAAGATCTGCCTCAACGAGGGCACGCTCGAACCCCACGAAAGCAGCGAGAAGGGCGACTACCTCACCGGCAACGCGAAGATGGTCGACAAGGACGGCACCGAGCATTACAACATCGAGGGCGCCGTGGTGCAGTGCCCGCCCGACGGCGGCAAGGGAATGATCCTGGGCGTGATGGTCGACGACCTTGGCAAGCAGCTTGGCCTGCCCAAGAAAGGCGATACCGCGACCATTAAGGCCAAGGGCCCCGAGCAGCACGAGGTGGAGGCCCTCCGCGACAAGGACCTGACCATCACCTTCGAGGTCACCGCGATCGACAAGATCGTGCCGCTCGATCGCGGCGAGCTCGTTGACCGATTTGGCCTGGCCGATGAGGCCGAGCTCAAGGGCCGCCTGCGCGAACGTTTGGAGCAGCGTACCAAGGTCCAACAGGCCACAGCCGTCCGCCAGCAGGTTGCCAAACACCTTCTGGAGAACACCAACTTCGATCTGCCCGAGAGGCTGACCGCCCAGCAGGCAGGCCGCGCGATGGAACGCCGCCGCATGGAGTTGATGTACCGCGGCATGGACGAGATGGAGATCGAGAGCCACGTAGGCCAGCTTCGGGCCGCGTCGGCCGCCGAGGCCCGCCAGAACCTGAAGCTGTTCTTCATCCTCAACCGCGTGGCCGAGGACATGGACGTGCAGGTCTCCGAGAGCGAGGCCCGCCAGCGTGTGGCCGAGATGGCCTTCGAACGCGGTGCCCGCCCCGAGCAGTTCTTCCAGGAACTGGTCCAGAGCGGCCGTATCCAGACGGTGTTCCTGCAGATCCGCGAGCACAAGACCCTCGACGCCATCATCGAGAAGGCCAAGGTTACCGACGTAAAGGCCGAGGACTTTGACGAAAAGGACGTCGAGGCGACGGCCTGATTTCGCGACCCTGTCATCGGCCTCAGCCGAGCCGCGTGCCTGACACGCGGCTTTTCTTTTGCTCGCGGCGATCTACCCTCGTTCCATGGCCACGCCCGCCCCGGACCAGCCCGCCCCTCCCGCCGGACCGCCGAGCCTGAGCATCGTCGCCCTCGACGATGACGCCGACTTTCGGGAGTACCTCGCCGGCCTGCTCACCGAGGGCGGGCACGAGGTTCGGGCGGTCGCCACGCCGGCAGAACTGTATGAAACGTGCGAGGCCCAGCTGCCCGAGGTCGTTCTGCTGGATATCAACATGGGCAAGGATCGCGGCGAAGACGTGCTCGCCGAACTGAGGGAGCGCTGGGAGAAGCTCTGCGTCATTGTCATCACCGGCCACCCAACGATGGACTCGATGCGGCAGACCTTCAAGCGCCAGGTGTTCGACTACGTCACCAAGCCTTTTGAACCGGTCGAGATCACGCGTGTTCTGGCGCAGGCGGCGAGCGAATACTCACTCGGCGTTCGCCCCCAAGACAAGCTGCGGGCCGCACTCGGCCGGCAGATTCGCTTGGCTCGCTCGTCCCGCGACTGGACGCTCAAGGACCTAAGCGAGGCGTCGGGCGTGAGCGTCAGCCAACTCAGCAGCATCGAACGTGGCGCACACCTGCCGAGCCTTGAAAGCCTGCTGGCTATCGCCCAGGCACTCGACGCGCGGCCGAGCGCTTGGCTCGCAGCGGCGGAGTTCTAACCCACCACGCCCGAGCCACCCTTGAGCCGGCTCTTCATTGAACGGTCGAGTTCGCGTTTCATCTCGCGGTCGGCGATGGCGTGCCGCTTGTCGACCTTGCCGCGACCGCGTGCAAGAGCCACCTCGAGCTTGGCGTAGGGGCCCTGGAAGTACAACCGAAGCGGGATGAGCGTGATGCCCTTCTCATCGCTGGCCTTTGCGAGCTTGATGATCTCGCGCTTGTGGGCCAGCAGCGTGCGCACGCGCGTGGGGATGTGCTGGTGCCCCCGGGCCGGTGGATACTCGGCGATGTTCACCGAGAAGAGTTCGAGCGTGGCCGGCATCGCCTCGGCCCGCACGTATCCCTCGGCCAGCGATACCTTGCCATCGCGCACACTCTTGACCTCGCTGCCGGTCAGACGGATGCCAACCTCGAGCGTGTCGAGGATGTCATACTCGTGCCGCGCCTTGCGATTCTCGATCAGGACGGGCTTGGGCTTGCGCGGCTTCTTGGCCATGAGTGATGGTAGGAAGGCCGTTCGCCGGCAAAACACGCTACTTTGAACGAACCGAATGAGGGTCGGTCCCCGCCTCGGCAATACTGAACGTGAGCGACGCCCAGTAGCTCTTCCAATCGGCGTCTTCGCGGTCGTCGGTGCGAATTATGTGCAGGCCGGAGACCATCCAGGGGCCGGCCTGATCGAGTTCAAAACTCGCGTAGCCCTCTGAGTCGGTGTGGGCGATCACAGCGTCCGTTGCACCGGACTTCACCTGGGCTTCGCAGACCACCGCCAGCCGTGTGTAGGCGAGCGGCTTGCCCTTGTAGAACACCCGGACCTTGGCGGTGATACCGACCCGTGCGTGATCCATCGGCTGCAGCACGATTTCCATCGGCAGCCCGGCGTTTCGATCTGTCAGGCTGTTGGGGATCGTCTCGCCCTCGGCGGAAACGCTCACGAGCGCCTTCGCACACCGGACGTACATCTCGACGCCGGGCTTGTCGGTCTCACCGAGCTGCTCGCGCTGGCGCGCGATGCGGTCGAGGCCTTGTTCCTCGAGATAGGCCGCGAATCGTTCCGGCCCGAGCTCGCTGAGCACCTCACGGCTCTCATAGACCACGATGTTGGTGCCGGGTGTGGCGAAGCGGGCGACGTTGGTCGATTGGCCGTGGCGGCCCATGATGCGCTGGCTGCCATCGGCATCGAGCAGCTCGAAGCGCTCGACGTAGGGCTCGTTGCGCGGCACGAACTCGCCGTCGAAGTGGTGGCCGTGGAACAGGAAGAACCGGCCGAGTTCGTCTTGTGTAGCTGTAAAGTGGCCGGGCCTGACCCAGAATTCGTGGGCACTCGCGAGCAGCGTGCTGGCGAGGATGGCGGCAAGGGCCATGATGGCTTGAAACGTGCGCATGGCGGGGGTCCTCTGTGGTGTAGCTGGGAATCGCCGCGAGGCGCGTCAACGCGTCGCGGCAAGAGATGATGCGTTGAATCAGAACGCGCCGGCACGCTCCCAGATATTGAAGAACGTCAGCACATCGAAGACCGTGATCATGTCATCGTCGTCGATATCGGCGATCTCGAAGTCGGTCAGCACCTTGTCCTTGCTGTTGTTGCTGCCCGCGTGCGGCGTGGCGGCATAGGGGAACACGGAGTTGTACGCCAGGTCGTTGCCGGTGATGTTGTCACCCACCAGCGTGATGGCGGCGTAGTCGGGGCCGCTGGCAACGGCCGTGAGAGCGATGTCGATGACATCGTCACCCATGCGCCGGCCGTTGGGCCAGCCGCTGGAAACACCGTCCACATCGGCGGTCACGTCGCCGCCGATGAACCCCAGGCGGCTGAAACCGTCGTCTCCTTGCAGCCGCACCGGGCCCGTGGTCGTGGCGACGCGGATCACGTCGGGGATGTACACGGCCGCGAGGTCGACGCGGCCGGTGGTGACAAAGTCGGTGCCGTAGACGAGGTTGATGAGGGCGGCAACCTCGGGATTCTCGGCATAGGGCGAGAACTGGGCGTCCTCAGCCGGATCGGCGGCGTTGTAACGATCCTTGTCGGCCAGGGCGACGAGCACCTCGTTGAACAGTGGGTTGCCCAGCCGGTTGACCTGCACCCACGGGCCGGTCGAGCGGATGTCGTCGCCCGTCACGCGCTCGGTAAACTGGCGACGGCTGACCGACGCGTACGCCCCCACGCCCATCTGTGGGCCAAAGAACGGATCGGAATATGGCAGTTCTGGCAGGTCACCAAGCGGGATCTGCACGGCGAACGTGAGCACGTTGAAGCCCTTGAAGCCGTCGACGCCGTCGCCATCCTGGCCTAGCCCGTTGCTGAGGTCGCCGTCGCGATCGAGGATGCGCGGGTTGAGCAAGTCGAACACGCCGGGAACGTCGGCAAAGAAGCTGTCGTCGCGCGGGCCGGCGAAGAACACTGCCCCGTCGGTTCCATCGGTGATGGCCTGCCGGGTGTAGCTGTCGAGTTCGCCAAGCGACCGCGCGCCCGAGGCAGCCATGCCGTTGGCATCGTTGTACAACGGCGTGATGCGGTTGCCGGGGTTGGGCGGGGCCGTGACGGCGTCGGTGACGATGGTGACACTGCCGACGCCATCCACGCGTTCAACCGAGAACGTCTGGGTGTAGTTCTGCCGAGCGTCGCCGATCGTTACGATGTCCCCGGGCTCGGTGCCCAGGCCGTAACTCAGGATGGTGTCGGGGTTCTTGAGCCCGCCGGCAACACCCGAGAAGGTGAAGTCGTAGCGGATGAGCGTCTCACCACTGCTGGGGTCGGTGATGTGCAAGCTGTACAGAGCGTCGTCGGCGAATCGCTCGTAGTGCGGACCATCGCCCGGCTCGGAGAAGGGGCGCACGTTCGCGATCACGTTGAGCACCTCGACGCCCGGGTCGTCGTACTTGGTGCCGACGAACGCGTACACATCAGTGAGGTTCGCCTGAGGGTCCTGCTTGATGAGCGGCGCGTCGCTGTGGCTTGAGGCCATCGACGTGGGTGCCAATATCCAGGCCGCCCCGGCAGCTGCCAGGATGGAGGCGGCGGCAACGGTGCTTGTGGTAGCGCGGACAATGAGATTCATGCTCTTGGAGCGCATGGCGCTCTCCTTCCTTCGTTGAAACATCTCGACGGGATAACGGATCCGGACCCCAGTTCGCGCGATTTGTGCAACGCGATGCACCGCGCGAACAACGAAAAGTGAATTTGAGAATCAAATAGAAAACCCGCCTCTCGGGCGGGTTTAGGAAGCTCAGATGTGGGCAAAAATCAACCCAGTCCCAGGGCCGCTCCAATAGCCGGAGCGAATTTCACCACCAGACCAGCGAACACCACCGCCACGGACGAAAGCAGCTTAATGAGGATGTTCAGCGAAGGACCACTGGTGTCCTTGAATGGATCGCCCACGGTATCGCCCACAACGGTGGCCTTGTGGTCGTCGCTGCCCTTGCCGTAGACGTACTCGTCGCCGTGGCCGCTGGCAACCATCTCCTTGGCGCGGGTGAGGATGTCGTCGCGGATCTCGGCGGGGATCTTCTCACGCTGGGTCGAGTTATTGATCGCGTCGTTAGCGGTGATTCGGCCATAGCTCTCGAGCAGCTTCTTGGCGTTGTCCCACGCGCCACCGGCGTTGGCCATGAAGACCGCCACCGCGAAGCCGGTGATCAGCCCGCCAGCCAGCAGACCCATAACACCCGCGACACCGAGCAGCATACCGACTGCCACCGGCACAACAACGGCCAAGATGCTGGGGAGCACCATCTCCTTGAGCGCGCCGTTCGTCGCGATAGTCACGCAGCGGGCATAGTTGGGGTATGTCTCGGCACCGGAACCGACCTGAGTCGGCCAGCTCTGCGGGTTCGCGATGTCTTCCTCGCTCATGCCGTCCTTACGGAAAAGCGTGCGCATCTCTCCGAATTGACGGCGGCACTCCTGCATCATGATGTTGGCCGCCCGGCCCACGGCATCCATGGTCAGTGCGCAGAACAGGAAGGTCAGCATCACACCCATAAACAAGCCGCCCAGTAGCGTGGGGCTGGTGAGCGAGACGTTGTAGAACAGCAGCACGTCGGCAATGGAAATCTGCCCAGTGTTCACCACACGTAGATTGATGGTGTGTGTGTGATCACCGTGCCCGATCTCGCCTTCCAGGTTCAGGTTGCGCTGCAGACGAAGATCGGTAGTATCACCGGTCCAGCTCACTTCGAAGACATCGCCTCGGGCGACGTTGTCCATGATCTGGTTGCCGGCCAGATCGCCGTCCTGGGCTTTCTCGTCGAACTGGAAAGTGTCGAGTACGAGTGCGCCACCGGAATAGGTCACCTCATCACCCTCGCCCCGCGTGAACACGCCGAAGCGGCGGTGGCCCTCATACACCGCGTAGGTACCCGGGCCATCCGTACTCACGAGTGCGGCCTGCTGCTCGGCGAACTTGGTCGTCTGCTTGTTGGTGTGATACTGGACGACCTGCACGTACGCCGCGAGCAGAGCGAGCGCGGTGAGCGCGGCGGAGCCGATGGCAAAGCCCTTGCCGGTGGCGGCGGTCGTATTGCCGATCGAGTCCAGCAGGTCGGTGCGCTCGCGCACCTCTGGAGGTTGGCCAGCCATTTCGGCGTTGCCACCCGCGTTGTCGGCGATGGGGCCGTACGCGTCGGTCGCCAGCGTGATACCGAGCGTGGCCAGCATGCCCACGGCTGCAATGCCCACGCCGTAGAGGCCCATCAGCAGGTTCTCGTTGCCGCCGGCCACGCCGAAAGCGACGAGGATCGCAACAACCACCGCAAAGATGGAGAGCCAGGTGCTCTTCATGCCCTCGGCGATACCAGTAATAATGACCGTCGCCGGCCCGGTAATGGCCTGGCTTGCGATGCGCTTGGTGGGCGGATGCTCATAGCTGGTGCAGTACTCGGTCCACCAGGCGATGACCAGTCCGCTCAAAAGGCCGGCCGAGATTGAGAGGCCAAACTGCCACCACTGCACGCCAAGGACGCGTGCTGTCTCGGCATCGCCCACAAGGAGGAAGGGCACGCCGAAAGCCGCCAGCAGCAGCAGGCCCGAAGCCAGCCACACGCCCATGTGCAAGCTCTTGAGCAGGTCCTTGAAGCCCGCGTCCTCCTTCGTGCGAACGGCGAATACACCCAGGATCGAAGCGATGATTCCCACACCCGCCAGTACGATCGGCAGCGTTCCGACCTTCATGGCCAGTTCGAAGCCGCCTTCGAGCCCGCGGAGCACCGTCACGCTAAAGGCCGCCGACACCCCCAGAGCAATCGCGGCGATGATGCTTGAGTAGTAACTTTCGTACAGATCGGCCCCCATGCCCGCCACGTCGCCAACGTTGTCACCCACGTTGTCCGCGATCGTCGCCGGGTTGCGGGCATCATCCTCGGGAATGCCAGCCTCGACCTTGCCAACGAGGTCGGCACCCACGTCGGCCGCCTTGGTGAAGATGCCGCCGCCGACGCGGGCGAACAGGGCCTGCAAACTCGCGCCCATCTTGAACGAGATCAGTACCGTGACCATCGCGGCTAGCAAGCCCTCGCGGTTGCCTTCGTCGGCCAAGCTGAAGGCCCCGAGCTTGTCGCCGAAGCCGATGAAGAAGAAGTACCAGAAGCTGAGATCCAGGATCGCTACACCCACGCACGTCAGGCCCATCACCGCGCCAGAGCGGAACGCGACGGTCAGGCCGCCGTTGAGGCTCTCTTTACACGCCGTGGCCGTACGTGCGCTGGCATTGGTTGCCATCCGCATGCCAAACCAGCCGCAGAGGCCTGAGAGGAAACCGGCGATCGGCACGCCCACCATGGCCCACACCGGCTCGAGTTCGCCCCAGACCATCAGCCCCAGCACCACGATCAGGGCAATGAACACAGCCCCGACGACCTTGTACTGGCTCTTGAGGTACGCCATCGCACCATCGCGGACGGCCTGAGCGATGCGGACGGTCTCGCCTTCGCCCTCCGGTCTGCTCATGACGCTGCCGCGAAGGTAGATGGCGGTGGCCAGGGCGGCCACACCGGCAATCGGGGCCACGTAGTACGGCGCGGGGATGTCGCTGATAGCGCCCAAGGTGACGGGCAGCGATGATGCAAGCATTGAGCGGGGTCCCTTCTACGAGAATCTCTTGTGAGAACCGGCGAGCAGCCGGCTTGACCATGTTGTCATGGTCGCCTCACGGAAAGGGCCGATCATAGATCGGACAACCCCGGAATCCGACCCTCGGACCCGATCAATCTGCCTTCGTGACCCTGTTGTTTGGCCCTCCGGAGCTGGTACCCCATGCCCGACACGATCAAGACCGTCATCGGCGTCGCCCTCGCCTTCGCTCTGGGGGCCGCCTGCCGCTGGATCGACATCCCCGTGCCCGCGCCCAACCGGCTGATCGGGGCGGTGCTGGTGCTTGCGGTGACCTTGGGCTATCTAGCGGCCGATCGGGCCCTGCCTCCGCTCGACGCCTCTGCCCAAGCAGAAAAAACCCGCGCCGATCCGGAGAGCGCCGCGGGCGAATGACCCCACCGGGATTCGAACCCGGGTTTCCAGGATGAGAACCTGGCGTCCTGGACCAGACTAGACGATGGGGCCAGTCTTTGGAAAACGCCAGAAGGAACGCTAAGAGGGATGGGGGTCGGGGTCAACTGGTGTGGTTGCTCGCAGGCAATGGCAGATTGTTCTTCCAGACCCTCGCGGTTTCTGGTATGCTGTTCCGCGAAGGAGACGAGCCATGCCCAAGCGACTGATCAGCCAGACCGCCGCCATCCTGGCCGCTACCGGCCTTGCTGTGTCCATGAGCTCGGCCCAAGGCGACCCGCTGAGCGAGCCGTATCCGGCGGTGTTCGACCTGACCACGCTCGCCGGCGTGGATGGAATCACAGTGGAATCGGGCCAGGAGGAAGACGCCCTGGGCTTCGGGCTCGCCGGCGTAGGCGATGTCAACGGCGACGGCATCGGCGACTTCGCCCTTGGCGCGGCGGGTGCCAGTCGCGGCGGACACGTGTACGTAATCTTCGGATCCGCGAGCGGGGAACTGCCCTCGCCGCTCGACCCCACTGCCCTCGATGGCACCAACGGCTTCCGAATCGATGGCACGGGAAGCAACGGGAGCATCGGTGCACGGGTCTCGGCCGCCGGCGACGTAAACGGCGATGGACTGGACGACCTGATCTTGGGCGATCGATCTTACGCCTGCCAGCCAACATATTATGGTTGCGCGGCTGGTCAGGGCCGGGCGTACGTCATCTATGGCCGTGACGAGTCGGTAACGCCCTTCCCGCCGACGATCTCGGTGCGGCCGCTCCTACCCGCCTTCGGGTTCGCCATCACCAACTCGTCTTGTGCGCCGTCTTGTGGCGGCACTGGAGAAGAGTTCGGTGCCTGGGTCACCGGCGGGAGTGACCTCAACGGCGACGGATTGGACGACGTGGCGATCGGGCCGCAAGCCAGCGGGAACGACGGGGGTCGCGTCTATGTGGTGTACGGGCGCGACGACGGGTTCCCCGCCCTTGTCAACCTTGGTCATTCATTGGCAACTTACGGCTTCGTGTTTGTTCCACGTCCGATCGCCTCAGGGTTTGTTAAGGAGGTAACCGTGGCGATGCCCGGAGACCTGAACGGCGACGGCCTCGATGACCTTGCCGTGTCGCCGGGGGCTCGGTTCGTTGCACCGAGTTCGCGCCAGCCTGTGGTTCACGTGATCTACGGACGATCCGGACCGCCATTCCCCGTCGAGTTGCACGCGGACAACTTGGCTGGCCTGCACGGCTTCACGCTTCGGGGCACGCCCGAGACATCAAACACCTTCGCGTTCACGCAGGCCGCCGGCGACGTCAACGGAGATGGGATCAGCGATCTGCTGGTCGGGATGCCCCTTGCCAGTCCGCTCGGTCGAGTCGATGCCGGGGAGATCGTGGTCGTGTACGGACGCGGCGACGGCTCGTTTGCGCCAGAGGTGATGTTGCCGGACGCGGCAGGACCTACTGGGTTTTCGATCGTCGGCGAAGAGGCGCTTACCCATCTTGGTTTTGTGCGCCGGCAGGCCGGTGTTGGAGACGTGAACGGTGACGGCGTTGACGATTTGCTTGTTGCTTCCATGTTCCGTGCCGACCGGCCAACGCAAGATTACATCGTGTTCGGCACCTTTGGTAACCGATCGGAGAACATTGACTTGGCGACGTTGGACGCCGCTGATGGCGTGGTGCTCGAAGGCGAGACGCCCAGCGGTCGTCGATGGCGTGAATTTTCGCGACATGCCGTCGCGGGGGCCGGAGACGTTAACGCCGATGGCCGGGCCGACCTGCTGATCGGTGGAGGCGCGCCGGGCGATCGCGAGACCCGCACCTACCTGCTCTATGGTCGTGGTGAGCCTTGCCGTGTTGACCTGGACGGTGACGGCTCGCTCACCATCTTCGACTTCCTGGCCTTCGGCAACCTCTTCGACCTGATGGACCCCACCGCCGACTTCGACGGCGACGGTGAGTTCACCATCTTCGACTTCCTGGCGTTCCAGAACGCCTTCGACCTCGGCTGCCCGTAAGTCCGCCCCTACACCGGCCCCAACAACACCAGCACCGTGGTGTTGTAACACGCGTGCGCCCCCACCGCGAGACCGAACCCGCGCAGCAGGTAGATCGCCCCGAGGTACAGCCCGCCCACGAGGTAGAGCAGGGCAGGCCACGTCAAGATGCCCACGTCGTGGTAGAGCATGAACGCGGCGGCCGAGATGGGCAGGCTGATGGCGACCACCAGTGTTGGGGCCAGCTTCAGCAGGTCGGCCAGCACCGCGTGCAGCAGGGCCAGAAGCGCCATGCGGAAAAGCAATTCCTCGTACAACCCCGCCCCGATGGCGATGACGAGCCGCGCCTGCCAGCTCAGGTGGCTTAGTGTGTCCAGACTCGCGGGCACCAGGGGCTCGGGTGACGCCGGTGGCGGCTCGCTAATCCGCGTTACCACGCCGGCGAATAGCAGCAACGGCACCATCCACGCCACCGCCTCGGCGAACATCAGCGGCACCACCAGGGGCTTGAGCCGCCACGGCCGTTTCTCGAGCGCGTGCCACAGCAGCAGCACCACCACGACCACCGCCGCTGGCAGCGAGTACCCCACCACCGTCGAGGCCGACACGCCCAGCATCTCCATCGCCTGGGCCAAAAGCACCCACGCCCGCACGCCGCCGGTCTGAGCCAGTTCCTCGTGCCGCATCGCCAGGCCGGCTTCGTAAATCACGATGAGCGGCAACAAGAACCCGAGGATGTGCAGCGGCGACCGCGACGCCCGGGCGTACTGCGCAAGGGCTGGACCCTGCCTGTCGTTGCGGTCTCGGGTGCCGGGGGTTCGGGGCGTGTGCTGCGGTGGCATCGGGCGATGGTAACCTCGTGAGTTCAAAAACAAAAAGCCCGCCGCAGTGCGACGGGCTCAGCCATCATCGGTTTGTCGTTTCGATCAGTTCCCCGACTGCACGCGAGCCTTCAGCCTCGCGTTGAGGCGGCTCTTGCGACGAGCGGCCTGGTTGGGATGGATCACGCCCTTGGAAGCCGTGCGGTCGAGCACCTTTTGCACGTTCAGAAAGGCGGACTTGGCCTCATCGACCGAGCCATGAGCCAGCTTGTCGTGAAAGTCCTTGATCGCGCTGCGCATGGTCTGGAGACGCCACCGGTTCCGTGCGCGGTGGCGGAGGTTCTGTCGGTTGCGCTTGCGGGCAGAGACGGTGTGAGCCATGTGCGATCCATTCCTCTTTGGGTGAGACCGGCCCCAAGCGGGCCACTCGTGCCAGAACACGTGGTCTAGACAAGTCTATGCCGAGTCGGAGGCCGATCGAGCGATTATGGACCGGCGAGGCGACTTGGACCAACCCCACGGCTGCTCGGAACGGGCCAAGGGGCCGTCTGGAGCATCGGTGAGTGGGTGAATTATGACGCGCCCACACCCCCCGATCAAGCGCCGAGCCATGGACCGCCCTCGCCCGGCCAACCCGCGGCCCGTTGCCCCCGGCGTGGCGTTGGTGCTACTATCGGCCTCGACTCGCCCGGCCCAGCCGATCGAGTTGGAGCGGGTGTAGCTCAACTGGATAGAGCACCTGACTACGGATCAGGAGGTTTGGGGTTCGAATCCCTACACCCGTGTTCATGACGCCCCTTGGTACGTGTCCGAGGGGCGTTTTTCGTGTGCGGCGACCGAACAATTGGGCATGCCAACGAACCTCTCCTCCAACGACTCGCAGGCCCAAGACCAGACCATCCTCCTCACCGCCCTCGCCCAAGCTTGCGAGCGCGTCGGCATGGGGCGGCATTTGGACGCCGGGGAGGCGATCGCGGGACGGTGTGGCACGAACGCACGCGATGCCGACCTGGACTGGGCGGCTCGGCAACTCGCTGGCATGGACCTGGGCGAACTGGCCGGGCTTATCCGCGTGGGGGCGGCCCGCTTCCACCTGCTCAACAAGGCCGAGCAGCTCAACATCATTCGTGTCAACCGCCAGCGTGAGATGGACGCCGCCAACGGCCCGGCCCGGCCCGAATCGATCGACCAGGCGATGGAACAACTGGTCTCGAAGGGGCTCGGTCCAGCCGACATCGCTGCACTGCTGGGCCGGTTGGACATTGGCCCAACGCTGACGGCCCACCCCACCGAGGCCCGCCGGCGGACGGTGCTCGACAAGCAGGCCGACGTTGCCGCGAGCATCGTTCGGCTGGGCCGCGGCGGACTGACGGCGCGCGAAACCGCCGAAGTGCACGGCCGGCTCGAGCGTGCGATCTCGCTGCTGCTGACGACCGACGACGTTCGCGTGCAACGACTGGACGTACCCGCGGAGGTACGCAATGGGCTGTACTTCGTGCAAACGACCATCTGGCGAGCCCTACCGAGGCTTGTGCGCGACGTGGCGTGGGCGGCCAAACGGACGTTTGGCGACGATCAACGCGCCATTGTCGCCAACAACCTGCCCGCCATGCTGCGCTACCGGTCGTGGATCGGCGGTGACCGCGACGGCAACCCGAATGTGACGGCAGATGTGACAAAGCGCACGCTCGACCTGATGCGCGAGACCGCTCGTGAGTTATGGGATGCAGAGTTGCAACGCCTGCACGACGCACTCTCGGTCTCGAGCGAGCGTGCCAACTTCGGCGATGCCCTGCCGGAGGGCGGCGCGGGCCAGTACAAGCACGAGCCGCTGCGTGTGAGGATCACCGAGATCCGTGAGCGGCTGGTGAGCGAAGAGTACACCTCCGAGTCACTGCTCGATGACCTGCTCACGATTCGCAAGGCCCTGCACAACACGGGCATGCCCGGCCTCATCCGGGTGGCGGAAGAGGGTTTGTTGGCTGATGCCATCACCCGCGCCAAGGCCTTCGGCCTGGATCTGGCATCGCTGGACATCCGACAGCACTCGGGTGTGCACGCCAAGGCCGTCGCAGAGTTGCTCAGGCTCGCGGGCGTTGAGGATAACTACGAGGCACTGGACGAGGGCGGCAAGCTCTCCGCACTACGGCGGGAGCTTACCGCCGATCGCCCCCTCGTGCGAGAAAGTGCCGAACTCAGCGAGTCATCCGCGGAATTGATGGCCACTCTCCGTGTTGTGCGCGACGCCGTGGAGCGTGAGCCCGACAGCGTGCGGTGCTGGGTGATCTCGATGACTAGCCACCTCTCCGACATGCTCGCATTGCTGCTGCTCATGCACGAGGTCGGTCTCAAGATCCAGGTCGTGCCGCTGTTTGAGACCGTCCAAGACCTAGCCAACGCGCCCGAACTCATGGCCGAGGCCCTGGCCGACCCGATCTATCGAGCACACGTAGAAGCTACCAGCGAGGACCATCCCGAGCAGGAGATCATGCTCGGCTACAGCGACTCGAACAAGGACGGCGGCTTCCTGATGGCCAACGCAGCATTGCACGCAGCGCAGCGTCGGATCGCAGAGGTCTTCGACAAACACGGTGTGGAGTTGCGGTACTTCCACGGTCGCGGCGGCACGATCGGGCGCGGCGGTGGGCGCGCCGGACGCGCGATCCTTGCCACCCCGCCCGCAGCCCGCAGCGGACGGCTGCGTTTCACCGAGCAAGGCGAGGTCATCACCTTCCGCTACGCGCTACCCGAGATGGCCCGCCGCCACCTCGAGCAGATCGTGCATGCAGCGATGCTCGCCGAGAAGTCACGAGGTTCGAGCGCACGCGCCGATGGCTTCGAATCACTCGTACTCGAACTAGCCGGCCACGCGCGTGCGGCGTATCGCCAACTGATCGACGCCGACACGTTCTGGCCCTGGTTCACGGGCGCCAGCCCCGTGCAACACATCGGCGACATGCGGATCGCCTCTCGCCCGGTATCTAGGGCCAGCGGCAGCACGCTCGTGTTTGACAAACTTCGAGCCATTCCCTGGGTATTCTCATGGGTACAGATGCGATCGCTGGTGCCGGGCTGGTACGGGTTGGGCACTGCCATCGAGCAAGCGAACGAGTCACAGATTGCCCGGTTGCGTGAAGCCACAAACGAGCGTGCGTTCCTCGGCACCGTGCTCGAGAACGCGGCGCAGGAACTCGCCCGCGCCCGCATGCCGATCTTCCGCCGCTACGCACTGAGCGCTCCCGGCGGCGAATCAGTGTTCGAGACGATCCTCGCTGAGCGTGACCGAACTCGCGGAGCTATCGCCACCCTCACCGGCCGCGACGACCTGATGGCCCATGCCACCGTTGTCGGCCACTCCATCGATGAACGCAACCCATGGACCGACGTGCTGAACCTCGCCCAACTCGAACTCCTCAAGCGCTACAACAACGCGAGCGAGCACGAAGCCGATCAAGTCAAGGAACTCCTGCAAGCCAGCATCAATGCCATCGCGGCGGCGATGCAATCGACGGGATAATGCCCGACCCATCGCCCCGAAACCTGACTCATGTTGGTGCCTCGACCCCTTGGATGATCCCCTCCAAGATGCCGTCGGCCTCGCGCCCGTCGTTCTGCTCGAGTCCGCCGCGGACGATCAGGCGGTGAGCGACCACCGGCATGATGTTGTCCAGCACATCCTCGGGCACGACGTATTCACGACCATCAACAAGGGCTGTCGCACGGGCGACCTGTGTCAGAGCGAGCGCGCCGCGGGGAGACAACCCCAAACGCAAGTCGGGCGAGCGGCGGGTGGCGTTGGCGATCGCAACGACATACTCGAGGATCTTTGCGTCCACCCGTACGGCACCGGCCTTCTGCTGCAACTCGATCAGCGTATCCAGCGGCATCACCGGCTGGAGTTGCGGCAGCGCGTTGCTGGCCGGTCGGTGCTCGAGCACCTGCACCTCGATCTTCGGGTCGGGATATCCAAGTCGTGTGCGCATCAGGAAGCGATCGAGTTGGTTCTCGGGCAACAGATAGGTGCCCTCGAAGTCATACGGGTTCTGCGTGGCGATCACCATGAAGGGGTTGGGCAGCGGGTGGCTGGTGCCGTCAATGGACACGGTCGCCTCGCTCATCGCCTCGAGCAACGCCGTCTGCGTGCGCGGCGTGGTCCGGTTGATCTCGTCGGCCAACACGATGTTGGCAAAGATCGGCCCCGGTTTGAAGGTAAACTCGCCCCTCTCGCGGTCGTACACGCTGACGCCCAGGATGTCGCTCGGAAGCAGGTCGGGGGTCATCTGCACGCGGGCCAGCTTGGCCTGCACGCTTCGGGCGATTGCCCCGGCCAGCACCGTCTTGCCCACTCCTGGCACGTCCTCGATCAGCAGGTGCCCGCCGGCCAGCATCGTGCGGATCACGCGATCAACGGCCTTGGGGTTGCCCATGAACACTGAGGCGATGTTTTCACGCAGCTTCGAGATGGGGCCGGCCGTGGCGTCGGTCATGTGCTCTCCATGCATCGCCCGACCAGAAGCAACTTCCCAGATGCGGGCGTGAGAGCGAGGATACGCGCCAATCGCCGGCCTGTCGGAAGTCCGTCGGCTCGCAAAATGCCCCCATGCCCGCTACCCTTACGCCCCATTGCCGGAGGCACCGGCGAGGCATGCAACAGGAATAGCGTTGGATGACCCAAACCTCACCCGACAACCCGGCTCACATCGCGTTGTATGGCCCCAAGGCCACGGGTATTGGTGTTGCTGCGTCGGTGATGGCCTCAGCATTCGGGGCTGGTCTGGCGCTCGCCGCGGGGGCTGAAGGCGACTCGCTCATGGGCGGCGTGGTAGCGGCCGGGTTACTCACGGGCACCTGGGTGCTAGCCTGGGGCGCCGCGATCCTCACAGGACCCTATCGCACGACAGTCGCCGGGATGGCCTGGCTTGCCCTTTCCACCATCCGATTGATGGTTTTGGTTGTCTCGGGCGTTGCTTTGGCGTTCGCCGCGCCAACGATGGGGCTCGGTTTATGGTTCGCCCTGCTGGCGGGCGGTCTGACGGCGGTCGCCGTCGATTGCGGGATGGCCCTCAAGAGCTTCCGCCAGCACGAAGCGATCTCGATTGATCTGACGAGTGGAGGCACGCGTTGACGCCCTTTGGTTTGGACATGACAGGCCTGATGACCGGTCTCGACCTCGTTGCCCCGCTGCTCGCGGCCGAGTCGGGTGCCCTGCCCAGCCCCGTTGATCACATCGTGGCACACCCCTTCAAAATCTCTGAAGGCGGCTGGTGGTGGTGGTCGTCGGCGACGGCGAACCTGGTCATCTCTGGCGTCATCATGATCCTGATGGCGTTCTACGTCTCCAAGCGCGTGCAGACCGGCCCCGAGAGTTTGGGTGAGCAGCGATACCTGACGCGCGGCAAGCTGGCCCAGATGGTCGAGGTGCTCATCGTCGTCCTGCGAGACCAGTTCATCCGCCCCGTGCTTGGCGAGCGCAGCGAGAAGTTCATGCCATACCTCATGGCCGTGTTCTTCTTCATCCTCATCAACAACATGCTGGGCATGATCCCGCTGATCGACATCAACTCGTTGGTGAACTTCTACCTCGTCGAGGCCGGAGTCTTCGGCGAGGACGCCACGAAGTGGAAGGACCTGCACGTGTCGCCCTTTGGCGGCACGGCCACGCAGAGCATCTGGGTGACGGGCGCGCTGGCGATCGTGGCGGGGCTGGTCATCAACATCGCCGGTGTGCTCCGCATGGGTCCTGGTCATTATGCAAAGCACCTGACAGCCGACACGCCGGTCGTGCTCTGGCCCATCATGGTGCCCGTCGAGATCATGGGCACCTTTATCAAGCCCATCGCGCTGGCCTTGCGTCTGTTCGCGGTCATGACGGCTGGCCACATCCTGCTGGCGGTCATGTTCGTGTTCTTCGAGATGATTGCCCGCGACACGGCCGCACTGGGTACCGGCATGGGCCTGGTGGTCGCGGTGATCCTGTGGATCCCCGTCATCCTGATGGCCACGTTTGTCTTCCTGCTCGAACTCTTCGTGAGCTTCCTGCAGGCGTTGATCTTCATGTTCCTGACGGCCGTGTTCATCGGCCTGCTCGACCATCACGGCGAGCACGATCATGAGCATTCCAACCACGACATCACGGCGGCGGCTCCGGCAGTCTGAGCCCCGCGTTCGACAAGCAAGTATTTTTTCGCCTCCGGCAACGGCCGGAATCGTTCCAGAAAGGATCGCAGAAACGATGATCAAGAACTTCGCCCTGGCCCTGCTGGCCCTGCTCGTGCTCGCTCCCGTCGCGGCGTTCGCCCAGGGTGGCAGCCCCGATGCGGCCGCGGCTGCTCTGGATCTGGCCAAGGCCAGCACGATCAACTACGGCCTGGCGGCCATCGGTTCGGGCATCGCCCTCATCGGTGGTGGCATCGGCATCGGTCTGGTTGGCAAGGGTGCCGTCGAGGCCATCGCTCGCCAGCCCGAGGCCGGCGGCCCCATCGGCACCAACATGATCATCATCGCCGGCCTGATCGAAGGTGCCACCCTGGTGGGCGCGCTCGTGGGTCTGCTGGTCGTTCTCATCAAGTAAGTTTGCCGCTCGCTTTCGCACCGACAGGCTCGGTGCGCGCAGAGGAGGTCGCGATGCGACGTTCGCTGATTCAATCGCGCATGGGGATGATCGCATCGGCGGCCGTCCTCATGCTGCCAGCCATCGCGATGGCCGCCGACGAGGCGCATCCCAAGGGCACGGTCATCCCCGGAATCAAGCAGGGTGTACCGATGATGATCGCCGCCCTGCTGGTGTTCGGCATCGTGTTCTTCATCTTGTGGAAGTTCGCCTGGCCACCTATTGCCAAGGGGCTGGAAGAGCGTGACCGCAAGATCCTCGAAGGGCTCGAAGCCTCCAAGCGTGCGTTGGCCGAAGCCGACGCCATGAAGGAACGCTACGAGAGCCAGCTTACCGAAGCTCGCGGCGAGGCCCAACGCATCTTGGCGGAGACCAAGGCCCGCCAGGCCGAGTTCACCGCCGAGCTCCGCTCGAAGGCCGACGCCGAACTGTCGCGCATGCGTGAGAAGGCGCAGAAGGACATCGACGCCGCCCGCCGGGTGGCCGTCAATGAGCTCTACGCCGAATCAGCCCGTCTGGCCACGCTCATGGCCAGCAAGATCCTCGAACGCGAGGTGGGCGAGCAGGATCAGTCGCGGCTGGTCGAGCAGGCTCTGAGCGAGTTCGAGGCCAGCCGCCGCGCCTCGAACAACTAGTCCGTTCGCTTCCTACCGGAGTACATAGGCATGCCGCTCCTCGAAACCCCGCCCGACGCCCTGTCGGAAATCTACGCCACGAGCCTCTACGAGGTCTGCCAGAAGAGTGGCGGCAACGCGGCCGTCCAGGAGACCCTTGACGAGCTTGAGGCCATCCTTGACATGGCTCGCCAGGATGCGGCCTTCAACGAGTTTCTCGCCTCGCAGGTACTGCCCGAGAGCTCGCGGGCCACATCGCTCCGCAAGATCTTCGAGGGCAAGGTCAGCCCCCGCACGCTGACCTTCCTGCTCGTACTGAACGAGAAGGACCGCCTTGGACGGCTTCCGTCGATGATCCAGGCCTTCCACGACAAGGCGCAGGAAGCCTTCGGGCGCATCGAGGTCAATGTCCACACGGCCGCTCCAATCAGCTCGGCTGACCTCGACGCCATTCGCGAGCGGCTGGCCTCGGCTCTCAACAAGGAAGTCGTGGCCCACCACCGCAGCGACCCGGCCATGATCGGCGGACTCAAGCTGCGATTCGGCGATCGGCTGGTCGACGGCTCGATCGCTACGCGACTGCGCCGCTTCCGCGACCAGCTGGGTGAGGACGGCGCGGCCCGCATCCGTGCTCGGGTGGGCGACATGATCGACGCCAAGGCAGAGACCCCAGACGACGCCTGATTCCTCCAAAGGGCCCCTCCCATGCCAACGCGGACCATCGACCAGACTCCCGTGGACGGCCAGCGGGCCCTTGTCCGCGTGGACTTCAACGTGCCCATGGACGGGGGCACGATCTCTGACGATCGGCGCATCCGATCGGCCATCCCCACCATCAAGAGCGTGCTCGACCGCGGCGGCAGCGTCGTGCTCATGAGCCACATGGGCCGGCCGAAGGGCACAGGATACGAAGCAGAATTCTCGCTCTCACCAGTAGCCGAGCATCTGTCGAAGTTGCTCTGCACGGCCGTCAGGTTCCCTTCGCAGGATTGTGTCGATGACTCCGCAGCCAAGGCGGTGAGCGTGCTCGAGCCCGGCGGCGTGCTGCTGCTGGAGAATCTTCGCTTCCACAAGGCCGAGAAGACCGGCGACACCGGCTTCGCAAGCAAGCTAGCGGCGTATGGCGACCTCTACGTCAATGACGCCTTCGGCACCTGCCATCGAGCCGACGCGTCGATGGTCGCCGTGCCGCGCGCGATGGAGGGCAAGCCGAGAGCCGCCGGCCTGCTCGTGCAGAAGGAGATCGAGTTCTTGAGCGAAGCCATCGCCACCCCCAAGAAGCCGATGGTGGTGATCCTCGGCGGAGCGAAGGTCTCGAGCAAGATCGGCGCGATTGAGCACCTGCTGCCCAAGTGCGATGCGATGCTCATCGGCGGGGCGATGGCCTACACGTTCATGCGGGCCAAGGGCGAGCCCACCGGCACGAGTCTCGTCGAGGAAGACCACGTCGTGACCGCCGAACGAGCTATGGCAACGGCCACGGCGGCGGGCGTCGACCTGCTCCTGCCCATCGACCACATGGTGGCCGACCAGTTCGACCACGGGGCCCCCACCCGTCCCGAGAAATGCATCCCGGAGGGCACGGTGGCGGTCGATATCGGACCGGAGTCGGCGAGCATGTATGCCCAGCGGATCGCCGGCGCGAAGTCGGTCCTGTGGAACGGGCCGATGGGCATCTTCGAGTGGCCCGGGGCCGACCGGGGCACGCGGACGGTCGCCGAGGCGCTGGTGCAAGCGACCCGCAGTGGAGCTACGACGGTCGTTGGGGGCGGCGACTCGGCCGCCGCACTGGACGCGATGGGGCTATCGGCCGATATCACCCATGTGTCCACCGGCGGCGGCGCCTCGGTGGAGATGCTTGAGGGCAAGCGATTCGAGGCCCTCGACGTCCTGGATCGAACCGCATAGCCGAGCCACGCGGGCCGATACTTCCCCGTGGCCCAGACCGGGGATTGGGCAGACATGGGCACCTACGACTTGTGCGTGATCGGCAGCGGCCCAGCGGGGCAGCGCGCGGCCATCCAATCGGCCAAGGTCGGCAAACGGGTGTGCGTCATCGAGCGTTTCCGCGAGGTCGGCGGCGTCGCGGTCAACACCGGCACCATCCCTAGCAAGGCTCTGCGCGAGGCCATCCTGGGAACCAGCGGGAACAAGAGCCTGCTGCCCACCGAGAACGACTTCATGTCGGCTCGCAGCCAGTCCTTCGCCGGACTGCTCGAAGCGGCCAACAAGGTCATCCGCCACGAGGTAGCCAAGATCGCCGGCCACTTCGGCTCCAACGGCATCGACGTGATGTACGGCGAGGCGTCGTTCGTCGACGCCCACACGATCCGGGTCGCCGGGGCCAACGTCTCGGAGGTCCAGGCCGACAAGGTCATGATCGCCACCGGCGCCAGCCCGGCCCGGCCCTCGGACATCCCCTTCGACGGGCAGAATGTCATCACCAGCGACGAACTGCTGCAGCTGGACTACCTGCCCGCCACGATGATCGTCATCGGCGGCGGCGTCATCGGCACCGAATACGCCTCGATGCTGACAGCGCTGGGGGTGCGTGTCACGCTCATTGAAGGCCGCAACGAGCTGCTTGGATTCGTCGACAAGGAGATCACCGAGGCGCTCCAGTTCCACCTGCGCAAGCGTGGCATGACGCTGCGCCTGGGGGAGAAGGCGGTGAGCATCTCGGTCATCGATCCGCCAGACCTGGCCCGCAGCGGCAACAGCCAGATGGCGGAGGTATATCTCGAGAGTGGAAAGACCCTGCGGGCCGACTGCTTGCTGTACTGCGTGGGCCGACAGGGCGCCACCGACGCGCTGAACCTGCAAGCCGCCGGACTCACGGCCGACAAGCGCGGCCGCATTGAGGTCAACGAGCACTACCAGACCGAGGTCGAGCACATCTACGCCGCGGGCGACGTTGTGGGCTTCCCAGCCCTGGCCAGCACGAGCATGGAACAAGGCCGCCACGCGGCGTGCCACATGTTCGGCTTACAACTGCCCGAAGACTCGCGGACTCTGCCCTACGGCGTGTACTCGATCCCGGAGATCTCGATGGTCGGCAAGACCGAGCAGGAACTCACTGAGGAGAACATCCCCTTCGAGTCGGGCGTGGCGCAATACGACGAGATCGCCCGGGGCCAGCTTCTCGGCGATGAACTCGGCATGCTCAAGCTACTCATCCATCAGGAGACCCAGCACATCCTGGGCGTCCATGTCATCGGAGCGGGGGCCACCGAAATCGTCCACATCGGCCAGGCCGTCATGGCCCTGGGTGGCACGCTCGACTACTTCATCCACACGGTCTTTAACTACCCGACGCTTGCCGAGTGCTACAAGGTGGCGGCATTGAACGGTCGGAACCGGTTGCGCAGTACCTAAGTCTCCAGGGTCGCGTGCAACCATCCGTCTCCAGCTGCGCCGCCGAGGACTACGCCGCGCACCATGTTACGTGCTGTTTTACAAACATAGAGCTGGTGCTCGTCTTGGGCCCAGCCGATCGAGCTCGGCCGCACTTCCAAGGCTCCACAGTCGTTCCGAAATCCATCCGACGCCCAATCCCCCTCACTCTGAATACACGCTGCCAAACACGCTCCGAAGCCACTCGCGAGCGGCAAGAACAGGTCAGAATACAGATCCTCTGGCGCGGCTAGGCTCTTCCAAGCGACTTCAACCGCTCTCAGGTTTCGATCGCAGATGTAGCGCATGTTGATCTCGAACCCGTTCTTCTTGATGGGAAACAGGATGCTCCGCTCATCCAACATCAACTCTGGGAATTGCCTCCAGAGTTTCTTTGGTATCTTGCTTCCAAGAATGGCGGCGCTGGAGTTTTGCTCGTCCGGCTCCAGATAGTGCATCCTGCCAGTAGCTTGCCAACCCCGCTTCTCTATAACATGGACCAACCCGCGCGGGTCCGCGTCGTCCCGAAGCGCGACACAGACGGCGTATTTCTTGGGCATGACTGAGCCTAGCCTCACGCGGCATGGCCAAACGCACCCGCAAAGCCGCGACCCGTGAGCCCGACCCGCTACCCGAGCGCGCGGTAGCCGCCGGCTCGCTCGGCGACGTGCTGGGGCACGACGACGCGGTGGCCTTCCTCCGCAAGACGCTCACCGCCGGCCGTGTGCCGCACGCTTGGATGTTCCAGGGGCCACCTGGAGTGGGCAAGCGGACACTGGCACTCGCGTTCGGCGCGGCCCTGCTGACGCCCGATTCTGGTGCCGACGGCGAGGAAGCGCGGGAACTCCTCCGGAGCGGCGCCCACCCCGACCTGACGCTCATCACCAAGGAATTGGCCAGCTACAGCGAGGATGCCGGCGTCCGAAGCCGTAAGCAGCGGAACATCTCGATCGACCTGCTCCGCGAGTTCTTCGACCCAGCCGTCGCGCGCACTTCATCGCTACCCGGTGGGCTCGCTGCCAAGGTGTGCGTCATCGACGAGGCGCAACTGCTCGCCCGCGAGGGCCAGAACCACCTGCTCAAGACGCTCGAGGAACCGCCGCCTCGAACGGTCATCATCCTGGTCGCCGACCGTCCCCATGACCTACTTCCCACCATCCACAGCCGGTGCCAACGCCTGCGTCTGGGCCCGCTCGACGACGAATCGATGCTTCGCTGGCTCGGGAGCCGCGCCTCCATCGGGGACCAGGAGCGCTCCAACGTGATGCGCCTGGCCGAGGGCTCACCGGGCATGGCCGGCCTCATGCTGAGCACAGGGGCCGCCCTGTGGCCCGAGACCATCGAACCACTGGTAGCGAGCGCCGTGGCGGGTCGGGACGATGGCTCGCTGGCCGAAGCGTGTGTCAAACTCGCGGGCGATTGGTCCGAGGCGTGGGTGAAAACACACCCGGCGGCAAGCAAGGACGCCGCCAATCGGACCGCGCATGGCTTGGCGCTGGGTGTGATCGCCGCGTGGGCGCGCCAGCGGCTTCGCACTGACGAGGTGAGCCCCGATGCCCTGGACTCGATCGCTGAGTGCTCACGCCTCTTGGCCCGGGACGTGCAGCCAAAATTTGCCTACGAGGTACTGACGCAGCAACTGGCCGGAGCGTCACCTACGCCTGCACGCTGAGCGAGCCCGACTGGTGCTCGATCGTGGCGGCGGGCTGGCCGGCCGGCTTCGCCTGGGCCTTGTCCTGCTTCACGCGGTCCATGGCCATCTTCCAGGTCTCGCGCTCGAACTCGAGTAACTCGATGACACCCTGGATGCGAGCCGGGTCCTTCTGCATGCTGGCCTCGGTCAACTCGCCGAACATGAACATGAACAGGCTCGTCACCCGGTCGCACAAGTCGGGATCGATCTCGCGATCAACCCCCACCGCCAGCTCCGTCACGATGGCTCGGCACTGGCTGATGCCCTCGAAGCTCTGCTCGTAGTTCTTGTCGACTAGGCCCTGCTTGCCCTGGTGGGCGAAACGGATGGCCCCATCGAGGAGCAGCAGACGCAGCTCCGCCGGCGTGGCGCTCATGACCTGGGAACGGAGGTATGACATGGCCGAGTCTGAAGGCATGGAAGTCCTATCGACCGCCGCCGGTCGCGAGTTGAGCCCGACGGTGGTTAGCCTGTCAACGAGGCCAGCGCGGCCTGCTGGGCCTGGAAATTACTAATGATGGTCTCCAGCGACGCGAACTCGCGCTCCAGCCTGGTGCGCTTGTCGGCCAGCTTGACATCGAAGAACGCGATGCGGTCTTCCTGGAGCTGGACCTGGTTATCTAGCGCCCGGCCACGGGCGGTCAGGACGCCATCAACAGAGTCGATGTAGGTCTTGCTGAGTTCTTCGATGCGAGCGAAGATGCCGAGCGACGAGAACGTCTCGCGCGCCGACGGGTCGGTCACCTCGATGCCGCTCTCGAACACGGTCGTGCCGCCGGCCTGGTCGATCTCACGGGCGATCAGCAGGTCCTCGACGGCCTGGGGATCTTGCTCGATTGCGTCCTGGAGCTTCTCCTTGTCCAGTTCCAATCGGCCACCATCGGCAATGGTCAGGCCCACCTGGCTGAGGTTGCTAAAGCGGCCCGAGACATTCAGCGGACCACCCAGGATGGTGCGGACCATCGCGTTCTTCAGGCCGAGGAGCGTGGAGTCCCCCAACAAGGGGCCGCGCGCCCCAGATTCCTCATCGAATCGGCTCTGGAAGTCGATGCGGTCAAGCGTCTCGTTGAAGGCGGCGACGAATTCTTCGATCTTGCTCTCCAGCTCACTGCGATCGCTGGCGACATTGATCGTGACCGGCTCGTCGCTGGCCGACTTCAAGTTGAGCGTCAGGCCTTCAAATACGTCAGTGATGGTGTTGCTGGAACTCGTAACCAGCACGGCGTTCGCGGGATCGGTCGAGCCGAAGAACGCCTTGGCGTCCTGACCCTCCTGCAACTGGGTCAACCCCAAATCGAATCCGCCGGTGTCGATCAGGGTGCGGCCGGCCACGCCCGACTCACGGGCCGTGAAGCTCAACCGGAAGGGATTGGCGCCCACGCCCTCGTTGAGGATCGACGCGGTAACGCCCACGCCAGCCTCGTTGATCTTGGTCATCACGTCGCGGAGCGTATCGTCGGCTTCGAATTCGATGGTGGTCTCGTAGCTACCGACGATCGAGTTCGGTGTGGCGCTGTCGGCCTCGCCATCGATGTTCAGGGCCGCGGCAACCGAACCGCTCACGTCCTCGATCAGCAGGGTGCCGGTGCCGCCGCTTGAGTCCTCGATGACGAACCCGTCGCCATTGTCGTTGATGCGGATGGTGGTATCCTCACCCTCGATGGCCGAGTTAACGGCGCGCAGCAGGTCGGCAACCGTGCGCACATCGCTGTTGATCTCGATCTCGGTGGCCTTCGAGTTGGTGTCGATCACGCGGAAGGTGCCGGTGCCGATGCCCTTGCCGCCGTTGAGGTCTTCGACCAGCGTGTTGATTCCAACGTACTGCCGCTGGATGCGATCGCCATCGAACACGCTCGACGCGACACCACCGGAGCCGGTGCTAATGCCCAGCGCGACCGCGGTGTCGGCTGCTCCGCCCGAGCCAACGATCGAAAAATTCCCGCTGCCGCCCGAGACGTCTGTGAATCGCAGGCCTGTACCCGTGTTGTCGAGGCCAACTGTGATCTTGGTGGGATCGATCTGATCCTGGAGTTGGTCGAGCAGGCCGCTGAAGTCGGTGTCAAGATCGGTAAGCGTGACGTTGATGACGGTACCATCGCGGGCCCGAAGCTGAAGGACGCCGTCGCCAAGGTCTTCGGCCGCACCCTTCAGGCCCGAGAGCAGCGTGCTGTTGATACCCGCCAGCACACGACCGCCCTCGACCGTGCCGACGGTCGTGCCAGCCGCAAAGCCCAGATCGTCGAGCGCGCTCCCGACCAATCCGGTGGTCTCTTCAAGCTCGATCGTGCTCGTGCCGGTCGAATCGAACAGCTCAAAACCATTGCCGTCAGCGTTCAGGCGTGCCTCGACGCCCGTGCTATCGAGCGCGTCGTTGATACGCTCGAGCGCATCACCCACGGTCACGGCCTTGCCCTCGAGCAGCTCACCCTCGGTGTCGTACAGCTCACCCAGGCGCACATCCCGCTCGTCGCCATCGACCGTGATAGTAAAGTCGGCGGTCTGACCAATGATGACGTTGGCGAATACGCCGTTGCCGTCATTGAGCACCGAGAGGGGCGTCGATTCGGTCAGGCCGTACACACTGCTACCGACGAGTTCGTCGCTCGACACCGAGGCCCCGGTCGCCAGGCCCAGCGACTCGGCGACTTCCTTCGAGTCAACGTTCTCTACCGTGATATCGCTGCCATCGCCGGTGTCGGATACCAGCACGAAGCTGCCGTCGCGCACCCTAGCCGTCACGCCGATGTCTGCCGCATTGATGGCGTCGAGCACCTCGTTGACCGTGGCCGCCTTGGAGAGGTCGATCTCGGCGGTATCGGTGCCATCCGAGATGCGGATCTTGCCGCGCGTGATTCCGTTCCCACCGTTGAGGTCCGCCAGAGCGGTATCACGATCCAGCCGAGCCTCGGCGCCCTCGAAGGTAAAGGAGTCGGCCCCCACCGGCACGTCGTCGGCCGACGAGAACCCACGCGTCAACCACTGCTCGGTGCTCACCAGCCGATCGACTAGGAAGGTGTACGAGCCCGCCGCCGCACCGGCTGATGCCGTAGCGGTCAGTATGCTTTCGGCAGAGCTGGTGGCGCTCTTGGCGTCGAATACCGGCTGGGTGCGCAACGAGCTCACCATGCTGCGCAGATTCTGCAGGCGCGAGTTGATGTCCAGGTACGCGCTCTGCTGCACCTTGATGGTGCTCAGCCGCTGTTGCGCCAGCGTCCGGGGCCTGGCCTCGAGCGACAGCAACTGCTGGATGATCGAGGCCGTGTCCAGACCGCTGGCAAGACCGATGCCCGAAGTAATACCACCCATCGCAGACCTCCTTGCCCGCTCGGAGACGGATCGCCCCCATCGCTGCCACCACCAGGCCTATCGGCCCGAACACGATCGTGAATCGAGAGCGATTCCCGAATCAGTCGACGTGTGGCAGGATGTGCCGGCAGATCCTGCCGATAATGGAACCATGCCCCGCAAGAGCAAGGCCAATCTGGGAATCGTCGGCATCGGGGCAATCCTGGTCTTATCGGGCCTGTTTGGCCTATTTCAGGCGATGTTCTCGGTCGACCAACTGGTCTGGCCCATGCTGCTGTTCGAGCCCGTCGTGCTCGGCGGCGGCCTCATTGCGATCGCCGTTGGGCTGGGCATGCAGAAGTCGAGCGTGCCGATGGCTCTCGCGACGGCCGCCGGATGTGTTGCCGTGGCCGGTTTCCTTAGCACTTTGGCTGGACGAAACACCCTTGGTGCTGGCCTGCTTGTCCCCATGCTGGGCCTTCGCATGGTCATAGCGATGGCCTTGGGGCTCGTGTCGGCGTGGCTTATCATCGGCCCCAGCATGACCGGCTGGCGCCGGATTGTGATCGGCTCGATCCTGCTCATCCTCGGCGGTGGCGTCGCGGCCTTGAGCTTTATCGGGCCTGCCAAGCCCGTTCGTGAGTGGTTGCTCGCTCAGGGCGGGTTCATCGCGAGTGCCGCGGCGCTTGTGATGTTCATTGTCTTTGTCATCCTCACGGCGGCTGGAGTCCACTTGGTGGTCAGACCGTTTGAGATAGCCATGGACGAGGGCACACCCGAAGGATCTGCCCCCTCCACCTGACTTCGGGCCCTTGAGACGCAATCTCGGGGCCTGCTTTCCTAAGGACATGGCATGGGCATCCTCGAAATCTTGGGCTTGATTGTCGTCACGTTCGTCGCGGGGGTTTTGCTCGCGGCGGCGATCTTCATCGTCTTGCGTCACCGCGCCGGCCGGAAGCGTAAGTTCGAGGAGCCAAGCAAGGTCGACCAGACCATCGTGCTGGCCGAGCGTGTGCGTTCGGTTGGACGGCTGGTTGGCCTGGAAGTGATGGTCAAGGAGATCGCCACCGCCTCGCGTGGCTTCCAGTGGATGCCCCCGCTGCTGTTGAGCCAAGCAAAGGTCGCGATGATCTTCCACTTCGAGAAGCAATACTCGATCGACCTTGCGCGCATCGACGACGGCGACATCGAGCAGATCGGCATCAACCGATTCCGCGTCACTCTGCCTGAGATCGATGGCACGCTACGGCTGTCGGACGTGACGCCCTACGACATCCAGCACGGGCGCGTGCTGGGCTTGTTCGACGTGATCCCCATGACCGCCGAGCGGCAGACCGAACTCATGACCGCGGCCCAGCGCGATGCGGCCACGCTGTACGAGAGCAAGGAGCCCAAGTACATGGCGGAGGCCAAGCGCAGCGTCGCCCGTCACTTGGCCTCGCTGATGGAGCTCTTCGATGTCAAGGTCGAGGTTGTGTGGCGTGACGAGGTTGAGGAAGAAGCCGAATCGTTGTTGGAACCGGTCACCGCTGGCTGACGCGGCATGCCGCATTCGGGGCACTTCTCGACGCGGTCCTGCATTGGATAGGCGCAGTTGGGACATCGCCCACGCCGGCGCCGCGCGCCGCGGTGCATCCACACGAACATGGACCACAACACCAGCAGCGTTATCGCGTAGAACAACACGTTGGCGGCCAAGCCAGGAATGAGTGGCAGCCAAGGGAACGCGCGCGTGGTCCGCTGTGCCTTGTTCACAACCACGTACGACAGTCCGGTGTGCCTGGCCTGCGGTTTGTGATTGACGTTGTTGTCGGTGCGCCCCCATACGCAAAGGAATGGCCACCCGGCCGCAACACCCCTGGTCGTCTGCGGATCGTTCTTCTCGGCCCAGCGTAGCCAGTACGGCCTGGGATCTCCCGCGACGATCGGGATCTCTTGGCTGCGAATCTTGTCGAGTTCGTCCGCCACGGGCGAAGGCATGGGGCCGGTCACGGCCATGAGCCTGTAGCCCACGCGACGCACCGTGAAGATGTAGACGGTTCGGTCGTCGGACAGGTCGTGCCTGGTGCTCGTGCGCGGGGCAAACTGCCCGCCGTCGGGAGTGAGCACGCACACGACTGATGACGCGTACGCGCACACCACGCCGAGCGAGAGGCACACTAGCACCGGAAGCAGGATCGCTGGGCGATGCTCGCGCCCGAGCATCGGCTACCGCCCGAGCCCGTTGGTGCCCGGCGTGGGCGCCATGTCGAACATGCGCTCCTGCTGGGGCTCGACAAAGCGGTCGGTGGTCGGGTGCTCCACGTCGATGCGGTAGTCGCCGCTCCAGCAGGCGGTGCAGTAGCGCCCGGGTTCGTGCTTGGCGCACGCCAGCATCCCATCGAGCGAGAGGAAGTGCAGGCTGTCAACGCCGAGGTATTCGCGGATGTCCTCGACCGTGCGGCCATTGGCGATGAGCTGGTCGCGGCTGGCGAAGTCAACGCCGAAGTAGCACGGGTGGCGGATGGGCGGGCAGCTGATACGCAGGTGCACCTCGGCCGCGCCGGCCTCATAGATCTGCCGCATCTTCAGGCGAGTCGTCGTGCCACGCACGACCGAGTCATCCACCACGATCACCCGCTTGCCGCGCACGAGTTCGCTGATGACGTTGAGTTTAAGGCGCACGGCGGTCTCGCGCTCGTGCTGGGTGGGCTTGATAAACGTACGGCCGACGTAACGGTTCGGCACGATGGCCTCGCGGTACGGGATGCCGCTGGCCCGCGAGTAACCATTGGCGGCGCTGCGGCCCGAGTCGGGCATGGGCATCACGTAGTCAGCCGGGCTCTCCCGCATCGCCGGGTCTTCGTTCCAGAGCGCCGCGCCGAGGTCCTCGCGGAATGCCTGGACGTTCTGGCCGAAGACGTTGCTGGCCGGGCTGGCGAAGTAAACGTGCTCGAAGACGCACATGGACGACGGCTTGGCCTCGGGCGCAAATCTCCGGCTGCTCACGCCTTGGTCGTCGAGCGTGATGATCTCGCCGGGTTCGACTTCCCGCACCAGCTTCGCGCCTAGCACGTCCAGCGCCACGGTCTCGCTCGCGACCACTGGTGAACCGTCGGCCATCTCGCCGAGCACCAACGGGCGCCAGCCCCAGGGATCGCGGGCAGCCTCAATGCGGTCCTCGAAGAGGATCACCAGCGAGTACGCGCCCTGCAACCGACGGAGCGTGGCGGCCAGCGGATCGGGGGCCTGCTGCTGTTGGGGCGCGGCCAGCAGGTGGATGATGACTTCGGTGTCGCTTGATGTGTGGAAGATGTGGCCCTTCTCGCCGAAGGCGTGCCGCAGGGCGGTGGCGTTGACGAGGTTGCCGTTGTGGGCCACCGCAACACGGCCCTGAGCGGTGGTCTGCACCAGCGGCTGGGCGTTGGTCGAGAGGCTCGCACCCGTTGTGCTGTAGCGGTTGTGGCCGATGGAGGCCACGGGGTTGCCGGCCGTCAGGGCGCTCAACACCCGTGGCGTGAACACCTCGGGCACCAGGCCCATGCCGGTGTGGCCTCCGATACCGGCCTGGCCGTCTCTCCCATCGGTCGTTGCGATGCCGGCCGACTCCTGCCCGCGGTGCTGCTGGGCATAGAGGGCGGTGTAGGCCGAGTGCACGGGGCTGAGCTGGGCGTAGGGCCCGGCCCAGATGCCAAATACCGCACACTTTTCCTTCTTTTCCAGGTCGTCTAGATTCGACGAACCGAGCCCGCGCGTGGTGTTCAGGAGCGGCAGGGAGAAAGGAGCGTTGTGGGCCATGCGGGGTTCCAGGCGGTCTCCATGCGTGCGGCGAGCCGAAGTCTAGGAGGGTGGGCGCGGCACCCGAGGATCGGAACCCGATCCCGGAGATTACGGGTCCCTTGGTGGGGGTGCTTGGTGCAGTCGGACACGCTCGCCACGGCGGCGGGGCCGACGACGGTCGCTCCTCCGCTCGCCTAAGAGGAATTGGTCTTGTAGCACTCGAGTCGACTCTCCCTTGCATCTCTGTTGCAATTCTGGTATGCTGGCGCCCATGAGGAGACCAGACATGCCCAAGGCCAACCCCACCACCGCCGCACTCACGACGCTCGCCGTCGCGCCGACGGTCGCCCTCGCCCAAGCACCAGAGCCTATCGACGTGCTGTGCATCGGCCCCGAGCGGGCCCGAGTCTGCGCCGACAGCTCGTTCGCGTTCGCCACCGGCGATCCGCACACCACGTTCCGCAACGCCGTGCTCGACCCGTCGAACTTCGGCTCAGGCGGCATCGTCGAGCGATCGATCGTGCTGAGCGAGACGGACGCATTCACCGCCGACGTGCTCGCGGGCGTCGATGTGGTGGTGATCACCCAGTTCGAGACCGGCGACGAGCTCCTGCCCTGCGAGGTCGCGCTGCTGCGCGACTTCGTCGAGCAGGGCGGTGGCCTCTTCGCGTGGGGCAACCGCGTGCCGACGACGGTTATGGACGTGCTGGGTGTGGGCGAGGCGACGGCCTGCATGGCCCGAGGGTTCGCATTCGAGGCCGTCGGCCACCCGGTCATCGACGGGCCCTTCGGCATTGCGGCGGGAGGCGTGAGCCCGATCTTCGCATGCGTGATCGACGGCCTGCCTGCCGGCGCGACGACGCTGGTCACCAGCATGGGCGAGCCGATGGCCGCTGCAATTGAATTGGGCGCCGGACGCACCGTGGTGATGGCCGACGACGAGTGGGCCGTGACGATGCCCGCGTGCCCGGCCGCGAGCCGCTGGCAGGCCAGCACGAGAACGTTCGGCCTCAACGCCTTCGCCGACATCGCGCCCGCCGAGGGGTTCGTCTACGTCGATCCGGGCATACCGTGCGCCGCCTGCCCTGCCGATCTCGACGGCGATGGCGATCTGACCATCTTCGACTTCCTCGCCTTCCAGAACCTCTTCGACGCGATGGATCCGGCCGCCGACTTCGACGGCGACGGGGCATTCACGATCTTCGACTTCCTCGCCTTCCAGAACGCGTTCGACGCGGGCTGCGAGTAGCCGCATGCTCTCGCTTGCGGCTCCCAGCGCGTTCGGCGTCAACCGTCGTCGGTAGCACCGTCGTCGCCCGGCGCAGCCGGGGCCCCAACCGGTCGCACAATGATCCGGATGCGCCCGTCCTCAACGGCGTACTTCGCGAAGATGTCGCGCAACTCCGCGGGGGTGAACTCTCCCAGAGCTTCACGCTCGCTCGCGAGCGTGTCCAGATCCCGACCCAGGTACCCCATGGTGCGTAGCTCGCGGATCCACACGCTCGGCTCGCGGACCGATTCGTCGTGGATGTTGCGCAGCTGTTCGACGGCGACGGTCAGTTCCTCGTCGCTGGGACCGTTCTCAGCGAACGCAGCGAACATCGACTGGACCTCATCGGCGAGTTCCTCGGCCCGGTCGGGATCGGTGGGTGCCTGCACGCTAAAGAGGCCAAAGCCCGGCCACGTTGTCTCGGTGGTGCTCGAGACGCCAGGGCTGTAGGCCAGGCCCAGTTCTTCACGGATGCGGTCGATCGCGCGACGGCTGAGAATGCGGGCCGAGAGTTGCAACGCCCGGCGATCCCGTTCGTTCGCTTCGTCCGCACCGAAAAAGCCCGCGATGACGAAGGCCTGCGGCGTCGAGATCTCCGGCTCTTTTAGGACTTCGCGCGGGCCCTGCGGGCGTGGCATCGCACGGGTTTCCATGTTCGTGCTGACCGACACGCGCGGACGCTCGGGCAGCGAGCCGAGGTACGTGCGAACCAGTTCGATGGCCTCCTCGACGTTCAAGTCGCCGACGAGCGCGACCTCGATGGGCCCCGCGAGCTGGGCGTCGAGCCAGTCTTGTGCAGCGTCCGGCGTGATCGCCTCGACGCGTTCCAGGGGGATGAGCTTGGGCCGCGAGTCATCGGGCGGGTACATCGCCTCGAAGATGGCGTCGATGGCCGCGCCCTGCGGCAAGCCCTTGAGCCGCTCGCGTGTGCTGATCTGCCCGCGTTGCCACTGCTCGACTGCTGCGACCTCGACGGTTGGGTCGGTCAACAGCAAGTGGGCCAGCTCCATCGCGCTAGGCAACTCATCTGGGCTGCCGCTCATGGCGAGTTGGAACCCGTCGTCGTTGGATTGCCCCCCGACGGAGATCTTCCACCCGGTGGTCAAATCACTGATCTGCGAAGAACTCAAACCGCCACCTGATGGCCTGATGAGCGCCGTGGCAGCCGCATCGCTGAGCCCGCGCGTCTGCTGCGTCTCGTTGACCAGCCCGCCGTAGATCTGGATGGAGCCAAGCACCGAGCCCTGCCGCTCGGTCATGCGCTTGATGTGCACGCGCACGCCGTTGTCCAGCCACAGGCTCGTGACACCGGTAGCCTCGTGCGTCGTGCGCTCGGCGATTGCGCCCGGCGCGGGCGTCTCGGCCAGGAGTTTCTCGGCCCGGGCCTCAGGGCGATAAGGCTCGGGCGTAGCACCCAGCGCCTCGATGCCAGCGGCAAGGAGCTGTTCCTCAGTCGGTGTCTGGTCATCCTCGGCGGTCTGCAACGTGAACACGGCGCTTTCAAAAGCGAACTGGCTCGCAAAATCCGCGTTGGCCTCCTCCAGCGTCACCGACGGCAACAGCTCACGGAGCAGATCGAGCTGTTGCGCGACGCTCATGTACGGCTCGTGCGACGCGATGGCGTCGACAAGAGCGGCTTGCAACGAGCGGCTGGGCCGCGTCGACTCGCCGAGCAAGGCTCGCTCGGCGCTCGAGAGCAAACGCGTCTTGGCGTCCTCGAGTTCTTCGGTCGTAAAGCCGTGCAGCGTGGCCCGGCGAACTTCGCTGCCGATCTCGCTCAGCACCTCGCGCCAGCGGCCCTTCTCGCTGCGACCCGTGGCCTGGGTCCAGCGGATGGCGCCGGCGAAGTCGCCCGAGCTGACGCTCCCGCTGAGCATCGATAGGTCGCCGTCACGCACACCCTCGCGCAGGCGGTCGTTCATCATCGAGGTCGCCAGCGAGCGAACAAGATCACGCCGGTACTGGCCCAGGGTCGTGGTCGGTTCACCGGGACGATCGATGAAGTTGATGCCCACCTCCTCACGGCTCTCCTCTGGGTCGCTGGCGACGATGGCGCGGCGGCCCTCGGTAGGCCGCACACCCACGTCACGTGGCTCGGGCCTTGGAACGAACTCGCCTCCACCAAAGAGCTCGGTGATCTTGGGCGTGACGCCGTCGGCCTTGATGTCGCCGACGATGAGCAGCGTCATGTTGCTCGGCACGTACCAGGTGTCGTAGTAGGCCTTGATGGGCTCAAGGCCAACAGTGGTCAAGACTTCTTCGGTGCCGATGGGGATGCGCTGGCCGAACTCGCTGCCCGGCGCGATGCGCTCGATGAGTTCGTACAGCACGCGCTGCTGGGGTGAGAGCGAGGCGCGGCGCTCCTCCAGAATGATCGCACGCTCCTGTTCGATGCCGCTGTCGGGCAGGATCAGGTTGCCGGTCACGTCGCTCAGGAACAACAGCCCCGCGTCGATCGTGTCCGCCTCGTTGTTGGGCAGGCTGATGGTGTAGCCCGTGCGATCGAAACCGGTAACGGCGTTCTGGTGGCGGCCGAAGCTCAGGCCCAGATTCTCAAAGAACGGTCGCACCGTGCCGGGGGGGAAGTTGGTGCTGCCGGCGAATGCCAGATGCTCCAGAAAGTGGGCAATGCCGCGCTGGTTGTCTTCCTCGTTGAGCGAGCCCGAGTGGACGTGCAACCACAGCTCGACCCGGCCCGGCGGCTCGGAGTTGGGCATGATGATGTAGTCCAGCCCGTTGTCGAACTCGCCACGGATGAGGCGCGGGTCTTCGGGAAGGGCTTGGGAGGGATCGAACGCGGCCTGATCATCCTGCGCTACGACCGTGACGGCGGCGACGAGCGTCACCAGCAAAGCCAGGCAGCGGGGGAGGTTGTTGCTAGGTATGGTCATGGTGGACGATAGGGACGCGCAACTGGCCCGTGGCTGTCGCGATGGTCGGGGGATGAAAGGGCTATTGGAGGTGTCACTGTGAGAGTTGGCAACAATCAGCCATGTCGATGAAGGCACTGGTCGTTGTCGCGATGGTCCAGCTCTGCTTCACCTGTGCTGTCGCATTCGGGCCGGAGGGGGCAGCAGGACCGGTGGATCGCAATGCGGCGTTGGAGTATTGGCCGATCTGGCACCGCCTTGAACTGCGTAACGACGACGACATGGTCGACCGTGCCCACGAGCTTGGGGATCGCCTATGGCAATACAAGCGAGGCGAAGCCGACCAGCCCCAGCCAACCCCGGAAGGCCTGGAACCGGAGAGCGAACTGGTCGCGTGGCTCGACGAGATCCAAATCCTCCTCGACAAGCTCGGCGTTGCGTCTGAGGCCACGTTCTGCGACTTTGGGCTGCGTCGGCAGGACGGCCCGGACATGGAGATCGCCCATGTCGGTCCCATGCGGAAGTGGTTCCGCGTGCTCGCACTCGATGCCCGCAGACACACTGACGCGGGCCGACCGGAGGTTGCAGCTCGTCGAATTACAACTATCATCCGCATGAGTGAGCACCTTACTCAGAGTGGTGACAAGATCTCGCACATCTTCGCTCTCGGTGCCATCGGATATGCGACAAGTGAGTGGGCGTGGCTCATGTCGAAGGGCGGTGGAGATGCGGAAAGGGTGGTGCTTGTCGACGCGATAGATCGGTTCGACGAAGACAATCCACTCCAGGCTAACGCGGTGCTGCGGAACGAACGAGCGATGGCAGCCGAAGTCCCAAACTGGCTCCGCAACGGTGGGCTTGCCAAGCTCTTCGAATCCAACGATTTGCTCGAACAGGCGAAGGATGGTGTGTCGCCTGAGGAGACCGAAGCCGCAGACACCCAGCTGTTGGTCGCCCTGGCCAAGCAATACCTCAGCCACGATCCGGAGCAGGAAGCCATGGACATACAGCGGGCGTGGGATAAGGTCATCGACGCCTGGTACCAGCCCGACGCCGCGGAGCGCCTGCGTGCGATCGAACAGAGTGTGAAGGATGGGAATTTTGGGCCTGCGGCTCGCATGATGGGCCCACAGAGTGTGGGCCGGATTTGGCACATGGATCAGCACGGGCGCACGAACATACGTGCTTTGCGTGTGTTGTTGGAAGCTGACCAGCCAGATGGCTAGCCGTGGCTATCGACACCCGTCTTCTCACTCACCGGACTGAACAGGTCCAGGATCCGGCAGCGCTCCAGCGCCTTGCACGCGTGGAGCAGGTTGGGCGGCAATTCGAGCACTTGTCCTGCCTCAACGACCACCTTCTCTCCGTCTCCGATCGTGAACTCGGCCCGGCCCTCGAGCATCACCACCATCTGCTCGTTCTCGTGGCTGTGGCTGGCGACCTCGAAGCCCGGGTGCAACACCACCTCGCTGATCATCATCCGCTCGCCGATGATGCGGCGGCGGTCGATGAGGGGCATGGGTTGGTCGGTGGGCAGGTCGGCAAGGGTGTGAATGTTGTGCGTGTGTGCCATGCGTGAGCGTACGCGAGGTGGGACAACCCTATAGCCCGTTGACCAGAATTGTGATATTCTGGGGTATCCGCGCCACTTCGGCGTGCCAAAAGGGGACTCTCGATGCAACGCACAAGCTCGCTCGCCGCGTTCTCGATCTCGCTCGCACTGGCCTCGGCGACCTTCGGCCAGTTCACCGGCAGCACCGCGCCCGCCGGCACCATGTTTACGACGGGTGCCGAGGTCGCACGCCAGGCCCCCGTCGTCGCCGCCGGTGTGGGACCGGTGTCGGTGGTCTGGGACCCGGCCAGCGGTGTGACACTGTCGGCACCGCCCGCGTCCGGCTTCGTGGCTGCATTCCCGGAGGCCCTGGCACCCGACGGCTTCTCACTAATTGGGACCATGACCACGAGCGGCGGCTCACGCTCGCCGTTCTTCTGGACGCCCGCCGGTGGCACGCTCGACCTGACCGGGTTCCTCGCGCCAGCATCGACGCAGCTCCGGCTCGTCGATGTCTCGGCGCCGACAGCCGGAGCGGGCACCGTGATCGGCGACCTGCTCGTGCCAACACCGATGGGGCAGCTGACCCAGGCCTTCACGCTCGCCTTGGGAGGTTCTCCCGTTCCAATAGGCGACCTGCCTGGCGGCGCGGACACTTCCTTCGCCGTCGCAGTGGATTCGTCGGGTCGATTCGCGGCGTGCAACGGCGAGTCGGCTTTGGGCGGCGAGGCCTTTGTCCATGACTCGACAACGGGCGTGCTCACACCCGTTGGATCGCTCGCATCGGGAGCCCAGTTCTACTCCGAAGCGTGGGACCTGAGCTCTGACGGCTCGGTTGTTGTCGGGTTCAGCCTCGATGCCGCCGGGCTCCCTCGCGCATTCCGGTGGAGCGCTGCCACGGGCATCGTGTCACTCGGAACGCTACCAGGCGGCACGCTCTCATTTGCCACCGCGACGAACACGGATGGCTCGATCATCGTCGGGTTTGGCGACGACACGCTTGGCAATACTCGTGCCTGGATCTGGACCCAACGGTGCGGCGTGCTGCGCGACCTGCAGACGGAAATCATCACCGTGTACGGTCAGGCCAACGCGGCCGGATGGACGCTCGTGACCGCCGACGGCATGAGCGACACCGGGTTCGTGGCCGGCTCGGGCGCCGATCCAGCGGGCAACGCCCAGATCTGGACGAGCCAGATTGCCCGCTGCTGGGCCGACTTCAACGGCGACGGCATGCTCTCGCCAGCCGACGTAACGGCATTCAACGCGGCGTTCCTCGCGGGGTCGCTGCGCGCCGATTGCGACTGCGACGGCCTGCTCACCGTATTTGACCTAGCCTGCTTCAACACCCAATTCGCGGCTGGGTGCCCTTGATGGCTTTGTCAGCTCTGCAGCCGCTGTCGTAGTTCCTCGAACCCCGGCTTGCCCATTAAAGCAAACGTCGCCTTCTTACCCAACTCGACGGCGGGCTGGTCGTAGGCGTCCACGCCCAGCATAAGGCCGGCATAAGCGGTGGCAACCTGCCACAGCATCATGAACTGGCCGACGGTGTGAGGGGTCACGTCGGGGAAGCGGATCGTCAGGTTGGGGCGGCGGCTCTCGGTCAGGGCGAACTCGGTGGCCTTCTTCTCTGCGCTCAGCAGCGTGCCGAGACTGGAGCCTTCGAGATACGCCAGCGCGTCCTCGCCCAACCCGGCGGGGATGGCTACGTCGGTATCAAACTTCTCGAGCTCGAGGAAGATGATCGCCTTGTCGTTGGGCCCCTCTCGATAGAGCTGCACCTGACTGTGCTGGTCGGTTGCGCCCAGGGCCTTCACGGGCGTGAAGCCGGCGTGCGTCCCGCCTGGCACGATCTTGCCGAGGCTCTCGGCCCAGAGCTGCCGCCACCAATCGGCCATCAGGTACAGCTGGTTGGCGTAAGGCATCATGACGTGCACGGTCTTGCCCTGCCGCTGGCCGAGTTCGACCAGCACCGTGGCGAGCAAGGCAGCGGGGTTGGCGTGCAAGTCTCCACTTCTACACGCTTGCTCCATCGCGGCGGCGCCATCGAGTAGAGCATCGATATCGATGCCGCACAGGGCGCACGAGATCAGGCCCACCGGGCTGAGCGCACTGAAGCGGCCGCCGACGCCCTCGGGCACGGGCAGCGTCTCGTAGCCTGCGGCGTCGCACAGGCGTCGCATGGTGCCCTTCTCAGGATCGGTGACAGCGATCAGGCGATCGGCATGATCATCGCGACGCGCCTTCTGGAGCAGATCGCGCACGATGAGGAACTGGGCCGCTGTTTCGGCGGTCTCGCCGCTCTTGCTAATCACAACAAACAGCGTGCGGTCGAACTTTGGATCCTCGCCCGTGATAAACGCCATTGTATGGTGGAAGGGGATCGGATCGGCGTTGTCAAGCACGAACAGACGCGGGTGCTTCCGATCTCTCGAAAGGTTATGTGTCAGCGGATTGAGGGCGCTTTGGAGAGCGATGTTGCCAAGTGCGCTCCCGCCGATGCCCAGCACAACGACGTTATCGAGCTTGCCTTCGTACTTGCCTGCGATCGCCCTGACGGCCTTGACGTGCTCCTCGCGCATAGCCCCTTCGGCCAGCAACCGCCACCGCTCCCAGCCCGTACCGCGGGACGTTTCTAACCGCTCGATCAACGCGGCAACAGCCCGGGCGGCGGGCCCATCTGGGGCCAGCACGTCCGGGTCGAGGCCGTGGTCGTGGACCGCGGTCGATAGACACCGCGTGACGTCGAGGGAGAGTGTGATCTTCGGCATGGCCGAGGGTACCCCCGGCGGTCGCGCCAGGACTACTTAGCAGCCCTCACCGAAGGCGTTCTGATAGGCCAGGAAGTCGAAGATGGTCAGGTCTCCATCGCCGTCCATGTCGGCCCGGGGGTCGCCCGCGTCGAAGAGGTTCTGGAACTCGAGGAAGTCGAAGATCGTCAGCACGCCATCGCCGTCGAGTTCGGCTGCACACTCAACGCTGATGAGTTGGATCGTGAACGTACCGAGTGCCGGCGAGCCGGTGAACGGGAATTCGCCTGAGATGTTCGCGATCGGCTCGGGCGGGTTGGTGTCGAAGTTGGGTGAGGTATATGAAGCACCCGAATCGGTGCCCGCGTCGTAGGGCCACAATTCGTACTCGATGCGCTGGATCCAGCCGTCGTCGTCGCGCAGGGAGAGGCTCTGGGTGCCGACGAACCAGTCGGGGCTCGGCGCGATCATCGTGACCAGCGAGAGCAACGGGTGGTCGTCGGACGTCTCAACGATCATGGACGTCATGCCCGGCGAGAGCCCGACGGGACCGCCCAGCAGCCGGCTACCACCCGATCCGGCGCCGATCAGGGCGTCGACCTCAGCCAGCAGCGTCGTGGTACGACCGGTTTCGGCCATCGACTCAATGCCGGCGGTGGCCAAACCACCAGCTTCCCACAGCACCGCGTCGGCGTTGTGCGTCGCACCCACCAGCGGCGAGAAGTGCGGGCTGGGCGGGAAGGCCGTGGGATGGGTGGCAGCCGACCAGGTAGCCTCGAAGGTCACCCGATATGTGGCGGTCGAGTCGGCTTGGGCAACGGCAGGCACGGTGGCTGCTGCCAGGAGGCAGGCAAGGGTTCGGGCATGGCGGCAGGGCATGGATATCTCCTCCACGGTGGTTCGATTTCTATAGATTCTCAGCAGGTGGGTCGGGCCTGCGGGCAATTCCTTGCAGGCACGCCATTATTCTGTACGTCGAAACATCAGGTCGCGATTCGCGCCACAACCTTCAATTCGACCGCGATCGGGGCATTCCCGCCCTGAGGGAGCCGGCTGACCTCGATGGTTGTTCGGCATGGATTAGGTTTGCCCTCGCCGGCGAACGTCTCCTTCCAAAGCCTGTTAAACGAGGCAAAATCTCGGAGCAAGTCCGTGAGGTAGACCTGCACATCGACAATGTCCTGGAACTTCGCCCCGCCGGCCTCGACCACGGCACGGATGTTGGCAAAGCAGGCCCGGCATTGGGCCTCGAAGTCGTAGTCGACCAACTCGCCCGCGTCGTTGAGCTTGACGCCGGGGACAGTGTTCTCACCCGGCGCTCGTGGGCCGACGCCGGAGCAGAAGAGGAGATCGCCAACCCGACGGGCGTGCGGGTAGGCTCCAACCGGCTTGGGCGCGGCATCAGTAGAGATGGAATCGGACATGACTTACTCGCCTGTGTTGATAGTGACGCTCTTGGGCTCGGTGAAGAAACGCATGGCCTCCCAACCGCCTTCCCTTCCGACGCCAGATTGCTTGACACCGCCGAATGGCGTGCGCAGGTCGCGGAGCATCCAGCAATTGACCCAAACGATGCCTGCCTGCAACGCCGCACTCGTGCGGTGGGCTCGGGCGAGATCCTTCGTCCACACGCTGGCCGCCAGACCGTATGGCGTGCCGTTCGCCAACTCCATCGCCTCGGCCTCGGTCTCAAACCTCTGCACGGTGCAAACGGGGCCGAAGACTTCCTCTTGGATGATCTGGCAGCCTTGCTTCACGTTGTCCAGCACGGTGGGAAGGTAGAACGCGCCATCCTTCACGCGCTCGGGCAAGCTTTCGGGAAGCGATCCCCCGGTGAGCACGCGCGCTCCGTCCCCGACCGCCCGCTCAACGTAGCCTGCGACCTTGTCTCGGTGGTCATGGCTCACAAGGGCGCCAAAGCGGGTCTCACTCTCCAACGGATCGCCTGGCTTCAGGTTCTTCGCCCCCTCAACGAGCGCTTCCACCACCCGGTCGTACACCCCAGACTGCGCCAGCACGCGCGAGCCACAGAGACAGATCTGGCCCTGGTTGCTGAACGCGGCGCGAATCACCGTCTCGCTGGCCTTCACAGTATCCGCGTCATCGAAGACCACAAACGGGTTCTTGCCGCCCAGTTCGAGTGAGCAGGGTTTGAGTGACTCGCCACACTGCTGGCCGATCCAACGGCCAACCTTGGTCGACCCCGTGAACGTAACGGCGGCGATACCGGGGTGCGTTACGATGCTTGCCCCTGCCGGCTCGCCATACCCATGCACGATGTTCAGCACACCCGGCGGCAGGACCTTCGTGGCGCGCGCCGCCAGCATGCTCGCGGTGGTCGGCGTTAACTCGCTGGGCTTGGCTACCACCGTACAACCCGCCGCCAGCGCCGGCGCAATCTTCCATGTCAGCAGATACAGCGGCAGGTTCCAGGGGCTAATAGCCCCCACCACGCCCTTGGGCCGTCGCAGCGTGTAGCCGAGCATCGAGCCCGGCGCGTCGTGGCTCTCACTGGCAAACTGCGCAGCCGCAGTCGCGAAGAATCTCAGGTTGCGCGCGGCTCTTGGAATATCGATGCTGCGTGCCACCGAGATCGGCTTGCCGCTGTCCACGCTCTCGGCGTGCGCGAACGCTTCGAGGTCCGCTTCCACAGCATCGGCCAGTTTCATGAGCGCGTCGCACCGGCTCTCGCCATCCAGACCCGCCCACTCATCGAACGCGCCCGTTGCGGCGTCGACCGCCGTATCGACGTCGGACTGCCCCGAAGCCGGAATCGTGCCAATCACGGCACCGGTTGCTGGGTCAACATTCTGGATCGCCGTGCCGCTGGCGGCCGGTTTCGGCTCGCCGCCGATCCAGTTGGCAAGGTGGGTTGCATCGCTCACGGGGCACTGTAGATCGCCGATGGCGGACGGGTTCTGATGGGCCGCCGACCTACACTGGCCTATGACCACAGCCCAGCATTCCGTGCACGATTCCGCCGTCGACCTCATCCGCGGCCAGGACCCCGCCGTCGCAGCCATTCTCGACGCCGAGGGCGAACGGCAGGCGACCACGATCGAGCTGATTGCCAGCGAGAACCACGCCTCGCCCGCCGTCGTGGCCGCCGCGGGCACATGCATGACCAACAAGTACGCCGAGGGCTATCCATCGGCCCGCTACTACGGCGGCTGCGTGCATCACGACGCGGTCGAGCAGCTCGCCATCGACCGAGCCAAGCAGCTCTTTGGTTGCAACTTCGCCAACGTCCAGCCCCACTCGGGCGCCCAAGCTAACGCGGCCGCATTCCTCGCGCTGCTCCAGCCCGGGGACACGTTCGCCTCGCTCGTGCTGGCCGACGGCGGGCACTTGAGCCACGGCCTCAAGGTCAACATGAGCGGCAAGTGGTTCAAGCCCGTGCATTACTCGCTGCACTATGACGCGTCGCATCCCGAATTCGAGCAAATCGACTACGACTCGGTCGCGGCCGTCTGCCGCGAGCATAAGCCCAAGGTGCTCATGTGCGGATACTCGGCCTACCCACGCGTGATCGACTTCGCGAAGTTCCGCGCGATCGCCGACGAGATCGGCGCCATCCTCTTTGCGGACATCGCACATATTGCGGGTCTGGTCGCCGCGGGCGAGCACCCCAGCCCCTTCCCGCACGCGCATGTCGTAACAACCACTACGCACAAGACCCTCCGCGGGCCGCGTGGCGGCCTCATCATGACCAACGACGAGGAACTCAGCAAGAAGCTCAACCGCGCCGTCTTCCCCGGCATGCAGGGCGGCCCGCTGATGCACATCATCACGGCCAAGGCCATCGCGTTCGGCGAAGCGCTCCAGCCCGAGTTCAAGGCCTACGCGAAGAACGTCATCGCGAATGCCAAGACCCTCGCCAACGCGCTCGCCAGCAAGGGCTACCGCATCACCAGTGGCGGCACCGACAACCACCTCATGCTTGTCGACCTTCGCGGCAAGAGCGAAGATCTGACTGGGCTCGACGCCGAGCGATGGCTCGAGCAGGCGGGCATCATCTGCAACAAGAACGGCGTGCCGCAGGACCCACGGCCACCCAAGACCACGAGCGGGATTCGTCTGGGGGCCGCCGCCGTGACGACGCGCGGGTTTGGCAAGCAGGAGATGGTGCGCGTCGCCGAAATGATTGACCGCGTGCTGTCGGCGGGACTCAAGGGTGAGTTGGACGATCAGGCGGGGAAGATCCGGGAGGATGTGCGGGCACTGTGTGGAGCATTTGCACTGCCGGGACATCAAGATTAAGCGAGCTACGAGAAAAACGAGTCCAAACAGCTGCGGTTCCCGCTCGAATCCGTAGCCTGCACATCAGCCGCTGAGTGCGCGACTCGGTTCCGACTCCGAAGTGATCTCCACAAACGCCATCGTGCGTCTGACCCGCGCCCCTCTGCACCAATCAACACACTCCAATTCTGCCAACGTGATGCGATAAACCGGCCCACCCGAGCTGAGAAATTCCGGATAGATGGCCTGCGTAGATAGGCACACTGTCGCCACTCCGACACTTCAATATTTCTTGACAGCCCCCCAATTACTGGTAAATTGTTGTGAGCGATAGGTCCAACGCAGAGCGAAGGAGAGATTGGATGCGGACTCAATTGAATGAGCGCTTGGTCACCATTCTCATCGTCGCCGGGTCACCAGTAGGCATCCCAGCGTTGGCCGTAGCCCAGAGTGGTCCCCTTGAGCAGCCGTTTCGTGAGGTGATCCCCCTTAGCACGGTAACAGGGATCGGCGCTACTATTGTCGGTTCCGACCCGTTCCCAAGCGTCGGCGGCAGGGTGCGCCATGCCGGCGACATCAACGGGGATGGCGTCGATGACCTGCTGATAAGCACCAGAGGCTACGACGGACCCGTCTACGTCGTGTTCGGGAACAGCGCGGGCAGATTGCCAGGATCAGTCGCCGAGCTCGACGGGACGAACGGCTTCCAGATCAACAATCCGTTTGGCGGCACCGGCTCGACCGCGGGAGCTTTCGACATCAACGGTGACGGGGTCGACGATGTGATCATCGGTGATGCCGGCGGTGGTCCTTCGCGGGAGGGACGCGCGTATGTCGTCTTTGGAAGTCGAGAGCCGTTTCCGATGTCGTTCGATCTCGCATTACTCGACGGAAGCAACGGGTTTGTAGTCGTGGGTGCGGACCCGCATGACCGCGCGGGAGCGCAAGTTGCCGGAATTGGTGATGCCAATGGCGACGGGGTCGACGACGTTGCCATCACGTCGGTTTCAACCGATCTGCAGTCCAGGGGCAGGGCATTCGTCGTCTTCGGCAATCGCACCGGCTTCGACGACACGTTCGAGCTCGCCAGCCTGGACGGCACGAACGGCTTCCGTGTACTCGGCGCGAGCGAGGCTGACATCGTATCGGCAGTGTCGGGCGCGGGTGACCTAAACGCAGACGGCTATTCAGACTTGGTCTTTGGCTCTGTCAGTGCCGACGCGCCAGCCGGCAGATTGGCCGGATCAGCCTTCGTATTGTTCGGAGGTGACGACCTTGGATCGGAGGTCGAATTCGACGACTTCGATGGCACAAACGGCTTCAGGCTCAACGGTGGCGAACAGTTTGACCGTGCCGGAAGAGCCGTCTCGACTGCGGGCGATGTCAACGGCGACGGGATTGATGATGTCGTGATCGGGGCGTATTGGGCCGGCCGACGTGGCGACGGTGGTTACCACGCCGGAGCGAGCTACGTCGTCCTCGGCCGGAATGATGGTTTCAATGCAACCATTGATCTCGGCACGCTGGACGGCACGGACGGGTTCCGTATCGACGGCGCCGACAATACTGCCTCGAGCGGCTATGACGTCGGCTCGGCGGGCGACATCAACGGTGACGGCTTCGACGACACACTCATCGGCGCTCCGTTCACAGGTTTCCAAGTGATCAGTTATTATCCGTACGAAAGGCAAGAGGCTTATGGCGCGGCGTATGTCATCTTCGGCCGTGGAGACGGATTTCCCGATGTCGTGGCGGCGGCAGACCTTGACGGCGAAGACGGATTTCGCCTTGAAGGCGTGGCCGAAGGCCGAGTCGGCCGCTCCGTGTCCTTCGCTGGTGACGTGAACGGTGATGGGAACGACGATATCATCGTCGGTGAGTACGCGGCACGGCCAACCGGCGCAAGTCACCTTATCTTCGGTCGTAACCTCTTCCAGTGTGCGCCAGACCTCGACGGCGACGGCGAACTCACCATCTTTGACTTCCTTCAATTCGGCAACCTCTTCGAACTGATGGACGCACGTGTCGACTTCGATGGAGACGGAGACTTCACCCTCTTCGACTTCCTGGCATTCCAGAACGCCTTCGACGCCGGCTGCCCGTAAGAAAGCGGCGTTGAGAACAAGCCAGATTCTCACAGCACATCCGCCCCATCTTCGGGTATCCTGCACAAGCCACAACCGGAGTACACCCTCTCCCGAGCGGTGTTGGCCGGGGCACACCCATATGCCAACCGAACGAGGAGCCCACAGATGCCGAACCTCCCCACCGCCGCACGCCTCGCCTGCCTGCTCTGCGCCGCCGGCACCACCGTCGCCCAGACGACCTATCGCATCGTCGACCTGACCGACGTGACGCGTGGCCCGCTGGGCCTGTTCATCGTCGATGCAACGGCCGTAAACGAGGATGGCGTGGTCGTGGGCCACGGCTTCGAGCCGGCCGAGGGCAAGCCCGTTGGCCTGCGCTGGACCAGCGAGGGGTCGGTGGTCGAGGTGCTGCCGCTCTTGCGCGGTGACGACAATTCGAGCGAGGCGTGGACGATCGACGCCGACGGACGCGCGCTTGGCACATCGAACATGATCACGTTCGAGCCCACACCGGGCCCAACGATCGTCCGTGTCGATGCCGTGGCGGTTCGGTGGGACGACTCGGAGCCGGTAGCGATCGACAGCTTGCTTCCCAGTGCCGCTCCGTACAAGCTCACCGCCGTACGTAGCCTCAACGCAACCGGCCAACTCATCGGCTGGGGTGAGGAGCCGCGCAGCGGTGGCGGCCTCGACTTCCGCGGCTGGTCGCTCGACACCGACAACACGCTGACCGACCTCGGCGTGCTCAACCGCCCGCGCGCTATTAACGACGATGGTCTCATAGTGGGCGAGGACAACACCGGCCAGGACAAGGCCTATGTGTGGGACGACGGCGACCTTATTAACCTGCACGACCACCCCGACCTCACTGGCGTCACCAGCCGCGCGTTCGACGTGAACAACGCGGGTGACATCGTGGGTGAGGCCCAGTTCGACATCTCCCAGCCCGAGTACGCCACTCTCTGGCGCGATTCGGGCCGCGGCTACGAACCCATCCACGTGCTTGATGGCCTGGGCTTCAGCCGGCCGCAGGGCATGGCGAGAGCGATCAACGAGGCCGGCACCATCGTCGGCTGGTGGAGCGATCTGGGCACGCCGCCCTTCGACGGCATCGACGCGTTCATTATGCCCGATGGTGTAGACGGCGACTTCTATCCGCTCATGGACCTGGTGCCCGATGCCGTGTCGCTCGGCTGGCAGAAGCTGCAACGCGCCGACAACATCAATGAGCGCGGGTGGATCGTCGGCACTGGCGTGCGCGACGGCGTGCTCGGCCACGCCTTCCTGCTCATCCCCATCGTGTGCGCCCCGGACATCGACGGCGACGGCCAGCTCACGATCTTTGATTTCCTCGCGTTCCAGAACCTCTTCGATGACGGAGACCTCGCCGCCGACTTCGACGGCGATGGCGAATTGACGATCTTCGACTTCCTGGCGTTCCAGAACGCCTTCGACGCCGGCTGCGAGTAAGGCCAGACTACTCGGCAACCTGGAACGTCAGCGTCATCACGATGCTGATGTCCTTGTCGATCGTGGTTGTGTCATACTGGCCATATGACCGAACACTGGTGCTCGCGGGTTTCGTGATCTGCATGACACCCTGGCTCGCGCTCCGCACCGGGCCAAGGTTGCCGCCCGAGTTGGCGGCTATCTGCCGCGCCCGCTGCCGCGCGTTGTCGGTCGCACCCCCGATCAACCGGATCTTAATCGGCTCAGCGTCCGCAATCGTGTAGCTGGGTGTCCCGGCAATGAGCCGGACGCCCTGCCCCAACAAGTCCGTGAGTTCTCCGCTGATTTCATGCACGAGATCAACACGATCCGTCTGCACCGTGATCGAACGGGACAAGGAGTACGACTCGACCCGATTGGTTCGATTGCCGTGCTCGTCTCTTGCCAGGTTGGTCTCGGTCTCGATGGCTTCCAGCCGGACCTCGTCCTCGCCGAAACCGCGGCCGAGCAGCATCCCATGGATCGCTTCGGTGTTCCGGCTGACCTCCTCGAATGCTTCGGCGAGCGTGTCCGCAGAGCCCTGAGCAAGCACGCGCCAGGTCGCCAGATCCGAAGTGATCCGCTCGCGGGCGTACCCCTTCACGGTGATTGTCTTGCTGCGAGACTCGTCGCGCTCGGCCTTCCACGTGTAAGCACGAGTCGCGACCGCAACGCTCGCGATCACGCTGGCACCCAGCCCAAGAACCAATACCAACGCCACCGCGAGCCCGACACCAAACAGATTCAGGCGCACATCGAACATTCGGCGTTCCATCGCCACCCCCTGCCGGCTCCGCCGGCGGTTCAGTTTTCTGATAGCTCATACCCGGCAAGCCACCACGGTCGCCGCAGTGTGGACCAAGGGTGTCCATCGGCCGAAGCCCATCGCTGCCTTGATGTAGGGGAATGATCGGGTGTGGTCCTACTCGGGCTTGATCACGTGTTGATCGATGAGGATAGGGTTGCCATCGGGATCGACCAAGACGAAGCTCGCCGGCCCGGTCGAAGCCTCGTCGGCCTCTTGCACCACGGCTAGGCCCTGTTCCTTGAGCCTCTTCTGCAGTTCACGAACGTCGGTGAAGCTCCCGGGATGGTCGCCCGTGCTCGACCAGCCGGGATTGAAGGTCAAGATGTTCTGCTCGAACATGCCCTGAAACAGGCCAACGGTCGCCTCACCGTTACGTAGAACGAGGTAGTTCTGATCTATCGCGCCTCCAATAGGCGTGAAGCCCAGCTTCTCGTAGAACGCTTTGGACGCGGCGAGATCTTTGACGGCGAGACTGATCGAGAACGCTCCGAGTTGCATGGGCGAGGCCTCCAGATTGCTGGGTGTATCGGGTGTGACAGCGCCATCCGAGTCCTGGTGGAGACCACTCTGGCACCCGGTAATGAGGACTAACAGCGCGAGAACGGCAAGACTACGGTGTCGATTCATGGCCGGTTATAACCCGCCGGCGGCTCGCGGAGTTGACAGATCTTGCGAAGGGCTTCGGTTTTGAAGAACGACTACGTGCAACGCATCAACGCCGCGATAGACCACATCCTGAATAACCTGGATCAGCCGCTACCACTCGACACGGTTGCCGACGCCGCCGGTCTCTCCCCGTTCCACTTCCATCGCGTGTTCAAGGCCATCCAGGGCGAGACACTGCTCGAGTTCACGCAACGCATCCGCCTCGAAAGGGCGATAAGCAAGATGACGCATGCGCCGACCCGACCGCTGGCAGATGTCGCCACCGAGTGCGGTTTCGGATCCCAGTCCGACTTCTCCCGCTGCTTCAAGAAGCGTTTCGGGGTGGCCCCGAGTGCGTTTGATGTCGACTCCTTTCGAGATCAAAGGCGCCAGGAGTGGAAGTCCACCGTCGCCGACGAGAAGCACATCCACCAGCTCAAGGGCTTGCCGCCCGGTGTCAATCCTGACGGCTTCACCGCACGGATCCGCGAGCTTCCTGCCCGTCGCGTGGCCTACATCCGCGTCCTCGATCCCTATCGACCCGACGTCGTTGCGAACGCCGCCCAGCGTCTCGTGGTGTGGGCCGAGCAACACGACCTCGCCGGCGGCCAATGGCTCGGCTATATGTGGGAGGATCCCGAGGTGACCGACACGAAGCGGTGCCGCTACGACGCAGCGGTCGAAGCCGAACGGTTCACCCCCGAGGGCGAAGTCTGTTCGCACACGTTCCCGCCGATGCTCGTCGCCCAAGTCGACATCCGTGGTCCGATCGATGTCGAAGTGCGCGCCCTCGACTGGCTATTCAAGACTTGGTTACCCAAGAGCGGCTACGTGCCCGCTGCGCAGCCAGCTTTCGAGGCCTGGCATGGCCTCCCCTTCGCCCACGGCATCGAGCACTTCGAATTAAGCATTCAACTGCCGATCGAGTCAGCAAGACGGTGGCGGTGTTGACGAGTGTTTGACTATCGAACACTATGGTTCTTGAGTCTGGATTGCCTCGATGTCATGCTCCAGAACATCCGGAATCACCTGCACCTGTGACGAGAACACGAGTGGGAAATTCTGCCCCTCTACGTCGTAGCGGTCCTCGACGAAGAACGCCGTGTAGCCGCTCTCGGGCTTCTCGACGCGAACGCGGTACTGGCCCTGGTGCTCGCCCTCTTCATCGGGCCTTAACATGCGCATGCGGAAGGGCCGGCCGATGGTCTCCTGTCGAAAGTCACGTGAATCCGGATTGGTGCCTTGCCAAAGCGTCAGCCGGCGCAGACTCACGCGCTCGTCCTTTATCTTGACCGTCATCAGCCACTCAACCGCGTCATCGGTCTCCTCGACGACCTCGACGATGAGTTCGGGCATCGCGATCTCGTTCAGGATCGCCTCGTAGAAACCGACGGCAGAGTAGATCGCGTCGCCGCTGCGGTCGATCGAGTGATCCCAGTTCTGCACGGCCCGCATCTTGGTGAGGCCGGGCAGGTCGTCCAAGTAGTACCTTGTCGTGTCAGGCAGGAAGTACTGGTCGCCCGTGGTGTTGATCAGGAACTTTGGCATGTCCAGCCGATCCCGAAACAGGTACGGGTCCACGATCCGACGGAGCATCATCCCCTCGGGCGTGTCGAGATCCTGCATCAGGTTTCGCCCGGCGTAGTCGCCAATGGCTGGTGCGAAGAAGCCGTATGCCCCATAGTGGTGACGCATGGTCGCCGGCAGATTCAGCACGTCAATAACCATGGGGATGATGGCGCGCACGCGATCGTCAACAGCGGCAGTCAACCACGTCGTCCAGCCGCGCTTGCTGCCACCCGAGACAACGAACCCACCAACCTCGTGACCGCCGCCTTCTTCGCTTTTTGCGAAAGCTTGGATCGCGTCCATCGCTGCCACGGCCGATTCGACCATCGCCTGGTGGATCACCCAACCGTCGTCGCCGGTACGTTTCGCCTGCACCCAGCTCTCAGCCAACAGGTCGTCTTCGTAGCGCTCCGGTCCGAGCTCGCCGCTCTCATCGGTCAACGCCAGCGGCTGGTTGGGCACGTTCGGCACGGCGGCAACGATCGTGCCGGTGGTCTGGGCGATGATCCAGAGCTCTTCTTGAAGCGTGTTCGGCGGATCATCCCGCCGACTACCTCCGCCAATCAGCAGCAGCGCCGTATCGTGCTTGACCTCGTCGGGCACGACGACCTGCATCATGTGCGTCCATACGGGGTGGCTCACCTCGCTCTCGCCACGCCACCGCTGGCTGGTCAGGCCGATGGCAAAGCCCAGCATCCCCTCTCGGTCGGCGTAACTCCGCACGACCTTCCACGCGAACGCGTCATCACGCTCGGCCGTGTAGCGGTCGAGCGGCGAGTTCCCGCGAGGGATCGACTGGCCCAGCCCCGGGGCGCAGGCGGAGATCGGAAGCACGCAGATGAGGAACAGCGTAGCAAATCGTATCATGCGCCATCCTAGCCCAGAACGCCTGTCACCCGACAGGTCGGTTGGCGTGGCTCAAAAAGTACTCGATGATTTCGGCGAGATTGTGAAGGCCGCCGTAGCCAATGAAATAATAGAAATCCTGACTGTCAGAGGTCCAGACGCAACCGGGCTCCGACTTGCACTCGATCCAATTATTCTTGTCCCTGTGCTCGACCTGCTCGGCAATCGACGCGGGATCAACACCGGTGTAGGCGAGATCGATCCGAACCGACCATCCTGGATTGTCCATCGTGTCGATCCTGAGTCCGAATTCACGCTCCCACTCACCATCGCACTGACTCGCGTACCAGCGCATAAGCCGTGTGACCGCATCTTCCTTGCGCTTGCCGATCACGCCTCTTCCTTCTTGAATATCAGCAGATAGTTGAACCCCCGAAGAAAGAAGTTGTCCTTCGCGGCCGCCATGTGCCGGTTGCCCTGGCGCAGCTTCGAGTTCCGCCGCACCACGCACACGATGTCGATCGGCCGGAAGTTCTCCCTCAGCATGGCGAACAGCTCGAAGCCAATGGGCATGAAGACACCCCCGGCCTTGCCCCTCTGCTTGCGCCACGAGTCGCTGATGTACACGGCCATGTAGCGCCGGTCTTTGAGCACGCGATACACCTCGTCGAACACGCCCGCCATCGCCTCGTAGTACGCCGCCTCACTCGAATCGAGCTTGCCGATGCAGTCGGGGTGGTTGCTGTAGTCGATGTGAGTCGAGTAGGGTGGGTCGAGAAACAAAAAGTCTGCCGACGCATCCTCCACGGGCAACTCGCGCGCGTCGCTCTGCTTGATATCTGGCCGGCTTGGCGCGAGGTCGTAGCCGATGCCGGTGCGCCCCATGTCCGAGCAGACATCCAAGGTCGTCCCGCCGCCGCACATCGGGTCGAGTACGGTGTCGCCCTCGCGGGTGTACCGCGTGAGCAACTGCCAGATGACCCAGCTCGGCGTGCCGCCGGTGTAGGTCTTATCGCCCTGCACGGTCTTTGCGCCGTCGTAGTGCTGACTGGGATAGGCCCACAGCGTCGTCGTCATCTCGCGCATGGGCGGGCGTTTACCGGGCCGGACCCTCGGTTCACCCGCGACATCCTGCCACCGAGGTGGCCCCGGCTTGGCGCGCTCCGGCCCCTGCCGCGTCATTCGCTGGTGCTCTCGGCGACCAGCTCGAGCAGCTTCTTCTCGGTCTCCTCGAGGCTTAGCTCGCTGCGCGCCCCAGCGGCGCGAATGTGCCCACCCCCGCCGAACGCGCCGGCAATCTTCGCGACGTCCGGCCCATCGATCTTGCTCCGCATGCTGATCTTGACGAGCGATTTGCCCGAGCCATCGGGCGGCAACTCAACCAGCACCACGGCCACGCGCACACTCCGCACCGAGAGGGCCGGGTCGGCGAACCCGCTGGTCATGCCCACGCTCGCGCCGGTGCTGGCAAGATCTTCGGCCCGCACCTTGACGATCGCCACGCCCCGATCCTCGTGCAACGACAACGAGCCGAGCGCCTTGGACATCAGCTTCAGTCGCTGGATCGGATCGCTCAGCATCGTCATCTTCACGAGCTTCGGATGCTCGGCCCCCGCCTGCACCAGGTCGGCCGCCAGCCGCAGCACGTGCGGCGTCACGCTCGGGTGCCGGAACCAGCCGGTGTCGGTCCCCAGCCCCAGCATCAACGGCTCGGCGATGTCGACCGGCAGATCGGCGGCGCTCCCAATACCCAGCAGCATCGAGCAGACCTCCGCGGCCATCTCGCACGCCGCTGCGGCGTCGCTATCGATCACGCGTCGCTCGGCGACATCGGGCGAGCCACTGCGGTGATGGTCCAACACGGCGACTTGGTCGGCCTTCCCAGCGATCCAAGGCTTGTAAGGCTCGAGCTGACTCCATGCGCCGGTGTCGCAGATCAAGCAGTGATCAAATGGCGGGGGCGGATCGCCAGCATCCAGATGCACCCACGGGGTCTCGCCCAAGATGTCGCCCATCCACGGCGGTAACTCGCCCGCGTACGCCAGGCTTATCTCGACGCCGGCGAGCTTGGCCGCCCGCGCGACCGCCAGCGTGCTTCCCACAGCATCACCATCGGGCCGAACGTGCGTGATAAGCAGCAACCGCCCCGCATCACGCACCCACATCGCCAGTTCGCCCGGGCTCACGGTCGATTCGTACACGGCGCTCTCCATAGCTTGGGTCATGCGTGCTGTTCCTTGCCCGCCCACACCGGAGCGGTCGTGCTGAGAATCTCATTCGCCCGCGCCACATCACGAACGAGCTGGGCGGTCAGTGCATCGACACTTCCGAACCGAACCTGGTCGCGCAACCGAGACACGAATCCCAACCGCAGCGGCCAACCATACTCAGGTGATGTTTCGTCCGGCGCGAACCCGACCAGGTGCGCCTCGACCCTTCGCTCGACGCCGTCGAATGTCGGCCTCTCGCCAACATTCACCGCCGCGGGGATCGATCGCCCATCTTCCAGCGTTGCTACGCACGCATACACGCCATCCCCTGGCGCCATCGTCTCGCGTTTCAGATTTGCCGTCGGGAAACCAATCGTCCGCCCACGCCGGTCGCCCTCGACCACCTCGCCCGCCATCTCGTACGCCCGCCCGAGCACCCGCCCCGCGTCAGCAACGCGTCCGTGCTCGAGTAGCCAACGCACACGACTGCTGCTCGCCGCCACCACGCTCTGGTCATCCAGCGAAACCTCGATCGGCTCGACAACCTCGACCGCAAAGCCGCGCGCCTTGCCAAGTTCGGTCAGCGTCGCAACATCCCCCGCCCGCTTCGCACCGAACCGGAAGTCCGCCCCTTCCACCACCGCCACCGGCCGCAGCGGCAGCAGCACCTCGTCGACGAACCGCTCGGGCGTCAAACCCAGCAACTCCGGCGTCGGCTCCAACCGCATCACCTCGTCGGCCCCAGCTGCCAGCAGCAGGTCGGCCCGCTGCTCGAAGTTCGTCAGACGTGGCGGTTCGCTCCCGGGTACCAGCACCGCCCGCGGCGAGGGATCGAACGCCATCGCCAGCACGCTCGCGCCGTCTCTCCGAGCGTCGGCCAACCCACGAGCCCGCTCGACGAGCGCCCGGTGCCCCAGATGCACGCCATCGAAAACCCCGATGGCCAGAACGGCCGGAGCGTCGGAGGCGGGGTCGGTCTGTTCGCGGGCCGAGGACACGAGGCGATGCTATGGCCCGGCAAGCACACCCACCGCCTGGATCGCCTTCCCGAAGTGATCCGACGAACGCACCGGTACAATCTCCGCGGCCTGCCGAGACGCTCGTGCCCGAGGCCGACCCGCACGCCGTTCTCAGCGAGGAATCGACCCTCCATGGCCATCTTCAGCCGAAAGCCCAGCCGACCAGTCACGACCACGGTCGTCCCCAAGCCCCCCGCCCCTGGCTACTCAACGCCCGACAACGGCACCACCGCCGACCCGGTCAACCCAGCCATCGCCGCGATCGGTTCGGACATGCTCGCCCGCGCTCGCAAGCACAAGGCGGGCCTGCTTAGTAAGTCGTTCTACTCCGACAAGCTCATGGACTGGTCCATGAGTGATCACGGCTTCAAGGTCGAGATGTTCCGTTTCGTCGACACCTTCCCCGTGCTCACCACCAGCGAAATGGTGCACGAGCACCTGGTCGACTACCTAGACCAGGACCACGTCACCATGCCCCCCGGCATGGACCTGGGCCTCAAGGCCGGCAGCCTCGCCAAGGGCCTGATGACCAAGACGATCTCGGGCCAGATCGAGGGCATGGGCAAGAAGTTCATCGCTGGCACGGACGCCCGTAGCGCGCTACCCGGCCTGAAGAAGCTCTGGGAGAACGGCATCGCCTTCAGCGTCGACCTACTAGGCGAGGCCTGCGTCAGTGACGAGGAGGCCAATGCGTACAAGGCGAAGTACCTCGACCTCGTCGAAAACCTTCCCGAGGATGTCGCCGGCTGGACAGAGAACGACCGGCTCGAGCGTGACCACCTGGGCGGCATCCCGCGCACGAACGTCTCGATCAAGATCAGTTCGCTGAGCGCCAAGGCCGACCCGATCGACACCGAGGGTGCGATCGCCGACCTGATGACACGCCTCACGCCCATCCTCGAGGCCGCACGCGATCGGGGCGTGTTCGTCAACTTCGACATGGAGCACTTCGCCCTCAAGGACCTCACGCTCGAGCTCTTCTTCCGGTGCTGCGAGACGGTCGACTTCCAGGCCGGACTGGCGATGCAGGCCTACCTCAAGTCGGGTGTCGCCGACGCGCATCGCGTGAGCGAGTGGGCCAATCGCACCGGCCGCGTCGTCACGGTTCGACTGGTCAAGGGTGCCTACTGGGACAGCGAGACCATCCACGCCGAGCAGGAGGGCTGGCCCTGCCCCGTGTGGAACACCAAGTGGCAGACCGACCAGTGCTTCGAGGACATGTGCAGGGTGTTCATCGACGCGTGCCCCACGGCCCCAGAGGTCGAGGGACTGGGTCCGACGACGCTCGAGCCTGGTCGCGGAGGGGTGAAACTCGCGCTCGGCTCGCACAACGTGCGCTCGGTCGCCGCGGCGCTCGCATATCTCGACAGCAAGCAGCTGCCTCGAACTGCCATCGAGCTCCAGATGCTCCACGGCATGGCCGACCAGCTCAAGCACGCGGCCGCTGATATGGGCCTGCGCATCCGCGAGTACGTGCCCGTCGGCGAGATGATCCCGGGCATGGCCTACCTCGTGCGACGCCTGCTCGAGAATACGAGCAATGAGAGCTGGCTCAAAGCCGGCTTCCTCGACGAGGCCGACGCCAGCACGCTCCTCGCCAAACCCGCACCCAAGCCCGGCGACGAGGACAAGGCCGACGACCTGTACAGGCTGGCCGCCGAGCGCCACACACTAAGCGTGTCCCATCCCGACATCGGCGACGGCAATGCGTTTACTACCGAGCCACTCCGCGACTTCGCCGAGCAGGCCCAGCGCGACCGCTTCGTCTCGGCCATCCATGGCGCAAGCGTGCCGAGTGTCGCCAACGACCACACTCCTGAACAGGGCAAGGCGATGGTCGATGCGGCCGAAAGGGCCTTCCCCGCGTGGCGCGATGCCGACCCGGTGAAGCGGGCCAACGTGCTCGTGCGCGCTGCTCAAACCATGCGCGAGCGACGCGATGAACTCTCTGGCATCATCATCAAGGAGAACGGCAAGGACTGGCGCAACGCCGATGCCGACGTGGCCGAGGCCATCGACTTTTGCGAGTACTACGCCCGCGAGGCCGTCCACCTCTTCAAGCGTCAGCGACTGGGCCGATTCATCGGCGAGCTCGATGAGACCTGGTACCAGCCCCGCGGCGTGGCCGTCGTCATCAGCCCTTGGAACTTCCCCCTCGCGATCGCGTGCGGCATGACAACGGCGGCACTCGCTACCGGTAACACGGTGATCCTCAAGCCCGCCGAGCAGACGCCCGGCATCGCGAGGGTCTGCTTCGACATCATCGCTGATGCGATGCGCGCCGAATTCGGTGATCAGCACGCCGATGCAATCCACTTCTGCCCAGCCCTCGGCGAGACCACTGGTGCCGCCCTCGTCCGCGACCCGCGAGTCTCGCTCCTGTGCTTCACGGGGAGCAAGGCCGTGGGCCTTGACATCATCCAAGCCGCCGGCGTGACGCCCGAGGAGCAGCACCACGTCAAGAAGGTCGTCTGCGAGATGGGCGGTAAGAACGCCATCATCGTCGACAGCAGCGCTGACCTTGACGAAGCCGTGCTTGGCGTGCGACTCAGCGCATTCGGCTTCCAGGGCCAGAAGTGCAGCGCGTGTAGCCGGTGCATCATCGTCGATCCGCAAGGTCCCGACGGCGAGCACACCCGCACGTTCATCCGCCGCCTCGTCGCGAGTACCAACTCGCTGGTCATCGGCGACCCCATGAAGCCCGGCACCGATGTCGGCCCGGTCATCGACGAGGAGGCCGCGAGCAATATGCGCCGCCACATCGAGACCGCAAAGAAGGAAGGTCTCAAACTCGAGCTGGCGATGGAAGCCCCCGCCGGCCTCGAGCAGGTTGTCGGGAAGCCCTATGTCGCCCCCCACATCTTCAGTGGGGTCACGCCCGACAAGACACTCGCCCGCCAGGAGGTCTTCGGCCCCGTGCTGGCACTCATGCACGCCAGGACCTATGACGAAGCATTGCAGATCGCCAACAGCCATCCCTACAAGCTCACCGGCGGCGTCTTTACCCGCAAGCCCACGCATATCGAAAGGGCCAAGCGTGACTTCCGCGTGGGCAACCTGTACATCAACCGCGGCATCACGGGTGCCCTTGTCGCACGCCAGCCCTTCGGCGGCTTCGGCATGTCGGGCGTGGGCAGCAAGGCCGGCGGCGTGGATTACCTGCTCCAGTTCGTCGAACCCCGCGCGAGCTGCGAGAACACCATGCGCCGTGGCTTCGCACCTGAGCTTTGACAAATGAAAAACCCCTCGCTCGTGCGAGGGGTTCGTTGGTTACCTGATACTCACTCGGGATCAGTACACCCGGCTGGCCTTGCTCTCGACCTCGGGGATCTCGATGATCGTGGGCTCGATCTCGATCACCCGGTCGGCTGTCGGCAGACGGTGGCCGCCGATGCTGGCCTTGGCGCGGTCCTCGTAGCTCAGACCCTTCTCACCCGAGGCCAGGCTCTGGAGCTTCTGCTCCTGCTGGGCCCGGAGCTGCGCCAGGCGGTCCTTCACCTGGTCGATGCTGTGAGCCTTGTACGGCCCGAGCTCGTCCAGAGTCTGCTGGCGGGCTTCCATCATGTCGATCATCCGCTCGTTACGGGCGATCGCGTCGATCTGTTGGTTGAGGCGCCACAGCTCACTCTGGAACTGCGCCTTCTCGCTCTCGAGCTTCACGAGCAAGTCGCTCAGGCGCTCGCGCTGCTGGCCCAGCAGATCGATGTCGCCGGCGATCGACAGCGACTCGGCGAGGTACGCGTCACGCGTCTTGACGATCTGGACCTTCTTGGCCTCCGCGTCGCTCAGGTCCATCTTCGAGCCGTTGAAGCTCACGCGGATTACCACGCCGTGACCGGCCTCGGCCCGAACGTCCTGGGCCTTGGCGAAGATGCCGTCGATGGCTGCCAAGTCGGCCTCAGCCAACTCGACTACGCGGTCCGCGATGGCGAGCTCACGCTCGTACTCGGCGGTCTGCGCGTCGAGTGTGGCCAGGTCCTGCCGCACGCGGGCGATCCGCTCGGGATACTGGGCTTCGAGCTTGCGAAGCTGAGCCCGCATCCTCACGGGATCATCGATATTACGGTCAATGTGCTCGTTCACGGTGTCACGGGCCTGGCTGAGGGCCGCGCCCACACGCTCGGGGCCGGCCACGGCGATCAGGCCGCCGCCCACGAGGGTCCCGATGACGCCGACGCGAATGATGGTCTTGACGAATGGCATTGCCGACCTCCTGTTGGTTCGTTCGTCGTTTCCGGCTGCTCGCGGGACGCTGGCCCCTGTCCGATCCACCCGGCGAGCGTCGGCCCATCCCTTCAGGGGCCGCTCGCTCTGTCACCGAACTTGTTGGGAAGCCGCCACGCCCCATTTCATACCAATCCCCGGTCCGACGACCATTGGCAGAGAAATGGCAGGAAGCGGGCCTTCCCATATCCCAATAAGGCTGATGGGGAGCGCCAGCGGCCGGTTTTTGAACCACGATGGCCACAACGCGTCATAATGGAGGGGGCGAGCGTTCCATCGCACCCCACCGAGCCGAGGATTCAGGGGATTCGTGGATGCTGCATTCTGTCACCACAGACTTTATCGGGCGACTCCGAAACAACGACGAGGCTGCCTGGTTCGAGCTGTGGGAGACCTTCGGCCCGGTCGTCCGCACCCAACTCACGCGCTGGGGCAAGGGTCGTATCGGCGTCGAGACGGTTCGCGACCTGTCCCAGGAGACCCTGGCCGCCCTCAGCGGCTCGATCGACCGCTACGACCCCAGCCGCGGCGCACGCTTTAGCACCTGGCTGCTGGCCATCGCCAAGCACGTCCTGGGAGACGAGATCGACCGTCGCATGGCCCAGAAGCGCGGCTCGGGCAAGAAAGCGGTCGCGCTCGACGAACGCTGGGCCTCCATCCCTTCGAGCATCGGAGCCGACGCCGAGTACGAGGCGTCCGTCTTTCGAGCCAAGATCGAGGCCGCCCTACGAGCCGTCGAGCGCGAGGCCGAGTTTGTCGATTTTTCCATCTACCGCATGAGGGTTCTGGATGGTCTGACCGGACGCGACGTCGCCGCCCAACTTGGCGTCAGCGAGCCCACCGTCAGCCGCCGTCTGGCCAAGGTCCGAGACATGGTCCGCCTGCGGTCCAGAGCCATGGTCCAGCAATTCAGCTTTACCGCAGAGGAACTGGACGAGGCCGCGCGAAACGGACTCGACCTGAATCCAACAAAGGCTGACGACGACCTGTTCGACGAGGCCATCGCCGAGATCTACCACCGGCAGGCCGAACTCCGCCAGAAGGACGAACAGGCGGCGTTGGAAGGCTGACCGGACACCCTCCCCCCGGTCGGCCAGGAGGCCACGATGACCACCCCACTGCTGCTGATCATTGCCATCCTGCTGCTCATCCCGGCGGCCGTTGTCATCATCGCCTTTCTCTTTAAGGCCTTCACCTTCATCATCAAGCAGGTGTTCACGTTCATCTTCGGCATGATCGGCGACGCCCTGCGCCTCATCGGCATCGCGATCACCGTCCCGATCCTGAGCCTGCTCGTGGTCGCCAACATCATCATCGGCCGCTGGTCGGCCGCAGGGCACTTCGGCAAGGGTGTGGCCGACGAGGTCCGCACGTTTGGCGCGGCGCTCTACCGGCTGATCATCGGTCACCCGGCACGGCTGTTCTGTCTCACCCCGCTCACCGAGGGCATCGAACGCCGCATTCCCGAGATCGTCGCGGCGGCCCCGGGCCCCGACAAGCCCAGCCGCCGCACCGGCACGTTCGACGGCTACCAGGTCACGGGCTCGCTGCCAGGCGGCGGCTCGGGCGGCAAGCTCTACCTTGCCACGCCCGACGAACGCAAGCGTGGCTCGTTCCTGCGACAGGGATTGGGCGACGTCGAGCAGGTCGTCATCAAGTCGTTCCACCTGCGCGAGGGCTCGAGCCTGCCGCAGATCGTCCGCGAGAGCCGCAGCCTCGAGTCGGCCCGCAAGATGGGCCTGGTGCTCGAGCACGAACTCACCGGCGAGCGTTTTTTCTACGTCATGCGCTACGCGCCGGGAGAGTCGCTCACCCGCGTAACCCAGCAGATGCACGCCATGACCGGTGCCAAGGGCCTGAGCAAGCGTGACATGCGCACCGTGCTCGGTTACTCGCGCGACTTGCTCGACACGCTGGCCGCCTACCACGCGGGCGGGCTGTGGCACAAGGACGTCAAGCCCGACAACATCATCGTGGACGGCGATCGCGCCCGCTTGGTCGACTTCGGGCTCATCACCCACCTCCGCTCGGCGATGACGCTGACCACCCACGGCACCGAGTACTTCCGCGACCCCGAGATGGTCCGCATGGCCCTGCGCGGCGTGAAGGTCAACGAGGTCGACGGTGAGCGATTCGATGTGTACGGCGCGGGTGCCGTGCTCTACTCGATGGTCGAAAACAGCTTCCCCGCCCACGGCGGGCTCAGCCGCATCAGCCAGCCGTGCCCCGAGGCCATCCGCTGGGTCGTCCGCCGCGCCATGACCGACTACGACAAACGCTACCGCTCCGCCCGCGAGATGCTCGCGGACGTGCAATACGTGCTGGCGTCCGAGGACATGTTCGCTATCAAGCCGGCCGAACTGCCCAGTATGGGCGGCGGCTCCGCCGTCGCGTCGGCGATCGATGCGGACGAAGTAAACGATCCCCGTGCGGTGGTGTCACCCGTGGCCCACCACGCGCCCCCGCCGCCGATCCCGGGTGAACAGGACGACAACGAATCCAAGTCCAGGCCCGCGCACGTCCGCGTACTCAACTGGTGGTCGGGCAGCTTCACCGTGAGCGGTGACGATCCGAACCAGCCGGTTGCCGACGTACCGGTGAGCGTGGGCGCGCCCGCCCCCGCCTTCGTGCGCGCTGGTGCCCCGCCCATGCCCGGCAACACCAACAAGCGTCGCGCCCGCGAGCAGGTCGCCGCCGCGCGCCAACGCGCCCACGACCGCCGCAATCGCGCCCACCAGCGGCGCCGTGGCCTCACCGGCAAGGGGCACAAGTCCGGTGGTGCGCGCTTTGGTATCGGTCTGGCCATCATCCTCGTCGTGCTGCCCGCGGTGGCCGCAGCGCTCATCACGATCGGGTACACCACCAACAGCTCAACCCCCTACGAAGAGGGACGCCGCCTCATCGTGGCGCCTCCTGTTGTTGTCACACCCGAGGACGCCCCGGTCGCCAAATCTCCGCGCGACATCGCCGACCAACTGCGTGAAGCGGCCCGCCACGCGGCCGACCAGAGCATCGAAGGCACACTCCTGGTCATCCGCGACGCCACGGGCCTCTCGCTCGAGGAACGCGCAATGCTCGAACACCGACTCGCCGCCCTGCGTGCCGCCGGCGTCCGAGTCCTCGACGCCCACAACGCCGACGAGGGAGAATTGGAGCACGTCACCGAGCTCCTGGCCAAGCTTCGCACACGCTTGGGCATGACCGACCCACGGTCAGACACCGGCTCGAAGATGCTGAAGAACTGGGTCTATGAGCACGACGACGTCGACGCCCTGTACTGGATCGCCGCCGACGAGCACAACGCCGCCATCGCCGAGCCGCTCATGCGAGCCAAGGGGGAAACGGGTGAGTCGATCGTGCGTGCCTTGCGTCAGTTGCCCTGATCTGGCTCGGTGGGTTCGGCCGGTTTAGGCTGGGCTTCGGTGACCTTGGCGAGCGCCTTCTTGGCGATGTAACCGATCACGCCAAGTACCGCAAAGGTAACCGCGAGAGCGATAATGATCTGCAACGTATCGCGCTTGAACAGGTCCACAAGGTTGTCGCCCCGCTTGGCACCCTCGGCGGCAAGCCATACGGCAGCGAAAGTGCGAGGCGCCATGCCAAGCGCCGTCCCGATGACATAGGGTACGAGCTTGACTCCCGATGCCGCCATCGCCAGATTGGTGAGCGCGAAGGGCGAGTTCGGCGGCACTCGTAGCAGCGCAACGATGGCGGTCGTTCGCAGCATCCCATGCCCGATCAAGGCGTCACGAACCGCTTTCGCCTTTGCATTCTCCTCGATCATCCGTTCTACGCGCCGCTTCGAGATCGTGCGAGCGACCGTGTACCCGATGATCGATGCTCCCGCGAACCCAGCCCAAGCCGCCAGGAAGCCCACGACCGGCCCGAACGCCCAGCCGCCCAGCATCGCTTGCGAGTAGGTCGGCAGTGCCCCAAAGCCCGCGCTGAACACGAAGATGACCGCGTACAGAACGACACCCAGCGTCTGGTGCGTCTGCAACCAGTCGGAGATGTCCCCGATGTAGGCCAGCAACAAGAAGCCGCCCAGCGGCGGCATCGCCGTCCACGCCAGCGCCAGGAACCCCGCTGGCCCCAACCGCTTGAAGAACGAAACCAGTCCCTCCTTGGGACCGTCTTCGCCTGGAGCGTCGGCCTTTGGCTCGTTCTGAGTTTCGGACTGTTCGGGCGTCGTCATGGCCCAGCGTACGCGACACGACCCCATCACGAACAGGCCTACGCTCTCCAGTCACCGAGAAACCCGCGCCCGACGGCCCACCGGCCGCCCGAGCGCCTTTCAGCCCAACGGGCCGAGGTTCGCCATTCCATGTTGCCCAAGCCCCCGCCGCGTGAGCCCTCGCTCGGTTTCATCTACTCACCGCCCTACCGCATCCAGGGCATCTCGATCGCCGGCGAGGCTACGGCGATCCAGGTGCCCGAACTCGACGTCTGCTTCGACATGGGCGCCTGCCCGCGCACCATGCTGGCCAGCCCCATCTGCGCCCTCAGCCACGGCCACATGGACCACGTGGGCGGCTTGGCGTACTACCTCAGCCAGCGGCAGTTCCAAGGCATGGGCTCGGGAACCATCGTGTGCGACGCCCGCATCGAGAGCGATCTTCGCCGCATGCTCGAGGGCTACGTCGGCCTCGAACGCCAACGCACGCCGTACGAGCTTATCCCACTGGAGGATGGCCAGAGCCACCAACTGAAGCCCAACCACTTCCTGCGAGGCTTCCACACCGAGCACACGGCCCCCTCAATGGGCTACGTCGCCTACGAGCACCGCACCAAGCTTAAGGACGAGTACGTCGGCTTGCCCCAGGAGAAACTCGTGGAGCTCAAGAAGCGGGGCGAGGAGATCACCCGCAGCTTCGAGGTACCGCTGGTAGCCTACACGGGCGATACACTCCCCGGCGCCCACCTGCTGCGGTCCGACATCCGGGCCGCCCGAGTGGTCATCGCCGAATGTACCTTCTTCGAGAAGGGCCACCATAAGCGATCACGCATTGGCATGCACATGCACGTCGACGATATCGCCCAGTGGCTGCCGCTGCTCGAGTGCCAGATGCTGATCTTGGGCCATATCTCACGTCGCACGCAATTGGGTGATGTCCGCCAAGCCCTCGAAGAACGTCTCGACCCAGGCCAACTCGCGCGCGTGCGCGTGCTGATGGACCACCGCGCAAACCGTCAAAACTACGAGCGACTCGTCGCGCAGTCGCAAGAAGATCAGGGAATCGACTCTTCAAAAACAGCCGAGCAAGCCTGACGTACTCGCCAGGGCATTTTATGTGAGGGTCGCGAAAAAACGCGGTTGACACCGACCGACAGTTGTGGTATCTTGACCCCCGCGTCTGTTGGAGCGGCCGGAAGTTGGATGATCCGCTACCGTGAACACACTCGCGGCAATCGACAGCGGTGTGCTGTTTTGCACTCGCCGCCTCTAGATGTGCACCCGCGGGCAGGGGGTCATGCATGGGTCTTACTTCGGCAGCCAACTCGGGCAGCGGCGCACCAGACGATCGTCTGGCCGCGCTCAGCCGTCGAGAAGCCGCCGACCTCTGGGCCAAGGCGCTGGTTACCGTCCAGGCCGAGCACCCCACGCTCGTCCGCGTGTGGTTCGAGGAACTCGAACCAACCTCCCTCGACTCGGGGCTACTCGTCGTCCGCTGCGCCAGCGAGGTCCAGCGCGACCACATGGACCGCGAGTGCAGCCGCCCCTTCACCGACGCCGCTCGAATGGCTTCGGGCCAATTCGTCAATGTCCGCTTCGTCGGCCCTTCCGGCCAGGGCCCCGAGCCAGCACGTATCGCCCGACAACTGGCCATCAACGCCGACAACACCTTTGCCAACTTCATCGTCGGCCCGGGCAACCGCCTCGCCCACGCGGCCGCCCAAGCCGTTGCTGAGGAGCCTGGCCGCCGCTACAACCCGCTGTTCATCCACGGCGACGTCGGTCTTGGCAAGACCCACTTGCTCCAGTCCATCTGCATCCGTATCAAGGCCCAGCACCCCGACTGGACCATCGAGTATGTCTCGTGCGACGAATTCACGAACCAGTTCATGGAGTCGGTGCAGGCCGGCCGAATGAGCGATTTCCGCAACGAGTTTCGCCAGGTGAACATGCTCGTCATCGACGACGTCCACTTCTTGGCCAAACGCGATCGCACACAGGAAGAGTTCTTCCACACCTTCAATGCTCTGTACCAGACAAACCGTCAGATCGTGCTGAGCTCCGACGCCCCGCCCGAAGATATCCCCGATCTCGAAGATCGCCTGGTCAGTCGGTTCAAGTGGGGTCTGGTTACCTCCGTAGAGGCGCCGGACTATGAGACGCGCATCGCCATCGTGCAGACCAAGGCCCGCCTGCGTGGTCTAGCGCTCGGCGAAGGCGTGGCCGAGCACGTGGCCGCATGCATCGACACCAACATTCGTGAGCTCGAGGGCGCGATCACCAACCTCCAGATCCGGGCCTCGGTCGACGATCGCCACGTCGACCTCGAGCTCGCTCGTGAGACCATCCTCGCGCCTGATCAAGCTAATGCGCCGGCCAGCGCCACGATGCAGGCCGTCCTCGATGCGGCCATCAGCTTCTACGGCGTCAAGCTGAGCGACCTGCAAGCCAAGAAGAAGACTCGCTCCATCGCACGGCCTAGGCAGGTGGTTATGTATCTCGCTCGCAAACACACGCGCCACTCGCTCGAAGAGATCGGCGGCTACCTGGGCGGGCGCGACCACACCACCGTGATGCACGGGGCCGGCAAGATCGCGGAGCTGCGCGACACCGACCAAGCGTTCGCCGCCGAACTCGAGCGACTCGAGGCTCGCATCACGGGTACCAACTCGGACTGATCGGGTCGAACGGGTCAAAAAGAAAAAACCCGGGCGCTGGCCCGGGCTCCGAAGTGCTCGAGTTCCAAGAATGACTACTCGTCGTCCTTCTCGTGGTTCATCGCCTTGGGCATGTTATCGAGCACCGTGTCGATGAGTCCGTAATCCAGCATCTCCTGATCGTCCAGCCACAGGTTGCGGTCGCAGTCGCGCTCGATCTTGTCGACGGGCTGTCCGGTGTTCTCCGAGTAGATCTTGTACATGCGCTCACGAAGGCGGATGATCTCCTTGGCTTCGATCTCGAGGTCGGTCGCTTGGCCTTCCATCACGCCGCCGATGAGCGGCTGGTGCATCAGGTTGCGACTGTTCCGCAGGCAGTAGCGTTTGCCCTTCGCGCCGCACGAGGCAATGAACGACCCCATGCTGGCGGCCTGCCCGATGATGTACGTGCACACGTTCGGTTGGATGAAGTTCATTGTGTCGACGATGCCCATGCCGCTGGTGACGCTGCCACCCGGCGAGTTCACGTACAGGTGGACGTCGGCCTCGGGATCTTCGTTCGCGAGGAATAGCAACTGGGCCACGATGAGATTGGCCATCTCGTCGCCCACCGGGCCAGCCAGGAAGACGATCCTGTCCTTCAGCAGACGCGAGTAGATGTCGTACGACCGCTCGCCGCGGCCGGTCTTCTCGATGACGATGGGCACCAGGTAGTTTGATTCGAGGCTCATGGGCGGGTCTCTCCGGCTTGGGGTGGTCTTCGACGGGGAAAGTGAAGTGGGCTCCAACGATGGCCGGCTCAGCCGCCGCCCTTCTTCGTGTGCTGGAGCACCTCGTCGACGATGCCGTAGGCCTTGGCCTCCTCGGCGCTGAAGTACTTGTCACGCTCGCTGTCGCGATGGATCGTCTCGACGTCCTGGCCCGTGTGGCTGGCCAGGATCTCGTTGAGTGCACGCTTGCTCTTGATGATCTGCTCGGCCTGTAGGCGGATGTCCTCAGCCTGGCCCGTGATTCCGCCGTACGGCTGGTGGATCATCACCTTGGCGTGCGGCAGAATGTACCGCTTGCCCTTCTCGCCGGCGGTCAGCAGCACGGCACCACCCGAGTAGGCCCGGCCGATGCAGTACGTTGCCACGGGGCTGCTCAAGAACTGCATGGTGTCGTAGATCGCCAGCGTGTCATCCACCGCCCCGCCGGGGCTGTTGATGTAGAAGTTGATTTGCTGGCCCCGCTTCTGATCCTCGAGATACAGCATCTGCATCATGACCCGGGCGGCCGATGAGAAGTTGATCTCCCCGATCAGGAACACGACCCGGTTCTCGAGCAGCAGCTCGTCGATGGTCATCTCACGCGTGCGCTGGTAGGAAACGGCCGATGCGGGCATGGGCGGTCCTTCTTCCTCTCTGAAAGCCGACGCTAGGGCCGACCCGTATCCTGGTAAACACCGATCAAACCGGCCAGATGCCGATCGGAAGGGCATGGGACTTGTTCGCAAGCTTCTCATCGGCTCGCCGGCGGCAAGGCTGCAACCGGCGGACCATCCGACCACGCCGACTGCGAGCCGCTCGGGACAGCACCCCGGGCTCCGCCGGGTCCATATCGGCTGGAAGTGGCAGGTCGCTGTTCCCAACAACCCGCCGTTCTGGCAGGCATGGCGCGGGCCCGGTTTCCCGGGTACCGCACTTCCCGAACACCCACCGTTGCTCGCCGATGGCCTTGGGCCGATCGCATCCGTACACTCCCGCCCACTGCGGTCCCGGCGCGGCGTGCGGTGGTTCTGGAGCCAGCGGGCAGACGCCCGCGGAGGGTTTGTTCTTTGCCGACCGCCGTGATCAGCGACATGCACGGGAACGCCACCGCTTTGCAGGCGGTGCTCGCCGACATCGAGAGCAAGGGCGTCGACCGCATCGTGTGCCTGGGCGACATCGTGGGCTACGGCCCCGAACCGCTGGCCTGCGTCGACCTTGTCCGCGAACGCTGCGCTTGGTCGCTCATGGGCAACCACGACTTCGCCGTCTTGTACGAGCCCACGAACTTCAACCCCACCGCCGCGGCTGCCGCCTACTGGACACGCGAGCAGTTCGACGCCGAGCCCGACGAAGCCAAACGCACCGAGCGATACAACTTCCTGGGTCGCCTTCGTGTCCGCGTTGCGGATGCCGACTCGCCGCTGAACGCGCCGCTGCTGGCCGTCCACGGCTCGCCCCGCCGGCCGATCAATGAATACATCTTCGACAAGGACGTTCGTGACGCACCCGAGAAGCTCGAAGCCATCTTCGAACGCTTCGAGGGCGCCTGCGTCGTCGGGCATACCCACGTGCCCGGCGTCTTCACCGATGAGCCCGACTTCTATCCCCCGGATGAATTCGGCGACACGGGCTTCAAGTTGCGCGAGGGCGAGAAGGTCGTGATCAACGTCGGCTCGGTGGGCCAGCCCCGCGACGGGGACCCGCGCGCCTGTTACGCCATTCTCCACGAAGACCGCGTCGAATTCCACCGCGTCGAATACGACATCCAGGACACCGCCAACAAGATCAAGGCCATCGCCGCCCTCGACGACTGGCTGGGCGATCGCCTCTTCGGCGGGCAATAGAGACCCATGGCAGAACCCTCCAAGAGCCTCGCACGCGTCTTCGTTCCGTTGGCCATCTTCGCCGCCGTGGGTCTGTTGATCGCATGGCCCATCATCAGCGGCAACACCTCGGGCACACAAGGCACGAAGCAACAGCAGCCCGCCGGCCAATCCGAAGCGCAACCCGCTGAACAAGGGAGCCAGTCCGAGCAAACCGGCGAGCCCGCGCAACCGGCAGCCGAGGGCGAACAGCCCCCCGCCGCGATCGATACACAGCAAGACCCGCCGGCAACCGCCGAGCGAACTGAAACTCAGCCCCAAGCCCAAGCTCCCGAGTACCGCGTCCTGCCGGCACAGCCAGAGCCGTTCGCTCGCATCGGCGGCGTCGACCCCAACACCCACGCCTTGGAGATCACCTTCTCCGTCCTGGGCGCGGGCATCGAGCGCATCGAGCTTGCCGGCTACAAGCTGCGTCTGGGTTCCGCCGACCCTGTACCCGTCCAGCAAATCCACACGCAACAGCTCGCCGGCGGCGGCACCCGGCGCATCGTGCCATTCGCGGCCACCGCGGTCGAGATCAACGGCGTCAGCGTCCCGGTGTACATCGCCTTCGACTCCGAAGGCAACGGCCAACCCGCCTGGGCCCAGCTCGAGCCCGGCCGCTTCGAGGCCACGATCGCCAACGCCGACGGCACGCCCGTAGTGCGCCTCGAACGCCACTACCAGGCCGACGGCACCGCCCACGACTTCACCTTCACCCAGACCGCCGAGAATCTCACCGACCAGCCGATGGACATCCGCTGGATTACCTTCGGCCCCGCCCAACTCTACAAAGAAAGCCAGGGCTACGGCGGCGACATCCGCCGCGTCCGCTTCGGCTACGTCGAGCCCGGCTCGCCCCACTACGTCATCGGCGGCGACCATCTGAAGTCCATCGCCAGCGTCTCGGGCTCACGCGATAAGCAGACCCAGCAATACCCCGCAACGCTCGAACTCTGGCCCACGCCCAGCGCATCAAAGAACGGGCAAGAGCTCGCCTGGGCGGGCACCACCAATCGCTACTTCGGTGTCGCGGTGCACGGCGTGGCCGACGGCACGCCAATGCCAGGCGTGGCCCCGCTGCTCACCCCCGTGGAGCGTGTCTCCCGCGTCCTGCTCGATCCGAGTGCCCGAACGAGCGATTCGAGTTACGTGCTGGGCCTCGAGCTTACCAGTCCGATCTACGAGATCGCGCCGGGCACGAGGTCTACCCACGCGATGGGCATCTACAGCGGCCCCCTCTCGCGCGGGCTCATTACGGCCAACCCCTCGGCCCGCGCCGTCATGATGCGGCAACTGGTCCAGTACACCATGGGCGGGCCCTGCGCGTTCTGCACGTTCCCCTGGCTCGCTCACATCCTCGTCTGGCTGCTCAACAACATCCACGACTGGCTCACGCGCGACTGGGCCCTGGCCATCTTCGTGCTGGTGCTCATTGTGCGCACCGTGCTGCACCCGGTGACCAAGTGGAGCCAGATCCGCGTGCAGCGGTTCAGCCACCAGATGCAGCAGATGGCGCCCAAGCAGAAGAAGATCCAGGAGAAGTACAAGGGCGACCCCAAGCGCATGCAGGCCGAGATGGCCAAGCTCTGGCGCGAGGAGGGCATCAACCCCGCCGGCATGCTGGGCTGCCTGCCGATGTTCCTGCAGACCCCGGTCTGGATCGCCCTCTGGGCCTCTCTCTACTTTGCCATCGAACTGCGCCACGAGCCGGCCTTCTTCGGCGTATTCCAGTTGCTGGGCGGCTGGCCGTTCCTGGCTGACCTCTCGCAGCCCGATAGCGCCATCACGCTGCCGACGGCCATGCAATTCAATCTGCCCCTCATGGGCCTGATCACCTCGATTAACCTGCTGCCGCTGCTGCTGGGCGTGGTGTTCTTCATCCAGCAGAAGTACATGATGCCGCCCCCCACGGCCACCATGACGCCCGAGCAGAAATCGCAGCAGAAGATGATGAAGATCATGATGGTCGTCATGTTCCCCATCTTCATGTACAACGCGCCCAGCGGCCTGTCGCTGTACTTCATCGCCAACTCGACACTGGGCATTGTCGAGATGCGTTACATCCGCGCCCACATCAACAAGAACGATCTGCTCACCCCCAAGCAGCGCGACCCGGGCAAGAAGACCTTTATGCAGCGCGTTATGGAGCGCGCCCAGCAACGCCAAGAGATGATGCAAGCCGCCAGAGGCCAGGGTCCCGTGAAGGGCCCCACCAGCGGAGCATTGGGCGCACGGCGCAAGAAGACCGAGAACCGCCGCAAAGGCCGCCGCTAGACCACAGCGATGGACACCAACTCGACCATCGTCGCACCGGCCACGCCCACGGCCTCCGGCGCGCGCGCCGTGGTGCGTCTCTCGGGCGCGCACGCGTTCGATGCGATCGACCAATTAGCCGCCACCTCGATCGACCGCAGGCGCGGCGTTGGCCCCATCCGCCTGCATCTTCCCGTCGGTGAATTACCCACGCTCGCCATCTGTCTGCCCGGCCCGACCTCATACACAGGCGAAGACACCATCGAGCTGTTTGCCCCGGGATCGCCCACACTCGTCGGTGCCGTGATGCGCTCATTACTAGCGATTCCAAATGTACGCCACGCCGAGGCCGGTGAGTTCAGCGCCCGCGCCTACCTCAACGGCCGACTGACGCTCGAACAGGCCGAGGGCGTCGCCGCCACCATCGCCGCCGTGACCGATCGGCAACTCGACGCCTCGCACCGCTTGCTCACCGGCCAGTCCGGCCGCCGCTACGCTGCGCTGGTTGATGACCTCGCCTCGGCCCTCGCCCTCGTTGAGGCCGCCGCCGACTTTGCTGAGGAGGAGCACGTCGTCCCCATCAACGCCGGCGACCTACTTAGCCGCCTCGTGGTCATGCAAGACGCGCTCAACGCCGAACTGCGGAGCCGCCGTGGCCGCGAAAGCGCCGCTGCGCGCCCGTTGGTCGTCCTCGCCGGCGCCCCCAACGCGGGCAAGACCAGCCTGTTCAACGCCTTGTTCGGACGAACGCGGGCGGTCACCTCCGAGACCGAGCACGCCACGCGAGACGCGATCATCGAGCCGCTCGCGCTCGATCACCCCACCATCGGCCGCATCGACTGTGACCTGGCCGACCTGCCGGGCCTGCCCAACATGGCCCAACGGCCGCTCGACTCCGACGAGCAAGCGAGCGTGCGCTCTGTCATCGATGCCACGATGGAACGCGCCGACGTAATCCTGCTGTGCGATGCTACTGGAACGTTCAACTGGCCGACGACCGGCACGACGATCCGTGTGCGTACCAAGGCCGACTCCATCGACGCCGAAGTACCCGGCGACATCGCCGTCAGTGTGCGCACAGGGCTGAACCTCGACTTGCTCCGCCTTGCCCTGGCCGAAGCGATCAAGAGCGCCCAACAGGATGCTATCGCGGGCCTGCTCCCACGCCATCACGCGCTCGCGTCGCGCGCGAGCGAAGCCCTCTCCCGCGCTACCGCCAGCGTTTTGCACAACCCACCACAAGGCCCACCACTCGACGGCGAACTGGCCGCCGCCGAGATACGCCTGGCCCTGGATGCCCTGGGCGAACTCGGCGGCCACGTCTCGCCCGACGAGGTTCTCGGTCGCATCTTCGCGAGCTTCTGCGTAGGGAAGTGAACCCCTACACTCTCCGCCGAGATGACCACGCAACAGACCACCCCCGCGCCGACTACCTCGAACCCCACCGCCGACCAACTCCCACCCTACCGCGTGCTGCTCCACAACGACGATGTGCACGACATGCTCTATGTGGTCGAGAGCCTGGTCGATGTCACGCCAATCGCCTACAAGCCCGCAGCGCGGATCATGCTCGAGGCCCACATGCGCGGAGCTGCTCAGGTCATGACGACCCACCAAGAACGAGCTGAGTTCTACCGCGACCGCCTGCGTTCCAAGGGCCTGGTCTCCACCATCGAGCCGGCGGACAACCCGTCCGAATAAGGCGTCAAGCGAGCTGTCTGTAACGATCGGACCGTGTCTGCAGCCGCACAAGCAGCGTCGGCCTAGTTCCACGCCAAGCATCCCTCGCCCGCCGGCGTTCCGTACCCGATGCCAGAGCCGACGCGGCTGCCGAATCTTGCCGCGCCGGAGGGTTGCGGCATGTCCAAGCCGATGGGCCAGATTCTGATCGACAAAGGCATCCTAAGCGAAACCCAGCGCGACCAGGTGCTGCGCGCCCAGCGCGGCACCAACCGCCCCTTCGGCGAACTCGCCGAGAAGATGTTCGACGTTGCCCAGCACCAGATCGAATCTGTCTGGGCGGAGCAGTACGGCACCATCGCAGAATGGATCGACCCGAGCAAGACCGAGATCCCGAGCCACGTGCTATGCGTGCTGTCGGGCCGCCAAGCCGCGCAGTTCGCGATGATCCCAATCCGCTACGCAGGCCGATCGCTGGTGCTGTGCACCACGCGCGAGCAGCTCCCGCGCGCCCTGCGATTCGCCTCCTCAACGTTCGGGGCCGAGTGTACGCTCGCCCTGTGTGAGACCGAACAACTGAGTGCGGGCCTCCGCAAACACTACGACGTCGATGCCGCCGCCTGGGAGGCCCTCATGCGGCAACTCGACTCGAGCGAGGCCGCCTGACAGTCCGCCTCAAGCGATCGTCGTCATCGGCGGGTCGAGCGGCAGGATCTTCACCAGTTGCATGTACGCGTCGTGGTGGGCCTGCACCTCGGCCAGCGAGTCGCCACCGGTCTTCTCGAGGAACGCCCGCGCGATCTCGAAGGCAACTACGTTCTCCATCACCACGCTGGCTGCCGACACCGCGCACACGTCGCTGCGCTCGTAGTCGCTTTGCCGGGCTTCCTTCTTGTTCAGGTCGACCGAAGGCAAACCTCGCAGCAACGTGGAAATGGGCTTCATCGCCCCGGTCACCACGACAGGCTCACCGTTGGTCATGCCGCCCTCGACACCGCCCGCGCTGTTGGTGTCACGCACGAAGCCGTGCGACGAGGCACTCGCCCGGCCCGGGTCGTAGCGAATCGGGTCGTGCACCTGAGAGCCCGGCAATTCGCTCACGCGCCGACCCATGCCCATCTCAACGCTCTTAAACGCCTGGATGCCCATGACCGCGTAGGCGATTCGCGCGTCGAGCTTCAGCCGCCAATCAACACAACTGCCAAGCCCCGGCGGCACGCCGAACACATGGGCCTCGCACAACCCGCCGGCGGTGTCCTTGTCGACCTTGGCCTGGCGGATGACCTCGATCTGCTTCTCCGTCGCCTCGGCGTCGGGGCAGTACGTCTCGCTCGCATCGCGGGCCCTGAGAAGTTCCTGGTGCTTGTCCGGAGCTACCGGCACACCCGTGTGAGCGGTCCCCACGCTGCGAACGAAGCCGAACACTTCGATGTCGAACAGCTTGAGCAGCCCGCGCGCCAACGCCCCTGCCGCGACGCGAGCGGCAGTCTCGCGTGCACTCGCCCGCTCGAGCGTGCCCCGGCAATCGGTCGTCAACCATTTGAGCGAGCCCGCCAGGTCGGCGTGCCCCGGCCTCGGGCGATACACCGGCGGCGTGCGCTCCACATCATCCATGCGCGAGTCCTTGTTTGCCACGCGCATGGCAATGGGCGAGCCAAGCGTCTTGCCAAGCCGAACGCCGCTCAGGAACTCAACGGTGTCAGTCTCGATTCGCTGCCGCCCACCCCGGCCATACCCGCCCTGGCGCCTCGAAAGCTCCGCGTTGATCGCGTCCACATCGATCGGCACGCCCGCGGGCATGCCCGTGACGATCGTGATCATCCCGGGTCCGTGGCTCTCGCCAGCGGTCTGGTAGTCGAGTGTCGGCATTGGCGATGGTATCCGTCGCTACTCCTGTGGCGGCGCGCCCAGCACCGAGAGAATGTTGCTGCGATCGTCCGTCCAGGCTCGAAAGCCCTCGGGCGCCGTCGGCGGGCGCCACAGCGGCCGTTGCCTGAGCGGGGCCAGATCCTCGGGCGATCGGGACAGCATGACCCAGGTGCTCGCATACCGCCCGGTCTCCGCGCTGTCCGTCGACAAGTGCTGGTCGACCAACATCGTCGCGTACAACCCCAGACGCTCGGCCGCCCTCGCCACCACGGGCTCGAGGTGGAGGTACACGTTCGAGATATGCACCGCCAGCACGCCACCCTCGGCCAGCTTGTCGAGGTACACCCCGAACGCCTCGAGCGTCAGCAGGTGCACCGGGATCGCGTCGGAGCTGAAGGCGTCGAGCACGATCAGGTCATACGGCTCGCCGTCGTGGGCCTCGAGCATCAGTCGCCCGTCGCCGATGAAGTACTCGATCTCGTCGGCCCGGCTCTGGCTGAGGAACGTGAAGTACAGCGGGTTGGTCGCGATTCGTACCACGGCAGGGTCGATCTCATAGGCGTGGAAGGTCATGCCCGGACGCCCATACGCGGCCAGTGCACCACTGCCAAGACCAACGAGCGCGACACGGTCGAGCGCGTTGTGCTGGCCAAGCGGGGACTGACCATCGATGAACGCGAAGATCTCGGCGATCGGGCTGCGGTCGTGGTAGTACGCAAGGGGAACGGGCACGCCGCCGGTATCCACGCGTTGCAGACCGTGGGCGGTCGAGCCGTGGCGGAGTTGGTGGAGCGTTGCAATCGACCCGTCACGCCAGCGCGTCTGAACTTTCTCAACAGTGTGCACACCAAAGAACGTGCGCTCGATGTGAATGACCTCGGCCGGCCCCTTCCAGAACGTCGCGACCAGTAGCACACCCCCGACCGCCGTCGAGAACGAGAGTGGCCGGCCACACACGACGTACAGCGCCACGACGGGCAGGCCGACGGCGATCCCACGCTCCCACCACTCGGCCGACGCGGCGAGAGGAAGGGAGCCGAAGGCGCCCAGGAGCACCAGGATCGCCACGAACGCGATCACGATCGTGCCGCCCAGGACGAGCTGGCCAGCGGGCGTGTCGAGGCTCTTGGCACCCTTGTACTTCCACTTGGGCAGCCCGGGCAAGGCGAGCATGGCAAGGGCGATGGCGATTGGGTACTCCAGGATCCGGTCGAACACCACCGGTGCGAGCAGCGCGTTGAACGCACCACCCAACACCCCGCCGAGCGCAACGAGCAGGTAGAACTCGGTGAGCCGACCGGCATCGGGACGAAGCGTGGCAAGCCGCTGGTGGCACAACATCGCCGCGAGCGCGAACGCCACAACGTGCGCGCCCGCAACAGCGATCAACGGCTGCCGCGCTTGAAGCAACATAGCTACGACCACGCCAACCACCGCGATCGGGGCAAGCCGGCCAACCCAGCGATCCAAGCCCGGCTTGGTGACACCGAACGCGACAACGAATGTGAGCAAGTACAGCGACAACGGCACCACCCACAGCAGCGGCGCAGCGGCCACGTCGGTGGTCAGGTGCTGGGTGACACCGAGCAGCAGGCTCGAGGGCACCATCGCCAGTCCAACCCAAGCGAGCCGGCGAGAGCGTGTGGCTGGTTCGGCCGGAGCTCGATCAACCGGTACTTGTGGAACGCGCGTCCGACGGACTACCAGCACGCCGCCAACACCGAGCAGCACTACCAAGGCTGCATAACCAATCGACCACCAGGACTTCTGCTGATCGAGGCTCAGGAGCGGCTCCGCAACGAACGGGTAGGCGAGCAGGCCCAGCAGGCTGCCAGCGTTGCTCGCTGCGTAGAGCGGGTAGGGGTCGGCGGCGAGCTTGTGATCGGTCGTCGAAATCCAGCGTTGCAGCAGCGGTGAAACCGATGAGAGCACGAGATACGGGGCGCCGACCGCTACCGCCAGGGCCATCACGACCCAGAGCGCCGGAGGGCCGCCGGCCGACCCGGACGGCAGGGCGAGAGGCAACGCCAGCACCGCAGTTGCGGCAAGCACCGCGTGAACGACGATGGCCACCCGCGGTGCCTTGGCCCCCAGCAGCCCCATCACGTGGGCCCCCAGGTAGCCCAAGAGCAGTCCAGCCTGGAAGAACAGCATCGCGGCCGTCCACACCGCCGGGCTGCCTCCGAGTCTCGGCAGCAGCATGCGCGCCAGCATGGGCTGCACGCAAAACAGCAGTGCAGCGGCCAGGAAAATGGCGATGGTGTACACCAGCAGCATCGGACGTGCAACCCCTCCGGGCCCGCATGGTACCGCCTACGGGCTCGCAAGCCGCCTCCCCCGGGCTGCGAGGACGCGATCGATGGGAATTGCCGGCTCTCACGAAACGCGCCGATTCGAATCGCCCTAATCAGGCTGGGGAGCCTTGCCGTGACCAGACCAACCTCGTGGAAACTCCGGCAGCCGTGCCACTCCTGGTTCGCGAAGCTCGTGTTGGCGCTCACGCTTGCCTTGCCGGCGGTGCCATCCGTCTTCGCCGGGCCGCTGCCTGAGCACTGGGTGGCCAAGGGCATCGACTGGGTGATCCATGTCGACGCGGAACGCCTCTCCGAGGCCGAAGCCCTGAACCCCCTGTTCGACGCCATGACCGCGTCGTCCTGGGGAGCCAGCCTTGCCGACATGGGCATCGACGCGCGCATGGACGTGAGCGGCATCACCATGTTCGGCACGATGACCCGGGCTCCCGACGCACGGGGCGAGACCACCACCATGCTCCAGGGCGGTGAGGCCCTGCGAGAGGCCATCCAGAAGCACGTGGAAGCCCACGACGGCTACACCCTTGTGCTCCGGAGCACACTTCGGGCCAACGGCAGTCGCATCAGCGCCTGGACCATCGACTCGCTGTCGGTCCATGTAGCGCTGGTGCCGATGCAGGAGACTGGAACGATCCCGGGCGAACCGTCAAAGCTCGTCGCAGTGCTTTCGGACAACTCCGATCGGCTCCAGGCGAGCATCGGACTCTTGCTCGCGGACGACGCCGACCACCGCCCCCAGCCGCCCGACGGGGGTGGATCTCATCTTGGCGGCGAAGTCGGCCCCGCCTGCCCACGGCCGGGCTGCGTGATGTTTGCCTGGGCCAAGGACCTCGACAAGTCCCATCGCAAGCTGCGGTCGGAGTTGCTGGCCTCGGCCAAACGGCTGGTGGCCCACGTGGGCTACCGCGAAGAGGACGGCCAGATTGTCGTCTTTGCCAACCTTGAGGTGCATGGCAACGAAGAGGCCAACGGCGACCAAATGATGTCGGCACTCAACAACATGATCGAGTTCTGGGCCAGCCGCACGATCACCCTGTCGCGGACCAATCCCGAATACCTCGAGATGCTCCCGCTGGTCGACGCGTGCCAGGTTTCCCGCGAGGGCTCAAACATCAAGCTTGCCATGGAGAAAGCCATCACGCAAGCCGCAGCTCCGCCGTTGGAAAGTGTGGAGCGGGGGCCAGGTACAACCGCTCGACCAAACAAGTCTACGTCAATTGACCGATAACCTGTGAGAATGGGTAGGACCCGCCGACAAATCGACTTTTATGGATAACCCCATCTGTGCAACCGCATCGGATTTCACTGCGGATGCGTTAACCTGATGGCAATGTCCGCTTCGCTTGCCGGTCCCATCCCATTTGAAGTCCCGCATCACGGGCGTCCCGCGCAGCGGGTTGATAACCTGAGCGATCAGGCCTTGGCCGAATTGGCCAAAGAAGGATCGGTCGCCGCGTACAACGTGCTCGTTACTCGATACCAGGATCGCGTTTATCGATTCCTGCTCCGTCGCACGGGCTCTTCGGCCGAAGCCGAGGACGTTGCCCAGGAAACGTTCCTGCGGGCCTGGCAGAAGCTTCACACCTTCGAGCCCGAGCGCCCGCTGGCACCGTGGCTTCTGACCATCGCCGCCCGGCTGGCTGCCTCCGCCGCCCGCCGGCGTGCCCGCGTACGCGTGGCACCAGAGTCGGCCATCGGATATGTCGATGCGGCAGCCCCGAACTTGACGCCGGCGAACCCCGACGCCGGGTACGACCGCCGCCGCATCTGGAAGATTGCCGAGTCGGTGCTGAATCGCGACCAATTGACCGCCGTCTGGCTCCGCTACGTCGAGGGACTGAGCCCCGCCCAGATCGCCCGAGTGATGGACAAGTCGGGTGTGGCCGTCCGTGTGATGCTGCTTCGAGCCCGCAATGTGCTTGGTGAGGCCATCCGCGACCGGGCCGCCGATATCGTCATTCCAAGCGGGAATACCCCCATAGATGAGAGTTCCCACAAAAGCGGGACGCAACGCGTTACGCTTGCTCATCGCGGAGCGAATACACAACAGGATTAGGAACATTCCTGTGACCCGTCAAAATACCCATCCAACGCCGATCAGCCACCGCCGCCGCAAGGTGATCCGGAGGCGTCTGGAATCGCTGTTGAGCGATTCCAAGGGCTGGCCGCAAGAGTCGGCCCCGCTCCGGGTGCGCGCACGGGTGATGTCGAACCTAGCTGCGCAGCAGCAGGCCGACAACGCGAGCGACGGTGCGCGGCGGCACGTCACGATGTACCGCGAGTCAGGCTGGTCGGGACGAAAGCTCCAGTTCTCGCTCCCCCCGCCGTTGGCTGCGGCCGCGGTAATCGCGATGATCGTGTCGGCTGCCGTCCACTTCATGGGCGGCACCGAAGCTTGGCAACCCTGGGCCGACGGATTGGCGAACCGGTTCTACGACGTCGAGGCCGGGAACAGGAGTTCTTTTGGCTCGAATCTCGCGAACGCTTCACCGACATCTGGAAGCAACGACCCGGGTCGCGTAGAGGCCGAAGCTCTATTCTCCGACGTTGCCCGCTTCCGGGACCATACTGCCGGTCGCATCCCAAGGAGCGAACCATCACCGAATCGCGAGGCGCCTCGGCAAGCTCCGCCGAACCGCTCGAACGATCCGGCCCCCTCCTCGTCCTGACGGGCAACTTGCGTTGATCTAGTCGATTTTTACTGTACCGACAAGTTCGGTGAGTTTGATCGCGCCCATACGTCTGGCCCACCGTGCTAACCCCCTATGGACTCGTGCCGGGCTCGACGGATCGGCCATCGTCGCTGTCCCCATACCCACCGCCGACGCGCCGACGAGCACAAACTCAGCCGCCTCATGCCAGTTGCTCACACCTCCGAGCCCGATGATCGGGACGCCCTCATCGCATGCGATGCCACGGTATACGTCGTGGATCAGCTTCACCACGATGGCATGGACCGCCGTTCCGGACAAGCCGCCGGTGCCGTTGGTGATCCGCGGTTGCCTCGTCTCGACATCGATGGCCATGCCTGGAGTCGTGTTGGCGAGGCAGAGCACGTCTGCGCCCGGGCGGCGATTGGGGCCATTGGGAGCACCTCCTGCTTCGATGGCCGAGCGAGCGATCTCGACGATCCCCGGCAACCCCGTCGCAACTGGCGGCAGCTTTACGATGAGCGGCTTGCTCGGCAAGGCCGCACGAACCGCTCGCACCAGTTCGGCAAGCGCGGTGGGATCGACCCCAAAATCGGACCCGCCATGCACGTTGGGACATGAGACGTTCAGTTCGACGGCATCGATACGTTCGAGCCCGTCGAGCTCAGCAACGACGCGCACATAGCTGTCGATCGTGTCACCCGCTACCGAGGCGATGAGCCGCACACCCTGCTCACCCAGCGTGTGCGTCGGCGCCACATGCTGGGTGAACCGCTCGATCCCGGTATTGGCCAACCCGATGGCATTGAGCATGGCCCCCCGCAGCGGCACCAATCGCCACGTCGGATGGCCCTCGCGCGGCTGTGCGGTGATGGACTTGCTCGTGACCGCTCCCAGCACGCTTGGCTTGAGCACGTCGAGGATCTCGTCGGCGTACCCAGCGGTGCCGGCGGCCAAGATGATGGGGCTCTGGAGCTCGAGACCCGCCAAGTCGACTGCCATCGGCCCCTTTGGCATCGGACGGGCAAGCTCGGGCTGCGTCTGCACGGTCGCTTCGGTCGGATCGGTCACGCCCAAGTGTTACCGCCGACCCCGGCCGGGACCAGCGAACAAAGCGTGATGCTCGTCAGGAGCGATCAACACCGGCACGACGAAAGTTCGTCAACAGACCAGCACGACCCGGACGCTGGGCCGCGGGCTCGCGGTCGAAGCTCGCGCTCGGCAAGGCTTCGATGGCTTGAGCGGCCGTATCAAACCCGTCGATGGGATCGAGGCCCTGCGCGAAGAACACATCCCACTCGGGATCAAGACGGCGGACCAGTTTGCTGGCCGGTAGACCGACCGTCGATGCGTCGTGGCCGGTCAGGCAAGTAAAGCCGAGTTCCACCAATGCTCGGATCTCGTCGCGCTGAACTTCCGTCGAGAAGCCGCGCAGGCCCTCGAGCGATCGCGAGACGCCGAGCATCTCGATCGTGGCGCTGCCACAGCGGTCGACCAGGATGTCCCGAGCCTTCAGGGCGCCGTGGTGGACGAGCTTCTCGTGAGCGGCGGCTAGGCCGTCGAGGATCTGCCGGAGCAAGCGATCGGTCTCGCCGGGCTCCATGTGGCCGCCCTTCTCCGAGAGCAGGGTCTCAAGGTCGATCAGACCATCTTGGTGCCCGGTGTAAGGGGTCACGGCACAGGGTTGGTGCACGATGCCGAGCAGGAGCTTCTCGACTGGCAAAACGTGCTTGTTGTCGATCATGCGCAGGTTGTCGATGGACCGCCGCAGCACGGCTACCTGGGGATCGTCGGGCCGGATCGGAAACAAATGCAGCACCTTGGCCTGGTGCCGCTCGGGCTCCATCGCCAATAGTCGGCGCGCGATCGGTGATTCGGGGAGTTCGCGCGTGATGGTGTAGTCACCAAATCGAGCGCGAGTCTGGGTTTCGCCCATCAGGTGGGATCCTATGTTGGCCGGTGGAGGACGCTGACAACGCCACGCACCGGCCCGGGCTCCGAGCTAGTCGCAATACTAGCTCGCCGGCATGGTCGGCATATTCAGCGCGATCCCACCATTTCCAACGCAGTATGATTGAAAATATGTGTATTTATGCGTACATGCTACGAACGGCTGGAAGGAGCTCGCTGGCCAAAACGTCCGAGAACTCTCGTTGTATAGCTATCCCGAGGTCCTCGGCTGCCGCCGATCGGTCTACGTCCGCCGGCCAACTGGAGACGATAGCGGCGCGATCTGGGTTGATCTCGTAGCGGGGCTTGAAACCGGGGAAGTGCTTCGCGATCGTGCTGGCGATCTCGCCGGCCGTTGGTGCAAAGCTCCCGACGTTGTACACACGGCGAGACAGCCGCTCTGCCCGGGCGATCGCAAGCGTGGCATCAACGGCGTCAGCCATGAGCATGAAGGGCAGCTGCGCGCCCTCTTCGACGAAGCAGACAGCCTCCTCGCCCTTCGCGGCCGCGTGGAGCATGAGCGGACCGTAATCACTCGTGCCACCGCTGGGCGCGGTGTGCGGGCTGATGAGCCCGGGGTATCGCAGGCAGCGGAAATCGACGGGTGCGGGCGCGTCGCCGCGTGTCAGCATGCGATAGCACTCGGCGTAATAGCGGCCCAGGTGCTCGCAGCACAGCTTGTTCACGCCGTACATGGTGATCGGGTTGAGGTACTCGTCCTCGGCCACGGCGCCAGCGCGGCGCTTCTCGGCCTCGCTGGAAAGGCCGTAGACGGCGATGGAGCTGGGGTAGATGAACTTCACGGGCCGGCCGGTGGCCTGGGCCTGCTCGGTGAGCAATCGCAGTAGGTTCATCGTGCCCTGGGTGTTGACCTCGTGGGCAAGTTCTGGGTTCTTCTCGCCTGTCGAGCTGAGCAGGGCCGCGAGGTGATAGACCTCGGTGATCTCGTACCGGGCCAGGATGGGTGCGAGCGAGAAGGGATCCCGGATGTCGCCCGTGAAGACCGCGTGGCAGTAGCGAGCCAAGTCCTGGCCGATGGGCCTGAGATCAACGGCCACAATGGGTGTGCCGCCGGTCTCGCTGAGGCGGTGGATGAGGCCGTGGCCGACCTCCCCACCGGCACCAGTCAGCAGGATGGCCTGCCGGCGCGGGTTGCCCGAGCCGCTTGCGGATTCGGCATGAGCGGCCGGCTCTGCGGCAGCGGGCGAAAGACGGATGGCGGTGCTTGTGCTCACGGGCACAGGATAGGGGGCCAGTAGTGGTTACTCAGCGTCGCTTCGGCCGCGGTCGATCCCGAAGGTGGCAACGAAGACAGCCAATATCCACAGCGATTCATGGAAGCCCCACCACGACACCCCTCTCTTCCATCGCACAGAGCGCCCCTTCTTAGATTCGATGCTTGGCTGATGCCACTCGCCGGCTAGACACCCAAACTGGGAGCACGACACTAGCCCCCGCTTGGGGCATCAATAAAGGTCTTTACCCACGCTGGCGCGATCAGCCACAGCCCTGATCGAACGCGTTCTGGAAGGCCAAGAAGTCGAAGATGGTCAGGTTGCCATCGCCGTCGAAATCGGCCGCCAGGTCTCCGGCATCGAACAGGTTCTGGAACGCGAGGAAATCGAAGATGGTCAGCAGGCAGTCGCCGTCGAAGTCTGGGCGACACGTTTCGACCGTCAGGGCGTAGAGGGCCCCGGTGACGGCTGTGCCCGGGGCGGGGTCTCCGCTGTCGGCCCCGGGAGCGCCGGCGAAGACTCGCAGCCCAGCCGGGCCATCATACAAAGAGAGCGAGCCGCCAAACAAGGCAAAGGGGGACGAGTCGGTTGCTCGGATGATGGCGGTCTGCACAGGGTTGGTCGGATCGCTGATGTCGAACGAGTACACCGTGCCGCTGCGAGTGGCCGTACCGGAGGTCGAGCTGGCGACGAGCACACCAGCCGTCAGTGAGATCGACGTGCCGAATTCGCCAACCGGCGTCGGATCACTGGCGGTGATCTTGGAGAGTTGCACAGGGTTGGCCCGGTCGCTGATATCGAACAGGTAGACCGCGCCACTGCTGCCATCGGGGTTGTTCGAATCGGCGGAGATGGCGGCAAGTGCGAGGTCGCCCTCGATGAGCAGAGCAACCTCGAAGCCGAAGCGATCACCGAGCGCAGGATCATCGGGCAGGATTTTGGCTGTTTCCAGGCCCGATTCAATATTGAACAGGTAAGCAGAGCCCGAACTCGCCCCTGCATCGTCATTCAACGGCGCCCCGATGAGCGCGTAGCCAACCTCGCCGCCCGTCACGCCACCACCATCGATCGAGATCGAACTGCCGAAGCGATCAACCGCAGCAGCATCGGAAGCGACGAGCTTGAATCGCTCAACGGCGTCGAACCCGACGATCTCGAACACATAGACGGCGCCGGTCGAGCTTGCCTTGTCCGAAGCACCAACCACGGCACGGTCGAAGTCGATGTCGACGACCCCGCCGAAGAGGTCGAGCCCGCGGCCGTCGCTGGCCGTGAGCTTGTCGACCTGCATGCCCGTCGAGCGGAGATAGAGATACGCGGCACCGGCACCCGGGCCCAGGGAACTCTCCGCCGGTGCGCCGACGAGGGCCCACGCATTGTCCACCGCAACGGATCGGCCGAAGTCGATGCCGCTCACGCCGTCATCCGCTGCAAGTTCGAACTGCAATTGGGGCACAATCGGGTTAAGCGAGTAGACGTAAGCCCGACCCGCACCGTCGGCACCAGCGTCGGGAGCACCCGCGACGCCAAACCCTGCCACGGCTGAATCGAACGACGTACCGAAGCCGTCATCTGTGGTCGATGCTGCGGGTGTGACCTTGGCATCCTCGCTGCCGCAGAGCGATTGGGCGGGGGACGAGCTTGCGGGGAGCACCCCGGCGACGACAAGCACGAGAACAACATTCCGATTCATGGCATCATCTCCCAGGGTTGATCTCACTCCACGTGGAGGGTTGTAAGCCTGTGCGAAAAAACAGGCAAGGCCGCGCAGCGATCGCGTGCCCGCCCACGGTGCCCCCATTGCCCAGCTTGTTGGTTGCCCTGTCGAATCTACGAGGTGGCGCGACCTATCCTCGAAGGCACGGATGCACGCACCGGGCCATCGCCCCGGAAACAGCCGCTATGGAGGGCGTTTTGGCCGCCAGGAAGACCACCCCCAAAACCCGCCAGACCGCCGAGACCATGGCGGGCAAGCAGCGAGACATCTCCGTTAGCGAGTTCTTTGCCAAGAACCGCCACCTGCTGGGCTTCGACAACCCTCGCAAGGCCTTGTTGACCACCGTCAAGGAAGCCGTCGATAACGCGCTGGACGCCTGCGAGGAAGCGGGTATCCTGCCGGACATCGAGGTGCTCATCGAGGAGCTCGCGGCCCCGCCGAGCCCGAGCAAGCCCGGGCGGTACGCGGTGACGATCACCGACAACGGGCCCGGGATCGTGCGCAAGCAGGTTGAGAATATCTTCGGCCGCCTGCTCTATGGCAGCAAGTTCCATCGGATGAAGATGAGCCGGGGGCAGCAGGGCATCGGCATCAGCGCTGCGGGCATGTACGGGCTCATGACCACCGGAAAGCCCATGGTCATTACGACGAAGCCCGGCAAGCGCAAGGCGGCCCACCACCTCGAACTGGCGATGGACACGACCAAGAACAAGCCCGAGGTGACCATCGATGTCGAGACCGACGACTTCCCCCCCACCAGCAGCGGCACGGGCACACGGGTGCGCATCGAGATGGAGGCCCGCTACCAGCGCGGCAAGACGAGTGTCGAGGCGTACCTCGAGCAGACCGCCATCGCCAACCCGCACGCGCAGATCACGTTCATCCCACCCGAAAAGGCCGCTGGAGGCCCCGCGCTTGAGGTCGAGGAGGCATCGACCGAGCTGAGTCACACAACCGAACTCGCCGACCGCTACATCTTCCCCCGAGCCGTAGAAGAACTGCCCCCCGAGACCGAGGAGATCAAGCCGCACCCGTATGGCGTGGAGTTGGGCAACTTCCTCCGGATGCTCAAGAGTACGAACGAGAAGCAGCTCACGGGGTTCTTCAAGAACGAGTTCAGCCGAGTGCCGCCGGCGATCGTGAAGGACATCACGAGCAAAGCGTCAGTAAGGGGCGGCAAGACGCTAACAGGGCAGACGTACGTCAGCACCGTCGACCACGACGCGGCAGAGCGCCTGTACCGGGCACTACAGGACAGCAAGCTGCGCGCACCGCCGACGGACTGCCTCGCGCCCATCGGCGTGCGGCAGATGCTCAGCGGGCTGCTCAAGGGTGTGAAGGCCGAGTTCTATGCCGCCAGCACGCGCGACCCGGCGGTGTACCGCGGAAACCCGTTCCAGATCGAAGCCGCCATCGCGTTCGGCGGCGATCTTCCCGGCGATGAGCCGGCGAGGGTCATCCGCTTTGCGAACCGCGTGCCGCTGCTGTACCAGCAGAGTGCGTGCTGCTCCTTCAAGGCCGTGGTCGAGACGGGCTGGAAGAACTACAGCCTCAGCCAGCCGCGCGGGGCGCTGCCGGTGGGCCCGATGGTCATCATGGTGCACATGGCCAGCGTGTGGGTGCCGTTTACGAGTGAGAGCAAGGAAGCGATCGCCGACTACGACGAGATCCGAAAGGAGATGCGGCTGGCGTTGCAGGAGTGTGGGCGGAAGCTGGGAACATACTTGCGCCGTCGCCAGAAGATGCGCCGCGAGGGCCAGCGGCGCGATGTCTTTGCGCGGTACATCGCCGAGATTGCCCGATCGACGGCGGCGTTGACGGGCGAGGACGAGGCCAAGCTGCTGGATGCGTTGCTCGAGCAGGCCCAAGCACGCACGGCCATCGCTGACGCCGAACTCGACGAGGACGGCAACTTCGTGAAGAAGGACAAGACGCCGGCGGACGACAACGGCGTCATCATCATCGACAGCGAGGATCGGCCGTCGCAGGTGGAAGCGAAGTCGAATGGGGCTGTATCCAAGAGTGATCCGGAGGGCTCGGGCCGCGGGCTGTTTGGGGATGACGAGGAGCGTGTGCCCGTGCGACGGAAGAAAGTCGGGAAAAAGAAGCGGGTGACCCGGAAGTGAGTACGCAGTCCAACGATCTTCGCGATTCTGGTGGCTGGTACAACTGCTCTCAGGCGTATCTGCACTTGCGGTTCGGGGTCGATGTCTGGGAGCATCCCTATGGCATCGGTGACTGCGTTGTATCGTTCGAGGAAGCATGTCGGTGCTATCTAGATGGCCACTTCCTCCATCCGATTGCCCACGGCGAACTCGTTTGGGCGATCACGGCTGCGCTGGGCAGGATTTTCGATACTGGCATTCCGACCGGCGAACAGCTTTCCCTGGCAACACGCGTGGCTTTGGATGCACAACACCGGCCGTGGGCGATTTCTGCAATCGACTCAACCGCTAATTTCAACGAGCAAGTAAACCCAGGCGACGACCGTGTCGATCGGTGGCTGCGCAGCCTTGATGAGCTCGATTTCCAGGCGATGCGGCGCCGTTACGATGAGTACTTTCGCAACAATCCACATGATGAACTCAAAGCCAATGCGCTCATTGTGGGGCCCTACGACGTCCATTCGAATAAGCAAGACTGATCAAAATGGCAAAGAAAACCACAAAGAAAATTCGCTCCACTCCCCGCAAACGCTCGGCCGAGGCTAAGGAACGCGACGCGAAAACGCAGGAGTCGCTGAAGGCGCTGGCGAGTGGCATCGCCAAGAGTGCACTCGCGGGCGTAGAGCCGACGTTCGACGTGCCCACGCGCTCCTCGAGCAACACGACGTGGAACAAGAAGCGCGGCATTCTGCAGATGGGCAGCGCCGCCAGCACGCGGCAGATATTCAACCTGGGTCAGGCACGCAAGTTCATGCAGTCACTCCGCCACGCCCACGGGATCAGCCGGCTCATCGATCAGGACAAGACAACGAGCCTCCGTGGCATGTTCTACACCGGGTTGGGTGACGTGCACGACGCCGGCGGCAAGAAGACCGGCGAGAAAACCTTCGACGATCAGACCGAGAGCGACGCGATCCTCGAGGACCTTGAAGTCACGCTCGGCGCACTGCGGGAAGAACTCCACATCTTCGCCAAGAAGCGCGGCGCGATGGTGGGCAACATCACCATCGAGGATAGCGGCGACACCATCGACTGCCGCAAGATGGGCAGCGGCGGCTACGCCATCCCCAGCATCTGCGAGCCCGACCGCGTCAAGTTTGGCAAGTGCGAGGCCGACTTCGTGCTGCACGTCGAAAAGGACACCGTCTGGCAGCGATTCAACGAGGACCGCTTCTGGAAGACGCACAACTGCATCCTCACCGAGGGCAGCGGCCAGCCACCGCGTGGTGTGCGACGCCTGCTGCACCGCCTGAACAAAGAACTCGGCCTGCCCATCATCTGCCTGCTCGACTGCGATCCTTGGGGACACTACATCTACAGCGTCATCAAGCAGGGCAGCATCTCGCTGGCCTTCGAGAGCGAGCGGCTGGCCATCCCCCAAGCCAAGTTCCTGGGCATCCGCTCGAACGACTTCGAGCGCTGCAACCTGAGCGAGAGCGTGCAGATCAGCCTCAACGACCGCGACGTCGCCCGAGCGAAGCAGATCGCCGCCTACCCCTGGTTTCAGGACCACAAGGGCTGGCAGAAGGAGATCAGCAAGCTGCTCAAGAACGGCTTCAAGCTGGAGGTCGAGGCGCTCATCAACATCGACATCAGCTATGTGACCGAGACGTACGTGCCGGAGCGCTTGGCGGCAGAAGATTGGCTTGACTAACGCCAGTCGACCACAATCTTCCCCAACTGCTCCTGCGCCTCCAGCCGCTCGTACGCCGCTCGACCATCGGTGGACTTGAAGACCTGATCCACCACGGGCTTGAGATCGCCGGCCTTGAACAGGCTGGCAACCTCGCGGAACTCGGCGGGCGTGCCCATGGTCGAGCCCAGGACGCGGAGCTGGTTCCAGAAGATGCGAGCGAGGTCGGTGGTTGCGTTGGGGCCGGTTGTGCAGCCAGGCGTGACATAGGCGCCGCCGCGTGCGAGGCTCTTGATGCAGCTCAGGTGGGTGGCCTTGCCGATGCTGTCGACGGCCATGTCGACGCCGCGCTTGCCGGTCCAGGCGCGCACGCCGCGCGACCAGTCTTCCCCAGAATCGAGCACGCCGTGGTCGGCGCCCATCTGCAGGGCCTTGTCGATCTTCCACTGATGGCGACTGGTGACGACGACGGGGCAACCGAAGTGCTTGGCGATCTGCATCGCGCTGGTCGCCACCCCCCCGCCGATGCCGGTGACGAGCACCGACTGGCCGGCGCGGAGCCCACCCTTGGTGACCATCATGCTCCACGCCGTCAGGGCGGTTAGACCGAAGGCGGCGGCTTCGACCGGGTCGATATCGCTCGCGTCATCCGCCCCAAGGTCGGCCAGATGCGTGGCCGGAGCGTGGAAGAACTGGCGGTGCATGCCGTTGTGATGCTCGCCGATGAGCTCATAGTCGGGCGCGAGCGTGCCGCCGGGCGGATCGCTCGGTCGCTCGCGCGGTGGCACCTCGACAGCGGCGTTGACGATCACCCGCCGGCCGACCCACGACACATCAACACCCTCCCCCACTTCCTCGACCACCGCGCACGCGTCGCACCCGCTCACACGCGGCCAGGTCAGGTCAACACCGGGGATGCCCATGCCCACCCACAGGTCCATGTGGTTGAGTGCGCTGCACAGCGTGCGCAGCTTCGCGTGGCCGGGCGGTGTTGGCTCGAGGTCGGGCCAATCGGTCTCGTAGTCGATGTTGGGGGCAACGGTCTTGGACTGTTTGGTGCAGACAAGGGCGTTCATGCCCGAGCCTAGCGCTCTTTTAAGGCAAAGTTGGGAGATCCGCATTCCGGGCAACGGACACAACCGACGCCATCACCCTCCAGTCCGGACAAGTCGTAACCGCACTGGACACAGGGGGGATTCTGTTCCTCAACAGGCAGACGCCATGCGGCTCCGCACGTCTGGCAGATGCTGCACCCGTCTTGCTCCACCAAATCGCGGGCAATGCGTGAATCGCAACTCGCACATAAGCCGTTCAAGACAAGGCGACGAGCAAGCGTGGGGCGCGTGTACCGCGATCCCAGGTAGGCATGTATCAGGAGCCCAAGACCAAAGACGGCGATGGCGACTAAGAGCACCGCGTACGACGAAAGATCACTTTTCGTGGCGATCGAAGACCCGACGCCGAACCAAATGACCAACATGCCGCCAATCACGCCGAGAAGGAGCGAGATGGACGCCCACCGGCTCGCGAGCGGCAACGGTGCTCGCGCATCTTGACGATTCGGCAAGAGTGGCACATCGCGGAGCAGCTTCGAGGCGCTGTGTTCGACACCACGGTCATCAGTGATCGTCGCAAATCGAAACAGCCGCGTCAAGCCTGAGCGTGCCATATGCTGTAATCGTAAGTCAATTGGTGCACGAAAAAGCCGCCCAATCTGGCGGCCTAACGCTCGCGGATTCGCGTCCCCTACTTCTGCACCGTCTTCAACCCCTCGACGTGCTTCATGCCACGCCGGCGATCGCGGAGGCGGCGCTTCTTGCCCACGCGGTCGCGGAGGAAGTAGAGCTTGGCCCGACGGGCGTCAGCGCGACGCACGACCTCGAACTTGGCGATCAGCGGGCTGTTGAGCGGCCAGGTGCGCTCGATGCCGATGTCGTCGACCACGCGGCGGACGGTGATCGTCTCGTTGATGCCCCGGCCGCGGCGGCCGATGAGGACACCGGTATAGACCTGGGTGCGCTCACGCTCGCCCTCGACGATGCGAACGTGCACCTGGATGGTGTCGCCGATGTCGAAGCGGGGCAGGTCGGTCTTGATGTGCTCCTGGGCGATCGAGTCCAGGACGGCCTGTTGGCTCTTGGGGTTGGAAAGCGACATCGGGGCACTCCAGAACTGGCAGTAGGCAGGCCTCGTCCGGGACAAGGCGGGTCGAGATGTTAGGCTCCCACGCCCCCACCTGCAAGGCCCTCACGGCCCTCCAGCAGGTCCGGCCGCCGCTCGCGCGTGCGAGCTAACCGCTGCTCGAGCCGCCAGCGAGCTACGGCGGCGTGATCGCCACCCAGCAGGACATCGGGTACGGGCAGGCCCATCCACTCCCTGGGGCGGGTGTAGTGCGGGCAATCCAGCAGCCGGGCACCCTCGGAGATGCCCAAACTCGCCGCGAGCTTCGCGTCGACGGGATCGCCGTTGGGATCGGTGTGGGGTTCGGCCCCGAAGCTGTCCTGGCCGGCGGATTCTTCGTGGCCGAGCACACCGGGCAGCTTGCGGATGACGGCATCCATGAGCACCATCGCCCCCAGCTCGCCTCCGCTAAGGACATAATCGCCCAGGCTGATCTCCTCGGGCTCCAACTTCTGGATCACCCGCTCGTCAACACCCTCGTAGTGGCCGCAGATCAGCAAGAGACGTGGCAAGGTGGCCAGCCGCTCGATGGTGGCTTGGTTCAAGGACCGGCCCTGTGGCGTGAGCAATACGCGGTGGGCGGGGCGCGCGTCGAGGGCCTCGGCCGCCGCCACGGCGTCCCATACTGGCTGGCAGGTCATCACCATGCCCGGGCCACCGCCGAAGGGGCGATCGTCGGTCTTGTTGTGCTTGTTGTCTGCATAGTCCCGAATGTCGGTGGCGTGCCAGTCAACCAGCCCCGCCGCCCGCGCACGGCCGGGGATGCTGACAGCCATCGCAGCCGGCGGCTTGCGGCCGAACATCTCGGGGAAGGATGTGAGGATGTCGATTCGCACGCTCGCTCCGGCTCGAACCCACGTCTCAAGACGCGGGTCACTTCGGCAATAGGTCCGCAAAAAACCCACGTCTCGCGACGTGGGCTCGTGTGATCGTACGCCATTTCGGAGCGATCAACCCTCGGCGGGCGTCTCCTCGCCTTCGCCGCCGTCGGTGGGAGCCTCGGCAGCAGCGGCCGCGGCTTCCTCCTCGGCCTTCGCCTTGGCCTCGGCTTCCTCGGCGGCCTTCTTCTCGGCCTGGGCCTTCTCGACCGCGCCCTTGGCGTCACTCAGGGCACCTTCGGCCTTCGCCTTGGCGGCATCGGCGGCCTTCGGATCGGCGGCGGACACCGCGGCCCGGGCCTCGTTCACCGCCTCGCTGATGCTCGAAGCAAAACCCGCCAGATCGACGCCCTCGGCGGCGTCGCTGCCGGCCAACTCGCCGATCTCAGTCTGGGCCTTCTCGGCGGTCGCGAGGCCCACCTTACAACCCACGCGGTTGCGATCGGCCTCACGCTTAGCCAGCCAGGCATCCTTGAGCTTGGGGGTCAGCAACTCCTGGTTGCCCAGGATGTCCATCATGGTGTCGCTGGGCTGGGCGCCGACGCTCAGCCAATACTTGATGCGTTCTTCGTTGAGCTTGAGCTGCTTCTCGGGGTCCTTCTCGATGGGGTTGTACCACCCCAGGTTTTCGAGGACCTTGCCATCGCGCTTGACCCGCTTCTCGGCGGCGGCGATGCGATAGAAGGGACGATGGGTGCGCCCGAGGCGCTGCATGCGGATCCGGACCACTGGATGCTCCTTTTGGTCGGGTTGTCTGAGCCTACCTGCTGGTCGGGGGCTGATTCCGGCACGGGCCGGGCCCGCAGGCGGGCCGAGATAATAGGCACGTGCTGGCAGCCCGGTGTTGACTCCAACGCCCATGGTCACGCACAAGAGATGAGCAGCAACCGGGTTATCCGGCATTCCCCCTGGCTCCGCGCCGTACGCAATCTAGAGATGGACCACCCCATAGCAACTACACAGCGTCACAGATTTCGTAGACGCCTGCCTTCGGAAGCAACATCCAACAGAAGCAGCTGCCCGTGCTCCCACCCGGGCGGCAGGCAGTCAGCTCCAACGTCGGTGTTGAGACTAATGCGCGTTTCGGTGCACGAACCCGCGCAGCGGGGTCATCGCCAGGATGCGCAGATCGAACAGCAGCGACCAGTGGCGGACGTAGTAGAGGTCGTACCGAAGGCGGCGGCGCAAGCTGGTATCGCCGCGAAGGCCGTTGATCTGGGCCCAGCCGGTCATGCCGGCCTTGACGTGCTGACGGAGCATGTAGCCGCGCCAGTCTTCGCGGAAGCGTTCAATGAGTTCGGGTCGCTCGGGGCGCGGACCGACGAGGCTCATCTCACCGCGCACGACGTTGAGCAACTGAGGGAGTTCATCGAGGCTGGTGCGACGCAGGAAGCGGCCGATCGGCGTGATGCGCGGATCGTCGCGGCGTGTCCAGCCGGCCTCGCCATGTTCCGAAACGTCGCCGACGCGCACGGCCGTATGCTCCAGTTCCGCGGCTTCATCGGCCGCGTGCCGCATCGTGCGGAACTTGTACATCCAGAAGACCTCGCCACCAAGACCGACGCGCCGCTGGCGGAAGATCACCGGCCCCGGCCCGCTGAGGGCCACCATTGCTGCGCACAGCGTCATCACGGGGCTCAGTAGCACGAACGCAACAGCCGCGCCCACCAGATCTACGCCACGCTTACACGCCCCGCCCACGCCGTGGGCCGGGCTCTCGCGATAGCTGAGCACCGGCATTCCGTCGAGTTCGTGCACCACCATCGACTGCTGCACGTGCCTCGGGTTGACATCGGGCACGATGCGCACGTCGACGGAGAACCGCTCGAGCCGGCGTAGGATGCGCCCCGTCGACGCCGCCTCACGGCTGGGTAGCGCGAGGTACACCGCATCGACCTTGCAGCGCGTCATGGTCTGTTCGAGGTCGCGCAAACCGCCGAACACCGGGCGTCCCATGCACTCGGCCAGACGATTCTCGTGCTTGTGGCTGATGAAGTGCGAAACGCGGAGGCCGGTCCAGCTGTTGCGGTCGAGCGTCTGTGCAGCAATACGGCCCGTGCGCCCCACGCCGATGATGGCGACGTGACGCAAGTTGTACCCCCGACGGCGCAACCATCGTAGGAACATGCGGAACATGGTCCGGTGGACCGACATCAGTGTCAGCAGCAGGATGCCGAACAACCCCATCTGCACGCGGTTGGCATCGAGTTCGAAGCCAAAGATCTCAAGCGGACGAATCTGGATCTTGCCACCAGCGAGTTGGCTTGACCCGACGCTCCAGAGCACCACGATCATGCCCATCACAGACGTGACCGTCGCCTTGGTCACCTGCGTGAGCTCGCCGGTGAGCGACCGGTCGCGCCGGGGGCGATAGAGCTTGAAGACGTAAAAACTGATCATGCAGCAAAGCAAAGCGGCCGGTAGCAATGGCTGCTTGAAGTAATCCTCCCAGGCCTCCGGCCAGAACGGGTGGTCCCTGCGGTAGGCGCTCCATGGGTCGGCCAACACCTGACCAAGGGTCCGAGCAGTCTCTCTATCACCCCCGGAGATGGGCACGACAAACACCTTGCGAATGATCCACGCGAGGTAGGCCGCCGCCAAGACAACCACCGCGTCGGCGGCCGCAAGCATCACGAGCAGGTACTGGTGTTGTTGCTTTAGCAACCGGGGGTGCTCCCAAGGGTGGCCCGAGCACAACGCGTTCGGAGCACGTCAGGGCCATGCGCGTCGCTCGGTTGGCGACGATCCGGGGAGTTTATCGGTTCCGATCCCCCGAGACGCTCCAACGCTCGTGGGCGCCGCGATTTTGCGCACTCGGTGGTCGGCTAGGTGTCGTTTCGAGGCCAAGGCGGCGAAGTTCTCGGGCCGGGACCGAGGCCGCCCAACCGCTCCAACGCGGCGTGATCCTCGTCGGTCAGGCTGTCCACGGGTGGGGGCACGATCTGGACGATTGCGTACAAGTCGCCGCTGGTGCCCTTAGGGTCGATCAGCCCCCGCCCGCGCAAACGTAAACGCTTGCCACTCTTGGTCCCCGCCGGTACGGTGATGAAGACCTCGCCTTCGAGCGTGGGCACGCCGACCTCTTTGCCCAGCGCCGCCTCGGCAAAGGTCAGGGGCAGATCGATCTCCAGATCGAGCACGCCCTCGCGGCGGTACATCGGATGCTTGCCTACCCGGATCGTCAGTATCAGATCGGACTCGCCGCCGCCACCAGCCACACGGAGCTTCGCGCCGTCGGCGATCGCTTTAGGGATCGACACCTCGATGTTGGTCGCATTGCCCGACCGACGCACCGGCACGCGCTCGGTGCCACCGCGCGCCATGGTCGTAAACGAGACATCGAGTTCTGCTTGGACGGCGGGCTTCGCACGCTCCCGAGTTCGGCTTCGCTGGGCGCGCGCACCGCGTGCGTTGGCCCGACCGCCGCCACCGCCAAAGAGCGACTCGAACACCGAGCCGAGGTCGTCCATGTCGAAGTCGGTCCCGCCTCCGCCGCCGCGGCCACCGACGTTCGACCATGTGTAATGCGGCCCGCCGCCTGCAGCCTGCGCCGCACCGACTCGGCCGAATCGGTCGTACTGGGCTCGCTTGTCGGGCTCACCCAGTATGTCGTAGGCCGACTGGACTTCCGCAAACCTCTCCTGCGCATCGGGCGACTTGTTGACGTCCGGATGTAGCTCACGCGCGAGCTTGCGGTAGGCCGTGCGAATCTCCTCTTGCGAGGCCGATCGCTTCACACCAAGAACTTCGTAGTAATCACGCTCTGCCATAAGGCTCACCACGGCACAGCCGCACAATCACGGCCGCTCGTGTCGCTTCGTGCGTTCCTCTTCGCTGACCGGATCGGATTGCTCGACTCGTACGATGTGGACGTGGAAGACCAGCGTCGAACCGATCGGGATGCCACGCACCGCAACGTCGCCGTACGCCAGCTTCGGCGGCACGATGAGCTTGCGGCGCAATCCCTCATACAGCGGCTCGAATCCACGCTTGAGCCCCTCGATGACGCGCATGGGGTACATCCCCCGCTCCGCCAGGCCCCTTTCCCATGTCGATTCGAACAAGAAGCCGTCGGTCCGCCAGCCCGCGAGATTCACGAAGACGATGTCGCCTTCGTCGGTCGGCGGGTCGTCGATCTGACCGGCGTCCAGTGTGATGATGACCAGCCCGTCCTCATCGGTCTCAACGGTTGCCGGTAGTTGGGCACGCTCCCAGGTGATCTCTCCCCCGTTGGGAGTGTCGACGGCCGCGCCGTCAAGCCCGTAGAAGGTGTCCTGCGAAATCAGACGATCGGGTCGGACACGAAGGCTGCTGGTCATCTCGACCGAGCCGTACTCCTTTGTCGGATAGGCGTGCGGAGTCTCGCCGGCGTATCCGTTGGTCGCGCGCTCGAATTCGACATCCATCGTGGGGATGAGTTCATCGGGACGTATGGTGCCAACCGGCATGGCCTCGGGGGCCAGCCACAGGTTTGCCAGCACGTCGGCCCGGTCGGCCTCGCGGAACTCGTACGTCCGCAGCCGCAGCGCTTCCCCGTAGCGATACACCCTGAAGATGGCCTGCCGCATCGGCTCCCACGGCGTGCCGTCGTTGTGCACCTCGACGTACAACGCCCGGCCGAGCAACTCGGTCTCAAAGGACACCATGTGCATCCAGAGCTTGGTTCCCCCCTCGCCACCCAGGGGATCAACCGTTCGCCAGCTTCCCTCGAGCATCGAGGTCAGCCGGGCGATGTCGGGATCGCCAAGCTGGCCGGCCGAAGGATCGGCAAAGATGCTGGGCTGCGCGGGCTCGACATTGTCTTGCTGGGCAAACGAAGCCGCGGCCGGGGCGAGCGCGGCGGCCAGCAGGGCGATTGCACACAAAAACGGGCGTCGATCCATCGGTGGAAGCTCCTCGCGGGGACCAATGGCCATTGTATGGGCCACTCCCGCCAGAAGCCCGCCGCGGCGTCAGGCCAGAACTCAGGCGAGTTCGGGGAACATCTTGGTCACGATGCCCACCAGATCCTGCACGTGGCTGACGCTCTCGTCGAACAAGGCCTTCTCGCCGCCCTCGAATTCGAAGTCGACGACCTTCTCCACGCCGCCCTTGCCCAGCAGGGCGGGCACACCGACAAAGTAACCCTTGGCCGCTCCACCAAACTCGCTGTCGCAGAACACGGCGCTGGGGATGATGCGCTTCTTGTCCTTGATGATGGCCTCGACCATCTGGATCGTGCCACTGGCGGGCGCGTAGTACGCGCTGGTGCCCATGAGCTTCACGACCTCGCCGCCGCCGACCTTGGCACGCTCGACGCAGGCGGTGATGGTGGCCTCCTCCAGCAGGCTGGTCACCGGGATGCCATGCACGCTGGTCAGGCGAGGCAGCGGCACCATGTCGTCGCCGTGGCCGCCGAGCAGCAGCGCCTGTACATCCTCGACCGAGCAGCCGATCTCCCACGCCAGGAACGTGCGGTACCGCGCCACGTCGAGCGCGCCGGCCTGACCCATGATGCGGTTGGTCGGGAAGCCGGTGGCCTTCCACGCCGTGTACACCATCGCGTCGAGCGGGTTGCTCACGACGATGACGATGCTGTCGGGCGCGTACTTCTTGATGTTCTCGCTCACGCTCTTGACGATCTTGACGTTGGTCTCGATCAGGTCGTCGCGGCTCATGCCCGGCTTGCGGGGCAGGCCCGCAGTCACCACCACCACGTCGCTACCGGCGATGTCGGCGTAGTCGCTGGTGCCGATGATGTTGCTGTCGAAGCGCTCGATGGGCCCGCAGCAGGCCAAGTCGAGCATCTTGCCCTGGGCCACGCCCACCTTGTCGGGAATGTCGAGCACGACGATGTCGCCCAGTTCCTTGGCCGCCGCCCAGTGGGCGCACGTGGCACCGACGTTGCCAGCCCCGATGATGCTGATCTTGGGGCGGCTGGTGTTCATCTTGGGAGTGGGGCTGGTCATGTTCGATCTCCGTCAGGTGTGAACTGGAATGCGGTCAGGTGGAAGGCGGAGAGGATAGGAGGCATCGCTCCTCAGGGCGTCAGCCAGGGCCGCTGTGGAGCCGGCCGGAATTCCGTTGACAAGCCTGCTCGCTTCCGGTAAATTGTTCGCGAGATTCAGCTTGACACAAAACGAGAGAGGCAATCGATGCGAGGACGACTTGTTGTTGGAATCCAGATGCTGCTGGCCGTAACAGGGATGCCTGCGGCAGTTCTGGCCCAGGACCTGTTCCCACCAAGTCCGCCTCAGTTCGCCGTTGGGTTCCGCGGCAGCCAACCGGTCCTCGCCGACGTCGACGATGATGGCGATCTCGATGCGATCCTCACGACGAACACCACCGACGATATCCTGATCTTGACGAACGATGGTGACGGCACATTTGCCGACCCAGTTGTCCTTTCCATCGATGGGAAGCGCCCGCTCCGTGCCTTCGCCGGCGATCTGGATGGCGACGGTGTCACCGACCTGCTGATCGCGCTCCGCTCTGAGGGCTTCACACACCAGATTGCCGTGGTCCGCAGCCTTGGCGCGGCGGGATTCGAAACTCCCGTGCTCGTCGATCTTCCCTCGTCCGCGGAGGATATCGAACTCGCTGATCTGGATGCCGACGGCGATCTCGATCTGGCCATCGCCCTGAACAGCAGCGGAGCCTGCGTCGTGATGAACGAGGGTGGCCTCGCATTCGGGGCACCGGAGCGGTATGACGAGGTCGGATCATTGCCAAAGACCATCGTGTCGGGAGACGTGGATGGTGATGGCGACCAAGACCTCGCTGTTGCCGCGGTCGGAGCCGCACGGCTACTGCTCAACCAAGGTGACGGAAAAATGGTCCTTGGTCGCTTGTTCAGCTTGGGTGGCTTAAGGACCGCCCTGGCGATGTCAGACCTTGATGGGGATGGGCGCCTCGACGTCGCCGTCGCCGACTCGGACCTCAGGTACTGGCTGCAAAACGATATCGGCGAATTTGGGCCACCGACCACCGTCAACGTACAGCCGAGTACCGACGACTTCAAGGACCTGTTGGTTGCTGATCTTGATGGCACAGCGCCCGCCGAGCTCATAGCGGTAGGTGGCGATCATCCAGACGTGTTCGTGTTTTACGGCCGAGTTGGATCGGGGCCATCCAAGCCCGTGATCTATGGCTCAACCGAGGGATTCCCAGACGTCGCTATCGGTGATGCCAACGGCGATGGACACTCAGACCTCGTGCTCGCGCGACCGCAAGTCGCAACGCTCGAAGTGTTCCCCAACCGGGGAGACGGTCGCTTGCTGACCCGCCAACTCCTGACATATCAACAATGGTGCCAACAGGCCATTGTCACGGACATCGATGGTGACTCGCGCCTCGACGTTGTGGCAATCGAGCAATCTGACTTCGTGGTCTACGTAAACTCCGGCGATGGCCAATTTGAACTCCCGCCGCTTGATGAGCCAACAGGGGCTACATTGTTCCTCGATGCGGACTTCAATGGCGATGGCCAGGTAGACATCGCGGAGTTACTCTCTCCATCTGGAATCGTCACTGTAAAACTGGGTGATGGCGCTGGCGCGTTCACGCTTGCCTGGACCGGGGATGTCGGCGATCGCAGCGCAGACTTCGATGCCGCCGACGTGGACGGCGATGGCATCTTGGACCTGGTCTGCGTGGACCGGCGGGCCCACACGATCGACGTGTTTCTCGGCGCCGGAGACGGGACGTTCGCGTCTGGTGGCACGTTCCCAACGGGTTCGCCCGACAACTCGGGCGTCGATCTGGGAGACCTCGATGGCGATGGCGATGCCGACGCCGTAGTCCTCACCGGATTTAGCGGAGGGGGCGGGTTCCGGGTCATGCGCAATGATGGCAGCGGTACCTTCACGTTCGACCGGTCGTACACTACGAGCCGTCGCGCCCGAGACGTATTGATCGCCGACGTTGACTTGGACGGCCACCTCGATGTCATCGTCGCCGCTGACACAGTCGAAGTACGACGCAACATGGGTGATGGGACGCTGATGGACGCCGAGCCTCAGGATGTCGGCGGCTGGCGGCTGGCGGTCGATGACGTCGACGGAGATGGCAACCCCGACATGGTGGTGACGGGCGTTGACTCCACGGATTGGGGCGTCTTGCTCAACCAGGGCGACGGCACCTTCGTCGTCGAAGGCCAGTACCCTCACAACGATCTTGGTTCGGTCGAACTCGGTGATCTCGATGGCGATGGACGGCTTGACGTGATCTTGTCTTCCAGTGAGGATCCCAACGACGGTGTACACATTTTTGTCAATCAGGGAGAGCTTGCGGTGTGCCCCGCAGATCTTGACGCCGACGGGCAATTGACCATCTTTGACTTCCTCGCATTCCAGAACCTGTTCCAAGACGCCGACCCGCGCGCCGACTTCGATGGCGACGGCGACTTCACGATCTTCGACTTTCTTGCATTCCAGAACGCCTTCGACGCGGGCTGCGCATAGTAACTTTCGAGACATCGACATACGAACAGGCCCGGGACACGATCGCCCCGGGCCTTCTTGGTTGCATCGATTTTGTCGGGCTCAGCCGGCCAGCGGCTTGCCCTTGGCGGTCTGGGCGTCCCTCAGGGCCTGGGCGTCCTCGATGGTCAGCGTCTCGCCGGTCTCGCCGGCGCTCTCGCCGCCGATGGTCCCGAAGTTGAAGACGCGCTCGTCGCTCCAGTCGCTGCGGACGTTGTTGGTCAGCTTGGTGGCCACCTGGTAGCCGATCCACTCCACGCCGCCGGGCACGCTGGTGTCGGTCCAGGCCTTCTCGCCGGTCGTGTCCATGTAGGTGAAGGGCTCGACGTCCTGGCCGATGGGCTTGACGCGGCGCTGGATGACGAAGACCGAGCCCTGGCCCTTGTTGGCGCTGTAGGCCAGCACCAGCTCGCCGTTGGTCGTGCTGCGCAGCGTGAGGTCGGTGGGCACGGGCGCCTCGCTGCGGGGCGTCTTGGGCTTGGGCTCGGGGATGCTGGCGGTGACGTAGACGCTCTCGTCGGCGGTCGCCTTGGCGTAGCCGTCGATCTGGGTGACCAGGCCGCCCATGGTGGTTCGCAGGTCGCTGAGCTTCAGATCCTTGTCGGCGGTCTTGCTGACCGAGTCGAGCCGGACGGTCTCGGCGGTATCGAGCGCGGCCTAGGCGGCGTCGAGCTTGAGCTGCGCCGCGGCGACCTGTTCTGCGGTCATGCCGATGGTTGGCGCGACGCCGTTGCCGGCCCAGATGGTGAGGTGCTGGGCGGCCCAGGTGAGGAATTCCTGTTCGCGGTCGGGGAGTCGTGACATAACTAAAGGTCTCGCACTCGGCGTCCGCCCGCCGATTGGCGGCCCCGGCCGCGTGCCGGGGTTGGAACTCACATCGCCGGGTCCTGAGAGCGGCTCCAGTGGATGGCCAGGATTCGCTTGGATGAATTTGGGGTTGGGGTCCGGAAACACGGGATACCGCCTGGGGGTTCTTAAGAAGGGGATTGGGCACCGAGCTAAGAGCAATGGGGAACGGAGTGATCGCACCTCCGTCGGAGCCGCTTTGCATGAAGATGCGGGCTGTCTAAACAGCAATGCTGATCCCAGCGGTATCAATCCGCTGGATAGAGCCGCAGTCTGCAGAGGAGGCTTACACAGCTAAATCGGCGTGCGATAGGTCGACTTGTAGCAGTCGACAGACTGGCCCTTAAATGACACCGAAGTCTTAGTCCATTTGTTCTCGCCTTTTCCGTTCTTCAGCTTCGCCTTGACGTTGAGATGCGTGTAGACATCATGCGTGATATAGGTGGCATGGTCAGATCGGATCTCAGACAGAATCGCCGCGTAGTTTGCTGCCCTGCCGATCCAGATGAGATCATTGTTGCCACGGATTCCAGCGCGGACGGCCGTTACTGAGGAGCGATCGATACCGACGCAATGCCTCGGCACAAACGTCGTTGTTGGAAACCTCTCCTTGAGAAATGGACGAATGATCTGCGTGACCGCGTAATTGATCTGCAGGCCAGCGATTGCCGCATCCGAGTTCTGCGAATTGCCAAAGAAGATGGCCATCACACGATCGCCATCGAAACTCGCGATCTTGCCATTGTTGTTTCGGATGATCCGCACCGCGCTAAGCAAGAACGCTTTGGATATGGCGGCAGCAAACCAAGCTTTGTACCCCAAAGCGAGTCCCGTCGAGTCAACAAGATCGGCGTAGAGGATCGTGGCATCAATCTTGGAGCCAACATTACCGTAGCCGAGATCATCCTGCTCGGGGACTTTTCGGCCGTCACGTATAGTCCAGTCCCCGAATAGATCGCGGACATCAGCCGTCAGCTTGTCTGCAAACTCACCCAAAAAGACTCAACCACCATGAATTGAGGTACGAGTTATGCACCGTTGTTTGACAAGCCATCCTTAAACCTCATGCGATTCCTGATGACGCCTTCTCGCTGGATCTCACGCGTGAGCCTGTCGGCGGCCGGTTGCAAGTCGTCCACTAGGGTATTCTTCACGTCGCGGCCGAACTGAATCGGCTCTATGCCAAAAAGGTCAGATGGGATCTTCACATCAATGCCTCGCTGCTGAATCATGAAGACTCTTTCGCGGCCGATTCGTCCGATGAACAACCCCATCTCGAAGACCACGTTGTCTCGAACCGCGTCGTACAGCACGGACCTGGATTCTGTTTTGTCATCGAGCCCAAAGACAAACAGCGCAAAGTCCGACCGGTTGACTTGGCTGAGCAGCGATTCCATGGCATATCGACTGGGCAGGAACACGTCCTCTGCAGCCCACTCGTCCACCTCGACACCCTCTGATGGCAAGCACTTCTTGAGGCCCTTGGCGATCGGCAGGGACTCTCTCGAGGATCCGATGAACAACACGGGCTTGTCATTGGGTGGTACATGAAACTTCGATCGCTCTCGAAGGCGATCGGATGCGATCTTGGCCAGCTTGATTGGCAGAGAGCAGTGCGTGTTGCACAGATCAAGAAAGTCGCTTGAGGCCAGCCGCCAAGCCGCAACGTCGCCGGCTGCGGAAACCGTAGCCGAACGAATTGCGCCACAGTCGACGGCTGTCATCTCGCCGACCGCTTCGCCCGCGTGACGGGTTGCGACATGGTGACCATTCACCAGAATGTCTACAGATCCAGCAAGAATGAAATGAACATCGTCATCACACGCGTCCTGTTTGATAAGCTCGTCACCCTTGTAGTGTCGAGAGGATTGTCCGCGATCCAGCACAGCTTCAGCTAGTTCTTTATTGCCGGAGATCAAGGCCTGATCCATCAAGGCACGAAATGCTTTGCTGTTACCGTCTAGCCCCTCAAATCGCTCTGCAATATGTTCACAGTTACTCACTGGATATCCTCCAACAGGTCGCGTAAACGCTGCTCTTGCTTGTATTGCTCGACACCAGCCTGCACATGCCCCCAGAACGGCCGGTCCGCGGGCCACTCGGTGATGCCCTCTTCCTTAGCAATCCAGTGCTTCAAGATCAGCGCTCTGCTGTTGTTGATAGCCAACTCGCCCCGCTCATTGATGATGGCGTCCACCGGCTTCCCTTTCCAATCCATGGTGTCGCGCCACTCGTTGGGAAGTACCCAGCACATCGGAGGGAAGTTATGCCAATCCGCACCCGTCTGCATCCAAGGCTCTTCGCACCAGATGGCGGGCCCGCGTCGCCAGTTGCTTGCAAGAATTCCAGCAGCGATGATCGTGCCTAACCGCGACCATCAATCGAACCTGTGCGGGCACCAGAATGATGTCCTTTGCAATCAGTCGCGTTGCGACGATGCGCCCCACTCCCATGCCCACCTCAAAGTCGATCTCCGCACCCTCAAACAGGTGCTTGCTCACCCACTCCGGGGCGAAAATCGCCCGGTTCCAAGCTCCTGCAAGAACGACTGTAAACTGATCGGATATCGGCTTCATCTAGACTGGCATCTTTCTTTGCGCTGAGCATAGCCCTGACGCTCAGGCGGGCAGAACAGGCTAAACGGTTACGGCAGCTCAAACCAACCACGGTGTCCGCTAGTTTCGTGGCGGACTTCTGAGAGCACAGCCCGCCGCACCACTCCGGCAGCAACCAGTGCTAGACGCAAAAGGCACCGGCGCGGCGCGTCACGCTAGGCGGTTAGGCGCGTGGGTTCGAGGATAGGCGAATCCACCCCCGCACCCACTTCCTGTGATTTCACTCGCTTAGTGGGTCTTGCGGAGCAAACTGACTCCATGGAGGATGCCGCTTTCGCCGAATTCCCTTTTCTCCACAGCCTCAAGACCGAACGCAGCACATGAATCGAGAAACTCGTGCCAGTCGTACCTGCACACCCTGCTGACACGCCAGCTGCCATTAGATGCTTCAGGCAGAGTAAACGTGTACTCGAGGTATGACGAGTTGTCGAGCCATGGATGCTTGGACTCACTCACGCTGAAGTGACGCTCAAACTGCGCCACCATGTACTCGATACTTGGTGCCGAAGGGTGAGGGGCGACGCCGTGCGCCAAGAAGCGGCGGTACTCTGGTGAAAAGGCAGAAGGATCATGACGGGGATCCGTCAAAAACGTCCAGTTTTCCGGTTTGATCGATACCTCGAGCATCAAGTGCTCTCCAGCCTTCATCTTCCGAGAGAGGTTTTCGAGCAGTGCCCGATCATCAGCCCCATCGAGGTTGCCGAGAGTACCACCCCAGAGGACGTACAGAGCGGGATCTCTCACCAGCCCATAGAGTGTGCGAGCGATGAAACCAAATCCGTCCTCAAAATCACCAAGAATACCTGCGGGGACCGTGCAGACTCGCGACAGCAACATCACGCTGCGACCGAGCAGAAAATCACTAATATCAACCGGAACATACCTGACGTGTGGATCTTCAAGCGCCAGGGTCGTCATGATGGACTGGTCAAGCGTTGCATCACCCGGCCCCAGCGATACCAACGTTCCCGGCTTTGCAATCTTTGAGAGATAGGCGGCATAGTGGCGCATCTGACTCTTGGCCATGCCGTCTAGATAGGCGCCGCCGTCTGCGAGCCGAAGCCAATTTCTACCACCTTGCGGTCCGAAGTAAAGCGCCCGATGGTGCCACTGCTCTGGATGCTCGGATTGAAGGTAACTTGTGATCAGATCTGGATCCGCGAGAGTCCGAATCTCCTGAGGCGATGGCCATGAAACCTCGCGCAACGCTTCACTGACTGCGTCGCATGCGGTCGCCACCGCATCCTCGATCGCACCGCGCATGATAATGCGCGTTACTGCATCAATATCAGTCGGGATCTTTGCCTCTCCATCTGCGAGCAGAATACAACGTTTGCGGCCTAGAATCGCCGCGAACAGCCCGTATTCTAAAATGACATTGTCTCGCGGACTCGGGATGACTCTCTCGCGCGACGCCGTCGTGTCGACCCCGTCCGCCACCAGTATCGCCGCATCAACGCGCTTCGCCATCTCAACAAGCCGGTCCAAGACGATGTCGCCAGCTCGGAACGTGCCAAGCCACCAACACTGAGCTTCAAAATTGCGTTTTCGGAGTTCAGCAGCGATGCCATCCGCTATTTCGCTGGATTCACTTGCTGACCCGATGAAGACTCTTGGTCGCCCCATGCATACCTCGGAGACCACGGTAGGCTGGGCCTCTGGCCCCTGATCGGAGCCACCCGTCACCCACCCCAAACCGCTCACAACCCTCACCTTCCCCCTGCTCGCGATCTCCTCCCACACCAAGACCTTCCATGGGTTGCGCCCGGTGCACTGGCGACTGAACCAATGGCTAGAGGCCGTTGCTCTGCTGGGGCGAAGAGAGGCGGGCACGGAACAGCCCTACGGAGTGAGCCTCGCGCGTCACCGCGCGGCTTCGTCGGAGGTCACGGCGCGGGCGTTGGCTCAGAACCCCGCCGCCGCCACCACGAACACAACCACCACCCCCACAATGACCATGAACGTGGTCGGAAACCACACCTAGCCTCAGCCAGAGGGGCTTCGAACATGCCCGGAACCCCTCCACCACCGTCAGGAAACGCTCCGGCAAACAGGAACACCCCTCCGCACATGACCAAAGCCCCTCAGGACAGCGCCAGAGCCATTCCGGCACGTGCCGGAGCCTGTCCGGCCATGATGGGAGAGGCTGTGGCTAGTGGAAACGCGGCGATCCGCTGAACAGCAGCCGTACCCGGAGCCTCCGGATACGGCGTCCGTTCATGTTGCTTCGGCCGATATTCGGACCGCGACGGCCGGACGCCGATCACCGCGAGCCCGCACCACCCCGCAATCTGCAACCTGTTTCCGGACGCTGCCCTTCCCGTACAGTGCACCCAACACGGCGGCGAGCGGCGGGCCGATGACCGGGGATTCGCCCCGGCACCGGCATCACGAACCGCTCGCGCCACACTCGCAGGGGAACACACAACATGAAACTCATGAACCGCGCGATCGCAGAGGGCTTCGGGACGTTCTGGCTGGTCTTCGGCGGCTGCGGCGCGGCCGTGCTGGCCGCGGTCTTCTTGACCGGCAACCCCGCGTCGCCGCTCAACCTGGGCATCGGCTTCGTCGGCGTCTCGCTGGCCTTCGGCCTCACCGTCATGACCATGGCCTACGCCATCGGCCACATCTCGGGCTGCCACCTCAACCCGGCCGTCTCGCTCGGGCTGGTCGCGGCCAAACGCTTCCCCGCGAAGGAGCTGCCCGCGTACGTCGTCGCGCAGCTCGTCGGCGGCATCGCCGGCGCGGCGGTGCTCTATCTCATCGCGTCGAGCCACGAGGGCTTCGACGCCGTGGCCAGCGGCTTCGCGACCAACGGGTTCGGCGAGCGATCGCCCGGTAAATTCGGTATGGTGTCGGCGCTCGTCGCCGAGATCGTGCTGACGTTCTTCTTCGTGTTCATCATCCTGGGCGCGACCGACAAGCGCGCGCCCGCGGGCTTCGCGCCCGTCGCCATCGGCCTGGGCCTGACGCTGATCCACCTGATCGGCATCCCGGTCACCAACCTCTCGGTGAACCCCGCGCGCAGCACGGCCCCGGCCCTGTTCGCGGGCGCCGAGGCGATCGGCCAGCTCTGGCTGTTCTGGGTGGCGCCGCTGGTGGGCGCCGCACTCGCCGGGGTGGCGTACCCGCTCATCGCGGCGAGCAAGGACGACGACGCGTCGTGAGCGGCGGCTAGTCGGCGGCGCCGGTCGGGTGATCGGGGGCGTTCGAAGAAATCGGCCGGTGCAGGGTCAGGCTCGCAACCGCGAGCGCGATCGCCAACGCGGCGCACACCAGCAGCCCGATCGTGAACGAGCCCGCGTAGTCCAGGCTCACCCCCAGCACGACAGGCCCCAGGCCCGTGCCGGCGACGCCGAGGAACGTCAGAAACCCGCGGATGCTGCCGTGGTGGCGGCGGCCGAAGTAGCGGGCAACGGTTGGCACCCCCACCGCCGAGCCGATCGCCATCGCCATGCCATACAGCGCCATCGCCGTGCACAGCAGGACCACGTTGTCCGCGACAACGACGAGCGCGGGGCTCGCGGCCATGAGCATCGCCGCGACGGCCAGCAGGCCGCGCGGGGGCAGGCGATCGGCCAGGTAGCCAACGGGCAGCACGAGCGCGGCGACGGCCAGGGCCCAGCTCGTGCTCATCGCCGCCGAGAACGCCGGGTCGAGGTCGCGCGCGATCAGGATCGGCTGGCTGTGGAACAGCAGCGCCGTTCCAGTAAACCCACTCAGCACCATCGCGCCCGCGAGGATCCAGAACGCGCGCGTCGAGATGGTCTGCCCCAGCGTGAATGCCGGATCCTGGTGGTGGTCCGCACCGAGTTCGGCCTCGGGCACCGTTTTGGCCGATTCGTCAGCCGATTGGTCGACCGGATCCCCGTCGATGTTCTGGCCCTTCTCTTCGGGCCGGTCCTTTAGCACGAACGCGGCCAGCGGCAGCACGAGCAGCCACACCAGGACGCCGAGCGCCGCGTACGCCCACCGCCAGCCCAGCCAGTGGATGAGGCCGATGGCGACCAGCGGCGACGCCGCGAAGCCGGCCTGCGCGAAGATCATCTTGAAGCCGTTGATCGTGCCCAGCTTGCGCTCGTACCACAACGCCAGTATGTGCCCGCTCAGCATGGACAGCGAGCCCTGACCAAGGAAACGCAAGCCGAAAAAGCACAGCGTCAGCACCGGCAGCGAGCGCGCCTGCCCCGCAGCGATGCAGGCGCCGCCGAACAGGAACGCCACCACGAACATCACGCGACGGGGGCCCAGCTTGTCGGCGATCGCGCCCACGAGCGTGAGGGGCATGGCCGCGACAGCGGTGCCGATGAGGTACGCCCCGCTGAGCTGCGTCGCGGTCAGGCCCAGCGTGTCGGTAAAGGACTCGTTGAACTGGCTGACGACGACCGTCTGCCCCGGAGCGCTCGCGACGAGCGCCACCGTGCACGCGGCGGCGATGACAGGGCCGTAGAAGGAACTCCGCTGCGCGGGTTCGGACGGAAGGTTGGCGGGCACATCGGCGGTTTGGCTCATGAAGGCGAGAGGCTAGCGTCGCCGGCCACGGGTTGTCTTGGGCGGATCGGGCTCGAAGGGAGGTTCCTCATCGGCCTCGTCTTCGTCGAGTTCTTCGTCTTCGAGCTCTTCGTCGTCCTCGTCCTCTTCTTCGTACTCCTCGTCGTCCTCTTCTTCGTCGTCTTCGTATTCCTCTTCGTCGCCGCCCTCTTCGTACTCTTCGTCCTCGTCTAGCTCTTCGTCATCTTCTTCGCCGTCTTCGTCCTCGTCGTACTCCTCTTCTTCTTCGTCTTCCTCATCTTCCTCGTCGTCCAGCTCGTCTTCATCTTCCTCTTCGGGCTCTTCGTCGGCCTCTTCCTCTACCTCTTCATCCCCATCCGCATCGAGCCCTCCGCGTCCATCGGGTTCGACGTCTTCCTCGTCAATCTCTTCCTCCGCGCCGTCGAGGGTGCCAACAACCTCAACTTCGACGCTCGCCTCGTCGTCGAAAGGCTCGGCCTCGTAACCCTCGAGGTCCTTGTCATCCGGATCCTTCGCCGCGTCCTTCGCGGCCAGTTCCTTCATCGCCGCCCATTCCTCGGGCGTGATCTTCACGTCGCGCGCGACGCTGCCCTTGTGGTCGCTGATGACCCCGGCGATACCCATCAGGTCGATCAGCCGGCTCGAACGCGTGTACCCGATCGCCAATCGCCGCTGCAGCAAGCTCACGCTGCCGCGTTTGCTCTCGAGCACGATGTCCACGGCCCGATCAAACAACGGGTCCTTGAGCGCCCGGCGCAGGCTCGCCGAGTTGTTGTTCGCGCTCTGGAGCAAGCGGTCATCATCGGTCAGCGAGCCCTCGGGCTGGCCCAGCTGCATGATCTGCCGCTCGAAGCTTGGCCCGGCGACATCCTTGACGAACTTGACGACGCGGCGGATCTCGATGTCGTCCACGAGCGTGCCCTGGCTACGCATCAGCTTGTGATTGCTGGGCGAGAGGAACAGCATGTCGCCCTGGCCAAGCAGCAACTCGCCGCCCTTCTGATCGAGGATGATGCGGCTATCGAGCCCGCTGGCAACCTTGAACGTGATGCGGCAGGGCATGTTGCCCTTGATGAGCCCCGTGACGACGTTCGCCTGCGGTCGCTGCGTGGCGAGGATGAGGTGGATGCCCACCGCGCGCGCCTTTTGCGCAATGCGCACGATCGCGCCCTCGACCTCTTTGTTGGTCATCATCAGGTCGGCCAACTCATCGATGATGAAGACCATGTAGGGGAGCTTGCGAGGCACGCGCGCGGCCTGCTCGTCGGTTTCGTGGCCGAGTCGTTCCTTAATCTCCTCCCAGTCGAGGTCGTTGTAACTGGAGATGTCGCGGCAGCCGGCCTCGGCCAGCAGCTCGTATCGCTCGTCCATCTTCGTGACGGCCCACTCGAGGATCGCCGCCGCCTTGTGCATCTCGGTCACCACCGGGCACATGAGGTGTGGGATGTCCTTGAATTGGCTCATCTCGACCATCTTGGGGTCGACCAGGACGAGCCTGAGCTCGTTGGGCTTCTTGGTGTACAGGAACGACATGATGATCGTGTTCATGCACACCGATTTGCCGCTACCCGTCGTGCCGGCGATGAGCACGTGCGGCATCTTCGTCAGGTCGGCGATGAGCGGTTCGCCGCTGGCGTCCTTGCCCAGGAACATCGGCAGCTTCATGCCCTGGAACTTCTCGGGCCGACCCATGAGCTCCTTGAGGCGCACCTTCTCTTTGGTCGGGTTGGGCACCTCGATGCCCACGGTGTCACGACCAACCTGGTTGGCGACGATACGCACGTTGACCGCCTTGAGCGCACGCGCGATGTCGCTGCTGACGGCGTTGAGCTGGTTGACCTTGGTGCCCGGCGCGAGCCGCACGTCGTAGAGGGTGATCACCGGCCCACTCTCGATACCCACGACCTCGCCCTTAATGCGATACTCGTGTAGTGCGCGCTCCAGCGCCTCGGCCCCCTCGCGCACCATCTCGTCGAGCTTGTCGTTGAAATCCTCTTCCGGCTCTTCGAGCAATTCGAGCGTGGGGAACTTGTACCCTTCCAGCTCAACGCCCTGGAGGTCGCGCAGGTCCTCTTCCTTGGCCACCGACCGGTTCTGGTTGGCGAACAGCACCGGCATCTTGCTGATCTTCTCGCGCAGGCGATCCTCACTGAACACCTGCGGGGCGCCCACCTCGTCATCTTCCTCTTCTACTTCGTCGTCTTCATACTCCTCTTCGTCCTCGTACTCCCCGTCACCATCTTCGTCCTCGTCGTACTCCTCCTCGTCGTAGTCCTCCTCATCGTCCTCGACCTCCCCCTCGTCGGTCACGATGTCATTCTCGATGCGCTTGGCCCGGGCCTCGGCTCTCTTGCGCTTTTCGATCCTGGGCCTCATCCGCTCGTCGTCGTCCAGGTCGTTCGCGCGAACGGGCGCCCGCTTGATGGGCTTGAGCCTTTCAGCCAGATCAGTCAACCATGCACCGATCGCGGGGAGCACCCCGCGGACCGAACTCGCTCCACCGCCAGCCGTCCGCCCCAACCAGCCCGCCTGCCGCAGCAAGCCGGCCCCAGCCGGCACGATCCACCGGTCGTACGCCACGATCACGCCAATGAGCGCCGCCACCAGCATCCATAGCAGCGTGCCCCACACGTTGAAGTGCTCACGAAGCTCGGCCGAGCCAACGAAGCCGATCACGCCGCCGGGCAGGTCGGGCAATCGTGCGGTCGTGGGCAGCAGCAGCGCCTGCACCCCGGCACCGGCCACGCCGATCACGACGATACCAACGATTCGGATCAGGGGGTGGTCGACCCTCGCCCCACCAAAATGCAGCCCGATGAGCAGCGCCAGCCCGGCCAGGAACACCCAGGCCCCCAGCCCAACCGTGTAGTACGACCAGTAGGCAAACAGAGCCCCGATGCCACCCATCCAATTGGCCGCCGGCTCGTTGGCCGGCCAGGCGGCAAAGCCCGGAGCGTCGGCCCGATCGAACCCGATCAGGCTCGCCGCTACGAACAACCAGACCGCGCTCACCACCAGCCAGGCGATCCAACGCAGCACGGGCGCCAGCGACGCCCCTTCGTCATCCGTGACCCGAGATGCCATAGGACCAACGGTATCGGCTTACGGGGCTCATGCGCGGCAAGGATTGCGTACCGGCCAACCCACGGTGCCGGGCGGCCTCAGGCGGCCCTCGTAGGCTCCTCAGGGGCAGAGTTCGAATCGGGCTCCCCCCCACTCCCGTCGGCAGACGGCTCAACAAGTTCGCCATCCTCGTAGCGGGCAACACCCAGAGGATTACCGGTTCGCAGTTCCTTGGGCAGCACCGCCTCGGGGGCGTTCTGGTACGAGATATCTCGCATCCACCGAACGGCCGCGTCGGGCCCCACCGAGGTCATGTCGACCCCATGGCTGGCCGGGTAGGGACCGCCGTGCACCAGCGACTGGCACAACTCCAGCCCGGTGGGCGTGGCGTTGAACACCAGCCGGCCGACGCGGTGCTCGAGCGTCGCCGCCAAGCGCCGCCCGACGTTGCTGTCGGTCGTGCCCATCCAGATCGAACCGGTGAGGGCCCCGCCGATCGCGCTGGCGGCCGTCAGCACGCCTGCCCCGTCGTCGGCCATCACCAGCAGCATGGCCGGGCCGAAGACCTCCTCTCGGAGCATCGGCTCGCGCACAAACGTATCGGCCGCGCACCGCATGAGGCAGCCGTTCACGATCGCCGGCTTGCCATCATCGGTCTCCGGCGCGTGGAACGAGCCGCCCTCTAGACGCACGCCCTTGGTATCCAGGCGCGATTCGATCTCATCGACAAACCGACCACGCAACCGGGGACCTCGCATCTTCGTGGCGGGCATCTGGTCGAACAGCGACGCGAGTTGCCGTACGAACACCTCGCTCTCGGCCCCACGCTGCAACACGACGATGCTCGGCCTCGTGCAGGTCTGCCCCGCTACGTTCGTGCACGACTGGAACAACCGCTCGGCGATCGTCGGACCATTTGCTTCGAGTGCTCCGGGCAGCACGAATACGGGGTTGATCGAGCCGATGGATGCGGAAAACGAGGTGCCGGGCGCGTCCTGGCCGATGATCGCCGAGATCGAATCGGCGCCCCGCTTCGAGCCTGTGAACGCCACGCCGCGCACGCACGGGCTGCCAACCAGCGCCCACAACAGTTCTTCCTGGCCCTGCTCATCGGCGTGCAATAGCGTGACTACTCCGGGCGGCGCTCCAAGACGCATGCATGCTTGAGAGGCCGCGCTAGCGACCATGGCATCAGTCAGCGGGTGCTCGGGATGGCTCTTGCAGATGATCGGGCAGCCCGCCGCTAGCGCCGAAACCGCGTCAGCGCCCATCGCCCCGCCCGTCAGTGGCTGGTTGGCCGGCCCCATGATCACAACCGGACCTATCCCTCGACGGATGCGGCGCATGTCGGGCTTGGGCAGTGGCCGCCGGCTCGGTTCGGCGGTGTCGATACAGGCTCGATCGAATTTCCGCAATCGGACAAGATCCGCGAACATCCGCAATGTCAGCATCAGCCGCTCGCGCTCCGCCACGATCCGAACGGCGCTAAACCCTGTCTCGTTGGCCGCGAGCTTCACAAGATCGTCGCCCAGCGCGTGGATGGCTTCCGCAATCGCCTCGAGCATCGCCGCGTGCTCGGAGGCGTCGAGTTCCATGAGACTGTGGTACGCCGCCCAGGCCGCTGTGGCCGCAGCGCTCGCCTCCTCTGGCGCCGAGACCTCGACATTCGGACCAGATGGCGTTCCCGTCGAGGAACTTACAGCCTGGAACGTCCGCCGGGACGCGGCTCCCGTCGGTACAAAGGCGCTGGGGATGAGCGCCTTCGTCAACGAACCGGTAGCCGTATTCGCGGCAGGAGCTCGATCTGAAGTCTGCGCAGGCACGATTACGCATCGGCGTTTCCGGGCCTTGACTTCACTGTCAAGTCCGATATGCCAGCACACGGAAACAACCCCGTAGACCCACGGGGTTGTTCACTCGACTTTCGTCAGGAAGATTTCGGCCGTGATCGCCTTAGCGGCGACGACGCGCGGCGGCCAGTCCACCGAGGCCAAGCAGGGCCAGCGAAGCCGGGGCCGGGATGACGATAATCTCGCCAGCGCCCTCGATCACCGTCGGAGTGACGTCGCTGCTCAGGCCGGTGTCGTCCAGGTACAGGCTGTAGCGGAGTGTCTCGGTCGCCAGATCAACCGTGCGTGCCGTGAAGTCGGTGGTGCTCCAGGTGCCAGTCCAGATCAAGATCGGGTCGCTGGTGTCAGCCATGAGGCCGCCGGGAGGGAACTGGAGCTGGCCGGTCGTGATGTCCATCACGTCACCGTCCATCGGCGTGCCGTTCTCCTGACCGGGATCGGTGAAGACCGACATCGGGCCCGAGAAGTCGCCGCTCATGTCACCGCGGAGATTCCAGTTGCCGGCGGCAAAGGCGTAGAACAGGTCGGCGTCCCAATCGGCCCAGACTTCGACGGTTGCCGAAGGAGTGCCGGGGCTCACCGGGTTGCTCACGCGGATTTCGTACGTGTTGGGCTGCACGGCGGCCGAAGCCATCGCGGCAACGCCAACGACAGCACCGGCGAAAGCTGCAAATTTGGTCGGGGTCATATCTCGTCTCTCCTGACGTGGGTCTAAGAGTTGTCTCTTCCTGTGCGAAAGATACCACAAAGTGCCCCACTCGATCAAGCCATTTTTCGATTTGCAAGCAAAATTCGTAAAAAAACTCGCATTATCCGGAAGTTCCCCAAATTCCGCCGAATCCGCCCAATCCGCAGCTTGATTCCCCGTCATCGGCCAATTTGAAAGGACTATGATCGGTATCATGCCGTCCAAGATCCGATCATTCCTACTCCGAGGCGTCGATGCCGATCCATGCGAGGTCGAGGTTGACCTTGATGATGCAGCCTTAGCCAAGGAGACCATAGTGGGGCTGCCGGATGCCGCCATCCGCGAGTCCATCGAGCGAGTCAGGGCCGCACTGACGAACACCGGCTATCACTTCCCAAACGGGCGACTGGTCATCAATCTCGCGCCGGCCCACGTCCGAAAAGAGGGGCCGATCTACGACCTGCCCATTGCTGTAGCTCTGCTCCGGGCTACCGGGGTTATCCGCCAGCACGGGCCCGACGATGCACCTCCAAGGCTGCATCGCTGCATGATCGCCGGCGAGCTTGCTCTCGACGGTCGCGTCAGGCCCATCCGGGGCGTCATCGCGATGGCCGACCTGGCGCGAAGCGAGGACCTCGACGCCGTTGTCGTGCCTGCCGAGAACGCCGCTGAGGCCGCTGTTGCCGGCCCCACCACCTACGGAGTCCACACGCTCGCGGAGGTTGTGGGATTGCTGAACGGGGTACTCGAGATCGAGCCGCAGTCACCACCCGACTTGGCGGCCATGCTGAGCGCCGCGAATGCACTGATCGACTTCGCAGAAGTCCGCGGCCAGGAAGCGGTCAAGCGCGCCATCGTCATTGCGGCCTCGGGCGGGCACAACGTGATCATGCTCGGCCCCGCTGGCACGGGCAAGACCATGATGGCGCGCGCCCTGCCCGGCGTGCTGCCGCCCATGAGCCCGGCCGAGGCCATCGAGGCCACCCGCATCCACTCGGCCGCGGGCGAGTTGCCGCCGGGGCAAGGGCTGGTCGCCAGCCGACCCGTGCGCACGCCCCACCACACCGCGTCTGCCGCGGCGATCGTGGGAGGAGGCGTCGTCCCGCGCCCTGGCGAGGTCTCGCTATCCACCCACGGCATCCTATTTATGGACGAACTGCCCGAGTTCCCTCGTTCTGTGCTTGAGACACTCCGCCAGCCGCTCGAGGACCACGTCGTCACGATCTCCCGCTCGCGTGGCACGGTGCGCTTCCCTGCGAACTTCCTTTTCGTCGCCGCCATGAACCCCGCCCCGGGCGGGTCGGCCGCCGGCACGGTGTCGGGCCAGAAGGCCGCCGAGCGCTACCGCGCGCGGATCAGCGGCCCACTACTCGACCGCATCGACATCCACGTCGAGGCACCCGCCGTCCCGTGGAAGGAGTTGTCTGCGACGGACAGATCGAGCAGCACGACCTCGGCCGCCATGCGCGGGCGCGTTCTCACCGCCCGAAGCGTCCAGGCCACTCGCCAGGGCAGCGGCAAGCTCAACGGCCGCCTTCGAGGCAAGGAGTTGGACGCCCTGGCACCCATGAGCGAACCGGCCCGGAGCCTGCTAGGCCAGGCCATCGCCGAACTCGGCTTGTCGGCCCGGGCCTACGACAAAGTCCGCCGCGTGGCCCGGACGATCGCCGACCTCGAAGATGCAGAGGGCCTCGACGTGCAGCACGTGGCTGAGGCCGTGCAGTACCGGCTGCTGGATCGGGGTTGACGGGTCCGCGAGTGGCCCCTGGTAGCGCCCAGTCGGCCGACGGTCGGTATCATCGGGTCTTGCTTCTCGGGCCCAGGCGTTGCTGCGGGCCCGGCTGTTCGCTTCTCGTGGAGACCCACGCCCATGATCGACATTGACCGGCTTCGCCAACTCATCGACCTGATGGTGGAACATGACCTGACCGAGGTCGACGTGAGCGACGAGGACCAGTCCATCACGATCAAGCGTGGTGTGGCCGGTGGGTTCCAGGTGAGCCCCCAGCCCCAAGCCTTCGCCCCCCCCCCGGTCACTCCCGAACCAGCCCCCAGCGCCTCAGCTCCTTTGGCTCCGGCCACGAGCGCCGCGGGCGACGGTCTGGTCGCCATCGAGTCGCCCATGGTCGGCACCTTCTATTCCGCCCCCGACCCCGACTCGCCGCCGTTCACCAAAGTCGGCGCGTCGATCACTCCCGACAGCGTGGTGTGCCTGGTTGAGGCGATGAAGGTCTTCAACGAGATCAAGGCCGAGACCACCGGCACCATCGAGCGCATGTGCGTCAAGAGTGGCGACGCGATCGAGTTCGGCCAGGCGCTGTTCATGGTGAGGCCCGCCTGACCGATGTTCCGACGCATCCTCATTGCTAATCGTGGTGAGATCGCCCTGCGGATCATCCGTGCCTGCCGGGAGTTGGGCATCGAGGCGGTGTGCGTGTACTCGCAAGCCGACAGGGACGCGCCGTACCTTCGCCTGGCCGACCGCGCGATCTGCATCGGCGCGGGCCCCTCGAAGGACAGCTACCTTAACATCCCGCGCATCATCGCCGCGGCCGAGGTGAGCGATGCCGACGCGATCCACCCCGGCTACGGATTCCTGTCCGAGCGGGCTGACTTCGCCCAGATCTGCCGCGACTGCAAGATCGAGTTCATCGGCCCCAGCCCCGAGGCCATGGGAACGCTGGGAGACAAGGTCGCCGCCAAGCACGCAGCTAAAGCCGCCAAGGTCCCGATCTTCCCCGGCTCAGAGGGCGCCATCGAGGAAGAGGACGAGGCCGTCGAGATCGCGCGGGAGATCGGCTTCCCGGTCATCATCAAGGCGGCGTTCGGCGGCGGCGGCCGCGGCATGCGCGTGTGCCATAACGAGGCGACCGTCCGCGCCAACATCAAGAAAGCCCAGCAGGAAGCCAAGGCGGCCTTCGGCAACGGAGCGGTTTTTATCGAGAAGTTCCTCGAGCACGCCCGCCATGTCGAGGTGCAGGTGCTCGGCGACAAGCACGGCCACTCGGTCCACCTCTTCGAGCGCGATTGCTCGCTGCAACGCCGCCACCAGAAGCTCATCGAAGAGGCCCCAGGGCCGGGTGTTGATCGCAAAAAAATAGGAGCCGTGTGCGAAAGCGCGGCCAAGCTCATCCGCAGCACGGGCTACGCCGGCGCCGCGACCGTCGAGTTCTTGATGGACGACGAGCAGAACTTCTACATGCTCGAGGTCAACACGCGTGTCCAGGTCGAGCATCCGGTCACCGAGGCCATCACCGGCGTGGACATCGTGAAGAACTCGATCCTCATCGCCGCCGGCGAGAAGCTGGGCCTTCGCCAGAAGGACATCTCGATCAACGGACACGCCATGGAGTGCCGCATCAACGCCGAGGATCCGTCCCGCAACTTCATGCCGAGCCCCGGCCGTGTCGACACCTGGGAGATGCCGGGAGGCCCTGGCATTCGGATGGATACCCACGTCGTGCCCGGGTACATGGTCCCCCCCACCTATGACTCGATGGTGGGCAAACTCATCGCACACGGCGACGACCGCGAGGCGTGCATTCGGCGGATGGTTCGAGCTCTGCGGGAATTCCAGGTTGGACCGATCAAGACGGTCATCCCGCTCCACCTGCACCTGCTTGAGCACAGCGCCTTCCGTGAGGGAGCCGTTGACATCAACTACCTCGAGCGAGCCTTGAAGCAGGACCTACTCGGTCCGATGGCTTAGCGCTACGCCCAATAACATATCCGAACAAAACAAAAAAACGGACGTTTCCCAGTCCGAGAGCTACATTTTTTGCGATTCGGGCAAATTTAGGCTCGCATTGCTTCGGCCATCCCGTTACGGTACCGGTAGGAGAGAGTTCGTCCGGATCGAATTCTCGTGGTTCCTTGTAGGGTGCCAGGTTTTAGGAGACTTGGGCCCGAATTCCTAGGAAGAGGGTTAGACATGCGTAACGTGATGATTCTTGCTGCTGTGGCTGGCGCTGCCTCGGTGGCCGCTGCCCAGTCGACGATCTACTCGTCGGACTTCGAGGCCGACGGTGGCGGCTGGACCCCCAGCGGCGTTAACGGCGACTGGGAGCGTGGAATTCCCGTCGGTGCTGATGGCACTGCTCTCGGTGGCTTCGGCGGCCCCGAGCCCACCGGCGGTCTCAGCGGCGACTTCGTGTGGGGCACCGTGATCGGCGGCCTGCACGGCGTGGGCAGCGATGAGCAGCTCAGCCAGAACTTCGACTTCACCGGCCTGACCGACGTCTCGCTCGGCTTCAACGAGTGGATCGATACCGGCAGCTCGACCTTCGACATGGCCTCGGTCATCGTCAACGGCGACGAGCTCTACCTCAGCGACGGTGGCCCCACCGGCGCCTGGCGCTTCGTGAGCCTCGACCTGAGCGCCTACGACGGCCTCGGCAGTGTCGACATCGTCTTCAACTTCACCAGCACGACCGTGGTCGAGCGTACCGGCTGGTACATCGACGACGTCAGCATCCGCGCGGTGCCGACCCCCGGCGCTCTGGCCCTGCTGGGCCTCGGTGGCCTCGTCGCCACCCGCCGTCGCCGCTAATCCGGCATCGGCTGAGTGAAAATACTCGAAACCCGGCCAACATGGCCGGGTTTTTTCATGCGCCGAGCGTTGCTTGCGTGTCAGATGTCGACGTTGCTGCGGTTTTCCAGCAGCTTCTCAACACGGTGCAGCGACGCCCGGATGTCCGAGAGCACTGCGACAGCGTCGCCGCCAATCGATGGCGCGGCAGCTGCCGGCTCACCAGGTGTGGACGACCGGCCGCGGCCTTCGGCTAGCGCGTCGCGCTGGTCGAGCACGGCCTCACGGAAGGCCGGGGCATCCACGATGCCCACCATGCTCACGAGATGACCACCGGGCCCCGAACTCTGGCCGGCGGTCTCCACCTTGAACCCGTGCAGGCCCATGTGCCGCATGATTGGGCCTTGGATCATCTGGAGATCGGTGATCTTCTCCAGCGGGATGGTGCTCTCGACGCGGTTGATCCAGCCCTTGCGGATCTCCAAGGTGCGCTCGGTGAGAGTGCAGCTCATGCGTTCGATGTACTTGTCGATGAAGAACTTGCCCACGAGGAAGTACACCACCGCAAGCGGAATGGTGACGATGAGCACGACGAAGACGATCGTGCCCTGGAGCAACAGGTACGTGGGAAGCTTGGGATCGAAGCTGGCCTCACGAAGGACTTTGTGGCGGCTGACTGACTCGCTCATACCCGCAGACTAGGGCTACCTCGGGGCTGGGGTCTCTAGCTCGGCTGCACGGTGCCCTGAATGGGCCGGTCCTCGCGGGCCATTGCGTCGATCGGGGCGTGGTCGACCCGTTCGCCCGGCAGGGGGTTGAAGCGTGAGCCGAGGAGCTGGATCTTGCGATTGGGGTTGTAGGCGGGCAGGCGGCCCAGCACGATGAACAACCCGACCGCCATCACCAGGTTGATCCCAAGCATCATGACCGGATGCATGAGGCCACCGGGGATGCCAAAGTACACGGCCACCGACGTGACGACGAGCACCACAAGCGCCAGCGGGATCATGCCCTGCCAAGCAGAACTCATGACCTGGTCGTACCGCAGGCGAGGCACCGTCCAGCGGACGAGCATGATCAGGAAGACCATCGCGGCGACCTTGCCAAAATAGACGCCAACCTTGACAAGCACGGCCAGCAGGCCCGTGGCACCAGTGCTAGTCAGTGGGTCGTTGATGAACGGGAGCGCCTGGAACCCACCGGCGAATAGCAGAATGAAGAACGCGCTGCTCACCACAACGTGGCTGTACTCGGCAAGGAAGAACAACGCGAACCGCATCGAGTTGTACTCGGTGTGGTAGCCGCCCACAAGCTCGCTCTCGGCCTCGGCGTTGTCGAAGGGCGTGCGGTTGGCCTCGGCCAGCATCGCGATGAAGAAGATGACCGCCGCGATTGGCTGGCTCAGCAGCAGCCAACCGTTGGCCTCCTGGTAGCGGATGATGTCCATCGGCAGCAGGCTGCCCACCATCACCAGAACGCACAGCAGGCTGATGCCCAGGGGCAGCTCGTAGGCCAGCATCTGGGCCGTGGCCCGGAGGCCACCAAGGAAGCTGAATTTGTTGTTGCTGGCCCAGCCGCCCAGGGTAATGCCATATACACCCAGCGACGCGATGGCGATCATGTAGATCACACCCACGTTCACCGGCAAGGCGGAGATCTCCACCGGTCCGCCCGCGATGTGCAGGTTCAGAATGGGAATCGTGAAGCTCGGGCAATCCCACACGCCGCCCCAGGGGATGATCGCGAAGCCGATGAGGGCGGGAATGACCACGATGCCCGGGGCCAGGGTGAAGAGCACCTTGTCTACCTTGCCGGGGGTGTAATCCTCCTTCAGCATGAACTTGATGCCGTCGGCCAGCGGCTGGCCCAGCCCCAGCATGCCCCTGAGCTTCCCCAGGAACGGCAGGCCCAGGTTGAAGCCGGTGCGGTTGGGCCCCACGCGGTCCTGGATGTAGGCCGAGATCTTCCGCTCGGCGTAGGTGGCGTATCCCGCCCCGCCCAGCAGCACGTGGACGATCACTGCGTAGACAGTGACGCTGATGATGAGTTGGGCTGAGACGAAGCTGAGCAGGTCGGCCATAGGGCCCATCGTAGACGGCTATTGGCCCGATGCCACGGCCACCTTGGCTGCACCGCTGGCCTCACCGACGGGCAGATCCTTGCCAAGGGCAACGCCCAGATCCTGCCGAGCCCTATGCGTCAGGTGGGCGACGTCGGGCCGCGGGCCGGGCCGCTTCATGTGTTCGTACACGGGGGCCATGGCGTCGATCGTGGCTCGGAACGCATCCTCGCTCAGCCCACGCGGTGCGGTACCGGTGCAGATGTCCGTCGCACGCAGAACGGCGGTGTTATTGCTCACACTGAGCAGGTCGTACGCCCCGCGGGCCACCCACTCATCGATGGCGGGCTTTACGGGCACATCGGTGTTGCTGTAATCGTGGCACATGACCGCCGTTCCGGGCACGAGCCAACGGCTGAGGCACTCCAGGTCGGCCCACACGCCCTCGAACTCGTGGCTGCCATCGACGAACACCATGGTGGGCACGATGGGAACCTCGGCTAAGAACTGCCGCAAGTCGCCGATATACATGAGCGCTCGGTCGGCCAACCCCTGGGCCCGTAGGGTGCCCATCGTCCGGCTGTAGGCGTTGAGGTCGGGATCGACGCCGAAGAACTGCGGCGCCGGTCCGCCGTGGGCCTTCTGGGAAGCCAGGGCGCCCCGGAGTTCGACCGTCGCCGATCGGCCACCAAAAACCCCCACCTCCAGGATGACGGCCCCCGAGAAGTATGCAGCCTCGTAGAGCTTGAGGCTGTCACCGGGGTCCTGCCAGCCCGGCAGATCCTTGGTGGCCTCGTAGATGCCATGGTGCTCGTCGCTGATGAAACCAGACGGACCAGCGAGTTGATCGACCCCCTGCCAACTGGGCCGGTAGCCGTTGTCGGTGGGATCGTGGCTGATGCTGGGGATCTCGAATCGCATGGGAGCCTCCGTCAGTCGGCCAATCAGGCTGACAATCGCGACAAGTCTAATCGCATACGCTAGACCTAGAACGACTCTGGAGGCATTTCTTGACAAATCCTGAACGAGACCGCATCACCTGGATTGCCAGCTACCCACGCTCCGGGAACACATGGCTGAGGTTCCTCGTGGCCAACTGTTTGGTCGACCACGAGTTTGATTGGGGCCGGGCGATGAACTCCTTCGCGTTCGAGTTGTACTACTACCTTGAGCAGATCAAGAGGGAAGGTTGGACGACTCAGGATGTCATCGACACAATGCGACGCGTCGTCAAGGGCCAACCAACAGGCGATCGGATAGGCGACCGCCTGTTCATGAAGACCCACAACGCGTGGAGTGGCGACCACCCGTTTTCTGAACTCGGTGGCCCGGCCGTCTTGCTCGTCCGCGATCCGAGGGATGTTCTGCTCAGCGCGGCGAACTACTACAACCTGACACGTGACCCTGACGCAGACCAAGGCGATTACGCCCGTCGATATATCGATCATGGGGGGGATCTTGCCTGGATCAATGCTGGTTATGGCACTTGGTATGAGCATTACCAGAGTTGGGCCGACCGGTCTGACTTCCCAGTCCATGTCGTGCGGTACGAAACCCTCAAGACCAACCCCGTTCCCGCACTGGTTGACCTGTGTGAATTCCTTGGTTTCGACGTAACAGAAGCAGATGCCCAACGCGCTGTGGAGCGGACGGACATGGCCAAAATGCGCGATATTGAGAAGAAGGCCCGTGATGATGGTTCGTTCGGCGGACTCAACGACGGCTATAACTTCTTCAACAAAGGCAAGTCGGGTCAGGCCCTGGATGACCTTGGGCCGGGCTTGGATGACCTCTTCGAGCAGAAGTTTGCAAACGAACTCGCTGAAATGGGTTACACCCGCTCAGCCCGCGCCTGACGCACCCAGCTGCGCATCGGTCTTCCCGAACCGACGCACCCTCCCAGCATAGTCCTTCACCGCCTCATCAAACCGCTCGGCCCCGAACTCGGGCCACGCCGCGTCGCTGATGAACAGCTCGGCGTAGCTCACCTGCCACAGAAGGTAGTTGCTCAGCCGCCGCTCGCCGGCGGTGCGGATGAGCAGGTCGGGGTCGGGCATGTCGGCGGTGTACAACTCACTTGCGAACGCCGCATGGTCGATGTCTGCCGGATCGATCTCGCCGACCGCCGCTTTGGCCGCCAGGGCGCGGGCGGCGTCGACGATCTCATCTCGGCCGCCATAGTTGAGCGCCAGGGTCAGGTTAGCACGGGTGCCGCCCATGGTGATCTGCTCGACCTTCTCGATGGCCGCCCGCACCTCGTCGGGCAGGCCCTTCCGCCGGCCAATGACTCGCAGGCGAATGCCCTCCTCGGCCAGTCGCGCGGCCTCGCCATCGAGGTAGGCCACGCACAGCAGCATGAGCTGGGAGACCTCGTCCTGCGGCCGCTTCCAGTTCTCGCTCGAGAACGCGTAGAGCGTGAGGTGGGTCACGCCGAGTTCGCCCGCCCGCTCGACCACATCGCGCACACGGACGGCCCCCTCGCGATGGCCCCAGATGCGCGGCAGGCCTTGGGCCTCGGCCCAACGGCCGTTGCCGTCCATGATGATCGCCACGTGCTTGGGCACGCGCTCCGGCTCGATGCCGAGCCCCAGAGCGGCGTTCTGAGCTGCGGTCACGCTCATCGACCTGCTACGCCCCCGGGCAAGTTGAGGATCGTTTGCTCACGATCAGGGCCAACGCCCACAAACGCCACCGGCACACCGACAGCTTGCTCGACCCGATCGATCAACGCTCGCGCTTCCGCTGGCAGATCGTTCACGCTCCGGCAGGCGGAGATGTCCTGATCGAAGCCGGGGAGCGTCTCGAACATTGGCTTCGCTCGCGCGAGATCGGCCGAATCGGGCAGAAAACGATCTGTCTTCACGCCATCCACGTCGTAGGCCGAGCAGACCTGGATCTCGTCCAGACCGCTGAGCACGTCGAGCATGGTCATCGCGACGTTGGTCACGCCGTTGACCATGACTGAGTATCGCAGTGCGACGAGGTCGAGCCAGCCGATGCGGCGAGGACGGCCCGTGGTGGTGCCATACTCGCCACCGCGGTCGCGGATGGTCTGGGCCAGCTCGCCCTGGATCTCAGTGGGCATCGGGCCGAGGCCGACACGAGTGGTGTACGCCTTCATCACACCAAGCAAGCCCGCGAGCTTGCTGCTCGGCACGCCGCTGCCCGCCGGGATGCCGAGGGCAGAGCAGTTCGAGCTGGTGACATAGGGGTAGGTGCCGTGGTCGATGTCGAGGAGCGTCGCATTGCCACCTTCGAAGAGCACCCGGCCGCCGGCGGCCAAGGTCTCGTGCAGCAGGTAGGTCGTGTCGGCGATGTTTGGACGCAACCGCTCGGCGATTGGCACGAGCTCCTCGAGGATGGCCCGGGCGTCCATCGGCTCCTCGCCCGCAGCGACAATCGCGCGGTTGTGCATGCTCACGGCCAGCCGAACACGATCGGCCAAGATGGCACCGCCACGCACGAGGTCGCCCATGCGAACAGCGGTCATGCGCATCGACTTTTCGGCGTAGGTTGGTCCGATGCCGCGCTTGGTGGTGCCAATGGCGGTGGTGCTGCCGCCCTCGGCCCGAGCCAGCTCTTCCATCGCCTCTTCGAGGCGCGCGTCCAAGGCTCTGTGGTAGGGCATGACGACATGCGCACGATTGCTGACCACAAGTGCCGTCGTGTCGATACCACGCGATTCAAGCGTGTCGAGTTCTTTCACGAGTTGGAAGGGATCGACCACCGCCCCATTGCCGATGACGGCCTTGGTGCCCGTGTGCAGGATACCTGAGGGCACTAGATGCAGCGCGTACTTCTGCCCACCAACAACGATGGTGTGGCCGGCGTTCGCGCCGCCGTTGTATCGGGCCACCGCGTCGAAGCCGGGGGCTAGCAGGTCCACGTACTTCCCCTTGCCTTCGTCGCCCCACTGCAGCCCCACCACTGCCGATGCGCGGGCTGGTGGACAGAGCGTGTGGGCCACGGCATGGGTGGCGGTTGTCGGCTCGGGCGTTGTCGGGGTTTGTCCTGTCATGCGATTCCGATTGAGCCGTTCTCGGGCCACGGTCCATTGAAGCAAGAGTGGTAACGGGCCGATGGACCCTGGGACAGAACCATATGGACGGGGCGGGCACGAATGGCAGACAAGAACGACGGCATCCGAATGATGTGCCCGAACCTGATTTGCCGGAAGGTCCTTGCAGTCCCGACCACGGCCAGAGGCAAGACCGTGCGCTGCAAGGCTTGCGGGACGGCGATCCGAGTCCCCCTGGCGAAGGCCGCGGAAGAGGGTCCGAATCCCCGCAAGTCGGCCTGAGGCAGGGCTCCTGAACGACTAGAGCTTCGGCGCGTCCTCGTCATCGTCATCGAAATCGAAGTCCGAGAACATATCGCTGTCATCGGCTTCACTGTTCTCGATAAGCGAGCCTTGGCCGACCTGCTTGCTGGTCTGGGGTTGGCTCCTGGGCTGCTCGAGTTCGCTCGGTGTGCCTCGCTCAATGGCGGCATCGTTGTCGATGCTCGCCGGGTCACCGTCGACACGGAGGATCATAAACGCCGGACCGATCTTCATCACGTCGCCCGCGGCCATCTCTGCCTCATCGATTCGTATGCCGTTGATGTAGGTGCCGTTGCTCGAACCAAGGTCTTCGACGGCGAGCCCGCCGTTGTCGCTCGGCTCAACGCGGCAGTGCTCGCGCGAGACCTCGGCGACCGGCACGCGCAGGTCGCAGTCTTCTTCACGCCCGATGATGCGGGCCCGCGAGACCGCGAAGGCCCGCTGCTCGCCGTCCGGAGTCACGAGAACGAGTTCGATCGACACGGCGTACACTCCAGCTTCTGGCGGCCTTCCGGCCCGGTTGCGGGCACGGTACGATTCCCTGGGCCCAACGCCGGGCCAAGACCGGGTGGCTTTGTGGACACTACCCCCATCACCATCGCGGGGCAACGCGGGGGGGTGGTCCATCCGCTGGAATCATTGCACCCAGGTAGCACCGGCACCGCACCCGTCCAGGCACTGTACATCCACATTCCGTTCTGCTTCCACAAGTGCCACTATTGCGACTTCTATAGCCTTGTTGATACCCGCGACCGCCAGGAAGCGTTCACCGATCGCCTGATCGCCGAACTGGCCCGCCTCGCCTCCTTCGCCGGCCCGCTGACCAGCATCTTCGTTGGTGGTGGCACCCCCACCCTGCTAAGGCCCGATCTGTGGCGGCGACTGCTGGCCTGCCTGCACGAGCACTACGAACTCGACGAAGCCGAATTCACAGTTGAGTGCAACCCCGAGACGGCAACACCCGAGTTGTTCGGCGTGCTGGCAGAAGGCGGGGTCAACCGCGTCAGCATCGGCGCGCAGTCGTTCAACCCGACGCACCTAAAGACATTGGAACGATGGCACGATCCGGACAACGTGGGCCGAGCGATCGAACTGGCACGGAGCGCCGGGATTGCGTGCCAATCGGTCGACCTGATCTTCGCCATCCCGGGGCAGGCACTCGCCGAGTGGCGCGAGGATCTCGATCGAGCGATCATGCTCGGCCTGGAACACTTGAGTTGTTACTCACTGACCTACGAGCCCAACACCGCCATGACGGCGCGCCTGAATCGCGGTGACTTCGAGCCGGCCAACGAGGACCTCGAGACCGACATGCTGCTGTTGACTCTCGACACCCTGCGGGCACATGGTTACGACCGCTACGAGGTGAGCAACTACGCCAGACCCGGGGCCGAGTGCCGGCACAATCTTGCGTACTGGCGGCAAGACCAGTGGCTCGCGGCGGGCCCATCGGCCAGCGGGCATGTCGCGGGCTGGCGGTGGAAGAACATCCCGCGGCTGGATAGCTACCTTGGCCAGAGCGAGATGAGCCTGGCCGCCACCATCGATGTCGAGCCGCCCGATACCAAGCGTGCGATGGCCGAGCGTGTCATGACGGGACTGCGGTTGCGTGAGGGCACCGATGCGCGCGAGTTGCCCGAGGCGCTGCACCACGAAGCACGGCGGCAGCGTGCGTTGGGCCATCTCGTGATCGAGGGCGATCGCTGGCGGTTGACCGACGCTGGAATGATGCTGGCGGATGGGATCGCCAGTGAGTTCATGGGCTTGCTTTAGGCGTTCTACCCTTGGACCGTTGGCTTGCTCAAACCGATACGTTTGAGTGTCGCGACAAAATCTCTCGGTAGCGGCGCTTGCACATCGACCTGCTCGCCGGTCATGGGGTGCTCAAAGGCCAGACGGTGGGCATGGAGCATCATGCGGCTTGCGGCGTCGGCAACCGTGGGGTTGGCGTAGAGGTCGTCACCCAGTATGGCGCAGCCGATGGACGCCAAGTGCACGCGGACCTGATGCAGGCGACCGGTGATGGCACGGCACTCGAGCAGTGCAGCGGCGGGATTCTGCTCGACCAGGCGGTAGGCGGTGAGCGCGGGCTTGCCACTGCTGGCGACGCGGGCTAGCTTCATGTTCTTCATCTCTTCGAGAATCGGCCGGTTGATGGTGCCCGTGGGCAACTTGGCAGGAGCGCGGCGGCTGATGGCGTAGTAGAACTTGGCCAGTTCGCGCCTGCGAAAGAGCTCCGCCAGTGCGTCGTAGGCCTCGGGCGAAAGTGCCACCAAGAGCAGCCCGCTGGTGGGCTTGTCGAGGCGATGCATCATGCCAAACTCGCGAGTCTTGCCGACGTTCTGGAGCTTGGCACCGTACTGGGCGAACAGGCCGTTGAGCAGCGTGTCGCTGACGTGGGCCTTGCCCGGCACGGTGGCTAAGCGGGCCTTCTTGTCGACGACCAGAAGGTGCTCGTCCTCGTATCGCACGGCGTAAGTGATGCGCTCGTTGGGCTCGATCGTGAGGTTCATCGCTTACCACTCCTCTTGCGGGCTGGCGTCGTAGTCGATGTACCAGCGGGTGTGGCCACCGAGGAGCTCGGGCACGGGTGACAGCTCGCCCGAAGCGATGCGTTGCAAAGCGGGTCGCACGTCCCTCCCCACGGCCAGCACGCCCATGAATCGGCTGCCCGACAACATGCGATGTGTCAGCGTGACCGAGTCGTCGGGAAGGCGTACGACCAGCCGGTCACTCGTAGCGGCATACTCGGGGTCGAGCCGACCGGCTACGCCGTTGGCACCGAGAGCCAGTACCGCCATATCCAAGCGATCATGGCCGCTGGGTCGAGCCCCCAGAGCACGCTGGAGCGTGCGTTCGTATTCATCACCCGCGGCGGGGCGGAAGGCCGAGACGCCATGCACCTGGTCTCTTGGGATTCCCGAGTGGCCAACAAGCATGTCTCGCAGCAAGCCGTAGACGCTGCCGGGGTGGTTGTGGGCGACGGGTACCTCGTCGATCGTCCACACGTGGGTGTTGCGCCAAGGCAGCATTCGGTATGCGGGGTCGGTCATCAGTTCTCGGCAGACGCGCTCGAGCAGCTTTGGATTGGCGCCGCCGGAGACCGCCAGATGGAAGCTGCCGAACTCGCGCACGCAGGCTGCGGCCTGGAGGGTCACGTCCTGGGCCAGGGTGGCTAAGGCATCCTCCGTGCTGGACTCGAACGCCACCGTGTCTCGCAGGGGCGGGGGCTGGGGTTCTCGTTCGAGTTCGATTGGCGGTAGGTCCACGGTGCCATTGTCGGCCTCCAACACCCATAAGGCCAGATCCCGTGCTTCCCGAGTCACGCCCGCAACCTGTGGGCTGTAGACTGGTACGACCCCCGGTACTCTGGGGAGGTGCCCGCGCAACCGCACCCCATCATGCGCGGAGCACGAGGAGCAGCACCGCATCATGGCATCGGAGAGACCCCAACTGATCCTGCGGCCGCACGGCTGGCAGGGCAAGAACCATCCACTGGACGGCCGCGAGGTCACCATCGGCCGGCACCCAACCAACACGGTGAGGCTGTCAGACGAGAAGTCCAGCCGCCAGCACTGCGCCATCCGCCCCGACGCGACGGGGCGGTACATGGTCGTCGATCTTGACTCTCGCAACGGCACGCGGGTGAACGAGGTGAAGGTGCAGCAGACGTACCTCGACGAGGGTGATGTCGTGCGCATCGGCGGGCACGAGTTCATTGTCGAAGCACGTGAGGTCGAAACCGACCAGCGTGATGAAGACTCGGGCGATTCGGCCACGATGACCGCGACGCGGACGAGCCGCAAAAAGAAGGAGTCTCGCACATCGGCGACCCAGACGACTTGGGCCAAGGAGATCCGCCGGACCATCGAGAGCCTGCCGCCGGCGGGCAAGCTCATCGACGACGTAACGATCCTGAGTGCCTCGGGCGACCGAACGGGGGCGCTCGACGGCGAGAGCCCCGGGCCGGTGGCCGTGCGGTTGCTGCTCGCCAGCGCGGACAAGAGCCGGGCAACGGACATCCACGTGGAGCCGCGCGGTGGGACATACCAAGCGCGCCTGCGCGTGGACGGGCAGATGGTCCCGCTGGCCGAGATGCCCAGCAGCGCGGGGAATCTCGCGTGCAACCTGATCAAGACGGCCTGCGAGATGGAGGTCGCCGGCAAGCAGGCCATCCACGACGGGACGATGTCGGCGCTCTTCGTGATCGATGGCGGGGAACGCCGCGTGGAGTATCGGGTGAGCTTTACACCGGCCGTGGGCGGCCAGAAGCTGGTAATGCGCGTGCTCGACGGGCGGGGCGTACCACAGTCGGTGGCCGACCTGGGGCTGGCACCATACATGGTGCCGCGTATCCGCACGGTGCTTTCCAAGGACGCTGGCATGCTGCTGGTGTGCGGGCCCACGGGCAGTGGCAAGACGACAACCCTGCACAATTGCGTACGCGAGATCGACCGCGAACGCAAGAATGTCATCACGATCGAAGATCCCGTGGAATACAAGCTCTCGGGCGTGACGCAGATCCCGGTGGACGACAAGCAGGGGCTGGGGTTCAGTGGTCTGCTGCGCAGCGTCCTTCGGCAGGACCCCGACGTGATCCTGGTCGGTGAGGTGCGCGACGAGGAGACAGCGAGAACGGCCATGCAGGCAGCGATGACCGGGCACCTGGTGTTCTCGACCGTGCACGCGAAAGACACCGTGGCCGCCGTCTTTCGGCTGCTGGATCTCGGTGTCGAGCCCTATCTGGTGGCCAACGCACTGGATCTGATACTGGCACAGCGGCTGGTGCGCGTGCTGTGCACCAGTTGCCGGCGCGAGGTCCCCCTGAGCCCCGGGGAAGCCAGTAAGCTGGGGTCGACCCTGAGCAAGCACGCGGGCGCTTCCAATAAGGCCAACCACGTGTACACCCCGACGGGCTGCGCGCGGTGTCTGCGGACGGGCTTCATGGGCCGCCGGGCGATCTTCGAGTTGCTCGAATTCAATGACGCGCTGCGTGACATCGTGCTCAAAGAACCGAGCATCCAGGCCATCAAGAAGGTCATCGAGGCTGATCTGTTCACCACGCTGCGAACCTTCGGCTTGCGGCTGGCGGCGCAGGGTGTGACGAGCCTGGATGAGGTGAATCAGGTCGCTGGCGGAGAGTAGATCTCGCGAACCCGATCCCGTAGCGCCGGGAGCGTGTCCCGCTCGAACCACGGGTTCTTCGCGAGCCAGCGGTTGTTTCTCGGGGACGGGTGTGGCAAGGCGATCAGCTCGGGGAGCAGATCCGTCCACGCGGCGACGGCCTCGGTAAGCGTGCCGAACCGGCCGTCGATGTTGTGTTCCAAGGCGTAGCGGCCGACCAGGATCGTCAGCTCTATCTTCTTTAGCGCACTCTGCAACCGCTCGTGCCAGGCCTGGGCGCACTCGGGCCTTGGGGGCAGGTCTCCCCCCTTACCGGTGCCCGGGAAGCAGAAGCCCATGGGCACGAGCGCGACGCGTTTGGGGTCGTAGAACGTGTCGTCGTCGATGCCGAGCCATTCACGGAGGCGCTGGCCGCTGCGGTCGTTCCACGCGATACCAGTGTTGTGCGCCACCGAGCCCGGAGCTTGGCCGATGATGAGCAGCCGGGCGCTCGACGCGGCCTGCAGCAGCGGTCTGGGGCCGAGCGGCAGGTGCTCGGCGCAGATCGTGCACGAGCGGATCTCGCTGAGCAGGACGTTGAGCCTCATGGCGAACCCCCAGTAGAGTGTGCGAATCAAGTCCCCATCCGGGCTCTCGCACAGGTGGGGAACAGGACAGTACAGGAGCTTACTTGGAGTTGGCCGCCTCCCAGAACGCGTTGGCCTTCGAGCGGGCCTCACGCTCGTCGGCGTTGCGCCAGAGATGGCGGGCGTCGACTTCCTCGTTCTTGAGGAACAGATGCGTCCGGCCGCCGATGACCTCGAAGCTCGTGGGATCAGGCACAAACTTGGAATCAACCGAACAACCGAAGGCGCAGAAGCCGCCGTAGGCCGGGAGATAGCCGTCGGGGTCAGCCTTGAAGGCCTTGACCTGTCCGGCGTCGGTAAAGAAGTAGGTCACGCCTTCGTACTCGGCCCGGTGCAGGGGTGAGCCGGGTTCGGCACGATTGCGCGTGAGGTATGAGACCGGGCTGTACCCGCTGACGCCGAGATGGATGGTGTAGGCCGTGATGGCCGGGGCGTCCTTCGTCTGTTGGCCGGCGACGGGCTGACCGGCGATGCTGATGGCCGCGGCACCAGCGCCGACGGCCAGAACGATGGAAGCGACAGAGAACATGCGACTCATGTGCGATCTCCTGCGGGACGGGCAATGGTTAGCCGTCCCAGGATGCGTGGGGTCGGAACAGAAAATATGGAGTGGTGCGTGCGCAGTCTGTGCGCGTAGACCCTCGAGATCGCTAGAAGAGCGAGAGGCCCGTGCCGTTGAGTTCGGCCTGGGACGCGTCCCGGCGGTCGCATCGTGGTGAGTGCTGGATGGCCAGGAAGAGCGTCATCGCGGCTGGGTCAACGCCGCTGCATTGAATGATGTTCCCGCATGCCGACAAATTTCCGGCCGGATTTCGAACCTGCCGATAGCCAGTGCAGACCACGAGGAGCCGACCATGCCCGCGACCGCCCAAGCCGACTATCGCGCGATCTACGACGCCGTCATCGCCTCCAACGCGGGGTACCAGAGCGCCCACGGCTCGCCCGGGTATCAGGCGTGCCTCATACACGCCGATCGGTTGAAGGGGCTGCGGGGGCGCTCGCTGGACGTGGGCTGCGGAGCAGGATTCGTGGTATCGCTGCTGGGCTCACCCACCTTCGGGTTCGAGGCGTACGGCGTGGACGTGAGCCATGAGGGTGTGGACCGAGCAAGGAAGATCACACCGGCCGGCCGGGTCGAGGTCATGCAGCCGGGCCATGTGCCCCACATCGACGGGACGTTCGATCTCGTGACTTGCTTTGACGTGCTCGAGCACCTGGACGAGCCGGACATCTTTCAGCTGCGCGACGAACTGCGACGGATGCTCAAGCCGGGCGGACTGCTGTTCTGCTCGGCCAGTTGCCGTGCATCGGCGTCATTTGACCACAACGGCGAGAATTTGCATCGCACCGTCCAGACGCCGGCGTGGTGGGCGGAGGTGTTCGAGCCTGATGAGTACCTTGCCAGGCGATCGATGGCCGACGTGCTGATGTGGTGGCGGAAGGATGCTTCACCGTCGTCCACCGGAAGGTAGCCGTTCGACCTTGATTTTGGGCTCCGTACCGCCATGCGGGGGTACGGTCGGCGGCAAAAAAACACGCCAGAATCCCCATTCTTGCTGTATACTGGCCTGAGTCAGTTGGCCAATCTAGAGGGGGTTGTGATGCGTGGTATCGGACTCGGTGCGGCGGTCTCTTGCATGGCAGTGTTCGCGGTGCTGAGCTTAGTTCCAAGTGCCCACGCCCAAGCTGAGCCGTGGCTCGAATTCGGCCAGCACGAATGGGGCGTGCGCTTGCACAGCGAGACCAAGACCGTGCTGGGCTCGTCGTTTCCTCAGCAACTCCAGGTCTGGTACCCCGCCACTGCGCAGGGCTCAGGCACGCCCGCCGCGACGGAGGGTGGGCCGTACCCGGTTATTTTCTTCCAGCACGCCGGCGGCTCGGACTACACCTTCTACGACTACCAGTTCTCGCGGCTAGCGAGCCGGGGGATGATCGTGGTGTCGATCCGTCACGATCACACGTCGTGCAGTCCCGGTTGCCATACAGAGTTGTACAACGTCACAATGGACCAGATGTTCCAGGAGTGGAACACCGACCCAGGCCACTGGCTCTTCCAGCGCGCCGATGAGGATCGCATCGGCCTGGGCGGGCACTCGCACGGTGCGGCGTTTGGCGCCATGCTCGACCACCTCCCGATGAACCCGTCTGGCCGGTATGACATCGACACGGTGTTCCTGATCGCGCCGTGCCCGATTCACCAAGGAGTACCGATCTCGCGGTATCTCGACGCGTACGAGGGCATGCCGCCACTGCAACTGATCTACGGCTCAAAGGATGAGTGCGGCTGCACTGGCACGGGACAGGGTATCGCCATGTACGAACCGGCCAGCAAGCCCCGACACTATGCCTATGTCATCGGCGCGAGCCACTGGTCGTTCTGCGAAGGAGGCTCGGTCAGCCACGCGACGATCTCGCGCGAGGATGCTTGGAGGGCATCCGGCGCTGCGCTGGCGGCCTTCCACTCGTATATGCTTTGTGGTGATGAAAGCGCCTTGCCATACCTACGCAACGAGCAGCCGCTGGTCGTTGGGGGCCCAGAGGTGCGATACCAGTTCCAGGAACCGGACGACTTTGCGATCGACAACTTCGAGGACTCGAACAGCACGACCATCGATCAGGGCGTTGCGATCGCGGGTATTCCGGGGCAGACCTACGTTAACGGATTCTTGGGCGATACGTTCGTGGATTTTGAGTCGGGCGTGCAGCTGGTACGCAACCAGCTCCATGACCTCTTGCCGCCCGGTGGTGGGCCGTACGACGTCCTGTTCTATGAGGACGATGCGCTGGCCGCAGATGCGTACGTCGAGGCGGTCGCACGCGAGCAGGCAGCGGGGCTATTCGACACACTCGTCAGCACCTCGAATTCAACCCAATTCGAGGGCCAGCTTCGCACGGGCCAGTGGGACCTTGTCATCTCGGCCCAGCAGAACGGAAGCTCTTCGCAGACTCATCCGTACGACCAAGAGTTGGCGGACTATGTCTGCGGCGGGGGCAAGGCGATCATCGCTGACTTCCGTGTGAGTTCGGCTACCGCTACCGCCACGCTGGCCTGCGCCGGGGCTCCTTTCGATGGAACGCAGAACTGGTCGATGCTGCGATCGACGAGCATGCTGTTTGAGGGCACGCTGAACCTGCGTAATCCTGGCTGGGGTATCTGGACGTACGGGCTCGAGCCCGCCGAGGGCGCGGTCGTCTACGCGGAGAACGAGCTCACGTCGATGAGCGAGGAGCACGACGAGACGACAAGCACGCTCGGTCTCGAAGTCACCGAGAGCGGCATGACGACGTTCGAAGAGGTGTTTATGCTGGACGCGATGCGCGGGCTCTACCACGTGACGTGGGGGCTGGAATTCGCGTGGAGGCTGCCCGGTGCTCGATTCACGCACGCGCTCACCGAGCCAGGCAGCGCGGGCTTCGACGCTCGCGGCTGGAGCGACCTGACCTTCCGGATCCTCCAGATCCACAACGATCCGCTCAACCCTGCCGGCATGACGAAGGACCTGACCATTCTCGTGACGGACATAAACGGCGATACTGCCGGGCGACGGCTATCAGAGGCCGTGCAAGGGCCCTTGCGGCCATCGGTCTCGCCCGCCGCCACGGTCGATCGCAAGTCGGTACTGGAGACCTATCGGTTCTCGTTGCGATCGTTCGTCGATGCCAATCCCAATGTTGACCTGAGTAAGCTCGTCTCGATTTCGTTTGTGTGTAATCAGTCTCCGACGGGGCGCTGTCTCATCGACGACATCGCTCTCTCGGTGCCGGCACGCTGCCTCGCCGATCTCGACGGGGATGGCACGCTGACCATCTTCGACTTCCTGGTGTTCCAGAACCTCTTCGACAATGGCGACCCGGCGGCTGACTTCGACGGGGATGGCACGCTAACGTTCTTCGACTTCCTGGCATTTCAGGACGAGTTTGCGGCGGGGTGCCCGTAGCTCGTACGAAAAGAACGACTGAAATGGAGCGGAGGCGACTCGAACGCCCAACTTCCAGCTTGCAAAGCTGGCACTCTACCAGTTGAGTTACCGCCCCTGGTGTGGCCAGTGTATGCGCTCTGGTGTGTAGACGAGGTCCGATACGATTGCGAAAATCGCTGACGCTGGCACCTCTGCCGCCGACCCGTTACAATAGCTTGCTCGGGCCGACCTTCCGATGACAGGCCCATACCAAGGCAGTTTTCAGGATGGAGCCCGACTTATGGCGCAGGATTACACCCCGACCGCGAGAGAGCAGGCCTTTCTCGACAAGGTCGAGGACACCCAGTACAAACGCGAGATCATCAACGGGCTGTCGCCCTTTCTGGGCGAGAAGGTACCCGAGGACATGCGCGGGCTCTACAGCAATGAGGAACTCGTGCAACTGGGCGGGCTCAAGGGCACCGAACGCGACGTCGAGAAGCGGATGCCCGTCAAGATCACGAGGCACTTCTTTGAGCTGGCCAAGACGAGCAAGCCCATCCAGCGGCTGGTGAAGGCCAGCCCCGACGAGACTATCGACCTGGCCGGCTCGGAGGATCCCGGCAACCAGATGGACTACAGCCCGGTCGAGGGGCTTTTGCACAAGTACGAGATGGGGTTGATGTACGTCGTCTCGACCTGCTCGGCACATTGCCGATTTTGCTATCGCGAGGAACTGATCGCCCGCAAGGAGATCGCCCGACAGGACGGCACGGTGGCGAAGAAGGGCCTTGCCAAGATCCCCGAGATCACCGCGTACATCCGCGAGTTCAACGCCCAAGTGGCCGCGAACGGCGGGCGGCACCCCGATTCCGGGCGCGAGAAGCTCCGCGAGATCCTGTTGTCGGGCGGCGACCCGATGGTGCTGAACAACTCGAAGATCGCGGCGTGGCTGGCGGCACTGGCCGAAGCTGGCATCGAGTCGATCCGCATCGGCACGAAGGAGATGGCCTTCTACCCCAAGCGGTTCGATTCCACGTTCTTCGCGATGCTGGACGCCTTCCACGAGGCGTACCCGGAAGTCGGGCTCCACATGATGGTCCACTTCGAGCACCCCGACGAGTTCCTCGCCAAGGGCGAAGACGGCGAGTACCTGGAAGGCGAGCACGGCATCCTCCAGTGGGTGCCCGACACCGGAGCCGCGATGCGTGGGCTGCTCGATCGTGGATGGATCACCGTCGAGAACCAGACGCCCATCATCCGCGACATCAACGACGACCCCGACGCGATCCGCATCATGCAGCGCGAGATGAAGCGCGTGGGTGCCGACAATCACTACTTCTTCTGTGGTCGCGACATCGTGGCGTACAAGGCGTTCAACATCCCGATCGAAGAAGCCTGGCGCATCCTCAACGAAGCGCAGAAAGGGCTATCGGGCGTCGAGAACCATGCTCGCCTGTCGATCACCCACTACAAGGGCAAGACCGAGGTGGTCGCCGTCACCAACGAACCCATCCCGGGCCTGGCGGGCAGCGAGAACGGCGTCGTGATCTTCAAGCTGCTCCGCAACGCCGGAAGCGCTCCCGAGCGCGGCAAGGTGTGCATCGTCGGGCGTAATCCCGACGCGGTCTGGTTCGACGGCTACGACAACCGGGTGTTGTTCGACGAAGCGGGACTCTACGAGTACTCGCGTGTGACCGACCCGACCCTCGCGGCGACCTGAGCATGATCAATAAACAAGTCGCCAGTGCCGCCGAGGCGGTTGCGGACGTCTTCGATGGCGCAACGGTGATGGTCGGCGGGTTCGGCGAGGCGGGCAGCCCGATCGAACTCATCCATGCGCTGATCGACCAGGGTGCGACCGATCTGACCGTAGTCAGCAACAACACGGGCAGCGGTGAGGTTGGTCTGGCCGCGCTCCTGAAGGCCGGGCGTGTGTCGAAGGTCGTCTGCTCGTTCCCTCGCACGGCGAATTCCACGGTGTTTCCCGAGCTCTATCGCAGCGGCAAGACCTCGCTCGAGCTTGTGCCGCAAGGCACACTCGCCGAGCGAATCCGTGCAGGCGGAGCGGGCGTGCCGGCATTCTATACGCCGGCAGCGGTGAGCACGCCGCTGGCCGATGGGAAGGAGACGCGGGAGTTCGACGGGCAGGAGTTCGTACTCGAGCGTGGCTTGAAAGCGGACTTCGCGCTCATCAAGGGGCGGGAGGCCGACACCTACGGCAACGTGGTGTACAACAAGACAGCGCGGAACTTTGGGCCAATCATGGCAATGGCGGCGAAAGTCGCGATTGTGCAGGCACGGGAAGTCGTCGAGCCGGGAAAGATCGATCCTGAGGTGGTGGTGACGCCGGGGCTCTTCGTGCAGCGTGTCGTGGCCGTGCCCGAGCCGGCTCACGAGTCTGAGCTTGTGGCCACTGGAGTAACGTACCCATGACCGGGCACACTCAATTGGTCGGACGCACCCGCGAGGAGATGGCGCAGCGGCTGGCGCTCGACATTCCCAACGGGGCCTACGTCAATCTCGGCATCGGCATCCCTGAACTAGTCGCGAGGTTCGTCCCTGAAGGGCGCACGCTGATCTATCACACGGAGAATGGCTTGCTCGGTATGGGCCCGTCGCCTGAGGAGGGCGCGGGCGACCCGGAGTTGATCAATGCGGGCAAGCGGCACGTGACAGCCATCCCCGGAGCGGCATACTTCCACCACGCCGACAGCTTTGCGATGATCCGCGGCGGGCACATCGACCTGTGCGTGCTTGGGGCGATGCAGGTCTCCCAGCACGGAGATCTAGCGAACTGGTCGACTGGCGAACCGGGCGCAATCCCGGCCGTCGGCGGTGCGATGGATCTGGTCGCGGGTGTAAAGAAGGTGTACGTCATCACCCAGCACTGCACCAAGCAAGGCGACCCGAAGCTGGTGGAGCGTTGCACGTACCCGCTGACCGGGCGCGGCGTGATCGATCGGATTTATACCGACCTCGCGATCATCGACGTGACGCCCGAGGGGTTCCGATTGGTCGAGTTGAGCCCGGGAATCGAGTTCGACGAGGTCGAGCAACGCACGGGTGCCCCACTATTACCGATCCAGGAGTGAGCGATACTTCCATGAGCACGCCTTCCCAAACCACGCGCAGCGCAGAACTCTACGAACGAGCGCAACGCGTATTACCCGGCGGGGTTAGCCGAAATACTGTGTTGCGCGACCCATACCCGGTGTACGCCGACCACGGCGTTGGCTGCCGGATCACCGACATCGAAGGTGTGACGAGGCTGGATTTTTCGAACAACATGGCCTCGCTCATCCACGGGCACGCTTGCCCGGCAATTGTCGAAGCCGTAACGGCGCAGCTCGCTCGCGGCTCGGCATTTACGACGGCGACCGAGATGGAGGTACGGTACGCAGAGCATCTGGTGGGCCGCAACCAGAACTTCGAGATGCTGCGGTTTGTGAACTCGGGCACCGAGGCGTTGATGGTGGCACTCAAGGCAGCGCGGGCGTACACAGGGCGGCCCAAGATCGCCAAGGTCGAGGGCGCCTACCACGGCGGGTACGACTACGCGGAAGTCAGCCAGGCTCCCAATCCCGACACATGGGGCGAGGTCGATCGCCCAAACAGCGTGGCGCTTGCGCACGGCACCCCGGGGTCGGCGCTCGATGACGTCGTGATCATCCCATTCAACGATCCCGAGCGCGCAATTTCGATCCTCGATCGGAATGCCAATGAATTGGCGTGCGTGCTGCTCGACCTGATGCCCCACCGCGTTGGCCTCAAGCCAGCGGACACTGAGTTCGTGGCGGCAATCCGCGAATGGGTGACGAAGAACGGTGCGCTTCTGGTGCTCGACGAGGTCATCACGTTCCGCACCGAATACGGCGGCCTGCAAACGCGGTACGACATCACACCCGATCTGACGGCCATCGGCAAGATGATCGGCGGCGGGTTCCCGGTCGGGGCCGTCGTCGGGCGGTCAGAGGTGATGGAGGTTTTGAACCCTCGCGCCAAACAGGTGCTGTTCCCCCATTCGGGCACGTTCTCGGCCAATCCCATCAGCATGACAGCCGGACTGATTGCGATGGAGTTGTTTGACGAGCCGGCGGTCGCAAGACTGAACGCGCTCGCGGATCGAGCCATGAGCAGTATTCAGGCGGCGATCACGGAGATGGGCGTGCCGATCTGCGTCTCGGGCGGCGGCTCGATGTTGCGCGTCCATATGAAGCCACGGCCTCCACGAAACTTCCGCGAAGCGTACCTAACCGCCGAAGAGAACTCGCGACTCAAGGCACTCCTCGAGCACATGTTCGACGAGGGCTTCATCCTCATCAACACCTGCTCAGCCACGCTCTCGACGCCGATGACCGAGGCCGAGATCGATGAACTGGTGGCCGCATTCAAGCGCGGGTTCGAGAAGATGCCCGTGAGCGTCTGAATTCAGGCCCGCTCGAAGGTCGTCGCAAGCCCCTGGCCGACGCCGACGCACAACGATGCCACGCCATGTGTTGTGCTGGTGCGCACCATCTGGTGGACGAGCGTGGTGGCCAGTCTTGCGCCGCTGCAGCCGAGAGGGTGGCCAATAGCGATCGCACCGCCTTGAGGATTGAGCTTCTCTTCTGGGATGTCGAGTTCTCGTGCGCAGGCGACCGACTGGGCAGCGAAGGCCTCATTGAGCTCGACCCGGCCGATGTCGGACAGCGAGAGCCTCGCGCGCTCGAGGGCCCGGCGAATGGCCGGCACGGGGCCAATGCCCATGTAGGCCGGATCGACGCCGGCCGGGGCGCTGGGGCCGACGTAGGCGAGTGGCTCGAAGCCCATCGACCTGGCTCGACTCTCTTCGACGAGAAGGAGTGCGGCGGCGCCATCGTTGATTCCCGACGAGTTACCGGCGGTCACGGTTCCCTGATCATCCTTGGCAAACACCGGCTTGAGCTTTGCAAGCTTCTCGAGCGTCGTGTCCGGCCGCGGGTGTTCGTCGGTCTTGAAGAGGATCGGATCGCCCTTGCGCTGGGGGATTGCCACGGGCACGATCTCGGCCTCGAACAGTTCCTGCTCGTTGGCAGTGGCCCACTTCCGCTGGCTAGAGAGCGCGAACCTGTCTTGGTCCTCGCGGCTGATCTGGTGCTTGCGCGCAACGTTCTCGGCGGTCTCGCCCATGGCGTAAGGATGATGCAGCTCGGCTAGCTTCGGATTCACAAAGCGCCAGCCGATGGAAGTGTCGTGCATCTCCTGGTTGCGGGCATAGGCGGCATCGGGCTTGCCTAGCACATACGGCGCTCGGCTCATGGACTCAACACCGCCAGCGATGAACACGTCGCCGTGGTTGGCCTCGATCATGCGAGCGGCGATGTTGACCGCCTCGAGACCGGACGCGCAGAGTCGGTTGACGGTCGAGCCCGGCACACTCGTGGGCAGGCCCGCGAGCAGGATCGCCATGCGCCCGACGTTGCGGTTGTCTTCACCTGCCTGATTGGCGGCACCGAGGTACACGTCGTCGATCGTGGTCGGATCGATGCCAGACTTCTCGACCACGGCCTTGACGACATGGGCGGCCAGGTCATCGGGGCGGACGCCCGCGAGGGCTCCTCCGAATCGGCCAATGGGGGTTCGCAAGGCACAGATAACCGCTGCTCGTCGTGGCATCGGCCATGGTAGCGGTGACGCTCGGCGGCATTCGCGGCGGCGGTACCACCCCCCGACTCCCCCCACTCGCCACATCCGGACTCCTGTCGGTCGCCCACGCCTGGCAGACGGGGATCGCTCTGGGCGCCGGCCGATACGCGAGGCGAAGGGGGATCGCCGATGGGTCCGACAACCAAGGCATCGTTCTGGCTCGCAGCGCTCGCGTTCGGCCTGTCCGCGTGGGCTTCACCCCAGAAGGCGTTCCAGAACGCCCGCCAGGCTGAGGAAGAAGGCCGCCATCGCGAGGCCTTCGACTGGTACCTCGAAGCCTGGGCCGACCCGGAGCTGCGCCACGAATCGGCCCGCCGGGCACGCTCGCTCGAACGCATCGCTCGGCTGTCATCGATCGATGACACTTCGGCGATCGAGCCGTTTGTGGCCAAGCTCGGCGAGGGGTTCAAGACCTATCGCTCTCGTTCGTACCTGGTACTCAGCGACGCGACGGACGATTGGACCCGATCTCGCATCACCCTCCTGGAGCGTGCCCGCGAGCAGTACTTCCGGGACATCGATCGGCTGGGCGTACCCATCCACCCGCACGCCCACCGGCTGGTGTGCGTGTTCTTTGGGCAGCACGCCGACTACCTGGCATTTGCACAGGAACACGATGGTTTCGATGCGGCGTGGACGGCGGGCTATTACAGCTTGGGGCACAACGCCATCATCATCCATGACGATCGCACGACGCCCAGCCTGTTTCGCGTGATGCGCGAGCTGGCCGAGTACGAGGAGCGTATTAAAGAGCTCACGGACCAAGCGAACCAAGCGAATCGAGATGGCCGCTACGATCAGGCCCGGCTGCTACGCGATGCCGCTAGCGATTTGAACGACAATCTGGTCAAGGAACGCCAGCGCATCGAGAAGCAGGTCTTGCGTTTCGGCGTGGCCAAGGTGCTGCACGAAGCCATCCACCTGCTGGCGTTCAACACCGGGCTGCAGGACCGCCGCTCGTCGTACCCGCTGTGGGTGAGCGAGGGACTGGCCGCCAGCTTCGAGGCCGAGAGCACCACAAGCCAGTTTGGTTTTGCGTTCGCCTTCGAGCCCCGGGAACAGCAACTCGACCAGTTGGTGTTGAAGGATGAGCTTCCGAGCCTTGAGAAGTTGGTCGTGCTCGATGACAACACGGGGCTGCAGGCCTATACAGCCCGCCCGCTCTACGCCATGGCGTATGGACTGTTCAGGGAGCTCCATCGGACGCAGCGCGACGAGCTGGCCGCCTTCCTGGCAGAATTGGCCGATCTCCCTGCGGGCGAGCAGACGGCCGAGGAGCATCTGGAACGCTTCGAGCGCCACTTTGGCGACGTGGCCACGCTGGAGCGCCGTATCGAACGCCGATGGCTTTCGGCCGCTCGCGAGCGGCAGGCCGCCGCAGAACAGGTCCAACAAGCGGCACAACGGTGACTCGCCTGGAGCGGCCTGGCACCCAACCCATCACCCAACAAAAAGACGCGATCCGGTCGCGCTCCGCCTCGCCTGGATGACGGAACGCTAGACCCAGCGCATCCGACGCTGTAGTCTGTACCTGTCAGGCGTGCCCGAACTGGGATGCCTGCGGCGGCCGCGTGGGTCGCGCACACGACCCGATCGGGGCCGCTCGGGGCCCATACATCAGGAGACAAGCCATGCCAGGGTTCGAGCTCTCAGGAAGGTGCCGCGTGTCGGCTGCGTTCGCCATGGTGCTGGCCGCGGGCACCGCTTCGCTGCAGATGGCCTGCGCCAGCAGCGCGACTACCTCGGCGGATTCGTCGCTCTCCAGCGGTCGGTTCGTGGACGAGACCGGGGCGAAATCGGGCGCAGCGGCGTGGATGGCCGAGCAGTCTCGAGTTGGGTACCCGCGGATGCCGAGCCTGAGCCCTGATGGCTCGACCATCGTGTTCACGTGGGCGGGCGATCTGTGGGCCGTGAGTGCTGGGGGCGGCGTCGCATCGCGGCTCACCACGCATCCGGCCGACGACCTTCGCAGCGCGTTCAGCCCCGACGGATCAACGCTCGTGTTTACCTCGACGCGCGATGGTTCAACAAACCTGTATGCCATGCCCGTTTCGACCGAGAACGGCCGCGTGGTGGGTGGTGCCGTTCGGCGTATCACACTGAGCGATCGCTCGCTCACACTCTCGGGCTTCGATGCTTCGGGCGACGCCGTGCTGGTCCAGGCGCGCCTTGAGCCCAGCATGTATCGTGGCACGAACATGTATCGGGTGCCGCTCGATGGCAGCGCGATTACGCGTATCACCGACGCCTACGGCTCGATGCCGCGAATGACCGCGGACGGCTCGCGGGTTCTGTTCACTCGCCAGCGCGATCTCTACGATCGGCCAGCGTACCAGGGCCCCGCCGCCGGTGAAGTCTGGGAGATGAACACAGAGACGGGCCGGTTCAAGCAATTGACGAACTTCGATGGCAATGACTCCAGCGCGTTTGGCCTTCCCGACGGCTCGACCATCTACGTGTCTAGCCGCCACGGACAGAACAACGTCTGGCGCGTGCCCGCCGGCCGTACGGATGCCGACGGCCCACGGCGGTTGACCAACTTCGAGCCCGACGAGGGCCAGCACACCATTGGTCATGGCGTGCTCGACTTGAACATCTCAAACGACGGCTCGACGGCCGTGTTCCTGGTGTGGGACACGCTGTACACGCTCAACCTGACCCAGCGCGGCGCGACGCCGCAGCCGGTCGAGATCTACGCCTCGGGCGATAGCCAGACGCTCGACACGCGGCTCGAGACGCTTGACCGTCAGGTCAGCGAGGCCGCCCTGAGCCCCGACGGCAAGACGCTGGCGGTGGTAGCTCGAGGCGAGGTGTTCATTCGCAACACCGAGGACGACCGGCCCACGCGCCGCGTGACATTCACCAGCGGCCGCGAGCAGGACATCGCCTGGAGCCCCGACAACCAATACCTGTACTTCTCGAGCGACGACGACGGTGAGTTCGCGATCTATCGGGCAACCGTCGCACTCTCGCGCGAGGACATCATGCCCGAGGAACTCGAAGAAGAAGAGCCCGAAGCTGATGAAGGGGAAGCCGCCGAAGATCTACCGGCGGATGACAGCGACGCAAGTGATGAGGATGAAGGCGAAGAGCCCGAAGCTGCCGAAGACGACAACGCCGAAGACGAGCACCAGGAAGAAGGCAAGGACGAGGGTGAGAACGAAGAAGTGCAGGACAAGGTCGACCACGGCAAGCGGTGGTCGGAGGCGCTGCGATTCGATGTCGAGCCATTCATCGACAGCGACGTGCGCACGGTGAACCCGATGCCCTCGCCCGACGGCTACCGCGTGCTGTACCTGCGCGAACGTGGCGACTTGTGGATGCGCGACCTGGCCAGCGGTCAGGACACGCTGGTCTTTGAGAGCTGGAACGAGCCCGACGTGCAGTGGGCCTCGGACAGCCGCCACATCGTGTACGAGGTGGCCGACCTGGACTTCAATAGCGACGTGTGGTTGCTCGACCTTGACGGCGACGATGCCGATCCGGTGAACATCACCCGGCATCCGGACATCGACACCTCACCTCGCCTGAGTCACGACGGCAAGATGCTGGTGTTCCTGAGCGATCGCGCGGGGAACAACTGGTCGTACGACGCCTACGCCGTACTGCTTGATCGCTCTCTCGAAGGCAAAACCGACTACGAACTGGCACAGTACTTCAAGGATGCCGCCAAGGCGGTGGGCAAGGCGGGCAAGATCGACACGCCCGATTTCGGTGAGCCGGCCGAACGCGAGCCCCTGGAGTTCGACACTGAGGACGCGTGGCAGCGTGTTCGCCGGCTAACCGGCTTCAGCGGGGTGGGCAACCTAGCGCTGACGCCAGGCGGCGATCGTGTGCTCTTCAGCACCAACATCGATGGCAGCACCAGCCTCTTCTCGGTCGACTACCGAGGTCGAGACCGCAAGACGGTGCAGAGCGGCGGCGTATCGCGAGTACACGTGACAGCCGATGGCTCGAAGGCCGTGTTCATCCGCAGCGGGCAGGCGGCGACCGCCCGGCCGGCCGGCGGCGGGGCCAACACCCTTGGCATCGAGGCGACGGTGCGCATCGACGTTGCCGCCGAGCAAGCGCAGAAGTTCCGCGACGCGGCCAACATGCTGGGGCGTGAGTTCTACCACCCGACGATGAAGGGCCTCAACTGGATGGGCCTCACCGAGCGGTATCTGGAGCTGGCGCGCGTGACACGCACGCCCAGCGAGTTCTATCAGGTTGGCCGACTGCTGATGGGCGAACTGAACGGCTCGCACTTGGGCATCTGGGGCGGCACACAGCTCTACAACGCGCCTTCGATCCGTACGGGCTATCTGGGCATCGACGCGAAGCCCGTCGATGGCGGATACAAAGTGACGTACGTCATTCCGGAGGGCCCAGCGTGGCGCGATGCCAGCAAGCTTCGTGAGGGCGATGTCATCACCGCCGTCAACGGCAAACCGCTCGCGCCCGAGGGTGGTCTACCCATCATGGACCTGAGCGAGGCGATGGCCGGCACGGCGAGCGAGGAGACGCTCCTGGACATCCGGCCAGCGGACCCGGCCGTGTCGGGCTACGTGCTTATCGTGCCAACTTCATCGGGGGGCGACAGCAACCTGCGATACGAGGACGGTGTGCGTCAGCGTCGTGCCAAGGTCGAGGAACTCTCCGACGGGCGCGTGGGCTATTTGCACATCCGTGGCATGAATGAACCGTCGCTGCGTGACTTCGAGCGCGACCTGTACGCGGCCGCGAGTGGCAAGGACGGTCTGCTCATCGACGTGCGCGACAACGGCGGTGGATGGACCACCGACATCCTGCTCAGCTCGCTCACGGCGCCACGGCACGCCTACACCATCCCACGTGGCGCGAAAGCCGAAGACGTACCCGAGGATGCGTACCCACGCGACCGCCGTCTGATCTACGGGTACTCGCGCCCGATCGCGGTGTTGTGCAACGAGAACTCGTACTCCAACGCCGAGATCTTCTCTCACGCGATCAAGACCACCCAGCGCGGGCCACTGGTAGGCCAGGAGACCTACGGCGCGGTCATCTCGACCGGGTCGTACCGGCTCATCGACGGCACGACGGTCCGCCGACCGTTCCGTGGCTGGTACCTGCCCGACGGCACCGACATGGAGAACAACGGTGCCGTACCCGACGTGCTCGTCGAGGTCGGCCCCAGCCATGAGACGGAGGGCGTCGACCCGCAGCTCGAGGCGGCGGTCAGGGCCGTGATGGAAGACATCGAGTAGTCCACGTCGGTTATCAGGCTTTGGGCTTACCCAGCCCGCGCAGATGGACGCCCCGCTGGGCGTCTTTTTCGTTGGTGCCACAGCGCGATCTGGAGTGGCCGATAGCCGAACCGAGGAGTGCTCGCTCATGCCAGGAGAATCGACAATCGTGCGATCGGCGGTTGGAGTGTGGTTGCTGGCGGTCCTTGGTGCCGCCGCGACGGCGCACTGGGTTCTGCCCTTCGACGCCCAGGCCGGGCTGTTCGCGCTCGGGCTGCTGTGCATGGCGTACACGCTGGCCGCATTCGGGCTCGCGCGGCGGACGGCCGGGCTGACGGCGCTGCTTCCGTTGGCCTGGGTCGCGGGCTTTGGCATGTGGCTCCCAATCGCGCAGGACTTCGGGGCCGAAACGATGGCCCCGAGCATGGCGGGCTGGGGCATGGCGTCGTCACTCGTCGAGCCCGCGGCGTACGCGATCGTGCTGCTCGCCGGCGGCGTAGCAACCAGCGCGATGCTGTACCTCGGCACCGGATCGCCCGCGGTGTTCTGGCACGTGCTGGTGCTCACCGGGCTGGTCGCCGGCGCATCGCTCTCGCACGATGACACGCCCACCACCACCTTCGCGGCCATCATCGCGTGGCATGCAGGCACCGCCGGCTCGCTCCTGCGGTGGGCGTCGCACGCCGCGTGGGCCTCGAGAACGGGCGTGTGCACGCGTTGCGGCGAGGACATTCGCGGCGTGTCGAGGTCGGCGTGCCCGAGTTGCAAGGGCGCGTTGCTGTGCAGCCCGCCCGCGCGCAAGATAGCACCCGCACCTGATCGCGATCAGGCGGCGTAGTAGACCCAGCTTGCATCAGCGCATCATTGTCGCGGATCAGCTGTCGAGATATGGCAGGGGCGTTACGGGCCCCTGACCGTTGTAGGGCATTAGCTCGATCGGGATCGCCTTGATGCCCCGGCGCTTCGCCTTGTACATTGCGTACCGCAGGGCATGGTCCACACGCTCGTGGACCCTTGGCGTGATATTCAAGCCGTGGGCGTGCATCTGCTGGAGCGCAAAGAGCCACGCGTGGTACTCCTCGAGACATCGGGGCTTGTAGGTGCCCAGACCGATGGCGTGGTGGCCGACCTCGTGCAGGAACACGGCGGCGGAGATCGGGCCGCGCGGGCGTGGCGCCTCGATGAGGCGTGAGATCGTGCCGTCGGCATACATGACCTGCCAAGCGACGCCGCTGGTGCTGCTTCGCCACTTGCGGACGCGGATCTGGTACTTCACCAGCATCTGACGCGCGACGGCCTCGTAGCGGTCGGCTGCGGGCGTGGCGCGCGGCCGTGGAGCCGTGACGGCGACGCGACGCGGCGAGGAAACAGGCTTACGGCGAGGAATCAGGTCCCAGAGCGTGCGCATGGTTGACGCTCCGAAGTAGCGGTTTCGCCAGCGGTGAGCGGCCGGCCGCGAGCGAAGGCGGCAAAGTCCATTGGCTTCTTTCCCGCGGGCTGGATCGTGACGAGCCGAAGGGCAGTGCCGTGTCCGCAGGCGATCAGGCCAGCCGGGTCGATGAGCGTGCCGGGCGTCGCGGCGTGGGCAGACGGCTCAGCCACGACGCGAAGGAGTTTGAGCGAGACGCGAGCGAGGTTGATGCTCACGCCGGGCCACGGCGTCAATCCGTGCACGCGGTTTCGGCAGGTCTCGGCGGTATCGGTGAAATCGACCCAGCCATCGGCCTTGGAGAGTTTGGGTGCAAGCGTGACGTTGTCGGCATCCTGCTCAATCGGGGCGAGTGTTCCGCTCGTGTGGCGTTCCAGTACGTCGAGCACCACTGACACGCCGTCCTCGGCTAGCACGTCATGGAGTTCGCCAACGGTGAGTCTCGGATCGACGGGGCGACTCGTCTGCCCTAGCACGAATCCCGCGTCCATCTCGTCGGCAAGGGTGATAACGCTGACGCCGGTGGCCTCATCGCCGGCGAGGATGGCGGCACTGATGGGCGCGGCGCCACGCCAACGCGGCAGTCGCGATGCGTGCAGGTTGATCGCGAACTTGTCCGCCAGGAGCTTCTGACCCAGCTTCTGACCGAACGCGATGACCACCCAGGCGTCGGCGTCGATATCGCGGATGTGGTCGCGGATATCTGGCGTATTGACCCTTTCGGGCTTGAGGATCTCAACACCCGGCAAGATCTCGGCAGCGGTCTGCGCGATGGGCGTTGGGCTCAGAGTCTTGCCGCGCCCGGCGGGGCGGTCGGGCTGGGTGACGACGGTCACGACCTCGTGCAACTCGGCAAGCGCTCGCAGCGTCGGTACGCCGAAGGCTCCCGAGCCAAAGAACACCAGACGCATGGACAATTCGGGCCTCCCTGCCTTGTTTCTTGGGAATCAGCGGGCCTTGCGTTCGAGCCGGCGCAGCGCGGATCGGGTGCGCAGGCGGTCGAGCTGGCCGAACTTGTCGATGATCAAGACCCCGTTAAGGTGGTCGACCTCGTGCTGGATGCACCGGGCCAATAGGCCGGCGGCGTTGATCGTGAATCGGTTGCCGTCCAGGCCGGTGGCTTCCATCGAGACCTCAATCTGGCGATTAATCTGGCCTCGGATATCAGGTAAGCTGAGGCAGCCTTCCTCAAACGAGTCCGGGGCTCCGCCAGGGGTCAGGTCCGGATCGATGCAGACCAGCGGCTGCCCAGCCGTGTCTTCCTGGAACCCCTCCGGCGACGCGCCGGGAATGGGATCCTCCGGCACCAAGCACACGAACATCCGCCACGGCAGCCCCACTTGCGGGGCGGCCAGACCGATGCCCTCTTCCTCGTGCATGATCTGGAGCATCCGCTGGGCGACCTCGCGGACGTTGTCGGTCACCTCGCCGACCGGCCGGGCCTTGGTCCGCAGGACCGCGTCGGGATGGAATCGCAGGTGCAGGCCGGCCGGGTCGATTGAGCCGATAGGCTCGGAAGTGCTCTGGGCGTGCTGGGGCATCGCGGAGATGATATTGTGCCCGCTCGGGCTAGGTGGGCGTTGGCCCTAGAATCGGTTCGCTCGCCGACGAGTCGGGCATCGGAAGCAGACGGGAGCAGGCATTTGGCGATCTTCGGCGGCAAGAAGAAGAAGGAAGATGCGGGTACTCCCGAGGCAAACGGGCAGGAAGCGCCCCATGCCAGCGGTGCCGGTGAGGGCGGCGACGGCAAAGGCAAGGGCGGCAAGGGAACCAGCGGCGGCAGCAAGGGCGGAGCCGAACCGGGCCCGACCTTCAATCCCGAAGCCGCCGATCGATTCTTCGAGCACGCCCGCACAGCTCACGAGACCACCAACTACGAATACGCGATGAACCTGTGGCTCAGCGGGCTTCGGCTCGACGCCAGCAACATGACCGCGATGGAGAGCTTCTTCCGCTCGGCCTCGGCCTACGCGGCGGCGAACCCAAAGAAGAAGCCGAAAGTTGACCTGCAGGTGAAATCGCCCGTTGACAAGTTCCTGGCCGGCCTGCTGAATTGGGCCACGCGGCTGAGCGATGGCGACGCCGCAATGCGCGCGGGAGAGGCGGCGGCGAACGCCGGCCTCGACGAGCAGGGCTACTGGTGCCTCGAACGGTCGATGACGCTGGCCAAGCAGGCCAAACGACCGAGCCCGTTGACCTTCAAGAAGCTGATGCAGCAATTTGCCAAGGTTGGCGCATACAACGAAGCCGTCGAGGCGGGCACCATCGCCGTGCAGCTCAACCCGGCCGACACCGATCTGGCCAACGCGGTCAAGAACTTCTCGGCCCAGGCCACGATGAGCCAGGGCGGGTACGACAATGTTGGCGAAGAGGGCGGCTTCCGGAAGAACATCCGAAACGCGGCCAAGCAGAAGCAGTTGCAAGACGAGGAGGCGATCTCCAAGGACGAGGGGACTATCGAGCGTTTGATCGAGCGGGCTCGCGTGGACTTAGAGGAACGACCCGAGGACCCGCCGACCATCAGCTCGCTGGCCAAGCGACTCATCGAACGCGGCACGCCCAAGGACGAGAAGGAAGCCTACGACCTGTACAAGAAGGCGTACGCCCTCACCAAGGAGTTCCGGTTCCGCCAGGCAGCCGACGATATCAGGCTGCGTGCGTGGCGCCGCAAGCTCTCGGCCCTCGAGAAGACCGCCAGAGACAACCCGGAAGACGCCGCCATCCAGGAGAAGTTGGAGTTCGAGCGCAAAGCTGTGCTCGAAGCCGAGACCAAGGTCTACGTGGCCCGCGTCGAGGCGTACCCGACGGACATGTCGCTCAAGTTCGAGCTCGGACGGCGGTTCTTCGACCAGGGGCAGTACGAGGACGCCATCGCCAACCTGCAGCAGGCCCAGGGCGAGCCCAAGCTGCGCGTCCGCACGCTGCACATGCTGGCCCAGTCGTTTCTTGCAATGGAATGGGGCGACGAGGCGGTCACGACGTTCCGCCAGGCCCTCGACGCTCACGGCCGCGACAGCGACGAAACGGGCATGGAGATCAACTACGGCCTTATGGACGCCCTGCTGACCAAGGCCACCGACCACCGCGAACTAGAAGCCGCCATCGAGGCCGACAAAATTGCCTCCGGCATCGCCATCAAGGACATCGGCTTCAAGGAAATCCGCCAGAAGCGCGATTCGATCAAGAAGCTACTGGCCGAATTGCGGCAGAGCTGAGCCAGATGGCCGGCCAGAAGGCCATCGCGATCATCCCCGCGCGGATGGGGTCGACCCGGTTTCCGGGCAAGGCCCTGGCCAGCGAGACCGGGAAGCCGATGGTCGTGCATGTGTGCGAGCAGGCGGCGATGGCCCAAGCGGTGGCCAACGTTGTGGTCGCAACGGACAGCCAGGAAATCCGCAAGGCCGTCGAGGTCCATGGCTTCGATGCCGTGATGACCAGCACCACACATCCCAACGGCACAAGCCGGCTTGCGGAGGCGGTCAAGACAATGGGGCTGAGCTCGCGTCAGCCTGTCGTGAACGTGCAAGGCGATGAGCCGGAAATCGCGCCTGACATCATTGATGCTTCGCTGGTTGCGGTCGGTCAACGCGTACTGCCCGGCATGCTCAACACGATGTATCGGATTGCCCAGTTAGGCACCGTAGCAACGCCGCTCCGCGACGACGAGGACATCGACGACCGCAACACCGTGAAGGTAGTGCTCGGGCTCATCGAGCCGGATATGGGTGTGGGCCGGGCGCTGTACTTCTCGCGGGCGCCGATCCCGTGCGACCGAGACAACTCCGGTGTAGCCATGCCGCTGAGGCACGTGGGCATCTATGCCTATGACGTGTTCTCGCTAGAGCAGTACATGAAGCTGCCGCCCACGCCGCTGGAAGAGTGCGAGAAGCTCGAACAGCTCCGCTGGCTCGAGCACGGCCTGCCCATTGCCGTGGCCATCCGCCAGTCCCACCACCAGGGCATCGATACGCCCGAGCAGTACGCCGCGTTTGTCGAGCGATACCGGACGCGAGTTGGCACGTGACCGGCTTGATCGGGTTGGCTATCCTCTCTGGTGCCCGACCAACGAATCTCGAAGCACGGCAACGACCCATCCCACGACGACTGGCCCATGCCTGTCGGCAGCGAACCCGCCCCCTCCGACAGGACGCTGGGTGAGGACGCCCGCCGCCGACGCGCCGACGAGCTGCTGGTGCAAGCGGCCGAGGGCTCGCTGACCACCGAGTTCTACTCGCCGGTGCCTCCTGGGTACCGACGCGGCCGAACGAAGTACGTGGCGGTACTTGGCACGGTCATGAGCGGGCTGGGCAAGGGCATCTTCGCCGCGAGCGGCGCGAAGCTGCTGAAGGACAAGGGCCTCTGCGTCGCACCCATCAAGATGGAGGGCTACCTGAACATCGACTCGGGCACGCTGAATCCCTATCGCCACGGCGAGGTATTCGTGCTCGACGATGGCACCGAGTGCGACATGGATCTGGGGACCTACGAGCGATTGCTCGCCCAGAATCTGAGCCGGCGGAACTTCACGACATCAGGCCAGATATTCAGCGAGGTTCTCGAGCGCGAGCGGCTGGGTGACTATCTGGGCCGCGATGTGCAGATGATCCCACATGTCACCGGTGAGGTGAAGCGCAAACTTCGCGAGCTCGCGATGTACGGCGATGGCTCGGGCAGGCCCGCGGATGTCGTGTTCGTCGAGGTCGGCGGTACCGTCGGTGACTACGAGAACGGGTTCTACATCGAGGCCCTTCGTGAGTTGGCGTTCGAGGAAGGACCTCGATCTGTGTGCTTCGCGGCGCTGACGTACGTCATCGAAGCCAAGGTATTGGGCGAGCAGAAGAGCAAGGCTGCCCAGTTGGGCATCCAGCGACTTATGGAAGCGGGCATCCAGCCCCACATGATCGCCTGCCGCTGCGACAACCCAGTAACGGGCCAGGCGATGCAGAAAATCGCCATGTACAGCAACGTGCCCCTGCGGCGCGTCTTCAGCATGCACGACCGCGAGAGCATCTACCTCATTCCTGAAGAGATGCGGCGCGACGGGCTCGATCGCGAGATCCTGAGTGTGCTCGATCTGCACGACCGTGTCGACATGGGCCAGGAGGACCGCGAGCGGGAGCGTTGGCGAGCGTTCGTCCGCGGCCTCACTAATGAGCCCGAGCACACCATCCGAATCGGGTTGGCGGGAAAATACACAGATTTGGGTGACGCCTACGCGTCGATCGACAAGGCCATCGAGCACTGCGCGGCCAACCTGCACACCAATATCCAGGTCGAGCGCTTCGACACGACCGACCTGACCGAGTCCCGGATCGCCGAGGAATTGGGCGATATCGACGCGGTCATCGTGCCCGGCGGGTTCGGGGCACGTGGAGTCGAGGGCAAGCTCTCGGTGGTGAAGCACTGCCGAACCACGGGGCTGCCGTACTTGGGCATCTGCCTGGGCTTCCAGGTCGCGGTGATCGAGTACGCACGCAACGTGCTTGGGCTCGGTGGGACGGCCTCCACCGAGTTCGACCCCGACGCGCCGCACCCTGCCATCAGCGAGCTTCCCGAGCAAAAGAAGATCGAGGGCCTTGGTGGCTCGATGCGCCTCGGTGCCCAGGACGTGAGCCTGACACCCGACTCGCTGGCGAGCTTCCTGTTCTCGGGCCGCCAGAGCATCCGCGAGCGGTTCCGCCACCGCTACGAGGTCGACCCGGGGTACGTCGATCGGCTGACCGAAGCCGGTCTGGTCTTCAGCGGCCGACACCCGACGCAGCCCATCATGCAGGTGCTCGAACTGCCCCAGCCCGGACACGACGAGGATCACGACTGTCCGACGCACCCGTACTTTGTGGCCGGACAATTCCACCCAGAACTGACCAGCCGGCCGTTGGAGCCCCAGCCCATGTTCATGGGCCTGTGCGCCGCCGCGATCGCGCGCCGAGTGGCGATGGGACCAAGGCCCGGCGAACCTGAAGGCGCCAAGGAGGTCTCGACCCTTGTGAAGCGATGGCTACGGACGCCGAGGAAGCGGACGCAGCCGGCGTAGCGGAAGGGCTCAAGCCTGCCCGAGGCCTCGTGTTGTTAGACCATCTCGAGTGAGCGGAGCGACGCGAGGAGCACCACCGAGGCAAATCGCCCAGGGCGGCCAGTGCCAACTTGGGCATTGTGCATAAGCGTTTGAGCGTAGAGGTCGGCCTCGATGGTGCCTTGCGCGGCCAGACTCACAAACGCGTTCACCGCCCAGGGGTGGGAGGTGGAATTGTCGGGCTGGATTTCTTCGACGCACCACCGTGCGGCTCCTTCCGCACGTCGGATCAGATTTGGCTCGCGCCGCTGAGCTCCCAATGTCCATAGGGCCTGGATGGCACCCAGTTCACGCTCGGTCCAGACCTCGATAGCGATCTCACCACGGCTCGGAGCCTTGGAGTCCTGGAGTGGCCCATCGGCGGCGATCGCGGCTTCATCGAAAGGAGTGTCGTTGGCCAACGCGTACCAAAGAGCGAGATCAAGTTCCGCATCCCGGATCGGAGTTGTCGTGCGGTGAAGAAGCCAGGCGAACAATGGCCGATCGATCGAGCGCCGGTTGCCCTGCTCGTCAGCGAAAGTGTCGGGGTCGACACCTGCCAGTGGATCAAGGCACAGCACTACCCGGAGGCGATCGATCCATGGCTTGAGTCGCTCCTGGTTCAAGATTAGGTCCTGTAACCAGCTTCGATACCGGCCTGATCTGACCTTGCGCTGGCCGAGGCCGGTCGAGCGGCCGATGCTGATGTGATGTCCGACGGTCCGAGTCAGCACACCGCGGGTGGTGATCGATTTGCATGGATCGATCCCGGCGTGAGCGTATGGGACCAGTGGGGCGCAGTTCCTCCACCGCCCAAGGTCAAACCGTCGATCTCGACGACACCCGCCCCACCGCCGCCGGTGCAGTCACCAACCGCTGCTCCGGCGTCAACGGGCGCCCCTGAGCCGCTGCCGGAGTCCAAACCGGAGAAGGCCCCCGAACCTATCGCCGAGGATCTCGGGGCGGCGGCGGGTGCCCCAACGTTCCACGAGTTCGACGCTGAGCTTGATGTCGCCGAACTCGACGAGCGGCTACGGCCCGTGACCACCTGGTCGGCCCGTTCGACCTCGGTCAATCGCTCGAGTCTGGGCTTCCGGTCTCGCCGCATGTGCTATCCCAAGAAACTACTGATCATCGCGGTCCACCTGATCGATGACAAGCCGACCATCCTGGCAGGCCGGGTCACGACCTGCGACTACGACGGCGAGGGGCTCTACAGCATTGATGTGGAGCTGATGCCCAAGCCCGTGAGCGAAGAGCTCCGCCAGTGGGAAGCCCAGCGGTAGGCCCCGAGTGCCGACTGACTTGACCTTGGCCCTCACCGATCGAATGCTGCGCCATGCGCATCATCCGCTCGGCCCATGAACTCGCCGAGTACCAACGCGAGATCGGCGACTACCCGGGCGGGGTGCTCGTGCCCACGATGGGCGCGTTGCACGCTGGGCACGAGGCGTTGATCCACCAGGCCGCCGCGGAATCGGAGCGACGCGGGTTGGCGGCGGGCTGCGTGGTGACGGTGTTCGTCAACCCCACACAGTTCGACGAGAAGCACGACTTCGATCGCTATCCACGAGTACTCGATGAGGACGCGTCTCGGTGCGAGGCTGCCGGCGCCAAAGCAGTCATCGCCCCGTCGGTGGAAATGGTGTATCCCGACGGTGTTGATACACCGGGACCCACGGTACCCGACGTGGCCGTGGACAAGGGGCTCGAAGATGCGTTTCGCCCGGGTCACTTCGTGGGGGTCACCAAGGTGCTCGCGCGGCTGTTCAACTTGGCAAAACCCGCTGCATCGGTGTTCGGCGAGAAGGACTGGCAGCAACTCCAGCTGGCACGGGCATTGGTCGAGCAGGAGGGGCTGGGCATCGACATTTTGCCAGGGCCGACCGTGCGCGAGGCCGACGGACTCGCGATGAGCAGCCGAAACCGGTTCTTGACCGAGGAGCAACGGCACGCGGCCCGAGCGATCCCGCGAACGTTGCGGGCCGCGTCGAACGCGGGAACCGTAGATCAGGCCGAGGCGATCATGCGGGAGACGCTCGCCGGACTGAGCATCGAGTACGCGACCGTTCGACGAGCGGAGACTCTGGAGTGTGTCGAAGCCGGCACGCCGGCGGGAGTCGAGCCCCTCCGAGCCTTGATCACCTGCCGGCTGGGACGGACCCGGCTTCTGGATAACGCGGCCTGGCCCCTGGCAGCGGATTCACCCCTGCTCGGGCTATAGGGGCCCGATTCGGTCGCTATCCTTGGCCCTTCGATGCCCGATACCGGGCGTTCTGTTGCATTTCCCCCGAATCGGAGGCCGGCCTTGCTCAAGACCCCGCTCAACAAACTCCACCACGAACACGGCGGCAAGATGGTCGAGTACGCCGGCTGGGACATGCCCATCAGCTACGGCTCGGTGCAGCACGAGCACGTGCAGGTGCGCACCAGCGGAGGCATGTTCGATGTCTCGCACATGGGTCGGCTGAAGATAACCGGCCGGCACGCACGGCGGCTGCTGGGGCGAGTCTGCACGCGACGCATCAGCGACATGCAGCAGGGCCAGTGCCGCTACGGGCTGGTCTGCAACGAACAAGGCGGCGTAAAGGACGACGTGCTGGTTTATCGCATGGACGACACGGAGTTCCTGATGGTCGTCAACGCGGCTAACCGCGAGAAGATCGTTGAGCACCTGAACCAGGTCATCGCGACCGAGGAGCTGGTCGTCAAGATGGACGACCAGACCACCAAGACGGCGATGGTCGCTATCCAGGGCCCGAAGGTGATGGATCTGGTCAGCCGCGTGAGCAGCGAGGTGCCCACACTCAAGCGGTATCGCTTCACGATCAAAAACCTGCTCATCGCCAAGCTGTTGGTCTCGCGTACGGGCTACACGGGCGAAGATGGCGTGGAGGTCATCCTGCCCGCAAGCATCGTCGACATGGCCCTCAAGCTACTGCTCAAGGACGTCGACCTCGACGCCGAGCAGAGCGAGATGAAGCTCATCGGACTTGGCGCGCGAGACACATTGCGGTTGGAGGCGGGCATGCCGCTGTACGGGCATGAGTTGGGCGAGGACATCAACGCGCTTTCCTGCGGCGTGAATTTCGCCATCGCGATGGACAAGGACGAAGGCGACATGCCGGAGCCATTCATCGGACAGGAAGCCCTCAAGAAGACGATGGCCGAGGGCGGACCCGCACGCACGCTGGCGGCGTTCGTGGTGGATGGCAAACGCACGCCACGGCAAGGCATGACCGTTCAGGCCGATGGCAAGGAGGTCGGCGTCATCACCAGTGGCTGCACCAGCCCGACGCTGGGCGTTCCCATCGCCATGGGGATCATCGACAAGGGTGTGAACGTACCCGGTACAAAGGTCGCTATCGATACGGGCAAGATTGAACTCGAGGCCGAGGTGCGGACGAATCCGTTGTACAAAAAGCCGAAGGCCTAGGCGATCATTTTCTCGCCGATGAGAGCACCCATTGCCACCGCGACGAATCCAAACACCAGGTGCAACGCGACATACCCGAGCGCGAGGCCGAGCTTGCCCTCGCGCCAGAGCGTGAGTGTTTCGACGCCGAACGTGCTGTAAGTGGTAAACGCGCCAAGCGCCCCCACCACCACAAGCAGCCGCATGTGGTGGGCCGCGCCATCGGTCTCGCGTGCGAGCAGCCAGGGGAGCACCAAGCCGACGGCGAAACATCCCACGATGTTCACCGCCAACGTCGCAGCAGGCAGGGCGAGAGGGTGGTCTTTCAGCAACGACAAGGATGTGCGCGCGACACCATACCGCATGGAAGCGCCAAGCGCACCGCCCAAGGCAATAGCTCCGATGTCGATCAAGACCTTCACCGCGGCTGGCGCGGGGGCTCGGGGCTTTGGGTAGGTGCCGTATCGGGCGCTTGTGCGGGCACGGCCAGCGGATCCTCACCCGGCACGGGCAGGAAGAAACCGTCGGGCACGCTGGTCGTCTCGAAGCGCAGCCAGTCGACGCTCACTGTGGCCTCAACCTCGGGCGCGAGGAACGGCGGATGGTCGAACGGCCCGCGTTCTTGGCGATTAGGGTTGTGCCGGACATTCGTCACGAGCTTGACGTGGGCCATCCAACCCTGATCTGGCCCGCCCTCGGCCATGCGTCGGCCGACACGACCGGGCACGCTGACCTCCATCGGGAGAGAGAGCGGAGCGCCGGTCGCCTTGTCAAAGAGCTGTACCTCGGCGGTCGCGCGCGCAGCGGTCGAACTGCTGGTGGGCAACGAAACCTGAAGCACGCGGACGAGCCAGGCCTTCTCCCCGCTCAGGGCCTTGCTCATCCGCTCGGCCCAGTCCTGAGCGGTCTCGCGGTAGGCAGCGCGGTCCTCGGCACTGTCACGCGGGATCGAGGCAAGCTCGAGCCTCGCGCGGCGACGCAGGGTTTGCATAACGGCGATGGTCGATGCCATCGGATCACTCGGCTCGGCCAGCATGGGAGCCGGCGGGGCGTACCCCAAGCTGCGCAGCATCTGGATGGCCTCTGCCAGGCGAACTCGCAGCTCGTCACGCTCGGCTCGCAGCTCGACCAGCTCGGCTTCGAGCGCAGCGACGCGCTCCTCGGGGCCTTGCGCCGGCTCGGCCTGCGCGAACGCGGTCGTCGTGAGCCCGATCGCGAGTAGGGCGGAGATCGCGACGCGCGGTGTGTGGATCATGGGTCGAGCCTCGCTGTCGAAGGGGTGCCGCCGGTTGTCTGGCCGTTGGTCGCGCGATTCGACTGACCATTCGCGTGAGCGTCCGGTGCGGGCGCGTCGATCCAGCTTGCCGGATAGGCGTGATCGTCAATCTCCAGCGCTGCCTTGGTGGGGAACATCGGACGGAACGTATCGCACATCACCGCCAGCTCGTCGGTCCACTTGGCGCCCAGGCTCTTCTCGACGGTACCGGGGTGCGGACCATGCGGGATGCCCTGCGGGTGCAGCGTGATCGAGCCCTGCTCGATGCCACGCCGTGCCTTATAATTGCCCTCGACGTAGTACAGGATCTCGTCGCTATCCAGGTTGCTGTGGTTGTACGGCACCGGGATCGCTTCGGGGTGGAAATCGAGCGCCCGCGGGCAGAACGAACAGATCACGAAGTTGTGCCCCTCGAACGTCTGGTGGATCGGCGGGGGCATATGCAACTGCCCGGTAATAGGCGCGAAATCGTCGATGTTGAAGATGTACGGATAGTAACAGCCGTCCCAGCCCACGATGTCGCACGGGTGGTAGCTATAGATGTATGAGTGCACGGTGTCGCGGGCCTTGATACGCACCTCGTACTCACCCAACTCGTCGGTGAACAACGGATGCTCGTCGTCCGCGATCGGAAGCACCAGATCACGCTCGCAATACGGCGCGTGCTCAAGAAACTGACTGGTTTGCTTGCTGAGGTACCGCGGCGGCGGCAGGAAGTGGCTGGTGTTGACCGTCTCGAATCCAACGAATTTACCAAAAGGCATCTGGGCCTTGCCATGCCCACCGAACTTGTCCTCGTCGCCACTCTCGGGCCGCTCGTCCCATTCCATGTGGTAGATGATGCCCTTCGGGATCACGATGTAGTCCTTGGGACCAAATTTGAGCGTACCCATGAAGGTGCGGACGGTGCCCGATCCGAAATGTACGAAGAGGCACTCGTCGCCCTGGCCGTTCTTGAAGTGGTACCCCATCCGCTCGGCAGGGTTGCACACGCTCATCTCGACATCGCTATTGCCAAAGAGCACGACACGACCGGTGACGCTGTCGCCCTTCGGCGGCGTGTGGGCCCCGCCAGTGCGCAGGTGCCGCATTCGCATGGTGTCCATCTCGACGTACTCGGGCTTGGTCGAGTACAGGTTCTTCCAGCCCGTGACCTGGGTAGGCGGGTGGATGTGGTACATGGTACTGGTGGGCCCCACGAAGCCCTCGGTGCCAAAGAGCTCCTCGGAATAGAGCTTGCCATCGGGGCGGCGGAACTGGACGTGCCGCTTCTTCGGGAGGTTGCCGAGCTTGGTGTAATAGGGCATGGATTTGGTTTCCCTTCGGGAGGCCCGCGACCAGTCGCGCGCCGCAATGGGAGGGATGGCCCTGACTAGGAAGGCCGCACGGACGTGTGGCCGAAGCCGGGCGGACCACCTCCGGACCATTGTATACGGGCCGCGACTGGGTCCGGATGTGGCTCATTGGACGGTTTCGTAGCGACAAGGCCCGGGCAGGGGCGTTTCAGGGTGTTCGGTCTTCGGCCAGCCACTCGATCCAACGCGCGTGCCCGTCAGTACTTGCGAGAGGGAGGTCGATCAACCTGCCGCTTCGGTAGGCCGTCAGGTGGAGGTGCGGCTTAATGTTGTTGAAGATATGCACGACATCTCGCTTCGCGCCGAGTGTCTCGATAGTCCTCAGGAAGCGCGCTCGCTCATCATTCGATATCTGGTTCGCGACGTGCGTGTGGTACACACACAACAACGACTCTTCTGAGATCTCCTCGGCCAGGCCGGAGAGCATCGAGAAGCCATCACCGGTGCGCATGTCGAGTTCGGCGCGACGGGGTACTCGCAAGGCCGCATCAATGAGGTCCCGTCGTTCATGGTGCTCGGGCCAGATCAACGCCCGGAGCCAAGCTACCTGATCTATGTCCGACGTGTCGATCACGTTCAGGTCGAGCCCGATGCGGTGGGAGATCGGCAGCAATGGTGCCGAGAGGATCGAAGGCGAGCGCCCGCGAAAGGAAGATGCTACATGCACAGGTGAGGCGGCATTCCCAAAAATCTGCGAACCCCCATACGAGTACCGGTATTGGTCCCAGAGCAGGTTGAGGCCCGCGCTTGTGCCGATCTCAACCAGGGCGAGTGGGCGTCTCTCGAAGGCGCTCGCTGCAAGGGAGATGGCCGGAAAAAGGTACGCGCATCGGCGGACCTCGTTGGTCTGGACCAACCGTGTCTGGAGGAGCGAAAGCACGTCTTCACGATTCGCGGAGACGAATTGTCGAAACGCTGGAAAAGCGTCTGTGGGCGGGCAGGGAGTGGTCGCAAACGTGGGGTAGTACCCGGCCAGCGCGTGCGATGTTTGGTGCGATAGCAGGTAGTGTACCGAGGCCAACAGCAGGTTTGGGACCGGTTGCCCTGGCGCGGATCGAGCAGCAATATCCAGGAGTGCCTCGTCCTGAGCGATCCCCTGGCAAAGCGCGGCGTACAGAGGCGAAGAGTCCTGGCACTCGGTCTCTGCGAACAACCGGAATCGTTCCGAAAGGTGCTGGTACATGGTGCGCTCGATGCCAGCTTCGCGCCCGACCATCTGTGCCACCGGGCGAATACATGCTATTGGGCAAGATAGCCCATTGACCGCGTCACGTCTTCGGCGGTCTCGAGCAACCGATCCCGCTGCCCCGGCTCGGGCACACGGCAGGTCTCGCGGGTGCCGAAGATCTTGTAGCGGTGGCGGGCGACGAATCGGTACGCCCAGTCTCGGATCGGGCGGGGGATGACCCACATCACCGCCACGAGTGACCACGGGAAGCCGAGCAGCCGAGCGATACCGATGGCAGCGTCGCTCCGGACGCGCGCCGTGCCATGGTGGACCAGAACGATCGAGTCGATCGAGTCGGGGATATCCAGGCGGCTGATGAAAGTCTCGCCCGCTTCGGATTGGAGCGGGGCAAACCGCAAGCGATGGCGGCGGTCGAGTTTCATGAAGAGCAGTGTGCTGCCATCGCAGAAGGCGCACAGACCGTCAAAGAGCACAATCGGGGGGTGGTCGGCCTTGGTGGGGTCGCTCGTCATGGGCCTGTGGCGCAGAACCCGCGCGGCATTGCGCAGGGATCGGCCAGATTGAAAGCCGCCTGTCGGACTCGAACCGACGACCTGCGGTTTACAAAACCGCTGCTCTACCAACTGAGCTAAGGCGGCCAGAATTCGGCCCGGCGGCTGTCGGAAAGCCCGTTGGCACGCCAGTTGAGTGTATCCGCCCGCGGGCTGCCAGCGAGTTGCCCGGGAGGCAGATCATGCGCCAAGCCCCGATCACCACACGCCCATCTACCGAACCCCGGAGCGATCTCGTACGCCGTTTGGCCTCGGGAGCGAGCGTCGAGGAGATGATGCGGCGAGGGGAGATCGGCGGGCAGGCGCTCGGGCTCATCCAGATGATGGCGGCGGGCACCCCGACAGAGTCGGGACCGCTTGCTCACGCACGCGGCTCGAACCAGAGACTTGTGGAGTCCAACTGAATGCAGCAAGGGATGCGTATCTCGGCGTCGGGGGCGATGGTGTCGCTGTACCGCACCGACGTGGCGGCAGCCAATCTGGCCAACGTGAACACCGTGGGCTTCAAGCCAGACAGCACGGGCGCACAGAGCCGCGTCGTGGTGCGTGAAGAGGACAACCTGCCCTTCCTGCCCAGTAACCCGCTGCTCGAGCAACTCGGTGCGGGCGTACTCGCCGGGCCTCGGCGGACGAGCTTCGAACAGGGACCGTTGCAAAGCACTGGCAATGACCTGGACGTCGCCATCGAGGGCGATGGGTTCTTCTTGGTCGGCGTGGCGAGCGAGAACGGCGGGCAGACCATGCTGACCCGCGACGGCCGCTTCACGCGGGACGACCGGGGGCAACTGGTGCAGGCCGCGAGCGGGCTGCCGGTGCTCGGGCCTGGGGGCTCGCCGATCGTGCTGCCGATCGACGACACGGTGACCATTGATGCCCACGGGTTCATGTACGACGAGGTGGGAAGCCTGCTTGGCCAGCTTGGCGTGGCGAGTGTGGCCGACCGATCGCGGCTGAACAAGCAGGGTGAAGGCCTCTATGCCGTGCCACCCGAGGTGCTCGACTCTGCGATCGCCCAGCCGCTCGCGACTGGCGTGCGCGTCCACCAGGGCATGGTTGAAGGGTCGGCCGTCGACCCCATCAAGGCGATGATGGAAGTGACCAACGCGGGCAAGTCGGTGGCCAGCAATTCCCGCATGATCAGCTACCACGACCAACTGCTCGACCAAGCGATCAACACGTTCGCACGCGTCGGCTAGGCCCAATTTGTCCAAGTCCCGAGAAAGAGGTATCAGCTCATGGCCGCCATCGCACTGCAATCCGCCGCTTCGGGGCTCAGCGCCCTTTCGACCAAGCTCGACGTGGTTGCCAACAACCTGGCCAACGTGAACACCGAGGGCTTCAAGGCCAGCCGGGCGAACTTCCAGGATCTCTTATACGTCGAACGCGAGCAACCTGGCGTAGAGACCGCCACCGGCGACCAGCGGCCGACCGGCCTGTACGTGGGCTTAGGCGTCAAGGTCAGCGGTACCCAGGTGAGCTTCGAGCAGGGCGCGCCGATCACCACGGGCAATGACCTTGACCTCTTCATCGAGGGCGAGGGCTTCTTCCAGGTGCAGGTCGAGGACGCGCTTGCGCCCGGCAGCATTGCTTACACGCGGGCCGGCAATTTCGCGCTCAACGCGGACGGCGAGATGGTGCTGGCCAACAGCGAAGGACGCCGCCTCGAGCCGAACATCACCATCCCGGACGATGCGATCCGGCCCATCCAGATCTCGGCCGATGGCCGCGTACTAGTACGACAACCCGGCAGCCAGACGTTGACCGAGATCGGCCAGATCCAACTCGCCAACTTCATCAACCCGGCGGGCCTGAAGCAACTCGGTGCCAACTTATTCGCCGAAACGGTCGCCAGCGGCCCACCCCTCGAGGGCAACCCGCTCGAGGACAACCGAGGCGGCATCCGCAACAACATGCTCGAATCGAGCAACGTTGACCCCACGCGCGAGCTCATCGAGCTGATCCGCACGCAGCGGGCGTTCGAAATGAACAGCCAGTCGATCCGCACGGCCGACGAGGCGCTCTCGACGATCTCGCAGCTCCGCCGGTAGGCTCATCCGCCCTCTTTTGGCACGCCAGTTGAGGTTGCAGGTGCGGAGACCCACCATGCGCACCTGCGTTGCCATCTTGATCGGCCTCTTCGCCACGGCCGCCCTCGCGGGCGATGGCTCTTCCACCATCACGCTCCGTTCCACGGTGCTCATCGGCACCGGACAGCCCGTGACGCTCGGGGACATCGCCGACCTCGCCGGAGACGAGGCACTTCGCCTGGCGGGCACCCCCATCGACCTAACTGCGCTCAAGGCCGACCCCGGCGGGTGGCGCAAAATCGACGCGCAGGGTGTGCGCGATGCTCTCGAATCAACCGATCCACTCTGGGGAACAATGCAACTCCGTGGCGGACCTAGCTATGTCCGCACAGTGGCTTACGATACACAGGCCGGTGAAATCCCATCCAAGCAGCCAGTAATCGACCGCCCCGCCGCACCCGGCACCGTGCGTGAACTAGCTGAGCAGTGGATCGCCCGGGCCTTCAACGCCCCGGTGCGAGACGTGGAAGTTCGCTGGGTCTCGGCAACACCTGATCTGCTTGACCACACGACCGTCGAGTTGCTGCCCCACATCGACGACTCGGGCCGCTCGAATCGGATGTCCCTGCGGATCACGATGTACGACGCCGACGCGAACGTCGTCGTCGAGGGCGAAGCAAAGGCTGAGGTGCGCATCCGCCGCGACGTGGCGGTACTGACACGTGACGTTCGCAAGCGGCGCATCTTGAACGAGAGCGACCTGCGGATCGAGCGACAGTGGACCGACGCGACAGCATCGCCGGCCGACCCGCGCACGATCAACGGCCGCGAAGCGGCGATCCACCTGAAGGCCGGCGCGATTGTTAAGGCGAGCGACGTGTTCACGAGCGTCGCGATCAAGCGCGGTGATCGTGTCCAAGTGCGGATCATCACCCCCACCATCACCGCCTCGCTGCTGGCCCGCGCCTTAGCTGATGGAAGGCCAGGTGAGACCATCGAGTTCGAATCGATCGCCCCGAGCCGAAGCGACCGCCTGCGCTTCGATGCGCGGGTGGAGGACACCGGCTCTGCGGTCGCCGTCACCGGGAGGCCCACCCCATGAACATGCTCCGAGCAGCTTCCATCCTCGCGATCACGGCGGGTTCGGCGAGCGCGCAGCTCTCGCGCGCACCCAACCCGGCCCCCACGACCGCCGCCGACCCGGCCGAAACGCTGTACGAGTACTCGCTGTTCGCCGTGAGGCCGCCCGAGCCCCGGGAGTACAAGCGGCACGATCTGATCACGATCATCGTCAACGAGTCCTCGACACAGACCAGCGAGCAGACACTGGAAACTAGTAAGGAAACCGACGCGTCGGCCTCGATCGGCGCCACGCTGAGCATCGAAGAGCTGCTGGACCTGAGGTTGGAGAACAGCAGCATCAGCGACCTGGAACTGCTCCGCTACGCCGCCCAGCGCGAATTCGAGGGCGAAGGCGAATACGAACGCACCGATCGCATCACCGATCGGCTCACGGCCACCGTCATCGATGTGAAGCCCAACGGCGTGCTCGTGCTCGAGGCCCGGCGGTTCACCGCCGGCGACGAAGAGACCAAGACATTCATCCTGAGCGGCAACTGCCGCTCCGAAGATGTCACCGAGCAGAACACGATCCAGAGCAACCAACTCGCCGACCTGAGGCTGGAAGTACAGCACGAGGGTCACGTGCGCGACGCCGCCAGCAAGGGGCCGCTCACGCGATTAGTGGAATGGCTGTTGCCCTTCTGATTTCTAGATCCGACCCGAAAGCGAGCTGATATGCGACGGATGTTCCTGATCATCGTCACCCTGGTACTCGTAAGCGAGCCTCTGCGCGCCCAAGAGCTGGGGATGTCGAGCATCCAGGTATTGCCACGGCGTGCCGAACTCGATGTTCGTGAGATGGTGGACTTCGCCAACGCGACCACCGCCGTACTCATGGGTGTTGGCTTGGTGACAGGCCTGGACGGGACGGGCGATCCGATCGAGAACAGCGCGACCGCCGAGCCGTTGATGGCGGCCCTGAGAAGCCAGGGGGTACCCATCGCCGACCCGTCGCAACTCGGCGACTCCCGTGGCACGGCCTTGGTCTGGATTCGAGCCGAGATCCCAAATACCGGCGGCCGAATCGGCGACACGTTCAACATCACGGTGACGGCCGCAAATGGTGCCGAGAGCCTCGCGGGCGGCGAGCTCATGGTGTCGCCGCTTCGAGGCCACCTCCCGGGCGATTCGGTCGTCGCGTTTGCGTCCGGCTCGATCGTGGTCGAAGACGCTACCACGCCGCGGCGCGGCACCGTCCGGGCCGGTGTAGAGCTGATCGAGGATATCGTGACCTACACCGTTGACACGACCTTCGAGCTCAAGGTCAAGACCCAGTACGCGGGCTTTGCGGCGACCGAACTCGTGGCGTCGACCCTGAACGAGGCGTACTACAACACCGACGAACCGGGACTACCACCAATCGCTCGAGCCCTCGACGACCGCATCGTGCGCGTGACGGTGCCAGAGGCCGATCGTGGCGCGCTCGCGGCGTTCATGAAGTTCATCCTCAGTCGCCGGGTTCGTGATCCTGAGCTTCTCAACCTGCCCGCGCGTGTCGTCGTGAACCGCAAGACCGGCGCGATTGTGGCAACGGCCGACGTAGACATCAGCCCGGTGGGCGTATCTCATGAGCGGCTGCAGTTCACGGTAACCCAACCCCCCGTCCTCGCCACGCCACAGGCCCCAATCACGACCCAGGAACGCTGGGCCGACGTGGCCTCGACCGCGAGCCCGACCGAGATGGCCAAGCTGACCGACCTGCTGGCCGCGCTGCGGGCGCTCGACGTGCCGGTGCGAGACCAGATTGACCTGCTGGCCATGATGCACCGTACGGGCGCGCTGCACGCCGAGTTCATCGAGGAGTAACGCTCGTGCGTGTGCCCCCCACCACCGCTTCACCAATGATCGAACGCCAGCGCGACTTCTCCGCCGTCATCGCCCGCGACGACACGCCCGCCAGCGAACAGGGCTCCGCCCGTCGCGCTGCCGAGGACTTCGTCGCGATGGCGTTTGTCGAGCCCCTACTCGCCCAGCTGCGCGAGGGCAACAACGCCGCCCCGCCCTTCGCACCCGGCCCGGGCGAGAAGCAGTTTGGTGAGATCATGGATCAGGTCCTAAGCCGGCAGATTGTTCGTGCTTCGAACTTTGGGCTTGTTGACCGGCTTGAGGCCGACCTGTCCCGCGACGGAGCCCTGCCAACCGACGGGGTGGTGGCATGAAGTCCGTCATCGATACAGCCGGCCGATTGATCGTGACCATCGACGCCATCGCGCGCACCAATGAAGCGCTCGACGCGCTCGCGACCGAACAGCGCGGGGCGATCTCGAAGATGAGATCACCCGACGTGGGCGCGATCGTCGCGCGGCAGCGCGAGGTGGGGCGCAAGCTGGCCGACGCCGAAGAGGCGCGGCGGCGCGAGACCCAGTACCTGTGCCGCGCGCTGGGTCTCCCCGACAAGGCCAGCATCGCCGACCTGTCGCGGGCGGTCGGGGCCCACGATCGCGATGTTGGCCAGGCGCTTGCCGACGCGGCCGGTCGGGCAAGGCGCGCGATCCTGGAGTGTCAGAAACAGCAACGCGTGGTCCACGCCGCCGCGGTGGGCGTCATTGCGCATCTCGACGGACTGGCGCGGCAGGTCCACGCGCGGTTGAACCAGGCCGGTGTCTACGCCGCCAGCGGCGCGCTCGCGGGTGGACAAGTGCTGCGGGGGGTGGACTGTGTCTCCTGAATTCACCGCCAATCCGGGGAGTACACGATGGGCCTGACGAGCGCGATACGCATCGGCCAGAGCGCCTTGAACGCCAGCCAACTCGGCGTACAGGTAACTGGCAACAACATGGCCAACGTGGCAACGCCGGGCTATGCGCGTCGGTCGCTGCTGCTCACGCCACTCGAGTCGGCCGATCCATTCCAGCGGTTGCAAGCGGGCAATGGTGTTGCACCGCAGTCGCTCAGCCGCGTGATCGACGAGGCGGTCGTCGCGCGTTTGCGGGGGCAGATCGCCCGCCAGAGCGAGGCCAACCAGGTCGTTCAGTCGCTCGGTGCGCTCGAGGCTGCCATCGGTGAGCTCAGCGAGACCGGCTTGACCACGCAGCTCACCGAATTCTTCGGCGCCTGGTCCGATCGCTCCACGCTCGTAGCCTCCGACGGTGTCGTGGTGCAGCAGGCCGAGACGCTGGTGAGCAACATCAAGCGCCTCCGCGGCGACTTGGTCGATCAGAAGGCCCAGACCGACGGCCTGCTCGACACGCTCATCCCCCGTGTCGACGACCTGCTCACCCAGGTTGCCGCACTCAATCAGGACGTAGCGCGGGCCAAGGTCGGCGGCGGCGATACCTCAACCCTGCAAGACCAGCGCGACCGCGTACTCGACGAACTCGCGGCGCTTATCGATGTCGACACGGTTGAGCGATCCTCGGGCGCTGTCGATGTGTACGTCGGCAGCACGCCCATGGTGCTGGCCGGACAGAGCCGCGGCATCGAACTCCGCCGCGACGCGGTGGACGGCCAGACCGAGGTCACCCTGCGGTCGAGGGCCGACGGCTCGATTCTGCCGGTACAGTCGGGCCAGGTTGGTGCATTGCTCGAAGCCCGCGACAACGCAGTCGGCAAGACCATCGAGCAGCTCGATCGCCTCGCCGCCGAGTTGATCTTCCAGACCAACCAGATCCACGCGACGGCCACCGGCCCCGACGGCCTGCGCGAGGCCACCAGCCAGCTCCGCATCCCGACCGAGGACCGCGGGCTGCCCATCAACGGGCCGACCAACCCCAGCACGGCAGGCCTGCCCTTCGAGATCCGCAACGGATCCTTCCTGGTCCACATCCGCAATCCGGTGAGCGGCACGAGCGAGGCGACGCGAATACAGGTCGACCTCGACGGCCTGGGCGACGACAGCTCGGCTACCACGGCCGACGACGTGTCGCTCGAGGCCATCCGTCGGGCGCTCGACGACGTGGAAGGAATTCGGGCCGACTTCACCGCCGACGGCCGCCTGCGCGTACGCGGCGAGAACGGCGCACGGTTTTCCTTCAGTGAGGACAGCAGCGGGCTGCTCGGCGCCATCGGCATGAACGCGTTCTTCGAGGGCACTAGCGCCGACGACATCGCCGTGCGAGGGGACATCACCGACGATCCGAGCCGGCTCCAGGTTGGCCGAATCGGGGTCGACGGCGAGTTCCGCGAGAATGCCGCCGCGCTCGACATGGCCAAGCTCCAGGACAGTGGCTTCGAGGCGCTGGGCGGCGTGGGGCTCAACGGCTTTTGGGCCACGGTCGCCGGTGATGTTGGCGCCCAAACCGACGCGGCCCTCACCAACGCCGAAGCGGCCGCGGTCGTTCGAGAGTCCATCGAGGCCCAGCGTGCGGCCGTCAGCGGCGTGAGCCTCGACGAGGAGGCCATCAACCTGGTGACCTACCAGCAAGCCTACCAGGGCGCGGCGCGGTTCATCGCGGTGGTCGATCAGCTGAACCAGGAGTTGCTCAGCATCTTCTGAGCACGCTCGCACGAGCGAAGGGAATTGCGCCATGACCGGCATCCCAGCGGGACTCTCCAGAGCGCCAACACTCTTCATGTCGCAGGTCCAGCTCAACCGCATCAACCGCGGCAACGTCGATCTGTTCGGCGTACAGCAACGCCTCGCAACCGGCCGCGACATCAACCGCGTGAGCGACGACCCTGTGAAGGCCGCCGCCATTGCCAGCATCAGCCAGTCGCTCGACCGCTCAAACCAGTGGCTGCGCAACTTCGACACTGCGGGCACGGCGCTCGACATGCTCGACGGCGCCCTCGACGACGCTCAGAACGCGGGCCTCGAAGCCAAGAGCATCGCGTTGGAGTACATCAACAGCACCTTCAACGCCGAGGATCGCGCCGGTGCCGCCGTCACGGTGGAAAGCCTCATCGACAAAGTCTTCGCGGTCGCCAATCGCAAGAGCAACGTGGGCCACATGTTCGGTGGCGACCACCCCAGTGACCAGCCAGTCACCGCGATGCTCGGCGGGTATCGATTCAGCCCATCGGGCGATGGGCTCAAGATCGACCTGGGCCCGGGCGTTGACGTGCCGCTGACGCTGGGGCCTGGCAGCCCGCTTGGCGGTACCTCCGCCCGCGTGCGCGGCTTCACCGAGATCCGCCCGCCGGTAGAGAACGACACACCCGTCGCCGACCTACGCGGTGCGCGCGGCCTGGGCATCGAGTTGGGCGAGATCGAGATCTTCGTGGGCGGCGAGTTGGAGCGCGTCGACCTGAGCGGTGCCGACGTAGCCGGCGACATCGCCGACGCCATCGAGGCGGGCATCCGCCGCATCGAGGACCGGACAGGGCGAGAGTTGCTGGGCCCGCAGGGCGTGCGCCTCGAAGCGCGGGCATTGCGCATCGACCTGCTTGCCGCCGATCAAGATGGCCCGCTACCGGAGCTGACCTTCGAGGAGGTCGCACAAGGTACGACCGCGGCCGACCTGGGCCTGATGGACACGGGAGCGTTCACCGCGACGAACGGCGAAGGCTCAGAACTCAACCCACGGCTGACGTGGCTGAGCACCCTTCCCAACATGGACGATGTGCCGCTTGGGACGATCCGAATCCGCAACGGCGGGCAGACGAGGCTCGTCGATCTCAGTCAGGTCGAGACGCTCCAAGACGTGCGTTCGGCGATTGAGGCCACGGGACTGGGCGTACGGGTCGAACTCGACCCCGAGACGGGCACCATCGATCTAGTGAGCGATCTGGCCGTTGCCGTCGGCAACGGACTGAGCGTGGAAGAGGTCGCGGGCAACTTCGACACCGCCCAGCGACTGGGAATCCGCAGCTTTGCCGCCGAAACCGAGGCCTCGAGCCTTAACGACGGACGCGGTGTGCGGATCATCGACAACCAGGCCGACCCAATCACGGGCGAGATCGACCCCGAGCGCAACTCCGACTTCCGCATCACCCTTGGTGATGGCCGCACCTTCGATGTTGACCTGCGGCCCGAAGACCTCACGACGATGGGCGCCATCGCGGCCCGAATCAACCAGGCCGCCGCCGACGCCGGCATCACGGTGCCGGACGAGTTCGAGGCCGGCATCGTGGATACCGGGCCGGGTGGGCTCAGCCTTGCGCAGGCGGGTGGCACTGCCGCGCCGCTGCGGGTGGAAGAGCTCAACGCCTCGCCCGCCCTGCGCGATCTCGGCCTTGACACTGTCGTGTACGACCCGGACACCGACTCGCTCGTCGGCGAGGACGTTGCCCAGGTCCGGGTGCGCAACATCTTCAGCGATCTGCTAGATCTGCGCCAGGCCCTGCTCAACGACGACGAAACTGGCATCGGCTTTGCGGGGGAAGCCGTGGAGGTCCGCCTCAGCGAGATCGCGCAGGTGCGGGCCATCGTGGGCGGCGACGCACGACGCGTGCAAGAAGCCCACGAACTGCGGGAGGACATCGTGCTGCTGGATCAGGCAACCCGGAGCGAACTGCAGGACACCGACTTCGCGCAAGCGGCGGTCGAGCTCAGCCAGCTCCAGATCCAGCTTCAGGCGGCACTCCAAGTGACTGCCACCAGCCGCCAGCAATCACTGCTCGACTTCCTGGGGTAAGGGCCCCGGGCGAACGGATCGACGACTCGGACTCGAAAGACATCGGCAACAACGTGGGCAGAGCGCCCGGCCGGAGGAGTACGGCATGCAAGTCAAGACGACCAGATTCGGCGTGGTGGATATCGCCGACGACAAGGTCATCACGTTTCCCCAGGGCCTCCTGGGCTTCCCCGACCACAGGCGCTACTGCCTGCTCGAACCCGGGGAGGACGCGTGCTTCTTCTGGCTCCAGTCGATTGACGAGCCTGCGCTGGCATTCGTGCTCACCGATCCGGCGCTGTTCTTCAAGGAGTACGAGGTGCCGATCCGCCCCGAGCAGGCCGAGACGCTCGGGATCGACAAGATGGAAGATGCGCAGGTGTTCGTGATCGTGAACAAGGTGGGCCAAGTGCTAACGGCCAACCTGCAGGGCCCGCTGCTCATCAACACCCTGAACCTCAGTGGCCAGCAACTGGTGCTCGCCGACAAGCGTTGGTCGACGCGTCACACCATCATGCAGGTGGGCGTCGAACAGGCCCAGGCCGCGACGGCCTGACGGCAGTGGCGATGATGGATCGGAGCCACCAAAGCGACCCCACCGAAGGGGGCACGGAGCGCACGGATGCTGGTGCTGTCAAGGCAACGAGACGAAACGATCATGATCGGCGACGCGGTGGAGATCACCATCGTCGACATCCGCGGGGACAAGGTTCGGTTGGGCATCAACGCCCCGCCCCAAGTAGCCGTACACCGCAAAGAGGTGTACGAGGCCATCAAGGCCGAGAACAGGCGGGCCGCCGAAGCCCAGGGCGCCGAGTTCGGTGCGCTCAGTTCGGCTGTCCGACCCGGGCGCCGCGCGGGACTCAGCCCGGCGGGGCGGGTCTCGGGGACCAACGGGGTGTCGAGCAACGGTGCGGTCGGCAACGGACACGCCGCGCCCGAACGCGACACGCGGCCCAACAAACCCAAGGCAAACCCAAGGAGACAGGCTTCCACCTGACTCGCACGAACGCTTCCGGGCGATGAGCCCTTGTTGCTTCGATGGACAGTTCCAACAGGCCGCGACGGAGTGCGGCTGAGGCTCACGGAGAATCGCGATGACTCGCATCAATACCAACGTACCCAGCATGATCGCTCGGTCGAACCTGACGCGGACCAACCGCGAACTGGACGTTCGGCTTGAACGGCTCTCCACCGGCCTGCGGATCAACCGCGGCGCTGACGACCCGGCGGGCCTGATCATCTCCGAACGCCTGCGCTCGAATATCCGCGGTGCCGAGCAAGGCATCAAGAACTCAGAGCGTGCATCGGCGGTCATCGCCACCACCGAGGGCTCGCTCACCGAGATCAACGAGCTACTCAACTCGATCAAGGCTTTGGTTGTTGAGGCGGCTAACACGGGTGCCTTCTCCGACGACGAGATCGCCGCCAACCAAGCCCAGATCGACTCGGCCATCGACTCGATCACGCGAATCTCCAACACGGCGCGCTTTGGTGATTTGAGATTGCTCGATGGCTCTCTGGGCTACCAGACCTCGGGCATCGCGACCTCCGCCATCGCCAAGACCAATGTCCGAGCTGCGAGCTTCGCGCAGGGCGACTCGCTGGATGTGAACATCGAAGTCCTCAACTCGGCACAACAGGGTGGGCTGTTTCTGCGCGGCGACCTGCCCACGCCCGGCGCCGCCGAGAACGGCACGATCCTCTCGACCGTGGTAGTCGAGGTCCGCGGACCAGATGGCGTCGTCAGCCTCGAGTTCCCATCGGGCCAAACGTTCGACGACGTTGTCGAAGCCATCAACCGTCTCACCCCATCAACCGGTGTCGTCGCGGAACTAATCAACGGCAACGCGACGAGCGGCATCGCGTTCCGAAGCGAAGACTACGGCACGCGTTCGTTCGTCTCGGTCGATCGCCTCAACGAGCCGACCTCGGGTAGCGCCTGGGACACGTACAAGTTCGCCGACTCACTGGCCGTTGGCGACAACGACCCGTTCCCTTGGAGTACCGTTGGGACCGACCTGGAACTCGCTGTTCGGGACCAGGGCCGCGACGTTCAGGCGATCATCAACGGCGCTCTCGCCAGCGGCGACGGTCTCAACGTGAGTACCGCGAGCTCCCAGCTCTCGCTCCAGATGACCTTGACCGCCGATTTTGCCACCCGGGCGGGCGAGATCTCCACATTCGACATCACTGGTGGCGGCTCACTCTTCCAGCTCGGTGCCGAGGTCGTTGCCCAGCAACAGGTCAACATCGGCATCAACTCCGTGGCCGCAACTCGTTTGGGGGGCACCCTCGTCGATGGCAACCTGGAGTTCCTCGAGTCGCTTAAGACCGGCCGAGAGAACAGCCTGGCGAACAGCAAGGAGCGCGGCAACTTCACCGCGGCCAGCCGCATCACCGACTCCGCCATAGACGAGGCCACCATCATCCGCGGCTCGTTGGGCTCCTTCGAACGGAACACGCTCCAGACAAACATCCGTTCGCTCGCGCTCACGGTCGAGAACCTGACCGCCAGCGAGTCGATCATCCGTGACGCCGATTTTGCCACCGAGACCAGCCTACTGACGCGGGCCCAGATCCTGGCAAGTTCTGGCACGACCGTCCTGGGCTTGGCCAACCAGCAGGCCCAGAGCGTGCTCCAGCTGCTCGGATAGTACCGATAACACTTATGTAGACCATCCCGATACAGTTATAAGACTTTCATCGTCCGCCCCACAGCCCGGTTTCCCCCCGGGCTGTGGGGTGACTGACATCGATTTTCTGGCACCGGCCGAGTCGGACTGAATTGGCCTTTCGGATTCGACGATCCATCCCCGGAGCACGAGGTCGGGTCCCGGTATGGATGCCGAGGACGGCCGCGTGCGAGCAGCGGGGCTTTGCTCCGCGGTGGCACCCGGTGCCGCAGGTATGCGGAGCACGGGTTCACGGAGGATCGTCGTCATGAGCCGGATCAACACCAATGTGCAGTCGCTTCTTGCCCAGCGCGTGCTTGGCCTGAACAACAAGAACCTGAACCAGTCGCTCGAGCGCCTGTCGACTGGTACCCGTATCAACCGAGGCAAGGACGACCCCGCGGGTCTGATCGCCTCCGAGAACCTGCGTGCCGAAGCCACGTCGCTGACAGCCGCCATCGGCAACGCCGAGCGCGCCGATCAGGTGGTCAACATCGCTGAGGGTGGCCTGCAGGAGGTCTCGAACCTTCTGAACGAGCTCCAGGGCTTGCTGACTACCACCGCCAATCAGGCCGGCCTGGGTGAGCAAGAGAAGCTGGCCAACCAGCAGCAGGTCGACTCGATCTTGCAGACCATCGACCGTATCGCCGCGGCGACCAGCTTCCAGGGCACTAAGCTGCTCAACGGCAGCTTCGACTATCGCGCCCAGAACGTCGCCAGCGAGGTCACCGACTTCAAGATCAACGGTGCCAAGTTCGAGACCGATACGCTCGACGTTGATGCCCTCGTCACCCAGTCGGCCCAGCAGGCCGGCTTCCTGCTGTCGACCACCGGTACCCTCGACCTAAACGGCAGCGGCGATGACTTCCGCATCGAGATCGGCGGCCGTCTGGGCAGCCGCGAGTTCAGCTTCACTTCGGGTGCGACCAACGCGCAGATTGCCGAGGCCATCAACAACTTCAGCGAGGTCACCGGCGTGACCGCGTCGGCCTCGGGCGGCACCATCTCGTTGATCACCGACGAGTTCGGTGATGATGAGTTCGTCTCGGTCAAGGTCATCGACGATGCCAGCATCCAGGGCACCGGCGTTGGCATCTACGACTTCGAGGCCGACGACTTCGGCACCGCTGACACCACCATCCGCAGCACCTTCGCGGCCGCGACCAACGAGGTCCGCGACATCGGCCAGGACGTCGCCGGCACTATCAACGGCATCCGCGCCGTTGCCGATGGCAAGAACCTGCGCATCAACACCGACTTCCTCGACATCGAGCTCTCCCTCGACACCACCTCCAGCCAGACGCTAGGGGCCGTCGAAGCCAGCTCGGGTGAACCCACCCTCCAGATCTCCGGCGGTGGCGCCGACTTCCAGTTGGCCGGCCAGGTCGACGTGGCGGGCAAGGTCAGCCTGGGCATCTCCAATGTCGCCGTTCGCAACTTGGGCAACTCGACCGATGGCTTCCTGGGCGATCTGAGTTCCGGCAAGTCGCTCAATCTGGCTGACGGTGACGATCTCTCTGGTGCCCAGAAGGTCGTCGAAGAAGCTATCGAGCAGGTCTCGACCCTGCGTGGCCGCCTCGGTGCGTTCCAGCAGAACACCGTGGGTGCGACCATCCGCAGCCTGTCGATCTCGCTCGAGAACACCCGCGCTGCCGAGTCGGTGATCCGTGATACCGACTTCGCCTCTGAGACCGCCCAGCTGACACGCAGCCAGATCCTGGTCTCCTCGACCACCAACATCCTCTCGCTGGCCAACAGCCAGCCCCAGTCGGTCCTCCAGCTCCTGGGCTAATCCCGGTAGTCAGAACCGCCTGACGCGAAGCACTTTCAAGGCCCGGCCCGATTTCGGGGCGGGCCTTTTGCCATGCGCCGCGTCTGTCTGCCGATAGGCTCAGTTGTGCCCCAGACCCCGCTTGACATCCCGGGCATCGATGAACTGCCGAGCGCCTATCGGGACACACTGCGCGGTTTCCTGACGTTCTTGCGCATCGAGTGCGGCCTGAGCCACAACACCCGCATGGCCTACGCGCGAGACCTGCGGGACATGGCCGCCGACCTTCGCGATCACGGCATAAGCGCCCCCTCCGCAATCCACCCTCGCGCACTGGCCGACCACCTCGGCCGCCTCTCAAGCCAGCGCAACCTGAAGTCTCCGAGCCAGGCACGGCACCTAGCCAGCGTCCGGGCATACTGCCGATGGCTCCACGCCCGTGGCGTCGTAGCCGAAGACCCGACCGAACTGCTGCTCCGCCCAGCGCGCTGGCGACGGCTCCCCAAGGCACTCGCGCCAAGCCAGGTCACCGCGCTCGTTGAGGCACCCCACCCGCCGTCACACGGCAAGGGCCCGCCACTCTGGCTGCGCGATCGAGCGATGCTTGAGCTGATGTATGCCTGCGGCGTGCGCGCGAGTGAGGTATGCGACCTAGCGGATGATGACCCCGTGCGCGACGTGGCCATCCTGCGTGTCCGCGGCAAGGGCGACAAGGAGCGCGTGGTGCCTATGGGCATGCCAGCGATGCACTGGATCGCAAGATACCGCCAAGAGTGCCGACACCTGCTTGTCGCTCGAGGTAACCCTCATCTCGGACGGTTGTTCCTATCTCGCACGGGTCGGCCCTTGGAACGAACCGCCGTGTGGGTCATCGTGAACCGTTGGGCCAATCGCGTCGGGCTAGCTGGCATCCACCCGCACATGCTGCGGCACAGCTTCGCCACACACCTCATGACCGGCGGAGCGGACCTCCGCGTGGTACAGGAGATGCTGGGCCACGCGAGCATTGCGACCACGGAGATCTACACACACCTGGACTCGGACCGGTTGCAGGATGTTGTGAGCAAGCACCTGCCCTTGGGATAGCAGAAGAGCCCGGGCTTGCGCCTGGGCCTCGTTGGGAAGCGTGTTTGGCTCGCCTACATCGGGCGACGGAGCGGATTGCCGGGCGAGGATTCGCCCATGCCGCGATCGCGATCGGACACCCACGAGCGGGACTTCGACGGGCTTTCTTGCGACGGGCCGCCTTCGCCAATTGGACGGTCGACCACGCCAACCGTGCGTTGGCCGTGGTTGCTGGACACACCCGCCGAACGGATGGTGTCGAGCTCCTTGTCGAGTTTGCGATCCAGTTCGCTCACCGAGCGAACGATCACGCCGGCCTCCACGCCCTCGCGGAAGCACATCAGTGTGTAGCCGGCCAGGACCGCGGCAATCAGCGGCAGCGCCAGGTGCGAGGCCAACAGCGCCACGGTGTCAAGCCGCTGGGCACCCTCACTCGCTGACAGCAATGTCTGATAACTTACGAACGCGCCATTCAGCGGGAGTCCGGGCAGATTGACGATGAGCGGGATCGACGAGAACCCCAGCACGGTGGCCCACGTGCTCGCCCGGACCGTTTGCTCCACGCCTGGCACGCTGCCGCCACCTGCAACGACCACGCCCAGCCCGACGGCGATCCAAAGCGTCGCTGCCGAGATCAGGCCAACGGACGCCGATGCGTCCGTAAACGTCCTCAGAGTGTCGTCCCAGCGGCTGAGGACCTTGTCCGGCTCGGTCTGTAGCTGTCGTGCACCGCGAGCGGCCCGGGCGGCTCGCTCGCTGGGAGCGGCCTGCGGACCGGTCGAGCGGACCTCGGGGGCCACGACCGTGAGTTGCTGTGCCGATGCGGGGGTCTCCAGGACGGTCCAGCGAACGTCCGTGAAGTGAACGAAACCGAACGCAAGCATCTGGAGCACCGCCGCGACAATCACGGCCGTGGCCGTCCAGGTAACAGTGGTGCGGAGCTGTACGAGTGCACCCGAGATGTGCGGGCGAGCGGTGTGCTGCATCGACAGAGTCCTCCGGCGGGGCGCGCGACGCCCCACTGAGGTATCGATTCCCCGAGCCCCAGCGCCCAGAGCATGATCCCCCGGGCCAGCCGATGCCCGCTTCGCAAGCCCTACCACCATCGCACCCCACACGGGCGATGCAGATTCCGGGAAGATCGGACCGGACTTGTAAATTTCAATTATTTCTGAAAATTTACTGTACCAGCAAGTCGATGGCAGCAACAATGTCACGTCGTTTCGTCTGGAGGACCGCATGTCGTCGATCTACAAGGCCCCTCAGGAGTATCCCTACCTGCCCGCGACCGATCGCGGGTTGCTGGACGCCGTGGTGCTCGGGCAGGCCCGTCTGACTCCCGGGCAAGCGCTTGACATCCTCGAGAACATGCCGCTGGCAGAACTCGGCCGCTGGGCCGATGCCCGCTGCCGGCAGGTCCACGGCAACACCTACCGCACCTATGTCATCGACCGCAATATCAACTACACCAACGTGTGCAGCGCCAAGTGCATCTTCTGCGCGTTCCGACGCGACGCCGAGGACCACGATTCGTACACACTCGAGTACAAGGACATCTACGAGAAGATCGCCGAGTTGAGCGATATCGGTGGCACACAGATCTTGATGCAGGGCGGTATGAACCCGGCCCTACCGCTCGACTGGTACCTGGGCCTGCTGCGTGGCATCAAGGAACGATTCCCGCACATCCACATCCATGCGTTCAGCCCACCGGAATTCATCGAGTTCGTGCACTTCTTCAACCCGCCGGGATCGACGCTGGAAGACAAGATCCGCTGGGTCATGGTGCGCCTGCGCGAGGCCGGGCTCGACAGCTTACCGGGAGGCGGCGGAGAGATTTTTGCGCCAGCTGTGCGTCGCAAGATCGGTCTGGGCAAGTGCGATGCCGAGGCGTGGCTGACGTGCATGTACGTCGCCCACACGCTGGGCATGTTTACGAGTGCGACGATGATGTTCGGCCACATCGAGGGCCAGGCCGATCGCGTGCATCACATGAGGCTCGTGCGTCAATGGCAAGATCGGGCGCTGCTTGAGGGTGGCTCGCGAGACCCGATGGATGCCGATCCTGGTGAGCCGATTGCTACACCCAGCTTCGGACACTACAAGGCGTTCATCAGTTGGCCATTCCAGCGTGAAAACACCGCCCTCGGCCGATTGCGCGAGTGGGGCCAAGGCGAGGACGATTCGGGCGAATTCCCGGGCGATGTCGTCGCAAGACTCGACGGCGGCGGCACCAAGGACCTGCACCCCGAGTTCGGCCGGCGGCTGCGTCTGGCTGGTGCGACCCAGTACCTCCGTACACAGGCGCTCAGCCGCCTGATGCTCGACAACATCTACTCCATCGGCAGCAGTTGGGTGACCATGGGGCCTCACATCGGTCAGGTGGGCCTCAAATTCGGTGCCAACGACATGGGCAGCGTGATGATGGAGGAGAACGTCGTATCGTCAGCCGGCACGACGTATTGCCTCAACGAGCCCGTGTTGTGCCGCCTGATCCGCGACGCGGGCTACATCCCTTCTCAGCGAGACAACACCTACGACATCCTGCGCACGCATGATGGCGGGGGCAGCCCTGATCTGCAAGTCACCGACTGGAGCGAGCACCGCGCCCGCAAGCTGCACAAGCAAGCAGAGTCCGAATCGTCCGGTACCACACTCACGGTCAGCGCCGGTTCAGGAGACTGAGTCCCCCTCGTCCTTTACCGCATAGGTCGTGATCTTCTGCTCGACAAACCCCTCACGCTGCTCTGGCGGATGCACAACATTGACCGATCGGTCGGCCTTGGGATCAAGGTACAACTCCGCCATCTGCCGCTCGATCGACTCAACGATGGCCTCGCGCTCCGATTTGGGCGCCAGCATCAAGCAAGCAAGCCACCGGCGGCCGAGTTCGGCACCAGCCGGCCGGAGCAACTCAACGAGCATCCGGACGTGGTCGCTCGGTGAGAGCGTCGGCGATGGATCGTGCGCGGTCGTCTGGGCCTTGCGTTGCGGTTGCGGCTGGCTTGCCATGATCACTCTCAAGTGGCTTTCGCTCGATTAATGCGGAGGGCGTAGCCGAGGCTTCCCGGCCCTGTCGGATCATCACCTCGAGCACCTGAGTGTAGCGATCGAGGCGGTCAACCCGCGATTCGAGCCGCTCGATGGCGAGCGCAACGTGCGTGAGCAGGTCGGTCGCGTTGGCCTCTCGGAGTGCCGCGGGCTTGACCTCGGCCTGCCGCATGGGGCCACGGCCGGTTAAAATCCAGTTGATGTTCAGCCCGAGCGAGGCGGCCAGACGCGTGACGAAGTCGACGCTCGGTGCGTGGCCCGAGAGATACCGTCGCACGGTCTCGGGGTGCGTGTTCGTGAGGGTGCCGACACGACGGAAGGTCCGATCACCAACGGCCGCCTGCAACCGGTCGTGCAAGCGGTCGTACCCGTTCGTCTCAACTCCCCCACGCTCACTCACGGAGCATTGTCTGCCACTCACCCCACGTCGGCAAGCCCGAGCCATTCGCCGACGGTTCGCAGCACCCGACGACGCAGAATCGTGTCTTCCTCGTTCCCCAGACTCGGCGAACGCTCGACCCATTCCTGCGCATCACGGCGCGCCAGCTCCAGCAACTCGGCATCGCGCACCAGATCGGCCACACGGAGAGGAATCGCACCCGATTGCCGCGAACCAAACAACTCACCCGGCCCGCGCAAAGCAAAGTCGGCCTCGGCCAGTCTAAAGCCGTCGTTCGTGCTCGTCATGGCCTTGAGACGTTGCACTCCGATGTCCGTCGTCGGCTCGGCCACCAGCAGGCATTCGGGACGGAGGCCATCGGGCACGCCGCCACGGCCGACCCGTCCGCGGAGCTGGTGCAACTGGGCGAGCCCGAAGCGGTCGGCCTGCTCGACCACCATGCACGTCGCGCCCTGCACGTCGACGCCCACCTCGACGATGGTCGTGGCAACGAGCACCTGGACTTCGCCGTTGCGGAATCGCTCCATCACGGCCTCGCGCGCGGCGGTGGGCATCTTGCCGTGCAGCAGGCCCAGGCGCAGACCCTCCAACGGCCCGGCCTTGAGTTCCTCGACCAAGTCGAGTACGCCGACCAATGGCTCCTTGCCGGGCTCGGCATCGTCGGTTGTGGATAGCTCGAGTTGCTGGGTGCTGTCGCCGATGGCCGGCGCGACGACGAATCCGAGCCCGCCCTTGCAGGCGTGCTCGCGCAAACGCTCGTACGCCCAAGCACGCGTCGCGCCGGGGATGTGCTCGGTGTGCACCGGCTTTCGGCCCGGCGGCATGTCGCCGATGGTCGTCACGTCGAGATCGCCCAGCACGCTAATGGCAACCGTCCGAGGGATGGGCGTGGCGGTCATGACGAGCGTGTGCGGGATGGTCTCGCCGGCCTTGTCTCGCAATGCGGCGCGCTGGTGGACACCGAAGCGGTGCTGCTCGTCGATGATCGCGAGCGCAAGGCCGTTAAATTTCACGGTCTCGGTGAGCAGCGCGTGCGTACCAACGACGATATCGGCGTGGCCAATCGCGATCTCGGCCAGGACCCCCTGGCGCTCGGTGGTGCTCAGTGCGCCGGTAAGCATCGCAACGCGGACGTCAGCCCTCTTCAGCATCGCTCGCAGCGAACGCTCGTGCTGCTCGGCCAGGATCTCGGTGGGCGCCATGATGGCCGCCTGATGGCCCGTCGCGACAGCCATGAGCATCGCATACGCGGCGACCATCGTCTTGCCCGAGCCCACGTCACCCTGGATCAACCGGTTGGCGGGAGTGTCCTGACCAAGATCGGCGGCGAGTTCGGCCATCGCCGCGAGCTGGCCGGGTGTCGGCTGGAATGGCAATCGAGAGAGGATGCGCTCGTGTAGCTCCTGATCGGCGCGGAGCGCGATTGCGCGGCCTTCCTGTCGCAACTCCGCACGCCGGAGCTGCACACCGAGCTGGAGCATGAGCAACTCGTCATAGGCCAGCCGACGCCGAGACACGGCGACCTCCTCCTCGTCGACGGGTGCGTGTTCCATGCGGTAGGCATCACGCAATGCTGGCAGTCCGCGGTGCTTGCGAAAGGCTTCGGGTAGGTGATCGTCAATCAGTGGCAGCGCGTCGGGCAGCGCGGCCGAGATCGCGTCCGCGATGGCCCGACTCTTGAGCCCCTCGCCCGCCGGGTAGACGGGTACAAGCCGGCGGCCAAGCGCTTCATCACGGGCCCCAGCATCCGCCTCTTCGGCCAGCACATCGAAGGCAGGGTTGGCCATCTGAAGATGGTGGTTGTACGTCGCCACCCTGCCCTGGACGCGCAGCCACAAACCCGGCTGGATGTGCTTCCGGAGGTACGAGCCATTGAACCACACCAGATCGATCGATCCCGATTCGTCGGCCAGCTTCGCCTGGAATCGCTGCTTCGGGAAGCGTCCGGCCATGCGAGTCGATGTTACTTCGCCAACCGCTGAGCCCTGCTCACCCTCGGCTAGGTCAGCAATGCTTCGGGTTGGCTCGTGCCACTCATGGCGAACGGGCAGGTGGGCCACGAGCTTGCCGATGTTGGTCAGCCCCAGTGCCGCAAGTTGCTTCGCGCGGCGGGGGCCGACGCCGGGCAATTCGATCAACTGGCTGGTCAGGCTCAACGGCGATGGACTCATGTTGCTCGATCTTCGTTGCAACCGGTGCCGGGGTCGATCGAGCGGAGGTAGTCCCAACTGAAGATGCCGGTGCGGTGGCCGTCGGAGAAAACGACGCGAAGGGCGTAGTTGCCCACCAGTTCGGCGTCGACGGCACGAAGGGCCGAGGACGGGCCGCTGTCGGGCACGACGACAAGCGGGTTGGTCTCCATCTCGTCGCGGAGCTGACGCATATCCGCTGAAGGGGACATCCGCCGAAGGTACGCCAGCGGATAGAACGACTCGACACCGTCCTGCCAGCGTACCGTGAGACCTCGCTCGCGGTCGAGATCCAAAGATCTAGGGGTCGATGCCTGGCTCATGAAACGGACTCCAAGGCCGCGGGCGCTCTATCGTCATGGACATGCAACACGATAGCGCCGGCACCGACTTCGACCGCGTCCTCCGACAGGCCCAGGCCCGGTGCGGTGCGCCACTGTGCGTTGGCATCGACCCCGTGCTCGAACAACTACCCGAGAGCGTGGCCAGCGGTGAGCCCGGCCATGCGTTTGAGGCGTTCTCACGCGGCGTTGTCGATGCCATCGCCCCGCACGCGGCTGCCGCCAAGCTCCAGTCGGCTTGCTTCGAGCGGCTGGGAGCCACAGGCATCACGGCGCTCGAGGCCGGCATACGAGCCGCACGCGATGCCGGGCTGGCTGTCATCCTCGACGCGAAGCGCGGAGACATCGGCATCTCTGCCCGCCATTACGCGGCGGCCGCAGCCAACATGGGCGCCCAGGCCATCACTGCCAATGCGTACCTGGGGATGGAGACGATCGAGCCCTATCTCGACGCGGGGCTGGCCGTCTTCGTGCTCGTGCGGACAAGCAACCCAGGGTCTGCCGACGTACAGGACGTGCCACTCCGAAACGGCGGCACACTCGCGATGCATCTGGGCCAGCTCGTGGCCGACCTCGGACGATCACGTCCGGGCATCCATGCGGTGGTAGGAGCTACCCAGCACGACCAATCATCGGTGCTGCGCGCCGTGATGCCGGATCAGTTGTTCCTTCTCCCTGGTCTTGGCGCGCAAGGTGCCACTATCGCCGACCTGTGCACTTTTGCAAAACACCCCAACCATACCGACGAAGATCCCACCCGCGGGCTCCTACCCACGGCGAGCCGTTCGGTGATCTATGCGGGTACGGGCTCGGCATGGACGCACGACGTGGCGTCGGCGGCCGGCAAATTGAACGCCGAACTCCGCGACGCGATGACGACACAGGCAGCATCGCACTGACGGAAACTACTCAAATTTTCGATATGAAAAAAAACCAACACCCCATGACGGGATGTCGGTCGATGGATCTTGATTTCCGACTGAGGGAGGCAGCCGGCTAGGAAGCTTCTCTCTTAGCGGCGACGGCGAGTAGCGGCCAAGCCACCGAGGCCGAGCAGGGCCAAGCTGGCGGGAGCTGGGACGATCACGCCACTGACCTGGGTCGAGATGCCGGTGAAATCGGCATCGAAGAAGCCGCCCGAGCCGTCCAGGAACAGCTGGACGAGGGCGCCGTCGTACGGCGCGGTGCCGGGAAGGTCGGTGCTGAACGAGCCGGCGGTCGGGCCGTCAAAGGTGCCGTCACCGCTGACATCGTTGAACTGGACGCCCGACAACAGGCCGTTGAAAGCGATGATGCCCGGAGCGAGTTCGACGAACTGGCCGTCGAGATCGCCGGTGAGGCTTTCGCCATGAACATCGACGATCGAGAAGGTACCAGTACCGTCGGCGGTACCTGCGCCAGTGATCATGACGTCGATGTCAAAGCTGAAATCGGAAGAACCGACACCGGCAAAGCCGGGATCGAAGACCGCCGTGCCGCCGGGGGCGGACAGGCGAGTAACGTCACCAGACGTCGTCGCGGTCGAAGCACCAGCGAACGAACCATCGGCAGCGGTGAACGAGCCATCTACATCGGTAAAGCCAAACGTCAGGATGGCCTGAGCGTTGGCAACGGCAGCCGTAGCGGCAACTCCGGCGGCGGCAATAAGCAGTGTGCGACCCATCTCTGCATCTCCTCTTTGGGCGTCATGCCCAAGCTGTGGCCATATCGGCCGTAGCGTCCGCTCCCAATCTCCCAACGGGGGCAGAGCCTTATCCTCTAACATATAGCGTAACCGAGGACAAACTAGGAATCCAGCAAATTTATCCGAAAATCGCTGCATTTATTGGCCCTTGGTTTGGGTGTTTGCCCAGATTATCAAGCTTAAACCAAGGGAGTCAAATCATCAAGTTATAGGACTATTTTATAGTCTTATAACAATATGATTGCCACCATCATATCACGGCGAACATGAAATAGTAGGATTTTGTTTGCAATCGACGAACCGGCGTGCGATCACATCGGCTTCTTATCGATAGTCACGTCGTAGACATGCAGGAGCTTCTCCTTGTCGAAGATCATCTCCTGGCGGCTTTGTCCGGTAATGTCGTACTCGGGGGTCAGCTCGATGGCATCCACCGGACAGGCCTCCTCACACATCCCGCAGAAGATACACCGCAGCTCGTCGATCTCGAACTTCTTGGGGTACTTCTCGCGATCGTCCCAGGGGCTCTCTTCGGCCACGATGTGGATGCAATTGGCGGGGCAGATGGTCGGACACATCATGCAGGCCACACACTTGACGCGGCCCTCTTCATCGCGGTTGAGTCTGTGGACGCCTCGGAAGTTGCTGGCGTTGATGCCGCCCTCCTCGACCGGGAGGTCCTCGCGACGCTCCTCGGGGTAGTTCATGGCGCGGCTGGTGTTCTTGCCTGGGAACACCTTGCCCTGGCCGAAGCTGGTGAAGAAGTGCCGCATGGTGGTACCGAAGCCCACGACCACCTCTCGGACGTAGAGCCGTTCGACGGCGGAGATCGGCGGCGGAGCGATGCGCAGGATGTCCTGTTCTGGCACGGTCATGGGGCCGATGATAGGGCATGGGATGATCGGGTCGATGGCTCCGATGCCGGAAACGCGACCCCGAGGAAAGTCAGCCGGAAAGCCGATGGATTGCACGGCCTCGGGCCGAGATAGACTGTTGGTATGGCAAGCCGCCGCCCCCCACTGTTCGAACTGCTGCAACACCAGGATGGCCCGCGTCAAGGCTCGGGCACGGGACTCGGGCGACCAAGCGCCCTCGGCCACGCTGATAGCGAGGCCGAGGCGGCCAACGCCTCAAACGGCCATGCCCAGGGCTCGGTCGAGACCAAGCCGAGCAAGCCGCAGACGAATGGCTCGGCGACATCGACACTGGAAGACCTGTCAGAGCCCACAACCAAGCCCGAGCCCAAGCAGCCCCAGGGCAGGCCGAAGCCCAAGCGTGTGCCGGCGCCATTGCCCGAACCGGCCGCTACGCCCAAACCCGCTGCCAAGAAAACCGAGCCCAAGCCCGACCGCACCGGCGCGGCGGACTGGTCGGGCATGCACCCGCAGAGCACGGTTGGCGTCCGGATGATCTGGATCTACGGGGCGATTGTCGGTGTGCTGGCAATCGTCGTTGGCGTCTGGGCCATGGGTTACAAGCTCGGTGTCAGCAGCGAGAAGGCCCAATTAGAGCGATATCTGAATCGCACGGGACAAACCGGCACGATCACAGACCCAATGACGACGGGCTCGAGTGAGGAAACGGCCGAACCCGAATCACCGTTACCCATCGACCGCCAAGCCGAAGCGACGCAGCCTGACGCCGATCCCACACCCCCGCTCGTCGAGCCTGAGCCTGTTCCAACTGTCGACGTACTGGTGGACGTGCGCAAGCCCGACCATAACTACATGAAGTGGGCCAGCGGCATGGCGCGGGACCGAGCTGTCGGCCTGGCCGAACATCTGACCGCCAATGGCGTCCACGCCATAGCGATCGACGAAGGGCGGCGTGGATTCGGGCTCTATACGGCCCTAGCGGTGCCCAGCGGGCAGTTCAGCGCAATGGAGAGCCAGCGGCGAGATCTCGAGGCCAGGGCGGTCCGGATACTGGAGTCGGCCCCGCAGGAAGCCGGCGGCCCCTACTTACCCCGCGGCCAGCTGTGGATGCGCTTCGACGGCTGATTGGCCGATCGTCAAACTGACGTCTATCATCTCCGCCCGGGCTCGATCCGGGCCGGGGCTGTTTTTGTGGGCAAGCTTGTCAGGAGTTGCTGCCATGAGTCTTCACAGTTCGCTTCGCACTGGTGGCGCCTTGGTCGAAAAACGGTCGGTCCTGACCCGGGCTGAGCGCGTGGCCAAGCTGCTCAATGAGAAGAAGATGACCAAAGACGAGAAGAAGGCCCTGGGGCTGCCCAAGGTCCGTGTCTTCTGAACCCGTGAGCTTCATGCCGGCACTGATTGCCCTCGCGAGATAGCGCTTTTGGGCTGTGGGGTGGGAACGATGGGGGCATGGACGTAAGCCGCCTCGTCACCGATCGCGCCCTAGCCGTCGACGCTTCGGGCATCCGTCGTATCTTTCAACTCGGCGCCCAGATCGAGAACCCGATCAACCTGAGCATCGGACAACCGGACTTTCCGGTTCCCGAGCCGATCAAACGCGCCGCGATCAAGGCCATCGAGGCCGACCACAACGGGTACACGCAGACACAGGGCATCGCGCCACTTCGCGAGAAGCTGACTCAATGGCTCAGTTTCGACCTGGGCTGGAGCTTTGGCTCTGCGGGCGATCCAGAAGTGCTGGTCACGAGCGGCACAAGCGGCGCGTTGTATCTGGCGTTCCTCGCGTTGCTGGGGCCCGGGGATGAGGCCATCATCCCCGATCCGTACTTCGTGATGTATCCGCACATCGCCACCATGTGCGGGGCGAAGGCCGTCAAGTGCGACACATACCCCGACTTCCGGATGACCGCCGAGCATGTGGAGCCGTTGATCACTGAGCGAACGAAGCTGGTGCTGTACAACGCACCCTCGAACCCGGCGGGCGTGGTCGGCAGCAAGGACGAGTGCCGCGAGTTGCTTGAGTTATGCCGCCGAAAGGGTGTGCTGCTGATCAGCGATGAGATCTACGACGAGTTCACGTTTGACGACTTCGAGGATGACGCAGCCGCAGGCGACCCGTCCCGGGCACGGTGCCCCTCGCCCGCCCGATTCGAAGGGGCCCAGGAAGACATGCTCGTCATCCGCGGCTTCGGGAAGACCTATGGCGTCACGGGCTGGCGCATGGGGTACGCGGCGGGTCCGGCCGAACTGATGGGGCACATCGCCAAGTTCCAGCAATACACCTACGTGTGCGCGCCGTCCGTGGCTCAGCACGGTTGCATCGCGGCGATGGACGTGGACATGGGTCCGATCGTGGCACAGTACAAGCAGCGGCGAGACGCGCTCGTGCAGGCCTTGAGCCAGTGGACCGAGGTGGCGGTGCCGGGCGGCGCGTTCTACCTGTTCCCCCGCGTGCCCGAAGGGACGACCGGTACGCAGTTTGTTGAGGACGCCATTTCACGCAAGCTGCTGGTGATCCCCGGCGGGATCTTCAGCGATCGCGACACGCACTTCAGGTTGAGCTTCGCGTCGTCGCAGGAGACGATCGACCGGGGCATTGAGGTGCTTGGGAAGATGTACTCGGGCGTCTAGGCGGGCGGGTCGATACGATGCCGGCCCCCAAGGAGAACACGCATGATCGCTCGGATGTTTGCGCTGACCGCCCTGACGCTTGTCACCAGCAGCACTGCTCTCGCTCGTGACCCCGAGCAACTCAGCCGCTGGGCCGAGCAAGGCAAGGCACGGGCCGAGAAGATGCGTGGGCTGCTGTTCTTACGCGACGTGCCGATAGAGTTGATGTCCCGACAACAAATCGAGGGCGAGATCCTCGAGATGGTCGAGCGGGACCTACCACCGGCGTATCGCAAGCAGGTCGACCTTGGGTACAAGGCCTTCGGGCTGGTGCCCATCGAGTCGGACGTGCTGAACGACATGATCAAGCTCGTGGTGTCGCAGGCGGGCGGGTTCTACGACCCCGAGGCCAAGCACGTGATCCTGCCCGACGACCTCGAGGAGTTCATGGGTGAGATGGTGGGCGAGATGGTCGCCGGCGCGGACGGCTTCATGGAGCCGATGATGCGCAACATCCTGACGCACGAGTTCACGCACGCCTTGCAGGACCAGCACCACGACCTGAACACCATCATGGGCGTGGCCATGCACGATGACGACGTGATGCTGGCGCTCACGGCGTTGGTCGAGGGCGACGCAACGCTCATCGGCACCGGCGCGATGATGGACGAGACCGGCGACATGACCGAACTGCTGAAGCAGGATCCAGCGGCCATGGGCGCGATGATGGGGGCCGGCGGGGGCATGCTGGGAGCCGAAGCGAACTCGATGCCCGCGATCCTGAAGGAAACGCTGATCTTCCCATATGTTTACGGTTACATTCTGGTGACGACGATGGTGCAGGACGGCGGCTTCGCTCGCATTGACGCGGCGTTCGACGACCCCCCACTCTCAACCGAGCAATTGCTACACATCGAGAAGTACCTGGGTGAGGAACGCGATGCACCCGTCGAGATCACGCTTCCCGAGGTGGACCTAAATGAGTTTGGTTGGCACCCGGTCGGGCAGAACACGATGGGCGAGTTCCAGACGCGCGTGCTGCTAGGTAACTCTCCCGACGCGATCGCCGCAGCCGCGGGCTGGGACGGCGATCGATTCCAGATCTGGCAGCACGAGGACGGGAGGCTGGCGGTCGCGTGGCTGAGCGTGTGGGACAGCGACGCGGACGCGAGGCAGTTCGCCGAGGAACTGGCGTACCACGAGGGAAAGCGATTTGAGGGTGAGGCCGCCAAAACCAGGAGCACCAACGAGAACGGGCGGTACGAGTTGACCGTTGGCGACGGGGGCGACCTCTCGTGGGTCACGGTCGAGGGCGATACGGTCGTCTTCACCCGGGGCTTGCCGGCCGACACCGCTGGAGCGGTCGAGACGAGCATCCGCGGCCTGTCGACCAAGACGATCAAGACCTGGGAGAGTGTTCAGGCCGCGTCGAAGGCGTGGAACGCCGAGCACGCGAACGATACAGACGTGCTAGTTCCCTGAACCGACTCTTGCCCATCCGGAGACTGCATGGACGCGGACCAACAGCACACGCCCGAAGCCACCCAGGCCGCCGCCGACAAGTTCCGCGCCGACTACACCGCCGTGCGCGAGCAGGTGGCACGTGTGGTCGTGGGCCAGCAGGAGATCATCGACGGGCTACTGACGTGCCTGTTCACCGGTGGGCACGCGCTGCTCGAGGGCGTGCCGGGCATCGGCAAGACGCTCATGGTGCGCACGCTGGCCAGCGCACTGTCGCTCGACTTTGGCCGCGTCCAGTTCACGCCCGACCTGATGCCCGCCGACATCACTGGCACGACGGTGATCGACGAGGTCGAGACCGACTCGGGGCACGTCAAGCGACAGTTCGCCTTCCAGCGGGGGCCGATCTTTGCGCAGATGGTGCTGGCCGACGAGATCAACCGGGCAACACCCAAGACCCAGAGCGCACTGCTGGAGGCCATGCAGGAGCGGAGCGTCACTGTCGCGGGCACAACGCATGAGCTTCCGTTGCCCTTCTTCGTGCTCGCGACGCAGAACCCCATCGAGCAGGAGGGCACGTACCCGCTGCCCGAGGCGCAGCTCGACCGGTTCTTCTTCAAGCTGCAGGTGGGGTACGCGAATCGTGCCGAGTTGGGCGAGATCATCGCACGCACGACAGGGGCGACTGCCACCAGCGTGGAACCCGTTCTCGACGCGCCGACAATTCTGGAGCACCAGAAGCTGGTCCGCCGCGTCGCGGTAACCGAGCGGGTACGCGACTATTCCATCCGCTTGGTGCTGAGCACGCACGCCAAGGGGCGATACTCAGATGGCCAGTTCGCCCCGCCGATGGTGAATCAGTTCGTGCGCGTCGGCGCATCACCTCGGGCGGCTCAGGCGTTGATCTTGGGGGCCAAATGCCGAGCGCTCGTCGACGGCCGCCCGTCGGTCGCCATCGAGGACATTCAAGCAATCGCGCTGCCCGCTTTGCGGCATCGCATCGTGGTGAACTTCGAGGCCGAGGCCGAGGGCGTGGCCAGCGACCCGATTGTCGAGAACATCGTGCAGACACTGCCGGTCGAAGGCGTATGAGCGCGGTCCTACTCGGACGTGGGGATTAATGGTGCTTGGCCGCGTGTCGATCCGAGTCCTGTTGCCGCTGCTGATGGGCGTGCCGGTAGCGGTCGCGGCGTTCGTGCTGGTGTCGTTGTGGAGCGATCAGACCAGCGAGACCGCGCGCACACTCAACGCAGCGGAAATGACCCAGATCCACGGTCGTATCGATGAACGGCTGGCCACGCTACTCGAGACACCGCCACGAGCGACGCGCATCCAGCGCGGGCACATCCTCGCTGGCCGGCGTGATCGTGACGACCTTCGCTCCTGGCGCGGTCCGTTGTTCGAATTCGCTGAGGCGATGGACATGATCAGCGGCATGAGCTGGGGCGACGCCTCCGGCCGGGCGACGTGGGTGTTCCGTTACCCCGGCAAGTTGCATCCCGAGTTCGCCATCGCCGACGAACAGACGAAGATCGAGAATGACTCGCCTGATACCGGCTATGTCGAGGAATACTCCCTCGACGCGACGGGCAGCATCATCGACCGGGTCGGCGGCTACCCATACGACCCTCGCGGCCGGCCTTGGTATGTTGGGGCGGTCATGGCGGGCACGCCGACGTATCTCGATCCGTACGCGTGGCTGAATGTGGACGGCCAGGCCACCACGCTGGGGCTGCCATTTGTCGAGCCGGTGTTCCTGGAGTCGAGCGAACCGGGCGCGGAGCGCGAGATGATCGGCGTGCTGGCGGCCGAATTCAGCCTCGAGGATCTTTCCGCCTTCTTGCGCACCCTCCACGTTGGCAAGGCTGGATTTGTGCTGATCCTCGACGGCCGCGGACAACTGATCGCCCACTCGCTTCCCAAGGACGAGGTGCCCGCCATCATCGACATCGAGGGTCTGCCGGCGGTACCGGTCGCTGCGCAGATGGCCGATGCCCGAGTGCGCGACGCGGCGAACCATGTCGCGCGTGAGATCGCTCGACAGGAAGGTAGACCAACGTCTGATCTTTCGGGCGAGACCCAGCCGGGCACAATCGTCGCAGACATCGCCGGATCGCCAATGCTTGTTCGCGTGTCGGGGTACGACGACGCGCCCGGGCTCGATTGGCGCATCATCACCGCCCTGCCCGAGGCGGAACTGCTGCTGCCCGTCGCAGCCGCTCGCGCGAGCAGTGATCGCGCGAGTGTCGCGGCCTTTGTGCTCACCATCTTGTTCGGTCTGGCGCTCGGTTTGATCGCAACTCGCCCTGTCTCGCGGCTGGTGCGAGAAATCGGGCGTGTGGGCGAGGGTGACCTCGAAGAGCGAGTTGTGCCAGGCGTGACTAGCGAACTTGGGCGCATCGCCGAAGCGGTCAACACCATGGCCGAGGACTTGCGCGATCGCGTTCGGTTGCGCGAGAGCTTGCTGGTGGCGATGGAGGTGCAGAAGAACCTGCTGCCGCAAGGACCACCGAAGATCGAGGGCTTGGACATCGCCGGCCACAGCACGTATTGCGACGAGACCGGAGGAGACTACTACGACTACCTGCATATCGAGGGCATCAGCGAGCGCAGCGCGGCTATTGCCATCGGCGATGTCGTGGGCCACGGCGTCGCGGCCGCGATGCTCATGGCCACCGCCCGCGGCATCCTGCGAAGTCGCTGCCATGAGCCAGCCTCGCTCGGGCAACTCCTGAAGCACCTCAACGAGCTTCTTGTCGATGACACCGGCGGTGAACGCTTCATGACGATGCTGCTCGTGATGCTCAACGGCGCGTCCGGCGAGATGGCGTGGGCGTCGGCGGGGCACGGCCCGCCGATGGTGTACGTCGCGAAGGAAGATCGCTTTGTCGAGCACGAGGGCGGCGGCATCCCGCTGGGGCTCTTCACTGACAAGGAGTTTGACACCTACACCGCGGGACCGTTCTCGCCCGGCGATATCGTCCTGTTGTCGACGGACGGCCTGTGGGAGGCCAAACAGACCGATGGCGAGTTCTATGGCCTCGAAAGGCTCCAACGCATCGTGCGAGAGGCGGCCGGGCAGAGCGCCGAAGATATCGCCACCGAGATCCGGGCGGACCACAAGCTGGCGTGCGGCGAAGGCTCGCAAGAAGACGACATCACCTTTGTCGTTGCGAAGGTCGTCTAACGCCAAGCGCTTTGCGAGGGATCAATCGACCAGTTCGCGTCGAAGAATCCTGCGGCGACCACACCGTCGAGACCCGATTCCAAAACATCGGGGCTGCTGAGCATCCAATCCGGATATCCGACACCCGAGATGAAGTACCGCGGCTCGACCGCCAGCCGGCGGCCGACATCGCCGGTGCCCGCAACAACGCCGACGAGCGCCGTGTCACTGCCGGGCTTAGGGAACAGGAAGTGGGCAGCCAGGTCGTGGCGTTCAAGCGTGCGATCCCCCACTGTTGCAACCCCACGCCCGATGTGGATCGGAGCCTCGGCAAGCAGGGCTTCCCAGAGCCGATGTGAATCGGCGCAGCCGTACAGGACGACGTTGCGATCAGCGTTCCCTGGAGCATGGGGATCAAACGCGGTATCAGGCACCACGTCGACCGAGCCGTTGGCGCGGTATTGCCAGGTCTCGGCGTCATAGCGGGCCTTGGCCAAGGCCCATGCGTTCTCCTCGGGGGTACCGCCCGTAGCGTAGACGAAGGCCATGTGTTGGTTGAAGGCGTGCTTGAACGGGCCGGCGCGATGGGTGCCCTTGAGGGTTGGTTCGAGAACAGAAACCTGTTTCCAGGGCGCTTCCAGGTTGGCTCGCTCAAACCCAAGGACTGCGCGATCGGTAGGTCTCAGTGCAACCTCAAATGCCGTACCATCAATATCGACTACACATGACCATACATCACCAAAGCCCTGCAAGGCCTCGAATTCGAGGCTCAACGCGAGTGCGTTCTCCGTCGCGATCGTGATGGTCCGCGCGTTGAGATCGCGCTCAACTTGAACACGGGTCGGTTGCATCGCCCTCGCCTGCCGATGGATCGTGAACAGGCGAGCCTCGCTGCTGATGGCTGGATTGATGGTGGTGAAAGTCTCGCGTGTCGGCGCGAGTTCGATGCTGCGATCCTCGAAGAAACGCATCATGGGCGGCCAGTCCACGCACTGGTTGCCCCACCAGTGCCCAGCCCCGGGCTGCTCATAGTACGCGAAATCGGCGTGGAACTTGGCCAGTCGTTCGCGCATGAACCGGGCCTGGCTCACGGGCACGTTGTTGTCGGCATCGCCGTGGAGAACGTACACACCGAGATCCTGGTAGTTTTCTTCCAGCAGAAGCGTGCGGCTTGCGTTGTTAGAGGTGTTGAGGATCCGGCCGATGGGATCGCTCTCGTCGAAGTTGCCCGCACCTCCATAGCTCCAGAAGTCACGCCAACCCGCGCTCGGGCCGATGGCAGCGAACAGTGGCGAGAAGTGCGCCCCGACTTGCCATGTCCCGTGGCCGCCCATCGAGTGGCCCGTAAGCCAGGTGCGTTCGGGGTTGGCATGGCCGTATTGGGCCGATGCGTGATCGAGCACCTCCATAGCATCGATGCGGCCCCAGTCTTCCCAGTCGAAACCAAAGGGGCGGCGGTTCGTGGGCGCGACGATGATGGCCCAGTCCTTGTGGCCGTAGGCGTTGGCCTGCCTGCGAGCCTCGACGCTGGCGCCGTGGAGCGTGAGGATTAGGCCATCGGCCGGGTTGCCGTCCGTTGGCGGCGTGACTCCGTAGTACTGCACGCTGCCGTCGATGTCGCTGATGAAAGTGCGGCTGTGCTTCTCATCACTGCCGCGCACGCGCAGCGACATTGTGGTCTGAGCCAGTGTCATGCCCGCCAAGGCACCAACTTCGACGCTGATCTCGTCGGTTCCTGGGGATGCCGGGAGAGCCACATGTACGGGCAGCTTGCGGACACCGAGCGGGGCGATCCCACCGAGACCGGGAACAACTTGCGAAGTCGTACGGCCGCCGTCCCAAACACCCTGGACGCCAAGCAACTGTTCGGTCGTGGCGTTTACCACAGGCATCGCCACAACGAGTTCGCCGTCACCGACCACGTCGGGTCTTGTCACGTCGCTCTTGAGCCAGAACAGATCCGCCTCGGGCTCGCGTAATTCGAAGCGGAGCCGTCCGCGACCGCCCTTGAACAACAACTCATTGTCGCCCGCGATGAGCTCGATCGGGAGTGTGGTGATGCCAAGGTTGTACACATCTCCCCCCCGACGCTGGCCGTTGACGATAACGTGGCGGTGGCCTCGGGCATGGAGCATCACCGTGCGACGGACCGGTGATCGCACGACCACATGGGCGTAGCCACCCGCAAGCGCCCGGTCGTTGAAGACGCCCTCGTCGTTGGCTGCAATGGACCGCCACGTCGCGGTGCGACCATCGGCATTGGTGACCACGTCTCCCTCGGCGGGCGGCTTCCACAGGCCCCGGACGATGGTCGCTTCGACCGGGTCGGTCACGATGAGGCTGCGTCCGCCACGAGAGAGACGATCGACGGCCAACACTTCGCTCACCACCAACGAACTCGCGTCTTCGGCGAACTCGACGTGTACCTGCGCCAGCAATGGCGAGACGAGTGTGAACAAACTGACGAGAATGACGGCAACTCGCATGGGCATCTCCAGTGCCCCAGCGTATGGCCGGTCTCAGCCGGAAGTACGACTGAGCACTGCCTGAGCGCACCGCGAGCCGCTCCGCAGCGCCCCATCGATCGAAGCGTTGTCGAGCCAGTCGCCGCAGGCGTATAGGCCGCTCCCCAACTCAACGGGTCGCTCGGGAACGTTCAGCCAAGGTGGACTCTGGTCGGGCAAGGCGTGATCGATTCGATCGACCCTGATGGCCCGCCAGCTATCGACCTGCTCGCCGAACCACTGACGAAGCTGTCGACGGCATGCCTCGTCGAGCACCTCATTGTCCATCGCGGCGGCGAGAACCTTCGGATCGATCACGTTCGCGTAGACCAAGTGCTGGCCCAGGGGTGCATATGCGGGTGATGCAACGCTCATGGCGGCCAAGTGGTTCACCGGGCCGTCGCCCTCGCCATCGAGCACCAGGACGGCGTCCTCGGTAGGCGACCGATCGCACGCGTATGCGATCGTCGCCGTCGAGCGCCATCGCACGGGAGTTGGCTCTTCGGCAGCATGTTGTCCCAGCAGCGGGCGTGCGGCGCCACCATCGGTCGCTACGACAACATTGGTCCCCCTCACTGTTCGATCAGGGGTCTCGACAGTCCATGCATCATTTACACGTTCAAGTCGATGCACACGAGAATTGGTGTGCAGCGAGTCTTCAGGCAAGCGATCGGCGAGTTGCTCGGGCAGCGCTCCCATCCCATTGGCGGGCACGCATACGCGACCCTGTGCGAACATGCGATATGTGAATTCGAGCATACGGCTGGAGGTATTCAAATCGCTCTCGAAGAACACACCACCGAAGAACGGACGGAAGAAACGCTCGATCGTGGTGCTGGCAAAACCCTCTTCGCGAAGAGCGTCGATCGCGGGGCGATCGGGACGTGCCCAGATGCGGTCGACGGGACCGGCGAGCACCCGCAGTGACATCTCAGCCAACCGGAATTTATCGCGCATGGTTGCAATCGGCGAGCGGAAACCCTTGACGGCCTCGCCCGGACGTCGGCGGGGGTCGGCCACGTGATGGAACCGGCCGTCATGGAAGACCATCGCGCCGGGGTAGAAGCACTTGAGATCGAGTGCGTCGTAGTCGAATGCTTCGGCTGCGTTGGGGTAAGCGGTCAGCAATACCTGGAAGCCGCGATCGACGAGGTATTCGCCCTCGGGGGCCGAGACTGTGTCGGTGCGAACGCGACCACCGAGCCGATCGGCCGCTTCGAGCAAAATGAATGACCGGCCCGCGGCGTGGAGCCGCCTCGCACAGTTCAAACCGGCAAGGCCGCCCCCAATAATGACCGTCTCAGTGTCCATGCCCGCCTCGAAACGAAAGGGTGAGCCGGGAGATGCGAGTTGTCGTCCAACGTGTAGCCGAAGCCAGTGTCATCCTCCCACAAGAGGGCGATGTTAGCGGTCGAATTGGCCACGGCCTACTGGCCATGGTTGGCCTGCAACGTGGAGACACCGATCCGACCCTCGAGTGGATGGCAAACAAACTCATGCAGTTCCGGATCTTTCCTGATGCCGAAGGCAAGATGAACCTGTCGGTAACTGAAGTTCCCGGTGCTCAAGTCCTTCTCGTACCGAACTTCACGGTAGGGTGCGACGTCGGCAAGGGCCGACGCCCTAGTTTCGATGCTGCTATGCCACCCGATGCAGCACGAGAGATGTTTAACGTGTTTGCAGGGAAGTTCGCAGGGAAAGGGGTCGGGGTCGAGACTGGCATGTTTGGGGCAAAGATGCACGTCCGATTGTGCAACGATGGGCCGGTCACGTTTGTGATCGAGTCTCGGGATTCGTTGAAGTAACATCCGCGAGCAACGTTAGCATCGCGCGCCACTCCATGTATCGGTACGGTACACCAATCGACGTGTGCAGAGTCTTCACCATGGTGTGGGCACGCTCGGTGAGATCCTCCTGCCAATCCTGGGCTGTCGGATCGCAGTAGTAGGTGCGGCATCCCACTGGCTTGATCGCGTGGGCCCCGCACCGCGTGCCCACCTGGAACGGACAACCGCCCCGCGTCACCGCTTCCGCCACGGTTGCGGGCGTCAGGCCTGGATGCTCCGGTGTGGGTTGTGTGACACACCACGCGGCTTCGAGGCCGGTAACATACAGGCGGTGGCCGTAGGCCTCGAAGTTGCAGCAGCGGCCCGATGCCACGCAAACCGGGGCTCGAGTGACAACCTGATCGGCGATCATCGCGTAGATAGCGTCCAGCCGCTGGCCGACCTCGGGCCTCCGCACCGCTTCGAGCCACAGGTGAGCTTGGGCAGCGTCTTCGGCGCTGAAGACGGCCATCAGATGGGGCTCGCGTCGCGGGTGAGCCGCACGCTGCGAGCGGGCATCAGCGGGCCGGTATTCATGCCGGGGCATGTCGCGCTCGCGCGATCCCACGCACGCTCATCGGTCAGGTTGCGCTTCCAGAATGGCCACGTGCGGCATTGCTGCGGTCGGGCTTCGTACACACCGCAGATAGCCCTGCCGGGCACGGTGGCTCGATCGAGGAAGACGCAGTCCCAACCAAACGCCGTCAGACGCTCGGCCAACGAGATCCCCCCGTCAATCGGCTTGGTGTATTGCTCGACAAACGCCTGTTCGCTCACGCCAAGGTGATTGGCCAGCGCGGCGCGCTCGCGAGCATCCAGCATCACCGTCCCGGGCGAACCCGTGCAGCAATTCCCGCACATGGTGCAGCGGAAACGGAGGCCTTCCTCTATGGTCGGAGTGCCACGGGTGTCGGGCGGGCCGAACTGCGAACGCTCGAACCAGTCATGCCGTGCGACGCTCATGCCAGGACGCCAGCGGCGGTGCTGAACGTCGGCTGTTGGAGTTTGGGCACACTGGCGTATCGCAGCGCCACGATGGTTTGGTCGTCGTCGCGAGTACGCGATTGTGTGTGCTCGTAGAGCGCCCCGTGGACTGAGTCGACCACACAGGCCGGCTGCCCCGAGCAACCCTCGAGGGCCGCGTCGAGCCCGTCCACGCCAAACATCTCGCGGCGCTCATTGAACGACTCGGTGATGCCATCGGTGTAGAGCACGATGGTGTCGCCGGGCTCGAGCCGAATCGATGCGCTAGTGGCCCCCAGCGGCTCGAAGACCCCGAGCGGGAGGCTCCCGGCTTCTTCGATCGCGATGACCTCACCCGTTGCGCCCCGCTTCCATCGAGGCGGGTTGTGACCGGCCCGGCTGAACTGGAATTCGCCCGTGGCGGGATCGTACAACCCGAGGAACGCCGTTGTGAACGCGCCCTCGAGCCCCGCGGCCACAAGGCGGCTGTTCGCGTGCTCGAGCACGAGGTGCGGATGGATGCCACTGCCCTCGTACGCGTGCAGGATGGCATGCAGCATGGCCATAACCGTGGCCGCAGCCGCCCCGTGCCCGGCGACATCGGCGATCAGGATGCCCCAACGCCCGTCCTCGAAGGGAAAGAAGTCGTAGTAGTCGCCGCCGGCCTGATCGCTCGTCAGGTAGCTCGTCGCCAGAGAGAGCCCCGGAATGTCGGGGAGCGATCGCGGCAGAAGGCTCTGCTGGACTCGGGCAACCTCTTCGAACTGGCCGCGCAGGCGATCGGTGGCTCGCTCGGCTTCTCGAACGGCCACGAGGTTGCGTGTGGCCGTCCCGCTCAGGTTTGCGAGCATCACGAACATCTCGAGCGCTTCGGCGTCGAACGCGTCGGCGTCTCGCACGAACTGGAACGACCAGTTCAGCGGCTTGCCGCGATCGAAGATCGGCGTATACATGACCGCTCGCATCCCACCGGCCGCATCTCCAAGCACCGAATCGCCATGGAGCCCGTCGAGCACGGCCAGCCCGGGTTCGCCGGACTCGATAATCCGCCCCAGGAAACCGCCAGCGTGAGTGGGCAGGCGATCCCAATTGCGCCAGGGGTCATACCTGCTGTAAATCTCGGCGCCGTCGTCGGTGGACCGGGCGATCTCCCGCGTGTCGATGATCCGCGTGATCTTGTATTGTCCTGGACGCATGCCACGGGTTGAAGCCGACACGTACAGATCGACCGGGCGGAGTTGCCACATGCGCCGGAAAGCGAGTTGGATCTCCCCGGGCTCCTCGGCGCTGCTCACCTCCTCGAGCAGTTCGCGGACGAGCGACAGGCGGGCCTTGGGATCGGTGAGGATTTCAGCCATTCACGTTTATGGTATCAATCCGCCCGCGTCCGACCCGATCTCACGCGCGATTCTTCGGGGTGTCCCGCTCGGCCGGGACATTACCGGGCGTCGACGGCCTTGGGCGCCCCTACCCGTTGCGCATGGTGGCCATTGCCCGAGGCGTCGAGCACATAGGGGCCCATCGAGCGATCGAAGGTGTACAGCGCGACGGTGTTGGAATCGGCCTCAAGGCGCCGCTGGGGGGTGAATCGCTCGCCACGGTATCGAGCGGTGCGCGACAAGCGGACCTCGTCGATCTGACCGTCGAAGAAACTCATCGGGTTGCCCCGGCCGTCGGGGTCGGCCCCGATGATGAGCGGCAGCGTGTTCGTGGTGCGCTCCCACGAGTTGTCCACGCCAACGGTCGCGACCAATTCGCCGTCCAGGTACGTCAGCAGGGCGCTGCCGTCGTACACCCCGGCGACATGGTGCCAAGTATCGGTCTCCAGCACGTCCTCGATGCGCCGCTCGTGATAGACACCGCCCAAGTGGCTGGCGAACCACAGCACGCCGCCACTCACGAAGAAGCCGTACTCGCTGCTCTGCGTCTTGGCAAGCAAGCCCCTTCGACCCGAATAATCGCGGGCGTTGAACCAGCATTCGAGGGTGAAGGGGCCCTGTTCGAAGCTCGCCGCATCGCCGGGCACCAAGACGGCGTCGTCCACGCCGTCGAAGTCCAAGGCCATGTTGGCCTCGGGCCGTGGGCCGCCGAGCAGGCTCGTCAGGTCGACGGGGGCCTCGATCTCCTGGGTCGGCAGCGCGTACCGGGCCGTCTTTGCCAGATAGTCCGCGTCGATCACGAAGCTCAGGCCGTCGAGGTACTCGTCTGCCGAACCCGAGGGCCGACCCACGAGAAACGCGAACTCTTTGCTCTCGCCCGGCTGCAACACCGCGTGGGCGTGGTCGGGCCGCGCCAACCAGCGGTTGTCGCGGGTGCTGGGGGACACAGCCGTGTCGAGCGGGCGGTCGGTCGTGTTCTCTACGGTGATTGCCACCTCACCGCGAGCGTCACCATGGGCCCCAAAGGCCACGACGCCGTCGACCGACGCCCCTCTGCTGGCTTGGCGGGCCAACATGTCGGCCATGTCGCCGGTGATCTCGCGGACGTTCATGGCCGCGCCCACTGGATAGGCCGTCATGGCGATCTGCCCGGGCCGCACCGTGATCAGGTGGTACTGATGCAAGCGGCCAGCCTGTGGCACCTGGTGGCTCTGACCGCCGCCGACAGTCGCCAGCGTGACGTACTCGATGCCATCGCGGCCAGTCGGCCCGCCGTCGTGCCTCATGCGGTGGATGTGCCCCGCGAAGACGGCCCGCACGTTGCCAGCCTCAGCCAACATCGGGTGCACGTTGTCGTTCCAGTCGGTGCCGTAGTTGCGCCCCAGCCACCGCGGGTGATGCACGAACACGAACTGGTGGGCGGCGCCCTTGCCGCGCTCCAGCGCCTGTCCCAGGAACTCGAGTTGCTCTGGCGTCATGGCCTGGCAGTTGGGTTTGTTGAAGTTCATCTCCCCGGTTTCCTGGTTGCCCTCGTCGGTGTAGAGCACGATGAAGTGGCTGTCCTTGTGGGTGAAGCTGTACCACAGTGGGCCGAAATGCATCTCGTAGCTCTTCTCGTGTTCGCCTTCGGGCTTGTTGTCGCCGCGCCAATACACGTCGTGGTTGCCCGCGACCGGAAACCAGGGGCACAACAGTTCACCCATGACCGCCTTGAACTCGCCCATCTGGGTCATCCACTCGTCGGTCTGGTTGTAGCCCTGGATCATGTCGCCCACGGTCATCACCAAGTCGGGCTCGATGAGGTTCACGTCGCGCACCGCGTCGGCGAGCACGTTGATTCCAAGATCGGGCCCGCCGGTACGATCGCCGAAGACCGCGAACACGAATGCGTCTTGCTCGCCCGGTAAGGGCAGCAAGACCGACGATTCGCGTGTCGTAAAGAATCGCGTCCCGTCGGGGGCCACGGTCAAGTGCCGACGGTTGTGCGCGTGCAGGTGCCGCTCGTGGTAGAGGAACGGGGTCACGCCCCGCGGCTGGTAGCCCTCGTCCATCACTCCCGGCTCGCGCGAGCCATCCCTGGTGGTCGAACCGCTGGGCTCGCCGTGCTGGGCAAGGACGGCAACGGACAGCACGAAGAGTGACGACAGAAACGCCGCGAAGGCGTGACGGTGGCGGGTCATGGCTGGGGCTCCAACGGCTGGGAAACATCGGGACGAAACCGTGGCCAGCCTACAGCCCGATGCCGCGACCGTCAGCCGAAAAACCGGCCCCCCACCGACACTTCGCGCCGCCCACACACGATCTGAACGAGCCGATTCCAGCACGCGCCGCCCCGAACACACTGCTATCATCCGCTGTATGGGCCGCCGCCAGATCCACTACGAGCGCGCGTTCACGGCGATGCTCGCCGACCGCGGCGTGCCCTATGTCGCCGTTGACGAGGCGAGGCGTGCCGTCCTGCCCGGCGAGCAGGCGCCGCTCGCGACGATTGACGCCGGGCGATCGAAGACCCTGAAGGCCTTCGACTACGTCCTCTACGGCACGCCCAATCTGCTGGTCGAACTCAAGGGCCGCCGCCTGCCCGCCGGCTCGACGCGATTGGAGAACTGGGTGACCGACGACGATGTCGACAGCCTCCGCCGCTGGCGCGCGATGTTCGGCGCGGACTACGTCGCCTGCTTCGTGTTCGTGTACGAGTGCGCAGGCGAGCCGCCCACGTCGCCCAGCCCGTTGTTCGAAGACGCCTGGATCTTCAAGGATCGCTGGTACGCGCTTCGTGCTATCGATGTAGAGGGGTACGCCGCGCACATGAAGGTCCGCAGCGCGCGGTGGCGGACGATGTGCTTGCAAAAAGCAGACTTCGAGCGAGTAAGCGGGCCATTGATGGGCAGGAACGTTGTGGGTACGGAGGCGTGAATCGCCCTGCCCCCTGATCCTCGCCGCCACGTTCGCCCAGACCACCTTCGATACGGGCATACTCTGATCTAAACTCGGCAACGACAACAGCCTGAACGGTTTTGACACTTTTGCTTGCCATGATGTTCGAAGGTCAAGGCCCCTCGCTTCCTCAAATAGCCTTGGATCGCCGGACGATTTGTGGTATGCTGAGGCTCGAAGGAGCTCGTCATGCCGCACCCGACCGTCCGCCCCACCGCCGCGTTGGTTCTCCTAGCCGTCGTGGGACACGCCCTAGCCCAGGGCGATCCGCTGGCCGACCCCTTCCCCGCCAGACTTGATCTGGAGACCCTTGAGCCCGCTGCTGGCGGCGATGGCTCGCTGGGGGCCTTCGCGATGGGGCTTGCCGACTTCGAGAAACTGGGATTCTCTGCGGCCATCGCCGGCGACCTTAACGGCGACGGGCTAGACGACATCGTCATCGGGGCTATGGCGAGCGAAGGCTACCGGCAACTGCGAGTCGGCGGCGAGGCCTACGTCGTGTTCGGGCGAGCCGGCGGCCTGCCCGCTGGCCTCGACCTGGCCGCCCTCGATGGCGGAGACGGCTTCCGCATCGGCTCGTCGGATCCGGACCGGCCAATGGGCTATGCGGTCGCGCCGGCTGGTGACTTGAACGGCGACGGCTTTGACGACTTGGTGGTTGGCGACAGCGGCGCTCGGCAATATACCTCGTCTGGCAAAGGGGGCGCCGCGGTGATCTTCGGCCGAGACGTATCCGGCGGCGGCCTGCCCTTCCCTCCGCGTGTTGTCGTCGAGGACCTCAACGGCACCGACGGCTTCCGAATTGCCGACGTGTGCCAGACTATTAGCGGTGGCACGAGCTGCGCCCTTGCCGGTGCCAGCATTGCCGGTGTGGGCGATGTCAACGGCGATGGTGTGGATGACCTCGCACTCGGCGCGCCCAACGATGTGGACGATCCGCCCGTTGGCGGCCAAGGCGCGGTGTACGTGCTGTTTGGCCAATCGGGTGGCTTCCCTGCCGAGGTGGCCCTCGATGCGCTCGCGCCGGGCGAGGGATTCAAGCTTCTAGGCGAAGGATTCATCAACGAAGCAGGCCGCTCGGTCGCCGGGGTCGGCGACGTCAACGGCGACGGGTTCGCCGACATGCTGATCGGCGCCCCGCAAGCCAACCGCCAGCAGTACTGCTACGGCGGATATGGCTACTGCTACACGGTGTACGGTGGGCGAGCCTATGTGCTGTTCGGCCGCGATGCGGGAGATCCATTCCCAGGCGAGATCCCCCTGGCCGGGCTGGACGGGACGGAGGGGTTCGCGCTGAATATCGACAACATCGACGCGCGTCTCGGCGGGGCGCTAGCCGGCGCGGGCGACATCAACGGTGACGGCATCGACGACCTGGCCCTTGGTGCGCCCGGCGCTTCGCACACCCGCTACGGGTCCTACTCATTCCCGGGCAACGACCACGGACGAACATACGTGGTCTTCGGTCGCCCTGCGGGTTCGCCATTCGGGGCCTCGGTCGCGCTGGACGAACTCGACGGAACCGACGGCTTGGTGCTGGTAGGCGAGGTCGGCAACGCGATGGCCGGGCAATCTCTCGGCGCTCCGGGAGATATCACGGGCGACGGCGTGGACGACCTGCTCGTGGCCATGCCCGGCGTGAGCGACGCGTTCATCTTGCTAGGCCGAGACGTGGCGGCGACCGGACCATTCACCGCACAGCTCGAGCCTGACGATCTGGCCGCTGCCGGCGAAGGTGCATACCTCGACGTGCCCGGCACCGGGCATCGGCTGCTCATGGGTGTCAGTGGAGGCGGTGATGTCAACGGCGACGGGCGCAATGACGTGGTCATCGGGGGTCCGGGCGTCTCAGTCACACCATTTGACTTCACCGGCGCGGCGTACGTCGTATACGGCCGGGGTAACGCGTGCAGGGCCGACCTCGACGGCGACGGCGAACTCACGATCTTCGACTTCCTCGCGTTCCAGAACGCCTTCGATGCCGGCGACCCGATCGCCGATTTCGACGGCGATGGCGATCTGACGATCTTCGATTTCCTGGCGTTCCAGAACGAGTTCGACGCGGGATGTGAATGAAGATTCTGGCAAGGTCACGAAAAGGCACTGGTGCCTTGGCCGGATTGTGGTATGTTGTTCCTTATGGAGAAGGAGCACGACCATGACAGCGAACGCTGCGAAGCGCCCAACCACCCGTTCAACGAACGCCCTCGCGGTCGCTGCGGGGCTGGCGGTCGCTGTCGTCTCGGCCCCGTTGTGGGCGCAGGGCGACCCGCTCTCCGCACCGTTCGCACCGAGCCAATCGCTCACAAGCGTGGTGGCCTCGGGTAAGGGCTGGCGGATCTTCGGGTAGGAAGACCGCAGCTTTCTGGGTGGCAGCGTGTCGGCGGCAGGCGACGTCAATGGCGATGGCGTGGGCGACGTGATCTTCGCGGCCAACAACACCGACGCGGGCGGCATCTCGGGGGCGGGCGAGGCATACGTGGTCTTCGGCGTGGCCGGTGGGCCGCCCGCTTTGGCGTCCTTGGATGACTTGGACGGTACGAACGGCTTTGCCTTTCGCGGCGGCGCCACCGACGACCGGCTGGGTATCGTCGCCGGCGCGGGCAACCTCAACGGCGACAGGTTCGACGACGTCATCATCGGTGCATCGCAGGCCGATCCTGCGGGCTCGCGATCGGGCGAGAGCTTCATCGAGTTCAGGGGCCCCAACGACAGCCGGATGGCTCGGGCGGCGGCCGGTGGAACAGACTTTAACGCCGATGGTCGACCAGACTTCGTGTTAGGCGGCGTCGATGGCTTGATCATGGGAAGCGAGGGCCCCGGCTCAGTCGCCGTCGTGTATGGGCGTGGACCAGCGCCGTGCCGCGCCGATATCGACGGCGATGGCATGCTGACGGTGTTCGACTTCCTGGCGTTCCAGAACCTCTTCGACGCCCGTGATCCGATCGCCGACTTCGATGGCGATGGTGCGTTCATGCTGTTTGACTTCCTGCTCTTCCAGACAACGTTCGATGTCGGCTGTCCCTAGCCGTCGCACGGAAAGCCGCGTGGGTATCCTCCTAAGAACATCCCAAGGAGGAGCCCATGCCAAACCATGTAGACGAGATCGACTACCGCATCATCGGCGATGACATGCAAGCCGTCATCGTCACGCTCGACCCCGACGAGGCCATGGTCGCCGAGGCGGGCGCGATGATGTACCTCGAACCCGACATCGAGATGGCCACCCAGCTCTCGATGAAAGAGGGGGGTGGCCTGCTCGGCAAGCTCTTCGAGGCGGGCAAGCGCACGATCACGGGTGAGAGCTTCTTCATTACGTACTTCCACAACCACGGCTCGGTGCGACGCGACTGCGCGTTCGCCGCGCCGTATCCGGGCCACGTCGTGCCGATCGAGCTTGGCGAGCACGGCGGCACGCTCATCTGCCAGAAGGACGCCTTCCTGTGCGCTGCCCGCGGCGTAACCGTGGACATCGCCTTCCAGAAGCGCCTGGGCGTGGGTTTCTTCGGCGGCGAGGGCTTCATCATGCAGCGCCTCAGCAGCGACACCGGCCGTGGCCAGGCCTTCCTGCACGCCGGCGGCACAACTCTGGTGAAAGAGCTTGCTCCGGGCGAAAAGCTCCGAGTCGACACCGGCTGCCTCGTCGCCCTCGACACGAGCGTCGACTACACCATCGAGTTCGTCAAGGGCATCAAGAACAAGATCTTCGGTGGCGAGGGCCTGTTCTACGCCGCACTCACCGGCCCAGGCACGGTGTGGCTGCAGACGTTGCCGTTCAGCCGATTGGCCGATCGTGTTATCTCCGCGGCACCGAGCCAAGGGGGAAACCGCAAGGGCGAAGGCTCGGTTCTTGGCGGGCTTGGGGATCTGATCGGGGGGAGTTGAGCTTGTGCCGCTCGTGAATCGACCGCTCATCGGACGGACCGTCAGGCTCGATCCGACAACGCTCGACGATGCTGCAGAGTTGGTTGAGGCCGCTGGTTCGCCCGATACCTTCCGCTGGTTCACCCGCCAGCCGACGCCCTTCGATGCATCGGGCATGCGCGAGTACGTTCGGCACCTCATCGACGCGCCCGGCATCGAGCCCCTGACGCTCCGGCTGGTGGACACCGGCGAGGTCGTCGGCATGACCAGCTACCTCGACATCCGCCCCGAGCATCGCACACTTGAGATCGGCTGGACGTTCATCGCACCCGCGCACCGCGGCACACGCGCCAACCCCGAGATGAAACGGCTGCTGCTTGCGCACGCCTTCGAGACGCCGATCTTTCCGCCGGCCTCACGCCATTCCGGCGGTGGGGCGCTGCGCGTGTGCCTGAAGACCCACCACCTTAATACGCGATCCCAACGCGCGATGACCAGACTCGGCGCGAGGCACGAGGGCACACTGCGCAACCTCATCATCATGCCCGACGGCAGCAGCCGCCACTCCGTCTACTTCAGCATCATCGCCGAGGAGTGGCCCGCCGTGCGGGAGGATCTTGATCAACGGCTGGCCTAGCCACCACCAGCCGTCGGAAACCGGCATCCCCGCCGCCGCCGCGCCCGTACACTCTGCAACGCCAAAGGCCGTGCAGCGGTACTGCCTACGAGAGAGCCCACACGGAGCCGCCCAGATGACCCAACCGCAACCCAACCTTCTTCGCCGAAGCCTGAGCACCGGCCTCCGCACTAGCCTTGCCGCCGCCCTCCTGGCCGGCTCGGTGACGCTGGCCCTGCCGGCCGATGCCTCGGCCCAGGCCGCCGGCCAGAGCGCGCCGCAACGGCTCAGGCCGCCGCGGCCGGTCCAGCCCAAGGACCCCCCGGTCCTGACCAACCTCGCCGTTGCCAGCGTGGTCGTTATCTGCATCGTCGCGGCCACGGTGATCCCCGCGAAGCGCGGCCACCAGGACTAACGGCATCCGCCCCGAACAGGACCGGCCCCGAAGGATTGGGCCCCGACCACCCGGAGCATCGTCATGAGTATCGAAACGCGAACCAACGAGCGAGCGGCCAAGCTGGCCGACCCGCGCGTGGCCCTCGTCGCCCTGAACGCCGTGTTGTTGCTGACACTGGGCGCCATTACCCTGAGCCCGAGCGCAACCGCCCAGCAGGCCCAGCGCCCGCGCGGCGAGTATCTGGTGCTCGGCGGACAGATGACCGGCTCGCCCAGCAGCGCCGTCCACGTCATTGACACCTCGAACCAGGAGATGGTCACGCTCAAGTGGGACCAGTCCCGCCAGGCCTTCGAAGGCATCGGCTACCGCAACCTTCGCATCGACGCCCAGGGTCAAGCCGGGGGTGGACGATGAGTACCCAACACACCAAGAACGATACAAGCACTCATCGAGGAACCATGCCGCTGCTGGCCAGCGCTCTCGTACTGCTGGGCCTCGTGCTCGTGCAGGCCGGCCGCTCGGGCGAGAGTTCGCCCGTGTCCCCAGCCGCCGCGCTTGCCGAGATGGTAGCCAGTGACGGTACGTACTCGGCGATGACCACCCAGGGCCAGAGTTCGAGCGAGGAACTGCTCTACGTGCTCGATCAACGGGCCGAGAAGCTCATGGTTTACCGCGTGGAGAACGGTCGCACACTGTCGCTGCAGCGCAGCGAGGATCTGGCGCAGGTCTTCGCGCAAGCCAAGGCGGCAGCCGGCGGCGGGCGATAAGCGCCTCGCGCGATGCCCATCGTCCCGCTTCCACAATTCGAGAAGGACCTCGCCGAGTACACCGACGAGCAGGACCGCATCGCGCGTGAGAAACTCACCGCGCCCAAGACGGTCGTCTGCCGCTTCGGTGCAATGAAGCTCATCGGCGAGTTCCGCTACAGCCTTGATGTCACACCCGGCTGCGGCAGCAAACTCATCGCTCGCACCTTCCGCGGGACGGAGATGGGCGAGATGCTCACCAGCACATGCCCCAACGCTGGCTGCGGCAAGAGCGTGACTCGCAAGGAGATGCTGCAATACATCGAGCACTCGGGCGGGCGCGACTACCCATTCTATGAAAAGGGCCGCATCCTGCGTGTGGCCACGCAAGAAGATCTCGACACCCAGGCCGCTTGCGAGCAGGGGGCGCACGAACTCAAGCTCCGCGCTCGAACCGTTGCCGACGAGATCGGTGTGAGCATCCGCATCGTGCAAGCCGAACGGATCCTCGGTGGCGAGACGCTGACGTACTACTACCTTGCGGAGGGTGGCGATGGTCTGCCGCCCGGACAGCAGCAGAAGGGCAAGCCGCAAAATCGTGGCCCCGACCCACGCTTGCAAGCCGGACAATTGCGCGACGCGCTCCAGAAAGAAGCTCCCGAGGGCACGCGCATCGAAGTCCGTCCTGTTGGCGCGCGCGACGAGGCGAGGCTCACCGCCGATTACGAGCGCTGCGGCCAGCACTGTTGCTGCACCAACTTCTTGAAGGTCTTGAAGCCCGTCCCCATGCGCGCCGCAAAGCAGCAGAAGGCGACGCTCGACCCCTTGAAGATTTCCGGTCGTTGCGGCCGCCTCATGTGTTGCCTTCGTTACGAGGACGAGAGCTATCGAGAGTTGGCGGCAAGATTGCCCCACCGCAAGACCACCGTCGGCACGACCGAGGGCGTCGGCATCGTGCTCGACACCCAGATCCTCACCCAGTTGGTCTTGGTCAAGCTCGACTTCGACGGCCGCGAGGTTGCCATCCCGCTTGAGGAACTGATCGACCCGAGCGAAGCCCCCGACCCTGCTGCCAAGGTCATCGCGCCCCCACCGCCGCCGCGCACGCGGCCCAGGCCAAGCAAGCCCAAGCGCGACGGCGAGCGAAACGAGGACGGTTCTGCCACCGACGCCCCCGTCCGCAAGAAAAAACGCCGTCGTAAGAAGAAGCGTCAGTCCGGCGAAGCCACGGGTAGTGCTCCAACCAAGGGGCCGGAAGCCGAGCAGTCACGGCCCGCGGACAACGAGGCCGGACCTCGCAAGAAGAAGCGCCGCAAGCGGCGGCGCAAGAAGAAGCCGGGCGGTGAGGGTGGCGGCTCGTCAAAAAACCCCCCGCCCAGCAACTAGCCGATCGGCAACAGCATCTCTGGCCGCGCGGCACTTCTGCTCCCTCGAAGCATCGATGCCGACTCACTCGAGACAAACTTCGAGGCGCTGCGAGAAGACTTTGCAGTGTACCAGAGGTGGTATGCCTCGCGCGACGCACGAGCATCCCTGGGCGCCTGCTTCATCTTCAAGATCCTCCCCTCTACCTTGACTGAACGTGTATCTTGGGGTCAGGGCAAGTTGGCTTGGCTGATCCCACCGACCATCCGTACGCTGTGGCGTAAGCCCTGACCCCAGCCAACACCGTGCTACGCCCGCCCTACCCTGAACCCATGGCCAACACCCCAGCCAAGTCCGAGGACAAGGAACACTCCAAGTTCTCCATCCGCGAGACCTTCAGTTCCATCATCATCGCGTTCGCGATGGCGTTCGTCTTTCGGGCGTTCGTCATCGAAGCCTTCGTCATCCCCACCGGCTCGATGGCCCCCACCCTGCTCGGCAAGCACGTCGAGTTCGTGAGCGACCAAACCGGGGCCCGCTGGCAGGTAGGCCCATGGACGGACGGCAACAGGGCCGAGAGCCGCTACACGGTGCACGACCCCATGACGGCCAGCAACCCGGCCGCCTTGGTCGAGAGCGTCTCGGCCGCCCGTAGCCCGGCATACCAAGTCGACAAGGAAGTTGATAAGCTCCGCGCGGGCGACCGAATCCTTGTGCTCAAGTACCTGCCCATTATCTTCGAGCCGGAGCGATTCGACGTCGTGGTGTTCAAGAACCCGACGGACCCAACCGTAAATTACATCAAACGCCTCACGGGCCTATCGGGCGAGCAACTCGCCATCGTCGACGGCGACATCTTCTCGCGGCCGCTGCCGGGCGGCAACACCAAGCCCACTAACGCCGACCTAGACCAAGCCGGCGGCACGTGGGCCATGGACGGCTGGGCCATCGAACGCAAGCCCGAGGAGGCCCAGCGGGCCGTGTGGATGCCAGTGCATGACACGGCCCGCGCGCCGGTCGATCCCGTGCGTGATGGATTCAACTGGTATAAGCCGCCGTGGAAGGCGGTGTCGCCCGAGGGCGACGCTCTGCCGGGCTGGGAGGGTCTGAACGGAGCCACGCCCGAGCACACGCTGCCGGGTGTCACCCGTCTGGAGTGGAACACCGAGGCTTGGCCCATTGTCGACTATTACCCCTACAACGAGAGATACCGCCGCACGGGCGATTCGCTGCGTCCATACGCGCCCGCGACCTTTGGCGTGGGCGACGTGCGGGTACGCATGGGCGTCGAACCGGTGGGCCAGAGCCTCGAGCGGCTGGCTGTCCGCATCGACACGCGATCCCACGCGTTCCGGGCAATCCTCTCGGGCGGCACCGCACGCATCGAGACGCGGCCCGTCGAGACCGACGACCCCGACCGCTGGACGATGATGGCTAAAGCCGAGGTTGCGCAGCCGGCGGCCGGCGAGATCACCGATGTGGAGTTCTGGCACGCCGACCAGGCCTTGTGGCTGTTCGTGGGCGGCAAGAAGGTCGCCCACGCAACATACGACTGGGGGCCCATCGAGCGATTCGAGTTGTCCGCCGGCCAGCCGCTGGACGCACGAGCCCCGATCGTGCCGCCGCCGAGCGCCTACCGCTCGGCAAGGCCGGCGATTGCCCTCGTGGGCCCGGTGAAACTCCACCGACTCGGGCTCGATCGCGACCTGTATTACCAGACAACGCGCGGCGACAGCCAACTCCCCGTGCGAGGCAGCCACCCAAGCCTGGATCTGGCCGTGCTCGAGCAGGGTCAGTTCTTCGTGTGCGGCGACAACTCAGCGAGCAGCCAGGATAGCCGTCTGCTCGACGACGCCAGCCCCTGGGTTGCACCACTGGGGGCACCGGCGGGCATCGTGCCGAGCGAGTTGATGCTGGGGCGGGCATTCTTCGTCTACTTCCCGGCCGTCGAGCGTCGAGGGGCGATTCCGATCCCCGGATTCGGCCGGCTGCGATTTATCTGGTAAGCCCAGTCCTGGTGACGGTTTGCGATCAGATTCTCATCTTCCGGCTTGTGAAGAATTGACCAATTCAGCTTGGTTTTCCCGATTCGCCTTCCGGATCCTGGCTACCGTTCGGCCTGCGGAGAGAGCCTGTCTTCCCGGGTTCACCTGCTCGGGAGGAGAGGGCACGACCCCCGACGGGCGGAGGAGCCTGCCGGGGGTCTTCCTTCCGAATCCTGACATGTCGTCTGTCGCGCGGATGCGGTCGGTTGCTGGTGCTGGCCGTCGGTTGTTGATGGCCATGTGCATTCGTTGGTTAGGTTGGCTGCAGGCGCCCCCCGATCTGTTCCGATAGGCTTGGTGTGAGCCTGATAGCACCATCGACGCACACCCGGGTTCCGGGGAACACCAGCCGCATGCGCCAAGACGACCAGCCCAAGGCCGGCCCCAAGAGTGAACTCGCGCGTGAGAAGTCGGCGCTGCGGACCACGGCCCGCCATGCGATGGAGACAATGCCCACCGAGCAAGCCCGCGCCAAGGCCGAAGCATTGGCCGAACGTGTGCTCTCGTGGCCGCCGATGGCGATGGCGCGCCGGGTGATGGTGTACCTGTCAATGGCCGGCGAGGCTGGTACCGGCGCACTCATCGAGCGGCTGCTGGAAGCTGGCGTCGAGGTCGCCGGCCCGCGCGTGGATTGGGACGCCAGGACGATCTTGCCCGCACAGATCACCGATCCCATGACCGACGTGGTGCAGGGAAACCTCGGCGTGCCCGAGCCCGCACCAAGCACCCCAGGCATGGCGCTCGAGACCATCGACGTCGTGCTCGTGCCGGCGTTGGCCTTCGACCTGCGCGGCTTCCGGCTGGGGCGTGGAGCGGGGTTCTACGATCGATTCCTGGCCCATCCCAGCCGGAACGGGCTGGCGATGGGGTTCGGCCTCGAAGCCCAGCTCGTACAACGTGTACCCACCGAGCCCCACGACGCGAGGCTGGACGCGATCGTCACCGAGCGCCGGTTGCTTGAGTTTAACGGCCCGCGCATCGCTTCGGTGCTCAGCAAGCTGCGTGAGCCGGAGGGCGACTAGCCTGAACAGAGTTCGAAGGATCGGACTTGGATTCTCCGTGGCCCAGGCCACGCAGCACGCAGGGAGGACGCATGTCGCTGCCATCACAGGGCGGGATCGGTTTTGGAGGAGCCACACGCGGACGCGGGCGTCGCGGGCGTGGAGGCGGCGGGGCCCGCAAGCTACTGGTCGCCGTGGTTGTCGTCGGCGTCGCCGGTGGACTGGTCTGGGCGTTCAGTTCGGGTGGCGAAGACGCGCCTGACAGCACTGCCACAACCGGTACAGAGCTAGCGCAGTCGGAAACGACGTCGCGCGAGTCCGGCACCCCGATCCGTCCCGGCCAGTCGGGCGAGGCCTCTGGGCGAGTGGGGAGCAAGCCACCGGAAGTCACTCAAGCTCAGCCGAAGCCCCAGGGCCGCACGGTATCCCAGCCCGCGCAGACCGAGACGCAAAAGCCCGCGACCACCAGTGGCGCGCCCTCAGGCGTGCTAGCAACGCCGGTGCAAGACACACCGGTGCTGGCTACTTCCACCCGCCCGAGTGCCGCGGTGGCGACGCTCTTCGAGCGTGCCGAGGAAGCGCTGAAAGCCAACGACCCCGTTGCCGCCCGCGAGCACTACAACCAGGCCCTGATGCACGAGCGGGCGACCGCCAGCGACCGGGCCAAGATTCGCCGACAGATGGCCGCACTGAACGAGGACCTGATCTTCTCACCTCGCGTGTACCCCAGCGATCCGTTTTCGACAAAGTACACCGTGCAAGGCGGCGACTCCCTGGCCCGCATCGCGCATCGCGAGGGCGTGGCGACCGAGTACCTGCTCATCCAGCGCGTGAATCGCCTCGCCAATGCCAACAGCATCTTCGAGGGCCAGACGCTCAAGCTCGTCCGCGGGCCGTTCAACGCCGTCGTCACCAAATCGGCCTATCGAATGGACATCTACGTCGGTCCGCCCGAGGAGCCGGATCAATGGGTGTACGTCCGCTCGTTCCCGGTCGGCTTGGGTGAGCTCGATGGCACGCCCGTGGGCGCCTTCAAGGTCCGCCGCCACAGCAAGCTCATCGACCCCTTCTGGCGGAACCCGCGCACGGGAGAGGAGTTTGCCGCCAGCCATCCCGAGAACCCCATCGGGGAGCACTGGATCGGCCTGAGGGGGTTGGGCCAGGCCGAGACCTTCAGCGGCTACGGCATCCACGGCACCATCGAGCCCGAGAGCATCGGCCAGTCGATGTCGATGGGCTGCGTGCGAATGCTGGCCGACGACGTGGCCCTGGTATACGAGCTCCTGACCGAGGACATCAGCGAGGTCCACATCGTCGAGTAAGTAGTGTGCTCTTGCGGAACGAGGCCCGGGCGCGAGCCCGGGTTTTTCATGGTCAAACGGGTTCGAAATCCGCCGTGCCAACCCGGCTCGAATCGCCTTTCCATCCTATAATTCCGGTCAGCATTTTCGGGGTTCTTCCGGGCTCTCCGGACCCCGCTACGGACGCGAGGATCTATGGCTAACGACGACGCCGCAACCCCCGACACCACCGCAACCGATGCCCCAAAGAAGGGCAACTACGGAGCCGAGCAAATCAGCGTGCTCGAAGGCCTCGAGGCCGTCCGCAAACGCCCGGGCATGTACATCGGCGGCACGGGCGTTGGTGCGCTGCACCACCTGGTGTATGAGGTAGTGGACAACTCGATCGACGAGGCAATGGCCGGGTACGCGAGCCTCGTGCAAGTCACGATCCAGGCCGATGGATCCGTCCGTGTGGTTGACGATGGTCGCGGCATCCCGGTCGACCCCGTCAAGAACGACGACCCCAACCTCAATGGCAAGAGCGCCGTCGAGGTGGTGATGACAAAGCTGCACGCGGGTGGCAAGTTCGGCCAGGAAGGCAGCGCGTACAAGGTCTCCGGCGGTCTGCACGGCGTGGGTGTGAGCTGCGTGAACGCGCTCTCCAGCCTGCTGGAGGTCGAGGTCTACCGCGAGGGCAGGGTCCACACCATGGGCTTCTCGCGCGGGCACGTGACCGAGCCGATGCACGAGGTTGGCAAGGTGCCCGAGAGCAGCACGCGCACCACCGGCACCAGCGTGACGTTCGTGCCCGATCCGGAGATCTTCCCCGTCACCGAATTCAACTATGACACACTGGCCAACCGCCTGCGCGAACTGAGCTTCCTCAACCCCGGCGTTGTCATCCGCCTGCGCGACGAGCGCGTCGATGCCGATGGCAAGCCCAAGGACGAGACCTTTAGGGCCGAGGATGGGCTGCTGGCCTACGTCAACCACCTGATGAGTGGGAAGACCGCCGTGTGTGTGCCCGTCCACATCCGGAAGGACGATGAGGCAAAGTCGATGGTCTGTGAGGTCGCGCTGCAGTACCACGACGGATACAACGAGACCCTGCTGACGTTTGCCAATAACATCAACAACGTCGACGGCGGCACGCACGGTCAGGGCTTCAAGGTCGCCCTGACACGCACGCTGAATAACTACGCCCGCAAGGTCGGCATCATCCGAGAGAAGGACCCCACGCCCAGCGGAGACGATCTTCGCGAGGGCCTCATCGCCATCGTCTCGGTAAAGCTCCCCGACCCCGCCTTCAACAACCAGCCCAAGGAGAAACTGCTCAACCCAGAGATCGAGCCCTTCGTGGCCCAGGCCGTGGGCGAAGCGCTGGGTACGTGGCTCGAGGAGCACCCCACCGAGGCCAAGCGGGTGTGCATGAAGGGCATCTTGGCTGCCCAGGCGCGTGAGGCGGCACGCAAGGCGCGCGAGCTCACGCGTCGCAAGAGCGCGCTCGACTCGGGCTCCATGCCCCACAAGCTGAGCGACTGCAAGACCAAGGACGTAGAGCGAAGCGAGCTGTACCTGGTGGAAGGCGACTCGGCCGGCGGCAGCGCCAAGCAATGCCGCGACGTCGAGACCCAGGCGGTGCTACCGCTGAAGGGCAAGATCCTCAACGTCGAGAAGGCGCGCATCGACAAGGTGCTGGGTTTCGAGGAGATCCGCACGATGGTCGCCGCGCTCAAGTGCGGCATCGGGCCCGATTTTGACCACAGCAAGCTGCGCTACGGCCGCATCGTCATCATGACCGATGCCGACGTGGACGGCAGCCACATCCGCACGCTGCTGCTGACGTTCTTCTTCCGGCAGATGCCCGAGCTCATCCGGCGCGGCCGCATCTTCGTGGCCCAGCCGCCGCTGTTCCAAGTGTCACGCGGCAAGAACCACCGCTACGTCATCAACGAACGTGAGCTGAGCGCCATGCTCACCGAGCAGGCCATCCAGAGTGCCAGCCTCGTGGTGCGCAAGCCCTTCGACGAGGGCGACCTGCCGCCCAGCGGTGACGCGCCCGTCGAGCACCGCATCGATGGCGACGATGTGGCCAAGGCCGTCCGCCTGCTCGAGCGTCTTGCCGAGCTCAGCATTGTGGCAGAACGTCGCGGCGTGAAGTTCATCGATCTCATTGCATCGCGCCACGATGCTGCCGCGGATGAGGGGGGCTTGCCAACCCACCGCGTCGCCTGGCGCGGCGGGGCGGAATGGGCGTGGAGTGAAGAAGCGGCGTTAGCGATCGTCGAGAAGCATGGCCTTCGCCTCGAAGAGAGCGAGGAAGCTGAGCCCGTCGCAACGAGCGGTGACCAGCAGGTCGTCGAGGATCAAGATGAAGCCAGGCCCGCCGCCCAAGCCACCGACCCTACAAATACGCGCCCGATCGCGACCATTCGCGAACTGCACGAAAACCGTGAGCTCGGTTCGATCTTCACGCAACTCGGCGAGCTTGGCCTCGACATCACCGACTGGGACCTGCGGCAGGAAGAGGCCGTGACTGGCGAGAAGCTGCCGGCCCGCTTCGCCTGGGAGGTGCCCCAGAGCGCCAAGACTGACGGCGAAGACGGCAAGATGCGAGTCGCCGAAGCGGCGAATCTGGCGTCGATCGTACCGGCGTTGCACGATATCGGACGAAAGGGGATCGAGGTCAAACGCTTCAAGGGCTTGGGCGAAATGGACGCCGAGCAGCTCTGGGAAACCACGATGGACCCCGAGGTACGAACACTCATGCGCGTGACGATGGAGCAAGCGGCGAAGGCTGAGATGCTGTTCACTACGCTCATGGGTGAGCAGGTCGAGCCCCGCCGCAGGTTCATCGAAGAACACGCGCTCGAGGCAAAGAACTTGGACGTGTGATCCACCCGCGAGTCCGATATCAATCTGGTGATTGTGTCGGGTCCGATTCTCCCGAAGCGACGGCGGTTTTCGGTCGATTGAAATCCCGAACCATCGGGAGATCGGAATGGGCACGCGAGCGCCAGGCCCGAGCGGCCGCAACAACACACTGAACCTCACGGCAGAGCAACTCGACCAGGTCATGGACGATCTGGACGAGGCCAGCGCCGGCGGCAGCGCTCGCCGCAACCACTCACGCATCAGCTTCCGGAAGCCCGCCCTGGAGGTCGAAGTATTCCAGCCCAGCGGCGGCAGCGTGAGCTTCTGCGTGGCATGCCGGAATCTCTCACGCGGCGGGATGAGCGTGGTGCACAGCTCGTACATGCACGTGGGCACCAAGTGCCGGATCAAGATGCTCCACCAGAACGACGGGGAGAAGTGGCTCAAGGGCGAGGTCGTCCAGTGCCGCCACGTCACGGGGCGCATCCACGACGTAGGCCTGAGGTTCGCACAAGAGATCGACGTCAACGACTTCATCAGCCTCGACCCGCTCAGCGACAACTTCTCACTGGAAAGAGTCGACCCCGACAAGCTCGACGGCCGCATCTTGCTCGTCACCGCGAACGACATCGATCGCAAACTGATTGAAGTGTATCTGTCAGAAACTGCACTCAAGATGGTCCATGTGACCGGGTACGACGACGTGAAGGGGCAGCTTTCCGAGCCGTTCGGCGCGGTGGTATGCGATTTTGACATGGACACGGCCGCCGCATCTACGGCCGTAAAGGAACTGCGCTCCGCTGGCTACGCCGTTCCTGTGATCGCTGTGGCGGGCGACCTGTCCGAAGCGACCAAGACTGCGATCCGCGAATCTCGCGCGAGCGCACTCGTGCCTAAGCCTATCGAGCGCACTGCGCTCCTGCGGGCGCTGGCCGAGTTCATTCTGCTCGGCCGGGGTGCCGGCGACGACCTGCCGCCACCCCAGCCCAAGCAAGAGACCGATCCGTCGCTTAAAGCACTGGCCGACTTGTTCGCGGAAGACCTGAGGAAATTCGCCGAAGAGATCACCGAGTGCGCCAAATCGGGCGACGAGAAGAACCTCCGCTACATCTGTGCCCGGATCCGTGGCACGGGCCCGCTGCTCGGCCACGCCAACGTCGCCGACGCCGCGGGCAGGGTGTTGTCGATCCTGGACACCGCGGACGGCTCAATCGAGACAGCCGAGGAGGCACTCAATTCCCTTACGAGCCTGTGCAAGCTAGCTCGCGCGGCTTGAGCCTCGACGCCGAGGAACCAAGCGCCCACAATCGGCCTTGCCTGACCTTACGCTGATCATCTCGAATGCAATCAGAACCCCAATCGACGGAATCGCCGAGATGCACGGTGGTTGCATCGCACGTGTCGTTCGTGGCACGGCGAAGGGACGGGGAGCGTTCGTCGCCAAGATCGGAGATGGAAGGAGCGATCTGACCGTCGAAGCGATGATGTTGGCCGATCTCGGAAGATTGAGTTCGTTACCAGTGCCGAGTGTCTGGCATGCGAGCCCCGACCTGCTGGTCATGCAACGCCTGCCCGGCTCTGCTGGCGTCGACACCCGGGCCCAGCGGCACCTGGCCGAACTACTCGCCGGACTGCATGGCATCGAGGGCCCGAACTTCGGCTACGACCGGGACACGCTGATCGGCCCGCTGACCCAACCGAACCCTCAAGAGGCTTCTTGGCCTCGCTTCTTCGCCCGCCACCGACTGCTGCACTTTGCCGCGTTGGCGGACCAGCGTGGAGCCTTACCGCCGAACGGGATGGACACGGCAAACAAGTTGGCGGACTCCATTGAGAACGAGCCAGGTCGATTAACCGCACTTGGCGAACGCCCGGTGCTCATTCACGGTGATCTCTGGGCGGGCAACATGCTGAGTGAAGGCGGCCGGGTGACGGGCCTGATCGATCCAGCGATCTACTACGCCGACCGCGAGATCGAGTTGGCGTTCATGGGTTTGTTCGGATGCGTCGGCAGCGACTTCTTTCGTCGCTATCACGAGTTGCGGCCGATCGCGCCGGGCTTCTTCGAGCACCGGCAGGGAATGTACCGGGTGTATCCGCTCCTGGTCCACGCGATCCTGTTCGGGGGTGGGTACGGCCAGCAGGCGGTGGGCGCGATGCGGCGGGCGCTCTCGGCGTGAACTCGTCCAGGATGGACGGAAAAAAAAGGGTGACTGACGGGATTCGAACCCGCGACCCCCAGGACCACAACCTGGTGCTCTAACCAACTGAGCTACAGCCACCATCATCGGTGCGGCCCGTCTTTGGGAAACCGACCGAGCGGTAACGCTAGCACGTTCCTGGGCGGTGGCAAGCGCGGGTCAACGTGGCCGGGCGGTCGATGGCGACCTACCCTCTCTCTTACCTCGAAAATTGGGCTCGATTGCAGGGCGCAAGCGGGCCGGAGATGCATTGCCGATGCCTAGCCAGACAAGCCAAACGCTCGCCAGTCTCGACCTTTCCGCCGCTCGCACGCTCCGAAACCTGCCCCCGGCGCGGCTGGTGGAGATGGCCTTGGCCGCCGGCGAGGGCCGCTTGGCCGCCGATGGTGCCCTGGTGTGCCTTACTGGCGATCGCACGGGCCGCAGCCCGACGGACAAGTACCTCGAGGACACCCCGGCCATCCACGGGAAGATCGACTGGGGCAAGGTCAATCAGCCCATGACCGCCGAGCAATTCGACCTTGCCGAGCGGATTGCCACCGAGCACCTCAACGCGCAGGACAAGGTCTACTGCTTCGAGGGCTTCGCGGGTGCCGACCCCACCTACCGCCTCGGCGTGCGCGTCGTCACCGAGCAGGCGTGGCACAACCTCTTCGCCAGCACGCTGTTTATCCGTCAGGGCACACGGGCGGCCAGCGGATCGACCGATTGGAAGCATGACTGGACGATCCTCAACGCCGGCCGCCACAAGCTGACCGCCGAAGAGGCCGCCCAGTTCGGCGTCAAGGGGCCGATCATCATTGCCCAGTCGCTTGAGCGAAAGACGGTGGTCATCCTGGGTACCGAGTACGCCGGCGAGATCAAGAAGAGCATCTTCTACGCCATGAACTTCGACATGCCCGAGGTTGGCGTGTTCCCCATGCACTGTTCGGCCAACGTGGCCAAGGACGACCCGAGCAATGTGGCCCTGTTCTTCGGCCTGAGCGGTACGGGCAAGACCACGCTGAGCGCCGACCCGGACCGCGCCCTCATCGGCGATGACGAGCATGGCTGGAGCGACAAGGGTGTATTCAACTTCGAGGGCGGCTGCTACGCCAAGTGCATCAAGCTGAGCCGCGAGACCGAGCCGCAGATCTGGGACGCCATCAAGTTTGGCAGCGTGCTGGAGAACGTGGTCATCGATGAAGACACCCGCCAGCCCGACTACGACGACGGCTCGATCACCGAGAACACCCGCGTGACGTACCCGGTGGACTTCATCCCCGGTGCCGCCATCCCGTCCATCGGACAGCATCCGCGGAACGTGGTATTCCTGACAGCCGACGCCTTTGGCGTCATGCCGCCGGTGAGCAAGCTTACTCCAGAGCAGGCGATGTACTACTTCATCAATGGCTACACCAGCAAGCTGGCGGGCACCGAGGCGGGCGTGACCGAGCCGCAACCGAACTTCAGCGCGTGCTTTGGGGCGCCCTTCATGCCCAGGCCGCCAGCCGAGTACGCCGGCATGCTGGCCGAGCGTATCAAGAAGCACGACGCCAACGTGTGGCTCTTGAACACGGGCTGGACCGGCGGCCCCTACGGCGTGGGTAGCCGCTTCAAGCTGGGCTACACCCGCGCGATGGTGTCGGCCATCCTCAGTGGCGAACTGGCCAAGGCTCAGTACGTCGAGCACGAGGTGCTTGGGCTGCACATGCCCACCGCCGTTAATGGTGTGCCGCAAGAGGTGCTACACCCGCGCAACACCTGGAAGGACGGCCAGGCCTACGACGAGAAGGCCCGTGATCTGGCCCGTCGCTTCCGCGAAAACGACAAGAAGTACGACATGTCCGACGCGGTGCGCGGCAGCGGTCCGAAGGCCTGATCTCAGGCCAGCAACTCGAAATGGCGCCCCGATCTAGTCCCCGGGTTACTCTCGTATGGGTTGGTGTGATTGGACAAAGGTCGAGATCGTCGCGATCGGCTTGGCGTTGCTGGCCCACTCGGGCAGGGGCCGGCGGCGATCGAGCCTGCCGAGGAGCCAACCCTCCTGCAACATCGACTCAAGGCCACCAAGGCACTCTTCGAGCGGCGCGTGGCCTGGCTGTTGCAATTCAATCAACAAGTCGGCAATCACGGTGTGATGCTTGAGCGCCTCAAGCAACTGCGCGTAAACACCAGTCATCGGGAGTACTCTACCGTCGCGCTTGTAACACGGGACGGGGTCGACTTGGCCGTCGTGGAACTTGGCTATCGCGCCCTGCTGGGCACCGACGAGGTTGGGCTTGACGATGTTGTAGCGGTGCAGTTCCAGAGGCTTGTCCGACGCGTAGCGTTCGAATTCACTGAGACGCCGGCGTGTTGTCTCGTCAAAGCTCCATAGGAGCCAAGATCGGTCGTACCCGCCACGAGACAACGCGGCCACGGTGTAACCGGCGTCCAAGCCGATCAACGAGTTCCTCGCACCGCCGCAAGACAGGCAGTTCTCGCCCGACGCACTCCCATCAGTCGGCGATCTGGTGTCGACGAACCAATCGGCCACGATGGTGCGACTATCCGACAGATGCAATCGATCGACGCCGTTGGCCGAACTCTCGACGCGCTCAACTGCAACGCCGGAAAGAAAGGTTGCCCCGAGGCCCGTTGCGTACTCCATGAGCTGCGGCTGGCTAACGCTCCTCGCTAACCCGATCTCGCGAATGGTGTGGACATCCTCGAGTGGCAGAGTCCGCGCCCCGAGAGGATCGCCATACCCGTCTATGATCACGACGCTCTGCTCTGCCACCTGCCGACAGATGGTTGCTGCGGCAACAGCACCGACGACGCCGCCACCAATAATGGCCACACCCGCTCGAATTTCGGACTGATCGCCGACCGGCGCACCTTCGCCGTTCATCCGCAACATTTCAACGCCCCCCACGGACCCCGTTGTTGCCCAACCGAGTTGTTTGCGCCAGAGCGCTATTTGAGATGCTAACAAGATTTTCAGAATCTTGCAAGCGTAATTTCCGCCACGATTTACCCGGGGGGAATCGGCTTGCCGTGGGGGTCCGTAGCACTGGCATCGGGGGGCAGCGTTTCGGGCAGGTGCTCAAGGCTCTCAGCCGGGCCATGCACATGGTCGGCAGCCAGGCCGGCCCGATCGACCAGATAGGCCTCCCACAGCCGGTGCCGTCGAACGAGAGCGGCCGCCTGAACCCGACCTTCATCGGTGAGCGTAAGGCCATCGGACGACAACAAGCCTTGCCGAGCGGCTCGCCTGACTGCGCGCGTGGACGAGGGCGCGACCATCGCGTCAGATTCTTCTTGTCGATACAGCCGGCCGAGAAGATCATCGAGTTCGATCTGCCGAGCCATGCGCGACCTGCGGATCGAGGTCACCAAAACCCCGTAGCGGGGCCCGAAGATGGCCGCCAGCGACAGCAGCACGCCCAGCATGATGGCCATCGAGCCCGCAGCGTTCACTTCACTCCGATCGAACGCGCGGGGTACGGCGATCGATCCCATGTAGCCCAGGATGGCGGCCCCGATGGCCACACTCACGCTTACCAGCAATTGCGGCGCGAGCCGATCGGTCAGCAGTCGGGCGGTCGCGGCGGGCACAATGAACATTGCGATGACCAGAATGGAGCCGACCGCCTCGAAGGCCGCCACCGTCGCACCTGCCACGAAGACCATCAGCACATAGTGCAACAACGTTGCGCTAAAGCCCTGGGCAGTGGCCAACGCGGGGTCGAACGCGGCGAACCTGAGCTCCTTGTAAAGCGATACAACGAAGACGATGGTCAGGCCGCAGGTGGCCGCCAGCGTCCAGATCGGCGGCGGCAGCGCCCCGAGTAGCCCGCTGTCGAAGACGTCCGACCACGATGCCGGCCCTTCCCACCATACCAGTGATTCGAGCTGGCCGTGCAGCACGCAGTCGGCGTCCAGATCCGTGTTGCGAGCGGCCCGCTCGATGAGCAGCACTCCGAGAGCAAACAGCACGCTGAACACCACGCCCATCGCGGCACCGGGCTCGACGCGGCCCAGCCGCTTGATGAGTTCGACGAGCACCACCGTGGCAACGCCAGCCAGTGTCGCGCCGATGAACATGACCGGTGCCGTGCGCGCCCCCGTCAGCATGAATGCGATCACCAGGCCCGGAAGCACGCTGTGACTCATGGCGTCGCCCATCAGGCTTAGCTTGCGCAGTACGAGGAAATTACCCAGTAGACCACAGCATACCGCCGCCAGCACCGCCGCCAACAGGGGGAACAAATCACCCATGGGCGTCAGCGTCAAGGCGCCACCCCCTTGCCCGAGAGCGCCGCCTCGAGCTCGGCCACCAGTTCGGGGCTGAGCACGTGCTCGACGGTGTCCGCCGACCAGTCTACATGACCCGGCGCAACGTCGGCATAGGTCTGGAGGTATTGATCCCAAAGCCGGTGGTTGCGCGCGATCCGGGCACCCCGGGCCGCGCCGGCAGGGGTGAGTTCGTAGCCCTCGCTGGTGCGCCGGAGGTACCCACGACGGCGCAGGCCCGCGACAACCATGGGGCCCAGCCAGCCCGGCCAGCCCCACAACCGTTCCATCGCGCGAATCGTCCTTGCCCGGATCACCATCTCGCCCCGTCGCGAGAGCTCGTGCTCGTGGGCAGCCTCAAGGAGGTGCTCGCCGGCGATGCGGAGGCGTTGGACGGCCCGCCTGCCCGCCATCGCCACCACGCCGTGCCTGGGCGCGACGAACAGGCTCAGCACGAAGATCCCACCGCCGCAAAGCACGATGATCGAGCCCGCCGGCGCGCGCGGCAGCATCGCGCTGGTGGCCGCGCCAACGTAACCGCTCAGGGCCCCCAACCCGCCGGCGATGAGCACGAGCGGCAGCAACCGGTCGGTCCACAATCGCGCGGCCACCGGCGGGATGATCAGCAGTGCGATGACCAGGATGAGCCCCACCGCTTGCAAGCCCGCGACCGTGACGAGCACGACGAGCCCGAGCACGAGCCCGTCGAGAACGCCGACCGGATAGCCGCCGACGCGGGCAAAGTCGTCATTGAAGCTGGCGAGCGCCAATTCCTTGAAAAACACGGCAATGACTACAACGGCACCCAGTGCGATACCCGCCATGAGCATCGCGTCACCCGCGCGCATCGCGGCGGTCTGGCCGTAGATGAAGTGGTGCAGGCCAGCTGGAGAAGCCGTGACGTTCTCAGGACGTTGCACATAGCTCAGCAGCACGACGCCCAGGCCAAAGGAAACGCCCAGCACGATGCCGATGGCCGCATCCTCCCGCAATCGGGTGTATCTCAGGATGCCGAAGATGCACACTACCGCCAAGGCTCCAGAGACCGCCGCCCCGAGCAGCAGCACCGGCAAGGATCGGCCCGACGCACCGAACGACACGGCGACGAGAAACGCGATCACGATGCCCGGAAGCGTCGCGTGCCCGATGGCGTCGGCCACGAGCGACCGCTTGCGCAGCAGCGCAAACACGCCCACCAGCCCGGCGGCTAGCCCGAGCAGCGCAGAGCCAGCGAGTACGGCATTGGTGTTGTACCCACCCTGGAAGCTGAGCACTTCCAGCACCTCGCTCATCGAAACAGTCTCGGACCGAGCCAAGGCCACCTAACGCACCCTCAATCCCGATCGCGCCACGGCCTCGGCGGCTTCGGTGAGCAGCGTGAGCTTACCGCCGTAGGTCTTGTGCAGGTTGTCACCGGTGAAGATCTCCTCGACCGGACCGGCAGCAACGACGCGCATGTTGAGTAGCAGGGCGTGGTCAAAAAATTCGGGCACCGTCTGCAGGTCGTGGTGCACAACGATGGCGGTCTTACCCGCCTCACGGAGTTCGCGGAGCAACGACACGATCGCGCGCTCGGTGGCAGCGTCGACACCGGCGAAGGGCTCATCCATGACGTACAGGTCACCTTCTTGCGCGAGCGCCCGCGCCAGGAACACCCGCTGCTGCTGGCCACCCGAGAGTTGGCTGATCTGCCGGTGCGCGAGGTCGGCCAGACCCACGCGGTCGAGGCACTCGAGCGCGGCTCGCTTATGCGCACGGCCGACGGGCCGCAGCCAGCCGATACTGCGATAGCGGCCCATGCACACGACGTCCAGGGCACTCACGGGGAAGGTCCAGTCGACGCTCTCGCGCTGCGGCACATAGGCCACGCGGTCGCGCACGCGCTTGTAGGGCTCGCCCCAGAACTCGACCAGGCCCGACGCACGGGGCACGAGGCCAAGGGCAGCCTTGATAAGCGTGCTCTTGCCCGCACCGTTGGGGCCCACGATGGCGACCAGTGCGTTCGCCGGTGCGTCGTAGTCCACGTCCCACAGCACGGGCTTGCGTTGGTATGCCACCGTCATCGCATGGATTGACAGCGGGCTGTCGGACGAGTGCTCGGGCCGCTCGGCTAGGCTCGTCGGCGCGGCGTGCCCGGAATGGACGACAACATCGTTCACCGGGCAAGCTTTCCCTGCATGCCACTATCGGGCGCATCGCCGCCGAGCGCACGGGCGATGCTCGTCGCGTTGTGGTCGATCATGCCGACGTACGTGCCCTCGTAGGTGCCGCTCGGGCCCATCGCGTCGCTGAAGAGTTCGCCGCCGATCGTGACATCGAGCCCCTGCGCCTCCGCACCGGCGATAAGCGCGTTTATGTTCCGCTCAGAGACGGTCGACTCTACAAACACGGCCTTGATATTCCGGCTGACCAACAAATCGACCAGTTGCTCGATGTCGCGCACGCCTGCTTCGCTCTCGGTGCTCAAGCCCTGGATGCCCATGACCTCGTAGCCATAACGGCGGCCGAAGTAGCCGAAGGCATCGTGGGCGCTCACAAGCACGCGTTGCCCCTCGGGCACGCTGTGCAGAACACGCTCGCAATAGGCATCCAGCTCGGCGAGTTCAGTCAGCAGTGTCGCCGCATTCGCCTCGAAGGCGGCCTTGCCCCCGGGATCGTGCTCGATCAGACGATCGCGGATGACCTCGACCGCCCTGGACCACGCCGTCGGGTCCATCCAGACGTGCGGGTCGTCCTTGCCCTCCAAGTCTTCGGGTTGCACGAGGTACTGCTGGTCGATCAACTCGGTCACGGGATGCACGCCGCGATCGCCCGAGGCGGCGCGCACGAGCGCGTCGGTCATGCGGCCCTCGAGCAGCAGGCCGTTGTAGAAAATAACTTCGGCGCTCAGCAGCCTGGCCATATCGTCGCGTGTGGGCTGATACAAGTGCGGATCCACGCCCGCGCCCATGAGGACCTTCACGTCGCCCCGCTCACCGACGACGCGCTCGACGATATCGCCGATCATGCCGGTGGTAGCAACGATGGCCATTGGCCCGGACGCCCCGCCCGCCCCTGCGCCACCAGTCGAGTCCGCTGGAGGATCCTCCCCGCACCCAGCCAAAGCCAGCAGCACACACCCAATAAACACGAGGCAGATCTTGTGAACCATGTGGGGTTCCCCTTCTTCCAGGCCGGTATTGTAGCGCCGGCTACCAACTTCGATCAGAACTCGATTCCAGCGCGAACGCCGAGCACTAGAGCATCGTCCAAGTTCGGATTACCACCGGGGTTGACGACGTACTGGATCTCGGGCTGCACGAATGTGGCGGCGGGCAACTGGAATCTATAGAAAACGCCGATCGCGAGTTCGTCGCCATCGAAGCCGGCTCCGGGTTCGTCCGACAGCAAGGCCAGCGTGGCGTAGGCGCCCATCCGATCCTGCTCGCGGGCGAGAATGCACCCGCCGCACACGATACCTAGCGCCACGTGCCCGCCGATCTCAGCGACGATGTCGTCGGCCCAGCCGAGCTGCCCGAACACGTCGACGGAGCGGGCGTCCGAAGCCCACACTCGCTGCTCGAAGGTGGCGGACAGGCCGCCTGTGCCGTTCTCCACCCCTCCGTCGAACCGTTCAAACGTGCCGTCGTGGTACCAGCCGCCAAGAGTGGCTCGCCCTGCTCGCCACCAGCCATTGCTGCCACCTCCCTCCCACGACAGCACGGCCTGAACGATGTGGAAGTAGTCGTCCGACAGGTGGCTATCGAAGAACGTCGAGGGCCCGCGGCGACCAGTCTCAACCTCGTCGGCCGAGGTGGCCCCGTCGAAGAAGCCGTACGCGAGTTCCAGGACCAGCCGATCGGTGTCGACGACGGTGCCGAAGACGCCCGCGCCCGTTGCCGACTCGGGATAGGTTGGCAGCGCGAGGATGGTCGGGCTGAAGCCTGCCGAGGAGTTAGCGAAGTCGCCCGCCGCGTCGACAAAGGCGAACTCGCTGTTGGCATCGAACTTGCCCGCCTTGAACCGCAGCCGCTCGTCAAACAATTCCTGCTGGAACCACAGCTCGTAGATCGTGTCAAGATGCCGGCGGCTCTCGAGGTTGGAATAGCCCTGGATGTCGCCAGCATCGTTGGATCCGCCCTTGGCCCCACCATTGGGATTCACGGACAGGTATTGAAGAAACGCCGACGCGCCCGACCAGCCGATGGCCTCGTCCAGATCGACACCCAGGTCGATGGTCAGCAGGTTGCGGAAATCGAAACGCCGACGGATACCTCCCGTGACGACGCCGCTGAACTCGGCGGTGTACGAGCCCCCCAGGGTGATGCCATGGCTTTCTATGCCCCGTCGGAAGGCATCGAATTGAGAGCCGATGCCTAGGACCTCCACTTCGGCTTCGCCTGGCTCATGCTCTTGTAGACCACCCGCAATCGCTGAGCCGGATGCCCCCAGCATGCCAATCCCAACAACTACTCGCTTCCCGATCCAGCATCGCATCGCCACGCGCCCTTCACATTAGTCGTTCGATGAGCAAAATGTAGCCATAGCTACATTTTATGTCTAGTAGCACAAGCTACATTTTTTTTAAAGCACGAGTACCAACCGCGCATACGGGGTTGACGGAGCCCTATGTGAAGAAAATTCAGGGGCTCGAACGCCCCTCGGCGATGGCCCTGAACCGCTCCAGCGTGGCCTTGCTCACGTGGTGCTCCAAGCCCTCGCTATCCACCGCGGCGACCTTCTCGGGCACGCCGATGGCCAGCAGGAAGCGGTAGACGACCTCGTGCCGTTCGCGGCAGGTCCGCGCGAGCCGCTTGCCCTTGGCAGTCAATTCGATGGGCTTGTAGGGCTCGGTGGCCACCAGCCCACCCTCTTCCAGCCGGCCGACGGTGCGGACGACCGTGACGTGGCTCACGCCGAACCGCTCAGCCAGGTCCTTCACGCGGCAGGCGCCGGCCCGCTCGATGACCTCGGCGATGGCCTCGACGTAGTCCTCGGCGGTCTCGCTGGCGTGGTCGTCACGGGTGCGCTGGTGGCCGCGGCGGGGAGGAGTGGGCTTGGCTTGGCTTGTGCGGGGGGGAGTCACGCGGGAACGTAGGTCGATCGCGCCTGGGGGCGAACCCGAGCCCGTAACGGCCTATCGGGATTCCCGGTATTGTTCATGGGGTGGCGGTTGAGGAGCCACCGCCCCGCCAACGTGCGTCCGGCGGGCCCAGCCGAGGCCCAGCGTGCGTGGGGCGGAGACAAGACCAGCCGGACGTGAGACATCCGGCCAGAAGTGCCCTCGGGGCGCTGAGGAGTAGAGACATGGAACGCATCACGCTGTGCGCGATCGTCGCGTGCGTCGCTGGAAGTGCGCATGCCGACATCTTTACCGACCGCGCGTCATACGACGCCGCCGTTGCCGCGATGGGACTCACCACCGCATGGGACGAGGACTTCGAGGGCTTCGCCCTGGGCTCGGTCGCAGTGCCCACGATCATCGGCGGGGGTGCCGCTGAGATCGTCCGCGCTGGGACGGCCGAGATCATCGACCCGTCGCCCATCGCCAGCGGCCAGGCCTATCTGGGCGTGGAGGGCGGTATCGGCGAGATCATCCAAGGCGTCGGCGGCACCAGCCTTGGCCTCAGCGCTTTCGGTTTTGATTACTTCAGCGAGTTGGACGGCATGTACAACTTCAGCACCAGCACTGGTGTTGAGAGCGCCCCGATGACCCCAGGTGGGCTTCCGCTGTTTGTCGGATGGGTCGGCGAGCCCGGCGAGATCCTGGAGTTTGTTGACTACACGCCCGGCACCAGCGCCCACATCCTGGACAACATGTCGGCCGCGGTGCCCGCACCCGGCACGGCCATGCTGTTCGCCATGGCGGGTGTGGCCGCGAGTCGCAGGCGGCGGTAGTCGTCATCATTCAGTTGCCACGCGTGTCGTCCCTCTTCGCGAAGCGGTGTTGCTCAGCGCAGAAGGCCATCACGTAGGCAAAATCGGTAGCCGGTACGGATTCGAGCTTGAATCTCAATGCGACCTTGGAGGTAGTTCCTGGTTCGAAGTACGTCAAGAACACCCAAGAAAGCTCACAGAAACGTGAACAACGTCGTGTCACTGGGTTAACAGTTCGAACCGACCGGACTCAAAGGGATAGTCGTGCGGTTCGGGATCATGAAGCAGGCACACCCTGTGGTTGCGCCACCAGAACACCAACGACTCTCCGAGTACCATCACCAGTCTCGACCCACTAGTACTTGTACACCCCATGCCCGCTCTTGTTGCCCAGCCGGCCGGCGGTCACCAACTGCTCGAGAAGCGGGCATGGGCGATACCGCTCGCTGTGCAAGCCATCGGCCAGCACGTTCATGATGTGGGCGCAGGTATCCAGGCCGATGAAGTCGGCGAGTTGAAGCGGGCCCATCGGGTGGTTCATGCCAAGCTTCATGATCTCGTCGATGTGCTCGGGCTCGGCGACGCCTTCCATCCAAGTATAAAAAGCTTCATTAATCATGGGCATCAGGATGCGGTTGGAGACGAAGCCCGCGCGATCGTTAGCAGGGACGGCCGTCTTGCCCATGCGGCTCGACAGCTCGAGCACGGCCTGGGTGACCGCCTGCTCGGTCGCCAGGCCGTTGATGACCTCGACGAGCTTCATCACCGGCACCGGGTAGAAGAAGTGCATGCCGATGACGCTCTCGGGCCGCTTCGTAGCGGCGGCGATGGCGGTGATGGAGATGCTGCTGGTGTTGGTCGCAAGGATGCAGCCGTTGGGGCACACGCCGTCGAGCGCGGCGAAGATGTCCTTCTTGACCTGCTCGCTCTCGATGACCGCCTCGATGACGATCTGGCGGTCGGATAGGCCCTGGATCTCGGTGGCATAGGTGATGCGCCCGAGGGCGGCGTCCGCGTCGGCTTGCTCCATGCGGCCCTTCTCGACAGCGCGGGCGAGCAGCTTCTGGTGGGTGGCCTTGCACTTCTCGACCTGCTCGGCCGAGGCATCGAAGACGACGACCTCCAGACCGGCAACGGCCGACACTTGCGCGATCCCGCCGCCCATCTGCCCCGCACCAACTACTCCAACCTTCTCGATCGACATCGCGTACACTCCTTCAGAAACCCGAACAGCCGGAGGCCATTGCCGGCAGGATCGCAACACTAGCGGCTCAATCACCCGATGGCACCCCAGATCGAGGCCTGCCCTTATGGACCGCATCGCCCAACTCGAGAAGATGCTCGCCGCCGAGCCACAGGACACCTTCGTGCTGTACTCGCTCGGCCAGGAACACGCCAAGGCCGGCCGGCACGAGGAGGCCATCGGCTTCTACGAGCGGTGCATTGCGGCCGACCCGAGCGAGCACTACGCGTACTTCCACATGGCCAGGTCGCTCGAGGCCGAGGGCGAAGAAGAGCGAGCGGTCGAGGTGCTGACCGCGGGCCTGGCGCGGGCGCAAGCCGACGGCAACGACAAGGCCAGCGGCGAGCTCGACGCGTATCGCTCGCAATTGGCTTGACAAAGGCGTGTGCGTATGGAAGAGCCCGAGACCATCACGCTCGTCGCCAAGGGCCCCAACCGCTGGAAACTCGTGACACCAGATCACCAGAACGCAACGCTCGACGATGCGGCGGTCGTCGACGGCCAGCTCGTCAGCGGCGATCCGTGGACACCGGCGGTGCAAGAGCGCGTGCGGCGGGTACTGGCGGAAGCAGGCGCACGAATCGCGGCAAACAGGCTATTGCGTGTTCGGCCACGATCGAGCGGTGAGCTGCGCGAGCGGCTAGCTAAGCGATTCCCGAGAGAAGCTGTTGACGGAGCCGTCGACGCGCTCGTGCGCAGCGGCGCGGTCGATGATGCCCGGCTGGCCGATGAACTCGCCGAGCAGTTGGGCGAGGTCCGCCCCCACGGCCGGGAGGCCATTCGTGATCGTCTCGAACGAGCCATGCTCGGGGCGGAGTTGCTGGAAGACGCCCTTGATGCCCACGCACCCAGCCAGGACGAGAGCGAGCGGGCCTTCGAGGCCGCCCGCGCCCAGTTGAGGAGGCTGCAGGCCCTCTCGCTCACACCCGAAGCCATGCGGCGGCGGATGTTCGGCGTGTTAGCCCGGCGCGGCTTCGACATCGAGATTGCCGCGGAGGCGGTTGAGCGGGTGGTCGGGACCATGGATGATGAGGCGGTCTGACGACCTCAGGCAGCCCGAGCTGAATAGCATGGCTCATGGCGAGAACCCCCACCACCATTGCGACCAGTTGCTCACTCGTGGCTGTAGCCACTCTTTCGGGTTGTGTTGCCGCCCCAGGGGGCCCGGATGAGTTCGGCAGCATCGGCGGCGTGGCATCGCTGTCGGCCGTCGCCAGCCAGGAGCAAGTCGACCAGGCCGCCGTTCGACAATCAGCCGCCGCTGTGGGCGGCAACGTGCTCGACCGCAGCGGATGGGCACCGATAGCACTCCTGGCACCGAGCGACCTGACCCTGCACCCCCCTCACTACGCCCCGTTGCGTTTGCCAACCACTGGCGACTGGCGATACGACGGTACCCTACCCAACGAACTCACCGCGCACGAATACGGCAGTGGAAACCGCCATCAGCTCAAGAGCCTGGCGTACGAGCCATTCCTTCAGGTGTACGACCTCGTCATGATCCCCATTCGCATGTTCACCGAGACGCCACCCAACCGCCTCGATGCCTCGCCGGATACGACGTACATTCGTGCGCCCGAGGCGTGGGACACGGCCCTGCCGATCACCGGGCGGCCCGTCGGCCCCGTCGGGGCCACGGTGACATCACGGCCGGCCGAGGCGCGTCAGCTGTGAGCGGCTCGTTCGATGAACGAGGGCTGCCCACTGGCTATCCGTTTAAGCCCAACTACGAGGTCTCGCCGACGCAGGCCGCCGACATGCTTGCCAAGGGTGAAGCGCTGCTCGTCGACGTTCGACTGGCCGAGGAACTCGATGTCGCCCAACTGCCATCGACCGGCGATCGAGTCCACGCGCCACTCCATGAGTTGAACGACTATCTTGACGACATCGAGGACGCCGCCAGCGGTCGCCCGATCCTAACCCTCTGCCACCACGGCGTGCGGTCGATCAAGGCCGCTCTTGCGTTGCGTGGGTGCGGCTTTGAACAATCCCACTCCATCGCCGGCGGCATCGAGAATTGGTCGCTGGCCGTGGATCAGAGCGTGCCGCGATATACACGCGAAGGCGCGATCTGTACGCTCGTCGAGTAGCCGATCGCTACTTAGGCATTCGATCGCTGCGCGAGAACCTCAAGCAGCACGTTGATCAGCTCCTGCCGGTTGACCGGCTTGGCCGCGTAAGCGTCGCAGCCAGCTTCCAGGCACCGTTCCTGATCGCCTGGCATCGAATGCGCTGTCAACGCCACAATGGGCAGCTCACACCCGCGCTCACGCAGCAGCTTCACCGCCCCGTACCCGTCGAGTTCGGGCATCTGCATGTCAGTGATAACGGCATCAACCGGCAGCTCACGCTTCAATCGTCCGTCGATCGTGCCGTCATCGGTCAGCCAGCACACACCTTGTCGTCCATCGCCCGCGGTTATCACCTCGGCCCCAGCGCGATGGAGGTGTGTGCTGATCAGACGCAAGTTGTCCACACCGTCTTCCATCAGCAGGATGCGCACACCGGCGAGGGGAACACCAGCCTGGCCGCTTGACATTGGATCGCGATGCGTGCTTCCAGAATCAAGCAGGAGAGGGCCAGCGGGCATATCTGCAGCGCACTCGACCTCGCCAGTCTTGATCGAAACGGTAAACAGGCTGCCTTGCCCCGGCGTGCTCTCGACATCGATGTCACCCCCGAGCATATTGGCCAGGCGCTTGCTGATGCGCAGGCCAAGGCCGGTACCGCCGAATCGCCGGGTCATCGAGGCGTCGGCTTGAGTGAACGCGGTAAAGGCATATTTCAACTGTTCGGGCATCATGCCGATGCCGGTGTCACGCACCTCGAACCAGAGCCTGCCGCTTCCAGACCCCGGCTCGTATCCCATCGACACCGACACGGAGCCTCGCTCGGTAAACTTGATGGCGTTGCCGAGCAAATTGACCAGGATCTGGCGCAGCCGCATCGGATCGGTACGCACCGCCTCTGGAACAGCAGTACGCGTCTCCAGAATGAGATCGAGGCGTTTGGAATCAGCCTGCACGCGCATGAGTCTGACCACGTCCCGCAGAATCCCGTGTGGGTTCACTTCCAGTTGCTCGACCGCCATTCGCCCGGCATCCATCTTCGATACATCGAGGATGTCGTTAATGATCGCCAGCAGGTGCTCGCCGTTGCGTTTGATGGTTTCGATGTGCTCGGACCGCTGCTGTTCGGAGAGTTCGGCATTATCGAGCAGATCGGCAAATCCGAGGATGGCCGTCATCGGCGTACGGATCTCGTGGCTCATGTTCGCCAGGAACTCGGTTTTGCTCCGGCTCGCGTCCTCGGCACGTGATCGAGCTTCACGCAGTTCGGCTTCCCTTTCCACCTCGGCGGTCACATCCCGAGCCGTCCCGAAGAGCCCTGCGATTGTTCCGTTCTCATCTCGCCGTGCTCGACCTTCCACGGCCACGAAACGGACACCATTGCGGATATCGCGTCGTTGGAGCGTCAGAGCGTACGGGACACCTTGGTCGAGCGCGATCTCAACTGCCTCAGCAAGACGCTCGGCGTCATCCTCGATGTACTGATCTAACACCTGTTCCGTCGTGGGCACCCCCGACTTGGGTGGTAGGTCGTACAGATGATAGAGGTGCTTTGACCAGACTCGCTCGTTCGTCGTTGCGTCAAAGCTCCAACTGCCCATGCGCGAGATCGTCTGGGCGGCCTCGAGCGCCCGGTTCGATTCCTCAAGTGCCGCACGCTGTGCACGCTGTTCGGTGATGTCCTGGAACGCCCCGGCTAGCCTCACGATCTCCCCGTTCGCGTAGACCGGCTCGCCAACAGACCGAACCCAGCGGTGCCGGCCCTTGGCTGTCGTGAATGGCATCTCGAAGTCGAACGGCTCGCCCAGTGAGAGAGCGCGCTGGACGTACTCCTCGACCTGCTCTCGGACATCCGGGGCGTAGAACGCGATCGCCGACTCCAGATCTGGGACGAAGTCGCTCTCGACCTCATGAATCGCCCGTACCTGCTCGGACCAGACAGGAACGCCGACTTGCGGATCAAACTCCCAACCACCGACACCAGCAATGCGAACAGCGTTCGCCAGTACGGCTTCGCGTCGGACCAGCTTCGCTTGAGACTCCACCTGTTCGTGCACATCCATCTGGATGCCCACCAAGCGATTCCCTTCCTGGCTCGCGGAGAACTTGGTCGACTTGCCTGCAATACGAACCCAACGCCATGAGCCATCCTGGTGACGCAGTCGACACTGCACGCTGATTGAAGGCCGGCATCCCTCAGCGTGCGCCTGGATCTCCGTTTCTAGATCTTCGAGGTCGACCGGATGCACACGAGTCAGAAGTGTGCTTGCATCCGGCAGCAAATCGCTTGCGAGTTCACCAAGAATGGCCGCCCATCGGTCGTCGCAGTTGAACTCACCGGTGTCGAGATCCCAATCCCACAGGCCCATCTGGCCCGCCTGCAGCGCGAGTTCCATGCGCTGGCTGGCGTCGCGCTCTCGCAGCGCCCCCATCACTTGGTTGGTCACGTCGGCATGGGTGCCAACCATCCGGATGGGCGTACCATCCTCATCCGATGCCACCACCTTGCCCGAGGAACGGATCCATCGCCAACTCCCGTCACGATGCCGCATCCGGAATTGCAAGTCTTGGTACGGCACGCCGCGATTGACATAGTCCTGCAATCGTGATTGGCAGGTCGGTAGATCCCGTGGATGGACACGCGACGACCACGCCTCGGTCGTATCGCCAACAGTGTCCACAGTCTCGCCGACCATCGCGGCCCAACGTGCGTCAAGCTTGAGCTTGCCGGTCTTGATCTCCCAATCCCAGGTACCGAGTTCACCCCCGGCCAGAGCCATCTCGGTGCGTTCGGCCTGCTCGACGAGCGCTCGTTGCATGGCAATCTGTTCGGTGATGTCGCTCTCGACGGCCATGAAACCGATCAACGAACCGTCCTCGTCGCGCCGAGGCTGCATGTCGATGAGCACCCAATAGTCGCGCCCATCCTTCGCTCGGTAGAGCAATTCACCTTGGAACGCGTGGCCTTCCGAGAGGCGTAGGAACATCTCATCAAGCGCGTCCGGATCCGTATTGGGGCTCCTCAGGATGTGCGCCGGGATCCGGCCAAACATCTCGTCGAGCGAGTAACCAGACATGCGCGTGAATGACTCGTTGACCCAGACCACCCGGCGCTCGACGTCGGTGAAGATGACCGCGTTCGTCGTCCGACGGGCGATGTCGGCCAGCCACTCGAGATCTTGACGCTGGGCCCACGCCTCCCGCTTCAACCGACGGAACGAACGGACGATCGGCCACGCGATTGCGACAACGAAGCAGACCTCCGCCGCCAGCATGGGCGCCCGGAAGTTGCAAATGTTGTCGATCACCAGGACCGCGACGACGAATGCCAGCCCGAGCCAAAAAACCGGTTGAGCGAGGCCGTGCACGGTCCACCTGGATCTTGTGTCGGGTTGGGCGGCTGACAATCGCACCAGGCAACGACTCCAATGCCACAACGTCTTAGCCCGATAACGCAAGGTTGAAGACGCCGTCCTTAGTCCACGGATCGACCATTCCGCATGGCCGATGCAATCCGTATCGACGGCACCCCCCGTAAGGCCTCGAACGAGGCGAGTCGCCTCGGGAGGCCGGTACGGGGTGCGTGGCCCCTACCATCCACCGATGCCCCGCCAGCTCGTGCGCTTCTACCAGCGAAGCCGATTACTGAATATCAATCTCAACCTCGTCCTGGCGGGTTTCATCGCGATCGCGCTGGCCAAGTTCCCCGTCAAGCTCATCGCCGTCTGGCTCGGGCCCGAGCACAAGGCGCTCATTACCCTCATCGCCTACGGCATCGACACGGTCTTCGACGTGGCAGTGTACTTCGGGCTCCATTGGATCGCCAACCACTGGAAGCCATCGGCGGTCCACGGCAAGGGGCCAAGGCCACAAGTGCCCGCCCATCGCAAGAACTTCCTGATGGACGCCGGCCGCGTACAGGCCGAACGGATGGTATTGGTGCCGGTGTTCGCCGCGGTCTCTATGGGCATGATGTACAGCCTGCAGAAGTACGGCGGCGTCTCGGCCTCGTGGGCCTTCGTGTTTGGCTTCGCCACGGCAATTCTGGTCACGCGCACGCTCCACACCATCAGTGGCATCTGGACGGGTACCTTCAAGAGCGACCACCATTTCGCCGAACCAACGGCCCCACCCGCCCCAGCCACACACCGGCCCATAGACAAGGCGCCCGAGCCGAAACGCGAGGCCGTGTAGGGCGGCCGCCGCCTACAACCCCCACCATGTGCGGCATTGCTGGCGTCATCCGCATCCACGAGCCAGGACAGGCCCCCCACCCCCTCGAGGCCATCCCCGAGGCGTGGCTCGACATATTGGACGATGGCATCAAGCACCGCGGCCCCGACGGCCAGGGCCGCTTCCGTGATCGAGCTACCCGCCCCGACCGCACAATCATCGATGTCGCGTTCGTCCATCGCCGCCTGAGCATCCTCGACCACGAGGGCGGCCATCAGCCCATGGTCCACGACGGCGATCGCCTGCGCCCCGACCTGACCTATCAGCCCGGCGAACCACCCAAGCTGGCCCACGAACTCTGCCCCGACAAGCCCCTTGTCACCGTCGTCTTCAACGGCTGCATCTACAACCAGCACGAATTGCGGACAGAGCTGTCACAGCAGGGGGCGCGATTCGAGACGGACCATTCGGATACGGAGGTGTTGGTGCATGGGTGGCGGGCGTGGGATGTCGCGCTGCTCGATCATCTGGATGGGATGTATACCGTGCATGTTTGGGATCGAGTATACAGCCAACTCGGCACTGGACGGGACCGAGTCGGAGAGAAGCCACTGAGCTATCGAATGGTGGCCAACCCGATCGTGCGGATGTATTCAAGTTCGGGTGCCGGTCTTACTTTCTTCGACCCGCATGCTCCGATGGCGGACGCCAGCGATGCGAACTGGGAGTTGCAGTGGGTGTTTCGCAACCCAGGTTTCGCCAGCTCATACCTGAATGACGTCTTCGAGTTTGAACCGGGACGATGGAGTCTCGAGCCGGCTATGCCACACCGCAACGCGCGCGCTCCCAGGCCGCAAGCAAGCAACAAGTTGCTGCTGCGCAGCTGGAGCCGGCGTGACTACGACGCGCCGAAGCGCGGCACGCGGCCCAGTCTGTCGCAGAAGGGCCGAGCCGATCGCCTGATCAAGTCTGCCGTGACTTCGCGCCTCGAGTCCGACGTCCCCCTCGGCGTCTTCCTCTCCGGCGGCATCGACTCAGGCCTCATCGCTGCGATCGCGAAGCAAGAGATTGCCGACCTCAAGACCTTCACCGTCCGAATGCCCGACACCCGCCTCGATGAGTCCGAAGCCGCTGCGGAGACCGCGAAAGCCATCGGCACCGATCACACCACGCTCGATTGCAACCCCAATCCAGCCGCTGACCTGGTGCACCTCATCGAGCAACTCGGCCTGCCCTTCGGCGATAGCTCGGTCCTGCCGACATACTGGCTGTGCCAGGCCGCTCGAGAACACGTCAAGGTCGCCCTGAGCGGTGATGGTGGCGACGAGCTCTTCGGCGGGTATCGCCGTCACACGATCACGCCGTTGCTCAACCACTGGCACCGCCTGCTGCGGTTGATACCCGAGCGGCTGCTCGACCGTCGCTTGCCAGGATCACGCGGCGAGTACTTGTCCCGCCTCGCCATCGCCGCGAGGCATGGCGGCTACACCGAACTCCTCGCGATCTTCCAGACCCCCGACCTGCGGCGGCTCATCCCCTCCCTCGACGGCGAGAAAATAGGCGATGACGATTTCCGCGCAATGGACGATCCGCTCCGCTACGACTTCAAGTATTACCTGCCCAACGATCTCCTCCGCAAGACCGACACCGCGTCCATGGCCGTCGCGCTCGAAGTCCGCGCGCCCTTCCTCGCGCGCGAGCTCTTCGAGGCCGCGCTGCGCACGCCCCTCGACAACCTCATGCCCAACAACGAACGCAAGGGCCTGCTCAGACAGGTGGCCCGTAAGTACCTGCCCGACCACATCGTCGACCGCCCGAAGCAGGGGTTCGCCGTCCCCATTGGCAAGTGGTTTCGCGACGATTACGGCGGGCTGCGTCAGTTGTTGTACGATCATCTCGAGTCGGCCGACCCCTTCCCGGGCCTTGCGGACGCGGATGTTGAAATCAACATGGAGTTCGTGCGCCAGATGTTGCGTGAGCATGACGCAGCGGGTGAACGGTCGATCAACCCCTGGCACGGACGTGACCATTCTCATCGGCTCTACATGCTGCTCGTACTGAGCATATGGGTAAAATGGCTCGACGGGTTGCGGCCCGTCGAGCCATCAACGTAAGTTTCAAGTTGCCAGTCGGCTCAGCTCTTGTCGAGGCTGACCTTGATCGCGTTGGGCACGTGGATGTCCCGTTGCGGGAACGGGATACCAATACCCGCCTTGTCGAGCGCGTACTTCACGTCGCGCGTCAGATGATCCTTGACTGCCCAATAGTCGGCGGCATTCGACCACACACGCACCGACCAATCGATCGACGAGCCGCCCAGCTCGCTGAGATAAATCACGGGCTCCTTGTCGGTCAGGCGACCCTCCACGTTGTTGGCGGCCTCCATCAGCACGGCACGCGCCTGATCGATGTCCGCCTCGTATGCCGTGCCTACCGCGACGTCGACGCGGCGTGTGGTGTGGTGCGAGACGTTCTCGATCGTGTTGCCAAAGATCGAACTGTTCGGCATGATGATGCGCCGGTTGTCGGGCGTATCAAACGTGGTTGTGAACAGCTCGATCTCCTCGACCTTTGCCGTCACGCCGTTGACACTGATCACGTCGCCCACTCGGTAAGGACGGAAGATCAGGAGCATCACACCGGCAGCGACGTTGCCCAGCGTGCCTGACATTGCCATGCCGATGGCAAAACCAAGGGCTGCAACCACGGCGGCGAAGCTCGTCGCCTCAACGCCGAAGGTCTGGAGGATCGTGACGGCCCCCATGATCATGATGGCCCACTTGACCAGGTTGCCGAAGAACTTGGCCAGTGTGATCTCGACCCGAGCCTTGGTCGTCGCCTTGATCGTCAGCTTGCGGGCCCAACCGGCGACCATGAGCACAACGATAATAAGAACGATCGCCACCACGATCGGCTGAGCGATCGCCCACACCTCGGGCAGCGTAATCTGGTCAAATTCACCGTTGCTAACTTTCCCCCACAGGCCAGAAGCTGCATCGGTGATCGCTGACTCTTCAGCCGCTCCGGAGCTGGCACTTGTGTCAGGCGTTCCTTCATCTTGCAAGAACATATTTTCTCCCACGGTTTGATTGATCGCGATTAGAACGTCGCCAGGATCGTCAGGAAGTACTTCACGTCGTTCTCCTTGGCGTCGCCAGGCTCCGAGTCGTACTCGTGCTCGACACCAACACGCAGACGCAGGTCGCCGGTCTCGGAGAGTTGCACGTCGTGTGAGATGTAGCTCACGGCACGGAACTCACCGAAGTCGTCGAGCGCCGGAAAGACCTCGGTGCCTGCGGCGAATGTGTTGCGATCGTTGATGTCCCAGACGAAATCAAGACCAAGAACGCCCTCGGGGTGCCACGTATCGTCCGTACCACCGAATTCGCGCGTCACACCCGCACCGACCCGACCCGTGAGCGAGGCCCGATCCTGGCCGCTGTCGAGGAGAGCACGCTCTTTAAGGAACTCGTAGCCCAAGCCGCCGAACATCTGGAGCCGCGTGTCCCAGTCCTGGAACTCGTCGAACTCGTACACGCCGAACACAAACACGAAGTACCGCTCGCCGGGGAACAGCCAGTCGTTCTCGCCGCGGGCACGCCCCTCGTTCTCTGAGACGCTGCCCTCGTCCTCGCCATAGAGGTAACGAGCGCGGAAGAGCGTGCGAAGCGTATCGGTCTCGCGTTCCGTCTCGAAGATGGCGCGAACGTTGAGGTTCTCGGTGTTACCTGCCGAACCGGTCAAGCCAAACTCGGCAGTCCGGACCCAACCTTCCCAGAAACTGGTCGGTCCGGAGGTATCCTCGATAACTGCACCACCATCTTGGCCCCCCTCTTCCTGGTACGGGAACTCCAGTGTCGGGAGGCCAAGATCCGACCCCACCGCGGAAGCTGCCACGGACAATACGACCGCACCGGTCAGAATACGGGATTTGTTCGAGACGCACATCGGGACTTCTCCTTCTCTAGCTGTCGCGTCAGAAGGCCCCACGAACCGATGACCGGGCCAACACGCAGCGGGCGAAGAGTTTACCATCCCGAGTACCGTGAGTCGAAGCCAAATCCTCGACCCGTGACCCACGTCCGTCCGATGATCCGAATGGTGGAACGCACGCCAACACGACGCCGGTTCCTCTCGGGTACGCTTGCGATGGGCGTGCTTACGCTCGCTGGCTGCGCGCGATCGAGGAACTACGCTCTGGGCCCTCCCGCCCCGGCTTGGCCGGCACCGCGACGGTTCGGAACCGATCCCTACCCCACCACCACTCGTGACACGGTTGCGACCGAATCGCCCGTGGCCATCAACGCGCCACAAATCATGCCGCGCTCTGCGTGGACTCGGGTACAGCCCACGCTCGCCCTAGCCAACCGCATGGGCGGCATCCAGCGCATCACGGTCCACCACGATGCCATGGATGCCGCGGGCTTCAGCGATGCCGGGCAGGCGCGCCAAAGGCTGAAAGACATCCGCCGAGCCCATACCGACTTGGGCTGGGCCGACATTGGATACCACTACGTCATTGATCCCATGGGCACCGTATGGGCCGCGCGCCCGGTCCAACTCCAGGGTGCCCACGTCCGGGACTGGAACGAGCACAATCTTGGCATCATGCTCATGGGCAACTTCATGCACGAGCGGCCCACACCACAGGCCCTGGCGTCTCTCAGGGCCCTGGTTCGCAGCGAGAGCGCCCGGTACCGTGTGCCAGCGGGCCGCATCAGCACCCACCGCGAACTTGCCGTCACCGCATGCCCGGGCGACAGCCTCCAGCGCGAGATCGACCTCGCCCGCAGTCAGCGCATTGCCGGCTTCGCGTGAACTCGACGGTCATGCCGATGTGATCAGGCTCGCTCGCCGCCCGTACCACCACCGTGGTCGGTCTCGCCAAAGATCGCGCTGCCGACACGAACGAGGTTGGCGCCCTCTTCGATCGCCACCTCGTAATCGCCCGACATCCCCATCGACAGGATGTTGAAGCCTCGGTCGACCATCCCTTCGCTCACGACCTCCTCGAAGAGTTCGCGGCAGCGTCCGAACACCGCCCGGCTGGCCTCTGGGCCGTCGCCGTCCGGAGCCATCGTCATCAGCCCTCGCAGCCTCAGGTGGATCATCGAGTGGATCTGCTCGACCACATGCAGCAGCGCGGGCGATGGGCACCCGGCCTTGCCGGCCTCGCCCGAACAATTCACCTGGAGCAGGATCTCCACCGGCTTGTCGCGCTTCAGCCCGACTTCCTGGAGTTCCTCGGCCACGCGCAGGCTATCGACGCCGTGGATCAGTCGGCTGACATCGGCCACCTGCCTCGCCTTATTGCGCTGGAGTTGTCCGATCATGTGCCAGCGGATGGGCTCGTGCTTGGATGACGGATCTCCACCAAGGGCTGCCCCCAATGACCGCATGCGCGATACCTGCTCGTCGAGCATCGGCGCCCTATGGAGCAGTTGCTGCACCCGATTCTCGCCGAAGTCCCGATGCCCCGCTTGCACCAGTTGGAGGATCTGATCGGGCTCGGCGTACTTCGTCACGGCAACCAGCAACACCTGCTCCTCGGAGCGCCCCGCCTTGGCAGCGGCGCGCTCGACGCGATCACGCACGTCGGTGAAACGGGTGATGAGTTCGCTCTCGGACATCGCCTGACCCGCGGTCGTCATGCCCTAGCATACGCTCTATCGGGGCCGTGCGAGCAAGATCCCCGCGAGCCGGTTTCCTGCATCCATACGGAGATTTCTCCATGGCAGCCACGAGCGATCTTCCAGTCCGCACCCAGCCCGTTGCCGCTGGCGATCGAGCACCCGATTTCACACTCATGACCCAGAACCGTAAGGAGTGGACGCTCAGCGACGCGCTTGACCAGGGCGACGTGGCGCTCTGCTTCTACCCCATGGACTTCAGCCCGGTCTGCTCGGCCGAGATGAAGTGCGTCAACGATGAGTTTCATTCATGGCACGAGAAGAGCGTCCAGGTGGTCGGAGTATCTTGCGACAGCTTCTTCGTCCACCAAGCCTGGGCCGAGAGCATGGGCCTCAAGCAGACCCTTCTCGCCGACATGCACCGCGCCGTCTGCAAGGCCTACGGGTTCTACTGGCCTGACCTGAATATCTCGAGCCGCGGCACGGTGCTCGTCGGCAAGGGCGACGATGGCCAGCCCGTCGTCCGCTGGGTCCAAGCCCGCGAGATCAAGGATGCGATGGACCTCGGCGACCTGCTCGCGCAGCTCGCCTGAACCTACAGCCCGAACACCTCACCCCGCTCGGCCACCCGAAAGCCGCGGCGCTCGATTTCTTTGCGGGCTTCGGTTCCGTGCCATTGCGCCGGGTTGGTGTGATTCAGGTGAAGGAACCGCACGCGCTCGCGGTGCTCAAGGGGCAGTAGCTCAAGACGCTCCATCGACTCGGTGATGCGCGGGTGCGGGAAGGTGCTCATGTCGCGCCCAGGAATCTCATTGTTGTCGTAGAACGTGCCGTCAAGATACGCGCGATCGACATCACGCACAAGCTCGAGCACATCAACACCCATGTCCACCCACTCGGTCCACGAGTCGATATCGGGAAGGAACAGCACGGAACGGTTCGGGCCGTCGATGCGAAAACCGACGACCTCGCTGTACTCCTGTCGGTGCGGAACCAGGAACGCCGTCACCGCCACGCCACTCGCGAGTTCAACCGGCTCTGCGACATCGAACGGGTGCAGTTCGATGTTCTTGTATCGCACGAGTTGATCCCAAGGCCCATTGGTCGACAGGAACTCCGCCATCTTCGGCGCCACATGCGTCGGCACACCCGACGCTCCCATCGATTCGTGCCCAAGGAACATCAGCCCTGTGTAGTGCCCGATGTGCGCATGCGTGATGAACACCCCGTCGAGCCGAATCGGCGTTTCCGCCGCAGGATTTGCCCGGCTGAGCATCCACGCCTGCTCGCGAAAATCGGGGGTCGCCTCGATGAGCCACCGCCGCCCGGTTGCGGGATCGACGATGCCAAGCGACGCCGCCAGCCGCCGCTCCGACGGATCGAGTCGGGCCGGGTGACTCGCGGGTGAATTCACCTGGGGCGAGCCCGCGTCCTGAGCCGTCCCGAGGACCATCAGGTACGGCCCATCGATCTGGGTCTGAAGCTCCAGAGACCTGTTGAGATGAGAGGCGCAGCCCGCACCAATGGTGCTCCCCAGGCACACGCACGTGAAGGCCGCGAAAAGCAACTTCGCACGGAGCCAACGAGCACAGCCCATCATGGTGAAGCCTCCCCTATCCATCGGAAACCCAGGTGCCGCCTCAAGCTCATCCCACGCCTACTCGGCAGGGAAGTACCACACTGCATTGATCTTGCCATCGCGAATCTCGTAGCAGCTATAGGACGCCTGGCTCCTGCGTTCACCTTCGGCATTGGTCCAACTCACTCGTTCACGGGCCATCACATACGAGCCGGCCGCGTGGATGTGCTCGAGATCCGCCCGAACACTGGGGAGTGCAGCAAAGTACTGCCCAAGTGAAGATTCGAGTTGGTCGGCACCGACACTGTTCGTGGCAAGCTCGCCACCTTCGATGGTGTACCACGCCACATCATCTGTCGCGAGAGCCCTCACGCCAGCGGCATCATGATTGTTGAACAGTTGGAAGTGCTCCCGCACCAGCGACACGTTGGGCGAAACCGTCTGACCGCTCTTCGGCTGACTTCCACACCCGCTGGCAACCAGCATGGCCGTAAACAGAAGAAGCAGGCGCACCAATGGAACCCGCGATCTCGTAGTTATCACCGGAAAATCTCCTCTCGAGCCGCGTATCGGCTTCTGGTCCAGCAAAGGACATGGATCAGGAAGATCCGTGGCAGCCAACCTCGATCCTGCGTCGCTATGGAATCTCATCCGCCATCAGGGTATCTTGGAGCCCTACCCTGATCCGCCATGTATGGTGATCGAGCATACGATCATCTGCCAGTCGACTCTCAGTAAATCGTTGTCAGTACAACAGTTGGCCCCGTAGCTCAGCGGTTAGAGCACGCGACTCATAATCGCTTGGTCCCCGGTTCGAATCCGGGCGGGGCTATTGATCGGCATTACGAGGGACGGCAAGTTCCGCAACGTCATGCGTAAAAGCTCCTGCAACAACCGCTTGGATGCCCCGCTTCCGTTGGGCCCAATTCGCCACAGGTGCGCGCACCATCGATTCTGACACCACCCCAGCTTCGGATTGGGCACCATTCGCTCCTTCGGCCGTCACACATCCCTGACTTCACCGATCGTTTGAACATGGTAGTTCTTCGTCCCAGTTGTGGAGGCAAGTAGGTCGTCGACTCATGAGGCCTCCCGGCAGATGTTCGACTCGACAGGTACGCCTTCTTCGGTCGGAGAGGCCAAGCACTGGCGGGCCAACGACACAACCCATTCTGAACCACCAAAGCACGCTCAGCGATGTCCGCTCGCGCAGGACGACAAGGTCGACACTTGGCCCGGCCCCGGGGCGAACCGCCATAACCGCGCGGGAAGAGAACCATGTGGTTGCCATTGGTGCTGGTCTCGCGGTCGTCTTTCTTATACCTCGCCGCTCGTGTCTACCACGTTATTGCTCAACAGCAGGGGCAGCATTGCAATCCAGCGTGTTCTCCAATCCTCATGTATCTGCGTGTTGTCTCGATGGATGTCTTTGTCTAGCCTGCGGGGTTCTGCGACCCGGAATTGCCTATCTTGATCTGACGCAGGAGGCACTTCTGGTCAACTCAGATGAGCATCTGGATAGGACACCTGTGCCAACATCTTCATTCCGTCGTGCGCCCGGACCACGTCGATTTGATGCTCTGCGAGCAATGCGTGACTTCTTGCGTGACCCGCTTGATTACCTCCTGAGGCTTCAGCGGTACGGCGATGTCGTACGCACGGGCGCAGGCACCCATGTGTTTCATACGATTTACAGCCCCGTCGGCCTTCGGCAAACCTTCATCGATCAGCCACAGCGATACACGAAGCGCGGTGTCATTGATGATCTTGTGCCGGTCTTGGGAGATGGGCTTCTGATATCTGAGGGTACCACGTGGAAACAGCGTCGCTCTGAGCTTTCCCCGTGCATGGCTCGGCGTGCGCTTGATGATCTTGTGCCGACATTTGATCACGCTGTACAGGATGCTCTCACTCGCTGGCAGGTTGAGCAGGACATCGATGCATCAAGGGAAACAGAGTATTTGGCCCTCTTGGTTGTGGGACGTGCATTGTTCGATGTCTGCCTCGACAAGCGCGCATCAGACATATCAGTTGCGGTAGAGCAGGTGTCTCGGTTGGCATTGCGCCGCAGTCGCTCGTTCGTCAAGGTGCCACTGTCCATTCCAACGCCACCGAACCGTGCGTACTTGCGAGCTATCGATGTACTTCAACGCCACGCCGACGAGATCATCGCCGAGGCCGCTAGACGATCGCCATTCATGGCACGTGCTCATGCAGCAACAGAGCCAGATACCACAGCATTGCGAAACGAAGTTATCACGTTCCTCCTGGCCGGACACGAGACCACTGCAAACACACTCGCCTGGGCGATCGGACACTTGGCACAAGATCAGGTGTTGCAGAATTGCGCGAGAGAGGAATCCCGCCAGGTACTAGCACAAGGCAGCCTAACAGTGAACGCGATCAACTCATTCGAGTTGATCAACGCGATCATCTCGGAAACGATGCGGTTGTATCCACCCGGCTGGATGTTGCTGCGTCGCGCTGAGGAGACAGGTGAAGTGATGGGGTACACCGTGCCGCGCCATTCCTTTGTTGTGGCGCCGGTATATGCCCTCCACCGGGACCCGCGATGTTGGCCAGACCCTGAACGCTTCGACCCGCGCCGATTTATTCATGCCAGTAGCACTCAGCACGATCCACTGATGTACCTACCATTCGGCATTGGTCCTCGACGCTGCATTGGTGAGGGCTTTGCTCGACTTGAAATGTGTATAGCGCTCGCTCGTATGCTCGATAGCTTTCGCATTCTGGCGGTTGGCCAGTTACCTGAACCGCAGCCGCTGACAACGCTGCGCCCAAGCGAGCCGATCCGAGTGATGATCGCCCCGATTTGATGTAGATCTGAGTGTGCAGATAGACACTCGATCATGGCGAATTACTCACACAACCGAGTAATTGCAGAGTACATTGGAGTGGATACCAGGGGAGTGGATGCGCATCATCGGTCGTGCCTACCTGCCGCACTGAATCAAGCAACGTATCAACTTAGTGCAAGGCCCGATGATGCCCACAGAGCTTTGAGAGCACTTGAGATGGGTCGTTGACAAGCGTGTACGCGTCCTGAAACGAATTGTGTTCTGCGTGAAAAGAGTCCACGGGGACCCGATGTCCCCTCTGGGTCAACCCATGCTTGATGCAACCACTCTGGCCGCAACGTCCGCGCTCATGTTCCAGCGGCTATCTCTTGTCAATAACCGGCTGCCGACATACACGAGGAACTTGACCCCGCTTGTTCGAAGCCACGGCGAGAGACTCCGAGTTCGCGCCCTGGGTGCATGACAGTCGAGCCGCTAGCTAACCCAACGCCTTCACAATCCCCGCCGTCAGATTCTCACACCCCTCCTTGGTAATCACCACATCGTCCTCGATCCGCACGCCCTGGATCTCCTTGCGTAGCGAGTCGATCACATCCCACTGCACAGCATCGCGGAATTCCTGGCGCGTCTCGGCCACGTCGATCAGGCCGGAGATAAAGTAGAGCCCCGGCTCGACCGTAAACCCGTGACCTACCTCAAGCGGGATGTCCACACGCACACCGACGCCGCCAGGCCCCCTCCGCGGCGCCCGCCCCGGCAGTCGCCCACCCGCACCACGCACGCCAAGGCCGATCATGTGCCCGACGCCATGCGGGAAGAACAGCCCCGCCACGCCGCGCTCGACCAGGTCCGCCGCGTTGCCCTTGAGCGCCCCAAGGCCAATGAACCCATCGAGCACCACCTCGCTGCATCGCCGATGCACATCGTGCCACTCCACGCCGGGCTTGCACATGGCAAGCCCGGCCTCCTCGGACTCGATCACGATGTTGATCACATCCCGCTGCGCCCGCGTCGGCCCGCCCACCGGCCAGGTGCGCGTCACATCACCCGCGTAGCGCTTGTACGCCGCGCCGGCGTCGACCAACACGCACTCGCCCGTACGGATCACTCGATCCCCCGGCGCGAAGTGCAACACGGCTGCGTTCGGCCCGCTGCCCACGATCGTGTCGTAGGGCGTGCCGTCCCCGCCGTTGCGGAAGAACTCGGCCTCGATCTCGACTTGCAACTGCCGCTCGGTCATACCCGCGGCCTCGCCGCTCGTCAGCACGCGGTGCGCGTACAAGTGCCCCGCAGCCGTTGCAGCGGCCGCCTTGCGCATGTTTGCGATCTCGACATTGTCAAGCACCCGTCGCGAGTGCAACAACGCGTCGGCCAGCTCCGCGCTTAGATTGGTGTCGATACCCCCGTCATAGCCACCCAACGAGCACCCCAGCATCGCCGTCGCACGCCCGCGTCGCTCCGCCAGCCATGCGCCGAGCTCGGGCAGCGGCGCGCCCTCCCACCGCACGTCGCCCTCCCAGGTCCGATGCGCCTGCGTTACCTCGGGCGCAAACGCCCGCCACGGCACCTCGTCCTCGTGAGCAAGATCGATCGCAAGGACCCCCCCCGGACACGGCTGCTCGGTGAGGTAGTAGTAATCGCTATGTGCCATGAACGGGTACACCCGATCGTGCTGCCCTGGCACGGGGATCATCTCTCCTGCGCCAAGAAGCACTACCGGCATAGGCCCCGACGCCCCTACCACCTCCCGCGCCCGATCACGCAAGGCGGAAGCAGCTCTTTGGCGGCGGGCAAAGAGGTGAGTGGCGATGGCGTTGTGGTCCTGGCTCATAGCCGGCAGTGTATGGACCCGGTCGAGCGAGACCGACCTATTCTTGACACCCACCCCACCACGAGGAGACCGCCCATGACCATCCGCCTCGGCGACACCGCACCCGACTTCACCGCCAAGAGCACCCTGGGAGACATCAACTGGCACACCTGGCTGGGCGACAGCTGGGGCGTGCTCTTCAGCCACCCGGCCGACTTCACCCCCGTCTGCACCACCGAGCTCGGCGCCGTCGCTAAGCTCAAGCCCGAGTTCGACAAACGCAACGTCAAGGTCGCCGGCCTCTCGGTCGACCCGCTCGACAGCCACGAGAAATGGGCAGGCGACATCGAAGAAACCCAGGGGACCGCCCTCAACTTCCCCCTCATCGCTGACGACGACCGAATGGTGTCGGACGCTTATGACATGATCCACCCGAACGCCGACAACACCATGACCGTGCGCTCGGTCTTCATCATCGGCCCAGACAAGAAGGTCAAGCTCACGCTGACCTACCCCGCCAGCACGGGCCGCAACTTCGACGAACTGCTGCGCGTCATCGATTCGCTCCAGCTTACCGCCACCCACAAGCTGGCCACGCCGGCCAACTGGCAGCAGGGCGAAGACTGCATCATCGTGCCCGCCGTCACCAACGACGAAGCAAAGGAACTCTTCCCGGCCGGCTTCACCGAGGTGAAGCCCTATCTGCGGACGACGAAGCAGCCGTGACCACCGCCGCCGACACGCTCACTCCCGCCGTCCGCGCCAAGCTCGACGAGCTTGCCGAGCAATACCGCGCGGTAGGGACGCAGCTCGAAGACCCCGACATCCTGGCCGACCATGAGCAGGTGCGCGAGCTCTCCATCCGCCGCTCCGCCCTGGCCCCGGTCGTCGAGGGCTACCAGCGCTACACCAGCTTGCTCGAAGAGGCCGCCGAACTGCGCCAAGCCATCGACTCGGGCGACGACGCCGAACTCGCTGAGATGGCCGGGGCCGAACTCCCGTCGCTCGAAACGAGGGCCGCCGAAGAGATCGAAGGCGTCAAGGCCGCGCTGGTCTCCAGCGATGACAACCTTGTCGGCTCGGTCATCCTCGAACTCCGCGCCGGCGCGGGCGGCGACGAGGCCCAGATTTGGGCCAAAGACCTGCTCGCCATGTACGAAAAGTACGCGAACCAGAAGGGCTGGGCTTTCGAGACGCTCGACTTCACGGGCAGCGAGAGCCACGGCGGTCTGCGCTCCGCAACGGCAAGTGTCAAGGGCGAGGGTGTCTGGGCCGAACTCAGTTTCGAGGCCGGCGTCCACTCGGTCAAGCGTGTGCCAGCCACCGAGTCCCAAGGCCGCGTACATACCAGCACCGCCACCGTTGCCGTGCTGCCCGAGCCCAAGGCCGTCGAGGTCAAGATCGATTGGGCCAATGACGTCACCGAGCACATCACCACCGCGCAGGGGCCAGGCGGGCAGAACGTCAACAAGGTCGCGACCGCCGTCCACCTCGTCCACGTGCCCACCGGCATCGAGGTGCGCATGCAGGAGAGTAAGAGCCAGCACCAGAACCGCGAGAAGGCCCGCCGCCTCCTCATGGCCCGCCTCTACGAACGCCAACTCCGGGAGGCCGAGGCCGAACGCTCCGCCGCCCGCAAGGGCCAGATCGGTACCGGCGAACGGTCCGAGAAGGTCCGCGTGTATCGGTACCAAGACGGTATCGTCGCAGACCAACGCCTCGACACGAAGTTCCAACTCCGCCAGACACTCTTCGATGGCGACCTCGCACCCCTCATGACCGCGCTGACCGAGCAGCGCACCGCCCGGCGCCTGGCTGATCTCTAAAGAAGTCTCAAGCCCCGCCCCGCGCGAGCCGATGCGCTCTGGATAGGAGAGGCGCTATGGGACGCAAGCACGCCATCACCATCCTGATGCTGGCCGCTGGGGCCGTCGTCTTGTTCGTCGCGATCGAGCCGCGCCAGGGCGAGGCCACCATCCAGCACCAACCGCCCGGGCCGCCCGAGCCCTCCGTCGATCTCGGCACCCTCCACGGCCGAGACTACGACGTGCGCATCGAAGTCACCGAGGCCGGCCACGTGTACACCGTGGTCGACCACGACGGCGTCGTCATCGACGAACGCATGCCACTTGAGATCCTCGGTCAGAAGTACCCGCTGCTGGCGCCACAGGACTTCTGGGCCGATGAGTTCGGCAACGATCTGGGCCCGCTCATGGTCGTCCCCGACGACGACTTCTAGAGCCGGCCAAGCGGGCACGCGGTCCTATCCTGACAGGTGACGCCCAAAGCGCCGACACCCTTGTCCATCCCCATCAGCTGCCGCCATGTCGCGCTCTTCGGCGGCACCTTCGACCCACCCCACATGGCCCATGCCACGCTGGCCGATGTCAGCCGCCGCGAACTCGAACGCCGCGTCGGCGCCCCCGTGTTCCTCGCATTCGTGCCCGCCGCCCGCTCACCCCATAAGGCCAACGCTCCCACCGCCACCGACGCGCAGCGCCTGGACATGCTGCGATTGGCGACCAAGGGCCTCCAGAACGCCGGTATCTGGACCGACGAGCTCGACCGCGCTACGCGAGGCGAGCCCAGCTACTGGGCCTGCACGCTCGAGCGTGCCAGGTCTATCCTGTCCGATCGCGCACTCTGGTTTATCATCGGCGCCGATCAGGCTGCCAACTTCCACGGCTGGCGCCAGCCCCGCGAAATGCTCGAACTCGCTAGGCCGATCGTGCTACCGCGCGACCCTATCGCCAGCGCGCCCGACCTGCGCGCCGTAATGGCAGCCGCCAAGTTCTGGACCGGCGATGAACTCGATGCCTGGGCCGAGTCCTTCGTCGACATCGACCTGTTGCGAGCCGCCTCGACCGAAGTGCGCGCCGCTCGGGGTTCGCCCTTCGGGACACCCCTCCATCCGGCCGTGCTCGACTTCGCCCGAGCGCACAACCTGTATGGGCTCCATCCCAACTAAGCCTTGCACGCAAGCTCGGGCCTCGTTCAACACATCAACACGTGGAGCCTGACTTAAGCGCCAGCGGTCACCGCGCCGCCTATGGCGTTCTTCAAGTCTTCGACCCTGTCGGTCTTCTCCCATGTGAAGTACCCCAGGCCCTCTCGCTCGAACGGCTTTCGCCCGAAGTGCCCGTGCCTGGCCGTCAATTTGTAGATCGGCTTGCGGAGTTGCAAAGTCTCGATAATGCCCCGTGGCGTAAGCGGGAAGACCTTGCGAATTGCCTTCTCGATTTTATCGAGGTCGGCCTTCTCGGTTCCGAAGCAGTCCACGTGCACGCTTGTGGGCTCTACAACGCCGATGGCGTAGCTCAGTTGCACCTCGCACACGTCGGCCAGTTCGGCTGCCACCACGTTCTTGGCGATGTATCGAGCCATATACGCCGCCGAGCGATCGACCTTAGTCGGATCCTTACCACTAAACGCCCCGCCACCGTGCCGGCCGCGACCACCGTAGGTGTCGACAATGATCTTGCGGCCCGTTAGCCCGGCGTCACCGTGCGGCCCACCAATCTCGAACTGTCCGGTCGGATTCACGTGGATGGTGATCCCCGGGTTCCACCAGCTGCCCAGCACTGGTTTGAAGATGTGCTCGATCACTTGCTTGCGCAGCTCTTCCTGCTTCTGCTTGCCGCTCCAGCTCCGATCGTGCTGTGTGCTCATCAGTACGGTGTCGATTCGCACCGGTCGCAGCCCCTCGTACTCGATGGTCACCTGGCTCTTGGCATCGGGACGCAACCCAGGGATGATCCCGTCACGCCGCACCTGCGCTTGGCGCTCCACCAGCCGGTGCGAGAGCTGGATCGGCAGCGGCATCAGCTCATCGGTCTCGTTACAGGCGAAGCCGAACATCAGCCCCTGATCACCCGCGCCCTCACGGTCGACACCCTGCGCGATGTCGGGGCTCTGCTTGTTGAGCGCCACCAGTACCGCGCACGAGTCACAATCGAAACGCATCTCTGCATCGTCGTAGCCGATCTCCCGTATGGTGTCGCGCACGATGTCCTGGATGTCCACGTAGGTGCTCGTGGTTACCTCGCCAGACACCACCACCAGCCCCGTGGCCACCATGGTCTCGACCGCTACGCGAGAGTGCGGATCATCCTTCAGCATCACGTCCAGTATCGCATCGGAAATCTGGTCCGAGATCTTGTCGGGGTGGCCCATCGATACTGACTCGGACGTGAACAGCGAGGTGCGTTGGTCGGCCATGGACATTCGGTCTCCCGGCAAGCGGTCAAGGTGGGCGTTATAAGGCATGTGATTCATCGAGGCCGGCCGGGCGATCCCGGGCCGCATCCCTCTGCTGGCAAGGCAGTCTAGCGGCCAGAACCCCCATGTCTCGCCCTAGGCTTGTCTATGCCCACCCCTGCCGGTCCCAAGACGCGCTCCGCCAAGCCAACCAAGCGGCCAACCACCAAAACGCCCCCAAACGGGACCAAATCCAGGAAGGCCCTCACCTACGCCGACTCGGGCGTCAACATCGAAGCCGGCGATCAATTTGCTCACGCCATTGTGGGCCTTATGCGACGCACTCACGGCCCCCGCGTGCTCAAGAACGATGGCGGCTTTGCCGGCCTCTTCCGGCTCGACTTCAATGAGAAGCTCTTCAAGCGGAACTACAAGGAGCCCGTCCTCGTCGCCGCAACCGACGGCGTGGGCACCAAGCTCAAGCTCGCCCGAGACATGACCACGTTCGACACAGTTGGCCAAGATCTGGTAGCGATGTGCGTCAACGACCTCATCGTGGAGGCCGCCGAGCCACTGTTCTTCCTCGACTACCTAGCCATCCCCAAGGTCGAGCACCAGATGCTCGTTGACCTGGTGAAGGGCGTGTCCACGGGCTGCGAGATTGCGGGCTGCAGCTTGCTGGGGGGGGAGACCGCCGAACTCCCGGGCATCTACCCCGAGGGAGAGTTCGATATGGCCGGCTTCGCCGTCGGCGTCGTCGAGCTGCGCAAGGCCACCAGCAGCATGAAGGTCGAACCCGGAGACGTTGTCCTGGGCCTTGCCTCCAGTGGCGTCCACTCCAACGGCTTCAGCCTCGTCCGCCGCGTCATCGATCACGCCAAGCTCGACCTGCACGCCGTGTACCCCGAGCTCGACCCCCACCGATCACTTGGCCAGGTTCTACTCACTCCAACGCGCATCTATGCGCCCAGCATCACGCGCATCCTGCGTGGCTACAAGGTCAAGCGCGTCGTCAGCGGTATGGCCCACATCACCGGCGGTGGCTTGGCCGGCAACCTCGAACGCTCGTTACATCCCGGTGTCGACGCCGTCCTCGACCGCAAGACTTGGCCGGTCCCATCGATCTTCACGTTCCTCAAGAAGCACGGAAGCATCCGCGGACCCGAGATGGACAAGGTCTTTAACATGGGCGTGGGCTATTGCGTCATCGTTCGCCCCGCGTTCGCCGACGCCATCGCCGACAAGCTTGCCCGCCTCGGGGAGGCGGTCACCCGCATCGGTGTCATCCGAAACGGTGAGGGCCGAGTTTTGTTCAGATCTTGATCGGGTTTAGACTGGATTTCGCCCGCCCGGCGAGGGAAACTAGGGACAATACCGATTGCACCCAACCCCAAACTGGGTACGAATCATATTGTGATTTGATGTGGTTCCGTTATACTGAACCGCATTAGGGGAGGTAGCGGCACGTGCCGCCCTCTGTCAGCGAGGCGTCGCACGGGTCGTCGGCCGGTGCGACATAGGTTTGGTTGCAGCCCAAAAGTCCCGCCGGTGTTCCCTCGGCCGTCTCCACGACGTCCGACCGGCACAACTGCCCAGGGCCGACCAACCGCAGCGACGGGGACAGTTCCATGCGAGTGCAACGACTCGGCCGTAACCAGCACAAGACGGGATTCACGCTCATCGAGTTGCTGGTCGTCATCGCCATCATCGCCCTTCTGATTGGCATCTTGCTACCGGCTCTGGGCAGCGCCCGGTTGCTCGGCTACCAGGCCGTCTCACTGAGCAACGTGAAGCAGATCATGGCTGCTCAGTTGCAATACGAGGTCGACACCACCGAGATGCCGCTCGTTCGTAGCGGACAAGGTGGGACGCAGGGAATCAACACCTGGTCATACGGTGGGAAGAACAACGACATCTGGTGGAAGACCGGCGGCAAGAACTGGGCCGACGACCCGGCCGCCTCGCGCCCCATCAACCCCTACATGTACTCCGAACTCATCTTCGAGGACGTCGAGGGAGCGGTCACCACGGAACCCCGCGTCCGCAAGGGCCGACCGAGGGACAACTACCGCGAGGTGCTTGAACTCCCAGTCTTCCGCTCTCCCGGCGACAAGGTGAGCTACCAGCAGCAGTGGCCTCGCGTGAACAACCAAATCAGCAGCTACGACGACGTGGGTACGAGCTATCACACTAACCTGAAGTGGTTCTACTACATGCGCGATGTTCAGCGGCTGTCCTTCTGGGACGCGTTCGAGCGCGGCGTCGATCGCATTGAGCGCGCCGTTGGATTCGATCCCGCCCGGTTCGTGTGGGTTCACGACGAGACCGCCGACATCGTGGCAAACGACAGTACCGAGGAAGGCATCATCGGCGAGTTCAACGAGCTCAACAAGAGCGTCATGGGCTTCCTGGATGGCCACGTCTCGTACCTCTACTGCGAGCCCAACAAGTTCCGCACCGACTACTACACCTTCGTGTTTGAGCAGGCTGGCGACAACCCACCCCCGCTCTAAATCCAGACCTTCATGAACTCCTGATCGGAGGCCACTTCCTTGAAGTATGAGATCCAGCGGTTCATCGAAGACAAGTTCCGCTCGGGCACTGGCTCGAGCAAGAACATCGTGCTCGTCTCGGTCAGCTCTGTGCTCCTGTTGATCGCAGTCGTACTGATCGGGCGTTCGCTTCTCGGCGGCGGAGGGCCGACAGACCGCGGTCGTCAAAGCGGCGTTGCTGAACAGATGACCGAAGAGCAAGTCGGCCAGATCCAAGAGGAGGGGTATGTTGGCGGCACACAAATGGTGGCGCCAGATGGCTGATCTCGGCTAATATGACAACGCAAGAAGGGGCCACTCGGGCCCCTTCTTGCGTTGTTGGTCCTAGCAGAGCGTTCCGGGCATATATCGACAGAGGCACCCCACACTACTTCCGCGCCGCCGCCCCCACTGCTTCCGCAATCCGCTCTGCCAGCGAACGCGGCGCCTCCGACACCTCGAAAGGCCCGACAACCTGTTCCGAAGTACCTTCGGCCACCGGCACCATGTGCGCGCTGACAAGGACCCACGAGTTCCCATCAACTGAGAACGCGATGCCCTCGTCTGACGCCGGCGCCCAAGTGGGCATCGCATCGACCGCAAGCGTGCGCACCCGTTGGCCACCCGACGTTGACGCCCGCGTGACCCGCGCAAACAACGACGCTGCCGAGTCATCGCCCACCGCGAGCACCACTACCACGGTGCCGAGATTCACCGCGATGTCGGCCAGTTCCGCCTCGGCCAGAGCACCGGCCAGCCGAGATCGATCCTCGGGCATCCGAGCGTCGACCATGAGTACAACCAGTCGCTCGGCGTCGGCCTCAGCGCCAAGTGCCACGGCCCGCAGCGTCGTCGCACGACCGCGTGCATCGATGCCGATGGCGTGCCCGAATGGTTGACCGGCCCGAGCCGGCCCGGGCTCGCGACCGAGTTCGGCCAGCGACTCGACGATCGTGCCATCCAACGCCGGCGGCTCGAACCACGCTTCGTCGACATCGACCGACTCGATCACCGCCCGCGCCAGGACGGTGCCCCCACGCTTTGCTTCCATGGCAACCAACCGGTAGTCGTCCGCAACGTTCAGTTCCAGGGCCGCCCCAAACGCGACACCCGCGAAGCGGTCGTTCTCGCCCGACGCCACCCGCGTCCACGACAAAGGGGGCATGATCGCGAGTAGTCCTTCTGACTCGGCGGCGAATACCAAATCAAGCTGCGGCACCAGCAGCGGCGGTAGTACGCTCTCAATTGCCGTACGCCCGAAGGGCTCGGGAAGCACGGCCGCAAACACCCGCGCGGGATCGCTCTGCCGCCACGCCAGCAACCGACCAGGCTCGGCTAAAACGCGGAGCGGATCGCCGCCCCCCAGGAACAACGCCACCGCCGGCCGCTCACCAGGGCGCACTGCAACGACCAATTCGCTCTTGGCTGGGGGTGCATTGCCACGCGGAACATGGACCACCATGCGGTCGGCCGTCGGATGCTGGCGGTACGCGTCACGGATCGGCCTCATGGCCGGCTCATCCTGCGCCGCCACAACACCCACCACCAAGAGTGTGCCAATCACCACTGCGAGTTTCATGCCCTCACCCCGGCATCTATCGCCTCGAGCGTGCGCGCGATGCTGAGTTCCCAGCCCGGCGGAACCAGCGCCGGTGCCAGGTCGGCCAGTGGCTCAAGCACGAACCGCCGCTCCTTCATCCGCGGGTGCGGCACCGTCAGCCCGGGTTCGTCTATTGTCTGCTCGCAGAACAACAGCAAATCAAGGTCGAGCGTTCGAGGTCCCCAACGCTGCTCACCTTGTCGATTGCGGCCGTACCGCCTCTCGATCGCCATTAGCCCGTCGAGCAACCCACGAGCGGTGCAATCGACCTCCAGCACTGCGACAGCATTCACGAAGTCGGGCTGGCTCTTCACGCCCACTGGCGCGGTCGTATAGAGCCGGCTCGTGGCGACGACCCGAGCGCCGGGGATCTCACCCATCTCGCTGGCGGCCCCAATCACGTTGCCAGCTGGGTTACCGAGGTTGCTTCCAAGCGCGACATAGGCCTTGCGGCTCTCGGGCAGCGGCGGTCGTGCTTCCAGATACCAGGCATCTTCTTGGGGGTTGTCCACACCCAATGAAAGCGGCCGCTCGCTGGGTGGGCAAGCGGCCGGTGGCGATCATTTTGTGCTGTATTCTTGGTTTCAGTCGACGGGCTCAAGCTCGCGAGTGCGGTGCTGCATCTGGGCCTTCAGCCGCTCCAGTATCGCGCTATGCATCTGGCTCACGCGGCTCTCGGACAGCGCCAGCGTCGCGCCGATCTCCTTCATCGTCATGCTCTCGTAGTAATAGAGGATGACGATCAGGCGTTCTGCCCGGCTCAAGCCCTTGGTGAGCATGTCCCGCAGGTCCTTGCGCTGCATGCTTCGCACGGGGTTGTCGGCACCGTCCCGCATCACCTCAAGGTCGCGGGTCTCGCCTCCGCTCGAATCGCTCGCCTTGCGAGTCATGGACATGGTCGACACGGCTCGGCTATCACGGCGGATCTTGTCGAACTCTTCCTTGCCCACGCCCAGGCGCTTGGCCACATCGTCATCGGTGGCCGGTTCGCCGGTCTCCATCTCGATCGACCGACGTACGCCATCGACCTTTGACGAGCGGCTACGAACTAGTCGCGGCACCCAATCCATAGCGCGCAGTTCGTCGAGGATCGCGCCCTGCACCCGGCGGGCGCAGTACGTCTCGAATTTCACGTTCTTCTCGAGTTTGAACGCCGAGATGGCCCCCATGAGGCCGAACATGCCGGCCTGGACCAGATCCTCTACATCCACCTCATCGGGCAGTCGAGCGTGGATGCGCTCGGCGTTGTACCGCACGATCGGCAGGAACCTCTCCCACAGATAGTTGCGGATCTCTTCGTTCGGCTCGGCCGCAAAGAGCTTCCAAACCTCACGAATATCCATGTTGTCGTACACCGAATCGCCCGGCTCAGGAACCGTGGTCTCGGTGGAACGAAAACGAATTGAACGTGATGACGATTTGAGAGCGGTCGGCATGGTCGGCTCCCTGACCCCTTTTCCATCGAGCCCTAAAACACCAGGTTTCCGGTCTTCGGGCTGTGGTCGCGCGTGCCATCCGTGGTCACGCACGCATGAGTATACAGAATACCACGGTCAAACGCCAGCGTTTCACGAATCTGGAACAGATGTTTTCTTATTGGCCGCCTCGGGGACGCGCTCCGCTATACCCCTCAGCACACGCTCACGATCGACCACACGGTTCGCAACAAGCTCCAACACGTATCCAGCTGCCACGCCCAATCCATAACACCCAAGGCACGAAACCATCGCACGGGTCAGCACCGATGCTGCCTCGCCCGAAGACAACAGGCCCGAGACCATCGCCACCGCGAAGCCGCACAACCCACAAAGTGGGCCGCACAGGCGCGATGGCAACGGATGGATCGATAGTGACGGCGGCACGTGGCACCTCCATCGGCCAGCGGTGAGGCTCACTCAAGCCGAATTGCGCGCCAATGTGTACTTTCGCGCAGCAAATGCGCGACGCCGCACCATGCGAACGCGATTACCGGCTTCGCACGAGGCGTGCCAGAATTCCGCGTCGATCCCAATCAGAAACCGATCTATTTGGATCAATCTCCTCGCAAAGCCTTTCAACGACTTTGTTTATGTGTCGAGAAGCTTGAGACTTTGGTGCCGCCAGAGCCACGGGCCGGCGGATGCGCGTGCACTTGGACACCAACGGATCTTCCGGGACGGATCCAAGCAGCGGGAGCCCGCAGCCGAGGAACTTCGCCGCCACTTCCGCCACGCGCGCGTGCGCTGCACCGGCCTCGTCCAGACATTTTGCACGATTGACGAGCAGGTACGGAATGCGTTTGTGCGAAGAAGTACGCAGCGCCTTCATAAGAGCGTACGCATCAGCGAGCGAGGCCGGATCTGGCGTCGCCACCAGGACGGGCAACATCGCGCTCGCCAGACCCTCGCGTACCGAAACTCCAAGCCCCGCGCCATGGTCCACCACGACCACATCCATCGCCCGTGCGAGAACGTCGATCGTCTGCACCACTGCCGCTCGCGCGTCGTGGCTCGAGACGTTCGCCTGCGGACCAACCATGCCCGGCACGACTACCACACCTGCCGGCCCAGGCATAGAGATCCGACGGACGAGATCGGCACTCACCTGCCCACCGCGGGCGATTCGCCAGACCGCCTCGCTCAATCGTGCGGTCGGGCGCAGACCGCAAATCAGGTCGGCGTTGGCCAAACCGAGGTCCGCATCGACCAACGCGACTTTCAAACCCCGCTTGGCCATACTAATGGCGATCGACACCGCGATGGTCGTCTTACCGACTCCCCCCTTGCCAGACGCGATGGCGATAACCGGTGCGCGTCGCACGGGCACCTCGCCGCCCACCCGACGCTGGGCCATGCGACGCAGCGCGGTGGCCTGATCGGTAGCCACGGTGGCCATCACACGACCGCCTCAGCCACCGGGGCCTCACGTCGCAACGGTGCCGGCTCGGGCGTCTTCGTGGGGGTGATCCCACCCAGCACAAGGCGCGCGAGCCGATCGGCACGCCCGGGCTCGATGTGGTCGGGCACTTCCTGCCCGGTAGTCACGAAGCTTAGCGGCAAGCCGAGCGCATGCACCATCGACACCACCGTGCCCACGCTCTCGGCTTCATCGAGCTTCGTAAACAGCACACGATCGGGCCCCACCATGGAGAAGCCGCCTGCAGCGCTCCGTAGGGCCGAGAGCCCTGCCGTTGCGGACAGCACCAGGTGCGTCTCGTCGGGCCTGGCAGCTTCAAGGTACTCCGAGAGTTCCTCGACTCTCTGACCGTCCCGCGGCGAGCGTCCGGCGGTGTCGATCAGCACCACGTCGCAATCGGCCATCGCCTGGCACGCAGACGCCATCTCCGCCGGGCTCATCACCACCCGCAGCGGCACGCTGATGATGCTCGCATAGGTCCGCAACTGCTCGACAGCGGCGATCCGGAACGTGTCTGTAGTGATCAATCCCACTCGTTGCCCGCGCCGGAGCTTGTACGCCGCCGCCAGCTTGGCGATCGTGGTGGTCTTGCCCACACCAGTAGGGCCAATGAGCGCGATCGTCAGCGGCCCCTCGCCAGTCCGTCCTCGCCCGGGCTTGGCGACTGGGATCTCCTCGGCCAGTGCAGTCAACACGGCCGAACGCACCATCGAAGCGTCTGAAAGTTCGTCCCGACCCAGCGAATGCCGAACCCGCGAAACCACCTCGTCGGCCAGGTCTCGGTCGACCTCGGCCTCGATCATCATGACGTACGCCTCAGCAAGTGGCTCGCCCAGCGCCGAAGCCGATACCGGCCCGGCCTGCTGTGTGTGCATCATGCGACCCATGAGTTGACGAAGGCTGCGGAGTTCGCCCTCGACCCCACCGGACACGTGGACACCAGCCGCCAGACTCCGCACACGCATGCGCTCGGCTTGGGGCTCTGGTTTCTCCGGTTCCTTGAAACGCACCGGCTCGGACGTTGGCCCGGGATCGGGCGCGGGCTGGGGGGCTCCCTGGGCCGAGGCGAGCGCCGTGTATCGCTCCAGCAGTTCCCGCCGACGCTGCGGCGACGTTGGGTCGACCGGGACCTCTGCCGTCGGTTTCAATGGCATCGGACTGGGTTTGGGCTTCTGCGGATCTCGGGCTGGCTTTCGTGACGTCGCCTGCCCACGCTGGCGCTCGCGCACCACCGACGCCGGTGATGCGGTCACCTCGACGACCGGCCGGCCACCGATGCCGAACAGCCCGCCAACCTTGTAGTTGCGTGTGTGCAGGATGATCGCGTCGCGGCCCAACTCCCGCTGGACGGCGTCGATGGCATCGGCCATCGAGCGTGCGCGATACGTCCGGATGCCCATGCCCTCCGTGGCTCCTTTCGATTCGAGACGGGCCTCCGGCCCGGCTGCGGAACGCCCGGACTATCGGCCCGCACCTGGAAACCGAACGACATTTTCATGCTGGCAGGTTCATGGTCGGTCCGAAGGTGCCATCACCCCGCTTGCGCCACCGCCTCCTCGCCCGGCGGTCGCACCAGCCCCATCGCGTTCAACTCCACCTTCTGGTCCACCTCGTTGTACCCCAGCACGGCGATGCCCGGCAGCCTGGGCTCCATGATCTGGAACACCACCGCCCGCACCGTGGGGGACGCCAACACCACCGGCGCATGCCCCGAATTCACCACCGGCTCGAGCGCCTTGGATATCTCGTCGGCCACCGAGTTCGTCACGCCCGCCGGCATCGTCAGCGTCGTGCTGTCACTGCCCCGATCGATGTAGCTGCTGATCAGGTCCTCCATCGCCGGATCCACCGTCGCGCACGACAGCACGAGTTGCCCATCGCCGTCGTCCACCGCGTACTGGTGGCAGATGGCCCGCCGCAGCCCGTTGCGGACATACTCGGTCAGCACGTCCACGTCCTTGGTCTTGCCGCCCCAGTCGGCCAGCACCTCGAGCACAGTCTCCATGTCGCGGATTGGCACGCGCTCGCGCAGCAAGTTCTGAAGCACGTGCTGCAGGTCGGCAAGTTTCACCGTGCCACCAAGCGCCTCTTCCACCAGCTTGGGCGCCCGTTCCTTCACGCCCTCCAGCAGGTTGCCAACCTCCTCGCGCGTCAGCAACTCGCTCGCGTGGGCCTTGACCACCTCCGTCAGGTGCGTCGTCAGCACGCTCGTGGCATCAACCACCGTGTAGTTCATCGACTCGGCGCGCATCCGCATGTCCGTCGTGATCCACCACGCGTCGAGCCCGAAGGCTGGTTCCTTCGTCGCCTCGCCCTGCAGCTTGCCCGTCGCGATGCCCGGGTCCATTGCCAGCAGCTGATGCGGCCGTGTCTCCCCGCGGGCCACGTCGGCACCACGAATCCGAATCCGGTAGTACGTCGGTTGCAGTTCCAGATTGTCGCGGATCCGCACCGGCGGCATGACAAAACCGCTATCAAGCGCGAGCTGCCGGCGGACCGCCGAGATACGTTCCAACAGGTCGCTCCCGTCGCCTGTACCCACCAAGGGCACCAGCGCCTGGCCAACCTCCAACTCGAGCAGATCGACCTTCAGCAAACTCTCCACTGCCGGCGGTGGGGGCGGCGGCGCTGGTGGAGGCGGCGGTGGCGGCCGAGTCGCACGCTTCATCGCGAAGGCGATGCCGCCCAGCCCCAGCGACGTCGCCAGCAGCGGCACCGCTGGCAACCCCGTAAACGCCATCACGCCCAGAAATACCGACGTGATCGCCAACCCCTTTGGCTGGCTGAACACCTGGCTGGTCAGTTCCTGCCCCAGTTCGCCCTTGTCCCCCGAGCGCGTCACGATGAGTGCGGCGGCAATCGCGATGATGAATGAGGGGATCTGACTCGTGAGACCATCACCGATGGTCAGCCGGCTGAACGTCTCGGCGGTCTGCGCCGCGGGCCAGCCGCGCTCGATGGCCCCCACCGCGAACCCACCCGCGATGTTCACGCCCGTGATCACGATGCCCGCGATCGCATCGCCTCGCACGAACTTGCTCGCACCGTCCATCGCGCCAAAGAAGTCAGCCTCGCGCCGGATCTCCTCACGTCGATCGCGCGCCTCCTGCTCGCTGATGATGCCCGCGTTCAGGTCGGCATCGATGGCCATCTGCTTGCCCGGCATGGCATCCAGCGTGAATCGTGCCGCAACCTCGCTGATGCGAGTCGCGCCCTTGGTGATGACCAGGAACTGCACAGCGACCAAGATCAGGAAGATCACGATGCCCACAAAGAGCGAGTCACCCGCGACGAAGTTACCAAAAGCTTCGATCACCTTTCCTGCCACGTCCATCGCATCGGCGGGCGACGCCGCGTCGGCGGTCAGGATCAGTCGCGTCGACGCGATGTTCAGAACCAACCGGAACATCGTCACGCCCAGCAGCAGCGACGGGAACACACTGAACTTCAGCGGCCGGTCCATATAGAGCACTGTCAGCAGGATCACCACCGACAGCGAGACGTTCGTCGAGATCATCAGGTCCAGCAGGAAGCTCGGCAGTGGCACGATGAGCACGGCAAGAAGCGCGACGAACCCCACGGGCACGATGATGCCGCGCCACTTCGCCAGCCGCTCCAGCCGCGCGAGGATGCCGTCGCCCGCCGCCATCAGCTACCCACCCCCGCCGGTGCCGACGCGCGATGGCTGCCCTCCAGCCGGTAGACGTAGGCCAGCACCTCCGCGACCGCCTCGTAGTGCTCGGGGCTGATGGTCTGCCCAACCTCGACCCCGCGGTACAACGCCCGCGCCAGCGGAGGCCGCTCCACCACCGGAACGCCATGCGTGCGCGCAACCTCACGGATCTTCAACGCCACATAGTCGGCACCCTTGGCGATCACTTGCGGCGCCGCCATCTCGTTCGCGTCGTACTTGATCGCCACCGAGAAGTGTGTCGGATTGGTTACCACCACGTCGGCACCCGGCACGTCACGCTGCACTCGCTGCGAGGCGATCTCGCGCGCTACCCGCGCCCGGCGCTGCCGCATCTCGGGATCACCGTCCATCGACTTCTGCTCTTCCTTCACCTCCTGCTTGGTCATCTTGTTGTCGCTACGATGCTGCCACTTCTGGTACTTCAGATCAACCAGGCCGATCACCAGCAGCACCGCCAGCATCCACACAGCCAACTCCACGATTGCCCGCAGGCTCAGGATCGTCGCAGCCCGGATGTCCATCAATGGCAGCGAGCCCAACGCCGGAATCCATCGCGCGAGAACCACGACCACGACGAGAACGACCAAGAGAAGCTTGGCGACATCCATGCCCAGCTTCGCCGCCCCCTTTGGCCCGAAGATCCGCTTCGCCCCGCTGATTGGGTTTAGCCGATCGAGCTTGGGCGTGATCGCCTGAGGCGAGATCGCCCAGCCTACTTGCACAAGCTGCGAGAACAGAGCCACGATGAACATGATCAGCATCGTGGGAAACAGGATGAGCCCGACACGTACCCCGATCCACCGAACCACTCGATTCACGTCTTCCGCCACCGTCGCGTGCCCGGGCGCACTGCCGGCCATGACGTCGCGCATTATTGCCGACACCAAGCCTGTCGCCAGAAGACCCAACGCCGCAACCAGAAGCGCCGCCCCGGTCATCATGACGACAGCTCCAAAGTCCTGGCTCTTGCCCACTTGGCCCCGCTCGCGGGCCTTGCGCAGCTTGTGCATCGTGGGTTCTTCGGTCTTCTCGCCCGGGTCGTCAGCCATCGCTCACCCCCAGCGACCGCGCCCAGTCATAGACGTACCCGAGCCCGTCGACGATCGCCTCGCTCGCGACGTCACCAATCGCGAAGATCGACACGACCAGCACCGACATGCCCAGCATGATCTGGATCGCAAAGCCGATGGACATGATGTTGATTTGCGGTATGGTGCGCATCAGCACGCCCATCGCAAGGCTGGCCAGCGTCGCGAGGAGCAGCACGGGCATCGCGATACGAAGGCCCACCACGAAGGCGGAGTCAACGAGTGCCGCCATGAGCTGAGCTGGCGCCACATCCACCCACGCCGTCCCGGGCGGCAGCGTGGCGAACGTGTCCATGATCGCCACCACCATGTGCTCGAGTCCGCCGACCTGGATGAATAGCCCCAGCCCCATCAGGTACAGCAACTGCCCGATGACCTCAGACTGCGCGTCGAACTCAGGGTTGTACACCTGTGCCAGCGCAAGCCCCAGCTTGTAGCTGATCACGCTACCGGCTACCTGGATCGCCACCAGCGGCATCGTCGCCATCATGCCGATGGCAAGCCCGATCAGCACCTCACCCAGCAGCACCAACGCCACCGTACCCAGTTCCAGTGGCGGTATCTGGATGCCCCCGGCCGCCACGGCCGGGTACAACGCCACCGTCAGCATGACCAGCAGCAGCACGCGCACCTGCCGCATCACGAGCCGGCTGGCCAGCACTGGCGCGAACAGGAACAGCCCGCTCACGCGGGCGGCCACCAGCCAGAACGGCAGCAGGTGCTCCAGGATGCTCGCCACTGCCGGATCCAACGGCCACCATCCCCACTAGAACAACCTGAACATCTCGACCGTGAACTCGACAAGCTGCGCGATCATCCAGGGCAGCAGCAGCAGGGCCACGATGATCATGCCCAGGATCTTCGGCACGAACGACAACGTCTGGTCCTGGATCGACGTGAGTGACTGGAACAAGCTGATGACCAGACCGATCAACACACCAGCGACCAGCACAGGCCCGCCCACGCGCAGCACCAGCAGCAGCACGTCGCGCACCAATTCCACCAACCAGTCGCCACCCATCACCTACACCCCTACACGCCCGGCAGCCATGCCATCCAATTCGTAAGCGCTCCAAGCATTGGCGCCGCCACGACCACTCCCTCGCTCGCGGTACGAGATATCTGATCGCTCAGCCGCTCGATCTGCCCCTCCAGAACGAAACTCTCGAGTAGCGACCCCGCCAGCAACTGCCATCCGTCAGCCAGCACAAACAACAACAGCTTGAACGGCAAGCTGATCAGGACCGGCGGCAGCATCATCATGCTCATCGAGATCAGCACGCTTGCGATAACCATGTCGATCACGAGGAACGGCAGATAGATCCGGAATCCCATTAAGAACGCGACCTTCAACTCGCTCAGCATGTAGGCCGGCACCAGTTCGGCCATGCCCACGTCGGCCCTCGTCAGTGTGCTCGGGTCGCTGATGTCGTGCCCGCGATACTCCATGATCGTCAGCAGGCTCGACCAGTTGCCCGTGGCCTCGATCTGATCGAACATGAAATCTCGTAGCGGCCTCGCGCCCGCGTCCCACAAGTCCTCGTATTGCGTGATCTCGCCGCGCTCGTAGGGCACGATCGCCTCGTCATAGATCCGACCGATCGTCGGCGTCATGATGAACAGCGTCAAGAACAAGCTCAACGCCAGGATCACCTGCCCCGGCGGCACCGTTTGCGTGCCCATCGCCTGCTTCAACAAACCCAGCACGATGATGATGCGCACGAACGACGTGGTCATCAGCATGATCGACGGCACCAGGGTGATGACCGTGAGCACCAGCATGATGCTCACCGCCGCGCTGATGCCCGGCCGGTTGCCGTCGGCATCGGGCGGCATCACGTCGGCAGCCGCCCCGAGCACACTCAGCGGGTTCGGACCCCCATCACGACCCCCGAGCGCATCAGCAAGCTCGCGCGCGACCTCCGGCCCGGTCGCCTCGGTCACCGGCGGCGTGATGAATGGCCCCATCGTTCCCTGCGCGTGAACATGGGTCGCGAGCATCGCAACCGTAACGGCAATCAGCAGCAGCCACCTCACGCCCACACCCCACGTCCGTTGGGCAATGGCTCGCCCCGCGGCCCGACCTCGATGATCTCCCCCTGATCGAGGCGATCGTCGGCACCCTGGAATCGCTCCATCGCCTGGCGAAACCGGGCCGACACGCTCTCGCTCGCCTCGTCGCGCGTCTGCTGCAGGATGGCAGCAACCTCGCTCGGGTCGTCGAACTGCGACAGCGTGGTAAGCCCACCGCCCTTGGCCGAGATGTTCTGGCTGAGCAGCAGCACCCGCCGATCGATCCGCAGCAGCACCAGCACCTGCCCGCGCGCCACCGGATACCGCGCCAGCACCTCGATGACGCCGCTGGGCGCACGCCCGCCCGGCCCCATCATGGCCGCGACCGAACCGCTCCGACGCGACAAGAAACGCGCCGCCGCCGCCAACACAAGAATCAGCCCCACGACCAGGGCCACCGACGCCAGCGACCGCGCCCAACCACCCGATGTCGCCGCCGATTGCTCCGTCGTCGACTCGTCCTCCCGCGGCACCGCCATAAGCGGGATGTCAGACTCCGCTGGCATGGCCTCGCCACGCTTCGTCTCAACGGGTTGTTCCTGAGCAGCAGCGTGTGGCTCAGGCCCGCCCACGGGGGGCCCGACCTGCCCACGAGCAACCATTGCGCTCAGCGTGAGCGCGGTGAAGACCAGCCATGCGAAGCGTCCAACTGCCATGTCGCCTTCCTGGCTGGGCACGAGCGGTCTCCGCCGCACGATTGATCGATGCCACCAATACGAGTCCTGCTTACGACTCCGCCGGTTCCTTCGCCTGCTCTCCAATCGAATCAACGATCTCATTCACACGGATGCAGAAGTTGTCGTTCAGCACGAGCACCTCGCCCCGTGCCACCAATCGGTCGTTCACATATACGTCCAACGGGTCGCCAGCTAGCTTGTCCAACTCGACCACAGCCCCGGAATTCAGCCGTAGCACATCTTCGACCAGCATCCGCGTGCGTCCAAGCTCTATGCGAACATCGAGTTGCACGTCGGCCAGCATGTCCAGCCCGTGCTGGGCACCCGACACGCTCGACAGGTCGAAGTCCGGAAGCTCCAACGGCGTGCCGCCACCGGCCGCCGCCTTCAGCGCCGCCTGCACGACCTCATCGGCCATGGTCTGGCCTTCACCGGCTCCGGTCTCGGGTGCCTTCTCGCCGCTCGCCGCTGCGTCGGCCTCGGCCTGGATGCTCTCGAGCGCGTCCTTGGCGGCCTTGAGTGCCTCAGAAGCCTCGTCGGGCTGTTGGGCATCGGCCTGCTCGTCAGCGGGCTGGCTTGCTTGATCTTCGGGGCGCTCTTCGGGCATCCTGCTCGCTCTCGTGCGCTGTCGGTCTCCGCTAGGCCGGCGCGTGCCGACCCAACAACGCCGACTCCGCCGGCTTGGTGCCAACATCGGAACCCAGACCCTCACGCCCGCAGCTTTTGCCGTGGTGTACCTAGTGACGCGCAAGACCTGCGCATTCACTCGCTCAGCTAGTCAGTTCCGCGGGAAGCCCCGAAGCTTCGCGATCACCAACCGCTCCACCCTCGGAAGCCCATCAGCATCGTTGCCAAAGACCTCGTTCACCAGGGCCGTGAGCTGTCGCGATCCTGTCCGGAAGTCGGGCTCGCGCAACTCCGTCAGCTTCGCCCGACGGAAGATCTGCGTGATGCCCTCCTGGATCTCGGCCGATCGCTGCTCGAGTTGGCTCTGCACGAAGTCCTGGTTCTTGCGGCGCACCTTGATGTAGATCTCGGCCTCCCAGATCCACACCTGGTTGCTCGTCATGTTCTGGTACTGCTCTTCAGTGAGCATGATCTCGACTAGGGCCTCGGGGTCCTCCGCGTCGCTCACGATCTCGGCCGCGGCGTCCTTGGGTGTGCTCGACATCATCGTGACGAACAGGAACACACCCACGCCCTCGATGGCCATGATTGCCAGGATCACCGCGAGTAGTTTGGCCGAAAAGCCGCCCTTGGCGCTGCTCTTCGGCTCCTCCGTGCTCTCGGCCTCCTTCTTGTTCTTGGCTGCGTCCTCGGCCATCGCTGTCCTCCGCGTTGCGGCGATCCCCGCCCGTGTTATCGGCTACGGCCGCCCCGTCCAATTTGGATCCGGGTGCGTCTCGTCCGGGTTGATCTCCGTGCGGAGCACCTGCACCCGGCGGTTCGATGCCGCCGCTGCCCCCGGGCTGCGGGCGGCCACCATGGGTTCCGAATCGGCCTTTGCCTCTAACTCCATGAGCCTGGGGTCCAGGTTCACCTCCGCCACCAGGTAGTCCATGACCGCCTTGGCCCTGCGATAGGAAAGATCGTAAAAGTCTAACCCCGAAAGGCGGTCCTCGGCCCCCCATGAGTGCCCCACAATCTCGATCTTGACCCGATGCCCGCGCAACGCCGGTCCGATCTCGTCACTCAGTTGCCGCCGTACGCGTTGGCTCAGTTCGGCCGACCCCGCCTCGAATGTCAGGCTCGCGCCCACGGCGAACCGCATCCCCTCGTTGATGACATTCGTGCTCTCGTTGCGCCCGGTAATCGACTCGTTGGTCGTCTCGGCGGTGATGAACGGCTTCTCGGCCGACTCGGAATTGTCGGTATCGAGGCTGTCGACCGTCATGTACGGGATGTCTTCGACCCGGATCTTGCCGATGCCGCCGTCGTAGCCGAATGCTTCCTGGATGCTCCTGATCACGTCCTGATAGTCACGCTCTTGCTTCAGCTCGCTGAACGCCGCGAGCAGGATGAAGAAACACAGCAAGAGCGACATGAGGTCGCCGTACGTGACCACCCACTCTGGAACACCGGCGGGTTCCTTCTTCTTGCGCTTGCCCATGTCAGGCCGCCTCGCGCGCCGCCACGAACGCATCCCTGCGCGCCGGCGGCAGGAAGGTCAGCAGCTTGCTCTCCACCACGCGCGGATTGTCGCCACTCTGGATCGACATCACACCCGTCACGATGACCGTCTTGACCAGCAGCTCCTCGGCGTCTTTGGCCGAGAGCTTGTCTGCCAAGGGCGAAGCGAACATGTTCGCCATCATCGCGCCATACAGCGTCGTGATGAGGGCCACCGCCATGCCCGGGCCGATCTTGCTCGGATCGTCCATGCTCTTGAGCATGAAGATCAGGCCAAGCAGCGTCCCGATCATGCCGAATGCCGGAGCGTACTTGGCAATGCCGTCCAACACGGCCTTGGCGCTACCGTGCCGCTCGCTGAGTGCATCGAGCTCAGTGTCCAGGATGGCACGGATCAGCTCGGGATCGGTCCCGTCAACAGCCATCTTGACGCCGCGCACGATGAACGGGTCCTTCATCTCGCCCATCAGGTTCTCGAGGCTCAGGATGCCCTCGCGACGGGCGACCTCGGCGTACTTCACGAGCTCGGCGATCGTCTCGGCCGGATCGCTGCTCTCGTTGAAGAATGCCTTCTTGACCACGCCTACCAGGCCGGTGATGCGCGCCAGCGGGAAGCTGATCAGCACCGCGCCGATGGTGCCGAACAGCACGATGAACACCGACACCAGGTCGAAGATCGCCATGATGTCGCCGCCGCCACCGATCAGGATACCGATGGCCAGCGCTACGACAGCGAGCACGACTCCGACGACGGTTCCTAGGTCCATACCGCGCTCGCTCCGATGGTGGCAGGCAGCCTCGGGGCTCTCCGGGGCCCCGTCCATCATCGACGCGCTTTATCGACCACTTGAGGGCAAACCGGACCCAGCCCGGACTCCTCATGTCGGCGGCATCAGCCGCCGCAGCAACCGGCCGTAGTCGATCGACCGGGTCACCACCTCGGCCATCTTCTCCCGCACCACGATGTGGTCGCCGGTCACCAGCGTGATGGTCGTGTCGGGGTTCTCTTCGATGGTCCGAATAAGCTCGGCGTTCAAAACGAAGCCCTTGCCGTTCAGACGCGTCAGCACGATCATGCCGCCAACCTCCTGACGCCCTAGCGGCCGAGCACCACCAGCTGCTGCAACAGCTCGTCGGTCGTCCTGATCACGCGCGCGTTGGCCGTGTACCCCGTCTGCGCCAGGATCAGTCCAATGAATTCCTGGCTCAGGTCGATGTTCGACTGCTCGAGTTGCCCGCCCAGCGTGCGGCCCGTACCGAACCCGCCGGGCTCGGTGATGACCGCCTCACCGCTGTTGGGCCCTACGCGGAACAGGTTGTCACCCTCGTCGGTCAAGCCCTGCGCGTTCGCGAACGTCGCCAACGCAATCTGCCCGATCGGCCGGCTCAGCCCATTCGTGAACGAACCAGAGATCACGCCGTCAGGCCCGATTCCGAACGCGTTTAGCGTGCCCGCGGGAAGCCCGTCCTGGTCATCCACGGCGATGCTCGCCTCGCCCTCGCTCACGTCGAGCGCCTGCAACCGCGAGCCGTCGCCCTGGAACAGCAGGTCGAACGCCAGCGGCTGGGCCGCGCCCGTCGCGCCACGATTCAGCACCACGCCCACCGGCTCGGCCTGCCGAAGGTTGCCGTTGGTATCGAACTCGATCGTGCCGGTCGCCAATGCCGGGGTGCCGGCCGCCTCGTCGCTCTCGACGTAGTACCGCCAGGTGGTCCCCGCGTCGGTCTTCTGTTCCATCACCATCGTCAGATCGGCCAGCACCAGGCTACCGAGCGAGTCATACACAAAGAACGGCGTGCGCTGCGATTCACCGTCGGCCTCACGCATCGTCTGCGCCGCGAAGGGGTTCACGCCGATCGGCTGCCCGTTGGCATCGAGCACCACAATATCGCTGGTCTCGATGTCCAGGTCGTTCGCCTCACCCGCGTTGCCGATCACCTGGATCTGCCCCGTCGCCGCGTCAAGAGTCACGCCCGGAGCACCAGCACCGGCCTGGGGTTGAATACCAAGCGCCGAACCCAGAAAACCCAGGAAGTCACCGATGGTTGTCGCCGCGTCGATAGCCAGCTGCGCGATCGGCAGCGTCCGACCGCCCTTTTCGGCCCCGCGTACCTGCACGCCGTCGCCGACCGTCGAGCTCTCACCGAGCTGCAACGTCTGCCCGTCGGCGAACATCGGCGTGCCCGACCCTCGCTGCAACGGGTTCTCTAGCCCAACCAGCGGCGTATCAACCGCCAAGGGTGCGCCGTCGATGGCCGCCAGCCCAAGCCCGTCACCACCACTCAGCAGCGTACGAGAGCCGACCTGCGCCACGTCCCCGCCAGCGTCCAGCACACCGTTGAACCGGACCGTTGATGTCGCCTGGGCAATCGTCAGCGAGCCGAGCTCGATCGTAAGGTCGCCGAGCTGGCCCTGCTGCACCTCGAAGCTGTCGTTGACACCCCAGCCCTGAACACGCTCGCCATTCACCGTGACCAGCTCGTTGTTCTCGTTCAGCGTGAACGCGCCGGCGCGTCCATAGAACTGGTCCTCTGCCCCGCGCAGCACGAAGAACCCTGCGCCGTCGATCGCGACGTCGGTCGGGCTCCCGGTGGGCGTGATCGTGCCTCCACCCATGTTTCGCTGGATGCCGGCGATCTTCGTTCCGACGCCAACTTGCATCGGGTTCGTGCCACCCAGCGCTGCCGTTGGCTCGTTGCCCAGGCTGAAGGTCCGAGGGTTCTGGTTCGCCTGATACATCCGCGAGCCCTTGAAGGCCGTCGTGTTCACATTGGCAATGTTGTTGCCGATCACGTCGAGTCGACGCGTCTCGACGTTCAGGCCGCTCAGGCTGGCAAACAGGGCCGTGGTCGATGCCATGGGTACGTTCCTTCACACGGCGCTCATGGCGCAAGAATCAGTTCTGAATTTCAGATGAGCCCGCAGGCACGAGCCGCCGTAGCAGCGCATCACTCGTGGGTGCCGGTTCGCTCAAAGGCCCGGCCGACATCACCGCGTCGACGTCGCCCATCAAAGCGCTCTCCGCCGGCGCGCTCTCCAGCGCCGTCCGGCTCTCAACATCCAAACGGATCACCATGCCATCCATGAGCACAGCGGCAGTTTTCGCTCCCTGCGCCTCAGCCATGTCCGCCGCATGCGAGAGTCGCTGCAACTGATCGGCACTGAGATCGACGCCTAGTTCTGGCCCCGACACGACGGCACGCCCGGTGTCAAAACCGCCTTCCTTGGCGACCTCCAACGCCTTGCCAAAATCTCCGCTCGCATGGACCTTCTCGCCGCTGCTAACGCCCAGCAGCCGCGAACCGAGGCCAACCAGACTCAACAGGTCGAGCGGCGTCCCGGTCACGGCAGCAACTCCGCGTACTCGCCTACACCAATCAGCTTGTCGACGGGTATCGTCGAGCCGTCCTGCAGCAGCAGCGTCGGCGATCCATCACGCGTGCGTACCGCGCCCACGGTACCAACGATCGTTTGCCCCGACTCATCCACACCCTCGACACGGCGCCCGACCAACGAAGTCGCGCTCGCTAGCCGGTTGTCCGCTACCAGCGCCTCGAGCTTCTCTGTCAATGCCAAGTCGCTCTCGATCGAACGCACGCTCGACAATTGCTGCACGAGCGCATTCGTGTCATTGGGCGCCAACGGGTCCTGCGCCTGCAACTCAGCCAGGATGATGCCAAGGAATTCCTGGGAATCCAGTTCGCCCAGTCGATTGGGTTGGCTCACGCTCGAGGCAAGCCCCGAGTTCGCGGATATAGCGCTCATGCGACGCACCCCGGAGGCGCGTGAAGCCCGCCAGCCGCCTATGCGGTCGCGTCGAGCCTCACCGTGCCCATCGCTCGCCAGGGCTCCGCCCGGGCGGCCGGCTCGTCATCCTCTCGCGCCGCTCCGCGTCGCGATCCATCGTCCGCCCCGCCGCCATCGGGCGCTCCACGCCCGTCGCGATCCTCGGCAAACGCTCGGCCATCCTGGCCACCTTCGGCTCCGCCATCGGGACGTCCCGCAAGCCGCGTACCAACATGCGATTCGTCTTCAACCAGCCTCACGTCGATCCGTTCTACGCTCAACCCGCGCGTCTCAAGCTGCGATCGCAGCGTGTCCCGGGATCCCTCCAGCAGTTGTTGCGCTTCGACACTCCGCGCCTCGAACGTCGCAATCACCTGCTTGTTCTCGACCTGCACGCGCACGCTCAGTTGCCCGAGATTCTGGGGCCGCAGCCGGAGCGTTACCTCACCGTTGCCCGATCGCAGCGCCTGAGCCAGCCCACGCCCCACCTGGGCCTCGAACACACGCTCGAACCGCAACGCGCGGTCACCACGAGGTGTCGTCACCTCGGGAGCCTTCCCGCGGGCCGCACCACTCTGCGGCCCGCGGGCAGCTCCGATAGCCGTCACTTGTGAGTTCTGATTCGCCCCGCTTGACACGGCCTGCGCCGCCGACGTGCTCGGCGCCCCGGCAATAGAAGCTGGCGTCGTCTGCGTTCTTGCCTGCACGGCGTGAGCCGCTTGTGCTGGTCGCTGCTCCCCCTGCTTCATCGGCTCTTCACGATCTGGAGCAACGTGCTGTGTCTTTGCTTGAGCCGGGCCCTTGGTTGCGATGGGCGTGTCGACGGCCTCGTCGGCCGCTTGCGACGCTGGCGTCTGTGACCCTGCTTGGTGGCGAGCCGCGTCCGCCAGCTTCGCCAATCCCTCGCGCGGCTCGTGCGCCCTAGGCCTCCCGGGCTGCGCCTCGTCGCGCGATTCCTGCCGACCATCACGCGCCTCCTGCGCATTCCACTCGGCTGCCGAGTCATTGCGGGCTTCCCCGCGAACGACGCCGGCCTCGCCGCCCCGCAACGCGCCCAGCAGCATCCCGAACGCCCCCGCATCGGCCTGCACACGCAATTCTCGCTCGCGCTGCGGCTTCTGAGGGCTCTGGACCTCAGGGGGCTTGGGGCTCATCTGGAGTTGCTGCGGCATCGGCTACCTCCGGCGTTACGCCGTCCGTCCGCAATCTCTCCAGCAAAACCGCGGCCAACGCCGGATCCTCCTTCTCGAACTCGGCGATGACCTTGTTGCGCTGCCGATCCTCCATCGCCCGCAGGTACTCCACCACGATTGCCCGCCCATCCAACTCACCCTCGGGCGGATCGGCCTGTCCGTCCCAGAGCGCCATCAGCATGTTTCGTGCCGCGGGTGCCCGCTGGCCTTGCAGCGTGTCCACAGCCGTACGAAATTGCGCCTGCCCCAGCAGGTTGTCCCGCTCGGCGATCCGCGCCTCGAATGCCGCACGCTGCATCTCGATCGCCTCGCCCAGCCGATCCGTCTCAGCTCGCTCGCGCGCCAGCAGGTCTCGCAAGTCCTCGAGCTCGCGCATCGCCCGCGTCATCCGCTGGTCCGCGGCCATCGCTGCTTCCTGCTGCAACGCCACGAGTTCCTCGGCCGTCATCGGCGAGGTCATCAGCCGCTCCACCTGATCTCGAAGCTGCTGCATCTCGTCTTCGCGCTGGTCGACCTCAGCCACCTCGGCCGCCAGCCGATCCTCGCGCTCTTGCGGCGTCTCGGCCAGCGTCTGCTTGAGTTCGTCGAGCCGCTCACGATCCAACCGCCCGCTCGCGCCAAGCCAACCGACGATCGAACCGACGGCAAACAGATTCGCAATCGCCAACACAGAGGCAATCGTCCACAGGTTCCGCATGGCCTAGCCCTCCACCGACTCCGAGTGCCCGCGACGCATCACGAACAGGTCATCCAGTTCCAACCTCTCAGCCTTCTCCAACTCGCTCACCCACGCCTCGTACCGTCGCTCGCGTAGCTTCTCGATCGCTTCGCGCTGTACCGAGGCCTGCCGTAGCAATTCCCGCGCCTTGTCGATCCGCGTCTGCACGCCCGCGAGCTTCACGGCCAACGCCCGGGCCCTGCGATCGGCCCCGAGTTCCCCCGCCACGTGTTCGCGAAGCGACCGCGCCGATACCCGCCCGACCATCAACCCCCGCGCTACGTCACGCTCGGCCTCAACCACCCCCCGAAGCGCAGCCATCTGAGCCTCCACGGCGGCACGCTCGTTCTGCGCCATCGCGAGCACGCCCAGGGCGTCACGTTCCACCCGCCGCCGCTGTTCGAGCACGACTTCCAGTTCGAACACAAATCGCCGGGCCACGGCTCAGCCCCCCTCACCAAGCCGGGTTGCGATCTCGCCGCCCAGCGTCAGCAGTCTCAGCCGCACATCCTCGAACGCCCCCGCATCATCCACCGATTGCCGTAGCAGCCCTTCCATCGCGGGCATCAACTCGATCGCCGCATCTACCTCGGCGCTCGAACCCTTCGCGTAGGCGCCGATGCGAACGAGGTCTTCCGATTTTGCGTACGCCGCCAGCAACCGAACGACGCGCTCGCGCGCCACGGCGTGCTCACCATCCATCAGGCGCGGCGCGAGCCTGCTGACCGATGCCAGCACGTCAACCGCCGGGAAGTGCCCTCGCGTTGCCAGCTCGCGCGACAGTAGCACATGCCCGTCCAGCACGCCCCGCACCGCGTCCGACACCGGCTCGTTGAAGTCGTCGCCCTCCACCAACACGGTGTACAACCCGGTGATCGACCCCACACGCCCGCCACCAAGCTCCACCGCGCCCGCACGCTCCAGCAGTGAGGCCATGTTGGCAAACACCCCCGGCGTGTACCCCCGGCTCGTCGGCGGCTCGCCGGCCGCCAGACCAATCTGCCGCATCGCGTGCGCGTACCGGGTCAGGGAGTCCATCACAAGCAGCACGCTGAGCCCCTGATCGCGAAAGTGTTCCGCTACCGCGCATGCCGACCGCGCCGCCCGCGCACGCACCAGGGGCGGCTCGTCGGCAGTTGCGCACACCACCACGCTCCGGGCCAACCCGTCGTCTCCCAATGCATCCTCGATGAACTCGCGCACCTCGCGCCCGCGTTCGCCCACCAACGCCACCACCACCACATCCGCGTCGGTCTGCCGCGTAATCTGACCCAGCAGCGTGCTCTTGCCCACGCCTGGCCCCGCAAAGATGCCCATCCGTTGACCGCGCCCTATCGGCGTCATCAGGTCGATCGCACGGATCCCCGTCCGCAGCGGCCGGCTGATTGGCTCGCGCGTCATGGGGCCCACGCGCCGCGCGTCGAGCGGTACCCACCCGTGCTCACGCGGCACAGGCCCGCCGTCCACAGGCCGTCCCATCGCGTCGATCACACGCCCGAGCAAGCCCGGCCCCACCGCCACGCTTGCCCACGCCTGCAAACCCTCCACCATGTCTCCAGCGCGGATGCCATCACCGCCGCCCATCAACATCACGATCGCGTGCCCGTCGGCCAGCCCGACGATCTCGCCGAGTTGCTCACCACCACCCGACAGCGACGACCGCACACGCACCACCGAGCCCACCGGCATCGGCAACCCGCCAACCAACAAGGTCGCGCCGCGCAGCGTCGACACCCGTCCCGAAACACCCATCGCAACGGTCGCATCGAGCGCCTCGCTCGCCTGCTCCAGTACGCTCACGGTGTCTCGCCCGGCAAGAGCACGTCAACGATCCGCGCAAGTTGCGTCTCGATCGTGCCATCAATCCTGGACTCGTCCGACTCCACCACCACCGAGCCATGCGACAGCGACTCGTCTTCAACCACCATCACATTCGCCGACTCTGCGAGACGATCCGACACGCTGGGCAAGGCCTCCCGAACCGATTCGGCATCCCCCGGCGACACCCGCACCCGCACACGGCTCGGGTGCATCGTGAGTTCGATCGCCTCGACCAACTGCCGAGCCGCAGCCTCTTTATCGAGCTCGATCGCCCGCTTTGCCACGCGTTCGCCCAACCGAACCGCCAGCGCCAGGACTCCGCGCTCCGCCTCGGTTTGCAACTCGTTGCGCATTGCCTCGAACCGATCGAGCGCATTGCCCCACGAAGTTTGAAGCGCACCCAGCGCTTCCGCCTCAGCCGCGATCGCCTCAGCCCGCCCGCGTTCCAAGCCCTCGGCGAGTCCTTCGGCTTCACCTTTAGCCAAGCCCTCGGCGTGCCCTTCTTCGGAAGCACCTGCGATCAGTCGCTCCCGCTCCGCCTTCGCCTCTTCGACGATGCGTTCGGCCTCCCGTCGCGCACGGTCGATCATGGCCTCGCCTTGGCGCGCGAGATCGCCAAGGTCGAGCACCACCGCCTCGCGCGCCAGCGAGGCCGCATCGGCGCGGCGGATCATCGGCATGGCTTCACCCGAAACACGCTCAGACCACCAGTTCCGTATCTCCGCGGCCCTGGATCATCACGTCGCCGGCCTCTTCGAGTCGTCGCACGATGTCCACGATGCGCTGCTGGGCCGTCTCCACGTCACTGATACGCACCGGGCCCATAAACTCCATGTCTTCCTTGATCATCTCAGCCGCCCGCGCCGACATGTTGCCGAAGATCTTCTGCTGCAGTTCTTCCGATGCCGTCTTGAGCGCCAGCGCCAACTCGTCGTTGTCGACCTCTTTCAGTACCGCTTGGATGCCCTTGTCGTTGACCATCAGGATGTCCTCGAACACGAACATCAAGCGCCGGATCTGCTCGACCAGATCCGGATCCTCCGATTCGAGCCCTTCCATGATCGCCTTCTCGGTCGAGCGATCCGCGAGATTCAGCATCTCGGCCACCGTTGGCACACCACCGCTCTTCTCCATGTTCTGCATGAGCATGTTGCTCAGCCGGCTCTCCAGGCCCTTCTCGACCTCACGGAGTACCTCGGGGTTGATCTGCTCCATGTTCGCGATGCGCTTGATCACCTCGATCTGCTTCTGCATGGGAAGGCCGATCAGAATCTCAGCGGCCTTGCTGTGCGTCATATGGCACAGGATCAACGCGATGGTCTGCGGGTGCTCGTCTTGGATGAACGTCAGCAGATTCTCGCTCTCGGCCCGCTGCAGGAAGCTGAATGGCGTCTTTTGCACCTGCGTCTGGATCTTCAACAGAACCTTCGACGCCTGATCGGGGTCGAGCGAGTTCTGCAGAAGTTCCTTCGCGAAGTCCAGATTGCCCTCGCCCGCGAATTCGCTTGCCACTGTCAGGTCGTAGAACTCCCGGACCACCGCCTCCTGCAGCTTGCTCGGCACACGCCCGAGGCTCGCCAGCTCGCGCGTAACCTCCTCCACCGACTCGGCTGGCATCGTCTTCAGTACGACTGATGCCCGTTCGGGGCCGACGGCAAGCAGCAGGATCGCCGCCTTCGTTGCGCCGTCGAGATCGATCGGGTTCGCCGGCAGCTTCTCGTTCAGTTTGCGAGGCAATGCCACCTCCAACCATCAGGCCAACTCAGTCACTATCCGCGGCGACCCAGCTCTGCAGCAACGATGCAGCCGTCTCGGGTGAGTCCGCCACGAGCTCACCAACCTGATCGAGCATCTTGCCCGCGCGCACCTGCTCCTCGTCCAGCTCGATGCCAGACATAGGCACGTCGCCCTCAACAGCCTCGCCGAACACATCGCTGTCACCCTTCAACTCGGGCGGGACGCCGACCAACTCCTCAGCCGTTGGCAATTCGGCTCGCTTGGTTGCCTTGCGCATCAGCATCGCCATCATCGCCAAGCTCACGAGCGCCAATGCACCTAGCACCGCCTTGTCGATGAGGCCACCGCTCGCAAGACCCAAAAATCCACCGCCACCGCCCATGCCGCCACCGCCACCAAAACCAGCGCTGGAGGTACTGGCACCAACCAGCGGCATATCGCTCAGCATCGACACCGTCACCGCCACGTCCGCGGGATCGCCCGTCACGATATTTCCAAGTACGACCTGGATCCGCGCCTCGAGATCGCTGCGCACCCGATCGAACCGGTCGGCAATCTCCTGCGGCGTCGGCACCACCGGCTCTGCATCATCGGCGGCCGGGACGGTTTCCTGTTCGATCAAACGCAGCACATGACTCCGCGGCACCCCCAACATCACCGACACACCCAGCAGGTCACCGCCCGGATCTTCCACACTCTCTGTAACCGTTGGGAACCGCGAATCAAACGTGCTGTCCTCGGTCGTCTCGCTGAAGCTTGACCCGTCCGCCGAGCCCTGACTCACCGACATCGACTCGTTCGACCTCGTCCCCGGCGTTCCGCCCCGAATCGTGCTCTGCTGGCTCTGCTCCGTCCGGGACTCGCTCTTGATCGCCGACACCGGCCGCTCGAACTGCTGGCTCTGCTGCGTGCGCCGCGTGCTATCCACGCGCGCCAGCACGCCCAGCGACATCCCTGGAATGTCCCGCAAGAACCCGCGGATCTTGCCCTCGATCATCGCCTCGACCTGGGCCTTGTGCTCGAGCGAACGCCGGGTGCTCAGCCGCGAGTCATCGCTGGCGTAGTACGCCATGGTGCTCACGCCGTCAACGATCGAGACGCCGATGGGCTCGAGACCGGCCACCGCGCCAGCGACCCCGACCGCGATCGCGTCCACCGCGTCCTGATCCAACTCGCCATTGACCGGCCACACCGTGACCGTTGCGGTGGGCTTGCGATGCGCTCGCCCCAGCCCCGATTGCTCGGGCATGTGGATGACCACCCTCGCCTGTCGCAACGATTGCCACATTGACAAGATCTCGGACAGATACTGCGAGTAGATAGCCCAGTACTGCTGGTGGTTGTCCTGCCGCGAGTTCATCCAGCTCCGCGCCTCGAGCAGCCGCTCGACAAACGACGCGGTCTGCATGGGCGCGATCTGCTGCTCCATCAGCATTGCCCGCGCCCGCATGGCATAGTCCGACCGCACCAAGATCTCGCCGTTCGGGCTTGTTTCCGACTGAATGCCCGCGGCCTCGAGGGCCCCCACCGCCCGTGATTGATCGCCGGGGTCTGACACCATCGCCACCGGTACGGCCGGATTCTGCCCGGCGTACTGCGAAACCAGGAAGAACGCCATGGCAACGATGACCACGACACAGCCTACCAGCAGCTTCTCGATCGTCCCGAGGCGACCGAGATACCCCGCCAGTTGGCGCAGCTTCTCTTTTGATTGCTTAGTGGCCGTCTCCACGCCCAAACTCCCGCGCGTTCCACGCGCAAAAACCGTGCCGCTCAGCGGGCGACACGCCAGTTCGTGGTCGGCTTGTCAACGGCTCGGGCTTGAATACCCGACGGTCATGGCGCACAACCCGCGTGGCCATCCCAAAAACGCGCAACAACTGCGCGTCGCTCACACCCGCATCTGCTGGACTTCCTGGTAGGCTTCCATCACCTTGTTGCGCATCTGCTGCAACAACTGGAACGCCGTGTCGGCCTTCTGCGTTGCAAGCAACACCCCCTCGAGGTCCGTCCGCTGCCCCGTCATCAGGTCCTCGACGGCCTTGTCGGCGTCCTGACGCATCTCGGAGGCTTCCTTAAGCTGCCCGAACAACGCCTTGCGAAATGCCTGCCCGTCGGTCGGATCGCTCTGGGGCCGCACAGCCTGCCCATCACGCAAGGGTCCGGACGCGCCGCCGATCAGGCCAACAGGGTCACTCATGCCAATCCGCCTCCGAAGTCCACCGGCACCACGCCGGCCGACGGGTCATGCTACGCGATCAGTCGCAAAGCCTGGGCCAGCATTGCTTTTGTTACTTCCGCCGCCGCAACATTGGCCTCGTACGCCCGTGACGCCTCCATGGCGTCCACCTGCTCGGCCATACTGCTGATGTCCGGGCCCATCACGTACCCGTTCTCGTCCGCGTGCCTACTCGACGGGTCATACCGGGCCCGCAGCGCCTTGTCGTTGTGGTACACCTCGCGCACATGCACGCCCAAGCCGCGCCCGTCGGCGCTGCTGGCAGACGGATCCCCAGCCGCCAGCACGACCTCGCGGCGCAGGAACGGCGCATAATTTCCCCACTGGTCCTCAATTACGTTTGCTCCGGCGATGTTCGCCGACGAGGCCGTCAGCCGCACGCGTTGGGCAATCATGCCGCTCGTCGAGATATCAAGGCTACCAAACACGCCCTACACCCCTCATGCCACACGCTGGCTGATCGCTGTCCTCAGCACGCCGACGCGGCTACGCATCAGGTCGGCCGCCACCCGATACGCCCCGTAATTCTCGGTCATCGCCTGCATCAGCCGCTCTACATCCCGGTCGTTACGGTCGTGCAACTGCACTCCACCCACGCCCGATCGGCCCTTCAGCGGCGTCAGTCTCAACGCCCCATCCGCCCCGACGCTCACCTCACGCGAGTTACGCATCTCCAGCCGCCCGCCAATGCCACTGTTTTCCTTCCGCCGTGCCTCCACCGCCTCACCCAGTAACTCCTGAAATGCCTTGGGAGACACATCAACCGCCTGGAAGTCCGGCGTCGTTAGATTTGCCACGTTGTGGGCCAGCAACCGCTGTCGTTGCCCAGTAAAACGCATCAACGCCTCGAGCGTTGGAAGCGAGCCGGCCTGGAGCGTCTCTTTTAACATCGCTTATCGAGGCCCAACGCAAACGCCGGGCCAACCTCACAGATCCGCGCGCACCAGCCGCTCGTCCTTCCACTTCTTCAGCTTGATACCCAGCGTCCGCACGCCGATGCCCAGCGCATCGGCCGACTTCTGCCGGTGCCCGTCGTATCGCTCCAGTGTCCGCACGATCGCGTCCCGCTCCATGTCGTCCAGGGTCGTGTCGCCGGGGGCGAACGTGATCGCGCCATTGTCCAGCACCGGTGGACCGCCCGCACCCACTGCAACAGCCTCTTCCACACGGGGCGACGCCTCGATCGCCACCGCCGGCCGCTGCACCGGTGTCGTCTGCCACGCCAGCCAGGGTTCGAGCATCTCCCGCCGGATCACCACGTCGTCGTGCCGCGAGCCTGTAGCGCTGAGCACCACCGCCCGCTCGCACACGTTCTGCAGTTCACGAATGTTCCCGGGCCACTCGTACCCGCACAAGAGCTCAACCGCCGCCGGCTCGAGCCGCACGCGCCCGCGCCCCTCCCGACGGGCGATCTGCCCCAAAAACGTCTCGGCTAGCACCGGAACGTCCTCGATCTTGTCGCACAGTGCGGGCAAGTGAATGGGCAGCACGTTGAGGCGGAAGAACAAGTCCTGCCGGAAGTCCCCTGCCGCCACGGCCTTCGGCAAGTCACGGTTGCTCGTCGCGAGCACGCGTACGTCGATCGAGATCGTCTGGCTGCTGCCAACCCGCTCGAAGGCCCGCTCCTGCAACACCCGCAGCAGCTTCGCCTGGATCGCCGGGCTCACCTCGCTCACCTCGTCTAACAGCAGCGTTCCGCCGTGCGCCAGCTCGAAGCGGCCCTTGCGCATCTTGTCGGCGCCCGTGAATGCCCCCTTCTCGTGCCCGAACAGTTCGCTCTCAAGCAAGGTCTCGCTGAGCGCTGCGCAGTTCACCGCTAGGAACGGTCCCGTCCGCCTCGGGCTCAGTTCGTGGATGGCCCGCGCGACCACTTCCTTGCCCGTGCCGCTCTCACCCACGATCAGCACGGTGCCGTGACTGTCGGCCACCGCCTGCACCTGCGCCTTCACGCTGCGCATCGCCGGCGAAGCCCCGACCAACCGATCGAGCCCGAACGCCTCGCCCTGGGTCACGATCTTGCCGCTGGCCTCCACCTCCGCCTGGCTGCCGCGCGCTCGCAGCACCGCGTTCTCCCGCCGCAGCTTCGCATGCTGGATGGCCCGCTTCACGCAGATCAGCAGTTCATCACCCTCGAACGGCTTGGTCAGATAGTCGAACGCGCCCAGCTTCATAGCCTCAACGGCCGTCTGCACCGACCCGAACGCCGTCATCAGCACGACGGGCAGCTCCTCGTCGACCTTGCGCACCTGCGCCAGCAGTTCCACGCCGGTCATGCCGGGCATCTTGAGGTCGCTCACCACCGCATCGGGCCGCTGCAGCGCGACGCGCTCGAGCGCCTCGGCACCGTTCGTGGCCGCGAGCGCCGTCAGACCAGCACGCCGCAGCACCGAGCACACGCTGTCGCGCATCATTTCCTTGTCGTCGACGACTAGTACCGTGCTCAAGCCACGCCCTCCGTCACCATTGCCGCCGCCCGCGCCGGCAGCGTCAACACGAACCGCGCGCCGCCAGCATCCATGCTCGCCGCGTCAACACGACCCCCGTGCGCATCCACGATCCGCTGCACCATCGACAGCCCCAGCCCGCACCCCGTGTGCCGGGTCGTGTAGAACGGATTGAACATCCGCTCTACCACGCCCTCGGGCAGGCCGGGCCCGTCGTCGCGAACCTCGTACGAGACCCTGTCGCCAGAAACCTCGACCGAAACACCCACGCTGCCAGGCCCCGCCCCCCCAGCCTCACCGATCGCTTCCACCGCGTTGCGAATCAGATTCGCTAGCGCCTGCGCTACCAATCCGGCATCCACTTCGACATCCTCGAACGCCGGCGCCGCTTCGATGGCAAGATCCACCCCCGCCGACTCGGCCAGCATCTGGCACGTTGCCACCGCCCGCCGAGCCGGCTCGGCCGCGTTCACGATTGCCAGCGCCGGCGCCAGCTCGCGCGCAAACCGCAGCACATCGCCCACGACACCATCAAGCTCTCGCGCCGCTCGCAAGATCTTCCCCGCCGTCTCACCCTCAACGCCCGCACCGAGGTCGGCCCGCAGCATCTCGGCGTGCAGCGCAATCGCCGCCAGCGGGTTACGTACCTCGTGCGCGATGCCCGCAGCCATCTCGCCGAGCGCCGCCAGCCGCCGGCCGCGCTCCAGTCGCACGTTCGCTTCGTTTAATTCGCTCTTCAGCCGCGACACTTCGGCTCGCAGCGCCTCATGTGTCTGCCCGAGCTCGCCCGCGGCCGAATTGAACGCCCGCATCAACTCGGCCAGATCCTCCGGTGTTACCGAGGGCGCGATGGCCACGTTGTCCGCAACAGCCCGGCTCACGCTCAGGCCTCCCGATCCTGATGGATGGGCGTCCGCGCGGCTGTGCCGCCATAGGCACGCACCGCGCCCTTGGCCCGACCCAGGCCGCTCATGTTCTGGCTCACCTGGTCCCGCGCTCCATCCAGGTGCCGACGAGTCTGCGAATCCTGCTCGTGCACCCGCGCCGCGAGGGCTTTCAGCGCATCCAGTCGCTCGCCGAGCGCGTCGCGATCTTGCTCGGTCAGCCCGTCGACGAAGCCCTGCCAGTCGGCCCGAACATCCTCGAGCCCGCGATGCACCTCGACCAACTCGTCGACGACTGCTTGCCGATCGCCCATGAGACGCAACAAGTCATCGCCCTCACCGGAGGCGATCAGCTCATCCTGACGCGGCCCGAATGCCGCCAGTTGGTCGTACAGGGCTGCCTGGCGTTCCAACGCCGGCATCACCCGATCGCGCAGCAACACCCGGGACCAGTCCGGGCCGCGCGCCTCGCCTTGGGTCATCCTGACCTCCAGACCGGGCGCACTCCGCGCCCTGGCGCCTGCCATCGGCCGCTCACGGCACTTTTCTTCAATCAACGCGCAGGAACTGCCGCCGCGAGCCCGACGCTCATTCGTAGACCGGCTCAGCCAATCGCCGCGCCATCAACGGGGCCTCCTCGGGGGCGGGCGGTTCGGTCAGATCCACTGGCAGGTAGACGCCGTTCGCATGGTCGCTATTTAGCACCACCGCGCAGGGTGCCACGAACCTCGCCCCTTCGGGCACCTTCTCGTGCCCCAGCACGAACATCGTCACTCCCCACCGCTCGACCAAGTCCTCCAGGCTCTCGGCGTCGTAGTGCCGCCCCCACACCATCATGTGGGCGGAACCCGTCAGCGGCTGATAGTCCTCCTGGGTCAACTCCCGATCGAGCACACCCGGGTCAAACCGCCCCATCATCGCGGGGCTCGGCACGCTGTGGCTGCACTGGATCACCCCCCGGGGCGTCTCGCACCGCAGCGCGAGCGGCATCGCGCGAACGAACGCCGCGATCGCCCCATGCACGCGGTCGGCGTCATCGCCAAACACCCGGGCCACCCCGTCATTGAACGCCTCGACCACCCGCACGCCGTCCTTCACGATGCCCGACCCCACGATCTGGGCAAGTTCATGATTTGCAAGCAGCACGTGGACGTGCTCAGGAAACGCCGCCTTGAGCGCCGCCACTCGCGTGAGCGCCCGATAGCTGAAGTCGACCCCGCCCACCAGGTTTTCGCCGTGGATCAGTTCGTGTAGGGTCAGGTGGCTCCGCTCGCTATCGGGCGTGTCGGTCGGGTCACCATTGAGCCCGGCCGCCTCGATCACCCGGGACAAGTGCAGCGGGTTGTCGTGGATATCGCCCGTCGCAACGAGACGTCCCGGCGCCTCGACCCAGTCCACCGACTCCCGGCGGCACACCGCATCAAGACTCGCCGCCGCCGCCGACTCCAAGATCCGGCACACCTCATCCACCGAAGCGAGATCGAGCCCATCGAATGCGTGTACCTGCATACGGGCCATCCTCGCCCAGCGACAATCGCCGGCCTCAGGTTGTGGGTGTGGGGCGCACCGATGTCCCCTTCTCGGCCTCGGCTCGCATGATGCCCTGCACCAGATTCAATCGATCGGCTACGTACGCCATTGAATCGGGCCGCTTCGCCGGGTCGACCTCCACACACTGCATGATCACGTCGTTGAGCTTCGGATGGATGCGCTCGTTCAGTTCCATCGCTGGCGTCGGCTTCTCGATCATGCTGTCGTCGAGCGAGCCGAGCAGCGAATCGTCATTCGCCAGCGCTGTCGGCACGCGCTTGTCGGTCAGCACCGCGTACATGGTCGCTCCCAGATTGTAAATGTCCGTCTTCGGCGTAATGGCCCGGCGGTGCACCTGCTCGGGCGCGATGAAATCAGGCGTGCCCTGGATTCGGGGCTTGACCGTCCCCGTGGCGCACGACTGGCCCAGGTCGATGATCTTCACCGTCCCATCGGGAGACACCACCACGTTATTAGGCTTCATGTCGGCATGCACGAACCCTCGCTCGTGCATGTGCCCCAGCGCCAACGCCACCTGCTGGAACACCGACAGCGCATCGTCGAAGGTCTTGGGCGGCTTCTGGTCCATCGCCACGCCGTCGACAAGCTCCATCACAAGGAACAAGTCCTTGACCTTCAGCAAGTGCTTGCGCTTCATCATCCGCCGGATCTTGCGGATGTTCGGGTGGTCCAGCTTGCTGGCAACCTTGTACTCGTACTCGGCCTGCTCCAGGAACCGCTGGTCCTTCGGAGTTTCACGCTTCACGTGCTTCAGGGCATAGATCTGCTTGGACTTCTCGTCCTGGGCCAAATAGATAATCGACGCGGCCCCCCGGCCGAGTTCGTCGAGCACCCGGTGCCCCTCGATGACCTCACCCTTGCGAAGCGGCTCCAAAGGTGACTGCTCCTCCCGATTCCAGCCTGAGGCGTGCCCCGAAGGATTTCGGGAACTCGTTCTCAATCGACCAACACGCCCCAGATACCCCGACAACCCATTCTTCGCAGGGGCTGTGTCAGGGGCGACTACGGTAGCCGTTCTATCGGCCCCTGACGGCCCATGATTCGCGGCAACTTGCCCCGATGGACCGCAGCTACCCAAACCACCAACTCTCCGACGCGCCGGGGCCGAGCCTCCGGCCCAGATGGCTGACCCATCCGGGACTAACTTCTGTGAATGTTCCATCGTTCCGCAAGCGCCGTTTGTGGGGAAGACTCACGGAAGCTTGCACCGCGGTGGGGAACGTCGCGGGTCGTCACTCTGTTCGGAATCGAGCAGGTCCGGTTGCAGGCAGAAGGCCGATATCCGGGTTATCGAGTCCGCACACCCGCATCAGCCAGTCCCTTGTAGAAGCTGTCTTGGGGAAAATACGGACCAGGGTCATCCACCCCCGCGACGTCTCCATGCATGTGGATCTCGCTGATGGGGATGTCCAACTCTCGGGCGAGCGTCGAGACCGCGGCCACGAGCCGATCCATCTGGCCGCGACCGAAGGCCTCGAGCCGGCCATCGCCCACCAGGCATACGCCGATCGAATCGCGGTTGTATGCCAGGCTCTGCGGACCAGCCACGTGGGCACCGGGCTGCTGCCTGAGCCAACGCTCGGCCACATGCAGTTCACCATCGGACATGCCGCGACCATTGCCAATCACGAAGTGGTATCCAAGCCCCGCCAGCCCCATCGACTGGTGGGTCCGGGCAAGTTGGGCCGCGTCACCGTGTCGGGAACGGCTGTGATGGATCACGATCCGCTTCCAACGATTGCGATCCAGCCCAGCGGGCGGCTTGGCAATCGCCTCGAGCGACACGCCTACAGCAGATACGGCCATCGGTGCGATACTGCGACCGCCCACCGCCGGCGTCCGCTGACCTTCCATCAGCACCAGCATTGAAGCCAGAACGACCATTGAGCCCGCGAAGCTGGTCAGAACCATGCCCCGGCGAGAGCGCAACAGGGCCGACAATACCGCCTGCCCGGCCGATGACCGCGTATCCGAATTCAGCCTGCCATCCATGGTCATGCCGGGTCCAGTAAATCGGGGTGAAGCGAGCGTAGCACTCGGGCGCGCACGAGAGCATCGGACGACACCAAAGCTCCGCTTTGCTTATTTACGTCCGATTGTTGATCGACCCTGACGGTTGCAACACCTGCGCCCGTTATGGGTTCACTTCGGAGCGAGTCGTCCAGCCACGTTCGGCCTCGCACGCCCAAACTCGTCCTGAACAAACGTGTCGGCGTCCTGGTTGCGAACTCGGTCGTACCGGTGGAACGGGCTGCGCATCTGGTTCTCAGTGATCAACGGCTCCCTACAACCCATCGAGCAGACAGCCACTGTGCCGACAGCAAGCGACAACGCCAGCCGATCCCATCGAAATGGTCGCCGAAATCGAGTAGCCATAAGACAGTGTACGACACGTTTTGCAACGTGTCGTACACCGGAGGAGGAGAGAGAGATGCACGTGGAACCGGCCCTTCCTGGGCGTCCCCCGGCCTTGCGTTCCCGACCGGGGCGGTCCACATAAAGCTATACGTTCCCTGGACTTGTTTGTTCTCATCCGGGACAAACAAATGTTGCGAATCCGCAACAACCCCCGCCCGACGAGAAGTCACGTGGGTAGATGCAAGCCATCCAAGAGCTCCAGGCGCCCGTCTGCGACCAACTGGCGGACCCCCTCCCCAAGCCCCAAGGCCACCGCCGTCGAGAGGTTCAGACTCCGTTCGCCAACCCGCAGCGGGATGCCCACACCCCACGCCTCTTGCCCGGCGAGAATCTCAGTCGGCAGCCCCGCCGTCTCCTTGCCAAACACAAGGTGATCACCAAGCTCGTATGCGGCCTCGAAATGTGGCCGCCCTCGCCTCGACGTGAAGTACCAACGCCGGTCACTCGGGAAGTCCGCCAGATACGCCGACCAATCCGGATACACCCTCGGGCTCAGGCGAGGCCAGTAATCCAGGCCTGCCCGTCGCAGCGCCTTCTCGTCCAGATCGAAGCCAAGCGGCTCGATCAAATGCAAAGCCGCACCCATCGCCAGACAGGTGCGACCGATGTTGCCCGTGTTGTTGGGGATCTCGGGCTCGTGGAGCACGACGTGGAATCGCGGCTCGACGGCACGATCGCCCATGCGCGTCTGCCTCAGCGGCTCTGGCGGGCCAAATACGACTCGTCGCGCTGGCGCCGCAGCCGCACCGCCGGGTCGGTGTCCACCATGCGGTTCAGCGCCAACTTGAACCTGTCGTCCAGCGGATTGCCGATCCATCGCACCGAGTTGTCGGAGCTGTAAAGAACTACGATCGGGTACTTGAAGTCGCGCCCCATTTCCAGCACCGCATCGTTGGTGCGCACTTCCTTACCAAGCGAGGAAGTCATGAGTTCGTACTGGCGATCATAAACAACCGAGTGCTTCAGCTGGGTTCGTGCCATCACTGTGGTAAGCGAGCTTGCAAACCGTTCCAGTGCTTCATCCAGCTTCGATGGGTCCCGTCGTGCCTCGTTGCGATTGATCGAGATGATCGGCACGGCAGCGCCAATGACGGCAACATCGCGGCCATGGTGACGCTGCACCTCGTCCATCAGCGGCTGCACACGCTCGTAGCTCCCGCTTACCGTCGGAGACCAGAAGTACACCACGCGCACCCGACCGCCCAAGTTAGGTTTCTTGGACAACCAGGTCACCAGACTGGTGTTGAAATCAATGATCGGCAGTTCTGTTTGGCCGCGGTTGTCAAACTCCGTATCGGCCCAATCTTCGAACGACTCCCAACGACCTGGCCAATCGGCGTCCTGATACAGCACGGCATCCTGCGGGGGGATGTCCCACTCAGGAATGTTCGCGACATCATGCTCGGCCAATCCGGCAATCACGCGGGATGTTGGCTCGTTCGAGCCCGCGCGCCGGGCTTGCGCTCCGGCGGCCTGCTCTCGTGACTCCGAGGTCACGATCTGAAGTGCCTCGCGCACACTGCTGCGCGTGATGTCCGCAAACCTGAGCTGGCCTGCTCGGTCGACAACGTAGAAGTTCGGGTCCATGTCGGCACGAAGTCCGGTACGGAACTTCTTGTCAACGTCGCGCGCGATCGGGAAGCTCAGACGCAAACGCTGCGCTGACTGCGCCGCGGTGTCGTAGCCCTCGTCCGAGTGGACGCCGAGGACGATCAGCCCCTGATCGGCAAACGCGTTAGCCATCGCTTCGGCCGCACGGGCCGAGGCGGTCGAGCCCGAGTGCCAGCTGGCCCACGTCAGGATGAGCATCGGCTTGCCATCCAGATCGTTCGCGGTGACCGGACTACCGGTCCACTCGGCCAGCCCGTCCAGCAGTGTCCGATCGAACGCGTTCAGTTCCATGGCGTCGAGCGCTGCACGGTGGTCGCCCGATCCCTCACGCACGATCTGATCGTTCTGGGCCAGACCCGAGCAGGCCGTCAGTGCCACGATAGTTGCCGAAAGAATCGTTCGCATAATGTGCCGCCCTCTGCTACTCAAATGAGAGTATCTGTTCGCATTGTGATCGTAGATCACTGCTCGATTGATTCATGCAGGATACCACGCCCAACTGTGCCTCGTTGCCAGTCCTTAAGTAAGACGCCCTAGAGCCCGGGATGTTCCCACTAGTATGCGTCGGGCACACATAGCTGAGCGAGCGCAACAGCGGCCGCCACCCCAACATTTAGCGAATCAACACCGTCATTCATCGGGATGCGCAGCTGCTGTGTCGCTGCTGACAGGACCCCATCGGTGAGCCCTGTGCCCTCGGCCCCAAGCACGAGTGCGATCCGCTCTGGCGGGCAGCGCAGATCCGCGTCACGGATCGCATCGGCCCCGGCGTTGGGCGTCAACGCCAGTGTCCTAAACCCCGCCGCCTCGATCCTCCGAACATCTCCAGGCCAATCTGCGGCCCAGGCCGTTGACAGCCGGAGCACATGCCCCATAGATACCCGCAGGCTCTTGCGATAGAACGGGTCGGCGCACCCCGGCCCGAGGACCACCGCCGATCTCGTCGGCCCTAGAGCCGAGAGACTTCGATAGAGAGAGCCCACGTTGTCGTGGTTGCTTAGCCCCTCGAGCACGAGAAGGCACCGGGCAGCCTTGATGATCGATAGGAGCGCCCCCTCGTTTCCCCGCTCCCCCAGTGCAAGCACGCCTCGGTGCATGTCAAAGCCCACGATCGCTTCGGCCACACCCCGCTGCGCCACGTACACCGGCGTGCCCGCGGGCAACTGCTCGATGGCGTCACGCATTGACAACAACCGTGTGGGGGTGATTAATACCGAACAAACTTTGAATCGTGAAGCAAATAGCTCGCGCGCCACGATCTCGCCCTCCGCCAGAAAGAACCCGCCCAGCCCGGTGCCCCCATCTCGCTGTACGCGCAACCACGCGTCCTTCTGGTCGCGGTACGGCTCCAGCCCAGGGTGCGAGAGGTCCTCGACGGGCACGAATTCTGGGCCAGCGGCAGTCGTCACTCGTTCATCATGCGCCGCCGATGGCCCGATGGCTAATCTGTCCGCCCGCGAACGCTCGCACGTGCCGGGCGTATCGGACCTTTCCTTCAGCACTTCCGATCGGAGAGCGGAGCACTTGGAACTCTGGCAAGCCATCGTGCTCGGCGTCGTCGAGGGCATCACCGAGTACCTTCCGGTGAGTTCCACGGGCCACCTCATCCTCGCCTCGGGGCTGATGGGCCTGAGCGACACCCCCGAGGGGCACAAGGCCGTCAGCGCCTTCAACATCGTGATCCAGGGCGGCGCCATCCTCGCCGTCCTGGGCCTCTACCGCCAACGCGTCTGGCAGATGGTCAAGGGGCTGCTCGGCAAGGACCGCGACGGCCTTCGGCTGGCAACCAACATCCTGGTCGCCTTCCTTCCCGCTGCCGTACTCGGATTGGCATTCAATGATCTCATTGAAGAACACCTCTTCTCCGCGACCGTCGTGCTCGCCATGCTCGCCCTGGGCGGGATCTACATGATCGCTCTGGACAAGGCCATCGTCGCGCCACGCCGCAAAGAAGAGGCGGGCATGACCCTCGACGAACTGCAGCCCTTTCGCGCCCTGATCATCGGCCTGCTCCAGTGCGTCGCTATGGTGCCCGGCACGAGCCGCTCAATGATGACCATCACCGGCGGCGTGCTCGTGGGCCTCAAGCCCAGGGACGCCGCCGAGTTCAGCTTTCTGCTTGGCCTGCCCACGCTCGGCGGCGCGTGCGTGCTCACGCTCTTCAAGGACTTCACGCGGCCCGAGGGCGAAGCATCGATGTTCGACATCATCGGCTGGCCCGCCGTCGTCGTCGGCATGCTTGTCTCAACGGTCTCGGCCATGCTTGCCGTCAAGTGGCTCGTCGGCTTCCTCAACAAGCACGGGCTCGCGCCCTTCGGCTGGTACCGCCTCGTGCTCACGGCGGTGATGCTCGGAGCACTGCTTGCCGGTTGGATCGCCTTCGTCCCCGAATCCGCCTAGGCGAAGATGCTGTACACCAGCAGCAGCAGGAACCCGCCAAAGAAGATAATGTCGACCAGCACGGCCACAGCCACGCCGCTTAGCACAAGTGCCGCCACGCCAAACCAGTCCGGCTTGCGCACCACCGCGATGATCGACACCAACAATGCAATCGGGCTCAACACCCCGAACGTCATCAGCCCAGCACACGCGAACAACAGAGCGATCCGCCCCGGCGTCGTCGGTACGGGCTCATGCGGCTGCAAGGGCTTCCGGGCTGGCATGGCGTCCATGCCCACATCTTAGAACTCAACCGCGACGTACAGCAATTCGGGCCGAGAAAGCAGCCTCGGAGCCTCGCTCGGCCGCGTTCTGACCTCCACCAGCCCGACGGTCTCCACCTCTCCGGCCGCCAGCATCGGCAGCGCGTCGGCCACTGAGCCGAAGCTCGCCCCGATCATCTCGAGTTCGCCGCGCACGATCGGCGACAGATTCACCGACACGCCTGGCAGCGGGTCGGCCGCCAGGATGAACGTGCCGCGCGGCCGCAGCATGCCGAGCGCCAGGTCCATCGATGCCTCGCTGCCCACGCAGTCGACTACCACGGTCTGATCCCGCCGCCGCCCCACTTCGCTCGCATGGCGATGCTGGACGCCCCATTTTTCGGCCCGCCCGAACGCCTCGGGCTGCCAACCCAAGAGCCTGACCGTCGCGTTCAACTTGGCGATCGCCTGCACCGCCAGCAACGCTGCAAGGTTGTCGCCAAGCACGGTGACATACACCTTGCCCTCCATGCGGATCATCCGAGCCGCGTGCACCGCGCGCGACAAGGGCCCGGCGAGGATCGCCGCCTCGTCGGCCAGCCCCTCGGGCACCAGCGCCAGGTTCCGCCACGGCACCACGATCGTCTCGGCCATGGTGCCCGGCACGCCCGCGCTGCCCAGCACACCGCCTTCGCGGCAGTGCTGGCTCACGCCCGCCTTGCACATGTCACACACGCCGCAGGCAACCGTGGGCGAGCACACCACGCGCGCCTTGCGCAGTCGATCTCGCACGCCCCGCGGCGCATCGTCGGCGACTTCGCCCACGATGCCCACAACATCGCGCCCGAGGACGAGGTCATCCGGCGCATTGGCCGCGGCACCCGACACCCATGCCGGCACGTCGCCGGCAAGCCGAACGCGCACCAACGCCTGACCGGCCGCGCAGGTCGGGAGCGGAGGGTCACTCAGAACGGGTTGCGTCTGGCGGGCGACAATTGCGTCCAAGGAAGGCTCCAGGGCTTCAGTGCCTCATCGGCCCTACCGGGGTGTTCGCGTCAACCCAACGGGCGTCGAACTCTCTTCGTTGGGCGGCACGGGCAACCAGGGCAGATATTCCCACCAGGCCCGATTCCTGCTAAAGACCGGATACGTGTACGTCTGCTGGTCCGTGAACCAGCGGCCATTCTCGTCGATCCATGCCTGCCAGGCCAGAAAGTCGAGCCCGTAGTCCTGACCGGTCAACAGCCGGAGCGAACGCGCGACCGCCGCGTGGACGGCCAGGCTCTGCTCGGTATCGGACCGCAACGACTTCACGAGCCCCACCACCACGTCGCTCTTCGGGTATTGGCCGAGCGCCAGCGCCGCCTCCACCCGCACGTTCTGGTCGGGCTCTCTCACCGGATCGATCAGGTCCAACAGTCGGTCCGTCGCGCTGGGCTCGTGGATGCGCTGCAAGCCCAGCGCCGCCGTCCGGCGCACCAGCGGCTCGGGGTCGTCGAGCGCCGAGGCAAGCAACGCTCCGTCGGCCGCCACCCCGTGTGTGGCCAACCCCCTGGCAGCGGCCGCTCGCACCGATGCGTACTCGTCGTTCAGGTTGTCCCGGAAGATGTCCAGGATGCGATCGTCCGGCTCGAGCAGCTCGAGCGTGAGCCGTACCGTGCCACGATACCGGGCGTCGGGGTCATAAGGATCACGCGCGAGCTCGGCCGGGTTCGCTTGCGGCTGGTTGAGGAGCCTCGTGATGATGCTGTCCTCGCCGAAACTGACACCCGACCCACCCTGGCAACCGGCCAAGAACAGGACTGCGGGCAACAGAAACAGCATCGGGAGCCTCATGGCCCATGCTATCAGCCCCGGCACCCATCAACCAGACTGGGCTACCAACCCGGACCACGCGGATCACGCATGCCCACCGGCTGGTCGAGGATCTCGCGCATGATCACCGCTTTGCGAAGATCGATGCCACCGGCCACAATGGGCACCGAGCGGCGACCAGCGCCGGACACGGCGATCGGGGCCTCCGATGGACCTTCCTCTTCCCGACGCTTGGCCGCGACGACATCTGCGATCACCGCCTCTTGCACTGGCTGCACCGTCGGCAGGGGCGCCACCGGCCGTCGCTCGCCGGTCCGGCGCGGCTGAGGCGTCGGCTTCACGGCGGTACGCTGCGCCGGCTGCTGGGCTTGTCGTGGTGACTGCTGCTGACTGGATCGCTGCGCGGGCGACCGTGCCGGAGACGAGCGTTGCTGCTGCTGGCGTTGCCGTTGGGCATCGATTGCCTCGCGCCGACGGCGGAGTTGCTCTTCCAATTCGGTCCGCCGTGTTGGCGCGCGTTGTTGCTGCCCCTGCTGGCGGCGACGGGCTAGATCCTCAAGCCGTTGTCGCGGCGTCTCGGCCTGTGGTGAAGGCCGAGCGAGCGTACTCGAAGCCTGGGGCGATTGTTGCTGTCCGTCGATACGGCCAGTCCGGAGCGCCTCGAGCCGGGCGCGCTTGCGCGCGTCCTCGACTCGCTTGTTCTCCTTGGCCTCCTGCATCTTCTTGAACAGCCAGCCAACCCCCGACGCGCCAAACGACACCGCGATCAGGATGATGGGCAGGTTGTTCTGGATCCACTGCCAGATCATGGCTGAAGCCTACGCACGGGCATCCTCTGACGCACCGAGCCGGGGCAGGGCCACCACCCGCCCATCATCGCTGCTCACCAGCCGCTCGAACGCCGCGCCGAACACACGCTCCAAAGCCTCCGGATCGCTGAGCGCCCCACCTTCGAGCATCATGGCCTTCCCGTCCTCGGTGATCGCAATCCCCCGGTCGGCGACCGCCGCCGCCCAGGGCAGGTCGTGCGCCGCCACCACGACTACCAGCCCCCGCCGCGCCAGATCGCTCAGCGTTCCGATCAACCGCCCCGAATGCCGGATATCCAGCGAACTCGCCGGCTCGTCGGCCAGCAGCACCTTGCCGGTTAGATCCCCAGTCCCCAGCTGTGCCAAGGCCCGCGCGATCGTCGCCCGCTGCTGCTGACCCACACTCAGCTTCGGCATCGGGCTGTCCGCGTGCTCCTTCAGGTCCAATTGCTCGATGGCCCAATCAGCGGTCTCTCCCATCCCTCTGCGGCCGGCCGCGTAAGCCCCGAATCCCACGTACTCCCGCACTGTGAACGCGAACGCCAAGCTCGTCCGCTGGGGCGCGAGGGCGAGCAGCCCAGCTCGCTTGCCCTCGCGCATCGTGCCGATCGCCCGCCCGCCGAGTTCCACGGTTCCAGCCCGGGCGTCCAGCACCCCCGCCATCAGCCGCAGCAGCGTCGACTTGCCCGCCCCGTTGGGCCCCACCAGCGCCACGATCGCCCCCGGCGACAGTTCCAGATCCACGGGCCCCAACCCACGAGACTGCCCGGGGTACCGGTGCGTCAGCCCCTTCACGCTCAGGCAGGTTGCTTCGACCTTCTCCAGCGGCACGCCCCTACGCTAGTGACCCTCGGCTTGACCCGACCAGCTTTTCACCTTCTGTTCATGCGGAGACCGCCAGCGATGGACCACAGCACCAACGGCAGCCCCACCCAAGGCAAAGGCACCGTGGCCGTCACCGGCGCTACCGGTTTCGTCGGCGGCCACATCGTGCGCACGTTGCTCGATCGGGGCTACGCCGTCCGGGCCCTGAGCCACACCAAAAAGGACATCGCCGACCTCCGCGATCGCGAGGCCGCCACCGTTGTCGTCGGCGACGTAAACGACCCCGACGCCCTCAACGAACTCCTCCGTGGCTGCGACGCGGCCATCCACCTCGTTGGGATCATCCGCGAGAGCAAGGGTAAGCGCTTCGAGACCCTCCACGTCGAGGCCACTCGCAGCGTCGTCAGCGCCTGCGTGCGCACGGGCGTGAGTCGGTACCTCCATATGTCGGCTCTGGGCGTCGACGATGAGGCCCGCACCGAGTACCAGAAGACCAAGTTCAAGGCCGAAGGCATCGTCCGCGCCAGTGACCTCGACTGGACCATCTTCCGGCCCTCGCTCATCCATGGGCCGGGCGGCGAGTTCACCCAGATGATGGCCCAGTGGAGCCGCGGCGAGATCGCCCCCTGGATCGGCATGCCCTATTTCCGCCGCCCCGAGACCGAGCAGAGCGTCCCCCTCGGCGGCGTCACCTACGTCGACCCCGAGGTGCAGCCCATCGTCGTCACCGATGTTGCCAACTACTTCGCCGACGCGCTCGAACGCCAGCAGACGATTGGCGAGATCTTCAACCTCGTCGGCTCCGAACGCCTCACGTGGCCGGCCATGTTGGAGTACGTGCATGAGCATGTGCCCCACGCCAAGGCGGGCGTGCATCCGCTGTGGGCCCCCGCCGACATCGCCGGCATGAAGGCAAAGGCCGCCCAGTTCGTCGGGCTCGGCAACCTCCTGCCATTCGACGAGGGCATGGCCACCATGGGCGCCCAAGACTCTACTTCATCCCTCGAGAAAGTCGACGCTTACTTCGACCGCGATCCCATGCCCTTCCGGGAATCGTTCTCGGTCTACGCTCGCAAGCTCTAAGCAATCCTCGGAACCTCTCCAGCCGCTCGCTCGCACGAGGGGCTGGTTGGTCGTATTGGACCCCGCGCGTACCGATTATCCCGCCCACACCCACCAACTCCGATTGCGCAACCCGCATGGCGCGTTCTCGCGGCCTCACCGCTCCCGTCGCCCACCGAGCGATCCGATCATGGAAGCAACGGGACGGGGACTCGAAGGAGAACAGGATGCCCGCAGGAGCCCATATGGTGTGCGACACACCCATCTCTCATCTTCCAGCCGCCACGCCCAGCGTGGTGATGAGCCTCAACAAGAAGGGCATCACGACGGTTGGTGAGCTCCTGGCCGCGTCCTTCGACGAGGTCGCTTACCAGCTCGACAGCTTCGACGACGCCGAGGTCCTCATCAACGAGGCCAAGAAGGCCGCCAAGGAACACGCCAACAAGTCCGACGCGAGCGCGCAGGAGGAAGACCGCATGCCAGAGCAGGGGCAAAACGACCTGGGGCCCGACAAGCAGCAGCCCACAAGCGACCAGCGCGAGGCAAAGCCGCGCCAGCACGAGGCCCCCAAGCCCACGAGCGGCCAGGTCGGCCTTGCGACCGCAATGCAGGCCGTCCTCAGCCTCGACGGCGGAGCGTTCGCCTCAATGGAAGCCTCTTCCGCTGCGGCCCAGCGTCTCGCTGCCGCGGCCCTCATCATCCAGCACGGCGGTGGCGAGGACGAGGCCGTTGCCGCCGGACTGCTCGACACCATCGACCCCAAGGCGCCCTCGGTCGACCGCGAGGACGCCAGCGTCCGTTTCGGCGAGCCGGCCGTTGACCTGCTCGAGCGCGCCGAGTTGCTGCTGACGGTCCCCATGAGCCCCAGCGGCAAGCCCTCCAACGTCCACGCCAAGCTCGTTGAGGTCGCCGATCCGTCGGCCTTACTCGTCGCCACGTGCGGTGCCGTCGCCTCGGCCCGCGCCGTACTCGCGCGATACCAGAGTTCGGGCGATCAGGCCTGGAGCCTCTTCAAGGGCGGTCGAGACTTCGCGGTCTGGTACTTCGGCTCCATCTGCAAGGCCCTGGGCCCCGCCCTCAAGAAGGCCGGCCGCGAGAGCCTCAGCCACGAGCTCTGGTCGGTCGTCCGAGCCCTCGAGGCCACCGGCGGCGAGGATCGCAAGGCGGCCTAAACCGCTGTTTGTCCCGAGTGGAGTCGCAGAGAAACACACCGCGGGTCGATATGGTTGGAGTCACTCGGGCGGCGTTCGCGCTCCCCTTCACTCGCTCCAGGCCAGGAGGGCCCGCATGTCTACATCGACCGAAGCCGTCCTGAAGTTCCGCGAGGCCATCCTCCGCCACGTCGGGCACGACCAGTACGCCCCCAGCACCATCGAAACTCTCGCGCAAGACCTCCGCGCCGACGACCCGCAGCAATTCCAGTCGGCGGTCGATGCCCTGGTTCATCAGGGCCTGCTCTCGATGAGCAACGCCGGTCAGGTCATGCTACCGAGCTTCGGCGACGGCGATGGCGAGGTCGAGGGTACTTTCAACCGCAACCCCAAGGGCTTCGGGTTCTTCAAGCCCCTGAACCGCGTCCGCGAGGGCGACGTCTTCGTATCCCCCGACGACACCATGGGCGCACTCTCCGGCGATCGCGTCCGCGCCACCGTCCGCCGCGACCGAAAGCGGGAGTCGTCCGGCCGCGGCGGCTTCGGCCCCCAATACGTCGCCACTATCGTGGAGATCCTCGAACGCAAGCGCTCCAGCTACGCCGCCACGATGCAAAAGCGCGGCACCACCTGGCTCGCCATGCCAGACGGCGACACCTCCATCGGCCCGGTCGTCATCGCCGACGCCGACAGCAAGCACGTCAGCGAGGGCGACAAGGTCATCATCGACCTCACCGAGTACCCCGAGGGTGCTGCACTCGCCGAGGGTGTCATCACCCGGGTACTCGGTGAGGCCGGCCAACCCGATGTTGAGACTCAAGCGGTCATTGCTGCCTATGCGCTGCCATCCGACGACTTCCCCGATGACTGCCTCGACCAGGCTCGTGAAGCGACCCGCTCCTTCGATGATGCCATTGGCCGGTTCCTGGGTGAGGGCCCAAGCGCGCTGCCTGATCGACTCGATCTCACCGAGGATTACATCACCACCATCGACCCGCCCGACGCAAAGGACTACGACGACGCCATTTCCGTCAAGCGCACCGACAACGGCTGGGAGTTAGGCATCCACATCGCCGACGTCGCCCACTTCATCGCCCCGGGTTCGCCGCTTGATGTCGAGGCCCGCGAGCGCGGCAACAGCGTCTATCTGCCGCGGCACGTCATCCCGATGCTGCCCGAGATCCTGTCCAACGGCATCTGCTCGCTCCAGCCACAAGTCCCCCGGTTCGCGAAGAGCATCTTCATCCACTACGACCTCTCGGGACGAGTCACGCACACTGGTGCCGCCCAGACCATCATCAACAGCGCCAAGCGCATGACCTACCTCGAAGCCCAAGCACTCATCGAGGGCAACGAGGAAGAAGCAAAGAAGCACGCCCGCACCGCGCCCGAGTACACACCAAAGCTCAAGAACACCGTCAAGCTCATGGACGAGCTGGCGCGCACCATCCGCGAGCGCCGCCGCGCCGCGGGCATGATCCACCTTGACCTGCCCGACGCGGAACTCATCTACGACGACAACGGCCACGTCGTCGACGCCGAGCCAGAAGACGACGCCTTTACCCACACCATCATCGAGATGTTCATGGTCGAGGCTAACGAGGCCGTCGCGCGTCTCTTCGAGCGCATGGGCGTACCCGTCATGCGCCGCGTCCACCCCGCCCCCACGCCCGCCGGCATGGAAGAAGCGCAGAAGGTCGCCAAGGTCGCCGGCTACACCATCCCCAAGAACCCGACCCGCGAGCAGCTCCAGAGCATCCTCGACGCCACACGCGGCAAGGCCTCCGGCCGCGCCGTCCACATGGCAGTGCTACGCACGCTCTCCAAGGCCGAATACTCACCCGCCCCCATCGGCCACTTTGCACTCGCCAGCGATGCCTACTCCCACTTCACCAGCCCCATCCGCCGCTACGCCGACTTGCTCACTCACCGACTGCTGCAAGACTACCTCGCCCTCACCAACAACGGCCAGAAACCACCAAAGGGCGAGAAGGAGATGCACCTCGTCGGCCGCAAGCTCACCGACACCGGTTCTTTCATCTCTCAGGAAGACCTGGTCACCATCGGCCGCCACATCAGCGACACCGAGGCCAACGCCGCCGACGCCGAACGCGAGCTTCGCAGCTTCCTCGTCCTCCAACTCCTGTCCAACAAGGTTGGCGAGGTCTTCGACGGCATCGTGACCGGCCTCAACACCCGAGGCATCTTCATCCAGATCGACAAGTACCTCGCCGACGGCTTCATCAGGGTCGAGGACCTGCCCGGAGATGTCACCCGCGGCGGCAAGGTGCCCAAGTGGATCACCGTCAAGGACACCGGCGCCCTCGTTGACAAGAACTCAGGCCGTAGTTTCAACTTCGGCGACCGCATCCGCGTCCAAATCGGCGCCGTCGACCTGCCCAAGCGCCGCCTCGAGCTCCTCGTCGCCGATGCCGAGAGCCGCGCCGCCGGCAAGGCGGTCACCAAGGGCATCGAGGGCCTCACCCTGGGCGAGGGTGGCGGAGGCCTCGAGTCCGCCAGCGGTGCCGGCTTCAAGAAGATGCCCGGCGGCACCCGCCGCAGCCGCAAGAGCAAGGCTCGCGACAAGGGGAAGACCAACTACCGCCGCGACAACAGGTGACTACGAGCCCTTCGGCTCCCGCGGCGTCTGCGGCGCATCTTCCAACGCCTTCCGATCCTCGCCGTCCGGCACCAAGTGCAACGTCTGCGTCGGGAATGCAAACTCGACGCCAATGTCCTGCGCCATCTTCAGCACGTCCAGCATGAACCGCTGCCGCTCGGCCAGCTCCGTCGCCCAGTCCGGACACTCGTGGAAGATGTAGATCAGCACATCCAAGCTATGCGGCCCGAACTTGTTCAGGTACACATGGAACACGTCCTTGCGCGTGTTCGGGTGGTCCTTGATGATCTGCCGCACACCCTCGCAAAACTGCTCGATCTTGTCCGGCGGCGTGTCATACGTCAGGTTCACGTGCGTCGAGAACCGCCGATATCGCCGCCGTCCATAGTTGTCGACCGTCGCGCGTACCAGCGTGGCGTTGGGCACCGTCACGAGCGAGTCATAGAACGTCCGGATGCGTGTCGATCGCAAACCGAGCTCGACGACCGTCCCCTCAACGTCATCAACAACCACCCAATCCCCAACCTCGAACGGCCGGTCCGCGATGACCGCGATCGACCCGAAGAAGTTCTCGATCGTGTCCTTCGCGGCAAATGCGACGGCAAGACCGCCAATGCCCAGACCGGTCAGCAGCGGCAACACCTCGTAGTCCAGCGCGTGCGCGATGTACACGATGCCGAACACCGTGATGATCGCCTTGGCGGTCTTCCGCCCCAGCGGCACGAGCAGGTCATCGATCTTGGTGCGCGTCTTGCTTGCTCGCTTTGTCAGCACGTCGCCCACTAGGTCGACCACGCTGAACGCCGCCCACACCATCGAGACCACAAGGATCGCCAGCACGCCGATACGGATGATCGTCTCGGGCAATCGCGGCAGACCCAACAGCTCCTGCCCGTAGTACCACACCGCTGCCGCCGCCAGCAGCGCAAACGGCCGTGCCGCGCGCCTGACGACCTTCGGGTCCGCCTTGACCCCTCGCCGCGCGAAACCGAGCCACCACAAGAATCGCACGAGCGCCGACGCCAGCAGGTCGCCGAGGAAACCCGCGAGCACGATGAGCGCAATCAACGCCCACTTCCACGCCGGGATGCCCGCGAAGCTCGCCCACAGGTATCGATCCGCCACGACGCTCTCGAGATTGAACGCCACCCATCGCTCGACCCGCAGCGCGGGCGTCAGCTCCCCGATGTCCCCGCCCCACCGTGGTGGCAACCGACCCAGGCGGCGAAAGAGCTCTTCTGAGTTATCAACGGTCGCGGTCGCGAAGGTCCACTCCCCTCCCGCGCGACGAACCAGCGCGATCTCCATACCGTCATCGCCACCACCAAGTAGGTCCGCCGCCTCCGCCTGCCCCAGCTCGTCGAGTTCACGGTCCTGGTGCGGGAAATACACGAACCGATCCAATGGCGTGCCATCGCGCGCGGCCTGCCGCACTTCTTGAGCATTGGGCAGCGCATACCGCGACACCTGTCCTAGTCGCTTGAGGCTCTCGTGCAACCGGATCGCGCTGTTCAGCGTCGTTACTGCCTCGGGGCCCGATAGCCCGAGGGCATTTGCCAAGTCGTCCTCCGCCCGCGCCCGCTCCTCACTGAATTGTTCGCTGTCGTAGTACCTCGACACGGCCCGCAGGAACGTCATCATCGTCGACCGCGGGCTGTCGAACCGAGTGTCGGATCCCTCGCCATCCGTCTGGCTCACCACAGCCTGGGGGGACGACCCCGCATCGGGCGTGACCTGGCCCCATGCCGGGACAACGAGCAACAACAACCAGCACGTCAGCGCGATTCGCAGCATCGGGGATGTTAGAGGCGCAACACGAACACGAGCGGTGGACCGCTTACCCCGTCCGCCGGCTCTCCCAGGGCCCGGTGATCGCCAGCGTCACGCCGAGCGTCTGGATGTTCACGAACATCGTCGTGCCATCCGGGCTGAAACACGCCCCGGCGAACTCGCTATGGCTCCGAGCGTTCCGCCCGATCTTGTAGATTCGACCCTCGGGAGTCACACCCACAAGGAAGTCGTCCTGCCCGCCGTCTTCGCACACCACCAGGTCGCCAAATGGAGCGACCGTGATGTTGTCCGCGTTGTCAACCAACCCCGGGTCGTTGGGCTCGATGAACAATTCCAGCACGCCCGGCCGCTTCGACTCGTCCGGCTTGCCCTCGGCGGCCGACGGCGTGTACCTCCAGATCTGGCCCCTGTTGATCCGTCCGCCGCTCGTGCACGCGAAGTAAGCCGACGCGGGCGAGTCATCGGCCAGCGCGCCCCACCACATGCCCTCGCCGCGAGCAAACCGCGCTGCGCCCTTGGCAAATCCGCGCCTGCGCAGGTCGTCCTTTGGGCTCTCGACGTCGTCCAGATCGATCCACTCGACCTCGAGACGCTCGCCGATACCCACCTTCTGCTTCTCCCAATTCCGGGTATCCAGGCTCAGCTTGCCCTTGATGCTCAGCGCCTGCAGGCGCCCGCCATCACGCAACTCGCCCGGTGTGTTCGGCACGAATCGATAGATCAGCCCATCGTGCCGATCCTCGGTCTGGTACACGATTCCCGTGTCCGGATGCACGCACACCGCCTCGTGCATGAATCGCCCCATCGCCTTGAGTGGCACCGGGTCGGCAAGGCCCGGTGTGGCGCTTGCGGGCACCTCGAAGTTGTACCCGTGGTCGCGCTCGAATATGCGATTCTCTCCGTGGCCATCGCTCGCGGTCTCGGCCGTCTCCTCGCACGTGATCCACGAGCCCCATGGTGTCGGGCCGCCCGCACAATTGCGGATCGTTCCGGCCAGCGACAGGAACTCCTTCTCGACCGTCTCCGTGCGTGTATCGTACACGATCGTCGTGGTGCCCCCGTAGCTGTGGTAGCCGCCGAAGCCCGCGTCGTAGAACTTCGCGCGAGGCAGCCGCCCCGCCAGCCGCTGCCCACGGCCGTACGGGCTGCCGTTATTCTTGCTTGGGTCCAGCTCGTGGTTCCGCACGATGATCGTCGTGCCACCTGGCCCCTCGAACGCGCCCATCGCGTCGGGCAGCCCCGGCACGAACAAACCATCGCTCATCACTTGCCCAATGCGGCTGATGATCTTGTACCGGAACCCTTCGGGCAAGTCGAGCAGCCCATTCGGGTCGGGCTTGAGCGGCCCGAACCCAAGCCCGATATCCCCGCTCGCCGGTGTCGCCATCGCCCCTCGAGCGAACAGCGACTGCAAGCCCCCGAACCCCAGCGTGACGGCGGCGGCCGACTGCAAGAACCGGCGGCGTGAGACATCCGAGATGGCAGGCGGCGTGGTCATCGCAAAAACATACGAGCGCCGGGCCGTTTCGGGCCGTATACAGAGGATAGTACGGCCACATTTAGCGCCTGCTTCACGCTAACCACCCCAGCATGACCAGAAATGCCGTGAACCAAGCCGGGAAACGCTTGAGAGGCTCTAAATCCTGCTGGTTCGGCCATCCGGCGATCATCGCTCTGATCGCCGGCCTGCTCCTCGCCGACTTCATATCGATCCCCGGTGGCTATCGACGTGGCGGCTCAACAATCAAGACCTTGATCGAAGGACTCACCATCAACCAGGGACGAACACTCCACCCACGCATGTTCCCCGCGATGTTCGTAACCGACGGGGAACGCGTTGGGATGGTCTGGGCTCATCAGTTCAACATCCCTGGCGCTGTGGTATTGCCCACCTGGAACATTGAACCAGATCGCCAACCCGAGTATCGGCAGTTTACAAGCATCGGATGGCCACGGTGGCACCCACGGCAACCCAGCGGCCTGTACCACATGACGAAGATGGAATGCTCGTTCGAACCTCCATCCGATGCAACGCCACACCAACAGGCGGCGATGATGTCACTGTTCATCGAACAGTTCGACGCCCTGCCGCCTAGCCACGACCTCCGTGCCTGGACCGAGTTGCACAAGGTCCGCCGCCTCTACGCTCAAGGCAAGGCCTCCGAGCGCACCCCCATCCCCGTGGGCTACTACCGCAACGCCATCACCCTCGCTCTGCTGGCTCTGCTCATCCTCGCCTACGCCCGAGGCCGCACCGACCTCTGGCTCAAAGCATGGCTTGCGCGCTTCCTCAAGCACCGGCAATCCTGGCAATGCACCAACTGCGGCTACGACATCACCGGCCTCGAACAATGCCCCGAGTGCGGCACCCCCACCATCAGCGAGGGGCTCTGAATGCACCGCCCCCGCTGGTTCGGCCACCCGCTCATCCCCATCGCCATCCTCGCGGCGCTCTGCCTCGATTTCTGGTCGATCGACACCAGCACTCGCTACACCCAATCCACCATCAAGCAGGCCGTGCTCAACGCGGCCTTCGGTCCGCCGTTCCCGCCGCTCAGCGGGGCATTGCCACCGTCAGACGCGGTGTTCTACATGCGTCACGACGTCCTCGTCCTGCATTGGAAGTACACGCACCCCGACATCCCCATCGACCTCATGCGCTTCCCACCCAACAACTCGAGCAGGGGTTGGAACCTCGTCGGCACGATGTACGGGCCCGAGGCCCGAATCACCGGCTTCTACCACCCAACACAGCAACACACCACCATCCGCTTCTCTGCGTGGTATGACGACCCCAGCGAAGCACGCCTGCGCGCCCTCTACGTCGAAGCCTTCGACGCCCTGCCCGGGCCCATCAGCACCACCATCGAAGGCCGCGCTCTCGCCCACGCCAGAACACTCTGCGCCACAAGCCAGAATACCGGCACCATACCGCTCCCTTCGGGCTACCTCCGCAACGCGCTCACCCTCACCCTGCTCACCGTTCTCGTCGCCATGCCCATCCTCGGCCGGACCGACCTCTGGCTCGCCACCCTCTCCACGCGCATCGTGCGACGCCCCAAGCCCTGGCAATGCCAAACCTGCGGCTACGACGTCCGCGGCCTGCGACAATGCCCCGAATGCGGCACGAAAAAAACGCCCGCGTCCGATTGATGGACGCGGGCGAAGATGTCACAAACCCAGACTACCAGACTCAGGCGATGCCGCTCTCGATGCCCAGGGGCACGCCCAGCGTCCCGAAGCCACCGCCGAAGAAGCTGTCGGTCCGGCCCTGGTACGCCACGATGCCGCTCGAGCTCTTCACCGTAAAGCCGTAGAACACCCCAGAGGCGCCATCGGCCTGGGCGGCCTCGAAGCGGCTGGCACTGATAAAGCCTCGAAGGTCGAACTCGCTCACACGCGATGCGCCGGCCACTCGGCGGAACGTCTCGGTGCTGCCGTCTGTGAAGCGGAAGGTGATCTCCAGCAGGCTGTCGTTCAGGCCCGGGTTGTAGACACGGACGTACTCCTGGACCTGCCCGCCCTGCAGCGGCGCGAAGCCCTCGCTGAAGCCCCACAGGCTGTGGGCGTCGTTGGCCGTCGCCGAGCTCAGCGAGTCGCCAAGCCCACGTGTGCTGCTGGCCACCACCACGGGCTGGTCGCTGTCGTAGAACACGCCATACGGCGTGCCCTCGGGGAACAGCGGCAGATCCGCGACCTGCACCTGGCTCACGCGACCCGGAGCAATCTCGAGCGTCTGGCGGATCGCCCCACCGCTTTCGAAGATGAACTGCAGGCTGACCGTTGCCGTGTCCGACGACGGGTTGAACACGCTGATGGTCTCGTCCTGGCTCGTCTGCCCGACCTGACCCTCGGCGATCGCGCCTTGCGTGCGGCCCAGGTTTGGCTCGCCCAGCTGCGCCGCGCCGGCGCCGTTGCTGAAGCTGCTCGACGCCGCCACGATCGGCTCGGTCGCAACCAGCGACACGCCATAACTGCCCGGCTGGATTCGACCTGCGAGTTGGCCGTTGGCCAGCTCGTTGTTGAAGTTCCAACCGCCGCGGCGGTAGCCCTCGAGCGTGTACACCAGTTCGATGGCCTCGCTCGACCCGCCCTGGCCCGTCAACGGGAACAGGAACAAGCTCACTTTCGTCACTTCGCCCGTGGTGTTCTGGAAGGTCACGAAGTCGCTGCTGCCCTCGCCGATCGACACGCTGGCGAAGCTCCACAGCTCGCTCGCCTGGCCGCTGAACGCCTCGCCCGTCGACGATCCGAAGTCGAAGTGGCTCATGGTCGCCGCCACCGGGACAGAAGAGCGGATCTCCAAGGCGTAGGGGGTGTCCTTGAAGACGCCGTCGGCCATGCCGGTGGTCTCATTGAACACGTTGGTTGAGCTACCCATCGCGTACAAGTCGGGTGTCGTAATCGTGAGTGCATCGGGGCTGCGCGTGTTCGCTTCGACCATGCCGTCGAAGATCACCTGATCGCGGATACCGATGTTCGGGTCCTCGTACCGCACGATCACCACGACGCGAGCGTCGGTGTTCGTGAAGTTCGTCAGCGGCACGAAGGTGCTCGCGCGATCGTTGGCAAAGCCCTCGGGGTAGTACTGGCGATACGCCAGATCCGTCAAGCCCTCGCTGTCGTCGGCCGGGTTCATCGGGTCGTACGTCAGCAGGCCAACGTCAAGCCGCTGCGCATCGGCGCGAGTCGCCGTGGCGGTCGCCTGCAGGCCATTGGCCCCGGCGATGCCCTCCTGGCCCTCACTGCTCAAGAAGATGAAGTACCGCATCGAAGTGCTCTGGCCCGGATCGACATTGCCGAGGTCGTAGCTCAGCGCCATGGTCAGATCGCTCGATACACCGTCGGGATCAGGAACCATGCGGTCGATCACGCTCTGCGGGTTGCGAACGTCGGCCGACAGCGACGCGAAGAACGCCGTCGCCCTCGTGTCGGTCGGGTCAGCTGCCAGACCGATCGCTAGGCCATTCGAGCCGGTCGCCACCGCCATCGGCTGGCCATCGATCACATCGTTGATCGTAAACAGGCTGCCAGTGGTGCCCTCGTTCTGATCGGGGTTGAATCCCTCGGCCCACAGCACGTCGCTGATGCGACGGTCGGTCGTGTTGGTCAGCACCACGTCGACGGCGATGAAGCCATCGCCCTGGGCGTAGCTGATGCTGCGATCGATGCGGAAGCCATTCGTCACGCCGCCGATGGACACGCGGTTCACGCTCGGTGTCGACTGGCTGGTCACGTTGAAAGGCACGTCCTGGCTCGAGCCGGCTCCGTCGTTGACGAACGCGCCCGACGTTGAGCCCAGGCCAAAGAACGCCGGCCGACCGCCACCGATGCCTGGCACGAACTCGACATCGTCGAACACGATGCCCGTCCCGCTCAAGCCCCAAGCGCCGCTTGCTGAGACGCCAGCGAACAGGCGGTCGCCCCTCAGCAGCACGCCCGGGTCGCTTACGCCCGAAGCCAGCTGCACTTCGAGGTTGTACGTGCCCACGGTCTGGCCCTCGCCGCCCGACCCGACCACCGTCGGGTCGTACGCGGTCGGTGCCACCGCACGCGTCGAATCGCTAATGCCCACGAAGTACGTGCCACCGTCCACGAATACGAACCCGTCGATGGCAGCGTCGAGTTCACCCGCGGGGTTCGAACCCTGGAGCTCGTTGCCCTCGTCATCGAACAAGCGGATCGCCAGATCAGCAACACCACCCGAGGTTGCCGCTACATTGAACGTGCTGCCTGCGGCCGCCTCAAAGCGGTACAGATCCACATCGAACGCACCGAAGCCGCCATCACCGATGAACGCGCCGAAGCTCACCACACCCTGCGCCGGTTCGATTTGGCGAGCCGTTGTCAGCGTGTCGTTCAACTCGAAGGGACCGAAGATGTCGTTCTCCAGCACAAGATCGAGCGACCATTCCAGCAGGCTGCCAATATCGTTGCCCTTGGTGTCGCGGATCACGAGCTGCCAGGTGCCCGCTGCGGAATCACCGTTGAACGTGTCTAGCGAACCCTGCGGTTGCCAGCGATCCGTGAAGGGCGCGTCTGCGGCCGTCGCTGTCGTGATGCTGCGAGTCGCATCGTCATCGAATACCGCGAACGTCACGTCGTCGGCCGATGCGCCGATGCCGTTGAACAGCTGCACCTGCTGCCCCTGCGGGCCGATGATGCTCACCGACAAATCGCTCACGAAGTCGTGGTTGATGTTCACCGTGACATCGACGTCGCGAACCTCACGAGCATCGTTGATGAAGATCGAATCGATCAGCACGCTCTGATCCGGAATCGTGCGACCGGGCGCTTCGTAGCTGCTGCCCGCATTGAACGCAGCGTCGCCGATCAGCGCGACGTCGAGCTGCAAGTTGTAACTGCCGGTCGATTGGGTCTGCCCACTGGCGGCGACCAAGGGCAGGTAGGTCTCATTGCCAAAGCCGCTCACACCCACGTAGTAGATGCCGCCGCTGGGCACAAAGAAGTCGATGAACGGATCGTTGCCGAAGAACTGGTCGTTGAAGGCTAGTTCCTGTCCTGCCGCATCAAACAACCGCAGCACACCATCGAGCGTGCTCGGCGTCGGCAGTTGCTGGGCCGTCACCCGGGCCGAGATCAGGCCTCCACGGGGAAGGTCCAAGCGATAGAGGTCGACATCAAGCCCGCCGTTGACGCCATCGCCGATGGTCCGGCCCGAGAACGACACGGTGCCGTTTCCTCCACCGGGGATGATCGCGGGCGTCGCGGTCGACAAACGATCGTTGGGCTCGCCGATGCCCGGAGCAAGGATGAGTTCGAACTCATAAACCTCATCCATGCCGCTCGACATATCGCCGTTGAGGAAGTTGCCCTCGTCATCACGGATCGCCGTGTTATCGATAGTCAGGCGGTAATCATCGATAGCGCTCAGCGAGCCGACGGGCGTGATGGTCATCACCGTCCGGGTCGCGTCGAGCGTGGCCGTCGAGAGGTTCACCGAAATCTCGTTGCCATCAAAGAAGCTGCCATCGCCGCCCGAACGGATCAGCGAGATCTTGCTCAGGATGTCCACCGGCAAGGCCTGCACCGGCTCGCTGAACGACACCTGGACCTGGCTCACGGGCGAACCGGCCGTCTCGCCCGGGCTGACTTGCAGCACGAGCGGGCCGTCGGTTGTGATGATCTGCAACGCCCGCGCCGCGTTCACGCGGCCATCGGCCACGACTCGATCCTGCAAAGCAGCGATCGGATCGGACGAATCGATGAGCGCCTGCGCCACTTCCTCGGGTGAGAGGTCGGGACGAACGGTCTTCATCAGACCGACGACGCCCGCTACGATCGGCCCCGAGAACGACGTGCCGTCGATAAACGTGTACGTCCCGTTCGTCGACGTCGTCAAGATGGCCTCGCCCGGCGCAGCCACGTCCACGGTGGTCTCGCCAAAGTTGGAGAAGCCCGCCAACTCGTCGCGATTGTTCGTCGCCGCCACCGAGACAATGCCCGGCAGGTTGTACGCCGCGGGGAAGTTGGTGAACACGTCGTCGTTGTCGTTGCTGTCGTTGCCGGCGGAAGCGACGAATGTCGCGCCTGCGGCGATGAAGTCTTCGATCGCCTCGCGCTCGAAGTCGAACTCCTCGAATTCCTCGAAGAACGTGGGGCTGAATGCGCCGTAGCTGTTGTTGCTCGCGACGATGTTCACGCCGTTGAGGATGAGATCGGTCAGGTAGTTGTGGGCCGCGATGATCGCACCACCGACCAATCCGCCCTGCTCGTTGGCGATCTTGATCGGCAGGATCGAAACATCCCAGTTCACGCCCGCGATGCCGATGCCGTTGTTGCCGACCGCGCCAATGGTGCCCGCCACGGCCGTGCCGTGACCGCCACCGATCGCCGTGTCATCCGGGTTGTTGTCGCCACCAAACTGGCCCGTCCCGCCAGGTCCGAACGTCGCCGTACCGAAATCCCAGCCGCGGACGTCGTCGACGAAACCGTTGCCGTCGTCGTCGATGCCGTTCCCCGGGATCTCGCCCGCGTTCGACCAGATGTTGTCCGCCAGGTCCTCGTGGTACCACTCGACACCCGTGTCCACCACGGCGATCACCACACCGCTCGAGCCTGTCGTGACCTCCCAGGCCTCTTCCAGGCTGATATCAGCACCCGGCGTGCCCTGCGGCTGGCCGGGGATCGGCTGGCCGACGTTGTCAATCCACCAAGCCTGGCCATTCCCCGGGTCGTTCGCCACGCGCTGCGGCGCATAGGCCACGTTTGGCTCGATGTTCACCAGGTTCCCGAGGCGGTCCTTCACCCAGTCGATCGCACGCTCGTTCAGCGGGTCGGGCGTCACGAACTCGATGAACCGGTTGCCCCGGAACATGTAGCCGTCCAGCGCGATGCCGAGTTCGCCGATGACCTTGCTGAACTCCGCCCTCAGCGTCTCCTTCGTCACCGAACGGTCGAACGTCGCAATCCAAGAGTCCTCGACTGCGGCCACCTGCCCGCCCTTCCACTCACGAACCTCGACACCATCGGGCAACTCGGCAACAGCCGAAAGCAGCACGCGAGGCTCGAGGGTCTCGACCAGCGTCGGCGACTGGTCGCGCGCCGGCGAGGCGGCCCCCGCGCGACGGAACAGATCGGTCAGGCGGCTGATGGTGGCGCTCGGTTCACGGCTGGTGGGCATGGGAATCTCCATCGGCGGCGCTCTGCAGCGTGGCGGCTGGTGCTACGGATGCTTCAGTGCGGGCTGGCCCCGGCTCGCGGTGGGCGGGGCATGCGGGTGGGTCGGTGGGCCGTACGCGGCGGCGCTGCCGCACACGGAGTGGCCGCAAGGGACGTCGCCCTTGGACCTTCTGGAGCGCCATCCCGGACGGGGCTGCCCGGGCAGGATCGGCGTCGGCTGGGTACCAACACGCTGCTCCCACAAAGGCATACGACCGTCAGGGCCGCGCTGTTGCTCAAACCGTCGTTAGTGTAGCCGCGAAGCAATGCGGCGATGGGGCGGCCACCAACCCTGCCACCCGCTTCAGCTATCCAACAGCCCAAGCAGCATCGCCGCCTGCCTGTTGCTCGCCCCCCGATGCTCCGCCACGCACCGCAGCGCGGCCGCCCCCATCTCAACGCGGGCCGTCGCATCCCCAAACAAACCCTGGATAGCATCTGTAAGACGACCCCGACCTGTTACCTTGAGCGCTCCCGCCGCCTCGAGGGCCCGTACCACCGTGGCGAAGTTCGCATGGGCCGGCCCCGTCACCACGGGCTTCCCAAGAGCGGCCGGCTCCATGGGGTCGCTGCCCTGCACCGGCCCGTCCACCGGCCCGAAACTCCGGCCTACTACCACCACATCGGCCAGTTCGTACGCAGTTCCAAGCTCACCCAGTGTGTCCAGTAGGAACCGATCCCCAGTTCGAGCGCCCCCCCCAGCCGACCGCCGAACGCACCCCGGCATCTCCGCCGCAGCCTCGTCAAACCGCTCCGGCTTCCGCGGCGCACACAACAACTGCACGCCCGCAGGGCAAGCCCCATGCAACAGGGCCTCCTCGCCGGACCCCGTGCTCCCGGCCACCAGCACCGGCCGGGACCGATCCACGCCCAACATCTCCGCCAACGCCTTGGCCCTCGGCGACACGCCCTCTGTATGAGGATCCGGAGCCGAATCCCACTTCAGCGACCCCGTCACCTCCACCCGATCCGCCGACACCCCCATCTCCACGAACCGCTCCGCGTACGCCCGATCCTGCGCCCCCACAGCAGTCAGAGATCCGAACGCCCCTTTCAAAAGCGGACGGAGTTTCTTGTACCCGCCCAACGACCGCTCGCTGATACGCCCATTGATCACCGCCACCCGCACGCCCCGATCCACACACCCCGCGACGAAGTTCGGCCACAACTCCAGCTCAGCCAAACCCACCACGTCCGGCCGCACGGCATCGAGAAACCGCCGGACCGCAAACGTCACGTCCAACGGATACCGCCGCACGTCGCACGTCGCGCCATACAGCTCGGTTGCACGCTTCAATCCCGTGTCCGTCGTGGCCGTCACGATCACGCGCGCGTGCGGCGTCAACAACGGCACCAAGGCCCGGATCGCGTTGGTCTCCCCTACCGACACCGTGTGCAACATCACTCGAGGTCGATCATCCCCACCAGCCACCGGCTCCACCCGCCCGAACCGCTCGGCCCACCCACCGCGCGCCTTCCGCATCCACCACGGCGCCGTGACCCCGGCGACGCCTAGGTACACCGCGTTGGTCACAAGCCCCATGGGCCGAATGGACCCACGTTTTCCGGCCGATTCACCCACACCACACCTTCCCGATCAGTTCGCACGAAGCCCAACAATAGGAAAACCAAGGAGAACTGCTGCGCGATCCGACCCCGCACGCCGCTCAACGTCCGGATGGAGATAGAGCGTACCCCTCAACTGGGATACCCTGATTCGAGGATGACCCGGGCGGCCCGCTCGCCCAGAGGACAGAGCAGTTCATTGAAGGAGTTCGAGATGCGTGATGGGATTCGAAACAGGCTCTTGGCCACGGCCCTGGTCGCCGGCCTCGTAGGCCTTACTGCCCTCAGCGGCTGCACCGCCGCCGCCCGAGGACTTGGCAAGCTCACCGCCAACAAGTACGCCAGCGCCCAGCACGGCACCGTCTGGGTCGTGCCGCCACCCCAACTCGAGCCCCCCGCCCCCGAGGACAAGACCGTCTACATCTCATACCAGAACATCTCCGACGCCGACGTCGATCTCACCGACCTCCTCCGCAACGCCGCGCAGGCCCAGGGTTGGCAGCTCGTCAGCAATCCCCAGGAAGCCACCTACCGCCTCCGCGCCCGCACCCGCTTCTTCGGCGAGGTCGAGCCCGAGTCCGGAGGCGAAGCCGCGGCCCGAGCCATGGGCTGGATCAGCGGCGCCGCCGTCGGCGTCGGCACGGCCACGCTCGTAGCCGACGCCACCGATAGCTGGGGTTACGGCGCGGCGGCCGGTGCCGCGTCCGGCGGCCTCGTCGGGCTGGGCATGGCCAACGCCTCCAAGGTCCGTGAGTGGGCGATGATCACCGACTTCGTCCTCGAAGAACGCAGGGACCAGCCCATCGAATTCAAGCTCCTCGCCGAGAGCGATAGCGCCGGCACAACCACCGCCGGTGTCGGCAGCAGCCGAATGGGCGATGGCGGCGGCACCAGTTCGAGCACGTCGAGCACCGCCACCACGACCCGGTCGAGCAACTACTTCCCCCACGGCGTCCGCCTCAGCGCCTGGGCCAACCAGATGAACATGAAGGAAGGCGAGGCCATGCCCCACATTCGCGAGCGCGTCGAGAAGGTCGTCAAGCAGATGCTGCCCCAGTAATCGAAACTCCCGCAGTGAACCAAAGGCCCGGCCGCATGCCACTGCGGCCGGGCCTATTCAATGCGCTAACAAACGAACCCTCGCCGCATGTTGCACGCGTGGTCGGCAAAACTCCAACCCCACCCGCGCCACTCCACGAACGAATCAAGCCGGGCTCAGGTCTCCACGCCCCAGCCCGTCCAAGCCTGGTACCTAGCCTGAAGGTCGGCTGCTACCTCAGCGGGTGGCATCGAACGGCCATAGTCGATGGGCTCCATCACACGGATGGTCGGCCGGCTCGAGCGCGACAGGGCGCCCCACGCCGTCGGCGTCATCGGTGCGTCCTCGATCACGATCGGCAGCACACGCGCGTCACTCCGGCGGATCAACAGACCGATGCCGGGCTGGAACGGCCGCAGCGTCCGCGGTTTCCTCTCGATGCCACCCTCGGGAAACAACCCGAGCACGCCACCGCCCGATAGGTGTCGCATCGCCTCGCGCACGCCAACCGGGTCGCTCGCCTTGCGATCCACGAAGATGATGCGGCCGAACCGCCACAGCCACTCGCCCAGAGGGTGCCGCATGTCGGCGGCCATCATCCACCTCGGCTCGAACGGCAGCACCGCCTGGATCAGCAGCGGATCGACCCCCGACGCGTGGTTGGCGACCACGATCAGTGGCCCAACGTCACCAATTCCGCTGGGGATGTGTTCCGACCCCGACAACTTCGGCGGGTGCCGCAGCCGGACATACACGCGGATGGCGTAGTAGGCCAAATTCCCCAGCACGTCGTCGCCGCGCGGCCCGCTCAGCAGCGGTCCGGCGACGAGCGCCAACCCGATCCAGAGCAGAATCGACGGAATGATCCAGAAGAGCCAATCGGGCATGGGGGCAACAGGTTAGCACCCGTTAGGTTCGGTTGCGAGCCTTGGCTAACGCTTCGCAGCCGAGATCGTCAGGCCTGTTCGTTTCTTCGGGCGCTTGGCTGGCATCAGAGCACGCGCCATCAGGGCGGCGGCACCCACGGCCACCACCGTCACCGCCCAAAACTGCCAATCACCCCACGGCACTCAGCCCACCAGACTCACGACGCCATACACGACCGCGGCGGCGACATAGGCGACGCCCGTCATCCACCCGGCCTGCAACGCCGCCCACTTCCAACCGCCGGCCTCCCTGGCGGTCACGACCAGCGTCGGCAAGCACTGGATCGCCAGCACAAAGAACACGAGCATCGCCCAACTCGTCGCTGGAGTGAACACTCTTGCGCCGTCGTCGCGCGTGGCTTGGGTCAAACGCTCGCGTACGCCCTCGCCCTCGGTGTCATCGGTGCCGGCGATCTGCACCGCCATCGTGCTCACGAACACCTCGCGCGCGGCGAAGCTGGCCAGGATGCCAACGGTGAGCTGCCGATCGGCGCCCATGGGCGCGAACACCGGCTGCACGGCGTCGCCGATGCGCCCCAGAAAGCTCACCTCGGCTGCGCGTTGCGCATCGTCGGGGTCAGCGGGCTTGGGGTAGGCCGAGAGCCACCAGAGGATGACAGAGATCGCGAGGATGACGGTGCCGGCTTTACGGACGAACAACCATCCGCGCGCAGCGGCGGTCTTCGTCGCACCCACCAAGCTCGGCCACTGGTACCTCGGTAGTTCCAATGCCATGGCCGGGCTCTTGCCTTTCAATATGGTGCTGCGTGCGACAATAGCGGTGAACAACCCCGCCAGCGCCCCCAGTACATAACAGCCGGTGAACGCTATCGCCTGCAGCATGGTGCTCTCTGGGAACAGGATCTGCGTCAACAGCACATACACGGGGATGCGGGCCGAGCAACTCATGAAGGGAATGGCGAGGATGGTGGCCACACGTTGGCGGAAGTCGGGGATGGCACGCGCGCTCATGATGGCCGGGATGGCGCATGCGTGGCCGCTGAGCAACGGCACAAAGGCGTGCCCGGGCAGGCCGAATGGCTTGAGCAAACGATCGATGACAAATGCGGCCCGCGCGAGGTAGCCGGTTTGTTCGAGAAGCGCGATCAGGAAGAACAGCAGCACGATCTGCGGCAGGAATACCAGCGTGCCGCCGACACCAGCAATGACGCCGTCGGCCAGCAGATCACGAATCGCGCCAGCCGGCAATGTGCTGCTCACGACTCCGGCCAGCCAGCCGAAGGCGGCCTCGATGGCATCCATCGGGATCGTGGCCAGGCTGAAGATGGCCCAGAACAAGCCGGTCATGAGCACCGCGAACGTCGCAACGCCGAGAACCGGGTGGGTAAAAGCGAGGTCGAGGCGATCAGCAATCGCGTCGTGTGCGCGCGCTTCGGCGGTACAAGCCTTCGCATACACCGCGTCGGCCCAGGTGTCGATGTCGCTTGGGCTGAGCGGGCCGGCGGCGACGCGCGCGCGGACGAGGGCAGGCAGCACATCCTCCACGCCGGTGCCGGTCTTGCCGGATGCGAGCACGACCGGGCAGCCCAGGGCGGCCTCGAACTTCTCGGCGTCGATGGCGATGCCCTTGCGCGCGGCCGCGTCGGTCATGGTGACGACAACGATGGTCGGCAGACCGAGCGCGATGACCTCGGCGGCGAGGCGCAGGTTGCGCGGCACGTTGGTGGCGTCGACGACAATAGCGACGGCGTCGGGCTGGCTATCCGGGAAGCCCTTGATGGACTGATCGCCCGCAAGGACGCCCTTGCAGATGCGCGACTCGTTGGTGTTGAGTTCGAGGCCGTAGGCGCCGGGGAGGTCGGCCAAGACAATCGGGCCCGCGGGCGACTGGACCTGGGCAAGGTGGGCTTCCTGCGTTGTTCCAGGGAAGTTGGCGGTCTTCTGGCGGAGGCCGGCCAGGGCGTTGAAGAGAGTCGATTTGCCGACGTTGGGGTTGCCGACAAGCGCGGCGGTTCGCACGGCCGGGGCGGTCACGCTGACGGGGTTGGTAGGGATCGTGACCGGCGGCATGGCATCAGGAAGGCAGGACGTAGAGGCTGTCGGCCAGGTCGCGGCTGAGGGCGATGCGGCAGCCGCCGGCGTGGCCATCGACGTGGACGATGCAGGGCTGGCCGGCCTTGCAGACGCGGAGCTGGCAGCTGGGTCGCAGGCCCATGGCGGTGAGGTGGGCGGCGCTGTCGTCCTGGAAGTCGGCGGCGTCCAAGCGGGCCGTTTGCCCGCGCGTGAGCTGGGTGAGGCGGATGCGGGCCGGGGCCTTGGCTGTGGTGGCGGTCTGGGTCACGGGTGAGTCTAGCGGTATTGAGACTGGTTCGCAAGTGTGGAGAGGGGGTGAACGCGGGAGCCGTGGAGGGTTCGGAGGGGGAGGGGATGAAGAACTCTCACCCCAACCGTCTCCCTGGGTAGGGAGAGGGAGGAAGAGGCTTAAAGTTGATCACTTCATCGTGGGCGTGTCGCTTGGTGGCTTGTTGGCGATTCTGGTGAGGTTCATGAACAGCCGAGTGAGCTCAAACGCATCGACGAATTTCTTGTCACGGCCCGCCACGAACATCGAAATCACCGAACCACCCTTGAGCGTGATCGTCATGATCCGACTTTGCGGGTCAGCCGCTTCTTTGGTTCGGGGCGGCTGCGCTCTTTGGAGTTGGTCGTAGGCAACGGTCATCGTTGTTCCGCAGGTGCAGGACACGGTGAAGCGATCCTCGTAGAACGCGATGGAGCCGTCTTGGTGGTGTTCGCCCTGGAGGTAGACGCCCACGAGGTCATCGGTGGCGAAGCTGGCCCAACTATCTCGCTGGCGCAGGTCGTCGCGTCGGTGGAATGCGTCCATGCGATCGAGGAAGCAGAGGACGAGTTGGGCGTGGGTGACGATCATGGGGCAAGCCGATGACGAGACAGGCGCCGATACGATAGTTCATGAGCGATCTGTTTGGGGCTGAACGAGCGAAGCGGCGGCGGCGGGTGGAGCCGTTGGCGGCGAGAATGCGGCCGCGGTCTATTGATGAGGTCGTGGGACAGCAGCACATCTTGGGGCCGGGGAAGTTGCTTCGGCGGATGCTGGATGCGGATGCGCTGACGAGCCTCATTCTGCATGGGCCGCCGGGGACGGGGAAGACGACGCTGGCGGGCCTGATCGCCGAGCATTCGGGGCGGCACTTCGAGGCGGCGAACGCGGCGTCGATCGGGGTGAAACGGGTTCGCGAGATCTCAGAGGTCGCGCGGGCGCGACTGGAGGATGGCGGGCCGCGGACGGTGCTGTTCCTGGATGAGGTGCATCGGTTCAGCCGCAGCCAGCAGGACGTGTTGCTGGAGGACGTGGAGCGCGGGGTGCTGACGCTGATCGGGGCGACGACGGAGAACCCGCTGTTTGCGTGCAACGCCGCACTGGTGAGCCGGAGCACGTTGTTCCGGTTGGAGCCATTGACGGAGGACGAGGTCGTCGAGGTGCTCACCCGAGCGCTGCGGGATGACGAGCGCGGGTATGGCAAGCTGGAGATTGATGCGCACGACGATGCGCTCAAGGTGTGGGCGATCAAGAGCGATGGGGATGCGCGGCGGGCGTTGACGGCGCTCGAGGTTGCGGTGTTGAGCTCGGGGATGGATGGCGGCTCGATCACCATCGATCGGCAGGTAGCCGAGGACTCCATACAGCAGAAGGCGGCGGTGTATGGGGACGACGAGCACTACGACTCGGCGTCAGCGATGATCAAGAGCATCCGTGGGAGCGATCCGGATGCGGCGTGCTACTGGATCGCGCGGATGCTGGAGGGCGGAGAGGACCCGCGGTTCATAGCGCGGCGGCTGGCGATCCTCGCGAGCGAAGATGTGGGGAATGCTGATCCTCGCGCGATGATGGTGGCGGCGGCGGCATGGGAGTTGGTAGAACGGATCGGCTTGCCCGAGGCACGGATCACGCTGGGGCATTGCGCGTGTTACCTGGCACTGGCCCCCAAGAGCAATTCGGCGTACAGGGCGATCGACGCCGCCATTGCGGACGTGAAGGAGGGGCGGACGGTACCGGTGCCGGTGTACTTGCGGGACCCGAACTCGTCGCCACTCTCGACTGGGGATGCGACGGGCGTGCGGACGAAGGAAGTTCGCGGGGAAAAATATGAGTACAGCCACAACGCCGAGGGTGGACTGACCGGGCAGGACTATCTGGGGGTGGCAAAGCGGTACTACGAACCTGGGGAAGCTGGCGAGGAGGCCGCGATAGCGAAGCGGCTCAAGGAGATACGGGCGTTACGAAGAAAGCGACGCTCGTAGCTAGCTGGCCGGCTTGATGATGGTGAACTCGATCTCGTGCTTGGTGGGGACAAGAACAAGGCCAGCCTGCTCGAGCAACTCTCCAGGAAGCTTGGCCTTGTCGGCGACAAGCTTGAGTTCGAGGAAGAGGTAGCCTTCGTGGTCGGTGCGATCGAGAACCGGCGCACCCATGATACCGGCAACGCTACCGACGACAGTCGCCATCGAGGCGCTCGCGCTGGTGATGGTTGTTGACGTGTCACTCGTCAACGAGCTCACACCAAGCTGGCGATCCGTACCCGAGTCTCTCAGCTTGAGGCCGGTGTCGACGATCCGGAGCTCGTAGGCATCGACCTCTCGCATCTCGGTCTCGAGGCGGACGCCCAGGCCCGTGGTAATGAGCTCGCGGACAGCGGGGATGAGTATGGCGTACTGGTCGCGGGGGATTCGGTAGATGACATCGAATTTCTGGTCCGTCACAGCGGGATCGACCTCGACGGCGTACCCGCGCAGGTTGTAGAGCGGGATAACTATGCTGCTTGCGGTACGGCCGAGGGCAGTCATCGCGACCCCGCTGGCAGAGGACATGCTGGCGTCGCCCGCCGGACGGACGATGACTTGGATAGCCGGCTGGTCTTCGATGGGCGAGTAAGGATCGATGCCGGCGGTTACGCCGCCGGACAGGATGGGGCGGCCGTCGGGACCGACCTGGCCCGGATCGTTGTGGTCCTGTTGCTCGCGCGCGGCGTAGGGGTCTTCGTCGCCTTGAACGATCGCGGCGAGGCGTTCCGCATTGAGCGCACTGGGATGGGTGCGAGCGACGATGGTGCCATCGCGGACGACAAAAGTCGTCGGCCAGCCTCGGATGGCGTAGTCCTTGACCATCGACCGGTCCATGTCGTGGCCAATCCAGGTGTTGAGCTTCATGCGCTCTTGGAAGCGGTCGGTGATAGCAGGCTCTTCGTAGGTAACACTGAGGAAGTTCACGCCTTTGGGGGCGAACTCATCGTGCAGTTCGTTGATGTGGGGGATGGAAGCGACGCACGGGGCGCACCACGTACCCCAGAATTCGATGACAGTCGTACCCGTGGGCCAAGCATCCCAGTCTGCTCTGGCGCCATCGGGAGCATTGGTAAGGGCGTCGAGGGTGATCGGCGGGGCCTTGTCACCTGGGCCCGGGGCTTGCTGGCCGTGAGCAATGCCGGCCAGGCATGTGGTGAGCGTGTAGGTCAGCAGGGCAAGGCGTTGGCTGAGGATCATATTGGAAACCCCCTGAATGCGTGGTCGAACGGGATGAGTCGTTTCGAGGTGGTACGCTACGCGATGCGACGCGGGTTCACGTTGATTGAAGTTCTGGTCGTGGTCGCGATTATCGCGGTCTTGCTCGCTGTGCTGTTGCCGGTGCTGGCCGGGGCACGAGACGCGGGTCGAGGCGCGGTTTGCCTGTCAAACTTGCGGCAGTCGCACCTCATCTGTGCGCAATATGCGGACACGTACGACGGGTTTGGGCCGGCGATCGGGCGGCCATATGGGTCGTTGCCGAACTGGGCGCTCGTGGTGCAAACCGAGGCGAAAGGCGGGAGTGGGCGCGCAGGGACGGGGCCGAGTGAGGTGTTCGAGGAGGTTAGCATCCTTGTATGCCCGGCTTGCCAGGCGCAAACGGGTGAGCGGATGACACGGACGTACGCGATGAATGCAACGGGACTAGCGGGCTTACCGGGGGACACCGGGGACTATGACGCACGGGCGACGTCGATCCGGTTTGACCTGGTGGGGTTGCCGGCGGTGACGCCCCTCCTCATTGACTCGGCACCAACGGAGCCCGGGCCGGGAATGCCACCACCAACACGGACGGCAAGCGTGATTGACTTTCGCCAAGACGCGCACGTGGCCGGGCGGCTGGGACTATGGCATGGCGGTCGGTCGAGCCGGCGAGGCCACACCGTGATGTTTGACGGATCAGCGCGCGGATTCGACGGCGTCCAACCGGCGTGGCTGGAGCCGCTGCGCTAGCGGATCACTCGCAGCCGAGGTCGAACTCGTTCTGGAAGGCGAGGAAGTCGAAGATGGTGAGCACGCCATCGCTGTCGAAGTCGGCGGTGAGGTCGCCGGCGTCGAAGGCATTTTGGAATGCGAGAAAGTCGAAGATGGTGAGGATGCCGTCACGGTCGAGATCGGCACGGCATGGGGTCTTGCAGCGGTGCGGGAGGATGGCCACGCCGTCGATTTCATGGCCTGAGACCAGGATGTCCGGGCGGCCGCTGTCATCGATGTCCGCCACCGCCACCTCGAAGGCCCCGTCGGGCAGGTAGATTGCTCCGTCGAACGCGAGTACGCCTGGAGCGGCCCCAGTGTTTGTTAGAACACCGGTGGTGGTGAAGATGTCGAGCCAGCCGTCACCATTGGCATCTCCGAAAGCCGTGTCGCCAACACTGGTGCCGGCATCGATCGTGACCCTTGGCGCGAACTCTCCTCCACCCAGTCCCAGGGCGATGTCTACACCCGAGGCGCGACCGGCCACTAGGTCGATCAGCCCATCGCCGTCGAGGTCGACGGTTCGGATCGTACCGTTGAACTCTGGCGGGCTAGCGCTAGCCGCGAAGGTACCGCTCCCGTTGTTGAGCAACACGATGGCTTCGTCGCGCTGGTGGCCCACCACGGCATCGATATCGCCATCGCCGTCGAGGTCGGCCATGGCGACCGAACGCGGATTGCTGTTGAGAACGTGGTAGGCCCGGATGTCGAATGAACCCGAGGCGTTCTCGAACACAACGAGCAGGTTGAAGTCGTCACTCGAGACCGCTGCTACATCCAGATCGCCGTCGCTATCGATGTCGCCCAATGCGATCGCGCGGCAGCCGGGAACACCCGCGAGCGATCGCGCCGAGCCGAGCCGGCCGGCACCATCGTTGAACAGTACCACAACACGGTTGCTCGTTCGGAAGGCGATCGCCACGTCGGTGTCACCGTCGCCGTCGATGTCGCCCAGTGCCAGATCGCCCATCCCCACGCCGGCTGCGAAGGTCTGCATCGGCGAAAGAACGCCCGCGTCGTTGAGGGCCACACCCACGCTGTTTCCGTCATGCAGTGTCGCGACCAGGTCCTGATCGCTGTCGCCGTCCATGTCGGCGGTGGCCAGGGCGTTGGGTCGAGTAGCCCCGATATCGCCCGGGTCGTAGGTACTGTACAGTACGAACCGGCCCAGGCCGTCGGCCTCCAGCACCACGAGCTGCCCCTGCGCCGCGGCCACCAGGTCGGTATCACCATCGCCATCGGCGTCGGCCCAGGCCACCTGCGTGGCATCGAAGGGGGTGAGGTCAGAATCTGCCAGCCGTGTGAAGATGCCGCCGTCATTCATGAGCACCCGTACGGGCCCTGTCTGTGTGCCACTCGCCAGATCGAGATCGCCGTCGCCATCGAAGTCGAAGGGCCTGATAGACTCGGCATGCGCGTCCAGGGGCAGCGGGTCTTGGTCGGGAAAGGTGCCGTCGCCGGCGCCGCGGAAGAGCGTCAGCCCGAAGAGCGGGAATCCGCCCACGGCTGCGTCGAGGTGGCCATCGCCGTCGGCGTCGAAGAGTGAGAGTCTGGTAAGCCTGGGCGCCCCCGCCGGCCGGCGATCGGCCACTGTGAAGCCTGCAGAACCGTCGTTTGTGAGCACGATGAATTCGTCATGCCAGTCGACGAAGACCAGGTCCATGTCGCCATCGCCGTCCACATCGCCCGCCGCCATGGCGCTCGGCTCGCGGCTCACTGGCACGCGCACTTGCGGAGCGAATATACCGCTCCCTTCATTGAGCAGGATCGAGGCGTCGCCTGATCTGGCGTTGCACACGGAGATGTCCGCGTCGCCATCGCCATCCAGATCCTCGACTGCCACACCCGATGGGAAACTACCCACGGCGAGCAGGACGGCGGGGGCCATCGCCCCAGCGCCGTTGTTGAAGAGCAGAGCGATCTGGCCCCCGACGGGCAGGGCGGCCACGAGGTCGAGATCGCCGTCGCCATCGAGATCGCCGGTGGCCAGCAGGAAGGCTCCCCAGGTGGTGTCTGAGATTCGGGCTTCACCATAGAAGCCGTCGCCCAAACCCAGAACCACCCGCACGCTCCGGGTGGTATCGCACAAGGCCAGGTCCGGCACGCCGTCACCGTTGAAATCCCCGGCCACCATGTCCTCGGCCCATTCGCCTCCAACGTCGAAAACCTGTCCGAGGTACAACGGTCCGGAGCAATCCTGGGCGACGGCGGCGTGGGCAAGTGTGACGATTGCCGCAAAACACCAATTGACAACTAAGTATCGGCAGGTCATTGGGTCTCCGTATTGACAGGTCGCTAGACAGACCGTCGGCGGCAACAATCTACTCGCAGCCGAGATCGAACTCGTTCTGGAAGGCGAGGAAGTCGAAGATGGTCAGGGCGCCGTCACCGTCGAAGTCAGCGGCGGGGTCACCTGCGTCGAAGAGGTTCTGGTAGGCCAGGAAGTCGAAGATGGTGAGCGAGCCGTCTTCGTCGAGGTCGACGCGGCAGATCTCGCATACACCGTCGGTAAGACGCCAACCGGCGCCCCCCGCCCCGAACGGGCTGGCGATGACGGTGATCTCCATGACGAGGGAGCCGCGAGCCGTGAGGCAGATCTCGCCGCTGGACCACCGCGGATCGGCGAACGCAGCATCAAAGTCGGAGATACTGTCGCCCACCGAGGTCGGCTCACTGCAATCGAACTCGGCCACGACGGTGCTGCCGTCGAGGACGCGCACTGAGAACCAGTCTCCCGAGAGGAACGAGTCGGTGACCTGGAGCTGCGGGAACGAGTCTTCAACGAAGATGTCGACGGTGACGACGTCTCCAACGTCGCCGAACTGGAAGCCAGTCCAGCTCTGGGCGTTGGTGGTGGCGGCGAGGCCGAGCGTGGTGGCGGCGAGGGCGATGGCCTTGATAGTGTGCATGGATTCTCTCCTAGCATGCCCGAGTGGCAGCTTGTTGGTCGTGGGCTTGTTCGATTAGTTGTACCAGAACGGGACAACCGAATCAACATGAAATTTGGGATCGGATTGGTGCGGATCGCCCATAACGAGAGCGTGAGGTCTGGCTTCGGGTCGCAACGATGTGGGTGTGCGTTGAGATCTGTAGACGATGCTGAACGGTGGTTGTGGGTCGTGTCACGTATGTCGTCAATACGAAGACAATGGCCGCGTCTAGGCAACTTCGCCCAATTCACCCAAATTCTCAACGTACCCGTGATTCGTTGCCAGATCGGACGCTCCTCTAGTAGCGAGTGAGGGGTCGCCTGAGTTTGTGGCCGGTGTGTGCCGCGGCCCGTGAGGCCTTTGGGTTCGCTCATGGAACGAAGGAGCATCGGTATGAGAGACTGGAATACCCATGGCATCCTTGCGGTGGTTGCCGCGGTGGCTGCGGCAAGCGCGGCAAACGCACATATGCCGGCCGAGGGCTGGATCATCGACGTGCACGACCCGGTGCTGGCGCCGGTGGGCCACCCGAGCGGGTTGCCCCAATCGACAGTGATTACGTTGCGGGCGAAGTTTGATGGCGCGACGGACTACGCGTTCGCGGCCGGCGAGTTGGGCTTCATTGCCAGCGAGTTTGGCACCGCGGGCACGAACTGGATCAACAACGTGCTCATCTCTCCGTTCGATCCGCTTGGCACATCGCCCGGTACGCTGGAGCCCGACGGCGCCTCTGCCGTGAATCCGGGGCAACTACACTTCCCCACGGCTGGTATCTTCGCGGACACGTCGAACCCGGCCGACGTTTGGCAGATCGAGTACACGGCGACCGATTTCACGCCACGTGTGATCGATCTGTCGACGCTGACCAACCGGTTCGACGTATACATCGACGCGACGGGCCTGTCGCGGACCGTGGCGATCGCGTCGCTGATGGAAGGGAGCGGTCGGATCGAGATCATCCCGGCGCCCACGACGCTGGCGATCGGCTTGATGGCGGGGTTGGTTTCGGTTCGCCGGCGTCGCTGATTCCTGGAAGCTCTCCGTGTGCATCCGTCGCGCCCGACACCAGGGCGCGGCGGGTTACTCGCATCCTGCGTCGAAGGCGTTTTGGAAGGCAAGGAAGTCAAAGAGGGTAAGGACGCCGTCGCCGTCGAAGTCTCCGGGACACGGATTGGCACGGATGGCGAGGATGACGGCGTCGGTGATATCGCTGCCAAAGGCGTTCGTGACGACGACGTCGTAGAGCCCCTCGTCGGCTGGTCCAGCGTTGATTGTCAGGGTGGGTGTGGTGGCCCCAGTGATACCTCCCCCGTCGGCGAGATCGATGCCGTCCCTGCGCCATTGGTAGTCCAGCGGCTCTGTACCGACGGCCGCGGCTTCGAAGACGGCCATGCCACCGTTGAAATCGAGCAGCACGGAGTCACTCGTGAGCGTCGCCTGCGGAGGAACGTTGCAGATATCGAGTTCGAGAATGTAGATCGCACCCGCGTCGACGGCACCATCATCGTCGACGTAGGAGCCGACCGCAAGCTCGGGCCTGCCGTCTCCGTCGGCGTCCGTCCAGACCTCGGGTGTGTAACCGAAGACATCACCATCATAGAGTGGGCCAGCAAACCCACCTTCGGATTCTGATATTGTTCGCACGCCCTTGGCCGAGCCATCGGCGTTGAGGAACACGATGCGCAGCTCCCCACGAAGCGGAGACCCGAACTGGGGTACTGAGACGGCGAGATCGACCACACCGTCACCGTCCAAGTCGCCGATTGTCCCGATAGAACTCCCGAATTGGTCAAGATCCTGGAGGTCCAGGAAGCCCATGAGATCGGAAGTCTTGTGCTCGGCCTTCACCGTACCGTCGGTACGCAGCAAGCACACATACATCGCGCCGCGGAATGAGCCTCCGTCGGCATCTCCAGTGGCACCCACGGCAAGGTCCGGCACGCCATCGCCATCCAGATCGCCAAGCCCGGCCACGCCGGAACCGAACGCGTCGCGGTCGTCGAGCAATCCGCCGAAGCCACCTTGGGTATCAGAGATCTTCTGCTCTGCCTTCACGGTTCCATCGTTGTTCAAGAACAGGATCCAGACGGCACCACGACCGGAGCCGCCATCAAGATCGCCCCGTGCACCGACCGCCAGGTCGACGACGCCATCGCCATCGAGATCACCAAGGCTGGCTATGGCGTAACCAAAGCTGTTGTTCATGGTCAATGTGCCACCGAAACCGCCAACACCGGTCGTGATCTTCTGCTGAGACTTGACCGTCCCGTCGTTGTCGAGCAACAGCACCCACATAGCTCCGGCAGAGGGAGCAGCCTCGTCGTCACCAACCGCCCCCACCGCCAGATCGGGAACGCCATCACCATCGAGGTCGCCAAGCCCCGCCACGCTAATCCCGAATATGGCGGCCGGCTGGAGCGGCGAACCAACAAGCCCGCCCTGGGTGTTTGAGATCTCTTGCTCCGCCCTCACCGTCCCATCGGCGTTCATGAACAGGATCCAGACCGCTCCTGCAGCGGAGCCGCCGGCATCGTCACCGCCCGCCCCCACCGCCAGATCGGGAACGCCGTCGCCGTCTAAGTCTCCGAGCGCGGCGATGCCCAGACCGAAGCGGTCCTGGGACTCCAATCCACCTCCGAAGCCACCCTCGGTCAGCGAGATCTTGGTCTCACCGACCACGACCCCGGCTTCGGGACATGCTGGCTGGGCCCATGCGGTAGCTACCAGGCCGAAACCAAGTAGCGCTACGTAGCCGGCACGGTGGCGGAACGGCGTGATCTCGTTCACTGCTTACTCACACCCATCGTCGAATTCGTTCTGGAAGGCGAGGAAGTCGAAGATGGTCAGGGCGCCGTCGCCATCGAAGTCGGCAATCAGGTCGCCGGCGTCGAAGAGGTTCTGAAACGCCAGGAAGTCGAAGATGGAGAGCTGCCCGTCGCCATCGAGATCGACGCGGCACGGTGGATCGCCGAAGGTGAGGCGATAGGCGGCACCGCCGGCGTCGAACGGGCTCGCCGTGACGGTGATCTCCATCGACAGCGGGCCACGGTGAGTAAGAAAGACCTGCCCGCTGGACCAGCGGTCGTCGACGAAGGCGGTATCGTAATCAGCACCGATCTCGTCGCCGACGGTCGTGGGGTCTGAGCAGTCGAACTCATCGACAGTGCCGTCGCGGTCGACGAGGCGAACGGAGAATCGGTCGCCCGAGAGGAAGGCATCGGTAACCTGGAGGACGGGGTTGTCGTCGGTGATGAAGAGGCTGATGGTGATGAGGTCGCCGACTGGACCGAAGGTGAAGCGCTCCCACTCCTGGGCGTGGGCTTGCGTGGCGGCGGCGAGGACGATCGTGGTGGCGATGGCGGCGGGCTTGGTTTGCATCTTGATACCCCCTTTTGAGCGAGTATGGGTGTGGAACGAGGTCTGAGGACTCCGTTGTAACCGAAAATCGACTTGGATTCAACGGGAAATAGGTCCGGCTAATCGTGCATGGCTGACAAGGTGGGTGAGCTTGGCCATCAGGGTTGACTTGGTGTCGTCGAAGCTAGGGCACGCGTCGCCAAGGAGGGCGTTCAGGCTTGTCACGGGGCGGCCGACCAAGCCACAGGGGACTATGAGGTTGAAGTGGGTGAGGTCTGGGGCGACGTTGAGGGCCAGACCGTGGGTGGTAACCCACTTGCGAACGCGGACGCCCATGGCGGCGATTTTGGCGGGAGGGCCCTGACCGGCGCTCACCCAGACGCCGGTAGCTTGCGGGTCTCGATCGCCCCGGATGCCGTAGTGGGCGAGGGTGTCGATGACCGACTGCTCAAGGAGCCGCATGTATCCGTGGAGGCCGAGTGGCTTGCCCGTGTCCGCGTTGGTGAGGCGCTGGAGATCGAGGATGGGGTAGGCGACAATCTGGCCCGGGCCGTGATAAGTGACGTCGCCGCCACGGTCGGTCTCATGGCGCTCGACGCCCAGAGCGTCAAGGCGGTTTGCGTCGGCGAGGACGTGCTGGTCGGCACCCTTGCGATGGGTGACGGTGATGAGGGGCGGGTGCTCGACAAGATAGATGGTGCCAACGTCGCTGCGCGGGTTGGCTCGGGCCCCGATGAGCTGGTCCTGTCGGGCGCGTTGGATGGCCAGGGCCTCGGCGTAGCCCATACGGCCTAGGTCGATAGCGTCGAGTCGCTCGGTCACGGGAAGACGATAGCGCTGACAGGGGCGTGTTTGGGCCATACGATAGCAAGTATGGCTGCGACCTCTTCAGAACAGTTCACCGGACGGCACGAGACGGCCGAGATCCACCCCAGCGCTCATGTCGATGCAGACGCTTACCTGGGTGAGGGCGTCGTGGTTGGCGCTCGGAGTTACATCGGCACGGGTGTGCGGCTGGAGCGCGGGGTGCGGCTGATCGGCTCGGTGCACATCGAGGGGCCGGCGACGATCGGCGAGGGGACGATGGTGTACCCCTATGCGGTGATCGGGATGCCGGGGCAGGACTTCAAGTTCTCGCCGGGAGACGCGACGCCGGGCGTGAAGATCGGTTCGGGCTGCGTGATCCGCGAGCACGTAACGATCCACCAGGCAACGACTGGCGACCGCCCCACCACCGTTGGCGACAAGTGCTACCTGATGGCGGCGAGCCACGTGGGGCACGATTGTGATGTTGGCAACGGGGTGATCCTGGTGAACAACGCGCTGTTGGCTGGGCACGTGACGGTTGGCGATAACGCGACGTTCAGTGGGAACACGGCGATCCACCAGTTTGGCCGGGTCGGGAGATTGGCGTTCATCTCGGGTGGCGTGGCGACGGCTATGGACGTGCCGCCGTTCTGCTTGTGCGACCAGATCAACACGACCAATGGGCTGAATCTGGTGGGCCTGCGCCGCGCTGGTGTGCCGAGGGAATCGATCGATGCGCTGCGGTTCGCGTTTCGGACCGTGATCTCAAAGAGCTTGCCACGGAACGACGCGCTCCAGAAGCTGCGCGAGCTCGGTGGCGATGATCCATATGTTCAGGAACTCGCCGAGTTCATCGCCGCGAGTAAGCGTGGCATCGGGCGCGGGGCAGACCGGAACACGCGTCGCTCGGGGTAAGTAGTCGCCAAGCCCAGGGAGGGGCGATGGACTTGGGCCACGACAATTCGCCCGCGCTGTGCGTGCTGGCCAGCGGGTCGAGCGGGAATTGCTCGGTGCTGCGGAGCGCCGATGGCGAGTTGGTGCTGATTGACGCGGGAATCAGCCCAAGGCGGGCGAGCGCGGCCTTGTCAGCCCTCGGGTATTCGCTTGAAGATGTGTCGGCAGTCGTGCTCACGCACCTTGATAGCGATCACTTCTATTCGTCGTGGGCAACTGTGGCACCGAAGCGGCTGCGGTTTGGTGCGAGCGTATGGGTGCACGTGTCGCATTCACGTGAGCGACGGCTAGATCCGTTGCATGAAGCGGGATGCCTGGCAACGTTCGAGCGCGAGGCCTTCGCGCCGGCACGGGGGACGTCGTTCACCAGCCGGCTGGCGAGCCATGATGCCGAAGGGGTAGCGACATTTCGGATTACCACGCCTCAGGGAGAACTCGGGTTCTTGACGGATCTCGGCGAAGTTACGGATCGGCTCGTCGATTTTCATCGGGGCGTGGGCGTGCTAGCCATCGAGAGCAACTACTGCCCTCGGTTGCAGGCGCGATCGGCTCGGCCGGACTTCTTGAAGCGGCGGATCATGGGTGGGGCCGGGCACCTGAGTAACGAGCAGTGTTTGCGTGCGACCGAGGCGATCGGGCCGTCGAGCCACGCGGTGTTCTTGCATCTGTCCCGGGAGTGCAACACGCCGGAGATCGTGGGCGCGTTGCACGAAGGGGCGGACTATGCGCGAACGATCGCGCATGCGGAGGAGCCAACGCGGTGGGTTTCGATCACCGGCGCACAACCTGAGGTACACACCAGTCCCGTCAGGCCCCCGGTACCGATGACGCTGTTTGGACCGCTGTCTGGACCCAGAGCGTGACGGCGGCGCGATCGAGCGATCAGCCGCTGGGATATCGCAACACGAGCGGGCGGCGTGTGGGGCAGGCGAGCGAGCCGGGGGAGCGTGTTGCGCGGTTGTGGCGGTGGCTCTTGGCGTTCTCTCGCACACGGCGGATCGTGACGGTGCAGGGGGTGCGGTACGAAGAGCTCGACGCGGTGCCGCTGCGGCGGGCGCTGTCGCGCGGGCTGGGCAAGCGGTACCGGGTGCGGTTCCCGGATCGAGCGAAGATGGTCTTGGAAGTGAGCGGGGCTCGGCCGATCGCGGACTTGCTGGGTGCGGGGGACTTGGGCGAGTTCACGCTTGTCGATCCGTTGATGCGGCCGGGAGATCGAGTGCTGTTGCTGCATGCGGGGACCGGGCACGGCGTAGCGTGGCTGAGCGAACGGCTGGGACCGACCGGAGCGCTCGTCGCGCTCGAACCCGACGCTGCAAGCGTCCGCTACGCGCGGCACCGGTACCACCCGGCGAACACGGCGCTCGAAGTTTGTGACCTGCACTCGCCGACGATGGCGCCGGCGGCGCTGATCGGCGAGTTGGACGGGGCGTTCGATGCGATCGTGCATCGGCGACTACCGGGCGATGGACCGCAGCGAGATGCGCAGTTGGCCGAGTGCTGGCGCTTGTTGTGCCCGGGTGGAGTGATGGCGATCTTGCTGGCGTCGCCGAGTGGGCATCACGATCCTCGGGAGGATCCGCGGCTGAAGCTGCTGGAAGATGCGATCAGAGTCTTGTCTGAGGAAAACGGGCCGGGATTCGAGCGGATGGAGCGGGTGCGCGTGCATGCGCGGTGTGGGTTGCTCGTACAGCGGGGCTACGACGACGAGGAATCGGGCGATGGTCCTTCGCCCCCGGGGCCAAATCTCGGCGAAGGTCAGCGGGTCTAAGGGGTGCGCACGAGCTCGCGCATGATCGCAAGGGTGCCAGCAGTAGCGGTGGAGAGGGCCTGATCGGGCTCGGTACCCGGACGGTATTCGACGGTGAGGACGGCGCGCTTCTGGTCGAGGCCGAACCACGTGCCGAGCGAGCCGGCGGGGTTGGTAAACTCGGCGTGGACGCGCCAGGCAGGGTCGAGGCGCTGAGCGGCGCGCACGAAGGCTTCGGCCAGGATGTCCGCCGTCTGCGGCCCATCGGGGTCAACGAATGGTCCACCCGACGTCGAGTGAAATACGACGATGGCGTCGGGGTTGAAACTCCCGATGTAGCGATGGACGGCGGCGGCCTCGGGCTCGCTGAGCGGCTCGGAGCCGTGGGCCCGCGAGGGGCGGAAGTTCGAGGCTGGCCAGTTGCGGTTGAGATCGACGCCGCGCGAGTTGCCGCGGCGGCGCTGCTCGTAGCCGTCAGGGTTCATGGTGGCGATGCCGGCGAGTTGGAGTTCTTTGCCATAGCCGGCGCTGGTGAGGCGGAGCCAGAGTTGATCGAAGCGGTTGTAAACCTCGGGCTCGTCGCCATGGATGAGGCCGATGACGAGTAGACGCTTAGAGCCGGTGCCGTGGGTGCGGACGAAGATGGGCCGGCCCTCGCGGCTGGTGCCGAGTTGGCTCGCGCTGGATTCAAGGGCCGGGGGATCGGGCATGTCGACGCGGTCGCCGGGCGGGCTGAGGAGGTCTTGGGGATGGCTCGTGCAGGCGGGCACGATGAGGGCGAAGAGCATGAGGATGGTGCGCACGGCGGGCATAGGTCAGGATAGGTCGCGCCCGATGGCGCTCCAACCATGAGCGGATTCAGCAGCTATCAATCTCGCCGTGGATACGGTCGAAGCGTTGCTTCTTGAGGTCGGCGTCACGGATCCAGAAGCTGAGGTTTCCCTCGTCGCTCCACATCCAGTCATCGACGTCGCGCTCGCTGTCGAAGACAGCGAGCAGCCGCCAGTCCTTCTTGCTCTTGTTGATCTTGTTGACCTCGGCCTTGGGCATCGTGCCGCGCTGGGCCCATCCGGCGGCGTGGCGTGCGGCGTCTAGTCGTGGGTCAGAGTCCGGGCCAGCCAAGCTCCCCAGCAGCCGGTGGTCGTGGCTCGCACGTCGCACGAGCAGGTCGGTCTCGAACGCGTCCATGTTGTCGATGAGCTCCTCGCCGTGTGGGTCGGGCACCGTGAACATGAGCTTGTCGAGCGCGATCGACGCGTCCTCGCTGAGGCACAGCATGGGCAGCATCTCCACACGCCGCTCGGGAAAGGGCCGCCAGAAGAAGTACCCTTCTTCGAGGCCGGTCTCGTCGAACTCCGGAAACACCCGTCGCTCGCCGGCCTTGGTGTAGTACCGCACCTGCCATCGCGCGGGCGTCGATTCGTGCGGCCCGGAGCGATCTCCCTGCGTGTCGTACCAGAAGCTCAGCAGCCCCTTGCGCTGCAGGTCGGCGGTTGGGATGTGCCTCGGTGGGAGGTCGGCGAGGTTGAGTTGGGCGAGGAAATGCAGGGGACGGCGGTCATACGTCGGCCAGTCGGCGTCCGGCGGCAGGTCGGGCTCGCCGCCGAACTTGCTCGTGCCCGTGGGCAGGCGGCGCTTCGCCGGCTTGCCGGGCTTGAGGCGGACGGCCTTGCGCAGGCCGCCGAGGATGAGGTCTCGCTGATCGTCGAGGTTGTGCTTTGCGATGAGGGCTTTCGCTTCGGCGATCGTGGTGGGTGGCTTGGGCATGGTGTGTCAGGTTAGGTACCAAGGACGAGGCAGCCACACTCATCGCAGATCGAAGACTTGGTGCCGCACCAGCAACAGCGCCGGCCGGTGGTTCGGGGTCCACACGGTCGGCGGTGCGCAAGGGGTCAGACGAAAGCAGGCTGGCTCGGGCTCAAGCGAGAACGGATGCGAACCCGAGCCGGCCTGGGTGTGGGGTCACGAGCAGCCGGCCTGGAAGCCGTTCTGGAAGCAAAGGAAGTCGAAGATGTCGAGCGAGCCGTCGCGATTGCAGTCGGCCCTGGTGTCGCCGGCGTCGAAGGCGTTCTGGAAGGCGAGGAAGTCGAACAGCGTGAGCTCGCCGTCGAGGTCGAAGTCTGCGTAGCAACTCTGGATGATGCGGTCCATGCTGCCCTCGGGGTAGTCCATCATGCTGATGGTGCCCATGAGGGTGTCTTCGATCATGCTGGCCAGGCTCTGCTGGTAGCTGACACCCAGGGTGGTGAAGGGCAGGCCGCGAAAGGGATACTGGTCGCCGCCGCGGGCGAGGAAGTCGACGATGGCGATGTCGATGTCTTGCGCGCCGGGGACGACCATGCCGTTCTCGACGATGGCGGTGCCGTCACTGAGTGTGACGTTGCGGACGCGTTCTCCGGGGGTGGTGACCACAAGGTCGCTGTCGAGCACCTGAGCCTGCTGACGCCAGTCGAACTCGAGCGTAAAGCCAGCGATCTGTGCGAAGCGGCCGTTGGATTCGCCCTGGCGGCTGACCGCGTTCTCGAGGATTTCCTTGAACTGGTCGGCGGGCACGTTGGGCACGATGGTGATGAAGTTGCTGAAGGGCAGGATGTCGAAGGTGTCAAGCTCGGTGATGTCACCCGAGGCGATGATGCTGTCGTTGCGGATACCACCGCCGTTGGCGAGCGCCACGTCGGGCGCGTCAACGCCGAAGGAAGCGGCGAGGTCGAGGCCGGTCTGCAGGAACGAGTCGGCGATGAGGTTGCCCAGGTTGGTCTCGATGTTGCGAACACTCGAACGGCGGCCGTCGAGATCGACCTCACTGAACCCAATCACGTTGGCGGCCAGTGCGGCAACGCCCGCGGCTACGGGGTCGACGACATCGGCCTGGATAACCGGGTCGGCGACAACGGCGTCTGGGCCGACGCCCGAGACGCGGACCGGACCCGACTCGTCGACGATGTCGGTGAGGTTACCGTCGGCGTCGAAGCCGAGGATGAGGCGGCCGACGTAGCGGTAGTCGCCGCTGGTGGTGACGATGGGGATGTCATTGCCATCGGCGTCGGTGCCGAAGATGGGGTAGCCGCTCTGGCCAGCGACCTCGTCGGGTGTGTCGCCTGGGACGAGCAGGTCATCGCCGTTGGCGAGCAACTCACCACCGCCGCCGCCGACGATGGCGTCGACACCGCGGAGGGTCTGGATGAGGTCGAGCTCTTCGGTGAGACCCTGGAGGTGGCTGGACAGGATGATGATGCCCACGCCGTCGGCGGTCAGGGCGTCGACCTCGGCCTGGATGATGGCGGTCAGGTCGTCGTCGACAACCACGCCGCGAGGACTGGAAATGAAGGGCAGCGAGGGTGTGGTAGCGCCGACGATGCCCACGCGGCGAACGCCGCCATCGGTCATGACGTCGATAACGGTACTCGGGACGATACGGCCGCTGTCGACCAGGGCCTGCAGACCGGGCTCCGCGCCGAAGTCGAGGTTGGCCGAGAGGAAGGGGGCGGGGTTGCTGCTGAAGCCGGCGATGAAGTCTTCGAGGATGTCGGGGCCGAAGTCAAACTCGTGGTTGCCGATGACGAAGGCGTCGTAGCCGATCGTGTCGAGAGCGATGGTGTCGAAGAAGGGAACGCCCTTATCGAGGCTGACGGAGAACTCCGGACCGGGCAGGAAGTTATCGCCGCTGGTGAGCAGGAGGCTACCGCGGGTGAAGCCACCGGGGGGCGAGGACATGGCCTCGGCGCGGAGGTCGGCGACGACGGTGGCGAAGCGGGCGACGCCGCCGAAGTCCTCGAGGCCACTACCTGCATCGATGAGCTGGCTCTCGCCGTCGTTGTGGTGGAGCAGGTGGAGGTAGAAATCAGTCTGGGCGCTCGCGGTCGCAGCGGCCAGGGCCAGGAGCATCGACGCGGGGGCGATTCGCTTGGTCATCTCGTCTCTTCCCTTGTGTTGGGGTGCGGGTGTGTTGAGACGAAACGTAAGAACGGGCCGAAACACGGGTGTTTTAGCCGGGTGAACGATGCGCGAGGATGCTGTTTGGAGCAAACAACTCGGCGACTACGGCCCGCCAAACAGCGTGCGGATGATCGCGACGACTCCGGCCACGAAGATGGCGGTCAATACGACGAAGACCAGGACACAGCGAATGCTCATGAGTGCGCCGTGCCACCGGGCGATGGTGTGTGTTCGTGCGGCGCGACTCGCGCGAGGATGGCTGATGCGAACATGGCCGCCGCGTGATCGGCCATGTCGAGGAAGAGCTCGGGCTCGATGAGTTCGAGTTCGCCCAAGAGCGGCTGGCCGTTGTCACCAGGGACGAGGTCGACGCGGGCGTAGAGGGGCTTCTCACCGTAGCGGTCTTCCCACGCGGCGAGAGCGAGCTGGGCGACTTCTTGCTGCGCTTCGGTGGGATCGACGAGCGTGTATGTGCTGCCAAAATCGACCTGAGAGCGAAAATCGCCCTGCGCGGGGACCTTCGTGACGGCGTGGGAAAAGTCACCATCGAAATAGACCAGGGAGGTCTCGCCCTCGGTGACGACTCTTGGGAGGAAGGACTGGACGAGGGCACCGCCGGTGCGCGTGAGCTCGCGGAGATAGTCGAGTGCGGCGTTGTCGGGGTGGTCGAATTTCTTTAGGCCGACCGCGGCGGCGCCGACGGCGGGCTTGATGATGAGGGGGGTCCAGTTGTTGGACTTGGCCTGATCAATAGCGGCGGCTTCGTGGCCTTGCGTCACGAAGATGGTTGGGACGGTGGGGACGCCGGCGGAATGGAGTTCTCGCAGATAAGTCTTGTCGAGGTTGGCGAGGGCGGTCTTGCCCGAGTTGTGCAGACCCCCGCTTCCTCCTTCGTTCTTGGAGAAGACAGTGAGAAACTCACGGAATCGGTCGAGGCGGTCCCAGTAGTCCCACGTGGTGCGCAGGACGTACACGTCCGCGTTCACTGCTTCGCCCGCGAGTGGGCCGTCTTCATACTTCATTGGCGTGAACACATCGTCCCATGCGACGAGTGTGATGACCGCGCCCTGGCGCACCAGCTCCTGCATCAGTTGGCCCTCGGAGGCATAGTCGATGTGGTCGTGGTGGCGACAGGTGAGCAGGGCGACCCGGGGTGTGTGCCGCGGCTGCCGGGGGATGTCGGGCGAATCGGTCATTGGCCTGATCGCGCGAAACGGAGGAGTTCGCGGTCGCCGGCACGCAGCTCGAGCCATTGGGGGCCGGTCTCGAAGGTGTCGGCTCGTTGGAGTTGTGCGATGAAGCGTTGCTCGAACGTCATGGCCTCGGGCTTACCGGCCATGCGTGTCATAACGACGCCGCCGGCGCTCCATAGGCCCCGAGCCATCGCGTCGGCGTCGGCCTTGCCGTTGTAGCGATTGATACCAGCCTGGCCCGAGATGGCGCCGTCGGCGGTGATGGTCATGGTGGGCGTGCGGGCGCCGCCCGGCAGGTCGTAGTTCTCGTCTTCGATCTTGGTCAGGCTCCAAGAACCAACGGGGGAGGCGGGCTGGGCTGGATTGGCTTCGTGTTCACCTTCGGTGCTTGCGGCGCAGGCCGTCAGAGTGAGGAAGAACCCCGCCAAGATGATCGACAGTGCGATTCGCATGGATTGGCCCCCGTACCTGCATCTCAACAAGAGATTCGTGAACCGGCGGTGGCGATGATACGACTCTATCCCCGGGGGGATGCCCGTCATGCGTCGCAGCAGTCTTGACATCGCCGAAGACCTCCTGGTGCTGCGGGCGTCTGCAGGTTGCATCGAGTCGTTCACCGCGCTGGCCGATCGGTGGCACCCTCGGCTGCTGCGGCACGCGACGCGATACCTGCGTGATCGGGCGGCCGCGGACGACGTGGTACAGGAGGCGTGGATGGCCATCTCGCGTGGCATCCGGCGGCTGAACGATCCGTCGCGGTTCGGGCCTTGGGCATATCGGATCGTGACGAACAAGTGCGCGGACCATGTGCGTTCGGAGACCTCGCGGCGGCACGCGACGCTTGCGAGCGGGACGACCGCCAACAACGTTGCGACAGAGAAGGAAAACGGGGACGCGCTCCGCCGGGCAATGGCATCGATGCCGGCCGAGCGGCGGACGCTATTGGCGTTGCACTATCTGGAAGGTCTCAGCGTGACGCAACTCTCGGACGTGTTCGTCATACCGGCCGGAACTGTCAAGAGCCGGCTGTACCACGCGAGGGCAGAGTTGAAATCGATCTTGGAAAGGACAAGCAATGAAGAATGTTGACGATTCGATCCGCGCGGCGCTGAGCGCCGAGGACAAGGAGTGGTTCGATCGCCTTGGCGAGCAACATCCGATCGAGCAGGTGATCGATAGTTTCACATCGTTGCCGCGGTTCTATCTTGTGGCATCGTTCGGATTGACGTTTCTGTGCACCGGGATTTCAGTGTTCGCGGTGGTACGGTTCTTCGCGGCCGAGGAAGTCAGCGGACAACTCCTGTGGGCAGGTGTGTTCTTCGTCGGGTTCCTGGGCATCATGCTCATGAAGATCGGGTACTGGATGGAGTTGAGCAAGCGGGCGACGATGCGGGAACTGAAGCGGGTGGAGCTTCAGGTGGCGCGACTTGCGGAGCATTTGAATGGAGAGCGCGATGGGTAAGAACGTGCCGAACAGGCTCTTACTTTAGTCCGACGCGGCGTCATCAAACCGATCCCAGCCTTCGATCTCGACCATGTTGGTCCAGAAGTCGATGTGAAGGAGGCGGCACTCGTGGATGGTATTGTGGGGACGGCCGAAGAACGCGATCTCCAGGTATCCGGCGAGGTCTTCACCGTAGTAGATTGCGTCGGTTTGCCAGATTGAGAAGATTGGATTCCCAACTTGGCATGGCGTGGTCGGCAACATCTGATGGACGAACACGGGAACGAGCTTGGGAACGGACTTGAGATACGCTCTCGAAATCTTGATCTGCTCGTCGACCGAGTCCGGTCTCGGCCCGAAACGCTCATACCAGAATCCCTGCCGGATATCAAAATCGATCCCACTTTGGATCCACTCCCACCTGTCTTGGTACGCCGTGGGTGAGCGCCAGTTTGGGAACCCCTTGCCGGTTGGCATGGCCGAGGCCAGGCAGGCGCGGAGATCGGGCGGAAAGCGGAACTCGTTGGCCGATTCGATCGCTTCGAGTTCTGAATCGGTCAGACCGGGCGCGAATTCCGTTGGAAGGCGGTGCCAGAGTTCCAGTAGCCGATCGTGCTCGGGCGTGGTACTCATGTCTGCAGGATGCCGGTCTTGAACTCGCGGGAGTAGTCCCAGCCCTGGTTGGCGCTGGCCAGGACATCGATCAGTTCGGCCCGGGTGTTGTGGGGTTGGATGAGGCGATCGACCCAGCCTCGGGCGGCGCCGTAGTGGATGTCTTGCTGCTCGTTGTAGCTGGCGCGGACGGCTTCGAGGATCTCCTTGTGGGTTTGCTCGTCGATGGTCTCGCCCTTGCGTTCGCGGCTGCGCTCTTCGATCGTGGCCAGCACGCCGGTGGACTGTGCAGCACCCATGACAGCACACTTGGCGGCGGGCCATGCGAGGGTGAGGAAGGGCTCGAAGGCGCGGCCGCACATGGCGTAGTTCCCAGCGCCATAGCTCGAGCCGGTGATGAGGACGATCTTGGGAACCACGCAGTTGCTCATGGCGTTGACGAGCTTGGCGCCGCTGCGGATGATGCCGGCCTGCTCGCTGTCTCGGCCAACCATGAATCCCGTGGTGTCGTGGATGAAGACGAGGGGGATCTTGCGCTGGTTGCAGTCCATGATGAAGCGGGCGGCCTTGTCGGCACTGTCGTCGTAGATGACGCGTGGCATGCCGGCGGCCTTCGACGGGCCGGCCTTGCCACCGGGCTGGACACGCTGGGTGAGTTCGCACTGGTTGGCAACGATGCCGCAGGGATAGCCGCCGATGCGGGCGTAGCCGCAGACGAGGCTCTGGCCGTAATCCGCTTTGTACTCGTCGAAGTCGGGCTCGAGGCTCTCGTGACCTTCTTCGTTGGGCAGGGCGCGTGCGTCGACGACGCAGGCGAGGATGTCACGGACGTCGTATTGCTGTCCGGACTTGTCGGTGAAGATGTCGTAGATGTCGTTGCCGTCGCGGAGGGGGTTGACGCCTTCGGGCGTTGGTGGAACGTCGCCGCCGCGCTTGCCGACGACCTCGCGGACACGGGTGAGGCAGGACTCGTCGTCGGGCTCCTTGAAGTCGATGGTGCCGCTGATGGCGGCGTGCATGGATGCGCCGCCGAGTTCTTCGTCGGTGACATCTTGACCGATGGCGGCCTTCACGAGTGCGGGGCCGGCTAGATAGAGTCCGCTGCCCTCGGTCATGAGCAGGGTGTCGCACAAGACGGGCAGGTAGCCACCGCCGGCCACGCAGAAGCCCATGATGGCGGCGGTCTGTTGCAGGCCCTCGGCGCTCATGACACTGTTGAGGTAGAAGATGCGGCCGAAATCGTCGCTGTCGGGGAAGACATCTTCCTGCAATGGCAGGTAGACGCCGGCGCTGTCGACGAGGTAGATGAGGGGGAGCTTGGCCATGCGCGCGACGTGCTGGGCGCGGATGATCTTCTTACAGGTCATCGGGAAGAACGCGCCGGCCTTCACGGTGGCGTCGTTGGCGATGATCATGTGGCGACGGCCCTGCACTAGGCCGATGCCCGTGACGACTCCCGCGCTGGGCGCACCGCCGTGTTCCTTGTACATGCCGTCGGCGCACCAAAGGCCAAGCTCCATGAAGGTGTCGAGTTCGGCCTTGTGGGCGTTCTTCGGGGGCTTGCCATCGACGAGGCGCGCAATGCGCTCGCGGGCGGTGAGGCGGTCCTTCTTGTGCTGGCGTTCTATGGCCTTGTCGCCGCCGCCCATGCGGATGGCGGCCTCGCGGGCGAGGGACTGGGCGTTGGCGTCCTGGAGCGTGGAGGGGGCTGTCGTCGAGGCGGGCAAGGCAGGATCTCCGGCGGTTCGAGTAGGAATCGTCGGTAGCGTATGGACAGGGAGCGCGCCGAACCACAGGGGCCCGCGCGACCTCAGCGACGGGGCAACGGTAAGAGCATGGTCTTCAGGACGCCGCCGAGCCAGAGGCGGCGTTGGTCGGGAAGGAGGGAGGCGAACTTGAGGGTCTTCTGGTCGGTCTCGATGGCGATGGCGCGCTTTGCCTTCCCGTCCTCGGTGATGTCGGCGTCGGTGAGCCGGATGGCCTCGACGCCGTCGGCATTGAAGCGGCGCTTCCAGCCGAACGGACCGACGCCGGTGAAGACGATCCCGTCGGGACCTCTGAGCCGAACCTCGACCTTTCCAACGACGGCTACCAGTGTGCAGGCGGCCATGACCGAACCAATGAGCAAGAAGGGAAGCAGGAAGATGCACAGGAAGATCGTCATGCCAAGGGACATCGGACCGCCGTTCATGTTTGGGGCGGGAAACCAATGCGGCGGCTTGCCGATGAGATTGGCCCACAGGCCCGAGACAGCCACGGCGACGAAAACGCTGACAATGCCGTTCCAGAACAGGGTGAAGAACAGCAGGCCTGCGGCTCCGGCGAGTGATCGTGCCGAGGCGCGAAGGACGACGCGATCGCCGTAGTCCTGAATGGTGCAGCCACCAGGTGGATCTCCCTGGGCGAGGGCGATGGCCTTGCGTGCTTCGGCCTGATCCTTCCGGGAACCTTGGTCTCGGGGGTCTTGATCGACACCAGCAAGATCTGCCAGGCGGCTGAGCTTGCCGCAGCTTCGGCAAAGGGCAACGCCCTCCGGGACGTTGATGTCTTCGATCGGGATGATGGCCCCGCAGGGGCATGTGGTAGCCATAAGCAGGAAATCGGCTTGTGAGACGGCGGGCTTCCACTATACTGACATCCCTGAGGATTCACAAACCCCGAATCCAGGAGCTTCGAGATGGCGACGCCCCAAGAGATGGCTAAGGCGATGGCCGAGAATCTGAAGAAGAACACCGGCAAGAGCCTGGCCCAGTGGGCGAAGGTGGCCAAAGCCAGCGGACTGACCAAGCACGGCGACGTGGTGAGGTTTCTCAAGACCAAGCATGAGCTTGGGCATGGGTACGCGAACCTGATTGCGCACGAGGCAAAAGGCAGCGCGGGTGCCGCGAGCAATAGAACGGCCAGCGCGGATGGGGACCTGGTAGAGGCACAGTATGCGGGGCCCAAGGCAGACCTGAAACCAATCTACGACGCACTCATCAAGAAGGTGGAGGCGTTCGGGACGGACATTGAGATAGCGCCAAAGAAGGCATACGTGAGCCTCCGGCGGAGCAAGCAATTTGCGTTGATCCAACCGAGCACGAAGACGCGGATAGATGTCGGGATCAACCTAAAGGAGCTACCGAAGAACGCGACGGAGCGACTCGAAGTGTCCGGGAGCTTCAATTCTATGGTGAGCCACCGTGTTCGGGTGGAAGGCGTAAAGGGTGTGGACAAGGAACTCATCGCGTACCTGCGCGAGGCGTACGACCGGGCTTGATCGCACACGCCCGAGGAAGGAACCAGAGCCATGAGGATGTTTCTCTCGACCTTGATCGACGCGCCGCAAGAAGCCGCATTTGCGGCAGTGAGTGACTTTCCGAATGCCGCGAACATGATCGACGGAATCAACTCGATCGAGATGCTCAGCCAAGCCAACGATGGTTCGGCCATTGGTGTGGGCACGCGATTCAAGGAAAGCCGGACCATGTTCGGCAAGGAAGCCGTCGAAGAGATGGAAGTGACCGAATACGACCCACCGCGGGCGTACACACTGAGCGCGGTGTCGTGTGGGGTGAAGTTCGACAGCCGCGTAACATGCCTGGAGGAGACGCCCGGCGATGGGCGCGGCGGCGGATGCCGGGTGAGCTATGACATCAAGACCGAGCCACAGACCCTCGTCGCCCGTATCGTCGGCCCCGTGATGGGTCTCTTCATGAAGGGCGCGATGCGCAAGGCGATGGAGAAGGATCTGGCGGACATCAAGGGCCATATCGAGCAATCTCGCGGGGCTCCCGTCGACGGTTGATGACTCTCAATTCTCGACTGCCCGTCACGCTTGGCGCATCGAGGCTGTACCATTGATTGACCTGCCGCGCGGGAGTGCGCGGTGCAACCCCCCAGGGAGAATACCCATGCCCAGCTTCACCGCCCGCACGCTCACACCCGCCATCGCCTTGTTGCTGACCGCGGGCGTGGCATTGGGGCAGAACCAGACCGAATCCAACACGCCCAAGGTCGACGCGGCCATCGCGGCCTTCGAGACCGATTGGGCAGCATTCATGGAGACCGGTGAGCGGCCGACGTACGACCTGTGGGTGGCCGCCCAGGAGCGGGCGCTCGAGTCGGTCGACATCAGCGCGGTGAGCACCGAAGGGCTGCTGAAACTCAACAGCGCCAACATGCTCAATACCGAGGAGGTGCGCGCCGCTGTGACGGATCGCATCACCGAGTTGAAGAATGAGACCGACGCCGGCTCGGTCGACGCGGTCACGCTTGCGATCTTGGACCTGATGATGCGCGGCGTGCGCACGCGGACAAGCCAGCCGGACCCGGAGGTACAGAAGGAGTTGGTTGCTGCGGTGCTCGACCATCCGAAGCTGCATGAGGCCGTCAAGCAGGGCAAGACCCCGGGTATCGGCCGCGCGATGGCGGGCATGGGCGGCGACTTGATGGAGACCAACAAGGATCGCTTCGTCGCGCTCGGCGCGATGCTTGCCGACGCACCGCCGAAGATGGCCACCGAGGGTGCGATGTACTGGCAGGGGTTCGACCGCCTCGATGGCATCGACAAGGCTGAAACCGAGAAGATCCGATCCGGCCTGGTCCGCATGCTGGGCCGAGCGTTGGAGGCGACCGACGAAAACGGCGAGCCCGTGCTTGGCGATGCCCAGGATTATGTGAAGGGCACGCTGGCCCGCATGGACGGTGCTGCCGCCCGCGGGATGCTCATCGACCATGCCATGCCCGAAATGACCATCGAGTGGTCGAGCGACTCGTCGATCACTTCTTTTGCCGATCTGAAGGGCAAGGTCGTGGTGGTTGACTTCTGGGCGACCTGGTGCGGGCCGTGCATCCGCAGTTTCCCGCAAGTGCGCGCGCTACAGGAACACTACGCGGGCATGCCGGTGGCCATCGTCGGCGTGACGAGTTTGCAAGGGAACGTCTACGGCCTGCCGGGCGAGGATGGGCCGGTGAACTGTGAAGACGATCCTCAGAAGGAGTACGAGTTGATGCCAGCCGTGATGGAGAATCACGACGTGACGTGGCCGGTCGTGTTTACTGAGCAGGACGTGTTCAACCCGGACTTCGGCGTGGGCGGCATCCCGCATGTGGCGATTATCGACGGCGAAGGCAAGGTGCGGTTCAACGGCCTGCACCCGGCCGCACCCATGAACGAGAAGACCGGCAAGATCGACAAGTTGCTGGCCGAGATGGGTATCGAGCCGCCCGCCACCGAAGCCGAAGAGGCGACCGAAGAGGGTGAGTAAGGACTGATCCGATCGCGGCCGAATTATTCGCAGCCGCGATCAAAGGCGTCCTGAAACGCTAGAAAATCTAACACGGTGAACAGGCCGTCGGCGTCGAAGTCGGCGGCTTGTTGCTTCTGATCGAAGTATTCAAGATAGGTGACGTAATCGAGTAAGGTGAGTGTTCCGTCACGGTCGAGATCGGCGCGACAGGGACAGCGGTTGTCGATCGCGGCGCTCACGTCGAACACGCCAGACTCTGGGAAGCGAACGACTTCACCATCGAGCGTCGCTGCTTCAACAACGAGGCCTTCGAGGCGGCGGTGGCAGTCGATCGGACCGAGTACGGCGCGGAAGCCACGGTGTTTGATGGTGCCAACGGGCTCGTAGTGAGCGGGCACAAGCCCTGGGTTGCTCTCGAAGCGTTGCCAAACGCGCAGGGTGGCGGGATCGAGTTGCCCGGTGCCGTCGCGCACGTCGATGTGCCAGAGCTGCGGCTCGCCGAGTTCGGCCCAGCCGTCAAAGGGATCGGGAAACTGTGACGAGACGCCAGGATGCTCGACGGCAATCTGCAGGGGCCGGCTCGTGAATTCGGCGAGTTCGACGAGGCCAGCGTGCACGGCGCGGCCCCATGGAATGATGGATTCGGTTGGCATAACGAAGTTGCTGGCGAGCTCGAAAGTCCAAGTCACCGCGTCGAAGCTGTCGAAGGACCAGTCTTTCGTTGTGCCGCCGTACTTGCCAGGAGCCCTCCAGGTGACGGTGCGCTCGAGTTCACCGGTCGAGTTCATGGCGGCCACAACAGCGGCGCTGGCGTGCGAGAGGCTGGCGCGGCGGTGCTCCGGCAAGTCTCCCGCGTGGCTATATGGCGCGAAGAGCACACCGCCCGAAGCGTGGATGTCGGCCTGAGCCACGACACGATCAGCGAACGGCAGCAGATACGCTTCGAGGGCGGCGGTCTCGGGCTCGCTGAACGGGCCAGTGCCGGGGTAAGTGGAACGACCCGGGCGGTGCGTCGGCACGCCCTGGCCCCAGGCGACGGAGAAGTTGCGGTTCAGGTCAACACCGTGCAATTCGCCGGCGTCGTCACGGCGCATGTTCTTGCGCCAAAAGCGGGTCTGGAGGGCATCGCCCGGCATGGTGTCGTACACAAAGCCATCGACGTTGAGCATTGGCACGAATATGAACTCGACGGTATCGAGCAGTTCGGTAACGCTGTCGTCAACACCGTAGCCGCGGACGAAGTGCTCGAAGGCGTAGGTGGTGCTGGTGTGGGCAATCCACTCGCGAGCGTGGACGCCGCCGAGAACGATGATGATGGGTTTGGGTTGCACGCTTGGCGCGCCGGTCACGTGGTAGGCGGGAATGCTGCGGCCTTCGAGCGAGTGGCCGACTTCTGCGGAACGCACGAGGCCCGGGTGCTGCTCTGCACGTAGCACTTCGAGCATGCTCCAACGTTGGCGATAGGCTTCGAGGGTGCGGTACTGCGAGTACCAAGCTTCCGCAGTAGGCACAGACGAATCATCCGACTCTGGGCCGGTGGGGCTGGGCCGCACCAACTCGTAGAGTCGCTCGGCCAAGACTTCCACCGACCAGCCGGCATCGAGCAACTCGCGCACACGGTCGGGGCTGAGGGCCGCTTCAATGGAACGCCCCACCGCCGGCGCTCGCGTCCATATCTCTGCTTGCAATTCTTCGAGTTTCTTGATGACCGAGCGGGTGGCATGCGGGATGCGGATGAGTTGGCCTGGCTCGGCCTCGGGTTGGGTTGCCTGCTGGGTTTGGGAACCGTTCTTTTGAATGGAAGCGACGCCCGGACTGGCGGCTAGTGCAAAACCAAAGAGGAGTGCAATCGAATGTGCTCGGGTGGTACCCATACTCGTGGGTACGCCCGTGCGATAGACCCTGTTGCGGAGGATCGTGAGATCAGGACCCGGCTTTGGCGTACACGACCCGGCTGTGAAGTCCGCTATGCTGGCATGTGAGTACTTTGCTCGACACCTTGAGCCTGCCAGCCAAAGGAGCAGCTCGGGGCGTACTGGGCTGGCTACTTTGTCGGCGGTTGGATGACGGGATTGTGCTGCGGGGGCGGATCGTCGAGACCGAGGCGTACGCGGGGGTCGAGGACGCGGCCTGCCATTCGTTTGGGGGGCGGCGGACGGCGCGCAACGAGCCAATGTACGGGCCGCCGGGGACAACGTACGTGTACTTCACGTATGGCATGCACTGGTGCATGAACATCGCCTGTACTGCTCGGGACGACCCGCAGGCGGTCCTGATTCGGGCGATCGAGCCCGTGGAGGGCGCGGAGCGGATGGATGCGCTTCGGCTTGGGAACCCCAAGGCGGCCAAGGGGCTGGCGGAGGCAAAACTGGGGGCCGGGCCGGCACGACTGTGTGCGGCGATGGGGCTGGACAAGTCGTGGAACGGGGTGGACTTGCTCAAGCAGGAGCGGCAGGGGCCGGACTTGTGGCTTGAGATCGGACCGGAACCGGGGAGTGTGCTGGTCGGGCCTCGCATCGGAATCGATCGTGCGGGCGAACCATGGGTGAGCGCCCCACTGCGGTTCGGAACGGCCGGCAGCCCAAGCCTGAGCAAGAGGTTCCCCTGAATTCCCAAGAAGTGTTCGGGTGATGTGTGGACTTTGGGGGGATTCGTTCCGCTTAACCGATAGTGGCGGCGGTGGCGAATAGGATGTCGCGTTGGGCTGGCGGCTTGAGGCCGGGAACACCTAGCTCCCCTTGGTGGGTTTCAATCGACATGAGCAACACGAGCGAATGGCAACGCATGCGGGAACGGGCACCCTTTGCCCCGGAAGCCTTCCGCTTCGTGCAGGAAGGGCTGCAGCACACCCTTGAGAGGGTGCGGGGCGAGCCGCCAAGTGTGTCGGTGGATGAGGGCTCGGACGATGCCGACCTCGACCTGACGCTAATCGGCGAGATCGCGGGTATCGATGCCAACGAACTGGACGAAATAGCTGAGGTCGAGAGCCGGCACGTGAGCGGCCAAGAACTCTGCTTGGGGCTGCGGAGCCTGGCGGTCGAGAAGTACGGTTTGCTGGCCCGGACTGTGCTCCGCGGTTGGGGTGTGAGCACCACCGAGGACTTCGGCAAGATCGTGTACGCGATGGTCGATACCGGGCTGCTTCGTACGAGCGAGAACGATTCGCTGGACGACTTCCGCGGCGTGTACGAATTCGAGGAGGCGTTCGACGGGCTGACTGATCGTTGCGGCGACACGACCGGGACCGACGCGGTTGGCTAAGTCCAGCGAGGGTCTGGCACCCGAAGAAAGTGGCCAGTCGCCCCGCAAGCAGCCGTGGTTCACGCGGCACTTGTGGCAGATCCAGCCGATCCGCGACGTTCTGTTGATCACGGCCATCTTTGGTGTTTTGTATCTGGGGTATGTGCTTCGCACGGTGACGGTGCCGCTGCTGCTGGCGTTATTGCTGGCATATCTGCTCGAGCCCGTGGTACGCCGGTTAGAAAACACAAAGCACTTCACTCGGAACGGGGCAGTCTCGGGCATCCTCGTCGCAGTAGTCGTGTTCGTTGCGGTCCCCGCGGTGCTGGGGACGGCGTTCGCGGTGGTCCAAGGCGTGGGTTTTGCAGATCAGGTCGTCAAGGGCGTCGACAAGATCACCATCGTGACCAACTACGTGCAGCAGCACGAACGGGACGTGCGGCCGCAATACGACAAGGACGCGGGGGCGATCGAGTTCTACGAGATCGAGCCTGCCGGCGAACCGTTGGACACCGAAGGCACGGCGAACCCGTCCGACGATCAAGCCCCCGATGACGCGCTGGCCGCAACACCAACGAGCACCCCGGTGAACACCGAGGAGAGCCGGCGGGCAGCGGGGGCATTCCAAGAGTTACCCAACGTGCTCAAGCCGGTGGTATTCGAGTATGCACGGCGAACGATGCCCACCGTCGGAGAGGAGGGAGATGTCGCCGGCACCACCGACACGCTGGCCCAGTTGCTCGACTGGACGCTGGGCATCGTCCGCGGAAACGCAGCGCGCATGACGGATGCGGCTGTGCAGGGCGGGCGCATCACGATCGCGACCGGGTTGGCAACGCTGACTTCGATCGGGATGCTGCTGTTCGGCTTGTTCCTGACAGGCTTCTTTTTCTACTTCCTTTCGACCGGATACGCGCACGTTCGCGGGTTTGGCTACGAGGTGCTCCCCCACCAATATCGCGATCGCATCGTCGATTTGCTCCAGCAGATGGACCGCGTTGTCGCGGGCTTCGTGCGTGGACGTATCACCATCGCGATTATCCAGAGCGTGATCTTCACGATCCTGTACTGGATCATCGGCGTGCCCGCGCCGCTGATCTTCGGACCGCTGGTTGGCATACTGAGCATTGTGCCGTATGTGGCGCTGCTCGGCATACCCATGACAATCATCGCACTGGCGATCGACAATAGTGGGTGGTTCGCGTTCCAAGGTTCGTGGTGGTGGACGCTGGGCGCGCCGGTCGCGGTGTACTTCGCGGGACAAGCGGTGGACGACTATCTGCTCACGCCGGCCATCCAGGGCAAAGCTACCAACATGGACACGCCGACGATCCTGTTCGCGTCGCTGGCGGGAGGCATCCTGGCGGGCGTGTACGGGTTGCTGCTGGCGATCCCGGTGGCGGCGTGCGTAAAGATCTTGCTCCGTGAGTTGTTCTGGCCCCGCTTCAACGCATGGCTTCGAGGCGAGGAAAAGGACTTCCTGCCGTTGAAGCGATAACCGCCTCGCTTCGTGCCAAGATCTTGCTTGGACATCAGACCTATCTGAATGGCGCGTTGTGGCCGCAACGCCGGCAGGAGCGGCGCACCTCCACCGTGGATCGAGTTTCGGTCGAAAATTCCCACGCGAGGAGAGCCCATGCACGGTTTCGCAAGTACCGCACCTTATTTGATTTTCTTTGGACTTGCTCAGGCCGTACTCGGCCAGGATTGGCAACCTGAGACCGCGCCTGCCGGTGCGTCCATCGAGCACCTGATCGTTTCGGACGGGGTGGTGTATGGAGCGGCCGACGGTGCACTGGTCATCTCGGAGAACGGCGGTGAGTCTTGGCGCACGCTGGGCACGCCGGCATTCGGGTCGGACCGGTACACGAACATCGTGGCGGGTGACGGCCGCCTCTTTGCGACGAGTGTCGGCGGGGGCAACCGGCTGTGGGTGTCCGAGGATGACGGGCGCACGTGGGAGGAACGAGCATCGGCCAGTTCCCTTGGCGCCGTCGCCCCAACATGGCTTCGGTATGCAAACGGCCGGCTATTCGCGATCTTCGATTCGTCCTTTGCCGGGCAGGGTGCCTTATTCGCATCAGATGACTTCGGTGCATCCTGGGAACGCCTGGACCTGCCGCTCGAAGTCATCAGTGTTGTCGCGTTTGGTGACGTAGTGATCGCGACACCGTCCGCGATCGGCACCGGAACGTTGTTTGGTTCGATCTTCCGGTCGGCAGACGGAGGAGAAACGTGGGACACAATCGATTTAGTTGATCAGGGTTTCGGCCTTGGGATACTCGGTTTCACAGAGATGGTGGCATCGGGGAACAGTGTGTTCGGCCACATCACCGGCTTCGGGAACCCAGGTGTGGCGCATAGCAACGATGGTGGGCTGACCTGGGCGCAGACCAATACCAACCCAGCTTCAGCCGAGTTGGACCTTGCCGTGGACGACGGCAATTTCTATCGATTCTCGCAGCTCGATCTGACCGGAACGGTCGCCCGCTGGAACGATCTGACCTCCGCCTGGGAATCGATCGCGCCTGAGTTGGCCCTCGAACCATTTGGTTCCTTGACGCAGAGGTATGAGTTGGCTGTTGTAGCTGACGCGGTCATCGCATCGGCCAACCCACGATTGCAGGTGTGGCGATCGGTCGCGGGTGGCGCGTTCGAGCCGAGCACTGCTGGACTTGCGCACGCGTTCGTATTCGGCCTAGCTGCCAGCGACGCGGCAGTGCTGGCAAACTCGATCAATTCGAGTGAGATCTGGTTCGACAGCGGCGATGGCTGGACTCGCAGCCAGTTACCGATTGGATTTGGCGAGGTCACGCTGGAAATCGATGCGCTTCGGCCCAGTGCAGAGCCCGGGTTGTTCGTAGTGGGCACACAGACCGAGGGTATCTTCCTAACCGAAGACGCAGGCGAGACGTGGCGGGAAATCAACAACGGAGTGCCGACCTACAACGGGTCGGCGGGCCTGCAACGCCGAGAGGTTGAGGCGTTCACCTCCCTGCCCACGCCGACAGGAGAAGTTTGGTTCGCGGGCACCGGCCGTGGGCTGGAGTTCTTGGTCATCGGCGGCCGTGGACAGTTCGTCGTCACCGGCGGTGGGGTTCTGCGTTCGGACGATCGCGGCGAGACCTGGCGGGAGGTGAACAACGGGCTGCCGATCTTCGTACGCGACGCGTTCGGCGATCCGAAGTTCCCGCCGGTGCTTGCAATGGAGAACTGCTTCGGCGTTGTGCTCGCCGCGACATCACAAGGCGATGGCGTCTTCCGAATGGACCCGGGCACAAGCTTCTGGCGGCGCTCAAACGACGGATTGCCGGAGATCCTGCCCGGCAGGTTCCCGACTGCCTCGGATTTCACGACGCTGGACGGCTCGGTGTTCATGACAATCGGCAGCGGCTTCGCGGGAGGCAACGTGTTCCGCTCGGACGATGCTGGTCGGACATGGGAACGGACAGACTTTGGCTTGCCGCTCCAGGCGGGCCACGCGATCACCAGTCGTGATGGCGTGCTTTATGCTTCGGTGGGCAACCCGATCTCGGCGGAAACGGGCGTGTGGCGATCGGATGATGCTGGACTCAGTTGGACGAAGGCCGGCTTGGGGCTCGAGGGCACGGTATCGCGCGATCTTGGATTTGTTCGCGGCACGCTGTACGCGGCGACCGATGCTCAGAGCGTGCAGAGTCTTGGGGGGTGCGTCGCCGACTGCGATGGCGATGGCGAAGCGACCATCTTCGACTTCCTTTGCTTCCAGAACCTGTTCCAGGATGGCAAGCTCGCTGCCGACCTCGACGGCGACGGCGCGCTCACGCTGTTCGACTTCTTGGCGTTCCAGACCGCGTTCGACGCTGGCTGCGACTAACGCCAACGTCAGCAAAAGCACCCCACACCAATTCCCAACCCCAGTAGCCCCGCCGGTGCTGGGATGACCAGGACTGTGGCGCTGCCTTCGACGAGTACACCCATGAGGCTACGGGTCTCGGCCGAATCGTGGCTGATGTACACTTCGAAGAGGCTCGCGGGTCGTGCTCGGCTACTTACGCCGCTTACGTTGCTTGAAACCCTTTGATTTGCCGCCCTTGGTGCCCTTCTTGCGTGCAATGCTGGGCATCATGGAAGCAGCGGCCGCGGCATCCGACGAGCCACCGGCACCCTGGGCCATGTGGGTCATGGTGCTCATCTTGCTGCGGGCGCTCATGTCGGCCATGCCCTTGGTGAGTTGGTTGATCGTGTTGAACTGCTTGACGAGCTTGTTGACGGTAGGCTGATCGACACCCGCCCCCTTGGCGATGCGGCGCTTGCGGGAATTGTCGATGAGCTTGGGTTTCTTGCGCTCCTGCGCGGTCATCGACTGGATTTGCGCCTCAACGCGGTCGAGTTCCTTGTCGTCGATGTTGACGTCCTTTAAAGCGCTGCCGACGCCGGGGAGCATGCCCAGGACTTGTTTCATCGGGCCCAGCCGGCGGATGGTCTTGAGCTGCTTGAGGAAGTCATCCATGCCGAGCTCGCCGCGCATCATCTTGTTCTGCAGCTTCTCGGCTTCTTCCTCGGTAACTTCCTGCTGGGCCTTTTCGACCAAGCTGACGACGTCGCCCATGCCCAGGATTCGGCCAGCGAAGCGCTCGGGGTGGAAGGGCTCGAGCGCGTTCAGCCCCTCGCCAGTGCCGACGAAACGGACGGGAGCGCCAGTGACTTCGCGAACGCTGAGGGCCGCGCCGCCGCGTGTGTCGCTATCGAACTTGGTGAGGATGACGCCGTCGATGCCGAGCTGCTCGTGGAAGGCCTTTGCGCTGCGCACGGCGTCCTGGCCGGTCATCGAGTCCACGACGAGGAAGATGTAGTGCGGGTTGCAGGCGGCCTTGACCTTCTTAAGCTCTCCCATGAGCTCGTCGTTGACGTGCAAGCGGCCGGCGGTGTCGAGGACTGCCACGTCGCTGCCATTGGCTTTGGCTTGCTTGAGGCCGCGCTTGCAGACGTCGACGGCGACGCCCACTCGCTCGCCATAGGCACCGATCTGGTCAAGCTCGCCATGGAAGTCCACCGGGGCGCTGCCGGGGAGTGAGCCGGCCTGCTGCGAGACCGTCTCGAGCTGCTCGACGGCGGCGGGTCGCTGCAAGTCGGCAGCGACCAAGGTGCTGCTGAGGTCTTTCTTGCGCAGCCAGGCGGCGATCTTACCGCAGGTGGTGGTCTTACCCGAACCCTGGAGGCCACACATCATGATGACGGTTGGCCCGGGGCTGACTGTGTGGATGCCCGGGTCGCTGGCCTTGCCGAGTTCGCCGCCGAGCAGGACCACGAGGCGGTCGTGGACGATCTTGATCATCTCCTCGCCCGGCTTGACGCTCTCGGTGACCTTCTTGCCGACTGCCTCCTGAACGACCTCATCGCAGAACTTCTCGACGACCTCTAGGGCGACGTCGGCTTCGAGGAGGCTCTCGCGGACCTGGGCCATTGCGTCGCGTACGTTCTTCTCGGAGATGGAGCCCTGGCCGGAGAGGTTGCGCAGGGCGGATTGGAAGCCTTCGGTGAGTCGTTCGAGCATAGAGGATCCTTCAGGAATCTAGAGTTCGAAGGACATTGTAGAGGGCTGTACGAGTGATCCAACGAGCCCCTACCGTTCGCGCGAATGGATTCCTCCCGCACTCCCGCCACCAACGCTTCTTTGCCCGCCACTGCCCCGCTCCGCTTGGCGGCGATCGACGTGGGCACCAACTCCATCCGCCTGCTCATCGCCGAGCGCGATAACGAGGGCGGCTACCGCGTGCTGGACGAGGAGAAGGTCAGCCCCAGGCTTGGGCACGGCATGGCCGAGACGGGTTTGATCACGCCTGATCGGATGGAGGAGGCCATCGACGCCGTCGAGCGGATGAAGCAGATCGCCATCGGCTATGGGGTGGCCGAAGTGCGGGTCATCGCAACCAGTGCCGTCCGCGAAGCCAGCAATGGGCACGAGTTCGTGAGTGGCGTCCTGCGGCTGAGCAACCTTCGCACCGAGGTCATCGGCCACGAGGACGAGGGCCGGCTGGCTCACAAGAGCGTGGCGGCGGCCTTCGACGTGCGTCAGCTGCCGTTCGTGGTCGCCGACATCGGCGGCGGATCGACCGAGGTCGTCTTCAGCCGTGGCGGCGCGGTCGAGAAGGTCGTGGGACTGAAGCTCGGTGCGGTGCGCGTGGCAGACATGTTCGGTGGACGGAACGCCTGCGAACCCAAGACCTTTGACGAGATGCGGCAGTATCTGAAGGGCGCCATCGAGGCCGCGATCGGGAAGATGCCGCTGAAGCCCAGGACGCTCTTCGGCACCGGCGGCACGTACAGCGCGCTCGCGTCGATCCAGCAGGCCAGGGAGGGTACGCCCACCGAGAGCGTCCAGGGCCATCGCCTCAGCCGCGAGCGGGTGACCAAAACGCTCACGAAGCTGCGGGCCGCGCTCGAGAAGGGCGAAGGCGTGCCGGGCCTGAACAAAGATCGGTACGACATCATCCTGCCCGGCGCGGCGATCGTCGAAGCGCTGATGATGACGCTCAACGTCGACGAACTCGTCGTACATGATCGCGGCATCCGCGACGGGCTGATGTTGTCGATGCTGGAGGGCCACACGGCCGAGAGCAAAGGCCGCGGAACGCCCCCTGACGCCCCTCCCACGCGCGCGAGCCTCGGCAGCCGATCGGAGTCGATCCGCCGCTTCGCGCGCAAGTGCCGCTATCACGAGGCTCACAGCGAGCACGTGACGCTGCTGTCGCTGGAGATCTTCGACCAGTTGGCCCAGCAACTGCCCGACGCCGCCAAACGGATCGCCGAGGACCACTCCAGCCACCCGCTGGCGGTCGACCACGAGACCGCGATGGACGCGCAGGGCCGGAGCGTGCTCGAGGCGGCGGGCGTGCTGCACGACATCGGCTACCTGGTCAACCACAGCAAGCATCACAAGCACAGCTACTACATCATCGCCAACGGCGAGTTGGATGGCTTCACCCCCCGTGAGCGCGAGTTGATCGCCAACGTCGCGCGCTACCACCGCCGCAGCCACCCCAAGAACAGCCACGAGCCCTACGCCGCCATGGACAACCACGACCGCAAGATCGTGCGCCGGCTGGCGGGCATCTTGCGCGTCGCCGATGGTCTGGACCGGACCCACACGCAGGTGATCGATCGCGTCACCGTTAGCATCGAGGCGCGCCCTTCCGATGGACAACCCGCGGATCATCCCAACACGGCGGTCTTTACTGTCGAATCGCCCAGCGACGTGAGCACCGACATCTGGGGCGCGCAGCGAAAGAGCGAGTTGTTCTGCTCGGCGTTCGGGGTACGGTGTGTGTTCGAGGTGGGGTGAGAATCACACGACAGGCCCAAGACCACGGCCGCTTCCATATGTTCCGGCTTCCCTTTGCCGCCTGCTTACTGCTAGCACTTTTGAAACTTTCGAGTTTGAACCCCTTCGGGGTCCGCGTGCTTATGCCCGCGGCTCGGGCAGAACATAGCTTCAGATCGCTAAGAACCAACGGAAGTGCGGATGAGCTGCGCGATGCCAGACTTGTATGGTTCCACCGTATCGCACCAGACGTGATTGCGATACATCGTCCCTACGATCATCCGTGTCGGCAGGTATATTGTGCGATTCTTGATAGTCGAGCATAACGACAGCAGGTTATTGGGCTGGTCGAAGTGCTTGCCGGGAACGATCGTCCAATACCGGGTGGGATCGCGCAGGCGTATGATCTCGCCGACGAACACGCCTGCCTCGCGGCACGTGCGTTCGAAGGCCGCTGTGAACTGGATCTTGCTGCTCTCCCTCTCCAGCCGCTCGGCGGCTCTCCGTACATCGTCGGGCCACGCCTCCGGAGAAGCAACGGTGATGGGCGGCCCCGGCTCCGTCTCCATGTGAGCGACGAGCCACTTCTGGAGCGCATGACCAATCCGATTGCCGGGCTGCTCGGACAGACTCAACGGGACATTGATGCCCAGCTCGCGCTCCCAGCGTAAACGCTGCTCTCTAACAGTGAGCGTCACGTACTTGAGCGCAACCTGGATCTCCTTTCGAGACAGGCGATCAGATCGCTCAAAACTGTCCGAAAGCAAGTCGACCATCTTCACGACAGCGCTCGCGAGTCCTTCACGCCCAATGTGCGATAGATCTCCCGAGTCGCCTTGCTCCTGTTGAGCGTGTACAGGTGTAACCCGGCAACCTTGTGATCGAGCAGATCGCGGCATTGCTCGGTGGCCCAGTGCAGACCCACGCGGCGGACGGCGTCGGGATCGTCGTCCGCGCGGCGGAGGGCGCGCAGGAGCGGGGCCGGGAAGCGGCTGCCGGCGGCGAGCTCGGCCATGCGGCCCATGCCCTTGGCGGAGGTGATGGGCATGATGCCAGCAACGATCGGCACGCGGATGCCCGCGAGATCGCACCGCTCGCGGAAGTCGTAGAAGTCATGGTTGTCGAAGAAGAGCTGGGTGATGATGAAGTCGGCGCCGGCGTCGATCTTGGCCTTGAGGTAGTCCATCTCCTTCAGTCGGTTGGGTGTTGCGGCATGGCCCTCGGGGTAGCCGCCCACTCCGATGCCGAAGGCACGGTCCTTGCTCAGGTGCGTGTCGCTGAAGGAACGCACCGCGCGTACGACATCAACTCCATAGCGGAAGTGCGCAAAGGGGTCGGCAGTCACTGGAGCGTTGTTCGCCGGAGCCGCCCCCGCCGAAGGTGGATCACCACCAAGTGCCATGATGTTGCGTACACCGGCGGCGGCGTAGCCCTCGAGCATGGCCTCGACCTCTTCGGGCGTGTGGCAGACACCGGTCATGTGCGGCATGGGGTGCAGGGCGGTCTCGCGACGGATGCGCAGGACCAGCTCGCGTGTGAGCTCGCGCGTGGAGCCACCCGCGCCATAGGTGACCGAGACGAAGCTGGGCTTGAGTTCCTCGAGCTCGCTGATAGCCCTGTAGAGGCTTTCGGCGGCTTCGGCGTTCTTGGGCGGGAAAAACTCGAAGCTAGCCGTTACACCGTCGCGCTTGAATATCTCGGAGATGTGCGCGCCGGGGGCGATAAGGGACTTGTTGTTGACAGAAGGCTCGGGCACCGGTCAGTGTATGGGGGAACGGACCGCTTCTCGACCGGGCCTTTGCATGGCCTCTTGACGCTCAGCCGCTTCGAGCAGTTCGATGATCCTGGACACGCGTTCGACCGGCTTTCGCAAGTGGTCGCCGTTTCGGACGTAGCGGTATTCGTCCGAGGCGTGGCCGAGTACAGGCAGCCAAAGGGCCGGCCGGCCTCCCTTCTCGATCAGCCCAAGACGATTCCCAAACCCACCAATACAGCCACGCTGATGAACAGCAGGCTGAGGGTGAAGGCCAGACCCTTGAACAGGGTTGAGAAGAGCGTGCCGACCGCGCGACAGAAGCCCGAACGGACCGTGAAGAGGGCCAGCAGCGGCGCGTACATGGCGGTAAAGAGCAAGTTAAAGCCGGTGGCGGCGAAGAGGGTATTGCCGGCCATGCGGCCCGGGGCGCCCTGAGCGAGTTGGACAACAGCCAACAGCGTTGCCAGCAAGGTGGCCCCCACCATCACGATCACGAGGCCACGCGTGGGCGAGGACGCGAGCTTGGCACACCGCTTCGCGCCAGCCCGGGCGCATGCGCGACCCCGGCCACAACGCTTGTCGGCGGACTCGCCTCGGTCACCACGATCGGCGGCCTCAGCTGGCAGCACGCTGGGCATGATGGGCATGATGGGCGGGGGGGCGGCAATCGACATGGCTCGGATCCTTTCCTTCGGCGGGCGCTGGCTGGGCGTCTACCAATACGTTGGGATTCGAGCCGGGTGGATTTCGGTAGCTGGGGAAAGGGACTACTGCAGATAACCCATCATCGCGCTGGCCAGGCTCAGGACGATCAGGAACCCGCACATGTCGGTGATGGTCGTGAGGATCGGGCCGGATGCGAGTGCGGGGTCCGTCTTGAAGCCCTTAAGCAGGAGGGGCACACCACCGCCGATGCACACGGCGATAAGGGTGTTGGCGGCCAGAGCGCTGCCGACGACGAGGCTCAGGGCCCAGTCGCCCTTCCAAGTGAAGGCAACCAGGCCGATGAGGACGCCCAGGATGACGCCGTTGATGAGGCCCAAGCTGCTCTCCTTGAAGAGCACCCGGAAGATATCGCGCGGGCGGGTGACGCCCAGCGTGAGCTCGCGCATGCTGACGGCGACGGCTTGGTTGCCAGAGCAACCGGACATGTCGGAGATGATCGGCAAGAAGACAGCCAGCGCAATGACAGCTTCGAGCGTGTCCTGGTGGAACGCGATGATGCTGGCAGCCATGATGTTGAGCACGATGTTGATGCTCAGCCACGCGAGGCGGCGGCGACTGCGCAACGAGAGGGGCATGGAGCGGAGTTCCTCGCCACCCACGATACCCTGACTCGCACGGTAGAGGTCGTCGGCTTCCGCGCGGGCGGCCTCGCTCACCGCGCTGCGTTCGACGACGCCGAGCAGACGCTGGTGCTCGTCGACAACTGGAAAGGCCAGGAAGTCGTAGTCGTCAAAAACGCCGCGGAGTTCGTCGAACTCCATCGTGTCGGCGACACGTACGGGGTCGGGCACCATAATCTCGGCCACCGGCGTGGCACGGCGGGCCATCAGCAGGCGACGGATGGGGATGACACCCTTGAGCGCACCGTCGGCGTCGACGACGTAGGAGTACTGGATGTTATAGTCGCGGTAGCGCTCGGCGTTCTCTTCCATGTCGGCCAACACGTCGCGGACGGTCATGGTGTTGTTAAACGCCAGATACTCGGTAAGCATAAGCCCGCCGGCGGAATCTTCGTCGTAGCTGGCCAGGCGGCGGACCTCGTCGGCAACCTCGGCGGGCATGGCGCCCAGGATGGCCTGGGCCTGGGCCTGGTCGATCGCGGCGATAAGGTCGGCACGATCGTCACTGGACATCTCCTCGATGATCTCGGCAGCTTTGGCGTGGTCGAGCGTGCCGAGTGCCTCAAGCGCTTTGGCAGCGTGAACCTTGGGCATGACCTCAACGAGGTCGGCGGCCGACTCGCAAGTGAGCAGCGAGAGCAGTCTGGCCCGCTCGTCGCCACCCAGGGCGCTCACCGCGTGGACCGTCTGCTCGGTGCTGGCCCGCTCAAGCCACTCGGTGCAGCCCTGGCCGTCGCCGCAATCGATCGCATTGTCGAGTACCGATTCGTCCGGTGCGGCAATCGGCGTCGGGGTCTCGGCTTCCGTCGGCGTGGGCGTCATGGGGACTCCTTCAAGACTCGAGAAGATTGCCGCCCGCGCGTGTTGGTCAGCCGCCTGCGGCCATCAACACATAGAACCTCCAAGAGCCATCGGACTGGCGGACGGCCTCGTGGGCGGCAACCCGGCCATCGGGGTAGGTCTCGTAGGCCAGGAGCATGGCCTGGCTGCGGGCCTCGCGCACATCGCTCGCCGCCACCGAGAAGGCACGGTGCTCGCGGCCGTCGACCTCGTAGGCACCCTGGCGGTACCACTCGGGTTGGGCTGGCTGGCTCGGGCCCACTCGCGCGGCGTCGACCGACGCGGGAGCTTGGCTGGCCACCTGCCGCTCAGGCTTCTCGGCGGCCTGCGAGGGTTGTTCCGACGAACCACGCTGCGTCACCGGCTGGGGCATGGGCCTGGGTGGAGGATTACTCGAGCAGCCCGACAGAATCGCAAAAAACAGACCCGCACACGCCATCCGCACCATCACGCACTCCTTGCGTTGGTCGCTCATGACGGATCCTATGAGCGTTCGCCCGCGCCGGCGGGTTTGCCATCCTCGAATAGCGCCCGCTGGTCTTTCACGGCCTTGGGACGGGTCTTGAGCATGTCGAGTTCCTTCTGGAGATCGGTGGCGCTCATGAACTGGTGGTACTCACTGGCGAAACGGATATAGGCCACCTCGTCGACCTCGCGCAATCGAGCCATGACGAGCTCGCCCACTACGCTCGAATCGACCTCACGCTCGTAGGTCTGATAGAGCTCGTCCTCGACAGCTTCGGCCAGGCCGGCCTTGGCGTCCTCGGGCACCGGGCGCTTGCCGCAGGCCGCCTGGATGCCCCGGAGGATGTTGTCTGGGTCGAACGGCACGCGGCTGCCATCACGCTTGACGACAACCAAGCGTGCTTGCTGCTCGACACGCTCGTAAGTGGTGAACCGGCGATCGCAGCGATTGCACACCCGACGACGGCGGATCGTGCGTCCGCTCTCAGCCGGTCGAGAGTCGATGACCCGGTCGTCGTTGTGGCTGCAGAAGGGGCAGATCACCGGTCGGCTCCAAAAACCAAAGGCGTTGGGGCAAATCTAGGGATCACCACAACATGTTGGGAAGTGTAGTAGCGTGCGAGGACCCGGGAAGCACGCACCATCGCCCGGATCCGAGCCATGCTGAAGTACCGCCAGGATCGGCCCGATAGCCCACCTGGGACACGAAACCGGCCTCTTGCTGGCACCCGCCGGCGGGCAATCCACCTACCCTCCATGCCCATGATCCACCCCTGGCACGACGTCACACCCGGCTCTGGCAGCCACCCCCTGCCCGGGCACTTCCGCGCGGTTATCGAGATTCCCAAGGGCAGCCACAACAAGTACGAGCTCGACAAGAACAGCGGCATGCTGAAACTCGACCGGGTGCTCTCGAGCGCGGTCTACTACCCGGCCAACTACGGCTTCATCCCTCAAACACTGGCTGACGACGACGACCCCCTGGATGTGCTCGTCTTCAGCGTCGAGGAAGTCGTCCCGATGTGCCTCGTGCAGGCGCGGGCGGTCGGCCTGATGAGCATGATCGACGATGGGCAGGCCGACCACAAGATCATCGCCGTGCTCGAGCAGGATCCAATCTACGACGACTACCGCAGCGCGAGCGACTTCCCGCGTCACACCTTTAAGATGCTCAAGCGATTCCTCGAGGACTACAAGGTGCTCGAAGGCAAGGACGTGGAGGTCGACGAGATCATGCCCGCCGAGGCGGCCCACCCGATCATCGAGAACGCGCTCAATCGCTACAGCGACGAGCGGCGTCAGGGGAAAATCCCCGGACTGCACAACTAGCGAGGCATTGTCCCTTTATGGGCAGCCCGTACTGAACGCGTTCTGGAAGGCGAGTAAGTCGAAGAACGTGAGTTCACCGTCGTCATCGAAATCGGCGGCGAGATCGCCCGCGTCGAAGGCGTTCTGGAAGGCGAGGAAGTCGAAAAGGTCGAGCTGGCCGTAAGGCTCGGCGAGATCTGGAGCGCAGAAGAGCAGATCGGCGAGACGCCGATCACGGATGCCGATTCGCGTCGCGCGGAATTGTGCACCGCCTTCGTTGAACTCCCAGTCAATATCGCAGTCGGGCGTGAGCTCGAGAAATCGACCAGTCGCGCCCACGCACACGAGCGTGTTGCCGTTAGGTAAGCGCTGTGCGCCAGAGATGAACGACGAGTAGAACATTGCGCCGCCCGCGTTATCGCAGATCCAGTCGGGAGCATCGGGGCCAAAGGGCTCGCCGGACGCTCGGGTGTAGGTCCCATCGGGATTCACAGGAGGGACAAGCTCCTCAACACTGGAGAAACTTCCCCCCGGGCGCCCGTTACCGTTGTTGTAGACCAGGATGTTGCCCTCGCCGGGCAAGCCCGGGGCGATCCATCGGGTATTGTGCTGGTTGAAGAACTTCTGATCGGCGATCGTGCCCATGCCGTAGGCGCGCGGGTTACCCCAGCGGTACAGCAGATCGCCGTCGGAATCGGGCGCGCGGGAGATGATCCAGAGCTCATCGAAGGCATGGCAGCTCATGATGATCTGGTCGAGTTCTTCGTTGAAATCGAGACCGTTGAAGTGCAACCAGTCCGGGTCGGTGCCGTTGGGCGTGAAGTTAATGTCGATGCGCTCGGGGTGGTCGGACGGCTCGCCGAAGTTGGGCAGGTCGGGATCAAAATTCTGGACCAGATGATCCCAGGCGTGCCACGCCCAAACCACCTCACCGGTGGTCAACCCAGTGGGACGGATCTCGAGGATCGCTTCCGACCACACCTCACTGCCCAGGCCGGCCGGATCGCGTCCCATGGCGATTGCCTCGGCCCGCGTGCGGACTTCCCACGCGATCGCTAGCACGTTGCCGTTGGGCAGCAGACGGATGTCGTGATGCTGGCGGAGATCGGAGGTCCCCAGCACGTAGTCCCACTCCATGGTGCCATCCCAGGCGATCTGCTGGATACGCCCACCCACGCCGCCGCCACTGGGACCGGGCAGCGATGGGTCGTTCGCCGGCCGGAGGATCGACCCGCCACCGACGAGATACACCGACACTCCCGGCGAGAACGTGCCGCTCCAGGTTTGAACGACGTTGCCGTCGAGGTCGATGAGCGAGGTGTTCCGAGAGGCGAGGCCCGAGTACAGCGTCCAGCCGGGCTCAGGGTCGGCGTGTGTGTGGGTCGTGGTGACAAGGGCGACAAGCGATGCCAGCAGTGCGGTCGTCGATCGCATGGACTCTCTCCTTGTGTCGGGCTCCGATTCGACGAACGAAGCAAACCGAACAACATTGCTATGCGCAAAAGTGCCACCCCGTAAGCCGGATTGTCTGCCAAGAACAGAATCGCAAGAAAATGAACGCCGATCAAACTCCGGCCCTACGAAAATCACAACCGCTCCGGGGCACGGGCGGTTGTGGCGTGAACGATCTCAGATATTGCTCGGACCTACAGACAACCAGCGTCAAACTCATTCTGGAACGCCAGGAAGTCGAAGAGCGTGAGTGAACCGTCGCCATCGAAGTCGGCGGCGGCATCGCCCGTGACGAAGAGGTTCTGGAACACGAGGAAGTCGAAGATGGTCAGGCGGCCGTCTTCGTCAAGATCGGCGCGACAGCAGATTCGGGGGTCTCCGCCGGCGGTCGCGCAGGTGCTCTCGGCCATGGAGGCGTCGATCTCAGCGCCCACCTGGAAGACGGCCTGCACGGCCATGCCATACTGCTGCAGCGCGTCGAACCATCGCTCCAGCGGGCCCGGGCTGTGGGCGATGGCGCTCGCCTGCACCAGGAAGTCGCTCGCGGCCCCGGCCGCATCGGTGGAGACGGCCACGCCGGGATCGGTGTACGCGCCGCCCGATGCGGGGTCGCCGCCGCTGGCATAGTCGAGTTCCTTCTGCACGCCGACCTCGAGCGCCATCGTGGCGGTGAGCATGATGTCGTTGAGGATCGCTTCGTCGGCTCCAAACGCGACCGCCTCTGTGAACGAACCAACAGCGTCGGTCAGCCCAATGGCCAACGCCTCGTACCCGCCGGACCCTGCGGACTCAATCGCAGCGGCACCGCTCGTCACGAGCGCATGCGCCGGGCTCATGGGAGGCAGGCTGTCGGCGTACCCAAACGCATCGCTCGCAGCGCGTGAAACCTCCTCACAGGGGCAGTCTGGCGCGACCCGGGTCGTCTTGGTGAATGTCCCTTCGGGGATGAAGATGTTCATGTCGAAGGCGCGCCCCCCACGGTCGGTGCCCTTGATCCTGAACTTTCCATAGGAGACGAAAATGCAGTACCGCCGGCTGTACCAGGGGATGGGACCATACGAGTATGTGCGTGTGATCGTCTTCTTCTCACCGATCTCCACACCCATCCGCGCCTCAACAGACGCTTGCACCGGGCCCCACTCAACCCCTGCCGAGGTGCCCGCCGATGCGTTCCAAACGACCGTCGCCTCGGACATGATCTCCTTCGAGAACGTGTCGCTGGGACATGTGAGGGTGAACGCTTCAACCTTGGGTCGGTTGGGGAAGTAGACCCCGCCGGTATACCCCGACTCGCCCGCCGAGTTCACTCGCTCGATGGACGTAATCGTCTGTCCGAACCCGGGCACCGCTCCAGCGAGTGCCACCAGGGTAACGGATACCGCTTGGATGCGTGCGTGCTCGAACATGGCTTGCTCCTTCAGAGGTGGGCGTGCGACGGGGACGCTCGAAGTTGAGGTCCCGACACTTGAAGGAGCGTGAAAATTGTCGGGTAGTCACTTACCAAAAGAGTGCTGTTGCGTGCACGATGTGCGATCGATGCTCTGGCAACGGCTCGCCTTGCGTATTCACACGAATCACCTCCATCGCCCCAGGCTCGCCGATGATGCGCAGCAGGTATGGGCCGGGCGGCGGCAATCGCACGCTGTAGGCGGTCAAGAGCGACGGTTCACGCGCATCCGGGCCAGCGGGATTCGGACCGGCCCGCAGGTGCATGACCACGCCCAGCCGGCGTTGGATGAAGATCGAGCCGCCCGGCTCGAGGTCTTGTTCATGCCGGCCGCCGGGAGGGACGCCGAAGGAGACCGAGCCATCGCTCGCAAGCGGGCCCGTGATATAGGCCTGTCGAGCGTCGATCTCGGAGGCGGCCTCGAAGCGGAGCCAAGCGCTCGACTCGTTGATGATGGTCAGGCGTGGGCCACCACAGCCTGAAAGAATTGACAGCGAAGCCAGAACAAGCAAGAAGAGCACCCCCGGAGGCGCGCCGTGGCCGATACATCGATCTTTGAGGAAACCCAACGGCTGCACGAGAACGCCGTTGTCCGCTACGTGATGCCGATCACCTGCGGTTTCACGCTGCTGCTGGTTATCACGGTCATGGTCTCGCAAGGAGCCTCGCTGCAAGATCTGCTGATCGTCATCGGAACGGTCGTCGGCATTCCGCTGGCCCTCGCCATGATGCCGATGCGCACCGTGGTCACGCCGGAGGAGCTGAGCATCCGGTCGCTCGTGTTCTACCGCAAGTACGTCCCGATCGAGGGCATCACCTCCGCCAACGCGATCACGTACAACCCGCTGTTCGAGTGCGGTGGCTGGGGCGTCCGGGTCACACGCAAGCACGGGCTCGTGCTCAACATCGCCGGCGACAGGGGCGTGGCCTTGCGATACGTGCGCGATGATCGCGAGAAGTCGATGCTCATCGGGTCTCGGCGCAGCGAGGAGTTGGAGCACGCCATCCGAGTGGCGGCTAACCTCTCCGATGGCCTTCCGGACGAATCGCCGGAGCATGGCGGGGCTCCCTCGGTCGTGGGCTAATCGACGATGCTGACGGCCTCGGCGCTGAGCCCCTCACGGCCGGTCGCCTTGGGCGTGCTGCCGGTGGCTCGGACCTGGCGCACCAACTCAGCCGCGCGCTCGGGTGTGAGCTGCTCGTGGAGTTCTTCATCGATGAGGGCCACCGGCGCGGTACCACAAGAACCAAGGCACTCGAGCTCGATCAGGCAGAGCTTGTCGTCATCGGTGCTCTCGCCCACATCGATGTCCAGAGCGTCCTTGATCGCCTGCGTGACCTCGGGCTGCCCGCAGAACTCGCAGGCGATCGATCGGCAGACACCAACGACATGGCGGCCGCGCGGGGCCAGGGCGTACTCCTCGTAGAAGGTGGCCGTATCCATCACGTCGGCCGCGGAGAGTTCGAGGAATTCGGCGATCTCTTCCATCGCCTGAGGCGGCACCCAGTGGTACTCGTGCTGGATCATGTGCAGGGCGGGCAGCAGGGCCGCCAGCGTGGTCTCGAAGCGCGGCAGGTAGCGCTCGCTCAGCTCGTCCTGCATGGCCTGGGTCAGGTAGGGCTCGTCGCGCCGCTCGATCTGTGTGGTAGCCGAGGGCTTGGGGATCCACGCCATGGTCGTTACTCCAGAGGGGGCTGTGGGACTGCGGCCATCGTAGGACCAGTCGGACCGCGCGAGCCTGACTCGCTATGGTCGACGCATGCTCCTCAAAGGAGGAAGGGTATGGCGAGATTCCAGGTACCCCCCGAACGGGTCTACAACAGTGCTTTTGCGGAACGAGGGCGCGAGGGTGTAGTCAAGATCGAAGCCCTTCCGATCCGTGGCGGCGAGCAAATCCGACTCCGATTCGAGAGTGTCGATTCACCATGGCGCCAGGGGGTCTGGATGGTGACACAGGGTCATCTGATCGTCAACAATCAAGCATCGTCTGCCATGGAGATCTGGCAGGACACCGCACCATCCGAGATTCCAATCGAGTGCCGCACCCTCAGTGGCATCCTGCATCTGTACAACATTTGGGACAGACAAGGCAGACGAAACTCACTGTCGTGGTCATCGGGAATGCTCGTTCAAGACCTCCCCAATGGGAGGCGGTATCACTGCAACGACATCGGCTTTGATACTGAGTTCAACAAGCTCGTCTTTTGCGTCCAGCGCGAACCCCTGGCACACAAGTCACGGTGACTCTCTCGAATTGTCCGTTTCGGACGCGTCAGACGGCTGGGGGAACGCCACGCCCGGGCTGCACTTGATACGCTCGGCTAGCTCGATGCGATCGTGGGCGACCATCGGCCCGGTCGCGCTGGTCCGCTGCACGCTTGCGTACTCGAAGATCGAGATGGTGTCCGTGTGGAGCGCGTCGGCGGGCGGGGCCTGGTCGGGATCGCCCCACACCACCACTTGAATCGGCACCCCCAGTGCGTTCTCGAGCAGCACAAAATCGGCGGTGTTGGCGAAGGCCATGTACCTCGACCGCACGCTCGCGGTGAAGATGAACGCGCCCTCGAACAGCGAGTTCGGGCCGGGCGGGGCGCGATGGGTATCGCCGACGGGGCCGGTCCACTTCGCATCAAGCCCGTTGAAGACCACCACGGTCTGGCCGGGCTTGAGCATCAAATCCGGAAACGTGAAGCTGTAGCGGCCGTCCTCACCGCGATGGCGGTCAACCAGGCGATAGCCGGCGAGATTGATGGCCTCGGTATGAGGGTTGGTGATCTCAATGAACTCGTCGCCGGTGGCGTGACGGGTGCCGTCCTTGTTGGCATCGCCACCGCTGGTAGGCACGGCGTAGAGCACCTCGGTAATGAGCGGGTGGGGGAAGGGAACGAGCAGCTTGGCCTCATTCGCAACACCCGGATCAGGCGCAGCGGGCACCGGGTCCGGGGCCTGGCCGGCCTGAATCGCGAGCAGCATCGTGAGAGTTGCCACCACCCCCATGGCTCTAGGCTACCCGGGTTTGGAGACCCCGACCACCTCCACGGGAGCGAGCCATGCGAGTCGCACGATTTTGGGCAAGGGCGCAAGTTGAGGAAGAGGGCTACGGCCGCGGATCATGGGGTGGCTCGGACGCGAGCCTCGAAGAGGCCCGGGCTATCGCCGAAGAGCGGGCGAGGCAGAAAGTGGCCGAAGTGGTCGCGGCGGACGACTCAAGCCTGCATCACTACGACTATGAGCGGCACGACATGCCCGAGCCGATCGTGCAGGACGTACACGACACCGCCGGCAACCGCATCGCAGCCATCACGATCAATCGGTACGGCGCGAACGTACTCAACACGGCCCGGCTGGTGTTTGTCGATGTCGATTTGCCCGAGCAACAGAGCGGTGGCGGCGGCTTGTTCGGTAAGCTGTTCGGGCGCAAGGCACCGCCGAGCGATCCGTCGCACGAAGCACTCGAACGGCTGAGGGCGTGGTCTCGCCAGAACACGAACCACGGCGCTCGCGTGTATCGCACCGCGGCAGGGCTGCGGTATCTGCTGACGCACCCTTCGATGGCACCCGACGGGAACGACGCGAACCAGCTCATGGAGCAACTCGGCGCCGATCCGTTGTATGCTCGGCTGTGCCAGGCTCAGCGGAGCTTCCGCGCGCGGCTGAGCCCCAAGCCATGGCGTATCGGCGTATCGGGCACGCCCAAGCTGAGCTACGAGAAGCTCGAAGACCCAAGCGCCGAGGCGCGAGCCTGGATGTGCGGATACGAGGACGCCAGCCGGGGATACGCCGTGTGCTCACTGATAGACGAGGTCGGACACACGCGCCCGCCCGATGACGACACCGCCCGCCTCATCGCGCTCCACGACGAGTGGGCGGGGGTTGGCAAGGACCTACCGCTGGCGTGACGGGCTTTAGCCGTCGCAACCAAGCGAGAACAGGTTCTGGAAACACAAGAAGTCGAAGATGTTCAGCTCGCCCGAGCAATCGCAATCGGCGGTGGTGTCGCCGGAAGCGAAGCGGTTCTGGAAACACAGGAAGTCAAATATGGTGGCTACGCCATCGCCGTCACAGTCGGCCGGGCAGGGCAGGCCGCCTCCGGGGCTGGCGTCACCAGCCCAGATCGCCAGGTTGCCGATGAGCCGACGGAAGTTCTCGTCGCCAACCTGGAGCGTGCCATTGACCGTCGAGAAGCACACGACCCGACCCAGGCCCCAGTCCCAACCCACGACACCCGAGCCACCGTCGAATGACGAGGTGGTGTAGAAACTGATCGCGCCATCGCGCGGAGTAATGTGCGATTCGGTGCCTGCAAGGCTCGTGAGCGGGAAGTCGAACTCGTCGGGAAGACCAGCGTTGACCACCGGGTCGGGCGTGTCGAGCGTGAACGTCGCGTTGGACTGGGTGTTCCACGTCGTGTACTCGGTGGGCAGCATGAGTCCCATTGCTTGGAACGTGCCGCGAATATACACGTTGTAGTTGGTCCATTCGGTGGTGAGCAGCCCGCCCCCTTTGCACACGAAGTCGATCAGGCTGGCCTGCCCGGCGCCGGGCATGTCACCCGAGGCCCAGTTGTGATTTGGCTGCAGGTAGATCACCGTGTACTGGTCGATGTCCGTGCCATCGAACTCGAAGTACTGCGGCCCCAATACGGCGGTGTGCCCCACGGCTTCGAGCGCCAGAACGACCGACGAGTCGGTCGTGTCATCGCCGCTCGAGAGTACGAGCACGCTTTCCTGAGCGTGAGCGAGCGATGTCGCTAGCGCGGCGAAAGCCGCTACGGTAACGCTTGCGAACTTTTTCATGTCTCTCTTCCTCAATCTACCCAAACTAACAGTACGGCCGCGAAGTGCGGTCAGTTCTGGCGCCCACCATCCACGAATTTAACCAATGCATCGAGCAAACACAAGCTTATTACCGCGAACCCAAAGATGTTTCCTGGTTACAGGTCTTGCCGTGCTTCCCACACCGCCTCTTCACCGACCTTGCTCGCCTGGTTGCCCCATGAGTTGCGGATATACGTCAGGATGCCGGCGATCTCGGCGTCGCTGAGGAAGTCGAAGCCCTGCATCTGCTGACGCCACTGTCCTGTGGATTCGAGGCCACCAGCGTGGTCACCCACGCCCAGCACGGTGATCTCGACAAGCCGGCCCACGTTCCCGGTCACCACGCTGTTGCCCGCCAGCGGGGGCTGGCTGCCCTGCACGCCCTCGCCCTGGGGCTGGTGGCACAGGGCGCAGTGCGTCTGGTACAGCGAGCGGCCCTCGGCAAGCGAGACCACCGTCTCAGCGGCACCGATGGTCGCGGCGGGTGTGGAGTTCTCGCCGCACGCGGCCAGCAGGAGCACGGGCAGAACGGAGAGGCCGGTCACGAGGGTCTTGCGTGGCATGGACGATGGTACCCCCCGCCACTCCCCCCACGACGGCCGTCTATCTTGGAGCCGATGCAGCCCGCCCCGCCGCCCACTCTGGATGAACTCGACGACCGCTTCATCCCCGTGCGGATCGAGGCCATCGTCAACGCGATCGACGCCGATCCGGAGCGATTCGGCGAGCTCGCCGGCTGGGCCCAGAAGATCTGCAAAGTTTCCGAACGCGTCATCGTGCAAGAGGTCGGCGAGCTGCACCGCCACCTCGACCGGCTGTACGCGGCCGCCAACCCGGACCAGGACGCGCTAGCCGAACCCAACCCGATCGCACTGCCCGACGACCCAAAGCTACATGCGGCACTGGACTACCTGCTCGACCGCGCGAGCTTCACGCCGCTGACCGACGTTGGCATCGAGGCGGCCATCAAGGCCGGCAGCGCATACGGCCTGCGGGTGCGCATCAAGCCGGAGCGCGTACGCTCGCTCTCGCTGCACGTGCGCGGGCGGGGCACGATCACGTTCGTCCGACGCAACAAGAAGAAGCCCTGGAAGCGCATCGAGCGCGAGGTCGAGATCTACACACGGTTAGCAGTAGTCGCGCAGCTCTCGGGCGAGGACTGCCTCCGGCTGAAGCTCTTCCGCGACATCCCCGTAGCCGATGTCGAGGCGCTACTGCCGCATGCGGAGGCGACGATGACGTTCATGGATCGGGCGTTCGTGGTGGGTATGGGCGTGGGCTCGCTAGGATCACTGGCCAAGGTTGCCATCGCTGGCGCAGCAAGCACGAGCGCATTGGCCATCCCGGCGGCCATCGGCTTCGGAGGCATGGCGGTGCGAAGCTTCTTTGGCTATCGCCGCAAAAAGAAGCAACGCACCAGCCATCGCACCGAACACCTCTACGACAAGAACCTGGCCAACAACGCGGCGGTGCTGCACACGCTGTGCCGGATGATCGCGCACGAGGAGGCCAAGGCGGCGATCATCGCCTACGCCACGCTCGCGGTCAGGCATGATCTGGAGGAAGCACAGCGCTGGCCTATGAGCGAGTTGGGCCAACGGGCGTCGGAATACCTGAAGGATCGCTTTCAGGTGACGAGCCGATTCGATGCTGCTACGGCGCTCTCGACGCTCGAGCGGCTCGGCTTAGTGGACGATGCGGCGCTCACCGACCCGGACAAGGCGTACGCCGCGGTAGAAGCGCACTGGACAACCCGCGACACGACAGCACACCACCTGGAAGCGATCGAACGGCTGGCAGAGAGCGACGCGGAAGGGGGCTAGTGTGCTGCGATGAGCAACGCCCACCCATCGATCCTGTTTGTATGTCTCGGAAACATCTGCCGCAGCCCGCTCGCGGAAGGGATCTTCTTGCACTTGGCCAGGCAACGCGGGCTGGACGGGATCGTGGCCGACTCCTGCGGCACCGGCGGCTGGCACGAAGGCGAGACCCCCGATCGCCGAGCGATGGCCGTGGCACAGAAACGCGGCGTGCATCTACCGAGCCGGGCCCGCCAGGTGCGCCCAAAGAGCGATTTCACGAACTTCACACGCATCATCGCGATGGACGCCAGCAACATGGAAAACCTGCTCGCGATGGGCGCGCCGAGGGAACGAGTCCAGCTCATGCGCTCATTTGATCCGGCCTACTCCAACGATGGAGCACCGGACGTGCCCGATCCCTACTACGGCGGCGACGATGGCTTCGACAACGTATTCGACATGCTGGTCGTGGCGTGCGAGGGATTGCTCGACGAGATTACGAGGGCTTCTTCGCGCGCAGCGCCCTGAAGAACCCTCGAAGTAACTCGCCACAGGCTTCGGCTTCGACGCCGCCGATCAACTCTGGGTTGTGGTTGAGCCGGTGGTCAGCCAGAATGTTCATCAGACTCCCCGCCGCACCGGCCTTGGGGTCGAACGCACCGAACACCACGCGGCCGACACGAGCGTTCACAAGCGTGCCAGCGCACATGCAGCAGGGCTCAAGGGTGACCACCAGCGTGCAGTGGTTCAACCGCCAATCGCCGATCTTGCTCGCGGCCTCACGCACTGCGAGCAACTCGGCATGACCGCACGGGTCGGCATCCGACTCACGCGTGTTTCGCGCTTCGGCAATGATGCTTCCGGTGTCAGTCTTGTAGATCAGCGCGCCGATAGGCGCCTCGCTGGCGTCAGCAGCCTGCTTCGCGAGTTCGATGGCTCGTGCCATCATCGAGTAATCGGTTGAGGTCGCGTGGTCGGGGCCTCGTGGCTGGGGCACCCCCCCACCACTCGCGATGGACCGGGGCTTGAAGGGGCGGCCAAACACCTAGAAGTCCTCGTCGTCGACATTGCCCTCGCCCGCGCTCCGCGCCAATTTGTCGGCGGGCAGCAGGCGCGCGATGAGCAGGCCGAGTTCGTACAACGTATAGAGCGGCACGGCCAGAGCCAGCATCGATATCGGATCGATCGGCGTCAGAATCGCGCCCAGCACGGTCGCGATCAGCACGGCGTACTTGCGGTGCTTCCCCATCGCCTTGGGATCGATCAGCCCGGTCCAACACAGCAATAGCACCACCACCGGCGTCTGGAACGCGATGGCCATCGCGAGGGTGAGTTGGAACAGCAATTTGATGTACTCGGCCACGCGGAACTGCTGGCTGAGTCCGGCGGTCAGTGCAAGGGGAGAGCCAAGGATGCGGACCTTTGGCGGCTGTGGGTCCTGCACGGCCGCTTCAGGATCAGCGCCCTCGACCGCAGGCAACTCGCCGATGGCGATGCGCAGTTCTTGCAATCGCGTGTTGATCCATATTTGGCCCGGCCGTGGATCGGGCGGGTCGCCGTGCAAGGACGGGACCTCGGGGAACACCATGCCCGGCGGCGGTTCGGCCGTACCGGGGCTTGGCCCACCCAAAGTCTGGCCGAAACCGATGAAGAATGCCAGCACGATGGGCACCATCACAAAGTACAGGAACGCGATCGATGCGATCGTGAGCCCCACGCTCATGGGAGCCAGCACGTACACGAATCGCCGCTCGGCGGCGTACAGGCCCGGGGCGGCGAACCTCCACGCCTGGTACAGCAGCCACGGAAGCCCGACAACTACAGCCACCGCGATCGACACCCGCACGTAAGCACCGAAGGTCTCCATGGGCCCGGTGACCTGAACCACCGGCGGCAGCCCCCGGCCCTTCAGGGCCTCGCGCAGGGGTACAAGCATGAGCTCGATGATCTGGCGGCCGAACACAAGCGACAGGATCAGGATCGGGGCAAGCCCGAAAAATGCGATGATCAGCCGCCGACGGAGATCCTCAATGTGATCGCCCAGGGGCATTGCCAACCCGCTCTCGGCCGCCCGGTGGGAGCTATCGGGGCGGCTCTTGGGGCGTTTGGCGGGCAAACTTGGCAATAGGTTTGTTTCCTGATAGGGTATTGGTGCGAACTCGCCAGCCCGAGAATCCGAAGTATAACGACGTGGATGGACCCCAGGTCACCGGCGAATTCGTGTTTCCAGCCACCATCTGGCGGGTCGGCCGCGACCGCGCATCTGCGGGTTTCTCAGGACGGAGATCGAGTGAGCGCCTGGAGCGACACCACGGATGAAAGCCAAGACCCCAAGCTCAGCGTCCGTTGATCGATACCGCGTCGATCCGGCGCTCGTCGTGCGCGCCACCGAGGGCCAGGCCGAGGCCGTCCAGCAGCTCTGGCAGAGCCACCGGCGGTGGGTGGCGGCCATCGTGCTGGCCCACATGCCGCGCGAGGCCGACCTGGACGATCTGCTACAAGACATTGCCGCGACATTCGTCAGAAGCGTGCAAGAACTTCGCACACCCGGGGCACTACGTCCCTGGCTCCGTACGGTCGCCATCAACGCCGCCCGGGCCGAGGGGCGCAAGAAGACACGGCGGAGGAATGCGCTCGAGAGCCAGGCCGCGACCGACCCCGGCACGTTCCAGCGCGATGAGACGCCCGATACAACAGCGTCGACACCCGACAGCGCCGACGAGGCCCAGTGGCTGCTCGATCTGATCTCGCAGATGCCCGAGAGCTATCGCGAGCCGCTGGTGCTGCGGTGCGTCAGGGGTATGAATTACAAGGCCATCAGCGAACTGACCGGCCTGCCCGAGACGACCATCGAGACGCGCATCGCACGGGGACGCCGCATGCTCCGACAACGTGTGGCGATGGAGCGGGAGGGCAAGACCGACGCCGCTGGCGCATCCAGGAACAAGACGGGGGCGAACGGAGAAGTGGACGAATGAGCCCGATGGACCAGAACAATCAAGAGGCCCGCGAGCCGGTCGACCGTGATCTGCTCATCAGCCGCGTCGTAGACGACGCCGCCTCGGCCGAGGACTGGCAGCAACTTCGCGGCCTGGCGGAGTACGACCCCAGCGTGTGGCGTGAGCTCTTCGAAGCCCAGCACGCGCAGGCCGAGTTGTCGCAAGCCGTGCAGCAGGCGATCGCGATCGCCGACGGCATCGACGCGCCCGTGGACAACCTTGGCGGCATGAGCCTTCGCTTTCGGTTTCGCCAGGCGGCGACGTGGGCCGGCTGGGCGGTGGCGGCGACCGTGGCGGTCGTCTGGGTAGCCCCGCAACTGAACGGCACGACCCAGACGGTGCCGGGCGCGAACTTCGCGGGTCCGGGGTCTCTGGTCACCCTCGATGGGCCCAGCCCCAACCAGCTCAACAACAACCCATACGAGACCATCCCCGACCGCACAAGCGTCGGGAGGGGAACGCTCGCGGACGATCGCACGTTCGGCGACAACTTCCGGGAGGCATCCACCCGGTCGGCATCGGGTGCCGAGCACTTAGCCGAGGTGCCAGAGCGCGTGCTGCTCGAGGTCCGACCATTGCCCAACGGGCAGGTCGAGGTGATCTATGTCCGCCAGCTCATCGAGAAGTCGGTCATGGATGAGGGCGACCTCTACCAAGTGAAGCCCGACGATGCGGGCATCAACCGAACGGTCCCATATCGCCAGCGTCGGCCCTCGTCGGGCCCGATCTGAGTTAGAAGCGAGATTCAACCTCCGCGGCCCATGGTAGAGAGGACTGTCAGAAGGCCGCTCAATGAGTTCAAAGGTGACGGGCCCACCCACGGCCCGCGTCAACATCTGATGTAGCGTCGCGGCTCCACCACTCGGTATGGACCCGGTCGGCACGGATAGGAGGCATTCGTCATGATCCGCAGTAGCAACACCATCGATCGCATCATGCGCGTCGGGCTAGCAACACCCGCCCTGGCGCTCACCATTGTCGCCGGAGCCGCCATGGCCCAGCAGGGCGGCGCGGGCCGAGCCTATGAGGTCATCGTCGAGACCGAGACTCAGGAGAAGACCGACGCACCCCGCGCCCGCGTCGCGTCTCGGAAAGCGGACCAGCAATCCCAAGTCGTGATCGAGGTCCAGAAAGAGGCCGACGGCAACACCGTCTCGGTCCGCCGCGTGAACGATGAGCCCATCGTCGTGAAACTCAACGGCAAGGTGCTCTCGAAGGACCAGTACAAGTTTGCCGACGGCGTAATCACCATCAACACGCACGGCGACAGGTTCGAGCTCAGGATGCCCCAGACGTTGCCCGTTCCGACGGCCGACAGCCCGTTCTCGGGCCGCATCCGGCTCGCCGAACCGCCCGCGCCCATTCGGTTGGGAACGAACGCCGGCGCCGGTTGGATCCAGGACCGTGCACCGGAGGTCATCCAGCAGTCCCAGCCCAAGGTCATGCTTGGCGTAGTGATGGGCGAGCCCGAGGCCACGACCGTCGAGCACCTGGGCCTCAACGCCAAGAAGGCCGTGCTGCTCGAGCGCGTCGTCGACGGGCTGCCAGCCGATAAGGCCGGGCTCCAGGACAAGGACATCATCATCGGCTTCGGCGAGAAGGCCGAACCCCGCTCGGCCGACGAGATCCGCAAAGTGCTAGCCAAAGCCGAGCCCGGCACGGTCGTGAAGGTAAAGGTCATCCGCAAGGGGCACCCGAAGACCTTCGATTTGAAGCTCGAAGCGTTCAACGCCCAGGCTCTGGGCCGTGCTCCCGCGTCCGGTGGTGGCGTGGGCCAGTTCGGTGGCGTGGCCCCGCTGGGTGACGGGCCCGACGCCCAAGGCCCGTGGGGCAACTTCGAGTTCGAGCACGACGCTCAGCACTCCCATATGGAGAAGGCCCACCAAGCGATGGAGGAAGCAGCCGAGATGCTGGCCCGCATGGAGCACGACATCGACCGCGAGGCCGCTGATGCGTACAAGTCGGCCTCGAAGGCCATCGAGCAGGCCATCGCCGCCATGCGTGAGGGCGAGCAGTTCGGCCTTGAGATCGAAGACATGCGCCGGCTGCAAGAAGAAGCCGTCGCGCGACTGCGCGGTGACATGGGACAGAACCATCGCGAGCGCCGTTTCTGGGCCCAACGGGGCGACGGGGGGGAGGGCTTCGCTCTGACCTTCCCCGAAGCCCACGATGAAGACGAGCACCAGGATCACTGGGCACATCGTCTCGAAGAACTCGAGGAACGACTCGATGACCTTGAAGACACGTTCGACCGGGCTATCGATCGCATGGAAGAGCGCACCGAAGCCATGATTGAGCGGCTCATGGAGCGGCTTGAACGGGCCCTGGAAGACCGCGACGACGGCCGCCGGGGTCGCTAAAGAGCCCACCCGCTTCGCCCCAGCCTTTTGAAGAATTTTCTTCTTAAGGCTGCAACCCGAGCCGCTCGAAACGGAACAAACTCGGGAGCGAACCTCACGCGACAGGGCCAGCTCGGGGAAACGACCCGTACCCAAGCCACCCGCCCTGCTCATGGACTCCCCTACGCCGGGCCTCGGATCGGGCAGGATCCAGGCCCGGCGGTCCTTTGCGCCCGCAGATTTTGACAGCCACGACCCTACTTGCAGTTGGCATGGCTCGCAATCAGGGCGCTTCGCTCGACCCGATCAACACCAAACAGGCATGTGATGCGGCATCTGCCCGGTATTGGAGGCAAGGCCGAGCACGCTTGTACGACTCAGGCGTGATCCGTGGTTACAGAACTCTGCTGGACGGATTAAGCCGCTCGGCGACGGGGTTTGGACCATCAACCAGCCTTTACCCAAAAGACGAGAGACGAACATGCAGCGAGCAGCGACAATCATCATGGCCCTGGCCGCAACCGCCCTTGCCCAAGACATCGACCCGAGGGGGATCTACCACAACGAATTCTCGGGCGGCTTCAGCGGCACGGAGTGGTTCCAGGTCATCCCGATCGCGGGCACGGATCGCTACCAGGTGGCCGATATCTTCGCCGGTGGATTCAACGCCACCATCGATGCAAGCGGAACGATCGTGCTCGATGGCGGCACCGGAACAGGCTCATTCAGCACGCCCGATGACTGGATCATCCGACCGCAACTCGGCGGCACGACCTTTGTATTCGACAACGCACGCGCACCCGACACAGGCACGGACTTCCCGCTGGAGCTTGAGTCGGCCGCTCCCGCTAACACCATCCTGAGCGGCACGTATCGCAGCCTGACCGAGTCACTCGATCCTCGCACTGGCCTACGCATCGGGGGAGGGATCGAGAACGTCATCGTCACTGCAACGGGTCAGACGTTCCGAATCACCGATCCGGGCGGCCTGTTCTTTCAAGGTACGTTTGAGAGCCCGCTCGACGTCGGCTTCCGTTTCATCTCTCCCAACCCGACGAGCGCGCGGTACAGAAGTTTCCCGGGGTCCTCGATCAATTTCGCCCAGAACATGCTGGGCCGCGTGACCATCGAAGACGTCAACACCTGGAGCGCCATCATCTTACTCCAATCTCGGACACCCCTGGGCTCACAAACACAATCTGCATTTCGATTCACAGCCACGCGTGTCGATCCACTGCCTGCGGGCGACCTCAATGGCGACCGGACCCTCGACACGGCTGATCGCGACCTCATGCTCGACCAGCTCGGCCTGAACAGCCTCGACGACACCTTCAATGTGGCGGCCGATCTTGATAGCAACGGTTCGATTACCACGAGCGACGCACGAACCCTCTACGGCATCCTGGGGCTGTGCTTCGCAGATCTCGACCTTGATGGCAGCTTGACGATCTTTGATTTTCTGGCCTTCCAGAACGCATTTGACGATGCTGATCCGTTGGCCGACTTCGACGGCGATGGTGGACTGACCATCTTCGATTTCCTGGCCTTCCAGAACGAGTTCGACGCCGGCTGCCCGTAATTCCAGGGGCGTACCATCAGCGGTCACGGAGGGACACCTATGACCAACCAGCAGCACGCCACCACCCCGGCCGACGTCGCCTTCGCCCAGGACGCGTTCAAGCGGCTCAAAAGCGAGATCCACAAGGTCATCGTCGGACAGGACGAGGTCGTCGATCAGATGCTGCTGGCGATGTTCGCCCGCGGGCACGCGCTGGTGGTGGGCGTTCCGGGACTCGCCAAGACCCTACTGATCTCAACCATCGCCCGCACGCTGAGCCTTGATTTCAGCCGCATCCAGTTCACGCCCGATCTGATGCCCAGCGACATCACGGGCACCGAGGTGATCGAGGAGAACCGCGCGACGGGCCACCGCGAACTGCGGTTCGTGCAGGGGCCGATCTTTGCCAACGTCGTCCTGGCCGATGAGATCAACCGCACCCCGCCGAAGACACAGGCGGCGCTGCTCGAGGCCATGCAGGAGCGGCAAGTAACGATGGGCGGGCTGAGGCACGACCTGCCGAGGCCGTTCTTTGTGCTGGCCACGCAGAACCCCATCGAGCAAGAGGGTACGTATCCCTTGCCCGAGGCCCAACTCGATCGCTTCATGTTCCAGATCCGCATCGCGTACCCGAGTCTCGAGGAAGAGAGCGAGATCATCCGCCGCGCGAGCGAGAAGAGCGCCGTGCAACTCGACGCCGTGCTGAGCGCCGACGACATGGACCGCGTCGCCCGTATGGTCGAGCACCACCCGGTGACGGATCATGTTGTCGCCTACGCCCTGCGGCTGGTGCGCGCCACGCGCATCAATGAGCCTATGGACAACCAAGGCGAACGGCCAAGGCTCGTCAGCGAGTATCTGTCGTGGGGAGCCGGCCCGCGAGCGAGCGAGTATCTGGTGCTAGCCGCCCGCGCGAAGGCGCTGCTCAGCGGTAACGCGATGGCGACGGTCGAGCACGTGAAGGCGGTCGCACGCCCGGTGCTGCGGCATCGCATCCTGACTAACTTCAACGCCGAAGCCGACCGCATCACCACCGACGCGATCATCGACGACCTGATCGAGCACACACCGGTCGACGGCATGAACGCCACCGATCGCAAGCAGGTCGACGCCGTGATGCGATAATCCGGACCCGGTCAACCCTCGCCACGGACGTGTTCGAGCAGCTTGCGGCGTTGCTCGCGCGTCAACTCGGCGGCCACCTCGAGAAACACTGCCAGGCGAGACGAAGCGTCGTCGCGGGCCTCCTTGCTCAGCAGCGTCTTCTCGCCGTACTGCTGGATGATCTCCCGAACCTTGCCCTCCTGCTCGGGTGAGAGCTTGAGCATGGCGATGAGTTCCTCGACGCGCTGCCCCTGCTGCACGATGGTGCGCTCGTAGGCACCCTTGACCTCGGCCCCCAGGCCCACCAGCATCTCGATGGCTCGCGCCCGCAGCCGCAGGCCGCGTTCGCCCATGCCGCCATTCTCCGCTTCCAGCAACTCGACACGGTCCTCAATGGCCGCGTCGAGATACTCGCGCTCGAGCCGCTGATGCTCGGTCGCAGCGTCGGTCGGCAGGTGCCGGCGGATGCGATCACCAAGCTGACCCTTGCGCATGATCGGTGCCATGGCGCGACGCAATACGGCGATGGCCTCGGCACGATCGGCGTCGCTTCCGCCATTGGCGAGCTTGATGAGCACGTCGAGCCGATCGATCACCAATTCGTCGAGTACCCTGCGGCGTTCGGTCAGGATCGCATCGATGGCCTTGGCCTGCTCTTCATTAAGGTGGTGGATCTCGCGCACCAGATCGAGCGCGGCTTCGGCGGGGTGGCGCTCTAGACGTTGAAAATCACCGGAAAAGTCCCGTCGCACCAGCGTGGCCCGCTCGGCTTCCGCGTCGACCACCGGACCGGAGAGGAGCGGCGGGTCGTCCTCGTCTTGTTGTTGCATGGCCAGGGCGGGGCACGCCGCCATGAGCGCCGCGGCGATGGCGAGCGACGTGGGCGTGCGGTTGGCGAATCGGCCGGGTTGGAACGGCATAGCTTGAACCCCCTTGGAGTGTGGAAGGGCCGGGGCCCCACCATCACGTTTATGGGATGCGCGATCGCGGGATTTCTGGCCCCTCAACATCTCGAACGACGCGGGTGCTAGCCACATTGCAAGCAGGCTACTGCGGCGACAGGTTCTATAATTGGAATCACCCAGGGGAGCACAAAGGAGCCGTTGATGTCGCAAACCGCCCAGCCCGCAGCTGCGAACCCTATTGATACCAAAGCCGCCGCGAGGCGCTCGCTGAAGTTCGACAGCTTCGAGGAGATCGCCACCGATCTCGATCGCATCGAGGCCGCCATGGATGCCGGCACGCTGACCACGAGCGGCAACTGGACGGCCGGCCAGAACTTCGAGCACGTGGCCAAGTTCCTGGGCTTCGCACTCGACGGCTTCCCATCGATGGCACCATTGCCCATTCGGTGGATGGCCCAACTGATGTTCAAGAATAAGGCAATCCGGACCGACGAGCCCATCCCCGCCGGATTCAAGCTGCCCAAGGCCGCGTCGTACCTGATCCCGAGCAACGACATCGGCGATCGTGAGGGCCTTGCGATGCTGCGCACCAATGTTCAGCGCGTCATGAACGCCGAGAAGATGACCCACCCGAGCCCGATCTTCGGCAAGCTCACGCACGAAGATTGGCTCAGAATCCAACGCAAGCACATGGCCCTGCACTTGTCGTTCCTGCACCCCGATGGCCAGCCCGGGGGCTGAGCGAATCAATCGCCGCGCAGCCGGGGGAGTCCACATGGGGTCAATAGCATCGACCGCTCTGGAGTATGGCCCGCCTACTGAGGCCGATCTCCCGCAGATGGGCCTTGTGCTGTCGCGCGCGTTCGAGCCGACGCCCGAAGGCGCGATCGAGTGGGCCCGCGATGGCATCGGCCTGGAGAACGCCCGCGTGTTGCGCGAGAACGGGGTGGTCGTCGCCACCTCGAAGCGTGCCCCGATGGGCATCTGGCTCGGCGGTCGCAGCGTGCCGCAGGTAGGCATCGCCGGTGTGGCCGTCGCGCCCGAGGCCCGAGGGCGTGGACTCGCTCGCGAGATCATGCGCCGCTGCCTGCTCGAGATGGATGAAATGGGCGAACCGATCAGCACGCTGTATTCGGCCATGCACCCGCTGTATCGCGGTGTCGGCTATGAGACCTCGGGCCAGCTCTTTAGCGCACGGATCCCGGCGGGCATGATCCAGAGTACCGATCGCGGGGCCGACTGGCGGCCCTTCGTCGAGGATGATCTGCCGGGCGTCAAGGCATGCAACCGCGAGCGTTCACGCCTCGTCTCGGGAGCGTTGGATCGCGGGCCCTACTTGTGGAAACGGGCCTTCAGCCCCAAGGCGGGGCCAGCCGAGGCGTATGTCGCAGAGGACGGCTCGGGACAGATCGAAGCGTATTGCGTCTACCGCGTCACCTCGCGCAGCGATGGACCAACGGCTGGCAACGCGCGCGGCAAGCTGATGGATGTGGTCGACTTCGGTTACCTGAACGGCCACGGCCTCGATCGGTTGATGGGCTTCCTTCGGGGGTTCTCGTCGGTCGTCGGTGAGATCGATGTAGCCGACCATCCCGGGTCGCCGCTACTGAGCCGCCTGCCCGACCGACGGTTTGCGATGAGTATTCATGATCCGTGGATGCTCCGCGTCGTCAGCGTGGCCGGGGCGCTCAAGGCTCGGGGTTACGCCAAAGCGATCTCATGCGAGTTCGTGCTCCGTGTCCACGATGCTCTGTTTGAGGCCAACAACCGACCGATGCATGTCAGCGTTCAAGGCAACGAGGCGGAGACGCGCCACGCAACTGATGCCGAAGCCAGGCACGCCATCGAGCTCGATGTACGGCACCTAGCGCCGATCCTGACCGGCATGCAGAGCGCCACGCAACTCGCTTCGCTCGGGCTCGTTCGCGGCGAAGAAACCGAAACGGCCAAGCTCGACGCCGCCTTTGCCTGCATGAGTGGGCCGTGTATGTTCGACTTCTTCTGAACCGAAATGGCGTCGCGACCCGGGGTAAGCGGGTCGCGACGCGTGGGAGGGGTTTGTCGCGTAGGTCGTGAGCCTTCGCGAGAAACGGGGGATCGGGTTGTCTCCGCGGGCGTGCTCAGCAGCCAGCGGCAAATTCGTTCTGGAAGCGAAGGAAGTCGAAGATGGTCAGGACGCCGTCGGCATCGAAGTCGGCACACCGGCTGCCCGAATCGAAGGCGTTCTGGTAGGCGAGGAAGTCGAAGATGGTCAGGCTGCCATCGCCGTCGAAGTCGGCCCGGCAGGCACCGAAGTCGCACGGAGTGGAGTCCAGGCGCAGGGCCGCGCCGCCAGCGCTGAACGGCGAGTCGATCACGGTGATCTCAACGCGGTAGCGGCCGGGGGCCAACTCGGCCGAGCCGCTCGAGAAGCGACGGCTGGCGTATGCGGCGTCGTAGTCATCGCCGATGGAAGCACCGTCAACGGGCACGCTCGTGTTGAAGCCAGCCACTTGCGTGGCGCCACGGAACACACGAACGCGGAAGCGATCGCCCGAAGCAAACGCATCGGTGACCTTCAGCAGGCCGCAGTTGGCGCCAACGGCGATGGACTCGTTGACAACGTCACCAACATCACCGAACTGGAAAGAACGCCAAGGCAAGCAGCCACTCTCGACGCCCGAACTGGAGAACTCACCGACGGCAAAGCCGCTGGCGTTGCCATCGGTGTTGATGACGCGCACCGACGTAATGTGGCCACCGGCCGGGGCACTGAAACCAAAGCCCTTGGCGCCAGCGTCGCCCACGATGTTGGTGTTGTACACCACGCTCGAGCCAGCGGCGTCGCGGCCGGTGATCTCGAAACTGAACTCGCTGAACAGGTTGGGCTCGACATACAGGATGAACGCGCCGACCTCGCCGGTATCGAAGCTCATCGTAAGGCTATCGGTGTTGTTGTAGTACACCTGGCCGGTATAGCCGTGGCTCCAAGTGGCCCAGCCGTCGCCGATCCGGCGCACGCTCACGTCATTGCTGAAATCAACGGTCCGGCCACCACCGACGTTGGCACTGGTCACGTCGCTGAAGGTCGTCCGCGTCTCTACGCCATCGGCCATGCTGTAGCCGTCCAGGGTCGAGGGCGGCGCGGCGGTGCCAAACGAGGTCCCGGTGACCTGGGCCTGGCTGGCGGCGGCGGCGAAAAGCACGGCCGCGGCGGCGTACTTCGAGGCAGTCTTGGTCATGGTCTTGATCACGATTCAATCTCCTGCATTCGTTCCATTGATCCGTCCGTCGGGCCCATCGGTACGTCCGACGCAGTCACCCGACTCGATCCGGCTCCTTGCCGGTAGGCCATGAGCGGAGGACCGCCGCTCGGCTCACGCCACTCTCACAAATAACTGGAACGAACACAGATCTCCTTCGAAGCGCGCAATGACACCACCATCACAGCAGCTTGCCGAGCCTCGAAGGATCTGTCAAGGGCAAAATCGGCCCGACTTCGAAAATCGTCGGCAAGATGTCGGGTTCTACGACAGCACGCCATGCCGGCGGAGGGAGCCCGCCAACACCTCGCGGGCCGCGGTGTCGCTGGGGAGCATGATGTAGCCGATCCCACGGACGCTCGCCAGCCGGACCAGCCGCTCGTTGTGGGCATCTAGCTTCCGGCGATAGTCGGCGATGAGCGAGGGCGTCATCGTCACTTCAGCCGTCCGACCGCTCTCCACGTCGGTGAGCATCACGTCACCCAGCAGGCCGGCATCGGCCTCAGCCTTGGGGTCAAGCTCGCCCGGCGCGAGCACCTGCACCAGCACAGAATCGAAGCCCCCGCCCTGGGAGAACGCCATCGCGTTGAGGGCCGGCGTGAGGTCTTCCTCGGTCAGGAAGTCACTGAGCACGATCAGCACCCCCTTGCCGACGCGGGCCTTGGCCATCCGGAGCAACGCTGGCACCAACTCGGGTCGGTTGGTGCCGGCTGCCCCACTCTCCGGCACGGCCTGCCGATACACAAACTCCAGCAACCGATTCGCGCCAGACCGCCCGCGGACCGGAGGCATCCGGAGCACATCGGGCCGGCCCGGCACGCCGAGCGCCCAGAGACTCACGCGGTCCTGGTTGCTCAGGCCGACGTAGGCGATCGCCACCGCCAGCCGTCGGGCGAGATCGAGCTTGGGCGGCCGGCCCGCTTCCATCGAGCGCGAGCAGTCGATGGCCACATGGAGCGCCAGGTCCTCTTCTTCCAGAAACAGCTTGAGGAAGAGCTTCTCGAGTCGAGCGTAGATATTCCAGTCGATGTGGCGCAGGTCGTCGCCACGGACGTACTCGCGAAAATCGTCAAACTCGACGCTCTGGCCTCGTTTCTTGCTACGCCGCTCGCCGGGCAGCTTGCCGGCGAAGATCTTGCGAGAGCGGAGCCTCATGCGCCCCAGCACATCGAGCAGATCGGGGCCCAGGGCCTCTTCAAGGGTCTTGGGGTCGAGCTGTCGGCCTGGGGTGTAGAGCAACCGTGCTTTCCTCGCTTCGATGGTAGAAGCCGCGACCAGTCAACAATGGCGCATGGACACCATCACGCTCTGGCTGGCACAAGCGGAAACCAGCAGCGACGCCGTTTCTCTATGGGGAGCCTGGCTCCCCCTGGGCTACCTGCTGCTCGAGTGGGCCATTCGCCTGGTGCTCGCGCCGATCATCATCCGCAAGCACAGCGCGGGCGAGGCCATGGCGTGGCTCGCCCTCGCGCTGTTCCAGCCAATCCCAGGCGCGCTCCTCTACGCCGCCTTCGGTCGCCAACTCCTCGGCCGCCGCCGAGTCAAGGCCAACCAACTGGCCGCGAAGCTCGTGGAGACCGTGGACCGCCTCAACACCCTTGGAGAGCACCGAGCGCCGCCCGACGCCATCAACCCGCATTATCGAGACCTGTTCCGCTTGGCCACCATGGTCGGCGGTACTCGCCCCTTGCACGGCAACGCGGGCGAGGTCATCGACAGCGGCCACTACATCGACCGCCTTATCGATGACATCGACAATGCGCAACACCATGTGCACCTGCTGACCTACATCTATCGCGACGACGCGACGGGCCGCAAGGTCGCCGACGCACTGGGCAGGGCTGCCAAGCGCGGTGCCGCTTGCCGCGTGCTGGCCGATGGCTCGGGCTCGGCCAACTTCTTCGGCACGCTGGCCCCCACTATGCGCGAGCATGGCGTCGAGGTGCGCGACGCGCTGCCCAGCAGGTACTTCCGTCGCACGCTGGCGCGCATCGATGTGCGCAACCACCGCAAGCTCGTCGTGATCGACGGCACCATCGCCCACACCGGCAGCCAGAACATCTGCGACCTGGACTATGGCGATCGGCGATATGGCCCATGGATCGACCTGACCGCGCGCCTCAGCGGGCCAATGGCCATGCAGATGCAGATGCTATTCCTCGAGGATTGGGTGGCCGAAACGGGCGAGATGCCCACCAGCGAGCACGCCCTCTTCCCAACTCCTGGGCACACCGGGCCGATCGTCGCCCAGGCCATCCCAAGTGGGCCGGGCCGGCGAGAAGAAGCCTTTCGGGACGTGATCCTGAGCGCCATCAACGAAGCCAACGAGCGCGTCGTGATGGTCACGCCCTACCTCATCCCCGATCCGCCCACGCAGCTCGCGTTGCGCCTGCGCGCGTTGGCCGGCGTACGCGTCGACGTCATCATCCCCGAGAAAACAAACTCGTTCCTCGTCAATGCCGCGGCCAAGAGCGTGCTGGAGGACCTGCTCGACGCGGGCGCCAACATCCATCTGCACCAGCACGGCCTGCTGCATGTCAAGGCGATGACCATCGATGATGCCCTGACCGTCTTCGGCTCGGGCAACTTCGACCGCCGCAGCTTCCGCCTGAACTACGAGCTGAACCTGCTCGCCCATGGCAGCGCAGTCACCCAAGCCATGCGCGAGCGGCTGGAGCAATACCTGGTCGACTGCCGCCCCCTGCACGCCGACGAATTAGCGGGGCGGCCCTGGATCCAGAAGCTGGCGGATGATGCGGCGAAACTCGTGTCGCCGCTGTTGTGAGAGATCAACTCGGACCGGGAGCAGTTCGTTCACTCGACCGGGAGATTTCCTGGAGTTCCCGCAGGTGCACTCTGCCCCTGTCCACCAGCCGGGCCAGCAGCAGGAGGTCCCCCGCTCTGACTCTCACCCTGCTCGCCCGATCCGCTAAGACCGGAGGCTTCTTCAAGCAACTCTCGTTTCTTGATCCGTTCTTCGAGATACTGGATCTCGGCCTCAAGCGTTTGTGTCAGGGTCTTGAGATCACTGGTCCGCGATGCCTCGTATCGGTTCCGCTGGGCCTGGAAGAAAGGCTTCCACGCCGATTCCCCGGTCACCAGGAGATTCTGTAACTCTTCATTCTGCTTTTGGACCGCGTACAAGGCCCCCTTGATCGAGTAGCTGAACGCGTAATCGTTAGCGAGGTTCAGCACCGACTGTACGGCATTCTTGCCCGGCTCGGCCTGCTCAATCTCCTTAAAGATCTCCCCGGCAACGGCCTTACGGTAAAGTGATGCGGATTCACGTAGCGATGCATATTCGTTGACCTCAAGGCCGTCAATGTACGAATCCTTGAATGTATCGATGGCCAATCCGATACCGGTCAACGTGGCCCCGAGCGCGGGTGAAATGAACGCACTCGGAATGCCGCCGCCAATGAGGATGTCGGCCGCACTCTCAGCCAGTCCCAACGTCTCCAGATCGGCCACGAGCATGCGCCAGTAAATCTCCCCATTGTGGTCGGCGGCGATCAACAGCAGCTCGGCAATCTTATTCAGTCTGGCTCGAAACTCGTCCGGCTCTTTGGTGCCCAGCGCCGTATACTTGTGCAACGGCGATACATCGATGATCATGTACGCCTTGCCGAGATCATAGGACGTGGTCGGATCCAACAGGAATCGATCCCACTTGATCGGTCGTTTCCACTCCTTGAAGAACACCACATCAGGCCGCCAGTATCCGATACGAATCAGGGCATCATTGGTCTCTGTAAGATCGCCATTAATATATAGTCCCGGATCCTTCGGCCTGGACAGCCTGCTGTCATCCACACCAATCACGGCTGTCGTTGGAATGAAACCAAGTTGATGCGCACTGGCCGAACTCATGCATCCGACCATGCTTCCAACTAGGCATGCAAACACAAGCAACGTAAGCATCTTCATTCTGTCCCCCAGGCCTCGGACCGTCAAATCTTCGCTTACCGCAGAGAGTTCATCGACACTGGCTTGAACATACGCTTGCTGGCGAGAGGGAACCAACGAGTTCCGGAGCTTAGACAATCCCAACAAACGACCGAGTCAAGCATGCAAATTTTAAGTTGTTTGTCCACAACGAACTTATGAGTCCGACTGTGTGTACCTCGCCAGGTTTGTAGCCGCCCCAGTCTGTCGTCGCAGGTCAAGAGCCAAGATCAGGAGCATGCCTGGGAGTCACACACCGCAGCCGAGCCCCTAAAACCCCCGCCTTCCTTCGATCGCATCTTCCAGCACGGCCTTGCTCGCCCAATCAATCTGGCCGCCCGAGGGCAGACCCCGTGCGAGTCGGCTCACGCCCACGCCGCGCTGCTCGAGTTCTTGGGCAAGATACAGCCCGGTTGCATCGCCCTCTAGGGTCGGGTTGAGGCCGAGCACGACCTCCTTTACGCGCACGCCACCCGAGTTGCGATTGGGTTCATCGACACGTGCGAGCAGGTCGGCGATGTTGATGTCGCCCGGGCCGACGCCCTCAAGAGGGCTCAAGCGGCCCATCAGCACGTGGTACACGCCCGCGAAGGCGCCGCTGGCTTCGATGGCGAACAGGTCGCGCGGCTGCTCGACGACAAGAACGAGCGAGGCGTCGCGCGAGGCGTTGCCATCGGGACCGGGAATCGCCGCCCGGCACACGCGGCAGGGCGGCTCGTCGGCCAGGTTGCCGCAGATTGGGCAAGGGGCCGATCTCATCCGCATCTCGGCGATGGCCTGGGCGAGGCCCTTGGCCGTCTCGGGTGGCCCCTTGAGCAGATAGAACGCCAGTCGCTCGGCCGTCCGCCGCCCGATGCCCGGCAGGGCGGCCATCTCGTCGATCGCCCGCTGCACGCTCTGTGGGTACGGCGTCGGTGCGGGGCGCTTCGGTGCTGGCTTGCGGGATAGTCCACCGTCCTTTGGCATAGCCCAATCGTATTCCTACCCTTCACCATGACTGAGAAATCGGCCGAGTCCCCCACTACTCCCACCTCCGAAAAATCGAGCAAGAAGAAACTCGTCCTCGCCATCATCGTGCTGCTCACGCTCGTCGCCGGCGTCATCTGGTACGCCGATGATGGGCACGAGTTGTTCTGGCCCAAGCGCTGGGGCGTGGTGCAGGAGGGGGCGATCTATCGCAGCGGGGAGCCGCTGCCGCGGGCGGCGAAGCGGGCGGTCGCGGAGATGGGCGTCAAGACCATCATCGATCTGGGTGCGCACACGCCGGGCACCGAAGAGGAGATTACCGCCCAGCAAACCGCCGAGGAACTAGGCGTCACGCGGTACCGCTTCGGCCTGATCGGCGACGCGACGGGCGACCCAAACGATTACGTAGCCGCGCTAACGCTCATGAACGACCCAGCGAATCAGCCGGTGTGGGTGCACTGCGCCGCGGGCAGCGAACGCACCGGCATGCTCATCGCGCTCCACCGGATCATCAACGATGGATGGGACATCGACAGGGCCTACGACGAGACCCACCAATACGACCACGACGACAACCCACACCTGCGCGAGATGCTCGATCGTTGGCTTCCTGACATCGAACAGGCATACCGCACCGGCCAAGCGATCAACTACGACCAGGCCCGTGATGGCATCGGCGCGGCGGGGCGGATGGAGACCAACGGGGGAAGGACGGGGCCGTTCCGTGAGACACAGCCCGCGCCGGCACAGCCGGAGGGTAACTGACATGGACCCGATCCGCGTGGCCTGCGTGCAGTACCTCAACACCGCGCCGCTCGTTGAAGGGCTGGACAAGGTTGAGGGCCTCACGCTCATCCCAGCCGTGCCCGCCGACATCGCCCAGATGGTGCGCTCGGGAGAAGCGGACGTTGGCCTCGCATCGATCATCGATGCGGTGGGCAAGAGTCCGCTGGCCATCCTGCCCGCGGGCATGATCGGCTGCGACGGACCGACGCTGACCGTTCGGCTGTTCTCCACGGGCCAACTGGAGGGCAGCACGACCGTTGCCGCCGACGCGGACAGCCACACCTCGGTCGCGCTCGCGCGTGTGCTCCTGGCCGAGCGCTTTGGCATCAAGCCCGAGATCGTGCCGTTCGACGCGAAGGAACGCATGCCACTGGAGGGCAAGACCATCGAACAAGATGGCGACGGCTGGCCCGCCTGCCTGCTGCTGATCGGCGACAAGGTCGTCACCCACAGCCCGCCAGCTGTGCGTTATCCGCACCAACTCGACCTTGGTGAAGCGTGGAAGGAACTGACCGGGATGCCGTTCGTGTATGCTGCCTGGCAGTGCCGGGCTGATGCGATCGAAGACGAGGACGGCCGGCGGCGCATCGCTCTGGCGAGCGCGATGCTCGAACGGCAGCGCCTCCACAACGCGACACGCCTCGACTGGCTCGTGCAGCGGTGGGCACCCAGGGCCCGCTGGCCAGTCGATCTGGCCCAGCGGTACATCGGCGGGCTGCTTCGCTACGACCTCGGCGATCGCGAGCGCGAGGCAGTCACGAAGTTCTTCGAGCTGTGCGCGAGCCACGGCATTGCAGAAGCCGCTGCGCCAACGTTCCCGGACGTGTCGACGCCCAGCCCCGTTCCAGGGAACGCGTAGCACGTGCCAAGCCGGCGTCCGACGAGCCAGCCAGCCATCGATGCGTTGGCCGAACTGCGTCGCTCACCACGCAAGGTGATGCTGCGCGCTGTCGAACGGCTCGAAGACGCGATCACGAAGCTAGACACCAAGAACGACGTACTCGCTGGCTGGTTCCTCTCGACCGCGTCGGGCTACGACATGCACGTGCCGGGCCGAATACCGGGCGAGATCGCGCTTGTGGATGCCTGCGCCATCATCGAGGCACTGAGTGCCACCGCCGACACCCAGCCCGACGAGCTGCCAGACGGCTGCCTTGGTGTTGACCAACTAGCCCAGAAATGGAACGTCGCGGTGCGAACGCTGCACCGATATCGTGCCCAAGGCCTGTCGGCCCGCAGCGTGCGATCCGGCCGCACACGCAAGCTCCAGTTCACGCCCGCCGCCGTTGCCGCGTTCGAGGCCTGGCGCGGTGACGCGATAAAAAGTGCTACGTCGTTCACCCGCTTGAGCGCCAGCGAGCGGGAACGAGCGAACGAACGAGCCCGAGAGCTGATGATCCGGGGCCAGACCGCCAGCACCGCCGCACGCCTCGTGGCTAGCGAGCTCGGCCGCAGCCACGAAACCATCCGCCAGCTCTTGCGGCGCGACCCATCGGCCTCGACCGCGTGGAGCGATCGCGAGCGGCGCCTTGCCCTGCGCGCCCACGATCGCTTCCTTGAACCCGTAGCCATCGCCGAGCGAATGCGACGCAACACCGGTGCCACCCGGCGCACCATCGACGGGCAGCGCCTCGCTCGATTGCGAGTTCTTGACCTCGAACCCATGATGGTCGAGGAGCCATCGATCCCGAGGGTTCCCCTGGGCGCTCCCGGACCAACGCTCTTGGCAGATCTGGTCGCCGAGATGCGCGACCCGCACGCACCCGATCGCGCATCGGAGAGACAAATCACCGCCTACGCGCGCTTCCTGACCGCCCGGGCGGCACGCACCATCGACGAGGCGCGCGCCGCGAATCTCAGGGCCGAGTCCGTCGACGCAGCCGAAACTGACCTGCTGTGGGCCGCACGGCTGCGTGTCGAGGCGCTGCGGCCAATGCTGGGCATCGTGCTGCGCAGTGTGGAGGCCAGGCTGGGCGGCGAGATCGAGTCCCTGCCCGCGCGCATGGCAACTACCCGCCTGCAACTCGCGCTCGCCGCCGCAGCCGAAACCGCCCACCGCTACGACCCCGCGCGCGGCGGCCGCCTGAGCGCCGCAGTCACCGTCGCGGTCGATCGGGTGGCGAGCGATGCCCACGCGCCCGACAAGACGACCACCGCCGCCCGCCGGAGCTTCTCCCAGTCCCACATCGACGACTGGACCCGCCGCGTCAGCCCGTGGCAGGTGTTCCTCGAAGCCCCTCGATACCTGCGAGCGGGCCTGCACGCGCTACCCGACAACCAGCGAGCCCTGCTCGAAGCCCGCTACGGCCTCGGCGAACGCCCCCATACGCTCGCCGAGTTGGCCGACCAATTTGGTATTCACCGCCCCTGGGTTGCTCGGCGCGTGCGTGAGGCTGCCCGCGCCACGCGCGCCGCCGATACCATGCCGCAATGACGACTCACGCGAAAGAACCAACCCCCGCCGAACGCCAGAGCGTCGAGATCACCGACGTGCGTCTCGTCGTCGGGCTCGAGATCCATGTCGAGCTTGCCACCCAGAGCAAGATGTTCACCCGCGCTCGAAACTCCACGGCGAACGCCGCGCGTGGCGTCGAGCCGAACACGCTCATCGATCCCGTCGTGCTCGCGCTACCAGGCGCGCTGCCGGTGCCGAACAGGAAGGCCATCGAGCTCTCGATAGCTGTTGGCTTGACTCTGAGGTGCTCGATCGCCGAAGTTACCCGATTCGATCGAAAGAACTACTTCTATCCCGACCTTCCCAAGGCCTACCAGATCAGCCAGTACGACCAGCCACTCTGCTATGAAGGTTCAGTGGACGTGCCGACCTTCAATGATCGCGGTGAGGCAATCCTCGACGCCCCGACCAAGACCGTCCGCATCACGCGCGCCCACCTCGAGGAAGACGCCGGAAAGCTGATGCACGAGGCCCCTGGTGGCCGCGCGATGGATCACTCGATCGTCGATCTCAACCGTGCGGGCACGCCGCTTCTTGAGATCGTGACCGAGCCCGACTTCAACGACGCGAGGCAAGTCGAAGCCTTCTGCCGATGGCTGCGGCACACCGTTCGTTTGCTTGGCGCCAGTCGCGGTGTGCTGCAAGAAGGCCACATGCGCTTCGAACCCAACATCAACTGCGTGCTCACGCTCAACTCGGGCCAGACGATCACGACCCCGATCGTTGAGGTCAAGAACCTCAATAGCTTCCGGGCCGTGGTTGGCGCGATCGAGTACGAACGTCGCGCACAGCCCCAGCGATGGCGCGACGACGGCCGAGTGATGGGCCCCGGCGCCAAGTCGACCTATGGCTGGGACGACACGGCTCTCCGCACCATCCCACAGCGCGAGAAGGAAGACGCGCACGATTACCGCTACTTCCCCGACCCAGACCTACCGCCAATCCGCATCGCCGCCGACATGCTCGAACACGCGCGAACCCTGGCTGCAGAACCCTGGCTCCAGAAACTCGAATACTTGACGAGCGCTCTCGGCCTGCCGATCGCCGACGCCTCGATCGTCCTGAACGACCCAGCCACGGCTCGGCTCTTCGATGATTCACTCGCCGAACTGATCGAGCGTAACCACGACAAGACGACGGCCGCAAAGGCGCTCGCCAACACCGTGACGCAGAAGCTCACAAGCCTCGCGAACGAAAGCTCGTGCGCGCCGGGTGAGTTGCACGTCACCCCCGCGCAACTCGCCGATCTGGTCGACCTCAAGCTCCAGGCCGATATCAGCAGCAACGGCCTGGACGAGCTACTCGAAGCCATGGCCACCGAGCCCACGAGCACCAGCGCACGTGAACTTGCCGATCAGCGGGGCCTGCTCATCGTGCAGGACGCCTACGCCATCGAGGCCTGGTGCCAGGCCGCCATAGATGCGAATTCTCAGGCGGCCGAAGAAGTCCGCAGCGGCAAGCAGCAAGCCATCGGCAGACTCATCGGCCACGCCATGCAGCAGGCCAAGGGCGCGGGAGACCCCAAGGTGATCCGCCAGCGGTTGCTCGAGATGCTGACCTAGGTCGAACTACTGCAACGAGGGCGGCAGCACGGGGGTGCCGATGATCGGTTTGGGGCCGAGTACCGGCCGGGGAAGGTACTCATAGTCGACCCCGAGCCCGTCGGCGAAGTTCACGAGCCGAACCGCTCCGTCGAGAAATAGCACATTGCCGGTGTTGGGCTCGGGGTGCCACGAGGCCTCGATGCGCTGCTCACCATCGACCGCGATCTGCCACTGCGGCGTCGCCACCAGCAGCATACGGGACGGCATGGTCTGGATCTCGTGCTCGGCCATCGGCCCGGCCTGCAACTCGGGCTGCAGTCTTCGCTGATCCAACAGGAGCGGGTTGGCCCGGTAGCTCGTGCCGAAACGCTCGAACACGGTCCGCTGCGGGAACACGTCCTGGGTCACTGGCCTGCCCGAGGCCTCGGTCCATCGATACCCGCGATCCATAGGTGAACGGAACAGAACCGCCACGCTGTCGGTGTCCTGCTCGGTCTCGGTCACGATGTAGTTATTCAGCGGGCGATCGTTCGACAGCACCGCCCGGCGCTCGGCGCCGACGAACGAAGCACCCCCGTACTTCCAGTCGGCTTCGGCGCGGAAGGGCATCGCCCGATGGTCGTCAACGTACTGCCGCCAACCAATACCGATCTGCCGTAGGTTGGTCGCGCACACCGCGCCGTTGGCGGCGTATCGGACGTATCGCAGCGACGGCAGCAACAGCCCAAGCAGGATCGCCACGATACCCATGGTGATGAGCAACTCAAGGATCGAGAATCCACGAGAATTGCGAGGCATCGGGTTGGCTGGGTTGCTCAGGGGCACACGCATGAAGGTCAGATCCTAGCCAGTGGTCGCATGGGGTCCGCCCAGGCCGTCGCCACTTGTATACCCGGGGGTCCCGAATTGTTTCAGCGATCCCGCCCCAGAGCAGGAATATTTCACCGTTCGCGTATCGATCGGGTATAGCTGCCCACTAGGTCTGTACGCTCGTGGCCGCGGCTGCCGCCGCGGGTGCTAGTAGCATGGCTGGCAGGAACACGCTCAGCCAGCCGGGCATCCCGGCGATCGGAGCGGAGACCCCGAGGGCACTCAGGACAAGAGCCACCAACAGGATCGGCGCGCACTTAGCCGCCTGCACGGCCATGTTCCGGGGTTCGCGAGTCACGAAGAAGGGCAGCGCGATCACAAGCGACAGGCCCATGGCCACCCACGACCCGACGCGACCCCAACGATCTCGTTGGAGCCGTCGGCGAAGCTCGGGCGTCAGGCTGCGGTCTTGGTTCAGCATCCGACCCAGTGTGACAAAGCTCAAATGCTGGCCCAGCCCAGCAAAACGACGCACCGCCAGCGCGTTGGGGTCCATCTCGGTCTCGACCCGGTCGATTGGCTGCGGCGCTCCGGGCTGACCCACCGTCTGGATGGCGCCGCCCTCAAGCACCCAGGCCGAACCGTCCCAGGTGGCCCGGTCGGCCGAGATGAGGCTGGTGGGCACACCAACCTCGTCGCGCTGCCAAATCTTGACGCCCTCAAGCAATCCGGCGTCTGGATCGAACACGGTGGCGAAGAACAGCCGGCCGCTGGCGTCGGCCGTCGTCGGCAGATTGGTCACGCCGATCTTGCCGTCGTTGTTAGCCACGCGCGGGTCGTCGGCCAGCAGAATGCCCACGATCCGCGGCACGACGAGTTCCTGGTTGGCCACCCCCACCAAAAGGAAGCCGAAGGCCACTACCAGAACAGGCACCATCGCACGCCAGAGGCTGATGCCACTGGCCAGCATGGCCACCAGCTCGCGCCGTGCAACCAGCTGCGCCGCGGTAAAGCCCAGCGCCGCCACCAGCACAAAACCCAGCGTGAAGTTGAAGAGTTGGATCAGCCTGGGCCACCACAGATTCCACACGATCCCAATCGTGGCTAGGGCCTTTGAGATGAAATCGTCGTGCTCACCCGCGTATCGAACGTATCGGTGCAGATTCAGCGACGCGTCGACCACCACGATGAAGCTACCCAAGATGACAAGCAGCAAAACCACGTTGATGAAGTACTGGGTCGCGATGGAACGGTCGAGCAATCGCATAGGCACGCGTCCCCCTCAGCTCTTCCGCTGCCCGATGCGCAGCGACACCCACACAACCAAGCCCGTCAGCACAATCGGCCCGCACCAGAGCAGCGGCAGCCCGACCGGACCGTAGTCGTCAACCATCTGCTGCCCGGTCGAGATCGCCACGATGAGCCCGAGCGCGGGCAGGAACGCGGCCATGTAGGCCGTCAGCGGCGGCGCTTCCTGGAAGCGGATAGCCGCCACGGCACCGGCGATCGCCAGCACAATCGCCGACAGGCTGTAGGCGATCCGCTCGTGGTGCTTACCCAGGATCTGCTTGCGAACCTTTGTGAGCCGCTCGCGCAAGTCACGCGTCGGTGGCACCAGGAACAGATCCTCACTGCCCCAGTTCTCATTGTGCAGTTCGACGGCCGCCAGCAATTCGGGGCTCGACATCGCGAGAAAGCCCGGCACCGGATCATCCTCAACCACCAGCCGCCCGATTGACATCTTGTCGCGTACCCCGCCCACCCGTGAATCGGTATCCGGCCCCTGGGCGACGGCGGTCCGTACGTTCTCGCCATTCAGCATCAGCTCCATGCCCCGATTCATCGGTGTGCCTGTGAGATTGGCCTCGATCGAGCCCGCGCCGAGCTCGAAGCGGTCCACCGATCGCGTGCCTGCTCCCTGGGATTTGTACCGCTCGACGACGATGGGCTGGATGCCACGGGCCGTCATCCGCCAGGCCTTTGTGTCGTCGTCCCATTCGATGCCGCCCGCTCGGATCACGTACGTTGCGCCATCCGCGTCACGCATCTGCACCGCCCCGCCGCCACGGAGTTCCCGCACAGTGCGCTCGATCACCGTCCGCAGCGCAAGGTGGAACGCCAGATCTCGCCTGGCGGCATCGACGGGGCCGAGCGGGTCGGGATCCTTGTACGCGTCACGCATCTCGCCGAAGGTCAGAAATTTCGGGCTGTCGCCGCCGCCGCCGGGCATAAACAACTTGTCCTGGAATCCGCCAACTCTCGCACCGCTCAGCCGGTCTGTGTCACCCACGGCGTCCTTAACGATGTAGGTCACCTCGCTCATGCTCGAGCCGAGCGTACCGGGCAACTCCTCGGAACTCATGAGGTCGGCCTCGGTGATCTCGCGCGGCTCGCGCACCAGGAGATCGGCCCGCTCGGCCGCGCCCCAGCTGACCATGTTGCCATCGGCGTCCAGCTTCACGAGATGCGCCCCGAGCAGCACGAGGTGGGCCTGGATACCCGGCTCGCTCACCTCGGGCATGAACACCTGGTCGGCGTACAGCAGGAAGCCCTGCACCTGCACGGCCTCCCCGCGCTCGATGGCCCGACTGATGAGCCCGGCCGCTTGCCCGGAGGCCACCTCGCTCATCTTCTGAAGGAATCGCGGGATAACCTGCTCGTTGAGTAACCCGAGCGTGGCGGTCAGAACCACCCCGGTCACGATCGCTGGGGCCAGAAGCATGGGCAGGCTCATGCCGCCCGCCTGAGCGGCCATCAGCTCCCGCTCCTGGGCCAGCCGGTGGTAGGCCAGCGTGCCCGCCAGGGCCCCCGCGAATGGGATGGCGTAGGTCAGCATGGGCACCGCCGCCAGGCCCATGAACTTCAGCGTGTCGACCGCCGACAGCAGGCCCTTGGCGTAGTTCTGCACGGTCGCGCCAAAGGCTGTCACAAGCACGAGCACGGCCGTCGTCAGCAGGACGTACCGCCAGAGCTCGAACGTGATGTGCCCGATCAGGGTCCAAGAAACGCGCACGCCCTGACAATAGGGGGCGGCCGCGCCACCAGCCCGGCCGGGCTACAACCCTCTAATGGCTCCCGCCCCCGTGCTGACCAGCTTTGTCATTCCTTGCTACAACCACGGCCGGTTTGTGGGTGAAGCGGTTCGGTCGTGCCTCAGGCAAACCGACACTCGGGCAGAGGTCATTGTCGTTGACGACGGCTCGGACGACGGCACCACACCCGGGGCGTGCGATGCTCTAGCGGCAGAACGTGTCCGCGTCATACACCAAACCAACGCCGGTCTTCCCGCCGCTCGCAATGCCGGTGCCGCCGAGGCAGATGGTAACTACCTCGTTTTCCTCGATGCCGACGACTGGATCGAACCAACTTTCGTCAGCAAGCTCCACAAGGCCCTTGCCACCGATTCGGACGCGAGCCACGCCTACTGCCAGGAACGCCTCACCGATCTTGGCAACAACGTGATCTGGCGCGTCCCGCAGTGGGACCGCATCCTCCTGCTGGTCACGAATCTGCACCCGGTCACCTGCCTCATCCGACGGGATCGCTTCGAGGCTGTGGGCGGCTTCGATGAGTCGATGACCGATGGCTACGAGGACTGGGACCTCTGGCTCCGCTTCGCCCAGCGCAACTGGCAGGGCGTCCGGGTCCGCGAGCCGCTGTTCAACTGGCGCCGCCATAGCCACCAGACCATGATCGACGACGCGGTTGCCCGGCACGAGGCGCTCTACCGACGGCTGCTCAAAAACCACCATGCGTTCTTCGAACGCCACGCCCTCGACGCCGCCGCCTACGCCAACACGATCCTCCATCGCGCCGACGCCCACTGGATCGATGAGACCGGTCTGCCCATAGAGGTCCAATACCTCCGTGCCGTGCGCGACGCGTACCACGAGTCGGACGCGATCGCCCTTGCACGCCGCTTCGAGGGGATACTTGGCAGGCTCCCCGTCCCGGTTCGCAGTTTTCTACATCGCCTCGCCCGAAGGAAGGGCGGCTCCAATACCATCGCGCATCCCACGTCACGCTCCAACCACTGAATGCAACAGGGCCAACCGCTTGTGCTAGCGATCGGCCCGTGGAATGATGCCCTTCAGGCCAGGATCAGATCGGGGTCTCGAAGAACGGATCGGACAGATCGCGGATCGTTCCCTCCGCGAACGTTCCGCTGCTGATGGTCGCCGCCTCGCGGCTGAGCGCACCGTCGGGGCCAAACCGTGAGAGCGACACGGCGAACTGGCCCGCGCCGATCTCGACGCCACCGCCCGTTGGGATCGCAAGGCCCGCAACAAAGATCGTATACCGGCCCCACTCCTCTCCCAGAGTAATCGTCGACAACACGTCGTTAAAGTCGCGCGCCGAGATATCGGCCCGCTCTCCCGGAGCCAGCATGGGCAGGAATCCGAACTGCACGAACTGGCTGCGATCGAAGAAGTAGAACTGGATACTGAAATTCAGCGTGACACCGGCCGCGTCGGTGTAGGGGTTGTAAAGCGAGATCACCTCGCCGTCAGCGCCAGCATCGAAACCACCCGAAAGCACGACCAAGTCCGACAATTGCGTCTGGAACGCCGTGGACATGGTCTCGGCCACAATCGTGGCCGTGTAGTGGCCCGCCACGGGCTGCGTCGAGTTGTAGCGGACGGTCAGGATCTTGTCGGGCGTGAACACGCCTCCGAAGTCGATCAGCAGACGGTTCAGATCGTAAAACCCGAAGTCGCGTGGCGCCAGCACAACACCGGTCGATGCCTCGTTCCCATCGCTATCGCTGATGGTCAACTGCACCACCGTACCAACCGGCCTTGTGTTCAGGAAGGTCAGGTACGATTCCTCATCGGTCACACCCGAATAGCGCACGCCCGCCAGCACACCCTCGGTGGACCCGCCGCCGATGGCGCCAAGTGCGCCGTAGGCGTTCGTAGATTGGGTCGCCGAGCCGGCCTGGTTTAGGATCGTGTCGTACGTGCTCATGGCGGCGATAATCGGCACGTCGGACTGGACGCGAACGGCTTGCACCCCGTCGGTCGCGAAGCCGAACAGGTTGTGCAGTTCAACACCGCCACGGCGATGGCCTTCGAGGGGATAGCTGATAACGCTGAACGTGCTCGCGTCTGTGTAGACCGTCAGCGTCACGGTGCCAGCGTCGCCGGTCAATGCCTGCCACACGATGTAGGACTCTCGATCCATCACGTTGTCGGTGCCACCGGGGGTGGTCGCCGCGAGGCCGCCGAAGGCCCACTCGTTAAAGGCGCCGGCCCCACGCGCGTCCAGATCGGCAAAGTTCACGAACGACTCGCTCATCGTCGCCCCGAAATCGGTGTGCGTGATCGAGGCACTCATGGCCGCCGTGCTATGCACTTCGATGGCAAACGGCGTGAACTTGCGGGCTTGCGGATCGTCCACGGTCAGAGCGGGATCGCTGATGGCGATCCGCGTGCGTGTGCCCGCGTCGAGCATGCCGGTGGTCAGCACCTGGTCACGCACGCCGGTCTCGTACCGCAGCACGATCTGGTACATCGGATCCGTACCGCCCGAGGTATTCGACGTCAGTTCGACGTACGTCACACTCGTGTCGTTGGCGTAGCCTTCGGGATACCCAACAAGGAACGTGTAGAACGTCTCGCTCACGGCCGGCTTGATGGTCAGCGCGCTGGTGACCTGGACGAGGAAACGCTCCTCGATCGACGTGCTGCGGATCTCGCCCGGTGCGATCGGAGCGGGTTCGGTACGCACCGGAACATCCGTGAGTGCGAAGCTGGTCACGTCCGCATCGGGGTCGTCCAAGAAGAACGGCTGGCTCGAGGGGTTGCCCTCGTTGTCGGTCAGGTTGCCGTCGGCGTCCACGAACACGTCAGCAAACACGAACGTTTCCAGGTTCTGGATCGCCTGGACCACACTCCACGAGCGATCGTTAGCCACGCGGCCGAACACCGTGAAGTCCTGCGCGTCCAGATCGATGTCGCCGGCCCCTTGGCTCCCGTTGTTGTCCCGAAGGTTGATAAAGAACTGGCTCGTGGCCGTATCGGTACCAAGGGAAGTAACCAGAGCCATCGCCACCGACCGCTCGACGTTCGAGCGATCCGCATTGGCCTCGTTCTCGATCGCGTCGAACGTCTCCACGCGGCTCAACCCGTCATCATCATTGAAGATGAACCCACCACCCTGGATGACGAACGGATCACCGTCGATGTCCGGGTTGCTCGAGTCGATGGTCACCGAGCGGTGGAAGAAGCTATCGAAGTACCGCCCATCATTCACGTAGCGAAGGAAATTCTCGACCGTGATCGGCGCGGCGCTCGCGCCGCCGGGCCCGCTCTGGTCATAGAGTTCGAAGTCAATCTCCCCAAGGGTCGTCTTGAAACGCACGACCGTGTTCTCAGGGTCCACCAGGTCGGTGAGCTCCGGGAAGCTGGCATCTAGCAGCACCCTGGGCTCCAGGGCCTCGACGAGGGCCGCTTCGTGGGGCCCCTGACCCCGACCGGCCAAACGATCCATCCAACCCAACGCGCGTCCGTACAAAGACATGGTTCCGATCTCCGTGTGGTGCTCGCCCGCCGGGCGTGGGGCCGAAGTCCGATCGGCCTGGTGGCGGGTGTGTCGCCGCCCGGTCTGGGCAGCATCGGGGGAGCTCATGCTAGCGGCCGACCAAGGCCGACGCCCGCAAGCCCCTGTCCCCATTTGATCTACAGTGCCGTACGCTCCCAACCATGGAACGGTTGACCGACCCCGGCCAACAACCCACGCCCCACGCGGCCCGAACCGATACCCCGGCCTCCCAGAGGCTCTGGGTTATCAGTCCATGCTTCAATCGGCCCACCGACGCCCAAAACCTTTGCCAAGCCCTGGCCCGTATCGAATTGCCCCAGAATCTCGCCCCGGTTCTGGTCCTGGTCGACAACGCCAGCGACCCGCCACTCGCAGATTCGCTCGGGGCAACCCCGATTCCCCTCCCCTGGACGTGCCGCCATCTTCAACTCCCGGCCAACAACGGCGGCAGCGGCGGGTACAACGCCGGACTGGCACATGCCGTCGTCCACGCCAAGCCCGACGATCCGGTCTGGCTGCTGGACAGCGACGCCGTCCCCAACCCCGACGCGTTGGTCGCTCTTCTCGACACCCTCGCGATACCGGGCGTCGCAGCCGCCGGCTCGCTCTTGAAGGATCCCGAGACCGGCGAGCACTACGAACTCGGTGGCCAGATTGACCCGAAGACCGGCGAATACGGCTCCGTCTGGATCCCCGGCACCGATCTTCCAGCAATGCCCGTCGACGCGCAGTACCTCGCCGCTTGCAGCCTGCTCACCCCCGCCGATGCCATCCGCCGCACGGGCCTGATGCCCGACACGTTCCTGAACGGGGACGATGTGGCCTGGGGCATCCGCATGGCTCGGGCCACATGCGGCCGCTTGGTCGCAGCGCCCAAATCGATCGTCGTCCACCCCCAGTGGGACCGCATGCGCACCATCGCGCGGTACTTCGCCGCCCGCAATTCGATGTCGGCCCTACCCCAGGCTGGTGTGGGCGTGTTCCGCCGAGCGATGCGAGAGGCCGCCCGCGCCGCGACACTCCACGCCACGGGTTTACACGCGCTGGGCGATCTGCACCTCATCGGACTTCGCCACGCCGCGGAGGGGCGTGTCATGGGCTTCCTGCCCACAGGCATCGACTTCGGCAACCCCGACCGCCCGGGACTCACCCGCGAGCAGTCCGAACGCGAGGTGTCGGGCAAGGCCCGTGTCGTGAGCGCGCGTGCACGACGCGCAGACCTGTTCAACCCCAAGGGTTCCTTCGCCGTCGACGCACAGGGCGGCTGGACCATCACAACCACACGCATGACTCAGTTCGTACGTGCCGTTGGAGCGATGCTTTCTGGCTTCCAACTCGCGTTGAAGCTCCAACGCCAGGGCGGAGCCTTCGCCCACGCTCCGCCCGCACCAACGACTCACGAGGTCTGCGGCAGCGACCACAGCCTGAGCATCATCATCGTCGCCTACAACCGGAAGACCGCCCTTCTGCGCACGCTCGAGCACCTGCACTCCGCCGAGCCGAGCGCCAGCGCAGAGATCATCGTGGTTGACAACGCGTCGTCGGACGGCACCGCTGATGCTGTACGCGATCAATACCCGGCCGTTCGACTCATCGAACTGAACGAGAACACCGGCGTCGCCGCGTTCAATCGAGGCGTCGAAGCCTGCTCGGGTCAGACCGTCCTCATCCTCGACGACGACTCCTGGCCCGATCCCACCGCGCTCGCACTGGCCATCGAGCTGTTGGCGGAGCGAGACGACATCGCCGCCATCGCGCTCCACCCACGCCACCCCGACGGCGGCCGCAGCGAGTGGCCGTTTGCCCGCCGCGTCGAATCGGCGTGTGACCAATGGCCGGTTATGGGCTGCGGCAACCTTGTCCGCAAAGCAGCCTGGCGGAAGGTCGGCGGGTACTGCGAGGAGTACTTCTTGTATCGCAACGACACCGACCTCGCGATCTCGCTGGGAATGGTGGGCAAGGTCTGGTTTGACGCTGCCTGGGTGGTATGGCACGACAGCCCCGCTGCCGCGCGCAAGAGCGCCCGCTGGTGCCACCTGGCGACCCGCAATTGGCTTTGGATGGCCAAACGCCACAGCCGCCACCCAAGCCGATTCTGGGCCTGGCTCGGCGTACTCCAGGCCTTCCGCCTCGCCGGCGCGCGGCCGAGCGCCCTGATCGCTGTCCTTGCCGGCGTTCGTGACGGCTTCTTCAGGGCCCCTCCGCCAACCGGTGCCAGTTGCCCAGCAGGCTGGAAAGCCCTCATGCGCCTGCGCCTGGGCAAGCCGATCCCTTCGGCGCCCCGCTACGTTGGCCCATGCCCGACGAAAGATCGCCCCAGCACCTCAGCCCCGACCAGTTCCGAGCCCTCGCCCATGACACGCTCGACCTGATCCTGGACTACCAGTCGACCATCGGCACGCGGCCGGTGCGATCCGAGGCCAAGCCCGGCGATGTGCTCGCCGCGCTGCCCGAGTCGCCGCCGCTGGACGCTGCCGACGATGGCGAATGGCCGGCGATCTTGAAAGACGTCCGCGAGATCATCTTGCCCGCGCTCACACACTGGCAGTCGCCGGGGTTCTTTGGCTACTTCCCCGCCACGGGCTCGTGGCCCGCCGTCCTCGGCGATTTGCTGAGCACCGGCCTCTGCGTGCAGGGCATGCTGTGGCAAACCAGCCCGGCCGTCACCGAACTCGAGACCCGCGTGCTCGACTGGATGGCCCGGCTGTGCGACCTACCCACGAAATTCCTCAGCACCGGCAAGGGCGGTGGCGTCATCCAAGGCACGGCCAGCGAGGCCACCCTCGTCGCGATGGTCGCGGCCCGCCACCGCCTGCGTACGCGGCGTCCCAACGTCGACCCCGGCACACTCGTGGCCTACACCAGCACCCAGGCCCACAGCTCGGTGCTCAAGGCCACCCGCATCGCGGGCATCGAACACCTGCGCCTTGTTCCAACCGACGCCACGCACGCGCTCGATCCGAACGCCTTGCGCTCCCTGATCGCGCAGGACACCGCCTCCGGACGAACCCCTTTCTACATGTGCGCCACGGCGGGCACAACCAGCAGCGGCGCGTTCGACCCCATCGATCAGATCGCCGGCGTTCGAGACGACCTCGCACCCGATATGTGGCTCCACGTCGACGCCGCCTGGGCCGGATCGGCGGCGGTATGCCCAGAGTTCCGACAGTTCCTCAAAGGCCTTGAGCGCGCCGACAGCTACTGCACCAACCCCCACAAGTGGTTGCTCACCAACTTCGACTGCGACCTGTTTTACGTTGCCGACCGAGCCACGCTCATCGACTCGCTGAGCGTCACACCCGAGTACCTCCGAAACACGGCCACCGACTCGGGCGCGGTTGTCGACTACCGTGATTGGCAGATCCCCCTGGGCCGGCGTTTCCGATCGCTCAAGCTCTGGTTCGTGATGCGCCACTACGGTGCGACCGGCCTCCGGGCCCACATTCGCCAGCACGTGCGATGGGCCGAGTGGCTCGAGCAGCAGGTCCTGGCCGACGACCGGTTCGAACTGGCCGCCCCACGTTCGCTCGCACTCGTGTGCCTCAGGCTGGCGGGCGATCGCGACGCCGAAACCATGGCGCTGCTCGACGCTACCAACGCCACCGGCAAGGCCTTGCTCACCCACACCACACTGCCCGATGCTGTCGGCCGCGACCGATACACCATCCGCGTCGCTATCGGCGGTGTCAACAACAGCCTCGATTCGGTCAAGGCACTCTGGGACCTGCTCGGCACCCTCGCGAGCTGAGCGACGCGTACGCTCTCACATGGCCTACCGCTGCCTCGTGCTGATGCTCCTTGTGACGTGCCTTGTTGGTTGCGCGAGCCGACCACGCGTCGACGCACCGCCCGCCGCGGCAACCTTCGTCGTATCGGCCGACAACTACACGGATGCCTTCGAGGCCGCCCAGGCCGAAATTCGCCGCCGCCTGTTTGAGCTGGAGCGCGTGGATGCCCAGGCCGGCGTGATCCTCTCGCGCCCCAAAACCGGCGCGGGTGTGCTAGCCCCTTGGTCGCTCGCCCCGAGCAGCCGTCTTGCCGAGGACACGCTCAATGCCCAGAGCCGCACCGTCGAGGTGCGCTTCGAGGCCGCCGAGACCATCGCTCAACCACCAGACGGGATAGCCGACGCCCTCGCCGCTCCCGATCTCCCGATCCCACCGGGTCGCGCCAAGGGCTCGGTGGTCGTAAGCGTGCGCGTGCTCATTAGCCGCCGTGTCACACCCACCCGTCGGCTCGAGCCCACGGCCATCCGCTACAGCAGTTCGACGATCAAGCCCGACCTCTTCCAACGCGGCCTGGGAACGGTGTACGACGCCCAGCGCGATCTTGACGCCAAGGCCTCGACCAACCTCGCGGCGTCAATCGAACGCCGCCTACTTGAGCGTCTTGGGAGGCGGCACGCCCAGCGTGGCGCACCCGACCAGGGTGGCCCGGGAGTGCACGCCCAATTTGCGGTGCAGTGACTTCACATGGTCGTGAACGGTGTAGCGGCTCCGGCCGAGAGACTTGGCGATCTCGACAACCGAATCACCGCGCACGAATTGTTCGAGCACCACGCGCTCCTTCTCGGTCAGCCAGCTTCGTGGTTCGGCCCCCTTGCATTCGCCCAACGCTGTCCGAACGATGGTGTGCGCCCACGGCAGCACTTGGGCCACGAGCGAGGCCCGGGCCCGCGTCTTCTCATCGCGATGGCCGCCGAATTGCGCCGTCAACACGATCTGCCAGGGCTCCGGCGAGCACGCCAGCACGACGAGTTCGATGCCCAGCTTCGCCTGGCACATCGCGTCCTCGACCACTCGCAGTGACGGCTCGCTCGGCACCGGCTGACTCAGAAGGTACATGGGCGTCTGATCCAGTTCGGGGACGTGCGTCCAGGGAAGAGCCTTGATGGCCCCCAATGCAAGGATCGCATCCTGTGGTAGGCAGCCAGCCGACCCGAACGACTCACCACGCCAGTTACCCTGCTCGTCGAAGCGACCCAGCTGCACAGCCACGGCTCGGCCCGGATCACACGCCTTGAGCAATGCTCGGGCTAGTTGGTGGGCCAGGTCGGGTGTGGGCACTGCCGCGATGCGCGAGAGCGCCCACGCCAGCCGAAGCACGCTGGCAGTGACGCCTAGACACGGCTGATTCGCCGCGTCGGCCGCTTCCACCGTCCCGGACGCGCGTTTATAATCATCTCCTGCCAGCATGGCTTCACCCCCTTGCTTGGGGGAACTATCGGGCACCGAACACTGCCGCAGCGCTGCGGCCGACCTGTCCAAGAACGGTGATTCCACACATCTGTGTGCACACGGGCCGCCGAACCGCAACAACACACGAAACATCGACGTCAAACCTCGTGATTGAGCGATCCGCCACGAATGATTGAGGGCTAAGTTTTTTGACCGATCAGCAAGCCCCCACAACCAGGGACAATTTCTCGACGCTCACCAAGGATGCCCGCGTCCTGATCGTCGGTGCGGGCCCCACCGGCCTGGGTGCCGCATGGCGACTGCGCGAGCTCGGTTGCAAGAACTTCACCATCCTCGAAGCCAGTCCCTACGCGGGCGGGCTCGCCCACTCGTTCGTCGACGACGCCGGCTTCACCTGGGACATCGGCGGCCACGTCATGTTCAGCCACTACGAGTATTACGACAAAGTCTTTGATGAGGTAATGGGCGACGACTTCGCGCTCAACAACCGTGAGAGCTGGGTGCGAATGCTGGGCACCTGGGTGCCATACCCGTTCCAGAACAACATCCGCTATCTGCCACCCAAGGACGCCGCCGATTGCCTCGTTGGGCTCATCAATGCCCAGGCCGCCAACGCGCCGAACTTCCGCGATGCCACGAACTTCGGTGAGTTCATCGACCGTGTCTTCGGCGAGGGCATCGCACGGCTCTTCATGCGGCCCTACAACTTTAAGGTGTGGGCCTACCCGCCCGAGATGATGAACAAGCACTGGATCGGCGAGCGCGTCGCTGTCATCGATGTTGAACGTGCGGTGCGCAACGTCGTCGAGGGCAAAGATGACTTCGGCTGGGGCCCCAACAACCAGTTCAAATTCCCCCTGCGCGGCGGCACGGGCGAGTTCTACCACCGCATCGCCGAGCGATTGAAGGACAGGCTGCGGCTGTCAACCACGGTCGAGTGCATCGATACAGCGCGCAATGTCGCCACAGTGCGCACTGCCGATGGCACTAGCGAAGAACTGCCCTACGACGCCATCATCTCGGCCATGCCCCTCGACATGCTGTGCACGAAGGTCGTCAGCGATGCTCCCGAGAACGTTCGCGAGGCCGGAAGCGGACTGCTGCATTCGGCCGGCCACATGGTGGGCATCGGCCTCAAACGCCCATGCCCCAGCACCAAGAGTTGGATGTACTTCCCCGAGGCCAACTGCCCCTTCTACCGCGTCACATACTTGAGCAACTACTCGCCTTATATGACGCCCAACCAAACCGGGGCCAACGACACCCACTACTCCCTGCTCTGTGAGACCAGTGGCAGCGGGCACAAACCGGTCGAGGCGGCGGCCATCGTCGAAGACACCATTGCCGGACTGGAGAACGCCGGCTTGCTCGAGCCCGGCGAGCGGGCCGACATCGTCAGCACTTGGCACCACGCGGTGGAGTACAGCTATCCCACGCCCTCGGTCGATCGCGACCAGCGGTTATCGGTAACCATCCCCTGGCTCGAGTCCCGGGACATCTACAGCCGTGGCCGCTTCGGCATGTGGAAGTACGAGGTCGCCAACACCGACCACACCCTCATGCAGGGCGTCGAGGTCGTCGACCGGCTCATGCTCGGCCAGCCCGAGCACACCATCGGCATCGTCTACAAGGTGACCGAGGACGGCCGGCAGGCCGCGGGCCACGACCGCCCCACCGTCGCCGGCTCGGGCGAGAAGCGGCTGGCCAAGACAGGCGGCATACCAGACACCTCCGAGGACGTGGCCGAGTCCGAACTCGGGGCCACGCTCGGGCCGGGTGGCGGCTCAAACGCCAGATGAATCAGGATGAACCCACACAATAACTCGAAACGGACCTTCGGTAACCCGCCGAAACAGGTCCGTTTGTGTCGGTTGCACAGCCTATTCGGGCGATTGCTGGCCGAGTTCCAAACCCGGCGCACAATTGACAGTGAGGAACGGCGGCCACCCTGCCCGGCGGCCAAAACTAGGGTATTGTTCGGCTATCGTATGGCCGCTCGTTGGACGGAAGGCTCCGGGGTATGGGTGTTCTTACCAGCCAATCGAATAACCCCCTGTTGGGGGGGCGCTGGCAGGCGGATGTCCTGGCCATGACCGACGAGGCGCACCTCGTCGCGTGGTCACCCTCGCCAAGACGGCAGCTCGATTTCCTGGCCTCGCTCGGCCAGTTCCTCCAGGCCCAGCGGCACACCGAGGTGTTCCGCTTCCAGGGCCGCCACATCCACGACCTCGAATCGTTCTGCGCCCAGCTCGAGCACGGTATCCCCGGTCCGAGCCTGGCCCGCCGTGTCCACGGCCCTCGCGGCGTGGTCTCATTGCTGCGAGGCCGTGACCCCGCGCACTGCGGCCCGGCCAGCCGCTACCGCTACTTGCTCTGGGACGACGCGCACGTGCTGCTGGAGAACGACCGCCAGCTCTTCGGCGAACTCGTCGACGCGATCATCGGCGTGTCGGCCGAGTCGGAGTACGTGGGCGACGACCTGCTGCTCATCCAGCGCGCGATGTTCGCCGGCAATGCCGCGCTGAAGACCTACGCCGACGACCCGAAGGGCCAGTTCAACATCTGGCTACCCGACGGCTTCGACGAGGCGTTCTGGGAAGTGGTCACCGGCATCGATGCCCCCTCGACCACCACCCTCTCGATCGATCGGTTGATCGAGCCGAACGGCCGCTAAGGCACCGCAAAGCCGTGCCGGTTCCGCGCACACGGCTTGTTATACTGCGCTCATGCAAGAACTGAAGGGCACCCCCGGCCAACGCGAGCGCGCCCGCGCGCTGGTGGATCTGTTGACCCGCGAGTGTGGGGAGTTGACGGAGGCGGAGGGGAAATTGGCGTGGGCGGTGGCGCTCGGACAGACGTGCGAGCTCCTTCGCCACGGCGACGAAAAGCTGGCCGTCGAATCCAATCAGAACTCATGGCAGGCATGGGGCTTGCATCGGACAATCCGTTCAACAGTACTCCGGACGTTGTGCTCCCATAGAGAAGCCCGTATGTTCATGGATCCTCAGGGAGTTCGACTCACTGATGCCAGAATCGTCGGACAACTCAACCTCAGTGGCGCCAACGTACCCTTCGATCTCCGTTTTGAACGGTGTGATTTCGAGTATCCCGTGTTCGCTGCTGGAACTCGGATTCAAACTTTGGATTTGACCGGCACACATGTCCCCGGGTTAGTGGCCGATCGGTTGGAAGCTCAAGGTGGGGTCTTCCTTCGACATGGCTTTGTTGCTCGATGCGGAGTTCATCTGCCCAGTGCTCGGATCGGCCACCTCGACTGCGAGGGAGGCCGATTCGACAGTCCAGATGGCTACGCCATAGTGGGCGACCGCATGATCGTTCGCGCTGGAGTTTTCTTGCGCAAGAAGTTCGAGGCGCACGGAGCGGTCCTCCTAGGTGGTGCGGACATCGGGGGCGATCTTGATTGCAGCAACGGCTATTTTAAGACTAAAGACACTTCTAAGGACGCCAGGGCGCTCGATGCGACGGGAGCGACGATCCAAGGCTCCTGCAATATAAGGAACGCGACCTTTGAGGGGTTTCTGGACCTGACCCGAACACGCATCGGCTCTATCAACGACGAACGGCGTGAAGAAGGGCGCACTGATGCCCTATGGCCCGAACGCTTGAGCTTGGCCGATTGCCGCTACGACGCGCTGTTCATGGGCTCATATTTGGACGCGCGCAATCGCCTGCGATGGCTGGCCAATCACGACACGACAATCAGCGACTTCTTTCCCGAGAACAACCCGCCCGACCCGGCTCCTTACCGCTGGTTGGCTTTCATCCTCCGCAAGCAAGGCCACGAACGTGATGCTGACTTGGTGCTAGTACGGCTGGGTTGGCGTCGATGGCGACCATTGCTACGGCAGCGTTTAACTGTCGGCGGGTGGGCACGCGCCTCGGCCGTGCCACTCTTTGTACTGTCCTTTTTCTATGGAATGATCGTCGGCCACGGCTACGCCCGATTCCGACCACTGTGGTACTTGGCCGGCTTCTGGCTAGCTGGAACGATCATATTCGGCGCTCAGGATGGCCGGCGCATGCAACCCACCCAAGGCTACGTCCTCCGCGCCTGGACCCAAGCCGAACAAGGCGGCTGGGACGGCACGCCACTGAATCCCACAACGATCAACAGCTGGATCGACATGAAGCGCAACGCTGGGGTGATCTACTCAAAGTCGACGTGGCAACAACAGCAACTCACCGACCAACAACTCCGCTGGATCGCCAGCTACCCAAAGTTCAGCCCGTGGGTCTACTCCCTCGACGCGTTCCTGCCGCTTGTCGACTTCCACCAGGAAGACTACTGGACGCCCAGCAGCGGGTGGTGGGCCAAGGACTGGTACCTGCCCTTCCACATCGCCAGCGGCTGGATCATTGCCACACTCTTCGCCGCGTCATTCACACGGCTGGCGCGTCAGGATTAGTCGGCGCTCGGGGTCTTAGCTGCACCCAGCCATGAACGCCGTTTGAAAGCAGGTGAAATCGGCCGCGGTAACCTCGCCGTCGCCATCGCAATCGGCCGCGGTATCGCCCGCCGAGTAGGCGTTCTGGAAGCACAGGAAGTCGAAGATGGTCAGTTCGCCATCGCCATCGCAGTCGGCGGGGCAGGCGAGCGAGCCGTAAACCTCGAAGGGCAGCGAGACCTGCACGCCGCCCTCGGAGCTGTTGCGCGCGGGCCGCCACGCGCCGAGCACGCGCTGCATCGCGTCGCCGATCACCGGCTCCGCGTCGTCGCCCTGGTACGGCGTGTAGGGCCCGCCGTCGATGGTGCCGTTGAGCGTCCAGGCGATCCAGTATTCGCCGGCATCAACCGGCCAGCCCAGGTTGTCGGCCGTCATCGCGTACACGCGGCGGTCGATCGGGAAGTCGACGCCAAACATCGTGACGTAGGCGTCGGTGGGCTCGGCGGAGGCAAGCACGTTCTGGGTGATATCGCCCGCGACCACTTGGCTGCCTGCGTCACCCGGGCGGCCGTTCCAGAGTTCCACAGCCATGAAGTCAATGGTCGGCCCGAGGATCGCGCCCTGCTGATAGCCGTAGACCACCACAGAGTCGATCGTCGCGCCCGCGGTCAGCTCGAAGTTCTCGGCCAGGCGGTAGGCGAGCGTGGAATACGAGCTCACGCCGGCCGAGGCGCCGTCAGGCACGCTCCAAATCAGATCACCGCCGGTGTCGTGGGCCCCGGGCATGGCCGAGAGGGGGCCGTTGTCGGCCAAGAGATCCTGGGCGAAGGCCGCGGATGGGACCTGCGCGAACAAAGAGAGAACGGCAGCGGTGCGCACCGCTCGATGGATCGAAGTCTGGGCCATGGGTCTCCTCCGTGGGCAGATTACGCGCCGCTCCACTCTATCGCTACAGCGCAAAGCGGCATGGGGCCAGCCTCGAGGGCTGCCCGCATGTCGTTCCGCCACCGGCTGAGCGCAAGATCCGCCGAATCAGGAAATTTCATCCAGAACCGACAACCCGAATAAACCACACACCCCATGGCGGCCGATGCCAATGACGGAGACGGAGCCGGAGAGGAGAGGGATCGCCCCTATCGGGCCAGAGTGGTGGGCCCGGGGCGCACACATCGTTCCACATGGTGGTGACTGTCATGGATGCGGCACAGCAGATCGAATTCAAGCCTGTCGGCACGACCCAACTCGCCGGCGAGACCGAAGCCGGCCCCTTCTCCTTCGACCGAAGGCGTTGCTCGCGCGGACCGGCAACGGGCCAGCGTCTCGGCGTCGTGTTCGGCGCCGATGGTGGCCGGTGGCTAATGCCGCTCGAGCTGCGCGACAGCAGTGCCAGCGGCATCGGGCTCGTCTCGGCCCAGCCGCTGGGCCCTGGCGATCGGATCACGCTGTACGACGAGGGACGCCGCGCGACGTTCATCAAGGGCCACGTCGCCCGGTGCGCACGGCGCGAGGACGGCAAGTACGACCTCGGCCTGACGTACTAATTTGCTCGGTTATTCCAGCGTCTGCCGCATGCCCACCCAGCTGGCGCGGTATCGCCGCGCCATGTCATCGAGTGCCTGGGGCACGACACGAATCTGCGCCACGGTGGTGACGAAATTCGTATCGCCCGCCCAGCGCGGCACGACGTGCGCATGCAGGTGGCTCGGCACGCCGGCACCCGCCGAGCGTCCTTGGTTGATCCCAACGTTCAATCCCTGGCACTCGAGCGTCCGCTCGGCCAGGTCGCAGGCGAGTTCGAGCAACATCCAGAGGTGGGCCCGGTCCTCGGGCTCGTAGTCGAGCAGCCGCGGTCGCGGCTCGCCGAGCGCCACCAGTAAATGGCCGTTGGCGTAGGGATAGGCGTTCAGGAGCACCATGCCACGGCTGGTGCGGGCGATGACATGGTTGGTCTCGTCGGCCTGAGGATTGGCCCAGTAGGCCGAGAGGAACGTGCCACCCGAGTCACTCGACGGAACTGCCGGCGCACGACCGAGCGTCTCGAGGTATTGCATCCGCCACGGCGCGTGGATGCCATCGGGGCCGGCCGGCCGGTTATCGGGGCCGTGGCCGGGCCTGGTTCGATCCGGATTGGAACGGTCTGAGCTGGGCATGCGGCCAGTGTAGTCGGAGGGGCCAGATCGCCCTCCGGGTTGGCCATCCGTGGGCCGGCGGATATACTCTCCGTTCCACGAAACCCATCAGGGCCCCCGATCCGGGGCCATCGGAGCCGGGCCATGAAGCAGGACACCCACCCCAAGTACTACCCCAACTGCAAGATCTACCACAACGGCGAGGTCGTGATGACCGTGGGTGCCACCGTGCCCGAGATGCACGTGGAAGTCTGGTCGGGCTCGCACCCGTTCTTCACGGGCAAGCAAGCCTTCGTCGACGCCGCCGGTCGCGTCGAGAAGTTCCAGCGTAAGTTCGGCGGCAACTACTTCGCCGGCAAGGACAAGAAGGGCAAATAGGCCCGGCTCGTTCCAATCCGATTCGTTCTCGGAACCGCGTGACCTCGTCACTCGGTTCGTTGCTTATTGGAATGTCGTGGTATATCCGGACGCGCGGTGCTTGCCCCAGCCGTACCAAACACACAGATTCTCGCTCTTCGCGGCTGAAAAGAACTCAAGTGGTCCAGCGCCCGGCGCCGGCGACCGATGTCCAATGCAGGAAGTCCCATGTTCTCGGCAACGGAAGCCACTCCATCGACTCACTACACCGCGGCTAACACCCTGCCGGCAGCGGCCGGTGTCAGCAAACCGCAGCGGGACCAGGTCCAGAGAAACCAGCCCGACAAGCTGAGCGACGCCGAGGAACGCAAGCTCCGTGAACTGCGCGAGACCGACGCCCGCGTTCGCCGCCACGAAGAGGCCCATCGCGCGGCGGCCGGGTCGTTGTACCGAGGCGGGCCCAACTACACCTACGAGACTGGGCCCGACGGCAAGCGATACGCCGTGGCTGGGTCGGTCCAGATCGACACGTCGCCCGGACGAACGCCCGAGGAGACGGTGCAGAAGGCTGCCCAGATCCGCCGCGCCGCGCTCGCGCCCATGGATCCCTCTGGTACCGATCGGGCCGTGGCGTCGAAGGCCACACGCATGGAAGATGCCGCGCGCCGGGCGGTCGCGAAGAAGAGCCTGGAACGGCCCGATGCGCCCAAGGTCGACGCAAGGCCGGCCGCGGATACGCCGGTAACCGCAGCGCCGCCGCCTGAGGCAGGTGGTGACGCCAGTGTATCGAAACCCGAGCCAAGCCCGGAACCCGAAGCACGTGCCGAGTCCCAGCCCGAGCCACAGACCGAAGCCCGCTCGAACGAGCCGTTGTCGCCGGGCGATCTCGGCGGCGAGGTGTGGTCGACGGTCAGCGCCCTGAGCGACTCGACCCAACTGAAACAGGAGCGCCGGGCCGACGAGATGCCAACGCCCGCGCCGCACGTGGACGTGCTCGCCTAGGCGGGCCTGCTGGCCTGCGATCGCAGGATCAGCACCAGCACCGGCGCGGCGAGCACGGCTACAACGACGCCCGTCGGCAAGCGTCCAGTCTCCAACGGCAGCACGCGAACGACGCTATCGCTCACGAGCATCAGCACGGCACCCGCCATGGCAGCACCGAACACGAGAGGGGTGTGCCGCGGACCCATCAGCATCCGCACGAGGTGCGGGCACACGAGCCCAAGGAATGCGATCGGCCCGGCTAGGACCACGGCCACCGCAGTCAGCACGCCGGCCAGCAGCACCATTTCGACTCGCAACCGACGCAGGGGCACACCGCTCGTGATCGCCTCGTCCTCACCCATCGCCGCCGCGTCCAACGCCGAACCGCGCCAAGAAACCCACAGCACACCCGCGAGCGCAAGCCCACCGGCGAGCACAATCTCGTGGAGCGCGAGCGACTCGGTGAGCGAACCAAAGTACCACGTGCCCTCGGGTCTAGCGCTGGGTGGCATGATCGCGCGCACCGCGCTCGCCAGCGAGCCCAGGCCAATCGCCAGCGCCACGCCGACCAGGATCAGCGTTACCGGCTCGACCCGACCCCGACGCCTGCCCAGCAGCAGCACGAGGCCGAGGGCCCCGATCGACCCGATAAGCGCGGAGATGTCGTCGCGGATTCCCAGGCCGATCGCTCGCGCCAGCGTCACCGCCAGCACCGCCCCGGCTGACATGCCCAGCAGATCAGGGGAAGCCAGCGGATTCCTCAGCATCGCCTGGAGCGCCACGCCGGCCGTCCCGAGGCAGGCCCCAACAATGACCGCCGCGATGGCGCGGTCGAGGCGGATCTGCCACACCACCCCGCTGGCTGGCAGGCCCATCCCGCCTCCGGGCTCCACCAGAAGCCGCAGCGCCAGGGCAGCGGCCAGAAAGGTCAGGAGCAGGGCTAAAGCGACCCGGACGGGCATGGCCCAGCGTATGGCGCTACCATGGCGGCCCCGGCATTAAGCCGGCCTCAGATGACTTCCCACGACGGAGCCGGGCCGCATGAGCACCCTTTCCTGCAAGCTGATCACTCCCAACGGCGTGCTGGCAGATAAGCCGCTGCAGTACGCCTCCATCCCGGCCCACGACGGCCAATTCGGCGTGCTGCCAGGCCGGGCCCCGATCGTCGCCAAGCTTGGCCTGGGGCTGCTGACGCTCAAGACCAGCGAGCGCCAGGAAGAGGTGTACCTGGTCGAGGACGGCTTCGTGCAAGTCTCCAACAACGTGATCCGTATCCTGGCCAGCAGCGCCAAGCTGCCCGCCGATCTTGACGAGCAGGACGCCAAAGCCGAATTAGCCGAGGCCGAGGCCCGCCGCGTGCCGAAGGACCATCCCGACCCGGTGGCCGAGCAGGAACGCATCACACGGCAGATGGAACGGGCACGGCTGCAGTTGAAGCTGATTCACGAACGCGATCGATAGAAGCGAACACCAAGGCAACACGAGCGTGTGGCCTTTTCACGCGCCCATCGCGCACATCTTGTAGAGCAACCGAGCTCCCACCACGGCGTCGATAGACCGCACCCCTGGTTTTGGATCGGGCGCGACCTCCACAAGATCGAACCCCACCACCTGCTTGCCACTGTCAATGACAGCTTTGACGAGCGCCGCGGCTTGCGAGAAGCTCAGCCCACCGGGCACGGGCGTGCCGGTGTTGGGGCACAGGTATACCTCAAGGGCGTCGATGTCGAAGGTGACGTAGATCGTCTCCGGCAACGACTTGAGAACGCGCTCGACCAAGGTCTTGAACCGAACGGGATCGGCACCAGTGTCAGCAACGTCTTCACCGAAGATGGTTGTCACGGGCTTGCCGAGTTCCGCCTCGGCGGATCGCGCGAAGTCGAGTTCTTCGCGGCAGTAGTCTCGGATACCGACCTGCGCGAGCGCCCTCACTCCAGGCACCATCGTCAGCGCGTTGCGCATGATCGAGGCGTGGCTGTGGGTCAGGCCGCAGTAGGCATCTCGCAAATCCATGTGGGCGTCGACTTGGAGAATGCCGATCTCGCCGGCATGCTCGGCGCAGGCCTCGATGGCCCCCAGCGGCACGCTGTGCTCGCCGCCGACCAGACCGGGGGTCTTGCCCTCCTCGAGGACGCCCGCGACCGTTTCACGCACGTACCCGCGCACGCGTTCGCTCGCGGCGTTCACCCGAGCCCGGGCGTCCTCGTCCACCGGCGGCTCGCCCTCAACCTCGATCAACGCCTCGGCGTCGGGCCTTACGGCGGTCGACAACTCGGCGATCCAGCCCTCGATGGGATCCATCAAGATGCCGCGATCGCTGATCCGGCCCAGCCGGGTGTCCTCAAGATCGATTTGGGATGAGGCTTCGAGGATGGCCATCGGGCCACATGCGGTGCCGGGGCGGTAGCTGGTGGTGGCGTCGTAAGGCACGCCCACGAGCACAACTCCGGCGTCTTGGCGGCGGGTCGGCAAGCGCAGGAAGTCGGGCTGTGTCATGCTGGAATCCTCGTTCTGGTCGATGCTGGGACCAGAACCCGCCCACGCTAGGGCTTGCTTGGCACGCCCGGCGGGGGTAGCTTGCGTGCGATTCACCCGATTCGTGGGAGACAGCGATGGACCCGAACAGCACGAACCCGATGGCCGAGCCTGCACTGAACAGCAAGCGCAAGGGCTTGCTCGACTGGATCGAGTGGCTTGGCAACAAGCTGCCGGACGCGGCGGTGCTCTTCCTCGTCGGCGCGATCATCGTGATGATCATCAGCCACATCGGCTACACCCAGGGCTGGTCGGTCGACATCAAGTCGCTGCAAGAGGTCGTCGATCCCGAAACGGGGGAAGCCACCACCGAGCTTGTCTCAACCGGTACTGAGCCACTGACGGCACGGAGCCTGCTCACGAGCGATGGGCTCTACTGGTGCCTGAGCACGATGGTGGCCAACTTCATGGGCTTCGCGCCGCTTGGTGTCGTGCTCACCGGCATGCTGGGCATCGGTGTGGCTGAGAAGACCGGGCTAATCGGCGCGGGCCTGAAGGCTTTCATGAAGATCGTGCCGAAGAAGTTGCTCACACCGGCCATGATCTTCTTAGGCATCATGAGCAGCTTCGGCCTCGACGCGGGGTACGTGGTGCTGCCGCCCCTGGCAGCGCTGCTGTACAAGTCGGTCGGCCGGTCGCCGCTGGCCGGCATCGCCGCGGTATTCGCTGGGGTGGCGGCGGGATTCAACGCGAACCTGATGGTAACCGGCTTGGACCCGATGCTCGCCGCACTCAGCACGCAGGGCGCAAAGATCATCGACGCCGACTACGAGGTCGCGGCCACCTGCAACTGGTGGTTCATGATTGCCTCAACGTTTATCATCACCGGCGTCGGCTGGGCGACCTCGTCGTGGTTCGTCGAGCGACGGCTCAGCCGCAAGAGCGCCGAGGAGGGTGGTCCTTCGCCGGTCGACGACAGCGACCTGAAAACCCAACACATCACCCCTGACGAACAACGCGGCTTGCTGGCTGCCACCATCGCAGGCGGCGTGGTCATTCTCATCATCCTCGGGCTCATCTTCATCAAGGGCGCGCCGCTGTACGACCACAGCTACCCGGGCGTGGCCATCGCCGACGTGGTGAAGGACGCCAACGGCCAGCCCGTGACACCACCTGAGACCATGCCCGAAACGGCGATCGCCGTCGAGAACAAGGGCTACTACACGGATGCGACCAAGACCGGGTTCGTCACAACCGAAGGCGTCGTGCTGGCCAAGCGCTCACCTCCATTCTCGCGGTGGGTGCTGGTCATCACGCCGCTCATCTTCATCGGGTCGATCGTTCCGGGGTTGGTGTACGGCGTCGTGGTGGGCAACGTGAAGAGCACCAAGGATGCCGGAGCGGTCATGATCAAGGCCATCGAGATGATGGCGCCGATCATCGTGCTCGCGTTCTTCGCGGCCCAGTTCATCCAGTACATGAGCTATAGCCGGCTCGATGTCATGCTGGCCCACACCGGCGGGCAGACGCTGTTTACGATGAACCTGAGCAAGTACGAGCTCATCATCGCCTTCATCGTGATGACGATGTTCTTCAACCTGTTTATCGGCTCCATGAGCGCCAAGTACACGCTGTTCGCACCCATCTTCGTGCCCATGCTCATGTTCGTGGGCATCAGTCCAGAGCTCACCCAGGCGGCCTACCGCATCGGCGATAGCACGACCAACATCATCACGCCACTGAACGCCTATCTGGTGATCGTCCTCGTGTTCATGCAGCGGTTCGCGCCCCGTTCGGGTATGGGCACGCTCATCTCGATGATGATGCCCTACACCATCGTGTTCGCCGTGGTCTGGACCGCCATGCTGCTGATCTGGATGGCCTTGGGGGTCGAACTCGGCCTCAACGGACCGCTGACGTACTCGGCACCCCAGGGCTAGGAGTGCGCGAACGGGCCGGGAAAGCCGCTACGGCTGGGCTCGAAGCAGCGTGCCCAATACGATCTTCACTCGGCCGGCACTCGCGTTGCCGAAGTGCCGATGTACCGTTGCACGGGCCGGGGTTCGGGCCCGCGAAGATGGGATCAGGCGCAGTGCTATGGGACCTTCGGCCGAGGCCGCGACAACCCTACCAACGACCTCGGGCGGGGCGGTCATGAGCGGCGCAAGTGCCGTTCGCCAGGTGTTGTTGTTCGCCGGAACGGTCCGGCCCACCCCGCTGCTGAAGGCCGCCGCCCGCAACGTGCTGGACCTCCCACTGCTGCGAGAAGAAACCGTGGGCCGGCGTTGGCTCGCCGCGCACCAGGAATTGTGCCAGGGCATCGGCTCGTCCCCGTCCTTGCGAGTGCTGATCGACCGGGAGAACCCCAAGCCCGATTCGATGCCCCAGGACAAGGCCGCGATCGAGCCCGACGACGTGTCCTTCCTCGGCACCGGTGGTGTGCTGCGAGCGGCGGCCGAGGGCCACGACGGCATGATGCTCGTGGCCACCGGCGGGAGCGTGCTCACACAGCCGCTGCCAGACATCGTCGCGCGTTTGCTGGCACTTGACGCCGACGTGGCCCTGCTGGCCGAGCACGATGGCACGCCAACCGGCGTCATGCTGGTGTCGGCGACGGTGATGCGCGAGATCCCCGGCGCGGGCTATCTCGACTTCAAGGAGCAATGCCTGCCGGGCATCGCCGAGCGACACCGCGTCCGTGTGGCCCATGCGCCACGGGGCGAACGCGCGTGCCTGCCCATTCGCAACCGCGAGCAGTACCTTGAGGCCCTTGCCCACCAAGCAGATGGAGCGCCGTTCCAGCTTGTCGAAGACCGAGCTGAGGTAGCATCAACCGGGCGCGTCCGAGACGCCGTGGTGCTCGCCGGTGCGCGCATCGGCGCCAAGGCGGTGGTCGCTCGTTCCATACTGGGCCCGGGCGCGGTCGTCCCATCGGGCCAGGTGCTCACCGATCGCACGCTGGGGGCCGGTGCATGATCGCTGAGACCACGACGTGGAGCAAATGGAGCGTGGTGCAAGCGGTGGCCGCCATAGCCGCCGCCCTGCTGGCGTGCCTGCCCGCATGGCGTGACATCTACGTCAGCGCGACAGCCGACCCAGACAATGGGTACATCGTGCTCGTTCCCGCTTTGGCCGGCTGGCTGGCGCTGTGCCGCCGGCGACGCCTGCGGAGCGCCGGCCGCAGCGGACTGTGGCTGGGGCCGATCATTGTGGCATTCGCGGGAGGTGTCTATCTGCTCGCCGGCACGTTGAATCTCACGCTCGCGTTGCACCTCGGTGCCATCGGCGTGCTCATCGGGGCGATCTGGTCGGTCGTGGGACGCAGCGTGATGCTGCGGATGTCGCCGGCGGTCGTGGCGCTGTTCTTCCTTGCTCCGGCACCAATGGAGTGGCTGCTACCGATCAGTGACCTGCTTGGTGCCTGGAGCATGGCCATTGCGGCGGGACTGCTCGAGATTCTCGGCGTGCCCGCGTACGCCAGTGGGCGCGAGCTCGTTGTAGGCGCGCAAGAGGTGAGCCTCGGCGACTTTGCCGGCGTTCGCATGATCGCGGCGATCAGCCTGGTTACTTACGCCTTTGCGTTCGGCATGCCCCTGCGGCACGGCGTACGCATCGGGCTGGTGCTGGCCAGCCCGCTCGTAGCCCTGGTGGCAAACATCGTTCGGCTAGTACCGTTCGCCATCTTGGCCGAGAACTGGCCCGCCTCAACATACGTCCTGGCGCAGATCAGCGGCTGGCTTACCCTCGCTCTTGCACTGGGCATGCTGTATGGCGGAATCCGCCTTCTTCGATACGCCCAGGTGCCGGCGCGCCGCTATGCGTTGGCTTACCAATGACCACGAGACGATCGACCGAGACACACCCTTGACCCGCAGCCTGCCCATCATCTTCGTGTTGCTCATCGCGCTGGTCGTGTTCCTCGTCGACCCCGCGCGCCGCGCTGGTCCGATGATCGAGCCGGCCACTCTGCCCACGGCCACGGACTGGCAAGCCCCCACGATTGAGGGATGGACCCGCAACGACGACGAGAGTGAGCGACTGCCCCGCGCCTACCCGCCGCATAACGCTATCTGGCGGATCTCTGTCGCGTACTACACCGGCGCGCCAGGTGTCGGCTCTGAGGCGTACCTGCGGGTCGTCATCGCCCAGGACTGCCGCGATCTACTGGCCTTCGAGCCGACGCAAGCCATGCGCGCCGGCGGGTGGGAGCCCGTCGATGCACAGGCAACCGGTGGGCTCTGGCGGACCACACACACCAGCCACGCGGGATTGCTCGACGAGTTCGTCATTCTCGACACGGCGTTCGTAGTGCCCGGGCGATGGGGATCGAGCCCGAGCATCACCAGCGCCGAGAGCGCACAGGGGCCGGGCTGGCCCGGGCCCGGGGCGATCGTCCAGGTGCTGTTCTCGGGTGCCATCAATGAAAACGCTCAAGCCGTGCGTGAGGAAGTGCGTCGCATGGCCAATGTGTTGGCCCAGGAACTCGAAACGGCGGGTACGCCTTGATCGCCGAACCCCCCACCACACCCACCGTGTTCGGCCTTTCGGCCGTTGCGCTGCACGATCGATTCTGGGCGTCGCGTGGCGTGCAGGTCGTCCGTCGCGCGATGGCCACGCCGCTGGTACCGCACGCGCAGTTGTTCCTGATGCTCCAGCAACGCACGCTGTGCTTGTTCGAGTTGCCACCAGTGGTAGACCACATCGTGTGGGACGACGCCGACCTGGTCATGCTCCGGATGCAAGACCTGGACGACCACGCCTACCGGGAGCGGATTATCTCGGGCGACGACGGGGAGTTTGTCCGGCTTGAGCGTGTCTATGGCAGCGATGATTCGCGCTTTGCACGAGCGGCCATCACCAACCGGCCCACCGTAGCGCGGCTGTGGCAGAGTGCCGACTCGCCGCGCGACGGCTGGCGAAAACTGCGAAAGGCCGTCCGCCGCGAGCAGCGCTGGCCGATGGTCATAGACGCGCGTGTGTTCGACGCCGATGATGCAACCGAACTCGCTCGCTGCTCCCGATTGCTCGTCGAGCGCTGGCGCAAGCCCAGCAGCACCATCGGCCGCGCTGAGCCGCGCACCGACGCGACCTGGGCCGATCCGAGCGCCATCATCGAGCCCGGTGCCCAATGCATTGGCAGCGTGTGGATCGGCGCGGGCCGCACAGTTGACGCGGACCAGCTCATGGTCGGCCCGGACATCATGTGGGACGACCCCAAACATGTACCCAATCCCGGCGATGTACACTGGCTCGACCTGGAACCGACCGAGCGGACCGAACCTCTTAGACCACGATCACTACCACCGATCGAACGTGTCATCAAGCGCGGCTTCGACATTGTGTTTGCGCTCGTCGCCTTGCTCTTCACGCTGCCCATCTACCCGATCGTGATGCTGGCGATCTGGCTCGAAGACGGGAGGCCTTTCTTCTTCGCTCACACGCGAGAGTCGCTCAACGCCAAGGACTTCCCATGCCTCAAGTTCCGCTCGATGCGCAAGGACGCCGAGAAAATGAAGGCCGAGCTAGCCGCGCTCAACCAGGTCGACGGACCGCAGTTCTATATCGAGAACGACCCACGGCTGACCAGGGTCGGCAAGTTCATCCGTAAGGTACAGATCGATGAATTGCCGCAGTTCCTGAACGTGTTGGTGGGCCACATGTCGGTCGTTGGCCCGCGACCGAGCCCGTACAAAGAGAACCAGTATTGCCCCGGCTGGCGCGAGGCGCGCCTAAGCGTACGGCCGGGCGTGACGGGGCTGTGGCAGGTCAAACGCACGCGCGCGTCGGATAGCGACTTCCAGGAGTGGATCCGCTACGACATCGAGTACGTCGAGAACATGAGCCTCTGGCTCGACCTCAAGATCATCTGGCGAACCATCGCCCAGATTCTCCGCTCGATCAAGCGATCCTGATCACCAGGATTCTTCGCCCAGCGGCTCGCCCTCGTGCCGCTCGACCGGCACGCCCTCGGGCATCGCCTTCAGGAACATGGAGCCGTATCGCGCCGTGACGATGCGCGGGTCGAGCACCACGACCTGGCCGGTGTCGCTCGCGCTGCGGATCAGGCGCCCGAAGCCCTGCTTGAACCGGATCACAGCGCGCGGCAGGCTGTCGATGCGGAAGGGGTCCTTGCCCTGCTCCTTCAGTCGCTCTGCGCGTGCTTCCGCCAGGGGGCGATCGGGCGGATCGAATGGCAGGCGAGCAATGATGACGTTGCGCAGGCTCTCTCCCGGCACGTCGACGCCCTGCCAGAAGCTCGCGGCACCGAAGAGGGCGGAACTCGGGTCTTCGCGGAATCGTTCGAGAATGATCGCCCGAGACCCGGCGGCGTCCTGCGCGTGGATGTTGATGCCGAGCCTACCCAAGGGATCGCGGCAGGCCTTGGACATCGCACGGAGTATCCGGTGGCTAGTGAACAGCACGAACGCCCCCCCGCGCGTCGTGCCCACGTGCTCGACAATCGCCGCGGCGAGGCGCTCTTCGTAGCCGCGATCGAGCCCGCGTCCTGGCGTGCCCACGCGCTCATCAACGATGAGCCGAACCTGATTCCGATAGTCGAACGGTGAGCCCAGCCGCTGTGTGGCCGCACCGTTCGCGCCGAGTCGCTCGATAGCGTGGTCGAATCCCTTGCTCTCATCTCGAGAGTTCGTCGCAAGCGTGGCGCTGGTGAGCGTCACGGAGAAGTCTCGGCCGAAGAGTTCCTCGTTCAGGATCGGGCCGACGTCGATGGGTGCGCAGGTCATGCTCACACGAGGCCGCCCAGTACTGCTCTGGCCCGCGTCGATCCAGTACACGTAGCCCGGTTGGGTCTGCTCGATGAGTTGCTCGCACGCCCGAGCGATCTCGGCGGCTCGGATCGCATAACTGTTGAGCTCGAACTTGTCGGGCTCGTGCTGCGGCTCTTCGGGAAGAGCCTCTTTCAGCCGCTTGAGCCGGCCGGCGAGTTCATCGAACGCCGTCGTGACCGAGTTGCCCACGACCTCGGGCTCGCGCACGCGAAAGCTCCCGGCTCCGCCACCAGTCTTCTCGCCCGCGACGACGCCAAGCGAGCCAAAGAACTCGCGCGCCGCCATCTCGGCCTCATGCACCGCGTTCGCCGCCGCCAGCACCGGGCGGTCGTCGGGCAACTCGAGATTTGCCAGGTAGCCCTTGTTGGTTCGGCTATTCAAGAGCACACCCAAGAGGTGCATCACGCGCCCCTCGGTCAAGGAGATCCCAAAGTGGTCGGCGGCGACCTCTTCGACGGTGTGCGCCTCGTCGAGCACGACGTGGTCGTACCTCGGAAGGAAGCCCGTCCCGCGCGCCCGCAGTGCCATGTCGCTGAAGAACAAGGCGTGGTTGGTCACCAGCAGATTTGCCCGTTCCATGTCGCGCCGAGCATTCTGGTAGAAGCACTGCTGGTATCGCGGGCACTTGCGTCCCATGCAGTTGCCGCTGTCGCTCTGCACGCGATCCCACACGCCGGGCTTCTCGAGTTGCGGCAGCGAGCTGAGCGTACCGTCGCGTGTCTCGTAGGCCCATTCCTCGATCGTGCCGAGCGACCGCCGGCTCGGCTCATCGCCAAACAGCTTCGATCGCCGCTTGCTCGCGAGTTCGAGCCGGCGAATCGAGAGGTAGTTGCCGCGACCTTTGACGAGCGAGGCGTGAAGTTCACTTGTGGCGCCCGGCTGAGCCAGCAGCACTGGTTGCAGCACGCGTTGGAGCAACGGGATGTCGCGAGAGATCAGCTGCTCCTGCAGCGCAATCGTGTGGGTCGAGACCACAACACGCTCACCGAAGAGAATCGCGCGCACCATCGCCGGCACCAAGTACGCGAAGCTTTTTCCCACGCCCGTGCCGGCTTCAACCAGCAGGTGCTGGCGGTTCTCCATCGTCCGCTGCACCGCATCGGCCATCTGCAGCTGCTCTTGGCGCGGTTCATACCGCTCGCCTAAGGCATCGGCGATAGGGCCACCCGTCTCGAGCAAGTCGCGTGCATCAGGCATCTCGACTCGGCCCTTCGCCTTGGTTGTCCCGACGTTCGTGGGTCAGGCCGGGAATCCTAGCAAAGAGAACAAAGATAGCCAAAAGGACACCGACAACACCATCGAATGGAGCAACACGGATGAGCTCTTGCCGGACGAACGGGTCCTCCCTCACAGCAAAACGAACCACTCGCGCAACCGCAATGATCAGCAATACCATCGCCGGCAACATGAATATCATCCTAATGGTTCGCATCGCCACGTCTGCCGACAGAGCTGAAGGCAAACACGGCACTGAATCATCGCGATGAACACTTTCAACGGATTTTGCGTTTGCTTTCGCCCGATCAACTAGGCTTCCTAACCATTGAAAGAATCCACAGACAAACAAGATGAAAGCCGACGCGCACGCAAGAATGGGAACGATGTAAGACCGATGAGCGATCTCATTGGGAGCAGGATTGAAGTTCTGTCGCTGAATCCACAAGAACAACCCGAAGAATACGATCAGGTTCGTGGCCAAAAACACGAGACGAGCGAGACTCTGGGGACTCATCGGTCGTTTCCCAGCGGCTTGCGTTTCGGCTCGCCATTAGCTCTTGGATACGCCTTAGGTGTCGGCCGCATCTTCTCGAGGATTACGACACGCCCGGTGGGCGTCTCGAGTGTGCCGGCGTGGTGGCTCAGCAGGAGGTGCAGGGCGGCCTTGGCGTTCTCCAGCTCTTCGCCAGCCTTCTCGCCCTTGATGAGCAACGCCACACCATTTTGCTTGACAAATGGCGTTGCCAACTCGGCGATGGTTGCCATCGGGCCCACTGCTCGCGCGATGGCGGCGTCATAGGCGTCGCGGTGCTCGGGATCTCGGCCTGCCGCTTCGGCGCGCGCGGTGACGACCTTCGCGTGTTCCACGCCGAACATGTCCATCGTCGCGCGCACGAAGGCGGTCTTCTTCGCCGTCGCGTCGAGCAGAGTGAATCGAAGGTCGGGGCGCACGATCGCCAGCGGCACGCCCGGCACGCCGCCGCCGGTGCCAACGTCGATGACCGTCGCTCCGGCGGGCAATTCGGCCAGCGGTGCCATCAGGGTCAGGGAATCCAGGATGTGCCGTGTCCAGGCCTCGCCGGGATCCTTGATGGCCGTCAGGTTCATCCTCGTGTTCGCGTGCAGCAAGAGCGCGAGGAAGCGACCCAACTTCTCGACCTCGCCGAGCTCGAAGGCGATGCCCAATTCGTCGGCTGCGGCCAAGAATTCGGGCGGCGCGTCGAGCGGCTGGGCCGGCGCGTCGGCCATGATCTCCGCCACGAAGGCGGCCACATCTCGATCAGGGGCTGGGGCGGGTTCGGACGTTGCTGAGGACCGGCTGGGCATCGCCCTCAGCGTATTCAAACGACGGGCGGTACGACTGTGAACTGCGGCGCAGGCCTACGCCCAGCACCAGGCCGGTGGTGAGCCAGACGGCAACGATGCTCGAGCCGCCGTAGCTCAAGAAGGGCAGCGTGATACCCACGATGGGCACCAGGCCCACGTTCATGCCCACGTTCACGATGGTCTGCGCGGCAATCAGTGCGGCGAGCCCCACGGCGAGCAAGCGGCCGAAGGGATCGGCACACACGGCGGCCACGCCGAGGGCACCGAGCAGCCAGGCCAGATAAATGCCCAGGATGCCCACGCCGCCCCAGAAGCCAAAGCGCGTGACGAGCACGCTGTAGACCATGTCGTTGTGAGCTTCTGGCAGGCGGTTGTAGCGGATGAGGGCGCGGGCGTGGTCGTCAGCGTTGCCCTTGGCGAGCCCCGAGCCCATGACCTTCTGGGCGGTGTAGCTCTGGTAATTGATGTCGTCGGCGCCCTCCTGGCTGCCCTGGATCTGCCGGATGAGCCCGACCACCCGCTCCTTCTGGTAGGGCTTGAGGAACGGGTAGCTCGCGGGCGCGGCGAGGGCGGCCACGAGCGCGATCACGGCGATGTGGCGCAATTTGGCGCCCGCGGCAATGACGATTGCGCCGAGCGCCGGCACGATCATCATGGCCGTGCCGAAGTCGGGCTGGAGCATGATGAGCCCGATGGGCACGAAGGCGATCAGACCGGGACCAACGAGCCCGAGGAACTTGCGGTGGCTGCGTCGGTAGCGCATGTGCCACGCCAACATGATGACGAACACGACCTTGGCGACCTCGGACGGCTGGAAGTCCATGGGGCCCAGGTCGATCCACCCGCGCGTGCCGTTGCGGGGCGTCACGATGGAACTCGGGATGAACGGCAGTAACAGGAAGATCAGCAGCCCGATGGTCAACAGAGCCAGCGGCCAGCGGAGAAACCCGATGAGACGGTAGTGCGGCACACACACGATACCCGCGACCACGATGCCCACCCCTACAAAGATGAGCTGGCGGTGGGCGGTCGAACTCAACCCGGACGCGTCCTCCGGGCGCGTCGCGATGTCGATCGCGTACACACCAAGGAGCGAGAGGGCGAATGCGGCAGCGAAGCTCAGCCAGCCGAAATTGAGCAATACCCACTTCGCGCGCGAGCCCGAGCCTTCCGCGAGCATGAAGCCGTGCACGCGATCGAGCATGGCTTAGTGGCTCCCATCCGACAAGTAACCTTCGGCTTGGAGTGCGTGGATGATCTGGTTGGCGATCGGCGCACTCACCCGTCCGCCGCTGCCGGCGAACTCCATCATCACGCTGACGGCATACCTCGGGCTCTGACCCTTCGGCGCCACGAGACCAACGAACCACGCGTGCGTGTACCGGGTCTTGACGGGGCGGAAGGTCGTCGGCGTGCCGGGAGGATCATCGGGGGCGAGTGGCACCAACGAGCCGTCGGCGGCATTCTTGAGTTCTTTCGTGAGCGTTGCAACCTCCTGGGCCGTGCCGGTCTTGCCCCACACTTCGACGTTTGGGGCGTTGAAGTACCTGACCTCGCGGTCTCCAATAATCGTGTCGTAGCCCGTACCACGATCGTCGTTGACGCTCAGCCACAAGCCGTGCAGCGCCCGCTCGACCGCTGCGGGGTCGAGCCCAATGTCCTCGCTCGGCGGGGGCGTTTCTCCGCGCACAAGCGTCGGCCCGAGCCGGGTACCACCGCGCGCCAGCGTGGCGAACGCATCGGCGGCGTGCAGCGGGCTCCACGCGATCGGGCCCTGGCCAATGCCCAGGAGCGCGGCGTCGGTGCTCGTAAGGCGAGTGGGAATCGGGTTCCCGTCCGGATCACGCCGAGTGAGCGGCCCGAGAATGCCCGGTGCACAACTTGTGGCCTCGAGCGGCTGCGCGCCAACGCCAAACGCCCGGTAGGCTTCGAGCATCCGATCGGGCCCGAGGCGGCTGCCGAGCTCGTAGAAGTAGATGTTGCACGAACACATCAACGCCTCGGCCTCGTCGGGGTCGTGGCCGAGCCGGCTGCTGTGGGTCGCGAACCCGAAGTTGCTCCGCCAGATCCAGCATCGCAGGATGTCTTCTCGATCGGGCAGGAAGTGGCCGGTGCACTCGATGCGCTCGTGCAGTTGCTGCTCGCCCCGGCTTGCCGCCCACGTGAGGGTAAGCGCTTTGGCGATGCTGCCGGGCGGGTAGACCGCCGACGTGGCTCGGTTGAACCTGGGATCGTCCCAATCCTGGGTCTCGACGTCCTTGGGCCTCGTGGCACTACCGATGGGGTCCTCGGGATCGACCGTGGGCGTGCTGACGAGGGCGAGGACCTCGCCCGACTCGATGTCGATAACCACCGCCGCGCCGGCAAGGGGTTGGCCGTCATCGCGCCGGTTGGTCGGATCGCCGTGCCAATGCTGGGCAACAGCCAGGCCGACCTCCGGGCTCATGATGGCGGCGATGCGGGCCTGGAGCATGGCGTCGAGAGTGAGTGTGACGTCTTGGCCCGGCGTGCGCTCGATCACGGTCTGGTCACCGGTATCGAGCCGCCGAACGCGCAGGCCACGCAGGCCCCGGAGCGCGTGCTCCATCTTGGCCTCGACGCCGGTGTGACCGACGTGGTCGCCCTCCATGTAGCGGCCGCGATCAACACCGCGAGCCGTCTCTGCGAGCGCCACTTCTTCCGGCGTTGCGATGGTCTTCAGCCATTCTTCCCGAAGCTGAGGATCTTCGGCGTGGACGCTGTCGCGCACGGTGCCGATGATGGCGTCCAACGTTCCACTCACGGTCACGCCGATCGAGCCGCCACCACGACCACCACCGTCGCCCTTGAGCGGGCCGGGCAACGTGGAGCGGTCGATCTCGGTCGTGATGATGCGATAGGGGTACTGCCGGTTGCGGGCGTGGCCGGCGTCGAGCTTGGGCATCACGGGCAGTTCGGTCCGGGCCAGCGTGCCGGTTGTGTTGCCGCTCGGGTCGAGCACCGGCGCTTCGAGCACGGTCGTGCGTTCGCGCAAAGCCAGCACTGCGAAGCCCACGGCGTCCTCAACCTGCGGGATGATGGTGTGCGGCTGCCTCTGCTCGAGCACCGGGCGGTCGGCCTGCCGATCGAGTCTGGCCTCGAGTTCCTCGGACAGTGCCTCACCGCGTGCCAGGGCGCGTTCTTCGAGGCGTTCGCGCCGGCGGCCGACGTAACCCTTTCGGATCGTCTCGACCTGGTCGAGCACCTCCTCCTTGCGGGCCATGATCTCCTCGAGCGGCACGCCCGACACGAGCGCGAGCTCGGCCAGCCCTCGATCGACGTGCTCGTCGAAGTGCCGCTCGTAGCCGCGGGCCAGCGCGTCGCGCTGCTCGGGCGCCAGCTCACGCCACACGTCCCGGTGCACTTGGCGGGCGAACTCGATGCTGCGGGCCTCGGCCCACGATCCGCTGAGCACCGTGTAGTCGATGCGCACGTCGAAGGTCGGCCGATCCTGGGCCAGCACGCGGCCGGTGCGGTCGAGGATGCGGCCGCGAACGGTGGGCTCCCAGGCCAGCCGCTCGAGCCTGCTCTCGGCCTGGTCTCGCAGGCCAGGCCCGAGTTGGAAGCTCAGCCGCCCGAGTTGGGTGGTGAGGGCGGCGAAGCCGACGAGCCCGAGACCGGCCAACATGATCAGGCGGCCGTGGAACATGCCGATGCCGTCTTTTTCGTACATGCCCATGGGTGGCTTCCTTGCCTGACCAGACGCTACTTCACCAATGTATCGGGTGCCAGACAGCTTCGACTGGGAATTGGGCGTTTGCTCAAGAAGGTGTCAGACAGTCCGATGCGGAAGACTCCCAACGACCGAACGCACGCCTGAAATCGCGAGCAGTGATTTCACGCAGTAACCGGCCAGGGGATCTCGACTACGACGCTTGTCGTGTTCGACTAAGGCTTGTCGCGAGACTTCACAAGCGCAACCAGACAACACTTCTCTTGTCGACAACCGAGCCCTACACCCGGAGAGCCAACCCACGCAAGCTGGACGACCAAGTTCTGAACATGCTTCCCCTGGCACAATCCCCGCATTCCGATGTGGCGCTTTCTCCGCGTTCGTCGTGTAACGGGGGCCGCCACGAGCTTCGCGGCGAGGCGGTGCTGGTTGGACGGGCAGTAGGGGCAACTCCTGTTCTCGCGCGAGCGTGGCCATCCCACTCGGCACCCGATGCAAGAACCACTCCAGACCCCGTTGCGGCGCTGTGGGCGCTGGCTCTGGCACGAAATGGCCTTGCGATTTCGGGTCAGGTCTGGTATATATGAGCCATGTGCGGTCGCCCATCTCGACCGGCAAAGGAGAGAGACATGCCAGTAGCCCCCACAGTGATTTGTTCAAGGTCGATCCGCACCGTGCTGGCCGCCGTCGGTGTGGCCTGTGTGCCCGCTGCGATGGCCCAGGACTGCTCGCCCGGGCAGGCCTTCGACGGGCCGGTGGGATATGCCGTGGGCTCGTTCCCCTCGGGCGTGGCCCTGGGCGATCTCAATGGCGACGGCGACCTGGACCTGGTCGTCGCCAATTCCTTCAGCGACGACATCAGCGTGCGGCTGGGCAACGGCGACGGCACGTTCGGGCCCGAAATGCGGCGGGCTGTGGGCGACCAACCCCAGGCCGTCGCTCTGGGCGACCTGGATAACGACGGGCGGCTGGACATCGCCGTTCCCAACGCGCGCACCGACGACGTGAGCGTGCTGCCGGGCAACGGCGATGGCACGTTCGGGCCCGAGCGGCGTGTGGCCGTGGGCGATCAGCCGCGGGACCTGGTGCTCGGCGACCTCGACCGCGACGGCGATCTGGACATGGTCGTGACCAACCAGGACCTCGACCTGGTGGGCGTGCTGCTCAACAGCGGCGGGCTGTTCGCGGCACCAGTGACCTATGCCGCGGGCGATCGCCCCTGGCGGCTGACGCTCGGCGACCTGAACCGCGACGGGAGCCTCGACATGGTTGTGGCCAACGTGCTGAGCGACGACACCAGTGTGCTGATGGGCAATGGCGACGGCACGTTCGGGCCGCAGGAGCGCTACGCCGCGGGCGATGTGCCCCAGAGCGTGGCCGTGGGCGACCTCAACGGTGACGGCGAGTTGGACATGGCCGTGGCCAATGAGGTCACAGATGACGTGAGCGTGTTGCTCGGCCGCGGTGATGGCACGTTTGAGCCACAGGTGCGATACACCGGGGGCAACGGCCCCTTCGACGTGGCCCTTGCCGACCTGGACGGCGACCGCGTGCTGGACATGGCATTGGCAAACCTGCTTGGTAACAACGCGAGCGTGCTGCTGGGCGATGGCGATGGCACGTTCGCCCCCCAGGACCTCTATGGCGCCGGCTTGGGCCCGGGGGGCGTGGTCCTGGGCGATCTTGATGGCGACGGCGACCCGGACATGGTCGTCTTCAACGCGACCGGAAACGCCGCAAGCGTGCTGCTGAACCGGTGCGGCCCGTTCTGCCTTGCCGACCTGGACGGCGATGGTGATCTCACCATCTTCGACTTCTTGGAGTTCCAGAATCTCTTCGATATGGGTGACCTGGTCGCCGACTTCGATGGCGACGGCGACCTCACCATCTTCGACTTCCTGGCATTCCAAAACGAATTCGTCGTGGGTTGCCAATAGCAAACGCTCGGCACTGAGACTTTCTGCGAATCCCGGGGGTTCGTATCCTCTTACCATGCCCGCCGCTGGCGACACTCGCACCATTCTCCACGCTGACCTGGACGCGTTCTTTGCGTCGGTCGAGCAGCGGGACAATCCGGAACTTCGCGGCAAGCCGGTTCTGGTCGGTGGGTCGGGTCCTCGGGGTGTGGTCGCGGCGGCGAGCTATGAGGCGCGAGCATTCGGGTGCCGCAGCGCGATGCCGGGGGCGGTGGCGCGGCGGCTGTGCCCGCACGCGATCTTCGTCAAGGGCTCGTTCGATAGGTACCGGGCCGCGAGCCAGGCGGTGTTCGAGGTCTTTGAGAGTGTCACGCCGCTGGTCGAGCCGCTGAGCGTCGACGAGGCCTTCCTGGACGTGACCGGCAGCCTGCGTTTGCTCGGCGACGGCGAGACCATCGCCCGCAAGATCCGCGAGGACGTGAGGCGAGAGACACAACTGACCGTGAGCATCGGCGTGGCGCCGAACAAGCTGGTGGCCAAGATCGCCAGCGATCTGGACAAACCCGACGGATTGGTGGTTGTGCGTGAGGGCGAGGTCGTCAACTTCCTGGAGCCGCTCGAAATTTCCAGGCTGTGGGGCGTGGGTGCCGTGGGCCAGGCGAAGCTGGAGCGGATGGGCATCCGCACCTTCGGCGATGTGCGCAGGCTCGAGGTAAAAACGCTCCGGAGCCTGTTCGGCGCGCTGGGCGAAAGCTTGCACAACCGCTGCCGGGGGATTGATGATCGGCCGGTGGTAACCGATCGGCGGGCCAAGTCCATCGGCCACGAGCGCACGTTTGGCGAGAACCTCACCACGCTGCACCAGTGCCACGCCCAAGTGGTGGATCTAGCCGAGCGTGTCGCGTGGAGGCTGCGCCGAGCCAGCCGGGCGGCCGGCACGATCACGCTCAAAGTGCGCAACGGCGAGTTTCGAACCATCACCCGCAACCGCACGCTAGCCGAGCCGACGTGCGAGAGCGCCGCCATCGTGCGCGAGGCGACGGTGTTGCTGGATGCGTGGGCGAAGAAGAGCTTTGAGCCCGTACGACTGCTGGGCGTGAGTACGAGCCATCTGGGGACTCCCGAGGGCCCCGGGTTGTTCGACGCCGCCGAGCACAAGAAAGCCAGCAGGGTGGACGAGGCAGCGGATGCGATCCGGAACAGATTCGGCGATGGGGCGATCGGCCGGGCGAGTTCGTTGGATCGCTAACGGCAGCCTTCAGCAAAAGCGTTCTGGAAGGCGAGGAAATCAAAGATGTCGAGGGTACCGTCGCCGTTGAAGTCAGCCCTGCACGTTTCGGATTCTGGGGGCTGGATTAGAACCGATACGGGCTTCCAATCTCTCGGAATCGACCCGGACGACACGGCGGTCCCTTGCGCGACACCCGCTCGGCTGTACCGATACACTGTGTTGCTCGCGGCAATGACCAGGGTTCCGTTGTCCTGAAGAACAACGTCTTCGCACCGGAAGATCGGCTCTTCGCCCGCAGGCCACATGGGCCGCACTGTTCCATCAGGATCGCGGATTACGATGGCTCCTGAGCGGTATGAACACACGAACAAAGTGCCATCTGGTGCCTGCACCATGCCCGTCGGGCCGTCCAGACCAGCGGCGCCCGGTTCGATTGCATATCCAAGGAAATCGCCCGTCTCGCCGTCGAAGCGGAGAACTGCGTTGGAGTCCAGGCTGCAGACCAACAAGGAACCGTCGGTGTCGAAGAGAATGCCACGATGGGGACGGTTCAATCCACCGGCACCGCGTTTGACAAATACATCGATGAAGATGCCCCTGCTCGTGAACCTGAGGATCTCATTTGTTCCAGCACTGCACACGTAGATCCGACCCTCGGAGTCGAACGTCATGCCGATGGGGCTGTTCAGTCCGCCTTGGCCTGTCACGATGAGGCGACCCATAAATTCGCCGGTCTGGTCGTCGTAGGTGTACACGCCCTCCTGGGAGGTAACATGGATGTCGCCCTCCGGTCCAAGCGCCATTGCCCGCGGATTGTCCAGACCTCCCAGGCCTTCGCAGACGAAGTGGTCAATGAGCATTCCGCCGGGAATGCCGAAGCGCAGAAGGCGGTCGTTGCGTTCATCAATCACGATGGTGTGCTGAGCGAACATCGGAGCGGATGCTGCACAAGTGATCGCAACAACAGCCCAACACTTCCACGCTGGCCAAGCGATCGCGCAGCAGCTTCTCTGGGGCATGCCTGATTCTCCTATTGGGCAAATGAGCGGACGCCTGTTGGGGTTGGCGCATAGGCCGCGGGCTCGGGCCATACCTCGCTTCCTAGATAGAGTACCCCATACCTGAAGCCGTACAAGCAATCGGCGCTTTTTCTTCGTTCCCCGGGCCACACACGGCTAACTTCGGCGGGCCGGCAGGGTGTCGCCAGGTCAGAGTTCACGCACCATGATGAAGAGTGGTCAACCCGTTGCAAACGGGCGCGCGAGCGGATCGACCCGCGGCGTCGGATCACCGTGCACCCGAATGCGTTGGGCGATGCGCGGCCAGGCGCGCAGAGCCATACCGTCGGGCAGGGAGGCAAGGATGCGGCGTTCCTCGCTCCTGGGCATCTTGAGCGCGTCCTCCACCTGCATCGCGCTGAATCGCCGGGCGGTGTAGGCGGCCATGGTCGCACGCAGGGTCATAGCGATGATGGACCTGCGCGGCAGCACGCCCGCGCCGATGGCTTCAAGGGCGAGGCTGGCCTGCGTGCGGATGGCATGGCGGCTGCGATCCCGATTGAGTCGGTGGACGCCCTGGCAATCGGCGACGGCCACGGTTGGCATGGCCTCGGGGTCGGTCTGGTTGAAACAGACCACCAGATTGCTGGGCTTGTGGTCGCGGTTGTGCAGGCCCGCCGCCAGAATACAGCCGACCTGGAGCCCCACCGCTCGCGCCAGATCGTGCTGCTGGCGGATTGGCAACTCGCTGCGCCTGGCCTGGTCAAGGCTGTGCAGCAGGCTCGAGCCCCGGAGCCGCCCCATGACGAGACAGTCCTCGTGCTCGCTGCCATCGCGACGGTTGAGCAACGCGAGCATCGGAGCGCACGGGATACCCTCGGCGGCCAACAGGGCGGCCCCGGCCCAATGGCGATCACCCGGGGCGACGCCCAGCCGGGCGCGGACGCGGCTTACGAGTCCGCGGTAGCGGTAGAACTTCAGCACGACCTCTTGGCCCCTGAGTGAGGCGGCGAGCACGCGGACGCGACCATCTTCTTTCAAGAGCACCGCTGTCTCGGCCCAGGGCTCCTTCGAGAGCGCATCCGCCCACGCCGGGCCATCGGCCTGGGCGCTGTGCCTGCGGGCGGAGAAGCTGGGTGGCTCGGGCATCTGGCCCTAGTGTACGTTCGGGCCGTTTCCGGTCGCCGGAACGTCTCCCGTCGCCGCGAGGCGAGCCCCTCGGCCCTTGAGGACACCGATGCCAACGCTCCCAAAGCCGCTCTCGGTGGCCATCATCTGCAAGGACAACGCCGACACCATCGGCCGGACTCTTGAGAGCGTCCGTGGACTCGGGCAAGAGATCGTCGCGGTCGATTCGGGCTCTACCGACGGCACACTCGACCTCTTGAGGCAACACGGGGCGCGGATCATCGAGATCGAGTGGCTGGGGTACGTCGAGACCGTGCAATACGCCTTCGAGCAATGCCGGCAGCCGTGGGTGCTTCCGCTGGACAGCGACGAGTCGCTCGAGCCCGATCTGCGGTCGTCGATTGAGGCACTAGACCTCGACAGCGAAGACAGCCCCACCGGATACCGCGTAAATCGCAAGGTGTTCTACAAAGGGCGGTTCTTTGAGCACACCTGGCAGCCCGAGTGGCGGCTGAGGCTGGTCAAGCGAGATCGATTCCACTGGCACGGCATCAACCCTCATTACGACCTTCGACCGCTCGAGCCCGGAGAGCCGATCGCGAACCTGAGTGGTGACCTGCGGCACGACAGCTTCTCCAGCTTCGCAAATCTGATGCGAAAGCACGTGGGCCACGCCGAGTTGATGGCCCGGGGCCTGCACCAGCAAGGCAAGAGCGCCAGCCCACTGAAGCTGGCGATCTCGCCCGTCCAGGCCTTTATCAGGCAGGCGATCTTCCGAGGGGGCTACAAGGATGGCACCCGGGGATGGGCCGCCGCGGGCGCGATGGCCGCATATACCCTCATGAAGTATGTCTGCTTGCTGGAGTTGAAGGACCAAGAGGGCCGACAGCAGCACCAGAACAAGTAGGCCAGCAGGAGCGAGCACGAGTGACCCAAGCCCCGCCAGCGATGGATCTGGACCGCGTCAACAAGACGCTGCAGTACAACGACGCCAAGGACGCTCGCGTGGCCCCCACCGTGGCCGACATGAAGCGCTGGACCATCCGCTGGCGCTGCAAGGGCGAGCCGTTGGGTGTTAATGGCGCGGTCAAGAAGCGCTGGTACGTGCGGCCTCACAAGATGTGGGAGTACAGCCGAGGATTGGCACTCACGGGCGCCAGTCGACCCACGCGCGAGTTCGGTTCGAAGTTGCACTGCTTGGACGTGGGCGGGGCCATGACACTGCCGATCTTGTACCTGGGTAGCTTGGGCGATCGAGTGGTATGCCTGGACATCGACCCCACGATGACCCAGCAGAGCATGGACGCGGCGAAGCGCCAAAACCTGGACCTGGACTGCCGGACCACGAACCTGGGACAGGAGGACCCCTCTGCGGCGGACCTGGGTGCGCCCGAGGCGGGCTTCGACCGCGTGTACTGCTTCAGCGTGATCGAGCACATCCTGCCGCCGGAGCAGGAACGCGTGGCCAGCCGGATGGGCAAGCTGGTCCGGCCCGGCGGCATGCTGTGCATCACGTTCGACTTCGGCGAGCACGGGCCGATGGAGGCCCCGATGCGAACCATGGATGACGCGCACAAGCTGGGTGATCTCATCGGCCTGCCCCTGGTTGGCGGCGATTTCATCGACACCGGCGATCGATACGCCCTCAATCGCAAGCATCCCGACGCCCGGTACACCTTCGGCTCGATGTTCTTCCAGCGGCCGAGCTGACAACACAACGGCCAGTTGGTGCTAACATACTCGCCCTCGGTGTGAGGGCGACACCGTGCCCGCGACCACCGCCGCGCAGAGGACACCAATGGCCAAGAAGACCACGAAGAAGGCTGGCGCGAGCGCCAAGACCAAGAAGACCTCCAAGAAAACGTCGAAGAAGACGACGAAGAAGACCGCCAAGGTCGGCAAGAAGACCACGAAGAAGACAACAAGGAAGACCACCAAGAAGGTCGCCAAAACCTCTGGCAAGAAGACCACACGCAAGGCGCCCGCCAAGGCCGCTGGCCGCAGCAAGGTGACGCGTACCAAGGTCAAGGCCATCAAGGCTCGCTAGTCCCGATACCTGTTTCCGGCTCGGGCGCGTCCACCGGTTCGCGCGCCACGTCGAGCCCCGAACGCATCGCAACGAACCGGCACTCGCCCGAATGCGTTCGCTGACGGGCGGCTCGAATCGGCCCGCGCCCCGGGTGAAGCCAACTTCGCCCGGGCAAGGCTCACCGAGCAATACTCGGCACGGCCCACCGGCAACGGACCTCGGGGACCGCGCTGGAGAGGAAAGAGCCCTGCCCCCGTCCAAGAAGACAACCAGTAAGAAGAAGCGAACGAAGGCCTCGCCTGCGAAGGACAAGCATGAGCGCGACGAGACCATCTTCGATCGTTCAGTGACCTTCGATGACTTCGACTTGGTCGAAGACGTGCTTGACGGCGTCGACGACGAGGGCTTCGTCCACCCCACGATGATCCAGTCGATGCTCATTCCCGTCGCGCTGACGGGCAAGGACGTGCTGGGCCAAGCCAAGACCGGCACGGGCAAGACCGCTGCCTTTGGCTTGCCGCTGCTGTCGCTGGTTGACCCGGGCGACGCGTTTGCGGGCCTGGTGCTTGCGCCCACGCGTGAACTCGCGCTGCAGATCACCAGCGAGTTGCAGACCCTCGGGAAGCACAGCGGGCTGAAGGTCGTGGCCATCTACGGTGGCGACCCCATCGAGAAGCAGGCCAAGCGACTGGCCCAGAAGCCCGAGATCATCGTTGGCACGCCGGGCCGCGTGATGGACATGGAGCGGCGCGGGTATCTGCGGTTCGACAAGATCCAGGTCGCAATCCTCGACGAGGTCGACCGCATGCTGGACATCGGCTTCCGCGAGGACATCCGCCGCATCATGAGCGCGTGCCCCAAGAAACGGCAGACGATCTTCGTCTCGGCGACGCTGACCGAGGAGATCGAGAAGCTCGCCCGACAGTACATGAACAAGCCGGAGAAGCTTGTGGCGTCTGCCGGTTCGCTCACCGTAAGCGTTGTCGAGCAGCACTATCTGACCGTGCAGCCTTGGGACAAGAAGCGGCTGCTCGTGCACCTGCTCACACACGAGGAGCCCGCGCTGACGGTGGTGTTCTGCCGCCTGAAGCGAGTGGTGGACGACCTCGAGAAGTTGCTGCGTGACAAGGGCATCGACGCGGTGGCCATCCACGGCGACATGCGCCAGAGCCGTCGCAACAGCGTGATGAGCCGGCTGCGCACGGGCGAACTCGGCGTGCTGATCGCCAGCGACCTGGCCAGCCGTGGCATCGATGTGGAGGGCATCAGCCACGTCATCAACTACGACCTGCCCGAGGACCCGGACCTGTACATCCACCGCATCGGTCGCACAGCGCGTGCCGGGCGCGGCGGCATCGCGTGGAGCCTGGTAACCCCCGAGCAGGGCGCGCTGCTCACAGAGATCGAGAACCGGATCAACACGCACATCCCATTCATGGACTATCCGGACTTCAAGCCCGGGCCCGAGCCGGCAGCCGTGCGCGAGCGACGCGAGCAGGAGGCCGCCCGCGAGGAGCGTTCAAAGCAGCGCACGCTCGAGCGGCAGGGCAAGGTGTTGCCTAGAGGCGGCGACGAGAGCAAGTTCCCCGGTGGAGTGGTGCCGACCAAGCTGCCACCCAAGCGGATGGGCGGGCGAATCTCGGGGCGTCGCTAGGCGGCCTGCTTACCCATCTTGAGGAGGGCCTTCTCGCGGCTCTTGGCGATCGTGAAGAGACGATCGACTCGTGTGGTCTTGAGCACGGCGGCGATCGGACCGGCCAGGCCGCTGAGGGTGAGGGAGCCACCGGCCTGCGAGCAGGATTCTCGCAGCGCGACCAGCATCGAGATGCCCGCGCTGGACATGTATTCAACCCGGGCCATGTCGATGAGCACGCGTCCTCGGGCCTGGGCGATGTCGCTGGTGGTCTCGGCGATCAGGCTCGACGTGTCGGCTTCGGTCAGGCTCGGCCCCTTGGGGGTCACTACGAGCACGCTTGCGCACACTTCTCGCGTCGCGGTCGGTCCATCGATGGCGGTCGTAGTGGTCAAGGTGGATCTCCCTGGGTACGGGCGTGAGAGTGTTTTCTACGGATCCATCGGCAACGGACCGCGAAGGAGTCAGTGCGCCCCGCCGTCGGCCGGCCGTCTGCTCCGAAGGGGCAAGATATGATTGTTATCGGACAAGATAAGTCTGGCTTGGAGGCCGGGAATTGGGCCTCGGCGCACTCTGGTTTGAGCCTCGCCTTCCCCCCAATCTGTCGCGCAAAGGAGAGAACGTTGAAGAACCAAAGGAACACGATTACGTCCCGCCTCATTGCCACCGCGGGAGCCGCTGCCGCCGCTGCCGTCGCCTTTGGCCAGTGCGAGCCCGCGTGGGATTACACGATTGGCACGCCCGGCGTGGACGACGGATACGTGCAGCCCATCTTCGTGTGGGACGACGGCACGGGCGAAGCCTTGTACGCCGGCGGCTCTTTCGGCAGCATGGGTGGCGCGGCCGACACCACGCTGATCGCCAAATGGGACGGCGGCGACTGGAGCGGCCTGGGCAGCCCCGGCCTGAGCACCGGCACGACCAACGGCTTTGTTACCAGCATGGCCGCGTTCGATCTGTTCGGCACGGAGGGCCTGGTCGTAGGCGGCTTCTTTGCCAGTGCCGGCGCGATGGCCGACACCCAGTCGCTGGCAGCGTGGACCGGCAGCGAGTGGATCTCGATGGGATCGCAATTCGTCAGTCCGGACGCCGTGTGGGCCTTAGCCAGCGGCGATGTGGGCGACGGTGAACGCTTGTTCGTCGGCGGCTCGTACACGAGCGTCGGCGGCGTCACCGCCGGAGGCATTGCGCAGTGGGATGGAGAGAACTGGGCCGCCGTCGGCGATGGCAACCCGCTCACCGGCCTGGTCACGCCCAACGTGTTTGGCGCGATCGTGTTTGACGACGGCTCGGGCCCCGCCCTGTACGCGGGTGGCCGATTCGACGAGATCGACGGCGTTCCCGGCACGACGCTGCTGGGCCGCTTCAAGGACGGCGCGTGGGAGCCCGTCGGCGCCGGTCTGACGCGCAGCTCGATCACCGGGGATGCCGGGCAGCTCGCGGTGTTTGATGACGGTAGTGGGCCGGCGTTGTACGTCGGTGGGCGCAGCTTCTTCGCCTCGAGCGTGGGCGCCGGGTTCGACGTGTGGAAGTGGGACGGCACCGCGTGGTCGGGCGTGGGCCATGACATCAGCGGCATCGTCACCAAACTGTTCGTCTGGGACGACGGCACCGGTGAGGCGTTGTACATCACCACCAGCGATTCGTCGTTGGGCCGCCTGGCTCGTCTTGAGGGCGGCACCTGGGTTGGGTACGGCGGTGGCGCCGACGGCGGGTCGGCCTTCGGCCTGGGCGAGTGGAACGGCGAGTTGTACTTTGGCGGGAGTTTCACTTCTGTCGACGGCCAGTCGGCCGGCGGGATCGTGAAGCGCACCGGCTGCGACGGTGGCACCTGCTACGCCGACTTCGACGGCGACGGCTCGTTGACCATCTTCGACTTCCTGGGATTCCAGAACGCGTTCGATGGCGGCGACCCGGCGGCCGACTGCGATGAGGACGGTAGCCTGACACTGTTCGACTTCCTGTGTTTCCAGAACGCGTTCGATGCGGGATGCCCGTAAGCCGAACAGAGTTCGAAGCACACGGCCGAATAACAACTGAATCCGATGTCAGGCAGCCACAGCCGGCTCCCAGCAAGAAACAGGCTTGGAGGCCGGCTGCTGTGTTGTTACCATGCGGCGAGTCTTGCCGTATTACCGGAGAACACCGAGAGAGGGAGTTCCATCATGAAGACCACGATCGCGTTGCTCACGACTGCCGGCGCTGCTGCGTCCACCCTCGCCCAGTGCGAGCCGTTCTGGGATGGCCAGGTCGGCAACCCGGGCGTCGGTCGCGGCTACATCCAGCCCATGATGAACTGGGACGACGGCACGGGCGAACAGCTGTACATCGGTGGCTCGTTCGATGGCATCATCGGCGTCGCGGGCTCGACCATCCTGGCGCGGTGGGATCGCGATACCGACACTTGGTCGCGCGTCGGCACACCCGCGCTCAGCACGGGCAGCACCAACGGATTCCTCACCAGCATCCTGCCGTTCGACGTGTTCGGTGAGGAACGCCTGGTCGTTGCGGGCTTCTTCGCCAGCGCTGGCGGCGTGGCCGACACGCGGTCGATCGCGGCGTGGAACGGCGATGAGTGGGTCTCGATGGGCGCGGCCCTGCCCGCGCCGCAGAGCATCTGGTCGATGACCGCCGGCGACGTCGGCGACGGCGAGAACCTGATCATCAGCGGCGCGTGGCCCGAGATCGGTGGTGTGGCTGCGGCCGACATCGCGCAGTGGGACGGCGAGCAGTGGCTGCCCATTGGTGATGGTACTGGTATCTTCGGTACGTTCAGCCCAACGGTGTTCGGGGTCGAGATGTTCGACGATGGAACCGGACCGGCCCTCTATGCTGGGGGGCGCTTCGACTCCATTGGCGGCGCGGTGGGCACGAGCCTCATCGGTCGATTCAATGGGACGAGTTGGGAAGCCGTGGGATCGGGCCTGATCGGCACTTCGTTCACGGCGGACGCGGGCGTGATGACCGTGTACGACGACGGCACTGGGCCCGCGTTGTACGTCGGCGGTCGCAACTTCTTTGCTGCGGGCCAACCAGACGTGAGCGTCTACAAGTGGGACGGCGTGAGTTGGACCGCCGTGGGGCAGGAGTTCGGCGGCGCGGTCACCGACATGATCGTGTGGGACGACGGCAGCGGCCCGGGGCTGTACCTGGCCGGCACGGCCGTGCCCGACATCCAGTACATCGCCAAGTTGGTCGACGACGAGTGGGTGCCCGTCGACGGCGGCATCGCCTCGACCCCGCCCACCAGCGGCTCGTTCGCCAGCGCGTTCGGCCTGCACGTGTGGGACGGCGACCTCTACGTCGGCGGCAACTTCACGCTCGTGGGCGATCCCGCCATCGACGTGCGTGGCATCGTCCGCCGCCACGGCTGCGATGATGCGAGTTGCTACCCCGACTTTGATGGGGATGGCAGCCTGACCATCTTCGATTTCCTTGCGTTCCAGAACGCGTTCGATGCGGGCGACCTCACCGCGGACTGCGACGAGGATGGTGCGTTGACGATATTTGACTTTCTGTGTTTCCAGAACGCGTTCGATGCGGGATGTGAGTGAACTCACACGAAACAAACAACGCTGCCACTCCTGATGTACGGCGTGGATTATCCGCGATATAGAAACTAGTCGACTCGTCGTGCAAGAAGATCTAGATAAGCGTCGGCTAGGAGATCGTCGGCGTGAACATGGAGGAGTTCGAGAATGGCCTGCGCCTCGGCGCGACCCTTGGCTTCGTTCTCATGCTCATCCAGAACAACCTCGAGTTCTAGAAAGGCGCCAAGGCCTTCCACGAGATCGAGGTGGATTCGGGTACGCCCACACAACCAAAGCTCTCGTCGCTTCCGAACCGATCCTACTACACCAAGCGCATCTTGTAACAGCTCGACCAAGCGATCCGGATCGCGCACGGCGACTCGCGAGTAACGACTCGTAGATGGCTGAGGCTGGTCTGGGCGTTCGTAATAAATCAACTCACCAGACTCATCGCCGAACACTCTGAGCTTGAACCTGCCAGAAACGCACTTGAAGAACGTATCAGTTTGATCGATCGATTCGGGGCCATCGGCTATGGCAGCGATCCGTTCGCGCATCAGCCCAAGATCCGCTACGCGCGCCTTGATTTCGACGTTCCTATTCATTCTGACACCCGAGATGTTTTGGATATGCGTCAAGCCCATCCGAAGCGTGCTCGGCTTCACGACCACTGGGTGGACCAAGGATCAGTCCTTGGAGGAACATGGGCACTGGCACACGAACGGGAGTCGGGCTAGGTGTCATCGTTATGCACAACATGTCGCTTCATTTCGTGCCGAACCCCTTGAGCTTCAGCCGGGTACGGTGATGGTCGGGGGCCACCACGCCGCCGGCGGTCTGGCCCTTCATGTAATCCTTCTGCCATGTGTCGGTGCCGCCTTGGTGGCGTGTGATGGCCTGCGCACGTGAGTCAGCCCACGCCTGGTACGCCTGCTGGACTTCGGGGGCTTCGGCAACTGGTACCGCCCGAGGTTCGCTCCACTCGAGCAATGCCAGCGAGTAGGGCATGATCATGCAGATGGGCTCGCCCTTGCGGAACCACACGTCGGTGCCGCGTTTCATGATCTTCCAGTTCATCGTGAACGTGCTTGGTGACCAATCGGTCTCGACGAGGCCATCGAGTGGCACCGCGTAGTCTTTTGGGTAGTTCGTCGCGCCGCGCACGATCAGTCCGATCTTTGGTGGCGTGCGGAACAGCCAGGGCAAGCGGAACGTCACGATGCCGCTGCCGAAGTGGCTCACGATGAATTGATCGATGTGCTTCGGCCCATCGTGGACCTTGATAGCCAGCCCGTCGGGCGTGTCTTTGCCGTTCCACTTCATCGAGACCGTGGCGGGGCAGGGGATGATCCAGCCGCCCTGGTTGGCCATCGCCAGCGGCAGGCAGCGGTAGGCCCCCTTGCCGGGTGTCCTGTCCATCCAGTCGCGGGTGGGCCCTGCAGGCTCGATGGACCAGCCCCGGTCGTCGCTCACGATGTAGGCCGTCAGGGGGCACGGGCCGTCGATGGTTACGGATTCGGGCATGGTGGTGCTTCTCCTGGGCTGGGGCAGCATAGAGGCACTCGCGGGCAGCCCAGAAAATTATCTCACAGACCACACCCCGAACACTTGACGGGTTGTTCGGGCTCTGGTACACTCGGCCAGCCGGGCACGCGACCAGCGCCGCCCCCGGCTTCCGACGCCCTTCGGTCACGGTGGACCGGGCCCGGACCACGAGCGCTGCAGCGGTGTGACGCCCGGCTCGGGAACAGGCTTCCCCAGCAGGCCACGGCACGCCGAAGACAATTGGAGGTGCCCCATGGCACGCACGAAGGGTTCTGCCGGTTCCGCAGTCGCCGAGAAGTCCCCAAGCGCCAAGTCGAACGGCGCGGTCGAGGTCGTCGCCCCCGAGAAGGGTGAGTCGAAGGCCTCCGAGAAGAACTCCACCACCGCTCCCCCGAAAGCCGAACCGAATCCCGAGAAGGCCAAGGCGTTGAACCTGGCCGTCGGACAGATCGAGCGCAATTTCGGCAAGGGCGCGATCATGCGCCTGGACGAGAACGCCATCCTCAACATCCCGGGCATCAGCACCGGTGCCCTCTCGCTCGACCTCGCGCTGGGTGGCAAGGGCATCCCTCGCGGCCGCATCGTCGAGGTGTACGGCCCGGAGTCGAGCGGTAAGACGACGCTGGCGCTGACTGTGGCGGCCCACGCCCAGAAGGACGGCGGCGTGGCCGCGTTCATCGACGCCGAGCACGCGCTGGACCCCTCGTGGGCCCGCCGCCTGGGCGTGAACATCGATGACCTTCTGGTGAGCCAGCCCGACACGGGCGAGCAGGCTTTGGAAATCTGCGAGTTGCTCGTGCGATCGAACGCGGTGGACGTGATCGTGGTCGACTCGGTGGCGGCGTTGATCCCGCGCGCCGAGATCGAAGGCGAGATGGGTGACAGCCACGTGGGCCTTCAGGCCCGCCTGATGAGCCAGGCCATGCGCAAGCTCACCGGCATCATCGCCCGCAGCAACTGCACGGTGATCTTCATCAACCAGATCCGCGAGAAGATCGGCGTGATGTTCGGTAGCCCCGAGACGACCCCCGGTGGCCGGGCCCTGAAGTTCTACAGCTCGGTGCGCATCGACATCCGCCGCATCGGCTCAATCAAGGACGGCGACGAGGCCGTGGGCAACCGCGTCCGGGCCAAGGTGGTGAAGAACAAGGTGGCCCCGCCGTTCCGCCAGACCGAGTTCGACATCATGTTCAACGAGGGCATCAGCATCTCGGGCGACCTGATCGACCTGGGCGTGGAGTACAAGGTCGTCGACAAGAGCGGCGCGTGGTTCAGCTACGGCGAGGTCCGCCTGGGCCAGGGCCGCGAAAACTCCAAGCAGTTCATCCGCGAGAACCCGGACTTGGCCAAGGAGATCCGCTCGAAGGTACTCGAGCGGTACGTCGCCAACGCCCAGGCCAAGGAGCAGGGCAAGAACAAGCGGTAGGTCCGCCGGGGGGCCGGCCAGGCCGTCAGCCGGTTGCTCCGGGGTGGGGGTGCGTGCTACACTCCCCACCGCCATCTGGCAGCCACCGCGGATGTGGCGGAATTGGCAGACGCGCTAGGTTCAGGTCCTAGTGGGAGTAAAATCCCGTGGAGGTTCGACTCCTCTCATCCGCACTCAAGCCCCGGGCTCGCCCCGGGGTTTTTTGTTGGCATCACCCGGCGATCCCACCCGCTCAGAACGCCACACCGCTCCACATTCTGGGCAACGAACGGCGGACTCAAGCCCTTCCATCGCACTCCGAGGCAGACCATCCAAGCCGTACGAACAGCCAGGGCACTCGCCCAGTTTCAGCCGCCTCGGAATCTGCACGCGAGCGGCACGCCGACGCCAAGCGTCACAGGCAATCAAGACCCATGTGACGACTATGAACGGCCATGGCAGCCACATCGGTAGGTATTGCCTGAAGTTCGTACGGATGGCCCACAAACTCCACGCACCAGTCAATGCGATCGCCAGTATCAAGGATGAGGCGTGCACCAATCTTTCAAGAACGGCCTTGTCAGCAAAGGGCTTACGCCGCTGGACCTGGCGACCGATCGGGCAACCTCGATCATCGACCCACTTACGCATGGGATGCCGGGTTGGCCCGGGGGTCATCAAATGCCGGAGGGGGGACTCGAACCCCCACTCTGTCTCCAGAAGTGGATTTTGAATCCACCGCGTCTGCCAATTCCGCCACTCCGGCAAGAGCAGGCATCATACGCCCGACGACCTCGGGGCTCTCAACCGCAGGAATACCGCCATCACAACTACCACGACAGCGATCGAGCCGATCCAGATGGCCGTTGCGGGTGCTTCCACGGGAGGTGATGGTGTCGCCACGGTGATCATCGGCTGGCTGACCGTCGAAACGTCCAGGCCGGCCGAGACTTCCGCGACAGGGATGGACATGTACTGCTCCTCGGCGCCGGGCCGCTTGAAGACGACGAATACCTCGTCGAGGATGTGGGGCGCCCGTACGGAGAGCTCGGCCGTCCCTTCGGGGATGCGTGCCTCGAGCACAAACGGCATCGCCATGGGCAGCCGCCAAGATGGGTTCTCGACCTTCCACTGCTGCACGTGCTCGATGGCTGGGGCGTGTACGAGTTGATAGTCGAGACGCCCGCCATCGGCCAGGAGCCAGAAACCCGACTCGAATCTCTCCCTCGCATCCATCAGGGCCGCCCGGAGGGCCTCATCGGGGCCGTCGAGCAGCTCGTACATCTGCCAGTCCAGGACTTCGGCCGACGTCGAGTTGAGCGCGTACGCCGGGACGTCGTGGATAACGCGGACCTCGACCGATCCACCACCGTCGTCGCGTGACGCGTCGATGATGACGTACGTCTGGAGTGCCGGATGGGCGAACGCGTACGAGCCGGCGAGCACCGTCATGGCGCACCAACTGCTCATTGCGGCGTGTTGCCCAGCAGGGTACCGATGGCCTGTTCGGTCAGCGCCTGGTCCCAGATGGTCAGGTTGGCCAGGTCACCCTGGAACTGGTATCGCCGATCCCAAGGATCGAGCGGTGCGATGTGGATGACGTTGGCGTCGTTGGAAAGGCGCACGGTGCGCTGCCCGACGAGCTTGCCATCCTTGTACAGCTTGCCCTCGCGGCCGTCGTAGGTCGCGGTAACCATCTGCCACCGGCCGAGATCGTACTGTGTGCGGCTTGGCACGTCCTGGTGGTGGCTCCACATGTGCAGCCCCCCGGCAAGCTTGGTGAGGTATCGCGCCTGCCCGCCCGTGCGCGCGTCGCAGTTCCCGAAGCCGACCAGCGGGGTGCGATTGGTCGGCTGCTCGTCCATGCGCACCCAAACATTGATAGTCCAGGAATCTTCAGCGCCCGTCGGCAGGTTGGGCGTGTTCTCGACGGTCGCGCCGTACTGGTTCTTGTCGATGAGATCGAGCGAATAGACCGGGCCCGAGATGACGAACGTGTGGCGGTCGCTCTCGAGCGTATTGCCGGCCGGTGATCGGTCGCGGACTGACTTAACGTGCAGCGTGTAGGGCTTGCCGACTTCGGGAGCGCTCTTGAGTTGGATGGTCGCTCCACGGTTGTCGTCGTCCATAACCACGCGGTCGACAGCAATACCAGGCTCGATGGAAACATCGCCCGGCTCAATCGCGCGGACTGGCTCGGAGAGATCGACTCGGAGTTGGGGTGTTTCGTACATCGCCAGGACGCCACGCACGCTTGGTGTCGTCTCATCGACGATACGGATCGTGCGGCTCCGGATTGGCCCCATGTTGCCATCAGCATCGACAGCGGCGGTACGCACCGTGGTTGTTTCGCCAAGTAACAGCGGCCGGTCGTAGACGAGCGAATCAGTCGAGGGCTCCGAGCCATCGGTGGTGTATCGGAACGAGCCCGGCGCCCAGTAGAGGCTGGGTTCGATGGAGGCTTCGATGGTGTCGGTGTATCCACCGTTTCGGCCCGTGGGAACGCCGGCGACCTCGATGACGGGTGGCCGCGGCTGGTGGTCGGCCAGCGTGTCGAACAGCTCGCGGGCAGGAGTAGCGCTGTGGCCAACGCTCGCGACGGTGGCGGCGAAGATCTTGATCCGCTGGTCGTCGGGCAGTGTGATGCTCGTGGCGCCCCTGGGCAGCTCGATCGTTTTCCGGAACAGGTAGCAGTAGCGGTAAATGGCGTCTTCGCCGTTCGCGTGATGGTGCGATGCGTACCAGGCGATCTCGTCGGGTTTCACGTAGCCCGGGGCTAGGCCGATGATGTCGGTGCGGCCCCATGGGTAGCGGGGATCGGTCACGTCGCCGGGCCACTCACGGCGGTCCCACTGGCCAACGTAGCCATCCCAGGCCTGCGCGCCGAGGTAATGCTCGTTGCCAGCGATGTTCACGAAGTTGTGCGTGTCGCCGTTGCTCGAGGCGAGCAATAGGTAGAGCGTGTCGTGGTCACCGTCGGGCAGGATCAATTCCTGGCCGCGGCAGACCATCGCGTTGTTCTGGCCATTCCTTCCGAGGTTGAACTTGACACCGCCAAGGTTGAGCGTTGATGGCAGTTGCTCGGCAGGATACGAGTGACCGTTGGACATCGTGCCAGCTGCGCGGTCGGCATTGGTGCTGATCGCGTCGGTGTCATACGGGAGCGCGATCGACTGTGACTCTGGCTTCGCAACGGTGGCAGAAACATCGTCGATGGTCAGCGCGATCGCCTGGAGGCCGAAACCGCCGAGATTGGTACGGATCGCGCCATTATCGACCGTGAGGTCACCGAGGGGCCGCTCTTGCCCGTCGACCTGGCGAGCCTTGGTGATGGTGCCGAGCCCGCTGGAGATGTGTACGCCGCTTACGGGGCTGCCGGTGTGCTCGCGCAGGCGGATCACAACCTCGCCAGTGTCTTCGGCCTTCTTCATGGCCTGCACGCTGATGGTGGGGTTGTCGACGCTCAGGAGCGAGATGGTCTTGCCCAGTTCGCCGCCGTGCGACGTGGTACGGAACGGGATGAGCGGCTGGTTGAGCGCGGCCGCGTGCCGGTAGCTCTCGCCGTCGCGCCAGTCGCCGGCGTGGCCCTGCACGGCGTAGAGCACGTGGTGGCGGCCAATGTCCTGGCTCTGCTGATCTGGGTATCCGCCGCGCACGCCGGGGGTGAAGAGCAGTGTGAGGCGGACGGTGTTGTCGTCGGGCTTGTCGGCGGCGTACTTGCTGTCGCACATCACGGCCGTGCCGTGGTCGCCGCTCGTGTCGGTCATGTCGAACCACTGGTGGAAGAGGTACTCATACTGGTTCGGGTGACCGTTGCCACGCTCGGTGGTGCCCAGGTGGATGTCGTAGGTCGCCGTCGGGTTGCTCGCGGTGAGCGGGAAGGCGGCGCGCACGCTGCGCTCGCGGGTCTTCCAGTCGATATCGGTATCGAACTCGACGCGCTCGGCACCCGAGCCCAGGCGGATACGCTGGGTAAAGGTCGAACCCTCGGCTTGCCTCGTTACCTCAACGGCAACCCGGGCGGGACCGTTCTCGATCACGTTGAACCTGACGGATCCTTCCTCGCCTACGAATGCTCTGGCGGGAAGCTGTCGGTCGGCCCAGTCCATGTTCCAGGCGGGCCATTGGCTTGGGTTCTCGTAGTGCAGGCCGATGCGAGCAGGCGCGCTGAGCACCTCGGTGTCGGACTGCTTGTCGAAGATGGACTCGACATCACCTTGAGCGTTGAGCTTCACGATGTAGTTGCTGTTCTCGAGCCGCCGACCATCGGGCGTGATGCTCAGCTCACTGGGACGGCCGGGGAATTCGTTCTGGCTCAGGCGCACGTCGAAGGTCGCGAAACCGATCGAGGGCACCGTCGCGGCGAAGGCGATGCGGGCGACACCGTGGTCGTCTGCCCACAAGATCTGAGCCGGCACGAGCTGACCATCGGCATCGAGCACGACGACGGCCTTCGGCACGTCGCTCTCGAATAGAACCTCGGCCTCGACGATGTCGCGGCGTTCCCACGAGAGCGGGTTGTAGACGACAATGGGTGTGCCCTGAGCGGTCGTGTCCATCGCGCTGATGATGGTGGAGGCCGAGTCGGCGAGCACGGCTGCGAATTGGTTGGCGGCGATCACCTCGTCGTTCCAGCTCAGGTCGTAGGCCAACGGCACGCTCGTGCCCGGGAGGATATCGTGCATCTGCGAGCCCAGGACGAGTTCCCAAGCGTCCTGCAGTCGCTGGCCGGGATAGTCGCGAGCGTTCAGCAGCATGGAGCCAACAGCGGCTTTCTCGGCGGCGTCGGCGAGTTGCTCGTTCTTGCGGTTCCAACGCTTCATATAGGCCTGCGAAGAGATTGAGCCGGCCGAATGCTCGATGAGTTGGAGTTCGCCGGAATAGGTCGGCAGGGCGCCGCGCTGCTCGGGCGTGATCGCCTCAAACATCAGGTCGGCCCGGTGTGCGATGACGTTGATCTTCGCATCACCACTCTTGCTGTTGGCTACGCTCTGCTCGACTAGCGCAACCGATGGCTCGCGCGGCGCACCGCCCTGGTCGCCGACGCCATAGTAGTGATAATCGGCGAATACGCCGGACTTCTCGCCGTTGTTGTTGATGCGCTGGAACCAGCTCTCGTCCTTCGAGAGGTCCGTTCGTACATCGGCCACGTAGGCACCCGGATCGAGCGCCGCGATGATGGAGTTGCCGTCGGGTCCCTCCCAAACGCCCACCTTGAACGGGATTGGTGTAACGGCGTTCCAGGTGAGCTTCTGAGTGCTGAAGCCCTTGAGCCCGCAGTGGGCCAGCAGGCTTGGCAAGGCTGCGGGAAAGCCGAAGCAGTCGGGCAGCATGAATTCGCTGCTGGTGACGTCGAATGTGTCGCGAGTGTACTTGTTGCCGTAGAGCACCTGGCGAATCTGTGACTCACCCGAAGGAACGTTGGCGTCGTTCTCGTCAACAGCCGAACCAGACGGGAACCAGCGGCCGTCGGCGACATACTTCTTGAGTGTCTCGAAGTCGTCGGGGTAGTACTCCTCCATCATCTTGAAGCGCCGAGTGCCGCCGAAGTTGAAGACGTAGCCGGGGTATTCTTCAAAGCGGTCGAAGTTGTGGTGGAGCGTGTTGGGAATGAATTCGCGGATAGTGTCGTAGTAGGTCCAGCGCCACTGGGTGTCGAGGTGGGCGTAGGCGACGACGAAGAGGGTGGGCTTGGTCAGATCGATGTCGGCGGGGTTGGGGGCGTCCAAGTTCTGGGTGTTCGCGAACGTCGCCGTCGCCAGTACCATGCCTGCCGCCGCCCGGATGATGCTGGTCATCGTCTTGCTCCGTCAATCGAGGGCGCTGCGGCCCTACAAGCCCTGGAAGAGAATTCGTCGAAGTTGATGGTACCCCCGGCCGCGGGAAGAGCACGGAGTCGGGTTTGTTGGTAGGATTGGCGCTGTTCGAGAGTCCGAAACCCATGCTTGTGCGCGGGTTCGGGGTTCTTGGTGATTGGGGCGTGCGACATGGGCGTGGTCGTCGACGAACTAAAGAAGCTGCGGCAGCACCTGCTGACAGGCGTGTCGTTCGCGATCCCGTTCATCGCGTGCGGCGGCATCCTGATCGCGCTGTCACTCGCGTTCGCACCGAAGATCGAAGGGATCGGGCTCGGCGACAGCCTGGCGCAGCTCGAGCCGGTGTGGGCGCGTAACTTATTTCAGACCACGCTGGCCATCGGCGTGGCGGCGTTCACGCTCATGCTGCCGGTATTGGGCGGGTACATCAGCTACTCCATCGCCGGCAAGCCTGGGCTCGTCGCGGGCATGCTTGGCGGTTGGTTCAGCGGGCACCTGAGCGTGCCATGGGACGCGGCCGCGGACGAGGTAAGCGCGGGCTTCCTCGGAGCAATCGTCGCGGGCCTGATCGCTGGCTATGTCGTGCTCGGGCTCAAGAAGATCCCAACGCACAAGTACGTCAAGCCACTGATGCCGATTCTGGTCATCCCGGTCATCAGCGCGCTCATCATCGGCGTGCTCATGCTGCTGGTGGTCGGCCCGCCGATTGCGGCGCTCATGGCATGGATGACCGCGGGGCTCGAGGACATGCAGGGTGGCAGTGCGGTGCTGCTGGCGGCACTGCTGGGAGCGATGATCGCCTTCGATATGGGCGGACCGGTGAACAAGGTCGCGTTCTTCTTCGCGGCGGGGCTGATCCAGGACGGCAACATCACGGTCATGGGGCCGGTGGCAGCGGCGATCTGCACGCCGCCGCTCGGCCTTGGTCTGGCAACCGTCATCGCCCGCAAGATGTGGCGCGACGACCAGCGCGAGGCAGGGCTGGCCGCTTTGGGCATGGGCATGATCGGCATTACCGAAGGCGCGATCCCATTCGCGGCTGCCGACCCGCTGCGCGTGATCCCGTGCATCATGTTCGGGTCGATGGTCGCCAGCGTGACGGCGATGCTGGCCAGCGTGGGTAACAATGCGCCACACGGCGGTCCGATCGTGATCTTCGTGGTAGAGAACAAGCTGATGTACGTCGTGGCGATCGTTCTTGGCACACTGGCGACCGCGGCAGCAGTGTTGGTGGTGAAGAAGCTCACCGGTGGGGTGCCACCAGCCGAGGCAACAGCGTAGGAGCATCGCAATGAAGATCGTTGCCGTCACGGCGTGCCCGACAGGCATCGCCCACACGTACATGGCCGCCGAGCAGATCGAGAAGACCGCCAAGGCTGCCGGGCACGAAGTGCATGTCGAGACTCAGGGTTCGATGGGCATCGAGAACGAGTTGAGTGCGCGGGCCATCGCCGAGGCCGATGTCGTGATCTTCGCGGTGGACATCGAGGTAGAGAAGAGGGAACGCTTTGACGGCAAAAAGACCATCCAGGTGAGCGTGTCGGAAGCAATCAAGAAGCCTGACGCGCTGCTGGCGCGTGCGAGTACCTGATGGGCTCGTGGGCCGAGCATCACTTCGTGTGCGGCCTGGTCAACGGGCTGCACGCACGGCCGGCGAGTGCTCTAGCCGACGCGGCTTGCGGATTCGTGTCGAGCATGGTGATCGAGCGTGAGAGCGGCGAGACGGCCGATGTGCGAAGCGTGCTGTCGGTCGTGGGCCTCGACGTGCAGCACGGCGACAGATTCGTGATCCGAGCAGAGGGCGAGGATGCCTCGGACGCGATCGCGATGCTCCAAGAACTGGTCGAGATCGGCCTAGAAGACGGCGAGGATGTTACGGTCGAGGTCGGCGAGTGCCGATTGCCGCCGGTGTTGAGACTGCTCGGGGTAGACCACATCAAAGGCATCGGCGTCTGCGGCGGCGCGGGAATGGGCGCGGCGGTGTGCGTGGGCGGGCTTGCACTTCCCGATGCCGCAATGACGGCAAGTGCTCGTGGGATCAACATCGAACTTGGTGATGCTCGGCGAGCGGTGGAGATCGTTGCCAAGAAACTCAGCTTGCGCGCTTCCGCTTCAACCGACGACACCGAGGCCTCGTTGCTGCGGGCGCACGCGAGGATCGCTGAGGATGGGGCGTTGTGGGCGGCGATCGAGTCTCGCGTTCGTGGCGGTGAGACAGCGGCGCGAGCGGTGGTCTACGCCGCGGAAGAACTGGCAGAGAAACTCCGCGGCGTGCAGAGCGCATACGTGCGGGAACGCGCGGTCGATGTCGTCGACATCGCGATGCAGCTTGTTGACCAGTTGGTTCCTGGGGCGATGGCGGCCGCGTGCCCGGTCCTGGAACAAGACTCGGTGGTGTTTGCCGAGATATTGACAGCCAACCAGTTGCTTGGCATGGACCGTCGGCACCTGCGCGGCTTGGTGCTCGGTGGTGTTGGCAAGACATCACACACTGTTATCATTGCCCGTGGCATTGGGCTGCCGTGTGTGATCGATGTAGCCGGAGCATCGGGGATTGTGCGATCTGGCGAGCAGACGGTGGTCGATGGTGATGGCGGGTTCGCGATCTCGCCGGTCGACGACCGCGTGCGACGGTTTTACGAACGCGAGCGGCATGTGCGTGAGCGGAAGCATGAGCGCATCCGGCCGCTCGTACGTGGGCGCGCGACAACCACGGACGGCCAGCACCTCGAGGTCGGTGTAACAACCATCGACGCAACGGAAGTTGCCAAGTCGATCAAGAGCGGCGCAGATGGGGTTGGGTTGTTCCGCACGGAGTTCCTGTATCTAGAACGCGAAGCTCCTCCCTCGGAAGAGGAGCAGCGTGAGGCCTATTCGGCGGTGCTCGACGCCGCGGACGGCAAGCCGGTGATCCTGCGGACGTTCGACATTGGCGGCGACAAGCCAGCACCATACCTGAATTTGGCAAAGGAAGACAACCCGTTCCTAGGCGTGCGCGGCTTGAGGCTGTACGAACGCCGGCCCGAGCTGCTGCGCCAGCAACTTCGTGCGATGCAGGCCGCAGCGAGCGGCCGGCCGACAAAGGTCATGGCGCCGATGGTGGCGACAGTACGGGAGATGGCGTGGTTTCGTGAACAATCCGAGGAATTTTTCGGCACCGCCGAGATCGGCATGATGGTCGAAGTGCCATCGGTGGCGCTGTCGCTGGGACGATTCGCGCCGCACGCGGACTTCGTCAGCATCGGCACCAACGACCTGTGCCAGTATTGGATGGCGGCGGATCGTGGGAACACGGGCGTTTCGAGGCTGTGCGATGAGTTGCAACCGGAGTTCTTGCGTCTCCTCGTGCGGATCGTGACCGATGCGAAGGCGGCGGGGCTCTGGGTCGGTGTGTGCGGCGAGATGGGCGGTCGCGCGGCGAACCTGCCGCTGATGGTCGGGCTCGGTGTCGACGAGGTGAGCGCGGCGCCGAGCGAGATTGCGGCCATAAAGCTAGCGGTGCGCGACGCCGATTCTGCGAGATGCCGGCAACTCGTCGCTGCTGCGTGCGACTTGGACACCGCCGACGAAGTGCGCGAACTGTTGGACGCCTTCGCGTGGCGAGCGAACCAAGCTGCTCCCTCGATCGTCGAACAATCGTGCATCGAGGTTGGCGTTCGCGCGGCAAGCAAGGCCGAGGCGATCAAGGCGGCCGTCGACCTGCTGGGCATCTCGGGGCGAACCAACAGGCCGCGCGACGTCGATGAAGCGGTCTGGGAGCGCGAGTCGGCGTACTCGACGGGGCTCGGGCACGGATTCGCGGTGCCCCACTGCAAGTGCGCGGCGGTGCGTTGGCCGACGCTGGCTGTCGTGAGGCTCGCTGAGCCCGTTGATTGGGAGGCGATGGACGGCCAGCCGGTGGGCACGGTGCTTCTTCTGGCGATACCAGACGGCGAGTCGGCGGGCGGCGGTGGCGCTGCACACCTGAGGATCTTTGCTACCCTCGCCCGGCGGCTGATGCACGAGGCCTTCCGCGACCGTCTCCGGCAGAGCTACGACGCGGCGAGTATCGAGTCGTGCCTACTTGACGAACTCGACCTGTGACGACTCGCTGGCGGTCGACGTGAGCAACCAGAGATCGTGCGGACGGTGCTGGCCGCCGGTGTCCTTGTGCTCTCCGGCGTCGGCTTGTTGGACGAACCCGATCGCCGACAGCACGCTCTGGGCGCGCGTGTTATAAGGCTGGACATACGCACGGATGGACGAGATGCCCAGACCCTTTGGGAGATCGTCCAACGCGTGTCCGGCGACGGCGGCGCAGGCGTCGCGAGCGACACCCTTGCCACGCGCGTCCGGCGTGAGCCAGAACGCGAGTTCGGCATACCACTCAAGCCCGCGTTCGATGGTGATCAAGTTACACGCACCGAGAACAGACTTCTCGCCGTTGGCACGATCGAAGATGGCGCGGCGGAGCGCACCGCCGGTGCGCAACCCCTTCGCAGTCAAGTCGAGTTGACGCTTGACGATCTGCTTCGCGTGCTCCCCGGGGAGGTTGACGCCGCTGGTGCAATCACCCGATGTGACGAGCGCGTCGATCGCGGCCTCGAAAGGCACCGCGTCGACAGGCGTCGCGGGACGGATCGTGAGGCGATCGGTGTCAAGACGGGTGCCGGGCGTATCGTGGGCGAAGACCTCGACGGGCAGCGAACTCGCGGCTTCCGCACTGGTACGACTGGATGAACTGGGCTTGTTGTGGTCCATACATGAAAATCCGCGATATTACCGCGGCGTGGGCTCCTACCGGCAGTGTCGGCCAGATGGCGGCGGAGACGGCACAATTACCAGAACTACGGTGTGTTTATTCGACCGTCACACTCTTAGCTAGGTTGCGTGGCTTGTCGACATCGTGGCCCCGCAGCACGGCGGCGTGGTAGGCCATGAGTTGCAGTGGTACTACCGCGACGATGGGACTGAGGCACTCGGGCACGTCGGGGATAAAGAACACATCCTGGGCGTGGTTTCCGATCTCTTGATCGCCCTCGGTCGCGACGGCGATAACGTGGCCGCCCCGGCTGCGAACCTCGCTGATGTTGCTCATGACCTTTTCGTATTGGCTTCCGCGCGTGGCGATGAAGACCGCGGGCATGCCCTCGTCGATCAGGGCGATCGGTCCGTGCTTCATCTCGGCGGCCGGCATGCCTTCCGCGTGGATGTATGAGATCTCCTTCAGCTTGAGCGCGCCTTCGAGAGCCGTTGGATAGTTGTAGCCACGGCCGAGGAACAGCCAATTCTCACGCTCCACGTACTTCTCGGTGATGGCACGTACGCTATCGTTGAGTTCGAGGACACGCTCGATCTTTTCGGGAACGAGTTCGAGCTGCTTGATGAGGTCGCCGCACTGTTCGGGACTCATGAATCGGCGGCGGGCCATGAACAGCGCGATCATCGTGAGCACCGCAACCTGGGCGGTGAACGCCTTGGTGCTAGCCACGCCGATCTCAGGCCCCGCGCGCAAATACACGCCAGCATCGGTGGATCGCGGGATACTGGAGCCTACGGCATTGATGACACCAAGGGCGAGCGCGCCGCGCTCCTTGGCCTCCGAGAGCGCCGCAAGGGTGTCGGCAGTCTCACCGCTCTGGCTGACGGCGACAACCACCGTACCCTCTTCGATGATCGGATTCCGATAGCGGAATTCACTCGCGTATTCGCACTCGGCGGGAATCTTGGCGAGGTCTTCAAGCAGATACTCGCCGATCATGGCCGAGTGCAATGCCGTGCCCTGGGCGGCGAGGATGACACGCCGGCTGCGCACGAGTTGGGGTGCAAACTGACGCAGACCGCCCAGCACAACCATGCCATCGTCGCCATTGAGCCGACCTCGCATGCAGTTACGTAAGGCCGAGGGCTGCTCGAAGATTTCCTTCTGCATGAAGTGGGCATAGCCACCCAATTCGATCTGCTCGAGGTCGAGCTCAAGCTGTTCGACACGCGGGGTCACGGGCACGTTGTGAATAGTGCTCGTCGTGAACTTCTCGCGGGTGATCTTACAGACGTTGTAGTCATCGAGCGGGAAGGCCTGGTTCGTATGAGCAACGATGGCCGAGGGATCGGAGGCCACTACAAACTCGCCGTTGCCAACACCCACCAGCAGCGCGCTACCCTTGCGCGCGCACACCAGCGTGTCGGGCTCTTGCTCGCAGATGACCGCGATGGCGTACGCGCCAGTCACCTCTCGCAGCGCGGCTTGCACCGACTTCTCCAGATCCATGCCGTGCTCGGGGTCGTAGAGCTCGCCGATCAGCATGGCCAAGACCTCGGTGTCGGTCTCGCTCGTGAAGGTGTGGCCGCGCTCGGTGAGGTAGGTACGCAGGGCGCTGTAGTTCTCGATGATCCCGTTGTGGACCAGAGCGATGCCGTTCTTGTCGTCGCGGTGCGGATGGGCGTTGGCGTCGGTCACGCCCCCGTGGGTGGCCCAGCGGGTGTGCGCGATGCCCAGGGTGCCCTCGAAGCTCGCATCGCCCTCAACCATCGACTCGAGATTGGCCACGCGGCCTACCGACCGGGCGACGCGCAGCCCGCCATCGATGACCGCCATGCCCGCCGAGTCGTAGCCGCGATACTCCAGCCGCTTAAGGCCCTCGATAAGCAGGGGGCGGGCCTGACGGTGGCCGAGGTAGGCGACGATTCCACACATATACCGAATCTCCTGGCGGCTATCCCGGCCATCCGAGCACGGGTGATCCCAACGGTACACGATCGGCGTTCGGGGGGTTCGGGCTTGGGCTTGCTGGGCAAACCACAAAGACAAGCGGAATGATGGGCTATCGGACGAGACAAGCGGCCCACTACTCGCTCCTACCCTAACCGATGACCGCGACGAGTTCCGTTCCCACCGACCATTCCAGCCTCATCGCCCCGCTGACCATTGCCGGCCGAACCGTGGACAGCCGCCTGTTCGTGGGGACCGGCAAATACGCTAGCTACGACCTCATGCAGCGAGCCCTGGAGGCCAGCGGCTGCCGCGTGGTGACGGTGGCCGTACGCCGTGAGCGGCTGGTGAACGAGAAGGGCGAAAGCCTGCTGGACTACATCGACACCAGCAAATACACCATCCTGCCCAACACCGCAGGATGCTTCACAGCGGACGACGCCGTTCGCGTCGCCCGGCTCGGGCGCGAGCTGCTGAGCCAGATCGACAACCCCGGGCAAGACTGGGTGAAGCTGGAGGTGCTCGGCGACAAGCGGACGCTCCTGCCCGACCCCGTTGGCACGGTGGAGGCGACCAAGACACTGATCGACGATGGCTTCAAGGTGCTGGTGTACTCGAGCGACGACCCAATCGTCGCCAAGCGGCTGAAGGACCTTGGCGCCGCGAGCGTGATGCCCGCGGGCAGCCCCATTGGAAGCGGGCGCGGCGTGGTCAACGAGGCCAACATCGTGCTATGCCTCGAAACGCTCAAGGAGAACGATCCGGACTACCCCGTGATCGTCGACGCCGGTGTCGGCAGCGCGAGCGACGTGAGCGTGGCCATGGAACTCGGCGCCGATGGCGTTCTGCTCAACACCGCCATCGCCCACGCGAAGGACCCTGTGCTGATGGCCCACGCCATGCGCCTGGCCCTGGACGCCGGCTACCTCAGCTATCGCGGCGGCCGCATCGAGAAGAAGCTCTACGCGACGGCGAGCAGCCCGTTCGAGGGAGCCATCAGCTACATCCCTGGGGAGTGAAGCCCGGGCATCCTCGGATGTTCATACGGATCATCCCAATGTTTGCCGTGCGCGGGGAATGGAATCCGTACGCTGACGGATTCTCTCACCCATCTCGCCCCCCGCCACTTGGAGACATTGCGTGGACACATTCGACGCCATCCACCAACGCCGATCGGTCAAGCACTTCGACCCGGATCACCAGATCCAGGACGCTGATCTGAACAAGCTGCTCGAAGCAGCGATCCAGGCTCCCACGAGCTTCAACATCCAACATTGGCGGTTCGTGGTGATCAAGAACCCCAAACTCCGCACGCAAATCCGCGCCAACGGCAACGATCAGGCCCAGATGACCGACGCCAGCGTGCTCATCGTGATGACGGCAGACATGAAGGCGTGGCAGAAGGAACCTAGCCGCTACTGGAAGGAGGCGCCCGCCGAGGTCCGTGACCTGCTCGTGGGCTGGATGGGCCCGTTTCACGAGGGCCGCGAGTGGCTGCAACGCGACGAGGCCCAACGCTCCATCGGCATGGCCATGCAAACGCTGATGCTCGCTGCCAAGGCGATGGGCTACGACAGTTGCCCGATGATCGGCTTCGACATCGAGGCAGTCGCGAAGCTCATCAACCTACCCGACGACCACTGCATGGGCCCCATGGTCGCCATCGGCAAGAAGACCAAGGACGTGTGGCCCAAGCCGGGGCAGTTGCCGCTCGGCGAGGTTGTGGTGACGGATCGATTCTGATTCGCATCCCGTCCGCCACCGACTTACTTGGTGTTTCGTGAACGCAGCACATCGGTCGGTATTCCAGAAAACCCCCAATTCTGCTCATCGACCTCATCGATCACGATGTGGGTGTGCTCAGGGGCTTTGCCCAGTACGCGAGACAGTGTGTCGGTGATCTCGGCAATGATCTGGGCCTTCTGCTTTCGCGAGGCAGCCGGGGTGATTCGGACGTTGACGTAGGGCATGCGGGGCTCCTTGGTGTCCCAGCTCGTACGCGGAAAGCTGCTACGGGTTTGGTGACACGATCACCTATCCAAGCACCGGCAGCATCACCGCCATCGCCGCCGCAACCAGCAGGAACGCGCACAAGAAGTACCGCGCGGCGATGCGGCGGCCGTTGCAGCCACCGGCGTGGATCGCGGCAACGTATGCCACACGGGCTGACACGATACCCGCGGGAACGCCGATGGCGAGCACGAGCAAGCCGTACGAGCGTAGAAAGAACGTCGAGTCGCCGGAGCGAGTGATCAGTGCGATGATCGTGACGGGCGTGCTGATTGTCGAGATGATCCACGGAGCGAGCACGTAGACACGTGTGCAGGCCCGCCCCTCGGACGGATCCAAGTCTTCACGCATGTTGCCTTCTGCCCTCGGCGGCCTCGCGCGCGGGCGCATCGGTCGCCAGCCGTCGCTGCACCTCGATCACCAGCGTGTCGTCCTCGGGCACACCGTGGCGGCGGGTATCGAGTTCGCCAATGATGCGGCGGGGCCAGTCGCCCGGCTCGCAATTGGCCGCGGCGATCATGGCGGTAAGCCACTGGCGGCCAATGCACTTGCCTTTGTCGTTGCGAGCTTCCATCGCGCCATCGGTGTACGCGATGAGCATGTCCCCCGGCATGAACGTGTGCGTCCGTGGGTCGGCATGGAAGTCCTCGGGCAGGCAAGCACCCAGCACGATGGCGGTCGAGTCGAGCTCCTCGATCGTGCCGTCAACGCCGCGCAGGAACATGGGCGGGTGTCCGGCGTTTGCGTAGTTGAGTTCGTTCGTGGCAGGATCGATGCGGACGCACACGGCCGACGCATAGATGCTGTGCTGGGCCAGTGTGAGGTGGACATATCGATTCAGCAATCCCAGCACGTGCCCCGGCTCGGCGTGCGGATCCTCGGCGTAGATGCGTTCGAGCTCGCCGTGCAGACGGTTGACCGTGAGAGCCGCAGCCAGACCGTGACCGGTCACGTCGAGCAGCACGACGTTGACGGGCACGCGGCCCTCAATCCCCGGGCTCTCCGAGAAAAACAAGAAGTCTCCGCCGATCTGCCGCATGGGCTGGTAGGTATAGCGGAAGACCAGATCGCCGACGTCGCGCGGCTCGGGGAAGAGGTCTTCGTGGATGCGGCGGGCATCGGTCATCTCACGACGAACTTCGCCATAGCGGGCCGAAAGGAAGTTCATCTTGAAGCTGCGCATGCGAGCCGAATGCTTGATCGCGCAGACGGCGAGACCAGGGGCCACAAAGAAAGGAAACGCGATGAGCCAGAGCCAGTTGGCATTCGGTGGCAGGTTGACCGCGAGAAAGACGACAGCGTGGAGCGTGAGCACGACCCCGATGGTGCGATAAATCTCTTTGGGCGACCACGGCAAGAACAAGCACGCAAAGAAGAGGAACGCACCAAACTTAAGCGTGGCCCCGGGAAAGACCCCCAGCGTCGAACCTCCCCCTTTCGTTTCAATAAAATAGTGAACAAGCCCGATCGCGCCAACATACAGCAACAAGATGCGTGCGAGATTCAGGACGGCCGGTTTCTCTGGGCGGCTTCTCTGGACCCGCTGGAAGAACCAGACGTAGACCCCGATGTCGAGGGCCGCAACCGCGAAGAACAAGATCCTCATCGTCAACGGCGCTTGCAGGAACGTCTCAAGCACAAAAAAAATCGACAGCGGCCCAAGCGCCCAAATGGCCACGCTGAAGCCGAGCAACCACATGAACCGGCGGCGCAATAGACGCCCGGTCTCGAAATCGAACTCTTGAGCAAACTCACTTGTAAAATTGGCGGTGGCCATCGGTCGGTGTCAGATCTCTTGAGACTCACGGTTCGCGCCGGGCTTCCACAGCACATCACCGGCGGGGTTGGCAACGCGGCCAAGCACGAATAACAGGTCACTCAGCCTATTGAGGTATCGGATTACGTCGGGATTCGTTTCGTCGGGCTCGGCCTCGAGGGTGGCAGCGGCGATTCGCTCGGCCCTTCTCACAACCGTGCGCGCCAGGTGCAGTGCCGCCGCGGCGGACGTGCCGCCCGGAAGCACGAAGCTGGTCAGTGGCCCGAGATCGCCGTTGAAGCGGTCGATGAGTGCCTCCAGGCGTTCGGTCTGGCTTGGAACGACTCGGAGGCGCTCGCCTTCCCGGCCGTCATGCTTGATCGGAGTGCAAAGATCGGCCCCGCAGTCGAACAGGTCGTGTTGGACGGACTCCAGGATGGGGACAAGCCCAGCGGCAGGCTCGCCCGACTCCCGGCACGCGATCACCGCCAACCCCAGGGCGGCGTTGGCCTCGTCCGTGGTGCCGTAGGCATCGACGCGGGGGTCGGCCTTGGCCACGCGAGAGCCGTCACCCAGGCCCGTGGTGCCGTCGTCGCCAGTCCGGGTGTAGATCTTGTTGAGCTTGACCATCCGGCTAGTCTACGGCCATGCCGCCCGCCGCCCCATCCGAATCCGCCAACTGCCTTCGTGGCCTCACCAAGCGATGGCGGCTGTCCGAGCCGACAGGGCCGCTGGACCCCTCGCTGCCATCGCTTGTGGCCAGGGTACTGGCCGGTCGGCCTCGCCTTGACGCGGCGGCCTTGGAGCCCAAGCTGACGGGGCTGCACGACCCTTCTGGCATTCCTGACTTGGACAAGGCCGCCGGGCTGCTGCTTGAGGGCGGGCGCGCGGGCCAGACCATTGCGATCTACGGCGACTATGACGTCGACGGCACCACCGGGTCGGCCATCTTGCACCACATCATCCGGGAGCTGTGCCCCGCCGCCAGCATCGTGCACTACGTGCCCCACCGCCTACGGGATGGGTATGGCGTGCATGCCCACGCGATCGAGAAATTGGCCGCCGATGGAGCGAGAGCCATTGTCACAGTCGATTGCGGCATCACCGCCATCGAGCCAGCGAAGCGGGCACGAGAACTGGGCGTCACGCTCATCGTGACCGACCACCACAACCCCCCGACCACCATCGGCGACCTACCAGAAGCCGACGCCGTGGTGCACCCGGCCCGACCGGACTCGGCGTACCCCTTCTCTGGGTTGTGCGGGGCGGGGGTGGCCTTCAAGCTGGCGTGGCGTATGGCGACCATGGCCGGCGAAGGCGGACGCGCTGCGGCTGGGCCTCGGTCGCTCTTGCTTGATCTCTTACCACTCGCAGCGCTCGGGACGGTCGCAGATGTATCACCGCTCATCGATGAGAATCGCATCATCGTGACGCACGGCTTAGCGCTGCTGCGGCAAACACGGGTTCGCGGATTAGCCAGGCTCGCCGAGCGTTGCGTGCGAGAAAGCCGATCCGTGAGTGCGGGCGATCTCGGATTCCGGCTCGGCCCACGCATCAACGCGCTCGGGCGGGTCGCCGACGCCGACGAGGCTATCGAGTTGCTCACCACGAGCGATGGCGAGCGCATCGAGGCCATCTGCGACACCATGGACGAATTGAACCAGCAAAGGCAATCCATCGAAAGGCGGATCGTCGAGCACGCGTGCGAAGAAGTCTTGCGGCTGGGGATGGACGCCGACGACCACCGATCGATCGTCCTGGCACACGAGGACTGGCACCCCGGTGTGATCGGCATTGCCTGCTCGCGGCTGGTCGAGCGGTTTTGCAGACCGACAATCCTGATGCAGCGTGATTCGGACGTGTGCAAGGGGAGCGGACGCAGCATCCCGGGTTACAACCTGCACGGCGCGGTGCAGGCGTGTGCGCACGAGGTCGAGGGCTTTGGAGGCCACGACGCGGCAATCGGGCTGAGGGTGTCTCTTGGACGCCTGGATGCGTTCACCGAAGCGATGGTGTCACACGCAAATGAGCACCTCACGATCGATGACCTCACGCCCGAAGTCCGCATCGACGCCGACGTATCGATGCACGAACTCGACGAGCTGGGCGTGATGGAGCTCGAGAAGCTCGGCCCATTCGGGCGGGGCAACCCGACACCACGCCTCCGGCTGAGGAACGTGCGTGTTACTCAACCGCCAATGCTCATGGGCTCGAAGAGCGCGCACCTGTCGATGCTCGTTCGCGACGACGACGCCACGCTCAAGCTCGTTGGCTGGGGCTGGGGCCGGCACGCCGAGAAGATCAAGAACGGCACGACCCTGGACGTGGTCATCACGCCCAGGGTCGAGGAGTACCGCGGTCGCCGTTCGGTACGCGGCGAGATCGCCGACGTACGAACGGACGTGTAGTCCGAGGCTCATTGGCCGCCGTCGGGCACGCCGACGAACGTCTCGGCGTACTGGGCGTCCAAGGCTGCAATCATGCGGCCAACGCTCTCGTTGCTCGGGTCGAGCTTCTGAGCGGCCTCGAAACTGGAGCGAGCCAGACCCGGCATGTCGGCCTGCTGGGCAATGAGGCCACGCAGGATGAGCGGCGCGGGATCGCTCTCACTGCGCTCGATGGCGAGATCGAGGCTGGCCAGGGCGGCGTCGAGGTCGCCCGTGCCACGCTGCTGCAGAGCACGGAGCAGGTAGCCCTCGCTGCGCTGCGGAGCCAGGGCAATGACACGGCCGGCGGCACGGCGCACGCGGGCCATGTCTCGAAGCTGGTAGCACACGTGGCCGAGTTGGATCCATGCGTCCAGGTCCTTCTCGCCGCCCTCGGTCTCGGTGAGCTTCACGAGCACGTCGCGGGCCTCAACGGGGCGGTCGACCTCGACCAGACACCGGGCACGCATGTGCTGCAGATCGCGGCGGTCCTCGAACTCGTCCTTGCCCAGAAGCTCGGCGAGGTTGTACTCGGCCTCGGCGAAGCGACCCGAGGCCAGCTCAGCGCGAGCGAGGTCTTCCTGCACACCAGGATCTTCGGGCGCGAGGAAGCGAGCCTCGGTGAACCACTCGGCGGCCTGCTCGGCGTCGCCGCGCATCATGGCGATGTGGCCAAGGGTCTGCCGCAGGCCGGCATTGTGCCGGTACACGTCCAGGCGGTCCTGGAGATAAGTCTCGGCATCATCGACGCGGCCGATGTCAATGAGCATCTCGGCGGCGGCGACGGCGTAGATGGCACGGGCCGTGTCGAGCTCGGCGGCGCGCTGGTAGCGTTCCATCGCACTCTCCTTCTCACCAATGCGTTCATAGGCAACGCCCAGGAAGTACTGGGTGTCGACGTCTTCGGGATCGAGGATCTCGGCCTTGCCCAAGGAGGCCATGGACTCCTCGAAGTTGCCCAGTTCCATCGTGATGCGGCCGCGAAGCACGTGCGAGCGCACGACGCCATCGTTTAGGGCGATCGAGCGATCGATGTGATCCAGGGCCTTCTCGGGGTCGCCCGAGAGAAAGGCCTGACGGGCCATGTCCCATTCGGTGCCGCTTTTCATGCCGGCCATGCGCTCCGCCGCAGCGTTGCGCGCCTCGGCCGAGGTACGGCCATTGCCCGAGCAACCGGTCAGGGCCATGGCTCCCACCACCGCACCGGCAAGCATCACGAGCTTAGCGGTCCGCGTCATCGTGTTCGTGCGTCGTTCGTTGTGCATCGTCCTGCGTCCTCTCGCCGCCCGCATCGTCTGGCGGGCCCGGGCTTTTGGACGCGTGGTCCTACACGCGTCCGACTGTCATTACCTTCGGCCCGTTCGGGGCCACGCTGAACCCGCCACGCGCGTGCGTGACGGGTGTGATGGGTTATCAGAACTTGATCCGGGTCTCGGAATCGGAGTCATCGATGTCCGAGGTGGGGAAGGGCTCGTTTTCGAGTTCCGGCTCCACCGTGGTGGTCTCGGTCGTGGTCGTCGCCACGCTCGTGTCGCCGTCCCAACTGGTGGGCTCGTTGAAGCCGTCGCGGGTCACGGTCGGCGACCACTCGAACTCCGAGAAGCTCAGGGAGGCGAGCAGGGCATCACCCAGCGCGTCGTCGATCTGGGCCTCTATGGGGCTCGACTCGTCGAAGTCGGGCGAGAGGCCAACGGGTGCCGGCATCTCGAAGTCGGCGGTGGTTTCGACCGTGGTCGAATCGGCATCAGCAGACTCTGCTTTTGTAGTGGTGATCGAGATTGGCGCGTCGACGCTGGTGGTCGAGCCGCTGTCGATCACCTCAAGGTCGGTGAAGTCCTCGGACTCATCGGCCGCGACGATGGCCTCGGCCTGAGCCTCTGCCGCTTCAAGGGCGGCTGCGTCTTCAACGACCTTCGCGGCGGCGGCGATCGCGGCGGCTTCGGCAGCCTCTTCGGCCGCGATCTGGGCGGCGATGGTCTCGAGCGCAAGCACCCGGATGACCTTGCCCTCCTCAATGTATCCCAGACCCTGGCTGGGCAGGATGGCATCAAGGGTTTCCTCGAGCGACAAGCCGTACAGCGAAGCGCTCACGGTGCCAGCCACGTCGGGCGACACAATGATGCTGCGTCGGGCCTGGCTCGAAAGATCACGGAGCAGTCCGGGCAGCGGGGTGTCCAGAACGTTCACGTCAAAGGTGCGCGCCTCGCTGTCGAAGGCGATCGCGGGAGCAACTGGCTCGGGCGACTCCATCTCGACCGGCTCGGTCGTCGTGGTCTCGATGGGCGTGTCGGTGGCTTCGGCGGCAGCACCGATCTCGGCCTGGGCCAAGCTGCTGATCCAATCCGAATCCGTGAAGGCGGTCTCGCTGGTCTCAATGTCGCTCTCGGTCTCCGACTCGCGAGCATCAACCAGTTCGGTATCGTCGAAGCTGTCCTCGGTTGCGGCGAGCGCCTCGGCCTCGGCGGCGGCCGTGTCGATGACCTCGACATCCATCTCGGTTGACTCGTCGGCCGGATCGGCCTCAGCCAGTTCTGTCGTTTCGACTGTGACCGGCTCGGTCGACTCGATCATGGGTTCGCCGTCGATCGAAGTTAGGATGGTAACGTCGCTGGCCTCGATCGGGGTCGCACTAGCGGTGGTCTTCGTCGGCTCGCTGGTCATCAGCGAGGCGCCCTCGTCGCCCATGTCGACGGGCGTGGGCTCGAACATGTCGCCGTGTTCGTCGAGGTACAGGTCCATCTCGGTGTTGAAGGTGCTGCCGAGCACGCTCATGGTCGGCCAGTCACGCGTGTTGGTCGTCAGGCGCTCAAGCAATGCCCGGGCCTGTGGCTGGTTGGGGTTGAGCGAGAGCGAGCGGCGGACGTTGTACAGCGCCTTCTTGGTCTTGCCCTCGGCGGCGTGCTGCTGAGCTTCGACGAGCAGACGCGAGGCCTGCTTGTCGCGGCTGAAGGGCAGCAGTCCCTCGCGGGTGCCGGCCACGGCGCTGTCGATAAGCTCCTTGGCCCGCTCGGCGTGCTCGGACATGATCTGGTCGTTGATGATCGTCGGCGTGATCATGAAGATGATCTCGGCGCGATCGGTGCTGTCCTCCCGGCCGCGGAACGGTGCGCCGATAAACGGCAGGTCGGCGATCCAGGGGAGTTGGCGACGCGTGTACTGCGTCCGCTCGCGGAAGAGGCCGCCCAGGACGATAGTCTGTCCATCGCGCACCATGACGTTGGCGGTCAGTTCGTTGGTGGTCTCGTCAGGGATGGTGACCGCCGAGCCGCCCGAGTCGGTGGCGTCACGAATGACCGCCTCCGAAACCTGGGGCTTGAGTTCCATTCGGATGAGCCCGTCACGTGAAATGAACGGGCGGAAGTACAACTGGGTACCAGTGTCCAGGAACTCGACGGTCTGGGTCGTGCCGGTCTGCGTCGTGGTGCTGCTCAGATAGCCGACGCGCTCACCCACGAGCACGCGGGCGGGCTGGCGGTTGAGCGTGAGCACCTTCGGTCGTGCGATGATCGTGGTGTCGGTCACCTCGTCGAGCACGCGCAGGAAGGCGGCGAAGTCACCCGCCACGACACCGGCCTTCAGCGAGGCCGGGCCGTCGACGCGGCCGATGCTGGTGTTCACGGCGTTCGCGCTGCCGTTGTTGCTGCTGGGCAGTGCGGTGGGCGAGCCGGTCACGTCCTGGCCCTGGCCGTTGATCAGGTTGTTAGCCGCATTGAGCGGTCCACCCAGGAAATCGCCAAAGTTCAGGTTGCCGATGATCGAGAAGTCGACGCCGAACGCGTTGTTCTCGGTCAATGCGGCCTGGAGGATCGTGGCCTCGACCAGCACCTGGCTGGGCTTGGTATCGATCTGTGCCAGGAGGTCGCGGATGGCGTCGACGTTCTCTTCGTAGTCGACGACAACGATGAACGCCGAGGTGGCAAGGTCGTCGGCACCCACTGGCGCATTGTCGGGAATTGAGAATTCCACGGTCTTGCCTGGAGCCTTGATCTGCCCGTTCTCGCTCAAGAGGGCCTGGGCGAACTCGGCGGCATCGCTCGAGTTGATGTAATCGAGGGGGATCATGGCTGTCGTGCGCTGCCGGCTGCGCTCGACCAATTCGGTGATCTCTTCGGCGGTGTATACATAGATGAAGTTGCCCTCCTCGACGTAGCCGAAGCCGTTGACGTGGAGGATGGCGTCGAGAGCTTCGTAGAAGGTCACGCCGTAGAGCGTGGCGGTGACGGTCGCGGCCACGTTGCGGCTCGCCACGATGTTGCGCTGGCTCTGGATCGAGAGCATCTGCAGAACGTCGGCCAGTTCCTCATCGACTACGTGGAGATCAACGATGAGATGCTCGTCGACCGAGATCTCGCCCTGCATCGGCAACTTCACACCCTCACGGTCGCTGGTTGCCTCGGGCGTGATGAGGTCGGGTGTCTTCTGGAGCGAGAACGCTTCGCCGGCCTGAGCGAGCGTGTCGGAGCTGCCGGCCAAGGCGCCAAGCGCCGCGGCCGAGGCGGTGGTCAGCGTCACGTTCTTGGTCGACGCGGTCTGCTTGTTGCTGTGAACCGTCATTGAGTATCCCTCGATCCGTGGTAAGTCAGTCCATTGCCGGTCTGGTCACGGCCCCTGCGGCTCGCCCACGGCAACATCCCACCCATTCCTCGACACACTACTAAACCGACTCGCCCCCCCAGCATCACAAATCGAAACAACCGGCCAACCTGTGCCGCGTGGGCAAGGCGTGCCGGTTGCGAGGGATGTGCTGGCTGGCTAGCGGACCGACGCGGGAGCGCCGCGATCATGACGATCGGGGGCCACACTCCGCTGCTGCTGCGGCTTGGGCTCGGCGTAGGCCTGGCGCGGCACGTCCGTCACGAGCCTCAACCGCAGCCAGATGAGCGCCGTGAAGAGGAGGACGGCGAGCGCGATCCCGAACCCCGAGCGTCCGAAAAACGCGAGCCACTCGTGACGCGTTGAGTTGATCGGACGCTTGAAGTCTGCTGTCATGGCGCGAAGCCTCCGATGCGTTATGTCGGAAGACCGTCGGACTGGATTGAGCGAAAGCAGTCCATCTGAGCCGCGTGTGTGAGCACACGGACCACCGGGCTCGAATCTGGCGACGTGGATGGTCCGCGAGCCGACACCCGCGGCTCGGATGAAGGACCGTTCTACTCTCGTTCGACCAGAACCCGACCGGTGTAGGGCTCGACAGTGATGCTGAAGGTCTGGCCGATGGCGTCGCGGATGCGGATGATGCCGCCCGAACTGGGTCGGTCGCCCGTGGCGGTCTCGACCGGACCACCAAGCTCGTCGAAGATCAGGATGTTATCGCCGTCGAAGTCGACCTCGATGATCGCGGCACCGGCCGTTCTGTCCTCGTCGAAGATGACCTCGTATCGCGCGCCGTCGCGGGTGATATCAAACAAGGCGTCCACATCTGGGTCAATCACGGCGCCGCGGACCTCGCACAGAACGTACCGGCCCTCACCCTCGAAGAAGACGATGGCCCGGCGAGACTGGTACGCCACGGCGTCGCTCTGGGCGAAGGTAATATCGGCTACCAGTTCGCGGACTGCCGCCTGGATGCGCAGGTTGCCCGCCGAGCTCATCGATGGGACCACGATCGCCGCGGCGGTTCCCAAGATGGCCACCACCACCAGCACCTCGAGCAAGGTGTACGCGCGACGCATGAACGAGTCCCTCCGAGCCACGATCGTGCTCATGGCTGCGCCCTTACGGAAGCCTCGGAAGCGGCATGTCCTGGTCGTCGAAGCCACCGGCCCATACGCGGCCTGTGTCGGCATGGAAGATCCAGGCGTGGTCGGTCTGGAAGGCGGTATCGGGACCGTCGCCGTACACGATGACGCGGCGGTTCTCGCCACCCACGTAGGCGTTCACGGGCGGGGCCATGAGGTAGTTACCATCGTCGTTCACGATCTGGCCCCAGGTCCCGTCGCCTTCCTCGATGCTGGGGAAGGCGTCCTCGCGAGAGCGATAGACCACGACGTGCTGGCGGATCTTGCCCAGGTCATAGAGCGTGGCGTTGATCTGTGACTCTTCCTGCGCCCCCACCATCTGTGGGACCACGATGGCTGCCAGCAAGGACAAGATCACCACCACGATGAGGATCTCGACCAGCGTAAACGCGGCCCGGAAACGAACCTTGACCTGAGCCATGCTCAACACCTCCGTCGAACCCCTGCGTCGAAAGCCCGACCCGGGCGGTAGCTCGGGACGGACGAAAATCGTGAGAATCGAAACGATTTACGGCTCGATCCAGTCGCCGGCGGCCTCGTCGAAGCCATTCATCCAGATGCGACCGGTGGCAGCGTCATACACCCAGCCGGCCTGGGTGCCGGTGACCGCGGCCGTCGGGGCTGCGGTACCCGCAATCACGTCCGGATCGGCCTCGGTGCGAGGGTTGCGAGGAACGGCGCGGAGATAATCCGCGTTCACGATGCCAACCCAGCCACCGGCGGGCTCTGCAGTCAGAGCGATCTGGGCGTCATCAAAGAGATCGGCCAGAGCCGGAGGCGTGCCGTTGTTGCGAACGCGGAACAGCTCGATCTGGTTGCGAACCGTCTGGAGCTGGCTCTGAGCGCTGCTGGTCTGAGCCTCTTCGCTGGCACTGGTGAACTGAGGAATGACGATCGCGGCCAGAATGCCGAGGATCACCACGACGATCAAGATTTCAACAAGCGTAAACGCCTTCCGAACCTGTGCGCGCATCATTGCGTGCCCTCCATAGGTACCCGCCGCCCGAGCTCTCGCCGAACCCCTCGGCATCGCGTCGTCACGCTCGCGCGGGCGACCATCTGTCAAACAGGTCCATGGCTGGCACGATGCCTGCCACGGCCACAACCAGCATCGGATTCGCCGCGGCGGCGGTCCGGCACTTGAACCACGCCGAGCGCGAAACGGTGTGGGTTGTGACGGCTGGACACGTTGCGACGGGCTCCTGTGACACCTTTCGTGTTATCGAACGTGGCGGGTGTCGGGATTCGCGCACGGAAAAGCCCGGGCTTACGCCCGGGCTTCATTGGACACTTCGATGTTCTCGGGACTTCTTAGCCTTGGTTGTCCAGGATCAGGCCGGCCAAGTCCTCGCTCGGCACGCCAAGCGAGCCGAGGAGGCCTGCGGCGGCGATGGCCTCTGCGTCGTTGCCGTCGCGGGCGATCTGGAGCAGACGCTGGATCTGACGCTCCAGCAGTTGGTTGCCGTTGCGGCGAGCCGAGTTGGCCGTGTGACCGAGCAGTGCGACGCGCTGGGCACCCTGGGCTTGGATCGCGCGATCGAAGATCGCGCGTTGAGCGTTGGCCTGATCGATCCACGACAGCAACTCGGCCAGGCGCAGCTCCATAAGGCCATCGTCCTGCTCGAGCGCCTGGACCAACTGGGTCGTGGCGTCGGAGGCGATGATCACGGTGTTCTCGGAGATAGCCAGTTCGAGCAGGGCGTCGATGGCCTCGGCCGCGTAGATCGTGGCCTCTTCTTCTGAAATCGGTCCACCGAGCGTGCGCTCGGAAAGATCCTCGATGGTCGCGCGCATCTGGTCGCTACGGATGCCCGCGGTGCGGATGGCGATGCCGCGGTCGAAACCGTAACGGCGGCCGAGTTCGATCTCGTCGGCACCGCCGGACAGCATCAGCAGCGGAGCGGCGAGCAGACGGTTGGTCGAGCGCATCTGGGTCACCAAGCCCACCGATTGGTCGAGGGGCAGGCTCGCCACAACCAAGTCGACGCTCGCGGCGGCTTCGTACTCCTGCTGCAGTGCGCCGAGCGATTCGCCCGCTGGGCTCACGCGGTAGCCCATGCCCTCGAGCATGCGCTGCAGGCCGCGGCCAACTTCGGGATCGCTGGCAACCACCAGCGCGTAACGGTCAGTCGCGCCACGGATGGACGAGGCGAGGATCGGGGCGACCAGATCGCTGCGCTCAAACGGCGCGCGGGGCTGAGCATGGGCGAACGCAAGAGCGGCTTCGTACTGCACGCGACGGTTAGGATAAGTCAGCGATGCCACGAGCGGCTGGGGCGTGCCGCTGGAACCAACCCACAGGTCCTGTCCGCCGGCGGTCTTGCCGATGGCTTCGATGGCCTTGCGGGCGAGTTGGGTGTTGCTGGTGGCCAGGGCCCGGGAGAGGACATTCTGTGCGATCGTCGAGCCCGAGGCGACCGCGTAATACATCGGCTCGCGCAGGCCCAGATCGAGGTTGGCCTCCTCGGGTCGCTCGATATCCAACCGCAGATATGAAGCGACCCACAGGGCGGCGGCAGCCGCGTTGGGCGTGCGCTTGATGCGGAGCGAATCCTCGCTCAATCGCATCGCCATCATTTCGTGGTACACAGCCGTCGGGGCCGAGTCGAAGAGCAGCCCGCCCGCCGTGGCCTCGTACCGCCACATCGGCTGATAGGCCTCACCGGGGAAGCTCGTCACACCGGCATCCTCGGCCGAGTAGTTCTCGGCGATCTGGACGTACAACTCGTTGGCCGGCGTGTCTGGCGTCGCAGTGACACCCGCCAAGGCGCGTTGGGCGGCCTCGCGAACGGGACCGTTGCTGGTCGTCTGCGCGACCTCGGCCAGGAACGGGGAAGCCGTGTCGTAACCAATCTGCCCGAGCAGGTCGGCGATGACTCGTTGGGTCGGCGGTGTCGTGTCACGCAGGGCCACGCTCAGGGGCATGACGGCTTGCTGGCCTAGCTGCACGAGCACGGCGCGAACTTCGCGCACGAGAGCAGGATCGGCACCAGCATCGATCACACGCAGGAGTTGGGGCACGGCGTACTCGCCGGCAGCGACCAATCGTTCCTTGGCAATTAGCCGGCCACGCAACGGGCCCGTGAGCATGGCGATGTTCTCGGCAATCTCTTGCGGATCGCGGGCCCGCTGGAGACGGCCCTCGTTGTACAACTTGCGAAGGGCGGCGGCCTGCGTCTCGGCCAGGCCCGAGCGAATGGCCTCGCTCACGGCTCGATCGAAGCGATCTCCAAGGCCGGCTCCCTCAACCAGGTCCACAAACTCGCGCGGGTCGACGCCACGCCCGAGAAGCTGGGCGGCGTAGTCGGCCGCGACGTCGTCGCGATCAATAAAGACGAAGTGGATGAACTCGTCGAGGAGTTGGCGATCGGTCAACCGATCGGGGCCGTCCTGAGCAAGGGCCGGAGCGGCCAGGTGCGTGGAAAGGGCCAGTGCCAGGCAGCCGGCGAAGGTTGGCAGGGTGGATCGCAAGAACATGGGCACGAGCTGCACTCCTCTAATTGCAGAAGTCTGGACAGGCCTGAAACGGGTCCACGCCGACCCCGAGCGGGCCGGGAACGGGCCCAAGTCGGGGGTCGTGAGGATAGACCAGCGCCGCTCCGAAGGCATGATCGGGCAAATCGGACGTGGCCTTGGTGGCTGACGGTACGGGTCTCCCGCCAGACGGATGCAGGCATGGGGCCGTCCCGTTTGAACAAGCCAAGCCATCCGCGTGGCCCGCCGGCCCGAGGATCGCTCTCGCTGGCCTCCCAAGGTCCATCGCGCCCTGGAGAATTATGCTCAGCCGATAGCCGATGGTCCTCGTCCCAGAAGCGAGCTATCCATGCGGGAATGTCCACCTAACCCACAGAAACAGCAGAGTTTACGTCGTATTCATCGCCTCCTGCATCAAGCGATCCACCGTCGCAGCCGATCCCATTGGCGTCCGCAGCAGGACGCCGCGCTCGGGGCGCTGGCGAGGGATGTGAGGTGTGCCCATGCCGTTCGAGAAGGACGTGCTGACGACCGGAGAGGTGGCGGAGATCTGCAAGGTCGCTCCGCGAACGGTGAGCAAGTGGTTCGATTCGGGGGAACTCGAGGGTTATCGGATTCCGGGGTCGAAGGACCGCCGCATCCCCCTGCCATCGCTGGTCAAGTTCATGAAAAAGCACCGGATGCCCCTGGATGGGCTGAAGACCACCGGCACCCGCGTGTTGCTGGTCGACAGTGATCCGGCGGTCATCGAGGGCTTGGGCAGCATCATCGCCGAGCAGACCGACTACGAGGTCTCGACTGCGGCGACCAGTTTCCAGGCCGGCATGCTGTGCGAGAAGTTGCGCCCTCATGTGCTGCTCCTCGACATGCACCTGGGTGAGAACGAGGCCCAACAAGTTGTGCAGATGGTGCGATCAAACGATCACTTGGCCATGACCCGCATCGTGGCGTTGAGCAACCGTTTGACCGACGGCCAAGCCCAGGGCCTCAAGAGCCAGGGCTTCGACGCGTTCCTTCGCAAGCCCTTCCCGGCTCGTGAGGCGCTCCGGATCATCGAGGCGATGACGTCGATGGTGTGAGTCGGGCCTGATCTTGCATCGGAAATTGACAAGCCCACGTCGACGGACGCGGGCTTGTTTGATTTCGAATGGATGGAACGGGAGTTACAGCGTTGAGAGCGTCGCGGCGACGATGTCGCGCGCAGCGGCAAGATCGCGGCGATCGATCATCTCGGTCACAGTGTGGATGTAGCGCGTGCCGCAGACGATGCCAACGGCCTTGGCACCGGCGGCCACCTGCTGGGCCGCGGCACCGTCCTGTCCGCCGCGAGCCAGGATGGTGCGCTGGTAGGCGATTCGCTTCTTCTTGGCGATCGACTCTACCTGATCGACCAGGTCGTAGTTTGCGATAAAGCTGGCGTCCTGGATGTGCAGGCCAAACCCCTTGCCGTGCTGGTTGACGGCCTCGGCGTCGGGCACACCCGGCGTATCACACGCGAGCGAGACGTCGATGCCCAAGCCGATATCGGGCTTGACGGAATAGGCCGCGGTCTTCGCACCACGCAGTCCAACCTCCTCCTGGGTCGTAAAGGCTACGACGACCTCGCACTTGTGGCCGTTGCCGCTCTTGTGCAACTTGCGGACGCTCTCGATACCCAGCCAACACGCAAAGCGGTTATCGAGCGCCTTGCTGACGACTTTGGTGCCGATCTCGATGAGTGGCTCATCCATAACCACATAGTCGCCGATACGGACCTTCTCCTTCACCTCGTCGGCGGGCATGCCCGTGTCGACGAAGAACTCCTTAACCTCCGGCACCTTGTTGCGTTCTTCGGGGCCAGAGATGTGGATGGGCCGGCCGCCGGGATTCATGACGGCTTTCAGATCTCCGCCGCTCGTGCAGACGAGCACGCGGCGACTGAAGAGGTTGCGAGTGTCAAAACCTCCTGCGGGGTTGACGCGGATGAATCCTTTGTCGTCGATGTGGCTGACGTAGAAGCCGATCTCGTCCATGTGGCTCAGCAGCATCACCCGCGTGGCATCGGACTTGGCCGAAGCGGCCTTCTTCCTGGTCGTCTTCTTGGACGACGAGCCCTTGGGCCTCGGGTGGCGCGTGCAGATGAGCGAGCCCATCGCGTCGGTGTAGGTCTCGTCGAAGAGGCCATCGACCTCTTCCTCGATGAGGGCACGGACGCGCTCCTCGCGGCCCGGCACGCCAGGGGTCTCGCACAACCGCTTGAGCAGGTCGATGTTCAGGTCGTCTTTCACGGGCTTCTCCTTCACGATGCGTCTTGGCCGGGGGTTTCCGGTGATGGGTAGGCCCCCAGTCTACGGCCCGACCGCTCTGGCGGCTTAGCATGCGCCATGGCGAGCCAGAGTCCCATGTTGGAGCACTACAGACTGACCGAAACCGCCCTGCACCCCTACGGCGACCCGGCCCGCGGGCTCTTGGTGCCGATGGTCCACGAGCATGTCGAACTCGAGTACGCGGCCATCCGCAAGAGTTGCGCGCTGGTCGACCTACCCCAACGAGGCACGATCGAGGCGGCGGGCGTCGATCGGCTGCCATTCCTGAACAACCTCATCACGCAAGAGCTCAAGAACCTCGAGCCGATGCGGAGCGTGCGAAGCTTCTGGCTCAATCGAAAGGGGCGGATCGACGCCGACCTGCGGTTGTGCGATACAGGCGAAGCAACCATCATGTCCATCGATGCGCTGGTTGCAGACAAAACCGCCAAGGCAATGGCGGAATTCGTCTTCACAGAGGACGTAACGCTGACCGACGCAAGCGAGTCGATGCACCGGTTGGCGGTGCACGGACCGCGTGCTGCTCAAGCGTTGATGGCCGTGGCCGACACAGACGAGCACATCGACCTCGAGCCCGGCCACGCAATGACCGTGATGGTGCGCGGCGCGAGCGTGCTGGTGGAACGAGAGGATAGCGCGGGCGAAATCGGTCTCGTGCTCACGATGTCCACCGGGCACGCGCGGGCCGTGTACGACCTGCTCGCAGCCTTCGATAGCGTGCGCCCGTGCGGCTGGATGGCATACAACATCGCGCGCATCGAGGCGGGATGGCCGCTGTTCCAGATCGACTTCACAAGCGAGAACTTGCCGGCCGAAACCGGCGTTCTGAACGATCGCGTGTCGTTCACAAAGGGCTGCTATCTTGGGCAGGAAGTCGTTGCACGGATGCAGTCGCTCGGCAAGCCCAAGCAGGTGCTGGTGGGCTTGCGGCCGGTTGCCGGACACGAGTCCGGGCTCCCTCAAGAACGCGCCTCGATCTTTGCTGAACCCGGCTCAGACAAGGCGATCGGCACGGTTACGAGCTCGACGATCGCGCCGATGCTCAGCGCTGCACCGATCGCGTTGGCACAAGTCCGCACGGCCCACGCTGAAGCCAGCACGACACTGCTCGTCGAGGCCGAGGACAAGCGGGTTCCCTTCGAGGTCCAGCCTCAGCTGGCGTCCTGGTCGGCGACGCCTGCTCTGCAATAGGTCAGCTCCACGTCCTCTCCGACACGCCGCACGCGACCGAGCCTCATCGTGACGCCGGCCGAGAGCGCCGCCGCCACCCGCCCCACCGCTACAGCTCGCGCGAGTTCGTCACCGAGCAGCAGCGGGGCGATGTAGGCAACGGCCGTGTCCACGACATCGGCCTCGATCATCGTGCCCAGCAATCCCGCACCGCCCTCGACCATCACGGTGCAGGCGCCGGCTTCTCGGTGCAAGAGCTTGAGCGTCTGGAGCAGATCGAGCCCGCCCGGACCGGCAGGGCAGCCCAGGATTCGGCAGCCAGCCTTGGCGAGCTCGGCACGTTTGGTCTCGCTGATGGCGGCGGTGGCAAGCTTGGCCTCACAGCAGACGATCGTGGGCGTTTCCCTCGCTGTACGCACGAGCTGGCGGTCGAGGGGGATGTCAAGGTCGGCGTCGAGTACCACGCGGATCGGGCACTTGCGCGGGTTGCCGTGGCGGACCGTAAGGGCGGGATCGTCGGCCATCACAGTGCCCATGCCGGTCAGGATCGCATCGACACGGCCGCGCAGCGCGTGCACGCGGCGGCGAGAGGTCACGTTGGAGATCCACTGGCTGTCACCCGCACGTGTCGCGATGCGACCGTCGAGCGTTTGGGCCCACTTGGCGACAACCCAGGGACGGCCTTCTTCGATCCGCCGCCGGAACGGCGCACTCACCGCGATGGCGAGCGCGCTAACGGTGCTCTGACGCACGTGCACCCCGGCCTGCTCGAGTGCGCTCGCGCCGCCGCTGGCGAGACGGTTGGGATCGGCGGCGGCGTAGACGACTTCGGCTACGCCAGCGGCCATGAGGGCCTCCGTGCATGGCGGCTGCTTACCGCTATGTGCGCACGGCTCGAGCGTGACATAGGCAGTCGCACCCCGCGGGTCTTGGCCTCGCGTTCTGGCATCGTCAAGTGCCCGCCGCTCGGCGTGCGGACCGCCAAACCGCCGGTGCGCTCCAACGCCGATGACCGCGTCGCCGCGCGCGATGACGCAGCCGACCATGGGGTTGGGCTCGACGCGCCCCAGACCCATGAGCGCGAGCCGGGCGGCGCGGTCGAGCATCGGCTTGTCATGACGATCCGGCACGGGCCGATGATAGAGAGGCCACCCTAGGCCAGGCGGATGAGCGACCTTCGTTCCTGCTCGCTGAGCGCTCCGTCCATGTCCGCCAGCCATCGCCGGGCGTCTGTGGTGTAGCCGGCCGTCGGGACCACGCCCGCCCGTCGCGTGCCCCAATAGGCGTTGAATCGCTCCATGCTCAACTCGCGTATCAGCTTGGCCTGCATCGACGCGAGCGCTACGGGGAAGTGCTCGTCCTCGGCCTTGGCCTGCACGCGGATGCGCGTGTTGGGATAGTCCACAAACTCGTAGGTGCTCGCTTCCGCGGCTTCGGCGAGCACTCGCAGCGGCCGGCCGAAAGCCCGCGAGAGCGCAGCCTCGTACCGCGTACGCCCACCCTGGCGGTCGAGCACGATCCTGGAGTGGACCTCGCCGTGTGTTTTGATGGCGTTCTCGATCAACTTCAGGATGTGCGGCGCGTGCTCTGCGATCGCGGCTAGGGTGGTATTGGCCTTCGAGCGCCCGCCAGCGATCATGGCATTAAAGCGGGCTTCGTCGGTGCGCGAGACGCGCAGGCACTCGACCTTCACACCGGCCTGCTTGAGCGCGATGCCCAGCGCGTTCGCTGCGATCCTCGCCTCCGCCCGCTCGGCATGGGCTGGCCAAGCAACGGGCTCACCGGCATACCAATCGAGCGAACCTGTCTGGACCGACAGGGCCCGAAACAACTCGGAATCGGTCGTGGGCGTCGTACCGCTCAGCGCGTGGACAAAGCCCAGCACGCTGCGCTCGGCCTCGGCCAGCCGGCCCGCACCCTGGGCCATCGGTTTGCACAGCTTCTTGCTGTCAGCAACGGCCAGCCGTCCCTTGGCGTCGCGCGGTGACTTGCACACGGCCGCCCGGAGCAGGTGCCACACGTCGGGCACGCCGTCTTCTTGCGTCCATCGCTCAAGCCGCAGCCCTGCCATGCCCACGCATAGGGGACCCAGCATGGGGCCATAGCCCGCCTCGTCGATGCCGATGTAAAGGAGCACGAAGCATCGTTGCCGTTGGATCAGGGCAGGCAAACGACCGACCCTGTCGCTTACCGCCACCGTACAATCGACCGATGCAACCACCACGCCCCACCAGGCCCATCTTCGTTGGTGACCAGCGGACCGGAGTCCTCCAGATCGGCGGCGGTCTGGACGGCACACGTTCGGCCCCGGTCAGCGTCCAGACCATGACCGCGGGTTACACACATGACGTGGACAAGTGTGTGGCCGAGATCCACAAGCTGCATTCGGCCGGGGCCGATGTCGTCCGCGTCGCGGTGCCCGAGAAGAAGGACACCGAGGCGCTCAAGGAGATCCTCGCCCAGACCAGCGTGCCGATCGTGGCCGATGTGCACTTCCACTTCAAGCGTGCGCTCGAAGCCGTCGAAGCAGGGGTGCACAAGATCCGCCTCAACCCCGGCAACATCAACGATCGCGAACAGGTCATCGAGGTCATCAGGGCGTGCAAGGACGCGAAGCTGCCGATCCGCGTGGGCGTAAATGAGGGCTCGATCATCGAGCGACGCGACAAGCAAAAGCGAGCGAAGGAACTCGGAGCGTTCTTCAGCGACCACAAGCACGGGTACATGCTGGCCATCATGATCGCCAAGCTCGAAGAGTACCTCGACATCTTCTACGAGCAGGACTTCCACGACATCGCCATCAGCGCCAAGAGCATGGACGCGACGATGGTCATCGACGCGTACACCGAGATCTCCAAGCGATTCGATCACCCCTTGCACTTGGGCGTCACCCATGCAGGCCCCAAAGAGACCGGCTGTATCCGCTCGGTGGTCGCCCTCGGCACGCTACTCGCCAACGGCATCGGCGACACCATCCGCATCAGCTACGCGAACGATCCTGTCTACGAGGTCGACGACGGGCTCGAGTTGCTGTACACGCTGGGCCTGCGCGAACGCAAGGGTGCCGAGCTCATCGCGTGCCCTACGTGCGGGCGCATTCAGGTCGACCTGTTCAGCCTCGTGCAGGAAGTTCGGGCCAAGCTCGAGAGCGACATCCAGGTGCCAATGAAGGTGGCCGTGATGGGCTGCGTCGTGAACGGGCCCGGCGAAGCCGAGGGTGCCGATGTTGCCGTCTTTGCCGGCGACCGCCGCGGCATCATCTACGTGCAGGGCGAGAAGGTCGCCAACGTGAACGAGGACGAGATCCTCGATCGGTTACTCAAAGAGTGTCTGGCTTTCCAGGACGCGATCCGAGCCGGCACGGCCAAACTCGGCGAGAAGAAGGTCGACATCGTGCCGCCAGATCCCCTGGGAGAGCTTGGGAGTGGGTGGGAGAAGATGGCGGCCGAGCGTATAAGGGGCGCGGAACTCACCGTCGGGAAGTCGGACTAGCCCGCAACTAAAGGAAGAGGGGCGTCCTTCCAAGCCTCTGACGGATGCAAGCGACCTGCCCAGCATGGTACATGGTGTGCACCGCAAGACCGCTCAAGCACGCACCGATAGTCTCGAACTTTGGCCCCGGCCAATCGTGATCATGGCAGGGAAGCGTAAGAGCGCTGTCCTCCATGGCGGTGAGCTTTGATACCGTTTCACCACGCAACCGCTCCAAGTCATCAAGCAACAACTCATATTCTGGCCAGTCGTCCTGTGGGTCCTTGGGGGAGGTTCCGATCCCGAACGAGTTGATCAGGCCCGAGAAGCGATGGGGGTGGCCTTCCAGGTACTGATCCAGCACCGCGGCCTCGGCGAGCACCAGATGACCGGCGATCCAATGTGCATGCGGCCCGACATCAGGACCCGAGCGCGCCAGCGGGCTGTCGGACAAATCGCGCAGCAGAGCCATAGCAAAGTCATGTGAACCGCAAAGCGACCCGAGCAAGAACTCTGTGGCCTTCATCCCTGTCCTCCGTTTGCATCAAATGGAAGAATGGCTGTGAAACACGCTGCGCGTTGGCTAGATCACTCGCGCCGCCGGCGGTTTCGTATCGGTAAGCCCCGTCGCCGCGAGACACTCGTGCAATGCGTCTGCGTCACGTGCCGTGAATGCCCCCGGGCTGAAACTATCCAGATCGAATACCCCCCAGCAGTTGCCGTGAGAGTCGAACAGCGGGATGACCAACTCGGCCAGGTCGCGTGGATCACAGGCGACATAGTCCTCACCCAGCGCTGCGACATCGCGCACAACCAGGGTGATGTGCTGGTTGAACGACTGCCCACAAGCGCCATGCATGCCTATGGGTGAACAGGCGGGCTTATCTCGCCTCGGGCCCAGCAGCATCTGCTCGGCGTTCTCAGAGTCGGGCATATAGAAGCCGAGCCACGAGACGTCCTCGCTCGCGAGCGCGCTCCACGCCACATCAACAAAGCCCGCCATCCGCGCCGCGCGATCGCCGGTAAGGCTTCGGCAGGCGGAGAGCAGGCCTGTGTAGTCGCGCGTTCGAGACGCGGCTTCGCTCATTGGCGAATCAGAGCGTGGCCGAGGTGTAGGGCAGCAGGCCCATGAAGCGGGCCCGCTTGATCGCTTGCGCGATCATGGCCTGCTCCTTCGCGGTGGTGCTCAGACGCTTGCGGCCGTAGATCTTGCCGTTGGGGCTCATCATGCGGCGCAGGTTGTCGGCATCCTTCCAATCGACGTACACGACGCCGGTGCCGGAAGTCTTGATGACACTCTTCTTGTTCGGTCCACTGCCAAATCGGGCGAAACGGCTCATGCTGGCCTCCGTCGTGGGCTCTGGGCGTCCGGGACTCTCGCTCGGACGCGACGGGTGAAATGTTCGAGTCAGTCCCAGCGGGGCTTGGGCGGCTGGTCGGCCGGCGGCTGTCCCGTGGGCGGAGATGATAGCGGGATCGACTGGCCCGAGTCCACCGGGGCGGGAGCCGGGCGGGCCGGAGTCGCCGGAATGGGCTGAGAGTCGGCCTTGGTGTCGCCCTTGGAGCGTGCCAGCAGGCGATCAAAAGACAGCCGGCCGCCACCGCGGACAACCAGATACAGGCAGCCCGCCGCCAGCACGCCGTTGCGCCACAGGTGGCAGGTGCCGATGACATGGTCGCAGGGGAAATTGAACTCGCCGAAGCACCCGCACTCGACGGTCATGCCCCGGGCGATGACCGAGGCGATGGCATAGATGAACACGCCCACTGCCCCGAGCATGATGAAGGCGGCGGCCCGCGTCCACAGGCCGATCAGGATGAGGGCGGCGCAGATGGCCTCGGCCCAGGGTACCGCGAAGCTGGAGAGCACCACGAGGTGCTCGTGGTCGATCGGGCTGAGCACCTTGAATGAACGGATCGACTCGGCGAACGCCTGCGTCGCCTCGTTCTTCTGGAGCTTCATGAACGCGGCAAAGCCGAACACTCCCGCGATGAACAGGCGGACGAACAGGGTCACCACGATGTCTATGCGCTGGCCGGCGGTCACTTAGCCACCCCCCACCGGCTCGGTCGGGTGGCCCGCGGCCTCCCAAGCACCAAAGCCCTCGTGCATGATGTAGACCTCGGCGTAGCCCCGACCAATGAGCCGCTGGGCGACGTTCTCCGAAGCATCGCACTCGCCGCCGGCACAGAATATGACAACCGGAAACGCAGGATCGACCTGAGCGAGCACCTGATCGGCCCTGATGCCGATGAAGTCCTTGGTTTCGAGGTGGAACGCGCCCTCGACGGTGCCAACTACGCGCTCGGCGTCGGTGCGGGCATCGAGAAAGGGCATGCCTTCATCCCAAAGCTCAAACGCGCGAGCAACGGAGACGTAGTAGTCAGGCAGATCCGCGTCTGAGCTATCGACCACAGGTGTTGGGGGCGCGGCATCGGGATCGGCGCCTTGGTTGTCTGGCTCGGCCGGAGTTTCTCCCCCATCGCCGGACGCTTCAGAGTCTTGATCGGTCGCCTCCGGCGGTTGGCCCTGTGTCGACGATACTCCATCAACAACGCTGCGCGCAGCCCTCCGATCGCGAGCGTCTGGTACGCCGTTCGTGATCGGCCACACCATCGAGTGCGCCACCGCGGCCCCGAAGACCACAATCAGGATGATCGCGACTCGGCCGACGAACCGCATCGATTACTCGCCCGAGCCGGACCGGGTATCGACGACGCGACCGACGTAGGGCAGCATGACCATCTCTTCCATCGGCACGTCGGTGAGGACCACGAAGTTGCCGCGGATGCGGCCGGCCTCTTCGAGGCTCGGCATGACCAGTTTCAAGCGGTAGGCGTCAACAGCCTTGCCCTCATTGCCCGATTCGGCGTCGATGGGCTCGACCGAGAAATCGATGGGCATGGGCGCCATGCCACGAGGCTGGAGCGGCCGCAGTTCGACGCCGGTGATCTTGAACGGCTCGTTGCGGCCGTGACGAACCTCGATGACCTCTTCGAGCTGGCTTCCGACGCTCATCGTTCCGAGCGACATGCGCACGGGGTTGATGAACACGTCGCCCTCGATCACACCGGCCAGCGGCACGGTGATGATCTTGCGACGATCGTCGTTCGTGCGGATGGTGGCCATAGCCTGCGCGCGACCGGGAGGGGCGTCTTCCCTAAGTGTCACCAGGAGATCGGTGCGCGACACCATCTCGCCCTCCTGCTCGATGGTGTCGGTGCCGAGGATCTCGATATCGAAGAACTCGGCACCCTCGCCGACTTTGGTGACGTAGAACGCCTCGAAGCTGCTCGTCGAGCCGGTGAGGCTGATGAGCGTCTCCTTGCGCGTGTGCTTCGCAACCGTGCCCATGTTCACCTGCTTGGGCTCAATCGAGACAAGCGGCTTGACGAACGCGCGCACCTTGACGGCCACGCTCTGCTTCTCGGGGTCGTTCGTGGTGAACGTCACGGATTGCTCGTGGCGACCGGGAGCCTTGCCGGCCGGGTCAAAGGTGACCTTCACCTCGCACCACTCACCAGGCTCAAACTCGTGTTTTTCCATCTCAGCGGCCGTGCAGCCGCAGGTCGTGCGCGGCTGGGGCACCTTGAGCGTGGCCGTACCAACGTTCTTGAATCGGATAATGCCGCTGGCCGGCCCCGTGTCGAGGATAACTCCAAGATCAATGATGGCTGCACCAAGACCGAACGCCGGCACGCCTTCTTCTTCCTGCGCTTCGGGTTGAACCTCGGGCTGCACGGGCGGCAGCGCCTGCGGGGCGTTCTGGGCAAGGGCCGTGGCAGACACGAGGGCGAAGCCAAGGCTGGCCCCCAACGTGGTCAGGATCGTCACTCGTTGCTTGTCGCTCATGCCATTCTCCTCGCCGCCGGGTGGCCGTCGGCAACACCCCGCGTCACGCGAACTCTCTCATGGTCCGAGACCGCTCCCCGAAACCGCCTCCGGTCATTCTTCGGCCTTCAACGCACCAAGTCAGCATACCACCAAGGCGTCTGCCTGCCCACTCTGAAGCGCCAGCCAACCCAAACCGTCACGCGGGCCCGGTATTCGCTCGCACAACGGAATGACTCCGTATAAATGCCTATCAAATCACTCCATGGCCTCGGCCAGTCGGTTGAGAGCGTGGGCGTAGCAGGCCGTCCGCATGGTGATGTTCTCGGACTCCATGACATCGAAGACCTGGTTGAACGAGTCGGACATGATCTCGCCCAGCCGCTCATGGACGGTCTCGAGCTTCCAGTAGTAGCCGCTGATGTTCTGGCACCACTCGAAGTAGCTGACCGTCACGCCGCCGGCGTTAGCCAGGATGTCGGGCACTACCAGGGCATCGGTCTTGGCGATGATCTCGTCCGCTTCCTTGGTCAATGGGCCGTTGGCGAGTTCGATGAGGACCTTGGCCGTCACGTTGCCGGCGTTGTCCTTGGTAATGGCGTTCTCAAGGGCGGCGGGCACCAACACATCAACGTTGAGTTCCAGCAGGTCCTCGTTGCTGATCGCCTTGCCCTGGCTCGGGAGACGACCGGTGTCCTGCTTTGCGGACAGCGTGGCAGGCACGTCCAGGCCGTTCTCATCGTAGATGCCACCGCGGGAATCGCTGACGGCGACGACCTTGTATCCGGCGTCGTTGGCCAGACGCGCGAAGTGCTGGCCCGCGTTGCCGAAGCCCTGGATGGCCACGGTGATATCACCGGGGTTCCACCCGCGCTTCTTCTCGATCTCTTGCAAGCACACGAACCCGCCACGGGCTGTCGCGTCGTCTCGTCCGAGCGAGCCGCCACGCGACACGGGCTTGCCGGTGATCACGCCGGGGTATCGACCACGCTTTATGGTGTCGAACTCGTCGCTCATCCAGCCCATGATCTTGGCGTTGGTGTACACGTCCGGTGCGGGCACGTCGATGTCAGGGCCCAGCACGTCGGCCATACCACGCATGTACCCGCGGCTGAGCGCCTCGAGCTCGCGCTCGCTGAGCTTGCGCGGGTCGACGATGACGCCACCCTTGCCGCCACCCAGCGGGATGCCAACCGTGGCGCACTTGAAGGTCATCCAGAACGCCAGCGCCCGCACTTCGGCCGCGCTCACGTCGGGGTGGTAGCGGATGCCGCCCTTGGCCGGCCCCCGCACCGTGTTGAATCGGCAGCGGTAGCCCGTGAAGACCTCCAGCGATCCATCGTCCTTGCGGACGGGAATGGACACCTCAGTAAAGCGCTCGGGATAGCGCAGCGTTTCGACCGTATCCGAGCTCGCCTTGCTGTACTTGGCCGCCAAGTCGAGGCGGGGCAGCGCCTCGTCAAGAAAAACGTCCGGGGCCTTCGCCGAGGCGGACTTCGCAGGTTGGCTGGCGCTGGGCTTGGCTTCGTCGACGAGTACGTTCGGGGCCATTGGCATCTCCTAGGGATAGATTTCTTGCGACAGAAGTATCGGCACGCGGCGGTCGGTCTTCGAGTATACCGCTCACGACATTCGGGGGAACCCGTGTCAGTCGCCTGCTGGAACCGGAGCCTTGAAGGCCAGCCGGGTGTACGCCAGCCCGAAACCGAGCCGCCCGGCGTTGCGTTCGGTCGGAATGCCCGGCTGGCACTCGATCACGGCGGCCGAACAGCCCTCGGCTTGCCCCTGGAGCAGCCGCCGAGCAATCAGTGCCTGTTGGATGCCTCGCCGGCGGAAGCCCTCCCCGACCACGGCCCCCCACAGCGAAGCGACCTTCACAAGCCCGTAACCCGTCGAGGGCTCGATCGTGATGACCTCCATCCCGCAGGTGCCCGCCAGCTTGCCTTCGATGAACGCCAGGAAGCCGCGCGACCGGGGGTGCGTCAGGCTTCGAACCGTCGCCTCGATCTCGCTTGCCGATGGCTCGGTACCGGCGGGTGCGAAGCCCCTCGTCGTGTGTTCGGCGTGTTGATGCAGTTGGTTCTCGTTGCCGGGGTCCAGCTTTTCCAACGACAGGCCGTCGACGTCGGGCATCTGTACCGGCAGCGACAAACTCCGAGACAGCACACGCTCGGTCTCGTCGAGCACCAGCCCCGCGGACGCCGCGGCCTTGTACGCATCCGTACCGCTCTGGTCGGTAAGGTCGATGCGCGGCCGACCACGCCGGGTGGCAACATACTCCACCACATGCCGAGCGCCCTCTGGGGTCAACGGGGCATCGATCCCGCAGCCGATGGCACCACACAGCCAGCGCACACCTCGCTTGAATGCCACCACGCCGCCGCCCAGATCGGCGGAGATCCGCTCGTGTTCGTCCGCCAGATCCGCGAGCACGAGCATCTGCCGGCGTTCGTTGATGCGCATGATGGCGGTGGAGTCGAGTTCCATCGTCATGGTGCCAACTCTACGAAAGCAACCAACACCGGGCGCGGATCCCAAGGAGAGAGAACCCGCACCCGGCGTTGGATGGAATTGGATGGCTCGGCCTCAGCAACCAGAACCGAAGGCGTTCTGGAAGCAGAGGAAGTCGAACAGCGTCAGCGCACCATCGCCGTCGCAGTCGGCAGTGGCGTCGCCCGAGGCGAAGGCGTTCTGGAACGCCAGGAAGTCGAAAACGGTCAGGGCACCATCACCGTCCATGTCGGCGTAGCACGAGCCCGTGTCGAGGAACGTCACCGTTCCGCTCACGTCGCCGATGCCGGTAAGCGGATCGACCTGCCAGCGGCCCTCGAACTGGATGTGGTTCGAGCGGTTGCCGGCGATGTCGCCCGTGCCGAGTACCGAGATCACCACCTGGTCGTCGGCGATGGCCGGGTGCAGTTCGATAACCACGTCGCCACCGGGGGGCGGAGGCACTGTCCCGGGGTCGGCAACCTTTGAGTCAATGGCGTTCGAGATATTCACCGCGCCGGCCGCACCGGCCACGGTGCCCGCGCCAACACCACCCACGCTGCCGATGGCGCCACCAGCGATGATCTCAAGAGCATACACCCACCACTTGGGCTTCAGGCTACCGCCATCGTCGGCAACCTCGCGGTAGTCGAGCGATGTCAGGTTGCCATCCGCATCCGTGCCCCACTGGCCCACGATGCTGCTGTGCCACTCTTCGCCGAGAATGCTCCCCGAACCCTGGGCGCGCGACTGATAGCCATCGGGGGTCTCACTCAGGTCACCGAAGTAATCAAAGTTCATGACGCCACCGCAGACGCCACCTTGGCCGACGAGCGTCCACTGCTGCGGGTTGAAGCTACCCGTCACGTTGAGCGCCCCACCAGAGCAAGCATCCCATCCGTCGCCCTCGGTCTGCATGTGCAGACCGTGCAACATGCTCTCGATCATCATCTGCACGTTGGCGTGCTCACGCACGCGGAGTTCCTGGTCCTGGGCGTTGGCAACACCCGCCAGAAGGGACAAGCCGAGACACGACGACACAGCGATAGTGCGAACACACATGAGACACCTCCACAGTGAGTTGAAAACTCGACCCCGGGGGTCCGGTCGCGATGCTGAGTGCACCGCTGCCCACCGGCCCTCGTCGGCCACTAGGGGAAGCGAGCGATGGGGCGATCACTCACGCTGCCGCTTCACGAAACTTGAACAATCCTTCAATATCGAGCAGAAGTACCTAATCTTTTTCTCATGCTCAGCACCAAACACCTCGCCTAGCCATCGACCTATCGCTGCACTCTTCTTGCGTGCCAGCCGCCTAATGCTCGACGCTGGCGGCATGTCCAATCTCATCCATGGTCGCACGGACTCGGTGGTCAGTGCCACAAGCTACTTCTGCACTCGGACACACCAAAGCAATGTCGTGCTGGTGCCGCATCGAATGTCGGTCGCGTAATATAACCAAGCATGACCCTTCCAGGCTTTTTGATCATCGGATCCATGAAGTGCGGTACGACCACGCTCTATCGCGACCTGGCCGATTCGCCTGGCATCTACTTGTCTCACATCAAAGAACCAGCCAACCTCACCAAGAACGACATCTACACCGAGCAAGGCAAGGCCGAGTATGAGAGGTTGTTTCGAGCCGCAAGCCCAAGTCAGCTCGCGGGCGAAGCTACCGCGCTTTACACCGCACTTCCAGACATGGGCGATGTCCCCGAGCGTGCGTACAGGTTGCTCGGACCCCAACTCAAGCTGATCTACCTGGTTCGCGACCCGGTAACGCGGATTTCGAGCCACTACCAGCACCTTGTCAGCATGGGCTCCCCCACGTTGGTTTCGCCAGAGTCTCTCGTGACGATCGACCGGGCCGTTCGCGAAGTTTCCCCGCTGCTCGACTGGACACGCTACGCGATGCAACTCGAGCCTTGGATATCGTGGTTCGGCCCGGAACAACTGCGGATCGTTCGGTTCGAGCGATATGTGGCCGACCGCAGAAGTACTGTTGCGGACATCTGCCGATTCCTCAATGTAGAGCCGCCACCGCCCATCAACGAAAACACCGTGTACAACAAGACGGGTGATCGCCCGGTCACGCGAGGTTTCTGGTACCGGCTCCGAGACCATCCGATCTATCGTCGGCATCTCGCCCGCCGACTGCCCCTAACGGTAAAAGATGCACTCAGGTCTTGTTTGTTGCCCAAGGAGCAGGCACGCCCTGCCAAACCCAGCGCAGATACCATCGACTTCATTCATGACCAACTGGCCGATGACCAAAGACGTTTGGCAAGACTCCTTGAGGGCAATCCTCCCAATCGAGCGGTGTGTGCCCCCGTCTGCATTGGCATACCTCGCGTGGCAGATACGACCCGAACCCATTGAATACCCAATAGGGCTGCTCAATTCGACGAAAGACGCGCCATGACCAAACCTGCACTTGGTGGGGCTGAGGCAATATCCATGACCTATCGCTGCACTCTCCTGCGCGCGGGCCGCCTGCTGCTCGACGCCGGCGGCATGTTCGGGCTCATCCCCCGTGTGGTGTGGGAGACGATGGTCGACCCCGATGACAAGCACCGCGTCGAACTTCACCATAACTGCCTGTGGCTCGTGGGCACACAAGACGACCCGGAACTGGGGCGGCCACGCCAGGTCATCATCGAAGCCGGTACCGGAGACAAACTTGATCCCAAGATGGCAGGTATCTTCGGCCTCGATGGCCGTACCGTGGAGACCGCGCTCACAGAGGCCGGCGGCGATCCGAACAAGATCGACGATGTGGTCATAAGCCACCTGCACTTCGATCATGCCGGCGGCCTAACCCGACGCTTGCGCCCCGGGGAGAGCTCCGACTGGACCGCTGGACCCAAGGAAGCCAGCGGCGACGCGAGCCAGGTGAAACTCACCTTCCCCAACGCGACCGTGCACGTCCAGGAGAAGGAGTGGCACACCGCGCTCTCTGGCGACTCGGTGATGACGCGAACGTACTACGCCGACCACCTGGCGCCCATAGAGAGCAAGCTCAGGCTACATGACTCACCCCGCCCCTTCGAGCCCGGGCGCGTTCCTCATAAGAGTGAGCACCCGGCCTTGCCTTGGGATCGAAGGACCACGACGATTGTGCCGGGCATCAAGGTCTTCCTGACGCCGGGCCATACTTGGGGCCAGCAGGCGATGTGGTTCACAGATGACAACAACCGACAGATTGTCTTCACCCCCGACGTGATGCCCACGGCGTGGCACAGCGGCAAGGCGTACAGCTTGGCCTACGACGTTGAGCCGTACACCAGCATGGTCACCAAGACCTGGCTGCTGCGCGAGGCGGCCGAGCGCGGGTGGACCCTGGTGCTCGACCACGAACCAGGCGACCCCTGGCGGCGCGTGAAGCCCAACGACCGCGGCTGGTACGCCCTGGAACCGGCCGGAAACACCTAGGCGAACCGCTCAGCGCCTGGGGGTCTACCATCGGCCATGCCTCCCGCGGTGAACGACACGGCGGCTTCCAAACCCCGACCGCAGGCCGAGATTCCGGCCTCCGAGGACACCCGCGCCGACGCCGAAGTTGCCGAGGCCGAGGCCGTCGAAGACACGCCCGCCAGCGACGCCCAGCCCTCCGCCGATCCCAAGAAGAAGCGCAAGCGCACGAAGTGGGAGCGGCTCGAGGCTTTCATCAGCCGGCTGAGCACCCGCAACCACTTCTGGCACCGCGTCTGCTCGCGCATCTGGTTGCCACACGCCTATTTCAGCGGCATCCGGATGAAGATGATCGATGCCAAGACCTTTGAGGCCGTCGTCCCCTTCCGCCGGTTCAACCGCAACTGGTACAACGCGATGGCCGGAGCAGCCCTGCTGGGCAACGCCGAGATCGCCGGCGGCTCGTACATCTTCCGCGTGTGCGGGGCCGACTGGACCGTGGTGTGCAAGCGGCTCGAGTACAAGTTCCTGCGGCCTTGTCTTGGCCCGGCGGTCTACCAGATCGAGCCCGAGGAAGACATCGAAGCCCTCATCGCCGCCGGCCGGGAATTCAACCTGACTATCAAGATGAACGTGGTGCAGCAACTCCGCCGCCCCAGCGACCGCGTGAAGCGTGTGGGCGTAGCGACGGCAACGTTCCACGTGACCCCTAAGGCCCACCAGCGCAGCCGCGGCCGGCTCAAGTAACCGGCGATGGCATCGCCCGGGCCCGCGAATACGACAACGCGTACGTCGCCCCTGGCCACACTGGGCTGGGGGTTCTATCTGGCCGTGTCGTGGACGTGGGTGATCGGCATGATCTTACCCGCGCTCATGTTACGCGATTTTGGTTGGTGGGGTCTGGCGGTCTTCCTGCTGCCCAACGCCATCGGCGCGGCAGCGATGGGGACGGTACTCAAGAACGCGGACACCGCCCAGCGGTTACGCATGACCCACAACAAGGCCATCCAGCGATTTTCGATGGTTACCATCGCGTTTCATCTGTATCTGCTGGGTGCTATCGCGCTCTCGACCTTCGGGTTCCCAAGCACGCAAGGCCAGATGGGCGTGCTCATATTCGGTGCGATCTTCGCTGTAGTGCAGCTCAGCGTGCGACGCTGGCTCATCTCTGCGCTCGTCGTATGGCTCGCGAGCATCGGATTTGCTATCGCATACGCAACGACCGGTTCTTCGGTCGTGCTCGAAAATCCTCAAACCTTTCCTGCTGAACCTTCGAAAGACCTGCTGCTGCTCACACCCGTCGTCGTATTCGGCTTCGCGATGTGCCCATACCTCGACGCAACGTTCCTGCGAGCTCGCGCCGCGACTTCACCGACCGCTGGCAGACTCGCCTTCGCCTTCGGCTTCCTCATCCCCTTCGCCATCATGATCGGCTTCACCGTGCTGTACGCGAGCGCCATCGCGTCGGACCACGCCATTGGTTGGCAGCTTATCCTCGCTCACCTGGCGGTCCAGGCAGGCTTCACCCTCGCCGTCCACATGCGTGAGGCCAAGCTCGCACTCTCCCAGCGCAGCATCACGCTCGGCCTGACCATTGCCGCACTCGCGACGCTCTGGTCGCTCCCCGAAGGGCCCATTCCCTGGGCCGACAACATGCTCGCCTGGGAGGTCGTCTACCGCCTCTTCATGTCCGCCTACGGCCTGTTCTTCCCGGCCTACGTGCTGTTTGCGGTCGTGCCCGACGCAATGAAGATGGGCCCCTTGCCCCGCGCCGGCCGGGCCATCACCGCAATCACCATCGCCGCAGTACTGCCCTTGTACACGCTGGGATTCATCGCTCGCGAAGAGCAATGGCTGCCGCTGGCCCTCGGCGTCATGTTGGGCGGCGCGTTCATTACCTTCACGATGCGTCGGCGCGCGAGGGCCACCCATGGCTGAAGCGACCTTTCTGGCCGCGGCGGACCTGCACCTGGGCCGGCCCATCGCCAGCCTGCCGGAGTCGATGCGTGGTGATTCCCGCACACTCGGCCCGTTCGGCGCGTTCGAGCGGCTCATCGACATGGCCGTCAAAGAGCACGTCAACGCGGTGCTGCTGGCCGGAGACGTGGTCGATGACGATGGCGCGTACTTCGAGGTCTTCTCAGCATTGCAAGACGCCGCGCGCAAGCTCGACGGCATCCCCATGATCGCCATCGCTGGCAATCACGACGCGCACGTGCTGCCGCGTCTCGCCAACGCCATCGACGGACTGACACTCCTCGGAACGGGCGGAGAGTGGCAAAGCCACTTGCTAACAGCCGGCACGGGCGATATCGAGATACTCGGCTGGAGCTTCCCCGACAGCCATTGCCGCACTTCGCCCTTTGAAACACCCCCGCCGCCACGCAAGGGCCGGCGCATTGCGCTGCTACACGGCGATGTCGACACGTCCAGCAGCGTCTATGCCCCCTTCACCGCCACCGATCTCCGCGAGCACGCCGCCGACGCCTGGCTACTGGGCCACGTGCACAACCCGTCGCACCAACGGCTGGCGTCTCAAACGCCCACCGGCTACCTCGGCAGCTTGTGCGGGCTCGACCCCAGCGAGACCGGACCGCGCGGGGCGTGGCTGGTTCGGTGCGACTCGCACGGCGTCTCGCTTGAACATCGAACACTGGCCCCCGTCGCTTGGGCCAATGCAACAATTGACGCGAGAGAGGTGGAGCTCGATTCGCTCGATACCGCGTTGCGCCGGGCTGTCGAAGAGGCGGCCGGCAGATTCGAACATGCCAGGACCGTCGGCGTGCGCATCCTGCTCGTTGGCGAGCATCATGCTTGGCGCGATCTCAACGACCGCGCCGGCAAGATCGAGCCCGGCCAGCCGTGGCGTTGCGGCTCTGCGAGCGTTTTCATCGACAAAGTAGACGCCCGGCTCACCCCGCCGATGCCGCTCGACACGCTCTCAAGGGAACGCTCCGCCGCCGGCCGCATCGCGAGCCTGATCCTGGAGTTGCAGTCGGATGGTGCCGGCGAGCTTGTCGCCCATACCGGTACACAGTTTTCGAATCTCTCGAACGATCGCAACCTCCGCGTGCCCGACATCGGCGAGGACACGCTGCCAGCGCCCGATCCGCGCACCGTGCTCGAACACGAGGCTCGCGCCATACTCGGCGAGTTGCTGGCGCAGTGCCCGACGGAGGCGCGCTGATGCGCGTGCGACGGATCAACATCCTCAGTAGCCCGGGCATCTCTTCCAGCTTTACAGTCGATGAGTTCAGCGACGGACTGACCATCATCGAGGGCCGCAACGAGTCGGGAAAAAGCACGCTTGCGGGCGCGATCCGCGCGTTGCTCTGGCCTCGCCGCAGCGTGACCCTCCAGGCAAGAGGCGAGTTTGTCGCTTACGACCAGCGGCACAGTGCATTCGTCGACTTGCACGGCGGAGGTTGGGAAGGCGACGCCCCCGCCATGCCCGAAGCCAGCGCTGGCCGCGGCATCGTCGTGGGCATCAGCGACCTGTGGCACGACGACGAGCACGATCTGGAGGTCCGTGACGCGATGATCCGTGAACTCCACGGCGGGTACGACCTCTCGGCTTTGCACGACGCAGCCCAACCGAGCTCGCCCCTCAAACCGGCGCGCGAAGCGCGCGAGGCCGAGCGACAATTGCACAACGCCCGCAACGCAGCCCGCACGCTGATGGTCAAGGAAGCCACGCTGCCCGACCTTCGTGCGCAGGCCAATCGCAACCGGGCCCATGCCGCCCGCCGATCGCAGGTGGAGACCGCCCTCAAGCGCCTGGAACTGCTCGAACAACTGAACGCACGCCGCCACGAACTCGAACGGATGCCCCAAGGAGCGCTGCGTGTCACCGGCAAGGAAGACCAGCGGCTGCGGTCGCTGCGCGACGCGATCGACGAGGCAGGGGCAGTTGCCGCGCAAGAACGAAGCGCTGCAGAACACGCCCGAGCCTCACTTGCACAACTCGATCTGCCGGAGCAAGGCGTTCCGCCCGGCGACATTCACCTCCTGACCGATCTTGCGAGCGAGTTGTCAGCGATCGAACGGCAACTCAGCGAGGCTACACGCCGAGCCGCTGAACGCCAGGCCGAGACCGACGCGACCGCTGCGGCAGCACGTGCGTTGGATCCAGAGGAACTCGCCAAGCTCGAAGCCGCACTCGACGCCGCCCATCAAGCCCGCGAGCAGCGGGCACGTGACAAGGCCGCCGCCGATCAGTGGGTACCGCCACCTCCGCCACTCCAGTCGATCGCGCTGCCACTTTCAGTCCTCGTGTCCGCCCTGCTCACCGGAGTCGCTGCGGCTATCGCGACCGCCTGGATCGCGGTTGGCCTCGCTGTCGTCGTGCTCGCACTGTCGGTCATACTGGTTGCGCGCAAACCTGGGACCGCCGCCGACCCGCTTCCAGAACTGCGCGAACGTGCCGAGCGCAGCGAAGCGAGCTACCAGGACGCCCTCAAGGCCGTCCGCGATATCGCGGGCAACGATGACACGCTCACTTCGACGCTCGCCATCGTCGCGGCGGCGGATCGTGCTTCGCGGCACGACAAGCTCTTGACCGATCTGCACGCCGCTCGCGCGAGCGTCGAGGCTCTGGAATCCGAACGCGATGCCGTGCTTAGGCGGGCGGCCATCGTGTTATCGACTTATATCGACGAGTCCCACACATCGGCCGACGAAATCACGAATCACCTCGCCAACCTCAAGCACCGCGCGCAGGAGCACGAACGGCTTGCACACGAAGCTGCGCAGGCCGAGCAACGTGCAAAGCAGAACGATCAAAGGCGGATCAATGCTCAGCACAACTTCGAGGCCGAACTCGGAAACCTAGAACTCACCGAAAATCGCCTGCCCGAGCTAGCGGAGTGGTTGCGCCACCGTGAGAAGGCCCAGAATCTTGCCTCAACAATCCACGAGCGTGAGGCGCAGCTGAAGGCCCTCGAGGAATCACTGGCGACAGCACGCGACCTGCTCGAGCTCGATCGCCCGGCACTCGAATCCAAGCTCGAAGCGTGCGACGTCGGGAGTACCAAGGCCGACGGGCTCAGGGAAGACATCGGCGGCATCGAAGGTGAGATTCGCAACGCCAAGGCTGGCGCCGACGTCGGCGAGGCACTTGCCAACCTTGAGCGTGCCTCCCAGTCTGTCGCCGACGCTCGCGACCACGAGTGCGCCAAGGCCGCCCGCCGCCTCATCCTCGACCACGCCGTGGCTGGCATGAGGCACGACGACTTGCCCGCCCTGGTGCGACAGGCCGATGAGTTGCTCGCCCGCTTTACCAGCAACGCCTACGGCCTCCGAGTCGACGACCGTAGCGAGCCGGTGGTCTACGACCTCCGCACGGGGACGACCAAGAAGTACGACCAACTCTCCACCGGCACGCGCGCGCAAACCTTGCTGGCGATGCGTCTGGCCAGCGCACTCGAGGCTGAGCGTCGCGCCGGCTCGACGGCCCTCCCACTCGTCCTTGACGAACCGCTGGCCACGACCGACGACCAGCGATTCGAGTCTGTCACCCGTGCGATGTTCGAACTCGCCGATGAGGGCCGCCAGCTCATCTACCTCACGTGTGAACCCGCCCACGCACGGCGGCTCCAGCACCTGGCCGGTGAGCACGGCGTCCCATGCGCGCGGGTGAATCTGGACACCATTCAAAAGCGCGAGGCCACAGAGCGCAACCCCACGTACGCGCTGGTCGAGCCCAAGCCCGTGCCCACACCCCAGACCACATCACGCGACGACTACCTGAACTGGCGCGGCGTGGTTCCCTTCGATGCCTGGGCCAGCACCGACGCGATCGATCTGTACCACGTGCTTCCCGAACACCTCAACACGCTGCACGATCTGCAACAACGCGGCATCACCACCGTGGGCCAACTGCTCGATCTCGAGAACAAACAAAGCAACAGCGCACCCTTCCCCGAATTCGTGCTCGCGGCCCGAGTCGTGAGCGGGCTCGTGCTCGCATGGCGCAAGGGCCGCGCCCGTCCTGTCACGACCGAGGATCTGATCGACTCCGGTGCGGTCAGCGATGCCTTCCTCAAACGGTTGATCGAATTGAACAACACCCACAATGGGTCGGCTCTGGAACTGCTGCGGGCACTCGAATCTGGCGCCACCAGGGGCTTCCGAGCGAGCAAAATCGACCAACTCAGGGATTCCCTTGCTGCCAGGGGGCTTTTGCCGTCAACAACGCGCAGTTCGCGCGCCGAGATACTGCATCACGCCCTTCAGGGTGTGGTTATGGGTACTTCCGACCAGAGTCACGGGTTCTTGCTAGCGACCGCCAACCGCCTCTTGGACTTCTTGGATTCCTCAAACTCGTCCCAGCGTGAAGCGCCGGCTGATTTGCAGGCGTAACTATCAAGAAGCCGAAACCAAACCGCTCGGGAGATGGCTCGTGAGCGGACTTGTGATAATTTGCAGGGGCGGGCATCGTCCCCGCCCGACAGCTCGATATGGATCAGAATCCGAACGCCTGCTCGAACCGCGTGTCGGATGAACCCGTATCGAGAGCTTTCCAGGGAGGTTCAGATATGCATTCCAAGATGGGACTCGTTCTCGTGTGCGGCCTGGCAATGGGCCTCACCACCCCGCTGACGGTCGCCGACGACGCGCTGCCGGCCGAGCCGGTCTCGCTGCAGACCCAGCAGGGCCAGCACCCGACGCTCACCTTCAACGGCGAACCGTTCCATCAGGCCGCGGGCGCGGTGCTCGACCTCGAGCAGGCCCGGGTTCCCAACAGCCAGGCCGTCCTGATGTCGTGGACGGAAGCCACCGGCCAGGGCGAGATCCGTTACACCGCGATCTCCCTCAACGGCCAGCGCATCGATCGCGTGGCGCCGGGCGCGCACACCATCCGCCTTCGCTACGCCGAGTTCGATCCCGACAAGTCCACGCCGGCCGTTCCCGGCCAGCTCGCAGCCGCTGCGAGCAACGACGCGTACATCGTCCAGTTCATCGGCCAGCCCGTCGAGGCCGCCGACTTGGCACTCGAGGCCGCCGGCGCGACCATCTTGCGCGCTCTGCACGACCACGCGCGCATCGTGCGCATGGATCCCGCGGCCAAGGCCGCCATCGAGGCGATGGGCATCGTCCGCTGGGTTGGCAACTACGAGCCGGCGTACAAGCTCGAAGAAGAGATCCTCCAGCCGCTCGTGCTCGGCGGGGCGTTCTCGACCACGAAGTCGCGGTACTCCATCGAGCTGCTCACCGATGGCAACATCGCGATGGACCGCATGGCCCAGGCCATCATCGGGATGGGCGCCACCATCGACCTGACCGTGCCCGAGACCGGCCGGCTGGAAGCCACGCTGACTCCCTCCCAGATCCTGGCGGTCGCGGCCGATAGCGACGTGCTGTTCGTCGACCGCTGGCAGGCACCCGAGAACGACATGAACATTGCTCGTTCCATCGGTGGCGGGCAGTACCTGGAGACCGTCGCCGGCTACACGGGCCAAGGCGTTCGCGGCGAGGTCATGGATAGCGGCCTGCGTACGAATCACCAGGAATTCACCGCCACACCGCCGCTGCTCCACGGCGGCACGGGCATCGACAGCCACGGCACCAGCACATACAGCATCAACTTCGCACGCGGCGCATCGAGCATCGCCCGCGGCATGGTGCCCGATGCGCAGGGCATCTTCGCCAGCTACTTCTCGGTGGGCAACCGGTACGCGCACACCGCGCAACTCATCAACCCATCGCTGCCGTACCGCGCTGTGTACCAGTCCAATAGTTGGGGTAGCGGCCTGACCACCGCCTACACAACGGCCAGCACCGAGATGGACCGCATCATCTTCGATCAGAACATCCTTATCACCCAGAGCCAGTCGAACCAGGGCTCGCAGCAGTCCCGCCCGCAAGCCTGGGCTAAGAACATCGTGTCAGTCGGCGGCATCGTCCACCGCAACACGCTCACCAAGGGTGATGACTGCTGGTGCGGCGGCGCGAGCCGTGGTCCAGCCGCGGACGGTCGCATCAAGCCAGACCTCACCCACTTCTTCGATAGCACGCGCGCCGCCACCAGCTCGAGCACCACCGCGTACACCGAGTTTGGCGGCACGAGCGGCGCGACGCCCATCGTCGCCGGCCACTTCGGCTTGCTCTTCCAGATGTGGAGCGAGGGAATCTTCGGCAACCCGACCTCGGGCGGCGACGTCTTTGACGAGCGCCCCGCCTTCACGACAGCGAAGGCGCTCATGATCGCCTCGGCCGACCCGTACAACTTCAGCGGCACGAGCATCGGCAATGACAAGGCGCGCGCCAAGCAGGGCTGGGGCATGCCCGACCTGCGCCCGCTCTACGACGAGCGCGACCAGATCTTCATCGTGAACGAAGAGGACATCATCACCGAGCTTGAAACCGCGACCTACCAACTCAAGGTACCCGCCGGCACCCCCGAGCTGCGCACCACGCTCACATGGGCCGACCCCGCGGGCACGACCTCGAGTTCGCAACACCGCATCAACAACCTTGACCTCCGCATTACGAGCCCCAGCGGCGAGACCTACTGGGGCAACAACGGCCTGAATGGTGGCATCTGGAGCACCACCGGCGGCACGGCCGACACGGTCAACACCGTTGAGAACGTGTTCATCCTGAACCCCGACGCCGGAACATGGACCGTCGAGGTCATCGCCGCCGACCTGAACCAAGACGGCCACCGCGAGACCGGCACCCGCGACGCCGACTTCGCGCTCGTGGTCATCGGCACCGACGGCGAAGGTGCCGCCTTTGAGCTGCCCTTCGAGGACGAGTTCCCCGATCTGGCTCTGGACACCGAGAAGTGGATCGAGGTCTCGGCCAGCACCGGGCCGACCACGCTGGGCATGAACCCGCCGAGTGAGCCCTACAGCCTTCTGATGCTCAATGATGCGACGCTGACCTCCGCACGCATCAACGTGTCACCGCTCCTGCTGCCCGACATGCCCGTCGAGGTTGCCTTCCACAGCCAGCATCGCGGCGTTGAGAGCGGCAAGACGCTCAACGTCGAGGTGTACAGCGGCTTCCTGGGCGAGTGGGTCGACCTGACCGAGGTCGTCTCGAACGGCGTCGACCAGACGACGTTCGTGGCCAGCGCAACGCAGATTCCGTTCGAAGCGTACGGCGAGACCTTCCAGGTCCGCTTCACTACGCCCGGCAGCGACGTCACCGATCAGTGGTACATCGATGACGTGCGTGTCCGCATCATCGTCGACGACCCCACATGCCGGGCCGACCTGGACGGCGATGGCGAGCTGACCATCTTCGACTTCCTGGAGTTCCAGAACCTCTTCTCGACCGGCGACCTCCGCGCCGACTTCGACGGCGACGGTGAACTGAACATCTTCGACTTCCTGGCGTTCCAGAACGAATTCGCCATGGGTTGCTGATCCGAAGAACCAGTTCGTGACTTGCACAGAGCCCGGGCGTAAGCCCGGGCTCTGTCGTATCGGGGCGAGAGTCGAACAAACCGCCAAACCGCACGGATGCCAGAGCAGTTCGCAACGTCGAACGAACGTCGAGTAACGATCCTAGAAGCCACCACCGAAGTCTCAGCGGAACGTAGAATGTGCCACCCTAGCCCGCGAACCCGGATGGGCGGAAGCAGAGGGAGTGTCATGCAATTGAGTGTGTTTACGATCGCAATGGGATTGCTGTGGTGTATCGCGGATGCTGCTCTTGGACAAGCCGATGCGCCGCCCGCCGAGGTGATCTTCCGCGGCGGGACCATTGTCACGATGGATGATCACCGCCCAGTGGCCGAGGCCGTCGCGGTGCGCGAAGAGCGCATCGTGGCCGTCGGTGACACCAAGGATGTGATGCGCTTGGCCGGGCGGGACACACGCATCGTTGAACTCGGAGAACGGGCGTTGCTGCCGGGCTTCTTCGACTCGCACGGGCACGGCTATCTGCTTGGCCTGCAAGCCACCACGGCAAACCTGCTGCCCCCACCCGATGGCTTGAGCGCCGACATCCCGACGCTTCAGGCTCTGTTGAGCGACTGGGCAGACGCGAACGCCGAGGCGGTCGAGCGGGTGGGCTGGATCGCGGGGTTCGGCTACGACGACGCCCAGTTGGCCGAGGCACGCCACCCTACTCGCGACGAGTTGGACGCGGTCTCGACCGACATCCCCATCATCATCATCCACCAGAGCAGCCACCTGGGTGTGGCCAACAGCAAGGCGCTCGAACTCGCGGGCGTGACAGCCGAGACCGATGATCCGCCGGGAGGCGTGTTCCGCCGGCGCGAGGGCTCGCGCGAGCCCAACGGCGTGTGCGAGGAATACGCCTTCTTCGCCGTTGTCTCGAAGCTCGCCGAACGATTCGACGATGATGTGAACGACTATCTGGTCGTTCGCGGGATCGAGTTGGCAGCCTCGTATGGCTATACGACGGTGCAGGAAGGTCGGGCGATGCAGCCCGCGCTCGACGCCATGACGCGTGTGGCAGCCAAGGGCGATCTCCCGGTCGATCTTGTGGCGTATCCCGACGTACTCGAGGTCGATGAGCCGCACCCGACCAACCACTATGAAAACAACTTCCGAGTAGCCGGCGTGAAGCTGACCATCGACGGTTCTCCCCAGGGCAAGACGGCTTGGTTGACCGAGCCGTACTTCGTTCCGCCGGAAGGTCGCGACGCGGAGTATTCCGGCTATCCGGCCGTTCGGGAAGACGTGGCGATGACGGCGATCGAGAAGGCGTATGCCAACGGCTGGCAGATCCTGTGCCACGCGAACGGCGATGCCGCAATCGATCTGTACATTGAGGCCGTCACCGCGGCACAAGCGGCTCACCCGGATGTTGACAACCGGCCGGTGCTCATCCACGGCCAGACGCTCCGCAAAGACCAGGTACCGCGCCTCGAGGAACTCGGCATCTTCCCGTCGCTCTTTCCGATGCACACGTTCTATTGGGGCGACTGGCACCGAGACTCGGTGCTCGGGCCGGAGCGCGCGGACAACATCTCGCCCACTGGCTGGCTCTTGGAGCGCGGGATGATGTTCGGCACGCACCACGACGCACCGGTAGCCCTGCCCGACTCGATGCGGGTGCTCTCGGCCACGGTCACGCGGCGCTCTCGCAGTGGCGACATCATCGGGCCAATGCACCGTGTGCCAATCGGGACGGCCCTCAAGGCAATGACGCTCTGGCCCGCGTGGCAGCACTTCGAGGAAGATACCAAGGGGAGCATAGAGGTAGGCAAGCTCGCGGATCTGGTAATCCTCTCGGCCAACCCGTTGCAAACACCAGAAGAAGATCTGGCCGAGCTTCGAGTGCTCGAGACCATCAAGGCCGGCCGCACGGTGTACCAGCGCCCCCAACGGGGTTCCCGAATCTCATCGCCAGCTGTCTTCAGCCTGACCAGCAACCACGCGCACAGCCCCACGCCATTCGACCGTTTTCGCCCGGTGTGTGGTGACGGTTGCTTCTCTTATGGGCTGAGCCTGCTGTACAACGCCATCAACGGTGCCGACCGAGGCGAGCGCGTTCAACCTCATCGGTGAGCCGAGCTCAATTTGACTCGACCCCTTGACTCGGTCCGGCCGATAGGGATCATTGAACACATGAGCCGCCGCCACGCCATCACGCTGAAAGCCAAAGCCAAAGGGAACCCACCCCCCGGCGACGGTCGCGTGCGCGTCCGCTAAACCCCCCTTGCATCCACGATCGCAAGGCCCGCCGGAACTGACCGGCGGGCCTTTTTTGTTTTCACCCCGTATTTCCACCCAGGAGCCAACCCCATGAGCCAGATCGCCACCCCCGCGACCGAGACCCTGACCGCCACCTGCCCCGAGTGCGGAGCCACCATCACCTTCGCCCGGGCTCCCCGTCGCCACGAGATCGTCCGCTGCCCGGACTGCGGGGCCGAGCTCGAGGTCACCGGCGTGTCACCCATCGCGCTTGCCCTTGCCCCCGAAGTGGAAGAGGACTGGGGCGAGTGAACATCGAGCCACCATCACCAAGCGCCCAACCAGATGGATGGCTTGACGCCCGAGGAATCCCACCCCATGCGACTGACACTCCTGCACACACGCATACGCGTCGAGGAACGCCTGCTCATCGACGAGTTGGAGCGCCGCGGCATCGCAGTCGAGCTCGTCCACGCCGACGAGGCCGTGCTTGACCTGACAGCCTCCCGCGAGAGCATCGATGAGCCGCACGTGCTGCTCGACCGCTGCCTCAGCCACAGCAAGGCCCTGGCCGTCGTTCGCGCATTCGAGAGTCGGGGTGCGATCTGCCTCAACCCGTCGACCGTCACCCACGTCTGCGGCGACAAGCTGCTGACCACGCTCGCCCTCACGGATGCCGGCGTCCCCTCGCCTCGCACAACAGCGGCGTTCAACCAAGATGGTGCCATCCAGGCGGCCGAGCAACTCGGCTACCCGGTGGTCATCAAGCCTTGCGTCGGCTCGTGGGGCCGCATGGTGGGCCGGCTGAACGATCGTGATGCGCTCGAGGCCGTGCTCGAGCACAAACTCACGCTCGGCGGGCCGCAGCACGGTGTGATCTATTTGCAGGAGCTCGTACGAAAGCCCGACCGCGACATCCGCGCGTTCGTCGTGGGCGGGCAGACCATCGCCGCCATCATGCGGCACAGCGAGCACTGGATCACCAACACCGCGCGAGGCGGGCGGGCGGAGGGGCTGCCCGTCTCGCCGGAGTTGGACGGCCTCTGCCAGCGTGCCGCGGCGGCGGTCGGCGGCACGGAGCACAGCTTGCTGGCCATCGACCTCATGGAGTGTCCCGACCGCGGCTTGCTCGTGTGCGAGATCAACTCGACCATGGAGTTCCGCAACTCCATCGAGACCACGGGCGTGGACATCCCGGCCCGCGTGGTCGACCATGTTCTCCGGATTGCCGGCACGCCTGAGGTGGTGGCATGAGTGTCCGAGTCGGCATCATCGGCGGCGCGGGCTACACCGGCGGCGAACTGCTGCGTCTGCTCGCCGTGCACCCGCACGCCACCATCGCGTGGGCTACGTCGCGCGGCCGGGCGGGCTGGCCCATCGGCAGCATCCACCCCAACCTCCGAGGCGTGCTCGATCTCTCGCTCATCGATCCGCAGGACGTTGATCCTGTCGACGTGATCTTCCTCTGTCTTCCACACGGCGAGACGGCCGGAAACATCGAGCATTACGCGAGTCTGGCCCACCGCGTCATTGATCTCTCGTCCGGCTTCCGCCTGCACGACGCCGACCTCTACGAGCGCACCTACGGCCAAGCTCACCCCGCGCCAAGTTGGCTCGACCGCTTCGTCTACGGCTTGCCTGAGACCAACCGCGAGCATCTCCGGGAGGCACAGTTCATCAGCGGCGTGGGCTGCAACGCCACGGCCATGAATCTGGCACTGCTGCCGCTCGCGCGCGCAGGAGTTATCGAGCGCGTCATCGCCGACATCAAGGTCGGCTCGAGCGAGTCTGGGGCCGAGCCTCGCGCCGCCAGCAACCACGCCGAACGCGTGAATGCGCTGCGAACCTTCGCTCCCACAGGTCACCGCCACAGCGCCGAGGTGCGACAGGTCTGCGGCATTTTTCCACTACATGTCACGGCCACCACCACTGATCTCGTCCGCGGCGTCCTAGCGACATGTCATGTGCTGACCAATCGTGAGCTAGCTGAGCGCGAGACATGGCAACTCTACCGCAATACATACGCCAGCGAGCCATTCGTGCGCATCGTCAAAGAGAAGCGCGGCCTCTACCGCCTGCCAGAGCCCAAGACCCTCGCGGGTACGAACTTTGCCGACGTCGGCTTCGAGATCGAGCCGGGCACCAACCGCGTCGTCGCGCTGTGTGCCATCGACAATCTCGGCAAGGGTGCCGCCGGCACGGCCATCCAGTGCATGAACCTCACCTGCGGCTTCGACGAGACCGCTGGGCTCGCCTTTTTCGGCTTGCATCCCGTATAGGAGAACGATCATGCTCGTCATCAAGATCGGCGGGGCCGAGGGCATCGGACCGCAGCATGCCTGCGACGACATCGCCGCCCTCGTTGCCGAGGGCCAGCAGGTGGTCGTCGTCCACGGCGGCTCGCATGAGACCAACACGCTGAGTGCCCGGCTCGGCATCGAACCGCGCTTCATCACGAGTCCGAGTGGCCACACGAGCCGCTACACCGACGCGGACGCGATCGACGTGTTCCAGATGGCCTGCCGGCGCTTGAACTCGCGCATCGTCCGCATGTTGCGCGAGCGCGGCGTCGACGCCTCCGGCTTGAGCGGTGTCGACGGTGGGCTGTGGACAGGCAAGCGCAAGGCCGCCATACGCGCCGTTGAGGACGGAACCACCACCATCATCCGTGACGACCACTCGGGCGTCATCGAACGCGTCGACGCTGGATTCATCCGATCCGTGCTCGAAGCCGGCAAGGTACCCGTGCTCTGCCCGCCGGCGATCAGTTACGACCACGAGCCCATCAATGTCGACGCAGACCGCGCAGCCGCGATCACGGCGGGTGCGTTGCAAGCCGAGACGTTGGTGATCCTGTCGAACGTGCCGGGACTGCTGCGTGCGTTCCCCGACGAATCCACGTTGGTACCAAGCTTGACCCGGGCCGAGATCGACACGGCCATGGAACTCGCCCAGGGCCGCATGAAGCGCAAGGTGCTGGCCGCGGGCGAGGCCATCGACACCGGTGTTGCACATGTCATTCTCGCCGACGCACGCCAGCCCACGCCCATCCAGCGCGCGCGGAGCGGCCAAGGAACCACCGTCTCGTGAACACCATCAGCGACCAGAACGCGATTGAGTTGCTCCGCGACCTCGTCACCACGTCCAGCGTCTCTGGACACGAGGCCGACGCCGTCGCGATGCTCGTCGATCGCATGTCCACCCTCGGCTATCGCGCGCACATCGACGAAGCCGGCAACGCCGTCGGCACCATTGGTAGCAACGACCCCGACGCCACCGAGATCCTGCTGCTCGGCCACATCGACACAGTGTCGGGCCACATCCCCATACGTATCGAGAACGGCACGCTCTGGGGTCGAGGGGCGGTCGACGCCAAAGGCCCGCTCTGCGCCTTCACCATCGCCGCGGCGTCCGCGGCCATTCCCGACAACACGCGACTCGTTGTCATCGGCGCCGTGGGCGAAGAAACGCCATCATCCCCAGGCGCACAGTTTGTTCGTGATCGGTACAAACCACATGCCTGCATCATCGGCGAGCCCAGCGGCTGGGAGCGCTTCGCCATCGGCTACAAGGGTCGCCTGCTTGTTCACGCGACGTTCACCCAGGACGCCGGCCACTCCGCCGGCCCGCACGGCTCAGTCGCGGAGCGTGCCATCGCCTGGTATGGCGACATCGCAGCTCACATAGAAGAGTGGAACCGAGGACACGACGGACTCTTCGACACCATCCAATCCAACCTGCAGAACATCAACACCACGAGCGACGGGCTCCACGATATCACACGCCTCACGCTGGGCCTGCGCCTGCCGGCCTGGACCGATCCTCACGACTTGGAACGCGACATTCGTGCCGTGTCAGCCAACGTTGATCTACATTTCGAAGGCCACGCCAACGCCCACCGCAGCCCGCGCACCGGACCACTACCGAGCGCGCTCTCGGCGGCCATCGGCTCGCTCGGCGGCCGCCCAACGGCAACCGTCAAGACCGGCACCAGCGACATGAACACCGTCGCCGCTGCATTTGCTTGCCCCATCGTTGCGTATGGCCCGGGTGACAGCACGCTCGACCATACGCCCCACGAACGCCTCGATCTGCCAGAGTATCTGCGCGCCATCGCCGTGCTGCGAGCCGCCATCCCAGACCTGTCCGAATTGCTCAGCCCCGAGCACTCTGCACCATGAGCCGCTTCATCTCAGCAACGGCCTCACGAAACCCGGTATAGATCGACCGGCTGACGATCGCGTGGCCGATGTGAAGTTCCTCAACGCCCGGCAGAGCCGCGATCGGCCCAACGTTGTGATAGTTGAGCGCGTGGCCAGCATTGAACCGCATGCCCCTCGATGCGATCTCGACGCCAGACTCAGCGACGGCCTTGAGCGCCTGCGCCAGCTCCGCGCGCCTGAAGTCACCGCCGCAGTTCGCCCAAGCGTGAGCGTATGGGCCGGTATGTACCTCGCAGACGTCAAACCCTGCCGCGTGCGCCGCCTCGACCTGCGCCAACACCGGATCGATGAACGCGCTGACGATTAGCCCGGCCTCTTTCAGCCGCCCGACGACACCCTTGAGGCTCTGGGCCTGGCCCACCACATCCAGTCCACCCTCGGTCGTAACTTCCTGCCGACCCTCGGGCACAAGCATCGCCGTGTGCGGTTTGAGCTTGCGCGCGAACTCGACCATCGCAACCGTGGCTGCCATCTCGAGGTTCAGCCGCACGTTGATCGTGTCGCGCAGCCGCCGCAGATCGTGATCCTGTACGTGCCTTCGGTCTTCGCGCAAGTGGGCTGTGATGCCATCGGCCCCGCCGAGTTCTGCCTCGTGCGCCGCCCGCACGGGATCGGGCTCCACGCCCCGCCGCGCCTGCCGCACCGTTGCTACATGGTCGATGTTCACGCCCAGTTGGATCATGCCGCAACCATAGCGTGATCGCCTATCGCTCGGCTTCGAGGCTTAGGTTCAAGACCGCGAGCGCCAGCACGTGCCGACGGTCGAGCCACATCTGTTCGTTATCGGCCTGATCCATCCCTTCGGTGACCTCGAGGCGCATCGCGCCGCCGTCATCTAGCCGGTGTCCGGTCGCAACAAGCGTGCGCCCGCGTCGGAATTCCATGCGCTTCCATGGCCCGTTGAACGCCATCACGATCCCCAACGGCCCGGAGATCAGCCCGGCAACGATTGACGTGAGATTCAGGTAGTCACGCACCACCGTCACGGTCACCTCGGGCGCCGGCCCTTCGGGCGAGGGTTCGTCATCAGCCATCGCCACGCTCCACGCGTACAGCTTCGCGGCTAGGCCCGACACCTGAGCTGCGGCGGCTGCCAACTGCTCCTCCTCGGTCTGCGGCGGGGGATTGACAGGCTCGAACCCCCGCGCGCGCCACTTGCCCAACCGCCGCGCCGCATCCCCGAACATCCGCCCCTGCTCGTCGCGCAGCGCATACCAAGACTGCTGACCACTCCGCTCGGCCAACACCATCAGCGGTTGTCGGTCGAGCCCGCCCGGCAGGTCGTCATGAAACCGATACTCCCGCGTTGGCTGCATCATCAGCACAACCACCAGGCCGACAAGCCCTACCGATGCCGCCATTGCCAGCCCCAGCAAGGGCGGCAGGCCGATGCCCGCCGGCACCATGAGCACCAGCGCGACCGTCATGATCAGGCCAGCCAACACGGCGAAGAACTTCACACGATTGGCACGGGGCCTCACCGCCAGCAGCAGACGAACGGCCGAGTCGCGGATCCCGATGCGGATCCGCTCTCCGTGATTGTCCTTGATACGCACCAGCAGGAACTCGTTGCCGTCGACCAGCAGGTCAAGCCCATCCACGGGCGGCACGAGCTGCGCGGGATCGCTCGTCGTCATAGCTCTTGGCTCAGGCCGAACTCGCCTGGCTCATCCCGATGAGCGCCTCGTTGCTCTCGAAACGCTTGAGCGCATTGAGCAACTGCTCGATCTGCTGGGGCGGCGGCATCGACAGCAGGCGGCGGCGCAGCGCGTTGACGGTTTCCAGTTCTTGCTTGGGCATCAGCAGGTCTTCCTTACGCGTCCCGCTCGCTGCCAGATTGATCGCCGGGAACAGCCGTCGTTCGGCGACCTTCCTGTCCAGGATGAGTTCCATATTGCCGCTGCCCTTGAACTCCTCGAAGATCACCTGGTCGCCCTGACCTCCGGTGTCGACGAGCGCCGTGGCGATGATCGTGAGCGAGCCGGCTTCCTCGGTCTGCCGGGCCGCGCCGAAGATCTGCCGCGGCACCTCCAACGCCTTGCTGTCGATACCGCCGCTAAGCGTGCGCCCGCTGCTCGAGTACTCGCGCGAGCGATTGAACGCCCGCCCGAGTCGCGTCAGAGAGTCGAGGATGATCACCACGTCCTTGCCAAGTTCCACCAGCCGCTTGCACCGCTCCATCGTCAGCGTCGCGACCTGGATGTGCCGCTCGGCGTCGTGGTCGGCACTCGACGCCACCACCGTCACGCGCGAGCTATCCCAAGGCTTGTCCGGATCGTCCGGCCCGTGCCCCGTGAGCGAGCGACGAAAGTCGGTCACCTCTTCAGGCCGCTCGTCGACGAGCAACACGAACAGCTCGGTATCGGCGTGGTTGCGGAGGATGCCGGTAGCGATGTCCTTGAGCAGCGTCGTCTTGCCGGCCTTGGGCGGGCTGACGACCATTGCACGCTGGCCGAAACCGATCGGGCAGAACAGATCGATCAGCCGACACGACGCCGGGCAGCCGCGAAACTCCAACGCCATCCGTGGGCTCGGGTCGATCGTGGTCAATTCCTCGAACGGCGTCGGCTCAGGCGCATCCTCGGGCACCACGCCCTCGATCGACAACAACCGATCCGCCAATAGCGCCTTTGTGCTTCCGCCCGATGGCTGCGGACGGCGGTTTCGCTGGTTGCGACCTCGACGACGGCCCTGCTGTCCGTTCTCGCCCACGCTCACCGTGCGATCGCTCAGACGCACGTCCACCAATGTGCCGGGCAATAGCGCGAAGCGATCCACCATGGATCGGGGGAGGATCGGGTCGTCATCGCGGAACTGCACGGTATCGCCCGCGATGGGCCGAAGCCGGACATCCCCGCGCCGTGGTTGGTCCACCAGGCCGGAAAATTTCGTCATGTTGTCGGTCGTCCGCTAGATCCACGCGACGTGGGACCAGACGAGGCCCTGCTCGCATCGATCGGCTTTCCAGTGGTATCGGCCTGCCGGAGGCCAACGCTTTGGGGCACCCCGGCACGACTGCTCTATCAGAGGCGGCCGAGGCCCCCATGTCAATCCAATCCTGGCACCCAAACGGGCATTCCCGATGGCCTGGGGCTGCTCTGTCCCGATACGCATGGCCGGGCGGACCGGATTCGGCTATGCTCGGCCTTTGCATGCTACGGGGTTATCGGTAGCCCAAAAACCGATCAAGACTCAACCCCAACACACCCCTTTGGAGCCAACGCCCCATCATGGAGGTCCTACGCGGCATCGCGGTCTCGCCCGGCCTGGTCATCGGCCGCGCCTTCCTACTGGAAGACAAGGACCGCCGCGTCGTCCGCCGATTCACGCCGGCAGCAAGTTCCGACGTCGAGGCCACGCGCGCCAAGAGCGCGCTCGAAGCCTCCGTCACCGAGCTGGTCACGGTCAAGGAACACGCCGAGAAAGAGATGGGCTCCGAAGCGGCCAAGATCTTCCTCTTCCACATCGGCGTGCTGCAAGACAAGTCCTTGCGCACGCCCATCTTCGAGCGCATCGAGAATGAGCACATGGCCGCCGAGCACGCCGTCGAGGCGACCTTCGGCGACTGGGCCTCTCGATTCAGCAGGATGGGCGATTCGGCCTTCACCTCCAAGGTCGACGACTTGGAAGACCTCCGCAACCGAGTGCTAGGCCACCTGATGGGTGAGCACAACCGCACGCTGGAGGAACTCGACCATCAGGCTGTTGTCGTCGCCGACGACCTGACACCGTCCCAGGCCGCGGGCTTCAACCGCAAGTTCGTCCAGGCCTTCGTCACCGATCGTGGCGGTCGCACCAGTCACACCGCCATCGTGGCGCGCGCTCTGAACATCCCCGCCGTTGTGGGCCTGCGAGACATCGCCCGCATTGCTCAGGAAGACACGACCATCATCGTCGACGGCCTCGAGGGCGTGGTAATCGTCGACCCCACCGACGAGCAGCTCGACCGTTACAAGGAACGCCAGGCCCGCATGGAGCGTCGCCGGACGGTCCTGAAGGAACTCGCCTCCGAACCCAGCATCACGACCGACGGCGTCCACATCCGCTTGCTCGGCAACATCGAGTTCCCCGACGAGATTGCCCACGTGCTGGAGGTCGGCGGCGAGGGCGTGGGGTTGTACCGCACCGAGTTCCTCTACCTCACCAGCGATACCGAACCCTCCGAAGAAGAGCACTACGACGCCTACCGCCGATGTGTCGACCGCATGCAGGGCCGCGAGTTGGTCATCCGCACCGTCGACCTTGGTGCCGACAAGTACACACAGCACAGCTTCGAGCTACCCGAGCGCAACCCCTTCCTCGGGAATCGGTCCATCCGCTACTGCTTGAGCAACCTGCCCATGTTCAAGCGGCAGCTACGGGCCATCCTGCGCGCCAGCGCCCATGGCCCGCTCAAGATCATGTTCCCACTCATCACCACCGTGCAGGAACTGCGACAGGCCAAAGCCATTGTCCGCGACGTGATGGAGGATCTGCACGAGGAGGGCATCCCCTTCGACCCCGACATCCCGATTGGCATGATGGTCGAGGTGCCGGCGGCAGCGGTCATCGCGTCCAGCTTCGCCCGTGACGCCGCATTCTTTAGCGTGGGCACCAACGACCTCGTCCAGTACACACTGGCGGTCGACCGTACCAACGAGCGCGTGGCCGACCTGTTCACCGCCATGCATCCCGCCGTCCTGAGGCTCATCCGCGATGTGATGCGAGGGTCCAAATCCAAGCAAATCCCGGTGTCGTGCTGCGGCGAGTCGGCGGCCGAACTCGACTTCGCCGTGTTGCTGATTGGTTTGGGCGTGCGTACCCTCTCCGTGGGGTCGTACTCGATCCCGCAGGTCAAACGGCTGGTTCGCAGCGTCTCCGCCGAGGAGTGCGCCCGCATCGCCCGACGGGCCCTCTCGCTGGAATCGCCCTCGGACGTCACCGCGTACGTCCGAGAACGCGTCCGCAAGGCCATGCCCGGCGTCTTCGATTCGGGTGAGGATTAGTCCTCGATCGGCCGATAAGACCTTGGCCGGCCGTTTCAACGGCCTCTGGCCAAACCCCCACCCCACGCGGGCCGTAGATGTTCGTGGGACGATGGGGTGCTTCGGGACTCGAGCAACCGCGGCCCTTGCATCCCATCGCGAGCCACCGGCCCGCCATGGCGACTTGATTCGATCGGCCCCTCTCTGATGGGCCCCGCAGAAGACATCGACGCCACGCCCTGAGGCCCCGGATTGGCCAGGCCCGGCGAGCGTCCGTACAACAGGCGAGATCGACTCCGATCACAGCCGCTCACTCCTTGTGGAGCACGCCGAAGTGACCCCCCGAACCGTCCTCGCAGGCCCGACCGCCGCCCACGGGTGTGGCGTCGCCGGCCGCGCGATGGTGGCGGGCGGCCCGGCACTCCCCACACGAAAGCGCCCCCATCATGGCACGCAGGTCCTCCACCGCTTCCGACAACGGAACCACCAGGTCTGACTCCGACAACAAGAACGACTCGACCAAGAAAAACACCAAGAAGAAGGCCGCCCGCTCGCGCTCCTCGTCCTCCGGCAGAGGCCGCACGCAAAGCAACGCCATCGAATCCAGCAGCGGTGCGCCCGGCGCGTCGCGCATGATCGTCAACTACATCCCCGGAGACGAGTGCCGCATCGCCTTCGTCGAGGACGGCAAGCTCGAGGAGTACCACGCCGAGTCGACCAGCGCGGTCAGCCGTGTGAATAACATCTACTTCGGCGTTGTCCGCAATGTCAACACCGCCGTCCAGGCCGCCTTCGTCGATTTCGGACTCGACGAGCACGGCTTCCTCCACACCACCGATGTCCACCCGCGCTACTTCCCCAAAAACGAGGACGCTGCCGAGCGTGTGGGACTGAAGACCCCCCGCCGCGACCGCCCGCCGATCCAGAAGTGCTTCAAGCCCGGCGACCGCATCATGGTCCAGGTGCTCAAGGAGGGCGTCGGCACCAAGGGCCCCACCCTCACCAGCTACATCTCCATCCCGGGCCGTTACTTGGTCATGATGCCGGGCATGGACAACGTGGGCGTCTCCCGCAAGGTCGAGGACGATGAGACCCGTCGCAAGATGCGCCAGGTGCTCGACCAACTCGATCTGCCCGAGGGCTTCGGATTCATCCTGCGCACCGCCGGCATGGAGCGCACCAAAACCGAACTCAAGCGCGATCTGGCCTATCTCAAGCGTCTGTGGAGCGACATGGACAAGCGTCAGAAGGGCAAGAAGGCCCCCCTGGCTCTTTATGCCGAGAGCGACCTGCTGCTCCGCGCCCTGCGCGACTTGGCGGGCACCGAGGTCACCGACATCATCATCGACGACCCCGGCGCGCTCGCCCGAGCCGAGCGATTTATCAAGATCGCCTCGCCCCGTAGCCGCCCACAACTCCGCCAATACACAGGCCGCGCGCCCGTCTTCGCCGCCTTCGGCATCGAGCAGCAGATCCACAACATCCACTCTCGCGAGGTGCCCCTGCCCAGCGGGGGGCGGCTGATCTTCGACGAGACCGAGGCGCTCGTGGCCATCGATGTCAACAGCGGCCGCAGCCGCAGCGCCCGCGACGCGGAGACCAACGCGTTCAACACCAACATGGAGGCCGCCGACGAAATTTGTCGCCAGCTTCGCCTACGCGACATGGGCGGGCTGGTCATCAACGACCTCATCGACATGCGGCACGCCAGCAACCGCAAGGCCGTCGAACAACGCTTCGCCGAGCGCCTCAAGCGCGACCGGGCCAAGAGCACCATCCTGCCCATCAGCGAGTTCGGCCTGCTCGAGATGACCCGCCAGCGCATGCGTTCCAGCCACGAGCGCACGCACTTTGCCGAATGTGGCTTGTGCAAGGGCCGCGGCGTCATCCGCCGGCCCGATAGTGTGGCCGCCGAAGCACTGCGTGACCTCTCGCTCGTCGCCAGCCACGATAAGGTCGCCCGGGTCGAGATGGTCGTGTCAGCCCAGGTGGCGAGCCACCTGCTCAGTGGCCGCCGCAAGCAGCTCAGCCGTATCGAGCGCGTCAGCGGCGTGATCACCGAAGTCCGGGTCAGCGAGAACATGGCCGCCGAACGCTTCGTGCTGCACGCCTACGACACGAACAACAACGACATCGACATCGAGAAACTGCCCAAGCTACCCGATCCCGAGCAGTTCCTTGCCGAGGTCGAGGGACTGGCCGAGACCGACGCCACCCTCGCACAAGTCATCGACACCGAAGACGAGGCAGACGACGCCCACACCGTCGAAGCCCATCCCATCGAACTCGACGTGGACTACGACGAGAACGAGCAGGAAGAGTCCGAAGGTACCGGCCGCCGTCGCCGCAGGCGCAGGCGCCGCCGTGGTGGGCGCTCAGATGCCACGCAACGCGACGAGACCGCGAGCGTCGAGGTTGAGGACGAGGAAGAAGTCGACCACGATGAGGTCGCGTCGGACGAAGGCCACCACGACGGTGACGACGAACCTGACCGCCCCCGCCGCAGGCGCCGCCGTCGGCGGGGTGGCCGGGGCCGCGGCCGCCGGGACGGCCACGTTGAGGCCGACGACCGCGACGATGATCACGCTCACGCCGACGAGCCCGACTCGCTCGCCCGCCGCCTGGGTAGCGCACTCGCCACGCCTCTACCTTCCGCCGAAGATGATGAGGAGGTCGACGGCCCGCACGTGGACGCCGATGAGCCTCATGATGATGCAGACGAGGATGATCGCCCCCGCCGCAAACGACGCCGTCGCCGCCGCGGTGGTCGAGGCCGCCGGGGAGAGGTCGCCGCTACCGAAGAAGCCGAGGTTGAAGCCGACGATAGCGAGGCCGTCGAAGCTGATGGCCTCGACGAAGCACCCAACGACGAAGAGGACGATCGCCCCCGTCGTCGGCGCCGCCGTCGCGGCGGTCGCGGCCGGCGCAACCGCGAGGAACAGGTCGAGGCCGACGCCGTTCTAGACGAAGCCGACGAAGAAGAAGACCAAGTCGAAGAAGAGTCCCCCACCGTAGAAGTCGTCACTCCCGAGCCCGAGGCCAGCGGTCTCATCGAGGCGCGACCCAAACGCGGCCGTAAGGATGACGACGCCGCCAAAAACGAAAAGAAGCCGCGCCCGCGCTTCCTCTACGCCGCCCACCGCAGGACCAAGCCCGGCCCCGACGGGAACTGACGCATGAAGCTTCCGACCCGGCGGCTGATCGTCCTGGGTAGCACCGGCTCCATCGGCCGTCAGACGCTCGACACCGTCGCCCATCTCGCATCGCTCGCCGAAGCCACGGGCCAGCCCCCACCCATCAAGGTGGTGGGCTTAGCGGCCGGCCGGCGTGCGCGAGAGTTGGGTGAGCAAGCCACCGCGTTCCGCGTCGAGCACACGGCGCTGTGCGATGGCGACGGAAACTCTGCGACCTTCGTCGGTGATGACGCCGCCGAACGGCTGGTTCGGGAGGTCGAAGCCGACGTGGTCATGGCCGCCGTCGTGGGTGCGGCTGGCTTGCCAGCTACGCTGGCCGCCGTCGAGCTCGGCCGCGATGTCGCGCTCGCCAACAAGGAGACACTCGTTGCCGCTGGCGCGCTTGTCGTGCCCACAGCCCAGCGCACCGGCGCCAAGTTGCTACCCGTCGACAGCGAGCACTCGGCGCTCTGGCAATGCCTGCACGCCATCGCGGGGCCTGATGCCGCCCCGCCGATGCGACCACCCTCGCATGTCGCACGTCTCATCCTCACCGCGTCGGGCGGCCCGTTCCGCACCGCGTCGGCCGCCGAGGTCTACAACGCCAGACCCGAGCAAGCGTTGGCTCACCCCACGTGGGATATGGGCCCCAAGGTCACCATCGACTGCGCCTCGCTCACCAACAAGGCCCTCGAGGTCATCGAGGCCCACTGGCTCTTCGGCTTTCCGTCATCGCAACTCGGCGTGCTCGTTCACCCACAGTCCATCGTGCACTCGCTCATCGAGACCGTCGACGGGTCGGTCCTCGCCCAGCTGGGCGTCAGCGACATGCGCCTGCCCATCCAGTTTGCACTGACCCACCCCGGTCGCGCGCCGGGCAGCACGCCGCGCCTCGACCTGGCCGCCCTGGCCCGCCTCGACTTCGAGGAACCCGACGAGCAACGCTTTCCCGCGCTGACGCTCGCGCGCTGGGTCATCGACACCGGTGGCACCGCCGGCGCGATCTTCAACGCCGCCAACGAGGCCGCCGTTGGAGCATTCCTGAAGGGCGACATCCCCTTCGGCCGCATCGGGGAGCTCACCCGCCACGCCTGCGAGCACGTCGAGGTCACGCCGCTGCGAAGCCTTCAAGATGCCACGCGAGCCGACAAGCTCGCTCGCAAGCACGTGGCCGTACGCATTGATGCGGCGCTCGCTCGATAAGTCCGCAACTCGCCCCTGCCGAGCCCGTATCCTCAGGCATGGCACATCACATCCGCCGCGGCGGCATCCTCAAGAAGCTGCTGGTCACCTTGGCGATCATCATCGTGCTGGTTGTTCTTATCGTGGGCTACGAAATCTACCGCGCCCTCACCGCCACGCCCGCCATCTCGCAGGATTACTCCCGGCAGATCCACGACAGAGCCCTGGAACGTCAGCGTGCGGTTTTTGGTGATGGCTTGAACCAGTGGCCCCAATTTGAGGCCGCCATGTTCGAGGTCGAGGCCGCCAGCCAGTGGCTCGAGGAATACAACGAGTTGATCCCGGATCAGGAAAGGTACTCGCCTTACGGCTATATCCACTTCTACCACCTGATCTCGTTCAGCGAAGAGGGCGGAACCAGGGAGCAGTACGAGATAGGCCGCCAACGCGCCTTGGAAGTACTCGACCATTGGCGTTCGATTGGCATCTTCGATCAGGCCGCCGAGATCGCCACCCTTGAGCGAGTCGCCGTCCCACCCGTTGACGGCCCCGCCATCGATATGATCCTGCCCTATATGGGCGATGCGCGTCAGCTCACACGCGCCCAAGTCGCACGAATGCGTGTCGCCACCGAACGGGGCGACCACGAACAGGCCCTCACCGCGTTCGAAGAGAGCCTCGCCCTCGGCCGCATCGTCTCGGGCCAAGGCGCGCTCATCTCCTGGCTGTCGGGCATGGCCATGGACGCCCTAGTGCTCGACCAACTGGCCGAGTGCCTGCTGCTGCATCCCGTCTCCGACGATCGGTGGCTCATCGCTGCAGACGCGGCGATTGAGCGTGAGCAGTTCGAGCAATACCCGGCGTTCCAACACATTCTCGAAGACCAGCGTCTCGAAACCGCCGGCGAGATCCAGCGCTTCTTCACCGCTTCGGGTCGCTTTATCCCGCTCGAGTTCGCGCGGCAGTCGCACGCCTACGACATCTTCGACGCGCCCGATGAGATCCTGCCCTTCGGCGATACCCGCTTCTCGAACCTCCACGGCCGCCTGTTCCTGAGCCGCCGTGCGACTGATGCCTGGCTCGATCGCGCCTATGGGTTGGCCGTTGCAGCAGGAACCACAACCGGCGTCGACTCCATCGCGGCTGATCGCGCGATCAACGAGTTTATCGACGACGCGACTTGGCACAACCCGATCGCCGAATTCTCCTCGATCCTGGCCGATCTTGCCACCATCGAGCGGATGCGACAGATCGACGCCGCGGGAACACGCGTGCTCCTGGCCATCGAACACTACCGCCTGCGCTACGGCGGCACTATCCCCCAATCCCTCGACGACCTAGGCGATCTCCTGCCCGAGTCCCTCCGCCTCGATCCCTTCACCGAGCAACCTTGGGACTACCAGCCGATGCCCACCACAACCCGCAACAACGGGGAACCACTCGGACCCAACGACACCGCCTGGCCCTACACGTTGCGAAGCCGTGCGTTGCCCGGCAGTCCGCCATCGGAGCGCGTCAATGATCCCAACCAGGGCATCCTCATCACTAGGCCGAGCCAGGGACCAGACTTCGATGAATAGCCGCACTGCCATCGCCATCGCGTGCCTTGCGCTCCCGTTCACAGTGTGCGCCCAAGAGCAAGGCAAGCCGATCATCACGGTCGACTATGAGCAACAACGTCACGATCGCATGCTCGAGCTCCAACGGCAAGAACTTGGAGCCACGAGCAACCAGTGGCCGCGATTTCGAGAGCTCATGGACGAGATCAAACCGTTCCTTGATGCGGCACGCAAGGAGGACGCGGCCCTGTGGGACGACGACAACGACTGGGCAGGATGCGGCTTCTCGATCTACTCCTACGTGCCGGACGGCGGAACGCACGCCCAGTACCAGGGCGAGCTTGCCCGAGTGCTCGACCGGCTCGACGCTTGGCGGCACCGCCACTTCTTCGAGCTAACCGCAGCGCTTGCGCAGCTCGAAGGCGTAATGCCCCCCCCCCGACATACACGGCCAGCCATCTCATGTAAAGCTCTCGGACTTGCGTGAACTGGCTCGCGTCCAAGCAACACGACTGCACACCGCAGCCGATCGCGGCGATCACGCCGACCGCTTCGCTGCATTCGCCGAACTCATTGCGGCGCATCAGACGGTCGTCTGGTTGGGCGGCATCATCGCCTGGCTGAGTGCCGAGGCGAGTATCCGGGGCACGTGCGAGCACCTGCTCAAGGCCCACCTCCGGCATCCCATCACCGACGCCGCGTGGTTGGTGGACGCAGACGCCGTGCTAGCGCGCCACGCGCAGGAGCGATGGCTACCGGCCGATGCATGGGTCGCGGCCATCCATGAAGAACATCTCGACCACATCCAACGCACCTATACCGATGACGGTACTGGTGACGGCAAATTCCTGCCAGACGAGTACAACAAGATGTTCCACTTCTTCGAGAACGCCCTTGCCGACTACAACGGCCCCTTCGCCACACGCCGTGAGGCAACCGCTTGGCTCGCGCAGCATGTCGATCTGCTGGGCCGGCTCACGAACACAACCGGCCGGAACTATCTCGACGCCGAGGCCGCGATGCTGGCAAGCGCCGAGGCAGCGGGTTCGCGCGTCCCATCGGCCATCGACATCGGCTACAGCAGGATGATGCATGTCCTTCGCAAGTTCGAAATCCACGTTGCCGGCACGCGCGTCGTCCTGGCAATCGAACAGTACCGACTCGCCAACGGCGGCGCAGTCCCAGCCGAACTTGACGAACTGGGCGAATTGCTCCCCGCATCGCTACGCAACGATCCGCTCAGCGGCGAGCCGTGGGTCTATCACCCCCACCCAACCTCAATCACCGAGTACGGCCGTAACCTACTGCCCGGCGCCAAAGCATGGCCCTACCAGCTCTGGAGCCGGGCGTTGCCGGGCATCGAGCAGGCCACCGAGTGGTCATCGGACCCGAAGGGTGGTGTGCTCATCACCCTGCCCCTGCAAGGCCCGCAATACGATACCCCCTGACCCCCCACCGAATCGACGGGAGCCGACCATGCGCACCCTGCTAGCCATCCTCATCCTCGCCTCGACCACCCACGCCCAGGACGCTCAGCCCGCTGGCGAGCAGGCGTTTGCTGCGTTTGCGCGAGCTCGGGAGATCGTGTTTGAACAGGGACAATTCCGGCGCAACCTGCCCGAGGTGTGGGGCGTGGCCGTCACGTTGCGGCAGGGGCCGCGGCGATTCACCGCCGACTCGATGGCGTTCGACCAAGCCCGCGTTGGGCTCATCGACGCGGTCGCGCGCGAGATCGAGAATCCGACCGACGCTGATGCCAAGCTGACCGTCGAACTCGCCGGGCGGCCGTCGGCCATCAATGGTGAGCGCGGCTTGGCCGACGTGGCACTCGCGATCCGGCCCGGCCTCGACGCCGTGGCCGTACGCGCGGGCGATGCGTCGGCGGTCATCTTTCCCGACGCTGCGCTCTCCGGGGCGATGTTGCCGAGCGAGATGGTCGTGATGGCGCTCCGTGAGGCGATGGACAATCGCCTGCCGCCGGGGGTGGCCAACGAGCCGGGCGCCTGGGCGCGCTACGCCGACTCAGCCGTGCGTCAAGACGAGGCCACGGTCTACCGAGCGCCCGTAACCGTGCTGGCCCAACCGAGCAACGCATCCGCTCCGGTGCTCGTGCATCGGGGTGGGCGAGTGATTGGCCTCAACGAATTGCTCACGGATGATTTGGGCGCCCTGACATCGTGGGCGGAGGAGATGGCAGGGCACCTGTTCCGTCGCCGCCACGATGGACTCGAGCCCTACGGCCTGCGTGGCACACTCGACGCGCTCAGCGGTGAGCACACCGGGCCCGTCGACCAGCCCTTTAACCAAGCCCTCGCGGCCCACGTGCTGATGCGGTATGGCACGTCGTCCTGGGCACCCGAGGGGAGCGCCGATGGGGCACGCATCGCGGGGCTCGTGCTCTTGCGGCAACTCGCGTTGGTCACACCCGTGCGCATCGGCGCAATGGAAGACCTCGGCGACGAAGCACCGTTGGAGCCCGAACCGTGGGCCGACGTCGCGTCGGCGGCGATGGTGCTCATCGCGATGGACGCCCTGGAAGATCAGGCCTTTGAGGATTATCCCGAGTTGGCCGCGATGCGTGAGCGTTGCGCGGCGGTCGTGCGCGGCGCGGTGGGCTTGTCGATCACCGGATCGGCGATCTTCACCGAAGGCACACCCCTCACCGCCTACGCCCTCATCGCCTACGCGATGGTGGCGTTGGGAGACTCTGGCATCGCCAGCCAGGAGGACACGCAGATCGGCCGCGCGGCGGCTCGGGCCGTCGTGTCTCGCGTTGAACCCGAGGTGCTGGTGCCGCAGATGCCCTGGCTACTGGCGGCCCTTAGCGAGACCGAACCACTCACCGGCACCGACGCGCTCCGGCAAATGCGGAGGCTGGTATGGGACCACCAACTCGAAGGGCCGGCGGTCGAGGGCGACAACCGCGACCTGGCCGGCGGCATCGTGTTCACACGGGGCGGGGTACCGCTGCCCACGTGGCAGACGGCCCGCGCGGCCGTGGCGATGGGCGCCATGATGCTCGACCCCAGGCTGACGCCACCAGACCAGCGGACTGGCGAGTTCATCAAGATGCTGAAAACACTGCGATTCCTTCGGCAACTGACCGTGGACGACAGCCTCGGGCATCTGTTGGCCGACCCCGACCTGGCGTCCGGCGGGGTGAGGGCGGCACTGTGGGATCAGCGGCAGCCATCGGTGGCCACGAGCCTCACCCTTCTGGCCGTCTGCGACACCCTGGACACGGCGTATCTGCCGCGTGATTAAGGCCCGTTCGAGCCCCGAGTGACCTACAATACAGCTTCGCCTGAGGGCCGCAATGCACGGCCTTAGCACGGCGTCTCTCAGTGGTTTCGGAGGGCTTGGATTGGCCGACGCGAACGATGAGACTGGGGCACCCCAGAACGGGGATGGTTCGGACGGGACGATCGTCGGCGGCGGCCGGATCGTGGACCTGGAAATCGATCGTGAGCTCCAAGAGAGCTACCTGACCTACGCGATGAGCACGATCATGGACCGGGCGTTGCCCGATGTCCGCGACGGGCTCAAGCCAAGCCAGCGACGCATCCTCGTCGCGATGAACGACAACAACTTGAGGCCCGGTCGAAAGCACCTCAAGTGCGCCAAGATCGCCGGCGACACCAGCGGCAACTACCACCCCCACGGCGAGAGCGTCATCTACCCCACGCTCGTCGGACTAGCCCAGCGGTGGCGCATGCGCGTGCCGCTGATCGACCCGCAGGGCAACTTCGGCTCCATCGAAGGCGACCCGCCGGCGGCCATGCGATACACCGAGGCCCGCATGCACCATGCGGCCGTCGACATGCTCCAGGACATGGACCTGAGCACCGTCGACATGCAGCCCAACTACGACGAGCGTTTGCTCGAGCCCAAGGTGCTCCCGGGCCGCTTCCCCAACCTGCTCGTCAACGGGTCGCTAGGCATCGCGGTGGGCATGGCCACCAGTATGCCGCCACACAACCCGAGCGAGATCCTCGACGCGATCACGCGCGTTGTCGACAACCCCGACATCGATCTGCTGGAACTGATGCAAGACGAGGTCGACGAAGACGGCAACGTGACGCGGCTTGGTGTGCAAGGCCCCGACTTCCCCACCGGCGGAGTGATCGTTGGCCGGCGTGGAATCGGCGAGGCGTACGCGAACGGACGCGGCAAGGTATACCTTCGCGGCGTGTGCCACGTCGAAGAGCTGGGCAAGGACCGCCAGCAACTGGTCATCGACGAGATACCCTACAACCTCAGCCAGCGAAACTTGGTCGAGAAGATTGTCGACGCGGTGCAGGACGAGCGGATCAAGGACATCAGCGACATCCGCAACGAGAGCGGCCGCCAGGCGATGACACGCGTGGTGATCGAGCTGAAGCGCGGGGCCGATCCGGCGGTCATCGAGAACCAGCTCTACCAATTTACTCCGCTGCAACAGACCTTCAGCATCATCAACATCGCGCTGGTGGGCCGCCGGCCGGTGACGCTGGGGCTCAAGGAACTCATCGAGCACTACATCGACCACCGGGTCGAGGTCATCCGCCGGCGCACCGAGCACCTTCTGCGCGAGGCGCGGCGCAAGGCCCACCTGCTGGAGGGCCAGATCTACGCCGTCGTGGACATCGACGAGATCGTCGCGCTCATTCGTGGGAGTTCGACGCGCGAGGAAGCCATCGAAAAGCTCATGGCGCGTCGCTACCGCATCCCGCCCGAGCACCCGGCGGCCAAGCAGATTCCTCAGCGTTTGCTCGACCATGTCGCGAAGTTCGAGCACATGGGCGGCGTGGCGCTCACGAGGCACCAGGCCGAGCAGATCGGCTCGATGCGGCTAATCCAACTCGTGGGCCTGGAGATCGAGCGTCTGGTCGACGAATACGGCAAACTGGCAGAGGAGATCGGTGACTACGAGGACATCCTTGCGAATCGCTCGCGCGTGATGACCATCATCCGCGACGATTGCGAGTCGATGAAGGCCCGCTATGGAAACGCCCGGCGGACCGCGATCGAGGATGCCGTGGGCGAGATCGACATGGAGTCGCTCATCCGCGAGCACGACGTGGTCGTGACGATCAGCCGCGCCGGTTATGCCAAACGCGTGCCGGCCGAGACATACCGCGCCCAGGCCCGCGGTGGCAAGGGAATCCGCGCCGGAACGAGCCGCGACGAAGATTTCGTCCAGCACCTGTTCGTCGCCAGCACACACGACCACTTGCTGTGCTTTACCAACACGGGCCGGGTGTTCAAGATGAAGGTGTACGAGCTGCCCGAGATGGCGCGAACAGCCAAGGGCCGCGCGATCGTTAACCTGCTGGACCTCAAGGACGGCGAGAAGGTCTGGGCGTTCCTGACGGTGAAGGACCTGGAAGCCAAGAGCCAATTCCTGACGTTTGCGACTCGCGGAGGCATCATCAAGCGCACCCCGCTGAAGGCGTACCAGAACGTCAACCGCTCGGGCCTCATCGCCGTAGGCCTGAAAGACGGCGACGAGCTCTTCGACGTAGCCCTCACGAGCGGCAGTGACGACCTGTTGCTCGTGACCAGCAACGGTATGGCTATCCGCTTCCCCGAGCACAACGCGCGCAGCATGGGCCGATCGGCCGCGGGCGTGAAGGGAATCGAACTGTCCGGCGACGCGCGCATCGTCGGGCTCGTGTCGATCCCCATGCAGTGGGTACCCGCCGAGGATGGCACCGAAGAAAACGACGATGGCCAGACCGGATACTGGCAGACCGCGCCCGAGGCCGAGGGCTTGAACTTGCTGACCGTGACCGAAACGGGCTACGGCAAGCGCACGCCGGTCGACGAGTACCGCGTGCAACCCGAGACCGGCTACGCCCGAAGCCAGAGCCGCGGTGGCAAGGGCCGGCGTGACATCTCCACCGGTGGCCGCAACGGCCTGTCCGTGGCTGCCGTTGGACTAAGCGATAGCGACGAGATCATGGTGATCTCACGCAGCGGCCAGCTCGTGCGCATGGCGGGCGACACCATCCGCGAGGTAGGACGCGGCTCCAAGGGCGTGCGCGTCGTAAAGCTCAACGAGGGTGATACGGTGATCGCAGTTGCGCCGGTGGCCGACAGCGACGATGGACCCGAAGACGAGCCAGAGTCATGAGCACCGACTGGGCCGACGACATCGTGCTAGCCAATCTAGCCGACGAGCCCGCGCTCAGCGACGAACTCGGCACGATCCTCGATCGACTCGAGACCATCGAGGCGCCCACCCCACCGCCACATGTGGTGCTCGATTTTTCGACCGTCACCTACATCAATAGCTCGAACATCGCCCAGCTTCTGCGGTTACGGCAGATGCTCGAATCGGCGGGGCGGCACCTGCGACTGGTCGGCGTCGAAGGAGACGTGCTGGCGGTGATGCGCACGACCGGGCTCGACCGCGTTCTGACCTTCTCGCCCGACACGCTCACGGCGCTCGCCAGCGTCCAGATCGACAACGAAGACTAACCGCACGCCGCTGGGGGAAGGATGGAGATCCTCATTGATGGCTTTGCGAGCGTGGCGGCGCTGCTCGCACTGGTGGGCGTGCTGGGCGGCGTGGCCCTACTGCTGCGCCAGCCGTTGGTGGTCGCGTTCCTCGTGGCGGGAATCGTGGGTGGGCCAGCGGCACTCGGGCTTGTGGCCCACGGCGAAGAACTCCAGGTCTTTGCCGAACTCGGGATCGCCATCCTGCTCTTTCTGGTGGGTCTCAAACTCGATGTTGGCATCATCCGGCAGATGGGCGTGGTGGCACTGCTGGCTGGGCTGGTGCAGGTCGCGTTCACAACGGGCGCGGGGCTCATTCTCGCGAAACTCCAGGGCTGGTCGTGGGCAACCAGCGCCTATGTCGCGCTGGCACTGTCGTTCTCGAGCACCATCATCATCGTCAAGCTGCTGAGCGATCGGCGGGAGATCGACTCGCTGCACGGCCGGCTGGCGGTGGGCATCCTGATCATCCAGGACGTCGTGGTGATCCTCGCGCTCATCCTGCTGCCGGCGCTCGACACAGGGGAAGGCGGCGAAGGAGGCCTCGGGCAGATCGCCGGGCAGGTGGGGCTCATGCTCGTCAAGGCGTTTCTCGCGAGCGGCGTGCTGGCGGCAGCGACCAAGTGGGTAATCCCACGATTGGTGCACCAGTTTGCCCGCTCGACGGAACTGCTACTGCTCGCTTCGATCGCCTGGGCCGCGGGGCTGGCGGCGAGTGCCGATGCGCTCGGCTTCAGCAAGGAGGTGGGCGCGTTCGTCGCGGGCTTGTGCCTGGCGAGCACGCCATTCCGCGAAGCGATCGGCAATCGGCTCGTGCCGCTGCGCGACTTCCTACTGGTCTTCTTCTTCATCGAGCTTGGCGCGGGCCTCGAGCTCGACCGATTGGTGGGCGTTCTGCTGCCGGCGCTGGCGCTCTCGCTCTTTGTGCTGGTGGGCAAGCCGTTGGTTGTCATGGCCATCCTGGGCGCGCTCGGGTACCACAAGCGGACGAGTTTCTACTCGGGGATCACTCTTGGACAGATTTCCGAGTTCTCGCTCATCCTGGGGGCGCTCGGTGTATCGCTGGGGCACCTTCCCGAGGAGGCGCTCGCACTCCTGACTGTGGTGGCGCTCGTCACGATCGCCTGCTCGACGTATGGAATCGTGAACCTGTCGTGGCTCTACACCAGACTCGCCCCGGCGCTTGGTGTTCTTGAACGCAACAACCCCACGCGCGAGTTCGCCGAGACCGATAGCACGCCGATACGCGTCGATGTCGTCCTGATCGGACTTGGTCGGTACGGTGGTCGCATCGGACGACAGCTCTCGGCGCGAGGGTTGTCGGTGTACGCCGTCGACTTCGACCCTGGCGAGATTCGAAGTTGGAGGCAAGAAGGGCGCCACGGCCGCTACGGCGACGCGACCGATCCGGAGTTGTGCTCGACCCTGCCGCTGCAGCAAGCCTGTCTAGTTGTGTGCTCGGCTCCCGAACTCAACACGAATCGGGCGATGCTCGACGCTCTCGAGAAGACCGGCTACGCGGGCGCGTTCGCAGCCACGGCCCACAACCATCGCGAGGCTCGCGAGTTGCGCCGCCTGGGGGCCGAATTGGTGCTCGAACCCTTCACCAACGCGGCGGATGAGGCGGCCGAACGCCTATCGGCCCTGGCCGTGCAAGGCACTAGCACCCCGTAGCATTCACGCGAAAGTGAGGGAACCCGATGCGCACACTGCTCAAGATCGCCGCGATCGTACTGCTGCCCCTGATCGGCATTGTGGTCTTGGGCATCGTGCTCGCGTGGGTGTACGTCGACACGCTGGCCGAGCGCGGTGTGGAGCAAGGCGCGACATATGCGCTGGACGTGCCCACGACGCTCGACTCAGCCGACGTCGGCGTGCTCTCGGGTAGCGTCGAACTCGCGGGACTGACGATCGACAATCCCGAAGGGTTCGAGGCCGACCACTTTCTGACTCTGCAGAACGCGAACCTGGGCGTTTCGCTCGGTTCGCTGATGGAGGACGTGGTCGAGGTTCCCAGCCTCACGCTTCATGGCATCGACCTGCGCCTAGAGCGCACGACGAACGGAGCAAACTACAAGGTCATCCTGGACAACCTCTCTCGGTTTGAGAGCGGCGAGAAGAAGGAACCGGACCCGAACGCCAAGAAGTTCATCATCCGCTCGCTCACCATCACCAATGTGAGCGTCCACGCCGGCGTCGTGCCGATCGGCGGGGCCATCGGCGACCTGACCACGGCCAAGGTCACAGTCGACGAAGTGGTGCTGCGGGATGTCGGCTCGGGCAGCGAACCCATGTCGATCGCCGACATCACCACGGTCGTGCTCAAGGCGATCCTCGCGTCGGCCGTCGAGGTCGGCGGCGGCGTCATTCCCGACGACGTGCTTGTCGATGTGGGCGACCAACTCGCCTCGATGCTCGATCTCGAGGCGATGGGCGTGGGCGACGTCGAGGGCATCGGCGAAGCTATCCAAGACGCCCAAAAGACAATCGAGGGCGCGGGAGACGCGATCCGCGGCGTGGGCGAGGAGCTTGACGGATTGCTGGGCGGCCGCGAGAAGGAAGAATCCCAAGACCCGGGATAAGGCCTATCGCGGCTGCGACTTGAACTCACGCTGATCCGACAGGCGTTCGATGAGCTTGGCGGCACCGGCGTGGCCGGCCTCGTTCGCGCGGCGGGCATAGGCCAGCGCGGTCGGACGATCGCTTGCGCGGTCGAGCCAGAGCGCCGCCTCAAAGGCTAGGTCCGGGTCCTTCGGCTGCGCATCGGACGCACCGCGATAGAGCCCAGCGGCTTCGATGGGCTGCTTGAGCATGCCGTAGCACTCGCCCGCCAGACGCAGCACGGGCTTGGTGCGCATGGCCTCGGGAGAGAGCGTGCCAATGACGACGACAGCCTTGCGCGCGTCGCCCATTCGGTTGAGGGCGCGGGCCTGGATGATCTTCCACGCGTCGTTCTCGGGGTCGTGGTGGCGCGCGCGGCCGGCGTGCTGCAGGGCCATCTCGGCCCTGTTCTCGCGCAGGGCGATCTCGGCGAGCATGCCCCAGATGCGTGGATCGTCGGAAGAGGCATGCCGAGCCCGCGCCAACGCGGCGGTTGCCGGTGCGTAGTTGCCCGCTTCGAGTTCGGCTTGGCCTAAGAACAGGGCATACTGAGGATTGCTCGGGTCGGCCTCGTGGGCCAGACGCAGGTGGGCGATAGCCTCTGTCTGCCGGCGCAGACGAGAGGCAAGTGTTCCGGCGGCGAAGTGGAGTTGGGGGTCCGTTCCACCAAGCGTGATGGCCTGGGAAAACTGGTCGTAGGCGGCCTGATCGTCGTCGAGGGCCAGGTACGCGCTTGCCAGAGCAACGCGAAGCTCGCGGTCGCGGTCGGCACGAGCGACCATGGGCTCGAGCACGGCCTGGGCCATCGCCGGCTCGCCGTCGGCCATGTAGGTCTGGGCCTGCTCGAGGGCGGCAGTAATCTCGGCCGACTTGACCGGGACACCCGCGGAAGCCGCAGCTGCCGAGGACGGTGGCGGCTTGGCACCCTGCCAGAACACCGCCAGCGCGACCACCAACCCGATCGAGAGCAGGCCCACGGCACACGTGCCCAGGCCAAGCCCCTTGCGGGGTGGTTCCTGGCTCTCGTAGGCCGGGAATCGGGATGGCAAGCGGTCCAGGGCGATCCTGGCCTCATCGCGCGTCGTCATTACCGTTTACTATCGGCTTGCTACACTGGTTTTTCACCCCCAACAGCCCGGATAACTGCCGGCAGACCATGCCGATGCCCCTTCCACCATGCCAGAACTACCCAAGCAATACGACCCGAAAGCCGCCGAAGCACGAGCATGGTCCAGGTGGGACGAGTCCGGTGCCTTCGCGGTCGACCCCCGCAGCGTGCTGCGGGGCGATCGGAAGCCGTACGCGGTGGTCATCCCGCCACCCAACGTAACCGCCCGGCTGCACCTGGGCCATGCCCTGAACACCACCGTGCAGGATGCCCTGGTGCGGGCCCACCGCATGAAGGGCTTCGAGACGCTGTGGATGCCCGGCACCGACCACGCTGGCATCGCCACCCAGACGGTTGTCGAACGACGGCTGATGGAGAGCGAGGGCAAGCGGCGGACGGATTACGCACGAGAGGACTTCGTCGCCCGCGTCCAAGCCTTCAAGGACGATTTCGAGGCACAGATCACCGAGCAGCTCAAGGCGATGGGCGCTTCCTGCGACTGGGCCCGCCAGCGGTTCACGATGGACGAGGTGTGCGCGCGAGCGGTGCGCGAGGCTTTCTTCATCCTGTTCCGAGACGGGCTCATCTATCGCGGCAAGCGGCTCGTGAACTGGGACCCCGTCACCGGCACCGCGCTCGCCGACGACGAGGTCGATTCGATCGAGATCGACGGCACCTTCTCCTATCTGCGATATCCGCTGGTGCACGCGCCCAAGAACCCTGACGACGATCGCGACACTGAACCCGTGACGTGGAGCGAGTTGGCCGCTCGCGGCTATCCGACCGAGCACGTCGAGGGGGAGGACGAACAGCCCGCGTGGGTTACCGTGGCGACGACGCGGCCCGAGACGTACCTGGGCGACACGGGTGTGGCCATCAACCCCAAGGACGCGCGAGCCCGTGCTCTGCGTGGGCTCCGGGCGCAACTGCCAATCGTGGGGCGCGTCGTGCCGATTGTCGAGGACGACTACGTGGTGTTGCCCGACCCCGAGAGCAGCGACGCGAAGGCGAAGATGGCCACCGGCTTCCTAAAAGTCACGCCCGCGCACGATCCCAACGACTACGAACTCGGTCGCCGGCACCATCTTCCGATCATCAACGTGATGGCGCCCGACGCGAGCATCAGCGCCGACTTCGGCTGGGCCGAAGCCGATCCAGAGGGTGCAAGGTCGGCGCATGTGTTCATGGGTAAGAGCCGCGAGGACGCCCGCAAGCTCGTGCAACGCGAGTTCGAGGCCAGAGGGTTGCTCCAGGGCGTCAAGCCCCATCGCCACAGCGTGGGCCACAGCTACCGCAGCCACGCGCCAATCGAACCATACTTTACCGATCAGTGGTACGTGCGCGTGACCGACGACAAGCTCCGCGGTAGCGCCCAGCGCGCGCTCCATCGCACGCAGCGCGAGAGCGAGGGCTACAAGCCGCGCACCGGAGTGAAGACCGACTCGACCGTCAGGTTCCACCCAGCTCGCTATGCCAAGACCTACGAGCAATGGCACGACAATCTGCGTGACTGGTGCATCAGCCGACAACTCTGGTGGGGACACCAGATCCCGGTATGGAGCAAGGACTTCGGCACGTTCACCAACTTCATTGGCGAGGAGGACTCCAAGCAGGACAAGCTGGTCAACCTGATGATGAGCCTGCGAGATCACGATCCTTCAACGCCGATCGTCTATCGCTTGGTGAGTGCGAGCGACATGGGCGTACCGCTGCGCGATCCGGCCGAGATCCAGGACTGCGACGATCTGGTGTGCCTCGTGTGCGTGCGGCGGCCCGGCGCGTTCGAGACCGAGAAGTACGGCACAATCGAGTTCGAGAGCCTGCTGGAAGAGGCCGGCTTCAAACGCGACGCCGACGTGCTCGACACATGGTTCAGCAGCGCGCTGTGGCCCATGTCGACCATGGGCTGGCCCGAGCCGGCCATCGCGGGCGAGGAGTTCGACGGGCTGCTCGACGCATTCAATCCCACCAGCGTGCTATGCACCGCGCGCGAGATCATCACGCTGTGGGTCAGCCGCATGGTAATGTTCAATCGGTACTTCCTCGCAGGCGCAGAGCAGGAACCAGGCACGGGCCGCCAGCCGTTCAACGACGTATTCATCCACGCGATGATCCAGGATGGCCTGGGCCGCAAGATGAGCAAGAGCCTGGGCAATGGCGTGGACCCGATGGACATCATCGAGAGCCACGGTGCCGATGCGATGCGCTTCACGCTCGCACACATGACCACGCACACGCAGGACGTGCGCATGCCGGTCGAGGCCGACCCCAAGACCGGCAAGAACACCAGCCCCAAGTTCGACATCGGCCGCAATGTGTGCAACAAGCTGTGGAACGCCTCGCGACTCGCGATGGGTATCTTGGACCAGTCCGACCCGCTGCCCGCGACGATCGACACCAACGAACTCGGCGTAGTCGATCGGTGGATGCTCACGCGCCTGGGCGCGGCCATTGATGAAATGGATGAGGCGCTCGCCGCATACAACTTCCACGCCTACGCCGAGGCGTTTTACAACCTGTTCTGGCGCGATTTCTGCGACTGGTACCTCGAAGCCATCAAGCCCACCGTCCGCGAGGACGCCAACCAACGCGGCGTAATGAGACTCGTCTTGGAATCGATCCTCCGCGTCGCCCACCCGGTCATGCCGTTCATTACCGAGGCCATCGGCGAGCAACTCGGACCGCACGCTCTGCCTGCACTGGAAGGGCTACCGCTTTCCGCGTCGCGCGATGGCGTTCTCGCAACGGCCGCTTGGCCGGCGATCGACGCGTCGCTCCGCGATGCCGAGGCGGCCGAGCAGTTCGAGCGGGCCCGCGGGCTGGTGAGCGCCGTTCGCGAGGTGCGGGCCAAGCACAACGTCAAGCCCCGACGCATGATCACGCTGCACGTACCCTTGGAATTGGCGGAGGCCATCGAGCCGGTGTCGGGCGTGGTGCGCACGCTGGCGGAACTCGAGATGATCTCAACCGACACGCCCAACGGTGACTCGGCCACCTGTGCCTACGACGGCTGGGAGTTGCGCGTCACGAATCTCGCCGATGCGGTTGATAGCGGGGCGGAACGCGAGCGGCTAGAACGGCAAATCGCCGAACTCGACGGGTCGCGCAAGACGCTCGAAGGCCGCCTGGGCAACCCGGGCTACACCGAGAAGGCACCCGCGAAGCTGGTCGAGCAATCACGCGAACAGCTCGAACGCGTGAAGCAGGAACTCGCCACCGCGCAACAGGCGCTGGAGCGGCTCAGCTGAAACGGGCCCTCCCACTGCTGATGGTCCTGGGCGCGATGCTTGTGGGCTGCGCGGGCAACTCTGCGGGCCCCGACGGCATCATCCGGCGCGACCGCTGGGTCTACATGCAGCGCGAGGGCGTGCAGATCACCACGCCCAACTACCTCCTGCTGACGACCGCCCAGCACTTGCCCATCGCCGAGTCGATGCCGAGGTTTCTCGAGGCTTCGCTCGCCCGGCATCGTCGCTTCTCGGGCACCAGCCTCGGCAGGCCCGCGCTGCCAAGCCCGCCGGGGCGGATGCAGGTATTCCTGTTTGCTAGCCGCGAGGAGTGGGCGCAATTCACGCGAGCAACGACCGACGAGAGCGCCCATCCGCTGCTTGCGATCGAAGTGGGCGGATACTCGGCGGGTGGCCGGGCCGTCCTGTTCGCATTACCTCCCAACTACGACCGCCTCACGCTCAAGATCGCCGCGCACGAGGGCTGGCACCAGTACGTACAGCGCTCATTTCGCGAGGCGTTGCCAACGTGGGCCGACGAGATGATGGCGGTCATGGCCGAAGGGTTCGTGGTCGACGCCGACGGGTCGTATCGCTTCGAGCCGCTGCTGAACCCCGAGCGGCTTTCACAACTCACGGCCCTGCACCAAGCAGATCGATGGCGGCCGCTCGAAGAACTGCTCACCGGCGATCCGACCGAACTGCTGGGCAGCGAGCCGTCGCTCGCGGTCGACTACTACGCGCAGCTCTGGGCGCTGGGCATCTTTCTGGCTGTCGATCAGCAAGATTGGTCGGGCATCGAGCGGCTGCTGCGTGATGCGGCTCGGGGACGCATGCAACGCGAACTCGGGCGGCCGAGTCGTGATGACCTTGGACGCGTGGTGTTCAAGCGGTACGTCGCGTCGGATCTTGAGAAGTTTGACGCCGGCTACCGCGCGTTTGCCATCGCGTTGGTCGAGGAAGCGTCGGCCAGCGGGCGATCGGGCTCGACACCCAGGTAGGGCAACGCCTGCTCCATGATGCGACGCACGGCCGGGCCGGCAACCTGCGAGCCGTAGTACAGGTTGCGACGAACCACGCCGGGCCCCGGGTCTTCGATGCTCACCATGACCACCAGTCGCGGCCTTGCGACCGGCGCGCCGGCCACGAAGCTGGACACGTACTGTCGCTCGAGGTATCCACCGGCGCCTCGCGGTCGGCGGTGCCAGCTCTCGGCGCGTTCGGGGACAACCTGGGCCGTTCCAGACTTGCCGAACATGGAGTACCCGAACGGGCCCTCGGCTCCCTCGAGGCGTTTGTCGAGCTTGTCCGCGATAGCCATCATCACCTCTCGCGTCTTAAGCGCCCCATCTGGTGAGATAGCGCGGCGGGCGATCAGGCCGTCAGGTCCATCGATGCCCACGGCGTTCAGGCGCAGCGAGGGCACGGTGCCGGCCTCGGCACCGTTGCGTGCGAACGCGCAGAACGAGCGGGCCGTCTGGGCGACGCTCATCGTTACTTCCTGGCCAAAGGCGATCGACACATGGGTGTACGAGTTCCAGTTCTTGAGCGACCGCAGCGTGCCCTCGGCTTCGTCAGGCAAACCCACGCGCGTCGGCACGCCCACGCCGAAACGCTGGAGCGCGTCGTGGAACACCTGAGGCGTAAAACGCTGGGCGCCCAAGGCCATGCCAATATTTGACGAGTTGACCAGCACCTCCGACCAGGTCTGCTGGCCGTTGGCGTGCGAGTCCTGCAATCGGCGGCCGGCGATGAACGTCACGCCGCCGGGCGCGGCCTCGAACTGTTCGTCGAGCAGGTCCGGGTGTGCGTCGGTGAGGGCCGACCATACGAAGGCCTTGAACGTCGAGCCCGGCTCGTACGCGTCCTCGACCACCCGATTGCGGGCGATCGCGGGGTCCAGGTCGCGCAGCGGGTCGGGCCGCACGAACTGGAATCGCTGAAACAAGTCCGGGTGCGGGTCCCACTGCTCGCGCGGTACGCGGTTGTCAGCCCATGGGTAGGGGACGTTGTCGACCTCGCGCAAGATGTCCGCCATTGCCAGCACCTCGCCCGTGGCGGGATCGACGGCGATGACCATGCCCCCCGCCGCGTCGGCGTCCTCGACGGCGCGCTCGAGTTCAGCCAGCACGATGCGTTGAAGCTCCAAGTCGATCGACAGATGCAACGGCGCCGCCGGCTGGGGGGGGGTCGCGGCGCCACGCGCGATCCACAGCGGGCGGCCCGCCGCATCGTGCGTGTAGGTGATGGCACCGGGCCTGCCTTCCAGCCGTTCGCGCATCACTCGCTCGATGCCCTCGCTGTACATCGGGTGGCTGCCGACCTTGCCAACGATCGACGCGGCCAAGTCTCCGCCGACACGATCGCGTGTGGCTTCTCGCTCCAGATGAATGCCCGGCAGCGGATGCGCACGCACGATTGCCAGCCGGCTGTCGTCGAGAAATCCGCCGATGCGTACATAGCGGATAAGCGGCTTGGGCTCTTCGCCCTCGACCGGGTTCGCTTTGGCTTCGTCAATGGCGATCTGGCGGTCGCGGTTCTCGCCCAAGGCGATCTGGATGCGGCGGTCGATGTCGAAATCATCCTCGCCGGTCATCCACGCCATCGCGGCGGCGAGCTCATCAATGGAGATCGTCCCCTTCTCCAACTGCTTGGCGATCTCGACGGGATCGAAGAACACGCGGTGCACGTAGCGAGACACCGCCAGTGGGCGGCCCCGCCGATCGAGCACGTCGCCGCGCGGCACGCCGATGGTGTGCTGCCGTTCGCGGGCGTCGAGCACCGCCACGATGCGTGGTGGCGGCGCGGCCTGAAGAAGCGCCACGCGAACCAGGATCGCCAGCAGCATGAACGAGCACGCGATGCCCAACGCCGGAGCAACCCAACGCACACGCGGGGCCATCGGGGCGGTCGGCTCATCGGCCATCGGTTCGTTCCAAGCCGACCAGCGCGGCCTCGGGGGCATCGACTTCAAGCTGGTTGGCGTCAAGCTCGGCCAGACGCTCGCGCAGCTCGGCGGGTCCCACCTGCCGGGCGATGTCGGCGCGGAGGCGGCCCGAGGCCTCGTCGACCCGCATCACGCGCAATCGCAACGAGGCGAACTCGTGGGCGGCCTGTGTGCGAAGCTGCCGGATGGTGAGCAGCGAGGCGGCAATGGCGGCCAGGGCAATGATGCTGAAGGCTAGCTTGCAACCGAACACGCCGCTGATCTGGACCCTGCCGCGCGCCACGTTCAGGAACTCGGCAGCTTGAGGACCATGCCCGCGCGGAGCTCGTCGGGGTCCTTCAGCACGTCGCGGTTGAGGGCGATCAACTCGTGCTGGCGGCGGATGGTGCCGAGCAGCTCCATCGAGATCTCACCCAGCGTGTCACCCGACTTCACCGTGTAGGTCAGCGAGTCCTGTGGATGGACAACACGCGTCGTCGGCGTGGGACTGACCTCGAAGCCGGGCTTCACGGGTGCGCTGGCGACGGCCCGATCGGGCGTCGTGCCAACCTTCGGATCGAGGATGCGCAGGGTCACCCCCTCGCGCACCGAACCGTTCGCACCGACACGCCCCTCGTTGTCCTTGGCGATGCGGCGCCACTGGTTGCCGTCGCCGTAGTACTTCTCGGCAATCTTGTACAGAGACTCGTTCCGCTGCACGTGGTGCTGCACGACAACCGGCGAGGTGGACACGCTGCGCGAGACGGGCTGGCCCGCCTTGTCGTCCAGCACGGCCATGCTCTCGATCCGCGAATCGCCCGCGCGGGTGGTCAGGTTGCGCAGCCGCTCAGCAAAATCCTCGGCCCCGTTGGCCACGGCGTCGCCCATGCGCCCAATCACGCTGTCGGATTCGGCGGTCTGCTCGCCGCCGTTGGCACCAAGCACGAACTCGATGGGCGCGGGAGCTGTGGTGTCGATCGGCTCTCGCTCGGGCGCGCTGGCGACGATCGCGTTGGCAGCCTCATCGGGGGTGGCCGATGCCAACTCACGCTCGGGCATTCGAGTCACCGGTCGACCCTTGAATGTGCCCTCGCCCCGGGGCAGCGTGATCATGCGTCGAAGGGCCTGGCCCTCGCTGGCGTCGACCACCACGGTCGAGTCATGGGGCGCGTCCTCGAGATCGGTCGACCGTGCGGCGGCCAGGTGGTCGCTGATGAGCAGTCCCACCACCAGCACGGCGGCAAACCCAAGCACCAATGCCAGCTTCTGCTCACGGGTCAACGGGGCTGTCCACCTTCCTGGTTCGGGTTGGCCGGGTTCGAGACGAGTTCGATGGCACGCAGACGAGCCGAGCGGGCGCGGCGGTTTGTGGCCATCTCGGCCTCGCCGGGCACGATGGGCTTGCGCGTGAGGCGGCGAGCATCGCCGGCATCTGCCAGGGCGTTGAACGCCCGCTTGACCATGCGGTCTTCGAGAGAATGGAAGGAGATGATGGCCACCCGTGCCCCCTGGGCCAGCCAACGGCCGCCCGTCGATTCGCTCCGGCCCTCGCCTGCACGGGCCGTCGCGTTCCCGATTGTCTTCGACCCGGCTTGAGTCGTAATCGCCCCAAGCAAGGCCGACAGCGCGCCCAACTCGTCGTTGACGGCTATTCGTAACGCCTGGAACGTCCGAGTAGCCGGGTCGATGCCGCCACCAGAGGTGCATGACCTGACCAGGTCGGCGAGCTCGCGCGTGGTGGTTATCGGTTTGGCCTCGCGCGAGGCGACAACTTTCCGGGCGATCCGCCGGGATCCACGCTCCTCGCCGAACGTCCACAGAATCTCGGCGATTTCGGCCTCGCTGGCGGTGGCCAGAAGCTCCGCCGCGCTGGTACCCGAGGTTGGGTCGAGCCGCATGTCGAGCGGCCCGTTGTGCTTGAAGGAAAACCCTCGCTCAGGATCGTCCACTTGCGGGCTGGCGAAACCCAAGTCGGCCAGCAGGGCACCGGCGACAACGCCGCGCTCGTCCATCGCCACGGGCAGACCGGCGAACGAGCCATGCACGGCCTCGACATGGATGCCCGGATGGGCTTCCTTTACCCGGACCGCGGCCCGTTCGAGCATCGAGGCGTCAAGATCGTTCAGAACGATGGTGCCATCAGGACCAACCCGCTCGGCAGCCATGGCCGCGTGGCCGCCCAAGCCAGCCGTTGCGTCGACATAGGTCTGGCCGGGCTGGAGGTCGAGCAAGTCCAGCGACTCGGCGGACAGCACGGACTGGTGGTCGAGGGGCGGGGCCATCTGCCAGGATGATTGCACGCGGTGGAGGCGGCGGAAGTACAGTGTTCCATGAAAGCGTCCCTCGCCCTTGCCTCCATGGTGCTCATCCTCGCGGGCTGCTCGCCACTGGGTCTGACCGTCCGTCTTGGCCCGGCCAACGACCAGATGGTTGCCTCTAGCGTCTTGGAGGTAGGCGAGGGTCCGGGCAAGCCCACCGACCGCGTCGCGATGATCGTCGTACGGGGGCTCATCACCGACACCCCCACCACCGGCTTCCTGGGCGAAAGCAACGCGCCGATCGACAGGATGGTCACCCAGCTCAAGCTGGCCGCCAAGGACGACCACGTGAAGGCCGTGCTGCTACGGATCGACTCCCCCGGCGGTACGGTGGCTGGCAGCGAGACCGCGTATAACGAGGTGCGGGCCTTCATCGAGAACAGCGGCAAGCCCGTAGTCGTGTCGATGGGCGAGGTTGCCACCAGCGGCGGGTACTACCTGGCCCTCGCGGGAGACCACATCGTGGCCGAGAAGGCCACGCTCACCGGTTCCATCGGCGTGCTCATCCCGAGCTTCAACGTGAGCGAGGGGCTGGGCAAGCTTGGCATCCACACCCGCTTCATCACCAGCGGGCCCAACAAGGACCTGGCCAACCCCGTCGCCCCCATGCGCGAGGAGCATTACGAGATCCTCCAGGGCATCGTGCGGGAGTACTACGGCAGCTTTCAGTCCATCGTGCTGCGGCGTCGGCCCATGCTCGAGCCCGAGTGGGTGGCCCGTGCCACCGACGGCAGGGTGATGACCGGCGACATGGCCGCGGCGATCGGGCTGGTCGACAGCCTCGGCGGCGTGCGTGAGGCGTTGGAGAAGGCGATGGAACTCGCCGGCCTTGATCGGGCGATCCTTATCCGGTACGGCTCGAAGGCCAACGCCCCACGCACTGCCTACGCCGCCGGCACCACACCCGCGCCGATGATGGCCGACCAATCGATCAACCTGCTGCGCATCGAGGGAGCGGGCGTCGACATTGGCGGGCTCGGCTTGCGACCGGGGGTTGGGTACTACGTCTGGGTGCCTTAATCCGGGCTTTTGCACCGGCAACGTGATGCCACCCGATAGGCTGTGCAGACGTGCGCCCCGGGTGGACCATCCTGTTGTGCGTGCTGACGCTGCTGGGCGTCGGCCTGGTCATGGTGCGCTCGGCCGACACTCGGGTGAACCCGATCCCCACACCCGACCCGCTCGATTTCAGCCAGGGTGCGGCGCTGTTGGTCGTGCCCGATCCGCCCGAGCCGGTGGACCCTTCGTTCCGCGAAGCACTGGTGGGGATGGCGACGTCGAGGGCGGCCGTGTACGCGGGCATCGCGCTCCTTGCGACGTTGCTGGCCGCCGCCATGCCAGCGGCGTTGCTCGATCGTATCGACGCGCTTGCGGGCGTCCGTCGACCGGGCCTGTGGCTCGCGGTCGCGGTGTTTCTGATCGTTGCGGTCCTCGTGCTCGTCTACATCCCGGGGCTCAGCCGTGAAGCCAAAGGCGCCAAGCGCTGGGTCGAAGTCAGCTTGCCAGGCATCGGGCTGGCAGGCGGGCAGCCCAGCGAGGTGGCCAAGTGGCTGCTGCCAGCGGTCATCGCGATCTTCGCCACCGCACGCGGGCCGGCCATCCGCACGATCTCGAAGGGCCTGCTACCCACGGGCATTGCTGTCGCGCTCGTGTGCGGGCTCATCATGATGGAAGACCTCGGCACCGCCGTGCTCATCGGTGCTGCCTGCGGCGTGGTCCTGCTCGCGGCGGGTATACGTTGGTGGCATGTGGGACTGCTCGCGGCGATGGCACTGGCGGCTTCGGTGCAGGCCGTGCGCACCAGCCCCTACCGGATGGAACGCATCACCAGCTTCCTCGACCCCTGGGCCGACCCGGCCGATACCGGCTACCACATGATCCAGTCCCTCGCAGCCATCGCCGGCGGCGAGCTCACGGGCCGGGGCTTGGGCAACGGGCTGCACAAGCTCGGCTACCTGCCCGAGGACACCACGGACTTCCTGTTCGCGATCATCTGCGAGGAACTTGGCGTGCTGGGTGCGGCAGGCGTCGTGGGCGTCTTCGCGCTGCTCACCTGGGCGTGCGTCGGCGTCGTGAAGCACGAGCGCGGCGCGGCGTGCCAGCTCATCGCGCTCGGAGTGACGGCCACCGTGTCGCTCCAGGCCATCATGAACCTCGCCGTCGTCACCGGGCTGGGCCCAACGAAGGGCATCGCGCTCCCGCTTGTGAGCGCGGGCGGCACGGGATGGATACTGACCGGCGCCTCGCTCGGCTTGCTGATCGCCTTGGATCGCCGGCAGGCCAAGCGCATGCCCGCAATCGAAACCGCACCAGAGCGCGAACCGCCTGAGCACCGCCCGAACCGTCTCGGTCGCGTGCGCTCGCATCCGGCCGAGGTCGTGGCGTGATCGAGAAGTCGGACCTGGGCATCGCGTTCCTAGGCGGCGGATCCGGCGGGCACATCTACCCCTCATTAGCCGTCGCCGAGGCCCTCGAACGGTTGAACCCAAACGCACAAGCCGTGTTCATCACGGGCAATCGACCCGCCGACGAGCAGTCACTCGCGGATCAGATCGTGTTCGGCAAACCTGCGGTGCGCGTGGCGATCGGCGCTCGGCCGCCTTCGATCAGGCCCGGGGCGATGCTCCGATGCATCCGCGCGTGGGGCCAATCTGTTCGCGAGTGCCGGGCGGCGCTGCGAGAGCTCAAGTCTTCATGCGAGCGCGTCGTCGCGATGTCGACGGGCGGATATGTCTCGGCCCCGGCCGCCCAGGCCGCCCGTGTTGATAGGGTGCCGCTCGTGCTTGTGAGCCTCGATGCCCGCATCGGCAAGGCCAACCGGTTCATCGCGAAGCGAGCCGGGCAGCGACTCGTCGCGCAGTTCGAAGGCTTCAACGCGTGGAAGGCCATCGGCCCTATCGTCGGCAAGCGCGCCCTCGCTCCCGCGGCCAAGCCCGAGTGCCGGCGCACGCTGGGGCTCGATCCTGGCACACCGACCTTGCTGATCATGGGCGGAAGCCAAGGGGCAAGCTCGATTAACGCGTTCATGTCAACGCTGTGTGACGCGTTCCCCGATGCGCTCGTTGGCTGGCAGGTACTGCACTTGGCTGGCGATGCGCGCGAGGCGGCGAGTGCCCAGGCCGCCTACGACCATGCCGGCGTGCCAAGCCGCGTGCTCGAACGACTGAACCCCGTCGGCCAGGCATGGGGCGCGACCGACCTCGCGCTGTGCCGCAGCGGCGCGGGGACCGTGGCCGAGGTGCACGCGAACGGCGTGCCCGCGATCTTCCTGCCCTACCCCCACCATCGCGACCAGCACCAAGCCGCCAACGCCCAACCGATCGTCGACGCCGGCGGTGCGATCGTGCTCGAGGATCGCATCGCTCCCCAGGCCAACCTTGACGCGATTACGCCGACGCTACGAGAGTTGCTGCATTCCACCCAACGGCGTGAAGCGATGGCAACTGCCCTACAACAACTACCCAGACAAGATGGCGCGGCTTCGTGCGCACAGATCCTCATCGAAGCCGCGATCCCGGCCTGAGTTTCCCGATCCCGACCGAAACCGACAGGCTTGCACCAGGCTTCTGGTATACTTGGGGTGATGGGGCAAAACGGTCGAAGCAACACCGAATTCACACCCAAACACGGGCCGTGCTGCGTTCTGTGGACGCCAGCGGGCACCGAGCCCCCACGCGAACTTCTGGCGTCGCTCGAACGACGCGGCTTGGCATGGGTCGCGGCTGAGGATGGCTACTCGGCGATGGCCGAGGTCCTTCTTCGGAAGAACGCCGGTGGCAGCTCAGCATCGGCCGTGCTCGTCCTCGTCCATCCTACGAAGCTTGACTTATCGGGCATTGTCGTGGATGCCCTGGGCCGCTTCGCCGGCCCCATGGCCGTCTGGCGGTACGATCCTGAGGCGCACCCAGTGCTCGCGGCGGCCCAGCGGCACGAACTGGCCACCGTGTTTGTGCGAACAGAATCTATAGAGCCGCGGCCCATCCACATGCCCGAGCCGGCGCCACAAGCCCCGACTCTGGAAGACGAAGGAGAGGACGAGCCGACGGCCTCCTCGCTGCTCAGCGACGAGGAGTTGAGCATGCTGCTGGCCGAGAGGCCCGAGCGTTGAGCGGCGTTAGCGGAAGGACCCTGGGAGTGGGCGTGGGCACCAACGGCAGATCAACACAAGGCCTCGGCGAGTCCGGGCCCGAGGGCCCGGCCCGGATCGTGCTGGTCGGTCGTACCGGCCTCGACGGCGTGCTGGCGGCGCCGTCGAGCACCGAACTGGTGCGCGTACGCAGCGGCATGGACGCACTCGGCGAGGTCTCTTCCTGGAAGCGAGACGGGACGATTCACGATGGCGAGCAGGTTGTCGTGCTCGGCGAGGCCATCGACGCCGATCCCTCGCTGCTGCGAGCCCGTCGATTCGTCGAGGCCCTGCGCCGGCTCGACCCCGAGGTGCGCGTGCTCGCCGTGGGCCGCCCTCTGCACGACGAAGGCGAGGGCAGCGAGGCCTTCGACGGCTGGTTGGACATCGACGATCCGGCGTATTCCTCGCGCGTGTTGCTGCAAGGTCAGCGCAACGCACGCTCACTTCAGCGAGAGATGCCGCGCGAGAAGCCGCACGAGCCCGCCGAAGTCATCGCACCAGAACCGCCGCCAGCGGCCGCCGATGACGGTGAACTCGTGAGGCTGTTGCTCGACGATCAGGAACTGATCGCGGCCGCTGTCGATCTGGCGTCCCGACGGCTTGGCGTTCCGCTGAAGCTCCAGAGCGTGACCGAAGCGCCGGCCGGCCCCGGCCGCGCGCCACTGCCTGGCATCGATGGCAAGGTGCTCGCTGGCCCGCGCGCTACCGGTGAGGCGCTCGAACAGGCCGCCACATGGCTTGCCGGCTGGATGCAACTTCAAGCCAAGCAGCGCACGCTGGCGACGCAGGCGAGCACCGACTCGCTCACCGGCGCGTGGAACCGCCGCTTTTTCGACTCGACACTGACCGAAGCGATCGAACAGGCCGGCGAAGCGCGGCGAGACCTATCCGTGCTCGTCTTCGACATCGACGATTTCAAGCGGTACAACGACGAGCACGGCCACGACGCGGGCGACGAGATCCTGTGCCAGGTCGTGCAACTGCTCCAGAGCGTGATCCGGCCCAGCGACAAGGTCTGCCGCATCGGCGGCGATGAGTTCGCGGTGATCTTCGACGATCCCTCTGGACCGCGCGAGCCAGCGAGCCGGCACCCGACCTCGGTCGTGGGCGTAGCCAAGCGATTCCAGCAGCAGGTCGCCACCAAGCGATTCCCGAAGCTGGGTGAGGACGCGCCGGGCAGGCTCACGATCTCGGGCGGGCTGGCGACGTTTCCTTGGGACGGTCTTGATGGCGCGTCGCTCGTCCGTGCCGCCGACCAGCGTGCGCTCGAGAGCAAACAGCAGGGCAAGAACGCCATCGAGCTCGGGCCAACCGATCAGCGCAACGGCTGATCGATTCCGCTACTTCACCACCGCACCAACGCCCACGCGGAGCAACGTGGTGTGCCCCTCGGGCGTGGTGGGATCGCACACGAACGACACGCGATCGGCGCACGCGGCCGGCACCACGATCGTGTGCCCAGCGTGGATCGGCAGGCTCGCGGCATCATCCCCCTCGACCACGATCTCGCCCATGCCGCTCACGAGCATGAGCACCTGGCAGCGGCCATCGAAGCTGAGTGGGATCTCGTCGCCCCCGTGCGGCCGGACCTCGTCAATCGTGAACGCGTCGAGCGCGCACAGCCGTCCCGCCTCGTCGTCCGTGGCCAACCGGCTCGTCGCGGGCGGTGGTCCTTCGAGGATGCACCCGACCGCTTGGTCGAGGTGCAACTCGCGCCCGGTCCTGCCATACTCCTTCGCCCAGTCGTACACGCGGAACGTCGTGTCGCTGGGCGTCTGCACCTCGGCCACCAGCGTCCCGGCACCGAGCGCGTGGACCGTGCCTGTCGGAAGCGTGTGCAGATCACCCACCCTCGACGGCGCGTCGTGCAGCATGTTCGGCACATCACCGCCGTCGAGCGCGGCCGCGCGCACGTCCTCGGGCGACACACCGGGCGCGAGCCCCTTGAGGATGCGCGCCCCCGCGTCGGCTTGGACGACGTACCAGCACTCGGTCTTCACGTGCGCGTCGGTGTGTGCTGCCGCGTAGGCCGGGCTTGGGTGGACTTGGATCGATAGATCCTCGTGGGCGTCTAGGTACTTTACCAGAAGCGGAAAACGACCTTCGAGCGATGAGACGGAGCCGAGCAAATCGTCACCCCACATGGTCACGGCATCGCGGATCGTCTCGCCTTCCATCGCTCCGCGCGCGATGACCGACGACACACCACTGCCGCCTGCGCCCGAGGCACTGGTGGCATCGAGGTCGGCCAGTTCCCAGCTCTCGCCGATGTCGGCATTGTCGGGGAGGTCCTTGCCCAGCGTTGCCAATCGCCGACCGCCCCAGACCTTCGCAAAGAGTCTGGGTTCGAGCACGAACGGCAGGGGTTGTGGCGCTGGTGTCGGCACGGCGCGCGATCAACCGCCCTGATCGGCAACGGGATCGATGGCCATGCCCGACACGGTGGCCTCGAAGGCGATGCGATCGCCAACTAGGCCCTGTATGTTGGCGGTGAACCGGCGGCGGCCGAACTTCACTTCTTCGCCCAGCAAGACGAGCTCGTCGCCCGGCGCCACCATCGAGCGGAACGCCGCGTTCTCGATGCGCAGGAACGCGGCCAAGAACGGCTCGCTCTGCCTGGCCAGGAACATGAAGCACGCGAGCTGCGCGCCCGCTTCAATCTGCAAGACGCCCGGGAACATCGGCTTGCCGGGGAAGTGGCCGGCGACCCAGAATTCGTCGTCGGCGATGGACTTCGCGGCGACCGCTTTGGTGAATCCCTCGTTGTGCCAGATCACGCGGTCGATCAGCCGCATCTGCCCGCGGTGCGGGAGCACACCCTCGACACCGGCCGCGTCGTACACATGGGCCGATCGATCGATGCCTTCGAGTGAGAACAGCAAGCCCTTGGCCTCCCCCGACGCGGACGCGCGGCCACGACGGGCGTTCGCGCCCGCGCTACCAGCCATCGGTGAATCGCTCGAGATCGTCGGCATGAGTAGCGATCAGTCCTGCTTGCGCATCTCCAGGACTTCCTTGCGGACCTCCTGAGCGAGGTTCTTGATGTCCTGCATCGCCGTTCGCACGCGCGTGCCCGCGGCCTTGTTCCCGGCCTTGACCTTGTCCATGTCCTCAGCGATGTCGTTGAGGACCTGCTTCATCTGCTCATATTTTTCCATGGACGGGTCTCCCACAATAGACACGGTGCATTTCGGCCCCACGGGCCGGCTGACATACTTCCCACGCCCAACGGCCGGGGCAAGCGTGGGCACTCCCCCAAGACGCCTGAGCGGGCCAAATGGGCAAATTTTAACCAAACAACATCCAGTCAGGACCCAGTCTATCCACCCAGAGCCCGCACGGAGCGCTCCAGCACTTCCAAGGCCCCACCGAGATACGTGCCGTCCCCTTCATGGTCGAGGTTGGCTGGGGCCGCCGCCGAGGCGATCAGCCGCTTGCTCTGGAGCAACCTTGCATAATCCGGCTCGACAGGCAGGCCAGCCTCGCGGCGGGCCTTGGCGATACTTGAGACAGGCTTGAGCCCGTACATCCGCTCGCTACGGCCCCAGAATTGCCGTTCGAGGTACAAGCCATCCTCGGCCCAATGGCCGGGATGGACCATGCCAAGATCGATCAGGGCACACTTCTGGCCCGCGTGGCCGTGGCCGTTGCTGGAAGGCTGCCGCCACATGGCGTTGGCGGGATGAACGTCGCCGTGCAACCACGCGTTGACCGGGCGGGCCTTCCACATCGACAGGGCCTCAGGAAGCAGACGGCGTGCGTGCTTCAGGGCGTTGTTCCAGTGCTGGGCGTCGGGGATGGCTCCGTCGTGCGCTAGCTGCCTGGCGTGCTCGTGGGCCTGGGCCCAGTCGGGGTCGAAGGCCATGCCATGGGGTTCGAATTGCTTCTGGGCCCTGACTTGGAAGTCGCAGGCGGCATCGATCAGCGCTTCAAGCGCGTGCTTGTCAAAGTTGGTGGCCACCGTGCCGCCCCCGAACCGCTCGACGACCAGCCAACACAAGTCATAGGAGCCCAGTTCGTCGGCCGAAGCCAGCACGCGCGGTGTTGAGAGCGACTGGCAGTCGGGCGCGGCCCAGCCGCTCTTCCAGCACTCACCAAGCGCCGCGGCCCAGCGTCGTTCGGCCGGGCCCACGGGCACCTTCACCATGCATGGCACGGCCTGGCCGTCGTCGAGGGTCCACGTCGAAAAGCCGGTAGCCGCGCCGCCGCGCTGCCAGCTGGTACGGAACCATTCGATGTCACCGAGGTTGTCCCCCGCCGCCTGCTTGACGGCCGGGGCGAGCATCGCCCCGAGCGCCAGCGGATCGCTGGAGTCCAGGGCGGCCGCGTTGGGCTGCGGATCGGCCATCGCCGGGTGGCGCCTCCCTTGCCCGATGCCCAAGCGTCGCGAACGGGGCCGTCCTAACCCCGGCAAGCCTGGACGAACACACTGTACACACCCAAACCGAGCGGACCGTTTCCACTGAGCTCGGGGTGCCATTGAACACCTACGTAGAACCGGCGTTTGGGGTTGTGGATAACTTCCACGATGCCATCGGGCGCAACCCCCCCCACGGCCAGTGAGCCCGCATTGGCGACCGCCTGGCGGTGCCGGCTGATCGGATTATCGGAGGCTGTCGTTAACCAATCTGGCGAACCCGGTTTTGCTTCGACGGCGTGAGGCTGCCGCCAATGTGCCGTCCATGCCTCGCCCAAGGTGTCAGGCAAATGCTGGTACAACCGACCACCGGCAACCAGGGCCATCATCTGCATGCCATAGCAGACGCCGAGCGCGGGGAACTCGGATTGGCCTTCCAGCGCGGTGAGCAGCGCCACGTCGTAGCTCTGGCGGAGTTCTTGAACTGGCGTGATGTGAGGGTCGGTGGGCTCGCCGAAGGGTTCGGTTCGCGGGTCATCGCCGCCGACAAGGAGTACACCGTCCACGAGAGCCAGTTGCTCGGAGATCTGCTCGATCACAGGTGGGAGAACGATCGGGATGCCCCCCGCCGCGGTGACGGCCTGCACATACGTCATGCGGCAGCACGAACGCAACGCGGGCAGCGCGGCTGGGTCGCTGCTGGGCGCGATGTCGACATCGCCGGCGATGCCGATGATCGGGCGGTTTCCCTGTTGCTGGCCCATGGTCGGCCTCCGAGCCGATGGTGCGATGGAGCCCCGCGTGCCGGGGCGTGGGAGTATGCTGCGCCGATGCCCAAGAAGCCGGTGATCCTTGCGTTGTCGGCGGCCATCATCATCGTGGTGGCCTCAATGTGGCTGTTGCGAACACCATCGGCCAGCGCGACCGCCGGGCCACAGCCGGTGGTGGATGCCGACGCCGCATCGATCGTGGCCTACGAGACCACCGACCGGGACGGCGGCACCGCCCGAGTCGAACGGACCCTGCTGGGCTGGCAACTCGTGGGCGATGGCCGTCCGCCGTGGGCGGTGCAGGATGTGCGGGCCCGCGGCGCGGCGCGCATCCTGGCAGATCTGCGAGGCCGGCCGCTGGAAGACCCCGGCGACCTGACTCCGGTCGCAGCCACGCTGACCATCACCGACGCTCGCGGCCGGAAGGTGTCGCTGGGCTTGCGCGAGCCGGTGATCGGCGGTCGCCGCGTTGTCGACCGTGTCGATGCCGACGGCACCATGCAGCACTTCTCGATCGACGAACCGCTGTATGAGATGTTTGCGCAGACCGGCTTGTCCGCCTGGCGAGACGAAGGCTTGTTGGGCGCACTGTCGGGCAGACCCGCGCGTCTGGAACTCTCAAGCGGAATCACTCGGATCGACCTCGCCCGAGTCGAAGGCGCCTGGTCGCTGCGAGCCCCTGTCTCGGCCCGAGCGAGCGAGGAGGCCATCGACACACTGCTGCGTGCCATCGCGAGCCTCCGCGTCGAGCGATTCGACGAAGCCCCACCGTCACTGCTCGAAGAGACCGACCCGGTTTCCATCACCATCGAAGCCGACACCAGCCAACCCGGCGAGGACTCCAGCCGCCCGCGGCGCGTGATCGAACGCGTCATCTTGACCCTACACGGCCCGGCCGATACGGGTGGTCGCTTGACCCGCGTGGGTGTCACACGGGAGCGCGAGGAACGCCGCGCCGGTGCGGACATCGAGTCGCTCGGCACGACGTACGTCGCCGTCGACCTCGAACCACTGCAGCAGATCACACTGGATGCCGGCGGCTTCGTGGCCCGCACGCCGCTGGCCGGTGACGCGACGCTCATCGCCGGCCTGAAATTGGGTGAGCGCTCGTACACGCGCACAGCGGACGGCTGGGCCGAAGGCGGCGAGGCACTCCCGCAGGATCGCGCGGCTGCCATAGACGCCATCAACACGCTGCTCACCGAGACCCCCATGGGGGGCGCGGAACTCACCACGACGCCCGAGCCACTCGGCCGGGCCTCCCGGCGAGTCTCGATCGCAGCAGCCACCATCGCGGGCGAGACGCTCGGACCCGCCGACGGGCTCACACTCTTCACGGTCACGCCATCGAGCGGGGCGGCTGGTGTGCTGATTGTCGGCGGTGGCGTAACCCGCGTGTACCAAGATCCTGCGACCCTGGCCATTGCGCGTGCGGCGCTCGTGCTGAGCGAGCCTGTCGGTACAGGCGGCTAGTACCCGCTGGACACCATCTTGGCCGCCCGCTCGCGGATGCCGTCGAGCAAGTCCCGCACCTCGGCGGCCATCTTGCTGTTGGGAAACTCCGCGATGATGCGCTCGCCGTGATTCGACGCTTCCACCCAACGCTTATCGCGTACGGCCAGCTTGAACTTCGCACCCAGATTATCGCGGGCCTTGCCGATGACGCCGCGCGCGACCTCGCGAAATGGAGCGGCCTCATCCTCGCGCAGGTGCTGGTCGAGCCGCTTGAGTAGTTCCATGGCCTCCTCGACGCGTTCGTCCTCGGCGGCTTCCAGGAACTGGCGCTCCAGGTCGGCCTTGAACCGCTCGACCTCGCGACTCACGCGCTCGGGCGCAGCTTGCGCGCGGGGCGAATCGGGGAATGTGCGGGCGATACGAACCGCCTCGCGCTGGGCCTCGTCCCACTGGCGGTGGAGCACGAGGTCCTCAAGATGCGCGATGGTCGTGCCGAGCTGGTGCTCGAGCGTCGCCCGCCGGGAACGGTCGATGCGGCGGCGAAAGTCCTCGGCGTCTTGTCGGTATCCGAACCGATCGGCCAGTTCTTCGGAGAGCACCAGCGCGGCATCCCAATCCTCCGCCGCGATGTCCTCCTCGATCGCCCGACGCAACAGCGTGCGCTCGCGGCTGCGGTGCAGCACGCGGCGCGCGTCGTCGCTGAGGGCCGCCTGTTCACCGAGGGATCGCAGCGCCATGGTCGTGCTGTGCAGGTCCTCGCGTGTCTTGCGTACGTCGCGTACGAGGTATACCAGCCCCACCGATGCCGGCGCGAGCACGACGGCCAGCACCATCGCCAGCAGACCAGCCACGCCCATGCTCTCGGGCACGAGCAGGCCGGCGGTTGTCACGGCCTCGCCAGGCGTCAGCGCCGCCTGAGCATCGCCCGACAGCAGCCCCCCAATATCGATGCCCGCCGCTTCCGCGACGGCCGCCGGCCTCAGGGCCCACATCACGACCGCCGCGGCACCAAGCACGAACACGAAGCCGTGAGTCAGGAGCACCAACGCCATAGGCCATCGGCTGGGCCGGGCCCTGGGCACGTTGGGTTCAAGAGTGTCGCGGACGCTCGGATCGGGTTTCTGCTGGTGGCTCATCGTCGGCCCTCCATGCCTGTCTGGCGCACTCCCGCCACATCACTATAACGGCCACGGGGCGTTCCTGATGCACTCCAAGATGCCGCGATCGGCCAGATCCGGCTTCCGGATGGTCTGGAATAGCCGGCTGTTGCGGGCGTCGCGGGTACAGTGGCCCTATGGAGCCCATCGACATTTCCGGACTCGTGCCCGAACAAGCTGACGGCGCCACCCTCTGGACGGCTAGCTTGGGCCCCTTCGAGACCAACGCGTACGTCTACACACCCGATGGCAAGAGCGCCTGGATCTTCGACCCAGGCTCTGGGCCACAGGAACTGATCGACACGGTGCGCGAAGCGAAGCTGGACGTCGCCGCCATCGTGCTCACCCACGCCCACGCCGACCACATCATGGGGCTGGGTGACGTGATGAGTGCTTTCCCGGGAACACCGCTGCTCTTGCACCAAGCCGAAGAGGACTGGACGGGTGATCCCGCGTTGAACCTGAGCGCCGCGTTCGGCCAGCCATTCAGTGGACCCGAGCCCACAAACCTCCTGAATCACGGCGACGAGATCACCATCGGCGGCGAGGCATGGGCTGTGCGCCACGCGCCGGGTCACAGCCCTGGCGGCTGCGTGTTCGTCGCACCCGGCGGGCGGCTGGCGATCGTGGGAGACACGCTCTTCAGCGGAAGCGTCGGACGCACCGACCTGCCCGGCGGGGATTTTGAGCAGCTTGCCGAGAGCATCCGCCGCGAGATCTACAGCCTCGACAGCTCGTGCCTGTGCCTGCCCGGCCACGGCCCCGCCACCACGGTGGGCCAGGAACGCTCGCACAACCCGTTCGTGCGCCGCTAGAGAAAACACAAACCGGGGCCGACCAATTGGCCGACCCCGGTTTGCTCCAAGGAGGGGACACCGCTGAAACCGGTTGCGATCAGCAGCCGGTATCGAATTCGCTTTGGAACGCCAGGAAGTCGAACAGCGTCAGGCTGCCGTCGCCGTCGAAGTCGGCGATGGGATCACCCGTGCTAAAGGCGCTCTGGAACGCCAGGAAATCGAAGATGGTGAGTTCACCGTCGCCGTCCATGTCGACCCGGCAATCGCCGCAGTCCAGCCCCTCGATGATGAACGCATCGATCGCGGCCTCCATCACCGAATCGTTCGGGCTATCGCTGATGGTGAAGCGTACTTGCACCTGGCTGGTCAGGCTGATGTAGTCGGACAGCGTCCACCGCATGTTGCTCCACGCGTCACCACCCATCGAGTGATCAACTTCCTCGAGCGTAACCCAGCGGCCGCCCGCGTCGTCGGAGATCTCCACAAGCAGGCGATCCCCGTCGCTAATGCCGGAACGTTGGTCGTCGTTGGAGAACCATCGCGCGTAGCTGAGCACCACGTTGCCCGGTACGCTCGACAGATCGAACACCGGCGTCGTCAGCACCGCGGGTCCGCCGTCGAGGTCGGTACCACGAGCGGCACCGGTGAGGTAGGCGTTGCCCGAGCCGTCGAAGTCGTTGGCGGGAGAACCGCGGAAGCCATCGGGCACACCGAGTTCCCAACCACCCTCGGCAACACCAGCGCTATCGACCGCCCAGCCTGGGGCCGACTGGAAATTCTGGTTCACTGTCGTGACCACCGCGTTCGCGGCGAGCGCGTCGTACGACAGCGCCGGCGCTCCGAACGGCTCGATGGTCTCGCGACCGTCGGACGTGGCGCGGACGTAGTACTCGACGACCTGGCCGCAATCGAGGGCCGGGAACGTGGCCTCGTACTGGTCGCCACCAAGAGCCACCAGCGGCGAACTCTGGAACGCGCCGCCTTCGACCGAGTAGAACAACTCGGCCGACCCCGGATCGAGCGGGCCGTCGACCTCGACGATGGTCACCGCGAAGCTCTGCGGCGAGCCGGGGTCGACCAGGTCGAGGTCGGGCAACGAGATCTCGATGCCCATGATGGGCGGGCAACACACGCCAAGCGGGTTCAGGAGCGCGTCTTGGAACTCGGGGCGATCGATCGCCGTGCCGTTGTTACCCGAGGTCGTGCTGCATCCGGCGTGGGTATGCACGCCGATGGCCAACCCGGTGGTCTCGTCGAGCACCGGCGAGCCGGAGTTGCCGCCGGTCGTGTCGGTCTGGTACGAGATTCCGAATCCGTCCTTGCGAACGTACGGCCCGGTATGGGTCTTCTGAACCTGATTCCACGAGAGCGGCGCGCCAGTCCCGAAGGTGCTGCCGTAACCGGTGATGCGGATGTCGCCAGTCGACGTGGGCGCCGCGGGTGCCAAGCGATAGAACTCGCCCTGGGCTTGCCCTGCGGTCAGGCCGGTGTCGCTGTTCGGGAAGGTACCGAAGTACGCCCAATCGTTGCCGATTCCCTGCCCGCCGTTGCTTTGCATTGAGTCGTCGTCGACGGGGTACTGATCCTCGGGAGCAGCCATCACGATGGAGCCGCCCGAAGAACTCAGCGGCACGTTGAACTCGACAACGTCGGCGCGTGACGTGCAATGGCCCGCCGTGATGAAGCACTTGGCGCAATCGTCGATGATCCAGGCCGTGCATCCGATCGGCAGCAAGCGAGCGTTGCGCGGATCGCTGGAGAGCTCACGGTCGTCGGTCGAGCCACAGATGCTGTCAAAGCCGGCCGCCTGCGAGAAACCGCTGCCGGCGGTCAGGCCATCGATCACGACGCGCCCGACTCCTTCCCCCGGCGTCGCCAGCACCTCGACGAGCAGCGTGTCGCCGTTGAAGTAGGCGGTCGAGTGCTTCCACTGCCACAGGCTCTGGGCGTTGAGGTGCTGATCGTGATTGTCCTTGAGGCTCGTAATACGAAGCCGCATGTTGCTCGGCAGCGCCGTCGACTCGGCATCGAACCGCACCCGGCTCCAACCCGCGCCCGGCGCTTGAAGTGTGGCGCTGAAGACGACTTCCTCGAACCCGCCGGGAGCTCCGGGCAGGCCCAGCGGCCCGCTGTCGAGGTAGTCGGCCACCTCGTACTGCTGCAGCGGATCGGCTTGGGCAGAGGCCGTCGACGCCGCGCTCAGCACGCCACCGCACACGCACACCACCATCGCGGCAGTCAAGCCACCACGACGAACGCTCTTCGAAACCCGGTTCATTGTGTCCACGGTCCGCTCCTGGAAATGGTCGGTGGGCCCTTGGCGGCCCATGGGGGACGGGATGTAAGGCAATACCCCAGTACGACCCGAGCGTTCCCCTTGCCCGCTCGGCCCGTCGATGGAGCTACGCCGACCACCTGTAGCCCGTTTCGCGCCTGCACTCGCTGGCCGCACCGCAACACGGGCTAGAGCAGCCCGGTAACGTTGACCCATGCCATTCGAGACCACCCCACCAGCCACCGCCAGCCGGGTTCGCCTGCTGCGATCTGCCACGCTCTGGGCCACCCGCCTGGTCGGCGTCGTGCTGCTCGTTCGCGGCGTCTACCTGTGCATCAACCGCGTGGCGTTCGGCCTCAGCCAGGGAAGCCTGTCACTCGGCTGGAACGCCCACATGGGCGTCGGGGAGGAGCACATGCTCGCTGCTGGCCTCGCGGCGATGCTGGTCGGCCTGCCCCTCATCCTCCTGGCCCGCCCCGTGAGCCGGCTCGTGATCCCCATGCCCGACCCTGGCTGCCCGGCTTGCGGGCACACGGGTGAGGTGGACGGCCAGGGGAAATGCGTGGAGTGCGGGTGGGGGCTGGCGAGCGACAGCGATCTGTCGGAGACAAACGTGAGCAACTAACCCGGTTCAGCAACCCGGCTTATAGGACGACACGCGTGCCCCAACGCCGGCTCGGACGCCCACCCTTTCTGGTATACTGAGAACAGTGTTTCTGTTTACCACAAGAGATTCTTCCAGAGAGATGGGAGTCAGGATGAAGCGCGTTGCATTAATTGCTACGGTCGGTGCCGTTGCTGGCACGGCCATGGCACAGGAGATCTGGGCCGGGTACGACGTCGAGTTTGTGAAGGCCGACGGTGCCGACTGGACACTGCCCGAGAACCAGGACCGCCTGACCGACAACGTCTGGCTGACCCGGCAGGACACGCAGGGCCTGTTCAATATCGTCTCTGAGAGCGAGTACACCGACTTCGTGAGCCCGATGGACACCGAATGGGCTTTCGGCACGACCGACGACATTGGCTCGCTGGTCTTCGATTGCTGGGAATGCATCACCGGTTCGACTCCGCCAGACCTGGTCGGGCAGAACGCCGTAGTCCACCTGATCACCGACGACATCTACATCGACATCCGCTTCACCTCGTGGTCCTGCTGCGGCGCGGGCGGTTTCGAGTACGTTCGCGGTGCCGAGCCCGACCCGTGCCGCGCCGACATCGACGGCGATGGAAGCCTGACCATTTTTGATTTCCTCGCGTTCCAGAACCTTTTCGACGCCGGCGACCCACTGGCCGACTTCGATGGCGATGGAAGCCTGACGCTATTCGACTTCCTCGCGTTCCAGAACGAATTCGACATCGGCTGCGAGTGAGCTTCGGCTCATCCGCTCCGATCAAAGAACCGGCCCCGCATCGTTTGCTCACGATGCGGGGCTTCGTCTTGCGCTGTTTTGCATGGACTCGAAATCAAGATTCGTCGTCTGGCGTCGACTCCGACCCCTGAGATCTTGCGGCCTCCCAGACTACAGGGAGTTGCACCTCCCACCACTGATCACTTCGGCGGACATCTGGGCCGTTGTAGCCGAGGATGCGAGGCGCATCCTCGGCTCGCCACTGCCCGCGGACCTCGTCGCCATTCGGGCCCACGTTCGATTCGCCTTGCGATTCGAGCCAGTCGTAGAGCTTGCCGACCTCGCGTTCGATGCGATCGTTGCCCATCGTTCCGCGGATCCCCAGAGCAAGCACGGTCACGGGCTCGGTGTCGACCACGCGCACGTCTTCCTCGGCCTGTCCGGTGGGACCAAGGTCGTCGGTTCGGTACAAGAACGACACCGTCATCTCCCCCGTGCGGGAGGTCTGCACTGAGTCGGCCTCCTCTTCCACCTTTGCCATGGCCGGCACCTCGGCTTCGACCGGCGCGGTCATCGCGATGTCACGTTCCTTGATGTGCCGGAAGAGCGGGAAGAAGGCCATGTTCATCCCCCAGCGCGGCGACGCCTCGACCGTCAACTCGGCGCGACGCACGCTGGGATAACGCTTGATCTCCATCACACCAGCGGCGGTGGGCCTCGGATAGCCCTCGGGCAACGGCGACATGATCCGCATCGGGCCGGCAACATACGACGTGCCGGTCGTGCCGTCATCGAGCCTGGCGGTGCGGGTCTCCAACTCGAACAGGGCCTTGCCACCCACCGCCACGGGCAAGCGCTGCTCGGCTTGGGGCACGTGGTCTTGAGCCAAGGCGATACTGGCAGCGATCAGAATGAAACCAAGGGCAGGACGCATGGAAGAACCCTCCGGGTGAGCGAATCGGAGGATTGTGGATTGCAAGAAGTGATCGATGTTGGCTACGCAACAAAAACAAGCGGAGTCCCGCCTGCCACCTAGGAATCTCCCTGCCGGGACCGGCTCAAGCCTGGATGTGTTCTGCCGACGGGGCTGGTGAGTTCGGGTTGCCAGCCAGCAACGCCCGGACCTGGTTCTCAATGCCTGCCGCATCGAGCCCAACGTCGGCGAGTTGCGCCTTGCGGCCGTCCTGCTTGATCCACTGGTCGGGCATGCCGTGGCGGCGAACCGTGGCGTTCCTCAGACCCATTTCCTCGATAGCCTCGAGTACGGCGCTGCCGAAGCCGCCCTGGAGCGTGTGCTCTTCGATGGTCAGAATAGGAACACCCGCCTCGGCCAACTCGGCGATGAGGGAGCGATCGACCGGCTTGGCGAATCGGGCGTCGTAGACCGCGATGCTCGCGTCAGCCGCCATGGCCTCGGCCGCTTGGGCAGCGGCGAGCGCCGGCACGCCAAAGGCCAGAATCGCCGCATCGGGCTTCTCCGTCGGCTCGGTGAGCAGCCGGGCCTTGCCGAGTTCGAAGGGTGGGCACTCGCCCGCGAAACGATCGGACACGTCATCGCGCGGATAGCGGACGCTCGACAGCCCGAGGTCATACTCGCGCATGAATTCAAGACTGCCGCGCAGGCTCGGCTCGTCGATGGCGGCCATGATCGCGGCGTCGGGAAGTGTCCTGAGCAACGACACATCCGCGAACCCGTGATGCACCGCGCCGTCGCCGCCGACGAGTCCCGCACGATCGAGGCACAGCCGCACCGGCAGGCCCTGGAGCGCCGCTTCTTGGAATGCCTGGTCGTACGCCCGCTGAAGGAACGTGCTGTAGACCGCAAAAAAGGGCTTGTACCCCGTCTTGGCCAGCCCGGCCATCATGTCGAGCGCGTGGCTCTCGCAGATGCCCGTGTCCCACACGCGGGTGGGGAACTTTTCCATCGCCGGCGTCGTGCCCGTGCCGTCGGGCATGGCCGCCGTGCAGGCGACGACCGCTTCGTCGCGCCCCATCAGATCAACGAGCGCATCTCCGAAGGCGCTGGTGAAGCTGCGGCCGCCGCTCTTCACGACCACCTTGCAGCCCTCGGACTCGAGTTCCTGTCCTTCGGCCGCCGCAAAGGGCTGTGGTGAGTGGAACGTTCGCGCGTCCCCCTCGGCGAACGCGAAGCCCTTGCCCTTGACCGTCTTCACATGCAGCACGCAGGGACGATCGAGGTCCTTTACCGCTTCGAGGAACTCGATGAGCGTTGGGAGATGATGCCCGTCGATCGGTCCCACGGTGAGCAAGCCGAAGTGCTCGAACCAAGTGTTCTCGGGCGCACCGTCGCCGACCATGGCCTTGGCGGCCTCGCCCACGCGGTGATAGGCGTCGCGGATGGCACCGCCGCCGGGCACCCCCTTGAGCAGTTCCTTGCCCGTCTTTTTGAGGCCGGTGTACGTGTGGCTCACGCGGACGCGATCGAAGTGCTGCGCGAGCGCACCCTGCGGGCCGGCGATGGACATGCCGTTGTCGTTGAGCACGACCAACATCTGGCGGTTCAGCGTGCCGGCGTTGTTGAGCCCTTCCATTGCCACGCCGTTGACGATCGAAGAATCGCCGATGATCGTAACAACACGACGACCGTCCTTGCGGGTCTTCGGGTTATATGCCTCACCGTTGAGCGTATCGCCGCGCGCCATGCCAACGGCCGTCGAGATACCCGTACCGGCGTGGCCGACACGGAACAGGTCGTACGGCGATTCGTCAGGCTCGGGGAAGCCAGCCATGCCCTCGCGCGTGCGCAGCTTGCTCAACAGTGGCAGACGACCGGTGAGCAGCTTGTGCGGATAGCACTGGTGGCCAACATCGAACAGCAGCCGGTCCCAGCCGAAGTCGAACACGCGGTGCATGGCGATGGTCAGCTCGACCACGCCCAGGTTGGGCGCCAAGTGTCCGCCAGTGCGCGACACCTGCTCGCAGATGGCCCCCCGGATGTCGCCGGCAAGCTCCTCGAGCTGGTCGATGGACATCGAGTGCAGTTGCTCAGGCCCGGTCAGCGTGTCCAGCAATGCCATGCGAAGCCTCCAATCCCGCTCGCGGCCCCCAGGAGGACCGTCCCCAACCTTATTTCTTAGGCGGAAAACCAATTATTTTCAATGATTCTTGAAAATATCAGGAAGATCCCGCCCAAGAGTCACCTGGCACCATCGACCTCATCGCGTCCGCCCCGCCAGCACTCGGGCGAGGTCGGCCAAGTCGCCGGCGGCCTCCCCAATCGGCTCGATAGCCGACAGGCTCGCGTCCAGCAGCCTGGCAACTTCTTCTCGGGATGCCTCGACCCCCAGCACGCCGGGAAAGGTCAGCTTCCCAGCCTGGGCATCCTTACCCGTGCGCTTGCCGGCTTGTTCGGTCGATTGCTCCACGTCGATCAGGTCGTCGACCACCTGGAACATCAGGCCAACCGCCTCGGCGTAACCCGTGATCACATCCATTTCCGCATTGCTGGCCCGCGCGCTGATCGCTCCCATCCGGCAGGCCGCCCGAATCAGAGCGCCCGTCTTCCACCGATGGATCAGCCGCAATCTCCGCTCGTCGCCCGCCACCTCCGCGTCGAAACCGCCCAGCGAATCGAGCGTCTGCCCGTCGATCATTCGGGCGCTCGCGTCGGCCAGTTCGCCGATGAGTGAGGCCGAGAGAGCCCCATCTCCAACCCGCCGCACCAAGGTCCAATAGGCGGCGTTGAGCATCGAATCGCCCGCGAGCAACGCCGCCGCCTCGCCAGCGTAAACGTGCAGCGTTGGCCGGCCGCGCCGCAGGTCGTCGTCGTCCATGCAGGGCAGGTCGTCGTGGATGAGGCTGAAGGCGTGGACTAGCTCGACCGCGGCGGCCGCGGGTAGGGCGAGTTTCTCATCCCCGCCGCAGGCCCGCGCGCACATGATGGCCAGCACGGGTCGGAGCCGCTTGCCCCCACCCAGCACGGCGTACCGCGCGGCCTCGCGCATGGGCGTCGACTGGCACGCAGCATCGATCACCTCGCCCAGTTCGGCGTCCACCAGCGCCGCGAGTTCGGTCACGCGCGACTGCACGCGGGCTTCCAGAGCATCGAGTTGGGGCGCGGGACGTCCGGTCATGCGGCATACGGTACGATCCCGACCCCTTCGGCACCGGAGCGACCCGTGGAAGCCCTTGTCAGCGCCATCAGGCATTGGTTCGACATCGGCGGCTGGGTCATGCTGCCTCTGGCCCTGGTCAGCCTGCTGGGGCTCACGGTGGTCTTCGAGCGCGCGCTGTTCTGGGCCAGGCTCACCGGGCCAGCGGTCCGCAGCCAGACATCGAAGCTGGCAGCCAAGCTCAGGCAGGGCGACTTCGCGGGTGTCATCAAGTCGACGGCCGAGCGGCGAGACCCCTACGCCCGGCTGGCCCGTGAGCTCTCACAGGACATCACCAAGCCCATCGGCGAGGCCCAGGCCCGCGAGGGCATCGAGGCCCAGCGGTACTCCGTCGAGCGGTTCCAGGGCACACTGAGCATCATCATCACCGCCGCCCCGATGCTTGGCATTCTGGGCACCGTCACGGGAATCATCACGAGCTTCGCTGCCATCGGAGATGCAGGCGATAGCGACCCCAGGCTCGTCGCCGGCGGCATCGCGCAGGCGCTCTACACAACTGCCTTTGGCCTAGCGATCGCGGTTGCCGCACTGTTTCCGTACGCGATCTTCAAGGGACTGGCCGATCGCGCGCTGACTCGTCTGGAGTTGCTGGCAGCCTCCGCGATGGAAGGCTCTGCCAAACTCAAAGGCCCGCCCACTGGCGAATGATCTTTTCGAGTTTGGCCGGCACGGGCAGCACGCTGAGCCTCGCCTGACGCACGAGCTCAAAGTCCTTGAAGCGATCGTCGGCCTTGATCTCCTTGAGTGTCACGGGCGCTTTGGCCTTCTTTCCCACCGACACGTCGAAGAGAGGCGCTTTCATCTCGCCCTTGCCGTTCAGGCCTAGTTCGGAGGGATCCTCGTACGGATTGGTCATGATCTTGACCACGCCCATGATGGCCTTGTCGTCACCGGTGTGGTAGAAGAACGCCTCATCGCCCTTCTTGACGGCGCGCATGTGCATGCGGGCGGCGTTGTTGGCCACGCCCGTCCACGCGGTGCGTTTGTCCTTCGCCATGTCTTCCCACGAGTAGTCGCCCGGCTCGGTCTTGATCAGCCATGTTGCCATGATCGAGGGTAGCCGAAAACAAACAACCGCGTGCCAGGCACGCGGTTGCTCGATGGTTGGCATGGAAGACTTCAGATTACTGGGGGGCCTTGGCCAGCTCCTTGCCGGCCTCACACTCGCCGCAGCAGGACTCTGCGTCCTTGCCACAGGCGTCACCGGCGCACTCCGAGCCGCACTCGCTGGCCTCGGTCGTGGTCGAGATCATCTCAACCTCAGCGCCCTCGCCCGAGCACGTGCTCTTCTCCGAGCACGAGCTCTCGCAGCTCTCACCGGTGGTCGAGATCATCTCAACCTCGGCACCCTCGCCCGAGCACGAGCTCTTCTCCGAGCAGGTGCTCTCGCAGCTTTCGCCGGTCGAAACCAAGGTGGCGGTGGTCTCGCCTTCGGTCTTCAGGGGGCAGCACGACTCGCCTTCGCTGGCGACAGTTGTGGTGCTCACCTCGGTGCCGGTGACGGCGCATGTCGAGCAGTCGCCCGACATCATGCGATACCCCGCGATACCCAGAACGGAAAGGCCGGCGATCGTTGCGATCACGATGCTGGTGGTCGAACCCTTGCGCTTCATTTGCTGCCTCCTGAAAGGTCGTGTCTCGCCGGGCCGAACTCGGAGGGCAGGCGAGCGTCCAATTGGTGCTTGTGTCCCCAAAGCGTATCCACCGCGCGGCACGCCGCCGACGGCTTCGCATACACACGATACCCGATTCGGCGTTCTTTGTTCCCGATGTTTGAAAGGTTTGTCCCTGATCGGGATACCTCGTACACGAACTTTCATTGACCGATAACAATCCACTTGCCCGCATTCGGCGTCGCGAGCCAAACCGGACATTCAGACCGGAGGACGGCGCGCCGATGACCTCTCGGGGCTCGGACCCTCGCTCGCACGCCCAGAAGCAGGTCGGCCAATGCCACAGCACGAAGACCAGCAACACGTCGAGGACGGCTCCGGGGTCGGGGAGCGCGAGGGCTACGGGCCCGACGCGACCCAGGATGGCGATGTCGAGAACGTGCTGGCGTCCATCGAGCAGGAACTGAACGCGCTCGTTGAGCGGTGCGAACAGACCACCGCCCAGCACTCACGAGAACTCACCCAACGCCAGGCCGAGATCGATCGGACGATCCAGATCGCCATGAAGCGCCAGGTCGAGATCGACCGCCAGACCGCCGAGCTGCGCGGCCTGGCCGACGAGGTCGTCAAGGCCGAATCAGAGCTTACCGATCGAAGGCGGCGACTGGCGGCGCGGCTGCGTCGCCGTCGCGACTGGATGTCGGCACGCACGACCAAAGCGGTGGACGCCCACGCCCGTCAAGCGGCCCTTGAGATGGAAACACGAGCGCAGGAATTGGCCGAGCGCGAGGCGTGCTTCGCGGTCGAGTCCGACGCCATCCAGTCGCAAGCCCTGGCCGTCGAGCGGGAGGCCGCCCGACTAGAAGAGGTCAAGCAACTCGTCGAAGAACAAGCACGCCTTACCGCAGAACACGCCCAGAGCATGGAAGCCGTTCTACGCGAGCGCGAGCAGGCTTCACTCGAACTGATCGAGCGCCTGAGCGATGCGTGCGGCTTGGCCGATCGCGTACGCGATCTGGGCAACCAAGTCCGCGAGGGACGCCTGGAAGTGCGCGAGAGCAACGAGCGAGCCGAGCAGGCCGAGCACGAGACCGCCGAGACCCGATCGGCCCTCGACGCCGCCCGCGCACGGATCGCTCAGCTCGAGTCCCGCGTCGAAGGCCTAAGCCGGGAGAAGCTGCTCGCTGAGCAACGCTCGTTGCGACTGGAAGACGACCTCAATGCTCGTGAGCACCGGATCTCCCAGCGTGAGCAACAGGTACGGCGGGAGTCGCTGCGTCTGGCCGACGAGCAGGCCGCCTGCGATTCGAAGCTGCTCGAGCTTGGTCACAAGCTATCCGAGAGCGAGCGGCGCGAGCGTTCGCGCCGGCTCGACCCGCGCACTCCGCTGGCAACCACATCGATGCCCTTGCCGGTCAGCGTCCGCCGCCGCCCTGAGCTGCGGCTGGTGAACTAGGCCCACACAAGTATGAGCGAAACGAACATGGACCAGAACACCAACCAGCCGCAACAACGCCCGACCTCCGCCGGGCTGACCGAGGACATCCGCGGTGTGATGTCCGACATCGAACGCCGGCTCGACCGGCTGCGAGTGGCCCATGCTGACCGCGAACGGGAGCGTGAGGAGCTCGAGGCCCGCAGCTCCGCCGTCGAAGTTAAGGCACAGGAGCTCGAAACCGCGGCGGCGGTACTCGCAGAGCGACAACGCGAGCACGAGCAGGCCGTTGCCGCTGCCGAAGCGCGGTTCGCCGAACTCGATCAGCGTGAGGTGCAAGCTCGAGAGGCGTTCCAGAAAGCCAAGGCCGAGCACGACTCCGTGCGCGCCGAGCTGGCGCAGCAGCGGGAGACGCTTGAGACCCAAAGAGCAGAGTTCGAGGCCGAACGGACCCGCACGCGCGAGCTGGCCGAGGACGCCAGCCAGCAGCTAGAGGACATCAAGGAGGATCGTGCGGCCCTCGAGACAACTGCCCGCGAGATCGACGAGCGTCAGAGGGACCTCGACGATCAGGCCGCCACGCTGTCCGAGCGTGTGCGCGAGATCGAGCAGCAGCGCAGCTCGCTCGAAGCCCGCGCCGAACAGCTCAAGCAGCAGGACCAGAAGCTGGCCGACCTGAGCCGGCAGGCCGCCGAACAACGTGAGAAACTCTCGGGCGACAGCTCGGACCTTCAGCAGCAGAAGCAGTGGCTCGCCGAGCAGACCAAGCAGGTCGACGTGCTGCGCGCGCGTGTGAAGCAGCTCGAAGGCGAACTCGTAGCAGCCAAGGAGCAGATCGCCGACGCCGCGCAGGCACAGGTTACCTCAGCTGATGTTAACGAGGCGGTCACCGAAGAGCTCGAACAGTCTCGCGGCAAACTTCGTGATGCGGCCAGCATGATCGCCAAGCTGCGCGAGCAGCTCGACCGGGCCGGCTCGCGTGGCGATACCGAACCGGCGAACGCCGACAGCGAGCACATCCGGCGTCGCCAGCGCCGGCTGCGATTCGTCCGCCAGACGTTGCAGCAAGAGCACGCCAAGCTCGCCAAGGCCAGCGAACTGATGCGGCAGCGGGCCGCGGCCATGGCCCAACAGGGCACGACTGGCGTCGCGGCACAAACCGAGGCCAAGCCGGTGGCTACGGGGCCGATCGCGGCCATCGCACGCATGGGCGTTGGCATGGCGGGCGTGGCAGTAGCCATCGCCGTGCTCGCTGGCGTGAGCTGGATCGCGGCGGGCGAGATCGCAACCCCCACCTATGCGGCGAGCGTCACCGTGTCCCACGACGCCCGAGGCCGCGATGTGCTGGCCGAGGATCTGGCGGGCTGGCAGGCCTTCCACGAGTCGCTCATGGGCGATCCCCGCTTCTACGAGTTCGCCGCAGAACGCATGCGTCAGCGCGGCCTGCTCGAACTTGGCAGCGCCGTGTCGGTCAAGGCGTTCGTTGAGAACTCGGTGAGCTGGGTGTCGGGCCGCGATGGCCAGCTCATGATCGAGGTGCGCGAGCGGGGCGCGGGCCGGGCCCGCCGCGTGGCCGAAACGCTCGCGATCTCCCTGGCAGGCCAGGCCAACTCCGCACGCGAGCGCCGGCCCGATGGTCTGCCGAGCGTGATCTCAAAGGAAGCCACACCTGAGGACCGACCCCTGACCAATGAGCAACCAATGCTCGCCGGCGGCGTGTTCGTCGGGCTCGCGCTGGTGAGCGCGGCGCTCGGCGGGGTGGTTTCACGCCGCGTGAAGCGTGTGAGCGAACAAGCAGCCGCCGAGGGCCACACGGCCGTCGACGACATGGGCGAACAGCACGAGGGCCGCATCAACATTGGCTGACGGCGGCCCTCTCGTGGTGTGCGTTTGGAAAATCGCTCGCCGCTAAACTTCGCTCAGATCGTTATCGTCGCGTCGAGCATGACCTGCCGCATGCCGGTCGCCACATTGACGCTGACCAGAGCCAGGCGCATGCCGTTTTGAAGGGTGAGGTCTTCGATCCGCTGCGTCGTCAGTGCACCCGTGGATGCGAACTGGCGAATCGTGCGTCCAATCCGGTCATTCGCGTCCAGTACCACTAACGCGTACTCGACATTCGGCTCGGTCGGCAGAAACTCGCAATTCAGGAAAGCGACGTTCTTCTCATCAAGGTGTTGCAGCGTAACGGCCACCTCCGACGTGAGATCAAGAGGCGTGAAGTAGAAGTTCTTGGCCATGTGCGGGCGGATCAGGAACTCCCTTGCCTCGGCACCATACGCGGCGACCGCATTGTCGAGAGTCAGCTTGCCCTCAATCCGGTCATTGAGATCCTGGTACCGGAGCGTCAGATGGCCGAACGCAACGCCGAATGCCACCGCGGCGGCCGCAGCGGAGATCGCGCTGATCCGCCAGACTCGTGCTACGCCGCGACTGCCGTGTATGCTCAGAGGGCCGTCATCATCGGCCTCGGCGGCCTTGGCAACCGCCTCCGCCAGCATGGCCTCGCGAACAGCTGAGATCACTCGACTGCGCATCTCAGGCGATGGCGTCACCTCAGGCAGCAGCCTCTCGAGTTTGGCCAATCGGGCCTGCTCGGTCAGCACACGGTCCTGCGTGGCGGGCGGGGCCGAGCGGAACGCCGCATCGAACTCGGCTGACTCCTCCGCGTCGAGCATGCCCAGCGCGTCGAGGACTGCCAACTCAATGAGATCGATCATGTTCATGTGGCGGGTTCCTCGACGGCTCTCTCTCTCAAACGCACCAGTGCCCTGCTCAAGGCCGACTTGACCGTTCCGATCGGCGTGTCCAACTCCTCGCCGATCTGCCGGAGCGTCTGTCCTCCTAGATACGCACGAACTACCACCCTCTGTTGCAGTTCGGGCAAGGTCTTTACGAGTTCGAGAACGTCTCGATAACGCTCATCTTGCTCCAGATGCTTCATTTCGGTCGAACCGTCACCGGGCATGTTACCGCTGGAATCCCCTAATGCTGTGGTTTTGAGCCTCGCTTGGCTCCGCCGCAGGCGGTCGACCAGGTGCCGACGGCTGAGCAGCATCACCCAGGTCACTAGGGCGGCCCGCTTGGGGTCGTAGCGATCGGCGGTCTTCCAGAGCCGCACGAATATCTCCTGGACGGCATCCTCGGCATCAGCACGGGTGGGCATAGTCTGATAAGCCATGCGATAGACGAGAGACCCGAAGCGGTCGTAGAGATCTCCGAGCGCAGCCTCCTCGCCCGATGCCACACGGGTCATCAGTTCGAGGTCTGCCTTCGGATCTCGTGGATGTCTGGTCATATCCCACCTGCCGAGCCGGACAGCCCGGTGTCATTGATATGCAACCGAGTGGCCCAATGTTTCTATTCGTTCCGCGGCCGATCATGATCCGTTCGGGCGTACGGAATGCGTAGGAACGCACAGGTTGGGATCAATTGATTGGTATTTGTTTGGAGAGCAAAGAGCTTGATCTTGTCAACGGACAAATAAAAGCCTTGTTTTCACTAATTGTTTTCGTGTATACTCAACGCACGATCAGCCGCCCAGGGGAAAGCGGATGAGTGGGGTGCCTGTGAAAACACGGCCACGCAATCAGATGCTGAGCGTGAAACGCGGCCTCCGTGGCGCGTTCACAATCGTCGACGTTATGGTGTCGATCGCCGTCATCATGGTGCTGATCTCGCTGATGATGCCCGCAGTATGGAAGGCAACCGAGACGGCCCACCGTGTGGTGTGTTCTTCGAACGTCCGCCAGATCGGCATCGCCATGCTTATGTATGCCGATTCGAACAAGGACTTCATCCCCCCAACGACGTTCTACCACCCCTCGCGAAACCGAGCACAACAGATGCTGATCATTCGGCTCTCGGGGGTGTCTTCGGCGCCTCTCGACTTCAGCCCCGAGACCGGCGGCTGGGATGGGCTCGGCGTGCTCTTCCACGGCGAGTATCTCGACAATGCGGCGTGCTTCTACTGCCCCTCGCACGACGGCGCGCACCCGCTATCGGAGTACGACGACAAGTTCGGCGAAGTGCCGGAGATCGTGGTTGGCAACTACCAATATCGTGGTGCCGGCCCGGGCGGGCAGAGGCATCTGGGCAAGATCGAGCCCCGCCGCACCGCACTCGTGGCCGATGGGATGCGTCTCAGAAGCGACTACAACCACAACGACGGCTCCAACGTCATGCGCGCCGATCTTTCGGTCACATGGTTCCGCGACTACGGCGGCCAGATCCTGTCTCGCTTGCCACTGGATGAATCCGGCGCCCGCTCGTCGGTCGTGATGGATGCGTGGGATCTCATCGACCGCCAACTCGAGGGCGGGGGCAACCCCGCTTCTCGTTCAGACCGGTAGCTCCCGGACGAATTGCTGATTCTGCGGAGTGAGGCCTTGCCTCACTCCGTTTTTGTTTGGGATCAACCTGAGATCACGCAAAGTTCAAACTCCGCGCACGGGTCCGCCGTACCGTTGTGCTCTGCTGGCGTGATCCGTGATCCGCACGTGCAGCGCCGAACGCACAATCGTGAGCCACCGAGGAGGAATCGATCATGGGAAGCAACCGAGCCCTTGTGGGCACGCTCATCGGCCTACGGGCGTTTGCGGCGATAGCCATCTTGCTGGCGTTCCAACCGGCTGTCGCGTTCGCCCAACTCTCGCCTGATCGCACGTACTACGGGATCGATCGCGACATCCCCGTAACCGTCACGATGCCTGACGGGCAAGAGGGCGAGTTGAGCATCGTGCTTTTCAATGCACGGGGTGACCGGGTGGCGCGGGCCGGCGTGCTCGCGGGCCGGGTGGATCTGGCGACCTTCTTCCCTGTGCTGTGGGATCAGAACGAGCCCATCGTGCTGTACGCACAGCTCTTTGTCGGTACCGATGACCAAGAGGGCGAGCAGGCCAATGGCACACCCGTCGGCGCGCCGCTTGTAATACAACCCCTGATCACACCCAGACGGGCGGCGGCCTCGGGGAACAGCATTCAATGGCGCGGATCGGCGGAGACGTTTTCCGGGCTGCGTATCTATGTCGACAAGTTGCTCAAGCTCAACACCACCGAAGGCGAAATCGTATTCCGTTTGCGCCCCGACGAAGCTCCCAACACCGTGTGGCATATCCGCGAACTAGCACGAGGTGGGTTCTACACCGACATCGAGTTCCATCGCGTCGTACCAACACATCCGACTGGCAAGCCGTTCGTCATCCAGGTGGGCGACCCCACCGCCACCGGACAGGGTGGTCCCGGTGTGTTTGTCGACCTCGAACCCAGCGAACTAGAACACCGATTTGGTGTGCTTTCCATGGCCCGCACCCCGGACCCGGATACCAATGGCTCACAGTTCTTCGTTGCTCTCAGCCGAGAGGCGACGGCCATGCTCGACACCAGATATACCGGATTCGGCGAGGCCGTCGCTGGTGCCGAGGCGATCGTGGCCATCGAGCAGACACCCCTTGAAGATCCGAACCGAGCGGCAACCCACCCACGCGCCGGCCGACCTGCGAACCCGCCGCGCATTCGTACCGCTGAGTTGATCGACGCTCCGCCGTTTGGCACCGGGCCCGAGCCCGTGAAGCGGCCGACCGATCCTGGTGCTGGCCAACGTTGAACCGCGAAATCTGATCAAAAACTGTACGACACGCCCGCGTAGAGCATGATCGTCGGGTCGGTTTCGACGCGGCTGAGGCGGTTGCCGTCCTCGTCCTGGATCTTGAATCGGCGCCAGAGTTGCGAACCCACGCCGGCATTGACTTCGAGTCCGTCGATTGGCTTCCAGTTCACGCCCAGCCTCAGATCGATGGACTTGTCCTGGAAGACACCATCGGGCGCAAAGTCCGAATCGTCGAGCCGGTACTGCCGCTCGTCGTAGCCAGCCTTCAACTCGAACGCGAGTTCTTCGGTGGCCTGATAGCTCAGCGTCGCGCCGCCGAGTGTGGCAAGGTTGAGTCTCCAGTGCTCATCGAATTCGAACGTGGCGTCGATCTGCGGGAGGGGCAGGATCTCAACGTTGCCCTCCAACTGGCTTTGTGCCAGCAAGCTGACGCCCAGCGAGATGTTACGCGTGACGTAGTAGCTGGTGCCTATGCCAACGCGCCAGACGACCGAGTCGCCCACGTCAGCGGTGCGCTCTCGCGCGAAGCCCGCGCCAGCCAAGCCGAGCACGCGCCAACGTTCGCTGATGGCGTGCGCGACGGTGAGGTCGATGTTCTGCCGGCTGAAGCTGCCAAAGGGAGATCCGTCAACGGGGTCGAGTCGGAACGCCTCGTCGAAGTCGTAGTAGGCGAACTCGTTGCTGAATTGAGCGATGGCCCGGGTGCGCTGGGACGCGAGCCACGTCATGGTGAATTCATTGCGGGTCAGGGTGGCCGTCGCGTCACCGCCACCGTCGATGTGAGGGATGGTCTCTCCGTGGACATCGACGCCCACGTTGAACAGGAATCGAGGCTGGGCGGGGGGCTGAGGCGAATCACCTTCGGGGCCGGCTTGGGGTGTTTCCTGGTCCCGCCCGGCTTGCTCGGGCGGCGTTTCGCTCGATTGGGCCAGGGCAACGGGCGCGATGAGCAAGAGGCTGGCAGCGAGGGCGGTGCGCATGGGCGAGGCTCCTGTGGCCAAACCGAGGCTGACCGGTCGGGCCGCAAGTATAGTCTTCACTAATGTTGAGAGACTTATCGCTTGCAGGTATACGGCAGCAGTCTTGGAAGAGCGGATAGGCCGGTCGGTTGCCCGGCCATCCCAGCCCCGGTGAGCCCTATAGGATGGCCGCGATGAGTGCTCCAGCCGCCCCCGTTGCTCCCACCAACCCCGACACCAAGGCCAGCGGCTCGAGAGGCGGCGAGGCCCCGCTGCTGTCGGTCCAGAACCTGAAGACCCACTTCCCCGTTCGCAGCGGCCTGCTCCAACGCGTCACCGGGTGGGTAAAGGCCGTCGACGGTGTGAGTTTTGAACTCGGCAAGGGCGAAACGCTTGGCCTAGTGGGTGAGAGCGGCTGCGGCAAAACCACCGTGGGCCGAACACTGCTCAAGCTCATCCCCAGCACGGGCGGATCGGTGACGTTTGAGGGTCAGGACGTCCTAAAGGCGCAGGGCGCCGACATGAAGGCCCTGCGACGGGACATGCAGATCATCTTCCAGGACCCGGCCGGCAGCCTCAACCCGCGCATGCGTATCGCCAGCATCGTGGGGGAGCCTCTCATCGTGCACGGGCTGGTGACAGACCGGCGGCGGCTTCGCAAGCAGGTCGAAGAGTTGCTCGTGCGCTGCGGCATGCCCGCGGCGGCGGCCGATCGCTACCCACACGAGTTCAGTGGTGGGCAGCGGCAGCGCATCGGCATCGCCCGGGCGCTCGCGCTCGAACCCAAATTCATCGTGTGCGACGAACCGACCAGCGCGCTGGATGTGAGCATCCAGGCCCAGATCATCAACCTGCTCACGGATCTGCAGGAAGAGTTCGGGCTGAGTTATCTGTTCATTAGTCATGACATGGCGGTCATCCAGCACGTGTGCAAGCGCATCGCGGTGATGTACAAGGGGCAGATCGTCGAGGAAGGGTCGCGCGACGAGATCCTCAAGAGCCCACAGCACAAGTACACCCAGAGCCTGCTGAGCGCCGTGCCCGAGCCCGACCCGAGGCGTGTCAAAGAGCGGGTGATCTTTGAGGGCGGGGCCATGTGACCGCAAGCGATCGAAGGCACGCTCGTTGGGGGCGAGCCTGTTTGTTTTCAAAGCCGGCCGGCTGCCGGCAATACCGGAGACTTTCGATGATGAACAAGATCGAGAACAAGCCGAGCCTAGTTCGCGTCGCCTTTACGGGCGTGCTGGTCGCGACGGCGATTACCGCGGCAGCCTGCGCGTGCAGTGCATGCGCCGACGCCGAGAGCAGCGGTTCCGAAGCGGCAACGGAGAGCTCGGACAGCTAATCAAGATTACTAGAGTGCAATGACTGAGACGGCCGTTCGAGCCGTCATTTTTTATTGATCATCTTCAATACGAACGCCGGCGAGGCGGTCGAGGTAGTCCGTGGGAAACTCCCAGAACCCGGTCTCATCGTTTTTCACAAGCCCCCGCCGTTCGGGCGAGAGCCCATAAATCAGCAGCAATCCCACATCGCCGCTGACCCAGGGATCGCGGTGGTAGTAGCTATGGCCCAGCAGGTCTCCGAACTTCTTCTCAGCCCGCGACACGTCGATCGCCTCGGTGTGTTCGAAGTGGTGGATGGCCTCAAGCTCCCAGTCATGCAGATGGCCGACCGACTCGCCGAGGCGATCCTGATGACTCAGCCAGCGACTGAGTGAGAGGGCTCGATCGCTGCGATTCGCGTAAAACGCGATGCGCTCGGCGACCTCGTGGAAGCCGTCTTCGCGCGCGGCGAAGAAGCCCATGAGGTCCATGTCGGGCGCGGCCAGCACGACGCGACCGATGCCGAACTGCTTGAGCAGTTGTTCGCGCGTCAGGCCGTGGTACTTCAGCCGTAGCTCACGCAAGGCGTTGATCGCAATGGGCGAACCGGCGCTGTGGGCGATGATGTGGATGTTGCGGGCCCTCGTCTTCTCGGACAGGAACTCGAGCAGTTCGCGGAACTGTCGCGTGGCATAGGCGGCGTTGGCCTTGTCGGCGTTGTAGCCCAATATGGAGTGCCGGCTGGGCCATGCGAAGCTCAGCACCGCGCCCTTTCGGCCCGCGAAGTGCCAGAACTCGGCGGCCAAACCCGTATTGTCGGGGAAAGTCGTGTTGTAACCGTGGACGTAGATGATGATGTCGGGACGGTGGGTATCCTCGAGTTGGGTGTTCAGCGCGTCGAGCCACGCGCGGCTGAGCCCGATATCGTCCTCCATGTGCGTCTCATCGAGCGCATCCGCGATGGCTGGGATCGGTAGCGTACCAGGCATCACGCCGAAGTGCTCGTAGCCAACAAGCTCGACCTTCGGGGACTTTCCGGTGCGACTCTCAGCACGAGAGGCCTCTACCAACTCATCCCAAGATGCCTCGATCGAGACGCGCGCGATGCCCAGGCGTGTGAGCGGGCTGCGTTCGTCGTCGAACGGATGGGTCGCATCCTCGGACACGCTCGGCCGACGCACGCTGGCGATAAACACCGGCACGTCGCCACGGCGGGACTCTGGCACGTCGAAGAGTGGATCGACGATACCGAGATCGATTGACTGGGGTGTGGGCATGAGGCGCTGCGGCTTGTGGGCGCAGGCGCCAACGACGACGACACCGAGGCTTAGCGCGAAGGCGAATGGTCTGGCCATGGCGAAGGCTATCCGCGATGTTTCGCTTGAAATATGAAGCGGCGGAGGTCGTCACGCAGGAGGCCGACGGCGGAGAAGTGCTGGACGGTGGCGATGATGGCCGAGACCAGAATGGCCACCGGGACTATCGCTACGAACAGTTTGACGAGCGTCCCGCCGAGGCTGCCACCGGGAACTTGTACGCCAAACCAGTTGAAAACCATCTGAATCGCCGAGCACACACAGACCACGACTATCGCGACCACGGCACTCTTCGCGTGCGACATCGCCCTGCGGTTCGCCGTACGGCGAGCGAGAACCCGTAGATACACGGAGCCGCAGCCATGCTGCACGATCACGAGGATGACAAGTACGGGATCAAATAACGTGAGAACCACGGGCGCGATCAGGCTGAACACGACAAAGAACACAAATGTTGCAACCAACGCCACCGCGGACCATCGGGCGCAGGTGGTGCTACGCGTGTCGGCGTGCTTCGAGAACCTCGGGTCAGGTACGGTCACCAGCCACCACCCGGCGACGTACGTACCGACGCACGCCATGGCCACCAAGACGAGTAGCACCTCCTGCACCCAGTGCGGAAGGGTCCATGGCAGGATCAGGCCAAGCACCATGGCCGCGAGCATCCCCCCTAAGAGCACGATGATCATCAGCCCGCTGCCCACACGCACTAGCCAAAGACCTCGCTCGAGGCTGGCGAGGTAGGCCGGGCTGGCGTGCGCCAGCCCCTCGCCGTACATCGAATCGGCGACCCTCGCACCGCACTCTGGGCATGGACCGTCTGCGTCGAGCCCCTTCAACTCATAGCCACAACTGATGCATGGCAAAGCCGACAGCCAGCCGCAATCTGCGCACGGCTCGTCCATTGATCGACCAGTGAGGTTGTAACCGCAATTCCCGCACACGCGCGAGGGTGCGACGGGGCGTGAAGCTGGATAGGTGGATTTTGGCTCTGCCACGAATCCAGCATAGACCTCGCTACAACAAACCCTTCGCCCGCGGATAGCTCCCCAGCACCGTCAACCGCCGGCACTTGGACTTCGCGTCCTCGATGGCCCCCACCACCGCCTCGTCCTGCATGTGGCCGACGGCGTCAATGAAGAACATGTAGGTCCAGTTCTCGCGGCCGCTGGGGCGCTTCTCGATATGGGTGAGGTTGACGCCGTGGGCGCTGAACACCGCGAGTACGTCGGCGAGGGCGCCGGGCTCGTCGCTGGTCTCGAACAACATGCTGGTCTTGTCCTGGCCGGTTCGGCCCGTCTTCTCACGGCTCAAGATCACGAATCGCGTGATGTTGTTGGGCTGGTCCTGGATCGACTCAATGAGCACGTTGAGGCCGTAGAGCTCGGCCGCCAGCGTGGTGCCGATGGCGGCACTGCCGGGGCGCGCGCCGATGGAGCGGGCCTTCTCGGTTTCCTCGGCGGCGGTGATGGCGGCGCGGCTCGACGATGCCGCAGGGATGAGCTCGGCCTTGGGATACCGGGCGCTCAGCCAGTTCTGGCATTGGGCGAACACCTCGGGCTTGCTGTGGATGCGTGTCACGTCCTCCGCAGGGCAGCCGGCCATGAGCGCGTGACGCACGGCGACCTGAGCCTCGGCATAGATCGATACCTCGCCCGCGTGCTCGATGAAGGCATCGAGCGTCTCGACGATGCCGCCGGCGGTGCTGTTCTCGATCGGTGCCAGCCCGTAGTCGACGTGGCCCTTGATGACCTCGTCGAACACCGCGCCGATGCTGGTGACGCTGGCAAACTCGACGCTCGCGCCAAAGTGGGCGCGGGCGGCCAGGTGCGAGTAACTGCCGGCTGGACCGAGGTAGCCGATGCGCAAGGGACGCTCCAGTGCGAAGGAGCCCGACATCATCTGCCGGTAGATCGCCTCGATGGTGATGTCACCGAGCGGCCCCTTGTTGCGGGCCTTGGCCTTGTCGAGCACCATCCGCTCGCGGTCGGGGGCATAGATGGGCGTGCCGTCGTGCTGCTTGCGCTTGCCGACCTCGACGACTAGATTGGCCCGCTCGTTGAGCAACGCGACGAGCCTCTCGTCGGCGTCGTCGATGAGGCGGCGGAGGTCTTCGAGGGGGCGGGGTTGGTCCATGTCGGAATTATCGGGTGGTTCCCCGGGCCAGTTTGGTCACTTGGGCAAAGAAAAATGCCCGGCACGAAGGCCAGGCATGGAAGAGCGAATTGTGGAGCAGAGCTTGAAGAGACCTTAGCGCTTCGAGAACTGGAAGCGGCGGCGGGCACCCGGCTGGCCGGGCTTCTTGCGCTCGACCTTGCGAGCATCGCGGGACAGGAAGCCGGCGTCGCGGAGCGCATCCTCCAGGCTCGGGTCGTAGTCGCGCAGGGCTCGGGCGATGCCGAGGCGCACGGCCTGGGCCTGGCCCATGTAGCCACCGCCGGTACAGCGGACGACAACATCGAAACGGCCCTTGGTCCCGGTCACGTCCAGTGGCGAGTACACGTCGGCGCGGTCGCGGTCCTCGGTGAAGTACTCGCTCACGGCCTTGAGCTTCTTGCGGGTGCACTGGATCTGCACGTCGCCCTTGCCCTCGTCGGCAGCAGGCTTCATGCGGACACGGGCAACGGCGCGCTTGCGGCGGCCGGTGCCCCACCACCAACCGTGGCGGTCGGGCGGCAGGGCTTCGCGGACCTTGCGAGTCATCTGCCCGCCTTCGGCAGTGCCCTCATCGGCGGCGACGGCTTGGGCCAGGGCGCTCCCGCCCAGAAGGCTCGAGCCGCTGGTCTCGGTGGTTTCGGTCGAAGTCGGGGTGTTCTCGTCAGCCATTAGAGCTTCATCTCCACCGGTTGCTGGGCCTGGTGCGGGTGCTCGCTGCCCGCGTACACCTTGAGCTTCTTGAGCATGACCCGGCCGAGCCGGTTCTTGGGCAGCATGCGACGGACGGCGTCCTCGATCAGCATCTCGGGCTTGCGCTCCCGCAGCGAGCCGAAGGTCTCGACCTTCAGACCGCCGGGGTAGCCCGTGTAGCGGGTCCGTACGCTCTGTGCGTCCTTGCGGCCCGTGAGCTTCACGGCCTTGGCGTTGGTCACGATGACGTAGTCGCCTGTGTCCACGTGGGGGGTGTACTCGGGGCGATGCTTGCCCATGAGCACCTGGGCAATCTCGGTGGCCATGCGGCCGAGCACCTGGTCCGTGGCGTCCACCACGTGCCAACTCTGCTCGACCTCACCGGCCTTGGCCATGTAGGTTTGCCGACGCATTGCAATCTCCTGCGGCCAGCGACGAAATAGCACGTCGCCGGGGCACTTCTCATACGCCGCCTACCGGGCGGGGCGGGCAACTCGGCTGGTGGGCCGGGTTGCAGGATTGACCATCTCGGTCCGCCGGGCGGGGCAAAGGCCACCAGCCGCCACCGTCCGGCGTGAGGGGAAGCGTAGACGCTCTCCGTGCCCCGTCAAGGCCCAAACCCCCTCGCCGTGGCCCCTGGGGGTGGCCCAGGCCCCGCCCCTAGCCGATGATTGGGGCGATGGACCAGCCCTCCCAGACGTTTGGGGCGCCGCACCCACCCACGCGGCCGCTGCCTCCGCCACCCACGCCGGTGCCAACCACCGATCCTGGATCCAAGGGAGCCGCCCGCTTGGCGTGGCTTGTGCTGCTGGTCGTGCTACCGCTCGTGGTCGTCATGCAGCAGATGAAGGCCCACGATGTCGCGGAGATCGACGGCTCGAAGATTGCTGCCCCAGCGGGTGACAGCGTCGAGGTGTCGGCACGGATGGGCGCCCGGATGGCCTACTGGATGCCGTCGGCCGCCCCCAACTTCATGGTGCAGATCGATCAGGCCGTCGAAACGCCGCTCCAGCGCTTCCGCGCTGCGCTGGCGGCCGGAGAATTAGACGGCCCCGATGAAGCGGCCGCCCGGCTTGGCGAGGTAATCGAAGAACTAACCGCTGACCGTCAACGCGATGATGACGCTCCCAACGAGAACAAGCTTGCACGCAAGGCCCAGCTTCTGGCCGACGCCGAGGTGCTGCTGCCGTATTACCAAGGCATCGCCGAGAGCGAAGACACGGTCGAACCGCTCGACGGTACCACGCTCGAAGGCCTCAAGAAGCGGCATGGCTTCTTCGCCGATTTGGCTCACGTCGCGCGGCTGCCTCAAGATCACGAGGCGCGCAAGACGCTGCTCGACGGCGTCGAGGTGCCGTTTGCCGTTATGGGCCTGCTCATGGTCGTGATGGGCGGCACGGTGCTTGCGGGCCTTGGGCTAGGTATCACCGCCATCGTGCTCATCGTCGGCAAGCGCGTCCGGGTCACGATGGACCGGCCTGCTCCGGGCGGTAGCGTGTACCTCGAAACGGCAGTCCTGTTCGTGGTCGGCTTCGCCCTCTTGCAGGTTGCGCAGGTTGGCGCGTCGATGATCGGCGAAAAAGCCGAGACGGTCGCCGGCATGCTCGCCCTGCCAGCTCAATGGCTGCTGCTGCTGGTGCCGCTTTGGCCGCTGGCGCGCGGGGTATCGTGGGGCCAGATCCGCGACGATCTGGGGCTGCGAGCGCCCAAGGGCCTGATAGCCGAAGCCTTCATGGGCACCGTCGGCTATCTCGCGTTGCTTCCGATCCTGCTCGCCGGCATTGGCGTCATGCTCGTGCTCTTGATCCTCCAGGAGACGCTCTTCCCCGCCGAAGCGGGAGACTTGGCCCCGGCCAATCCGGTGCTAGAGATGGTCCGTGAGTTGGACCCCGTGGTCATGGTCTTGTTCTTTACGCTGGCCACCATCTGGGCGCCGCTGTGCGAAGAGCTCATCTTCCGCGGCGCGTTCTTCCGTCACCTGCGTTCCCGCTTGGCCATGCCGCTCGCCGCGATCTTGAGCGCGCTTGTCTTCGGCATGATGCACGGCTACGCCGGCGTGCAGCTCATCCCGGTCATGATCATCGGCTTCAATTTTGCGCTGATCCGGGCCTGGCGGGGGTCGCTGTACGGCTGCATCGTGGGTCACGCGCTCAACAACGCCGTGGTGCTGTCTCTGCTATTCGCCTTTGCCCACGTGCTGTACGGCTGAGCGAGCTAGAGCAGCACGTCGACAACGCCGGTTACACCCAGTAGCACACTGACCATGCCGTTGAGCGTAAAGAACGCCATCGGAATGCCAGCCGCTCCGCGCTTGGTGAGCACGACGTGCTCGTACACCAACAACACGATGGCCGAAGCGACGCCGATACCGAAGACCACGCCGAACATGGGCTCGACAACCAAGACGCCCGCCAGGCATGCGATGGCCCCCGCGTGCATGATGCGACTGAGCGTGTTGGCTTGCCGCCAGCCAAAGCGCGCGGGGATGCTGTTCAGCCCGGCTTCTCGATCGAAGTCGAGGTCTTGCAGGGCGTAGATTGCGTCGAAACCAGCAACCCACAGCAACACCATGCCCGCCAGCAACCAGAGGGCGGGATTCGAGAGCGAGTCGATGCCGCCAACCGCGATGGCCGCAGCCAGCGGGCTGGCCGCCAAGGCTCCACCCAGGAACACGTGGCAGAGCCAGGTGAACCGCTTCGTAAACGAGTAGAACGCGATCCACGCCAGCACCGGCGCGCCCAGGATGGTGGGCCACCAGTTGCCGAAGAAAACGCCAAAAAGAGCGCACGTTGCCAGAAACAACACCGCGCACGCCGCGAGTGTCGTCAGGCCGACCCTCGTCGGCAGAGTTCCCGAAGCGAACACCCGGCCCTTGGTACGCGGATTGGCCGCGTCGATATCCCGATCGGCTAGCCGGTTGACCACCATGGCCCAGGTGCGGGCCGCCACCATGCACACCAGTACGAGCGTCAGCAGCCCTGCCATGCGCGGCCAGTCGATGCCGCCGGCCTCGATGCGAGGAGCGACCACAAACGCCCCGAGCACGGCGAACGGCAACGCGAACACCGAGTGTGCCAGCTTGATGTCACGAGCGATCAACGTGAAGGCACTCGGTCCGGATGGGGCTACGTTGGCCGCGGAGGTCATCACCTCAAATGTACGCCCCGTGCCAAACAAAAACGCCCGGTCAGCACGAGGCTGACCGGACGTCGGAGGCACTCAACGAGAGTGGCCGATGGCCTCAAGCGTCAGGGGCAGCCTGCGCCGAACTGGTTCTGGAATTCGAGGAAGTCGAACACGTTCAACTCGGTGTCGTTGTTGAAGTCGGCAAGCGGGCTGCCGGTATCGAAAGCGGTCTGGAAGGCCAGGAAGTCGAACAGGTCTGTGCTGCCGTCCTGGTTAAGATCGATCCTGCAGAACTCATTGATCGTGACGCTATCGATGAACCATGCGTCGGCGGTATCCGAACCCACCTCGGCGATGCGTAGACGGAACTCAGGGCCGCTGGCCAGCAACGGCAACTGCCACTGGTTCAGCACGAACTGGTCCTGGTTGCTGCCGTCCGACTGGATCGCTCCGAGCGGCTCCCAATCTGCGTTGAAGGTCGAGAAGTACTCCACGCGCAGGAACTTGCCCGGCTCGACAAAGCGATGTTGCGACCAGATGCTGACGTATGTCACCTGGTCACCCGGCGCGGGAACGTCGTAGCGAGTCGTGGTCATCGTGCCGCCAACCTGGAGGCTCACGGCGTTGGGCGCGGTGAACGGGTTGACCACCGATGGGGTGACGATCACGCTCGAAGCCTCGGCCCACTTGTCGGGATCGAGGTCGCGTGAGGCGTCGAAGTTGTCCTCGAACGGCAGCGGCTGCGGATCGGGCTCGGTGACCAACTCGCTGATGCAGGGCCTGCTGTCGAGGAAACCACGGATCCGCGATCGGGACACCGCGCCAAAGCGGCTGATGTCGCCGGCGCACCCGCCGATACCCGCACACATGATGCGGCAGTCGCCGCCCGAGCAGTGCGGGGCGCTGCAGTTGTGGCCGATCTCGTGGGCGTGCACCGCGACGCGGGCACCCGTGCTGAGCGACACGTACTGGTTGACGTTGTAGCCCTGCGTGGTCGAGCAGATGCTGGACAGCCAAGCCACGCCAAGCGTGCCACCGGCGAAATTCCGGCCGCTGATGAGCGAAGCCGTGTCACGACGGATGCTCCCCTGCTGGGTGCGCCAGTGGTTGGACATCTGAGTCAGCAGGCCACCGCCGTCGGAAGTTGTGTAGGGATCGGCCGGATCCGACCGGACGATGATGGTCGTGATTTCGATAACGGTGTCAACATCACGCTCGTAGATGTTCGAGACCGCATTCACCTGGCTCTCGACGGCCGAAATCACCGAGGCTTCCGAAGAGCCACGGAGCAGGTAAAACTCGTGGTCGGTGTCGACTGCTAATTCGAGCAGAAGGGTCATGTCGACACCCACGCCTGTGTCCTTGGGTTGCAGCGCACCGCCGAAGGGGTCGGTGACGGTTCCGCAGATACCGCCATCTGCAGAAAGATCGTCCGAGTCGCGGTGGACAACGTGCAGGGAGGCATCGGCACCAGGGACGCGCTCGCTCAGGGGCTGCACGATCCAGGTATCTTCCGGACTATCGCCGAGGGTGATAATCGCCGTCAGCGAGCCCTCAAAGAACCCGGCGGTGACACTGCTGTCGGCCACGCCGTCGACAAATCCCCGATAGGTCGTGGGCGCGATGGGCACGATGCGCTTCATCGAGCCGTCGGCCTGCTGCACCAGCACCTGGAAGTCAGGCGAACGCACGCTGTGCGGCGACAACTCGAAAGTCACCGGCTCCTCGCCGAGCATAACCGTGGTCGTGATCGAGCCACGGGCACCAACGGCGAAATCCATCCGCTCAATCGAATACTCGATCAAATCGTCGAACACCAGCGGCGACTGGTGACCGCTCGCGGGCGGCGTGCCTTCAGTCGACAGCACACCCTGGGCGAGCGACGCGCTAGCCGCAGCGAAAACGGTGGTCGCAGACGCGAAAATGCCCGCTACAGTCGCGCGAGCCGAAGAACGTTGGAACATGGTGTCCGACCTCCCCTGGTTTGCTCGGCCCGAGCTTGGACGCGGGCCGAACGGGTTGACAGAACCCGAAAATGAGCACGCAGGCAGGTGTGCTCTGGGTCCGTTGATACGCGAGGGCTTAATAGCTCCTTAGTAATGTCGTTACTCGCAACCGCGAGCCAATGAGCGCAACCTACCACGATCGTGCCCATCGGGCCACCCGGAGCCCGAGACTTCCAAGAAGAAGTCTGGTGCTTCAGATTTTATCGGTCGTTCAGCCTTCTTGTCTCCCTGCGTGCTTATGCTGCGCGACATGGCTGAGAGCAATCTAGACCGGCTCCGGGAGCTGATGCGTGTAACGAGCCAGCCGGCCATCACCATCGCCACCGCTGAGGAGGTCTACGCGCTCAATCTGGTGCGGGATGCGGCCGCCGATCAAGGCATGGTGTGCCACCGATGGACGCTTACAGGCGGATTGCAGGACGCGTCGATCGAAGACGACGGTCAATCGAGCGAGACCCAGCCGGCCGAGCGGGCGCTCCAGAAGATCGCCAGCGAGCGCCAGCCCGGCGTGTACGTCATGCTCGATCTGATGCACCACATCGACGAGGTCAAAGTGGCGCGGGCGTTGCGCGAGGCGCTCTTCCGAGCCAACGATCAGGCCCAACTGCTCGTGTTGATCGATCACGAGCCCATCAAGGAGCCCGTGCTCTGCCAATATGCGGCCGAGTTCGAGATCATGCCGCCCGACACCAACGAGATCGAGCGGCTCGTGCGCACGCAGCTTCGAGTTCACCATCGGCACACTCCCATCGAAGTCGACGTCAAACGAAGCGAGTGGGATGCCATGATCCGCAACCTACGTGGGCTTACCCGTCGGCAAATCACGAACATCGTGGCAGAGGTCGTGCGCGACGACCGTCGGTTCGACGGCGACGACCTCCCCCGGGTGGTCGCTCGCAAGCGCGAGTATGTCCAGGCGGACGGCCTGCTCGAGTTCATCGAGGCCCCTGCAACGCTCGACGACATCGGCGGGCTCAAGACCCTCAAGAAATGGCTCTCCAGCCGCCTGCTGACCACGGAGGCAGAGGCGGAAGAACACGGGCTCGACTCGCCCCGGGGGGTGCTAATGCTGGGCGTTCAGGGCGCGGGCAAGAGCTTGTGCGCCAAGGCCATCAGCGCCGCCTGGAGGCGACCGCTGCTCCGGTTGGACCCCACAGCCCTGTACGACCGCTTCGTGGGCTCCAGCGAGAGCCGACTGCGAGCAGCGCTACGACAGGCCGAACTCATGGCCCCCATCATCCTGTGGATCGACGAGATTGAGAAGGGCTTCGCGTCGATGGGCTCGGGCGGCACCGACGGCGGGCTCAGCCGCCGCATGTTTGGCAGCCTGCTGACGTGGATGCAGGAGCATCGCGAGCCGGTGTTCATCGTCGCAACGGCCAACGACATCGAGAGCCTGCCGCCCGAATTGATGCGCAAGGGTCGCTTCGACGAGATCTTCTTCGTCGACCTTCCGGGCGAGGAAGCCCGCCGGGCCATCCTGAAAATCCACCTGCGCAAGCGGCGTCTCGATGCAGCCAGCTTCGATCTTGAGAAACTCATCGCCGCCACAGACGGCTTCAGTGGTGCCGAGATTGAACAGGGCATCATCGCCGCGAGGCACGAGGCGTTCTCACGGCGCGAGAAGGTCACCACCGACATGCTGCTCGGCGTGCTCGCGGCCAGCCCGCCGCTGAGCGTGACGATGGCAGAAAAAGTCGCCCAGCTGCGCCAGTGGGCGCAGGGGCGATGCGTGATGGCGGATTAGCCTGCCGGCTCAGCCGTCCTGATACTGCGTCTTATCGCTCTCGATCTCGAGCCACCACTGCGGGATCTCGTCACCGCTCGGCGAGTGGTACCAGCCCTCGAGTGTGCCGGCAACGAACCGGAAGTACACCGGCTCGTCGTGGATGTGGCCATAGTCGGAGCTCTCGAAGCGGTACACGCGGCGATCGCGCAACTCGAAGATCAGCACATCGCCAGCGTCGTGCTTGCGCGAGCTACGGAACACCGCCTCGGGGAAGGTTTTGCGGAACGCCTCCACGGTCGTATCGGGCCCAAGCTTGCCAAGTCGCGCGTTCTCAGCTTGGCTGAAGCTTGGCACGTCGGCCTTCGAACGCACCACCGGGGCGCGGTCCTGCTGGGCCGAGGTCAGCCGCGCCTTGTCCTCGACTATGTACTCCTTCTTGCCGCCTCCGATCGAGAAGACGCAGCCCTGGGCGAGGAGCATGGCGCTGGCCAGGCCGGTGCCGATGAGCAATCGGGTTCGCATGATGTTCGGTCGCATCGCTGTCTTCCTTCTTCCTTACATAGATGGGGAGGTCACGAGTCGGTCGTCGGACTGTATATGGGAAGCCGAACAGGTTAGTTTCAGCAAACATAGTGATTCTCGCTCATACCCGGAAGATCGCCCCCATCTTCTTTCCCAGCAGGGCACTCGCGCCCACAAGGGTCACTGTCAGCAAAGCCATGCCCCACACGCCCATCGCGCTCGCGATGTAGGGGCCGTCGCCCTGGCGGTGACTAAACGCGTAGATGGCCCGCGTGATCGGCCAGTCGTCCTGCTTCTGGGCCAGCAGCAGGCTATCTGAGACTTCCAGCATGCTGAAGGCGAACACCAGCAGCGCCCCGGCGATGATGTTTGCGACGATGAGCGGTAGCACCACGCTGCGGATCGCCCGCATGCGCGAGGCTCCCAGGTTCAGGGCGGCCTCTTCCATCTCGCCGCTGGTCTGCTCCAGCCCCGCGACGACTGCCCGCACGATGTATGGCAACCGCCGTACGGCGTAGGCGAGCACTAGCAGGGGGATGGGGTTTGGGTTCACACCGACGACCGAGATCACACCATCGAGCGGCGCGTCTACTTCTCCGAATCCGAGGTTGAGCGAGCCGCGGAACGGCCAGGCCAGGCTCACCGCGACGAAGCCGAACGCCATCACCAGGCCCGGCACCGCCAACGGCAGCATGCACAGCGTGTCGAGCACGCTCCGCCCCACCGCCCGTGTGCGCACGATGAGATACCCCACCGTGACGCCGAGGGAGACGTTCAGGAACACCGCCAATGCCGAGTAGAACAAGCTGTTGGCGATGGATCGGAAGGCTACGTCGCTACCCAGGGCTACGCCGTAGTGGGCGAGCGTGAAGCTCTTGGGCAGCATGCTCTGGTACCACTGGCCCACTCCACTAAGGCTCATGAGCACAACGCCCACGTGCGGGGCGACGGCCAAGACGGTCACGACCATGAAGGCCACCGCCGCCAGCCAACCTCTTGCTCCCTTGAGTGGCACCTCGTTGCTTGCCCTCGTGGCGCGGGTACTCATGGCGTAGCCGCGCCGACCAAAGGCAAGTTTTCCCGCCGCATACGCCAGCAGCGACGCGGCCAGCAGCACGAACGTGAGCGCGTACGGACGTGCCGAGCCCTCGACCTCGCTGAGCCCGTAAAAGATCTGCACCGCCGTTACGCGGTCGTAGTCGAACATCAGCGGCGTGCCAAGCTCCGTGAACGCCCAGATGAAGACGATCGTGCCGCCGGCGAACAGGCCGGGACGGATGAGCGGAAGCGTGACGCGCGTGAACCTCCGCCACGGGCCCGCGCCCAGGTTCTCGGCGGCCTCGTTCATGGCAGGGTCGAGGTTGGCCAGAGCCGCCGTGGCGTTGAGGTACAGAATCGGGTAGAGGTGCAACGCCTGCACGATGATGACGCCCAGCCCCTTGGCCTCACCCATAATGTCCCACTCGGTGCCGAGCAGCGTGTTGAGCAGCCCCTCTCGGCCCACGATGGCTCGAAAGCCGATCGCGCCGACGAAGGGCGGCAGGATGAGTGGCACAAGTATCATCGCGCTGAAAACGCTCTTGAGGGGGAAGCGGTGCCGTGCGGCGAGCAACGCCAGCGGCAGCGCGATTGCGGCGCTCAACAGCGTCGTGCCGGTGGCAATCCAGGTCGCGTTGAACAATCCCTCGCGCGTGACGGGATCTCTGAACACACGGAGCACATGGGTCAGCGTCCAACCGCCGTCACCGCTGGGATCAACGGCGAACCCACCGCGGATGGTCAGCACGATCGGGTAGATAAGCGCGAGGCCCAGGAACGCTATGAGCAGCACGACCAGCGTCTGCTCGATGAGCCGGCGCAGGGTCAGGGCGTGCATGGGCTCAGGCCTCCGCCCGCGCGGGCTGCTGGCTCAAGGACTGGCCCAGCGTGAGCACGGTGGCCTCGCCGCGCTCGAATTCAGCGAGGTACTCGCACAGGTCGGGCAGCGTAACAGCGTCGATTTCGGCCACGCGCTCCTCGAGCGTGCGGCAGCGACCCAGCTTGCGGTAGTCACCGGCGAGCGCCCCCGCCCGAGCACTGGTCGACTCACCGCCAAAGACGATGCGCGACTTCAGGCCCACACGAGCCCGCTCGAACTCTTCCTGCGTTGGCGCGCCGGCGGGCGTAGCCACGCGGTCGAGCTCAGCCTGGAGCACCTCAAGCGACTCGGCGGCCCGCTCCGGTGTGGTGCCGACGTATGCGGTCAGCCAGCCGGTCTCACGCTCGGGCGTGTACCCGGCGTGGACGGCGTAGCACAGCCCCCGCTTCTCGCGCACCTCGGTGAACAACCGCCCCGACATGCCGCCGCTGAGCACCGCGGTGGCCAATCGCTCGCACGCTGCCTCGGGCGTGCCATCGCGTGGAGCTTCCCGGATGATCATGACCTGGACCTGAGCACCGTCGTCATCGATATGGGCCCGGCCACGTTGTGGCTGATCCGCGGGAAGCGGCTCACTGGCCATACCAGTCCAGCCATCAAGCGCCTTGTTCAGCATCTCGTGGGCGAGCAGAGGATCGACATCGCCCGCCAGCGCGATGAGGCTGCCACGCGGCACGAAACCTGTGCGTAGGAAGTCGACCGCGTCGGCATGGGTGCAGGCCTCAAGGCCCTCTCGGGTGCCATAGGTCGAACGGTTCAATGGCGCGGGCAGGTGGCGTGCCATCGCTTCAACACCCGCCCATTCCTGTGGATCATCCGTCAACGCTTCAAGTTCTTGCAACGCCAGACTCTTCGCTGGAGCAAAGGCCTCGTTGTCCATGGCCGGCCGAACAATCATGTCGACCAGAAAGGGAACGGCCTTGGCCAGGTCTTGGCCAACAAACGTCGCGGCCAAACGGCTCGTGCGCACGCCGGTATCCAAGCTGCGGCTGACGCCCGCCGCGTCGAGCGCATCGGCGTGCTGGCGGGAGCTGAGCCCGCCCGCCCCCCGCTGGGCCATCTCGGCCACGATGCCCGCCAGCCCCAGCTTGCCCTCGGGCTCGGCGGCGGCACCCGTGGGCAGCATCCAGTTCAGGGCGCAGCTCTTGACGCCGGCCATGGGCTCGACTAGTAACAACGCCCCGCACTCCAGTTCTCGGATCTTGATCGCCATGGTTGGGCGCAGTTTAGCGGACGCGGGCCGGGCTGGCCGAACGCGACAAGACCGGTACGACCACTGCGACTTTACCCATTCTCCCAACGGCCGCGGGGCCCTCCCGCAAGATGGGTCGGGTGACGGCCGATCTCTTCCTATATAGAAGGGGCCGCGATGTCGAAGGAACGCTCCAGCCTGCGTCGGATTGTGGACGTGGTCGCCCTTGGCCTGTGCCTGGTGGCGGTGTCGCTCGTCATTATCCAGCAAACTCGCAACGAATCGGTCGAGAGCGTGGTGACGCAGACCGAGCTGTCGCTTGCGCAATTCCACTCGGTGCTGAAGGTCCAAGCAACAACCAGCGGCGTGGCGGTGAACGGCCGCGGCTGGCCCAACACCATCGAGGGCCACTGGTTTGAGGACGATCCGCCCCGAAACCACTTGCTCACCGGTGATCGCCCGTGGGTCGAGCTCGCGCCGGCGGAGGACGCCGACCGCGACCATCCGGCCGATCCGGTCGCCTTTGACATGGATGGTGTCAAGGCCGCCAGCTTCTGGTACAACCCGTATCGGGGCGTTGTACGCGCAAGAGTTGCGCCCCAGATCAACGAGGACGAGACCTTGGCGCTCTACAACCGTGTGAACGGCGTGTTCCTGGCCACACTGGCCCCAGAGGGTGGCCTGCGCAACGCCGAACAGGAACACGACGAGGCCGAACGGCTGCGCGAGATATCCGAGCGCGTGCGGCAGATGGCCGAGTCGACCGGCGCCGTGGCCGCGCCCGACAACGTTGTGAAGGTGCGTCGCGTCGAGCCGCAGAGCGAACCACCCGCCAGGCCCGAACCCGAGACCCAGCACAAGAGCGAGTCCGATCCGGTTGAAGAAGAGCCAGTGCCTGAATCAACCGATGATCCGATTGAAGACCCCGAAGTCGTGCAGCAGCCCGAAAAACCGCTCTGATCGCGTCCAGAGGCCTCTCACGAGCCTTCCGAAGGGCCCCAAGAGCGAACGCCAGCGCGAGCGTCAATCGCGGCGCACCGCTTGCCAAGTAATCCCGCGCGTGCCCCTTGGGATCAGTTCGAGTGGTCATCGCGCCCGCCAAAAAGAACAAAGCGCTCACCAACATCGCCCCTCGCGCCGTGCATACGACGGTCAGCGAGCAGACGTGCGCGGTCTCGGTTGATGTGACTTCGATCTCTTCGTGGCGCGCATAGATGGTGCCAAACAGGGCAGTGCACTTACCGGAACGGCGCCATCCGGCAATCGATGGTAAATTTTTTACTCGATGCGCAAATTTTTTTTTGGACCATCGACCTGACTACGACACACTCCACCGACGCCTTAGGCACGACGAGCACAGGCACCCGGACGGCGAGTTGATACCGCATGTCGACCTACTTGTGCAAGAGCATGGTCCTGCTCATTTCCGGCGACGCACTCCGGAGTCGAGCCAGTTTCACAAACTCGAACACGGCGTTGAAATTCGAGAATTCCACGATGAATTCGTAATTTTTGATGCATCGCATATCCCGCGTGACCGCGGACAACCAGGAACGGCGCGAACGAGAACAGCGCAGCGGTTGTTGGGCAGGATGATTGCATCGAGGCGTGAATCGACCGCTACCAAGGCGATCACGACGAGCGTGCTTGTCACGTCTGTCGACGGTTGTGGACGCCTCTCGGGCATCTGCCGAGGCTTCAAAAAAATGTGGACGAATCGGAAAGTTCTTGTAGACTACTCAAGCCGTATGGGTAACAGACCCGATACACGCTGCGCGCGCCCTTTGTCTGTGGAGATGCCCGGCCCGCGATTTCGGCGCGTGTAGTGACAAGGCGAAGCCGGGCATCAGAGCAGGAGTTTGCTCATGGCGAAGAAAGCCGCAAGGAAGAAGGCGACCCGCAAGAAGGCCGCCAGGAAGACCACCCGGAAGAAAGCGACTCGGAAGAAGGCGACCCGCAAGAAGGCCGCTAAGAAGACCACGCGGAAGAAGGCAACCCGGAAGAAGGCCACTCGCAAGAAGGCAACCCGGAAGAAGGCGACCCGCAAGAAGGCCACTCGCAAGAAGGCGACCCGCAAGAAGGCCACTCGCAAGAAGGCAACCCGGAAGAAGGCCACTCGCAAGAAGGCGACCCGCAAGAAGGCAACCCGGAAGAAGGCCACTCGCAAGAAGGCGACCCGCAAGAAGGCCACTCGCAAGAAGGCCACTCGCAAGAAGGCCACTCGCAAGAAGGCAACCCGCCGCTCCACCGTCCGCCGGTGAGCTTCGGGGCGTCTCGAACCCGTCGAGGGCTTCCGAGACATGCCAGCGAACGATTTTCATCGAGACGATTCGGTTCACGCCGAATCGTCTTTTTTTTTTCACGAGTCACCTTGCGTGAGGGCGGTAACAATCGCTCTATGTGCGAGGCGCACTCGGATGAGCAGCGGCAGGCCCGCGTCCGGCTCTTGGCCAATACCGCCGGCGTGCTGGTATGCGAGAGCGGAGCTGAACCGTGCAGGTTGGTCGTGGCCGAAGCTGGCGGCTCGGTCACCCTGCCGATGCACAAGGACCTCGACGAAGCGGACCAATGGTCGTTCGCGGCTCCACACGAACTCGACCCGACAATCGAACTGTGCCTTGAGGCCGTTTGTGGTGCTCAAGGCAACTTGCCCGACCCGGACGAGATCGAGGCCGATCGGTGGCTGGCGTATCACGGCTCGACGCCTGACAAGTGTCGGTTGGCGTCGCTTGCAGTCTCGTTTGCCAGGTACGCGGATGACCAAGGGCGAACGCACGTGGCCGAGGACGTGTTGCCGCCCAACCAGCTGCGGTCGCACGTACCAGCATTGTGCAAGGCGATCAACGGCGAGAAGGCGAAGCTCGCCGACGCCTGCGCTCGGCTGACCGGCGTGCGGCCCGAGTCGCCCGTCGCTGTCGGTGTCGACGAATGGGGTGTCCACGTGCGGGCGGCGTTCGACGTGCTGCGGTTGGGATTTGGTGAGCCGGCGCCGGACGAACACGCCGCGCGGCGTGGGATCGGGGAGTTGCTGGATGGGTGAGAGGCCGAAGTGGAAACCGGAACGTTTACGGGAGGCTCACGCGCACATTCACGCGCACAGCGTCACAAAGGGCTTCTGGGTATTCGACGCAAGTTGGTGCGCATCAGTGGATGACTTCTTCAGGGAGGTCCAGGAGCGACTCGACTTCCTAAAGGATCGGGCTGGACCCATCATGGGAACCGGAGCACGGCCGGAAGGCTGGTCGGGGCGTGGCTGGCCAACCTTGAGCGAGTTGGATGAGGTCGTACCCAAGCGACCATTCTGCTGCTGGTGCTTCGACTACCACTCGCTGCTTGCAAATTCGAAGGCGTTGGCGCTGGCCGGTATCGACGATCGGTCCAAGGACCCGGTGGGTGGCTCCATTGGTCGTGATGAATCCTGGCAGCCTAATGGCGTGCTCTACGAGAGTGCTGCGGGTGCCATGTGGGATCTGATGGTGTCGCAAACCGGCGGCATGGGGGACATCTTCGAGGGCACGCTGGATCTCACGGGCGAGTGGTTCTTTGAGATCCATGATTTGAAATCACAGCCGTGGCTCGGGCCGGGGCTCAAAAGCGTTGCTAAGGACCATGGGCTCTACGGCAAGTACGTGCTCTACCCTCTCGTCGAGGACATTCCTGAGGTCCTCAAGACCCACCGAGACTGGCAATGCGACCAGATCCGCCTCGGCGGAGGCAAGATCTTCGTCGACGGCACGCTCAACTCCCGGACCGCATGGATGCTCCACCCCTTCGCCGACGGACGGGCCGAACACCCGAGCGGCATGCAATTGATGAGCGACAAGGCGATCGAGGACGCCATCCGGCTGTGCGCGGGTGAGGGGCTGCAACTGGCCGCCCACGCCATCGGTGACGCGGCGGTGCGGGCCGTGCTCGACGCGACGCAGCGGGCGAACGTGCCCCGCGACATGGTGCGCATCGAGCACTCCGAAGTCATCGACGAGGCCGATGTACCGCGGTTCGCCGAGCTTGGCGTCATCGCGAGCGTGCAGCCGTGCCACTTGCTGTACGACATCGAGGCGTTGCGGCGGGCGTGCCCCGATCGGCTGGAGCGGGTGCTGCCGCTGCGCCAACTCATCGACAGCGGCATGAAGCCGGGCCGGGACATCATGTTTGGCAGCGACACCCCCATCGTGCGGCCCGATCCCCAGGACTCCATCCTGGCGGCAGTGAATCGTGGGCGGTCGGATATGGACCTCAAGGATGGCATCGCGCCGGGGCAGGCCATTTCAGAGGAAGAGGCGTGGGCGTGCTTCGATGCCGACGCATAGGCATACGCGTTTACCCGTATTGGCCTCGCCTTGATTGAACCGCGCCGGGCTTCTCTTAGAATGATTCCAATCTACGGCTCGCACCACGCCCGGCAAAAAGGAGGCCCGGAACCATGACCAACTCGTCCAACCCCAATACCACCGATGGCAAGCACGGCCAGGACAAGTGCCCAGTCATGACCACCGCCGATGGCAGTCCCATCGGCATGCAACAGGCGATGACCGCCGGCCCCAAGGGCCCACTGCTGATGCAGGACGTGCAGCTGCTCGAGCAGATGCAGCACTTCAACCGCGAACGCATCCCCGAGCGGTCGGTCCACGCCAAGGGCAGCGGCGCGTACGGCACGTTTACGGTCACACACGACATCAGCAAGTGGACGAAGGCCGACTTCCTGAGCGAGGTGGGCAAGAAGACCGACGTGGTCCTCCGCTTCAGCACGGTAGCGGGCGAGCGCGGCGCGGCGGACGCCGAGCGTGATGTGCGAGGCTTCGCGCTGAAGTTCTACACCGATGAAGGCAACTGGGACATGGTGGGCAACAACACGCCGGTCTTCTTCGTGCGCGACCCGTACAAATTCCAGAACTTCATCCACAGCCAGAAGCGCGACCCCAAAACCAACCTGCGCGACATGGATATGCAGTGGGACTTCTGGAGCCTGTGCCCCGAAAGCCTGCACCAGGTGACCATCCTCTTCAGTGATCGCGGCCGACCGGTTGGCTACCGCCACATCAACGGCTATGGCAGCCACACCTTCAGCTTCGTCAACAAGGACGGCGAGCGGGTGTGGTGCAAGTTCCACTTCAAGAGCCAGCAGGGCTGCGAGAACCTGATGGACGAGGAGGGTGACAAACTCATCGGCGAGAACCGTGAGAGCAGCCAGCAGGACCTCTTCGAGGCCATCGAGAAGGGTGACTACCCCAAGTGGACCATGAAGGTCCAGGTCATGACCCAGAGTGAGGCTGAAGCATGGGAAAAGAAGACCGGCTGGAACCCCTTCGACCTCACCAAGGTGTGGCCGCACGGCGACTTCCCGCTGCATGACGTGGGCGTGCTTGAGCTCAACCGCAACCCCGAGAACTACCACGCCGAGATCGAGCAGGCCAGCTTCAGCCCCAGCGCGCTGGTTCCGGGCATCGGCCCGAGCCCCGACAAGATGCTGCAGGCCCGCCTCATGAGCTACGCCGACGCGCACCGCTATCGCGTGGGCAATAACTTCCAGCAACTACCAGTGAACAAGCCCAAGTGCCCGGTGTTCAACAGCCAGCGCGACGGACAGATGGCCAACGCCGCCGACTACGGCAGCCGCCCCAATTACTGGCCCTCGAGCCGTGCAGGGATGCCCGACGTGGCCGAGCAGTACAAAGACCCCGCGTGGGAACTGGGCCAGACTACGGTCGATCGCTTCGACAGCACGGTGGACCACGACGACTACACGCAGGCGGGCAACCTGTATCGGATGTTCGACGACGCCCACAAGGATCGCCTCACAACGCGCATCGCCGGCGTGCTGGGACAGGCTCGCAATGAGGTGCAGATGCGCCAGCTCTGCCACTTCTTCAGGGCTGACGAGGACTACGGCAAGCGTGTGGCCGACAAGCTGGGAATCGACCTCGACCAGATCATGCAGCAAGCCAACAAGCAGATGGCACACGCGTAGCGCGGACCAACCCTTGCTCTCTCGGGCGGGTCCAGACCTTCGAGTCGGGCCCGCCTTGTCATGCGCAGCCGGCGTCGAACGCGTTCTGGAACGCCAGAAAGTCGAAGATCGTCAGCACGCCGTCCTCATCGAAGTCAGCGGCCGGGTCGCCCGCGTCGAAGAGGTTCTGGAACAGAAGGAAGTCGAAGATCGTCAACGTGCCATCGCCGTCGATATCTGCCCGGCAATCGCCATCGCACCCATCCAGCCGCGCGACGTGGTTGACCGCCACACCGTCGATTTCGACGAAACCGCCGCCTGCGTAGAGCCTGGTCCCACGACCATCATCGTGGGTCGCGAGGGCGAACACAGGTGCCTCGAGCCCGTCACCGACCGCCGACCACTCCTCACCGTCCCAGCGGGCCAGATAGCTCGCCGGCGAGCCATCGGCAAGCGTGAGCGTGCCCCCTACGTACAACTGGGGGCCGCTGCCCGGATTGTGTATCTCCATCGCCTGCACCGCAGGCGAGACAGGCGTCGGGCCCGCCACGCCCCCACCCAGGGGGCGCCAGTCGCTGCCGTCCCATAGCGCGATGTTGGCGAGTTGCACGGCGCTGCCCCCGCCGGGCACATCAAACTTTCCGCCAGCCACAAGCACGGCGCCGGAGCCATCGTCGTACACCGCAAGCGACCGCACCGATGGCCGCCCGTCAAGGCTGGCCAGCCCCGTGCCGACCGCCGACCACGCAACACCATCCCAGCGCGCGATGTTGAGTGCTGTTGGCCCGCCGACCCCGCCAACACTCGAGAATCGGCCACCTGCGTACAGAGCCGGCCCGGCCCCATCATCGTGTACGGCCAAGGCCGTCACGGCACCGATCACACCCCCCCCCACGTCTGTCCACGCGTCTCCGTCCCAACGCACGATCCCTGAGACGGAAACGCCGCCGGCGCTGATGAGGGCTCCACCCACGTACAACGCCTCGCCCGATCCATCGTCAAAGACCGCCATCGTGATCGCCGCCCCGACATCGGGGTCGAAGCCACCGCCCACGGGCTCCCAACCGGTCGAAGGAGTCCACCGGGCAATCCGCTCGGCGGGCGCTCCCCCGGCTTCGAAGAAGTCGCCACAGGCGTACAGCGCCGGGCCCCTGCCATCGTCATAGACAACCAAGTCGTTGGCCCCGGAGAACCACAGCCCATCACCGAGGGATGACCATCTCACGCCGTCCCATCTGGCTACGCCGTACGCGTCGGTGCTACCAGCCCGCTGGAAGTGCCCACCAGCATACAGGGCGGGCCCAGCGCCGTCGTCGTAGACCTCCAGTGTCCGCACGCTTGGGTCGAAACCGCCGTCGGTACCGCCGCCCAAGGCCGACCACTCGCAGACCTGCCCGGCGGTCGTCCCAGCGAGCGCTGCCAAGAGCGAGACGCCGAACCCGAGACGATTCCGATTGATGTGTCCCACGACGCAGGCCCTCCCGGTCTCACAGGGAGTACGGCTTTCCGGCCGCTTGTGTTGCTAACTACCCGACAACCAAACATGAGCCGTGCAATCAATCACGGAGCGTGGAGGCCGGCTCCCTAGAGTGTTCCATGTCCGCCCGCCCGTTCGAGATCGTCAGCAAGTTCCAGCCGATGGGCGACCAGCCCTCGGCGATCGAAGCGCTGACGCAGCGGCTGTCGTCGGGGACCGACGCGGCCACGCTGCTGGGGGCGACCGGTACGGGCAAGACGTTTACCATGGCCAACGTCATCGAGCGGCTGGGCAAGCCCACGCTGATCATCAGCCACAACAAGACGCTGGCGGCCCAGCTCTACGAAGAGCTCAAAGAGTTCCTGCCGCACAACAGCGTGAACTACTTCGTGAGCTACTACGACTACTACCAACCCGAGGCGTACATCCCCCAGCGGGACATCTACATCGAGAAGGACGCCAGCCGCAACGACGACCTCGACCAGTTACGGCTGGCGGCGACGAGCAATATCCTGAGCCGGCGCGACACGGTGGTGGTCGCCAGCGTGTCGTGCATCTTCGGCCTGGGCTCACCCGAGGCGTATGGCGAGAAAGTGCTGACTTTCAGCAAGGGCTTGCGCGTCGATCGGCGACAGCTCTTCGCCAGCTTGACAGCCATGCAGTACAAACGGAGCGACTATGAGTTCAGCCGCGGGCGATTCCGTGCTCGCGGGGACGTTATTGAGGTGTGGCCCGCTTCCGAGCGGTTCGCCGTAAGGCTCGATCTGTTCGGAGATGAGTTGGATCGGCTCGAACTCATCAACCCGACCAGCGGCGAGGTGCTAGCAGAGGAGGACACCTTCCACCTGTTCCCCGCCGTTCACTATGTGCTGCCCGAGGAGCAACTCGAGGCCATCTGCGATGATATTTCTCGGGAGTTGGACTCCCGGGTTCTCGAATTGCGCAGCGAGGGCAAGCTCCTGGAGGCCCAGCGGCTGCTGGCCCGCACGAAATACGATCTGGATCTGATCAAGGAGACCGGGAGCTGCCCGGGCGTGGAGAACTACAGCCGCTTCTTCGACGGGCGCATGCCGGGCGAGCGGCCGTTCACGCTGCTGGATTACTTCGACTATGCGCCCCGGCCCGGTAGTGATGACGCGACGATGCTGCCACGCGCCGAGAACAACGACCAGCTCGTGCGGCGCGACGACGAGCGGCGAGCCGGCCGGCCCAATATCGACGACTGGCTCGTGATCATCGATGAGAGCCACGTGACACTGCCACAGGTGCGGGCGATGTTCAACGGCGATCGGATGCGCAAGGAGACGCTGGTTGATCACGGCTTCCGGCTGAGTAGTGCGCTCGACAACCGGCCACTGCGTTTCGAGGAGTTCGAGCGGGTCGTGCCGCAGATGATGTTCGTGAGCGCGACGCCCGGGCCGTACGAACTGGAACGCACGGGCGGTGAGATCGCCGAGCAGGTGATCCGGCCGACGGGGTTGCTCGATCCGGGTGTGGAGGTAAAACCCGCGGACGGGCAGGTGCCGGATCTTCTGGAAAAGTGCAAGGCGGCCGTCGCACGCGGCGATCGCGTGCTCGTCACGGCTCTCACCAAGCGGCTGTGCGAGGACCTGGCCAGCTACCTCGACCAGAACGGACTGCGGACCCGATACCTGCACAGCGACATCGAGACGCTCGAGCGGCTGGAGATCATCACCGATTTGCGTGAGGGGTCGTTCGACGTGCTCGTGGGCGTGAACCTGTTGCGCGAGGGGCTCGACCTTCCCGAGGTAGCACTCGTGGCGATCCTCGACGCCGACAAGGAGGGCTTCCTCCGCAGCCCGACGAGCCTGATCCAGCTCATGGGGCGGGCGGCGCGGAACGTGAACGGCCGAGTCGTGATGTACGCCGACGAGATGACGCCGGCGATGCGCAACGCCCTCGACGAGACCGATCGCCGCCGCGAGAAGCAGACGGCCTACAACGAGCGGATGGGCATCACGCCCGCGACGATACGCAAAGAGATCCGCCGCGGTATCGAGATGCAGCTTCGGGCCCGCAAGACGGCGCGCGAGGCGGCGGGCAGCGCTGAGGAGGCGTTCGATATCGCCGAGCTGTTACGCGAGATCGAGGCGGAGATGCTCGAAGCGGCGCAGTCGCTGGAATTTGAGAAGGCTGCACGCCTACGCGACCAGGCACGGAAACTGAAGGAACGACTCGCACAGGGCGACACCGCCAAGGTGCGGCGAAGTGAGTTGGACGACGGCAAGCAGAACAAACGGCAGCGCCGGACCAAGGCCAGCAAGCCCGGGACACCGGGCAGCAAAACCAACCGACGGAAGAAGCGGACCTCGTAATGGACCGACGCGAGAAGCTCAAGACGTACTTCATCGGCTTCGGGATCGGGCTGATCCTGGTGGGCTTCATCGCGTACGCGCGGTGGAAGCACGCGCAGGCGAACCCGCCACCACCCGCGCAACAGCAGAGCCCTAGCTCCGCAACGCCGTGACCGCCTCTGGCAATTCGTCGGCCAGCTCACTCGGCGTCAAACCAGCATTCGCATGATGCTTCTGCCGCCAGAGCTTGGCCGCATGGGCATGGGCGACGACGGCACAACGGGCGATCTCAAACAGTGTCATGCGACCATCATCGGGCATGAGCCCCGCACGATGGCCGAGCTTGGATCGGGCAAGTTCGTGCGTGACCGGTCGGGCGTGCTGGGCGATGAGCCCGGCGATGAGGCCGGCCAGCACGTCACCCGTGCCACCGGTCGCAAGGGCCGAGTCGGCGGTATCGTCGCTCCAGGTCTGGATTCCATCGCTGACCACCGTGTGTGCGCCCTTGAGCACGACAACGCAGCCCAGGCGTTGGGCGAGTTGCTCGGCGGCCTGGGGGCGCTTGGCGTCATCGGTCGCGTTGGTGTCCATCCCCAGGCCCTTGGCGAGCCTGGCAAACTCGCCGGGGTGCGGCGTGATGACGGCCGGGGCGTGGAAATCGAGGGCGAGTTGTGGCGTCTCGCTGAGCTCGTTGAGCGCATCGGCATCGACGACCACCGGCGTGAGCTTCTGCTGCACAGCGCGCAACCCAAGAGCCGCTGGCCCGCCGCCACGGCCGAGGCCTGGGCCGACGACGACCACGTCGGCTTCTTCGATCGCGTCATCGAGCACGGCGACGGCGGCGCTGGCGATGATCGAGCCGTCGGCATCCACAGGCAACGCCTTACCCGTGCAGTGGTCGGCCAGGGTGAGCGCCTCGTTCAGCACGCCCTCGGGACAGACCAATCGCACGAGACCCGCGCCCGCACGCCCGGCAGCCCGAGCAGCGAGCGCTGGGGCGCCGATCATGCGGCTACCTGAGAGCGCGCACCCGCCGACAACCACAACGCGCCCGAATTCGCCCTTGTGCCCCGTCTCGTGACGCGCGGGCAGGCGTGGCAACGGCTGATCGGTCAACGGGTTGCCTCCACGTCGATTGAGATCGTTCCGAGGGTTGGCGCCAAGCCGTGCCACAGGTCGTTCGCGTTGGATCCATCGGAGATCGATAGCGCGATCTGGGCGACGTGCCTCGGTCGGAGTCGCTGCGTCGCGTCGAGATCGACCCAGTGCGCCCCGTCGTCGCCGTCGATCAGGGCCTGCGTCCACACGTGGTACACGAACGCCGGCGGCGCCCCCGCACCGCCGGCCTCATAGCTCAGGCCCGCAACCAACCGGGAGGGGATCTGCTCGACGCGCAACAGGGCCGCCAGCAGCGTGGCGTGCTCGGTGCAATCGCCCTCACGGTCGCGAGCAACGGTCGCGGCGCTAGCTAACGCTACATCGAGGTTCTTGCGTGTGATGTAGCGATGCACGAAGCCCCGCAACGCCTCGGCCTTGGCGGCTGATGTAGTCGCTCGCGGCAGGCTTCGCGTCACTCGCCCGGCCAGCTGGACGACGAGCTCGTTGTCAACCTCCAGCAATTCGGTCGACGCGAGCAAGGCGTCAAGATCGTCGCTTGAAGACTCCACCGCCGGGGCAGATTCGTCAAGGTCGATCGTGACGCGCACGGATCCTCCGCCGATCGATTCGGCTCGCTGCACACCAGAGGAGAGCACCGGCGTCTCGGCGTTGCCCTTCAGCACGAAGGCCGCGGATCGCAATCGCTGGTAGCCCCTGATGGCACGCGAGACGGTAACACGGGTCGCGTCGATCAGGTCGGGAGGACTGGCAAGCGCACGCCGGGCGGCCGCCTCTTCGCTCAGGCGGATCTCCTGCACGACCGCGCCGATCGACGTGCGGGCGCGCACCAGGTTGCCGTCGGCGTCGATCCACTCGTCCACAATCCGCTGTTCGTCGCCACGGCGGGTCTCGAAGCGGACGGTAGCGTGCCCATAGACGGCCTCTTCGCCAATGCGTCTTCGGAGTGTGGGCACGGGATCGAGGCCGCTGAGCGGATCGATGACTCGCGTGCTGATGCTCGGCTCGCCGGCGGCGATGCGCTCGGCGACATATCGCCGCTCGGCATCGGGACCGACGTGCATGCCATCGGGTGCCTGCCGGATGGACTCCTGGCCGTCGTGCTCGAGCGTGACCGAGCGGCCGTCGAACCGCCAGCTGGTCTCGTCGGGACGGTCGCCCTCGATGCGGCGTCGCATGGAATGGATGTTGCCGTTCTCGAACTCCACGACCTCGCTGGCAAATGCGGTCACCACGACCGAGCCCTGCCGTCCCACCGCCACGCGCATCTGGGTGATCGTGGTGATCAGCTCACCCGCCTCGCGACGCTCGATGCTCATCCAGCCGGCGGGCTGGCCCTGGAGTTCGACGACGTACCAACGGATATCCGCGAACGACATCGACGCACACAACAAGATACCCAGGATGGCCATGAGCCGTCGCACGCCCGATCGTAGTGGCGTCCGGCTTGGTTTGTTGGGCTCGCTGGCGCTCTACGGTTGCCCGTGATCGACACCCACTGCCACTTGACCTTCCCCGATTTCGAGGACCGCGTGCCCGAGGAGTTGGCAGAGATGGCCCGCCACGGGGTCTCTGGCTGCATCACCATCAGCACGACGCCGATGAACGCGCTCGAATGTCTGAATCTTGCGGCAACCTATCCCAACGTCTGGAGCAGCGCTGGCATCCACCCGCTGTATGCTGACCGGGGGCCGTTCGACCCGACGCCGCTGCGCACCTGCATCGCCCACGAGCGCTGCGTGGCCTGGGGCGAACTCGGGCTCGACAATCACTACAGCGAGCCCACGCGAGCCCAACAGTTGCCCGTGCTGCGTGACCAGCTCGCGCTCATCAGCGAGATCGATACGCCCAAGGGAAAGCACCCCAAGCCCGGCGCGCGCAAGCCCATCGTCGTCCACTGCCGCGAAGCATTTGACGACCTCATCCCGATCCTGAAAGACAGCGGCATCGCCGGCGAGCGATTCGTGTTCCACTGCTTCACCGCCGGCCCGGAGGAGGCCAAGCAGATCCTCGACTTCGGTGCGATGATCAGCTTCACCGGCGTAGCGACGTACAAGAACGCGCGCGAGGTGATGGAAGCCGCCGTGCTCACGCCGATCGATCGCATCATGGTCGAGACCGACGCGCCCTACCTGAGCCCCCAGCCGGTGCGTGGCCAGCGGCCGTGCCAGCCGTGGATGGTCTCACTGACCGCGAAGCTCATCGCGGAAGCACGGGGCGCGGCATGCGAGGACTTCGAGCGGGCGACGGATGCGAACGCTGAGCGGTTTTTCGGGATTACGCTCCCCCCCGTCAGCCCGTAGGGATCGCTTCCCGCCGCGGCTGCGGAGTCAACGTCGCCCGAACATCTTCTCCAGATCGCGCATCGTCAGGCGGACGGAGGTGGGCCGACCGTGCGGGCAGCTCACACTGCGCTCGACCTTCTCACGGAGTTCGAGCAGAGCGCTCAGTTCCTGGTCGCTGAGCGCGTCGCCGGCCTTCACCGCCGCCTTGCAGGCCATCATGTCCAGAACTTCTCGCAGCGCGTCCTCCTGGTCGCGGGGCAGATCGTCCTTCTCGAGCAGGTCGCCCATGAAGTCAGCCGGATCGACGCCGCGGCTGAAGAGCAGGCTTGGAAACGAGTGCACCGCCACGCGGGTGGGGCCCGCGGCGGTGGCGTCTATACCCAGCGTCACCAGCAATGGCGCGAGAGCATCTAACTTCTCGGGCGCGTCGGCAAGACCCACCATCGCGGGGGTGAGCAGCCGCTGGCTCTCGAGCGTGCCCTGGCTGGCAACGCGGCTGCGCAGGGCCTCGAACATGACGCGCTCGTGCAGCGCATGCTGGTCGATGATGACCACGCCGTCGTCGTCGTGGGCAACGAGGTAGCTATCGCGGATCTGCATGGCCCGGCGCATCCATGGGCCGTCCGGCACGCGATCAATGGCGGCGGGCTCGGTGTTCTTGTTTTCGATTCCTGACGATGGCTTCGGCTCGGGGCGATTCAGGACCGCGTGCACCTCCGCCTCGGTAAACTGATCCGATACCTCGCGCGCGGCTTGCGTCATCTCCGTTGCCTGCGGACCCCGGAAGATCGCGCCATCGGCGGGCACGAACGGCTTCCATGGAAGAACGCTCCTGGGGTTCACCTCTTCGAGTGACGCGGTCAGGTCCTCGCCCGCCAACGCCTCGCGCACCGAGCCGTGTACTGCGGCGTGGATCGCCGACGAATCGCGAAAGCGTACCTCGGCCTTGGCCGGATGCACGTTCACGTCGACCACGCTCGGGTCCACGTCGATCAGCAGAACGGCGACGGGGTGCTTGCCCGGCTCGATCAAGCCCCGATACGCCTCGCGGAGCGCGTGAGCGATGCTCGCGTCGCGGATCACGCGGCCGTTGAGCACGATCCACTGGCCCTTGGCGTTGCCGCGCGCCGCGTGGGGGCGACCGACCAGGCCCCAAAGGTTCACGTTGTACGTCTCGGCGGCCGTGCCGGCGGCCTCGATCATCGACCCGGCAAGGTCTTCGCCCAAGATCGAGCGCACGCGCTGCGGGGCGCTCTGATCTGCGGGCAGATCAAGCGTGGTGTGGCCGTCGCACACGAGAGAAAAGCCAATCGCCGGCCGCGCGAGCGCGAGGCCCTTGACTGCGTCGACGCAGCGTTGCTTCTCGGTCTGAGCGGTCCGCAAAAACTTGCGGCGGGCGGGCGTGTTGAAGAAGAGGTTGCGAACCTCGATGACCGTGCCCGGCGCGCCGCTGGCGGGCTGGGGGCCCTCGACCTGGCTCCCCTCGACACGCAGCTCGCTGGCCTCGTGCGAGCCGCGCGTGCGCGATCGGATGCGGAGCCGGCTGACGCTCGCGATGCTCGCCAAGGCCTCACCACGGAAGCCCATTGTGGCGACGGCATCCAAGTCATCGGGAGAAGTAATCTTGCTCGTCGCGTGCGGCGCGACGGCCATGGGTAGCTGCTCGGGGCTCATGCCGCAGCCGTCGTCGGCCACGCGCACCAACTCGATGCCTCCCGCTTCCAACTCGACACGCACGCTCGTGGCCCCGGCATCCAGTGCGTTCTCCACGAGTTCCTTGACGACCGAGGCCGGCCGCTCGACAACCTCACCCGCGGCGATCTGGTTGACCACCAGCGGGTCGAGGGCGCGGATCTGGGGCAGCTTGTCATGCAGAATGGGGGCCATCCGCGGCATCGTAGGAGCGGCCCGGCCCTACGCTGCCCGATGCCAACGAATGCACACTCCGTTGATACCGCTTCGTACGCCCGTGCCGCCCGCGAGGCCGTCGCCAAAGCCGCCACCGTCTGCAGGGCGGTGCAGGCCAAGCTCGATGACCTGCGGGCGATCACCAAGGACGACAAGAGCCCGGTGACCATCGCCGACTTTGCCAGCCAGGCGATAGTGGCCCACATGCTGCGGCAGCATCTCGGAGATTCCCTCACTCTCGTTGGTGAAGAAGGCAGCGCATACCTCCGCGAGCCCAAGCACGCCGCGCACCTGGCGGCCGCGCTCGACGCCGCCCGCATCGTCTGGCCCGAGGCAACGGAAGAAGACTTTCTCGCCGCCATCGATGTGGGCGATGCCGAGCCGACGAGCGATCACTGCTACTGGACACTCGATCCCATCGACGGCACCAAGGGCTTCCTGCGCGGCCAGCAGTACGCCGTCGCGCTCGCATGGCTTGACCGCGGCGTGCCCACTGTTGGCGCGATGGCCTGTCCCAACCTCCCCATCGCCCACGACGCCCCGCTGGACAAGGTCGACGCGCACGGCAGCATCTACCTCAGCGTCGCCGGCGAGGGCACGCTGGAAGCACCGCTGAGCGACACGACCGCCGACGTAACACGCATCGTGCGCGGCGACATACCCGAGGGTGATCCCGTGAGCGTTTGCATGTCGGTCGAGAAGGCCCACAGCAGCACCGACGACACCACGCGCGTGATGGAGCGTGTCGGCCCCGCCCGCGAGCCGGCACGCCTCGACAGCCAGTGCAAGTACGCCGTCGTGGCGCGCGGCCAGGCCGACGTGTACCTGCGTTTGCCCACGAAGAAGGGCTACGTCGAGCGCATCTGGGACCATGCCGCCGGCGCGCTCGTCGCCACCGAGGCCGGCTGCGTCGTCAGCGACGCGACGGGCTTGCCGCTGGACTTCAAGCACGGCAAGGGCCTGGAACGCAACCGCGGCATCGTGTGCGCGCCCGCGGGCGTGCACACGCGGGTGGTCAAGGCGATCCAGGAACTCGGGTTGCTGGGCTAGGCCTCGCGCATCACGACCAGCACGCACCGATCGTCTACAACCTCTTCCTCGCTGAACGCCCCCACCGCCACGCGGATCGATTCGGCGATGGCGTCGGGGTCGGGCTCGGCCTGAGCGATGGCCTCGTCGAGGCGTTCGACGCCGAACTGCTCGCGGTGCTCGTCGAAGGCCTCGATGACACCGTCGGTGTAGAGCACCATGCACTCGCCCGGCTTGAGTTGGCCGCTCGCGCCCAAAGTGTCGAGATGCGCGAGGATGCCCAGTGGGGGGCTCGCGTTGCCCGATATTGGCTCGACGTGGCCGTCGCGCCGACGCACGCGGGGCACGTGGTGGCCAGCGTTGGCGTACACGAATCGGCCGCTCTTCGGCTTGAATGCCACAAAGATCGCCGTCACGAAGCGTTCGCCAGCGAGCGCTTCAAACAGCACGCGATTCACGTCGGTCACCACGGTGCGTGCAGGCCGGCCAAACTCGCGGTACGCCATGAGCACGCTACGCAACATGCCCATGGCGACCGACGCCGGCGGACCATGCCCCGAAACATCGGCGACCACAACACCAAACTGGCCGCCACCAAAATCTCGAAAATCGTAGTAGTCGCCACCCACTTCCTCGCTTGGCTCGTACCACACCGCGAATCGAAGGCCGCGCACCGCCGGGGGATGTGGCGGAACGATCGAGCGTTGCGCGTCAAGAATGGACTCCAGCGACGTCGACAGGCGTTCGTTGAGCGCCGAGACGTGGCGAACCAACAACTCGCGTTCGCCAGCAAGGGCCATCATGTTGGACACTTGAGTGAGCGCGAGCATCTCCGACTCGCTCACACTCCACGGTTCACTCCGGAAGAACACAGTCCATTCACGTACGGCGCCAGCACGGAAGATCGGGAGAACCATCGCGTACGGAGGAATACGCCGCCCTTCGAGCATGGCGACATCGTCGCTGGTGGACTCAGCGATCACGAGCGTCGGCTGCTCACTCTGGATCAGCCGGCCGAACAGCCCCCCTTGATGCACCGGCATCTTGTCGATCTCATCCCACGACGCGTCTATCCCACTATTCGAGTGCTCTACCTCGGTATCAGAGAGCGACACGATCTCAAAGAGCTTGTAGTATTCGGGCTGATCTGGGACTGCCATGACCCCCACGAACAGCTCTGCGCCGAACATGGCGCGGATTCGGCGAAGCAACCGATCGCCTTGCTCGGACAGCGACTGAGCTTTGCTCGCCTCGCGCAGCAACTCCAGGTAGTCTGCGGGGCTGGTCGTGCCTTGGGACACCGGTACGCTCATGCCCGAAGCGTACCCCGCGAAGCTCGATCGGGAGTCAGTAAGTGAGGCGTCTCTAGCCCAGCAAATCCAGCACCCGAGCCTGGTTATCCAGACCCGCGCTGATCGCCGCCAGCGTGGCCTCGGTACGGATGTTCCCGCGAATCAGCCGAGCGCTCTCCTCGGCAAAGTCGGCATCGCGGATGAGCGACCGAGCGGCCGAGAGCGACTCGATCTGCGTGCCGATCGACGCCAGCCTGGGCGCGATGACGTTCTTGCTGAGCGCCCCGAGCGCGCCGCGCTGGGTGTTCACCTGCTCGCGGGCTCGCACCAGGATCCGCTGGGCCAGTTCGGGGTTCTCGAGCAGCGAGCCCGCGCCGCCAGAAGCCACGTCGGTGAGCTTGACCTTGACGGCGTCGGGGTCGACGACGATCTCGCCGGTCTCGGTTTCCGTCGGCTCGATGTCATACACCTCACCCAGTTTGGTCGGGTCGAGGCTAGCGATCGTCTCGGAGGTTCCATCGCCCAACGGCACTGAGAACGACCCATCGAGCAGCTTCTGGTCGTTGAACTCGGCGCCACCCGCCAGGCGATCGATGGTCTGCATGATTGAATCGAGTTCGAGTTGCATTGCCTCCCGCTCGGCCTCGGATGTCCCCGCAGTGTTCGCGGCGGCGACCGCCAGGCCCTCAGCCTCGATCAGCAAGCCCGAGATCTCGGAGATCGCGCCGTCGGCAGTGTTTACCACCGCCTGGCTGCGGTCGAGAGCGCGGCTCTCAGCTTCGAGAGACGCGAGCGCGGCGCTGAGTTGCTCGCTTGAGATCATTCCCGCCGGATCATCCGACGCACGATTGATGCGCAAACCAGTCGACAGGCGTTCGAGCGCCGTGTTCCGATCGGTCTGGTTGATGCGCAGGATGCGCAGACCCGTGTTGACGGCTGAGGAGCCAACTCCGATCGGCTGCATGGCGGCGCCCTCCCTTGGCACTCTGATCGCGGGAGGCACCACTCGGCGCACACCCACATCAAAACAGTCGATTCCGCCCGGGCGCAAGCCCACACCGGACCGACGCGCATGCACGAAACCTTGCTCGCACAAACGGCCCAGCCGGGGCGATCGGTCTTACTACGAGTGCTATCGGGCTAGCGGCGGGACGACTTCACGCAGACTCGGCGGCCGGGCCGAAGAGGCCCTCGACAAACGCCTCAGGTTCAAACGGCTGCAGGTCCTCGGCGGTCTCGCCAACGCCGATAAACTTCACGGGAACGCCACAAGCCTCGCGCACTGCGATCACCACGCCGCCCTTGGCGGTGCCATCGAGCTTCGTAATCACCAGCCCCGATAACGGAACCGCCTTGGCAAAGTGCTCGGCCTGGGCCACAGCATTCTGGCCGCTGGTGGCGTCGAGGACTAGCAAAGACTCGTGCGGCGCGCCATCAATGCGTTTGCCGGCGACCTTGCCGATTTTCTCGAGCTGGCGCATCAGCGACTCTTGCGTCTGCAAGCGTCCCGCCGTGTCGAGTATCACAACATCAACCCCGCGTGACGCACCGGCAGCGCACGCGTCGAACGCAACGGCGGCCGGATCTCCCCCCTGCTGCCCACGCACGACATCCACACCCATGCGTTCGGCCCACACTTCGAGTTGACGAACCGCGCCGGCGCGGAACGTGTCGCACGCGCCCAGCAGCACGGTCTTGCCGTCCTCTCGCAGCGCGTGGCAAAGCTTGGCGATAGTCGTTGTCTTGCCCACACCGTTCACACCGGTGACCAACAGCACTGTCGGGCCGTCTGCCGCGTATCTGAGGCTCAGGTCTTCAGGCGGCCACATGGCCGAAACCGATCGCTTGAGGTATCCGATCGAGTCCTCGCCCTTCGAGAGTTTGCCGGCCTTCACGTCGGCACGCAGGCCATCGATCAGTCGCCGCGTAGCCTGCACGCCAACGTCGGCACGCAGCAGCACGGCCTCGATCTCCTTGATGAGCGTTTCGTCGAGCCGGCGGCCGGTCACCAGGTCCCGCAGCGGGTCGATCAGCACCGACCGCGTGCGCTTGAGTGAGTCCTTGATCTTTCGTCCCAGCGACTTCAGCACACCTCGGGCTCCGCAGGGTCGGCCGGGATCACGGGCTCGGCGGCCTCAACGGCCGCGCCCTTGAGCCGGCGCATCGCCGCGTCGAGCAACGCGTTGACGAAGCTTGGGCTCTTCTCGGTGCTGAATCGCCGAGCGAGTTCGATGGCTTCATCAATCGCGACCTTGTGCGGTACCTTGGCCGAGGCCATCTCGTAGTACGCCAATCGCAGAATCGCGCGATCGACGGCGGGCTGCCGCGACACAGGCCATGCCGGGCTCAGCTCCTCGAACACCGCGTCGCCCTCTCGCCGACCCTCGTACGCTGCGATAGCTAGCCTCTCGGCCTGCCTCAGCTCGCGCGCTTCGAGGTCCTCGCTCTCGTTCATCACCGATTCGCGGAGCGATTCAAGCAATCGCTCCCCCGGCTGGTCCTGGGCCTTGTTGGCGTCGAGGCCGTACAAGATCTGGAACGCCGCGACGCGCACACGCTGGGCCGAGATCATGCCGACCCCTCGCCACGAACGCTAGCCACCATCTTGTCTGTGCCGCCCGCCAGCGAAGGCATCGCCTCGGGCGCCAGCATCTCGGGCCTGTTCTGCATCGCCGCCACGCGCAGCCGCCGTAATTCATCGATGGCTTCGAGCGCTGCCGCCATCGCCTCGGCCCCCTTGTTGCCCTTGGACCCACCGGCCCGATCCTGAGCCTGCTTGTCGGTGTTCGCGGTGATGACGCCGAAGCACACCGGCACGCCCGTCTCGGCCGCCAGCCGCGCCAGACCCTGGGCCACGGCGTCGTTGATGTGCCGGTCGTGGCTAGTCTCGCCGCGGACGACGCAGCCCAGAGCCACCACCGCTTCGAAGGCGCCGGTTCGCAGAGCTGCCGAGCTCATCGCGACCAGTTCGAAGGCACCCGGGGCCCGAAGCACCGCCGGTCTTGCGCCAGGCCACCGCGTGTTCAGAGCCTGCACGGCCCCGCTCAGCATTCGCCCGGTGACCGAGTGGTTGTACCGGCTGACCACGATGGCCACTGACGGGGTGTGCTGTGGATTGGGTTCGGCATTCGGCATCAGATCATCGTAGGAGCCACCCGGCCGCCGCCCCGCCCCCTGCTCGGCTGTACGATCGCCCCGTGCGGCAACGCCTTGTCAAACTCACCGACGTCCTCCAGCTCACTCGCTTCGCCACGGCCTTCGCCGCGGTCGGCAACGTCTGGCTGGTCATCTTGTGGACGCGGGCCAACCCCGAGGAACTCACCGCCCTGCCCATCAACGCCCCGATGCGTACCGCCCCGCTGGCGCTTCTGCTGCTGGGCGGTGCCGTCGCAGCCATCGGGCTCTACGCCTTCACGCTGGGGCTCAACGACATCGTCGACCGCCGCCGCGACCGAGCCCTCGGAGCCGACCGCCCCATCCCCACCGGCCGGATTGGTTTGGATCTGGCCACCATCGTCGTCGCCGGCTCGGTGTTCGCCGCCGTGCTCGGGGCCTCGTTTTTCGGCACGGCCGCCGTTCGATTGACCGTCGTGGTCGCGGCGGCCGCCCTGGCGTTCAACGTGGTGGGCAAGTTCGTGCCCGGCGCTGGCCCGTTGCTGCTGGGGCTGATCTTCGCCGGCCACATGGTGATCCCGAACATCCAGCTCCACTTCGTGTGGCCGGTGCTCGTGGTGATGACCCACGCACTGGCGGTCGAGTGGGCGGCGTGGGTCGTCGGCCGTCGTAGCCCGGCCATCAGCCGCCGCGCCGTGGCCGCCATCACGCTGGGCTGGTTCTTCTGGGCCTGCGTCATCCTGCTGATCGGCTCGTACAACACCAGCGGCATGGCGAGCTGGCCCCACTGGCCCAACCGGCTGAGCGCGCTTCTCATCGCCGCCCTGGCTGTCACCTTCATCATCTACATGACACACAAGGTGCGCAAGACCGGCCCCGGCCCCCGCGCCGCCGAGAAGCTCCGCCGCTACGGCGCCATCTGGCTCGTGCTCTACGGCGTGGTATGGGTGCTCACCGAGGGGTACTGGATGGCCTCGGGCATTCTGGCCGGCCTGGGTGCGGTAGGCCTGATCGTGATGACCATCGCGCGCGAGGCGTACCACTTGGCGCACCAGCCGTTGGGCTATCGGCGGTAACTACTTCTTCGTTCTTCCACACTCGGGGCAGGTCTTGCCGATCACACGCCGGAGGTCGTAGCCGCAGCGCACGCAGCGACCAACCATGTGGCGGCGGAACGAGCGAGCCAATTCAAAGCCGGTGAAGAGTGCGAACCAGGAGATAGCATAGAACAGGGTGTTGGCGATCGCAGCGGGTAGGATGACGCCGAACGGGAGCGAGAGAGCCGTAGGTGGCCCGAAGAGAGCAGGACGTCGCTTGAGCGCGTCGATCGTAATCTGGCGCTCTTCGATGTCGATCTGTTGCATGCCCGCACTCGTGACTGTGAACGTGATCTCGTGGCCGTTCAAGCACTCGAGCATGATTGCCGGCCAACCAACACGGGTCGCATAGAGAAAGAAGTGGTCCGCTTCCATCGCAGCCATCCGATCCGCCAGGAAAGGTGGCGGAAACGACGCAACGTGATCGTCGATACGTTGCGTAATCGCCAGCACCTCGCGATAGTTTTTCATCACGGTGCCCAGCTCCCAGCCTCGTGCCGCCTCGAACTCTGTGTACCAATCTTCCATCTCATCGAGGGGCGGACCAGTCTCCTCTGCATAGGCCGCGCCGCCGATTTCCAGCACTCGATCGGCCTTGCGCCGGTGGTGCTCCGAAATCTGATGCTCACGGTCGAAACGCTCACCGCTCCAGCATTCGGTTTCCCAACCCGGGAATCGAATCACCTCATGTTCGAGGAGCCACGGCTCAACAACACCGATCCCATTTCCGACCCAGGTCGGGGGAGATCGGTACCAACCAGCCCACATGCCGGCAGTCATCCCCCACGCCACCAGCCACGCGGTAACAAACCCGAGCACGATGCACCAGAGTGATCTACGAATCCAGCGGCCCACGGACGATGATACGGACGCCCGGCTGAAATCGGAGAAACTGGCTTAGAACAAGCCCAGCGCGTAAAAGATCGCCGTAAACACCAGGTCGGCGATCACCACCGCCACCACGCTCTCGACCACCGTGCGCGTCGTGGCCGCGCCCACGCCGGCGGCTCCGCCCGTGACGCGTAGGCCGTTGGCGCACGCGATGACGCCGATGAGCAAGCCGAACACCAGGCTTTTGGCCACGCCGGTGCCGAAGTCGACCACCTTGACCTGCGACAGCAAGTTCTGCCAATACACAACAAACGGCAGGTCGATCACGAGAATCGAGACGCCGATTGACGCGCCGATCGACACGATGCTTGCGAAGACTCCCAACGCCCCCATGCAGGTGCACGTCGCAAACACGCGCGGCACAACTAGAAACCGCACGGGGTTGAGCGCGTGCGCCTCGAGCGCCTCGATCTCCTCGCCCACCACCATCGTGCCGATCTCGGCGGTGATGGCCGCACCGGCGTACCCCGTCAACACGATCGCGCTGATGAGCGGACCCAGTTCACGCAAAACGGCCACACCGATAATGTTGGCCAGTTTGTCCTTCTGGCCTAGTTCGTCCAATGGCGGGGCCATCTGCAGGCTCAGGATGAGCCCGACAGCGGCCGACACGAGGCAGATGATCGCGATCGACCGCACGCCCACGCGGATGATCTGGGTGTTCAGGGCCGACGAGCCCATGCGGATGCGCGGGTCGCATACCGAACGGAAAAACCACACGAAGGCCTGTTTGAGCAGGGTGAGCATGTCGCCCACGTGGTCGAGTGTTTGCACCACCAACGCACCCACGGCTCCGAGCAAACGCACCATGCCTACACCGCCGACGCGGCGTCGATCGCCTCATCGATCGTCGCGGCTATCGGGAACACCGTGTCGAGGCGAGCGATCTCGAAGATCGAACGCACCCTGTCTTGCAACGAACACAGCACCAAGCCCACGCCCTTCTTGCGGCTGAGTTGAAGCCCGCGCACGAGCGTGGCGACGCCGGAACTGTCCATGTAGGTCACGCCGGACAGGTCGACCACAACCGCGCCCTTGCCCTTGATCCGGCCCATGGCATCCTGGAGTGAGCTCTGCATGTCGGGTGATCGCATGATGTCGATCTCGCCGCGCAAGCTCACGACCATCACGCCCGGCTGATGCTCTCTGATCTCGCCGCCACCGGCATACTCACCATTCCGCTCGTTGCTCACGCTCCACCTCCCGCGGACCGGTCCTTGCTCGCACGCTCTCCGGCGTGCGGGGCAGGCTCGTTCGCAGCGCACGCCCCATCGGCACATCCATCGGTCAGCGCCCGCGTGCGCTGGGCGCTCGGCCCATCGAGCCGCTTCACGAGCGTGAGCCTCATGCCGGCGTGCTCGCGCGGGGCGTACTCCGCGCGGTCCACGACTTGGCGAATAATGTGAACACCGAGCCCACCCGGCCGGATATCGTCCAGATCTCGGCCCTGGATCTTGTCCGGATCGACCTGCCGCGCCTCGTCCTCGATCACGATGCACACGCCCGGGCCGTGCTCGCCGTCGTCGTCCAGCGGCCAGATCCTCACCCAGATCGGCCGGCCCAGTTCCTGCTGATAGCCGTGGCGGATGACATTGCACAGCGCCTCGTCGACCGCGAGCGCCAAGTGCGAACTCGAGTCGTGTGAGAAACCCAGCCGCTTGGCCACGCCCGCCACCATCTCCCGGGCGCCGGCAAGGTACCGAACATCACTCACCACCCGAAGCGCGATGTCGGGCGCGGACTCTTGCACTTTGATTGGCAGGCTGTCGGTCATCGGCCGGGCGGGTTCCCTGTGAGGTCTCGCAAGTAGCGCTACTGGGCATCGGACAGCGTCGGCTGAGGCCCGTGCATCGCGTCCAGCCACCGCCTCCATCGGCCAATCGCCTCTCGGCGCTCGCCCTCTGGGGCCCAGGGATCGTAGCCGAAGCGATCCCCGGCCGTTCTCTCCAACGCGGCGATGGCCAGGGTCCGCAATGCAGGGTCGTCCGAGTCGAGACCGCCCACCATGCCTCGGAGGTCCTCCGGTGTGGGCTCTTTGGCGCTGGCAATCACTGCGCGGATGCGCGAGCCGGCATCGGGTGCCGCAAAATCGGCCGGCAGTGACGCCTGGCACCCGGCCACGCCCAACAGAACCAATCCCAACAGCACCCATCGCACGACACACGGTAGACCGCGCGTCGGGTTGATCCGCGGGCATATGCTTCGCGCTTCCCCAAAATTGCGGAGGCATCCCCGAATGATCCCTACCCCCCATGACGAGGTCGTCCTGATCGTCGACTTCGGCTCGCAGACGGCCCAGCTCATCGCCCGCCGCTGCCGAGAGCTTGGCGTGTGTGCCGTGATGGTCTCGCCCAATAGCAGCGCGGCCGACCTGGCCAATGCCGACCCCAAGGCCATCATCCTCTCGGGAGGGCCGGCCAGCATCGAAGATCACGGCGCACCTGCCCTCGCTGATGGGCTGCTCGACCTGGGGCTGCCCGTGCTGGGCATCTGCTACGGCATGCAGATCGCCTGCCACAAGCTCGGGGCCCACCTGGAAAAGGCCGACCACCGCGAGTTCGGCCGCGCCGCACTCAACGTCGTCGAGGTGAACGGCCTGCTGGGTGCTATCCCGAGCAAAACCACCGTCTGGATGTCCCACGGCGACCAGATCAGCGAATTGACAAGCCACGGATTCAAGATACTGGCCCGCACACCCACGTGCCCCGCCGCCGCAGTCGCCCATGTTCAGGACGGCATCCGCTTCTACGGCGTGCAGTTCCACCCGGAAGTCACCCACACGCCCCACGGCATCGACATCCTGCGAAACTTCCTCTTCGAGATCGCCGGCTGTAAGGGCACATGGCGTATGGCCGACTTCGCCCATGCTCAGCAGGAGCGCATCGCCGAGGCCGTGGGCGACCAGCGCGTCATTTGTGGCCTCTCGGGCGGCGTCGACTCGGCCGTGTGCGCGGCCCTGCTGCACAAGTCCATCGGAGACCAGCTGACCTGCGTGTTCGTCGACACGGGTCTGCTTCGCAAGAACGAGCGAGAGCTCGTCGAAACAACTTTCCGTGACCACTTCGATGCGGATCTGCGCGTCGTCGACGCCGCCGATGATTTCCTTGGCGACCTCGCGGGCATTACCGACCCGCAAGAAAAGCGCCGCCTCATTGGCCATCGCTTTATTGAGGTCTTCAAGGAAACAGCCAAGGACATTCCCGGCGCAAACGTGCTCGCTCAGGGCACCCTGTACCCCGACGTCATCGAGAGCGGCCAGGGCCATGGTGGCGTGTCGGCCACCATCAAGCTGCATCACAATGTGGGCGGCCTGCCCGCCGAGCTCGGCTTCGCACTCGTCGAGCCGCTGCGCGACCTGTTCAAGGACGAGGTCCGGACGCTCGGCGAGGTGCTGGGCCTGCCCAGCAAGATGGTCTGGCGACACCCCTTCCCCGGCCCTGGCCTGGCGGTGCGCGTGCTGGGCGAGGTGACACGCGACAAGCTGGCCGTGCTGCGCGAGTGCGACGAGATCGTGCTCGAGGAGATCATCTCGGCCCAGCTGTACCGCCAGACAAGCCAGGTGTTCGCCGTGTTGCTGCCGGTGCAGAGTGTGGGCGTGATGGGCGACGGACGGACCTACGAGAACGCCGTGGCCGTGCGTGCCGTCGAGACCGAAGACTTCATGACCGCCGACTGGGCCCGCCTGCCTTACGACGTACTCGCCCGCATTAGCAACCGCGTCATCAACGAGGTGCGCGGCGTCAACCGCGTGGTGTACGACATCTCGAGCAAGCCACCCGCGACGATCGAATGGGAATAAAAACAAGCCCGCGTCTTGGGGACGCGGGCCCGCCGAAGGAGAGATTCGAGTCTTGATTACGCGGCCTCGCGCTGGCTCACGTTGATCGTGGTGCCGGCGGCGTTGCGAAGCTCGCTGGGGTTGCCGTGGCCGGTGAAGCCCTGGCCCTGGAAGCCAATCGGGAAGCCATTGATCGCATGGCCGGTGGTGTTGAAGGGCTGGCCGTACGTCGTGCCGAAGGTCTGACCGACAACGGGCGTGTTCCAACCCTGGTTGACGAACTGGCCGGACACGAGCTGCGTGGGCAAGGTGTTGTACGCCGCCACGCCCATGGGCACGAAGCCGGGCTGGCCCTGGTTCAGGGTGACGCCAGCAACGCCGTTTCCGACGCCGGTGTTGGTGCTGGTGGTGTTGCCGGTGATCGGGCTGCCGTTCACGGGCGAATAGCTGCTAACGCCCTGGCCGTTGTAGCTCGGGGTGCCGGGGATGGTGGTACCGAAGCCGTTGACGGTGCCGCTGGTCAGGCCGCTGATCGGCGAGCCGAAGGTGCTGGTCGGGATGCTGCTACCGAAGCCGGTCAGGCCCATGGGGCTGGTCAAAGGGGTGAAGCCGCCGTTGATGGGCTGGCCGGAGATACCGCCGAAGGGCGAGCCATAGAAAGAGTTGAAGGGCGAGAAACCACCGAAGCCGCTCGTGATGCCGCTCTCGAAGCTCCACGGGCTGATGCCGAACTGGTTGAAGGTCTGGCCAGCGAAGGGGGCGCCGAAGGACGAGCCAAAGGGGGTCGAGAACGAACCGAAGCGGCCGCCCAGGATCGACCAGTCGCCGTAGGGCAAGCTACCAAAGCTGCTGGCGAACGGGGTGCTGAACTGGCCACCGAAGGAGCCGGCGACCGGCGAGACGCCCGACCAGCCGAAGGGAGTGCCGAACGAGGTCACGGGCGAACCGAACTGGCCGCCGCCGAAACCAAACTGGCCAGCAAACGGCGTGCTGAAGCCCTGGTTCCAAATGGGCTGGCCGATGGTCGGCAGGCCGAAGCCACCGATGGGCGAACCGAAGAAGGGCGTGCCAGGAACGCCAAACTGGTTGCTGAACTGGCTGGCGAACGGGGTCGAGAACGGGCCGAAGCTGTTGCTGAACATGGGGGTTCCAATCTGGCCGAAGCCGGCGCTGTTGAACGGGCTGCTGAACGGAGAAGCAAACGACGAAACGAACGGGGTGCCAAACGGGCTCGAAATCGGGGTGGCGCTCGGGGCACCGTTGATCAGGCTGTTCATGCGAACAACTCTCCTTATGTGGCGCCAACCGCAACTGGTCGGTCACCGAGCCCCCAAGAGCGCGCGACCATCGCGCAACCCCATTCGGGGCCCAACCTCGTGTCTCTACCGCGAAATGGTGAGTCTGCCGGCCGGCGTCCTGCCCTTGACCGGCATCATCTGTTTCGGCAGCCCAAGCCGGGGACTTTGCCCGATCCGCCCAATCCGAATCAATTTTCACAAACGCGCAGTTTCCGCCTGTGAGCCGAGGCGAGCCCGATCCAAATCCGGCGTACTTCCACCCATCACGGAACAAACCAGCACCCCGGGGTGTCCAACAAGTGGCGGCCAAGCCATCGCCCGCCACCCTGCAACGCCTGCCCGGTTCAGCGGTATATCAGAGATGGAGCCCACAACCGGCGGCCCGGAGCCGCCGATAGGATGACCGGCGGCTTACCCAGCCGCACGCGACATCCGGGCAGGAAACCAAGGGCCCCACACTGTGGACAGGCCCGAACGAGGCGGCAGACGGGTGCCCCGCATTCCACCCGCCCGGTCGTCCGATAAGGAGGCAGCCATGCGTCGCCCCAGTTCGTTCCGTTCCGCATCCTCGCTGGCCTTGGCCGCACTTCTGGCGAGCCCCACGCTGGCCCAGACGTTCCCGGCGACCAACAACGAGGCAGGCGCCCCAGCCCAGTATGCAAGAACCAGCGCTCGGCCGGAAGCAGTCACTCTGGCGCGCATGATGAAGCCCATGACCGCCGACTTCAAGGACCTGACTCTCCGGGCCATCATGGACTACATCGCCGACCAGACCAAGGCCAACCTCGAGATCTTCTGGCTCGACGAGCGCACCGGCGTGGGCCTCGATCCTGAGCAGATCATCAGCCTCAAGGTCGAGAATCTACCCGCCATCACCGTGCTCGAGCGTGTGCTGTCCAAGGCCGAGGACGCCTTCGGTAGCGGCAACAACTGGCAGATGACCGAGTGGGGCGAGATGCAGGTCGGCCCCACCAGCCGCCTGAACCGCTTCAACCGCACCGAAATCTACGACATCAACGATCTGCTGCTCATCCTCCCTGAGTACCCCGAAGTGCCGCAGATTGATTTGCAGCAAGCCCTCCAGAGCAGCCAGGGCGGCGGCGGGCAGAGCCCGTTCCAAGACCAGGGTGGTGGTGAGACTGAAGAAGTTCCAATCGAAGAACGTGCCGAGGAAATCGTCAACCTCATCCAGGACCTGGTCGAGCCCGATCACTGGATCGAGAACACTCGCGGCTCCATCCGCTACTTCAAGGGCACCGTCATCGTGCGCGCGCCCGACTACGTCCACCGCGGCATCGTCGGCTACACCTACTGGCCCACCCGTCGTCTTAGCGCCGTCGTCGAGGGACGCCGCTACGTGACCATGGGCGTTGACACGGGCATCTCAACCATTGATGGCTTCGGCCAGCAACCCGTCAGCGCGGTGGTCGGCGGTCGGATCATTTCGAGCGACCCGGCCGACCCCGGTGGCGGCGGCTGAACCAGCCACAACAACGCTGACCCACCCGAGCACGTAGGCTCTGCCAAGGAGAACATCCATGGCAGAGCCTCGCGCCGTTCGTGTTAGCATCGGCAAGGACCACTACCACACCGACATCGCTGCAGGCAGGCACATGCTGGTAGCCGACGAGCCCGAGGGTGTCGGAGGCACCGACCATGGGCCCGACCCCTACGCCCTCCTGCTCTCCGCGATCGGCGCGTGCAAGGCCATCACGGTGCGCATGTACGCCGACCGAAAGGGCTGGCCGCTCGATCGTCTCGCGATCGACCTGAGCCACCAACGGCAGCACGCCAGGGACTGCGAGGATTGCGAGCAAGAGGAAGGCATGATCAGCGTCATCGATTGCACGCTCACCGCCGACGGTGACCTGAGCAACGAGCAACGCGCACGCCTGACCGAGATCGCCAACATGTGCCCGGTACACAAGACCATCACCGGTGCAAACCACATCCGGACTCGACTCGCTGAGAGTTGATTTCTGATCGAGCCACGCGAGTGGACACGCGGACCATTACCCCTCGCTTGGCGCCACGATCGTCGGCTGCGGCGTCTGCGGCGGCGGCGCGGGCGGGTTGTGCCACAAAACGAGATACGCCCACACGCACCCAGCAAGAAACGCCTGCACCAGCCCAACCCATCCGATGATCTGCTTCACCTGGGGCTTGTCGTTGAACGGGGCGCTCGCCCGCGTCGCGCCAGCCACGGCGAGCTTGCCCGTTCGCACCATCGCCTTCGCGGCCACCGGCTTCGCGACGCGGAGCGCGCGCTCGGCGTGCAACTGCCAGCCTTGCTTGGGTGTTGGTGCAAGTTCGATCGGCTTCGTGACGATCTCGGGTTCGGGGGCAGGCTCGGCTTTCGCTTCGGGCGCAGCAGCCACGACCGGGGCGGGCTCGGCAGCCGGCGCTTCCTCGGGCTTGCTCGACTCTACCGGCTCCACGAGATCGGGCTCAGCAAGCTGCGCTTCCGCCAATGCCGCAAGTTGCTCGTCGAGCTCGCCGATAAGTTCGGCCTCGTCGGTAGGCAGGTTCGGCGTGCGCTCTTCTGCAACGGGCTCGGGCGCCTCGTCGGCCTTGAGCGGCTCTTCTGGCAGTTCGAGGGGTTCGGCCGACTCATCGACACCCATCTCAGCGAGCGGGTCCTCGAACACACCCGATGCAAGCAGCGATTCGAGCTCGTTGTCGAGCTCTTCTTCCAGGTTCAACGGGCCGACCGGAGCGCCGTCGATGTCATCGACGGGCTTCTTTTGGTAACTCTCGGGCTCAATGAGCAGGCCATCGTCAAGTTCGGTGGCGTCTTCTTCGATCACGGCTTCCGGCTCGGACGGAGTATCGATCGCAGGCGAAGCTTCTTCAGCGGCGGCGTCTTCAGGCTCATCGAGCGCCGCTTCTTCGGCAACAGGTTGAAACTCAGATGCCTCGACCGGCTCCGGTTCGGCTTGCTCGGGCGCCGCCTCAGCCTCGGACTCGGGTTCGGGTTGCTCGGGCTTGGGCTCCGGCCCGGGCGTCGCCGATGCCGGCTCGGGATGAGGTTTCGCTGCGGGCTCTTCGGCCAGCAACTCCGTGATCGGCGTGTCGAGGGCCGAGCCCACGCGAGCCACCTCGCTGGACGAGGTTTCCAGCGCATCGAGAAGGGCGTCGAGCCGCTCCCCGATATCCTCGATCTTCGAGATGTCCTCGGCTTGTCGTGCCATTGGCCGCAGCGTTCATCGACCGGATCGGACCCCGACTCAAGATCTCGGACCTGCCCACACTCGTCCGAGAACCCACAATCACAACCATAGAGCCCCTACATGCACCACCTCATCGTCGACAACCTCGACCCGAGCCAGAACGAGATGGTCATCGAGGGCGAGCAGGCCCGCCACGCCATCCGAGTCCGTCGAATGGAATCGGGCGAGCAGCTGGTCTTGATGGATGGTGCGGGACGGACGGCGACTGCGTTTGTTGAAAGTTCCGATAAAAACGGTCCTCAGCACACTTGGCGGCTTCTGGTCAGGGTCGCCCAACACCAGGAACACCCGCGCCCCTGCCCTGCAATCCACGTCCTGTGCCCGGCACCTAAGGGCGACCTGCTGGAAACCATGATCGACGAGTTGAGCCAGGTCGGGGCCGCCAGTTGGCGGCCGCTGGATACACAGCGGAGCGAGCGGGAGCCGCGCCGGGGCAAGATGGATCGGTTGGCTCGCATCGCCCATGAGGCCGCCAAGCAGTGCGGGCGGCCTTGGTATCTCGACTTGGAACCGGCGATCACGTTCGACGAGGCCGTCACGTTGCCCGGTGCGGTGCTAGCTGACGCTGGGAGTCCCTCGGCGATTCGGGTTTATGCCGATGCCCCGGCGGGAGCGTGGTCACAGGGCATCCACGTGCTGGTGGGCCCGGAGGGCGGTTTTTCGGATCACGAGCGAAGCAAGGCACTCGGAGCCGGGTTGGCCACCGTGGGCTTGGGACCCCACATCCTCCGCATCGGAACGGCGGCGGTGGTCGCGGCCAGCGGCTTCGTAATGGCTACCAAAGGAGGCCCGGTGACAAACTCGTGACCGAGCGATCGCAACGGGTCTGGGGCCGGGACGTATCCATGTAGTAGATGACGCCTTGTCAGGCGGGCGTCGGTCGAGCCGATAGCCTGTCATAGACCCTGATCCTCCGGGAGCCGAGCCATGGCCAGCACCAAAGCCGGACACGCCAGCGCCAGGAAGCTGCTGGGCCGCCTGTCGCGGATCCGCCGCGAGGCAAAGATGTTGCTGGTCTCGCGCCGGCTGGGCTGGACCATTGCCGCCGTGCTCGCCTCGCTCGCACTCGTCGGAATGCTCGACTACATCGCGAGGCTCCCCCAGTGGGTGCGGTATGCGGCGCTCTTCGGGGCCATCGTCGGTGCGGGGTGGGCGCTCGTGAAGCTGGTGTTGCCAGCCTTGCGGATGAGCCCGAGTCTGACCGACCTCGCGCTGCGCCTCGAGAGCGGACGGCCCGACCTGAAGGGCCGACTCGCGAGCGCGATCGATCTTGCGAAGAACGGCACGCTCGAACCTCGATACGAGCCGTTACTCGACAACCTCTCGCGCGATTCGCTGCCCGATCTGTTGAAGCGGCCGCCCACGCTGCGCGCCGTCGGGGTGTGCTTGCTTGTGGTCGCATCGATCGCGACGTACGCTGGCTTGCAACCCGACATGGCGCGTCTGGGCATGACGCGCGTGCTCACGCCGTGGACGGGTACCAAGTGGCCGTCGCGCACGGCCGTCGAGCTTGCGGAGTTGCCGAGATTCCATCCGCTTGGCGACCCAATCGCGATCCGTGGCTTGCTGACGCGTACCGATCGGCCGGTTGGCCGCACGCGGGTTGAGGCGTGGTACCGCCTCGACGGCGGCGCGCCGCAGAAGCTGGCACTCACGAGCCAGGGAGCCCCCGCGAACGACGCTGGGCCGGAAGTCTTCGAACGCCTGGTGAACCCAGCGGCCGAGGCGCTTCGGCAGACCCAGCGCGTGACAATGGAGCTGTGGTTGCAGACCAGCGACGACCGCACCGAAGTAACAACCATGGAACTGGTGCGCCCGCCTCGTGTCATCCAGGCGAGCGCACGTGTCGAGCCGCCGGCTTATGCGAGGGACGCATCGGGTACGCGCGTGCTGGGGCTGGGTCGCCAGAGCGAGCGCGTGCCGCTGGCATTGGGCGGGGAGGACACCGCCATGCTCGGCCCGGTGCTCGCCGGCTCGATGGTCGAGATCGCTCTGCGATTCAACACGGTCGCCACACCCGACCTCGCGATGAGTGTTTCGGACGGCACGGGTGACGATCGTAACATGACGATCGAGCCCATGGCCGATAGTTTGGGTGCGGTGGTTCGCCTCGTGGCAGGCACGCCGGCGTCGCTCTCGATCGAGCTGAGCGACGAGCTTGGCATCGCATCGCGGCGGCCGCTTGTCATCGCGCTGGATGTGTTCACCGATGCCGACCCAACGGCGGCCGTGCTCGAGCCCGCGCAAGACGAGTCGGTGCTGCCGACCGCGACACTGCCGATGGTTGGTGAGGGTCGCGATGGCTTCGGGTTGACTTCGGTGCTGCTGCTCGCCCAGCGCGCAACTCCGCCGTCAGGCAGCCAGGGCGCACCGCCCGAGCCGGCCGGCGAAGCGATCGAACTGGCACGCTGGAACGATACAACCGCGCCGCTCGAAGCGCGAGCGGCCGCAGTGGTCGAGTTGGCACAGCTCTACCTGAACCCCGGCGATGAGTTGCTCGTGACCGCGCTCGCAACCGACTTGCGCGGCGGCGAGGCAATCGAGTCGGCCACGCGACGGCTGAGGATCATCGGTGAGAGCGAATTGGTGGACCAGCTCCGAGCAGAGATGGCCGCCGTGCGCGAGAGTGCCAAACGGCTAGACCGCGCCCAGGGCGAGGTGCTCGACGGGGCTTCACAATTGGGTGATGCTCGGACTAGCAACGACGACGGCGACCTGGCACGCGATCAGGGCGACCTAACCAGCCAGCTGTCGCGCCAGGCCGAGACCGTGCGAGAGGTGGCCGAACGTGCCGAGCGCAACGCGCTCGACGATGAAGATCTTGAAGAACTGCTGCGACTGGCCGAAGAGCACCTGAACGCGGCGGCTGAGCAGTCGGATAGGGCCGAGGCATCCCTCGAGCAGTCGGGCCGGGCGCAGAGCGAGGACGCGCAACGGCAGGCCCGGGAGGCGGCGGAGCGCGCACAGGAGCGGGTACGCGATGAACTCGGCGGGATTGTCGGACTGCTCTCGCGTGACGAAGACGAGTGGCTCGCGCGACGCGACCTTGACCGCTTGATCGAACAGCAGCGCGAGTTGCAAGAACAGACGGCCCAGGCAGAGACGCAGACGGCGGGCCAGTCGCTCGATCAGCTGTCGCCCGAGGACCGCTCACGCGTGGAGCAGATCGCCCAACGGCAGGCCGAGCTCGCGCGGCGGGCGCAGGAGGCGCTCGACCAGCTTGCAGACAGAGCAGAAGCCATCGAGGAGACCGACCCCGCACGCGCCGACATGCTCCGCGAGGCCGCCGAGCGCGGACGCGCGGGCGAGGCCCCGCGTGAGATGCAACAGGCCGCCCAGCAGGCGGAGCAGAACCAGATGTCGTCGGCCCAGCAGAGCCAGCAGCGGGCGCTCGACGCGCTCGAAGACGTGACCGATCGGCTGGACGAGGCCGGGCAGGACCGCGACAAGGAGCTGCGCCGTGTGTTGGCCGAGCTTTCGGCGGCGATCGAGGCGCTGATCGAGCGCCAGCAGACCGAGATCAACCGCCTTGAGGCGGCACGAGCAGCACGCACGTTCGATGGGCTGGACCGGACGATGATCGGCATCTCACGCGATACGGCGGCGCTCGCCCAGGATCGCGCCGCCAACGACGAGGCGCTGACCGGCATCGCCCGACAGCTGCTGGATGCCGCCGAATCACAGGATGCATCCATCGTCGCGCTGCGTGCCAACCCGGTTGATGACGCCGAGGCCTTGCTCCGTGAACGCGAGAGCGTGGAACGACTGCGGGCGGCGCTCGACGAAGCCATGGCGCTCGACGAACAGGCAAGGCAGCGCGAGCTGCAACGCCAACGGCAGGAACTGCGCAAGGCTTACGCCGAGGCTCTGGCCGCGCAAACAACTTTGCGTGACGAGACCGCGTCGTACGCCGATCGGGCGTTGTCGCGGCGGCAGCAGATCCTCGTGCGCCGCCTTGGTGGGCGGCAGACAAAGCTGCACGCCGAGCTCGACGACGTGCGCCGGAGCACCGAGGGATTCGACGAGGCGACGGCGTTCAGGCTAGCGCACGACCGCATCGATCGAGCGGCCGAGCGAGCGACCGAGTTGCTCAATGATGGCACGGTGTCGGGCGACACGCTGTACTCGCAGGACACGATCGTCACGGTGCTACGGGGCTTGATCGAGGCGCTCGACAGCAGCACGCAGCAGGGTGAACGCGACTTTGCCGACGCTAGCCGGGGCGGCAGTCAGGGCTCCGGACAGCCGGGCCAGCAGGGTGAAGAAGAGGGCGTCGTCCCCCCGATGGCCGAGCTGTTGTTGCTTCGGACGATGCAGATCGAGGCGGCACAGATGACACGGGCCATCGATGACGGCGTGCTCGGGCCCGAACGCATCGAGGATGCCGGTCGGTTGCAGCGCGAACTGAGCGAGGCCGCTGGTGAGCTGGTCCAGCGGTTGAGCGAGCAGCAGGGCCAACCTGGGGCCGGCAGCGATGCGCCCTTGCGCTGGTCGCTGGGATTTGGCATGCAGGAACAGGAGTCAGCGCCAGCCGAGCAGACTCGAGATGAACCGGAACAGAGTGCTCCTGCCAGTTCAGGCCCGACACTCGACGAATTGCTCGGGCTGACTAGCCCGGGCGACATCAGCGAGCGGCCGGATGGTGACCTCGAACGCGAGCTCGAGGGAGGGTTGGCCAGCGCGTTCCTGCGTGCAGTCGACCTGATGGAGCGAGCATCGACGCGACTCGGCACCGACAGGGAGACCGGCCTGGCGACCCAACGCGTGCAAGAGGAGGCCATCTCGGCGCTCGATCAATTGATCGAGGCGGCCCGAAACCAGCAGAACCAGCAGCAACAACAACAGCAGCAGCAACAGCAACAACAGAACCAGCAGCAACAACAGCAGGCCCCGCAACAGCAACAACAGGAGCAGCAGGGCCAGCAACAACAGCAAGCAACCGACCCGCGAGGCGTGCAGGGCCGGCCGCAGCAGGGCGGGGCACTCGGCGACGAGGCGGCCGTTGGCGCGACGTGGGGGGCACTGCCGCCCCGCGTGCGTGAGGCGCTCCGGCAGGGCTCGTCGGACTCGTACAGCGCGGTGTACCGTGCGATCACCGAGGCGTACTACCGCCGGCTGGCCGAGGAGGCGGGCAATTGAAGCGAGCGGTGTGCGTGTTGGCGATGGTGGCGCTCTGCGACACGGTGGCTGTGGCACAGGAAGCCCCGGCACCCGCCGTCGATCCCCTGGTCGAGATCACCCCCGAACTCGACGAGAGCATCGCGCTGGGCCTGACGTTTCTCGCGAGCCAGCAGAACGAAGACGGATCCTTCGGCGATGGCGCGTGGGGGCGCGGGGTTGCGGTCACGTCGCTGGCGGCGCTGGCGTTTATGGCCGACGGGCAGATGCCCGGACGCGGGCAGCACGGCGAAGTCGTGCGCAAGGCGCTCGAATACGTGCTCGATCGTTCCGGTGAGAGCGGGCTGCTTGCCGACGACCAGGCGCCCAGCCCGATGTACGGGCACGGCTTCGCAGCTCTCTTTCTGGGCGAGGTCTACGGCATGAGCGGGGGCGACGAGGCCCTGCAGGAACGCTTGCACGAGGCACTGGTCAAGGCGGTGCGTCTAATCGAACGCTCGCAGAACGACGAGGGCGGCTGGCGGTACAACCCGGTCCCCAACGACGCGGACGTAAGCGTGACCATCTGCCAAGTGATGGCGCTGCGATCGGCGCGCAACGCCGGCATCGAGGTGAGCAGCGAGGTTATCGACAACGCGGTGGAATACGTCAAGGCGTGCCAGAATCCAGATGGCGGATTCCGCTACCAGGAACGCAACGGGTCCAGCGCATGGCCGAGGTCGGCCGCGGGTGTGGCCACGCTGTACTACGCCGGTGAGTTCACCGACGAGGCGATCGACCCGGGCGTGCAATACCTCATCCGCGAAGCGTTGCCCGGCCAGGGGCTGCGCCGAGGGTACTTCTATTACGGGCACTACTACGCCGTGCAGGCGATGTATCTGGCCGGCGGCGAGGCGTGGAGCACGTGGTGGCCCGCCGCGCGGCGGGAGCTCATCGACCTACAGAGCCCCAACGGCGCGTGGCCAGATCGCACGGTCGGTACGGCTTATGGGACTGCGATGGCTCTGATCGTGTTGCAAATGCCCAAGCGGTACCTGCCGATCTATCAGAAGTGAGAGGGCGCGAATGAGTCATGGCATGCGACGAATCTGTGCTCCATTAGCCGCCGGCTCATCGCTTCTGGTGAGCGCCGCATGTGTTCTGGCGCAAGCGGCGCCCGATCGCGTGCTGATCGATTCGGATCTCGGGCGTCAGGTGGTGTCCGATGTGCGCTTTGAGCCGGGGAAGATCTCGTACGAGCGCGGCGGGCGGCGCCAGAGCATGGCATTGGACGGCACGACCGTCGCGTTGGTCGAACCTAGCGGCAACGCGCCGAGGCCGCGCGATAGCTGGATCGAGTTAGCCGACGGGCAGCGGTTCGTGGGCATGCCGGTGTATCTGAGCACGATCGAAGCTGCCGAGTTCAAGGGACAGACCGGCGACATCGGGCTGGCTTGGAGCACACCCCTGCTAGGCACCGTGCGCGTTCCGCTCGACGCGCTGCGGCGGGTCGTGCTGAGCGAGGGCACGATGCCGGCCGAATATGACGAACTGAATGACGTGCTGGTACTCACCAACGGTGACCGGCCGCGCGGCTTGCTCGAGCGGGTGTGGCCCGACATCGTGCTCGATATGGATGGGCAGTCGCGCACGTTTGACCTGACGGCCGTCTCGTCCATTACGCTTGCCAATCCCGATGCGGAGCACACCGGCTCGCGCGTATGGCTGAGCGACGGATCGATCGTGGCCGTCGAGAACATCGAGACCGTACGCGAAGGCGTAATGCTGGACCTCGCCCAGCCCGTCGGCACCGAGCAACAGCTCCTAGCACCGCTCACCATGAACGAGGTGCTGGCGGTGGCCTTCGAGAGCGGTGGAGTGCGTCCGCTGGCCGACTTGGGCGCACCAAAGTGGGAGCGGCTGGACGGGTGGACCCTGCCCCCGGTCGTGGGCGATCACGATCGCACGCTGCTTGGCTCGGCCGAAGTGGAGCTCATCGGCCCGGTATCGGCCTCGTGGGCGATTCCTTCCGATGTTCGCCGCGTTGCGATCCGGGCCAGACTGCGTGACGACTGCCGCGTGTGGGGCAATTGCGATGTCACCGTCGTGGTCGGTGGGCGGGCATCCACGACCGAGCGGCTGAGTGGCGATCGGCCCCAGGCGACCTTCACCATCGACCTCGAGGCCGACACACCGCCGGGCGAACTCGAGGTTCGTGTCGAGCAAGGGCTGGGCGGCACCATCCAAGACCGCGTGATGCTGGATGGGTTCGTTCTTTTGTCAAGCACGACCAGATAAAAAACACCCTCGCGGATGGGATTGGGCCTATTGGCGCGGTTTTTGCGCCGGGTTACTGGTCAATCTCGATTCCTGTTGTACCTTGCCGTGTAGGAGAGTTCGGTGGGTGTGTGCGCCCCACCGTCGTAGACACGATGCGTGAGCGCTTCGTGTCGCGCGGTCTCGTTGGGGTCAGAGCGCGCAGTAGGAGAGGTGCCGATGTTACGCCTTTGGGCTGGAGCTTTGATCGGGGCGACACTCGTGTTTGCCTCGCCGGCCAGTGGCCAGGTCGGCCCGAGCGACATGGGCATCCGCACCATCGCCCCCGACGAGACCGCGAGCGTGGCACTCAAAGCGTTCTCGCGGACCGGCGAGGAGATCATCCACCGCCGTGAAGAGTCGATTCTGATCGACCAGCAGTTCCAGAGCATTGGGCCGCTACTGGGTGGGCCCGACGTGGTCGAGGCCAAGTGGCGCGAGATTCGCGGCACGGGCACGAACGTGATCCAGTTCGAGTTCCGCTCTCGCGATGGCAGCCCGCTGGTGCCCAGCGACTACCTCATCGCGGGCGAAGAGGCCGAATTTATCGGCTGGGAGATCGGGGTGAGCGACCCGATCGAATTCCTTGATTTCACCGGCGACATCACGGTCACCGAGTACAAGGTCTTCGTCAGTGAGAACGGTGGGATCGACTTCACGGTGTTCGACCTGACGAGTTCCTTCCGCAACCCCTGGGACGGCATGGACGACGGGCGCACCATTCCTCTGCGGACGCCAGGCGGCCCGGTCGAATACAACCTGATGATCGTGGAGTACGAGTACACGTACACGATTCCAGCGCCGGCGTCGCTGACGCTGCTAGGTGGGCTCGGGCTCGCGGGCCTGCGACGCCGACGCGGCTGATACGCGCCCTCCACGCGACACTCTGATCTATACTGGGCCATGTGCGACCTGAAGCGCGTGGCCTTGTTCTTTGTGTGCGTTGCAATATCCGCGAGCTCGGCACTCGCCCAGCGCCACCAGCTCGAACTCTCGCAAGAAGGCTGGGAGGCCGCCCAGGCCGCCGAGTCTGTCGACGAGGACGAGGCCTCCATTCGCGAGGCCTGGGCTACCTTGCTCGGTGGGAACCCCGGCAAGGCCCGCTCGATGCTCAACACGTGGCTGCGCGAGAACCGATCGGGCGCCAACCAGTGGACCTCGCTTGCCTTGCTCGTGCGCGGCGATGCCAAGGTCGCCATGGACGACGAGTACGAGGCGCTCTTCGACTACGAGCAGATCGCGACGAACTACGCGGGCAGTCCCGAGTTCATCCAGGCCGCTGAGCGGACGATGGCGATCGCGATTGACTACATCGAGGGCAAGCGGCGCAAGTTCCTCGGCTTGCGCATCACCAGCGCACGGCGCGACGGCGCGGAATTGCTCGTGCGCATCGCCGAGCGATTGCCCGGCAGCCAGCTGGCCGAACGGGCGACGCTCGAGCTGGGTGCCCACTATCGTCGGACGGGTGACTACAAGACCGCCGGCGAGGTGTATGGCACGTTCCTCGAAGCGTTCCCGACCTCGACGTTCTATCGCGCTGTGCTGCTGGCTCGCATCGAGACGACCTTCGCCCAGTACAACGGGCCAGAGTACGACGGCTCTGGACTCATCGAGACCGAAGAACTGCTCGACGTGTACGAACGGAAATACCCGGGCGACCTGGAAGTGCAGGCCGAACTCGATGCCCTGCGGGTGCGCATCGACGAGAGCCAGGGCCGGCAGTTGCTGGTAATGGCTGAGGTCTACCTGCAGCGCGGCGAGAAGGCGTCGGCACGCTACGTCCTGCGGCGATTGCTGAGCGACCACCCCCGGACCACCGCCACCCAGGACGCCCTGGACATCTTGCGCGACCGGGGCTGGCTACGCGAGGGAGATGGCGTATGAGGTCGCTCCGCTTCGTTCTGGCGTTGGGCCTCGCACTCGCTGCGAGCAGCTGCGCGACCGATCCGTCCCAAGGGTATAGCTTCTCGTCATCGTACGGCGAGCGCGTTCGGAGCATCTCGGTCAGCGTGTTTCGGAACGAGACCTTCCACCTCGGGCTTGAGACCGATGTCACCGGAGCGCTCATCCGCCGCGTGCAACGCGACACGCCCTGGAATATCACGGGTGCCGACACCGCCCAGACGACCGTGACCGGGACCATCCGCGACGTACAGATTCGCCGCCTTTCTCAGGACAACGAGGGAGGCATCACCCAGCAAGCGGCCGTGCGCGTGGTGGCCGACTTCGAGTGGCAAAGCAACGTCACAGGCCGGGTGCTGGCGCGCCAGATCAATGTCGCGGTGACCGAGTCGTTCATCCCAGCAGCTGGAGAGCCGCTGGAGGTCGGGCTCTCAGCGGCGGCCGACGAACTGGCCGGCGTGATCCTGGAAGCCATGCGTTCGGTATGGTAACGATCCCATTGGCACTTCCGGGCGTATGAACGGCTGTGCAATCGCTCGGAATGCTGCCAAGGCCGGAACGGTTCGTGTTGTCGGCAACCCTTGCCGGCGGCAGTTGCCGAGAGTCGGCCTCTAGGATGGTGTCTGCTTGGGCCGATGCTCGGGGCAGGGAATAGGAACGATGACGGCCGGCAAGAGCCGATGCCCACGGAGCGTGCATGCGTCGATTTGCGATGAGCCAGCAAGACCAGAACCCAAAGCAGCTGCCAAACGGGCAGGGGGGCCCCGACGGCGGCCCGGGTGGCAAGAAGCCGGGGCAGCAGCCCGCCGGCCCGGCCATGCCCCAGGGGCGAATGGTGATCCTTGTGGTTGCCCTGGTGCTGCTGGCGGTGATGGTCATGCTCATGCTCCAGAGCGGGCGGGGCGAGCGGATCACACTCGAACAGTTCTTCAGCCTGCACGACGCCGGGCAGATCGACCCCGAGAGCGTGACAATCTCCGAATCGGCGGTGAGAGCCGTACGTCTGGAAGGACCCGACAGCAGCGATCGCACCTCGGTCCGCATTGATCTCAACGCATCAACGCGCAACCTGATCGCCGAGCAGATATATGCAAAGACCGGCCTGAAGGCGATCAGCGAGAAGAGCAGCGCGTGGCCGATCATCATCATGCTGGCGCTGCCGGTGATGTTCCTGATCCTGATTATCTTCATGTTCGTGCGCGGCCTGCGCGGGGCCGCGGGCGGGGCGGGCATGCTGGGCAGCTTCGGCAAGAGCCGCCACCGCGTCTTCAACAAAGAAATGACCGGCGTCACCTTCAAGGATGTCGCAGGCATCGACGAGGCCAAGGACGAGGTCTCGGAGATCATCGAGTTCCTCAAGACGCCCAAGAAGTTCACCAAGCTCGGTGGTCGCATCCCGCGCGGCGTGCTGCTCAACGGGCCTCCCGGTTGCGGCAAGACGCTGCTGGCCAAGGCCATCGCGGGCGAAGCCGACGTTCCGTTCTTCAGCATCTCGGGCTCGGACTTCGTCGAGATGTTCGTGGGCGTGGGTGCCAGCCGCGTACGAGATCTGTTCAAGCAGGCCAAGGACAACTCGCCTTGCTTGATCTTTTTAGACGAGATCGACGCGGTCGGGCGTCGTCGTGGCGGCGGATACAGCACTGGCGGACACGACGAGCGTGAGCAGACACTCAACGCAATCCTCGTCGAGATGGACGGCTTCAACGCCAGCGACGGCGTAATCGTCATTGCCGCGACCAACCGGGCCGACGTGCTCGATCCCGCGCTGGTGCGTCCGGGGCGCTTCGATCGGCAGATCGCGGTGAGCCTGCCCGACCTGAAGGGGCGGCTCGAGATCCTGAGCGTGCACGCCAAGAAGGTGAAGCTGGGACCCGATGTTGACCTCGAGAAGATCGCCCGCGGCACGCCCATGTTCAGCGGTGCCGACCTGGCGGCCATCACCAACGAAGCGGCCATCATGGCCACCATGGAGGACAAGGACTTCGTCGAGCACGAGGACTTGGAAGAGGCCCGCGACAAGGTGAAGTTCGGCCGCGCGGGCAAGAGCCGTGTGCGCGAGAAGGACGAGAATAAGCTGGTGGCCTACCACGAGGCCGGGCACGCCGTGCTGCAGGCGCTGCTGCCCGATGGTGACCCGCTGCACAAGGTCACGATCATCCCGCGCGGCGGCATGGGCGGCGCAACCTTCAGCCTACCCGAGAAGGACCGCACCGGCTACGGGCTCAAGTGGATCGGCGCCACGCTCAAGGTGCTCTGCGGTGGCCGCATCGCCGAGGCGCGCGCAATGGGCGACATGTCCAGTGGCGCAAGCCAAGACATCAGCCAAGCGACTCAGCTCGCGCGCACCATGGTCACCGAATGGGGTATGAGCGACAAGCTGGGCTTCCTGCGGTACTCCGGAAGCGACACGCGCGAGGCGTACGTCCCCGACAAGGAGTACGGCGATCGCACGGCCGACCTGATCGACCAGGAAGTGCGCCGGATCGTCGACGAGGCCTACGCCGAGGCCAAGCGAATGCTCGATGAGAACTGGACCAAGGTGGAAGCCGTGGCCGAGGCATTGCTCAAGCATGAGACGCTGACGGCCGAGGAGGTCCACCTGCTCATCGGCGGAGGCTCGCTGAACAAGGCGTCGGTTTCGGACCTGTTGCTGGCCGAGCGTGATCGCAAGCCCAAGGCCCCCGAGCCCCAGCGTGACGATGACCAGGGCCCCGAGATCGCCGGCGGTATGACTCCCAGCCCGGCATAAGTCGAGCGAGCCCGTTCTGGCTCTTCGACTGCCAAGATGACACCCCGCTCAACCGTGGCGTGAGGGCTGGCATCGCCAAACCCCCGCCACTAGACCCTTGGCGGGGGTCTCGCCATTCTCGTCCATAGGCACACGGCTTGTAAGCAGCAGGACGTGAAGCCCTCGGCTCCCATCCCGACCCGGCCCTGCAAAGGCCAGCCCCGGCTGAACCTGCTGCTGAGCGACGCCAGCCGGCCCGATCAGTCGTGGGCCGATCGGCTACCGCCGCTGTTGGAGCCCATGGGCGTCCGCACCATGCGGGCCCACAGCGGCCGGGAGGCGTCCGAGGTCATCCGGGCCACACCCATCCACATGGCCGTGGTCGATCTAGCCCTGCCCCTCGACACCGGGTCGGCCGAGGATGGCGGGCTGCGGTTGCTCGAACTGCTCCAGCGCAGCGAGAGCAGGCCGCCCACGATCGTGATCCGCCGGGCGAGGACGGTCCGGGAAGCCAGCCGCGAGTCGATGCGGGCTTTGCTCGCCGACGCGTTCGCGGTAGTTGATCGCCCGAGCCACCACCGAGACGTCGAACTGTTACTGGAGGTGCTGCGCCGCGTTCTGGCGCGTCACTATCGGGGCCAGTGGCCCGGAGCAACATGAGCAACCGGCTCGCTCCGGTGGCCAATCGCCGTGGAGGGCGGGGCGGCCACCGGAGCGAGCGCCATCGATTCGTATCGAGAGACACACACCCAGCGCCCGAGTGAACCGGGCCTTTTGCAGAGGAGCAACGCACGATGCCCGCAACGAAGACCAAGAACAAACTGAACATCCGCCCGTTGCACGACAAGATCATCGTGCGGCGTGACGAAGCCGAGAGCGTGACAGCCGCGGGCATTTTCTTGCCCGAGAGCAGCAAGGACCGCCCCAAGACCGGCGTGATCGAGGCCGTCGGCGACGGCGCGCTCAACACCGAGACCGGCGAGCGCATCCCGCTGGAACTCAAGAAGGGTGATCGCGTCATCTTCAGCAGCTACTCGGGCACCGAGGTCAAGCTCGAGGGCGACGAGTTGCTGATCATGACCGAGGCCGACGTGCTGGCGGTGCTCGAGGGCTGATTCGTTTCACGACGGCGGAAGGGACTGCCCATGACCACCGACGAGTTGCGAGCAGCTCTCAAGGAACTGACCGGCGGGCGTGATGCCACGTTCGCCTTCCACCACACCGGTGAGCAGGCCTCCCTGCTGCTGGTGCCCAACGCGATGCTCGTGCCCGAGGAAAGCGACCACATGGTCAAGGTCACCGACGGGCAGAACATCGCCATCATCGACGCCGCGAGCGTGGCCTGGGTGCGGATCGGTCCGCCCCAGTTGAACAAGTAAACAGCCCGGGCCAACGCCGGCGGGCACAACGAGCACACACCGGCCACACGGCCGCGAACGAACTTTGGGAGTGTGAACCATGGCAGCGAAAGACATCGCATACGACAACGACGCACGCGAGCGGATCCTCCGCGGCGTGCAGAAACTCGCCCAGGCCGTCAAGGTCACCCTGGGCCCCTCGGGCCGCGTGGTGGCCATCCAGAAGTCCTTCGGCGCCCCCACCGTCACTAAGGACGGCGTGACGGTCGCCAAGGAGATCGAGCTGGATGACGCCTACGAGAACATGGGCGCCCAGATGGTCAAGTCGGTCGCCAGCAAGGCCTCGAAGGACGCCGGCGACGGCACCACCACCGCCACCATCTACGCCGAGGCTATCTATAGCGAGGGCCTCAAGAACATCACCGCCGGCGCCAACGCCAACGAGGTGAAGCGCGGCATCGAGAAGGCCGTCGAGGCCATCGTCGGCGAGCTGAACAGCATGTCCAAGAAGGTCTCCTCCAGCAAGGAGATCGCCCAGGTGGGCACCTGCAGCGCCAACCAGGACGCCGAGATCGGCGACATCATCGCCAAGGCGATGGACAAGGTCGGCAAGGACGGCGTCATCACCGTCGAAGAGGGCAAGAGCCTGGAGACCGAGGTCGAGCTCGTCGAGGGCATGCAGTTCGACAAGGGCTACCTGAGCCCCCACTTCGTCACCGACACCACCGACATGGAGTGCGTGCTCGAGGACTGCTACGTCCTCATCCACGAGAAGAAGCTCAGCAACGCCAAGGACCTGGTCCCCATCCTGGGCAAGGTCGCCGAGAGCGGCAAGAGCCTGCTCATCATCGCCGAGGACGTCGACAGCGACGCCCTGGCCATGCTCGTGGTCAACAAGCTGCGCGGCGTGCTCAAGGTCGCCGCCGTCAAGGCCCCGGGCTTCGGCGATCGCCGCAAGGCCATGCTCGAGGACATCGGCATCCTGACCGGCGGTACCGCCGTGATGGAAGAGCTGGCCATCGACATGGAGAAGCTCGAGCTGCGTGAGCTCGGTCGCGCCAAGAAGGTCGTGATCGACAAGGACAACACCACCATCATCGAGGGCGCCGGCAAGGGCACCGACATCAAGGGCCGGATCGACATGATCCGCCACCAGGTCGAGGCCGCCAGCAGCGACTACGACCGCGAGAAGCTCGAGGAGCGCCTGGCCAAGCTGGCCGGCGGCGTCGCCCAAATCAACGTCGGGGCGGCCACCGAGGTCGAGATGAAGGAGAAGAAGGCCCGCGTCGAGGACGCCCTGCACGCCTCGCGCGCCGCGGTCGAAGAGGGCATCCTGCCCGGCGGCGGCACCGCCGTGCTCCGCGCCCGCAAGAAGCTCGACACCCTGCGCAAGAAGGCCGGCGGCGACGAGGGCCTGGGCGTCGACATCGTGTGGCGCGCCCTGAGCGCCCCGATCAAGCAGATCGCCAAGAACTGCGACCTCGAGGGCTCGATCATCGCCAGCAAGGTCGAGGAGAACGGCGACGCGAGCTTCGGCTTCAACGCCCTGACCCGCGAATACGGCGACCTGGTGAAGATGGGCGTGATCGTGCCGACCAAGGTCGAGCGCGTGGCCCTTGAGAACGCCGCCAGCGTCGCCGGCCTGCTGCTGACCACCGAGGCCGCGGTGGTGGAGCGGAAGGAGAAGAAGGCGAAGGTGCCGATGGCGGGTGGGGATGATTTTGATTATTGATTGAATCAACACCGATCCTCTTAGCGGAGGGTCGGTGTTTTATGTCAGTGCTCAAGAGACACCTTAATCGGCTACATGAACACTGGACTCTTGCCGTTGAGAACCCCAGCGTTGCACAGATTCACGGCATTGCTATCACACTTCGTGTGATGCATGAAGACAAGCACGAGCTCCAGCGAGAAACTTCAGTTCACGAAGCGACCTGTCCCATGCTCGTGACCCCCACGATCAGGGACAGCAAGCAGATCCTGCGGAAGTATGGAGGCTTCGCTCTACCTTACTCAACGCTATCGATACCTGGACCTAGAGGCAGCGCAAGCGCGCCTCCCGTTATTAGTTTTCTGGCAGATGGCAACATCTGTCCGTCTCAGTCTGAGGCTTCTCAAATCAATGAAGACCGACGGCGTCTAGTGGCTGTCCAAAATTGGCCGGACTACTTCAATCGACCCATTATCGCCATTCACCGAGCCCCAGCCACTGCTGATGTCACGAGAATTCAAGCAATCAAGCGAGCAAACAATCGATTTGGCAGCGCACACCCTGCGGAACTCAAGGATGAGCTAGATCACTCGTTGTACAACTACAGCAAGAAGTGGTCAGCACACGGAGTGCCAGCACTGTTCCTACTAATCATGCAGATCGCAACAGAGATTCTATGCGATCACAGTGACTCCCAACTTATAAGTCTCGAGATGAATCATAGCAGGACCGATCTGACACCCCCAAGTCTTCGATTGAAGTCGAGACAGCCTGACTTTTCCATGGCGATTGAGGGTTCGATCGATGAGATCTCGGGGGGAATCGGCCGGCCACCGCTGCCATTCTGAGGACGTGATGGAGCTTTACGGCACACGAGTTCTTGAGCAGAGCACCGCGCCATCGCGGGGCGCTCTTCTTAAACGAACCCAAGCCGTGAGACGGAGGTTCGTCAGATGGGCGATGATCACGCCACCCCACTCCTCTCAACATCCTTCCGAATCCCACACCCCCACCACGCACGCCGCGGCCAAGCCGAGCTGGGTCAGCACGCCGTGCGCGAGCATGGGCAGCACGCCCATCGCCAGGCCGGCGACGAGGATGGCCGGGCGGTCGGGCTTCTTGCCGTGCAAGCATTGGGCCCCGCGCCGCCGTGTTTCATGTTGGAAGTCGTGAACGCTTGATGCGCTCTGAGCGAGCATCAACCAACAGGTTGCGACACACCTGAACCAGGGATTTGCGGCGCGCAATCTGCATTCGTGTGTGAATTCTCACACGCTTCGTGCACAAATGGTTGTGCTAGCCCGTGTTTTCTGTATGCTGCGGCGTGTCCGTGCCGGCGACGGTTGGAGATGTTGTGCGCACCACTCCCCGAATGTGGGGTATCGACGCCGGCGCAGTGGTTGCGCGATAGGAAAGGACGTGAATGCCGTGTTGGTAAGCATGAATGAGAGCGACTTCGACTCGACCCCGCCCCAGATAGACGCGAGCGCCCGGCCCAGCGCATCGGGCCCAACACCCCACCCGGCGCTTGACGGCAAGCGCATCAAGATGGTCGGCTCGGGCGCCATCTACTTCGTCTGGAACGGCGGCTACAAGTGCTGGGTGCCCGACCCCACGACCTACAACAACATGTTCCAGTCGTGGGACAACATCGAGGAACTGGCCGCCGACCAGTTCGATGCGATCGCCACGGGAGCGCCGATCACCAGCGGCGCCATGCTGGCGGCGGGAACGGGCCAGGGCGCAGTGTTCCTCGTGACCAACGGCCACAAGAACTTCGTCACGCAGCCCTCGGTGATGACCTACTGCAACTTCCGATGGCCTTCGACGACGTACCCACCGGTCCTGATCGACTTCATCCCGATGGGCGTCACGATCGACTACGGCGCATCGAAATAGGTAATCGACGCTCGAAAGTCAGACTGGGCCCGCGATCGTTAATGCCGATCGCGGGCCCGTTGCGTTCGAACGTGGCCGTTGCTCCGTCGGGAGCGATCGACCTCGTCAGGCGGTGTTGCCGGCGCGGAGGCCCTCCAGCGTGGCCTCATCGATGCCAAGAAACTCGTACATGTGCTTGTCGTACGCCTCGGCGTCCTGGTCCTGGCTCAGGTCGAGGCGCAGCTCGTTGATGACCTTGGTGCCCTGGCCGATCCAGGCTTCCCAGGTCTCCTTGCTGATGTTCTCGTAGATCCACTGGCCGATGGGGCCTCTGAAGGGAGGGCGTGGCAGCTGGTGGCCGCGCTTGCCGGTGCGCTGGCAGATGAAGTCGCCCTCTTCGAGCTCGGCGGCGGTGGGCTGCTTGGCCTGCACCTCGGGCACGGGCGCGCCCAGGTCCTCGAGCATGGCCTTCATGGCGGTGGCGGGCATGCGGTCGCCGCGCTCGGTGGCGCTCTTGAAGCCCGTCGTGATGAGCTCGACGGCCTCTTCCTTGAGGTCGGCGGCGACGAGCTGCTCGCCGGCGAGCTGGTAGGCCTTGCTCATGGCGGGGTTGAGCTCGATGCACCGCATGTAGCTGGCGGCGGCCTCGCTGTAGCGGCCGGCCTGGGCGTAGGCGTTGGCCAGCGAGAAGTGGGCCATGTCGTTGTCGGGGTCCTCCCGGCACATGTTCTCGAACTGGGCGATGCGGGTCTCGAGGTCCATCTTGCCTCCTTGGGGCGGCTTCTGGGGATGCTGAAGGGCCCAAAGCGCATGATATGGGGCGGGCCGACGCGGGGAATCGCTGTTGGCTCCGGTGCGGGTTTGTGGTAGGCTGTAAGCAGAGGACCGACCGCCCCGCCCTCCAGCAGCAGGAGCTTCACCATGCTTGGTACCCGTCGTGGTTATCGCACCCTTGCCGCCGTCTCTGCAGCGGGCCTTCTGGGCGCCGCAGGCTCGGCCGAAGCGACCTGGTCCATCCTGCTGGTCGACACCCGCACGGGCGAGATCGCCCTTGGCAGCGCGACGTGCCTGACGAGCTTCGACCTGCGGGCCAACACGCCGGTGATCATCACGGGCGTTGGCGCTGCGACGGCGCAGAGCTTCGTGGACTCATCGGGACGCAATCGCGTGCGCATCCGCGACGGTCTGGCGCAGGGCTTGACGCCAGCGGAGATTTTGGGCGACCTCGCCACCTTCGACACCGGGCACCAGACGCGGCAATACGGCATCGTCGACACGACGGGCCTGGCCGCGACGTTCAGCGGCACCGGCGCCGGCGCATGGGCAGGCGGCGAGACCGGCGAGTTCGACGGGATCATCTACGCCGTGCAGGGCAACCTGCTGACCGGGCCCGCGGTCGTCGACGACGCCGTCACCGCGATCCTCGCCACGCCGGGGGATCTGGCCGAGAAGCTGATGGCGGGGATGGAAGCAGCGCAAGCGGCAGGGGGCGACGCGCGGTGCTCGTGCCCGCCACGGCCGATCCCCTGCGGCACGCCACCGGCCGGGTTCCTCAAGAGCGCCGACATCGGCTACATGATGATCGCGCGCACGGGCGACATCGACGCGTGTAATGGGATCTACCAGCTCACCACTACCGTGCGCGACGTCGCGGTTGGCGACATCAACGGCGATGGCCTGCCCGATGCGCTCACGGCCGAATCTGGCGGCAGCTTGCTGCGCGTCCGCGACAACATCACCGGTGATGCGCTCGGCACCATGCCCGTGCTGGCCGATCCGCGGAGCGTGCCGACCCTGGGTCGAGTCGAGCGGGTGATCGCGGCCGACGCGACGGGCGACGGGGTGGCCGACCTCATCGCCTACGACACGCTCGCCGAGGCGGTCGCCGTGAGCATTGGCAACGGTACGGGCACGTTCGACGACCCCGTTGGTACCAGCATCGCCATCACGCCCGGCGCGCTGCTGGCGATCGACCTCGACGGCGACGGCGGGGCGACGGACCTGTTCCTGGGTGCGGGCTCGGGCGGGCAGGCGGCGCTGCTCCGCAACGATGGCACCGGCGGGTTTACCGTCGAGCCGATGATGTTCGCGGGCGATCCCAGGCGATGGGCCGTGGGCGATCTCAACGGCGATGGGCTCGACGATGTGGGCTACGTCACCAGCGGCGGGCTGGTCGCCGCCGTGCTCAACGATGGCGCGGGCGGCATCGCGCTGGGGCCGATCGGCGCGGGCGGCATCGATAGCACGGTGTTGCAAGCCGCCGACGTGGACGGCGACGACCGCGACGAGCTGGTGGGCGTGAACCGGTCGGGCCGCGAGCTGGTGGTTTTGAGCCTCGATGGCGGCGCGTTCTCGCAGGTTGCCGCCGCGCTCCCGCGCACGCCGAACTGGGCCGCCGTCGGCAGCGTGACGAGCATCGACGCGGCGGAGATCGTGATCAGCGTGAGCGACCCGAGCGCCGACCTGTTGACGTACCGCGTCGAGGCCGGCGCGCTCGAGCTGGTCGACACGACGGGCACCGGGCTGATCTCACGCAACTACACGCTGGCCGACCTGACCGGCGACGGCTTCGACGAGCTCGTCGGCACGACGGGCGCCAACCTGAGCGTCATTGGCAATCAGGGCGGCACGTTCGCGCCCGGCCCAGGCTGCGGCGCGGGCGACTACTTCATGAACTTCAATGTTGCGTTCCAGAGCCGTAGCGATCCGGACCCGGTGTTCCAGCTCCGTGACGACTTCGACGCGTGGCGCGGTGATCTGGTCGGCCTGACCGACGCCGTGCTCAGCTCGGCCATACTGAGCGACGACACGATCGCACCCGGCGAGACCACGACGCTGCGCATCGAGCTGCGCGATTGGCGGGGCGACGTTGCCGACATGAGCACCGTCGTGCCCCAGGTCATCATCGGCGGGCCACCCACAATCAGCTTGAGTACGCCGGTGTCACTCGGCGGGGGCGTGTGGGAGGTCGACCTGATGGCCACCGCCGGCAGCGACGCGGGGACGGGCGAGGTCACGATCGTCGTGACCGACGCCGGCGAGCGGCCGGTGACGCTCATGCCCCCACCGACGCTGGATGTGGGCGCCTCGTGCTACGCCGACCTCGACGGCGACGGCGAGCTGACGATCTTTGACTTCCTGGTGTTCCAGAACGCGTTCCAAGACGGCGACCCCATCGCGGATTGCGATGGGTCTGGGATGCTGGACATCTTTGATTTTCTGTGCTTTCAGAATGCGTTTGGGGCGGGGTGCTGAGAGCTGGTCGCTCCACTTAGGCCTCACGACAAACCAGGATCGCAAGATCTCCGTACTTCGCTCGCCAGTCTGGCACATGCTCAACAATGTGGAATTCAACGCGAGGCGATTTGGCCCTCACTTCTTTGGCTGTCGCCAAAAGGAACTCGGCCACAGTTTCGAGCAATTCCGGATTATCTGGAAACGTCATCTCTTCTAATTCGAGTAATCCGGAAACTTGATCTACAACTTGGCAGCTGTAGCCATACACAGTGCACCGTGATTGAGGTGTTTCCCCGCTCACACCGCGTCCACCACCATCGCCACACTGTTCCCCCCGCCCAAGCACAGTCCCGCCAAGCCGCGCTTGGCACCCGTGCGCTTCATCTGGTAGAGCAGGGTGGTCAGCACGCGGGTGCCGCTGGCGCCGATGGGGTGGCCGAGCGCGATGCCGCCGCCGGCAACATTGAGCTTGTCCTCGGGGATGCCCAGTTCCTTGATGTTGCACAGCACCTGGGCGGCGAAGGCCTCGTTGACCTCGAACAGGTCGATGTCATCGACGCTCAGGCCGGCCTTCTTCAGCACGCCCTGCACGCCGGTGATCGGGGCGGCGAAGATGTCCTTGGGCGCTACGCCGCTGGTGGCGTAGGCGATGACCTTGGCCATGGGCGCGATACCGAGCTCGCTCGCCTTGCCCTCGCTCATGACGATTGTGGCGGCGGCACCGTCGTTGATCTGGCTCGCGTTGCCGGCGGTGACTGTGCCGGCCTTATCGAACGCGGGACGCAGCTTGGCCAGGCCCTCGGCGGTGCTGCCCGGGCGAATGCCCTCGTCGGTGCTGCAGCCGCCCTCGGGGCCGGGCACCTTGCGGTTGCCGATCTGCTCGCCAGTAAGCGCAACCATCTCGTCCTTGAACCAGCCTTCGCTGGTCGCCTTCTCGGCGCGCTGGTGGCTCTGGGCGGCGAAGCGGTCCTGCTCCTCGCGGCTGATCCCGTACTTCTCGGCGATGTGGTCCGCGGCGTTGCCCATCATCCAATGCTCGAAGGCGCAGGTCAGGCCGTCATGGGCCATGACGTCGGTGAGCTTGGTGTCGCCGAACTTCACGCCCTGGCGCACGTGGCTGAAGTGCGGCGCGCCGGTCATGTTCTCCATGCCGCCGGCGATGACCACGTCGTTGTCGCCCGCCTTGATCGACTGCGCAGCCATCATGACGGCCTCGAGGCCCGAGCCGCAGACCTTATTGATGGTCTTGGCGCTCAGCGTGTCGGGCAGGCCGGCCTTGAGGCCCGCCTGGCGCGCGGGATTCTGGCCCAGCCCGGCCTGAAGCACACAGCCCATGACGCACTCGTCGACCATGTCGGGCTTGAGCGCGGGCACGTCCGCCATGGCGGCCTCGATCGCGTAGCCGCCCAGCACGGGGGCGGGCGTGCTGGCCAGGCTGCCGAAGAACTTGCCGATGGGGGTGCGCTTGGCGGCGACGATCACGGGCTGGTTGCTCATGCGGGTTTTCTCCGAGGGAAAGGCACGCCCGAGGCGATCGGGCCTCTGGCGGCGTTGTGTGAGTTGAGTGCCGAAGGCCCATGATAGGAACGGCCCGAGTCGGGCCGCCCTCGGAGGAGAGAGATGTTTGAGAGCTGGTTTCGCGCCGGTCTCGGGCTCAACCGGGCTGCTTCGGCGATTCGCTGGCCGCCTCGTCGGCCTCGCCGGGCAGCTTCACCTGGCGCTTCTCCTCGCGGCTGATCCTCAACCACTCGCGGTCGGCCTTGGCGACAAGAACCTTGTGATCGCCCTTCAGCCAGTCGTTCTTGGTGTTGCCGAAGAAGCCGTCGTAGAACAGGAACAGACGGTCGTCCTTGACGATGAAGGTCTTGGGGTTGGGCTCGGTCTTGTCGCCTTCGGTCATCGCCCAACTGCACCACAGGCCGTGGGCGGGCTCGTACCGATCGGGGGCCTTCTTGAACATCTCCCGGTGCTCACGGCTCACGAAGCGGTACGTGACGCCCTTGTGCGTGTACTCGAAGTCCTTTGAGCCCTTCTTGGCCTTGCCCCCACCCTCGGGGAAGTACGCGACGGGGTCGTAGCCCTTGATGGCCAGCTTGGTTCGCCTCGGAAGATCCCACTCGGTGGTCGTCCGCACGCGCTCCTTCTCGGCTTGCTGCACGGCCTGACCGCTCTCGGTCTGGCCCGTCTGCCCCGTTTGGGCCAGGGCACCAGCGGCGAAGATCCAGGCTCCGGCGGCCACCACGGTGGTCGGCAAGGCGAGACGGCCGGGCTTGTTGTGCTTGCGAGGATTGTTGGGCTGGGTGTTCATCTCGGGCTCCATTCGTGTTCGGTGTTGGCGGCCCGCGAATCGGGCCGGTTTTAGTGAGTGATTACTAACATCATCAACCTAAATGCCCAGCCGGAGGCGTTTGTTCCCCAACCCAGTGAAAAATTTCCAAGCGGCCAGCAGCTAAACTGCCCCATGAGAACCGCCGCCTTCGTGCTCCTGCTCGCCTCAACCACTTTGGCCCAATGCGATTTCCGCCTCGACGACGGCTCGGGCGGGTTCACCATCGGCCCCAGCGAGTTCGACGCCGTGATGACCTGGGGCAACTACTTCGATGCCGATCCGTCGTGCAGGTGGATCACCGAGGTGAGCGTGTCTTTCTCCGGGAGCTTCCCTGAGGACACACCGCTGACCATCATCATCTATGCCGACCCCGACGGCGACGGCGACCCGACCAACGCGACGCCGATCTCGGCCGCCTCACACCTGTCGCAATCCACGTCGACGAGCACGTTCGCGACGTACCCCATCCGTCCAACGGATGTGGGCGAGGACGGCGGTTTCTTTGTCGCCGTAGCGGCGTTCGTCCCGCAACGCCAGTCGGCTGCGCGCATGGACCAGGACACGCTGGGCGTGCGGAGTTGGCTGTTCTACGAAGGCGAGTTGCTACCCGACCTTGGCGCGGCTCCATTCATCCTGCGCATGAGCGACAGCCCATTCAGCGGCACCTGGATGGTGCGGGCGAGCGGCGGGGCTAGCGGCTGTACGGTCGACCTCGATGGCGACGGACTTGCGACGGTATTTGACTTCCTCGCATTCCAGGATGCGTTCGGCACGGGCGACCTCGCGGCTGATTTCGATGGTGACCTGCAGCTGACAATCTTCGACTTCTTGGCATTCCAGACGCTGTTCGACGCGGGATGCTGAAGTTATCGGTCTTGATGACCTAGCAGATTACGGCTGCCCGGGGATCCCCGAGTAGCTCTGCCGTCGTTCGCTCGATCTTGTGTTGAATGCAACCGATGTTTCGGGTATCTTGTGGGCAATGACAGGGAGGCACCCACGTTCACGAGGGGGTGCCCTTATAGCCACACGGATCGTGCGGGCTAGAGAGCGAGGAGGCGAAGAGGCATGTTTGCGAAGACTGCGACGGCGGCGACAGCGCTTGTGCTCGCATCGGGGTTGTGCGCCCCGGCGTGGGCCCTTCAGAGCAACGAACAGGACAAGGGGACAGAGTTCAGGCCCCAGACCCAGCGCGAGCCGACCGGCCGCCGCAGCTCGTTGGTCCAACGATCGTACATCTCGCGCCTGATGCCCGCTCTGCCGCTCGGGCAGCCCGACGGCCCGGGCGTCGACGACCCGGCGATCTTCCCCGACGAGTTCCGTCGTATCGACGGCCGGTTCAATAACCTGACCGCTCCCTGGTGGGGCGCAGCGGGCATCCCCTTCATTCGCAAGGCCCCCTCGGCGTACGACGATGGGGCTGGCCTCATCCCCGCCCGCAGCAACGCGCCGAGCGCCCGCGCGGTGAGCCAGGCGATCGTCGACCAGGACGAGCAGGCCATGCCAAGCGACTCGGGCATCTCGAACATGTTCTGGCTTTGGGGCCAGTTCCTCGATCACGACATCGACGAAACGCCCATCGCGGTGCCAACAGAGCCCTTCGATGTCGAAGTCCCACTGGGTGACCCGTGGTTCGACCCGATGTCGTTCGGCGGCATGCGAATCGCCCTGGATCGCTCCGGCTACGAGGTCATCGCGGGGACGCGCGAGCAAGTGAACTTCATCACGGCCTACGTCGACGCCTCGAACGTGTACGGCTCGGACGCGGCGCGGGAGGCCGAGCTGCGCCTCTTGGATGGCTCGGGCAAGCTCAACACGAGCGACGGCGACATGCTGCCGTTCAACATCAACGGCTTCCCCAACGCCCCAAACCGCTTCAATCCCAACTTGTACCTGGCCGGCGACGTGCGCGCCAACGAGCAGATCTCGCTGATCGCCATGCACACGCTCTGGGTGCGCGAGCACAACCACTGGGCCGACGAAGTTCGCGCGGCCAACCCGGGGTTCACGGGCGACGAGGTGTACGAGTACGCCCGGGCGATCGTGGGCGGCATCATGCAGTCGATCACGTACAACGAGTTCCTACCCGTCCTGCTGGGCCCCGATGCGCTCCCGCCTTACGCCGGGTACGACTCGGCCGTCGACGCGGGCATCGCCAACGAGTTCGCGACGGCCGGCTTCCGCATGGGGCACACCATGCTGCCGTTGTTCCTGTCTCGCCTGGACAGCCAGGGGAACGAAGCACCCGAAGGACACCTCTCGCTGGCTCAAGCGTTCTTCGAGCCCGAGGAGATCGGTGACCACGGCATCGACAGCGTGCTCCGTGGCGTGTCGCTCACCCGCGCGCAGGAGTTCGACACCATGCTCGTCGGCGAGGTACGCAACTTCCTGTTCGGCATGCCAGGCTATGGCGGATTCGACCTGGCCTCACTGAACATCCAACGCGGCCGCGACCACGGGCTGCCCGACTACAACACGCTGCGCGACTCGTACGGCATGGGCCGCGTGTCCGATTTTGACGAGATCAACCCCGACCCCGAGGTGTGGCAGCGATTCGCAGCTGTTTACGACGACTGCGATGGCATCGACCCTTGGGTCGGCATCCTGGCCGAACCGGCGATTAACGGCGGGCTGGCGGGCGAGACGCTCAGCAAGATCTTGATCGACCAGTTCACGCGGCTGCGCGACGGAGACCGGTTCTGGTACCAATCGTACCTGCCGGCCGACATGGTCGACCTCGTGGAACAGCAGACGTTCGAGACGGTGCTCAAGCGCAATACGTTCATTGGTGACGAGGTGGGCGAGAACCCGTTCCTGGCCCCGGTCGGCTGCCCGGCCGACCTCGACGGCGACGGTGCGCTGACCATCTTTGACTTCCTGGCGTTCCAGACGTTGTTCGGAACTGGCGACCTTCGCGCCGACTTCGACGGTGACGGCGAGCTGACGTTCTTCGACTTCCTGGTCTTCCAGAACGCCTTCGACGCGGGCTGCGACTAAGGAATCGATCCCGGACTCAGCCGCCGCGGTTGCTCGGGCCAGCCGGCTCGCCCGCGCCGAGGTCCAGGGCGCGGTCGAGCAGTTCCTGCTCCGCCGCGCGATATCGGTTGAAGCTGCTCATGAGTTGCTCGTGCAGATCTTCGATCGCACGCTGCCGGCCGGGAATGTCCACCGGGCCCCGTTCGTCGGTGCTCAGCGAGATCAGGCTCTCGCTAGCCGCGCGCAGGTCGCTAGCGGCCTGCGCAAACGACCGCGTGGCGTCGTAGATCAGCTCGCCCTCGAGTTCTCGCGTGCTCGGTCTCTGGAGGAGCCGCCACGGGCTGCGGCGGACCTCAAGCATGGTGAGCTTGGCTTGGTCGCTGGCCAGCCGGAGGTTTGCCGATGCGCGGCGGATACCCGGCGTCTCGGCGTCGAGCAGAGCCCGAGCGTCGGCGGCCAGCTGCGCGCCCTCGGCGCTGGCGATGCGCGCGTTCTCGACGGTCTCGATCGCGGCGGGCAGCATCTCCTCGTTCGTGCGGGCCGTGATGTCGGCCAGATCGGCCAGCACGCGGTCGACATTGGGGCGATTGGAATCGATCGTGTCGCGCACGCTCTCGATCACAGCGGCCAGTTCGACGGTCCGTTCGTCAAGCCGCGTCGCCAGGCCCGTCCACACGTCCACGCTGGATCGCACGTCGGCCAGCACGGTCTCGACCTGGTCGCCGACACGCGGCAGTCGCTCGCGCAGGTTGCCTGTAATAGCTCGGGTATCTTCGAGGGCGGCGTTGATACCCTCCACCGCTTCCCCAACCCGAGGCTCGACGTTTTCGAGCATGCGGCTGACGCGCGCGCTCGTGTCGGCGATCGACTCGATGGAGTTTCGGATGTTCTCCATGTCGTTGTCGTCAAGGCCCGTCTGCGCGAGTAGGCCCGGCGAAGGACGGCCCATGAACTGCGCATCCTTGGGGGCTCTTTGGCCCGTGCCGATGCTGATGAAGTTCACCACCGTGCCCGTTCCAAGCACGGGCACCTCGAGCCGGACGACGGCATCCTCGTTCAAGACGAGGTCACTGTCAACATCGATGAATACGTCCAGGTAGTCGCCCTCGCCCTGGCGGATCTCGCTGACCTTGCCAACCTTCATGCCGCCGAGGCGAACTTCGGCCCCAGTGGTGAGCAGGCCGGCATTGTGGGCCAGTTCGTATCGCACGACGTAGCGGGTGGTCGACACCAGAGCCGAGGTCAGATCGCTCAGGATGGCGGTCACCACCACCGCCAGTGCCACGGCGGCGATGAAGAACGCTCCAACAATCGCGTTTCGTCCACCGGGCGGCGGCATGGCGTCCCTGCTCCCATTCGGCGTGGCCAACCCCTCATGGGGGAGGCCCGCAAGGTTGTCCTGGCGCTTCAGGCCCGCAGGATACGCCGCAGCCGCTCGAACACGCCCTCGTCTTCGGTCCTTGGAACCATACGCGACGCTTCCACGCTGCGTACGCCCGGCACGCGGGCACGCGACCCAAGGATGTCCTGCTCCCAGTCGCTCTCGCTCTGTCGTTCACTGAGCGGGCCCTCGGCCGACCCGCGCAGGAACTGGTGGATGATCTGCTGGTCCTCGCTGAGTGAGGCGACCTCGTTCTCCGGAACGTCCCTGACCCTCTCGAACCATGACTTGGGCTCTACGGCCAGCATTCGGCCCTTGTCCAGCATGGCCATGCGGTCCGCGATGGCAAACGCCGAGTCCATCTCGTGCGTGACCACGACGCAAGCGATGCCGAGTTTCTTGGTCAGGTCGAGCAGCAGCCGATCGATCTGAGCACTGGTGATCGGATCGAGCCCCGCGCTCGGCTCATCGCAGAAGAGCAACTGGGGATCCAGGGCCATCGCGCGGGCCAGACCGGCTCGCTTCTTCATGCCACCGGAGATCTGGGCCGGATAGAGATCGGCCGCCTCGCGCAGCTGCACCTGCTCGAGCTTGATCTTGACCTGGATGTCGATGATCTCCTGGCTCAACCGCGTGTGCTCTTGCAAGGGCAGGGCAACGTTCTCGGCGACGGTCATGCTGTTGAACAGCGCACCGCTCTGGAAGAGAATGCCGAACTTGAGCCGGGTCTTGTTCAGCGCTTCTTCGTTGAGCCCGCAGATGTTCTTGCCAAACACCTCGATGGAGCCCGCGGTCGTTGGCAGCGAGCCGATCATCAAGCGCAGCATGGTGCTCTTGCCTGAACCCGAGCCGCCCATGATGACCATGGTCTCCCCTGGCATGACATCAAGATCGATGCCCTTGAGGATCTCGCGGCCGTCGAAGCTCTTGCGCACGCCCTGGACGCGCAGGATCGGGCCATCCTTGGCGTGCGGGGGCACGGATCAGCCTCCGCCCGAGTCATCGCCGCCGTCGCCAGCAGCATCGTCGGGGTCGGCCGGATCTGGAGTCACCCCGGGCAATGGGGCCGGCGAAGTTCCACCCTGGCCACTCGGCGGGGGCAAGAGCCAGATGAGCGAGTCATCGGGCAGAAGGAACGCCAAATTCTCCGCAGGTGGCGGGAACGTCTGCTGGCCGGGCGTACTGATCGTAAAGACGTAGCCCATGCCGTTGTCGAACTCGACGGGCACCGGCATGACTTGGTACCGCCCCGGTGGGTACTCTGCTTGCGCGTCGAGCAACCCGGCTTCCACGCCGGCTCCGGATTTCCTGAACTGACCAATGAGTTCTAGCAGGCCCTGCGCCCGGGGACGGCTGGTCCCCCACTCTGCGGCGAGTTCCTGCTGCACCTCCGCGATACGCGCTTCGGTGAGTTCCGAGGCCGATTTGGAAGTCAGGAAACCGCGAACCGCGTCGGCGTCGCGGCTCTCGATCGCCGGAACTACGTCCGCCTGGCTGGCATATCCGCGTGCTCCCCAGCTTGCACCATAGATCACTGCAATATTGATTGCGCCAACGATCAGGCCGATGATGATGGCCGCGATCGCGAGCCCGCCGCCCTTCTTTCGGCCACCCGACATCGAGATCAGCACCAGCGCCAAGACACCGAGTAGCAGTCCCAATGGGCCGATGCCGGGAATGCAGCAAGCCAGCAAGCCGATCACGGACACGACGAGCGCCGTTACCGCCAGGAAGCTTGTCTTGGGTTCGAGGTACTCGGCACCACCGCCGAAGTCGTTGGGCTGGGCGTAGGGATTGTCGCTCATGCCGCAGGGTAGCCCACCCCGAAGCCGGTCATCGGCGTGGTGTTGGGGCCAACCGACAGCTAAACCGTCGCCGTCACTACCTGATGGGCCTCGACAATCGAGTCGATGGCCGAGCGGACCTCATCCTCGGTGGTGAACCGCGAGAGGCTGATGCGCAGCGAACCGGCGGCCTTCTTCTTGTCGAGCCCCATCGCGCACAGCACAGGGCTGGGCTCGAGCGAGCCGCTGCTGCAGGCCGACCCGGCCGACACGCACACGCCCATCTCGGCGAGGGTGAGCAGCATGATCTCGGCATCGGCACCAGGGATAGCCAGATTGGTGGTATTCCACAGACGCTGGTTCGCATCGCACGGGCCATTGACACAAGCACCCTCGATGCGCTCGAGCACGCTGGTTTCCAGCAGGTCTCGTAGGGCGGCAATGTGAGCGCGCTTGTCGGGGTCGGCGAGCCACTCGCCCGCGCCCTTGGCGGCCAGGCCGATGCCAACGATCCCCGGCACGTTTTCGGTGCCGCCGCGTCGGCCGAGTTCTTGTGAGCCGGGGGCCTGCCGACAAACCTTCACTCCCCGGCGGATCCACAGCGCCCCGATGCCCTTGGGCCCATGGAACTTATGGGCGCTAAAGGTCAGCATGTCAAAGGGCATGGTGCGCACGTCTGTGTCCATGCGTCCGACCCACTGCGTGCCGTCGACGTGGACCGTCGCCCCGGCGGCCTTGGCAAGCTCAGCAAGTTCCTTCACGGGCTGGATGGCGCCGGTCTCGTTGTTGGCCCACTGCACGCTGAGTACCGCGACTTTGTCGTCGATGAGCGCACGCGAATCTTCAAGATCGATCGCCCCGCCCGGCCCGATTGGCAGCCAGCGAACCTCTGCCTGGCCACACCCGTGCAGGCCCTTGGCCAGTTCGCGTACGGCTGGGTGCTCAACACCGCTGGTGACCAGGACTCTTCGTCCGGTGTCATGTGCGGCCTGCTCGAGCGCTCCTCGGATAGCCAGATGGCAGCTCTCGGTACCACCCGAGCAGAAGACGATCTCGCGCTGGCCGGCCCCGATGAGGTCGGCAACCGATCGCCGGGCCTGCTCAATGCGCGCTCGGGCCGCCTGACCGGGCCGATGGACGCTGGAGGGGTTGGCCCAGCAATTCTCGAGGCACTCACACATCGCCTCAACCACCTGGGGCAGCGGGCGTGTGGTGGCGTTGTTATCCAGGTAGGCGTTCAACAGCGTGGCCAACCCTTCCGGTTACTGCAAATGGCGATCAGCGATCGTCGTCTTCATCCTCGTCGTCCTCTTCGTCTTCGTACTCGTCGTCGTCTTCCTCGTCCTCGTACTCGTCGTCATCCTCGTACTCGTCGTCCTCGTACTCGGCTTCCTGGGCCTTCTGCCGTTCCTCGAGCAGTTCCTTGAGCTGGTCGGGGTTGAGCACTCGGACCAGACCATCCTTGAGGCGACGCTGGGCGAAATTGATGATGAGCCCGAGTTCCAGTTCAAGGGCTCGCAGTTTGGCGCGCGTCTGCAATCGCTCGCCCGTGCCGACGTCGCCCGGGCGGGCAACCAGATCAACAATGAAGCGGTCCTCGACGAACAGCGAGGCGGTGACCTGACCGATGAGCTGGTCCTGGTACTTCACGTCGATCTTCCGGTCGGCGGTGTGCTCGATGCCCGCTTCCTTCATCTCGACCTGGAGCGCCTTGTTGTACATCTCGATGGGAAGACCCGGGCCGAGCGCCTTGTGGACCTCGATGGCGCAGCCGATGACACGGCGGCTGATATCGGTGAGCTCGGGGTCAAGGGCGCTCAGAGGGATGCCCTGGCGATCGTGCCCGCCATGTCCACCATGCCCGCCGTGACGACCACGACCGCGGCCGCCGTAGCCCCCACGACCCCGGCCGCCCCTCCCACGGCCACCGCCGCGATACTCGCCCCGGTCGTTGTAGTCTCGCCTGTCATTACTCATGTGTGAAGTGCTCCATAGGGTGAGGCCGGGATGGCCGGGAATGTGCTGATGCCAACGGGTACGTGCCCCAACGGCGGTTCGTTCCAGGGTTCGCCGATTCCGGCGGCTGGTTTCGGGGTACGGGCTGATTGAGGCCGGGACGGCGGGCTAAGGAGAGCTCCGTAAGTGGAAGGTAGTGACGCGGGACAGGCCAACCCGTGTGCCCATCCCCGGGGAACCCCAGAGGGTACGACGGCTACGGCACCGGCACCACCATGCAGCCGGACCGCCCTAGATCGTGGGCGTCCGGCCACCGTCGACCGCCAGCACGGTGCCGGTGATGTACGAGGCCGCTGGCGTGCAGTAAAACGCCACGGCGGCAGCCACCTCCTCGGGCTCGCCCAAGCGGCCCATGGGGATGGAGGCGACCGCCTCGTCCCTCACCCGCCCCGCATCGGTGCCCATCCGCCCCGCCTTGGCCTCGAACAAACTGCTCAGCCGCGTTGTGTCCGTAAAGCCGGGCAGCACGCTGTTGATAGTGACCTTGTCCCGGGCGACCTCTCCCGCCAGGGTCTTGGCCCACGCCGCGACCGCCGCCCGCACGGTGTTGCTGATGCCCAGCCCGGGGATGGGACACTTCACCGACGTGCTGATGATGTTGACGATGCGACCGAAGCCATTCTGCTTCATGCCCGGCAGCACAAGATTGGCGAGGTTCTGGTTGTTCACCAAATGGGCGTTCATCGCTTTGAGGAACGCGTCGCCCGTGGCCTCGGTGATCGTCCCGCCGGGCGGGCCGCCGGTGTTGTTGATGAGGATGTCGAAACCACCCGCTCGATCCATCGCACCCGCCGCCTCGTTAAGCACCATGCCGGGATCGTGGAAGTCGGCCACGGCGATGTCGTGCTCGACGCCCGGCACGATCGGAAGCTCGGCCATGGCCTCGCCTAATCGCTGCGGATCACGGGCGAAGAGCGTGACACGGCAGCCCAGCGAGGCAAGCGAAACGGCCGAGGCCAGTCCGATGCCCTGGCTGGCGCCGCAGACCAGGGCGGTGCGGTTATAGAGGTCGGTGTCGAAGTTCGTCATAGGTCACGGTAGGGCGCGCAAGTTCTAAGACTCGCGGCGCGATCTCCCGCTACGAAACGCGCCAAAAGAAAACACGATCGCATCCAGCACGATCGGGAGGTCGGCGCGGTCCCTCACTGGACACCACCGGTCACCATAGTTCTCAAGCCAGCATTTGGACAGGTTCGCCCGCAAGCCTCTTGCACAGCACATCTACCAGTGTTCGCCCCTGGCGGTACTGCTCGGGGGGCCGCCAGTAGATCTCGTGCAAAGGCTTGAGCGTGTCTCCATCGCGGCGCTTCGCGCCGCCGGTGCTGGGCGTAAGGCTCGTCAGTGAACCGGCGATGCCCTCGAGCTTGTCGAGTACCGGGCGTGGATCGGCAGCGAACAGGATCACATCCTGCCCGCGCACGGCCGCGCTGCTGACACCGGCCCTGGCGAGCGCGACGCGGAGTTCCGCCAGGCTCAGTAGTCGCTCGACCTGCCCGGGCGGCTTGCCGTACGCCTCCGCCAGATCGTCGCGCACGGCGTTCACCTCTTCCAAGCTGCTCGCCAGGGCCATACGGCGGTAAGCGGCCATGCGGCGGACATCGCCCGGGATGTAGCTGGCGGGGATGTAGCCCTTCAGTCCGACATCGAGCGCGATGCGGCTGTGCGTGACGACACGCTGGCCGGCCATCTCTTGCACTGCTTGCTCCAGCAGCCGGCAGTACATGTCGTAACCCACCACGGCGATGTGGCCCGATTGTTCTGATCCAAGCAGGTTGCCCGCGCCCCGGATCTCTAAGTCGCGCATCGCGATCTTAAAACCCGCGCCAAGCATCGCGTACTGCTCAACCGCCGCCAGCCGCTTCTTGGCCACGGCACTCAAGATGCCGTCCTCAGGCAACAGCAGGTAGCAATACGCCCTTCGGCTACTTCGGCCCACCCGACCACGGAGTTGGTGCAGGTCGGCCAGCCCGAAATTGTCCGCGTCGGCGATGACCATCGTGTTGGCGCTGGGCTGGTCGATGCCGCTCTCGATGATGGTGGTGCTCACCAAGATGTCCGCCTCGCGCCGCACGAACTTGAGCATGACCTCCTCGAGCTGGCCGCCGGGCATCTGGCCGTGGCCAACAACGATGTTCGCGTCGGGTGCAAGGCCCTGGACCTCAGCGGCTCTCGCCTTGATGTCCTTCACGCGGTTGTGCACGAAGAAGATCTGGCCCTCGCGTGCTAGCTCGCGGGCGAGGGCCTGCTCAATACGTGCGCGATCAAACGGCATCACTTCTGTCACAACGCTCTGTCGCTCCGCAGGCGGTGTTGTAAGGCTCGAGATGTCTCGCAGGCCCAGCATCGCCATGTGCAGCGTGCGTGGAATGGGTGTAGCGCTCAGCGTGAGTACGTCGGCCTCGGTCCGCAGACGCAGCAACTGCTCCTTGTGCTCGACACCGAAACGTTGCTCCTCGTCGATCACAACGAGTCCCAGATCGCTGAAGCGAACGTCCTTGCTGAGCAGCCGGTGCGTGCCGATGACAACATCGACCTCACCCTTGCGCAGAGCTTTGAGCGTGGCGTTGGCCTCCTTTGTTGCTTTGTAGCGTGAGATGCTCTCGACACGGAACGGATACGCCGCGAAACGCTCACGGAAAGTCCGCTCGTGCTGCTCTGCAAGCACCGTGGTAGGAACGAGCACGGCGACCTGCTTGCCAAACTCGACAGCCTTGAACGCGGCGCGGATGGCCAGCTCGGTCTTGCCGAAGCCCACATCACCACAGATGAGCCGGTCCATGGGCCGCGGGTTGGCCATGTCGCGTTTGATGGAGGCCAGCGCGGCGAGTTGGTCATCAGTCTCCTGATACGGAAACTCGGCCTCGAACTCCTTCTGCCACGTCGTGTCGGCGGGATAGGCGATGCCAGGGCTGGCCTCGCGCGCCGCACGTACGCGGAGCAACTCGCCAGCCAGATCCTTCACCGATTCGGCGACCTTCTCTTTCTGGTTCTTCCAGCGGGCGCCACCGAGTTGCGAGAGCGGTGGCGTGCCACTGAATCCACCAACGTACTTCTGCACGAGGTCCACCTGGGTCGCCGGCACGTGCAACCGGGCTTGACCCTTGAACTCGAGGGTCAGGAACTCTTCGATGTTAAAGTCGTTGGGTTTCTTGCCCTTCTTGCCCTTTGCGGCCTTGGCGATGTCGGTGCTCTTGCCCGAGCCGTCGATCTCCATCAGTGTGAGGCCGACGAACCGCGCGATGCCGTGATCGGCGTGCACGACATGGTCGCCCGGTGCGAAGTCGAGGAACGCATCGACCGTACGAGCGCTCTTGATCCGCGCATGCCGGCGCCGCACTGGGGCGCGCCCCAGCATCTCGTGCAGGGGTAAAACCGCGATCGTCGTGTCATGACGCCACACGAAGCCATGCGCAATCGCCGCGTGCCAGGGTTCGAGATTGGTGACGCCCGCCTCATCCATCAGCTCACCGAGGCGGCTGAGCTCTCCCGGTGTGGCACATGGCACGATGACACGTGCCTTCTGGTCAATGGCCCACGTTCCAGCCGCCGAGACAACATCGATTGCACCCTCAGCGCCCGCGCCTTTGAAGTCCGCCGGACGCTCTACCGGCAGCGCGATCTCGTCGGGGTCGCCCGTGCTCGAGTATTGATTCAACTCGGCGAATGCGTGCAATCTCCCCTGGGCCAGCTTGACGACCTTTGTGTGCGCGATGACGCCCGACTCGGACTTCACACGCTCGTAGTAGCCGCGCCCCTGCTCACTGACTTCGAGCGTCTCGACCAGCACGCCAACGGCTTGCGGTGTGCAGTGCTCAAGGAAGCACACGCCCTTGCCCTGCTCCGAGCCACCCTCCACCGCGGCCGGCAAGTCAATCGTGTCCACCGCGGCCACGCTGGCCAGGCTCTGCACATCGATCTCGGCGATGCGGTCAACCTCGTCACCGAAGAAGTCGAGACGCACGGGTACGGCGGCGTCCTGCTCGGCTTCGGGTGCGACGGGGAACACATCGACGATGCCGCCGCGCTGGGCGAACTGGCCGGGCTCGTCGACCGCATCGACACGGTCGTACCCGGCTTCACCGAGCCAGCGGATGAGCTCGCCTGGATCGAGGGGATCTCCGCGTTTCACCGTCTTGCTGAGCGCTTCGAGTTGCTCTGTCGCGGGCGCGGGCTGCATCCACGCGTGGATCGACCCCACGACCGCGAACGGCTTGCTCTTACCTCCCAGTTCCCGCACGCGTCGCACGGCGGCCACGCGACCCGCGAGTGCCTGGGCCGATGCGCCGCCCTGGTCCGCCTCGATCGCGGGAAGCTCGACCACTGCCATGCCCAGGGTTTCGAGTTCGTCGGCCGCGTGCTGGGCATCCTCGACGTGCGCGTGGATGAGCACAACGGGTCGCTCGAGCCGGTCTGCGAGCGCCGCAGCGGTGAACGAGGGCGACGCCCCGATCGCGCCGCGCACGCGTGGCCGTCCCCTGCCACTCAGCGCATGGGTCAATGCGTCGAGGCCGCCGAACTCTGCGAGCAACTCGTGCAAACGCGGAGGATGTTAGGGCGCGATCCGCACGTACGGCCGGACACCATCAACCGTCACTGGTCCGATGCCACTCACACGAGCCAGATCCTCGACGGTGCGGAAACGACCACGGCTGACACGATCCTCGATGATCGCCGCCGCACGAGAGGGCCCGATGCCCGGCAGCAGTTGCAACTGCTCGGCTGTCGCGGTGTTGATGTCCAGCGTCATGCCGGCTTCGAGCTTTGGCGCAGCGGTGAGTTCTGGCTCGGCTGCTGCCGGACCTGTGTCCGGCTGTGGCTCACGCGACGATGGGCTCGGAGTCGGTGACGCAAGTTCGGGCGCGCCGGCGCGCGGCTCGACCTGCTGGGGTACGAACACGACTGGTTGCGGTGCGGGCGTAGGCCGTGTCGCCAGGCTGTACCCGACGCCGACAAGACCGACGCCCGAAACGAGCAATGCCGCCACCCATCGCGCGCCATGTGGAGACGGGCGCGATGATGGCTGGCCGGCGTTCATGCCTTGGTCTCATCCTGCGCACCGGCGCGCACTGATTGCCGCAAGGCCACCAGCGCAGCCAATGCCGGCCGGGGCGCTCCGCTCGCGTCGACGAGACCTGGCCCGCCCGTGGTCCTGGCGGTATCTTGGGCAATCCCCCAGCACACTGAGTGTACATATGGCTTGGCCGCCGCTACTGCCATCACCCGGGTGATCCAATCGGCTTGCACCGTCGGCGACCACCGGCCACCCCACGAGCCGCTCTCGCCCTCGGTTCCTGTTGGCGTCGAGGGGCACACCGCAAACGTGACCGAGATCGGCCGGTCGAGATCCGCGTATCGGTCGAGTACCTCGGAAAACGCCATCGCGTCGCGCACGGCTGCCGCGGTGCTCGCATCGGTCAGGTCGACGCGCAGGCCGATGGCGTCGACGGGCGTGCCGCTCTGGGCGATCAGTTCGGCCAGCAGCAGCGGCGGAACCGAGCGCTGCGAGCGGGCCGCGTACAGCGCGAACGGATCGACCACCTCAACCTGCACGCGGCTCTGTGGCTGCAGCTTGCGAGTCACCGTGGACGCTACGCGTAGGAGGTCGGCAATCTGCTCGAATCGGAGTGACAGCGCTCCTTCGACGCCCAATGACGACGCCAGCGTCCACCATTGAACCGTGCGCCGATACCGTGTCACCACCTGCCGCACGTGCTCGTACACCAGTTCGCGCAGCGTGTCGTAGTCATTCTCCCAGATGAACAGCCACTCGGGTAGCTTCCCGGGACCGAGGTCGAGCACCGGGCCGGCGACCACGGGCAATTTGCCCTTGCGCACGGCCCACTCGATCCAGCGATCGGTCGCGGCGTACTGGTACTTGCCCTCGGCTGGTTCGATGGACGACCAGGGCATGGGGACGGTGATGAAGTCGGCCGCCTTGGCCATCGCCGCTTGTGCGGGCGGCTCGAAACCGCCCGGGTCGACCGCGCAGCCCACGCGCGCCACGCCCGCCAGCGTCACACCGTGGGCCTCGGGTGCCTTGACCACCGCCACCGGCTTGCCCGCGGGCCGGCCGATCGATCGCTCGGCCCGCTCAATGGCATCGCTGAACCACGAGCCGTCGGCCCGCGCGGCCAATCCAATCTTCACCGCCTCGGCCACCAGCAATTCGCTGGCCTCGGCCGCATCACGCAGAGCCCGGCGAGACTTCTCGTCGGCGGCGACGATGTCCGGATCGTCGGCATCGAGGCCTTCTTTCTGCACGCTGCGCCACGAGACCAGGGCGGCCGAGAAGTCTTCGCGCGCCCGCTCGAAGGTCACCAGTGCCGCATGGTCAGCGGGCAACATGGCGAGATTCCACTCTTCGAGCGCGTTGAGGAATCGCATGAGTTGCTTGCGGGCGAGCTCGAGCGATAGGAGATACGGCCACTCGCGCTGGGGCAGCAGCGTCGTGCTCAGCAGCAACTCGCGGTTGGGACCGGAGCCGTTGCCGTTGTGATCCAAGGGGAACAGGATCTCGAGCGACACCGGGCCGGTGTTTGATGGGGCAACGGTCAGCACGCCATGCTCGACGCGGACCTCGCCGGGGGCTGTCGCTCCGTCGGCCGCGACGATGCCCGTGTGGGCCAATGGCCAGCCGTCGGCTGGGCCCCCATCGCGATGCACGAAGAACTTGAGCATCCGGCTGCGACTCTCCAAGGGGCTAACCACTGGGCCAACGACGCGGCCACACCGGCCTTCGGGCCTCGCCTTGGGCCACGCTCTCTACCATATGGCCATGCCACGCGCCGAGCCGTCCCAGGGGGCCACCATAGCCCAAACCAGCCTCGCCCTCCCACTGCTGCACCGCGGCAAGGTCCGGGAGGTCTATGACCTGGGCGATGGCCGCGTGGCGATCATCGCCACCGACCGGCTCTCCGCCTTCGATGTCGTGCTCCCCACGGCCATCCCCGGGAAAGGCCGAGTGCTGACGAACTTGTCTTCCTGGTGGTTCCGCTGGCTCGAGGGCAAGGGTCTGGGACCGACCCATTTCGTCGATAACAGGACCGAGCTGCCAGCTTCGGCACTTGACACTCCCGGCGCCACCAACCCTTCGCACTTGGCCGGCCGCACCACCATCGCCCGACGAGGTGACATCATTCAGCTCGAGTGCGTCGTGCGCGGCTATCTCGAGGGCTCGGGCTGGAAGGACTACCAGAGCACCGGCGTCGTGAGCGGCGTGGAACTGCCCACAGGCCTGAATCAGTGCGACCGGCTACCCGAGCCGATTTTCACTCCCAGCACAAAAGCCGAGCCACCCGAGCACGATGAGCCTATCTCGGTGGCCGAAGCATCGAAGCTGATCGGGGCCGACCTCGTCGGCGAATTACAGGAACGCTCGCTGTCTATCTACACGGCAGCCGCCGAGCACGCGGCCAATAGCGGCATCATCCTGGCCGACACCAAGTTCGAGTTCGCCTTCCCCCTCGACCACGAGAAGGGCTCACGCGAGCCGATGCTGGCCGACGAGGCGCTCACGCCCGATAGCTCACGCTTCTGGCCCTCCGATCAGTTTGAGCCGGGCCACGCCCAGCCCAGCTTCGACAAGCAGTTCGTGCGTGAGTACCTGATGGAGCTTGTTAAGAACGGCGCGTGGGACAAGAGCGCTCCTGGGCCCGAGTTGCCCCAGAGCGTGGTCGCCCAGACCACCGAGCGGTACGAGACGGCTCTAAGGCTGCTGACTGAATAGCGATCGCTTACTTCAGCTCGCGCTGAATGTCTCGCCCGCGCTCGCCGAACTCGCGATCGAGCATCGCTCGGAATGCGGGCATGCCGTCTGGCTCGGGAAAAACCGAGTCGAAACCCCGTCCCTCGACGATGGCGTTGCCGTCCTCATCGTCAAAAAGCGGCTTGTAGTCCGTCACCAGTCGGTCGTACGCCCACCGGCGCAGCTCGGGCGGCGCGTTGTAATAGGCCTGCTGGGCGTAGTCAACCTCCAACGACGGCAGCATGTTCCCGAATGCCTGACCAGCCACGAAGTCGAAGCGCCGATCGATGTGCTCCATGCGGCCGGACGTTGTCTGAGGATTGTCGCGGAGCTGCTTCTCCATGTACATAGCATGGTACTGCTTGGCGTAATCGATTGCCGACTCGAACACTTCGTTGTCGCCACCGATCAACCCGATCAGGATCGCCTCGTGCAGCGCGCCGTAGATCTCCTGGATGGCCACCGATGGCGAACCTAACCGATCGGTCAGCTCGGCCCGCACGAACAAGTGGATGTCCTGGGCCAGCCATGTCGCTTTCATGGGATCGTTCAGGTTCGCGAACTCGAACTCGGCCAGTTCGTTCTTCATCTGCGTCGCCTTCGCGTGATCACCGCGGCGATAGACGTAGCGGATGGCGTCCTTCATCATGTTCTCATAGCCGGCGGCATAGGAGCCGTACGCCCGGTCGTTGTCGTAGTAGCTGCGCTTCACCACTTCGCCCAGGATCTCACCATATACGTCGATGTAGGCCGTGTCGGGGATGCCGAGGTAAAACGGCTCGCGGTCGCCGCTGTTGAGCATCATGGCGTTGTAGTCGAACCACAAGTTGCCCGTACGCCATAGCTCCTGGATCGCCTGGACCACCAACCGATCGGTGTTAATGAAGTCGTAGTCCTTGATGACCTCTTCCTCGATGCGGGTCAGGCCGCCCTCCACGCCTTTCTGGCCCCAGTAGACCGCGTGGGCGGCGGGGTGGCGCCAGTCGAGCGGGCCGTAGGTGCTGGTGTACCGCAACATCCGCCGCGGCTCCATGTTGAAATCCCGAACCAGCACACGCCGGCGGGTAAACGCCAGCAGGTCATCCCACGCCTCGGCAAACTCCGGATCGTGCACGAGTTCGGTCGTGTCGAGGAACTTCTGGTCCGCCACGTTGCGCAGCTCGGGCCATACAGCCGAAGCCCGAGCCATGCGAACGCGCGTGACACTCTTGAGCATCATCTGACTATTGAAGTCGACGTCCAACGCTACGAGGCGACTGAGCAACTCGTCTACTTTCGGGTTGGCCTCGACCACCTCGTCAAGCGTTTCGGGCGCGTCAACGATCGGCTTCAGCCATTCCTCGAAGAGCGCGATGCGGGCCTCGCGCGAGTTCTCGCCCGGCTCGGGCATTGGCGGCGGGCCGAGGATCTCGTGCCACTCCGCAGCCAGTTGTAGCTTGTAGTACCAGTGCGCGTCGTCGGCAAAGGCCTGAACCTTGTGCAGGAACAGCCACGCGAGTTCCTTGTGCACCACCATGTCGGTGGGGTTGTGCTTCACACCCTCCATGCGGAGCAGATTGATGCCCTGGCTCACCCAGTTCCATCGCTCCTGAGGCGTGTTGGTGGTCACCGAGATGTTGTACGCCATGTTCCACGCGTGGAAGGCCCACACCTGCGGGAAGCGTGGCTGCAAGCGTGTGATCGCGCGGGCCAGATCGACCGCCTCGTAGTACTTGCCCTCTTCCTTCAATTCGTTGGCACGGATCCACAGGATATTGACGAACAGCCCGCGGAAGGCACCCATCGCGATGCCCAGAGCGACCTGTGGCGGGTCGCCCTCCTCGGCGGTCTCGGTATACGTCAGCTTGTGGCGGCCGGCCGAAGACGTCAGGTCCGCCGACACAAGGCCCGACAGCCCCAGCAACGCGATGCACACCGCCACGGCGATCAACTGCGTCATCCTGCCCTGCGGCATGGCTTAGCGCCTCCAAGGTTCTACGGGGCCTCGCAACACGCCCCGCCACTCGTACGCCCGCGAACTCTCTTCGGGTCGCGCGGCTCGGGTCATTGTCCCGAATACATCGCCAGTTCCCGCGATCGGAAAACCAGCCAGCCCACACCAAACAGCAGCACACACCAGAAGCCCAGCACGACCATGCCCTGGGCCAAGCTCGCCCACGACACGTACTCGCCCTGCACGAGCTTCTCGATCGGGTTTAGTTCGCCGTACACCCGGAAGACCCATATCACTGCCGCCGAGATCGTCTCGACCACGGCCAGGATGGCCGGCCCGATGCCCTCGCCATAGAACGGGTTGTAGACCTCAAGCGAGTCTTCCAGGAACATTGCGCTCTCGGCCGCAAAGAATGCGCCAAAGGCCACCAAGCACGCCACCGGGAAGCTGAGCGCTGTCGAGGCGGCGATCGCCAGCAATGACAAGAACGCCAGCTTGATCCACAGCACCGCGACTACCCGCACGAAGTTCAAGCGGTAGCTGCCCACGCTGTAGCTCAACTCGAGCCCGCCCGGCGGGAAGCTGATGGTCTTCGGGTTGCCCATCACGCCAATCTGACCTTCGGTGTTCTGCACGAACGAACCGTTGATGACGGTCAGCTCAAGTTGGCCATCCTCGTTGATAGCGGTGGGCGGAATGTCATCGATGATGAGAGTCTGTGCGAGCCCAACCTCACGCTCGTACATGGTCCCGCCGGCGTCGAACGTCACGCGATAGAATTCGTTGGGAAGATTGGCGCCCGATTCGATGCGGTAGCGAAGCAGCAGCGGAGCATCCTGGAGGGCGGCTTTCTCCAGTCCGCTGAAGGTGTACGTCTTGGCGAGGCCCGGATCGAGCGATCGCAGCTTGGCGACGTAGTCTTTGTACAGGTCGTCACGCACCTGTGTACGAGTCTGTGGCTCCTCGACCAGCTCACCAAAGGACTCGAGCGCCTCACGCTGTTCGACAAACTGATCGACGATCTCGCCAAATTCCTCGCCATACTTGTCGAGCGTAATGTCGATGTCGCGCGCGATACGGGCCTGGAGCACCTGATTGTGCAGGATGCGGCGGTCCTCGCTGATCGCCGAGGCCCCGAGTTCGACACCCCTGGCCACGTACGCCTGGCGTTCGCCGTCAGCGGGCTGCTGACGCAGATATTCGGCGAACATGAAGATGCCCGACCCGCACACCAGCAGCAGTGCTGCGTTGAGCGACACGACCCCCAGCCACTTGCCCAGCAGGTACTTCCACACCGAAACTGGCTTGGTCATGGTCTGCCAGATGATTCGGTCGCGCTGCTCGAAGCTCAGCGTGGCCACCGAGAGGAGCAAGGTGAGGATGGCGATCAGCCAGAACGCCCCGGCGGTGCCGTATTGAAGGAACGACTGCATCCGATACCGCAACGGCGTCTCTTCGTTGAGCAGCATGGGCACGGCCGCCAGCCCCAGGATCAGCATCACGATGAAGACCAGCGAGACCTTCATCCGAACGGCCTCGGCCAGCACGTTCCGCGCAACCGAAAAGACCGGGCCCGAGGGAATGGACAGCAGCAATCGCAGAATCTGGAGCGCGGCCGTGAACCAGAATGTGAGCGTGGCCGCGCCGGCGATGATGCGCGCGAGCGCCGCAGTGTTCCGCCCGGCCCATCCAAACTCGACTAACACAAGCATGGGGCCGGCGACCAGCAGTACGCCGAGATTCAAGAGCAGGTAGGTCAGACCAAGACCGAGCCAGATCACAGCGAGGGTGGCGGCCAAGCCCACTGCGATACCCAACGCGACCGCAATCGGGCTCCGATCCTGCGACAGCACATTTTGGACAATCCGCTGCTGACGCTCGATCTGGGCCCGGACGGTGGGGTCCTCGATGCCCGAGGTGTCCAAAAACTCGATGTTATCGCTAGCGCGGCCCTCTGCGTTCGACACAGCGATGTACGTGATGCCGCCAGCGATCGCCAAAACCAGCATCAACAGCGACGCGATGATCTTGAACCCGCGAGACTTCTGGAGCCGATCCATGCGAGCCCAGAGCCCGCTCATCGTTTCCCGTCCTGCTTGTCGGGTTCCTCGCCCGCGTCGCCCTCGGGCTCGTCCATTAGCGAGCCGATCATGCCCAAGTCGACCTCAGGATCGGCCGCTTCGGCTTCGGGTTTGGTTTCCTCCTCAAGCAGTTCCTCAACAACAGCTTCATCGACGGTCTCGGGCTTGAGTTCGGGCTGCTTGGCTTGTGTCGGTTCGGGCTCGGGCTCGCCGCGCACGAGATCGCTAATGAGCGCTTCGCCCTCAACGGGTTCGTCGGAGCTTGTGCTCGAGCGCAGGAACTCGGCCGTCATTCCACCGTGCGTGGCGCCTGCGGTCTCGAGCCGCTCAGCCTGAGCATCCTCCACGATCTTCAGGAACAACTCCTCTAACTTCTGCCGCGGGTGCGACACACGTTGTACGGCCTTCGTCCCACCGGTACGGCGACGAATGACCTCGTCGATCTCCGCGAGCGTTTGTTCGTCGAGCGTGTCGGTCTCGATCGTCGTACGCTCGGTGGCTTGCAACAACTGGTCGCGTGTGCCCTCCTTGCGGATGCGTCCGCCGTACAACACGACCATGCGGTCGACGACGTCCTCCACGTCGGCCAGCAGGTGGCTTGACAGCAGCACCGTCTTCCCACGGCGGCCCATCTCCATGATCAGATCCTTCACCTGCCGCGTACCAATAGGGTCAAGGCCCGTCGTCGGCTCGTCGAGAATCAACAAATCTGGATCGTTAATGAGCGCCTGTGCAAGCCCGATGCGGCGCTGCATGCCTTTCGAATACTCGCGAACCTGGCGGTACTGCGCGGCCTTGAGCCCCACCATGTCGAGCAATTCGTCGATGCGCTTCTGCCGCGTGGTGTGATCGAGCCCGAACAAGCGTCCGTAATAGTCGAGCGTCTCCCGCGCGTTCAAGAATGGGTACAGGTAGCTCTCTTCGGGCAGATACCCGATGCGCTTCTTGATCTGCACGTCGCTCGGAGACTTGCCAAACACCGCGACGCGACCCTTGGTGGGCTTGAGAAGCCCGAGCAACACCTTGATCGTGGTGCTCTTGCCCGAACCGTTGGGACCGAGCAAACCGAAGATCTCGTGCGGCCTGATGTCGAACGTCACATCAGCCACCGCCCGAGCCCGCGATCGCATCCAGAAGTCGCGGAAGGTCTTGGTCAGCCCCTGCACAGCCACGACGGGCCGAGCCGAACCCTCGCCCGCGGTCGACCCTCCAGTTTTTGTCTTGGTTGCCATCTGGGTCATGCCAGTGCTTCTTTCCTGTCGGCCGATCGAGCCCGGACCGGCGTGTTCACTCAGGTCCCGAACTCACGCATATCCGTGTCGGTCTGGAACTGCGCTTCCCGCTGCCGCTGCTCTCGACGCCGGACGGCCTCTTGGTTCAAGAGCTCCTGCGCGATCTCCTCAGCCCGACGGCGGTGCTCGGGATCGGGATTGATCAGGATGTTGATCGATCCGACCGGCAGCTTCATCACCTCGATGGTGTCCCGAGACAACACGCCCTTAAGTACCCGAGCCCAATCTGACTGCAACACCAGCTCTGGGTTCTCACGATACTGCGGTAGCTTGACTTGATAGAGCGCCAAGATCAGCTTGGCCGATTGCTCGGTCTCCGTGCGCTGCTGTTCCGCGGTGTTGAGGATTTCCGAGACCCGGCCGGTCACCGGGTACGACTGGGCTTGCCCATCGATCTCAACGGGCTGCCCATCCATCATCGCGTGGACCCGGGCAAGGATCGCCTCCTGCTCGTCCTCATCGCCGAGTTCCACTGCTGCCTCGTATAGATTGATCTGATCGAGGATCGGCTGAGCGGCGGCACCCGCTACGCGGCTGAGGCTATTCGACGCGAAGCTCTCGGCCTGCACACGCTGCGACTGTGACTGGCTCTCGGCCGTTTGAACGTCGGCGAAGGAACTCCAGACGCTCAGCGGCGGAGTGCGCGTCCTCATAGACATCGATTCGACCACGATGCCCGCGTCGATCGCGTCGAGGGTCTCTTGCGCGATGCGCTGCGCCCGGCTGGCGACACCACCCGCTCCGCCGGTCTCGCGGAGCAGGTCGTCGATCGCCGTCGTCGACACCGCGCGGAGCACGCCGCGCGACACCGCTGTCCGCACGATCTGCTGCTCGTCGTCGGATGTGATGTTGCTAGCAAACTCGCGGGGATCGTCACGCCGATACACGACCGTCCACTGCGTGTGGACGAGGTTCTGATCGCTGGTGATAAGCGAGCCGTCGCGCTGCGGATCAAGCGACCGCTGCGGCGCGCGAGCCAGTTCCTCAAGGGACTTGCCACGGTCGCGCTGGCTGACCTCGAACCAGAACTCATCCTCGAGTTGTACGGTGCGCTGACCGGTCTGCACTCGAATGAGTTGCCCCAGCGGGTATGGGGGGCCCCAGGTCAGCCCCGACTGGATCGTCTCGGCGGAGGGACGCCCGAAGATGACCTTGATGCCGGCCTCGCCGGCGTCCACTGTTCGAATGCCGCTCAGCACATAAATGACCACCAGCCCCACGATGGCGATCTGCAGCAGCCGGTACATTGTGCGGAAGGCCGCCGCCAGCGACTCGTTGGCCGCGTGCATGTCGTTGATGGCCTGCTCGCCCATACCGGCATCGGAACGCAGACGCACCGACGCCTCGCGCGCAGGCGGGCCGCTGCCGACGTCCTCGTCGAACTCGGGCAGCATCGATTCGAGCGACTCACCCTCGCCCGATCCGGGCTTGTCCGGACCGCTGCCATCTGCACGATCGGTGGGATCACTCATCGCCGCGACCCTCCCGCGACTCTCGGTCCGAATCGGTCTCGCCCATGAACACCTCGGTACCGGGGATTGAGCTTGGCGTAGCCGACTGGAACAGCGCGGGGTCGAGCAGGTTCAGCCCTGGTGTGTCGGTCGAGAACAACAGCGTCGCCCGTGCGAACATGGCCTCGTCGAGCAGTTCGAGGTTCTTGAGGAAGATCGCAAGCCCGGGCTCTTCGTTCATCACCGCGAGGTAGCGAGCAGCTTCCTGATCGCCCCGGGCGCGGATCTGACGGGCCCGAGCCTCGGCGAACGCCAAGATCCGCTTCGCGTCGCTGTCGGCCTTCGACCGGATCGCGTTGGCCTCACTCTGCCCGCCCTCCTGCAGGCGGGTCACGATGCGAGCACGATCCTGACGCATCCGTTCCAACGCTGCTTCGGTCGTGGTCTGCGGCAGGCTTGTGCGGGCGATGCCCGCCTGGACAATCTCGATGCCGAAGGCGCGATCACCCTGGCCCTCGAGCTTGGCCTTCATCTTCTCCAATACCCGGCCTTCGAGTTCCTCCAGCTTCGACGCCCCTTCGTTCGGCGTGAACAGGTCGCTCATGGAGTACGCGCTCAACTCGGACATCTCACTGCGCAGCGTGTCTTCCACCAGTGTGGCGGCGTCGCGATAGTGGTCGGCCGCACGCGGGCCCGCGTTGCCGAAGCGGCTGTAGAACGTGCTGACTTGGTCGGGCTTCACACGCCAGATGGCGAACGCGCCCACGATGAGCTGCCGGTCGTCGCTCGTCTGGTACGTCTCGATGCGCGCCTGCGAAAGGCGGTTGGTCGTCTCGTACTTGGTCACGCCCTCGAAAGGGTAAAACCACTTGAACCGCAGGCCCGGATCGGTGATCTCCCGATCGACCTTACCAAGTCGCGTCACCACGGCCGACTCGGTGAATCGCACGGTAAAGGTCATCGCGTAGACCAGCAGGACGATCACAAACGCGATCGCGACGCCGAACGTCAGGATGTACTTGTATCTGGCCATACCGGAATCAACTCCTGCTGCATGGGATCGAGAGTCACGTCGTGCCATTGAACCGTTGCGAGATGGTCAGTTTTCTTCCGGACCGGAATACCCGTCCTCGAGGATCGCACCAGACTGCCGGCTGTGCGTGAGATCAACGTCCATGGACATGCCACCACCGCCCGGAACGACGATAATGCGCTTGCCATCGAGCGCGCTGAAGAACCGATCGAGGTACAAGGATGCCCGGAAGTACAGCGGGTTGGCCCGATCGGCTGCCGCCTGACCGATGGCCAGCTGCGCCTCACCCCATTGGCCCATGTGGCGCTCCCATCGCTTGGCCTGGGCCTCGGCGATGAGCGAGGCCGCCTGCCCGCCCGCCTCAGCCAGCAAGCCGTCGATCTTCAGTTCCTGCTCGACGATGGTGTCCTCGAGATCCTGATCGAGCCGGGCGCCACGCCGAGCCTGCAACGCTTGCAAGGCCTCGATCTCGACCACGATCTCGTCCGCGAGTTCTACCGATCCCACGGCGCGCGTGAGCGAACGGATCGCTTCGGCCTGGGCCGCGTTGAGCTGGGCCTGGTACTTTTGCTCCTGCTCGACAACCTGCCCAAACTGCAGCGCCACCGCCGAGGGCGGCGACACGCCAGACACTCCAACGGAGAGGATGCGAACGATCGGCTCGGTGTCCTCGCCGTTCTGCTTCGGGTTCACCTTGATGAATTCCTGCTCGAGACGCTCACGGATCTCATCGGCCATCTCGGCTCGCTTGGGGCCCAGCAACTCATCGACGCGCGTGCGGACCAGGTACCGCATCACGACTTTCTGCGTCAGGCGGTTGAGCATGTCCAGATGCTGGCCGTCCTGCGTGAACATCTCCCACGCCTCGACGTCCTCGACGACGTACCGCACGGGCACCTCGACGCGCATCATGCTCAGGTCTCGGCCAAACTCAACCTCTGAGCCCGCCTCGACCTCACCCCGCGAGGGCTGAACCAGCATCGTCGATTCGTTCTCGGCCTGCAGGTTGGTCCATAGGTAGGCCTCGACATCAATCGCGCGCTTGGCACTCGCACCAAGGATCTCGCGAACCGTGCCAGTCGAGTAGCCCATCAGCTTTACTTGGTTGCCTTGCTGACGCTCGTAGTAGCCAGGAATCTCGATGCGATCGATCGGCCAAGGCAGCTTCCCTCGAACACCCGGCTCCACATTGGCCTTGATGATGCGACCGAATCGCGTGTGGATCCCCATCTGGTCGGGCTTGACCACCACGAAGCACGACATGACCCAAAAAACCAACGCGCCGATGAGCACCAAAACCGGCGCGCGACGCGTGAGCAGCTTGTACATCCAGCTGCGAGATACCTCGTACCCGAACTGGTAGTCGATCGCTCCGCTGACCGACTCAGCCACGACTTCTGGCGAGGCCACCGGCCCGAGCAACCGCGAGGCGAACGGCGGGCGGAAGCTCTCGTCCGGCTTGCGCGGACGGTAGAGCTCGAGCAGGAAGTTCAGGATCGCCTCGACGCCGAACAAGACGAGCAGCGCGGGCGAGACATAGAGCATGACACGGAGCACATCGCTCGAGCCCAGTTGGTCGACAACGTGACCCGCGCCCACCAGCAGGCCGAACAGCGCCGTGCCGGCCGCAACGGTCGCGCCGCCCTGAAGCGCCTGCCATGCGGGCCGCTTGGCCATGCCGGCCGTGTACCGACTGAACATGAAGCCGATGACCGCCACCGCAAGACCGAGTGTCAGGCCGACCAGCTCGTGCGGAGGAGCGACAAAGTTATCAGGGTCGGACAGTTCCCGGCCCGGCATGAACCGGAGCGAACCCGCCAAGATGAGTGCACCGCCGAAGACCAGCCCCACCGCGGGTACCGCGATCGTCCGCACCAGTTTCAGGCGCCGGTCGGCCACACGCAGGCCACCCTCGGCCTCGTCGAACACGGAGGACGTCGCCGCATCGGTTGCCGCAAAGGCCTCCGCCTCCATCGCTTCGATGCGCTCGCGGCGGTTCTGATCGTACAGGATCAGCAGCACGATCCAGGGCACGATGCCAACCAGCGCGAAGATCGAGCCGGTGACGGCGGTCGGCTCGCGGCCCACCAGACCGTACACGAGCAATCCGACGCCGAACACACCCTGGAAGATCAGGCCCAGGATGCTGTGGCTTGCCGCACGCTTGTAGGTATTGAAGTCACCGGACATCTCGAAGCTCCAGACGTGAACCAAGCCGAGGACAGCCCAACCGCCCGCCGGTCCGCAGGCCGCCGGCTATCAGCCGGCGCCGCCCCGACCACGAGCCAGCCCATTCTCACGCCCCGGGCCCGCGCTTTCCACAGGCCAACGGAACGATTCGCCGTGTTCTCGCTCGCCCCTCCCAAGGTCCGCCAGCGGCCGACAAATCGCGGACGCATTCGGCAGCTACGAACGGTTTCGCCCCGGGTTCGCAACCGCGGGGCAATAAAATAGCCGCCCTGACCGACCCCGGAGGCCATCACGGGCGAATCATTGCCACGCTCGACCGCCGTCAGCCCAACGGCTGACGATCGATCCCGACGGGGAGGCCCATGCTCAGCCAGTTCTTCACCATCGCCCGCAACACGTTTGTCGAGAGCGTCCGCCAGCCCATCCTGCTGCTGCTGATCCTCGTCAGCGGGCTCCTCCAAGTCATGAACACATGGATGGCCGCGTTCAGCATGGGGCGCATGAGTTCGGCCGAGGTTTACGGCGACAATAAACTCTTGCTGGACGTGGGTTTAGCCACGATCTTCGGTGCCGGCATGCTCATGGCGGCCTTCCTGGCGACCGCCGTCATCTCGAGCGAGATCGACCGCAAGACCATGCTCACCGTGGTCAGCAAGCCAATCTCACGAACCTGGGTCATCCTCGGCAAATACCTCGGTGTGGCCGGGGCTATCACCGGCGCGGTGGTCATCATGCTGGCGTTCTTGCTGCTGGCCATCCGCCACGGCGTGTTGTCGACCGCAGGCGATCACCTCGACATGCCGGTCATCCTCTTTGGAACCGGGGCCGTTGTCGGGTCGCTGCTTCTGGCTGCCGCGGCCAATTTCATGTACGGCTGGTCGTTCAATCAGACCGCCGTGACGGCCTTGCTGCCTCTGGTCCTGCTTGCCTACCTCGGGGTTCTCCTGGTCTCCAAGGAGTGGGAGATCCAGCCGATCACCACCGATTTGCCCATCAAGATCGTGACCGCCTGTGTCGCCATGGTCTTGGCCATCCTCGTGCTGGCGTCAGTAGCTACCGCCGCCTCAACGCGGCTGGGCCAGGTCATGACCATCGTCGTCTGCGCGGGCGTCTTCGTCGGTGGCCTGCTCTCCAACTACTTCCTGGGACGCCAGGCCTTCACGAACGAGATCGTCGGCGTCGTGGAGCGGTACGAGCCCGGCCAGACTGGCAGCGACGATCCGTCGTCCCGAGGGGCAATTCTGGACGTAACACTGAAAGAACCACCCCGTGTCGAGGTCGAGCCCGGCGACCCCTTCTACTTTGGGCCCAACCCCAACGGCGTGGCTCTGGTTACGGGCAATTTCGACCCCTTCCCAGGCGACGTCGCCGATACACCCTCGCTCTTTGAACCGACCACGCCCGGCGGACTGATCGTCCTCGACGCCGTTGGGCGGCAACTCATCGTACAAAATATTGGACGTGACCCACTCCGCCTCCATCGCCCTCCCGAGCGCGACGACTTCGTGTTCACTACACCCACCCGCGTCGCGCCGCTGCCGGCCACGCTGTGGGCCATCGTACCCAATATGCACTATTACTGGTTGCTGGACGCCGTCACTCAGAACCGCGAGGTACCAACCCAGCACTTGGTCAAAATCGCGCTCTACGCCATCTTGCAGATCGGCGCGTTCCTGGCACTGGCGGTCGCGCTCTTCCAGCGTCGCGATGTAGGGTAAACCCGAAAAACCGCTCACGACGTTTTGCGTAGGATACTTGTGAAAAGGCCCGACTACAATTTGCAGTTGGGCTGTGGTCGTTCGTACCGCATCGCGAAGACCGGGCGTCTGGCCCCGGGGCAGTAAACGAATCGGAGGCTTCACATGTCATCACTACTCGACGGCATCGACGTCGCGGATACCAGCAAATCTTCCAAGTCCTCCGGCGGACTCGACCCCAAGATCATCAAGGGTGTCATCGCCGGCGTGCTGTTCCTGATCGCCGCTGTCGTGCTGGCCATGCAGTTCAACATCATCCCGCCCATTTGGGGCGGTGACGGCTCTGTCACGAACAGATCCGGAGAGCGGGTTGAGCATGTACCCGCGACCGATGAAGAGACTCGGCAAGCCATTGAGCGGATCGAGCGCGACAGGGATGAGGCCATCCGTCAGGGTGGGCAAGAGGGCGGCTCCTGAGCCGCCGATGTCGAACAGCCCACTCCCGTTTGAATGCGCGACGGGAAGCATGTTCCAGCCAAGAACTCGGAACCCGACCACGCGTTCCGCCATTGATATAGACCGGCCTTACTCTTCGTCGCCGTCGGCGTTCATGTCGCCGAGTTGACGGAAGCAAGCCTCGTACCCCAACAGCAACAACGCCACCGCGTCGCTGCTGCTTTCGTTTGCAAGTGCTTCGATAGGCACGTTCGCGGGCGACCGGAACGTAAATAGCATGTCGTCGGAACGGAAGTGCTCGAAGGTCGGCCGCTCACCCTCGTAGCCCAGGTCGACCATCTCTTCTTCGATCAACTCGTCGAGTTTGTCACCCGTGTGCATCAGGTCGGCTTCGATCGACTCGCTCTGCCAGCGGTCGGCCATCTCGAGCGCGACCCACACCTTGCCGTCGTCCCAGCGCACCCGATACCAAGCCTCTTCGGCCGACCCGTCAGCCTGGCAATCCAGGCGACCATCGGTCACGGCACAGCCGGCAAACACGCCGGACTTCTCGGCCTTCTGGCGAACGTTCTCGAGCAGAGTGGCGAAGGCCGATGGGGCGGCACTGGAGGTCGATCCTGACTGGGGCATGGGCCCTCCTGCGGAGGTTGGTCGATCATCTCGATAGCTACGAGGGCCATGGTACGCTCGACACCCCACGGCTCGGTCGCTATGCTCACCTCGCGCCGGGAATCCCGGCTCGCCCCTCGTAGCCCAGGTGGCGGAACTGGCAGACGCGCTACCTTGAGGTGGTAGTCCTGGAAACAGGGTGGAGGTTCGAGTCCTCTCCTGGGCACTTCTCCGGCTTCGGCCAGTCCGATAGCCAGACCCTCACAACCCGGTCGACCAGTTCAGATCAACCCTGGTGCTTTTCGGACCGATGGGCTGGTGTTGGGCCGCGCGCCCATCGATTGGGAGCCCGCCATGTCGAGCACACGAGCCACCCCCGCCATGAGCGACGCCGACTTCGACGCGCTCGCCCGGATCGTTCGCGACCGCGCGAGCGTCTGCATCGATCCTGAGCATCGCGACGGCTTGCAAACCAGGCTGGCCGACCGCCTGCGCAATCTGGAATTGGACACCTTCGAACAGTACACCAAGTTCCTGTCGATGGGCCCCTACCAGCACGACGAGTTCCAGGAACTGCTGGCCCTGATCGACCCAGCCGACAAGCCGCTGTTCGATCATCGCGCGCAGTTCGACGTCTTCGCGCGCATCGTGCTGCCCAAGCTCATCGAAGCACGCAAGGACATCCGGCACCTACGGATCTGGTCGGCCGGCTGCGGCAACGGATCGGAGACCTACACGCTGGCCATCATCATCCACGACGCGCTCGGCGTGCGTGCCGGCGACTGGCACATCGAGGTTTTGGGTACCGACATGTGCGAGCGCAAGCTGGCCACCGCCAACACGGCCGCATACGACGACAACGACCTGCAAAGCACGCCCGACCACCTCAGGCGCCGCTACTTCAGGCAAGCCGGCAAGAACTGGGTGCTCAGCGACGACCTCCTGCAACTCGTCGGCTTCGAGCCGCACAACCTGACCGACCGCTTCGGCGCCAAGCAGTACGGCACCTGGGATGCCATCTTCTGCCGTGACACGCTCTCGCTCTTTGACGAAGACACGTGGCAGCGGGTGCTCGGCACCTTCCACGACCAGCTCGCCAACGACGGCACGCTGTTCGTGGGTGCGAACGAGATCGTCCAGCCGGGCCAGCCGTCGTTCATCGCGCGGGCGGAGCGCGATGGGGCGGGGTATCGGAAGGGGTGAAACCAAAGAAAACGCGCCCGATCCACGTCTGGATCGAGCGCGCGAAGGGCAAGGCGCCGGGCCGCCTTTCGGCGGGTAGGCACGCGCAAGCGGTCGGGACTCGGGTCGGCTTACTCGCCGGCCTCTTCGCCGGCCGAGCGGGCCAGCATGTCGCGGAGGTAGCGGTTCTCGCGGCGAGTAGCTTCGAGATCAAACACGAGGTACTTCACGCTCAGGCGGAGGTAGTCGAGGGACTCCTGCATCTCGCCGATGGCCTTCTTCACCCGGTCGTGGCGGGTCTTGGTTTCATCGGCGAGTTGGCGGAGGCGATCGCGCTCGCCCTCGGGCATGTCGTTGATCTTCGTGAGAAGCTCGCCGAGCCGGGTGTGGAAGTCGCGATCGTTCATGGTGGCCTCCGTCGTTCGTGTCTCTGGCTGTCGTCCGCCCCCGCGGCCTGTGCCAAGCCCAGATACAACCGCCGCGCCGCCGTGCCAGAGCAGCGGAACAAACTGCGCCCCGTCCAATAAAAACCGCCCTGGCGTTGTTCCAGGGCGGTTCTCGGTCCGTCTGTTACGATCGGCGAATCCGGGGCCTCGTGGCCGCGTGTTCGGGCTGTGGTGCGCGGTCAACGCCGGACGTTGCGTCCGCGCAACACGTCCTGGGCATCGTTGGGCATCTTCAACGCGATTCGGCGGAACTCGGCCTCGTTCTCCTGCTTCATGGAGCGGCCCAGATTGCGGATGTGGTCTTCCAAGGCCCGGCGGAACTGGACGAAGGCGCTCTCGATCTCGTGGCGGGGCAGCTCCGATAACGGATCGACCAGCCCCGTCTGCGTGGCCGCCCAGTCGATGAGCGAGCCGCCGCTGCCGTTGAAGCGGAACATGGCGCCGGTGTCCTGGAAGCGGTTGGGTAGGGGGCGGAGGGCGTCGAGTAGGTGCTCGGGCAAAGCCACCATGCTGGCGATCAGAGCGGCGGGCTGGAGGTTGACCGGGCCGTCCTCGGTAGCGGTGAGGGCGGGCGAATCGATGACCTCGCGCACGCCCGCGCGGGCGAAGCGGATTCGGACCTTGCGGGTGGGTTCGCTGTCGACAATCGTCGAGATCACCGACAGCACTTCGCCGTGCCCCCACTCTGGACGCGTCGACAGGCGGACGCGGTCGCCCTTCTTCACTTCGGCCACGCTGCTTTGCACCCCTGCCCTCCTCGGCTCTGGGTATTCGGGCCCGATGGTAGCGGCTCGGACCAATGGCTGGCGGCCTAGTATTGGCCTCTTCGCCAAAGACAGCCCAGCACCACCCGGCGATCCGGGTGCGTGCTGATTGTGTGTCACCGGGAGCCCCCAGGAACCATGATCGAAGCCCTCAAGAGCAACGAGATCGCCAACAAGGTCGGCGGACGCTTCAAGCTGACCGTGCTCATCCAGCGCCGCCTGGTCGAACTGCTCGACGGCTCGCGGCCACTGGTGGATCGCAAGGGCCGCAGCGACCTCGAAGTGGTGATCGACGAGATCATGCAGGACAAGATCACGCTGGAGTTCATCGAGCCGGTGACGGCCGACGAGCTGCCGCCCGCGCCCACGCGGTCGCGCGAGGCGCTGCTCTAACTCTCCCAAACTAATGACGGCCCAGCACCAAGCCGATCTGACCGGCCGCCGCGTTCTGATCGGCGTGACTGGGGGCATCGCCGCGTACAAGACCGCTACGGTGGTCAGCCGCCTGAGCCAGCGCGGCTGCGACGTGCGCGTGGCGATGACCAAGGCGGCGACGAAGTTCGTCACACCGCTGACGTTCGAGGCGCTGAGCGGCAACCCTGTCGTGACCGGCGTGTGGGACCACCACGACCCGGGCGACGTGCAGCACGTAAATCTTGCCGACCGTGTTGACTTGGCGTTGATCGCGCCGTGCACGATGGACTGCCTCGCACGGTTAGCGCATGGACACACGAGCGACCCCATCACGCTCATCCTGAGTGCCATCGATCGTGCTAAGACGCCGGTGCTGCTGTCTCCGTCGATGAACAGCGTGATGCTGGCCCAGCCCAGCACGCAGCGGAACATCGCGCAGCTCCGTCAAGACGGCTACCAGATTCTCGACGCCGAGAGCGGGTGGCAAGCCTGCCGGCACGTGGGGCCGGGACGGATGCCCGAGCCCGAGACGCTGATCGATGTTGTGGGCGAGGTGCTGCCGAATCGGTGAGTGCTACGAATCCTCGCCCTGATCCGCAGGCCCGACGTAGATCACAATATCTCCCCGCCCCTTGTCCTCGTCGGCCAGTTCCTCGCTCCAGCGATCGACCATGACGATGCTTAGCACGTCGGCACCTGGGCGTGTGCGCTCGAGGTAGTGGCGTGTGGCGCCCTCAAATTCGACGTGGAAGCGACCGATCACCAGGGCGACGGGCTCATTGCCAGCCCTGAGCGCCATTGCGACGCTATCGGCCATGGTGGCGTCCCAGACCAGTTGGGAGCGGAGGAAGTCGAGGGCGCCCGAGCCGCCGTGGTTGACATCCATGCCACCCATCGCCTCGACGAAGCGGTCGCGGTAGGCCTCTGGTCCCAACTCGTCTTTTGGCAACACGAACGTCTCGCGCTGGGCGGGCGACATCGCGCGTAGGTGGTCGTAGCCCTCGGTCCGCGCGAGGCGGACGTAGCGGCGCGGGGCGTTGGCGGCAATGACCACGCCGCCAGCATCCTTCGTGGCGTTGAACATCGCCTGGTGGCCGTCGGGGAAGTTCGAAGCGCTACGGCCCGACTTTTTGATGAAGTCCTCTTCTTCGATCATGCCGCCGAGATACTCATCGATGGCGAGTTGCTGGTCGCGTTCGAAGAACTCAAGGAGCAGCGCGGGGGTCTCGTCGCGGTCGCGGACGCTGAGCATGTCTTCCCAGATCGCAGCGATAACGGGCAGACCGACTGGATGGCCATGCAGTTCACCGAAGAGGACGGCATCGGAATCTTCTGTACGTTCGAAAATGTCCCAGGTGTTGAGTACCTCACCGGTTCGGCCGTCGAAAATTGTGACGTCGGAATCGGACAGGCGGGCCTCTAGTGCCTCAGGCATAACCGGGTTCCAACGCGTGTGACAACCGGAGGCCACAACGACGACAAGGGACACCAAGAGTGCTCCAATGACTCGGCTGTGGAGGGGCATCGCAATCTCCCTAGCTAGTGGTGTGGACCTCAATCCGATCCATATCTCTTGTTCTACGCTCTCGATTTCGCTTTCGCCGCCCCACCATAGGAGTTCTTGCCCTTGGACCCCACCACCTACGCCGGCTTCGCCGCCGGGCTGGCAACGAGCCTGCTCTGGGCCCTGACCAGCCTGTGCTTTGCTGCGGGTGGGCGACGGATCGGGCCCACGCTGGTCAACGGGCTGCGGCTGTACGTCGCCATCGTGCTGCTGACCGGCATGGTGTGGATGACCACGGGCGAGTTGTGGCCCATGCTGAGTGACCGGCAGTTCATTCTGCTCGCGGCGTCCTCACTAGTGGGCATCGTGATCGGGGATCAGGCGCTCTTTACCGCGTTTGTCGACATCGGCCCACGCCTGAGCCTGTTGATGATGAGCACGGCCCCAATCTGGGCGGCCGTGCTGGGATGGATCGCGTTGGGCGAGACGCTGGCCTGGCCGGCGGTGCTTGGCATCTCGGTGACGATCGGGGGCGTGGCCTGGGTCATCATGGAACGGCCCGCCGTGAAGGCAGACGAGCAGGCCCACCCTCATCGGGTGCGCGGCATCATCCTGGCTCTTGTGGGCTCCATGTGCCAGGGCGGCGGGCTGTTGCTGAGCAAAGCCGGCATGGGGCACGGCTGGATGGACGCGGAGCAACACATGGCGCCGCTGCCCGCCACGCAGGTACGGATCGCGGTGGCGATCGTGTGCATGACGCCGGTGCTCATCGCCCGCTGGCGAATCCAGGCCAGCCGGCGGGCGATGCCCATTCCCCGCCGGACACTGAAGATCGGGCTGGCGTTTACGGCCCTGGGGGCGTTCGTAGGGCCGTTCCTTGGCATGTGGATGAGCCTGGTGACGGCCGACCTGACCCCGGTGGCCGTGGCCCAGACGCTGTGCTCGCTCGCGCCTGTCATGATCCTGCCCATGGTGGCATGGCAGGGGGATCGGGTGTCCCCTCGGGCCGTGCTCGGGGCCTGTGTGGCCGTGGGCGGGGTGGCGTTGCTGGCCCTGTTGCCGCTGGTCTTGCCGGAAAACTGGACAAAATCGGAGACCGGACGTGAGTTGGCGGAGCCGACCGCGCTGCGCTAGGCATGGTCTCGATCCGCGATGTCAGAGCAGCTGGCCCGAACACCCCGATCCGGAAGGGCATACTTCAGGGGAAACGCGGCCCCGCCGGTTACAATTCCTCGGAGAACCGACTCCGGGGGGAAGCGACTATGACCCAGGACCAGCCTAACCGCGACGGCCACAAGGGCGACTCGCCCGATCCGGGCGAGGTGCTGCTCAAGAAGGCGATCCGGGGCGATCGGGGCGCGCTGATCGAGCTCTTGGAGCAGAACGCCCCGATGCTGCGCGCACGGCTCGAGGGCAAGATCCCCCCAGCGCTCAACGCCACCGTGGAAGCCGACGATGTGCTGCAGGTGACCTACATCGAGGTCGTGGGCCGGATCTCGCAATTTAAGACCGGCGGGATGAGCGGCTTCCGGGCTTGGGTATCGCGCGTGGCCGAGAACAACCTGCTGGACGCCATCCGCGCCGCACAGGCGGCCAAGCGGCCCGATCCGGCCAAGCGTGCCCATACGCCGCGCAACGCCGACGACTCGGCGGCGACGCTCATCGAGGTGCTGGCGGGCGATAGCAAGGCGACGCCATCGCGATTCGTGGCGCGCGGCGAGGCGGTGATGGCGATGGAGCGCATGCTCGCCACGCTGCCGGCCGACTACGCCAAGGTCATCCGCTTGTACGATCTGGCCGGGCACAGTGTCGAAGAAGTCGCCAAAGAGATGGGTCGCTCGACCGGCGCGGTATTCATGCTCCGGGCACGGGCGCACGATCGGCTTCGCGACGCGATGGGTGACCCGGGCCAGTACTTCTCCCGCGCCGGCGGCTGAAACCAAGAACCCTCAGACTCGGACGCTGCCGCATGGACGACACGCCTAACACGGGAAGTGATCAGGGCCAACCGGCCCCCGAAGACGCTGCGCCCTCTAGGGCCGACTCAAGCAGCGAACGCAAGCTCATTGAAGCGGCGTTCGAGGGCGCGCAGCCTGCTAGCGGCTGGCCCGAGACCACCACCGCGTGGTTCGAGGGGGCGCCGCTGCCGCCGCACGGAGCATTCCCGGGGTACGACATCGTGCGCGAGATTCACCGCGGCGGGCAGGGCGTGGTGTACCAGGCCGTCCAGCTCAGCACGCGCCGGCACGTGGCGATCAAGGTCATGCACTCGGGCCCGTTCATGGGCTCGTCGGGCCGCGCACGCTTCGAGCGTGAGGTGCAGGTGCTCGGTCAGCTCGACCACCCCAACATCGTGGGCATCCACGACAGCGGCGTCACCCAGGATGGCTCGTGCTTCTACGTGATGGACTATATCAGTGGCAAGCCGCTCGACCGACTCATGGCCGAGGGGCAGCTGCCTATCCGCGAGTCGCTGCGGCTGTTTGCCAAGATCTGTGATGCCGTCAACGCCGCGCACCTTAAGGGTGTGATCCATCGCGATCTGAAGCCCGCCAATATCCGCATCGACAAGCACGGTGAGCCGATCGTGGTCGACTTTGGCTTAGCCAAGCTGGCCATTCCCGAACTCGACGAAGAAGGCAGCGGCAAGCTGATGAGCATGACCGGGCAGTTCATCGGCTCGCTGCCGTGGGCCAGCCCCGAGCAGGCTGAAGGCTCGCCGACAGCCATCGACGTGCGCACCGATGTGTACTCGCTTGGCGTGATCCTGTACCAGTTGCTTACCAACCGCTTTCCCTATGAAGTACTGGGCAACATGCGCGATGTGCTGGACAACATCGTGCGTGCCGAACCCGCACGGCCCAGCACGGTTCGCCGCAAGATCAACGACGAGGTTGAGACGATCGTCCTGAAGTCGCTCGCCAAGCAGCGCGAACGCCGCTACCAGAGCGCGGGCGAGTTGGGACGAGACGTGCACCGCTTCCTCGAGGGCCAGCCAATCGAGGCCAAGCGAGACAGTGGTTGGTACGTCATCACCAAGACGTTAAAGCGGTATCGGGCGCCGGTTGCGGTCGCGGGTGGCTCGCTGGTGGCACTGGTTGTATTCGCGATCGTGATTACGCTGCTGTATGAAGACGCGAAGGCGGCGCGGCGCATCGCGGAAGAACAGAAGACGGACGCCGACAACGCCCGTATCGCCGAGACCGAACAGCGACAACTTGCCGAAGATCGGCTCGAGAACGCCTACGACCTTGCTGGAACGATGCTCACGGACTATTACGACGCGATCCGCGATCTCCGTGGGGCAACGAAGGCGAAACTGACGCTGGCCGAGAACGCGGTTTTAACGCTCGACGAGTTGGAGGCCGAGGCCGCAGGCGATCCCCAGCGGCTCCTGCTGATCGGCCAGGGACGGTTGCGGCTAGGCATGTTGTATTCCGGGCGCGCGGAGTTTCATCGTGTCGGCAAGCCCGACCAAGGCCCCGAGCTGTACGAATCCGCGCTGTCCATCGCTGATCAGTTGATCGGCGTCGACGACGCGTCGATCGAAGCCCGAGTCCTGCGCGCCAAGACGCTCGCGGCGATCTCGCACGCGCGACGGCTGCAGAAGGACTTCCTTGGCTCGGGCGAAGCGATCGACGACGCGATCGACGAGACCGATCGAGCCCTGAGACTCGTCGGCTCGAATGGCGCATCCCGCGCCGAAATCGAGTACCTCCGGGCTGACAGCATGCTGGAACGCGGTAACACGCAGGTCGAACGCGGCATGGCCGCCGCCATCACCGACGCGGACGCCGGCCGAGTGATCGCGTTGCAAGCACGTGATTCGTTCGAGCAGGCGCAGCGAGCGTTCCAGTCGATGATCGACCGAGCCATCGACATCGACCGCGGCGAACTCGGCGTGTCCCGTGCGCTCGTGCGAATGGCCGAGTGGACCATCCGAAGCGTCACGTTTGATCAGGCCCAGCAAGAGTCGATCGATCATGAAGAGATGCTCGAACGCCTCGATCGCGCGATGGAGTTGCTTAATCGTGCGGTGACTCTCATCGATGGTCTGGAAGCACGAGACCCGAAGAGCGCGGTGTATCCCCGCGATCGGCTCATGGCCGAGGAGGACCTGGCGAAGGCCTTGCGGCTGCGGGGCGCACAACTCGATGCGCTCGCTGATCAGCAGCCTGCCCGCTCGGACGATCTGTCTCTGGCCGCGAATGAAGCCCGCCAGCAATCGGTAAGCTTGCTGGAACAAGCAGTGGCGCGGGGTCAGCAGGCATTCAACGCGGACGAGGCCAATGTCACGCTTGCTCGGCGACTCGCGATGCTGACCGGTCAACTCGGACAGAGCTATCAAGAGGCGGGGCAACTCGACGACGCACGACGCAACTTCGATGAGTCGATCCAACTGCGAGAGGCGTCCGCCGCGATCGATCCAACTTCGCAGCACTTCAACGATGCCGTTGTGGGTTGGTACCGGCTCGGCACGTTCCACGAGCGTCTTGCGAACGAGCTCGAGCCGGCTCGCGACCAGCTGCAGGCGGCCCTTGATGCTTATCTGAAAGCCCGCGAGTTTGTCCAGAAACAGATCGACCTTGGGATATCGCCCGATAACACTCATTTGAACGAGATCCAACGCCTAATAGATGACGTACGCCTGCGGATGTCTGCGGGTTAATGCTCTGCTTTGCTCTTGAGTCGAGAGGCGTTCCTTGGTATCTTCCACTATGAGGAGCAAGCCCCCCGAGGGGGGGTTGGGAGATGTAGACATGACGAAGATGCGTGTTTCCCGGGCGGCGACCGCCGCCGGCGTGGTGTTGCTGGCGGGCCAGACGGCCTTGGGCCAGATCGACTCGACGTGGATCGACGACACCTCGGGATCATGGAGCGATGCGACCCGCTGGAGCACGCCGGACTTCCCGACCGCGCGCGGACCGGATCGCTATCGCGCGATCATCGACTTCGATTCGGGCGGTGCGTACACCATCGATCTGGGCACCGATATCGATCTCGCCGCGCTCCGCTTCACGAGCGCCGACGCCACGATTGATGGAGGCGGCATCGGCACGATCGTGGTGCGTACCGACATCGAACTGGGCAACGCCACGATCCGCGCGTTCGACGAATTGGTCAGCGAAGGAACCCTGCGGTTCACCGGCGACCTGCTCTGCGAGATCGACGATACGCCCGCTTGCCATGTGGGGGGGGCCGCGCGAAAGACCGGCCTCGGCGATATCCGATTCTCCGGCACGACGATCTTCGAGACCGGCATCGGTTCGACGTTTACCATCGAAAATTCCGGCGACTTTGTGGGCGACTCCACGGCCCTGTTCCGCAACGGCGGCACGCTCACCAAAGAGTCCACCGGCCTCACCCTCATCGACGGCGTCGCATTTGACAACACGGGCACCGTCGTCGTCGAGCAGGGCACGCTGCGCATCACCAACCCGGTGCTGCCCCTCCCTTCCACACTCGGACCGGCCAGGTATGACATAGGCGATGGCGCCGTGCTCGATCTGCCCGGCACCACCCTGGCAACCAACCAGGCCGACGTGATCTTCCGTGGACCGGACTCGTCGTTCTCGCAGCTCTCGAGTGTCGACCTGAACCAGGGTCTGGTGCAGGCCGAGGGCGGGGCGGACGTGTTCTTCACGCCGACGACCGGCATCGTGAACGAGGGCTCGCTCATTGCAAGCGGGTCGGGATCGTCCATCGGCACCTCTGGTGGCATCGCCAACAACGGCGGCGAGATCACCGTGATCGACGGTGGCGTCGTCTCCGCCGGCCCATCCACACTCAGCAACAACGGGGGCATGGTCGGTGGTACGGGCACGGTCCAGAGCGCGATGTTCATCAACGAGGGCGTCGTCAGCCCGGGCAACTCACCAGGCATTCTCGTTTCGGAGAACCCGACAGGCACCCACATCTTCGAGCAGCTTCCAGGCGGCACGCTGGAGATCGAGATCGGCGGACGCATCCCCGGCGTCACGCACGATGTGCTGGACGTGCGGGGCATCGCCCTGATGGACGGCACGCTCGATCTCCAATTCTCACCTTTTGTCGGTGAGCCGCAGGTCCAGCCTGGCGATCAGTTCCAGATCCTGCTTGCCGATGGCGTTGATGGGCAGTTCCGCGACATCCAACTCCGTGGACTCGGGCTCGAGGGCCAGATCGATGTGTTCTTTAATCCAGAAGGCATCGTCGTGGTCGTGACCGAGGTGCCCGCGCCCGGCGCGCTGGCCGTCCTTGGGCTGGGTGGCCTCATCGCGACGAGTCGCCGCCGCTCCATCAGCCGAGTTCTTTGAGTGCCCTTGCCACTTCTTCGACGTGTCCGGGCACCTTCACCTTGCTCCACACGCGGGCGATTTTGCCTTGGGCGTCGATCAGGAACGTCGCACGGTTGATGCCCATGTAGGTGCGGCCGTACATGCTCTTCTCGACCCACACGCCGTACTTCTGGGCAACGGCGGGATCGGGCTTGCCGGCGTCGTTCTCGCGGTCGTCGGCCAAGAGCGGGAAGTTCAGATCGTTCTTGCTCGCGAACTTGGACTTGCTCTTGGTGTTCAGGATGCTGATTCCGAGCACCGCCGCACCGAGCTTCTCGAACGCCGGCAGTTGATCGCGGAAATCGCACGCCTCCTGCGTGCAGCCACTCGTGTCGTCCTTTGGATAGAAGAACAGCACCAGCGGCTTGCCGGCATAGTCGTCGAGGGCGTGGGTGTTGTTGTCTTGGTCCTTGAGCTTGAATGCCGGCGCCTTTCGGCCGGCCCTGATGGGTTCGATCGCGGTGGTGGCCATGTCAAAACTCCTTGAAGATTGCAAGGAGGCTACAGGGCCATAGCGGGCGGGTCACGGGTTGTTCAGGAAAGCACCAAGCGGATGAAGGTGGCCGCCAGGACGACTCCCACGATCATCGCGATACCAAATCGCGCGGCGATGGGCAGGCCGGCGGGCGTTGGCGTGTGGGCAGGGCGGATGAGCGGCAACCTCTCGGCGGTCGCCAGGCCCAACGGCTCCTCGCCGCACCGGGCGCTGTCTTGAACGATGGCGATGATGAGGTTGGCATCGAACTGGCGGAGGCCGAGGCGAGTGGCCTGGCTGAGCAGTCGGTCGCGAGATTCGGGCCTGAGGATGGCGGCCCGGCCGCCCTCGAGGGTGGCGGCGACGCGGCAGGCGAGCACCCACCGCGCATCGACCGCGTCGATGGCCGCAGCCTGTCGGTTGGCCCTGGCGACTTTGAGTTCTCGGGCTGCTTGGCGAGCGGCCTCGCTCGGTCTTTCAATGGCCGGGGCGGTGCTAGCGAACGCAGCGACGGCCCGGGCGGCGTTGCGTTGCGGCAACGCCGTTGCTCCGGCACCACGCGGGTTGCCTACGAGCCGCAACGGATGGCTTATTCCGGCCTGATCTCTCATCATCTGTCCGACAGTGCACATCTCATGCCGAGCCGCCCCGAACCGGCCGATACACTGGCGAGCATGACACCCACGGACGCCCAACCAAAACAGCCCGTACAACCGGACGACAAGTCCGGCGATGGGCTCGCGGACCTCCGGGTGTCGCTGACGAAAGAACAAGTGCTCGAAAGACTGGGAGCGGCAGCCCGCCGAGGCAAGCTGCCCGAGTACGCCCGCGGCGGGCCCGAGAACGCGTTGTTCAGCGCGAGTGCTCTCGGCCATCCATTTGATCGAGATTTGCTGGGCTGGGCCGAACCCGATGATGACGGCCTCCAACTCCGCTTCGGCCTTCGCTGGCGGAAGAAGGCACCGATCCTCTACATCGTGGCCATGATCGTGACGGTCGAGCCTGGCCGGTACTTCCTCGATGTCATGATCCCCGGCTCATGGGGCTGGGGCTCGATCATGTGGTGGTACTACCCGCTCACCATCCTCTCGATCCCGTTTATGTGGTTGAGTTTTGTTCGGAGTTCAAGAAAGTCGACGATGGAAACAGCCCGCGAGAGCCACGAGGCGATCCGGTCGATCCTGGGGGATGGGGCGACGGATTAGCATTGCCCCGGCGGCGGTTGTCCCGGCCCGAGGAAAGGTCGGGGCGCAACTTCCGATAGACTCTGGAGCGCAACCGCGTGGCCCGGCCACGCTGACGACCAGGCAAGGCCGGCCCTAGTAGGGCCAGGAGGAATCTCATGATCAAGTCCGCTCGTTCGTTCGATGGCCTGGCTGGCCGGATCGCGTGTGTTGTTTCGGCCTGTGGGCTCGCGATCTCGGCGCCCGCGATGGCGGCCCCGGCGGTGCTCGACTTCGTGCCCGAGGGTGCTCCGGGCGTGGTGGCGATCAACAAGCTGGGAAGCGCCATGGGCGACTTCCGGGCCTTCGTCACCGCGAGCAACCTGCCGGCCGTGGACGGCGATATGCAAGCCATGCTGGCCGAGGTCGACGGTGAGGCCGTCGACGCCGGCGGCTCGGCCGCGATCTTCTTCACGGGCGGCGAGGAGGGCGAGAGCATCCTGCTGCTGCCGATCACCAACTACAAGGATTTTGTGACCGCGCGCGGCGGCGTGGGCGCTGGGATCGAGGAGATTAACTTTGGCGGGCAGGACGCGTTCGTCAGGAAGGTGAGCGAGAACTACGTCGCGATGAGCGACAACGACTTTACGCTCGAGGCCTGGGAGCCCACCAAGGGCCACAAGGCGGCGCACGTCGGGTCGCTCAGTAAGCGGTCGCTGGACGCGGCCGAATCGGCCGACGTGTTCATTATGGGTTCGATCGCGGCGCTCGCGGACGACTGGCGCGCCGGGTACGAGCAGATGAAGGGCATGGCCATGTTCATGGCTGGTCCGGAAGTGGCCCAGGGTGTTGCCGCGTTCGATCCGCTGGTGACCGCGTTTCTGACCGACGCCCAGACGGGCGTCGTCACCGTCGACTTCGGGAACGATGGCGTGACGGCCCGCCTGCTCAGCAGCTTCAAGGAAGGGTCGATGCTCGCGGGGCTGTTCAGCGGCAAGTCGAGCACCGAGGGCTTGCTCGCGAGTGTTCCCGACATGCCGTTCGCGTTTGCCACCGCCTTCGACACGTCATCGCCCGGGATGCGCAGCATCATGGGGATGATGCAGAGCGGTATGGGCGACCAGCCGCCCGCGCAGGCGAAGGCCATGATGGAGGTCATGAACAACTCCAGTGGCGGAGCACTCGTCCTCGGTGCACCTTCGATGCAGGAGATGAGCATCGGCGCGGGCGCGTTCGTCCGCAGCGCGGCGTACTACCGTTCGGACTCACCCGCCGAGCTCAAGGCCGCCATGGCCCAGGGCCTGAAAGCGGTCGACGGGCAGACGGCCGACCAGAACGGCATGACCGTCTCAACGAGCACCTCGTACCGACCCGATGCGCGCACGATCGAGGGCGTGACCGTCGACGAGTGGGGCGTCGCCACCAACATCGAGGGCGACGCCAACGAGCAGACCATGCAGGCACAGATGGCCATGAGCATGGTCTTCGGCAGCAACGGCCTGGGTGGCTATGTCGCCCCCAGCAAGAACGGCGTTGTCATGACCATGTCTCGCAACAGCCAGATGCTCACTCAGACCTTAAACGCTGCCAACAACGGTGGCGGCTTGGGCACGAACAACGCGATCTCGGCGATCTCGGCCAAGCTGCCGGACAACCGCGCGTTTGAGCTGTATGTCGGCGTGGACAATCTCCTGAGGATTGGCGAGGCGTTCCTGGGCGACATCCCGCAAATGCCGCCCGTCGGCATTGTGGCCGCCAGCGGCGACGGTACGGCTGAGATCGCGTTGCACATCTCGCCGGCGGTGGTCTCACAGGGTCTCCAACTGGGCATGCAGTTCGGGCCCATGATGGGTGGCGGCCCGGGCATGGACTTCGAGGACGAGGACGACAGCGGGCCGGCGTTCTGATCGAGGCCAATTCCCAGTCCAGGACCTGGGCTCTGGCCCACGGACGCGCGGTCGCTCTCCAGCGGCCGCGCGTCGTTGCGATCCTGAACGCCACGCCCGACAGCTTCTATGACGGCGGCGAGTTGCCCGACCTCGATGCGGCCTTGTCGCGTGCAGAACGGGCGGTACACGACGGCGCTGCCATGCTCGACATCGGTGGCGAGAGCACCCGGCCCGGTGCCGATCGAGTACCGGCGCGCGAGCAAGTCGCTCGGGTGCTCCCGATCATCGAGACCATCCGTGGATGCAATGACACGGGGGTCGCCAACATCCCGATCAGCGTTGATACGACGCTGGCCGAGGTCGCGCGGGCGGCTATCAATGCTGGTGCAGACGCGATCAACGACGTGTCGGGCGGTACCGAAGATCCAGCGTTGGTCGAAGTCGCGGCAAGAACGAACGCCGGGCTCGTCCTGATGCATCGAGGGGCAGATCCACCCAAGGACAGATACGCGGACGAGTATGTGCGCGAACCGGTCTATCAGGGCGGTGTGGTTGCCGCCGTGCGTGCGACTCTCGAGAACCACGTGGAGCGAGCGCTTGGCCGCGGTGTGGCTCAGAACCGGATCGTCATCGACCCAGGCTTGGGATTCGGCAAGAGCGTGGGGCAGAACATGGAGTTGCTCAGACGCGTCGGCGACCTGGCGGAGCTAGGCCTTCCGGTGTATCTCGGTGCCAGCCGGAAGCGGTTCATCGGTCGCGTGTCGATCGGCGAGCAGAGCGAACCGGCAGAGCGGCTCACGGGCTCATTGGCCGCCACGGTGCTGGGCGCTCTGGAAGGTGCGCTGCTGCACCGTGTCCATGATGTGGCCGAGCATGTGCAGGCCTTATCGGTATTGGAAGTTTGGAATGAGCGGGGGTCGTCGGCGGTTTGATAGAAGCACACCCGCTATGCCCCAGCCCCGGTGGAAGGGGCGGCGCGGCTCGCTAGGATCGGTTGTCCGATCTCGGCGGATTTCGAGATGGACGGGCCGAGGATGGCCCGCGAGACGCAAGGAGCGGCAAATGGCCAACGAGCATGTTCAGGAGTTTACCGACGCTAACTTCGAGGCGGAGGTTCTCAAGAGCGACCAGCCCGTGCTTGTCGATTTCTGGGCCGAATGGTGCATGCCCTGCCGGATGCTGGCCCCCACGGTGGACCAGTTGGCCGAGGAATTCGCTGGTAAGGCGAAGGTCGGGAAGCTCGATACCGACGCCAACCGCGAGGTGGCCGTGAAGTACGGCATCCACGCCATCCCGACGATTATCCTCTTCAAGGACGGTGAACCTGTCGAGAAATTCATCGGCCTGAAGAATCGAGACGAACTCGCGGCGGCCATGAACGGCGCCGTCGGCGCAGCCTGACGCTCCACCACCACGCACGCGATACAGTCTCTGGTGACCACACCCAACCCCCAGACCGGAAAGACCAACGGTTCCCGCTTGCGATGCGGAGCCGTGGGTGTTGGTCGCATGGGTCGCCATCACGCGCGCGTGTACGGCCAGTTGCCCGACACAGAACTCGTGGGCGTGGTCGATGCGAACATCGAGCGTGCCTCGGACATGGCCGAGCAGTTTGGTGGCAAGGCGTTCGCCACACTCGACGAGTTGCTCGACGCTGGCGTCGACGCTGTTTCCATCGCCGCCCCTACCAGCGCCCACCGCAACCTAGCCGAGCGTTGCATCAACGCGGGCGTGCACTGCCTGATCGAGAAGCCACTTGCGGGCACATCAAAGGATGCCGAGGCCATCCGCGACCTGGCCGAACAGCGCGGCGTGGTGCTCATGGTCGGGCACATCGAGCGTTTCAACCCGATCATGCGGGCAATGCAGCGAGCGACGGCGGCGGACGAATCGATCACCCCGCGATTCATCGAGGTACACCGCGTCAGCCCGATGACCTTCCGCAGCGTCGACATCGGCGTGGTTATGGACATGATGATCCATGACCTCGACGTGGTGCTCATGCTGATGGGCGGCAGCGAGCCGGACGAGATCCAGGCCGCGGGTGTGGCCGTGGTAACCGAACACGAGGACATCTGCAACGCTCGGCTGACCTGGCACAAACCGAGCGGCGCGTGCGTGGCGAACATCACCGCCAGCCGCCTGGCGCTCAAAACCGAACGCGTAACCCGGATCACCGGCGAAAAGGCCTACATCAAGCTCGACTACGGCGCTAAGACGGGTGTCATCATCCGCCGAACAGCCAACGAATTGCAGATGGGCGAGATCCGAGCCCAGCTTCGCGGCGGTGCCGATTTGACCGACCTGAAGTGGGACGAGTTGGTTAACGTCGAGCAACTCGAGATCGACGACGGCGAGCCGATCGTGATGGAGATCCGGGCGTTCCTCGATGCGATCCACACCGGCAGCCCGCCGCCGATCGACGCCAAGGCCGGCTTCGCCAATGTCCGGACGGCCCAGCGCATCGTCGAAGCCATCCGCGATACGATGGGCGATAACATGGCCTCGTCCAACCCAAGCATCGACCTCAAAGTCGAAGTCTCGGACCCCACAGGCCAGGACGCGCCCGTGGGCCGGCCAACGGGCTGATGATTCCGGCCCGATTCCAACGCATGGACGCCGATATCCGCTAGACTTTCCCTCAACGGTGGCCGGGCTTGCCGGTCGACCGAGCATCGTTTCGACGACTGGACCCCAGTTGCCCACTCTCACCCGTCCGGAATCCATCGCCATGTCAGAAGAGCAGACCAGCACCCCGACATCCGACCAGACCCCCTCGCCAGCTGACGCGAGCGGTAACGACATGCCGCAGGCCCAGCCGCTGAGCGACGAACTCTCGAAGCAGATCGACGCGGCGATGGAAGCCTCGACGCCCGTACAACAGCCAGGGCAGGGCAAGCCGGCGAGCATCCGTGGGCCACGCGTCGTCGGCGGGCAGCCGTCAATGCGCACCGGCAAGGTGGTGAACGTCACCGATAGCGACATCTTCCTCGAGTTTGGGCCGAAGGAACTCGGCATCGTCTCGCGTGATCAATGGCGTGAGGGCGAGAACGTACCCGAGGCCAGCCAGGAACTCGAGGTACTCATCGAGCGATTCGACAAGGCCGAGTCGATCTTCGTGTGCGCCCGACCGGGCGCCATCCGGAAAGCAATCTGGGACACGCTGCAGAGCGGGCAGGTCGTCGAGGCCACGTGCGTTGGCACGAACAAGGGCGGCCTGGAGATGGAGTTGGCCGGCGGGCACCGCGCGTTTCTGCCTGCCAGCCAAGTTGCCATCGAGCGCGTGAACGACCTGGACAAGTTCATTGGCCAGAAGCTCGAGTGCGAGGTGCAACGCGTCGAGCGGCGCGGGCAGGGCAACGTCGTACTCAGCCGCCGCGTCATCATTGAGAAGCAGCGGGCAAAGGAGGCCGAGAAGCTCAAGGACACGCTCAAGGTCGGTCAGGTGGTCGAGGGCACGGTGCAGCGCATCGCCCCGTTCGGGGCGTTCGTCGACATCGGAGGCATCGACGGGCTCGTGCACGTCTCGGACCTGTCGCACGAGCGCATCGGCCAGGGCGAGGCGGCCGTCCGCAAGATGGTCAGCGAGGGCCAGACCGTTCGCGTTGAGATTCTCAAGCTCGACTGGGAAAACCAGCGCATCGGCCTCGGCATGAAACAGCTCCAGGCCGATCCATTCGCCGAGAAAATGGGCGCGATCGAAGAGGGTGCCGAGGTGTCGGGCCGCGTAACGAAGATTGTGGACTTCGGCGCGTTCGTCGAACTCGCGCCGGGCGTCGAGGGCCTGATCCACATCTCCGAGCTCGACCACAAGCGGGTGAAAGCGGTCAGCGATGCCGTGAAGCCCGACGAGGTCGTGAACGTCAAGGTGCTGAGCGTCGACCCCGGCTCGCGCCGCATCGGCCTGAGCATGAAAGCCCTCAAGCCCGCTCCGGCGGGCGGCAAGGGCAAGGGCGATCGCGGCGGCCCGAGTGCCGAGGAGATTCTGAAGGAAACACCCCAGCTCCGCCGCTTGCGCGAAAAATTTGGTAGCGGCGGGTTTAAGGGCGGGCTGGGCTAGTCAAAGCGGCGAGATGATTGAAGGAACCCATGTCTCGCGACGTGGGTTCCTTTGTGCGCGTGTAGGTCATGGTGGCCGCGCTGGCAACGTGGACTCGTTATCGTGTGTTCGATGCCACGCCTGTTGAGCCAAACCCACCCACACCTCGCACCGTCTCGTCCAGATCCCGTACCACCACGACCTCGCACATCGCCACCGGTGCGATGACGAGTTGGGCAATGCGGTCGCCGTGGTGGATGGTCTGGGGTTCCTTCGAGAGGTTGATGAGGGCCACGCGCAGCTCGCCGCGGTAGTCGGCATCGATGGTGCCCGGCGCGTTGGGCACGGTGAGGCCGCGCTTGGTGGCCAGGCCCGAGCGCGGGCGCACCTGGCCCTCGTAGCCGTCGGGGAGCGCGATGGCTAAGCCCGTGGGCACGATGGCGATCTGGCTCGAATCGAGGGTCATCAACGGCTGGTCGGTCGGCAGGCACGCGGCCAGGTCGAGGCCGGCGGCCTGCTCACTGCCGCGGCTGGGAACGATCGCACGATCGTCCAGTACGCGGAATCGGACGGGCGGAACGGACTGGTGGGTCATTTGGCGTTGGCCCAGTGCTTCGCGCTCGCCCTTGGGCCGGGCTTCACCTCGGCCAGAGGCGCGAGGTGGGCGAGTTGGCGGTCGGCCGATGCGATCACTCGCTCGGCAATCTGGGCGGCTCGGTCAAGGCTGGTCGTACCCGCCACGCGCCGATAGGTGTCGCCTGCCGCGGGGCTCTCCGGGTGTGCGGCGCTGCGGGCGGCACTCGCGTGCTGGGCCCGGTGCACCTCGTTGAGCACAGCGACCGCCCGTGCGCGCGTGGCGCGCAATTCCTCCAACAGCGTCGGCAGATCGGTGGTCGCGATTTCGGTGGTGGTGGCGGTAGCCATGGTGTCGAGGGGTACTGGCGCGACTCAGAAGAGAGGGAGCGGGGCCGGTTCTAAACGGAAGTTTAGCCATCGGTTGTTGGTGTCGGCGAATTCTCGGTTGCGACAATACAGGGTTTCCCTTTGCCATTGGGTCAGCGGCCGAGCGACGGTATCCACCGGGCCAATCGGTCCAGCACGGCTTGGCGGTCCGCCGAACCGGCCAGTTTGCCCAAGTCCTGGGCGGCACTCAAGCCATCGGGCTCGTCGTCAGCACCACGCAAGCGCAGCACGCCGGGACAATCGGTCTCGACTAGTTCCTCGGCAGCGTGGACGAGCGCCTCGTGCAGCTTCTCGCCGGGACGGACGCCCGTCTCGAGGATGGTGTGCTGGCCTGGGCCCGAGTGTTCGCCCCAGATGGCTTCGAGGCCATGGGCCTTGATGAACCGTTCGGCCAGCGTGGCGATCTCGACCGGCTCGCCCATATCGAGCACGAACACGCCGGGCTCGTCTTCGGGCTCGAGAGCGCCGGCGTGGGCGACGAGCAGCGCGGCCTCACCGATGGTCATGAAGTACCGCGTCATGTGTTGGTCGGTGATGGTGACAGGCTGGCCCTCGGCGACCTGAGCGCTCCAGATGCGCAGCACGCTGGCGGCCGATCCGAGCACGTTGCCGAAGCGCACAATCGCCACGCGCGTGGGCTTGCCCTCTTCTCTGGCTTTGCGGTCGGCAGCAATGCCGTACGCCTCGGCCAGACGCTTGGTTGCGCCCATGACGCTTCTGGGCGCGACGGCCTTGTCGGTCGACACAAGTACGACCCGGTGCGCGCCGCACTCGATGGCCGCGTCGACGAGCGAGGCGGTCCCCAGCAGATTGTTGGCGATGGCCTGGGCCGGATGGTCTTCCATTAATGGAACGTGCTTGTGCGCCGCGGTGTGGAAGACGACCTGCGGTCGCTCGGCGTGCAGCAAACGTCTCGTGCCGTCACGATCGGCCACGTCGTGCAGCAACACGCGACGAGTCACCTCGGGACGCGCCCAGGCCAATCGTCGATCGATCTCGAACAGCGCGTTCTCGGCCCGCTCCATCAGGATCAAGCTCGACGGGGCGAAGCGTGCACAGAGGCGGGCCAACTCGCTGCCAATCGAGCCACCTGCACCGGTAACCAGCACGCGCCGCCCCTGGATGAGCTCTCGCAAGGACGCTTCATCGGTCTGACGCATGGACCGGCCGATCAGCGCCTGCAGGTCGATGACCGGCGCAGTCGACATCGTCGCGCCACCGTTGCCCTCAGGCGGCCCGCCCAAACCGACAAGCACCGGCGGCTGCCTCTTGAGCAGATCGACCACTGGTGGAAGGAAGCGTTCTTCGAGCCCGGCTTCATGGATCGCCGCGCGAACCTTCGCGATGCCGGCGTGATCATCCAGCGGCAAACTCACGATCGCCACACGCACGCCCATCTGCTCACGGACGCGTTCTAGCGCTTCGAGCGAGCCGAGCGTCGGCACGCCGATCAACCCCGTGTGCCCCTTCTCCCCGATTCCGGTCAGCACCAGCCCCGCGACGATCGGCCCGCCCTCTGGAATGAGACGGGCCGCCAGCGCCGCGGTTGTCGCGTCACCGACGACCACGCATGGCACACCGGCCAAGGGCAACAGGCCGCGGGATCTTGCCTTGGGAGTGGTATTCTGGGCAAGCTGGCTCATGGTGGGTCTATCGGAGTTTGGATGGGGTTCCACATGAGCCTTCGGGCTCCCTTGGGGCTTGACATCGGGTTAATTGGTAATATATTTGTTACTAATGAGCTCCAGCACCCCAGAACCGGACCAACTCGACAAGGTCTTCTTCGCCTTGTCCGACCGCGGTCGGCGGCGGATGCTCGACCTCATCGAGGCCAGCCCGGGCGCACGTGTACGAGACGTGGCCGACGACTTCGACATATCGAGGATCGCGGTGATGCGGCACCTCAAGGTTCTTGAGGACGCGGAACTGCTGACCTCCGAGAAGACTGGTCGCGAGAGGCGGCTGTATTTCAACGCGGCGCCGATCCAACTGGTGCGTGACCACTGGATGGCCCGGTATGGCTCGTTCTGGAGCGAGCGGATGGCGGACCTCAAGCAGCGGCTTGAGGCCGATCCGCACGAGGAGGCGGCACGGAATGTCAGTTGAGCAGACACCCCAAAACGAAAGCAAGAACTCGGTGTTCCGCACGCACATTCGTGCCCCGATACACGATGTCTGGCGCGAGATCACACGCACCGACGCCCCTATCGCCGCGTTTTTCAACGCCCGGATGCATACGCCGATGCTCGAACCGGGCTCGAAACTGGCCATGCGCACACCCGATGGAAAGTACACCGGCGTGGTCGGTGAGATCCTCGAGGTCGTGCCACCGACGAGATTCAGCCATACCTTCAGGTTCACCAATCTCGACGACCCACCGTGCAAGGTGGTCTACGAGCTTCGAGAGACCGACGGTGGCACCGAGTTCACGCTCACTGTCATCGACGCTCCCCCCGGCACCAAGACGCAGAAGCAGATGGTCTCGGGCGGCAAGATGATCGTCGGCACCCTGAAACGCGTCATGGAGACCGGCAAGCCCAGCATGGGTATTCGGCTGCTCTACGTGATGTTCAAGGTCATACCCCAACCTAAGAAGTGTCGCAGCGAGTTATGGCCTGTGGGTTGATGCTCGGGTGGTACCCACACTCAGGGCAGCGCACGGTACCGTCGCTCGATGTCGATGGGGGCAGTCCTTTGAGGTCGTAGCCGCAGCTCATGCAGCGGCCCTTGCCATAACGACCGACGGGCAGGAAGGGTGCAAGGCACAAGGCGGCCACAGCGCTGCCCAGAGGTATGACGCCCACGATTATGGGGATCACGGCGCCATCGTCGGACATCAGATCGGTGTTGAGCAGGTGTTCGCACACGATCGGCGTAGCCGCGGCGGAAATAGCACCAGCGAGCGTCATTACGACTAGGAGCAAGTGCATCGAGCGTGCGCCGAAACGCCCCCCGGCTGCGCCGAGGCCCGAGAGCTGGCCGTACCACACCGGTACAACGAGCACCGCGGCAAACACGCCGATGACGACCGCGAAGCCCATCATCGAGCTGGGGTTGGCTTGGAGCCACGCGTAGCCCGTGATGATCCACAACGACATGCCAGCCACAACGTAGAGCCACGCCCACGCGTAGGCGAGACCTTCGGGAGCGAGCCTGTTCTTGGGGCCGCGCTTGTGCAGAACGAGGGCGGTGGCGATACCCATCGCACCGGCGATGGCCAGCGCAGTGGCGGCCTGCGGCATGCCCCAGGCCCACGCCTCTCGGACGACACCTGCCATAGCCAGAGTGTATGGAGTTGGGCGCGTCTGAGGATCTGCTACATCGGTGACTCATCCGACGAGGGCCCATAGATCGACGGCACCTTCACGCCCAGCTGCCGAAAGTACACGCTCAGGATCGCGCGGTGATGGATGCTGTGGCTGATGACCCAGGCGCGGAAAGCGGCCACGCGGGGCAGGGCGAACAGGACGTTACCGTTGTCGCGGAACTCCCAGCTCTCCATCACGGCCTCGTCGGCGAAGGTCTCGATGGCCTTCGCGGCTTGGGCGACGTTGCTGTCGAACAGATCGAGCATCTGCGCGACGCTGGTCAGGCCGGGCGTCTCGTAGGGCTCGCCATCCGCGGGGTTCATATCGAAGAACGGCTCATGCAGGATGTTGGCCGTCCAACCAGGGATCTCGGCGAGGTGGCTGCCGTTCCAAGCCAGTGTGTGGCTGCGGTCCTGCATCTTCCAGTCGAGCTTGTCCTCGGGGATGCGCTCGAGCAGTTTGCGGGTGGTAGCCATCTCATGGTTGAACTCGGGGAGGGTCATCTGGGCGTAGGTGTTGGACATGGCTCGGGGCTCCATCGGTTTGGGGATTGAGGGTCAGGATACCCACTGGCACGGAGATGAAGAGGGGGCGCGAGAGCAGGTTGGGTTTGGGCAGGGGGGAGGGAGAGGAGTCTGGCGGGGGCTTCGGCTCCACCCCAACCCAACCAGCACTTCCGACCTCTGAGTCTCTGCGGTTATCCCTTCTTGCGGTCCCGAAAATGCCTCCGGACTACCTACTATTCGCTTTAGAGAACCGGTCGCCCGGCGAGCCTTGTCGCTCACCCCGGCCGGCCACCGATTCGATCGCGAGGGACGCCGTTGAGCAGCAGTGTTGAAGTGAAGAATCACACCCCCACCAGCACCCACTCGAGCAGCTCCAGCACAAGCGCGCTCGCCCCCACCGACACCTTCGTCCACCGCCACATCGGGCCGGATGAGGCCGAGGTTGCCGAGATGCTGGCGGTGCTGGGGTATCCGTCGCTGGATGCGCTCATCGAGGCGACCGTGCCCCCCCAGATCCGGACCGAGGCTCCGCTGCACGTTGGCCGAGCTCGGGGAGAGCACGAGTTGCTTGCCGAGTTGCGGATGATCGCCGGCAAGAACGAGGTTCGCCGGAGCTATATCGGCATGGGCTACACGGGCACCATCGTGCCGCCGGTCATCCAGCGGAACATCCTTGAGAATCCCGGCTGGTACACGCAGTACACGCCGTACCAGGCAGAGATCAGCCAGGGCCGGCTCGAGGCACTGCTGAACTTCCAGACGCTGGTGAGCGATCTGACGGGCCTGCCGCTGGCAGGCGCGAGCTTGCTCGACGAGGGCACAGCCGCGGCCGAGGCGATGGCGATGTGCGTGGCGATCAAGAATAAGAAGCGTTTCGTTGTCGCCGACGACTGCCACCCGCAGACGATCGCGGTCATGCGAACGCGAGGGAAGTCACTCGGCATCGCTGTCGACGTGCGACCGGCGGCGGAATTGTCGAGCACACTCGACGACGCCTGCGGCGTGATGGTGCAGTACCCCACTACCGATGGTCGTGTTGAGTGCTACCAGGAGCTCGCCAAGCAAGCCCACGACGCCGGCGCGATGCTGGTGTGTGCGTGCGATTTGCTCGCGCTCACCCTGCTCAAGCCGCCCGGCGAGTTTGGTGCGGATATCGCCATCGGCAGCGCCCAGCGCTTCGGCGTGCCCATGGGCTTCGGCGGGCCGCACGCGGCGTTCATGGCCACCAGGGACGAATTTGCCCGCAAGATGCCCGGCCGCATCATCGGCGTGAGCAAGGATGCCCAGGGCAACACGGCCTACCGCATGGCCATCCAGACCCGCGAGCAGCACATCAAGCGCGACCGGGCGACGAGCAACATCTGCACGGCCCAGGCCTTGCTTGCGATCATGGCGAGCATGTACGCCGTGTACCACGGGCCCGAGGGGCTGCGGCGCATCGCCATGCGCGTGCACACCCTGACGCAGACGCTGCGCGCGGGGTTGCTTGCGGGCGGGTACGAGATTGCCGAGGATCAGGTCTTTGATACATTGCGCGTCACGCCCAGCGGCGAGAGTGTCGCGCAGGCTATCGACGCCGCCAACACGCGGGGCATCAACCTCCGTGATTTCGGCGACGGCACGCTCGGTGTCACGCTTGACGAGACCACCACGATCGACGACATCGTCGATCTGCTGGCGTGCTTCGGAATCGAGGCGAACACGGACGATCTGGCTGGCAAGGCCCACACCGAGATTGCCCCCGCCTTCCAGCGCTCCACCGGCTACCTCACCCATCCGGTCTTCAACACGCACCACAGCGAGACCGAGATGCTGCGCTACATTACCAAGCTGCAGCGGCGCGACCTCTCGCTGGCCGACAGCATGATCCCCCTGGGCTCGTGCACGATGAAACTCAACGGCACCAGCGAGATGCTGCCGGTGACGTGGCCCGAGTTCGGCAACCTGCACCCCTTCGCACCGGCCGAGCAGACGGCCGGTTACCAGGAGATGTTCGATCGGCTGGAGAGCTTCATCGCCGATATGTGTGGTCTGCCAGCAGTAAGCCTCATGCCCAACGCGGGCAGCCAGGGCGAGTACGCCGGCCTGCTGACCATCCGCGCGCTGCACGAGAGCAAGGGCCAGGGCGAGCGCAACGTGTGCCTCATCCCGACGAGCGCCCATGGCACGAACCCGGCCAGCGCGATCATTGCCGGGATGCGGGTTGTGCCGGTCAAGTGCGACGCGAAGGGCAATATCGATGTCGAGGATCTCAAGACGAAAGCCGAGCAGCACCAGGACGATCTGAGCGCGCTGATGGTCACGTATCCCAGCACGCACGGCGTGTTCGAGCCGACGATCAAGGACATCTGCAAGATTGTTCACGACTACGGCGGCCGCGTGTACATGGATGGCGCAAACCTGAACGCGCAGGTTGGCCTGTGCCGGCCGGGTGAGCTGGGCGCCGATGTCATCCACCTGAATCTACACAAGACCTTCTGCATCCCCCACGGCGGCGGCGGCCCTGGCATGGGGCCCATCGCGTGTACGGAAGAACTCGCCGCTTTCTTGCCGGGCCACCCTGTGCGCAACCCGGGGAGTGCGGGCGACCAGGCCATCGGCCCCGTGAGCGCCGCGCCGTACGGTTCGCCGAGCATCTTGACGATTTCGTACGTGTACATGGCTCTGATGGGCTCGGCCGGGCTGAAGCGTGCCACCGAGGTCGCGATCCTGAACGCCAACTACATGGCCAAGCGACTGGAAGGCCACTACGACGTGGTCTATCGCGGACCCAACGGCCGCGTCGCCCATGAGTTCATCATCGACTGCCGGGCGTTCGACAAGAGCGCGGGCGTCAAGATCGATGACATCGCCAAGCGGCTGATGGACTATGGCTTCCATGCGCCCACCATGGCCTGGCCCGTGCCAGGAACGCTGATGGTCGAGCCAACCGAGAGCGAGGCCAAGGGTGAACTCGACCGCTTCGTCGATGCGCTCATCGCTATCCGCCAGGAGATCCGCGACATCGAGGAAGGCAAGACTGACCGCGAGGACAACGTGCTACGCAACGCCCCGCATACCCAGGCCGCGCTGATGGCCGACACGTGGACGCACCCGTACAGCCGCGAGCAAGCGGGATTCCCGGCCGAGTGGTTGCGCGACGTGAAATTCTGGCCAGCGGTTGGCCGCGTCGACAATGCGTTCGGCGATCGACACTTGGTGTGCACGTGCCCGAGCGTGGAGGAGGTCGTGGCGGGGTCAGCCTGATTCGGATTCGACGCCAGCGATGAGCGGGACCTCCGAACGATGCTCGCCACCGATCGTGTCGTGCCAGATGAACCAGAGTGAGGCAGCGGTATTACCCGGTTCGAGGCGGTAGTGCAGGGGACCGTCGCCCTCGCGGAGGGCCTCGATCGACTCCTTGGGCGCGCACGCTTCGAAGAGCCCAATGACCTTCCGCCTGTCAGTGGGCTGCTCGTCAAGCGCGATGATTGGCAGATAGTCGCCGAGTGATCGAAGTGTGTTCTCGACGAAAAATCCGGTTCGGCCGCTCGTGATCTCTCCACGATACACAGGCGTTGCAAGAACCACACCCGCCGCCACGCCGAGGCCGGCTACAGCCATGATCGCGATCGCCCGGCCCTGCTGCCTCGCGAGCACATCTCGCGCTTGCCTCGCGTCGACTGAGGTCAAGGCGAGCACAAGCCCCAGGGCCCCCGCAACAATCAGGCCCACGCCGATACCGCGTGAGATGCCGGTGCCGGGCTCGTAGAAGCCCGGGTCGTGCTCGACGAACGGCGTGATCTCGATCACGATGTCCTCACGCTGCTGGGAAGGGGATAGTGTGCCAACGACCCGGGTGAGGCCGCCTAGCTCATCGGCGATCTCGATGAGGCCGGGGTGAGCGATGGTGATCGGTCGCTCGCGCTGCATAAAACGGGCGTTGGTGTTACCGGGTTCACGGATGTCGGGCCTGGTCTCGAGCGAGCAAGCCTGGCGAAGCCCTGTGCAGGAAGCCGAGCCGTCGGCGAAGATGAACAGCTCCAGTTCGATGTCCTCGTTGCCAACCGCCGTCAAGGCCATGGGGTACACGGGCGCGTCGGTATGGAAACGGAACTGTAGAGGATGTGCACGATGTTCGTCCGAACCTGCGGCATCAACGGTGAGCTTTGCAGCCGCGAACACCCAGCCCTTGTCGAGATAATCCTGAATAACACCCTCGACACCGTCGGGCACCCCGTAGCCGCCCGACCTCAGCCACTCGATGAGTTCATTCGCATCCCTCGCGCTTAGTACGATGGTGTCGTAGATGCCTGCGGTGCCGGTGGAGAGTACTTCGACAGGCACTGATGGCCCGGAACTTCCCCTTGCTTTCCCTAAAGCCGGAAGAAAACCGAAGAAGCCGAAGACCACGATGATGACGGCGAGCGCGACTCGCCCAATCAGCGACTTCAGAGTCATGCAGCCGATGGTGGCGATTACGAGGACGGCACCCAAGAAGATCATGCCTCCTGAATCACTCCGTTCGATCCGCGGTGCCGTCAGCACGGCCGCGGTATCGAACATGCCCTTGGTCGCCGGCAGGATCTCGGGCACGCTCGGCAGCGGCACGAGCCACGCGAACTCAGTTCCCTCGCCCGTGAACGCTGTGTCAATCGCCAGTCGTTGCTCGGCGCCATCCCACGCGATGATGGCACGCTGGTTTGGCATGGTGCTGCTGGCCGCGTCGCTCAGCGGGTCGGCGACCATCGGGAAGGCCTTGCCGTCACCGAGCGTTGGCCACGCGAGCACCAGGGTGAAGATCGCGATGATCCACCGCCGCAACATGCCCTCCGATCCGCGATGAACGCCCGCTCGGTTCCACACGCACTCGCTACCAGGTGTACCCCAGTTCGATCAGTGCCGGTTCGAGGTAGGGCTTCATTCGCTCGAGTTGCTCGGAGGTGTTCGCGTCCTTGCGCTTGGCAAAGCGAGCGTGATCGACGCTGCCTGCGAAGTGTTGAGAAAGACCGTCGTCGCGCAGCTCGGCGAACGCCAGGATGCGTTCCAGCGTCGGCCCGGGATCCGAAACCAGATCTTCGTAGCGGAAGATCAGCACGCCGGGATCCTCGCCATTGGTTTCGGCCTGCTCTATCAGGGCTTGGGCGTCGCGATACGCGGTGAGTATCGTTGCCGACCATTGCTTGGCGCGAACGATGTCGGGGTGGTCGTCGCGCACCCACTGTCGCCACCCGGGGGGGCGCGGGCCCCAGATCGGCATGGGCTGGCCCAGCACGCGGCGGCGGACCATGTCGAGCACGCGGCCGGTCTCGGCGGGCCATTCCTGCGGGGGCATCTGCTTCGCTCGATCGAGCAGGTTGCGCCACTTTCCTTTGCTCATTTGCAGGTCCGCCGTCGAATGTACCACGCTGCGACCATCGCGCAGCACGAGGAGGATTCTCGCTTGTGGGTACACAGCGCGCAAGAAAGGCACGCGCAAGCAATTGCTGGGGGTCTTCTCGACAAGCCTGGGCTTGCCCTGCTCACGCATCATCGTATTGAACGCACGATGGATTCGCGCCACGATGCCGGGCGTTGCGTCGGCTGCGGTCAATCGATCGTCTGGCTTATAGGCGTTCCCACGCACCCAGACGGGCCTGGGCTCCGGAGCAAATGCGGCATCGGGGTGCTCGCTCAGCACCTTGCTGAGCCAGGTCGTGCCGCTGCGCTGCGTGCCCACGAGCAGGACCGGGCGCGGATCGATCGGGCGGTCCTTCCCACCTTGCTGCGGCGACGCTGGATCGTCAACGACCATGGGCCAAGCGTAGGCCGAGGGTTATTTGCGCAACGGCGCGATCTTCCAATAGGTCAGGCTCCGCCACAACCATTCCATAGGCCCGAAACGGAACCGCGATAGCCAGAGTGGGCTCGCGACGAGTTGGAGCACCCACACGCCAAGAACGATCGGCACGTACTCGCTCCGGCTGAGGCTGCCGAAGTAGCCCAGGCCCCAGCCGTAGAAGACGAAGGCGCCGATGAGCGACTGCATGAGATAGTTCGTTAGCGCCATGCGACCGACCGAAGCCAAGGCGTGCCGGAGCCAGCCCAGCACACCGCTCTTGCACACGAGCATAATCAGCCCCACCCACGCGAGCGCGACGCCCACGCTGCCGACATAGTTGAACCAGCCCATGATGCCGAAGTAGGCCACCGGATCGAAGCCGCCACGGAAATTGAGCATGACTCCGGTGCCAACAATCCCACCACCGAGTACGCCGCCGATGAGCAGCATGGCCAGATAGAAGCGGGTCGACCGTTCGGCCTTGAACACGCCCCACTTGTGAAGAGCCATGCCCAGCAGCATGAGCCCGCCGACGCGCCACAGCATGAAGACCGCCAGCACGTAGGTCTGCATGAATATCACGCCTTCGGCGTGGGCCGCAACGCGACCATAGAAGCCGCCAAGCGCGCCTTGGCGTTCTTCTTCGAGCGAGGCCTCGGTGGGGTAGAACATCGTGCCGACATCTTCCCAGGTCTCGATTATGTCTGGTCGATCACTGCTGCGAAGGAACTCGAACATCACCTGCTGCAAACCCGACAGCACCATGGCGACTGGCAGCAGGGCGCAGGCGATGATTGCCAGCCAGATCGCCGGCAGCTTCCGCAACGGATACACCAACATGCCGATGAGCGCATATCCGACCAGGATGTCGCCGATCCAGATGAGATAGGCGTGCGCCATGCCGATGAGCAACAACCAGCCCATGCGCCGGTAATGGACGCCGGCCCCGCGGCCCGCTTCGGCCGCACGCTCGGCCATGAGCGCCATACCAGCGCCGAAGAGCATGGAGAAGATCGCCATCATCTTGAGCTCAAAGAGAAGATGGCTCACCAACCACGTGGCATAGTCGAGGCCCTCGAAGCCACCCGCGACTGGCGGATTGAAAAACGCCGCTTCGGTAAGCGCGAACGTCGGGATGTTCATCACAAAAATGCCCATCACCGCGATCCCGCGGAGCGTATCGATCGAGTCGATCCGCTTGCTGCGTGTTGTAGGTCCCAGCGGGCCGGGCTCGGGGGACAAAGGGGCGGTTGGCTCGATGGGAGGTGCGGTCGCCATGGCCGATGGTATCGACCGCGTCAAACAAAAGGCGGCGGCCTTCTCGTGGATAGGTCGCCGCCTGGGGTAGAGAGAGGAACAGAACCCGTCGAAACAGAGAGAGATTCAGTTTGAGATGGTCATGCGCCTTACGGGCAGCCGGCCACGAACAGGTTCTGGAAAGCCAGGAAGTCGAACAGGGTCAAGCTGCCGTCGTCGTCGATGTCGGCGCGGGGACTGCCCATATCGAAAGCAGTCTGGAAGGCCAGGAAGTCGAAGATGGTCAGGCGGCCGTCGCCGTCGAAGTCGGCCCGGCAGGGGCCGCCGACGATCGCCCGGTTGATGAACACGCTGGTGGTCTGGCTGTCGCGGTTCGTGACGGCGATGTCGTCCGAACCGCTCCCATCGAAATCGGCAACCGCGCCGAACTGCGGCGATACGCCGGTGGGCAACACCAGGGCGGCACCGAACGCCAGCCCGCCGAGGTTCTCGAACACCGAGACCGAGTTGCCATCGTTGTTGATGGTCATCACGTCGGGGCCGGCGCCGCCGGGGGCGAAGTTACCGATGTACATCTCGGAGGGGTCGATCGACCCCACACCTACGCGACCGGCGAACGAGAACGCGCCGGCGTCGTTGCGGTACACCTGCACGAAGTCATCGACGGTTACCGCGAGGTCGACATCTCCGTCACCGTCGAAATCGGCCGACACGATCCCCTCGGGGCGCTGGGTTGGGGTCGTGATAACCTGGCCGGCGACGAAGCCGCCCATGCCGTCGCCTGCGTAGATGCCGATCGAACGGCTGTCGTGGTTGGTAACGGCCAGATCGGCGTTACCGTCGCCGTTGAAGTCGCCAATCGCGGCACTGCGCGGCTCGGCACCCACGGCCAGCGTCGAACTGACGGTCGATACGCCAAAATCGAGCAAGATGGTCACGCTATTGCTGTCGCGGTTGACGACCACGAAGTCGGCGGCCGGGTTGGCATTCAGCCGTCCCTTGGCGATCCACACGGGCTCGGCGCCCGTGGTGGCGCGCTCACCCGCCGTGAAGTTGCCGGCACCATCGTTGAGCATGATCTGCACGCTCGACGTGTCGTCGAAGACGATGACTACGTCCTGATCGCCATCACGGTCGATGTCTTGAGCTGTGGCCGCGTCGCCGCCGATACCCGAGCCCAGGAACGTCACTGGACCGCCCACGAAGCCGCCCGCGCCGTCTCCAACCATTACCAGGAGGCGGTCGGGTCCGTCGAGCACGACGGCAAGATCCAGGTTTCCATCGCCCGTGAAGTCGGCCGCCGCCACGCCGTCGGGGTTGCGGGGCGTTGACAGTTGGGTGGCCGGACCAAAGGCGATCTGCGCGTGGGCCGCACTGGTAATCGCACCGGCGGCGAGAGCGAGGGTCAGGGCCTTCGTGTTCATCTTGCGTTGCATCTTCGTTCTCCTGAGGTAAGAAAGTTCGTGCGTCTTGGCATCGCCGGTCTCCTCCGACCGCGACGCGATAGACACCATGGCAACCGCCATGCCAAACGCAACAACCCCCGCGATTCGCTCTGCGGGGGTTGTTGCGAAGTAGCAGAGAGTCGGTGTGGCCTGCCTGAGCCCGGCGCGGTAGCCACCGGGCTTGGTGTGGCCAGATGCCGCCGGTTACTCGTCGAAGGCGTTCTGGAACGCGAGGAAGTCGAAGATGTCCAGGGCCTCGCTGAAGTCGAAGTCGGCGCGCGGATTGGCGGCATCGAAGAAGTTCTGGAACGCGAGGAAGTCGAAAACGGTCAGAGCGCCATCGCCATCGAGATCGGCACGGTCGCCATAGATGGCGAGGTCCCGATGCCTGATCTCACCCGACGAATCCAGGTCGTAGATCGAGAAATTGAACGGCGTCCGATCGACAACCACCACGCCGTTCTTGACACCGTCACCATCGAACGCCCCTCCATCGTTCGCGTAGACCCAGTTTCGCAGGATGGCCTGGTCGATCAGCCCGACGCTCGAATCACCGTTGAGGTCGCCTGGCTCGAGGTCAAAGCCCACGTCGGTCCAGACGAACAGGCCATCGACAAACGGATCGGTGTAGCTTGTGCCGACGAGGGCGGTCGCCTCCCACCGATCGGGCTCAAGGGAATCCTCGATGTCGCGGCCTTCCCAGTCTTCGTAGAGCACGTAGGCCTCGCCAGTAGCTCGCCTGTACGCATCGATTAGATCGGTGACGCCTTCCTCGATACTCCAACCATCGTCCGCCCGAAAGTTAATCGGTGGCGTTGGCCTGCCCGCAAGCTGGCCGTACCCCTGATTCGTGACCGGGCCAACAAACGTGATCGTCGTCTCATCGCTCGCTGTGCTATGGTCGAATCGAAGCTCGACCCAGGGGTCATACGCGCCATCGACCGAGCCCCCGCGCATCCCGCTCGGACCGATGTACCCCTCCGACCGCGCAAAAAAGCGGCCGCGAACGATCATGGTCTCGCCCGCCTCGAACAAGCCGTTGCCGTTGCCGATCTCGCGCACGAGCGTCACGGCCGAGCAACCGCAGAGTGAGAGCGACCAATCCGCACCACTGCGCTCGTACTGGGGACCGGTGAAGATGCTGCGGTCGTAGTCGTCAGCCGAAGTTGCAGCGCGTTGGCCCATCGAGTCGTGGGGCCTGGAACCGAAGCGAGCAACATTCGCCATGAACCGGCTCTCGGCCGAAGCACCAAGGTGTCCGCCGGTGTCCTCGCGACGGTCGACGCTCAACTCGAGGAAACCAAAAACCGGGCTGGTACCGAAGCGGTAGGGATCGAACGGCTGCCCGGCGAAGCCGAGCGTGCCAGGCGGATTAACCAACCCGTCAAACACCGCCTGGAGCCTGAAGATATGCGCCCCCTCGCTCCCGACTACGGTTCCTCTATAGGGATCGCTCGCCGGCGAGAAGGGCTGCCAGCCCATCGTCGTCAGAGACACGATGTCGGGCAACACCGCGTCGGGATGCACCATGCCGGCGCCCCCACGATCGGTCGGCCGGAGCACGGCGTCGCCCTTCGGATCGACATAGGTTCCTTCGGAGGCTCCCGCAACAGCAACAAGAGCCGCGAGCGACGCGGCAGACAGTGCGACATTGTGCGTCCGATTGAACCCGATCACGCGCTCAGTTCCTTCACAAACTCGTGTAGGTTGTAGCGATCGATACGATTGCGGATGCTGCTGCGCTGCATATCAATCAACCGAGCCGCGGCCGTCACGTTCCCGCCCGTGTGCCGCAGGGCCTGCTCTACCAACGCCCGCTCGACCGCTTCGACTGTGCACGGCCCATGCTGAAAGTCGAACTCAAGGCCAGCGCTCCCGAGTGAGTGTATGTCCCGTCGCGAGATGGGCAGGTCGGCAGGCTCTATGGTCGTGTCCTTGCCCAGCATCGCCGCGTGCTGCATCACGTTCACCAGTTCGCGAACATTGCCCGGCCACACGTGGGCCAGCACGGCCTGCTCGGCGGCATCACTCAGGGCAAGCTCGCCGCGGCCGAAATGCTTGCCGAATCGTCGCAGGGCCGCACGGGCGATCAGCAGCGCGTCGTTGCCGCGATCACGCAAGGACGGGATCTCGATCATGAACGTGTTGAGCCGGTAGAACAGGTCGCCACGGAACGCTTTCTCGCGCACTCGCTCGGGCAAGTCCTGGTTCGTTGCCGCGATCACGCGTGCCGAGACTTGCCGCTCTCGCGTGCCGCCCACGCGACGCAGCGTGCCCGATTCGAGCACCAGGAGCAGCTTGCTCTGCAATTCGAGCGGCATCTCACCGATCTCGTCGAGGAAGATGGTGCCACCCGAGGCCATCTCGAACAGGCCCTCGCGCGCGGCCTTAGCATCGGTGAACGCGCCTCGCTCGTGGCCGAACAGCTCGGCTTCAATCAGGTTGGCCGGCAGGGCCGCACAGTTCACGTGAACGAACGGCGGCTCTTCGCCGTCGCGCGGGGCCGCCGAGTGCAACTCGCGCGCCAGTACGCCCTTGCCCGTGCCAGTCTCTCCGGTCAGCAGCACAGTTGGCAACGCCTGGGGACCAGCGCCGGTCTTGGGCAGCGGCAATCCCGCGAGCCGCCGCGCCATCGCCACCGCGTCCTGCCACACGGGATGCTCCCCGGCCGGCTCCTCCCCCTCTTCCCGGTCACGTCGGCTGGCCAGCCGCTCGTGGAGACGGAGCTTCGCATCCCGCTTGGTTCGATCGAGCGTCCGCTCAACCACCAGTGTCAGTTCGGTCACGCTCAGCGGCTTCAGCAGGTACTCGTCGGCCCCGAGCTTCATCGCCTCGACGGCCGTTGAGACGCTGTCGTCGGAGGTCAACACCAGCACGCCACCGACGAAGCCCTCTCCCCGCATGGCTTTCACGAGCACCAGCCCGTCGTCGCCGGGAAGCCTCAGGTCGGTCAGAACGAGATCGACGTGCCGCTGGCCGAAGATGTCCTGCCCTTCGGGCACGCTGCCGGCCTCCAACGCGATATGCCCGGCACGTTCCAGCGTGGCCTTGATCGAGTACCGGAGATCCTGGTCGTCCTCAACCAGCAGGATCGTGGCCATACGTGGCCTCCTGGGGCCATGAATGGCCCGAAGCGAGATCAGTCCATGGGGAGCCAGAGGGCGAACACCGCCCCGGAACCCTCCCCAGCGTCACGGAGCCAGGCGTCGCCGCCGTGATCTCTCGCGACCTTCTGGACCATTGCAAGCCCGATGCCACTCCCCCCCGTCTTCGTGGTAAAGTACGGCTGGAACAGCCATTCGGCTGCGTCATTGGCGACGCCCGGCCCCTCGTCTGCCATGTCGATCCCCCACCGTCTGGGCCCACTTGCGAGCTTCTCGGACCAGGCCCGCACCTCGACCGTGCCACCCGCTGGGGTGGCCTCCAGCGCGTTGGATACGAGTGCCACCACCGCCTGCTCGAGTTGGGCGGGGTCGAACCGAGCTTGCTCGGGTGCTCGCGACACGTCGACCTTGAACCCGATGCCCGCGGCTTGGGCGCGGGCCTGGAGCGGCGCGAGGACATCGTTCAGCCATTGGGCTGCCCCGGTGATCGACGTGTTCATTTCACCCGGGCGCGACAGATCCAATAGCCTCTTGAGCCAGGTGTTCATGCGATCGACTGTCGACACGATGCGCTCGAGCTTCTCCTTCGCATCGTCGGCACCGTCACTTGCCAGTTCGGCCATCATGCGGATACCGGTCAGCGGGCTCTTGATATTGTGGACAATTCGTTGTGTAGCGGTGCCGAACGCTGCCAGCCGTTCACGCTCGATGCGTTCGGCCTGCATGCCCTTGATCGTACCGGCCATGGTGTTGAACTCGCTAGCCAGCGTGGCGATCTCACCCTGCCCCACCACGGCCACGCGATAGTCAAGCTCGCCTCGCGCAAATCGTTCGGCCGCCTCGCGCAGCTCGGCCACGGGCGCAAGCACCCATCGCCGCACGAGTTGTGCCGCGAGCATCGCTGTCAGGATCGCGATTAGAGTGCTCGCGCCAAGTGAGATCCAGACACGGACACGCATGTCGTCGGTGTGGGAGCTGGCCCGCTTCGCGTTCTTGACAACGTTCGACTCGGTCGTCTCGATGCGCTCATGGATGTCGAACAGCAGTCGAAGTGTCTCCGCCTTGGCATCTTGTTCGCCGGTATCGATCCACGTGCGAAGCGCCATGTTTGCACGAGAAACCCTGTCCTTCAGATACAGAGGCACGCCACCACCGAGCACGATTTCGAGGTTTCGCGCCGCGAGCAGGTCGTCGATCGCGCGCTCCGCCGTGGCCGCTCGGGCGAGCATCTGGACCTGATCGGGGCGCCCTGTCTGCGATTCGACCTCGGGCCTACTTGGGCCAATCGCCGCCGCACCCGTGCGATCGGCGATGTAGTTGTGTTGCTCTCCTGCAGCACGCTTGGCTTCGCTCAGCAATGTTAACGCTGTCTCGGTCGCGCGCATCGGGCGATCAATCTGCCGCTCGAGGAACAGCACGCTCCAGAGCGTCGTCGCAGCGTTAATCAGCACCACCAGTCCGAAGGCGGCCAGAAGGAACACGAACTTGGTACGCAGGGTAGACAACGCCATCGGTCGGGCTCACGAGTTGTCAAGCGTAAGCTCGGCGTCAATGGCGAGCGTAGTAGTCCCAGCGCCAGCCGGCCTCGAGCAGGGGCTGGCGCGACGAGGCGACGTGCCCATCCATGAACGCCACGTTCATGCCCGATCCGTGGCGCATCGCGGGCATCCAACTCAGGCCATCGTCGTACAGCCCGCCATCGCCGATCGGCGGTGCAGAGAATACAGGAGACACGCCACGCCTGGTGGCCTCTTGTCCGTCAACGTCCCACGCCAGCGGCACCATGGCCTCTTCCAGCACGCGCTCGGTCAGGCAGGTGCTCATGCTGCGACCACCCGGGCCGTCGACGCGATGCATCCTGGCGTTGAAGCCGTACGACACGGTGTTCCAACTCGCGACACCTCCCGAAGAACATGGCGCGTCTCGACGCAACACTAGATCGCCACGAACTGCGGTACAACGCAGCGGGATATCGTCCTCTCTGCCCAGCGAGACCTGCGATCGAGCGCTGCCGTATCGCCAGTATTCGTCAATGCCGTAGAGGCTCTCCTGGAACGTCTCGAGCGCGACATGCCCGTGCCGACCACACGGATCCTCGGGCCGGTGCTCGTCGAGTTCGAGGAACATGTTGAGGTCGAGCGCAACATTACGGAGCGACATCTGGCAGCGGAACGAACGAGACGCGTCCATCGCGCCGCTCAGCACTGGTAGCAGGATACCAAGCAGCACGCCAAGCAAGGCGAGCACGATCAGCAACTCGACAAGTGTCACACCACGGCGCACACGAGAGGCACCGAGGGCACAACCGGCGGGATCTTGAGTATCGGGCATGAAGTCCATCCCCACGGGTCAGTACATTGTAACCAGTTCTCGTCGGAATCAACAGTAATCGTGGTTGAAGCCAGCTTCTGCAACGATCTGATGATGGAAAATCCTAGAAATATCCTTACATGTCTATGTGCGACGACTGACCTGCGGGCCACTCGTGGCCTGTCGTGCGTTTTGGGATTCGCTGCATGTGGACAAATAGAAAACCACGGTCGTATCTACGTGCGCAGCCCATCCGCCTCTGCCTGAGGCTCGCCACCTGCCTCAGCCCTGATCCGCTGGCGTGCACGGGGCATCGACAGGCGGTGTATAAGACCGGTTCCCTGATATCAGTCCCACTCAAGAAAAAGCTCGACCAACACCCATCCCCGACCGGTCGGGCTAACAAACTCGTCGTCAATCCTCATCAACCAGCACACGCGTCGCGGGGGTGTCCAGATCGTCGCACTGGCCAGAACGAACCATCCAGACGAATCCCCATACGGCGGCCGCGGCCAACACGAGCGCGATGGGCAGCACGATGAACAGCACACTCATGGCGCCACCTCCTGTGGGGTTTGGCTTTGGGTACGGCCGGCACCAACCGCGACGGCAAGAACCGTCAGCGAACTGATCGGCATGATGATCGCTGCCGCGATGGGGGACATCAATCCGACGAAGGTGAGGCCGGCGGCGAGCACGTTGTAGCCGACGGCCAGACCGAGACACAAGCGGATGCGAGCGATGACGCCACGGCTGGTACGAGCCAGATCGACCAACGGCGTCAACCCCGGACGGCTGAGATAGACGTCAGCGGCAGCCATCGACGCCTCCGCCCCACCGCTCACGGCAACCCCAACGGTGGCCGTGGCAAGCCCCGCCGCATCGTTCACTCCGTCACCCACCATGATCACAGGCCCCTGAGCCTTCAGATCTGCGATGGCGTCGCGTTTGGTCTCGGGCAGCGCGTCACCCGTCGCATCACCGATACCGACCTGAGCGGCGATCGCCGACACGGTTCGCTGGTCGTCGCCCGAGAGTACGCGCGGCTGCCAGCCGAGGGCGCGGAGATCCTCGACGGCACCGCCAGTATCGGCACGGGGAGCGTCACCAAGAGTGGCCACGGCCTCGACCCTGTCCTCGAGCGCTACGAAGACCGCGGTCAATCCAGATGCCCTCGAACGTGCCGCGGCTTGGGTAGCCCAGTCCGGCACATGTGCGCCCACTTGGTGCATGAGCGCGGTGGAGCCCACGGCAAGGCGACTGTCCTGATGAGTTGCCGTAATGCCCAGGCCGGTGTGATGTCGGACCTCCAACACCTCCTCGGGTTGATCACACACCGCCAACGCGCGAGCGATCGGGTGCGAGGCGCCAGCTTCCATTGCGGCAACGATGGGCTTCAGAGATTCGTCACCCAGCCACTCCCGCAACGCGAACGACCCCTCGGTGAGTGTGCCGGTCTTGTCGAGCACCACGGTGGGGCTGCCAGCCAAGGTCTCGAAGATGTCCCCGCCCTTTATAAGCGTTCCTCGTTCGGCGAGCCGACCGATCGTCATCGAGGTCGCGAGCGGCGTGGCCAGAGCCACGGCGCAGGGGCAACAGACGATGAGCATCGCTACCGTCGACTCAAAGGCCGCGTGCAAGCTCGCGGGCAACCGCAGCAAGAAGCACAGTGTTGCTAGGGTAAGGACGCCGAGCACAAACGGCTTGGCCAATCGGTCGGCGCTGCCGATGACCGGCGTGCGCGATCGGCTCAGGCGTTCGATGTCAGCCATGAGCATACCCACGCGGGTGTCACGCCCCGTCGCGATCACCCGCACACGGATCGTGCGAGAGAGATTGAGCGATCCGGCGGCCACCTCGTCCCCGATGCCAACCGCAATGGGCCGGCTCTCTCCGGTGATCACCGCGCTGTCGATGTGAGTGTCGCCATGCTCGATCGTGCCATCAACCGGTACACACTGCTGGGGAGCGATCTCCACGACGTTGCCGATGCCGACGGCATCGATCGCGACATCAACCGCCTGATCGTCCCTGATCAGCGTGACACGCCGCGGCGTGACCGAGAACAGCAGTTCGATCGCATCGGCCGCCCGCCGCTGCTGTCGCATCTGCAACCACCGACCGATGAGCAACAGGAAGATGAGCATCGTGATCGAGTCGAAGTAGATGTCGCCGCTGTCGAGCACCACCGCCAGCAACCCAGCCGCGGTGCCGGCGAGCAGGGCAACTGCAATGGGAGTGTCGAGGTGCCACGTCCGCGTACGCACGGCTGCCAAGGCGCCGCGAACGAACACGCTGCCGGGCCACAGCAACGCCACCAGGCCGATCGCGGCGCTCAGATAGCGGAATGCCGTCCGGTAGGGCTCGGCGATGGTGTCAAAGTGTCCGCTGTATAACGCGAACGCCAACAACATGACATTGCCCGCGCAAGCCGCGGCGACTCCGATGCGAATGAGATACGCCCGATCTTCCAGCCGCCTTGCGTCGCGTGTGGCCGACGGCTCGACAGGATGTGGTGGGTACCCGAAGCGTGCGAACTCTCGGGCGACACGTGAGAGCCCGACTTCGGCCGGACTCCATACGAGCGAAGCGGTGCGCCGGGCAAGGTCGAGTTCGACGCTGCGTAACCCATTGATGACCGTTGGCAGTCTCTCGAGCAGCCACAAGCACGCGGCGCAGTGCACGCCTTGCACATATACCTCCACCCGCATCAACCCACCAGGAAGCGGCTCAGAGTGACGAGCCAGGAAGGCGGGGTCGTCGAGTTCGGCGAAGCTATCACCGGCGTGGGTCGCGGGTTCGCGCTCGTCGTCGAGTCGGCGCTTCAGGTCGTAGTACTGCTCCAAGCCACAGGCAGCGATGGTCTCGTACACCGTTTCGCAGCCGCTGCAACAGAAGCGCTCGCCTGCCGGCGACAGCAGCCCACAGTGCGCACACGGCTGGCGTGTCGTAGCGGGCATGGTACTAGGAGTGGCCGCGACAGTCATGGGCAAAGTGGGCAGTGTGCCTCGGAAGGCACGGTCTCGAGCGAAGCTGGTTGCACGCCCGGCCGTACGGTCAGGTCGGAAAGATCGGCGCGGTACACCCGCACGACGGTGAAGGCAGCAATCGCAATCATCGCCACAGCGGCAACCGTGCGAAGGCGCGGGCTGAGACGTGATCGCAGCGTTCCAACGCCGAGCCCGAGCGCGGCCAGGATCGGAACCGTGCCGATCCAGAATGTCGCCATGACCGCGGCACCCCATCCTGGCGAAGCCGTACCGGCGGCAATGATCGCGAACGCCCAGAGCCAGCCGCACGGCAACAGGACCGTGAGCAAGCCGATCGCCAACGCACGACCCGTGGGGCCGAATTGGTCGGCCTTGGCAACGCCGGTGCGGAACGCGGACTTCACAAATCGTGGCATGGGAGCCGGTGGCAGTCGCACGCCGCTCTCGCGCAACAACCACGCGCCGCCAACGACGAACATCGTGGTGGCTGCGAGGATCGCGGCGGCGTGTTGCAATCCCGCGGCGCGCACGCTCATGTCGATCGCGCCACCCAGCGTCCCCGCAAGTACTCCTAACGAGCTGTAGCCCGCAAGGCGACCACAGTGGTAGGCGAACTGTGTACGCAGATGAACTCGACGATCAGCATCACGGTGCGTGCCGCAGGCCATCGCCACAAAGACACCGCACATGCCAGCACAGTGCGGACTACCCGCCAGACTTGCCAGCAGGACCGCTGACAGGGTGGCCACCGTTGGAGTCATGGTGCTTCCCGGCGGCTGAAGATGTCAAGCGTTCGCACGAAGAGATCAGGCCCGTGCGTGGCGTTGATCCGGATCTGCCATTGACCGTCGCGCGGCCGGTTCAGCGTTGCCAGATAGCGGCCATCACCTTGCGATCGCAGCACGAATTCCTGGGCATTGCCACGGCGAGCGTGGTGGAACACGAGCGCACGGACGAAGGCATCACCCAATGGCTGCCCATCGGCATCCGTGAGAGTCACGGCCAGCGTGCCATCGCTCGTGGTTAGCATGGCGTCGGCGTGCCAGCCGAGTTCCTCGCTGGCGATCTCGAGCCCGCGAGCGTGATCCCAGTCTACAGCCTTCTGGTAGTAATCGTCCTCGATGGCATAGCTCGGATCGCTCACGGCAGCAATCACCGTGATGGCGCACACGGTCATGGACACCGACAGCATGCCGACCACCGCCAGCGGCCATACCCACGCTCGGACTGAACGAGGCACGTCTGTTGTGGACGTCGGCGCTTGCATGTCAACTACCTCCCGCTTGATGCACCGGGCCGCGCATCATGTATTCCGTTCTCTTGTCAAACCCCTCACCCTGGACACGAATCGTCACGGATAGCCTGCTCGTTGCGAACGCCTCGGGCGGTGCCACCAGGGTCAATGGCTCGGCATATGTCTCGCCGGGCTCGACCCTCACGCTCGTAAACCCGTCGATCCGGGCGCCATCAACCCCTTCGAGCATGATGCTGTACACGCCTCCAGCGTCCGTGCGATCCTGGATCTTGAACTTGACCGGGTTTGCGACCATGCCGCTCTCGAGCACCGTGAACGGGTTGCCTGGCCCGCGCGTGATCGTGACCAACGCTGGCGCACGATGTACCAGCAACGCCACCATGACGGACAACAGAATTGTGATCGCGACGGGGTACACGACGACTCGCGGCCGCAACCAGTTCCTGCCCTCACCGTCGATCGTTCGCTGTGAGGCGTACCGAATGAGCCCGCGCGGCCGGCCGATCTTGTCCATGATGGCGTCGCACGCGTCGATGCACTGAGTGCAATTGACGCATTCCATCTGCAACCCGTCACGGATATCGATGCCAGTAGGGCACGTCTGCACGCACATGGTGCAGTCAATACAGTCACCGAGTTCGTCGGATTCCTGGACGACCGTGAGCGGGAAGTCAGAACCACGCTTTACGCGTTGGCCCTTCTTGCCGCGAGGCTCACCGCGCCGGCGGTCGTAGCCCACGATAAGCGAGTCGCGGTCGAGCATCACACTTTGGAACCGGCCATACGGGCACGCCACGATGCACGTCTGCTCGCGAAAGAAGCCGAAGTCGAACAGCATACCACCGGTGACGGCGGCCATGACCAGAAAGGCAGCCGGGTGATCCAAAGGCGAGCCCAGGATCCAGTGCCGCAGGTTGTCGGTCCCGACAAAATAGCTCAGAAACGTGTGCGCCAGCCCGAATGCCAGCACGACATACACGAGCATCTTCAGCAACCCACCCGCCGCGCCGAACCGACTCTTGCCCTTGCCCGGGGCACCCTGGAAGAACCTCTCGATAGGACGAAAGACCAACTCGAGATACACCGTCTGCGGGCAGCCCCAACCACACCACACGCGCCCGAACATGGCGGTGAAAAAGAAGATCGACAATGCCACCGTGATCAGCAACAGGGCCAGAAGCAAGGTGTCGGTGGGATAGAGCGTGGTGCCGAAAAACGTGAACTCACGCTCCAGGATGTTGAGCAGCAGTGGCGGCTTGCCGCCAATACGCAGGTGCGGCAGCATCACGAATAGCGCGATCAACCCGTAACCAACCAAGCGACGGCGATTCAGCCAGCGCCCCTGCGAGGGGCGGGGCTTCAGCCAGCGTCGCGTCCCGTCGGCGTTGAGCGTCGAGAGCACGCGTTCGGGCTGCGCTGCGGTGGGGGACATCGTGGCGTTCCTCGGTCCTTCAGCCACCCTGGTCGGGTGCTGGCCAGGGCGGGATGACCTCGCCCTCTACTCCCTTGCCCGGCAGGTTCTTGCCCCGCAGGGACGCGACGTACGAACTCAGCAGCACGATCTCATTTGGATGCAGCCTCTTGCCCCACGCCGGCATAGCGCCGTTGTTCGCCCCCTGGTCGATCACTGTGTGGATGTCCGTGATGGTCTTGACGTTCAGGTACGCCTCGTCGGTCAGGTTCGGGCCCACGCCGCCGCCGCCAGCGCTGCCGTGGCAGTTCGCACAATTCGCGCTGAAGACCGATTGTCCATAGCTCATCCACTGCGGATCATCCATGAACGACACGATGGTCGCCTCGTCGCCCTCCAGGTCACCAACGGCAGCAAACAGACGTTCGACTTCGGCTATCTGCGCTCGCTCGAGACGCTGCGTCTGATGAAAGAACCAGGGCCCCTCCAATGACAAGAAGAAGTACACCACGCTGAAGATCATCGATCCCAGCCAGATCAAGTGCCACCACAAGGGCGTGGGGTTGTCATACTCCATGATCCCGTCGTACTCGTGGCCCCGGATGAGGGTGCTCTCGGTTTCCTTAGCCATGCCCCGTGCCCTCCCCTTCGGCCGACACGACGATTGGCGTTCCCTCGTCAAGCGCCGCCGCGGCCATCGTGCGTTCGTACGCCTTGCCCGCCCGCAGCGTCCGCAGCGTGACAACCACAAACACTCCGACGAACAGCACGAGCGCAGCCTCAGGCCAGACGGAAAGGTCAATGTGGCGGATCGTGTCGGACAGCATTACGGAGCCTCCCCTTCCGCAGCCGTATCGTCGGCCGCGGGTTCCTTGGAGATGTCGGTGCCAAGCCGTTGCATGTAGGCGATCAGAGCGATGATCTTCCGTTCGCTCAGATCGAGCGTCGGGTCTCGCAACTGTTCGGCGATCTGGCCCGAGAGTTCGCGCGCCTGCTCCCGGGCCATGTCGGGCGCGTTCTTCACGGCCTCGCCATAGGGAACGCCGAGCATGGCCATCGCGCCGACGCGAGCCTTGATGCCCTCGAAATCGAGATCCTGCTCGATCAGGTGCTTGTAGCTGGGCATGATCGAGCCGTCGACATACTCCGCGGGGTTCTCGAAGTGCAGGTAGTGCCAAGAGGAACTCTGCCGACCACCTTCGCGCGCCAGATCAGGGCCAATACGTCGACTGCCCCACTGGAACGGACGGTCGTAAACGAACTCGCCGGGCTTGCTGTACTCGCCATACCGCTTCACCTCGGAAAAAATCGGACGGATCATCTGCGAGTGGCAGTTGTAGCATCCCTCGGCAATGTAGATGTCGCGCCCGGCAAGCTCGAGCGGCGTGTAGGGCTCAACCGTCGCGATCGTCGGCACGTTGCTCTTGATAAGGAATGTTGGGATGATCTCGAACAGAGATGCGACCGCGACCGCGATCAGGACCCAGATCGTAAACTTGATCGGGCGCCCTTCGAGCCGACGGTGCCACGCGCCCTGCAGCCATCGGTCGGCAGCGTGGCCGACTTCGACGTTGGCGGTCAGACGGCTGGCCGTCCGCTGGTAGGTCTCGTTCAGCGGCGCGAGCGGGGCGGCTTCGTGTACGACGACTTCGTACTTCTCGGGACGCATACGCCAGGTCTGGAAGAGGTTGAGCACGCCCACCACCATGCCGCCAAGGTACATCACCCCACCCACACCACGAATCCAGTACAGCCACTCGAGCGAGGTCACCGTCTCGATGAACTCGCCATACATAAGCTGGCCCGTGCTGTCGAACGCGCGCCACATGAGGCCCTGTGTCACGCCGGCGGCGTACATCGAGAGCACGTAGAGCGCGATGCCGATGGTGCTAATCCAGAAGTGGGCGCTGGCCAGCTTGACGCTGTACAGCCCCTTGGTCTGGAAGATCCGCGGCGCGAGCCAGTAGGCCATTCCGAAGATCATGAACCCGTTCCATCCAAGCGTGCCGCTGTGCACGTGAGCGATGGTCCAATCGGTGTAGTGGCTCAAGCTGTTGACGGTCTTTACGCTCAACATCGGCCCCTCGAACGTCGCCATCATGTAGAACGTGATGCCGACGACGAAGAACTTGAGCACCGGGTCGGTTGTTACTTTGTGCCATGCACCACGAAGCGTGAGCAATCCGTTCAGCCCGCCGCCCCAGCTTGGCATCCACAGCATGATACTGAAGACCATGCCCAGGCTGCTGGCCCACTCGGGCAACGACGTGTAGTGCAAGTGGTGTGGTCCGGCCCAGATATAGATGAACACCAGGCTCCAGAAGTGCACGATGCTGAGCTTGTAGCTGAATACCGGCCGCTCGGCCGCCTTGGGCAGGAAGTAGTACATGAGACCGAGGAAAGGCGTGGTCAGGAAGAAGGCGACGGCGTTGTGGCCGTACCACCACTGCATGAACGCGTCTTGGACGCCAGCGTACAGCGGATAGCTCTTGAGCGCGATGTCGGGGCTGGAGACCTTCCCGGTCGTCAAGAATTCGTACACGCCCACGGGGATCCACAGGTTGTTGAACACGTGCAGCACCGCAACGGTCACGATCGTGGCGATGTAGAACCACAGCGCAACATACAGGTGCCGCTGGCGGCGGTGCACCAGCGTCATGAAGAAGTTCACGCCGAAGAACCCTACCCAGACCACCGCGATGGCCAGGTCGATGGGCCACTCAAGCTCGGCGTACTCCTTGGCCTGGGTGACACCGAAGGGCAGCGTGAGCGCGGCCGACACGATGATTGCCTGCCAGCCCCAGAAGTGCAGGCGGCTGAACTTGTCACTCCACATCCGGGCCTTGCACAGGCGCTGGGTCGAGTAGTACACCGCCGCGAAGATCGCGTTGCCCGCGAAAGCGAAGATCGCCGCGTTCGTATGCAGCGGACGAAGCCGGCCGAAGGCGATCTGCGGAAGAAAGTTGAGCTCGGGCACAGCGAGTTGGAAGGCGAGGATCACGCCGACCAGCATGGCCACGATGCCCCAGGCCAGGGTCGCCCAGAAGAACATGCGGACGATCGCGTCGTCGTAGCTGAAACGATCAAGATTGCCACTTGGCTGCGCTGACGAGTGCATGCCGCCACCAGCAGCATCGACTCCCATGGCTGATGAGGGCGGAAGCGGCGTCTCGGACATATCGGACTCCCTGGCTCGCCTCACCGAGAAGGCGAGCGATGCTGCCAAACCGGAAATTTCATCGCCTTACAGCATTTCCATCGCCATCGACAGAATCAAGCATAAACTCATATTTTTATGCATAACTGGCCCTTCAAGCTGAGCGAGGCTATGAATCAACATCTCAAATGAGCCAGCACCCGCTGGCGAATCGCCCGGAGGGGGCCAGTTCGATGTTTTCCATGACCACGGAGTACGCGCTGCGGGCGGCCGTCTTTCTTAGCGAGAGCCGGGGAGACGTGCAGACCGCGAGCCGCGTAGCCGAGGCCACCCAGACGCCGGTTCGCTACGCCTCGCGTGTGCTGCAATTGCTGGTCGAGAGCGGCCTGGCCACCAGCCAGCGCGGGCCGACGGGCGGGTTCGCGCTCTCGCGGCCACCCGCGCAGATCTCATTGCTCGACGTCGTTCAGGCCATCCAGCCCATCCAGCGGATTCGAGAGTGCCCCCTTGGCCTGCCAGAGCACGAGATGGAACTCTGCCCGCTCCACAAGGCCATGGACGCCGTTGCCGCGGATGCCGAAGCAACCCTTGGCCGGTTGACGCTCGCCGACGTCATGGCACAGCCGATCGTGCCGTTGGGTATTTCCATCGGAAAGAACCGGTCTGACTGACAGAATCCGACGCGAGCGCGCGGTAATAGAAGATCGCAACCGGCGTGGCAACAGTCGCCCAATACCGGGGCCCATGAAGGAAAGAGCGAGCCACCCCCCTGTTCACCGAATTGCGGGGTGTGCTAGTCGAGGCGTTCGTAGGGCGAGCCCACAAAACGTGTCGGGTAAGTGCACATGCGGGGTATTGCAGAAATCCGGAACCCCCGCACAATCACCAAATGAGCGCAATAGGACTCGAACCTATGACCTCTGCCATGTGACGGCAGCGCTCTAGCCAACTGAGCTATGCGCCCGAATTTCGGACTGGATGCTCGGGAACCGCCTGGCAGCGGATTACTGCGGCCCCGGGGCAGCCATGCCCGGTCAAGCCGTTGAGTATACCCGGGTTGCGTGCGAGAGGTTCTAGCCACCAACTAGGATGGCATTCGGGATTAGCCTAATTCGTAGGTCATTCGGGGTCAGCAACGGTCTCTGAATTGCTGTCACTGGCGCTACACAATTTCGCACTCGCACAGACCCGAGAGATCGGCCCAGCACAGTCTCCGCCAGATCCCTTTATACCGATTTCCCTCACCTGGGATGTAAACGCCGAAGCGGGACTTGCGTCGATCTGTGCACTACGGGAAACTTGGACCAGATCATGATCACCAGCCATGCTCTGACAAAACGCTACCGGCCGAGAGTCAGGATGAGCAAATGAAGGTCAATTTCCAGGGTCGAATTTACAAGCTTCCGCTGGCAGCATCCAGATGCCTGTTGCCGGTTGTTGACGCCGTGTCAATTCGATCCCCGGCATCGAGGATCGGCAAGCCAGCAACGGCCAAGTCACCATCCGGTTTCGACAATCAACCTTCCAGGATGTTCTGAACGACGAAGTAAAAAAAGACGGAGCCTATCGAGGACTTTGAGGTTCACGATAACGGCATCGGCTTCAACCACACCAACTTTGGTTCCTTCGATAGGTCGGACTCGCGGCACAAAGCAGACCGAGGAGGCAAGGGTGCTGGGCGACTCCTCTGGTTGAAGGCCTTTCGCAACGCTGCCGTTGACAACGCGTTCGAGTCCCAAGGTGTGGACCACCGCAGGACGTTTGAGTTCTTGCATAGCGACACTCACTCATAAACAACTTCATCGCCTTTGCATCGAGCACACGCAAAGCAAGCCGGGACAACGACACAAATCACAAGCAGCGCTCGCCACGAATCGGCACGGCAGGCACTTTCCTGCGTTATGCTACTTTGCATCCTTCATGAACTTAAATCGCTCAGGTCCTGAGTATGCCGAACGGATAGCTATGGCGGCTGAAGCTCTTGAGTTTCCGAGTTAGTTCATTCACGCCACTAGAGAGCATGCCGTGACGACATAAGATCACTGTTTCGCGTACTACTATGTCCTACTGCATGACACTTTGCTATCGCCCGAGCAACTGCGCCTAAGTTGAGCAGCTCAATACCTAAAGCATGACAATGTCAGTACCATTTGTGGACAACCTCAGTTGGACTAACATTCGGATACGCGTACTGATATATTGACTGCCAACCCTCCCGTACTCGTTTCTTTGTACTTGTCGCGCATGTTTTGCGCCGTTTCCCACATGGTTCGGATCACGTCATCCAGCGACACCACGGCGTGTGCCGGATCAAGCTCTAGGGCCAATTCAGCGGCATTGATCGCCTTGATTGCGCCCATGGCGTTTCGCTCGATGCACGGGACTTGTACGAGTCCACCAACCGGGTCGCAGGTCATACCTAGGTGATGCTCCATTGCAATCTCGGCGGCCATAAGGGTGCGTGCGGGCGTTCCTCCACGGATCGCAACGAGCGCTGCGGCGGACATCGCTGACGAAACTCCAATCTCGGCCTGACAGCCACCCATAGCGGCTGAGATGGTCGCTCCTTTCTTGAACAGCGATCCGATCTCGCCGGCAACAAGTAGGAAATCCTCGATGTCTCTTTTGTTCAACTCGGGGACACCAAAGCACAGCTCATGTAACAGCACCGCGGGAAGAACACCCGCCGCGCCGTTTGTTGGTGCCGTGACAACACGCCCAAGGCTCGCGTTTTCTTCGTTTACAGCAATCGCGAAACAGCTCGTCCACTTCATTATCTCTCTGGCTGTCCATGCATTTCCCCGAATCGAGTGGATCCATTCTTCAACGCCGACATATGCTGCGCCGTTGAGTAGCCGACGGTTGATCGAGGGCGCCCGACGTCTCACACCTAATCCGCCCGGCAGTGCGCCGGACTCATGGCATCCGCGATATACAGATTCTCGCATGACACGCCAGATCGAAGCCAGTTCTCCACTCAGGGCATCCGAATCACGCCATGCCATCTCGTTGACACGGACAGTATCCGCCACACCTTGACTCCTGCTAGCGCAGTGTTGAAGAAGATCATCACCGGTATCGATTGGATATCGAAGCGAGCTTCGTGGTGTTGCCGGCACATGGGAACCGTCGCCCGCTCGTTGGACAAAGCCGCCACCGATCGAGTACCAGACATCACTTCGGATCTGGTCATTAGCAGCATTCCACGCGGTAAAGCACATTCCATTCGCGTGCTCAGGGAGTCGCTCATCTGGATGAAAAACGATATCCCGTTCGATATCAAAACGGAACGCTTTGTTGCCTCCTGGGAGCAGAATCGATTTACGTTCTCGAAGATCGCGAATGAATGAATCGATACTCTCGACTGGGATGGTTTCCGGTTGGTGTCCGAGAAGAGCGAGGCAGAGTGCCATGTCAGTGGCGTGCCCTCGTCCTGTCTGGGCAAGCGATCCGTAGAGTTCGATACGGATGCGTGCAACCACGAACGCTGCGTCACCGAGGTCGCCTAACCAACGTTGTATCGCGCGCCATGGTCCGAGTGTGTGCGAACTGGAAGGTCCGATGCCAATCTTGAGCATGTCGAGGACACTGATCGGATGTTGCGGACTTGATGGAGTCATGCCTGATGGTGTGTACGTTTGTCAATGAGATCCACACGAATGGTGATCTTCGACCGACCGTTCCCCGATACTCAATGCAGAGTCTATGTGTGTGCTCCGTAGTCTTCTTACCGCCACTGGGCCGGCCGGAGCGAAACGAAATGCGAGCCCGTGGCGAAGGTCTCGGATACCGGCGGATGGGAGCCCACTCTGGAGTGAGGCCCGACCATGTTGCAAACCTCGTGCTACGGCCGATACGAACACGAGCTTCCAGCAGCGTCTCGAAGGCTGCCGATCCAGCAGTTCATCCTTCAGATTACCATTGATGATCTCGGCATTCCCGTTAGCCCACTGGGAGCCCGGCTTGATACAGAGTGTCCTGACTCCCACTTGCCTGGCCAGTCGCGAACTGCTCTCGAGAGCGCAACGAGGTCGGCCAGGACTCAACAGTGTCCCGATGTGGCTTCCCCAGGACGTTCCGACTTCTAAATGGTGCAACTGGCGTCCGGTCATCCGAACGCTAATAGCGGCTATGCAGTGTCATTGGTTCACCGCCGAGGGAGAATCAAATTGGTCGATCTGAGTAAACGCCAACGATCGAGGGTCGTCGTCTTAGAGTTGTTACCGTTTCGTAGGTCTAGCCGGACGGCGAGTGCGTCAGCCTGATCCTTTGCCCACTGGCCGAGTGCCACGAGGTCCCAAACTCCGTCGAGTGGGCGTTCGGGAACAACAGCGGGCAAAGAGAGCGGCGCAGCACCAACTTTCTTCGAAACCGCCGCGGCGCAGGCGAGCTCCACTGCCAACAGTGCCAGCAACTGAACATTGGCGGCCTTCGCACGAAGGATTGTTCCGATTCGCGGCGTTAACAAGCGGATTGATTCTTCCCAGTATCCTCCACATGCAAGATAGCAGGCATGCAACGCAAATGTTGAGCCGCATCCTTCGAGTCCCGGGAGCAGCCGTGTTCCTCGGCCGTGCATGAGACCAGCCTGGGCAAGATCGCCTTTCTCAGCAAGCGGCAGGAGGAACTGAGCATACGTCGTATGCGGAACAACATCGCACCGCATCTGACGTTCGAACAGAGGCTTCGCGCGCTCGATGGCCTCGTCAAGCAAGCCGCACGCAAGTAGGTACTCGACTTCTGTCAAACGGACGCACGCGGCACAATCCGCGCCGGCCGTATCCTGGTTCGATTTCCAAGTCTTGAAGAGTTCTCTGGACTCGCGGGCGTGACCCATCGCGATAGCGAGTTCGAGGCGGACTGCTTGGATCGGTGCCGTCCCGAGTCCCTCATCGGCGTACCGCTCTTGCATTGTATCAATGAGGGCCGAGATTTGCTCCCGGCTGAGATCGGCACTGTCGGCTAAGTTGACAGCCACCCACTTGTACGTCCACATGAGCGAGCTGCCCCAGAACTCTCGCTGCTTGCGGGGCTTGGAATGTAGTAGCCAAGCGAACGCGGCGAGCTGCTCGCGGATGCGGTCGGTGGCATGGGATCGACTCATGAGCGCGTTACGGGCCGTCCAGGCCGAAGCCGAGTCGCCCTCGCGATCGGCAAGCTCTGCGGCGGACTGCAGCGCCAGCATGGCCTCCTCGTTCATTGCCAGCCCCCGGGCCCGCTCGAGCGCCGCCATGGCGTGCGATTCGCGCCTCACCGGACACCGTCTCTCGCAAGTAGGTCCGAGAGAGCACGGGCAAAGACCTTGGATTCTTCCGACGTGAGGGGCTGTTGCGCCTCGACTAGGGCGTGAACATAGGCTATCTGGACAATGGCAGCGCTCTTGGCGCCTGGTGGCAGTTCGAGCGCAGCGCGCACCGGGGGGCTCAGGTTGTTGAGGCACAAGGTGGGTCGGGTGCTAGCGGCGTCCAGTGAACCGCGAATCGTCTCGATGGCATCGCGCCAAGCGTCTGAAGAGGCGCTGTAGGCAGAATCAAGGGCTCGCGACACCGCGCTGTCTTCGCCCTCGATGTAGAGGGCCGCGACATCGGCCGGTTCGAACTCAACAAGCTTGAGCTGCGGTGGAAAACCAGAAGCGGCTAGGAACTCACGAAGTGGCTCGAGCCGTTCGGTCTCGCGCGGCGGTGTCGACCGAAGCGAACGGACCAGGTCGTCCACCGAAATAGGGATCCACTCGAGTTCAGAATTCCGCTCGGCCGCCCTGGCGAGGAGTTCGTAGTGAAAGGTATAGCCTCCGTTAAAAACCGGTAGCCCACCGATCCGTGCAATCGGAGCCGCAAGCCTGAACTGCTCGGTCGATGACGTGACCCGCAGGGTTGAGCTCTCCTTGCTGTATGCGCCGAGCGTCGTCTCCCCATCGGAGGTCTCGAACGGGAGTAGCGAGACTATCGAGTCGAAGAATCGATCGTCCGAGAGCGCGATCCGTCGGAAGGAGAGATCGTGCTCGGCGATGAGGGCTTTGAGCAGAGCGGGCTTGCGGTCCGCAAGCTCACGCATGTACGCCATGAGCTCACCGGCTACCTTGTCCTGCGCACGCCGGTAGCTCTCGTCGTCGTACAGGGCTTCTCGCGAGGCCGTCGGGCGGAGCGTCTCCGAGGTCAGAAAGCACCGCACGAACGTCGCCCATTCTGGCACGAGGTCGTCCGGCGAGTCGGTAACAAACATGTCCTTGACATAGATGGCATGACGGTGACTCGCCAAGTCCTCGCTTAATCCAAGCTGGACGACGCCCACCCCACGGAAGTCGCCGTCACCATCGAGCAGGAAGACCTCCGCCGCATCGTCGCCCCAGATCTCGAGATCATATTTGCACGATTCCGCATCTTCCGGATCGTCGAGCCGCCGATCCCACGGGCGAACTTCGAGGGAGATCCTCGCACGGTAATCTTCGTGCTTCACGCCAACATCCACCGGGAGCATGCGGCCAAATCGAGTGATGAGCTGGCTCAGGACTGAAGCTTCCGCGTACCGGAGCGAGTCCTTTCGCAGCTTGATCGACACCTGGGTACCGATGTTAACTCCGACGCCGGATGTTGACACCGAGTATGTTCCATCGGCGCGCCCGATCCAGGAGATAGCTTCGGCATTCGGGATGGCCGAGCGTGTCACTAGGTGGATCTCGTCGGCCACCATAAAGCAGGACAACATGCCAATCCCGAACTGACCGATCATGGATTGCCTGCGATCTTCGGTGAGCCGTTTCGTTGAACCGCCGACACGCGAAAGAGCAGTGCGGATCTCATCCTCGGTGAGCCCGGCCCCGTTGTCCACGACGGTCACAACGCCCGCATCGGAGTCGGCCTCGAACGTGACTTGGCCCTGGAACGCTCCGGCGAGTCGGTGACGTGCTGCAATCGCGTCTACGGAGTTCTGAAGCAACTCGCGGAGGAAGACATCCGTCGTCGAGTAGAGATGCCTGGAGAGCACATCCATCACGCCGCGAAGATCAACCTGAAACAACTCAACATCGGGTTCCCGTCGCTCATCATCCATGCCTGATGTTATCACTCTGTACGCGTTGTGGCTTGGCCAGGGACAACGGAACAGCTAAATGACACTGCACGAACAGCGCACTTGCGAGTATCAAGAGGCTGATGACACATACGCCTCCGGGATTGGTGTTTAGCGCGCAGAAGCGGACGGGACCGCTCAGACGGGCGCATTCCTTGCGACACTAGTAGCGGCAGTCATGACCGCGTGGCTCACCTGCCAGCCATCGTTGACCTATCCCGGGTGTCGATCCAAACTCCCCGCCAGCATTCCAAAGATTTCTTCTCGGTGCTGGGTCAGTCGGAGAAAAGCGGAAGGCGGGCCAGCGGCGATAGTCTTGGTTGCCGGTCGGCGGTGGTCCAAGCTGGAAAGTACCTTTGGCGAGGGAGTGTTCTCACAGCCTTCTCGTGGCGCCAAAACACACTCACGGAGCAATATGGCACTAGCCAACATACCGGTGGCATGCCAACACGAACTCACCGCCCAAGCGATCCCTCAGTTCGGAACTATCGAGGCAACTTACGTTGGAACTAGCGGGTCCATGGATTCGATAGTCGTACATCGATTGAAGTGGACTCACAAACGAGCTGGCACGTTCAGCCATCGGCGGACTTCGAATCACTGTCACCGGCGCTGCTAACGTACGTCGATACGTTACCACCGTACTGTGACGCAACCACTTACTTCCAACGGCTCCTAGCCAACTGAGCTATGCGCACGAACTCAGGGCTTGGATGCTCGGAAACCTCTGCCAGCGGAACGCTGCGGACCCGGGCGGCCGTACCCCTTCAAGCCGTTGACCATACCCAGTTTGCGGTGGTAGCGGCCTAGCCATCCACCGGACCTGCGTTGCAACGATCTCGCGATCAGGTGGACCGGAGCCCACGGTCGAAGTCGGATGGTTGGTCGGACGGCACTCTGCCCAGCGCCGATCGCAACCGCAGCGAGAACGTCGACACACTCACCGCGAGCATCCCAACAGCGGCAACGCAACCAATTACACATCACGCGTATCCGAATTTCTGCTTTATGTTGTACTACAAATCCATCTTGGAGGCGGCATACAGGTACAGGTGCCCGCTAGCTTCAACATGAAAACACGCCGCGACTCATCGCAAGGCCACAACTGTTGTCTCGTGCCAGGGACCATCATTGATCGTCGGCACTGCCAAGGCCCTGAACAAATGATCGAACCCGACGTCCGCCCTACTACGGACGCCGGGTTCGGAGTTAATTGCCATGTAATGAACGAAACTCAGCAGCGTCGCCGGCGAGTGGGCGCGGCTGTCACCAAGGCACACGCCAGCAGTGCAAGGGCCCCCGGGGTGGGGACTGTTACGCCCCATGCATTCGAGAGGAAGTCGATCTCGAACGAGGATGACGAGTCAAGCGAGAACTCCAGCTCCACCGGCGTGGCCATCTGATAGCCGCCCGTGATGGAAACCAGCGAATCGTGGAAGGCTCCGGTAATCAGAGCGTCGTCGAGACCGAGCAGGGGGTTGCTCTCGAAGAAGATCTCGGGTTGCTCGCCGGCATGAAGCAAGATCGACATGTCGTAGAGTTGCTCGAAGCCGGGGATGTTGGACGACATGGTCATCTGGTATCCGGCATGGCTGCCGTCACCTACCGCGATCAGATCCAACTCGTTGATTGTGTCAAGCACGGTCAATGGGCCAGGCGTGAAGTACATCGGATCTTCAGCGGCCCCAAGCGCGAGACCCGATCTCCCGGTGACTTCGGCGGACGCATCGATGGTCTTGGGACTGCTCAACAGCCTATCGGCCAGGCGTGTCACCATGCCGGTTCCATACGCATCGGCCCCGTTGACGGACCGGCTGCTCATCGAGATGAAATCGAACTCGTCAAGATTGTGCCTTCCGGTAGTTTGCACTGGGTTTACCGCCGTGTGCGGCGGCGGTCCGGCGTGGTAGATCCTGCCCAGGGGTGTGATTGGGAGCGGGCCACCGCCGAAGCTGTGCGCCTCGTCGAGTGTCTGGTTAACGAGGCCGTTGGCCTCGGAGTAGGCATAGACCTGCCCGGTCGTGCCGGTTGACTTCCGAAGCGGCCACACAACCCGCTTGCCCCTGGACACGGCTTCCGCTTGCGCGTAAGCGACGGCGGAGGTTGTGGTCGAGATCGCCACAACTGCGGCCATCTGAACGGCAATCTTGCTAAAGTTCCCGCGGCACGCCAATCTAGCGTACTGCCGCAGCGACAATGGGGCCTTGCGTGTGCTGTAACGACGTTTGTTCTTCGGTTGCATGAGCCACTTCCGTTTCTTCTCCTTGACGCTATGTTGCCGGACTCCGTCGGTCTGGCACTTCGTACTCAAGCGTCACTGATCGAAAGGTCTCACACCGATCGGTGTTCAATTTTGCAGCGGCTGCAGACTGGGGTGACCCTCGCTTGCCACGCCGCCAATGTGCTACGCCGCGCAACCCGCGCTTAGCCTCGTGAATCAGCCAGCAGCACACGCAAGTCGTGATCCAGATGCCGCTGTAGGCCCTCTAGATCGGAGTAGGGAACTGCCCCGCAAAGTGGAACGACCAAACCAGCAAGATCACCGGCCTTCTGGCTCATCGCTCAGCGTACCGGCCAGATAATCTTCAGGGCATCAGCGATCGGCTTCCGCCGTTCGTAGCTTACAAGCGATAGGCACACACCAACATGAGGCACGCCACAGTGAGCAAGGAAGGCAACGGCGTGCCTTCTAACATTATGGAATGCGAAATCGGCCCCACGACTAGCCAACCGAGCTATGCGCCCGAGCCCGTCTCGGCTCGTCTCCTCTGGATCACCAGAATCGTTCGGTCGTCGGCGGCCGGGTATCCACCCGAGTACTCGCCGACTGCCCTCCTCAGCGCCTCGGAGATCTCATCGGCCGTACAGGTATTGTTGGACTGCAAGACCTCCGCAAGCCGTTCCACGCCAAATTGCTCGCCATCGCAGGTGGTCTCAGCGATGCCGTCCGATGCCAGCAGGAGGGTGTCGCCAGGCTCGAGTTCGATCTCTCGACAGCCGTCGCCATCGAGCGAGTCGAGGATGCCCAGCGGCACGGTATCGGTCTCCAACCGTTCGACCCGCCCGGTGGCAGCGCGGTACAACAACTGCGGATCCTGGCCCGAGCTGACCATGCGCAGCCGACCAGTGGTGTGATCGAGCATGCCAAACCAAGCCGTGACAAATCTTCCGTCGGGCAGTTGGGCGACCATCCGCTCGTTGAGGACCCGCGCTACGGCCAGCGGATCCTGCTCCTGTCTCCATGCGAGCTGAGCCATGCCCTGGAGCTGCGCGATCGCCAGGGCGGGCCCGATTCCGTGGCCCGATGCGTCGGCAATCATGATTGCGACCTTCGCGCCACCTTCGAGTTCCACAAAATCGAATGTGTCGCCACCGGTCTCCTCCGCTGGCTCACTCCAACCATGGAAGTCGTAACCGGGAGTCTTGGGCAAGCTCGATGGTAGTGTTGCGCGCTGGATGCGTCGTGCAACCTGTAGATGCTCCTTCAATTGTTGGTTAAGCCGCTCTTGGGCACCCTCGTACCGGCGGAGCAGTATGTTCAAGCCAAATCCAGAAATCGAGAGCACGCCGATAGCGGCGAATCCCGCGATGATGAGGACCGAACGAGTGCTCGTCTTGCCAACATTAATGAGGCCACTCACGGGCTGATGTACCAGCAACCGCAGCCCGTTTTCCTCGATCGGCTGTGTCGCGACGTAGTGGAACCCACCGGGGAACTCGACGATACCCGAGCTCGGCGTGCCGGGCAGACCTGCCGAGATCACGGGCTGGCTGCCGGCATCTGGATCCAGGCTGTCGGTGATCTGCATCTCTCCAAAGCTGAAGTCGCGCAAGCCCGGCTCGTCACGGATGTCCGGGTGGCACAACAGCCGGCCGTCAGGCTCGATGAGGCACACGAAGGCGTCCGCTGGGAGTTGCAGTGCCTCGCTCTCGATGACTTGCTGGAGCTTCTCCCAATCTTCGCCGCCGAACTCGACATCATCCATCACCGATGGCAGCAGCGATACCACGTTCTCGACGGTCTTCTGATTCTGATCTTGGACGATGCCCTCGACCACCCGGCCGAACGACCGCTGCACGATGCGGAAGGTGAGGAACCACCCCGCCCCGAGCACGACCGCTTGAACCAGCAAGGCAGAAACGATGAGCGCGCGCTTCGTCCGTGGTCGGCTCAAGAGCCCGAGAACCCGTGCTTGCCGTGAGATGACCATCGCCGGCACCAAACCACCGCCAGGCCGCATTGTTCCCAAGACGACCAATTCGCCGCCACAGCGAACTCGGCCCGGCGATCAGGTGTGCCGGAGATTCTCGCCAGTGTCCCTGAAGATCAGATCGCGACAGATGCTGGCCATCACATCGGCGGTCCGCTCGAGCTCACGCCCGACGCGGAAGATGTACAGACCCGCCAACTCGCCTTGCGCATCATTCCGAATGAGCTCGAGCGTCTCGGCGAACAGCGTCTTCTCGAGCTGGTCGATGAGCTCGTCTTCCTCGATGATCTCGCGCGCGGTTTCCAGGTCCTCGTCGAGCACGGCTCGCAGTGTCTTGTGGCAGGCTGCCGGCACACGATGGGCCATCTCGATGAGCGACGTAGGCCATCGCGGCTCGAGCCCGGCCTTGGCCAGCCGGGACGCGCATTTGGCGATGCTCGTTGCATGGTCACCTACGCGTTCCACTTGCGTGTTCACACGGAGCACAAACAGCACCGCCTGGAAGTCGCTGGCTACGGGATGCTGCATGAGCATGAGGTCGAGGCAAGCCTCCTCGATCTCAATTTCTTGCCGATCGATGAGATCATCCTGCTTGCGAACAGCCTTGGCCTGCGGGCGGTCGAGGCGCAGCAGGGCGTCGAGGGCCTGCTCGATCATCGCGACCGCGTAGGAGGCTTCCTTGATGAGTTGGCGCTTGAGGCTCACGATCTGACGGGGCAGATCCTTCCCACCGATCTGGCGACCAAATGCGGGTTGTTTGTCCATGAGGGTGGGCTCCTTCCCGCCGGCGTGGAGCGAGCCATTCGTGTGCGATGCGCTCGAAGCCATCGGCGATTCTAGGCCGATCGCTCCATTGGGCGTACGCTATTGGCGATGCGCAGCAGTCCCACGAGCCCACCGCCGGACGCTCTCCAGGCCGTCGACACCCCATCGCCGGAACGCCAAGGCGTGGGCCCACGGTGCGATCAGCCCGCACCGCCGGGCCCGGTCCGGCCGGCCGAACCAATCGAATATCGCCCGGCTCCCGATCGCAACCCGGTCTCCAACGCCGCGTTCGAGTTCTTGAAGAAGGCCGTCCGTCGGATCATCCGCCCCGCTTTGGCTCCCATAGAGGATGCCATCGCCGGCGCGGGTGGCTGGCATGCGTGGCGCGGCGGTCTCGATGGCTCGTTGACCAGCGCCATCGGCGACGCTCACCTCGAGCGACGTCTGCGTGATGAGTTGGCCTACTGGGTCCGCGCCGTTCGCGTGCCCGGCGCGCACGAGGCGATCGATCCGTCGTATGGAGAATTTCATACCGTCTTCGCGCGCTGGCAAGTCGATCGCTGCGAAGAACTCGCACTGTGGCTTGAAGTAAACAGTGTTGAGATGTGGCAGGCCGCCACAGCCGCGCTCGAGATCGGCGGTGGTCCACACCCCATGGTGGCGCAGGGACGGTGGCGGTTCGCGGCGGCCGTCGATCCACTGAACGATGGCTATGCGACCTGCGAACTGTTCCCACCCCCGCCACTGACCTTCACACCCATCGCCGCCCCAGGCGAGCAATTGCCGCTCACCTCTGCCACCTTTGACCTAGTCGTTTGCGACAACTGCCTCGACCACGTTGCCGACCCGGGGCGCGTCGTTGCCGAAATCGCGCGCGTGCTCAAGCCGGGCGGCCACGCCTGGATCCTGGTCGACCTGCGCACGACCGTCGACGACATGCACCCCCACGCCTTTACGCCCGAACTGCTGGCCGCGATGCTGACGAGCCACAGCCTGGAGGTGGTGCGCGAACGCGTCAGGGACCATGCCAGCCACCCGCTGGCCTACGGCGAGGTTCGCGTGCTGGCCCGTAAGCGTGAAGATCGACCGGGCTAGGAAGTGCCGTCCGCAATCGGAATTCCTGCCCAACGGCACAAATTCCCGCTCAGCCGGACTGGACGCTCGCTTGGATCCAGCTATGCTTCGATCTTGTTGAGACCCAGTCTCAATAATGGGAAAGCCGGCTCCCCGCCAGCCCCCGCGAAGCCGACGCGCCCGACCCCGACGGACGCCCCACTCGTGGGCCTCCGCATGGGACGGAACGGATCGCGGGCTGGAAAACTCGTCGGCAGGGCCCGCAGGACCGTGCGCGAAAGAGAGGGCGCACGGCCAGCCTGAAGAAGGGTTCCAAACCATGCGCACCATCCTGCGCCACCGTTCGCTCGTGCCCGCCAGCGCCACCATGGTCCTGGCGAGCCTCGCCACCCCCGCCGCGCCTGTTCTCGCCGACTTCGTCGTACCCAACGGCGACAACTACGCCTGGGTTCGCGGCGAGACAGACCTGTCCATCTATGCCCATTGGGACGTGTTCACAAGTGTGAGTGGTGCCAACGATCCCGATGTGGGCACCTTCGTGGGTGGATTCCTGCCATCCGAGGCGCCAGATTTCGACGCCTACGACGGCGATTGGACGACCAGCGGGTCGTTCATCACCAGCACACAGAACATCTACTCGTTCGCCGCGCCGGTGGCGCCCCGCGGCGTGACTCCCAGCTTTGAACTGGGCGATGGCCACACCACGACCGTGCTCGTGCAACTGCACACCCTGGGCTCGGACATCGACACCGAGTCGTTCACACTGACCGACAACGACGGCAACGCCTTCGAGCCGACCGATATCACGGTACTCCTGCACGACCCGGCCATCGAGATGCAGGTTCTTGTTGAGTTTGTGGTCGAAGGCAACGCCGAGAGCTACACGTTCGACTCCCTCGGATCGGCAAGTTCACTGAGCTTCGCCGAGATGGCCATCGACCTGTTCGTGCAGGAGTCCCTCGGTGAGTGCGTGGCCGACTTTGATGGCGACGGCGAATTGACGCTCTTCGATTTCTTGGCGTACCAGAACGCATTCGACGCTGGTGATGCCAGCGCCGACTTGGACGGCGACGGTGAGTTGACGTTGTTCGACTTCCTCGCATTCCAGAACGCGTTTGCCGCCGGCTGCCCGTAACTCACCCAACCCATTCGTCGCTGACCTACAGCCCGCCGCCGGTTTGTCCCGACGGCTGGCATTCATCGGCCCAGTGCCGCGTCCGGAGGAGGGACGTGGCGCTAGGCCCTCCCCCCCCCCCGGGGGGGACGCGGGCTTGGCGGCGGGGAGGCGCGTCGGTGCGGCCCTGGCTTGTTGCCATCCGCTCCGTTCCCCGCCGCCGAAGCCCCTTCTGCAAATCGACGGAGACGAGCCATGCACCAGGTCCGCCATGATCCTCAGACTCGAGCTTTCACGCTCATAGAACTGCTCGTGGTCATTGCCATCATCGCAATCCTCGTCGGCGTGCTGCTGCCTTCGATTGCCGGCGCGCGAAAGGCGGCGGACACGGCCAAGGCGCTGTCCGCCAATCGAACGCTCATGCAGGCTTACATCGCCTACGCGGGGGACTACTCCGAGCGAGTCCTGCCCGCCCACCTGACGCCGAGCATGGCGCAAGCAACCGGTGTGCGCGACGAGTTCGGCAACCTCATCGAACCACCGGTCAGCCAGCGATGGGTGTACCGGCTCGGCCCATACTTCGATCACGGCTGGGCGGGCACGACCCACGTGGGTGACCGCGCCCGCATGCTCCGCGACTTCGAACAACTCGTTGCAGAAGGCGGCACCGAGAACTGGTCGTACCAGGTCAGCGTGTTCCCGTCATTTGGCATCAACCATCGGTACGTGGGCGGGGATTTCCGCCGTCAAGACTGGATCGACCAGCGACACCACATCGCCCGGCTTGGCCAGGCACACAGTCCCACCAGTTTGATCGTGTTCGCTTCGGCACGATTCAACGTTGCCGGCCAGAGCTTCCACGGCTACATCGATGTCACTCATCCGCCGGTGAACGCGGTCTTTAGAGAAGAAGACCAAACGACCGGTCCGACCACCGCTTTTGGCAACGTACACCCTCGATACTCGCGCGCCGCCGCCATCGGCTGGCTTGACGGGCACGCCGGCTTGCTCGAAGCCGACCGCATCACCGATCGCCGTCTATGGGCCGATCCCGCGGCCCGCGCAGGTGACGCCCAGTGGGACCCGAGCCGATGACGTGGTGGAACGTGCTGAACGGGGGCTTCGGAATGCCCTGGGACGAATTCGGTCATGGGGCCACACCGGAACCGGAGGAGAAGGAGCGCAAGACACCCGAGCAACTCGACCCCGAGCGATTGTGCGAAGTCGCCTCGTCGGTGTACTACGCCATCGCACGCAACCAGGCGATCCGTGAGGGCCTTCCGCCATCTGTGCCACTGTTGCTCTCGCCCAAGCACTTGCCAGCGTGCCCTCACCGCTACAGCGTGCGCGAACTGAGGGAGGCTGAAGCGTTCTTACTGAGATTGGGCGTCATCGAGCGTCGCCAGAACCCATGAGCACGAGCCGTTCGCCACGCCGCCACCGGCTTCGTCGAATGGTGTAAGGCCGACAAAGTCCGAGATACAACGAGTCGCCCGTGCAACCGCTTGCGCTCCACACCATCCGTACTCGGACTCTTGTCCGATTCGCGAACAAAAATCGCCCCCGGGCCTGGTGGCGGGCCCGGGGGCGTGGGTGATCGTCGGAACCGGGTGGTGGCAGCCCGTCGGAGAGAGGGGGGACGGGCTAGATCCCGACGATCTTGGGGGAGAAGGAGTTCTTTGGTTAGTGTCGCATCGTCGTCCTCAATGAAAGCTGGTGGCTAGCTGCACCCCATGCTGTTGCCGCAGTTCAGACACTTGTAGCAGGTGCCATTGCGAACCGTGATCGTGCCACAAACGTCGCACGCTGGCGCGTCGGCCATGCTCTCGAGCATCGAGGAAAGCTGAGCCGACTCGCCGGTCTTGGTTTCGGTCGATCGGCTCTTGCGAGCGCCCGGTTCCGCTACGACCGCCGCTCGTCCGCTGGGCACGACCACCTCGACAGCGCTACTGGTCTTGGCCGACCCGCTGCCGTCACCCAAATGATCTCGAACATCGGGGCTTGAATCACGGGTCGCCTGAGCGGCGATCTCGACGCGCCCGCCAGACCCCTCCGTGGGTCCAGCGAGCGAACGCAGACGGTCGGGCGTCCCTGCTCCAGACTCGCTCTTGGCAACTTCGGCCTCGTTGCTCTTGCCCCGGTTGGGCGTGTTTGCCTCGCGATAGCCGGGGATGAACTGGATGCCGAGCCAGCGGAAGATGTAATCAACCAGGCTCTTGGCCAGCGGGATGTCGCGATTGGTCGTCATACCAGCAGGCTCGAAGCGCTGGTGCGTGAACTTGCGCACCAGGCTCTCCAGGGGCACGCCGTACTGCAACGCCACGCTCACGGCGGTCCCCAGGCTGTCCATGAGGCCACCAATGGTCGAGCCTTCCTTGGCCATGGTGATGAACAGTTCGCCCGGTAGGCCGTCCTCATAAAGGCCAACCGTCAGGTAACCTTCGTGGCCCGCGATGTTGAACTTGTGCGTAATCGAGCCGCGCGTGTCAGGCAGGCGGCGACGCATCGGCCGGTGCACGATCCGCTCGACGGTCTTGATCGTGACCTCGGTATCCTCCTTGGCCACCGACTCGGCCGCCGAGACCGTGAGTTCCTCGACTTCCTCGAGCGCATCGGCTTCGCCCAACTCGTCCAGCTCCACTTCGTCCTCGAGATCCACCTCAACAACGGCGAGTTCGACTGCTTCGGAACTATCTTCCTTCGCATCGCTCTTTGTGCTGAGCGGCTGGCTCAGCTTGCAGCCATCGCGGTAGAGCGCGTTGGCCTTCAGCCCAAGCTCCCAGCTCAGGCGATAGCAGTCCTTGATGTCCGCCACGCTCGCGTCGTTGGGCAGATTGATCGTCTTGCTGATCGCCCCGCTGATGAATGGTTGGGCCGCCGCCATCATGCGGATGTGGCCCTGAGGCTCGATGTACCGTGTGCTGAGGGGGCCGCAGGTATTCGCGCAATCGAACACCGGCAGGTGCTCGTCTTTCAGGTGTGGGGCGCCTTCGAGGGTCTGCGTGCCACACACCTTGAGGTTCAACTCGCCAAGTTGTTCGGCGGTCAAGCCCAGCTCACGCAGCAGATTGAAGCTCGGGTTGGCCTTGGCGATTTCGACATCAACACCCGCGCGCTCGAGCATGTCATCGCCCAGCGACCACGCGCTGAAGGCGAAGCCCAGCTCGAACACCCCTGGCAACGCATCGGTGATCTGCTTGAGGTCCTGCTCGGTGAGCCCCTTGCCGCGCAGCCACTGAGCCAGCGTCTGACCAATCTGCGCGCCCGGCACCCCATCGGGCAGCTCAACCTCCAGGTGCAGAGTGCCCAACAGATATCGCAGCATGTCCTGCCGCTGGCTCTCGTCGTAGCCCATGGCCTCCAACGCGGGCTTCACGCTGGCGTTGGCAATCTTGAAGTACCCACCACCAGCCAGCTTCTTGAACTTCACGAGCGCGAAATCCGGCTCGACGCCCGTGGTGTCGCAGTCCATCAGCAGTCCAATGGTGCCCGTCGGCGCGATCACCGTCGTCTGGGCGTTGCGATAGCCGTGCTTCTCGCCGAGCTGGATCGCCTGATCCCACGCCATCTTGGCACGGTCGAGCAGTTCGGGCGTGTTCGCCACCGGGATCTTGCCGCCGCGGCAACGGGCCTGGTCGATGGGCACCGGGCGTGTCTTGCTGTTCAGCCCCTCCCACTCGGCCGCCTCACGCTTCACGCCATGGGCGGCACGGCGGTGGTTGCGCACGACCTTCAGCATGTTCTCGCTGTCGGCCTTGTACCCAGCGAACGCGCCGTGCTCCTTGGCCATCTTCGCCGACATGCGGTACGACCCGCCGGTCAGGATCGCCGTAAGGCAACCCGCGATCGCACGCCCGTCTTCGCTGTCGTACGGGATACCCGCCTGCATCAGCATCGCGCCCAGATTGGCGTAGCCCAAACCAAGCGTGCGGTACTTCCAGCTCAGCTCGGCGACCTCCTTGCTCGGATACGCCGCCATCAGCACGCTGATCTCGAGCACCATCGTCCAAAGATCGGTCGCGTGCTCGTACGCCCGCACGTCGAAGTGCCGCGTCGGGGCGTCGTAGAACTTCATGAGGTTCAAGGACGCCAGGTTGCACGCCGTGTTGTCGAGGAACATGTACTCGCTGCACGGGTTGCTCGCGTTGATGCGACCGCCCTCGGGGCACGTGTGCCACGCGTTGATCGTGCTGTCAAACTGCACGCCCGGGTCGGCACAGCGCCACGCCGCGTACGCGATGTCATCCCAAAGCTTCCGCGCGTCGACCGTCCGCGCCACGCCCTCGGCCGTGCGCCAGCGCGTCTCCCACGCGCCCCCCGTGTCGACCGCCTCGAAGAACTTGTCGGGCACACGCACCGAGTTGTTGCTGTTCTGCCCGCTGACGCTGGCGTAGGCCTCGCCATTGAAATCGAAGTCCAGCTCCAACCCCAGCCGCTTGGCCGTCTCACCCACGGTCTCGGGGTCGTGGATGCTCGCCCGCTCGCCGGCGATCTTGCTCAGCCCCTCCACCATCGCCGCCACCTTGATCTCCTCGCGCACCTTCCAGTTCACGAAGCTCTCGATGTCGGGGTGGTCCATGTCGAGGCACACCATCTTGGCGGCGCGGCGTGTGGTCCCGCCGCTCTTGATGGCGCTCGCGGCCCGATCGCCGATCTTCAGCCAGCTCATCAGCCCGCTGCTCTTGCCGCCGCCGCTCAGGGGCTCGCCCTCGCCGCGCAGGCGGCTGAAGTTGGTTCCCGTGCCGCTGCCATACTTGAAGAGACGCGCCTCTCGTACCCACAAATCCATGATGCCGCCGTCGTTCACCAGATCGTCGCTCACGCTCTGGATGAAGCACGCGTGCGGCTGCGGGTGCGCGTACGCGCCCTCGGCCAGTTTGACCTCGCCCGTCTTGGGGTCGGGCACCCAGTGGCCCTGGGCCGGGCCGTCGATGCCGTACGCCCAGTTCAGCCCGGTATTGAACCACTGCGGGCTGTTGGGCGCGGCCATCTGGTGCAGCAGCATGTACACCAATTCGTCGTAGAACGCCTGCGCGTCCTCGGTGCTATCGAAGTACTTGTGGCTCTCGCCCCAGTGACGCCAGCAGCCGGCCAGGCGATGCACCAGCTGGCGCACGCTGCGCTCAGGCCCGGTCACAACCTTTCCGTCATCGTCCTTCTGCACGCCGGAGGGGAGGCCATCCGTGGCCCGCTTGGTGGCGGCCTGCCACCCCCCGGCGATGATCGAACCCGCCTTGTCCATCTGCGGCACGCCCGCCTTGCGGAAGTACTTGCTCACGGCGATGTCCGTGGCAAGCTGGCTCCACGTCGACGGCACCTCGGCGTCCTTCATCTCGAACACGATCGACCCGTCGGGGTTGCTGATCTTGCTCGAGCGCGTCGTCCACTTGACGCTGTCGAAGGGGTCCTGGCCGGCGGTGGTGAATTTGCGGGTGATTTTCATAGAATGCGTGTTCCGTGCAAAACGATGTCTTATCCAATAATCCAAACCAACGAGCTAGTTCGATCCGGTCTCCGTCCAAACCGCCAACTCGTTCCCCCCCGGCTCACAGAAGTGGAACCGCCGTCCTCCGGGAAATTCGAACGGCGGCTTCACGATCGTGCCGCCCGCCCGTTCGACCTTGGCTTGTGTACCCTCGAGTTCATCGCTATACAGCACGACGAGCACGGAGCCGTTGTCCGTACTGGCCGCACTCGAGTTGCTGAAGAACCCACCGTCAATACCCGCTCCCTCGAATGAGGTGTAGTCGGGCCCATAGTCCACAAACGCCCAGCCGAAGACGTCACCGAAGAACTGCTTCGTACCTGCCATGTCGGTGGTGGCAAATTCGATGTAATTGATTTTCTCGTGCCGGCTCATCTCGACTCCAAGCCAATCCGACTAGGGCACTGGTTTATCCCGAGCCCCACAAACGCACACGTCAGTCGACCTTCGGCAACGTCAACCCAGCCTGATCCTGATACTTCCCGGCCTTATCCGCATAGCTCGTCGCGCACACCTGGTCGGCCTTCAAGAAGACCAACTGCGCGATGCCCTCGTTCGCGTACACACGCGCTGGCAGCGGCGTGGTGTTGCTGATCTCAAGAGTGATCTTGCCGCGCCACTCGGGCTCGAGGGGCGTCACGTTCACGATCAGGCCGCAGCGGGCGTAGGTGCTCTTGCCGACGCAGATGACCAAGCAGTCGCGCGGGATCTCGAAGAACTCGACCGTCTCGCACAGCGCGAAGCTGTTCGGCGGGATGATCACGTGGTCGGTGCCCACGTCGTCGCAGTTCACCTCGACGAACAGGTCGTCGGTGAAGCGCTTGGGGTCGACCACGGTGATACCGCCGCTGCGGGGCGTGGGCGTGAAGATCTTGAAGGTCGGGCCCACGCGGACGTCGTAGCCGTAGCTGCTGACACCGTACGAAATCTTACCAGGCCGCCGCTCGCCGCGCTCGAACGGCTCGATGCGGACCAGTTCCCTGATCTGTTCGTCGCACAGCACGGGCATGTCGGTTCCTTCCCTTTTTGAGCCCCACGACAGGGCTCGAGCCCCGGCCACCACTCGGCCCCACCGGCGTCCAGGCCACCTAGCCAGACGCGAATATCGGTGCCCCCACTCTACCCACTACAAATCGTGGACGCAAGACTTTTTGACCACAAGATGCAGTATGGACAACCTGTCGGTCTCCCCATCTTCACGCTAAATCACGCCCATAGGCCCACTTGCGCCCTTTCACCGTCATCAACCGACAATCCAAGCGACACTTTTCGACACCTAGTGGTTCTGGAAAACGAGTATACATCATGCGGTGTCCAATATGAAATCTTGACGAAATCGGCACTCATCGCCGCCAAGTTGCGGCGTGAATCTCTAATTACCGAGTGTATTCCAAACATACTCGGCCGTTCCTTATAGAAAGCTCGACGGTGGCCCAGGCCCGTGCAGCTATCCGGGTTGGGGGCCGTAAAGTCTGGTCTTAGCCGTCTCTCCCAAGGAATGCCCGCACAGAGGTCGCCCGCACATGGTCAAGAGCCCGCCGCCCCATCGCCTCGCCGCCATCTTGGCCACGGCGGCCATGCTGGGAATCGTCCTGGCCTCGATCGCGAGCTGCCGAGCGAAGGGCCAGGTCGTCAGGCCCGGCGGCGGCGTGGTGGCGCCGTTCGACGGCCCCAGCGTGCTGCGGGGCACCGTGGGAGCTTCAGCCGACCTCATCGGCGTGCAGCCGACGCTCGTGTCGGGGCTGGGCATCGTGGTGGGCACGCAGGGCCAGGGTGGCCCGCTACCCCAGGCGGTCGAAGCCACCGTCATCCGCCAGCTCTCGCTGCGCGAGGGCGCCCGCGGCGTCGACATGTTCCATGGCACACCCTTCGAGGGTGAGAGCCCCGAGAGCTTCCTGCGCCGGCCCGACGTGTCGGTCGTGGCCGTGCTGGCGATGGTCGCACCAGGCGCGCCCGAGGGCTCGACCTTTGACGTGCTGGTCTACGCGCTGAACAGCGAGGAACTCACGGGCGGCCACCTCTGGCGCACCGACCTGCGGCTGGGCCGCCCCACCGTACAGGGCGGGCCAACGACGCGGCTGGTGGGCTTCGCCGAGGGCCCGGTCTACGTGAATCCGTTCGCCGCTGGCCCGGCGGCCAACCGGACGCAGGGCCGGGTGATCGGCGGGGGACACATGACCAACCCGCTGGAACTGGCCATCCGCCTGAACGTGCCCAGCCCGCGCCGCACGCGCGCGATCGCGTCGATGATCAATAGCCGCTTCGGCAGCAACCCGGTCGATCGCGGCGACATCGCCAGCGGTCGGCTGACCGGCCAGGCCGACGCTTCGACCTCGCTGGTGACCGTGAGCATCCCCTGGAGCTACAAGGACAGGCCGGAGGACTTCCTGCGGCTTGTAGCACACATCAATCCCGACGCCCAGAACGAGGAGGGGCGGTACGCGGGTCGGTACATCCGGGCCCTCACCGAAGAGCCCGGCTCGGCCGACCGCCTCGCCTGGGCCCTCGAAGCGCTGGGCCCGGTGGTCGTCCGCGGCGGCACGACGGTGTCGAGCCTGTACGACTGGCCTGAGATCGCCCCGCGCATGGCCGCCCTGCGTGTGGGCGCCAGGCTCGGCGACCCGAATGCCGAACGCCCCCTCATCGCCATCGCCAAGGGCTCTGACCCGGCGATGCAGATCGAGGCCGTCTCACTGCTCGGCGAACTGGGCACCGGGGCGATGATCGATTCGACGCTGCAGGAGCTGGCCGGAGACGATCAGGTCTCGATCCGAGTGGCCGCATACGAGGCCATGGCCAGGCGTGCGGGCATGCGCGAGTTGCAGGCCATGATGCGGAATCCCCGCCTGGACCCGGGCATCGATCCGGTCCACGCCCTGCGCAACTTGAGCGAGTACGCCCGCACGCGATTCCGGGGCAGCCTCCTGCAGGGGCTGCAGCGCGACATCATGCCAGGTGAATTCGTGGTCGACCGCGTGCCAATCGGCGAACCTCTGATCTATCTGCGACAGCAGGGGCTGGCCGGCATCGTCCTGTTCGGCCCAGAGATGCGGATCGAGCCCGGGGCCGTGCTGCGCGTGAGCGACGATTTCATCCTTGCCCGCCCCGACGTGGACGAGACCGACTACGACCCCCAGGGCAACGACGTGCGGGTGCGGTACCGCCCCCGGCCGGTGGACTGGCTTACGAGCTCGTCCACCCCCGCCGCCATCATGGTCTCCAACGCGCCAGCGTCGTTGCACGAGTTCGTCGAGTTTCTGGCTACGAGGCCCACACAGTTGCACCCCGACGCGGGCCTTGGCATGAGCTTCGGCAACATCGTGTCGGTCGTCGAGCAGCTCCAGAGCGTGGGAGCCGTCAAGGCCCAATGGCAGGTGGAACGCAACACGCTGCGCGAGGGCGTCGACCGGTTCACCCGCGGCTCGGCGACCGATCGGCCGGAGTTGGAGGGGGACCAGCAAGACGGCATCGACCCGTTGCAGGAGTACATCCAGCGGTCGATCCGAGGCGATGGAGGCGGAGCCGACCGCGAAGAAGCGATGCCCGGCGAGCAGGGGTGATAACTCGCCGACGCGGGCGAAGAAACGGCCGAAGAATCCCCCACGTCTCCAACGGTGCGGGGCCGATACTGTGGCTCGGGCGGCAGGACGCCGCCACGGGCCTGTGCCGGCGGGCCGATTGTGGACAGGAGGTCCGATGCGGCTCGCGAAGCTGACGCTCAATGGGTTCAAGTCATTCGACGACCGGACGGAGTTCCACTTCGATGATCCCGTCACGGGCATCGTGGGGCCCAATGGCTGCGGCAAGAGCAACGTGGTAGACGCCCTGAAGTGGGTGCTTGGCGAACGGAGCAGCAAGAGCCTGCGCGGGAAGGAAATGCTGGACGTCATCTTCGCTGGCTCTGCCGCGCGCAAGCCGGCGGGCATGGCCAGCGTCACGCTGACCTTCGAGAACCCGCTGTTGGCCGAGGCACCCAAGGCCGAGACCGCCCAGCCGGCGGCCGACCTCGAAGAAGATGCGACCGACATCGACGACGAGACCGAGTCTGGGGGCATCTTGGCCGACCGCCGGACGGTGCGTCGCGGATTGCCGGTGGACACGGACATCGTCGAGGTCGAGCGGCGGCTGTATCGCGATGGGGGCAGCCAGTACCTTATTAATAACAAGCGTTGTCGGCTGAAGGACATTCGCGATCTGTTCCTTGATACCGGCGTGGGTGCCGACGCGTATTCGATCATCGAGCAAGGCCGCGTCGACGCAATGCTGCTGGCCAACCCGCAGGAGCGGCGAACGATCTTCGAGGAAGCGGCCGGCATCGCGCGCTATCGCCAGCGGCGGGTCGAGTCGATCCGCAAGCTCGACCGGGCCGAGCGCAATCTTGCAGTCACGCGCGAGCAGCTTGCCAACACCGAGCGGCGGCTGAAGATCGTGCGTGGGCAGGCTGCCAAGGCTCGACAGTTCGTTGAGCTTGATGCCGAGTTAAAAGCCTGGCGTGCGTCGAGGGCGCTGGCGCAGCACGATGCCTTGACGACCGCGGTCGAGCGCATCCACGCGGACATGGATGGTGCGCGCGAGCAGCGTGCCGAGGCTGAGGCCGAACTGAGCGCCCTCGAGAAAGAACGCCAGGAGGCCGACCTCAAGCGGCACGATGCGTCGAAGGCGTTGCGTGCCGCCGAGGAGGAACTGGCCGAGGCGAATCAGTCCGTCGAGCGAGCAAGGCACAAGCGCGAACTGGCAGAGCGATCGGCGGGTGAAGCGTTGTCCCGACTGGACGCCGACGGGCAGCGATTGGCCGAGGTCGAGCGAGCCGCCGAGGAAGCCGAGAAGCAGGCAGAGCGAGCCGCCGAGCGCGTAGCGGCGGTGGCCGAACAGCTCGCCGACGCCGAGCGTGTGCTCGAGCAGGCGTCACAGGCGAAGCAACGCGCCCAGCAAGACGTAGCCAAGCATCGGCAGGCATACGGCGAGAAACGGCGCGACGTGGAGCGCATCGAGCGCGACCAGCTCTCAGCCGAAGCGCGCATCGAGGAGGAGACGCGACGCGCCGATCAGCTCGCAGAGAAGGCGCGGCAGGTGGCGGCGGAACTCGCGTCGCTGGACGAAGAAGCTGAGCGTGTAAGTTCTCAGCGAGATGTAGCACTCGGAGGGTCGCGGAAGCACGCCGATGCACATGTAGAACGTACGAGCGAGGCCGAGCAGTTGGAGACCGAGGCAGCCTCGCTTGGTGAGGGTCGAGCCAAGCAGGCGCAGGAAGTCAAGTCGTTCGAGGAGCGGCGGCTCCGGCTAGAAACCCGGCATCATGCGGTGAGCGAGGTGCTGGAATCCCGCGAGGGGCTAGGTCAGCCAGCGCGTGAGGTGCTGGAGAAGACCGCGCGGGGCGAGGGCTTCCACACCGTGATCGCGCCACTAGCAGAACTGATCCGCGTGCCGATCGAGCACGCGCCGCAGGTCGAGGCGGCGCTCGGTCCGCTGCTAGCGGCACTGGTTGTGCCGGCGATGGATGCCATGCCGAGCCGCGAGGACATCGGCACGTTGACAGGCCGGGTGAGCTTCGTGTCGCTGGGCATTGGTGTGCCGGCGACCGCGGAACGCTACGACCACGCGGCATTTGCCGCGCTGCGCAATTCTGGTCGGTTAACCCCGCTGCGCGAGGTCGCGGGTGTGGATGAGCGGGCGTGCCACGAAGCGGCGGTCGATCCTACGTCGGTGTCGGGCTTGCTCGACGTGCTGCTGCACGATTGCTGGCGCGCGGGCGACCTGGAGGCCGCGGCGTTGCTGGCGGCCGGACCCATGCGCGGCGCAACGATCGCTGACGGTAACGCGAGTGTGCTGCGCTCTCCCGGCGTGGTGAGCGCGGGACCGCTGACAGCCGAGGCGAGCGAGAGCGGGCAGGCGATGGGCGTGCTGCAGCGCCGCGCCGAACTCGAGCAGCTCACAAGGGACCTATCGCAAGCGACAGACGCCTTGGAACGTGCACAGGCGGCACTGCGGACGCTAGACAAGAAAGCCGGCAATCTGGCGGAGCGACAGACCACGCTGCAACGCACGCTCAGCGAACTAGTGCAATCGCGTTTGAAAGCCGAAGGAGAAGCCGAGCGTGCAGGCGATGCCCTCGCGAGACTGGATCGGCAGCGTAACCGAGCCCGAGACGAGCTTGATGCGGCGGCGAACAGTGGCGCGGAGGCTCGGCAGCAGGTCGAAGAACTCGAGAGCAAGCTGGCCTCGCTAGCAAGCATCCTGGCTGACGAGCGTGGAGCCCTCAGTGTGCTGGGCCAGGCTGCGGAACAGGCGGAGAAGGACGCAGACTCACTGGCCGAGGCGTTGACGGTCGCGCGCGTATCCGCAAGCACACTGAGCGAGCAGATCGGCGCGGTCCGGCGTGAGGCATCAGGCCTAAGCGGCACGGCGACCAAGCACCGCGCCGATCAACGCGATTTAGCGGCGCACGTGCAGCGTGCCAGCGAGCAGGCCCAGGCACACCAGAAAACGGCGCGAGAAGCAGCCGAGGAAATAGAATCGCTGCAAGATCGGGCCGAGGCGGTACGCAGCGGCATCGACCGCAAGCGAGCAGCGTTGCACGCAGCACAGGAGATGTCGCTGGGGTTGGAGCGCAGGTTCGACGCGGCACGGCGAAGTGCGAGCGACATCGACAAGGCATGGCACGACCTGGAGCTTCGCGGACGCGAGGCCGACATCCGGCTTGAGAATCTCGTGCAGCGGACGCTGGACGAGGACGGACTCGACCTGCCAGCCGAATTGCCAGGGTATCGCGAGGCATCGGTTGACGGCGAGCACGGAGTGATGCGTGCGATGGGCGATCAAGAGTCGGCCGAAGCAATCTCGACGCTGAAGAACGCGATTGACAGGCTCGGAAGCGTGAACTTGGCAGCGATGGAGGAAGAAGGCCAGCTGGCCGGCAAAAACGAACAACTCGCGGCCCAGGTCGAGGACATCGACAACGCGCGTATACGCCTCGAGACGCTGATCGAGCAGCTCAACGAGGCCAGTCGGCACCGGTTTGGCAATATGCTGGAACACGTACGAGAGAGCTTTGCTGGCGATGATGGGCTGTTTCGTCAGCTCTTCGGTGGTGGGCGGGCCGAGATCAAGCTCATGCCGCTGGTGCGCGAGGTGGACGGGCAGAAGGTTGTGACCGACGAGATCGATTTGCTCGAAAGCGGTATCGAGATTGTTGCGCGACCGCCGGGCAAGCAGCCCCGCTCTATCAGCCAGCTCTCCGGCGGCGAGAAAGCCATGACGGCGGTGGCCCTGCTGCTTGCAATCTTCCAAAGCAAGCCGAGCTGCTTCTGCGTGCTCGACGAGGTCGACGCGGCGCTCGACGATGCCAACGTCGACCGCTTCAGCCGTGTGGTCAAGCAATTCAGCATCAAGAGCAACTTCATCGTCATCACGCACCACAAGAAAACGATGGCCATGTGTGATCAGTTGCACGGCGTGACCATGCAAGAGCGCGGCGTGTCGACACGCGTGGGCGTGCGGTTCGATCAGGTCGGCGCCGACGGCAAGCTGAGCACGGCGGCTGTGGACTCCTCGGCGAAGAGCAGCAGCATCAAGCCCAGGCTTCGTGATGCGCTGGCTCACATGAAACGAGGCGATGCGACTGAGATTCAAGCATCGGATGCGGATGAGATGGCTGAGGCGAACGCGTGATCGAGGCCTTTAAAAACGCGAAGCTGGCGCTCGACGCCTTTCTCGCCGACGGGCGGAATATCACGACGCTGGACCTAGCCGCAGACATGCTCACCGAATCACTTGACAAGGACGGGAAGGTGCTCGCGTGTGGCAATGGCGGGTCGGCGTGCGATGCGATGCACTTCTGCGAGGAACTCACCGGGCGGTTTCGCAAGGACCGCAAAGCGCTGGCAGCGGTAAGCCTGACCGACATTGGCCACACGACTTGTGTTGCGAATGACTACGGATACGACGAGGTGTTCGCACGCGGCGTGCAGGCGCTCGGGCAGCCCGGGGATGTGCTGGTCGCTCTCAGTACGAGCGGAAACTCGACCAACGTCGTGCGCGCCGTGGAAACCGCAACGGAGCGGGAGATGCGCACTATTGGCCTGCTCGGGCGTGACGGGGGGAATCTGGCGGGCGTGTGCGACCTGGAGTGGATCGTGCCAGGCGTACCAGCGGACAAGCCGACGGCCGATCGCATCCAGGAGATCCACATGCTCGTGCTGCACGCACTGGTAGAGGGAGTGGAACGGCGATTGTTCGGCGACTCGTGATCGCGCACTCATGCTAGGGTTCGAGCATGTGCGAACCAATCGGGAACCAGTCCACCCCGCGGATTCCTGAATCCGATGCGACTGGCAGTTCCGAAGGCACGGCGCTCTGCGGCGTCGTTGTCGACGGCGTCGGTTGCACCAACTGCGGGTACAACCTGGGTGGGCTACCCACTGCCGGCACGTGCCCGGAATGTGGCGCGCCCATCGAGCGGTCGCTCCGGGGAGATCGGCTGGTCAACATGCCGGCCGGGTACCTGGCGTCGCTGCATCGCGGGGCCTTCCTCGTGCTGACCGTGATCTTCCTGCAGGTGTTGGTCATGTTTCTGCGCATCTTCTCGGCTCTGGCAACGGCTGTGCTCGGTTCGTCGCCCATCCCCGGTGGCGAGACGGTGCTCTCGGTGGTCCAACTAGCACTGAGCGTGGTGCTGGTGGTCGGATGGTGGGTGCTGAGCGCGCCGATGCCATTACTGGCCGATCTAGCCGGGGCCGACAGGCGACGCCGGTGGGTTCGCGGCCTGCTGGTTGTTAATGTGGCGGTGATCGCGGCACAGGCATCGTTGTACGTCTTGATGTCCGTCTGGCTAACCTCGCCACTCGCACTGCTCTATGTGGTGAGTAGCGTCACGATCCTGAGTTCGCTCGTCTCCCTGGCGGGCTATGTCGTGCAGATGCTGTACCTCGCGTGGCTGGCCGATCGCGTTCCGGATGTCGCGTTGTTCAAGCGGGCGAAGCTGCTGGTCTGGCTCGGCCCGACGCTCTCTACGGTGGGCCTCGTGCTGCTCGGGCTGGGGCCGCTGATCGCGCTGATCATGTATTGGAATCTGGTGGACCGCTTCCGGGTGGCATTCAAGAGCATCCGCAGGGAGCGAGCGACCATCGAGGCGGCAGCACACGGAGGCGAGTGATGGACGAACGGCAGCAGGACTTATGGCACCGACTCAAGGCGTTCGAGATCGACGGCGATTCCAAGGCCGAATTCGCGTTCGTGGATCGGCTGATGCGGGAGAACGGATGGACACGAGAGTTCGCGGATCGCGCAATCTACGAGTACAAGCGGTTCGTGTTCCTGTGCATAGAGGCCGGACACCGGTGCACGCCTAGCGAGCACGTGGACCAGGTGTGGCACCTACACCTCACTTATACCGAGTCATACTGGGAGCGGATGTGCCAAGATGTTCTTCCGCGGCCGTTGCACCACACACCCACGGTGGGCGGGGGCGTAGAAGCCGCTAAGTTCGATGACTGGTATGCCAAGACCAAGGTGAGCTACCAGCGGCTGTTCAGTACGACGCCGCCGGAAGACATCTGGCCGCTGGCCGAGGTACGATTCGGACGGGACCTCAACTGGAAGCGTGTGAACCTGGACGAGAACCTGGTCGTCCCTCGGGCAAGGGCCAGAAGGGGCGCCTCGGCCGTCTTGTTCGCCATCTTCGCGCTCTGCGGGGCGTTCTTTTTCTGGCGTCGAAGTGGCATCTTTGTCCCACCGCTGTTGCACCCGCCGCTAGGTTGGGGCGTGGATGAGGTGGACTTGTTTGCAGGCTGTACCGCAATCGCGTCGCTGCTGATCGCGTGTTGTTTTCTTGACAGAAATCAGAAGAAAGACTCCAGCGGTGGCTGTGGGGGATGCGGCGGATGCGGGGGGTGCGGCGGATGTGGTTAGCGCACAGCGTGTCGCTCAGTTCAATTGCATAGCTTCTTTCGCATCAGGGTGGACTACGCACAATCGACCCGCGTCAAGGCCCACCTGGACCCTCTGATCGAAGGCAGGCTATATGTGCTCGTGGGCCGCGCCGGCAATGCCACAGTGTTCGATCTTCTGGCGTTTCAGAATTTGTTCCAAGACGGCTGCGCGGACAGCGCCGCGCCTGCGCACTCGTTGGTGGGAGCAACCCAGGAGATGTGCCATGCGCGGAGTGTTGATCGGTGTATGTGGGGCGATTCTCACGGCCCTTGGCGGGTGCCAGACCGGTACGACCCATGCCAAGAACGACCTGACGATCTCGAAGACCACCGTTGGCGAGTCGGTACAAGGGCGGGCGGCCCTGGAGCGACCGATCGGGATGCCCGGGCACGAGGTCGTGCTGGTGCCCTTCGTCATGGAGGATCAGAAGGGGTGGTTCCAGCCTGACGATCCGTACGAGCGTCGTGGCTCGACGACGGCTGCGCGTCGCAAGGGGGTGCCGCACGAGTCGTGGCTCGAAACCGCTTCGCACAACTCTCACAGCGGGGCATCGTACGTCGCCACGGGCGTGCGGTGGCACAACGCGTTCGGACGCGACCTGTCGAACGACGAGCGGTGGATGCTGCTCGACCGGCGAGGCGTGATCAGCTCGGTGGCGTTCCTGACACCACCCAGGTCACCCAACCGGAGCGTATGGGCCGTGATGTACCTGGCAACCACGGAGGACACCAACGGTGACGGGCTGCTCGATAGCCTCGACGCGCGACGCGCATGGATGGCCGACGGCGACGCGCGCAACCCGCGCGTCGTCACGCCCGAGGGCATGCTCGTCGTACGTTCGTGGATCGACTGGGATCGCGAGCACGTGTACTTCCAACTTCTGGGCGACACCAACGGCGATGGGATATTCAGCGACGCCGACGAGTCGGCACCGTGGCTGCTGAAGATGGGCGACCGGGGCGTGGCCAAGCCGCTGGTGGATGAGACGACGATGCGCGAGGCTCGCGGGCTGCTGGAGAGCTAGACGCGCAGCTGGGTACTCATGCCAACACTCACGACTTGGGCTCATGGGGATGAAGATTCATATCCCTCTGGCATCCAGGTCGGAAGGCGAGCGATCTCATCGGAGAGCGATTCTGTCAATGGCACGCCCCAGGCACGGAAGTACGGTTCGAGGTTGCGCTCGACGGCTTTGCTCATCTGGATGACGAAGCGATCACGTTTGGCTTGGTCCTCTCGGGGGCGTTCGCTTTGTGACATCGATTCGTACGAGCGGAACGCCCGGTCGAAGGCATCAAAGCCGAAGGCATGCCAGAGCAACGCGTAAGTCTGGAGAGCAAGGAAGGGGTCGCTCTTCCATCGATGGAAGGGGGCGCCTTTTTCGATATGGGCGTGCATGGCGCTCAGAGCGCGCTCGGGATCGCTGCGCATAGCCTCGTGATCAAGCGGGTAGCCGTTGACGGTGTGCAACGCGAGCACGGTGAAGATGTTGACGGTAACTTCGCCGGTGCCAGCGAAGGTCCACATCGGATTCTGGTGGGCGTGGCCCATCTCGTGGTAGTGGCCCCAGAGCTCGTTGGGGCCCAAAGCGTCGAAGCTCGCAAGGTCGACCATCGCGCCCGCTTCGTTGAGTGGAATGACGATCGGCGCATTGCTGGGGCAGTACATATAGCCCCAACTCAGCTTCTTCTCGGCGACGTAGCGGTACTGCCGGTCGGGCCAGTGCCGGGGTGAACGGGGTTCAAGGGCCTCCATGGCCGCGTGGACCTGATCCCAGTGCCGCATCACAAGATCGGGGCGGTCGAGGCCGCGCACGACTTCGGCAGGTAGCGAGAACGCGAGGTTGTCCGATTCGAGCTCGACCCACGGCGCGGGCAAGTGGCGGATGCGATCACGCCACTCGTCAAGATCGGTCTCGCCTAGACGGTACCGCGGCATCTCAACGGCACCAGAGATCTCCACCGTTACCGGCCCGACACCATCACCCAAGTCGATGTACACAGGCCCGCCGATCGGTGAAGCGAGCGTCGACGTGCCATCTTCGAACGGCGCGCGGTAGACAGCTACCGGAAAGCGGTAGCGATCATCGAAATCTTGCGGATCAAGCCAGCAACCAATCTGCGTGTTCAAACTGTCGGCGTTGCCCTTCAGCACGCGGGCCGTGATTGGCTCGCCGGGTGCAGCGTACAAGCCGGTAGAGCGCCAGCCGCCAATCGCGTCGAGCTCGACGCGTCTTGTGATACGCGGCGCATCGTCGGGCACAGCACCCGGGAAAGCCGAAGCGCTGGGATGGGCCCCAACCTCACCTTGAGCTGCGCGACGGGCTTCGAGATCGAACAACGCACAGGCAAGGGGCTGTTCGGCGAGCTTCAGGGATGCCCCCGCCATCGATGCGTAGGCGGCGTTGAGCGCGTCGGTATGATTGCGAGCGATCGTATCGGCGTGTACGAAGAGAGTGCTGTCTGCCGGCACGACTGCGAACGCCTGACGGGCGACGCGGGCCGCGAGCGGCAGATCACCCTCGATCTCACCGGCCAGAACCCGAAGCGCATGCGTCGAGTTGGCGAACGTGTTGGCCGCCGCATCAAGCGTGTACAGGCCATCACGGCCCGGGGAGAGGGCGCGATCGGTGTAGAGGATGCCATACTCGCTCAGCAGTGTGTTGGCCGCCAGATCACTAGTGCCAGTGGCGTGGCCGAGTTGGATCTGGCCCCAGGCTGTCTCGAGACTCAGCAACGCGCCACCGGAAGCCAGCCAGTCGCTCAGGTCTTGAAGCCGGCCCGCACGAGCGAAGGCCTGGGGTGATCCAACAACGAGCTCAACGAACTCAAAATCGAGCGAGGCGACATCGGCATCGATCGACTCAAGATCGAGCCCATTTGTCGCGAGCCTCTGCAGCATTGGTTCGGGCACGCGCCAAACGGTGCTTGCACCGTCCTGGCAAAGCCAAGTAACTTGCTCGTCGAGGAAGACCGCCGTGTCGCCGCGATCGTCGTTCAGAAATCCTCCGTGCCCGATGGCGACCACGCGTCCCTGACCGGCAATCGCCCTGGCGGCCAGCACCGTGCCATCACCGAGAGTCGCAATCGAATCCGCATCGCCGAACACGACGAGCGAGGCCGGGTTGCCGCTGGTGGCGATCGTACTTGGCTCGCCGTGCGCGGCACACTCTGCGGACGAGAGGACGAGCAGCAGACATGTAAGCACAAGATTTGGAGTGCAAGGGTTCATGGACCAGCATACGGCCCGCGATACCTCATGAATGCGACAACGCCCGAGCGAGCCCTCTCCTGCCTCGCCCGGGCGTGATGTCGTGGGACTTGGAACCCTTACGGGCAGCCGGCATCGAAGCCGTTCTGGAAGCAAAGGAAGTCCCACAGCTCCAGCTTGCCGTTGCCGTCGCAATCGGCGGCAAGGTCGCCGGCGTCGAAGTTATTCTGGAAGGCCAGGAAGTCGAAGATGGTCAGGGCGCCATCGGCATCTTGGTCGGCGAAGCAGGGCAGGAAGTTGGGCTCGCCGAAGATGAAGTCATCCATCACGACCAGGTCGTTTGCGGGCCAGCTCTCGGTGACGCCGGCTTCGAGAGCGGTGTCGCCGTTGACGATGCGCACCCGGGTAACGACGGCCTCGTCGAACTTCACGCCCAAGAACGAGAGTGACTCGTTGTCGATCGGGGCAGAGGGGACGAAGTAGGTTCCGAGCATCTCGTCGTCGAGACCGTAGAACGTCAGGCTGGTCTGGCGGGCGGTATCGACATCGCTGAAGACGGCGCCGAAGCCGGTGCTGACGGCGGGGCGGTCCTCACCTGGGATGCGGAAGTGGACATCGACGATGTTGCTGCCAATGGGCGTAAACAGGCGCTCGGGGCTGAAAGTCGCGAAGAGGCTGTCGTAGCTGGGGTCGATGTTCGAGAACTCGACGCCCGCGCCGCTCGCGTCGGTAGCCGAGAGTTGGAAGGACCAGCCCGGGGTCGTGAAGACCACGCCGCGAGCACGCGGGAAGGCCGGGAAGTTGAAGAAGTCGCCCGGGAAGTCGTTAGGAGCGCTGACGGCGTCGGGAGCGGCGTCCCAATCGATCTGGCGGCGGCCGGTGCCCACGCTACCCGGCTCTGGGCGGTTGAGATCACCCAGAGCGTCACGGAAGGCGTCAACTGTATCGGCGATATCGTCGGCCTGGGCTCCCCAGTCGCTATACACGATGGGATCATCGGCCATGGCCAAGCCAGCGATGGTCAGGGTGGCAAGGGCGGACAACGTTCGGGTCGTGATACGGTTCATGGTTGATCCTCTCTTTGCGGAACTCGGACCAGAACACGCTGATCCGAAAGATCTCACGCGGCGTGACGCACCCGTGCGTCAACCTAGAATCCCGCGTGTGGTGAAGCGAGGCCCGTTGGTCTTTCGTATGAATCAGTCGTGGGCCGTACCGAGATATGGAAAGCGAGCGTGAGAGGCGCAAGGGCGCTGAAATTTTTTTGGCGTCCGCCGGCCGAACCATGGATGAAGACCTCACACAACTCCTCGGTCGGGTGAGCACCGGAGACCGCCAGGCGCGCGACGCACTGGTCGAGGGGGTCTACGACCGCCTGCGCGCGATGGCCGGCCGGCAGCTCAAGGGCTCATCGGCCCACTCGCTGAACGCCACAGCCCTGGTACACGACGCGTACAGCAAGCTTTTTGGCTCCGGTGACCCGAGTTTCGAGGGGCGCCACCACTTCTTCGGCGCAGCCGCAAGCGCGATGCGGCAGGCCGCCGTTGAGCACGCTCGGACGCGCATGGCCCAGAAACGCGGCGGCGACTGGCAGCGCGTCACGCTCACGGGGCTCGACCTGCCCGGAGCAACCGATCAGGTCGACACACTCGAGCTCGATACGGCGCTCACCGAGCTGGCCGCGTTGCATCACCGGCAGGCTCAAGTTGTCGAGATGCGATTCTTCGCCGGACTCACGGTTGAAGAGGTAGCTGTAGTACTCGACGTCTCGCCCCGGACCATCGAGCTTGACTGGCGTACGGCCAGGGCTTGGCTGCGCGACCGCTTGCTCGGTGACGGGAGTGATCCGTAATGGACGCCGCAAGGTATGAACGCGTGACGGACCTATTCCAAGAAGCGTGCGACACGCCTCCCTCGGAGCGATCAGCGTTCCTGGATGATCGGTGCGGCGACGACGCAGATCTCAGAAAATCCGTCGAGCGGCTGCTCGAACACGACACGGTTGGCCAGGGGTTTCTCGAGCCAAAGCACGGCACAGCCACCCCGGCGTTCACGCTGGAAACCGAACCCATTCGGCGCGTCGGGCGGTACGACGTGGTCGAGGAGATGGGCCGCGGAGGCATGGGCATGGTGCTCCGCGCGATGCAGCAGACGCCCAAGCGCGAGGTGGCCATCAAGCTCATTAAACCCGAGCTGTTCGATCGGGCCTCTGCGGGGCGCTTGGAACACGAGGCCGAGTTGCTAGGGCGCTTGCGTCACTCGGGCATCGCCCAGATCTTCGAGGCGGGGCGAGCAGAAGTCGTCAGTGATTCGGGTACGCAAGTGGACCGGCCGTTCATCGCGATGGAATTGGTCGAAGGCTCGCCACTCAGGTCGTACGCCGAGACAAGTCACTTATCGATCCGCGAACGCGTGGCGCTCTTGGCCGGTTTGTGCGATGCGATGCAGCACGCCCACCAGCGGGGAGTCGTCCACCTCGACCTCAAGCCCGCCAACATCCTGGTCGACGAGAACGGCTCGCCGCGCGTGCTCGACTTCGGCGTCGCCAAGGCCATCGATCATGGCGTGCAGGCAAGGCTAGCCGAGGGTGGCAGCGTGGTAGGAACGCTCGTGTACATGCCGCCCGAACAGCTCACGGGCCACATGCGAGACCTCGACACGCGGGCCGACATCTTCGCGCTCGGCGCGGTCGGCTTCGAACTGCTCACCGGAAACACACCGCGGAACGTCTCGCACTCACGCTTGGCCGACCCCGCCACGTGCATCAACGCTCAGCAAGCCGTGCGTGATGCGATGCTGTCGGCCCTGGTGGCGCCGACTCCCGAGGCCCATGAGGTCGAGCCTGCCATCGATGGTGACCTGAGCGCGGTGCTCTCCCGAGCGATGGCGCCAGACCGGGAGCACCGCTATGCCTCGATGGACCAGTTCGGCGCCGACCTGAGGCGATGGCTGGATTCCGAACCAGTCGAGGCGCGAGACGATTGCGTGTTCCGCCGGGCCAGGCTGTTCGCACGCCGCCACCGACCCATCGTTATCGCCGGATCGATTGCGGTGATCGTCGCTGCGGGCGCGCTTGGGTTGCTCGTGCTGAGCATGCTCAACGCGCACGCCCTAGCCGAACGCGAGCGAGAAGCAACGCAAGCCGCAAAGCTCGCCACGATCGAAGCCGAAGCCGAGGCACTCCGAGCCGGGCGGATGAGCACCTTCCTGCAGAACGCCATCTTTGGCGTCGACCCCGAGGAACTCGGCCCCGACGCGAGCTTCTTCGACGCGCTGGAGTACGCCGCGCGCCGTATCCATCGTGACCTCGCCGACGCGCCGCTGGTCGAGGCCGAAGTCCGGTACTCACTCGGGTTCGTGTATCGCCGGCATTCGATGTTCGGGCCCGCGCGGCGGAACATCCAGGCCGCACTGCGCACATGGCGCGAGCAACTCGGCCCAGACGATCCCAAGTCCATCGCGGCCGCCGAGGAGATCGCCTATCTGACGCTGCTCGTCGACGGCCAAGCGGAGGAAGCCGCCGGCGCATTCGAGGAGATCTTGCGTTTGCAGGCCGCCGCCGGACGTGGTGATTCCGCCGAGGCCGGGTGGCAGCACCTCAAGCTCGGGCGTGCGCAACTGGCACAGGACCACTTGCCGCAAGCCGAGGCGTCGTTTCAGAGATCGGGCGACCTGCTCGCCACGCACTACGGCGAGGCCTACCGCGCCCGATCGATGGCGTGGCACGCGTTGGCGGCACTCGCGATGGGTGACATGCCGCGCGCCGAGAAGCTGGCGCAGGATGCGCTCGCCACGGTTGAGGGCGCGAGCGAGCAGGCATACGCCGAGGGACACGTGCGCATGGTGCTCGCACGGACACTCGTCGAGGCCGATCAGTTGAACTCTGCGCGAGAGCACCTCAACAGCGGGTTCACCATCCTGCGCGATCTGCTGCCAGAGGACCACATCGACATCGCCGACGCCCACGAGGTTGCGGCGCGCCTCGAGCTCGCCTCGGGAAACACCGACGCCGCCGCGACGCACGCCGATGCCTGTCACCGAGTCCGCTCGAGCCGCCTCGGCCCCGACCACCCCGATCTGGTCATCGCCAAGGCTCTGCGGACGATGGCGTCGGTCGCCCCCGATCGACCGCTCGACGCGATGCACCAACTGGAAGACCTGTTCCACCAGGCCGAACAGCTCGTGGGCACCGATCATCGTCTGTGCCTGGAACTGCTGCTGCTGGGCATCGAAGCAGCTCGGGCCGGCGGTGATGAACTGGCGGCACGGAACAAGAGCTTGGTGCTCGAAACACTGGCCGAACGACGATCCCTGCGCATGGCCGGTCGCGACGACACGAGGATGTAGCCCCTAGCCGGCTGATTGGGACGCATGTGCGGGAACGTAATGGGCGCTTCCTATCAATGGCAGCGCAGGATGAGCGCGCTCCCCCTGAACCTCGCTTGCCGATCGAGGCGAGAAGAGCTACGACTCAACTGTGTAGTCGCATTGCCTTGTTGCCCAATAGCCAAAGCCAAGTGCGAACCCAGTGTCACTCCGGTGCTCGGGCTTGCAAAGGAAAAGCAATCTGCCGCAACCGGTGGCAAGGTGCGCCCTGAAGTGTGCACCGAACTCGCATCAAGTTACCCAGTCGGCCCATATTGCGTGAATCCCCATACATCGTGGGAACTGCCCCCTGATCTGCGCGTGCTCGGACCCAATTCGGCTTCCAATGTAAGGCGGGTTCCAGTATGCTCTGACAAAGGCACACACCCGTTTGGAACCACACGCCTGGGGGATCCGTCGATGGGCCTCACATTGAGACTATTAGTTTCACGCTACCGAATCATCACGCTGCTGGCCGTCGGCGCCGGATGCTCGCAAGCCGCAGCACAGACCACGTTTCCCGAGGAGTTCCTATTGTCGGAACTCGACGGAACGAACGGCACCAAGATCATCGGCGCTTCGGCCGGCGACTTCGTGGGCCGATCGGTCGCAAATGCCGGGGATCTGAACGGCGACAGCATCGACGACATCGCTATCGGCGCGTCCGGAGCGGATGCCGACGGCATGATCGATGCGGGCATCACCTACGTCGTATACGGCAGGTCCGATCTGTGGACCACGCCGATCGATCTGTCCAACATCGACGGCACGAACGGATTCGCGATCTATGGCGCGGGGCCGGAGAACTTCAGCGGTGTTTCCGTTGCTGGAACCGGTGACGTCAACGGCGACAACGTCGATGACCTGATCATCGGCGCGTCCGGCTACGACGCTGGCACCGGAACCAATCCCGGTGGGGCTTTCGTCGTGTTCGGCAAGATCGGCGGGCCGCCACCGATCGTCCGACTGAACGAGCTAACTCCAGATGAGGGATTCGCCTTTGAGGGAGCCTTTCCCGACAGCTTTACCGGCGTCGCGGTCGCGGGCGGCGGGGACGTGAACAACGACGGTCACAACGACGTGCTCATTGGCTCGGCCGGCCCGGGCGAGGCATACCTCATCTTCGGCAGGCCCGAGAGCGACCCATTCCCCGCCACGATCACCAGGGGCGATCTGGACGGGGTCATCGGCGCGTTCTTCAGCAGTTCGCCCGCCTTCCGCGCGGGTCGAGCGGTCGCGATCGTGCAGGACTTCAACGGCGACGACTTCGACGACATCGTCATCGGCGACGACCTGGCCAGCCCCGGCGGCCGCACCAGCGCGGGTGCGGCGTACATCATCGACGGACGCGAGAACTTCGAGGACGAGATCGGCCTGGACCCCGCCCTGGTCACCATCCGGCGACTCGAAGGCCAGCTCGCGCTCGACAGCCTGGGCGGCGGGGTCGCCTCGGCGGGCGACGTGAACGGCGACGGCCTGGGCGACATCCTCATCAGCGCCCTCAGCCCGGGCGCAAACTACTTGCTCCTTGGCAACGACACCGGCGCGTGGCCCGACACCTTCACGCCGGACATCATCGATGGCGAAAACGGCGGCATCTTCCTGGGCAATGGCCGCGACGACCGCATCGTTGCCGTCGCGGGCGTGGGCGATGTGAACCGGGACGGTCTGGACGACTTCATCACCGGCGCCAGCTTCGCGACGGGCTCGGCCGTGCGTTCTGGCGTGACGTTCTGCACCTTCGGCAAGGACCGATTCGCCGTTGAGGTGAGATTCCGTGACTTCGACATCGAGGATGGCTTCGCGATCTTTGGTGAGGAAGCCGACGACCTCTCCGGCTTGCAATGCGGCGGCGGGGGCGACTTCAACGATGATGGCAACACCGACATCCTCATCGGTTCGCCCGACCACGACCCGCTCGGCCTCGACGGCGGCGGCGCGGGCTACGTGGTCTGGGGCGGGCCGCCCGATACGGGCGGCCCCTGCCGCGCCGACCTGGACGGCGACGGGTTGTTGACGATCTTCGACTTTCTGGAGTTCCAGAACCTCTTCAGTTCGGGCGACCTGCGGGCCGACTTCGACGGCGACTTGCTCCTTACGTTCTTCGACTTCCTGGTCTACCAGAACGAGTTCGCCGCCGGGTGTCCGTAGGACGATGTCGGCTCCGGATGTGAGACTCGGGACTACCGACTCTCCTGAGAGGCGGACCGTCCACGCAGCAACTCGCCGTGCTGGCCGATACGCATCCTGGCTCGCGCCCGGAGCGGCACGCCCCTGCCCTCGGGCTTCCACCTTGCCCGGATGTCGCGGAGCGTCCAGAGCGCGATCGCCGCGGCGTGCTTGAGCGACCCGGCGATGACGCGTGGGCGGACGCGGTGCACACGCTCGTCGTTCCGCTGGATGCATGCGAGGGTGCGACCGAAGCGCGTCGCCCGGTCGAGGAAGACCTTCGCGTCGACGATCTCGGGCTGCACGCGGTGGCCGCACGTGATGCCCGACACCAGCGCGCCACGATGGCCGCGCGATCGCGCCTCCATGCAGAACTCGGCCTCCGATGTCCAGCCGGGCGGGAATCGGCCAACCGACTCGAGCAGCGATCGGCGGAACCAGAAGTGGTTGCCGCTGGGGTGGGGGAAGATACCGCCCATCTCGCGTTCGTGCTCGCCGTCCCACGTCAGCACGGAGAAGCAGACGCAATGGGCGAGGTTGTCGTGCGCCCACTCCGGCACGTTTGTGCCCTGGGGCCATTCCACGTGCGACTTGCCCGTGAACAGGTCGAAACCCGGCCGAGACCGGACGCTCTCGATCACCTTCCCGGCCCATCCCCGCATCGGCGTCATGTCGTCGTCGAGCACAGCGACGATCTCGCCCAGGCCACCCTCGATCGCGGCGTTGAGGCACCGCCACTTGCCCGGCCGCGGCTCGTGCAGCAGCCGCACGCGCCCCCCACCAACCTCGGCGAGGCCCGCTGCGTCCAACTCCCGCTCGGGCGCGTTGTCGACCACGACGACCTCGGCCTCGGGCGGCATGGAACCCGGATCGAGCGCGCGCAGCGTCTCCAGCAGCGAGTCCCGCCGGCCGACGGTCGCGATCACGATGGAGAGGCACGGGCGTCGTCCTTCGTCCAAGCTCACCGGCGATCGTAGTTCGATCCCGGGTGTGCCTTGGGCTCCGGCAACCAACACGCGATACACAAGAACGGATCCGAATGGGCACCACGCCCACCCGGATCCGCGTCCCGTTCCCTGGTCGATGGGGCCTACGCCGCCTCGGTCAGCGAGAGCTGCTGGTTGCCCGGGTTGCCCAGGAACACGACCTGCGGCGCCGTCCACGTGCTGTAGCGCGGGTCGCGGTTCTGGCTGCCGGCGCCCGCGGGCGGCTTGACGGCGCGGATGCGGTAGAACGCCTGCTCGGTCCCGGCCGGCACGCCCTGGTCGAGCGTCGTGCGCGCGGGCACGCTGGCGATCGTGGTCCACTCGGCCCCGCCGCTCAGGCTGCGCTGCACCTCATAGAACGTCCCACCCGCGACGGTGCCGGTCCAAGTGATGTCGATGTAGCCCTGTGGGCGCATCGAGAGCGCGATGTCGGTGGGTGCCACCGGGTCGGCGCTGGGCGTGGGATCGGCCGGCGCGGGGATGCTCGCCGCGCTGTACACGCCCGGGTCGCCGGTCGCCTCGGCGTAGGCCTTGATGGTCGCCACGAGCGCCGCGCCGAGCGTGCGCAGGTTGCCGGTGCTCCCGTGGTAGGTGCCGGTGGCGTCCTTGGACGCCTGCCGCGCGACGAGCGCGGCCTGGTAGTCGCTGCTGGCCGTCGAGGTCAGCCCGGACAGCTCGGTGACCTGGGCCACGCTCAGGCCGATGGCCGCCGGGTCGGCCTACCACGGCGTTTCCTTGCGATGCCCAAGCGGAGTCGATACCCTCTTCTCAAGTACAAAGCGAGGAGAATGAAAGAAATGACCCCGAACCGAACCGCCGTGGCCGCGCTGGCCGTCCCCGCCCTGCTCCCCCTGCCGCTGCTGGCCCAGGACTGCGACCCCACGCAGCTGTTCACGCCGCAGGCCGTGTTTGGCGTCGGCGACGAGCCGTCGTCGGTTGCCATCGTTGACCTGGACGGGGACGGCAACGGCGACCTGGTCGTGACGAACCAGCTGGACAGCACCGTCAGCGTGCTGCTGGGCAACGGCGACGGCACCTTCGCGGCCGAGGTGGTCTATGACGTGGGCAACCGACCATCGGGCGTGGCCATCGCCGACCTCAACGGGGATGGCAACGGCGACCTGGCCGTGTCAAACCGGCTGGATGAGAACGTCAGCGTGCTGCTGAACAACGGCGATGGCACGTTCGCGGCCAAGGTGGACTACAGGACCGGCGACAGCCCCGTTTCGGTGGCGATCGGCGACCTCGATGGTGATGGCGACAACGACATCGCCGTTGCGGACTAGGACGGGGGCGCCAACGTGCTGCGCAACGCCGGGGACGGCACGTTTGGGACGGTCATCGAACTGTTCGGCGGCCGCGGCCCCTCATCCGTTGTTATCGGTGACTTCAACGGCGACGGGCGTGCCGATATGGCCACGGCAAACATCCTCGACAATAACGTCAGCGTGTTCCTCAACGAGGGCGGTGGCTCCTTCAGGCCCGATACGCTGTACGACGCGGGCACCCGCCCCTCGTCCCTCGCGGTCGGCGACTTCAACGATGACGGCAATCCGGATCTGGCCGTGACGAACCGAACCGACGGCGACCTCAGCATCCTGCTGAACAACGGGGATGGCTCGTTCGCAGCCGAAGTGGGCTACGCGGCAGGCGGCGAGCCGGTGGCCACCGCGGTCGGCGACCTGGATGGCAACGGCAATCCCGATCTTGCCGTTGCGAACCTCGCCGACGATACCGTCGGCGTGCTGCTGAGCCGTTGCGTCGCGCCGCCGGCGATCACCTCGCAGCCGGGCCCGTTCGTGGTGCTCCCCGATGGCGGCGGCGTGGCCGAGTTCACCGTCACCGCGGTCGGCGCCGAGCCGTTGATCTACCAGTGGCGGCGCGACGGCTTGCCGCTGGCCGATGGCGGCGCCGTCTCGGGCACGACCACGCCCAAGCTGACCGTCAACGCCACCATCGAGGACGTCGCCACGTACGACGTGGTGATCACCAACGATCTCGGCGAGGTGACCAGCAACCCCGTGGCGATCGCCGTGCAGCAGGCGTGCCGTGCCGACTTCGACGGCGACGGTGAGCTGAACATATTCGATTTCCTGGCGTTCCAGGACGCGTTCCTCGCAGGCTGCCCCTAGTACGGCGCGATCAACCCGAGCCTGTGCGCAACGCACGGCCCGCTTGGTGAGCGCCGCCCATGCGCCGGCGCCCACCGAGCGGGCTTGGCGGATGCTCCGTCGCGTACCCTTGCGTCCCATGGTCCGGGCCGGGCTCATCCGCCAGCGATTTGTGCGTTTGTGTTCGGCTGGCTTCTGGTATGCTGTGGCAAAGAGGAGAACCGAGATGCCCACTCACCGACTCCCCGTGGCCGCGATGGCCGTCCTTCCCCTCGCCACGTTCACGGCGGCCGCCCTGGCCCAGACCTGCGACCCGAGCGACCTCTTTGCGCCCCAGGTGCTCTATGACGCGGGCCGTGGGCCCCAGTCCGTGGCGATCGGTGACCTGGACGGCGACGGCCACGCCGACCTGGCCGTGGCAAACTTTTCTGACGACAAGGTCAGCGTGCTGCTGAACAACGGCGATGGCACCTTCGCCGAAGACACCGTCTACGGCGTGGGCTTACAGCCCGCCTCCGTGGCGATCGGCGACTTGGACGGCGACGGCCACGCCGACCTGGCCGTGGCGATCGGAAGCCGCGACAGCGTCAGCGTGCTGCTAAACAACGGGGATGGCACGTTCGGCCAGGACACCCTCTACGGCGCGGGCGACGCGCCCCGGTCCGTGGCGATCGGCGACCTGGACGGCGACGGCGACGCCGACCTGGCCGTGGCGAATAATCTCAGCGACAGCGTCAGCGTGCTTCTGAACAACGGCGATGGCACCTTCGCCCAGGACATCCTCTACGGCGCGGGCGACGCGCCCCTGTCCGTGGCGATCGGCGATCTGGACGGCGACGGCGACGCCGACCTGGCCGTGGCGAACCGGTTCAGCAACAACGTCAGCGTGCTGCTGAACAACACGTCCGAGGGGGCTCCCGGCACCTTCGCCCAGGACATCCTCTACGGCGCGGGCAGCGGGCCCCTGTCCGTGGCGATCGGCGACCTGGACGGCGACGGCGACGCCGACCTGGTCGTGGCAAACTCCGGCAGCGACGACGTCAGCGTGCTGCTGAACACCGGGGTTGGCACGTTCGCCGAAGACACCCTCTACGGCGCGGGCTTCGTGCCCGTGTCCGTGGCGATCGGCGACCTGGACGGCGACGCCGACGCCGACCTTGCCATAGGGAACTTCAACAGCAACAACGTCAGCGTGCTGCTGAACAACACTTCCCAGGGGGGCCCCGGCACCTTTGCCGAAGACATGCTCTACGGCGCGGGTAACGGGCCCCAGTCCGTGGCGATCGGCGACCTGGACGGCGACGGCAACGCCGAACTGGCCGTGGCGAACCGGAACAGCGACAACGTCAGCGTGCTGCTCAACCGATGCGTCTCGCTGCCAACCATCACCACGCAACCGGTGCCCGTCGTGCTGCTGCCCGCGGGCGGCGGCGTCGCCGAGCTTGGCGTCGTTGCAACCGGCACCGGGCCGCTGACCTACCAGTGGCGGCGCAGCGGCGTGCCGCTGGCCGACGGCGCCGGCGTGTCGGGCGCGACCACGCCCACGCTGACCATCGATGCGACCGTCGAGGACATCGCGGGCTACGACGTGGTGGTCACCAACGCCGCCGGGAGCGAGACCAGCGACCTGGCGGTCATCGCCGTCCCCGTGCCATGCAGGAGCGACTTCAACGACGACGGCGTGCTGAACATCTTCGACTTCCTTGCCTTCCAGAACGCGTTCGACGCCGGCTGCCCGTAGCCGCCAGGCCGGGGTAGGCACGGGGCATCGCTCCTACCCTCCCCTCCCATGACCCAGACCGCCTCCCGATCCCCCTCCCAACCCGGCGACGCCGGCGTCCTCTCCACCGCCCGCACGGGCGATATCCACCGGTGGAGCCAGACCCTCATCCCCACCACCCGCGAGGCCCCCGCCGACGCGACGACGCCCAGCCACATCTTCCTGGTGCGGGCGGGGTTCATCCGGCAGCTGGCCGCGGGGGTGTACGACTACCTGCCCCTGGCCTGGCGCAGCCTCCGCAAGATCCAGGAGATCGTCCGCCAGGAGCACGAACGCATCGGGGCGATGGAGATGCTCTTCCCCGCCATGGAGCCGGTGAGCCTCCTGAAGCAGACCGGCCGCGACGAGGCCTACGGCGACGACCTGTTCACGCTCGCCGACCGGCACGGGCGGGACATCGCGCTGGCCCCGACGCACGAGGAGCCCATCGTCGAGATGATGAAGGCGGCGGTGACCAGCTACAAGCAGCTGCCGCTGAGCCTGTACCAGATCCAGAACAAGTTCCGCGACGAGCCACGGCCGCGCTCCGGCCTGCTGCGCTGCCGCGAGTTCATCATGAAGGACGCGTACAGCTTCCACCTCGATCAGCAGGGCGAGGGCGGGCTCGACGCGGTCTACGACGACTTCTACGACGCGTACACGCGGATCTTCACGCGCTGCGGGCTGGCGTTCACCGCCGTCGAGGCCGAGAGCGGGCCCATCGGCGGCTCGGCCAGCCACGAGTTCATGGTCCACGCCGAGAGCGGCGAGGACAAGGTCCTGGTGTGCCCGGTGAGCGGCTACGCGGCCAACGTCGAGAAGGCCGAGATCGGCGAGCGGCCGTGGACCTTCGAGGGCGCGACGGGCCAAGAACTCAAGAAGCACCACACGCCCGGCATGCCGGGCATCGAGCTGGTGGCCGGCCACCTGGGCACGAACGCTGCGGGCATGCTCAAGACCATCGTCTTCGAGCGCGTGCTCAAAGACAAGAGTGGTGAAAACAAGCCCAAGACCAAGTACGTCCTGGCCGTCGTCCGCGGCGACCACGAGGTCAACGAGGCCAAGGTGCGTGACGCGGTGGGCTCGGGCGTGAAGCTCGCCGAAGAGGCGAAGGCCAAGGCGGACGGGCTGGCCATCGGGTACGTCAGCCCGTGCATGATCGGCAAGCTGACCGGCGCGACGCTTGTCGTCGACCACGACGCCGCGCAACCGATCGCTTGGGCAACGGGCGCCGACGAGATGGACCACCACGTGACCGGCTGGCACTGGGCGCGGGATCTGGGCGTCGACCTCGAGAAGGCCAAGGTGGCCGACATCCGCAACGCCGAGGAGGGCGACCCCTCGCCGCGGGCTCAGGGCGCGACGCTCGAGACCCAGCGGGGCATCGAGGTTGGCCACATCTTCAAGCTGGGAACGAAGTACTCCGACGCGATGGAGTTCAAGGTCCTGGCCGAAAATCAGAAGCCCCGGTCCGTGACCATGGGCTGCTACGGCATCGGCGTGAGCCGGACCATGGCCGCGTGCGTGGAGATGAGCCACGACGACAACGGCATCGTCTGGCCGGCAGCCGTGGCGCCGTACCACGTGCAGATCATCCTGATGAAGGCCGACGACGAGAAGCAGCGCAGGGTCGCCAGCGAGCTCGCCCAGAAGCTCAGCGAGCGGGGTGCCGACGTCCTTATCGACGACCGCAACGAGCGCCCGGGCCCGAAGTTCAAGGACGCCGACCTCATCGGCATCCCGGTGCGGCTCACCCTGGGCGACAAGGCGCTCGACGCCGGCGGCGTGGAGTTCAAGCTGCGCAAGGACGCGGGTAAGGGCGAGGTCGTGGCGTTTGATTCGGTGATCGATCGCTGCATCAGCGCGCTGGAGACGACGTGAGTCTGCTGCTCGACGCGAAGAACGTCCACAAAACGTACAAGCTGGGTCGCGTCCCGGTGCCGGTGCTGCGTGGGGCGTCGCTCACCCTCGAGCCCGGGGAGTGGGTCGCCATTCTCGGGGCCTCGGGCAGCGGCAAGAGCACGCTGCTACACCTGATCGGCGGGCTCGACAAGCCCCAGGACGGCACGATCACGTTCCGGGGGCGCGATATCTCGCGTCTCGGTCCGGGGGGGTTAAACAAGTACCGGGCGCGCGACGTGGGCATCGTCTTCCAGTTCTACCATCTGCTCCCCGAATTGGACGTGATGGGCAACGTGCTGCTGGGAGCAATGACCCAGGGCGCGTTGGGCCGGAAGGTCCCTGCTGAGCGGCGCGAGCGGGCCAAGGAACTGCTTGCCGCCTTCGGCCTCGGCGAGCGCCTCCGCCACCGGCCCGCGCAGCTCAGCGGCGGCGAACGCCAGCGGGTGGCGATCGCCAGGGCACTCATCGCCGATCCTCCGCTACTCCTGGCCGACGAGCCCACCGGCAACCTCGATCAGCACACCGGCGAGGGCATCCTGGACGCCCTGGAGAAGGTGGTCCGGCCCGACGATCCGCAGGCCCCGAAGCGGGCGATGCTCATGGTCACGCACGACCAGCACGTGGCCGACCGGGCCGATCGGGTGGTCCGCATGGTTGACGGGTCGATCGTCGAGGCTTGAGTTGAATTCGGGTTTACCTGTATTTTGACCTACATACCGTGGTTGGCTGCCACTAGGTTGCGAGCCGCCCCCGGCTATCACAGGGCGTAGTATCGTGTTATGGGTTCGCCCTGTGGGGGTGGGATGTTCGGCCGCAGGAGGCCGCCACATCTGCCGCTGGTACGGACCCAATGGGCAGGGAACCCCACACGTTGACACCGACTGGCGCCACCGGACAGCACGCTTCGGCCAACTCGGCCACGCCGGCCTGCGGCAAACCGCTGCGGCTGCGCGGTCGGCACGGACCGGTGCCAGCCGCCGTCGAGGAAGTCGGAGCGGGCGCGGCAGTGGTCTTCCTGCACGGGCTGGTCGGGCTCAACGAGCACTGGGAAGACGTTGTCCGCCAGGCCGAGCCAAGCGTGCGATGCGTGCTCCTGCAGATCCCGCTGCTCGACCTTCGCGGCGACGACTGCTCGATCGATGGCGTCACCGCCCTGACCATCGACTTCCTCGAGCAGCACTTCGACCACCCGGTCGTGCTCGTGGGCAATAGCTTCGGCGGACATGTCGCCCTTCGCGTCGCACTGCAGCGGCCCGACCTCGTGCGCGGCATGGTGCTGGCGGGCAGCAGCGGGCTCATCGAAAAATCGATGGTCAGCGACATCCAGCTTCGTCCGAGCAAGGCTTGGCTGGAGCGCAAGATCGGTGAGCTCTTCTACGACCCATCCACGCACATGCGCGACAGCGACATCGAGCGGGCTCACCAGCAGCTCAGCGAGCGCGGGGGCGCTCGGGCCATGGTCCGCCTCAGCCGCAGCGCCCGGCGGAACCATCTCGGTTCGCGCATGGCTCAGATCGACGCGCCGACGCTGCTGATCTGGGGCAAGCAGGACATCGTGACGCCGCCAGAGGCAGCCGACCAGTTCTCCACCATGCTTCCGAAGAGCCGGCTGGTGTGGTTCGACCGATGCGGCCACGTGCCGATGATGGAGCACCCCGAGCCGTTTGCGCAAGAGTTGGTCGAGTTCGTCGACTCGCTCGGCCCCGAGAAGACCGACGGCTAGGCTGCTTTTGTACTCATGACCGCGCCAATCCAACAGTCCGGCGGATTCCGATGGACCTCACTCATCGGCGCTGGACTGCGCGCGCGTGTGGCGGGGCGGGCGAGAAAACTCCGCAACCATGCCCACTGGACGGCCAACACGGCATACATCCAACGCGCGCAGCTGCGGTCGTTGCTCAATCAGGCCAAGGACACCGCCTTCGGCCGCGAGTACGGCTTTGCGTCCGTTTTGAAGGCGAGCAATTCCGAGATCGCGAGCGAGTATCGCAAGGCCGTCCCCGCACGCGATTACGTGGCGTTCCTGCCCTATGTCCAGCGAATGGTTGAGGATGCCGAGCCTGATGTGCTATGGCCCGGACTTGTTAAGCAATTCTGCCAGACCAGCGGCACGACGGCCGGCGACAAGCGCATCCCCATCAGCGATGCGATGATGAAGAGCAACTTCAGAGCCTCACTGGACATCTTCGCCCACGCGGTGAACTGGGGCGTGTCGTTGTCGAAGCTATTTGGCGGGCGAGCGCTGTTTCTGGGCGGTTCGAGCGCACTCGATCGGCAGGATAACGGTATTCTCGTCGGTGACCTCTCGGGCATCGCGACTCAACAGATCCGCTGGCCTCTGAGCGCGATTTACTCACCAGGTACCGAGATCGCGCTCATGAGCCACTGGCCCAGCAAGCTCGACGCGATGGCCGAGCTCACCAGCAGGCAAGACATCCGGATGATCAGCGGCATGCCCAGTTGGACCGTGGCGCTGATGGAGAAGGTGCTCGCCAAGACCGGCCGGGCACGCATCGACGAGGTGTGGCCCAACCTGACGCTGTTCACGCACGGCGGCGTGCGGTACGACCCGTTCGAGCCAACCGTGCGACGTTTGTTTACCGGCGGCGAACGCGACATCCCTGTTCGGCTGGAGCTCTACCCGGCCAGTGAGGGCTTCATCGCAATCCAGGACGAGTTGGGTGATCGCGGCATGCGGCTGAATGCCGACCACGGGAACTTCTACGAGTTCGTGCCGCTTGAGGACATCGGCAAGGATGACGCCCCGGCCTTCTGCGCCGATGAGGCCGAGCCGGGGCAGCGGTATGTCGTGGTCATGAGCACCTGCGCGGGACTGTGGCGGTACATCATCGGCGACGTTGTGGTGTTCGAAAGCGTGCCCAACCGCATGGGCTGGGGCGGTGGTACAGGGCCGGCGCGACTGCGCATCGTCGGGCGGCACAAACTATTCATCAACGCCTTCGGCGAGAACCTGATCGTCGAGAACATCGAGACCGCTGTGGCCCATGCGGCGCGGGAGACCGGAGTCGAGGTGGGCGAATTCACCGCATCGCCCGTGTACCCGGGCGAGGGCGTAAGGTCCGGCCTGCAGTTGGCGGTCGAAGTGGCATCGAGCGGAGACATGGACCAGTTCGCCCGAGCCTTCGACGCGCACCTGCAAGCCGAGGTGGTCGACTACCGGGTGAAGCGAACTGACAGCCTGGGAATGGCCCCGCCGGTCGTGACACCGCTCGAGCCCGGGGCGATCCATGCTTGGATGGAAGGTCGCGGCAAGCTGGGCGGGCAGCACAAGGTACCCCGCTGTGCAAACCACCGGGAGTTCATGGACGCCTTGGCGGGACCGGTTCGCACCACTTAGGCCGCCTTGGACGACCGAGAAGTCGATCACCAATCGGGAAGCCGAACAGCTGGCGCACTATCCTTCCTGGAACCTCCTGGGCCCAACCTGACGGCGGGAGGCCGTCCCGTACAAATCCTTGATGCGCATCCTCATTTCCAATCCGGACACCATTGGCGACGTGGTCTTGCGTGAGCCAATGTTCCGCGCGCTCCGCGAGGCTGGCCACGAGTTGGCCTTGGTCGTCGGCCCCCTGGTGCAGCCCCTGGCTCGTGTGGTGGCCCCCGGGGCCCGCCTCATCGAGCTGCCAATTGGGGTCTACGACGGTCGAATCGAGTCCGACGATGAACGGCTGGACGCGGTCGCTCAGGCAGCGGTCGAGTTCGAGCCCGAGATCTTCGTCGGCGCTCCCTACACCTGGACGGTGCTCGAGGAGCGGTTGGCGGTCGAGCTGCCCGAGGCACGCAAGATCGGGCAAGCTGGCGGCAAGTTCCTCGATCCGCTCCATGGGCGTGAGGACGAGATCGAGTCGCCGTTCGACGAGATCGTCCGGATCAACGAAGACCTGCACGAATTGCGAAAGAGCGAGGCGCTCGCCCGCACGATTCTGGGTAAGGCGGTCCGCCTTGACGAGCCGCACCTGAACCTCGATCCAGAGTTGTCAACAACCGCTGACGCCGTCCTTGGGTCGGCGGGCCTGGAGCGAGGTTCGTATCTGGCAGCGTGCGTCGGGCATCGGGCGCATACCGCCGTCCGCAACTGGCGGCCGGAACGATGGGCCGAGGCGTTGGCATACTGGATGAAACAGTACGAACGACCCATTCTGCTGCTCGGTGCCGAGGGCGAAGCCGAGGTCTCACGGGAGATCGCAGACGCGCTCGAAGCCAAGGGCCTTGAGCCCCGTCACTGGTTCGGCGGACCCGAAGGCGACACGCTGCTCATGGCCGCGCTGATGGACGGCTCGCAAGGCTACGTCGGACGTGACACCGGGCCAATGCACATCGCCGCCGCATTGGGCAAGCCGGTGTTCGCACTGTTCGGCGGCGGCACGTGGCCAAGATTCCGACCGTTGGCCAAGCCGAGCGTCTCGATCACGCTTGCCGTGCCATGCTCACCATGCGATTGGCGGTGCGAACAGCGGCGTTCGCACTGCATCCAGGACATTCCCCTTGGTGAAGTCACGACGCAGATCGACCGGTTCGAGTCCGGGCAAATCGGGAGTGCCGAGGTGCTGCAGATCGAGCCCAGCCGCGCGGCACTCGTCGGGCTCGCAGCAGACGCGGCGAAAGCAGCGAGGCGGTATCGAGTTGAGCTGTCGGTGGCACGCCGCACCCTGAAGGAACGAGACGAAGAGGTCCGGAGAAATTCGATGAACGAGAGCGCGGTCATGCAACGCCTGGATCGTCTAGAGCAGGCGGTCCAAAAGTCCGGCCAGGCGAGCAAGCAAGCCGAAGAAGCCCAACGTCGTGCCAGCGAGGTGACGCAGAAGCTCAACCAGAATACACAGGCACTCCAGACCGCGCGGCAGGAGCTGTCGCAGGCCGTGCGCCGTGCCGAGAGCGCTGACCAGCAGAAGTCCAATCTCGCCAGCGAAGTAGAGAGGCTTAGGGGCTTGCTTGCCGAAGCCCAACAGAAGAACAAGCAGGCCCAGCAAGAAACGCTGGCCGCCCGACAAGAATCGAAGCAGCAGGTCCAGCAAGTCACGCAGCAACGCGACGTGGCAGAGCGTCAGGCCGCGTCGCTCCGTGAGAAGTACGCCGGCGTCGACTTGGAGAAGCTGCGCACAGATCTAGCCAGATCGCGAAAAACCGCCGGCACTCTGCAGGGTGAGCACAACGACCTGAAGCTTCGCGTCGAACAACTCATGCGCGAGCGCCGAGCCATGGAAAAGCTGGCCGATCAGCGGCTGGTTGCCGTACAGGCCCTGGAGAACAAGCTCGGTGAGTTACTCGCCAGCCGGTGGCGGCAGGTGGGCCAGCGACTGCACATGGCGATGGTGCTGCCATGGGAGGAAGCCGAGCGCAGGCGACTCGTGGGCGAACACACCAACGGTCACCACGCCGGCTAGAGCACCATAAGCGGATCAGGGGAGCGATTCATGACCATGACCCGAACCGAGAGCACGGGGCTCTTGCAACACGCCCGCGACCTAGCCGAACGAGCCAGCCGGTTGGACAGCGGAACAACGCTCGGAACAACATTGGAGACCGCGTTACAAGGCGAGAACGGCGTCGCTCTCGTAGCCGGCGAGCCTACGGGCGAAGCACTCGACGCAATCACTGAGGCGTGCGACCATCGATCGTGGCAGGTGTTTGTCGCCGCTGGAAGCAACGCCGGCGCCACCAGGGTCGCAGAGAAACTCCGTCGGGGCATTGTCGTCGAACACTCGGCGGCCGTGATGCTGCGAACGTTGCCGGTCAAACCGTGCGTGGCCATCGTGTGCGATGGCGATGCGGATCGTGTGATCGCCGATCTTGATATCCTGGCCGACGCTCTGCCCGACGGCGCGCTGGCGGCCGTGATTGGTGCGCCTCCGCAGGTCGATGCTCGCTGGCGCATGAGCGGCAGCGGTTCAGAATTGACACTGCTTGTCCGGTGCCCAACGTCGGCCGGCGTACTGCCGGTGTGGCTGGACGACGAACTCTTCGGCCGTTTGAGCGATCTGTCCCGCCAGGCGATTGCCGAAGGCCCGACGCCCGCACCCGACGCGACGATGCGCACGCCGGCCGTGGTGTCAGCCATGGGTTTCGGCAGCCATCAGACTCGAAAGGCGCTGGTGAATGCCGTGATGCTCGCGCGTGAGGTACTGGAACCACGGCGAGAGAACCGCCGGCTCGAGGGCCTCAGCCGCTGGCCCTGGGTCGTACCCGACGCCAAGCCACTGCCACCGACGATGCCCGACGGCTCACCCTGGCCCAAGATCACCGTCGTTACCCCCACGTACAACCAAGGCCATTTCATCGAGGAGACCATCCTCTCGGTGATCCACCAGGGCTACCCGAACCTCGAGCACATCCTGATGGACGGCCAGTCGACCGACCACACTATGGAGGTCGTCGACAAGTATCACGATCACTTCGCCGTGATCGTCTCGGAGAAAGACAAGGGCCAAAGCGACGCCATCAACAAGGGTTTCGAACGTTCGACGGGCGAACTGCTCACCTGGATCAACAGCGACGACATGCTCACACCCGGAGCACTCGCGGCTGCGGCCATCGCCTACAAAACCAGTGGTGCGAGCTTCATAAACGGCGTGTCACAGGTCTTCCGAGAGGGCAAGTTGGTGCACCAGTGCATCACGAGTTGCCCCGACGGGCCGATGCCGCTCATGGACATGCTGGACCTGGAAAACTGCTGGCTGACCGGGCAGTTCTGGTGGCAGCCCGATTGCTTCTTCAGCAAAGAGTTGTGGGAGAAGGCCGGCTCGCACGTACGCGTCGACTGGTACTACTCGATGGACTATGAGCTGTGGCTGCGCATGGCTCAGGCCGGCGCAACCGTGCACAGCATCGGGCGTCCCATCTGCTGGTATCGCACCCACGCCGACCAGAAGACCAGCGAGGGCGAAGGCGAGGGCTTTCGTGGCGAGTTGCCCAAGGTCGTGAAGGACCATTGCGAGAAACACAACCTCACACTCGGGGAACGCGAAAGGGAGATCGTAAAGGGACGCCTGCGCGTGGTGTTCTTCAACGACATTGGCTTTGAGTACGGTGCAGGCATCGCGCAACGGCGATTGGCCGAGGCGTTCGCCAGCGCGGGACACGATGTGCGAGTGCTCGCCGCGACGTATCCCGAGCCGGTTCGTGAGAATCCAACCGTTTCGGCCGCCGATGCGCTCGCGGCCATCGGTGCACACGATCCCGATCTCGTGATCATTGGAAACGTCCACGGCGCGGACATCGCGCCAGAGGTGCTCAGCGCCATCGCCGCAAAACACGAGACCGTGTTTTTCATGCATGACGCGTGGTTGCTCACCGGCCGAGAGACCTATTTCGGTGACAACGAAGACTTCCTGACCGGTGCCGTCGGCCCGACCAGCAAGAACGCCGGCTACCCGGCAATGGAAGACGACGCCATCCGCCCCGCGTGGGAGGCCAAACGCCGGTTCCTGACCGGCAGCGAGACACTGACGATCATGACCAATAGTCAGTGGTTAGCCAAACGCGCAAATGAAGCACTGTCCAAGCTCGACACGATCGAAGCTTCAGACAATACCCGGGCACCATTCGATCTCGGCGGCCGACCGCCGGTCCATGCGGTTCGATATGGCCTTGACCTCGAAGCCCTCCAACCACGCGACAAAGCCACCTGTCGCGACATCCTGGGCTTGCCGCAAGATGACTTCATCATTATGGCGTCAGCCTGCTCGCTTGAGGATGAACGCAAGGGCATCAGCTTCCTTGCCAAGGCGCTCAAGCAACTCGACCTCCCCGACGCAGCTGTCGTGGGTGTCGGCTACATGGCTCCCGACGCCAAACCGTCGATTCCCGGCATGCGTGCGATGGGCTACATGCGAGACGCCCAGCAACTCGCAATGCTGTACTCGGCATGCGATGTGTTCATCGCACCTAGCACCGATGAGGCCTTCGGCCAGGTCTTCATTGAGGCTGCCGCGTGTGGCACACCGTCGGTAGGCTTCCCCGTGGGCGGAGTGCCCGAGGCCATCACCCACGGCGTGACCGGACTTGTGGCATCCGACGTATCGGCCGAAGCATTGGCCACCGCAATCGACACGCTATACCGAGACGCGAACTACAGAAGTAATCTCGGTAAGTGGGCCCGAATCTACGCTCAGAACGAGTGGAGCTTGTGGACCAGCTACCAACGGCTGCACGCAGCCCTGACTCAGAGCGGCGCGGGCAAGCGCATTGGTCTGAGCCGTAAGATCGACTTTACGCGCCCCACACCGATGCCCCAGAGCCCCACGCTCATTCGCCCGACACACCCCGCGTACGAGCCCCGCTTCGGCTTCGAGTATTGGGAAGGGCCAATACCCGAGCAGAACCTCGAACGCTTCCGCTGGCTGCGCGGACCAAGTGCCGTCGCCGTGCTGCACGCCCGCAGTACGAGCAAGGCAAAACTGGTGATCACATGCCGCAACAACCACCCCGGTCAGCGCCTCCGTATCGTGCTCAACGGGAAGCAGGTCGCCGATCAACCAGTACCCAGAACCCAGCCGCGCACTGATCACGCCATTACCGTGCCTCTCCGCGTGAATGAAGGCGCGAACCACCTGCAACTGAATCTCTGGAAGTGGAATCAGGGCGAGGGACGCCCGGTTGCGATCATGCTCACCGATCTGCGATTGATCGAGGACTGATCCTCAGATCACGTCACGTATTTCCGCACGCACGGCCTTGAGGGCGAGCAGTCCCAACGTGGTGAACAGCACACCCCAGCCGAGCGCGGCAGGCATGAGCCACCAATCAGGCAATCGCGCCTCAAGGATCATCTGCCGCCCCGCTTCGAGCGCGGGATACGCCGGGTTGTACGGCAGCAGCACCTCGATCTTGTCGGGAAGGATGTCGGCCACGTAGACCATCGGGTATGCCCAAAAGCCAATGGTCAGTCCGATCTTGATAACCTCGCTTACATCCGACACGAAGGGCACCACGGCCGCACCAAGTGACGCTACCCCAAACGCGAGCAGCAACAAAAGCGCGAACGGGAGGGGGGCAAGCAGCCAGTACGCGTTGGGAACGAACCCGAATGGGATGGCGGCGATGGCCAGGATCGCAAAGCTGATGGCAAGGCCAATCGCGCTCGACACGACCGTCTGGGCAACAAAGGCGCTCTCTGGTATAGGAAGCTTCCGAAGGTACTGGGCGTTGGCGCGGATCGCATTGCTCCCGCGGGAGACCGTCTCGCCAAATGCGAGCCAGGGCAGCATCGCGCTGCACAGGTAGACCACGTACGGCGCGTCGCCCCGGCTGGGCCTGTCCATGATCTGCGCGAATACGATCGAATACACCAGAATCATCGAGAGCGGCTGAAGCACGTTCCACAGCACGCCCGCGCTCGCGCCAGCGTAGCGGTGGCGAACATCCGAGAGTGCGGTGCGCCAGATGTATCGTGCGTGCGGCCAGAGTTCCAGCATGTCAGAAGTCCCGCTCAATCGCCATGCTTGGCGCGCAGTTTGGTGCTCAGCCGGCAGACCAACTGGGCCCGCTCGGTCTCATCGATCCAGTCCTGGAGCGTCGCCGCAATCTCATCGGCCGGAACCGGCGCGCCAGGCAGTGGGCACGACGCGCCGAGTTGCCGTTCGGCCAGGGCCCGGTAGCGCGTCAGTGTTCGATCGCCGTACATCGACACGAAGTCATACTCCTCGTTGAGGAACAGCACCACGGGCACACGATTGCCGTCGTTGATGACGAGCCTCTCTGCGAGGTCCATGTGCTCGTCACGGTCGAGCACGCCCAATCTGATAAGGTCGGGCCTGAGCTTCGCAATGGCGTCGAGCATCGGCACCTGCTGCACGCAGTCGCCGCACCACGTGCCGCTGATCGCGAGGATGTGCATGCTCCGGATGAATCCATCGAAGAGCGACTGGTGCTCCTCCGTCGTGTGGACGTTCTGACGGAAGTCAGCCCAGGCACGTTGGTGGCTGTCCTTGCCCGTGGCCACGTAGGCGTCGTAGGGCAGCGCCTGGCCAAACTTGGTCCGCAGGAAATCGGTCTCGATCATGGCGTGACGGTACGCGCGGGAGGCTCGCCGACGCGACGGGTACCGCACTCGGGACAAACATCCCCGAGCACCGCAGAGAGGTCGTAACCGCAGGCAAAGCACGCGGGCATGCGCGCGCAGCGTCGGGCCTCGGTGCCGATAGTGCGGTCCTGCACAGCGAAAGTCAGCGCGGAGCCGAGGAGCCACGCCACGCCATAGCCCAGGATCGCGCTGGCCAGCAGCGGGTAGGTGGTGATGCCGAACGGGCCGGTGGCGCTCGTCGACGCGAGCGAGCCGTCGGGATGGAAGCTGTTGACTTCGTGATAGATCGTTGAGGCCGCCTCCAGGAAGAACAGCCAGCCGAGAGCGCCGAACGCGAACGCCCCGGGTGCCGCCACGATCAGGACTCGCCGACGCTTCTGAACAGCCTTGACGGCCGTCCGGGCCTGCTTGAGCGGGATAGCCAAGTCCCGGGCCACCGCCAGGGGCGGATAGAGGGCCCACCAGAGTCGATGGGGTCGATCGGTCATGCCCGAGTGATTGGAAAGTGGAGCGGACGTGAGTCGAACACGCGACCTCATCATTGCGAACGATGCGCTCTACCAACTGAGCTACCGCCCCGGTTTCGCCCGGCATCCCGGCCGAAGGGCGACAGTATAGGACAACCGTTCAGAGGTGTCAGAGCCGGATTTTATAGACCGATAACACAAAATCACCAAGAGAAGCGAGATTTCTGGCTTCAAATCGTTGTACTGCCGTTATATTGTTAGTACTAACTTATAATCGCGGTTTCGAGCTACTGGAGGGAGTGGTTCGCAGCCGGGTACGAAATGGGGGCAACACAATGCGAACCACGACGAACGGACCAAAACGGCTGGGCCGAGCACGCATCGGCCTCGTAACACTGGGCATCGGTGGACTCTTGCTACTCGGCGGATGCCACGGCCACGGACATTACTACCACCACTCCGGGGGCCATGGCTGCCACAGCTATCACGGGCACCGTTATAGCGGCGACGCCGATGTATTCGCCGGCCTCGCCGTGCTGTTCTTTGGTCTCTGGGCCCTGTGCAGCTAGCCGGACCAGCGGCCCGCATCAGTTGATGTAGAACAGCGAGCGGAAGAGGTCGTCGCCGAACGTGTCTTCCATGTCGCTCCAGAGTTCGTCCCGCGTCACGGGACGATCCTCGACCGGCACAAGATACGGGGCAGCTGCCGAGCCCTGGACCCAATAGAACACGTCGAAGTCGCGGGGCTCCTCGAAGAACCGCCGTACGTCGATGCCCATGGTGCCATCGCCGCGCCAGAAGCGAAGGAGTTTCTCGCCCTCGAGCAACGCTTCGGCCTCGTCAAGCAGGTCGAGCCACATGCGGACCTGTGGTTCGCCGAGTTCCACGCCGTCCATCGCGGGCGTTTGGTGTGGTGCGGGCAGCCATTCTCGGTCATCATCGGTCTCGGCGCGGGCGCTCGTCCACATAGCACGGCTGTGCTCGATGGCTCGGAGCAGGTGCTGCCGCGCGTTTCCCATGCGCATCCCGCCATCACCAGCAAGCGGGAAGTCGAGGCTGCCTACGAACGCGAGGATGTCGGTCACGTCGATATCCACACCCATCGGGTCGAGCGGGCGGCTTTGTTGCAGGAACGGATAGGGCGACTCCGGCTTCGGAAAGAACAGGTGGCCGCAGCGGTCGAACATCTCCTGGTTGTCGTAGGCCAGCATGATCTCGGCCGCCGCCATGAGGACATCGTTGTACGCCCGCAGCCAGTGGAGGTCAGTCGCATCGAGCCCGAGCACGAACGACCGCTCCGCTTCGGGTATGTTGATGCCTCCCCGGAACAGCATCGAGAACACCCGTGCGGGTTCCTCACGCGGCGAGACCACACCGTCGCCGTTGAAATCGACCGGGATCCGCGCCATGTCGAGGCGGAGCTTCCAATCGCCCTCCGGGATCCGATCGAACAACTCGTCCGCGTTCCGGAGATCGGTGAGCCATTGGCGGGCGATGTCGCGGACATCCTCCGCGCTCACCGGCTTGGGGTCTGGATTATGGCCGGCCTGCATCATGCCTCGAAACATCATGACGCTGCCCGAACGGATGGGCTGGCCCGCGCCGTAGTCGTAAAGCCGCTGAGCGGCGCGTTCGCCGCTGCGAAAGAACACGGCCAGTGCGTGGGCGAACTGGGTCCGCGCATCGGCGTCGCCACTCTCGACGAGTGCCCCGAGTTCCTGGGTTGCCTTGCTCAGCGTGGCACCTTCGCGTATGAACGCGTCCACGGCGGGATCGGCGAAGACCGAAGACCCCAGCAGGCATCCAGCGATGCCAAGGAACAGCGTGCGGCGGCGTGGCATGGCGAAACCCTCCTGAGCGAGTAGGCCCCTGGCTAACGCTCTGGGGCAACGGTCTATATCTTTCATGCTATGACAACCCCACACCGAGCACCGGGCGACCCCAACGACGACCTCACACGCCGCGACTTCATGCGCGCCACGTCCGCCGGGCTGGCAGCCGCGGCTGGCAGCGGGTATCTCACCTCTCACGCGTCGGCTGCGCCCCGACGCAACGATGCCGTCGTGGAAGAGTTCGATACTTTGCCGCAGGATCGCCAGTGGGGCAAGGGCCCCTTCGGCTATGACCTGCCCTACACCAGCCAGCGCATGCCCGTGCTCGCCCGCAATTGCGTGGCAACGAGCCAGCCACTGGCGGCTCAGGCCGGACTCGAAATGCTTCGGCTTGGCGGCAACGCCGCCGACGCGGCCGTTGCGACAGCCGCGGCACTGACCGTCGTCGAGCCCACCGCCAACGGCATCGGCAGCGACAACTTCGCCCTGCTGTGGATGAAGGATGGCAATGGGACGGCGAAGCTGCACGGCCTCAACGCCTCGGGTCGCGCGCCCAAGGCACTGAAGCGCGAGGACTACGACGGGCTCGACCGCATGCCGCTCTACGACTGGCGTGCGGTGACAACGCCCGGCGCGGTATCCGGCTGGGTAGCCGTGAACGAGAAATTCGGCAAGCTGCCTCTCGAGAAGGTGCTCGAACCAGCAATCCGCTACGCGAGCGAGGGCTTCCTCGTCAGCCCTGGCGTAGCCCAGGGCTGGCGCGCGTCGTCCCGTCGGTATCGCGGAGCCAATCACTTCGAGGGTTGGCAGCAGGCTTTTGCACCAAATGGCCAAGCGCCCGAACCGGGCGAGTTGTTCGCCAGCCCGGGCCACGCGCGCACATTGGAGGCCGTTGCGAACACCAAGGGACGCGCCTTCTACGAGGGCGAGATCGCTCAGGCCATCGACGCGGAAAGTAAGAAGCACGGCGGCTCGTTGCGGCTGGCAGACCTCGCATCGCACGAGGCCCGCTGGGTCGAGCCGATTTCCATCGACTACCGCGGCTGGCGATTGCACGAGATCCCGCCAAACGGACAGGGCATCACGGCCCTGATCGCGCTGGGCATCTTGCGGCACTTCGATCTCGCCGATTTCGAGATCGACTCAGCCAGATGGATGCACCTGCAAATCGAGGCGATGAAGCTGGCATTCGCAGATGCACACCAGCACATCGCCGACCCCGAACACATGCGTGTGTCGGTCGATGACTTGCTCGACGATGGATACCTGGCGTCGCGCGCGAAGCTCATCAGCCGCGACAAGGCCGGCAACTTCGACTACGGCGAGCCCAAGGACGGCGGCACCGTGCTGCTGACCACCGCCGACGCGGACGGAAACATGGTCAGCTTCATCCAGAGTAACTACACGGGCTTCGGCTCGGGCATGGTCATCCCCGGCTTTGGGGTAGCGATGCAGAACCGTGGTGGCAACTTCTCTCTTGAGCCGGGCCACGCCAACGAGATCGCGCCAAACAAACTCCCCTACCACACGATCATCCCGGGCTTCGCGACGCGTGATGGTGCGCCCGCGATGGCCTTCGGCGTTATGGGCGGGTTCATGCAACCGCAGGGCCACGCGCAGGTGCTGGTGCGCCTGGCCGATCACGGGCAAAATCCCCAGGCTTGTCTTGACGCACCACGTTGGCAGATCGAGCGCGACGGCCGCGTGATGATTGAGCCTGGTTTCGAGACGTTGGCCGGCGATAGCGTGTATAACGATCTCGAAGCGATGGGCCACCCGATGCGCCAATACCGCACGCGCAACGCCACGTTTGGGCGCGGCCAAATCATCTATCGGCTTAGTGACGGCTATCTGGCCGCAAGCGACTTGCGGGCCGACGGCCAAGCAGTAGGTTATTGAGTCGGGGTCAGAGTTCGTTGGCCTTCTTGTCGGCGGCATCAATCCACGCCTGCGCCTGCTCGGCCCACGCCGTGCCCGGCGCGGCACCGATGACGCGATTGAACCAGTCGCGGGCTTCGGTGGCCTTGCCCAGCTTGTCGTAACCCTCGGCAACGCTCAACAACAGCTGCCCCTTCACATCGGTCGGCTGCTTGTTCCAGTTGTCATACAGCATCGACAGCGCGACCTTGGCATCCTCGATGCCCTGCTTGGCGTAGCCCTTCGCCATGTTCGCGATCGGGTGGTTCTTGGCCAGGCTCAGAAGCATCTGAGCGGCGACCATCCGCACGCCGGGGTTCTCAGGCTCGAGCGTGCGGGCCCGGTCAAGATCGGCCAGAGAATCATTGGTGTGCTGCATCGCCGCCCGGAAATCACCGGCTGCGGAAGCCGTCCCGGCCTGGAACATCCTCACAGCGCCGCGCCAGGCGATAGCTTCGGCGTGTTGGGCATCGCCCTCAATCACGGTCTCGCACTTGTCGAGCAACCGCTGCCGGGCGGCCGCGTTGCCCTGGGCTGCCTCGACGAAGTCGGCGAACACCTCGCGCTCGAAGCCCCGGTAGCCAGCCGTCCCCAGCTCGATCTGGATGAACTCGAATTGTGGCCCCGGGGCTTCCTGGGCCTGGTTCGGCCCGGCCGGCTGGGCCAAGGCAAAGGACGCTGCGGCGAGAACGACGATGGCGGCAGAGCGAGCAGGGCGCATATGGAAACTCCTTCGATGGACGCATGGTCCGGAACAGGTATTACGCTTCCAATGCGTGGGCTTTCAGTGCCTCGCGCAGCGGGGTGATCAAATCGCCATATTTCGCCGCTCGGCCCCTGGCCGACTTGTAGATCGGTCGGCGCACCTGGGTCACGCTCAGGGTCCTGTCGGCCCGGTTGGCCTCGTGCGGCCTCAGGCAGCTGTCGTCCCAGGGCAAGCCGACAAAATCGATGATCTTTCGGGCCACGGCGGGTAGATCAGCGACCAGATCTTCATATCGGATCGTCAAGAATTCGTTCTGACACGCCTCCTGCCAGTGCGCAGCAAGCCGCTCGTTCTCTGCGTATACCGCGGCGAGGCTCTCGAAGCTGTCGGCGTATGGGATCGATACCGGCCGCAGACGCTCGAAATAACAGGACAGGCAATTGTCGGCCGGATCGCGGCGGGTATGGATGAACTTAGCCCCCGGCAGGATGCGGTCAGCGAAGCCCAGACGCCGCATGTTGGCCAGGTCTTTGTTCGAGATGAGCCTGACGGAGGGTGCCTTGGCACGCATGCCCTGCTCATAAAGACGCGCGCACTCGTTGAGTTGCTCTACGTCCAGCTCGCGCACGTTGCCGGGCCACATGGTATCGAGCCCGAAGAGGGCGTTCAGCCTGCCGATGAGCAACTGGAGTGTAAAATCCTCGTCGGCACCGAAGGCGTCGGAGTGGGCATGGATGATGCGCTCGGTGAGGGTGGAGCCACTGCGGGGCATACCGACAATGAACACTGCCCATGAGCCATCGGCCGTCGCGCGCGGAGCCGTCTGCAACCATTCCTTACTAAATGTCTCTATGACCGAGTCGTTCTGGGCTCGGTACTGTTCGAGGTTGAACGGCACACGCAGCATGGCGTTACCACGCTTGGCCGCGTCGAAGGCCTCCTGGTACTGCTTGTTACGCTCATAGGCTCGTGCCATGGTCAAGCAAGTGCTGCGGAGTTGCGGCTCTTCGGGCAGGCCGGCCGCCATCACACGCTCGCCCAATTCGATCGCGTCCTTCAGGCGATTGGACTCCATCAGCACCCGCACCCCCACCGCCGCCAGCGACGGATTGGTCGGATGGGCGGCCAAGGCGGGTTCGAGAGCTTTCCAAGCGCGCTTGGCGTTGCCCTGCATCTCGTACACTTCGGCCCGTCCAGCGATGGCAGGGCCGAAGTTCGGGTCGAGCTTCAAGGCCCGCGCGTAGTGCGCCAAGGCGTCGCCCAGCTTGCCGGAGTGCACGTAGGTTTCCCCCAGTTGCACCTCGCGCAGTGGTGACGGCGGTGAATGGTCGACCACGAACTTGCGGTGCTCGATCGCCTTGTCGAGAAACCCCGTCGCCAGGGATACCTCGCCCATCAGAAGATGCGCCCTTGGATCCCTCGGCACGTCTTGCAGTAGCGTCGTGCCGATCGTGTGGGCCTGTGCGTAGTCGCCGCGAGCGCTCGCATCGCTGGCAAGTTCCAGGAGTTCGGTTACGCGCTGTGGGCTGAGGCTCATGGGCCCATCATAAACCCCGGCCCGCACGAGGAATGCGGGCCCCGAGCCTATCGTTTGTGATCGCTAGAACAAGGGGAGGACCCATGCGCGAACTGCTGGATCTGGACGCCTCGCTCGAGCCCATCCAGGGCGAGCTTGCCTCGTTTCTTGGCCGCGTGGCCGATCGATTCGACGCGGCCCTGCACAGCGACATCCTGGCCGTCCAGCGGCTGACCCGGCACGTCGAACGCTACCGCGGCAAGATGCTCCGACCCGCGCTCGTCGCGCTCTCGGCCGGGGCGGCAGAGGGCGACCTCGCGAGTGTCTTGCACGGCCCGAAGGGCGAGGCTCTGGAAGTGATCGGCGCCGTGTGCGAGATGGTCCACATGGCCACGCTCGTACACGATGACGTACTCGACGAGGCTGATACACGCCGTCGTGGCCGCACCGTGAACGCCATGAGCGGCAACGAAACCGCCGTCATACTGGGCGACTACCTCATCGCCGGCGCGTACCACTTGTGCTCCACGCTCGACGAGCAACGGACAGCCCTGCGCGTCGCCCGCGCCAGCATGGTGGTATGTAGTGGAGAGTTGCTCCAGCTCGATCGCCGAGACGATCTCTCCCTCGACGAGACGACCTACTTCGAGATCATCGATCGCAAGACCGCCGAGCTGATCGCGGCGGCGTGCGAGCTCGGCGCGATTGCCAGCGGCGGTTCGCCCGAGGTGGTCTCTTCACTCGAAGCTTTTGGCCGCCAGATCGGATCGGCCTTCCAGGTACGCGACGACCTGCTCGATCTCACCGGCCGCGAGGAGGTCGTTGGCAAGAGCGTGGGTCGAGACGCACGCAAGGGCAAACTGACGCTCCCGGTCATCCACCACTTGCACACCGCAAGCCCCGACGAGCGAGCCCACAGCCTCGCGCTAGCCCTGAGCGCGGCCCACGAAGACGCTAGCGACGCCCCGGCCAAGCTCCGCCAACGACTCGAGACAACCGGCTCGATCGAGCACGCCCAACAGGCCGCCGAGGCCATCGTGCAACGGGCCAGCAGGCATCTAGACGCCATCACCGACTCCCCGGCCCGCCGAACCTTGCTAGCGATGGCCGACGCCGTCGTGAATCGGGCGTTCTAGCCGTAGATGACCCCGCAAGCGGGTTTTTGGTCGCCGAGAGCGCAATAATGACATTCCGTCGGTACGAAGTGCCGGTGGGTGCCCCGGGCGTGTGCCAGAGTGGACTAATGGGGCGGATTGCAAATCCGTTTGGAGAAATCCAACCGTGGGTTCGAATCCCACCGCGCCCTTTCTGATCCGGGCAGGCCAGCCCTGCCATTCCCGAATACTTACCGAATCGGAGGCTTCCAATGACCACCGCAGCTCCCGCCCCGAAGGCTGGCCTCGAAGGGGTCGTCGCCGGCGATACCAACATCTGCAACGTCGAGCAGGACGCCCTGATCTACCGCGGCTACGAGATCCACGATCTGGCGCAGAACGCCAGCTTCGAGGAAGTGGCCTATCTGCTGCTCGAGGGCGACAAGCCCACGGCCGACCAGCTCAAGTTCTTCAAGGACGAGCTCATCGCCAACCGTGCCCTGCCTCCCCAGGTCATCGACTACCTCAAGACGGTCAAGCCCATGGTCATCGCAGGCAGCGCCGTGCCGATGGACATCCTTCGCACCGCCGTCAGCCTGCTGGCCAACCTCGACAAGGAGTGCCAGGACATCTCCGCCGAGGCCAACCTGCGCAAGGCCAAACGCCTGACCGCGAAGATCCCCACGATCATCGGGCACATGCAGAACGTGATCGACGGGCAGGAGATCGTCGCACCCGACACCGGCGGCGACGCCAACCTGGGCCACGCGGCCAACATGCTCTACCTGATGAGCGGCAGCAAGCCCGACGCCGAAGCCGAGAAGGTCGTCGACGTGTCACTCACGCTGTACGCCGAGCACGACTACAACGCCAGCACGTTCGCCAGCCGCGTCATCGCCGGCACGTTGAGCGACATGCATGGCGCGGTCACCGGTGCCATCGCCGCCCTGAAGGGCCCGCTGCACGGCGGCGCGAACGAAGCGGCCATGGACATGCTGCGCGAGATCATGAAAGATCTCGATGGCAAGATCGAGAAGCCCGCCGTCGAGCAATGGATGCGCACTGCCTTCGCCGAGAAGCGCAAGCTCATGGGCTTCGGCCACCGCGTCTACAAGAATGGCGATCATCGCGCCCCGATCCTGCACAAGCTGGGCCGCGCCGCCGCCGACAAGCGTGGTCAGGAGTTCGTCAAGTGGTTCGAACTGGGCGAGATCGTCCAGCAGATCATGCTCGACGAGAAGAGCATCCACCCCAACGTCGACTTCCCCTGCGGCATGACGTATTTCGCGCTGGGCATCCCCATCCCGCAGTACACGCCCATCTTCGTGGCCGCCCGCATCACCGGCTGGGCAGCCCACATCATGGAGCAACACTCGAACAACCGCCTCATTCGCCCGCGTGCCAACTACGTGGGCCCCGATCTGCGCAAGTGGAACGGCTGACGCCGGCCCATGACGCAACGCGAATTCGAGTCCACGCTCCACACCGATCTGGCCGACCGTATGACCTACGGCGGCTATCTGCATCTCGAAAAGATCCTCACCGCGCAAGAACCGCTCAGCAAGCCTGCGCACCACGACGAGATGCTGTTCATCGTCCAGCACCAGACCACCGAGCTGTGGCTGAAGCTGATGATCCACGAGCTGCGCGCCGCCATCTCGGCAGTACAGGCAGGAGACCTCGAACCGAGCTTCAAGATCCTCGCCCGCGTCAAGCACATCCTGGCCCAACTCCTGAACCAGTGGAGCGTGCTCGCGACACTCACGCCCACCGAGTACGCCCAGTTCCGAGGCGTGCTCGGCAACGCCAGCGGCTTCCAGAGCTTCCAGTACCGCCTCGTCGAGTTCCTGCTGGGCAACAAGGACCGGCGGATGCTCAGGGTGCACGAGCACGACGCGGCGAACCATGCCGTGCTCAAGGAAGCCCTTGAATCGCCGAGCATCTACGACGTGTTCCTGGCGCATATGAAAGGGCAGGGACTGCCCGTGCCCGATGCCGCCGCGAACCGCGACTACGCCGAGCCGCGCGAGATGGACGAAGGCGTCATCACCGTCCTCAAGACTGTCTATGAGAATCCCCACGATCACTGGGCCAGCTACGAGATGGCTGAGAAGCTGGTCGACGTCGACGACCAGTTCGGCCAGTGGCGCTACCGCCACCTGCGCACGGTGCACCGCATCATCGGCATGAAACGAGGCACCGGTGGTTCATCGGGCGTCCCCTTCCTGCGCCAGATGATCGACCACCAGTTCTTCCCAGAGTTGTGGGAGGTCCGAACGCGGATCGAGGAGTTGCCCGCACCCACCAAGCAATCCTGAGCATCACTCGAGTGCTGGAAGCGCGATCACGAAATCCGTTCCCCGCCCAAGCTCGCTCGTGAAGCTCATGTCTCCGCCACTGGCCTGCACGATCCGCCGGCTCGTCGGCAGGCCCAGCCCCGTGCCGCCGGCCTTGGTGGTGAAGTAGGGGTGGAACACCCGCTCGGCCGTCTCGTCGTCCATGCCGGGGCCGGTGTCGGTCACGTGGACCTCGACGCGGCCGTCGCGCGTGTTGTGGCGAACACGCAGCATCAGCTCCCTGGGCGTGCTTGCCGGCGCATCGGCCATCGCCTGTGTCGCATTGAGCATGAGGTTGAGCAAGGATTGTTTCAGTCGTGGCGCGTCCACGTTCACCCAAGCCGGGTCAGTCGCGAGTTCGACGCGCAACCGCACGCCCTTGCTCTCGGCCTGGGGCAGGAAGAAGTCGCCGAGTTCTTCAACGAGCCGGTTGAGATCAACACGGGTTGGCGCCAATCGCAATTCGCCGGCGAAGTCGAGGAAGTCGCTCAAGATGTCGCCCAGCCGCTCGACCTCACGCTTGAGCGTGCCGGCTCGACGCACGAGGCGCCCCCGTTGCTGCTCATCGACGTTCGGCAACTCCTCCGTCGCTTCGGCGAGCAGTTGGGCATTCATGCCGATGGTGGATAGCGGGTTCTTGATCTCGTGCGCGAGGCCGCCGGTCATGGCGCCGATCTCAGCGAGGTGCTCCGCAGCGCGCGCGCGGCCCTCCGCCTGCCTGGCACGGCGCGTCAGCACGCGCGTCGCCCACCAGCCCGCGCCAGCGGCGACAAGCAAGCCGGCGCCGAAGCCGGCAATCACGTTGGTCAGGGTCGTGCCCCAAGGCTCCATCGCCATCGACAGAGCATAGTTGTTCGGGCGATCGAGGGGTGGCTACTGCCTGGGCGTTCGCGGCGCGGCACGCCGGTCGGGCGTCTCGACAGAACCCAATCGCACGACACGGGTGGCCTTCCACCCCTTGTCGGTCAGCTTGGCATCGTATTCGACGGTCATGCCGTCACGCAGCGACCGGTACCCCGGGCCGTTGATGACCGAGTAGTGCACCATCACGTCCTGCTCATCGGGACCAATGATGAATCCAAAACCTTTTTTGGCGTCGAACCACTTCACTTCCCCCTCGACACCAGCCAGGGTATCGGTCGGATGTTCGGACATTGTTGCCGCTCCACCGCCCATCCCCACGAACAGCCCCACGTCATGGGTATCCAGGGCGGCACGCGTGCGGGCCAGCTATGGCCGACCCGAGCCGGGCTTTACCCAGTTTACCGAGGACGCAGGGAAATCGTGACGCGATTTCCGCGATGCACGCCCAAGTTAGCACGATCTTCACCAGAAAGGCCGGAACATCCCGGTCACTCCCCCTACCCAGCGGATCGTTCCCCCTCGATCTGGGGATCAAAAAACCGGCAGGGTGCCGGTACTGACGGATGTGAATGGGGCTCGAACAGGCCTGAGAGTTACTCGACCGAAGCGGGTCGCCGGCCACCGCGTCGCTTCGAGCGCCGCTCGCCATCGCGGCCGCCATCGCGATCTCGGTCTCGATCCCGGCCACCACGTCCGCCTCGACCCTCACCGCGCGAACCACGATCCCCTCGACCGCCGCGCTCACGCCGCTCGCCATCGTCGTCATCGCCACCACGCTCCTCGGGTGGCAACGCCTGCTTGCGGCTGAGCTTGATGCGACCCTGGTCATCCACCAGGATGACCTTGACGGTCACCTCGTCGCCCACGTTGACCACGTCGGTCACTTTCTCGACATAGCCATCCTTGAGTTCGCTAATGTGGCACATGCCGTCGGTGCCCGCGGCAATCTCGATGAACGCGCCGAAGTCGCGGACGCTCACAACCTTTCCAGTGTAGATCGAGCCGACCTTGATCTCTTCGCCGAGCGCCTCGATCTCTTGCTTGGCACCGGCGAGGCTCGCGCCGTCGGTCGAAGCAATCGACACGGTGCCGTCTTCCTCGACATCGACCTGCACACCCCACCGCTCCTGGATGGCACGGATGGTCTTGCCACCGGGACCGATGAGCTTGCCGATCTTCTCGGGGTTGATCTTGACCGACTCGATGCGCGGGGCGTACTGCGAGATGTCCCCGCGCGGCTCGGCGATCACCCGCTCCATGATGTCGATGATCTGCAGTCGACCCTCGCGCGCCTGGTCGAATATGCGTTCGATCTGGTCAATCACCAGGCCGCGAGCCTTGAGGTCGAGCTGGATGCCCGTGATGCCGTCGCGCGTGCCGGCAACCTTGAAGTCCATGTCACCGAAGAAGTCTTCCTCGCCGATGATGTCGGTGATGTAGACCTCGTTCTCGCCGTTCTCGTCGGTCACACGGCCGACTGAGATGCCCGCGCACGTCGCGCGGATGGGCACGCCGGCGTCCATGAGCGCCAGACATCCGCCGCAGATCGACGCCATCGACGACGAGCCGTTGCTCTCGGTGATGTCGCTGACCAATCGAATGGTATAGGGGAACTCGTCGGGCCCGGGCAGGATGCCCAGCAGGCTGCGCTCGGCGAGCGCGCCGTGGCCGATCTCACGGCGTCCGGGGCCCATGATGCGGCCGGCCTCGCCCACACAGAAGGGCGGGAAGTTGTAGTGCAGCGTGAACTTCTTGCTGTACTCGGGCATCAGGCCGTCGATGATCTGCGCGTCCTTGCCCGTGCCCAGCGTGCAACTCACGACGCTCTGCGTCTCTCCGCGCTGGAAGAGCGCCGAGCCGTGCGTGCGCTCGAAATAGCCGACCTCGCCGTAGATCGGGCGAAGCTCGGCCGGCTTGCGGCCGTCGGCGCGCAGGCCCTTCTCGGCCAACAACTGGCGGGTGACCTTCTTCTCGAGCGTACGGAAAGCTTCCTTCGCCATCGCGCGACGCTTGGTGCTCGTCAGGTGCTCGCCGGGCGTGCCGTCCTCGATGATCGGGAAGTGCCCGTCGAGCACCTCGTTGCGGATCTCGCCGACGGCCAGCCCGCGGTCGTGCTTACCGGGGATCTGCCGGGCCTTCATGAGCTTGGCCTTGGCGGCCTTGGACACTGCCTGCACGATGTCGTCGGCGGGCAGGTTGATGTTGTCGCCCAGGCGTTTCTCCTGGCCAGCCTCCGCGGCCAGATCTTCGATGAGCGTCAGGATGTCGTCGATGGTGTCCTGTCCGAACTCGATCGCGTCGAGCACGTCGTCGTCTGGCACCTCGGCGGCACCAACCTCGATCATGTTGATGCCGTCGGCGTGGCCGCTAAGCACCATATCCAGATCGCTGTAGTCCATCTGGCTCGCCGTTGGGTTGGCAACGAGCACCGGGCCGTCATCGGTGTGGACGCGGCCGACGCGCACCGTGGCGATCGGGCCCTCGAAGGGCGCGTCGCTCAGGGTCAGGGCGGCCGAGGCGGCCACCGAGGCAAGCACGTCGGTGTCGTTCTCGCCGTCGTGGCTCATGACCCAGCACTGGATCTGCACCTCGTCGATGAAGCCGTCGGGGAACAACGGGCGGATGGGCCGGTCGATCATCCGCATGGTGAGGATCTCCTTCTCGTTGGGAGCGCCCTCACGCTTGCGGAACCCGCCGGGGAACTTGCCCGCCGCCGGCAGCTTCTCGCGGTAGTCGACCTGCATCGGGAAGAAATCCAGGCCCGGCCGCGGGTCGGCTCGGACCACGGTGGCCAGCACGGCGCTGCCGCCGTACCTCAGAATGACCGCCGACGACGCCAATCGCGCCACCACGCCGGTCTCCAGGGACATCGTGCGGCCGGCGATCTCACGCTCGACCTTGATCTGCTCGGAAATCACAACATCTGCCATTTCAAAGACCCTCTGGGTAGAAGCCGTAGGTCGATCGAGACCAGGGCTCGTTGGAATGCCGACCGACGGGGAGTCTGGCAAAAGCCAGTGCGTCGGCTTCGGCGGAGAGGGCTATCTCAGAAGGAAGGGGCAGAGGACGTAAGGCAGTCTGGAACAAGGGCTTGGGCCCATACTGCGTCGCGTCGACTGCTCCTTGGGGCCTTCCGAAGCCCTCGGGTGGACGGGCCATCCGGGCCGATCACGGCGCCGTGACGCTCGGCCCGGGTTGCCAAAACGGGACGGCCTCTTTCCCCGACGCCCATGCGCCGGGCCCGCCCCGGGAATGCCTCAAAAACGACAAAGCCCCCGAGTGGGGCTTTGTACGCACGAAACCTCTTTACTTGCGCAGGCCCAGCTTCTGGATGAGTGCCTTGTAGCTGTCGTGGTTGGTCCTACTCAGATAGCGAAGCAAGCGATTACGCTTGCCCACCATCAGGATCAGACCGCGACGGCTGTGGAAATCGTGGCGATGCTCACGCAGATGGCCCGACAGCTCCTTGATGCGGCTGGTCAGGACGGCGATCTGCACCTCTGGAGAGCCCGTATCGCCCTCGTGTCGCCTGTGCTCGCCGATGACCTCTTGCTTGACCGCGGGTTCGATTGCCATAGACGCTGGCCTCTCCGATGCTTCGTAGGAACTCGATATCACCACCATACGGTGCCGGCCACCCCGGCATCCGCCACAGCCCCAATTGTAGCCCGTCGGCCTCGGCTGCGTCCAGCCCTACCCGAACCACCGCAGCCGCCAGTTGCCGTCCTCCAGGATCATGTCCATGAAGCTCCAACGGAGACCTTCCCGAGCCAGGCCTGTCACCTGGAGGCGGATCACGTTATCGCCCAGAGACCGCATGATGACCTGGGGTGAATTCTCGGCCAGCGGGCCGATGCGGTTGAACAGCAGCAGCACGTCGTCGCGCCGTGAAACAAGTTCCTCGTAGGCCCGCTCGGGTGGCAGGCCGCGGGACTCGTACTCCTGCCAGGTCTTGTAACTCAGCACCTGATCGGTAAACAGCTCGCGTTCAAGGTCTCGCTCTCGGTCGGTCAGGGCACGCTGGATGTGGACCATCAGGTCGCGAGCGGTTCGAGATCGCAGCACGATCTCGCCATCGGGCAGTTCCTCTCGGATGGGGGCCTGCATGCTGGGGTCGACGCCGCGGTTGGCGCCAGGCGAGACCCCGGCCGCCCGGCCGCTGGGCGAGCCGCTGAGCCGGCCGAACAGATCGTTCCTGGGCGTTTCGTTGAGCACGACCTGCTGGCAGCCGGCGAGCACCAACATCGAGAATCCCAGGATGATCGCGTTAGCTCTCGGCATCGCCTCCACCGGCTTGCTTCGATGCGCACCCGCAGCCTGGGCCACAGCCACCCTCTGGCATGGGCTGGGCATCGGGCATCGGGCCCAGCAGGTGCTCGATCTTGGCATTGAGGAACTTGGTATGGTGTTCCAGGTGCCACGTGGCGAACGCCATGATCTCTCGCACCGTCATGGCTCCCCGTTCGGGGTGCATCGCCGAGCGGTTCTGCGTGGCCTCGTCCATATCGAACAGCCAATCGAGAGCCCAGCGACGGAGTGTGTGGACGACGGCGACCGACCCGGCCACGGGCGGGGCGCTCGACACGCCGCTTCGGGTGCCTGGGCCGTAGAGCGGGCCGTCGAAGAACGCCTGCTCGTCGAACACGCTGAGCGTCGGTGTGTCCTCCGACACCGTGCGACGCATGCGATGCAGGTAGACCAGCTCGCAGTCGGCCAAGTGGACCACCAGTGCCCGGACGGGCAGCAGGCCCGCGCCGGCCTCGGGCTTGAAGGGCGTGTCGAGATCTTGCTCGGCCAGGTGGAACAGGCGCGGGTCGAACCACTCGACGCCGATCGAGTACCGCCGGACCATGTCGGGCCAGTCCATCGCGACAAGGGCCTCGATGGGGGCAACCTCGAGCTGGGTGCATAGGGGGCCGCAGGCATGGGTGTTCGTGGGGGCTTGCGTCATGGGGCATGGTACGGGGCCGGCATGCTCCTAACGTTTCTCGTGACCTCACCAGATCCCCAACTAATCCCGAATGAAGCCGAAGGCTGGGCGTGCAGCCTGCGGGTCATGATGATGCCCAGGGACACCAACCAGTACGGCACGATCTTCGGCGGTGTAATCCTGAGCGCGATCGACCAGGCGGCATTCGTCGAGGCCCGCCGCCACGGCGTGCACCGCTGGGTGACCGCCAGCGTGGACAAGGTCGAGTTCAGCCAGCCTGTCCACGTGGGCGACTTGGTGACCTGCCTGACGCGCACGACCCGCACCGGCACCAGCAGCGCCACCGTTGAGGTGCGAGTGGAAGCCGAGCGCTACGAAGGCGGTGAAACCGTCCGCGTGACCGACGCGCAACTGACGATGGTGGCCATCGGACCCGACGGCCGGCCAGTGGCGATGGCCAGCCCACCTACGGCCCACCTGCCAGCGATCCCAAGCTCAACCGCGTGACGATCTGCCGGTAGGACACTCAGGAGACACGCATGGGAGACCAACGCCAGGCCCCTCGGCTACTGGCCCTGCTCAGCGGGGGCGGCCGCACGCTGCTGAACCTGCTCGACGCGATCGAGGCGGGCGAGCTGCGCGCGCGGGTCTCCGGCGTGATCGCTTCGCGTCCTTGCGCTGGTGTCGAGCGTGCTCAGATGCGGGGCTTCGAGCCCCAAGTCATCCGAGGCGTGATCCCGGCTGAGAAGCTGCTCGAGCTCTTGCGAGTCCACGACGCGTCGTGGGTCGTGCTGTGCGGCTATCTGCAACGCATCGACGTGCCCGCCGAGTTGGCTGGCCGCATCGTGAACATCCATCCCGCGTTGCTGCCCAAGTTTGGCGGGCCGGGCATGTACGGCGATCGCGTACACCAAGCTGTGCTTGACGCCGGTGAGACCGAGAGCGGCTGTACGGTGCACCTGTGCGACACCGGGTACGACACCGGACCGATCGTGCTGCAGGAGCGGTGCCCAGTCTTACCCGATGACACCGTGGAGACGCTGGCGGCGCGTGTGTTCGAGGCGGAGTGCCGGACGTATCCCAAAGCCCTGGCCACGCTGCTGGCGCGCGACGCAGCAGCGCAGGAGGCGACACGATGAGACGGCTTGTTCCGTGCGTGATTCTGATCTTCCACGCGATCGCGATCGCGCAGAACGAGCCGGCTCAACTGTCCGATGCGCAACTGGAGACCGAGGCGTTCTCGCTGGCAATGGACGGTGACTACGAGGCCGCCCTGCCGCTCTTTGAGGAGATGGCCCGCCGCCAGCCCGAGTCGTTCGTACCGCGGTACAACATCGCTAGTTCGCTCGCACAGCTCGGACGCACCGACGAAGCACTCAACGCCCTCGACCGCGCCCTCGAGCTCGGCTTCGACGAGCTGGCCCACTTGAAGAACGATCCGGACCTCGACACGCTGCGCGACTCCGATCGGTTCCAGGCGATCGTCGATGGCTGGCCCGAGCGTATGGAGGCGCTCGCGAAGACCCGCTTCGATGGCTTGATTCGAAAGTTTGGCGGCGGCTACTACACCGAGGAGGACGCCTTCTTGCGGCTTCGCTTCGCCGTCGGCCTGCCGCAACAGAGCTTCTCGATGGCGCGCGACGAGCTCGACACGGTCAGTCGCTGGGCCGTGGCCGAGCTGTTCGACAATCTGGTCGAGGCCAACGAAGCGTCGGTGCCGTGGGTGAGCGTCGTGATCCCCACCGACAGCGACTTCCAGAGATGGGCGCGCCAGCGTCATGGAGATGCCGCCCGCGGCGCGGCACGACAAATCGCCGGCACCTATGACCACGATCGCAAGGAATTGGTGTGCAAGGACCTCGGTGCCACGCTGCGCCACGAGGTCTTCCACGCGCTGCACTATCGCAGCCAGAGCCTCGAGGGGCAGCGGCACGCGTCGTGGATCATGGAGGGCATGGCCTCGCTGGTCGAGGACTTCGACACGAGCGCCAATGGCACACCGAGCTTCGCGCCATCGTGGCGGAACAACTTGGTGCGCAAGGCGGGCGCGGGCAATCGTCTCAAGACATTGCAACAGTTGGCCGAGACGCCCGACCATCTGTTCACCGGCACGTCGCAATTGTTGCACTACGGCCATGCACGAACCGTCATGCTGTACCTTGTTGCGGCCGGTAAGCTGGGCGAGTTCTACGACAACTACGTCGACACGTGGGACCGCGACCGCACGGGCATTCAGGCACTCGAGCGCACGTTCGGCACCGAGATCGACCGCGTCGAGCTCAGCTTCCGCCGCTGGCTCGACCACCTACCCGTGGCGCCCGAGCAGAACTACCCGCCCAACACGACACTGGGCATCGACGTGGATGGCGAACGTGGCGAGGGACTCGCGGTGTTGCGACTGGCGCGAGGATCGCCGGGTCGCAATGCGGGGTTGCGGCGGAGCGACGTGCTGGTCGCCGTCAACGGCCAGGGCACTCGCGACATCAACGAGTTGTATCGCATCATCGGTCGTTACGTCCCGGGTGATATTGTTGTGCTCAGCGTGCGACGCGGACGGCAGATGCTCGAACTGCCCGCACGGCTGGCCAGCCGGCGGGAATTCGACACCGTGACCATCCCGGGGGGATGACCGTTAGCGCGGATCTGCGGGCGTAGGTTCGGCGGAGGGCTCTGCCGTCGGCTCGGCGGCTGACTGCTCCTCCGCTTCGTGGGCGGCCTTTTCCTCGGCGGTTTCGATCGGGCTGTCCTTGTCGTCGTCGGAGACCTTCAGGAACGGGATCGTGCTATCGATGTTGTTCAGCGTGCGACGCAGCGAGGCGAGGTGAGCATCGATGCTCGACAGCGATGCGTTGGTCGCCTCCATCGACGCGAGCTTCATGTCCAGATCGCTCAGCAGCGTGTTGGTGCGTTCGAGCTTCAGCAGGCCGTCGTTGACCGTCCCGAGTTGGACCTTCACGTCCTCCAGGGAAGCGTTGACCTGCCGCAACTCGTCGCGAATCTCGTAAGCCAAGCACCCGGATAACTGGGTCGCGAGCGTCACGATTCCACATGCCGCCAGCCGACGGCCACACTTTGAACTCAACATGTACGCGTCCTCTCTCGGATCTTCCAGAGTCAATCGGCGTCGTCTTCGGGAGCCTTCTCGGCACCGAACTCTTCGAGCAAGGTGCGAGCCTTGGTCTCGTCGTTCGTAGAAACCAACAGTCGAACGTAGCCCGGGCTCTCGGCCTTGAAGCCAGAACTGGCGGCCCCAACCATCTCGCAACGGATGCCCGCCTCGCGGAGCATGTTGGCGGCAAACGTAGCCTGGATCTCGGTCGGATACTGACCGACGATGACCGGCTCGGGATGGTCTTGGTTTGTCATGATTGCTCCATGGCGGTGATCGAACGAGCCTATTTGCGCATGAAGCCGAGGCCCAAGCCCGCGAGCCCTGCGCCGGCCGAGGGAAGGTAGCCGGTCACGAACGCCTGGAAACCACCGAGTTGGGCACGCAGCCATGCTTGGATGGTGTCGTAGCGATCGGCCATGGCCGTCCATTTCACTTCTACCAATCCGGCGTATTGCAACCCGAACAGCAACAAGAAGAAGATGCCTGCTGAGAACAAGGTGACCTTGGCGAACGTGCGCAAGGCGAAAGCCATCGCGAAGCCCACAAAGAAGCTGAAGCCCATCCGGAAGATCGCCGGGCTCCAAGGGTCGTCGATGGTCTCGTCGACGGCGAGGTCACCTGCTGGCTCGCCCTCGGGCGTCGTCGCGGGCTCGCCCGTGCTTCCTGGCAAGCCCGGCACGGGAAAGGGGAACGTCACGTCGCCGCCCTGACCTACGAAACCGCTGGACATGTCGGCGCCGGGCGTTTGCTCGCCCTCGGTGGCGGCGGCCTGCTGCTGCCTGATGGTCTCGACCGCTGCCTCGTCCTTGAGCGTGCCGGTAACGCCCAATGCCACGCCGGCGACCATCACGAGACCGCTGACTACCAGCAGGATCATCTGCAGCGGACTAGGCCGCGTGTGGTGGATCTGCTCGACGCCGCCCGCGTTGGTCTTGTCTTCGCTCACGGAGCAGTGTAAGCGCCGTCAGCCGGCCCCAGCGGCCGCCCCAAACACGCCCAGCACGGCAGCCTTCAGGTGGGCATTGGTAAGGATGGCGTTGCCGCCGTCGATGCGGTGCACGCCGCGCCAGTCCACGAGATGCCCGCCCAACTCACCCAGGACGCAGGCCATCGGAGCGATGTCCCACTGATTAATCGTCGGCTCAACCACCACGTCGCAACGGCCCGTTGCCAGCAGCACGTGCGCGTAGCAATCGCTCCAGCCTCGCGTGCGCTTGCAAGCCCTGGCCAATCTGGTGTACACGTCCTCGCCCGTCTCGGGATCGAAGTACTCGAGGGCGGTCGTCACCACTAGCGCGCCGGCAAGGTCGCTGGTGTCCGTGAGGCTGGCCGGACGGGCGTCCTGCGCGGGACCGGGGATCCACCACGCTCCGCCTCCCTTGGCGGCGTACACGGTCTCGCTGAGTGCGGGGATGTGAACAACGCCGACGACCGGCGCGTCACCCTTGTAGACACCCACGAGCGTGCCATAGAGCGGCACCCCTTGCACGAAACTGACGGTACCGTCAATGGGATCGAGGATCCAGCGATACCCGCTCGTTCCTCCGGCCTCGCCGAACTCCTCGCCGAGAATGGCGTCATCGGGGAAAGCATCCTCGATCGCCGCGCGCAGCACGCGCTCGGCACCCTTGTCGGCTTCCGTCACAGGGCTGCCGTCGGCCTTGGCGGTCGTGCCGAGTTGGTCGCCCTGGAAGTACTGCAGCGTCACGCCACCTGCGGCGCGCGCGGCCTCGAGCGCCAACTCCAGCCGCTGCATGACTGCACGATCGACGTTCTGGAACGGTTCACCCATGTATCAGGCGACGGCCGCAGCGACCTTCTTCGCCGCGTCGCCCAGGTCCCTGGCGGCCTGCAGCGTGGTCAGCTTGCCGCTCGCTTCTTCGAGGATCTTGCGGCCAGCCTCGACGTTCGTGCCCTCGAGCCGCACCACCAGCGGCACCTCAAAGCCGATCTCGGTCGCGGCATTGACGATGCCCTGGGCGATCACGGCGCAGTCCATGATGCCGCCGAAGATGTTGACCATCACACCCTTCACCGCCTTGTCGTCCAAGATAATCCGGAACGCCTCGGTCACGGCTTCCTCGCTCGCGCTCCCGCCGACATCTAGGAAATTCGCGGGCTGGCCGCCTTCGAGCGCGATCGTGTCCATCGTCGCCATTGCCAGGCCCGCGCCATTCACGAGGCAGCCGATGTTGCCGTCCAGCGCGATGTAGTTCAGGCCCATCCGGCTGGCACGCAGCTCGCCGGGGTTCTCCTCGCTGGGGTCGAACATGCCCTGGAGATCCTTGTGTCGGAACAGGGCGTTGTCGTCGAAGTTGAACTTCGCATCGATGGCCAAGAGCTGCCCATCCGGATGCTCGGCGGTCGGCTTGGTCGTGATAAGCGGATTGATCTCGGCAATCGTGCAGTCTTTCTCGAGAAAGCTCTTGGAGAGTGCCATCATCGTCTTGACCGCTTGATTGACCAGCTTGCCCTTGAAGCCCAACGCGAAGGCAACATTGCGTGCCTGATACGGCTGCAGGCCCAGAAGCGGGTGTAGGCGCTCCCGCACGATCGCGTCTGGGTTCTCTTCGGCGACCTTCTCGATCTCCACGCCGCCCTCGCTACTCGCGATCAGCACGTGACGCCGCGTCTTGCGATCGGTGGTGATGGCCACGTAGTACTCGTGGGCAATGTCCACGCCTGCGGCAATAAGCAACTTGGTGACATCGAGCCCTTCGGGACCGGTCTGTACGCTGACCATCTTGTTGCTCAGCATGAAACGGGCGGCCTCGGTTGCCTCCTCCGGAGTCTTCACCAACTTCACAAAACCGGCCTTACCCCGCCCCCCAGCGTGTACCTGGGCCTTAACGACAGCCAATTTGTCGCCAGACATGTCGGCGGTGACGTCCTTGAAGACGCCCGCTGCTTGCTCGAAATTGTCGATCGTGACAGCTGGCGGCACGGGCACGCCCGCCTGGGAGAGGATGTCACGGGCCTGGTATTCGTGGATCTTCATGGGTGTGGACTCCGTATGCTGCCATGATCCGAGTTATGAGCGTACGCCAGCGGCAGCTGTGGCGCCCCGAGCACCCCAGGCTCGGCCGTGCTCCCGGGTCCACAAAGACGAGCCGTTGCCCGCTCCCGCCAGACACAAGACACCGGAGAAGAAGCCATGAGCAAGAGCATCGCGTGCGTTGTCGTCGGGGCCGCCACCACGATCGCGGCGGCCCAGTCCGCCCGATTTATCCCTCTCGGCGATCTACCCGGCGGCGCCACAGAAAGCTTTGCCACATCGGTGAGCCAAGATGGCCGCACCGTCGCGGGCATCGGCCATGTCGAGCCTTTCTTCAGCACGGCCGCCTTCCGCTGGACCGCCGATGAGGGCATGACCCTGCTGGACATGAGCCAGGCACACGGCGTGGACGCGGTCGGCAACTCGATCTCGGGGGCCAGCCTCAGCGAACCAGTCCTCTGGACCAGGGATGGCGGTGCCACCCCACTCCCTCTGCCAGCAGGCGCGGCGCTCGGCGCGAGCACCGACATGAGCGCCGATGGCACGAGGATCGTCGGCTACGTTGCGTACCCCGACATCGTCAGCACACTCCATCCGCGCGCCTTCGTCTGGGATGAGACCATCGGCATCCGGGAACTCGGAGAGCTCGTCGGCGACTTCCGCACGATCGCATGGGGCATTAGCGCCGACGGCCAGGTCGTTGTCGGCCACAGCGATGATGAGCGCTGCTCCCAGCAGGCGTTCCGGTGGACATCCTGGGGCGGCATGCGTGGCCTGGGCTGGCTCCCTGGCGCGAGCTGCCAGTCGTCGCAGGCGTTCGGTGCGGATGCCGATGGTTCCGTCATCGTCGGTGTGAGCCGGACGGGAACTGGCCACGAAGCGTTCCGCTGGACCGAAGCCGGCGGCATGGGCAGCCTCGGCACGTCGCCTGGTGATGAGCGCTCACAAGCGCTGGCAACGAACGCCGACGGCGACATCGTGGTCGGGAGCAGCTTCGGCCCCGGTAGCGAGCGAGCCTCCATCTGGACCGAAGCCGACGGGATGCGTTCACTCCAGGACGTCTTGGAATCGGAACACGGCCTAGTGCTCGACGGCTGGACGCTGCTGCGCGCAAACGACATCTCGGCCGACGGCAACACCATCGTGGGTGATGCACGCAACCCGGCCGGCCAACTCGAGGCGTGGGTCGTCACGCTCGGAGACGACTGTGCGGCCGATTGCAACGGCGACGGCTCGCTCGACTTCACCGACTTCCTGTGCTTCCAGAACCTGTTCTCCGATGGCAGCGCCGAAGCCGACTGCGACGGCGATGGGCGGCTGACGGTGTTCGACTTCCTGTGCTTCCAGAACGCGTTTCAGGCTGGCTGCGACTGATCTGTACCAACCATCATCTCGCGAGCACGCTTCGACGGCACCATCGCGCGCCGTACCACCCGCACGGCAAGCACCAGCGCGCCGTACAAGATCGCATTGCCCAGCAACCCCGGCCACATCGGTCGATACGGCACGACGTGGGCGCGACCGAGCAATCCGATGAGCCACTGGCCCCGCGACTCGGTCGCGTGGTACGGGCCCATCAGCCAGTCACTCTGGCCGTAGGCCGCGCGCCACCGCCAGCCCACACGGCACTCCGACCGGCTGCGGTGCCGCCCGTCGAGCGGAGTGCGGACACGCTTGGGGCGGGCATCGTCGGTCGCATCACGCGCATCCTCAAGCCAGGCCAGACGCATCGTGGTCGCGTCCTCGGCCAGCGGCTCGCTGGTGGTGAACCAGACGGTCGCCACCACAAGCTCGGTTCGCCGCGAGAGAACGATGTGGCCCTGGGCGTGCAGAGCGTCGTTCACTGGCACTCGCTGCCACGACGACGGCACGTGTTCGGCAACGATCGCGAGCACCGGCACACTCACCACCACCAGCACAAATCCAATGATCAGGCTCTGCAGCACCAACCGCGCCGTGATGGGCCGTCGCACTCTCGGCTCGGGCCCTGCTGGCGTGCATCAGGGCATCGCAGAGGCTACGCGCAGGGATTCGGCCCCTCCGGCGAAGGTGGAGCGCTGAACGCGAAGGCCGTGAAAGGCTCGGAGGGAGGAGGCGGGGCGGGCCCAACCAAGGCGCGGACGTTAGAACGCGGCTTCCGGAGCGGCTCAGCGGCCACCATCACATCGCCAGGCTCAATCGTGGAACCGGTCGCCCCATCGCTGACGAAGGCTCTTGCCATCTGCATTACTGCATCGCCGCCTTCCCCCTCGGCAGATCGAACCGATCCCTCGTCGTGCAGTACGCCGGCCCGCCCATGCGGCCGATGGCGGCGAGCTTGACGGCATTGGCATGGTGGCGTTCGTTCAGGATGCCATCGTCGGCGTGGACGCGGACGACCTCGCCCAGAACCAGATTGCCCGAGTTCGGCACGCCCGGATTCGTCTCGACGATCTGGCGTGTGACGCATTCGAAGGCGGCCGGGCACTCGGCCACGCGCGGGGGTTTCACCACGCTGCTGGCGATGGGAGTAAGACCCGAGAGCTCGAACTCGCTCTGGCCGTAGGGCAGTTCCTCGGCGGTCGCGGCCATCTGGCGCGCAATGGCCTCAGTGACAACGTTGACGACGAACTCGCCGGTGCCGCCCTCGTCGGAGAGTCGAACGTTCCGGAGCGTGTCCTTGTCTTGACCATCAGCATCGGTCGCGGGGCAGAATGCGAGCATCATGGGCTGGCTACCCACGCCGGTGAAGAAGCTGAACGGAGCGAGGTTGGGCTTGCCATCCGGAGAGATCGTCGACACGAACGCGATCGGCCGAGGCACGATGAGCCCGATGAGGAGTTTGTACCGATCGGCAACTCTCAGGTCAGCGGGGCTGAGTTCCATGCCGTCAGGCTATGGGCCCCGAAGCCTGGACCGTTAGCGACGCCGCCGGCGTGGCTGGTCGTCCCCGCCACCACGGGTTTCCTCACGCTTGGCTTCGCGGAACTCGGCCGAGTTTGGCGTGCTGGTCACGTTGATCGAGATCATCTGCTCGGCCCGGCCGGGCTCGGCTGGCGTGGCGAAGATGCCCCAGAAGCCGGGCGAGCCGTAGGCCTTGACCGTGAGCGGCGGGTGCACGTGGAACGAGAACGGCGCCCAGTACTTGGTGTCGTCGATGTTGCCAAACCCGTCCCAGGGCTTTTGCAAGGTTTCCAGATCGGCGATGTTC